>Ga0310836_100007_pt1:170000-932729 | contig 932729 bp, 866 predicted proteins | sample SM_ome_4_FD_201310 | JGI IMG/M metagenome (GOLD analysis project Ga0310836, IMG submission 201310) | Sorghum-adapted microbial communities enriched on stacked mutant (SM) sorghum from Joint BioEnergy Institute, Emeryville, California... ... | reverse complement strand
CCGTACAGCGGGCTGGCGAACTGCGATTCGACGCGCTCGGGGTCGTGCGTCAGCCCCTGCGAGCCCATACCGCTGCTGACGTTGATCACTGCGGGGTGTTCCGAGCGTCGGAGCAGCGGAAGGAACGCCATCGTCACGCGCAGCGCGCCGAAGACGTTCGTGTCGTAGACCCGCAGCGCCTCGGCGGCGGTGAGCAGCTCCATTGTGTTCAGCCCATTGCCGTCATTCGTGTCCGCTCGGTTCGTCATGACACCGGCGTTGTTGATGAGCACGTTGAGGCGGCCTTCGTGCGCCTCGACGTCGGCCACCGCGGCCTTGATGGACTCCTCGTCGGTGACGTCCATCCGCACGAAGCGCGCGCCGAGCCGTTCGGCCGCCGACCTGCCGCGCTCAAGATCGCGGGCGGTCACGATCACGGTGCGGCCCAGCTCGATGAGGCGGCGGGCGCTCTCGTAGCCGAGGCCCTTGTTGGCCCCCGTGATGAGGATGATGTCGCTCATACGTTCAGCCTTCGCGGCCTCCGTTCGGGCCGCCAGGGACGCCTTGACGGTAGGACTGCCGGTACCAGTCACATCGTGTCGGCGCGCCGGAGAATGGGCGGTATGAGCGAGGAGACCGGGCTCGGTCCCACCCTCCGTGCCTGGCGTGACCGGCTGAGCCCGGCGGCGGTCGGTCTGCCCGCCGGGCGCAAACGTCGCGCTCGAGGATTGCGCCGCGAGGAGCTGTCGGAGCTCGCGGGGATCTCGGTGGACTACGTCATCCGCCTGGAGCAGGGACGAGCGACCAGGCCGTCTCCCCAGGTCGTCGCCTCGCTCGCCCGAGCGCTCCAGCTGAATCGGGAGGAGCGGGACCACCTCTACCGCCTCGCCGGGCTGCGTCCCCCGTCCGACCGGCACATCGTCGACCACATTCCTCCTGGGATGCAGAGAGTCTTGACCCGCCTGGGCGAGACGCCGGCGGCCGTCTTCGCCGCCGACTGGCGGCTGATCTGGTGGAATCGCGCATGGTCCGCGGTGCTCGGCGACCCCAGCGGGATCGACCCGGAGGATCGGAACCTGGTCAAAGCCCACTTTCCCGTCCCCGGCGACTGCGGTCGTGTCGGGCTCTGGCCCGTCGTTCTCCGGGACCGCGAGAGCACCGGGCGCGCCATCGTCGCCGACCTGCGCCGGGCCTCGGCGAAGTACCCGGATGACCCGCGACTGTCCGCCCTCATCGAGCGGACGTTGGCCGGCAACGCACGCTTCGCGCAGCTCTGGCGGGAAGGCGCGGTCGCGGGACACCCCGAGGACCGCAAGACGGTCATCCGACCGGGCGTCGGCGAGATCACTCTCGACTGCGACGTTCTCACGGACACCGACACCGATCTCAAGGTGGTGATCTTCACCGCCGAGCCCGGCAGTGAGGACGAGAGCCGGCTCAAGCTCGCGCTCGTCGCTGGAGCGGTGCCGTCGATGACCATCACCCAGACCGAGGAGACGTAAGGCGCCGGTCTGCCAGGAGAGGCGTTTCGTTCGTCGGTGTCGGAGTCGTCGGTGTTACGGACGACCCAGCCGTGGTGGATCGGCCTCTTCCGATGCGTCGTCGGGGCCGTCGACGGCGCGGAGACAGCGCAGCCCGTGTGCCCGCAAGGCAACGCGCACCTCGGGCGGCCCGCTGATCAGCGTGAAGTCCGCGTCGACCGAGGTGATCATCCAAACCAGCGCCCATGGGCTGTCGGCGCCGACGTGCAGCAGGCAGCTGCGATCGTCGACGGCCTCGACGGCTCCCATGCCCGGCCACACCCGGTCGGCCACGGCGGTGGCGGATTCGTGCAGCGCCACCGTCGCCTGGTAGGGCCAAGCCGCCTGGGACAGCTGGCGCGCCACGTACGTCGCGACGTCGTCGTACGGCAACGGACGCGGTTCAAAGCGCGGCCCCGTCGGGGTACGGGGCCGCAGTCGGTCGACGCGGAACGTACGCCACTCGGAGCGGTCGAGGTCGAACGCGACGAGGTACCACCGCCGGCCGAAGCTGACCAGCGTCTGCGGCTCGACGGTGCGGACAGTCTCAGCGCCGTGCGCGTCGGTGTAGTCGAAGCGCAGCCGTTCGCGTCGGCGACAGGCTTCGGCGACGGCCATCAGCGTCTCCGCGGCGACTCGCGGTCCGGGCTCGTCGCCGGCTCGGACGGTCGCGGTGTGCAGGGTGGTGACGCGGTAGCGCAGCCGCGACGGCAGCACCTGCTCGAGCTTGGTGAGCGCCCGCAGCGACGGCTCCTCCAGTCCGGCGACCGATCCGCCCGCGGCTGTCCGCAGACCGACGACCACCGCGACCGCCTCCTCGTCGTCGAGCAACAGCGGCGGCAGCGACGCTCCGGCGCCGAGCCGATAGCCGGCCGTACCCCGCGTCGCGTGCACGGGGTAGCCGAGCTCCCGGAGCCGCTCGACGTCGCGGCGGATGGTGCGGGTGGTGACACCCAGCCGCTCGGCGAGCTCCGTGCCGGTCCACTCACGTGGTGTCTGCAGCAGTGAGAGCAGCTTGAGCAACCGGGCCGACGTCTCCGACATGTGCAGGAGCCTTCTGGTCGCCTAGGACTGTTCTTGTCCTAAGTCGACCATAGCCTCACGTCATGACGATCACCCACGAGGACATCCGTCCCTTCCACATCGACATTCCTGACACCCAGCTGGACGACCTCAAGGCCCGCTTGGCCGACACCCGCTGGCCGGACGAGCTGCCGGACGTCGGTTGGGACTACGGCGTTCCGGTCAGCTACCTCAAACAGCTCGCCGAGTACTGGCGGACGACGTACGACTGGCGTGCGCAGGAGAAGCGGCTCAACGGCTACGACCAGTTCGTCACCGAGATCGATGGTGTCAACGTCCACTTCCTGCACGTTCGCTCGCCGGAGCCGGACGCGCTGCCGTTGCTGCTGATCCACGGTTGGCCCGGCACCTTCGTCGAGTTCCTCGACGTGATCGGCCCGCTCAGCGATCCCCGCTCGTACGGCGGCGACCCGCGGGACGCGTTCCACCTCGTGATCCCATCGCCGCCGGGATTCGCGTTCTCTGGACCGACGCGCCGAGTCGGCGACGCGAACAGTGACCGGTACGCCGAGGTGTTCGCCGCGTTGATGGCGAAGCTCGGCTACGACCGGTACGGCACGCAGGGTGGCGACCTGGGCTCGATCGTCGGGCCACAGCTCGGCCGCATCGACACCGAGCACGTCGTCGGCGTCCATGTCAACGGACTCCTGACGATGGGCGCCGCGTGGGGAGCCGATCCCAGCACGTTCGACGAGGCCGACCAGAAGCGGTTCGCTGAGCTGCAGAACTTCGACGCGATCGGTGGCTACGCCGCGATCCAGTCGACTCGCCCGCAGTCACTCGCCGTCGGCATGCACGACTCGCCGGCCGGGCTGCTGTGCTGGCTGGCCGACATCTTCCACAACTTCAGCAACCCGGCCAAGGAGCTGCCCGAGGACGCGGTCGACAAGGACGCGTTCCTCACCAACGTCTCGATCTACTGGTTCACCGAGACGTTCGCGTCCTCGACCCGAATCTACAAGGAGTCGCAGCAGTGGGGCGCTGAGCTGCGAAGCTCTGGCGTGCCGACCGGGTGCGCGCTGTTCCCCGGCGATACGACGATCCGAGCGATCGCGGAACGGGAGAACAACGTCGTCCACTGGAAGGAGTACGACCGTGGCGGCCACTTCGCCGCCATGGAGGCACCCGACCTTCTGGTCGCGGACGTTCGGGCGTTCTTCCGCACGCTGCGCTGACGCGATGGGCGCCCGGCATTTCCGCAGGCCGGGCGCCCATCCCCCTGAGCGGAAAGTCCATGAGGTGTGCCACCAGCTCAGCTCATGGCATCCAAGCCCGCAGCTTGTCGGGAACCAGACGTGATCGATCGTCCCGTCCGCCTTCTCCCCGATGCCGTCGCCGAGAAGTTGATGTCCAAGGCAGGGGTCGACCGCCTCGCGGCGCTGCACACCGCGGTGGACCTCGTGCGGCGCGGTGGGACGATCTCGATCGTCGGGGTCTACGGCGGGATGGCCGACCCGATGCCGATGCTCACCCTGTTCGACAAGCAGGTCACACTGCGGATGGGGCAGGCGAACGTGCGCCGCTGGGTCGATGAGATCCTCCCGCTGCTGGCCGGCGACGACGACCCGCTCGGCGTCGACTCATTCGCCACGCACCATCTGCCGCTCGACGCCGCACCCGAGGCGTACGCGATGTTCCAGGCCAAGCGCGATGGCGCCGTGAAGGTCCTGTTCACCCCGTGACTCGTCCCACCCGGAACTTCTGACGCGACTTCGGTCCGCTCTACGGACCGAAGTCGCGTCAGATGCGGGTGACGGTGTCAGTCGGCGTCGGCCGTGACCCGCCGGCGGTGCTCGAGCAGCGGCCGCAGGCGGTCCAGCGCGTGACGCAGCAGGCGGCTGATCTGGACCTGGCTTACCCCGATCGCGGCGGCGATGTCGGACTGCTTCATCTGGTCGACGTAGCGCAGCTCGAGGATCTGCCGCAGGCGGTCGGGCAGGAGGCTCGTCAGCTCGCGGAACGCCTCCATCGAGTCGACCTCGTCGAACGACGAGCCGTCGTGCCGGCCGCCCTCGCCGAGCAGCTGCTCGCCGCCGTCGGCATGGTCGATGCTGAGCGAGCGGAAGTTGCTGTCGGCGCAGAGGCAGTCGATGATCTCGTCGTGGCCGACGTGCAGGTAGTCGGCCAGCTCGCGGGTCGTGGGGGCGCGGCGCATCCGGTCGCGCAGCACCTCGTTGGCGGCGCGCAGCTCGTAGCGCAGCTCCTGCAGTCGCCGTGGCACCCGGACCGCCCATGTGGCGTCGCGGTAGTAGCGGCGCAGCTCACCGCGTGCGGTGACCGCGGCGTAGGTCGTGAACTCCACACCGAAGGCGGGGTCGAAGCGATCCGCAGCCTTCACCAGGGCGAGGCATGCCACCTGGATCAGGTCGTCGAGCGGCTCACCGCCGGTGCAGAGGTCGCGAGCGATGACGATGGCGAGCCAACGGTGCTCCTGCACGACGTGGTTGCGAATCCGCGCGTCCCTGGTCTCGCGGTACGCGCGCAGCGCATCCTCCGCCGTCGCAAAGCACGGGACCGGGTTCCGGCAGTGCACCCGGACGGTGTACCCGCCGGCTGGTGGCTCACCCGTCGACGGGCGGAATCACACGATCGGGGGGCAGTGCGCCCCCGGATGCGGTCAGATCTGCAGCAGCAGGTGCTGGTCGTTGCTCGACAACCACAGCCACGACGACCCGTCGTCGGTGACCCCGCACACGATCGTGACGAGATCGGCGTCGAGGGCCCACATCGCGAACGTCTGCTCCCATGACTCGTCGCGGTGCTCACTGCGGCCGACGTGCACGCTGAAGGGGGTGTACGCGGGACAGCCGACGGCCTCGGAGGGGCACGGTTCGAGGGCGACGAGGTCCAGCACGATGGCGTTCTCGAGCATCTCGCAGTGCACGAGCTGGCACTGCCACGGCGGCGTGCGCGTGCCGTCCAGCTCCGCCCACGTCGTCGAGAGCGACCAAAACCGATTCACCCTTCCCCACTGACCCGTGGGGCGGACGGCGAAACCTCCAACCCGCCGCGTCACCTGTGGCGCCGGGCTCACCAGGCTTCGAGCGTGATGCCGTGGGGCACCCCCACGATGGCGACCAGGCGGTGCAGCGCGTCCCCGGCCGGCGCGAGCTGGACCGTGCAGCCGCGTTCCAGGCCGGCGGCGCCGATGTCATGCAGCAGCTCGAGCGCGCCGGCGTCGGCGAACGACACCCGGAACGTGTCGAGCACGAGCTGCCGTGGGTTGGCGGCGAGCAGCCAGAGCAGGTGACCGGCCAGCGCCGGTGCCGTGTGACGGTCGAGCTCGCCCTCGACGATGACGAGCGCTGACGTGTCGACGACCTCGCTGCTCCACGCGAGGGGAAAGGCGGGCGACAGCGTCGTCATGCACTCGCAACCTACGCAACGACGCCGCCGGAATCGAGGGGACATTCGCCGTTCCCCCGGGTGACGACGGCGGGACGACGATCGGACCGACGACGGGAGCGGGCGGAACCCACCGTCGATCGCACCCACTCCGGGCCGCCACGTTGTCCGGGCGGAGAACACCGCAGCAGCCGTGGAGCTTCGTTGTCATCCCGCCGCCGTCGGACGACGGCGCCCGGGGGGGCGGTGACGGGCACGCGGGCATGGCGCCCATCAACACCCCACCTTCTACCGCCGTGCCATGCACCCTATCGGCGCGACCAGGCCGTGACGCGGATCTCCGGATGACACGAGGGCGCGGCCCGGGCGGTCCCGGGGCCGGGCGATACCGTCGCCGCGATGTCCCCTGCGCTGCCGTTCCGCTCCGCCCTCGTCACCGGTGCGTCCAGTGGGATCGGGGAGGCGATGACGCGGCGCCTGGTCGGCGCCGGCGTGCCCGTCGTCGCGGTGGCCCGCCGCCGTGACCGCCTCGAGGCCCTCGCCGCCGAGCTCGGCGAGGTCGAGGTGCTCGTCGCCGACCTCCGCGACCGCGGTGACCAGGAGCGCGTCGCCGCCCGCATCACCGACGCGGCGCACCCGCCGGAGCTCGTCGTGAACAACGCCGGCTTCGGCACCAGCGGGGCGTTCGCCGAGCTCGACCCGGATCGCCTGCACGACGAGATCACGGTCAACGTGACCGCGCTCACCCGGCTCACCCACGCCGCGCTGACGGCGATGGTGCCCCGTCGCCGAGGGTGGGTGCTCAACGTGTCGAGCTTCGCCGCCTACCAGCCGGCGCCGCGCCTCGCCGTCTACGCAGCCACCAAAGCGTACGTCCTGAGCCTGGGCGAGAGCCTGCACGAGGAAGCGAGGTCGGCGGGCGTGGTGGTGTCCACGCTGTGCCCAGGCCTCGTCCGGACCGAGTTCCAGTCGGTCAGCAACACGGGCGACTACCAGGAGCGGTTCCCGGCACCGCTGTGGCTGGCGGTCGACGACGTCGCCGCGGCCGGTCTGCGGGGCGTCGCCGCGGGGAAGGCGGTGATCGTGCCCGGTGTGCTCTACCGCGGGGCCACGTCGATCGTGAACGTCACCCCGCGCTGGCTGCGCCGGCTGGTCAGCGCCCGCGTGCAGCGGGCCTGACCGCCGGCACGCCGCGGCCGGGTCAGGAGTAGTCGATCTCCGAGAACTCCTGGAGCTTCTTCAGCTGGTGGACGGCGTCGATGCGCCGGACGGTGCCGCTGCGGCTGCGCATCACCAGGCTCTGCGTGGCCACGCCACGCGCCTCGAAGCGCACGCCGGCCAGGAGGGGACCGTCGGTGATGCCCGTGGCGGCGAAGAAGCAGTTGTCGCTGCGGACGAGGTCGTCGGTGGTCAGCACCGCGTCCGGGTCGAGCCCGGCGTCCACGATCGCCGCCCGCTCCTCGTCGTTCTGCGGCCACAGGCGGCCCTGGATCTCGCCGCCCATGCACTTCAGTGCGCAGGCGGCGATCACGCCCTCCGGGGTGCCGCCGATGCCCATCAGCACGTCGACGCCGGAGTTGTACCAGCCGGCGGCGATCGCGCCGTAGACGTCACCGTCGCTGATCAGCCGGATGCGTGCACCGGTCGACCGCACCTCCTCGATCAGCGCGGCGTGGCGCGGTCGGTCGAGGATGATCACGGTCAGGTCACGGACGCTCTCGCCCTTGGCCTTGGCGATCCAGCGGAGGTTCTGCGACGGCGTCGCGGTGATGTCGATCGAGCCCACGGCCTCGGGGCCGACGGCGATCTTCTCCATGTAGAACGACGGGCCGGGGCTGAACAGCGAGCCCCGCTCGCTGACGGCGATCACGGAGAGCGCGTTCGTGCGGCCCTGGGCCGTCAGCGTGGTGCCGTCGATCGGGTCGACGGCGACGTCGACCTCGGGCGGGGTCCCGTCGCCGACCTGCTCCCCGTTGTAGAGCATCGGCGCGTGGTCCTTCTCGCCCTCACCGATGACGACGACGCCGTCCATCGAGACCGTGCCGAGGACCGAGCGCATCGCGGCGACCGCAGCGGCATCGGCGCCGTTCTTGTCGCCACGGCCCACCCAGCGCGAGGCGGCCAGTGCTGCTGACTCCGTGACCCTCACCAGCTCCATTGCGAGGTTGCGGTCGGGTCGACGAGCGGCAGGGGTCATGGCCTCAACTTAGTTTCGGGCCCCTGCGAGCGACGAAGGCCCGGCCGGAGGCGGTGGGCGGCACTAGCGTCGCGCGTCGTGCTCGAGTGGAACCCGAACGACCCCGACACTGTCAAGGTGCACTACGACGTGTCGGCCTGGTCGCTCGAACAGCGCGCCGAGCTCGCCGAGGCCCTCGCCGAGGCCGAGCTGGCCCACGTGTGGGAGGGCGACGAGGTCGTGTTCCCCGAGGAGCTCGAGGCCGAGGCCGACGCCCTGTTCGAGGAGCTCGAGCAGGTGCTCGGCCCGTTCCCCATCCCCCTCGCCGAGGACGACCCCGGCATCGAGTACGGGCTCGACGAGTGGCCGCCGGCCGACCGGCGGACCCTGGCCCAGGCGCTCATCGAGGGTGAGATCCCGCACCGCTGGGACGGCACGACGGTGATCGTCGCCACGGACGCGGAGGAGGCGGTGGACGAGCTGCTCGACGCGATCGAGCAGGGCACGCTCGTGCTCGCCTCGGTGTCGGGCGGCACGGCGCCGGAGGGTGCGCTCGATCGGCTGTTCAGCGCGTCCGACCGGCTCGCCCGCGACGCCGACGATCGCGCCGGGCGCGAGGGCCTCCGCGAGCTGGTCGATCAGCTCGAGCCGAACGCGCCGCCCTATGGGGTGTCGGCGGCGACGTGGTCCCGCACGGTGGGCGCGGCCCGCCGGCTCGCCGACCTCGTGGGCGACGAGGAAGCCTCGTCGAGCGACATCATCGGGGCCGCGCAGGCCCTGCGGTCGCTCGTCCGCCAGTACGTGTGAACCAGATGCAGCAGCACCACCAACGTTCCCGCCCGCGCCGCCGTCGCGCTCGGCGCCGCCTGCTCGGCCTCCTCGCCGGGCCGATCCTGGTCGGCTCGTGCGCCCCGGTCCAGCAGTGCGCGCCGGCGCCCCCGGCCCCCACGACGACGACGAGGCCGCGGCCGGCGCCGACCACGACCGCGCCGCGCCCGACGACCACGGTGCCGCGCCCGACGACCACGGTACCGCGCCCGACGACCACGACGCTGCCCCCGACGACCACGACGCTGCCCCCGACGACCACGACGCTGCCGGCGCCGGTCCGTGGCCGCGACTACGAGTTCCTGTGGTCGTCGACCAGTGGCGCCTACTCGCGCTGGGACCCGTGCGGCGACCCGATCACCTACCGCATCGCCGACGGCCAGTACCCGCCCACGGCCGAGGAGGCGCAGGCGGTGCGGGACGCCCTGGCGACCGCCGCGGCGGCGACCGGCTTCGAGTTCCGCGAGCTGGGGGCCGGCGAGCCGCCCGAGGCGGCCGAGGCCGTCATCGAGTTCACCCGGTTCGCCGTGCCCGGTCAGCTCGGAGAGGGTGGCGGCGACGTCGACCGGACGACCGGCGAGATCGTGTCCGGCATCGTGCGCGTGGCCAAGGACCTGCCGGCGGCGTCCCGGCGGTACGCGCTGCTCCACGAGATCGGCCACATGCTCGGACTCGGGCACATCGACAACGTGCGCGAGCTGATGCACCAGTTCGTGGTCGACCCGCCGAAGCAGGACTACCAGCGCGGTGACCGCGAGGGCCTGCGCCTCGTCGGCACCACGATGCCGTGCTTCGTGTCGATGCTGCGCACCCAGGGCGCGGAGGGCGATCGTCCGGTCGTGCGCGTCGTCGTGGAGTGACCCACCACCCGTCGCCAGGGGTGGGTCAGGCCGCGGGTCGGGCCGGTTCCCAGGGCTGCAGCCACTCCGTCGCCGGCCAGCCCTCGGCGGCGGCCATCAGCGGGTACATCGTCGCCCCGTCGATCGACTCGCGCAGGATGTCGGCGTGCCCGGCGTGGCGGGCGAGCTCCTCGATCAGGTGCAGCAGCACCCACCGCACCGTCCAGGCCTCGACGTCGTCGGGGAACCACGGCACGCCCTTGGGCACCGGCACCGGATCGTCCAACGCGCGGGCCCGCACCTCGGCCTCGGTCCGGGCGGCGACGGCGTCGAGCTCGGCGAGCGCCTCGGCGAGCGTGCGCTCCGGGGGCAGCCGGAAGCTCTCGAGGTAGCCGTCGGGGTCGTCCCCGCTCGGCCGGCCGGTGATCAGGTCGGTCCACATGCGCTCCATCGCCGTCGCGTGCACGACCAGCCCACCCACGCTGAGCTCGCTGACGGTGGGTGTGAGGCGGGCCTGCTCGTCGGTGAGGCCGAAGGCGGCGTAGCGGACGCCGTCGCGCTGCTGGGCGAGGTAGGCGAGCAGGAGCTCACGCTCGTCGGTGAGCGGCGTGACCTGTGCGGGCATCGGTGGATCGTCCTCTCGGTCGGGGTGACGCCCCGGCGGCGTCACTCGCTGCACCGATGGTCCGCGCGAGATGTGGTCAGCCCCTGACCACTTCTCGGCGGCGGTGCGTCGTGACGTCGCACGATCGACGTTGCCACGACCTCGGGGTCGCGATCAGGCCCCGCGGACCGGCGGGTTCTCGGCGGCGAGGATCGCGTCGTAGCGCGGGCGCAGCGCGGCCACCATCGCCATGTCCGTGAAGATCCAGAACCGGTCGGCGAGGACCGCGTCGTGGACCATGTCGGCCACCTCCGCCGGTGGCATCCCGTGGCGCAGCTGGTCGAGCACGTACTCGCGCACGCGGGCCGCCTCCTCGTCGACCGGCTCGGCGAGGCCCCGCGGCGCGGCCCACTCCGGCCGGTTGCGGTCGGACGTGCCGATGTCGGTGGCCACCCAGCCGGGGCACAGGCACGACACGCCCACCGTGGACCCCTGCGCGCGCAGCTGCTGGTAGAGCCCCTCGGTGATCGCCACGACCGCCCACTTGCTCGCCGAGTACGCCCCGTGACCCGGGAAGTGACCGGCCATCGAGGCCGTGTTGACGATGTGCCCGTCGCCGTGCTCGAGCAGGTGCGGCAGGAACGAGCGGTGGCCGTGCACGACGCCCCACAGGTTGACGCCGAGCACCCAGCGCCACTCGTCGAGATCGATGTGGCGCCCGCTCAGCGAGCCACCCACGCCGGCGTTGTTGCACACGAGGTGCACGCGACCGAAGCGCTCGAGGGCGGCGTCGCGCAGGCGGTCCACGGCCGCGGCGTCGGACACGTCGGTCGGCACGGCGAGCGTCTCGACGCCCCGGGCGGCGACGGCCGCGGCGGCCTCCTCGAGGCGGGGGACCTCGACGTCGGCCAGCACGATGTTCATGCCGGCATCCGCGAAGCGCTCGGCGAACGCCCGGCCCATGCCGCTCGCGGCACCCGTGATGACGGCGGTCTTCCCGGCGAGGTCCTGCATGGCCGGAGTCTGGACGATCGGGTGCGCCCGACGACGAGCCGGGCTGTCGGAGGGGAGCACATGGTCCCGGGCAGGCCGGCGGTGTGGCGATCGGCCTCCCGGCGGCATGGTGGGCCCGGCTGGGGGTACCGTCGTCATGTGCTGCTTGCTGAGCTCGAGGTCTGGCACACGCGGCCGCTGGCTCCCACCCGTCGGGTGGCGTTGGGCAACCTCGTGCTCCCCGTCGACCCTGCCCCCGGGTTCGGTGGCCTGCTGCTCGGCGCCGTCGTCGCCGGGCACGTCCGGGACGTCGACGACGAGCTGATCCCCGACATCCACCGGCTCATCGACCAGGTCGAGCGCGACGAGCGCGTCGTCCAGCCACGGCTGCGCCACCGCTTCCAGGTCGACCGCCACGGGCTGGCCCGCTCGACCCACCGCCTGCTCGGCGACGGCGAGGAGATCCGCTTCGACTTCGAGACCAACGGCTCCGCGCTGGCCCAGGTGCTCGGCGCGATCTACGCCGTGGAGCGGCTCGACGTGTCCGCCCGCCGGATCATCACCCCGGTGCTGCACAAGGCGATGCGCTGGCAGGGCCTGGTCGGCCCGGCGCTGATCGCCCACCTGGCGGGGACGAACTCGGCGACGCTGTCGTCGCTCGCCGACCCGCGGGCGTGGGCGATGGAGGTCCTCGGCTTCCCGGCCGGCAGCCCGCTGCCGACGAAGAAGCAGGTCACCGCCCAGTTCCGCCAGAAGATGCGCGCCGTCCACCCCGACCACGGCGGCGACGCGGAGCTCGCCAGCACGGCGGTGTTCGAGCTCGCCGAGGCCCGCCGCATCCTCAACGAAGCGGCCAAGGCCGCGACCTGACCGCCGGCGATGGGGCACCTGCTGCTCTTCCCGGGCGCCGGCGCGTCCCGCGACCAGGCGACGCTGGTCGCCCTCGACGAGGGGTTGCGGCCGGCGTGGACGACCGTGCGCGCCGACTTCCCGTACCGCAAGGCGGGCCGCCGTGCCCCTGACCGCCCGCCGGTGCTGATGGCGGCCGTGCGCGAGGAGCTCGCCGCGATCCGCAGCCGTACGGTGGTCGTCGGCGGCCGGTCGATGGGCGGGCGGATCTGCTCGATGGTGGCGGCCGGCGCCGACGGCGAGCCACCGCCGCGCAAGGTCGTCGGGCTGGTGGCGATCAGCTATCCGCTGCACCCGCCCGGCAAGCCGCAGCAGCTGCGCGTCGAGCACTTCCCGCAGCTCGCCGTCCCGTGCCTGTTCGTCCACGGGACGAACGACCCGTTCGGCAGCCCGGACGAGCTGCAGGAGTGGACGGCGACGATCCCCGGTCCGGTGACGCACCACTGGATCGAGGGCGGCCGCCACGACCTCAGAGGCAAGGACCGCGAGGTCGTCACCGCGGTGTGGACCTGGCTGGCGACCCTCCCCTGACCCGTTCGCGTCAGATGCGCGACAGGCGGCGGCGCCAGCGCGTCAGGAGGAGGCCGGTGGCGACGGCCAGGGCGGCGATCAGCACGGTCGGGCGGTGCTCGCCGCCGGTGCTCGGCAGCGTGCCGGCCGGGCGGTTCGTGAAGATGCACGTCACGGTCTCGCCCGCGGCGACGTCGATCGTCGCCCGACGGTCGGCGAGCGCGGACACGGTGCCACCCGATACGTCCGTGCAGGCCAGCGACGCGAGCACCCACCCGGCCGACGCCGACTCGCTGACCGTGTAGACACCCGGAGCGACCGGGGAGATCGTGCGCGTCTGGTCGCGGCCGAGCCTGAACTCGCTGTCACCGAAGCGGAACGGGAACGTCGCGCTCGTCGCCACGGTGGTGCGCTTGATCACGGTGATCGTTGCACTTGCGACGACCACGGTGACCGTGGCGCTCGCGTCGTCGCTGACGTCGCAGCCGTCCGTGCACAGGGGCGCCCCCGCCGGGATCGACCGGCGTCCCGGTCACGACGACCGTGTTGGTGGTCGTCGCATCCACCGTCGCCGTGCACGTGAACACCCACGTCTCGTCCCCGGCGTCCTCGAAGATGCTCGTGGGGGTGTCGAGCAGCCCGTCGCCGTCGTCGTCACCCGAGACGTACATGACGGCGGCGCAGGTGTCGTCGGTGATCCGCGCGGCGACATCGGCCAGGGGGACGTCACCGGTGTTGCGGACCTCGTAGGTGTACGTGACCGCACCACTGCCGACGAGCGAGGTCGGCGACGCCGACTTGGTCACCTCGATGGCGGGCGCGAACGGCTGCACGAACTGGGTGTCGATGTCGAACACGTTCGTGGGGAGCGGCGGGTCGAACGACGTCCCGGCGGTGCCGCGGACGACGGCAACGTCCGTGGTGGGCGCGGTGATCGTCGCGGTGCACTCGAAGCGCCACGTCTCGGCAGGCTCGCTGAGGAGCAGGCCGTCACCGTTCGTGTCGCCACCGACGAACGCCGGGGTCAGGCACGACGGCACCGGCGGCTCGGACACGTCGACGAGGCGGATGTCGGCGAGCACGTCGTCGGCGGCGATCGGGCTGGCGCCGACGTTGACGACCTCGAAGCGGTAGGTGACGGTGCTGCCGGTGGGCACCAGCGTGTCGCTCACCGTCTTGGTCAGGCGGATCGCCGGGTCGAACACGCGGACCTCGGCGGTGTCGCTCGCGGCGTAGAGATTGCCGAGCGGGTCGACCGCGAGGACGGTCGCCGTGTTCACGTCGGTGGCGCCACCCCCGGCGGGCAGCGGGATCGGCCGGGTGCACGTGTAGGTCCAGGTCTCGGCGGCCCCGGAGTTGGCGCCGTCGAGGAGCCCGTTGCCGTTCGCATCGCCGCCGGCGAGCTCGAGGGGCGAGCAGGAGTCGTCGGCGGGGCCGATCACGTCGAGCCCGACGTCGCCGGTGTTGCGGATGGTGACGGTGTAGGTGACGTCCCCGCCGGCGCGCACGACGGACGCCGACGCCGACTTCTCGAGCGTGATGCCGGGCTCGATCACGAGCACCTGGGCGATGTCACCGGCGGTGACGGTCTTGTCGGGGAAGGACGTGCCGTCGAGCACCGGGACGCCCGACACGACGACCTCGTTCTGCACGAGACCGGACTCGGCCCCGGTGACCGGCGGGGCGTTGGCGTCGCCCTCCCGGTCGAGCGTCGTCGTGCACGAGTAGTGCCAGGTCTCGTTCACCCCGAGCAGGGCGTCGAGGTCGCGGTCGCCGCGCTGGGGGAGCCCCGGCGCGGCCACCGGCACGAGCGGGCCGCACGTGTCGTCGACGGGCGGGTCCGGCTGCAGGTCGAGCGGCACGGTGCCGGTGTTGGTGACGTCGTACAGGTAGGTGGTCGGCCGCACGCTGGGCACGTCCGGGCCGGCGACCGGCACCGGGTCGACGTCCTCGTCGAGCACGACCGGCGTGAGGGCCTTCTTCACGACGTCGATCGCCGGGCGCCGGACGTCGACGAACGCGACGGCGCGGTCGCTCACCGGGTCGACGCCGGGCAGGGGGGTGCCGGCGTCGTCCGACGGCTGGCCGGTGATGCCGGCGACGTTGACCGTGGGCGCAGCGACCTCGCCGGGGCAGGTGAACGTCCACGTCTCGCCGGGATCGAGTAACAGGTTGCCGTTGGCGTCGCCGCCGCCGGGCTGCTCGCCGGGGTCGTACGTCGCCGGCGCGCGGCAGTGGTCGTCGACGATCCAGCCGGGGTCGGTCGCCGTGGGTCCACCCTCGGCCGCGCCGGGCCGGTTGAGCGGGGGCACGGGCACCGGGTCGCCGTCGTCGGGGTTCGTCACGGTGAACGTGTAGACGACCGGCTCGGTGGCGGCGGGATCCGGGCCGAGCAGCACCACGGCCGGGTCGACGCGCTTGGTCAGGTCGATGTGCGGGTCGACGAGGTCGACGGCGGCGACGTCGGTGGCGGTGACCGGTGGGTTGGGGTCGGGGAAGGCGCCACCGCCGGGGAGCTGCGGCGTGCCGGTGACCGTGGCCGTGTTGAGCACCGCCTCCGACGGGGACGCGGTGCACGACCAGGTCCACGTCTCGCCGGGCTGCATGACCTCGTCGTCGTTGCCGGGATCGTCCGCCCCGCGCACCGGCACCGCGCACGGTGGGGTGTCGTCGGTGAGCGTGACGTCGACGAGGTCGGTGTTGCCGGTGTTCGTCGCGGCGTAGGTGTAGGTGACGTCGGCACCGGGCGTGACGGTGACCGCGTCCTCGCCGTCCACGAGCTTCTCCAGCGCGAGCTCCGGGACGTAGATGGTGACCTCGTCGGCGTCGTCGTCCTGCACCGTCGCGCCGGACGGGTCGACGCCGACCACGGTGACGGTGTTGGTGACCTCCACGGGCGGGCCACCGCCCGACGCCCGGGCCTCCGCGGTGCACGTGAAGGTCCACGTCTCGGTGACGTCGAGCCGGCCGTCGCCGTCGGTGTCACCGGCGTTGGGCTCGTCGACCGCCGGCTCGACCGCGGCACACGTGTCGTCGGTGATCGAGGCGAGCGTGAGCGGTGTGTTGCCCGGGTTCGTCACCTCGTAGGTCGCGGTGATCACGGCCGGGGGATCGAGGTCGCCGCGCACCTGCGTCGGTTCGTCGACCTTGGTGACCGCGATCGCGGGGGCGTAGTCGAAGGAGTTCCAGATCGTGCACGTGACGATCTCCTGGCCGATGGGGTCCAGCGCGAAGGACGCGCTCGTCCCGTCGGCGGTGAGCTCGGCGGTCACGGTGGTGACGTTGCCGCGGTCGTCGCGCAGGATGCACTGCACGTCCGGCAGCGCCGGCCGGCCGGGGGTGAAGCCGGGCTGCACCGTCTCGCGGACGACGGCGGACGAGTCCTGTTCGGCCGGGTCCGGCTCCCACTGGAACTGGGCGAAGCCGTCGGCGTCGGTCACCAGCGTCTTGGAGGCCGCCGGCGCGGTGTCGGGCAGGATCCAGTCGAACTGGCCGTTGGCGGTGTCGGGTGTGGCGGTGACCTCCCAGCCGGCGGCGGGCAGGTAGTCCGCGTCGCTCGGCGACTGGGCGAGCTTGCGGATCGTCAGCGACGGCGAGCACAGCTGCAGGACGACGCTGCGCAGGAACTCGGCGAGGTCGTCGAAGTCGGTGACGAGGGCGACGTCGATCTCGTTCAGGCCACCGACGGCGGCGAGGTCGGCGTCGCGCACGACCTGCGGGCCCGACACGGCCACGAGCCGGCCGGCGCTGTCCACGTTGTCCAGCGCGCTGCCGACACCGACGGCGAGCACGCGGGTGCCGGCGGCCTTGACCGAGTTCGCCGCGATGACGGCACGGTCGAGCGTGACCTGGCGTCCGGCCGCGTTGCGGTCCGTCGAGTACGCCACGTGCGGCGGGGCGATCGGGTCGCCGGCCTGGAAGTTGAACGCCGTCGGGTCGCCGTCGGTGACGAACACGACGAGCTGGGGCACGGTCTGCGTCGCCTGGCCCAGTGCCTGGTGCCAGTTCGTGTACTGGTTGGCGCTCGATGAGTTGCTGAGCTGGAAGCTGCTCGCGCTCGCCGGGTTGGTGCCCGTGTACTGGTAGAGGTTGACGCCGCCCGGTCGGGGTGGCTTGGGGTTGTAGTAGTCGTTGATCGCGTCGCGCAGCGGCCCGCCGTCGGCGAGGGCGGCGCCGGTGACGAGCGTCGGTGGCGCCAGCTGCTCCGACACCGTGGCGAACTGGGTGACGCGCGCCGTCGAGCTGGTGTCGGTCAGCGCCTCGAGGAACGCCTCGGCGGCGCGGCGGACCTGGCTGACGGCGTTGGCCGTCTGGATCGAGCCCGACGCGTCGAGCACCAGCGTGACGTCGACGCCGCACGACTCCTCGATGGACGGGTTCGGCGCGGGCGTGATCGACGGGACCTGGGCCGCGGCAGGTCGGGGCGTCCCGATCGCCGTCGTCGACGCGACCACCCCCAGTACGGCCAGCAGCCGCGCCCCCTGGTGCACTGACCGTCAGTCGTGCCACAACGGCGCAGCCGGGAGTTCTGACGCGACTTTGGTCCGCTCTGCGGACCAAAGTCGCGTCAGATGTCGCGCGGGGGCGGTCAGCCGTCGACGGGGGCGGTGGCGTGGCGGCGGCGCTGCCACACGAAGCGCACGATCAGCACCAGGAGCACGGCGACGACGACGTACTGCACCACGTCCAGCACCGGCTCGACGTCGTGCCAGCGCGACCGCAACAGGTAGCCGGCGCCGACCAGCAGCGTGTTCCAGACGAGCGCACCGAGCGCGGTGTACAGCGTGAAGCGGGGGAACGGCATCCGCCGGAACCCCGCCGGGATCGACACGAGCGAGCGGATCAGCGGGACGCACCGGCCGACGAGCACGGCGACGACCGCCCGCCGGTCGAACCAGCGCTCGGCCTTGGCGACGTCCTCGGGTGTGAGCCGCAGCCACTTGCCGTAGCGGACGATGAACCGCTCCAGGCGATTCGGGCCGATCCACGCGGCGATGCCGTACAGCACCCACGCCCCGACGACCGAGCCGAGCGTCGCGGCGAGCAGCATCCCGAGGAACGTCGCCCTGCCGTCGCGGGCGACGAAGCCCGCGAACGGCAGGACGATCTCCGACGGGATCGGTGGGAACAGGTTCTCGAGGGCGACGAGCAGGGCGACGCCGACGTACCCGAGCCGGTCGATGACGTCGACGACCCAGTCGGACAGTCCGGAGAGCATCAGTCGCGGGCGGCCGATCGGGCCGGCGTGAGCACGGGGGTCATCGAGGGGCAGGGGGGTGGCGGGAACGGTGCAGGGTCGATGGCCGGACGGTAGCCGGGCCGGTCCGGGCCCGGCCATCACCGCAGCCGGGGTGCAGCGCGCTGGTGGCGGAGCGCAGGTGCTCGGGCGAGCAGGTCGGTCAGGACGGCGGGGCGCGGTCGATGGGGTTCAGGGTCTCCAGCTCCCGGTGGGCGGTCTCCGGGTACCACCGCAGCACGACGACGACCACGGCGAGCTGCCCGGTGGCGAGCAGCGCCATCACCGTGCCGTGCGACCAGCCGCGATCGAGCAGGCCGCCCATGATCAACAGGCCGGCGATGCCGCCGATCAGGGCCGTCGCGGTCAGCAGGCCGGCCGCCCGGCTCCGGTTGCCGGTCGGGAACAGCTCCGTGCGGTACACGGCGAGCGCCGGGTAGGTGACCCCACCGAGCACCCCGGTCAGGAACGTCGCCAGCCACATCGTCGGGCCGCCGACGGCGTAGGAGAGCACGCCGAACGCGGTCGCCAGGGGCAGCACCGCGGCGATGAGGAGCTTGCGGCCACGGACGTCGGCGACCCGCCCGCCCAGGATCAGCCCGATGCCCGCGGGGGTCGCCGTGGCGATCGTGAACACCGCGATGGTGGTCGCCGAGAACCCGCGGACGTCCTCCAGGTAGTCGTTCTGGAAGAGGCTGGCGGGCGCCACGAAGATGTTCGTGAGCAGGGCGACCGCGGCGAGGAAGCCGAACCGGCGTCGGTCCAGGGGCGGGGCGACGACGTGCGGGCGGGCGAAGCGGCGCGTCTCGGGCAGGCGCCGGGCGATGTCCACGGCTGCCAGGAGCCACACGAGGGCGACGACGTACACGAGCCGCCACGAGCTGGGCGAGAGATCGGCGAGCGGCAGGGCCATCACGGCGACACCGGCGCCGAGCCCGCTGGCCATCGCCAGCACGCTCACCGCGTAGGCGCGGCTGTTGCGCGGCATCTCCTCGGTCGCCACGACGGCGACGAGGAAGTCGAGGGCCAGGCCGAGCGGGCGGCCGACGGCCTGGGTGGCGACGAGGACCGGGAACGACGGCGCCAGCGCTCCGGCCGCCGTGATCAGCGGGGCGGCGAACGCCACCGCCATCACCATCCGTCGTCGTCCGGCGCGGTCGGCGAGCACGGCGACGGGCAGGGCGAGGACGATCCCGGCGCGCACGACGGCCCCGGCGATGCCGATCCCGGCGTCGCCCACGCCGAAGTCGTCGGCGGCGAAGTTGACGGTCTGGGTGAACAGGGTGTTCACGAACGCCGACGACATCGACGCCGCCGCGAGCAGACCGAGCACCACCAGGCCCCGCGGGTCGAGGCGGTCCGGTGGTGCCCACCACGGCGTGGGCACCGCGTGGCGGGCGTGAGGGTGGGTCGGCGCGGCCCAGCGCCGGGCCAGCGCCCAGCGCACCGGGAGGGCGAACAACCAGGCGAACCAGGGGATCGTGAAGCGGTACGTCGTGGACTCGCGCACGACGCCGCGGGCCGGGTCGTGCTCCAGCCGGCGCTCGTAGGTGGTGAACGGCCCCTCGGCCTGCACGAACCTCCCGTGGCCGTCGGGCGCCTCGAGCACGAGGTCGTCACGGGGCCGCTTGAGGACGGCGAGCACGTCGGGGTCGGCCGGCCACTCCCGCTGGACGTGACGGAGGCGACGACGTGACGGATGGCGCGCCACGTCGAGGGTGCATCCGCCAGCTGACACCGCGGGAGCATACTGGGCCGTCGTGAGCGGACTCCCGGGAGCGAACACCGGCGGCGACGGTCAGATCGTGGTCCGCCGGGTCGGTGAGCTGCACGGCACGATCGACGTCCCCGGCGCCAAGAACTCGGTGCTCAAGCTGATGGCGGCGACGATCCTCGCCGACGGCGAGTACGAGCTGACCAACGTCCCCGACATCGCCGACGTGCGGATCATGGGCGAGCTGCTCGACGCGATCGGCATCCGCTCGTGGTCGCCGGCGCCGGGCGTGCTGCGGCTGTCGAACACGGGCGATCTCACCCCGGTCGCCCCCTACGAGCTGGTCGAGCGGATCCGCGCCTCGATCAACGTCCTCGGCCCGCTGCTCACGCGCTGCGGGCGGGTGCGGCTGTCGATGCCCGGCGGCGACGACTTCGGCGCCCGCCCGATCGACATGCACGTCGCCGGGCTGGAGGCGATGGGTGCCACGTTCAAGTTCAGCCACGGCGAGCTGGAGGCGACCGCGGACCGGCTGCACGGCGCCCACGTGACGTTCGGGTTCCCGAGCGTCGGGGCGACCGAGAACGTCCTCACCGCCGCCGTGCTCGCCGACGGCGAGACGACGATCGAGAACGCGGCGCGCGAGCCGGAGGTGGTCGACCTCTGCCACATGCTGGTCAAGATGGGCGCCGACATCTCCGGGATCGGCACGTCCACGCTGGTGATCCGCGGGGTCGAGCGGGGGTCGCTGCGCCCGGCGAACCACCGCACCGTCCCCGACCGCATCCAGGCCGCCACGTACATCGCGGCCGTCGCCGTCGCCGGCGGTGAGCTCACCATCCGCGACGCCCGCGCCGAGCACATGCAGAACCTGCTGGCGCGGTTCTCGCACATGGGCCTGGAGCTGAACCCGTCGGAGCGGGAGCTGCACGTGGCCGCCAACGGCCGGCTGCGCTCGATCGACGTGCAGACGCTGCCGTACCCCGGCATCGCCACCGACTACAAGCCGCTGGTCATCACGATGCTCAGCGTCGCCGACTCCGTCGGCATCGTGACCGAGAACCTGTACCCGGGCCGGTTCCGCTACGTCGAGGAGCTCCTCCGACTCGGTGCCGACATCCGTACGAACGGCCACCACGCCGTCGTGCGCGGGGTCCCCCGGTTGTCGGGCGCGCCGGTGCGGGCCCACGACATCCGGGCCGGTGCGGCGATGGTCGTCGCCGGTCTCGCCGCCGAGGGCGAGACGGTGATCTCCGGCGTGCACCACATCGACCGCGGCTACGACGACCTGGTCGGACGCCTCGCCGCAGTGGGCGCCGACATCCGCCGGCTGCCTGCGTCCTGCTGAGCGACCGGGTCAGCCCTCGCCGCGCCGACGCGGGGCGAGCGGTTCGCGTGGCGCCTCGTCGGGGCCGGCGCCCTGCTGGGCCTGGGTCACCCGGCGACGGGCGAGCCACAACAGGCCGCCGACCAGGGCGATCGGGCCGACGACGAGCAGGATCTCGTCCCAGCCGCCCTGGTGGGCGAGGAGCACGCCTGGAATGCCGGCAACCGCGGTGGCGTTGACCACGAGTGCACCGTACCCATCTCTGCTGCTTGAATGGCGGTGCCCCGACAACTCCCCGAGGACCTCACCGATGCGCGAACAAGTCGAGAAGACGATCGAAGTCATCCGTCCGGCACTGCACGCGGACGGTGGCGACATCGTCCTCCACGACGTCGACGAGGCCACGGGTGTCGTCACCGTCGAGCTGACGGGCGCCTGCGTCGGCTGCCCGGCCTCGACCCAGACGCTCAAGGCGGGCATCGAGCGGATCCTGCGTGACCGCGTCGACGGGGTCACCCAGGTCATCGACATCGCCGAGCTCGCCGACGCACGGTGAGCGCGGCCAGCGGTCGCTCGGCGACCGAGCTGTTCGCGGCGGCTCGAGCGGGGGACCGCACGGCGAAGGCCCGGCTGCTGTCGCTCGTCGAGCGCGGCGGCGAGGGCGCTCGGGAGGTGGGCCGGCTGGCCGCCCCGGAGGCGGGGCACGCCTACGTCATCGGCCTCACCGGGGCGCCGGGGGCCGGCAAGAGCACGCTGACGTCGGCCATCATCCGCCACCTGCGCTCGCTCGGCGAGGAGGTCGCGGTGCTGGCCATCGACCCGTCGTCGCCGTTCACCGGCGGGGCGATCCTCGGTGACCGGGTGCGGATGCAGGACCACGCCACGGACCCCGGCGTGTTCATCCGCTCGATGGCCACGCGCGGCCACCTCGGCGGGCTCTCGCTGGCGACACCCGAGGCGATCCGGCTGCTCGACGCCCTCGGGCACCGGTGGATCCTCGTGGAGACCGTCGGCGTCGGCCAGGTCGAGGTGGAGATCGCCGGCAAGGCGGACACCACCGTGGTCGTCGTCAACCCGGGCTGGGGCGACAGCGTCCAGGCCTCGAAGGCGGGGCTGATGGAGGTGGCCGACGTGTTCGCCATCAACAAGGCGGACCGTCCGGGGGTCGACGAGACGCGGCGCGACCTGCAGCAGATGTTGGAGATGGCCGCCGAGACGGCACCGGCGGGCAGCGAGGACTGGACGGTGCCCATCATCCCGACCGTCGGCACGGACGGGTCCGGGGTGGCCGAGCTGTGGGCGGCGATCGTCGCCCACCGCGACCACATCACCGCCTCCGGCGTGCTGGAGCGGCGCCGGCGGTTCCGCCTCGGCGAGGAGCTGCGGGAGATCGTGGCCCGCCGCCTGGAGCAGCGCGCCCGCGAGCTGTGCAGCGGCGAGCGCTGGGACGAGCTCACCGCAGCGGTGCTGAACCGGACGATCGATCCGTGGTCGGCCGCGGACGAGATGCTCGACCCCGTCCTCTGACCCTCACCGGCGCCGGGCACTCGCGGCCGGCTTCGAGGTGGGCGAGCGCAGCAGCGCGGTGAGCTCGGCGACGACCCCGTCGGTGCGGTGCAGGTCGCTCCACCAGACCTCGACCACCGCCCAGCCGAGCCGGTGCAGTGCGGCACGACGCAGCTCGTCGCGCTGGCGAGCGGTCGGGGTGGCCCGCCACTGCCACCGCTGGGCCTCGACGCCGACCCGGCGCTCGGGGGCCGCCAGGTCGAGCTCGGCGAGGAGCAGCCCGCGGCGGTCGCGGACGGGGTGGTGGGCGACGAGCGGCACGCCGCAGCGGGCTTGCACGCCGGCCGCGACGCGCCGGAACCAGGTGGGCGGCAGGCCGTGGTCGACGCGCTCGCCGAGGAGCATCAGCAGGGCCGGCGGCCCGGCCCGGCCGCGCCGGCGCCAGGCGGTCGCCACGGCGCGCAGCTCCTCGGCGCTGACGCCGCGCCGCAGGGCGCTGTCGAGGGCCCGGCCCGTGGCGGCGATCCCGGCCACCGGGGCGAGCAGGGCGAGCGTCGCCGGGACGGTCAGGGTGGGGATCCCGGCGACCTCGGTGACGTGGGGGCCGATGTCGCCGCGCGTGCGGTGCACGGTGACGCCGAGGTGCGGCTGCGGGTGGGCGCCGCGCGGCGCGAGGACGTCGACGGTGTCGTGGCGGCCGAAGGCGTCGAGGCCGTGCAGGCGGGCCGCGGCGCCGTGGCTGACCGCGGTGATGCCGCCGGTGAGGGTCGCCGCCCGGGCCCGGCCGTGGAACGAGAGGGCGACGCCGCCGGCGGCGAGCACGCCGGAGCACGGTGCGGCGACGATGCCGTCGCGCACGAGGCGGCGCTCGACGCGTCGGCTCACGCCGAGGGCGCGCGCCTGCGCCGTCGACACCACGCCGTGCTGGGCGGCCATCAGCTCGAACAGGGCTCGCATGCCTCGATGGGTGTCGCCTCGCCCCCGAACCGGAAGCCCCCGACGCGACCCGGTCCCTGCGGGCCCCGCCGATCTGGGCGGGATCTCTGCCTTTTCGCCATCTGGGCGGGATTTCTGCCAGCAGTTGGCACGGATCCCGCCCAGATCGGGGCGGGGATCGGGTCGGTGGCGGCGCGGCGGCGGAGGCGGGTTCTGACCGAGGGTGCCGGGTGGGCGAGACTGCGGCCCATGGCTGAGCTCCTCACCCTCGAGCGGCGCGACGACGGCGTCGCCGTCATCACCCTCGCCAACGGCAAGGTCAACGCGCTGTCCCGGGCGCTGCTCGGCGAGCTGCGCGACGCAGCCGAGCAGCTCACCACCGACCCGCCCGGCGCCGTGATCGTCACCGGCGGCGACCGGATCTTCGCTGCCGGCGCCGACATCAGCGAGTTCGGCGGACCCGAGGAGGCCGGCCCGATCACCGAGGGCTTCCACGCCGCCCTCGACGCCATCGCCGCCATCCCCCGCTTCGTCATCGCCGCGGTCAGCGGCTACGCGCTCGGCGGCGGCTGCGAGCTGGCGATGGCGTGCGACTACCGGATCGCCGGCCAGAATGCCGTGTTCGGCCAGCCGGAGATCCTGCTCGGGATCCTCCCCGGTGGCGGCGGCACCCAGCGCCTCGCCCGCCTCGTCGGCCCGAGCCGAGCCAAGGAGCTGTGCCTCACCGGCCGGCAGGTGCAGGCCGAGGAGGCGCTGCGGATCGGCCTCGCCGACGAGGTCGTCGAGGACCCCATGGCGCGGGCGCTCGAACTGGCCGCCGAGATCGCCCGCGGCCCGCTCGTCGCCCAGGCGCTCACCAAGCGGGTCATCGACGCCGGGCTCGCCGCCGGGCTGCAGGAGGGGCTTGCCCTCGAGCGCGAGGCGTTCGTGGACGTGTTCCGGACCGAGGACAGCCAGACCGGCATCGCCAGCTTCCGCGAGCACGGCCCCGGCAAGGCGACCTTCGCCGGCCGCTAGGCGCGACGACCGCCCGACCCGGCGTCGCCCCGGGCCACCGACCGCAGCCGCGACCCCGAGGGTGGCCTCAGCTCGCCCAGGCGACGCGGCCGAGGTCGAACGGGCTCGCCAGGTCCGGGTGGACCGGCACGACCCGGGCGGTCACACCGTGCGTGCCGGCGGCTGCGATCGTGATGTCACCGGTGTAGGTGCCCGGCGACGCCGGCTGCAGCTCGACGGTCTCGGTCTCGACGAACTCGCCGTCGTGGCCCACTCGCCCGTGCACGCACTGCACGACGACGTCGTCGGGGGTGAGCCCGCCGAGCTCGACGGTGACGGTGACCGTGCGCGACTCACCCGCGCGGGGCGCCTCGTCGTCGAGCGACACCGACGTGACCCGCACGCCCTCCCACGCCGCGAGCACCCGCTGGCGCCACGCCGCGAGCTCGGCCGCCGGCTTGCCACCGTCGGCCAGGAGGTGAGTGGCCGACGCGGCGGCCGGCTCGTACAGCGCGGTCGTGTAGTCGCGCACCATGCGCGACGCCGTGACGCGTGGGCCGAGCGATGCCCACGCCCGCTGGATCATCGTCACCCACTGCTCCGGGACACCGTCGCGCCCACGGTCGTAGAAGCGCGGGATGACCTGCTGCTCGAGCAGGTTGAACAGGCTGGCGGCCTCGCGCAGGTCGCGGCGCTCCTGGTCCGGGTCGTCCTCGGCGGACTCGATCGCCCAGCCGTTGGTGCCGTCGTAGCACTCGTCCCACCACCCGTCGAGGATGCTGCAGTTCAGCGACCCGTTGAGCGCCGCCTTCATGCCCGACGTGCCGCAGGCCTCAAGCGGTCGCCGCGGTGTGTTCAGCCACACGTCGCAGCCGCGGTACATGGTGCGCGCGATCGACATGTCGTAGTCGGGCAGGAACACGAACCGGTGGCGCACGTCGGCGCTGCGGGCGAACTGCTCGATGCGCTGGATCAGCTGCTTGCCCGGTTCATCGGCCGGGTGGGCCTTGCCGGCGAACACGAACTGCACCGGGCGCTCCGCGTCGTGCAGCAGGACGCGCAGGCGGTCGGGATCCGACAGCAGCAACGTCGCCCGCTTGTAGGTGGCGAACCGGCGGGCGAAGCCGATCGTCAGCACCGAGGTGTCGAGCACGTCCTGACCGAGGTGCTGGCGGGCGAGGCGGACCAGCTCGCCGCGACCGTCGTTGCGGGCGCTCCAGACCTCAAGCGGGTCGATGTCGAACACCCGCGCCCAGCGCTCCGCATCGGCGCTGTGCCAGTCCTCGCCGACGACCCTCGACAGCAGCGTGTCGGTGCGCGGCGACACCCACGTCTGGCCGTGCACGCCGTTGGTGATCGACCCGATCGGGACCTCGTGCTCCTCGAGGTCGGGCCACAGGCCGCGGAACATCCGCCGGCTGACCGCACCGTGCAGACGGGCGACGCCGTTCGAGCGCGCCGCGAGGCGCAGGCCCATCACCGCCATGTTGAAGCGGTCGTCCTCCTCGTCGGCGCGCCGACCCAGCTCCCACAGCTGCTCGAAGGAGATGCCCATCTCCGCGGCGAAGGCCGTGAAGTACTGCTCCATCAGCTCCCGCGGGAACCGGTCGATGCCGGCCGGCACCGGCGTGTGGGTGGTGAACACGTTGCCGCCGCGGACCGCCTCGACGGCGGCCTCGAACGTCATGCCGGACGCGACGAGCTCGCGGATCCGCTCGAGGCCGAGGAACCCGGCGTGTCCCTCGTTCATGTGGAACACGTCCGGGTCCAGCCCCAGCGCCCGCAACGCGCGGACCCCGCCGATGCCCAGCACGATCTCCTGGCGCAGCCGGTGGTGGACGTCGCCGCCGTAGAGGCGGTCGGTGACCGCGACCCCGTCGGGCGAGTTGCCCTCCACGTCGGTGTCGAGCAGGTAGAGGGGAATGCGCCCGACGTCGGCCCGCCACACGTGGGCGCGCACCGGGTCGCCCGCGAGGTCGACGGTGATCTCGACGCCCGTGTCGGCGAGGCCCAGCGACTGCGGGGTGAAGTCGGCGACGAGCTCCTGCTGCCATCCGCTCGCGTCGAGGCGCTGGCGGAAGTAGCCCTCCGTGTACAGCAGGCCGACGCCGACCAGCGGGACGCCTAGGTCCGACGAGGCCTTCAGGTGGTCACCGGCGAGCACGCCGAGGCCGCCCGAGTACTGCGGCAGCGCCTCGGTGATGCCGAACTCGGGGGAGAAGTAGGCGACGAGCCGCAGCGGCGAGCCCTCCCGGCCCTCGAACCACGTCGGGCCCTTGAGCGCCGTGCGCAGGCGCCGCAGCACCGTGTTGAGGTCGTTGATGACGGCCTCGTCGGCGGCGAGCTCCTCGAGGCGGTCGGTCGGCGTGTTGCGCAGCATCTCCGCCGGGTGGGCCAGGCCCGGTCGCCAGCCCGGCCAGATCCGGGCGAAGAACCGCGTCGCCTCGGAGTCCCACGACCAGTGGAGATTCGTGGTGAGCTCGACGAGCGCGGCGAGCGCCGGGGGAATCGTGGGCGTCACCTCGAACCGTCGGACCGGACGCATGTGAGGCGACGGTACTCGCCCGTTCCGCCGCTCGCTCCGGGGAGCGCGTCACACCGCGGACGGGTCGCCGGCGTACACCGCGGCCGTCGCCCCGGCGATCGCCTGCCACGAGTAGCGCTCGGCGAGCAGCTCGGCGCCGCGCTTGCGCATCTCGTCGGCGAGGTCCGGGTCAGTGAGGATGCGCTCGATGCAGTCGGCCAGCTCGGCGGCGTTGCCCGGCTCGAACAGCAGGCCCGCGCCGGTGCCGTCGATCAGCTCGGCGAGGCCGCCGGTGCGGGCGACGACGAGCGGCGCCCCCCCGGCGAGCGCCTCCAGGGCGACGATGCCGAACGGCTCGTACAGCGAGGGGATGGCGACGCACCCGGCGCGGTGGACGTAGTCGCGCAGCCGGTCGTCGTTGAGGAACCCCGGCAGCTCGACGATGTCGCTGACGCCCTCGATGTCGATCTGTGACTGCAGCTCGGGCAGGTAGCTGCCCCGGCCGCCGATCACGCAGCGCACGTCCGGGATGCGCGGCCGCAGCAGGCGCATCGCCCGGGCGAGCACCTGGAAGCCCTTCTCGAACTGGACCCGGCCCCACGTGAACACGAGCGGGTCGCGCTGGCCGGGCATCTCGCCGGTGGCCCACCAGGTCGGGTCGATGCCGTTGGGGATCAGGTGCGTGCGGTCCGGCATCAGCTCGAAGCCGTCGATGACCTCGCGGGCCATGAACCGGGAGTTGGCGACGACCTCGTCGGCGCGGTGGGCGAGCCAGGACTCGACGGCGTGGATCGTGCTCGGCGTGCCGGCAGGGAGGCTGCCGCCGTGCTGGCCGCGCTCGGTGGCGTGGAACGTGGCGACGAGCTTGGTGTCGAACAGGGTGGCGAGCGTGTCGGCGGCCCAGGCGACCTGCCAGTCGTTGGCGTGGACGACGTCGGGCCGCCAGTCGCCGAGGTGCACGGCGAGCTGGACGAGGTGGTGGTTCGCCGAGGCGACCCGGGCGACGAGCTCGTCGTCGGGCAGCCAGGGCAGGTCGTCGCGGGCGCGCAGGACGCGGACGCCGCCCACCGTCGAGTCGGTCGGGATGCCGCGGTCGCCGAGCGTGAAGAGCACGACGTCGTGGCCGGCGGCCGCGAGTGCCTGGCTGAGCCCGTCGACGTGCGCAGCGACCCCGCCCACCGAGCGCGGAGGGAACTCCCACGTCAACATCAGGACCCGCATCGTCACGCACGCTAATCGTCGACGACCCGGACTCCAGTGCGGCTGCCGTCCCCCGCGCGAGGGCTGCGTCTCGCTCGGCAGGGCAGTACCGCTCGTCCGAATTCGTGTCACCGGATCCGCGCTCGACGGCAGATGCGGTGACACAAATCGGCGGGTCAGTTGTCGGCGCGGGTGACGATGGCCTGGATCTCGGCGACGGGGAGCTCGCGGGTGGGGGAGGTGGTGGCGACGTAGCCCAGGTCGCCGCCTTCGCCGGTGGTGGCGGTCCACGTGGCGTGCCACACGATGCCGACGGTGACGGGCCACGTCTGCCCGTTGGGGGCCATGGCCGAGGAGTCGCGGTAGGTGTGGCTGCAGCCCTCGATGTCGGGGCGGAAGTCGGCGCGGGTGACCGGCGGCGGGGTGCCCTCGCAGGTGAACGGTGCGCTGCCGTCGCCGGGGTCGACGCGCATGCTGACGGGCTCGGCGGTGACGGTGACGGTGATCCCGCCGGCCGACGCGGTGGCGGTGACGGGGTGCCACTGCCCGGGGGCGTCGTCGATCCAGAAGAAGGTGCGGTTGTTGACGTAGCTCCACCCGTTGGGGTCCTCGTCGGCAGGACCGATGCGTGGGCGGGGCGTGGGCAGGCGGCGGAGGACCTCGTCGCGGGCGCCGGGGACGAGGTCCTGGGCGCGGACCTGGACGGTGAGCGTGCCGGTGGCGTCGGGGCGCAGCGGCAGCCAGCGGAGGCTGGTGGTGGCGCCATTGCAGACCTGGCGGTGGAGGACCTCGGCGGTGGTCCCGGTGACCCGGTACCAGTCGGTGCGGGCCGCGCCCTCGTAGACGCCGGGCACGGGAGCGAGGGCGCCGGGGACCGAGGGGTCGTCGACCTCGGGCTGCTGGCCGGCGTTGATCGCCGCCTGGGCTGCCGCGACCTCGGCGATCGGCCCGACCGGCACCCACCGACACGCCGACTCCCCACCCGCGCCCCCACCATGTGCCTCCGGCGCCTCACCCTGCGACCGCCCGAGCCGGGTGGGCTGGCCAGCATTGCGGGGTGACACGACGACGCCCGCCCGGATGCCACGCCCCTGGATGGCGCCGACGAGATCATGATTGGGGTCGTCGTGCGAGGCCTGAGCGATCGCCCTGTCCGGCACGAAGCCGAGAGCCAGGGTCAAGGCAAGCGCACCGAACCGCATCATTCGGGCGGGCACGTCGTTGCTCCCTGTGCGGATTGCAGCCCGATCGTCGCGTCTGATGGCAGCCATCCGTGATCGGTGCGATCGACGGGCTGCTGCGTCCGCAGCGCTACAAGTACGCCCGTGCCTTCCAGCGCCTTCCCTGACGGGTCGATGCGAGCGCTGTTGAGCACGTAGCAGGCCGTTACGACCGCATGGGTCTCGTCGATCAGCTCGACCGACTCGACAGTCACCTCCGAGTAGTCCGGGGTCCCTGGTACCACGCGCTCGCCGCGCTCGACCATCCCGCGAACGAACTCGACGAGCTCGATGTAGTTCGTGGATCCCGGCGCAGCGATCTGGGTGCCCACCCGCTCCTCGAGGTTGTCGAGGGTTGGGTTGCGCACGAGGTCCTCACGCTCCTGCTCGGCACGCAGGAAGTCCTCGGCGATCTGGGCCTTGAGGGCCTCTTCGTCGAGCGTGGTGGGGGTGGGCTCGGTCGTGGGCGGGGCCGTCGGGGGGGCGGTCGTCGCGACCGGTGCGGTGGTCGCCGGGGGCTCGGTGGCCGCTGGCGTGGTGGGCGTCGTCGTGGCGCCGGCATCGTCGTCGTCGCCGCTGCACCCGGCCAGGGCGAGCGCGACGGCACACGCCGCGGCGACCACGCGTCCGGCGCGTCGGGTCGGCATCGATCCCCACCACCACTCGATGCGCCCCGACTGTATGCCTCCCACATCTGCATGAGTGTCCCGACACCACGGAAACGGAAACCTGTAAAACGGAAACCTGCCGTCGCGCACCTCGGTTCCTAGCCTCGGTGCCCGTGCGCACCCCCGGCCACGACCGCGACGTCGTCAACGCCAGCCTCCTGCTCGGCGTCGCGGTGGGCGTGTTCGGGCTCACGTTCGGCGTCGGCGCGGTGTCGGCCGGGGCGTCGGTGGCCCAGGCGTGCGCGATGTCGCTGCTCGTGTTCACGGGGGCGTCGCAGCTCAGCGCGGTCAGCGTGATCGCCGCCGGCGGCTCGGTCGCCTCGGCACTCGGCGGGGCGATGATCCTCGCCGCCCGCAACGGCGTCTACGGGCTGGCGATGGCACCGATCCTCACCGGCTCGCTGCCCCGGCGCCTGCTCGCCGCCCAGCTCGTCATCGACGAGTCCACGGCGATGGCGACCGCCCAGCGCGACCCGGACCACCAGCGCACGGCGTTCTGGGTCACCGGCGGCACGATCTTCGTGCTCTGGAACCTCGGCACGCTGCTCGGCGCCCTCGCCGGCACGGCGATCGACCCGGAGACCTACGGCCTCGACGCCGCCTTCCCGGCCGCCTACCTGGCGATGGTCGTGCCCCACCTGCGCCACCGCACCGGGCTCCTCGCCGGGCTCACCGGGGCGGCGATCTGCCTCGTGCTCGTGCCGTTCACACCCGTCGGCGTGCCCATCCTGTGCGCCTCGGCGGCGATCCTGCTCGGCATCCCCCAGCCGCGGGCGGAGGCCGACAGCCCGCTGCAGGAAGGCACCGCCGGCGTGCCATGACCTGGACGCTCGTGCTCGTCCTCGCCGCCGGCGCCTACGCGTGCAAGGTCACCGGCCTGGTGCTGATCGGCTCGCGCCGGCTGCCGCCGGTCGTCACCCGCTGCCTCGCGCTCGTCCCCGCGGCGCTGATCTCGGCGCTGATCGTGAAGGACACGTTCTCGACCGGCACCGAGCTCGTGCTGGACGCCCGCGCCGCGGGCGTCGCCGCGGCGGGCATCGCGGCGTGGCGACGGGCCCCGCTGATCGTCGTGATCCTGGTCGCCGTGGTGGTCACGGCGCTCGTTCGACGAGCGGCCTGAGCCGGCGCAGGTTGCCCGCCCAGATCCGCCGCAGCACGAGCGGCCCGGCCACGGCGGCACCGACCGGCCCGCCGAGCCACCACGGGAACCGCAGCGTCTCCTCCCACGTGAACCGCGTCCGGCGTCCACCGTCGAGCGGCTCCAGCGTGAAGCGGCCCTCGCCGCCGACCACGCCCTGGTGGCGCACTCCCATGGCCCGGCCGGGGGCCCACTCGGTGATCTCCATCGCGTCGACGAGGCGGATCGGCCCGATCCTCGTCACGCACTCGAAGCGCGTGCCGACGCCGGAGGTCTGCTCGTCGAGGAAGCGGATCGTCTCGGCGTCCGCCATCCAGCGCACGTGATCGTCGATCGGCTCGATCACCCGCCAGACGGCGTCAGGGGTCGCGTCGTAGTCGGCGCTGACCCGGATCCTGGTCACGCAGGGGTGTGGACGGCGCGGAGCGTCTCGGCCGCCTTCTCCGGCGGCATGACGTTGATCATGACACCCGTGCCGCGCTCGAAACCGGCGACGGTCGTGAGCTGCGGCCACAGGTGGACGTGCCAGTGGAACTGACCGGCGTGCTCGTGCGGCGCGCTGTGGAACCCCAGGTTGAAGGCGATGTCGCCGAGCGCCGCCTTGAGGTGCTTGACGGAGTCGCGGATCCCGCGGCCCATCGCGTCCAGGCTCGACCGCTCGGCGTTCTGCAGGTGCGTCTCGTGACGGCGGGGCATGATCAGCAGCTCGAACGGCGCACCGCTCCAGAACGGCGCCACGCACACGACCTCGTCGTCGGCGAAGATCACCCGCTCCTCGCTGACCAGCTCGGCCTCGATGGTTGTGCAGATCACGCAGCCACCGGCGAAGCGGGCGAAGGCCCGCTCCTCGTCGAGGATCTCGCCGGGCACGAACGGCAACCCGAGGATCTGGGCGTGCGGGTGCACGAGCGAGGCGCCGGCCTCGCGGCCGTGGTTGACGATGACCTGCGTGTAGCGGACCTCGGGGGCCTCGGCGTGGGCGACGAGGCGACGCTTCAGGACCTGGAGCATCTCCGCCGCGTCGGCGTCGTTCAGCTGGTCCAACCCGCCCTCGTGCTCGTGGGTGTACACGAACACCTCGTGGGCCCCGCTGGCGTCGGCGGTCACGTGGACCGGGCCGAGGTGATGGACCACGAAGCCGCTCGAGCCGTCGAAGGCCGGGTAGAGGTTGGGGACGACCCGCATCCGCCAGGTGTCACCGTCGGGGACGGTGTCGAGCGGGGCGAGGGTGGCCTCCTCGTTCCCGCGGCAGAAGGGGCATGGACGACCGGGGATCGTCTCGATCTCTGGCGACCGCGGCGCGAAGTCGCTGGGCCGCTGCGCCCGTTCGGCCACGATCGTGACCCACCGCCCGGTGAGTGGGTTGAGACGCAACTGACTCACAGTGAGTTCAGGATAGGCACGGCACCGCTGATCGGTCGCGACATGATCGTCCGGGGGACGGAGATCACCTTGCCAAGCGGTAGACGGACACGTGCTGGGGGCTCTCGTCGCCGAACGGCCGGCGGGACACGTCCTCCCATCGCGCCGCCAACTCGAGGCCGGCGGCGGTGGCCATCACGTCGAGCTCGGCGGGCGGGGCGTAACGGATCGCCCACGGCCGCAAGCGGACCCGCTCACCGTCGACGAACTGGACGAAGTGGCCCTCGGCCCGCTGGGTGGCCGGGTCGTGGCGGGAGATGGAGAGGACGACCTCGTTGACGCTCATCGACCGCACGCTGACCGCCGGGCCCTCGCGGTCGTCGGGGACGAACGCCTCGACGACGAAGCTGCCCCCGGGTGCGAGACGGGCGGCGACCGCCCGGAAGCACGCCTGCTGCCGCTCGGCGGACTCCAGGTTGAACAGCGAGTTGTAGGCGACGAGGCAGACCCCGAAGGGGCCGTCGGGCAGGTCGTCGACCATGTCGCCGAGCACGGCGGTGACGGCGGTCGAGCGCGCCCGGAGCCGGGCGAGCATCGCTTCGCTGGCGTCGATGCCCACCACGTCGAGGCCACGGTCGGCGATCGGGACGGCCAGGCGGCCCGTGCCGACGGCCAGCTCGAGGACCCGTCGGGAGCCGGACGCGGCGGCGAGCTCGGCGACCAGGTCGGCGGTCGCCTCGGCGTCGGAGATCCCGGCGTACCACTGGTCGTAGACGTCGGCGAACGCGTCGCCGTACGTCGACCTGCCGTAGCCGTCCATCACCGGCGTTCTACACGCGCGGGGGACCGTTAGCCTCGACGTGTGCCGGATCGGCTGGTGTACCTGGACCACGCGGCCACGACCCCGATGCGCGCCGAGGCGATCGAGGCGATGCTGCCGTTCCTCGCCGAGCGCTTCGCCAACCCGAGCGGTGTGCACCGCTTCGCCCGCGACGCACGGCGCGCCGTCGACGAGGCGCGCGACCTCGTCGCCGAGGCCATCGGCTGCCGGCCCGGCGAGGTCGTGTTCACCGGCTGCGGCACCGAGTCGGACAACGCGGCGATCGCCGGAGCGGTGCGCCGCCGCGGTGGCCGCGCCGTGTGCCCGGCCGCGGAGCACCACGCGGTGCTGCACAGCGTCGAGCGGGAGGGTGGCACGGTCGTGCCCGTCGACCACGCCGGGCGGGTCCGGCTCGACGCCCTCGCCGACGCGCTCGGCGACGATGTCGCCGTGGTCAGCGTGATGGCCGTGAACAACGAGGTCGGCACGATCACCGACCTCGCCGAGGTCGCCCGCGTCGTGCGCGACCGGGCCCCCGGCGCGCTGCTGCACACCGATGCGGTGCAGGCGGCGAGCTGGCTGGACCTGCGCGAGCTGTGGCGCCACGTCGACCTGCTGTCGCTCAGCGGGCACAAGTTCGGCGGCCCCAAGGGGGTCGGCGTGCTCGTCGTGCGCGAGGGCGCGGTCCTCGACCCGCTGATCGTCGGCGGCGGCCAGGAGCGCGAGCGGCGCAGCGGCACCCACAACGTCGCGGGGATCGTGGCGCTGGCGACGGCGCTGGCGGCCACCGACGCCGAGCGGGCGACGGAGGTGCCGCGCATCACCGCGCTGCGCGACCTGCTCGTGGCCGGGCTCGTCGAGGGGGCCGAGGCGCGCGAGACCGTCGCCCCGGCCGACAAGGTGGCGGGCTCGGCACACGTCATGTTCGAGGGCGTCGAGAGCGAGGCGCTGCTGTACCTGCTCGACGAGGCCGGCGTGTGCGCGTCGGCGGCGTCGGCCTGCGCCGCGGGAGCGATGGAGCCGTCCCACGTCCTCGCGGCGATGGGCGTCGAGCGGTCCTGGGCGATGGGGGCCGTGCGCCTGACGCTCGGGCACACCACCACCGACGCCGATGTCGACGCCGCAGTCGAGGCGATCTCCGCCGCGGTCCGCACGCTGCGCACGCGGATGGCGGCACGGTCGTGAAGGTCCTCGTCGCGATGAGCGGCGGGGTCGACTCCTCGGTCGCCGCCGCGCTGCTGCTCCGGGAGGGCCACCAGGTCGTCGGCGTGACGATGCGGCTCTGGGGCGGGGCGAGCGACACCGGCTGCTGCAGCGTCGCCGACGTCGACGACGCCCGGCGCGTCGCCCAGCAGCTGGGCATCGACCACCTGGTGTTCAACTTCACCGAGGACTTCGACGCCGCGGTCGTCGGGCCCTACGTCCGCGCCCACGCCACCGGAGCGACGCCGAACCCCTGCATCGAGTGCAACCGTGGCGTGAAGTTCTCCCGGCTGGTGGAGCGGGCAGAGGTGCTCGGCTTCGACGCCGTCGCCACCGGTCACCACGCCCGCATCGAGCGCCGCGGCGACCGTCTGGCGCTGGCGCGCGGCGCCGACCGGGCGAAGGACCAGAGCTACGTCGTGCACATGCTCGACCAGGAGCGTCTGGCCCGGACGCTGTTCCCGGTCGGGTCGTTCCCGGCGAAGGCGCAGCTGCGGGCCCTCGCCGCCGAGTTGGGGCTGCGCACCGCCACGAAGCCCGACAGCCAGGACGTGTGCTTCATCACGTCGACCGGCGGACGCGAGGCGTTCCTGCGCGAGCGCCTCGCGCTCCACCCGGCGACGGTGGTCGACACGTCGGGCCGGCGTCTCGGCGAGGTCCCGGCGATCGAGCTGGTGACGATCGGGCAGCGCAAGGGCCTCGGGCTCCCCGGCGGCGGGCCGAAGCGCTTCGTGGTCGACGTCGACCGCTCCACGTCGACGGTCGTGGTCGGCGCCGAGCACGAGCTGCTGCGCCCCGCGCTCGCGCTGACCCGGATGTCGTGGGTGGACGGTCCCGTCACCGGCGACGTGCTCGTGCAGTGCAGCGCGCACGGGGCGACGGAGCCGGCGACGGTCGAGCCCACCGCCGACGGCGTCACGCTCACGTGGCGCGAGCCGCAGCGGCGCGTGGCGCCGGGCCAGAGCGTCGTGCTCTACGACCCGAGCGATCGCTACGTCCTCGGCGGCGGGATCGCCACCTGACGCCTGGCGACGCCGGCGCCCGGTGAGTGAGCTCCGCCGCCAGGCGCCGGCGGTCACGCAGAAGATGAGCGATCGGGTCCGTCAGCGACCGCGTTGCTCATGTTCACCGTGTGGCCGGGTTGATGATGAGCGGTTGGGTCGGTGGGTGGCTGGGTTGCTCATGTTCACCGTGTGGCCGGGTTGATGATGAGCGGTTGGGTCGGTGGGTGGCTGGGTTGCTCATGTTCACCGTGGGGTTCGGGTTGATGATGAGCGGTTGGCCCGTGGGTGGCCGGGTTGCTCATGTTCACCGTGGGTCCGGGTCGATGATGAGCGATCGGGTCCGTCAGCGGCCGCGTTGCTCATGATCGGGATGGGGTCAGCGACGATGATGAGCGGTTGGGCCCGTGGGTGGCCGGGTTGCTCATGATCATCGGTGCCCCGGTCACTCGACGGGCAGGCGGCGGCGGGCCGCCTCGCGCAGCGCCGCACCCGGGCGGGTCGGCGCGACCAGGAACGCGGACAGGTGGATGGCGGTGCCGCGTGGCGTGGCCGGCGTGGGTGCGAGCGTGGCCGTCGTCATCTCGTCGAGCACGATGCCCAGCGCGACGCCCGGCGTCGGCCCGGTCATGTCGAACGCGCCGGTGTCGCGGCGGCGACCGACGAGGGTGACGCGGGTGATCCGCACGCGCGGGACCATCAGCGTCTCGGCGAGGACGACGTGGTCGTGGACGACCAATCCAGCCGGGACGGCGACGAGCCAGCGCCGGGTGAGCCGGTGCCAGCGGCGCGGGAACAGCCACGACGCGGCGATCGCGACGACGGTGGCGATCACGGCGAGCACCCAGGCCCGGGCCGCCCACGCCAACGGTGCCGTCAGCACGGCAGCGACCCACACCGCCCACGACAGCACCGTGGCGGTGAGGTAGCCCAGCGGCGGCTTCAGCGGGAACCGCCGCTCGTCGCCGTACGCCGATGATTGCACGTACACCGACCCCGTGTCCCCGGCGGCGAGCAGCACCGACGCGACGATCGCCGGCACCGCGAGGGCGAGCACGCTCGACGCCGGTGCACCCGCCACCGCCGTGACGCCCGCCACCACGATCGCCCCGGGCACGATCGCCCGTGCCGCGGTGAGCGTCACGAGACCGGTCACCGCCAGGGCGACGGCCCCCGCGCCCCAGGCGACCCACGCCCCGACGGTGGCCACCACCTGCACGGCATCGCTGCGGTCGGCGACCGCGTCACCGACCGCCCGGCCGCCGAGCAGGGCGACGGCGAGCCACGCGAGCCGAGCCCCCCACAGGGTCACGTGGCCCCACTCGATCCGGCGAGCCGGTGGGCGGGGGTTCGACGAGGCAGGCACGGGAGAAGATTTGCCGACCACGGCCGGGAGGGGGAAACGTGGTACGTGCGACCCGTCGGCGGGACGGCGCGTGGACTAGAACGGCAGGGACACCGCAGCGACACGGTGTCGGCGTGGGAAAGGAGTCGCGATGACGACGGTCGAACCACCTGCCGGTGGGGCAGGCGGACACGGCCTGGTCCGCGACGGCCACGGGGAGCTCCCCCGCGTGCCGTTGCTCGATTCGTCACCGCAGACGTCCCTGCGCCCCGGGGCGTGCACGGGTGTCGGCAGCCTCCCGCACCGCTCCGTGCACGACGCCGCGACGTTCGCCCTGCGTGAATACGACGTCCCGGCGATCCCGACGCTGCCGCGCCGCTCCCCGGCGGAGGGGATGATCGCCCAGGCGCTCGTCGGCATCACCGGGGTGACGCTCGGCCAGTACGGCAGCATCGCCGTCGACGCCGGCAAGCTCGACCCCGACGCGCCGGTCGCCACCGACATCGAGCACGACGCCTATGGCGGGTTGCGCGCGTTCCTCGCCACCGCGCGGGCGCGTTGCCTGCGCGGTCCGGTCAAGTGGCAGTTCACCGGGCCGGTGACGCTCGGCACCGCGCTCACCCGGGTGGGCGCACCACCGGAGCGGGCGTTCGCCGTCGCTGCCGCGTCCGTGCGCGCCCACGTCGCCGTCATCGCCCACGCCGTCGCCGAGGCGCTGCCGGACTCGCCGCAGATCGTCTGGTTCGACGAGCCCTGGCTGGGCGAGCTGATGCAGCCCGGCTTCCCGATCGCCCCGGACCCGGCGATCGACCTGCTGTCGACGGCGATGGCCATGCTCGAGCCGATCGCCACCGTCGGCGTGCACTGCTGTGCCGACGCCGACGTGGCGTCGCTCCTCGCCGCCGGCCCGGCGATGCTCTCCATCCCGTTGCACCCCCGCCTGGCCGACGTCGCCGGCTACCTCGCCCGCTTCCTCGAGGACGGTGGGCGCATCGCATGGGGTGTCGTGCCCACCGACGGTCCGATCCCGACGACCAGCGAGCGCTCGTGGCGCCTGCTGTCGGACGTGTGGTGCGAGCTCGTCAACCGCGGCTGCGATCCCGTCGAGCTGCGCTCGCGGAGCCTCGTGACCCCGGCGTGCGGGCTCGGCGTGCACGCCCCCGACGTCGCCGCCCGCGTCGTGCGCCTCACCAGGGAGATCGGCCGCAGGGTGCACGACCAAGCCGTCGCCAGCAGATTCGCACTCGGCGCCTAACCTCGCCTCGGTGACCGACCCGGCAGCCGACGCACCCGGCGCGAGCGAGCGCGACGACATCGCCGCGCGCATCGCCACGCTCAGCGAGCTCGTCGAGTACCACAACCGGCGCTACTACGAGCAGGACGACCCGGAGATCCCTGACGCCGAGTACGACGCGCTGGTGCGCGAGCTCCGGGACCTCGAGGCGAAGTACCCCGACCTCGCCTCGCCCGACAGCCCCACGCGGACCGTCGGCGCGGCCCCGAGTCCGCTGTTCGCGCCGGTCACCCACGCCGTGCCGATGATGAGCCTCGACAACGCGATGAGCGCGGAGGAGCTCCTCGCGTGGGGGCAGCGGGTGGCGAAGGGGCTCCCCGGCGAGCAGGTGCGCTTCGTCTGCGAGCTGAAGATCGACGGGCTGGCGGTGAGCCTCCGCTACGAGCACGGCCGCTACGTCCGCGCCGCCACCCGTGGCGACGGGCGCACGGGCGAGGACGTCACGCCGAACGTGGCGACGATCAGCGTGGTGCCCAAGGAGCTGCCCACCGACGCCGGCGTCGAGGTGCCCGAGGTGCTCGAGGTGCGCGGCGAGGTGTACCTGCCGGTGCCCAGCTTCGAGCGGATGAACGCGGCGGCCGAGGCGGCGGGGGAGCGGCTGTTCGTCAACCCGCGCAACGCGGCGGCGGGCAGCCTGCGCCAGAAGGACCCGGCGATCACCGCCAAGCGCGACCTCGCGTTCTGGGCCTACCAGCTCGGCGAGGTCGTCGGCGGGCCGCCGCTGCCGACGCACATGGCCAGCCTCGACCTGCTGCGTCGCCTCGGCTTCCCGGTGAACCCCGAGATCAAGGTGTTCGAGTCGCTGGACGACGTGGTCGCCCACTGCGCCCACTGGCAGGAGCACCGCCACGACCTCGACTACGAGATCGACGGGGTGGTCGTGAAGGTGGACGACGTCGAGCAGCGCGCCCGGCTGGGGGCGACGTCGCGGGCACCGCGCTGGGCGATCGCCTACAAGTTCCCGCCCGAGGAGCGCACCACGCTGCTGCGCGACATCCAGGTGTCGATCGGCCGCACCGGGCGGGCGACGCCGTTCGCCGTGCTCGAGCCGGTCTTCGTCGGCGGCTCGACGGTGAGCATGGCCACGCTGCACAACGAGGACCAGGTCAAGGCCAAGGACGTGCGCCCGGGCGACACGGTGATCGTGCGCAAGGCGGGCGACGTGATCCCCGAGGTGGTCGGCCCGGTGCTCTCGATGCGTCCTGCCGACTCCGAGCCGTGGACGTTCCCCACGGACTGCCCGGGCTGCGGCAGCGAGCTCGTGCGGCTCGAGGGCGAGGCCGACACCCGCTGCGTCAACCCGGGCTGCCCGTTCCAGCGCGACCAGCGGGTCATCTACTTCGCCTCACGGGTGGCGATGGACATCGAGGGCCTCGGTGAGCGCACCGTCGCCCAGCTCACCTCGACCGATCCGCCGCTGATCTCCGACGCCGCCGACCTGTACTCGCTGCGCAAGGAGGACCTGCTCCGGCTGGAGGGGTTCGGTGAGATCAGCGCGGACAAGCTGCTCAAGGCGATCGACGAGTCGCGCCACCGGCCGCTGCCCCGCCTGCTCACCGCGCTCGGCATCAAGCACCTCGGACCGGCGGCCGCGCAGGCGCTGGCCAACGAGTTCGGCACGCTCGACGCGGTGATGGCCGCGAGCGCCGAGGAGCTCGCCGCGGTCGAGGGCGTGGGCCCGGTGATCGCCCGGTCGATCACGTCGTGGTTCGAGGGCGAGGCCAACCGCGCGTTCGTCGAGAAGCTGCGCGCCGCCGGGGTCGAATTCGGGGTCCCGGTGCCGCGGACGCCGCGGGCACCCCAGACGCTGGCCGGCAAGGCCGTCGTCGTGTCCGGCACGCTGGAGGGCTACACGCGCGAGGAGGCCGAGCAGGCGATCGTGGCCCGCGGCGGCAAGAGCCCGGGGAGCGTGAGCAAGAAGACGTTCGCCCTCGTGCTGGGCGACAACCCGGGGGCGAGCAAGGTCACCAAGGCCGAGCAGCTCGGCATCCCGATCGTCGAGGGCACCGAGGCGTTCGAGCGGCTGCTGGAGACCGGCGAGCTGCCGTCGTAGCGGCCGGGGCGTCGCTCAGACCACCGTGAACGACCAGCTGTAGGAGCGGCGCCGGGCGTTCTCGCCGTCGACGATCTTCCAGTAGACGACCTCGACGGTGTGCACGCCCTGGGCGAACGACTCGATCTCCTGGTCCGCGCCGGGCGTGAACGTCAGGGTCGCGTTGCCGGGCTCGTAGCGCACGCCCGGCGGGTACGTGACCTGCTCGCCGGGCTGCACGTCGACGGACACGTCGTCGAGGCGGATCGTCGGCAGGCGCACCCCGTCGATGACGAGGTAGCCCTCGTAGCCGCTCTGCAGATCGACGACGATGCTCGTCTGCTGCGGGACCTGGATCGCGTCGAACGCGGGGCTGATCTCCTCGATCGCGGCGGGCATGTTGGCCCGCTCGTCGCCGGTGACCGACACGACGAGCCCGTAGCCGATGAGGACCAGCCCGACGGCGATGCCGAGGCTCGCGACCAGCAGCTTCTTGTCCAGCCGCCGCCACCAGCCGCGCAGCCCGCGGCGTCGTGGCGCGGCGGGGACCCGGTCGAGCGCGGCGACCTCGTCGGGCACGAGGTCGCCGGCCGCGTCGAGCGGCTCGGGGAGGGCGGCCTCGGCGGCGTCGTCGGCTCGCGTGGATGGCACGGGGACCATCATGCCGGGAGCGGCCCGCGCCGCGGCCACCGCGTCCCCGCCGACCCCCGGCGCCACCCCCGCGAGAGGCAGCGGTAGCCTTCCGCGGCGCCCATGACTGCCATCTCCGTCCAGATCTGCGCGTCCCTCCGGTGAGTGCCGAAGGAACGATGAAGGGCGCGCGGCGCGGGCTGGTGGGCCGCGTCCTCGGAGACCGCTACCGCATCGTGGGGGTGCTGTCGGCCGGCTCGAGCGTGCTCATCGCCGACGCCGAGGACCTGAAGCTCCAGCGTGCGGTGTCGATCAAGCTGATCCGCCCGGAGATCGCCGAGTCGGCCGAGTTCCGCCGCAAGTTCGTGGCGACGATGCGGGCGATGGCGAAGCTGTCGCATCCCAACATCGCCGCCGTCTACGACTGGGGCGAGGAGCGGATCGGCAAGCGGACCACGGTGTACGCGGTGGTCGAGCAGCTCACCGGGGGCAGCCTGCGCGATCTGTTCGACCGGGGACGGCGGCTCGATCCCTCGCAGGCGCTGCTCGTCGGGCTCGAGGCGTGCCGGGCGCTCGACTACGCCCACCGCAAGCACCTCGTGCACACGGAGATCACGCCGTCGAAGCTGGTCTTCGGCGACGACCGCCGCCTGCGCATCGTCGACTTCGGGCTGGCCCGCCTGCTGGCCTCCCGCGACTGGCAGGAGCCGTCCACGGTGCCGACGCACGTCGCGCGCTACGCGTCCCCCGAGCAGGCGCTGGGGCAGCCGCTGGACGGCAAGTCCGACGTCTACTCGCTGGCGCTCGTCCTGGTGGAGGCGGTGACCGGCGAGGTGCCGTTCGCCGCCCGCTCGACGGTCGCCACGCTCTCGGCCCGCGTGGGGCGGCTGATGCCGGTGTCCGCCGACCTCGGGCCGCTCGCGGCGGTGCTGGAGCGTGCCGGGCGGCCCGACCCGGCGGATCGTTCGACCGCCGCCGAGCTCGGGCGGGGTCTGGTGCGGGCGGCGTCGAAGCTGCCGCGGCCCAAGCCGATTCCGATCCTGGCGCGGTCGGTCTTCGAGGAGGACCCGAGCCAGCTGCGTCGGCCGAACGACCCGACCGGCGGGGTGCGCCGTCCGCCACCGGAGCCGGTCGTGCCGCTGGTGCCGCCGGTGCCGCCGCCGGCCGAACCCGCCGCGCCGCGTGCTGCGGCCGCGCCCACGGCCGAGTCGCCCACCGCGCCGTCCCCCGCGGCCGAGTCCACCGCCACACCGGCGCCCGCCGAGCCCGCGGCGCCGCCCGAGCCGGCTGCGGCACCCGAGACCGCCGAGACCGCGACGGTGCCGACGGATCCGCGCGAGCCGACGGTGCCGGCGACGCCGGAGGAGCACGCCGCCGGCGCGTCCATCGCCGATGCCGGCGTGAGCGCCGCGACGACCGCCACCGAGCCGGCCGCGCCGTCCGTGGCGCCGGCACCCCCGGCGGTGGCGCCGGCCGGGGAGGCGCCGGCGTCCGCCGACGAGGACGTGACCGCGGAGGACGCCGAGCCGGTCGCCGAGGCCCCGGACCCGGGGCCGGTCGGGCCACCCGCTGCCGAGGCACCCGAGCCGGACGAGGCCGAGGCCGACGCTGCCACGGTGCCGTCCGAGCTCGACGCCGACACCGGGACCGACGCCGAGTCCGCAGCGCCCACCGCCGTCGGCGGGCCGGAGGACGAGGCCACCGTCGACGAGGCGGACGAGGCCGACGACACCGACCCGCTCGACGGCGCCGCGCAGGAGGCCGCGGCGCCGGCGACGACCGAGCCGCCGACGACCGGACCGGACGCCTCCGTTCCGGAGGGCGCCGAGCAGGCGGTGACCGAGCCGGTGACGACCGAGCCGGTGACGACCGGACCGGACGCCTCCGTTCCGGAGGGCGCCGAGCAGGCGGTGACCGAGCCGGTGACGACCGAGTCGGTGACGACCGGACCGGACGCCTCCGTTCCGGAGGGCGCCGAGCAGGCGGTGACCGAGCCGGTGACGACCGAGTCGGTGACGACCGGACCGGACGCCTCCGGTCCGCAGGGTGCCGAGCAGGCGGTGGCGGAGCCGGAGGCCGCCGCGCCCGCGACGCCCAGCGCCGCAGGTGCCGGCGAGGAGCAGGACGACGTCGACCCGGCGACGCGCCACGAGCTCGCCGCGCTCGCCAAGCCGCCGGCCGGACCGCAAGAGGTCCTCGCCCCGCCGCCACCGGGCGAGGGGGCCGTGACGGTCGCCGCGCCCGGTGGCACCGCACCGGTCGAGCCGCCTGGAGAGCCCGGGTCCACCGGTCGGCGTTGGTTGCCGTGGGTGATCGGCGTGCTCGTCATCGGTGCTCTCGGCGCCCTTGGCCTGCTCGCCTACACCCTGTTCAAGGTGCCCACCCACCCGGTGCCCGACCTGGTCGGCCTCGACGAGCAGGCGGCGCGGGCGGAGGTAGCCGACTTCGACTGGAACATCGAGATCCGCCGCGCCCGCAGCGACGAGCACCCCACCCCGGGGGAGGTCATCGAGACGGCGCCACCCGCCGGTGCGCGCCTGGCCGAGGACGAGCCGTTCCTCATCGTCGTCAGCGAGGGCCCCGAGCTGCGCACCCTGGTCGATCTCACGGGCATGACCCTCGCCGAGGCCGAGACGCAGCTCGCCAAGCAGCGTCTCGTCGCCCTGCCACCGATCGAGGAGCACCACGAGGAGGTGCCGGAGGGCTCGGTGATCTCCTGGTCCGTGCCGGACGACGAGTCGCTCGGCGCGGGCAGCCAGGTGCTGCCGGAGACCGAGATCCAGCTCGTGATCTCCGCCGGTCCGGCGCCGCGCACGATCCCCGAGGTGGTCGGGCGCACGGTCGAGGAGGCCACCGCCGCGCTGGAGGAGCTCCAGCTCGAGGTGGAGGTGGCCGAGGCCGTCTTCCACGACGAGATCCCGGCCGGCAGCGTCGTCTCCGTCGACCCACCGGAGGGCACCGAGGGGGTCGAGCGCGGCAGCACCGTGACGATCACCCCGTCGAAGGGCGTCGACCTCGTGACCGTGCCGAACGTGATCGGACTCGACCTCACCCGCGCCCGCGACGCCCTCGGCCGGGCCGGGCTGCGCGTCGGCTCGCTGCTCGGCAACTCGCAGGGCGTCGTCGTCGAGGCACGGGTGGCCGGCGACGTCGTCGAGGCCGGCGACGAGGTCAAGCGCGGCTCGACCGTCGATCTCGCCCTGTTCTGAGCCCTGCGCTTGCCCGCGGCGGGGCCCGGACGGTTAGGTTGCCGCCGAGCGACGGAAAGGACCGAGGTTCGAGATGGGTGCACTTGACGGCAGGGTGGCGATCATCACCGGTGCGGGGCGCGGGCTCGGGCGCGAGCACGCCCTGTTGTTCGCCAAGGAAGGCGCCAAGGTCGTGGTGAACGACCTCGGCGGGGCGAACGACGGCCAGGGCGCCGACGCGACGCCGGCACAACAGGTCGCCGACGAGATCAAGGCGATGGGCGGCGAGGCGGTCGCCAACTACGACGACATCTCCGACTGGGAGGGCGCGCAGCGGCTGATCAAGACGGCGATCGAGACCTTCGGCGACCTCGACATCCTGGTCAACAACGCCGGCATCCTGCGCGACCGGGTGCTGGTCAACATGACCGAGGAGGAGTGGGACGCGGTCATCAAGGTGCACCTGAAGGGGCACTTCGCGCCGAGCCGCTGGGCCGCCGCCTACTGGCGCGAGGAGGCCAAGGCCGGCCGCGAGAAGCCGCGCAACATCGTCCACACATCGAGCACGTCGGGCCTGTTCGCCAACCCCGGCCAGAGCAACTACGGCGCGGCCAAGTCGGGGATCGCGACGTTCAGCCAGATCATCGCCAAGGAGCTCGCCCGCTACGGCGTGAAGAGCAACTGCATCGCCCCGGCGGCGCGCACCCGCCTCACGCTGGCGACGCCCGGCCTCGACGAGATCATGAAGCCTAAGGAGGGCGCGTTCGACGAGTGGGACCCGAAGAACGTGTCGCCGCTCGTGTGCTACCTCGCCTCGGCTGATTGCATCTTCAACGGTGAGACGTTCTTCGTCCAGGGCGGCACCGTCAAGCGGGTGAAGAGCTGGGAGATGGCCGAGACCGTCGAGCAGCAGGGCACCTGGGACGTCCGCGACCTCGCCAAGGCGCTCGCCGAGAAGTTCCCGCACTGAGTCGGTCGATCCGCGGTCGCTGCGGGGTGGCCATGCGCCCACACCGCAGCGACCGCGCCGCGTCCGGACGACGATGAGCGGTCGATCCGGCCAGCGGCCGCACCGCTCATGAGCACCGCCGGGCCGACGCCGAACACGAGCGATCGGGCCCGCCGGCGGCCCGATCGCTCACGTTCGGCGGTCAGTCGTAGACGATCACGCCGCGGATGTTCGTGCCGTCACGCATCGCCTGGTAGCCCTCGTTGATCTGGTCGAGCGTGTAGCGCCTCGTGATCAGCTCGTCCAGCTTGAGCGCGCCGTTGCGGTACAGCTCGAGCAGCCGGGGGATGTCGTGGCGCGGCGTGAGCGACCCGAAGATCGTCCCCTTCACCTCCTTGTTGAACATGGCGAGGTTGAAGAGGTTGATCGACGCCTCGTCCTGGGTGATCGGGGCGACCGCGGTGACGACCATCGTGCCGCCCTTCGCCGTGAGCGTCTGGGCCTGGGCCATCAGCTCGCCGTACATCACGCCCGGCGTGAGAATCACCTTGTCGGCCATGTAGCCGCGGGTCATCTCGGTGACCTCGGGGATCGCCTCCTCCATCGAGGCGAACGTGTGCGTCGCGCCGAACTCCATCGCCTTCTCCCGCTTGAACTCGAGCGGGTCGACGGCGATGATCCGTGCCGCGCCGGCGAGCTTGGCGCCCTGCACGGCGTTGATCCCGATGCCGCCGATGCCGACGACCACCACGGTGTCACCAGGGGCGACGTCGGCGCGCTTGGTCGCCGACCCCCAGCCGGTGGCGACGCCGCAGGACACGAGCGAGACGCACTCGAGCGGGAGGTCCTCGTCGACCTTGATCACCGACATCTCCGACACGCACGTCAGCTCGGCGAACGTGCCCAGCTTGGCGAGCAGCGTGACCGGCCGACCGTCGACGAAGTGGCGGTGCGTGCCGTCGGTGATCATGCCGCCGCCGAGCGTGCCGGCGCCGGCGTCGCAGAGGTTGGCGCGCCCGGTCAGGCAGAAGCGGCAGCGCCCGCACGAGGGCACGAAGCTCGCCGACACGTGATCGCCGACCTTCACGGATGTGACCCCCGGGCCGACGGCCTCGACGACGCCGGCCCCCTCGTGGCCGCCGATGATCGGGAAGAAGGAGTCGAGTCCCATCGCCTGGAGCGCCTCGGGTGGTGGGACCATGTCGCCCGTGACGAGGTGCTCGTCGCTGTGGCAGAGGCCGGCGGCCTTCCAACGCACGAGGACCTCGCCCTCCTTGGGGTCGTGGACCTCGATCGTCTGCACCTTCCAGGGCTCGTCGATCCCCCAGAGCACGGCAGCGCGCGCGGTCGTTGGCATTCGTTGGTTCCTTTCTCGTGGTCGTCGTGCCGACCGGCCGGACGCCGGTGGGCGCGTCAGAGGTCGGGGACGGTGGTCGGCGTGAAGCTGCACTCCATGTGCTTGACGCCGTTGATGAAGCCCGAGAGCAGCCGGTCCGGCTCGCTGGTGATCTCCAGGTCCGGCAGCCAGCGGAAGATCTCCTGGAACATCACCGTGATCTCGCGTCGGGCGAGGTTCGCACCGAGGCAGAAGTGCGGTCCGCCGGCGCCGTAGCCGACCTGGGCCTTGGCGTTCGGGCGGGTGATGTCGAAGCGATGGCCGTCGGGGAACACGGACTCGTCCCGGTTCGCCGACCAGTACCACATCACGACCTTGTCGCCGGCGGCGATCTCGGTGTCGCCGATCCGCGTGTCCTCGAGCGCGGTGCGGCGCATGTGGATCACCGGGCTCGCCCAGCGGACGATCTCCTCGATCGCGTCCGGGGTGCGACCCTCGACGTCCTCCATCCACAGCCGCCTCTGGTCCGGGTGGTCGGTCAACAGCTTCATCCCCCAGCTGATCGCGTTGCGCGTCGTCTCGTTGCCGGCGACGGCGAGGAGGATGAAGAACGAGCCGAACTCGGCCGGCGTGAGCCGGTTGCCGTCGACGTCGGCGTGCATCAGCGCCGTGACGAGGTCGTCGCGCGGATGGTCTAGGCGGTCCTGGCCGAGCTCCTGCGCGTACGCGTACATCGACATCGCCGCGTTGGCGAAGGCGTCGTAGGTGCCGCCGAACTCGGGGTCACCGGCGCCGAGGATGACGTTCGTCCAGTCGAACACGCTGGCCTCGTCCTCGGCCGGCACGCCGAGCATGTCGCAGATGATCTGCAGCGGCAGCGGCGCGGCGAACAGCTGCACGAAGTCGCCGCCGCCCTGCTCGGCCGCGTCGGCGACGAGCCGCCGGGCGCGCAGACGGACGCTCTGCTCGATCGCCTGCACCGTCTTGGGCGTGAAGGCTCGTTGCACGAGCAACCGCATCTTGGCGTGGCGCGGATCGTCGAGGACGATCATCGAACCGAAGAAGTCGCGCAGCTCCGGCTGCTCCTCGTTCATCGTGATCCCGCTGGCGGAGCTGAAGATGTTCGGGTGCCTGCTGACGGTGCGCACGTCCTCGTAGCGGGTCACCGACCAGAAGCCCGGTCCGGGACCCTGCGGCGAGCCCTCGAGCATCGCCAGCTCGGGATGGAACGCGATCGGGCAGCGTTCGCGCAGGGCGGCGAATGCCTGGTGCCGCTCGTCGAGCGGTCTGGCCCAGAACTCGAACGAACCGAGCTGGATGTCGTCGACCGTGCGCGCTGTGGAGAGCGGCATCGGGATCCCCCCTTCCCTCTGAGTGCCCCGGCCTGGTGGCCCCGGCCAACCGTAGCGCCCGTCAGGCCAGCCCCAGCCAGCCGGCGGCGTTGTCGGCGTAGAACCTGGCGGCGACGGCGTCGTCGAGCGAGGCGAGCGCGCGGTCGAAGCGCCCGATCGGGTCGCGGCCGCCCTCGGCATGCGGGTAGTCCGACGAGAACAGGTACAGCGCCGGGTCGGACTGCGCGCAGAGCCAGGCGACGTCCTCGAAGGGGTACGGCGTGAAGCGCAGCTGCTCGGCCGCCTGCTCCGACGGCGTCCGCTCGAACGTGCCGAGCCGCGGCTCGCTGCGCTTCCAGATGTCCACGGCGTGGTCGAGGCGGCGCAGCATCGCCGGCACCCAGCCCGCACCCATCTCGATCACGCCGCCACGCAGGCCGCGGTGGCGCTCGAGGACGCCGTCGAGCACGAGCACCGACAGCCACCGCTCGGCGGGGTGCCACACGACCATGAAGTCCTTGGAGCCGATGATCTCGGCGCCCGTGAACTCCTCGGCAGGCGGGCGCCCGTTGTCGAGCCACTCGTCGCCGATCCCCAGCGGCCCGCTGCCGACGTGGAGCACGAACGGGACGCCGCGCTCGGCCAGCCGCGCCCAGAACGGGTCGTGGTCGACGTGCCCGGGGGAGCGCCCGCCGGGAGCGCGCGCCGGCAGCCACACCTCGCGCAGCCCCAGGTCGAGGGCCTCGTCGAGGACGGGCAGGGCACGGTCGAGGTCGTCGAGGTCGCACATGGCGACCCCGAGCAGGCGCTCGTCGGCGGCGCAGAACTCGGCGACGGCACGGTTGTGGGCCCGGTACGCGCCGTAGCGGACGTCGGGATCGGTGAGCTCGAACAGCGGCGCGCACAGCGACGAGTACACGACCTGGTACTCGAAGCCGAGCAGGTCGAGGGCCGTCGAGCGCTCCGCCGGGTCGACTGCGCCGAGCGCGGCGTGCCACTTCGGGCCCTTGCGGACGAGGTCGTCGCCGAGCGCCACGAGCGCCTCGCGCTCACCCGGCTCGCGGTGGCCGTCGGTCAGCTCGAGGCGGGAGCGACCGCCGCCCAGCGGCGGCAGCGCGTCGCGCACGGCCTGGTCCGCGTGGTCGGTCAGGAAGGTGGGCCACTCCATCAGGTGGCTGTCGGCATCGACGATCCTGCGGCCCCCTGCATACGTCATGACCGGATCGTCGCGCGCCCGCGGTGGCGCACCGGACTCGTGCGGTCGCGGGCGCCGCTCGGCGCCCGGTCAGGCGGTGACGGCCTTGATCTCCTCGGCGATCTTGCGCGCCGTCTCGTCGTTGGGCATCGCCGTCTGCATGGCCATCAGCTTCATCATGTCGCCCTGGACCTGGACCTTGCCGGCCATGAACGCCTGCATGCCGGCGGCCGCGTCGCCCATGACGAAGATGGCCTTGGCCGTCTCGTAGTCCGTCGTCACCGTGACGTCGGCGTCCTCCAGCCGGCCGAGCTCCATGACCACCTCGCCCGAGGACGTGTCCAGGTAGCTCTCGACGGTGCCCTCGCCGAAGGGCACGTCGGTGACGATCTGGTTGATCTTCAGGCTCTGGGTCACCTTGGGCGTCTGCCCGGCGTAGCGCTCGCGGATCGCGCGGACCTCGGCGATCCATGCCTCGGACAGGAACGGGTGCGGCATGCCGACGGACGTTACTCAGCCGGCGGGGGACACGTTGGCAACGCTCGTTGTCAGTTCGTCGAGGCGGGCGCGGTCGAGCTCGAAGCCGAACCCCGGGCCGCGCGGCACGGCGACGTGGCCGTCCACCACGTCGATCGGCTCGGTCACGACGTCCTGCGCCCAGAACCGCCGGGACGCGGAGATGTCGCCGGGCAGCGTGAACCCGTCGAGCGCGGCCAGCGCGGCGTTGGCGGCGCGGCCGATCCCGGTCTCGAGCATCCCGCCGCACCACACCGGGATGCCGCGCTCCCGGCACAGGTCGTGGATCCGTCGGGCGGCGAGGTAGCCGCCGACGCGGCCGGCCTTGATGTTGACGATCTCCGCGGCGCCGAGCTCGATCGCGTCGGCGCACACCGTCTCCGACACGATCGTCTCGTCGAGGCACACCGGGGTGTCGATGGCTGCGGCCAGGTCGCGGTGGCCGAGCAGGTCGTCCTCCGGCAGCGGCTGCTCGACGAGCAGCAGCCCGAACGCGTCGAGCTTGCGCAGGTGCTCGACGTCCTGGCGCGTGTACGCGGCGTTGGCGTCCACCTGCAACGGCAGGTCCGGGCCGATCAGGTCGCGCACCGCGGCGACCGGTTCGAGGTCCCAGCCCGGCTCGATCTTCAGCTTGATGCGCACGTAGCCGTCGTCGACGTACCCCTGCACCGCGGCGAGCAGGTCGTCGATCGTCGGGTGGATCCCGACGCTGACGCCGCTCGGGACGCGCTCGCGGGTGGCGCCGACGAGGTCGGCGAACGAGTGGCCCTCGGCGCGCAGCTCGGCGTCGAGGACGGCCATCTCCAGCGCGGCCTTGGCCATCGGGTGACCGCGCACCGGGGCGAGGGCGCGGGCGACGTCGGCGGCGGTGCGCGGCGCGGCGGCGTGGAGGCGCGGGATCAGCTGCGTGCGCATGACCAGCGCCGCACCGTCGACGTACTCCGCGGAGTAGGTGGGCTCGTCGCCGGCGACGCACTCGCCCCACCCCTCGACGAGCGTGCCGTCGCGCTCGACCGCAGCACGGACGAGCAGGATGCGCCGGCTCTCCTGGACGCCGAAGCTGGTGCGGAACGGGGTGACGAGCGGCAGACAGATCTCGCGCAGCTCGAGGATGCGTGCGGTCACGCCGGGTCTCCTTCCGTGACGACGTACGTGCCGGCAGGCGTGAAGCGCAGGACGCGCCCGCCGGCGGCGAGGCGGTCACCGAGCTCCCGGCGCAGCCGTCGGCGCCACGCCAGGGCCGCGTCGGGATCGATGCGCCGCAGGGCGACGATGTCCTCCGGGGTCGGCACCTCGACGGTGGGCACCGCTGGCGGCTCGGGTGCGGCGGCGGGTTCGTCGACCGCCCACGCGACGAGCAGCCGGTCGGTCTCGTCGGCGCCGTTGACGGCGTCGCCGATGCGCCCGTAGAAGTCGACGAGGTACTGCTCGACGCGGGCCCCGAGCACCTCCAGGTTGAACCGGGCGTTGCGGCGCACGAGCGGGTCGAACGTCCACGTGATCCAGCGCAGCCCGTGCTCGGCCGCCCAGCGCCGCTGGTGGTGCTTGAGCGCGTGGCCGACGCCGCGCCCTCGCACCCCGGCGACGACGCCGGTGACGTGGCTGTGCAACGCCGGCTCGCCGCGGTGGCGGGCGAGGAACCCGACCGAGCCGCCGACGATCTCGCCCCGGTCGTGGGCCGCGGCGACGTAGCCGCCGGTGTGGGCGAGGGCGCGCAGCACCTCGGGGGTCACGACCGGTGCGGTCGCACCCCAGATCTGGTCGAGCACCGCGCCGAGGCGGCGCAGCTCGGGCGCCGACTCGACGAGGCGGATCTCGGCGCTCACCGGCGCACCGCCGTGGATCGGGCCGGTCGGGGCAGCACGGGGAGAGCTTGGCGCGGCTGCGGACCGCTCGCGCGCCGCGGGCGGCCACGCCAGTCACAGCTGCATTTCCGTACAACCCGTTGGACGGGCCGCGGCGGAACGGTAGGCATGACCTCCTATGGCCCGCATCCTGGTCACCGAAGAGATCGCCGAGGGCGGCCTGGACCGCCTGCGCGCTGCCGGCCACGAGGTCGACGTCCGCCTCGGGCTGTCCCCGGAGGCGCTCCTCGAGTCCGTGCGCGGCGCCCACGCGCTGATCATCCGCTCGGCGACGCAGGTGACCGAGGAGGTGCTCGCCGCGGGCAGCGATCTCGTCGTCGTCGGCCGCGCCGGCATCGGGCTCGACAACGTGGACGTCGACGCGGCCACCCGCCGCGGCGTGATGGTCGTCAACGCGCCGCAGAGCAACATCGTCTCGGCCGCCGAGCACACGATGGCGCTGCTCCTCGCCCAGGCCCGCAACATCCCCCAGGCGCACGCCGCCCTCGTCGCCGGGCGGTGGGAGCGCAGCAAGTGGGAGGGGGTCGAGCTGGCCGACAAGACGCTCGGCATCGTCGGCCTCGGCCGCATCGGCAAGCTCGTCGCCGACCGCGCCCGCGGCTTCGGGATGCGCCTCGTCGCCCACGACCCGTTCGTGTCGGTGGAGCGCGCCCGCCAGCTCGGCGTCGAGCTGCTGCCGCTCGACCAGGTCGTTGCCGAAGCCGACTTCCTCACGATCCACCTGCCCAAGACGCCCGACACGACGGGCCTGATCGGGCGTGAGCTCCTGCTCAAGGCCAAGCCGACGCTGCGCGTGATCAACGTGGCCCGCGGCGGCATCGTCGACGAGCACGCCCTCGCCGAGCTGATCCGCGACGGGGTCATCGCCGGCGCCGCCCTCGACGTGTTCGAGCACGAGCCGACCACGGAGTCGCCGCTGTTCGAGCTGGAGTCGGTCGTCGTCACGCCGCACCTCGGCGCGAGCACCCGGGAAGCGCAGGACAAGGCCGGCGACACGATCGCCGACATGGTCCTGCTCGCCCTGAACGGCGACTTCGTGCCGTTCGCCGTCAACCTGGCCGCTGCCGAGGCGCACGACGACCTGCGCCCGTTCCTGCCGCTCGCCGAGCGCCTCGGGCGGCTGTTCGGCTCGCTCGTCGCCGAGCTGCCCAAGACCGTGGAGATCGCGGTCGAGGGCGAGATCGGCGCCCACGACACGCGCATCGTCGCCCTGTCGGTGCTGAAGGGCATGTTCGGCCACGTCAGCGAGGAGCCGGTCACCTACGTCAACGCGCCGCAGCGGGCGAAGGAGGCCGGCATCGAGATCCGCGAGGTCAGCTCGACGGCCTCGGCGGACTACGTCAACCTGATCACCATCTCCGGCGGCGGGCACTCGGTGTCGGGCACCCTCTCGGGCCGGCGCGCGGAGCACCGCATCGTGCTCATCGACGGTCACACGTTCGACGTGCCGCCCGCCGACCACATGCTGATGGTCACCAACGACGACCGCCCCGGGGTGATCGGCACCGTCGGCACGCTGCTCGGCAACGCCGGCGTGAACATCGCCGACATGGACGTCGGCCGGGCGAGCCCGTCCGAGGACGGCACGTCGCCGGGCACCGCCGTCATGCTCATCGCCCCGACGAGCCCCGTGCCGGCCGACATCGTCGAGGCGCTGCGCGCGGCGCCCGGGATCCTCAGCGTCGCCGTCCTGTCCGCGTAGCACGGGTCCGCGCAGGCCGCGCCGCCCGGGATCACCGGACGGACGCAGCCGTCCGTCCGGCGACCGCGGGGCGGCGTCCGGGTCTCAGCGGAACTTGGGCGGGCGGCGCTCCAGGAACGCGGCGACCGCCTCCTTGTGCTCCGGGCTCCGGTACGCCGCCTGCAGTGCCTCGAGCTCCCGGCGCTGCACCGCGGCGAGATCGGTCTCCCCGGCGTTCTGGGTGAGCAGCGCCTTGATCTGGCGCAGCTGCAACGGCGGGTTGCCGGCGAGCTCGTTGGCCATGGCCATCGCCTCGTCGAGCAGCGCCTCCGGCTCCGTGACGCGATCGACGAGGCGCAGCTCCCTGGCCTCCTCGGCGAGCACGGTCGTGCCGCTCAGCGCCAGCCAGGACGCCGCGCCGAACCCGCAGCGCAGCGTCAGGAAGTGCGACGACGCCAGCTCCGGCACCAGGCCCATCTTCACGAATCGGGCCGAGAGCTTGGCGCCCTTGGCGGCGACGATCACGTCGAACGGCAGCACGAGGGTCAGGCCGACGCCGATCGCCGGTCCGTTGATCGCCGCCACCATCGGCTTGGAGTCGCGCACGAGCTGCACCCAGTCGGTGCCCCGCACCTCCTCGGTGCGCGCCTCGGGCTCGCCGCCCTCGATGTTCTTGCTGAACACGGCCTCGATGTCGGCGCCCGCGCAGAACCCGCGGCCCGCCCCGGTGACGAGGATCGCGCCGATCGCCGGGTCCTCGTTGGCCGCGCTGACGGCGCGGATCAGCTCGCTCATCATCGTGGGCGTGTAGGCGTTCAGCTTCTCCGGCCGATTGAGGGTGATCTTCAGGACCGCCTCGACCTGCTCGACGATGATCTGCTCGTAGTCGCTCACACGAGCAGCCTCGCAGCGCCGGGCTGCCGCTCACGAGCCGGGCGTCGCCGGATCGGTTGCGTCGCGGAGGAGCCGGGCCTCGATCTCGCCGTCGTCGACGACCCCGGTCGGCCGGAAGCCGCGGCGCAGGTAGCACGGCGCCGGGCTGCCGCGGCCCGGTACCCACGAGACCAGCAACGAGGGCGCGCCGGCCCGGCGCAGCCGGTCGACCAGGAGGTCGAGCACGCGGTCGCCGATGCCCCGCCGCTGGTGGCCCCGGTCGACGAGCAGCCGCCACAGGTACGGCTCGGGGTGTCATGCGGTGCGCTCGGCGAGCATCACGAACTCGACGAGCTCACCGTCGACCACGTCCGGCACCGGGGCGAAGGGCCGCACCCGGAGGTCGTGAACGGCAGGAACGCTTCCACCGCCGGAGCGTAGGACCGGAACGTCCTCGCCGGTCACCTACCATCGGCGCGATGCACGTGCGCATCGAGGCGGACAAGTGCCAGGGGCACAACCGCTGCTACGCCCTCGCGCCGGAGCTGTTCGACGTCGACGACTACGGCCAGGCGTTCGTCATCGGCGACGGCACCGTCCCGACCGGGCTGGAGGACAAGGCGCGCCTCGCCGTGGCGAACTGCCCCGAGTACGCGATCAGCATCGAGGAGTGAGGACGCCCCATGAGCGAAGCGACCGCGCCGACCGGCATGTACGGTCCCGTCCGCGACTGGGCGACGGACTTCGACCACGCGGATCCGACCTACAACCCGCGGGCACCGGAGATCTGGGCCGAGCTGCGGGCCGCCGGCTGCCCGGTCGCCCACAGCGACCGCTACCACGGCATGTGGGTGCCGCTGACCGCGGAGCTGGTGCGTGAGGTCGCCTACGACACCGACCACTTCACGAGTCGCTCGGTCGTCGTCAGCACCTCCACGATCGAGGCCGAAGCACCGATCGGTGCGGCCCCACCGATCACCAGCGACCCGCCGTTCCACGCGCTGGCCCGACGGTTGTTGCTGCCGCCGTTCGCTCCCAAGCGGATCGCCGCGTGGGAGGACGACGTGCGCGCCCTGTGCCGCCAGCGCCTCGACGACCTCGGCCCGGTGACCCCGGGGGAGACCGTCGTGGACGCCGCCACCCAGTACGCCGCGCACATCCCGGTCAACGTGATCGCCCGGATGCTCGGGTTCCCGACCGAGGACGACGACCTCTTCCGCGAGTTCGTCCACGACGTCCTCGAGTCGGTGAACCTCGATCCCGACGAGCGCCAGGCCGGCTTCGAGCGGCTCGACGCCTACATCGACGCGCAGATCGAGGCCCACCGCGCCGAGCCGCGCGAGGACCTCACGTCGTACCTCCTCGAGGTCGAGCTGGAGGGTCAGCGGCTCCCGCACGAGCACGTCCGCGGCACGATCGTGCTGCTCCTGCTCGCCGGCATCGACACGACGTGGAGCGCGATCGGCTCGGCGATCTGGCACCTCGCCCGGCACGACGATGACCGTCGCCGTCTGGTCGCCGAGCCCGAGCTGATGCCGATCGCCGTCGAGGAGCTGCTGCGGGCGTACGCCCCGGTGACGATGGCGCGGATGGTCCGCGAGGACCACGACTTCCACGGCCGCCCCATGCGCAAGGACGAGTGGGTCCTGCTGCCGTTCCCCGCGTACAACCGGGACCCGGCGATGTTCGACCGCGCCGAGGAGGTCGTCATCGACCGCCTGGAGAACCGCCACGCCGCGTTCGGGCTGGGCATCCACCGCTGCCTCGGCTCGAACCTGGCCCGCCTCGAGCTGCGCGTCGCCGTCGAGGAGTTCCTCGCCCGGTTCCCGGAGTTCGAGCTCGCCGACCCCGACGCCGTCGCCTGGAGCGTCGGCCAGATCCGCGGGCCGCGGCGCCTCCCGGTGCGCATCCGCTGACCGCGCCCGTCTCGGCGGGCGAGGTTCCGGGCGCGAGTGCCACCCGGTTCTCACGGTGGCGGGGCACACTGACGCCATGCAGTCCAGGTCAGGGTCGACCGGGCACCGTCTGCTGATCGCCGAGGACGACCGCGCGGTGCGCGACTCGCTGACCCGTGCCCTCGAGCTCGAGGGCTATGCCGTGACCGCGGTGGGCGACGGCGCCCAGGCCCTCGACGCCGTCAAGGAGACCGCCTTCGACGTCATCGTGCTCGACGTCTCGATGCCCATCGTCGACGGGCTGACGGTGTGCAAGGTGCTGCGCGCCGACGGCAACCGGGTGCCGATCCTCATGCTCACGGCGCGCACCGAGACCCGTGACCGCGTCGCCGGGCTGGACGCCGGCGCCGACGACTACGTGACCAAGCCCTTCGAGCTCGACGAGCTGCTGGCCCGCCTGCGCGCCCTGCTGCGGCGGTCCCACTTCGAGAGCAGCGAGGAGAACGAGATCCTCCAGCTCGCCGACCTCCGCCTCGACCCGGCGGCCCGGCGGGCGTGGCGCGGCCAGCGTGAGCTGGAGCTGTCCAAGACCGAGTTCGACCTGCTCGAGCTGCTCGTGCGCAACCAGGGCGTGGTGCTCGACCACGCCACGATCTACGACCGCATCTGGCACTACGACTTCGGTCCCGACTCGAAGAACCTCGCCGTGTACATCGGCTACCTGCGGCGCAAGACCGAGGCCGAGGGCGAGGAGCGGCTGATCCAGACCGTGCGCGGCGTCGGGTACACCGCCCGCCAGCTGTCCGCCGGCCCGGTCCCGTCATGAGCGTCATGAGCGGGGTGTCGTCGTGAGCCTGCGCTGGCGCATCGCCCTCGCGCTCGCGGCGATCGCCGCGGGCACGACGCTCGCGGTCGGCGTGCTCTCGTACCGGGCGACGAGCACCCGCCTCCTGGAGGAGGTCGACTCGTCGCTCCGCCAGGCGTGGCGCAAGATCGACGACGACCCGGTGATCGCCCTGCGCGACCCCGGCCTGCTGTCGGAGTACCTCGTCCAGGAGGTCCACCGCAGCGGCGAGATCGCCACCCCCCGTGGCGTCGAGCCGATCGACATCGGCCCGGGGCCGGCCAAGGCGTTCGAGCGGCCGAACTGGTGGAGCTTCGACACCGTCGAGGTCGACGGCATCAACGTCCGCCTCATCAGCGGCAAGTGGAGCGCCAGCTCGGTGCTCCAGGTCGGCCGATCGCTCGAGGAGACCGAGCGCGTGCTCCACGACCTGCGCAACCGGACGGCGCTGCTCGTCGTGCTGGTCTCCGCCGCTGCCGCCGTGCTCGGGTGGCTCATCGCCCGCACCGTCACGGGTCCGCTCGTGCGGCTCACCAAGGCGGCGACCGACGTGCAGCAGTCCGGGCGCCTCGACGTCGAGGTGCCCGTGGGCGGCAAGGACGAGGTCGGGCGCCTCGCCGAGGCGTTCAACGGGATGCTCGCCGCGCTCGCCGCGTCCCGCGACGACCAGCGCCGCCTCGTCGAGGATGCCGGCCACGAGCTGCGCACCCCGCTGACCAGCGTGCGCACCAACCTCGCCGTGCTCCGCCGCCACCCCGACCTCGACCCGGAGACGCGCGCCCAGGTGCTCGACGACCTGCACGCCGAGACGGAGGAGCTGGTGGGCCTCGTCGAGGAGGTCGTCGCGCTGGCCCGTGGTCTCACCGACGAGGCACCGGCGGAACCCGTCGAGCTCGGCGCGCTCGCCGAGGCCGTCGCCGCCCGCGCCCGGCGGCGCCACGACCGGATCGTCACCGTCACCCATGACGGCTCGGTCGTCAACGCCCCGCCGCCGAGTCTCGAGCGGGCGATCTCCAACCTGGTGGACAACGCCGCCAAGTTCGACACGTCGGGCGGGCCCATCGAGATCGAGATCGCCAACGGGCGGCTCGTCGTGCTCGACCGCGGACCTGGGTTCAGCCTGGAGGACGCCGGGCGCGTGTTCGACCGGTTCTACCGCTCCGAGCAGGCGCGCTCGCTGCCGGGATCCGGGCTGGGGCTGGCGATCGTGCGCGAGATCGTCGAACGGGCGGGCGGCACCGTCGAGGCGGGGAACCGTCAGGGCGGCGGCGCGGTGGTCGGCTTCCGGTTGCCGCTGGTGACGGCCGAGACGACGACCGACACCGGCGGGACGCCGCTGCCGCCGCCGCAGACGAAGCCGGCCGACGTGACGCTCGAGCCGGCGTCGGGGCTCAGGCCACCGACGACGCGCTGAACGACCGGGACGACGCGAGCAGCTCGGCCGCGAGCTCGTGATCGCGTCGGTCGACCGCACTCACGTCCAGGACCGCGACGGTCCCGGCGTGGGCGGCGCTGTCGAGGAGGCGGTGCACCGTGGCGACCGCATCTGCGTCGAGCCGACCGACCGGTCGGACGACGACCGTGGCATCGTCCTGCATCGTCACCGTGATGTGCGTCGATGCCGTGTCGTGCGCGTGGCTGGCTGCGGCGTCGATGGCGTCCACCTCGCTCCCGTCCCGAGTGATCACGACGATCCTGTACCCACGGATGCGCGACATCCATCACAGATGCGCGACAGCTTCGTGACGATCCGCCGGGGTGGCTCGAACGGGTGACGGGTCAGGCGGCGGTCCAGACCACCCCGACGCGGCGCCCGGCGCGGTCGACGGCGAACGAGTCGTCGTCGAGCGTCAGGACGAAGCGGACGGTGTCGCCACTGACCTGGTGGGTGCGCGGCAGGTTCAGTACCGCGGTGAACGCGCCCGTGCGCAGATCGAGGGTGAACACGCCGTGGGCGCCGATGGCCGCGCACGTGCTCGACCGGCCGAGGCGGGGCAGCTGGCCGACGTCGACGGTCGTCGCGTCGACCCGCAGCGAGACGCTCGGGCACTCGCCGAGTGCCCGAGCGGTCGTGCCGGTCGCAACGAGCGTGCCGCCGGCCTGCGGTGGCGTGACGATCACACCGGCGTCGATGCGCAGCGACGCGAGGTCGAGCCCGACCAGCACCGGGTCGTGGTCGCTCGCCCGGCGGGCGTCGTCGTCGTGCAGCGGCAGGGCGCTCGACGTGCGCTCGAAGAAGTCGGCCTCGCCGACGTCGCGCACGTCGTCGTTGTAGTCGAGCAGCGGTGGCTCGTTGGCGTTGACGTGCCACACCGTCGTGCCGGTGACCTGCGGGGTGAGCGACGAGGACGCGAGGGCGTGATCGAGGTAGCCGATCGTGCCGTCGAACACGTAGCTGTACGCGCCGTCGCCGACGAAGCGCCGCAGCAGGTCGGTGTAGCCGGCCTCACGGAGCACGTCGACGGGGTCCTCGTTGCGGTACGCGTTGAGGTCGCCGAGGATGATCACGTCGGGGTCACCGCTGCCCGTCGGGTCGCCCGCCAGGTAGTCGACGAGCGCCCGCGCGGCGTTCGTGCGGCTGAGGTTGCAGTTGCCCGCACCGTCGCCGAGGTCCGGGTCGGCAGGGGTGTCACCGGCGCAGCTCGAGCCCTTCGACTTCAAGTGGTTCACGGCGACGGTGAAGCGCTCACCCGTGCCGATCTCCTCGAACGTCTGGACGAGCGTCGGCCGGTTGCGACGGTCGTCGAAGCGGGGGTCGTCCGCCGACGTCAGCACCCGGTGCGGCCCCACCGGTTGCACCGCGTCGGGCCGGTAGATGAGGGCGACCTTGATCACGTCGGTGCCGATGAAGCCCGTCTCGATCGGGGCGTAGGTGCCCGCACCGAGGCGGGCGTCGAGCGCATCGACGATGTCCCGGGTCGCCTGGCCGGCGTCGTTCTCGATCTCGATCAACCCGACGACGTCGGCGTTGAGGGCGCTCAGCGCCGACGTGATCTTCGCCAGCTGCAGCAGCCGCTCCGCCTCACTGTCGGCACCGCGGCAGTCCTCGGTCCCGGTGACGCCGCACGTCCCGGTGCTGTCGGACGCGGTCGTGTCGATCGTGTGGAAGTAGTTGAGGACGTTGAAGCTGGCGACGCGCAGGCGCCCGCCCACGTCGTCGGGGGCGTCGGTGGCGGGGTTCGCCGGGGTGAGCTCGTAGGCGACGCCGGGGACGGGGCGCAGGCGCCAGTGGCCGAACGACCACTGCAGCACGCCGGTGAGCCCGTCGATGGTGTCACCGGTGCGGAAGCGGTGCGTCGCCGAGAGCCCGTCCGTGGCCGGCTCGGCCCACGCCGCCGTCGGGTACGGATACGGCTCGTTCGAGTGCGGCCCGGTGATGGCGTCGTTCTCGTCGTCGTTGTCGTCGTCGAGCACGATCGTGCGGTTCGCGAGCTCCGCCGTGTACTGCGCGAACCCCGCCGGATCGGGCTCGGCCACGTGGGTGAACGTGAACGGGCGGTCGCCCCCGACCAGCTCGATCTCACCGAAGCGGGCGAGGTTGAAGTGCTCCGTGACGGTCAGCGTCTCGCTGAACGTGGCGACCATGCCCTCGATCGACTCGTACGTGGTCTCGACCGCCGCCTCCTCCGGCGCGTCGAGCACCACGGGATCGGGGAGCGCAGCGGTCCCGACGACGGTCACCGCACCTGGTGCAGTCGCACTCACTTGCGTGGTGCCGAACCGCTCCTGCACCACGCCGACCGCGCGCACGACGTCGCCGGCCGCCACCGCCGGAGGGCACGCCGCGCCGCAGAACACGAACAGCCCCTCGGAGGTGGCCGGGTCGTCGTCGACGTCGTCGGCCTCCTCCTGCACGAAGAAGCCGCTGAGGGCATCGGCGCTCGTGAACGGTGAGGTCACGACGGCCTCGACGAGGACGCGCTCGCCGAGGCGTGGGCTGGACGCGTCGCGGCCCTGCACGGACGAGATCGCCGAGATGGCGAGCACGCTGACGGCGATCTCGCACGACGCGGTGCGACCGTCGTCGGTCGTGAACCTCACGACGACGTCGTGGTCGCCGGCCGCGGTGCCGGCAGCGACCACGAGCGTGGCGGTGCCCGCCTCACCCGGCACCAGCGTGATGCCGTCCACGGGTGGCGACGCGAGGGCGATGTCGACGATCTCGCTGTCGGCGTCGGTGGCGGACACGACGGCCGACGCACCGTCGCCCGCCACCGCGAGGACGGTCTCGGGGCACGTGGCGACCGGCCCGGCCGGCCCGCTGCCGACGGGTGTCCCGGTGACGGCGAGGTCGTCGATGCCCACCCACTCGTCGGCGCCCGGTGCGTCGGCGGTCATGATCCGCAGCTGCACGGCGGGCTGGTTCGACACCGCGGGTGGGAGCTCGACGGCCACGGGGGTCACCTGCGTCGCCTCGTTCGGCGTCGTGGCATCGGCGACGTAGGCGGCGGGCACGTTGGTGAAGGGGCCGGACGTGCCGACGCGGTAGTGCAGCGCGACCCGCTGGGTGGCGTCGTCCGCGCCGGCGTCGAGGTCGCGGACGGTGTACCCGACGGTGACGTGCTCGTAGCCGGTGGTGTCGAGCGTGACCAGGAGGTACGGCGCGTCCGCCGTGTCCGACCCCTGCAGGGCGACGACGTTGTCGTCGAGGTGGAACTGGGCGATGCCGCCCACCGTCAGGGTGCTCGGGTCGATCTCGTTCGCGTTGACGTCGACGACCGGCGCGGGGTCGTCCGCGAGGATCGTCTGCGGGTCCGCCCCGGTCGACGCCAGCCCGTTGCCGCGGTGGCCGACGATGCCGGGCACGCCCGACCAGTCGTCGTCGGCGACGATCAGGCCGGCGTCGCTCCAGTCCTGGGCGAACGGCAGCGGCTGCGGCGTCGTGTCGGCGGTAGCCGGACGACCTCCCAACGTGGTCAGACCGCTGGCCGCGAGCGCGAGTGCGCCGAGGAGGAGCAGTGGCCGGACTGGACGCGTCATCGGTGGCACCCCCGCTGTGGTCACGATGGACGCGACCCTACGCCGTGGGTGTGACACGGTCACCCGGGTGTTGGACAGACGCCCGCCCGTGCTGGCAGGGTGCGGCGATGACCACCTATCTCGTCGGCATCGACGGGTCCGAGCACGCCGCCGCGGCCCTCGACTGGGCCCGCGCCGTGGCCACCGACGACGACGCCGTCATCGCCCTCCACGCCTGGGACGCGCCGATCGTCACCAGCCTCGAGGCCAGCATCTCCGTCGACCCCGCCGAGGCCGAGGCGATCGCCGCCCGGTTCGTGGCCGACACGGTCGCCGCCCTCGACGACCCCCGGGTCGAGGGACGCACCGTCGAGGGACCGGCCGGGCGCGCCATCGTCGAGGTCGCCGAGTCGCTCGGCGACGACGTGACCATCGTCGTCGGCCACGGCGGCTCCGGGAAGATGTCGCTCCTGCTCGGCTCGACCGCCAACCACGTCGTCCACCACACCCGCCAGCCGGTCGTCGTCGTGCGTGGGGAGACCCGCCTGCCGGTCCGCCGGGTGGTGGTCGGCGTCGACGAGCCCGGTCGCGGCCGCGAGCCCGACGAGCACTCCGTCGCCGCGCTGCGCTGGGCGCTGCGGCTGCCCGGGGTCGAGACGGTGGAGCCGTCGCACGCCGACTTCGTGCCCGCCGTGGTCGCCGGGCCGATCGTCGAGCCGGGGCTGGAGTCCGACGAGGAGGTGGCCGAGGACGACGCCGAGCTGCGGGCGGCGATCGCCGCCGCCACCGACGGCACCGGCGTCGCCCCGAGCGGCGCGGCGATCGTCCCCCGGATCGCCGCGGGCACCGGCGCGTTCGCCCTGATCGAGGCGTCGCGCGAGGCCGACCTCGTGGTCGTCGGCACCCGCGGCCGCTCCGGCTTCGTCGAGCTGCTCACCGGCTCGACCACCCTCGAGGTGCTCGCCCACGCCCACTGCCCCGTGGCCGTCGTCCGCTAGGGGAGCGGGCCGCGCCGGAGTGCCGGCGCGGCGCCATGTCCGCGGCGACGCCGGGGCTGGCCGCCCGAAGGTGAGCGATGGGCCTCGCTCGGGTCCCGACTGCTCATGATCACCGGGGCGTCGGCGTCGAAGGTGAGCGGTGCGACGCGCCGGCGGCCCGCATGCTCATCTTCAGGCGGGAGCCGGCGCACCCGACGGGTGCGCGACCACCGACGTGACCGTGGTCCCGACGCCGGATCGCGGCGGCTCCCCGTCGGGCGCGCACCCCGTTCGTAGGATGGGCGGGAGATGTCCGATGCACTCTCGGCGGCGACTGCGCCGCCCGACGCCCCACCGATCGACGGGCTCAACCCCGACCAGCTCGACGCCGTCGTGCACCGAGGTGGCCCGTTGCTGGTCGTGGCGGGCGCCGGCTCCGGCAAGACGCGCGTGCTCACGCACCGCATCGCCCACCTGGTCCACGAGGGCGTCCACCCCTCGCGCATCCTCGCCATCACGTTCACGAACAAGGCGGCCGACGAGATGCGCCAGCGCGTCGCCGCGCTCGTCGGACCGGTGGCCCGGACGATGTGGGTGAGCACGTTCCACTCGGCGTGCGTGCGCATCCTGCGGGCCAACGCCGACCGGCTCGGCTACCCGCGCCAGTTCTCGATCTACGACCAGGCCGACGCCGTGCGGCTCACCGGCTACGTCATCCGCGACCTCCACCTCGACGCCAAGCGCTTCACGCCCCGCGGCGTGCACGGCCTGATCAGCCTCTGGAAGAACGAGCTCGTCGACCCCGACGAGGCCACCGCGCGGGCGCAGAACATCTTCGATCGCAAGCACGCCGAGATCTTCCGGGAGTACCAGGCGCGCCTGCACCGGGCCGGGGCGATGGACTTCGACGACCTCCTCGTCCAGACCGTGCGCCTGCTGCGGGAGCACCCCGACGTGCTCGAGCACTACCGCGAGCGCTTCGAGCACATCCTGGTCGACGAGTACCAGGACACGAACCACGCCCAGAACCAGATCGTGCTGCTGCTCGGCGGCGGCCACCACAACGTCACCGTCGTCGGCGACACCGACCAGTCGGTGTACCGCTTCCGTGGAGCCGACTACCGCAACATCCTCCAGTTCGAGGAGGCGTTCCCGGACGTCACCACGGTCGTCCTCGACCAGAACTACCGCAGCACGCAGACGATCCTCGACGCCGCCAACGCGGTGATCGCCAACAACGTCGCGCGCAAGCCGAAGAACCTGTGGACCGAGGCCGGGCGCGGTCACCGCATCGTCCGCTACCACGCCGAGGACGAGGGCGACGAGGCCACCTACGTCGCGTCGACGGCCCGGATGCTCCACGACGACCACGCCTACAACTGGCGCGACATCGCCGTGCTCTACCGCACCAACGCCCAGAGCCGGGTCGTCGAGGAGGCGATGATGCGCCTCGGCGTGCCCTACAAGGTCGTCGGCGGCACCCGCTTCTACGACCGGCGCGAGGTCAAGGACGCGATGGCCTACCTGCGCGCCGTGGTCAACCCCGCCGACGAGGTCAGCGTCAAGCGCGTCCTCAACGTGCCCAAGCGCGGCATCGGCGAGGCGAGCATCGCCAAGCTCGACGCGCTGGCCGCGAACGAGGGCATCGGCTTCCTCGACGCGCTGCGCCGCGCCCGCGAGGCCGGGGTCACCGGCCCCGCGCTGCGCGGCATCGAGTCGTTCGTCGGCCTGCTCGACGAGCTGGGGGAGCTCACGGCGGCGGGTGTGGCCGACGCGGAGGCGGACGCCGAGGAGGTGCCCGACGTCGGCCCCGCGGACATCCTCCAGGCCGCCCTCGAGCGCTCCGGCTACCTCGCCGAGCTGGAGGCCGAGGACACCGTCGAGGCTCACGGCCGGCTGGAGAACCTCGGCGAGCTGATCGGCTCCGCCCGCGAGTTCACCCGCATCGACGAGTTCCTCGAGCAGGTCTCCCTCGTCGCCGACACCGACGAGCTGACCGACGACGACCAGGTCGTGCTCATGACGCTGCACTCGGCCAAGGGCCTGGAGTTCCCGGTCGTGTTCCTCATCGGTGCCGAGGAGGGCGTGTTCCCCAACACCCGCGCCCTCAGCGAGCCCGACGAGCTGGAGGAGGAGCGCCGCCTCGCCTACGTCGGCATCACCCGCGCCCGCGAGCGCCTCTACGTCACCCACGCGTGGAGCCGCAGCCTGTTCGGCTCGACGCAGTACAACCCGCCGTCACGGTTCATCGAGGAGATCCCCGGCGAGCTCGTCGAGTCCACCGGCAACGTCACGGGCCGGTCGTCCTACGGGCGCCAGAGCCTGCGGCCGCGTGCGGACTGGGGAGCCCCGCCGCCGTACCGCCGCCGGCGGGGCGGCGCGTCGATCGAGGAGCGTCACGACGAGCACCGCGAGCGCGTCGTCGAGGCGGCGCTGCGCGCCGGGCAGCGCGGCCCCCAGCCGAGCGGGGCCCACGAGCTCGGGCTGCGCGTCGGCGACGACGTCGAGCACCCGGCGTTCGGCGAGGGCGTGGTCATCGACCTGCGCGGGTCGGGGGAGAGCGCCGAGGTGACGGTGAACTTCGCCGGCGTCGGCACCAAGCACCTGTCACTCGCCTGGGCGCCGCTGCGCAAGCGCTGACCTGGCACGGGGCGGCCCCGGCCGGTCTTTCGGCGCGGTGGGACCTGCGTGGTTGAATCATCGCCCATGAAGGCCGCCCTGCTCGTCGAGAGCCTGACCGGGAACACGTGGAAGGCAGCCGAGCTGATCGCCGAGCACCTCTCCCAGGAGGGCTGGACGATCACCGGTCTCAACCGGCTGCGCGACCCGGACCTGGCGGCCATCCAGGAGGCCGACCTCGTGCTCGTCGGCACGTGGGTGCACGGCCTCTTCGTCGTCGGTCAGGCACCCTGGGCGGCCTCGCGGATCGCCAACCTGCCGGCGATGCGGGGCAAGAAGGCGGCGGCCTTCTGCACGTTCGCGCTGAACCCGGGCAAGAGCGTGGACATGCTCACCCGGGCCGTGTCGGCGACCGGTGCCGACGTCATCGGCGGCCTCGCGCTGAGCCGCTCCAAGCTCCCCCAGCACAGCGAGATCTTCACCGAGCGCCTGCTCGGGGCGCTGGAGACGGCGAGCTGACGTCGACGCCCGGCGCGCGGCGCCTCAGTCGCCCGTCTCGACCGCCGCGCGCAGGTCGATGACGACGCGCTCGTCCTCGATCTGCACGAAGATCCGCTCCGTCGGCCGGGCGAGCTCGGTGACGTCGAGCTCGCGGTCCTCGCAGTCGACGAAGCGCGCCGTGCCCTCGATCTGCGCCACGTGGCACGACGCGTCCCGGTCGGCCGGGTAGGCCCAGTACAGCCGCCATCCCTGGAACGGGTCGTCGCCGACGTGGTGCAGCACGAGTGTCCGCTCGCCGCGCACGGTCTCCAGGCCCGGGAAGATGATCGGGCCGTCCTCGGCGATCGACTCGGCGAAGCGCTCGGCCGAGCCCACCTCGAACGTCGGCGGGGCGAGCCGCTCGGTCGTCTCGGCACCCCCGCGCGAGATGAACACGGCGACCAGCCACGTGCCGAGGAACAGCAGGGCGAGGAACGCGATCCCGCCGAGCACGGGCACCACGGCGCGGGCGAGCGGCGAGCGCAGCCGCGGCGGGCGCACCGGCGAGCCGGGGACGGTTGGGGTGGACGCCGGCACGGCCACATTCTGGCGGTGGGTTGGGAGGGCTCCACAGGGAGCCCCTAGGGTTCTCCCGGCCCCACCGCCGGCGACAGAAGGAGACCTCGAGCGTGGACTTGTTCGAGTACCAGGGCAAGCAGTACTTCGCCCGCTACGGGATCCCGGTCAGTCCGGGTGGCATCGCGGCGACCGTCGAGGAAGCCGTCGCCCAGGCCGACGCGGTCGGCTACCCCGTCGTCGTCAAGGCCCAGGTGCAGGTCGGCGGCCGCGGCAAGGCCGGCGGCATCAAGCTCGCGGCCAACGCCGACGAGGTGCGCACCCACGCCGGGAACATCCTCGGCATGGACATCAAGGGCCACCGGGTCGAGCGCGTGTGGATCGAGCACGCCTCGGACATCGAGGAGGAGTACTACGCCAGCTTCACGCTCGACCGCTCGGCCAAGAAGCACCTCCTGATGCTCTCCGCCCAGGGCGGCGTCGACATCGAGGAGGTCGCCGCCCGCGATCCCGAGGCGATCGTGCGGCTGCACATCGACCCCGTCGACGGGCTGTCGGCGGAGGCCGCACGGCAGGCGGCGATCGACGCCAGGATCCCCGAGCGGGCGGTGGACGGCGTCGCCGACATCCTGCTCAAGCTGTACGAGTGCTACACGAAGGGTGACTGCGACCTCGCCGAGATCAACCCGCTGATCCTCAAGCCGACGGGCGAGGTGCACGCCCTCGACGCCAAGGTCACCCTCGACAACAACGCCGCCTTCCGCCACCCCGAGTGGGAGGAGTTCGCCAAGACCGAGGTGCTCGACGAGCGCGAGAAGCTGGCCAAGGAGAAGGACCTCCAGTACATCGGCCTCGACGGCTCCGTCGGCATCATCGCCAACGGCGCGGGCCTGGCGATGAGCACGCTCGACGTGGTCAACCAGGTCGGCGGCCGGGCCGCCAACTTCCTCGACATCGGCGGTGGCGCCAGTGCCGACGTCATGGCCGCGGCGCTCGACGTGATCAACCACGACGAGAACGTCCGCTCGATCCTCGTCAACATCTTCGGCGGCATCACGCGTGGCGAGGAGGTCGCCAAGGGCATCGTCGAGGGCCTGCGCCGCGTCGAGCTGCGGGCGCCGATCGTGATCCGCCTCGACGGCACGAACGCCGAGGAGGGCCGCCAGATCATCCAGGACGCCGGCATCCCGGCGTCGAAGCTCATCAGCAAGCCGACGATGCTCGAGGCGGCCCGCGAGGCCGTGCGCATCGCGAACGCCAGCGAGGGAGGCGCCTGAGCATGCGCACGACCGAGCGGCAGCCAGCGAGTGTCCGACACCGGTCTGCACGGCCGGGGAACGCAATGGAGGGAGGCGCCTGATGGCGATCTTCGTGAACGCCGACACCAAGGTCATCGTCCAGGGGCTCACCGGCGGCCAGGGGCGGTTCCACGGCCTGCGCAACCGCGACTACGGCACGAAGGTCGTCGCCGGGGTGACGCCGGGCAAGGGCGGCCAGGACGTCGAGGGCATCCCCGTCTACGACACGGTCGCCGAGGCGGTCGAGGCGACCGGCGCCACCGCCTCGTTCGTCGCCGTGCCGCCGAAGGCGGCCCCGGCGGCGATCCTCGAGGCCGCCGCCGCGGGCATCGGGTTCGTCGTGTGCATCACCGAGGGCATCCCGGCCCAGGACGAGGCGCTGGTCTACAACCGCCTCGTCCGCGACCACCCGAACACCCGCCTGCTCGGCCCGAACTGCCCGGGCATCATCGCCCCGGGCAAGTGCAACATCGGCATCACGCCGTCGCACATCGCCAAGGAGCCGACGCCGGAGGGCCCGAACGTGGGCATCGTCAGCCGCTCGGGCACGCTCACCTACCAGGCGCTGTACGAGCTGCAGCAGAACGGGATCGGCGTGTCGACGTGCGTCGGCATCGGCGGCGACCCGGTCCCGGGCACGAGCTTCGTCGACTGCCTGGCGGCGTTCCAGGAGGACCCCGAGACGCACGCCATCATCCTGTTCGGCGAGATCGGTGGCTCCGCCGAGGAGGAGGCCGCGGAGTTCATCAAGGCCAACGTCACCAAGCCGATGAGCGCCTACATCGCCGGCGTCACCGCTCCGCCGGGCAAGAAGATGGGCCACGCCGGGGCGATCGTCTCGGGTGGCAAGGGCACGGCGCAGGGCAAGATGGACGCCCTCGCCGCGGCCGGCGTGAAGGTCGGGCGCAACCCGACCGAGGCCGGCGAGCTGATGGCCGAGCTCGTCGCCAAGCTCTGAGCGAACCGATCGGGTCGGGTGTCAGCCCGGCGGCGGCAGGTCGTCGCCGGCGGATGCCCGACCCGACGTCGCGTCCGGGGGCCGGGTGCGCCCGCCGGTGAGCGACGACACCATCGCCTGGATCGAGTCCCCCTCGGCGCGGAGGTTCAGCAGCGCGCCGACGAGCGCGCCGACCGCGGCCACGAGCGCGACGTACATCCCCGCACCCCGCCCGAGGGTGACGACCTGGTTGCCGATGCGCTGCTCGTCGCCCCCACCGAGCAGGAGCCGCAGCAGCATGAGCAGCACGGCGAGCGCGGTGGCCACGACGTGCAGCCGGGTCCAGGGCACCTTCCCCGCCCGCATCACGCCACCGGCCAGGAGGAACGTCAGCACCGCCGCCGCGACGGTGAGCAGCCACGCCAGAGCGCCCGTCAGCGGGTAGTCCAGCGCGTTGCGGGCCCCGCCGTAGCTGCGGCCGTTGGCGTGGACGGTCGCCCAGTCGAGCGCGAGGCCGAACACGAGCATCACCGCACCGGCGGCGACGAGCACCCAGTCGCCGACCCTGAACCTGCTGATGTCCAACCTGCGACCTCCGCGGTCGTGCGATCGACTGCACGGGAACCCGCGGGACCGTAGCCGGGCGGGTGACGCGAGCGCGGGAACCCGACCGCCGCGCCGGCGGCGCGGCGAGACCGGCGGCGTCGCTTTCGGCGGGGCGGCGCGGTTCGTTACGGTCCGTCCGTGCCCACCGCGCTGCTGTCCGTGTACGACAAGACGGGTGTCGTCGACCTGGCCCGCGGCCTCGTCGACGCCGGCTGGACGTTGCTGTCGAGCGGCGGCACGGCGGCCGCGATCGCCGATGCCGGCCTGCCCGTCACCGACGTGGCGGAGCTGACCGGGATGCCCGCGATCCTCGGCCACCGCGTCGTCACGCTGCACCCCAAGGTGCACGGCGGCATCCTCGCCGACCTCGACGACCCGACCCACGTGCGTGACCTCGAGGCGCACGGCATCGAGCCGATCGCCCTCGTCGTGGTGAACCTGTACCCGTTCGCCAGCAACCCGGGCGTCGAGCTGATCGACATCGGCGGCCCCGCCCTCGTGCGGGCGGCGGCGAAGAACCACGCCCACGTCGGCGTCGTGGTCGACCCGGCCGACTACGCCACGGTCCTGGACGAGATCCGGTCGACCGGCGCGCTGAGCGCGGCGACGCGCCGGCGGCTGGCCCGCACCGCGTTCGCTCGCACGGCGGCGTACGACGCGGCGATCGTCGAGTGGCTCGACGGGGACGCCGCCGGCGAGGAGCTGCCGGCCACGTTGACGTTGCACCTGGAACGGGTGCAGGACCTGCGCTACGGCGAGAACCCCCACCAGCGCGCGGCGCGCTACCGCGCGTCCGGCGGCCGCGGCTGGTGGGACACGATGACCCAGCACGGGGGCAAGGAGCTCAGCTACCTCAACCTGTTCGACGCCGAGGCGGCCTGGCGACTGGTCCACCGCTTCGACCGCCCCGCCTGCGTCATCGTCAAGCACGCCAACCCGTGCGGGGTCGCCGTGGCCGACGACATCGCGACGGCCTACGTGCGGGCGAACGCGTGCGACCCGGTCAGCGCGTTCGGGGGCATCGTGGCGGTCAACCGGCCGCTGCCGATCGAGGCCGCCGAGGCCCTGGCCCCGGTGTTCACCGAGGTCGTCGTGGCCCCCGGCTACGACGACGACGCGCTCGAGCGCCTCACGCGCAAGGCGAACCTGCGGGTGCTGTCGGCCGAGCCGCCCGGCACGCCGCGCTTCGACGTGCGCTCGATCGACGGTGGCCTGCTCGTGCAGACGCCGGACCCCGTGTCCACGGACCGGGCGGGCTGGCGCGTGGTCACCAAGGCGCAGCCGACCGCCGAGCAGTGGGACGACCTCCAGTTCGCCTGGACGGTCTGCGCGGCGGTGTCGTCGAACGCCATCGTGCTCGCCAAGGACCGTCAGGCCTTCGGGATCGGCGCCGGCCAGCAGAACCGCGTCGACTCGGCCCGCATCGCGGCCACCCGCGCGGACGGGCGGGCGGCAGGTGGTGTCTGTGCGAGCGATGCCTTCTTCCCGTTCCGCGACGGCCTCGACGTGGCCGTCGACGCCGGGGTCACGGCGATCATCCAGCCCGGCGGCAGCGTCCGCGACGACGAGGTCATCGCCGCCGCCGACGAGCGCGGCGTGGCGATGGTCTTCACCGGCGAGCGTCACTTCCGCCACTGAGCGGCCGGGCGGCGGGGGCCGGGCGTACCTGCCCGCCCGGGCGGTGAGCGTGTCGATAACCTCGCTACGAACTATGGCCAGGGTCTCGGACCTCCTCGCGGCTGGGCGAACGTTCTCGTTCGAGTTCTTCCCGCCCAAGACCGACGCCGCACAGCTCTCTCTCGGCCGCACGATCGCCGAGCTGGAGCCGCTGGCCCCGAGCTTCGTGTCGGTGACCTACGGCGCCGGCGGCAGCAACCGGGCGCGCACGCGCGAGGTCGTCGTGTGGGTGCGCAAGGAGACGTCGATCACGCCGATGGCGCACCTCACGTGCCAGGGTCACACCCGCGCCGAGATCGCCGAGATCCTCGAGGACTACCGCGCGGCGGGCATCGAGAACATCCTCGCCCTCGGCGGCGACCTCCCGCCCGACCTCGCGGCGAGTGCGCCGAGCGACTACCGCTACGCGTCCGACCTCATCGCCGACATCCCCCGCGAGCACTTCTCGATCGGGGTCGCCGCACATCCCGAGGTGCACCCCCGCTCGCCCGACCGGGAGACCGACCGCCGGATGCTCGCCAACAAGCTCGCGGCCGCCGACTTCGCGATCACCCAGTTCTTCTTCGAGATCGAGCACTACCTGCGCCTCGTCGACGAGCTCGCTGTGCTCGGCGTCGACAAGCCGGTGATCCCGGGGATCATGCCGATCACCAACGCCGGCCAGGTCACCCGCATGGCCCAGCTGAGCGGCGCCGAGCTGCCGGCGTGGCTGCGCGAGCGCCTCGACGGGGTCACCGATCCCGCCGAGGTCCGCCGCATCGGCGTCGACGTCGCCACGGCGCTGTGCGCCGAGCTGCTCGAGCGCGGTGCGCCCGGGCTGCACCTGTACACGCTCAACCGCAGCACGGCGAGCCGGGAGATCTACGCCAACCTGGGTCTCAGCGCGACGCGCGCCGCTGCGGAGTAGCCCGTGGCGGAGCCGGCAGCGCGGCCGCTCGAATGGGACCCGCCCCGCCAGGCGATCAGCAGCGTCCCGTACCTGCCGGGCCTGGACGGGTTGCGCGGGCTCGCCGTCGCCGCGGTGATGGTGTACCACGCCAACACCGAGTGGTTGCCGGGCGGCTTCCTGGGCGTCGAGGTCTTCTTCGTCATCTCCGGCTACCTGATCACGCTGCTGCTCATCGGTGAGCACGAGCGCACCGGCCGGGTGAGCCTGCGCGGGTTCTACGCACGTCGTGCCAGGCGGCTGCTGCCCGCGCTGTTCACGCTGCTCATCGCCATCACGATCTACACGACCGTGTTCCGGGACGACGCGCTCGGACAGCTGCGCGGTGACGTCGTCGCCGCCGTGGCGTACGTGTCGAACTGGTACCAGATCTGGGTCGGGCAGGGGTACACCGCGGCGGGCGACTTCGCGCCGCTGCGCCACCTGTGGAGCCTCGCCGTCGAGGAGCAGTTCTACGTCGTCTGGCCGCTCGTGATGATCGGCCTCATGCGCCTCGGTCGGCGGCGCCTGCCGGAGTTCAGCCAGTGGCTCGCGCTCGGCGCGGTGGCCGTCACGGTCGCCGTCGCCCTGCTCTACCACGGCGGCCCGATCGAGTCCTGCGACGCCACCCCCGAGGCGTACTGGCAGCTCGGCGACCGCTGCCTCTCCAAGGTCGACACGCTCTACCTGTCGACGCCGACGCGTGCCGGCGGGCTGCTGCTCGGCGCCGCGTTCGCCATGCTGTGGCGGCCCGTCGCCCTGCGGCGCGGCGCGATCCGGCGCCACGGCCCCTTGCTCGACGTCGCCGCCGTGGTGGGGCTCGTCGGCCTCGGGGCGCTGTGCTGGTTCGTGCACATCATCGACGCCGGGCGCGCCGATCCGTGGCTGTTCCGCGGCGGGTTCTTCGTGACCGGGCTGGCGTCACTGCTGCTGATCGCCGCCGTCACCCACCGAGGGGCACGGGCCGGCGCGCTGCTCGGCAACCCCGTGCTGCTGTGGATCGGCACCCGCAGCTACGGGCTGTACCTGTACCACTGGCCGATCTACCAGATCATGCGGCGGGTGGCCGGGCGACCGCTGACGATCGCCCAGTTCGTGAGCGCGCTCGTGATCGCCGCGCTGGTCACCGAGGTCTCGTACCGCTACATCGAGTCGCCGGTGCGCCGCGGCCAGGTGGGCCGCTGGTGGCGGCGGCTGCAGACGTCCGACGACCCTGCGCCGCGCCGGGTCATCGCCGGCGCCGGCACGGTGCTCGTCGCCCTGTCGGTGTTCGCCGTGACCAACCTGGCGACCGCCCAGCTGAAGCCGAACGAGATCGCCCAGTCGCTCGACGAGGCGCAGGACGCCACCCAGGACCTCGACGACCTCATCGCCCCGACGTCGACCACGACGCCGACGGCGTCGAGCGCACCGCCGACGGCGACCCCCACGCCTGCCGGTGGGGCCGTGCCGGAGCCGACGACGACCACGACGATCGCGACGACCACGACGACCACGACGGCGCCGGCACCCATCGACCGCCTGGCGATCGGTGACTCGGTGATGCTCGGCGCCGCCGACGAGCTCGCCGAGGTCGGCTTCGTCGTCGACGCCGAGGTCAGCCGGCAGCTCGGGACGATGATCCCCAAGGTGCAGGCGCTGCGCGACAGCGGCCGCCTGGGGGAGATCGTCGTCGTCCACCTCGGGACGAACGGCACCCTCGACGACGATCAGCTGCAGGAGTTCTTCAGCGCCCTGTCCGGGGTGCCGAAGGTGCTCGTCCTCACGGTCAGCGCACCTGGCAAGAGCTGGATCGCGCCCAACAACGCGAAGATCATCGGCCTGCCCGCGCAGTTCCCGAACGTGACGGTCCTGTACTGGGACGGCCTCGTCAAGCAGTGCCCGGGCAACTGCCTGTACGACGACGGCATCCACCTCCGCCAGGACGGCCAGAACTACTACCGCGACCTGATCGTCCACCAGCTGGGGCTGTGACGCCCGGGCGCCCCGGGTCCCACGGCGCGGCATTTCCGCAGGTCCGGTGCGCGACCTACGCTCGGCCGCATGACATCTCCCACCCCCGTCCGCGTCGCGGTGACCGGCGCCGCCGGTCAGATTGGCTACAGCCTGCTGTTCCGCATCGCCTCCGGGGCGATGCTCGGCCCCGACACGCCGGTCGCCCTGCAGCTGCTGGAGATCACGCCGGCCCTGGGAGCGTTGGAGGGGGTGCGCATGGAGCTCGACGACTGCGCGTTCCCGCTGCTGACCGAGGTGATCTGCACCGACGACCCCGACACGGCGTTCGGTGACGCCGACATCGCCCTGCTCGTCGGTGCCATGCCGCGCAAGGCCGGCATGGAGCGCTCCGACCTGCTGTCGGCGAACGGCGGCATCTTCAAGCCGCAGGGCGAGGCCCTGTCGCGCAGCGCCAAGCGCGACGTCAAGGTGCTCGTCGTCGGCAACCCGGCGAACACCAACGCGCTGATCGCCCAGGCCAACGCCAAGGACCTGGATCCGCGCTGTTTCACCGCGATGACCCGGCTCGACCACAACCGGGCCGTGACCCAGATCGCCAAGAAGCTCGACGCCCGCGTGACGGACGTGAAGAAGATGACGATCTGGGGCAACCACTCGACCACGCAGTACCCGGACCTGTTCCACTGCGAGGTCGCCGGCAAGAACGCCTACGAGGCGGTCAACGACCACCAGTGGGTCGTCGACACGTTCATCCCGACCGTCGCCAAGCGCGGCGCGGCGATCATCGAGGCCCGTGGCGCGTCGTCGGCGGCGTCGGCGGCGAACGCGGCCATCGACCACATCCGCTCGTGGGTGCTCGGTACGCCCGAGGACGACTGGGTGTCGATGGCGATCCCCAGCGACGGCAGCTACGGCGTGCCCGAGGGGATCATCTCGAGCTTCCCCGTGACCTGCAGGAACGGGGAGTACTCCATCGTGCAGGGGCTGGACATCAACGAGTTCAGCCGTGAGAAGATCGACGCCTCCGCCGCCGAGCTGGTGGAGGAGCGCAACGCCGTCAAGGAACTGGGGCTGATCTGATGAACACCGAGATGCTCGACAAGGTGGCCAACGGCCACGGCTTCATCGCTGCGCTCGACCAGAGCGGGGGCAGCACCCCGAAGGCCCTGCGCCTCTACGGGATCCCGGAGGACCAGTACTCCGGCGAGGCCGAGATGTTCGACCTGATCCACGCCATGCGCACGCGGATCATGACGAGCCCGGCGTTCAACGGGGACCGGATCCTCGGGGCGATCCTGTTCGAGCAGACGATGGACCGTCAGGTGGCGGGCGTCGACACGCCCGCCTACCTGTGGGAGCAGAAGCGCGTCGTGCCGTTCCTCAAGGTCGACAAGGGCCTCGCCGAGGAGCGCGACGGCGTGCAGCTGATGAAGCCGATCCCCGACCTCGACGACCTGCTCACGCGGGCGCTCGCCAAGAACATCTTCGGCACCAAGATGCGCTCGGTCGTCAAGCTCGCCAACAAGGGCGGTGTCCAGGCGATCGTCGACCAGCAGTTCGAGATCGGCCGGCAGATCCTCGCCCGGGGCCTGGTGCCGATCCTCGAGCCCGAGGTCGACATCCACAGCCCGGAGAAGGCCGAGGCCGAGGCGCTGCTGAAGGCGGGCATCCTCGCCGGTCTGGACGAGCTCGGCGACGACCAGAAGATCATGCTGAAGCTGACCCTGCCGAGCGAGGACGGCTTCTACACCGAGCTGGTCGAGCACCCGAAGGTGCTGCGCGTCGTCGCCCTGTCCGGCGGTTACACCCGGGACGAGGCCAACGCCATCCTCGCCCGCAACCCCGGTGTGATTGCCAGCTTCTCGCGGGCGCTCACCGAGGGCCTCACGGCGCAGCAGACCGAAGAGGAGTTCAACGCCACGCTCGACGCGGCGATCGCCAGCATCTTCGAGGCGTCCAAGACGTGACCTGAGCCTCTCAGACGTTCTTTGGCGGCCTGTGCCGCGCTCGTTAAGTTAGCTTACCATGAAGCGAACGTTGGGCGCGGCGCTGGCCGCCTTGGCACTTTTCGCCGCGGCGTGCGGCGACGATGACGACGACGCAGGCGTGTCGGGCACCGAGCCCGCCGTCGCCGCCGACGGCACGGGCGGTGCTGCCGCCACGTCCCCCGTGACGATCGAGCATCGCTACGGCACCACGGTCATCGAGGACACGCCCGAGCGGGTGGTGACGCTCGGGTTGCAGTGGACCGACGTGCTGCTGGCCCTCGACGTGCAGCCCGTCGCCTACCTGGCCGACCAGCTCGCCGACGAGGGCGGCCTGTTCCCCTGGCAGACCGGGCTGCTCGACGACAGCACGGCGCTCGTCGCCGCCACCGCCACCGAGATCCCCTACGAGCAGATCGCCGCGCAGCGCCCGGACCTGATCCTCGTCACCTACTACGCCGAGGACGCGGAGGTCTACGACCGCCTCGCCGAGATCGCCCCGACGATCGGCCTGCTCGGCGAGCGCCAGGTCGACCGCTGGCAGGACCTGATCGAGGTCGCCGGCCGCATCTTCGGCATGCCGGACGAGGCCGCGGCGGCGATCGCCGAGGTCGACGACCTGGTGGCGGCCACCGCGGCGGAGCTGCCCGGCCTCGAGGGCAGGACGTTCGCCATGGCCAACTACGTGCCGGGCGACCAGATCTACGTCGTCGCCGACCCCGAGGACGGCTCCAGCGTGTTCTTCCAGCAACTCGGCATGACGCTCGACCCCGACGTGCTCGCCGCCGCCGACGGCGTGTCCGGGCGCGCCGAGTTCAGCTTCGAGCAGGTCGGGCTGCTCGACGGCGACCTGCTCGTGATGTTCACCAACGGCGAGGACCCGAGCACGCTGGTCGGCTACGACCAGCTCGAGGTCGTGCAGCGCGGTGCCGTGGCGGTGCTCGACTACGCGGACGTCGTCGCCCTGAACACGCCGACGCCGCTGTCGATCCCGTACGTGCTCGACATCGTGCGGCCGCAGCTCGAGATCGCCGCGGGGGCGTCGTGAGCACCTCGACCGGCGCCGTCGATGACCCGGTCGCCGCCTACGTGGCGGTCCACGGCCAGGAGATCATCGACCACCTCCACGAGCAGCACGAGGACTCGCTGCTGTTCGTCGCCCGCGTGCTCGGCAGACGCCCGCAGGCGACGGCTGCGGTCGTGCGCGGCGTCGACCGCTCCGGTGTCGACGTCGACATCACCGACCCCGAGGGCACGCACCGGGCGCGCATCGACTTCGCCGAGGAGGTGACCGACCCGCCGGCGCTCACCGGTGCCCTGCTCGGCCTCGCCCTGCGGGCACGGGCGGAGTCGGGGGAGCCGGGCCAGACGAGCGCCGAGCGCGAGCTCACCCAGCTGGCCGCGATCCGCACGTTCCTCACCAGCGTGACAGCCGTCGAGGACGTCCATCCGCACCTGCGCCGGATCACCTTCGCCGGGGGCGACCTCGCGACCTTCTCGCCGATCGGGCCCGACACGTTCCTCTACGTGCTGCTCCCGCCACCCGGCCGCGACGCGTTGACGATCGACCAGTCGTTCACGTGGGAGCAGCTCCGGCAGATGCCGCCCGAGGAGCAGCCCGTCGGGGCCTACTACACGGTCCGGGCGTGGCGCCCGGAGGTCGCCGAGCTGGACATGCTGTTCGTGCTCCACGGCGACGAGGGTCACGCCTCCCGGTGGGCGGCGCGGGCGAGGCCCGGCGACCCGGTGGCGCTGTGGGGACCGCGCAGCGGCTACCACCCACCCGAGGACACCGACTGGGTGCTGCTCGTGGCCGACGAGACTGGGCTGCCGGCGACGGCGGCGATCCTCGAGCAGCTGCCCGAGGGGATGCCGGCGCGCGTGGTCGCCGAGGTGGCGTCGCCCGAGGAGCGCCAGGAGCTGCCGGAGCGACCCGGCGTCGAGGTCACCTGGCTCTCCCGGGACGGCGCGCCCGCGGGCACGACGACGCTGCTGGCTGACGCGGTGCGCTCGTCGGCGTGGCCCGCCGGCAAGCCGTACGTGTGGGGCGGCGGCGAGTCCAGGGCGATGACGGCCATCCGTCGCCACGTCCGCGACGAGCGCGGGCTCGACCGCGCGTCGGTGTCACTCGTCGCCTACTGGCGCCGCGACGAGCCCGGTCCCGGCTTCTGACGCGAGTTTGGTCCGCTCTGCGGACCGAACTCGCGTCAGAAGCGCAGGTCCGAAGGAGACGGCGCGGTGGCTACGTGCGCGTCCAGCCGCCGGAGCCGCCGCCCTCGACGAGGCCGACGCCGCCGGCCGCGGCGTTGAGCTGACCGACGGGCACGCCGTCGCCGTTGAAGAAGTTCACCTGCAGCACGCCGCCGCCGACGTCGACGCCCTGCACGTGGAAGGCGGTGCAGCTGGGGAAGAAGGCGTCCCACGAGTCGTAGGCGGTGTACAGGAACCCGGCGCCGGAGCCGAAGTACGCCGGCCCGCCCCAGACCGTGTTGTCGAACTTCCAGGGTTGGCCGTCGGGAGTGATGACCACCTTGCCCCAGATCGCCAGGTTGACGCTGAGGGTCGCGCCGATCGGCGCGGGCACGGAGACGGCGGCCTTCTCCAGGAAGGCTCGCACGTCAGCCTCCTTGACCCTGGCCGACAGCGCCTTGATCGTTGCCTGTTGCAGCTCGGGGTTGCTCGGAAGCGCCTGTTCGGCAGTGAGCGTGGCTTGCGACATCGCGTGACTCCCTCCTCGTTCGCGCCGATCGCAAGGATGCAGATGCGGTCCTGCGGGGACCACCAGACCGAGAGGCGAGCTCTCGCTGCTGCGGATCACAGCGTCGCGCCAAAAAGTTCCGATTGCAATAGCTCGGTGTGCATCTGCACTCATCTTCCGAGACAGGCAGCGAGCGACGCGCCTGGCCGGGTTGGGCGTCAGTTGCGCGACGAGGGTGGGGAGTCGAGGGCGAGGGTCTCGGGGAGCCACTGCTCGAGGCGCTCCCACAGCACCTCGCCGCTCTTGGCGAGGAGGTGGCCGTCGTTCGGGAGGCGGATCAGCTCGCCCGTGCCGGCGAGCATCCGCACCATCTCGCTCGACTCCGGCGGCAGGATCTCGTCGCGCTCGCCGTGGAACATGAGCAGCGGCCGTCCCTGCAGCCCGGCCGCGGGCTCGCAGCCCGCTGATTGCGTCGCGAACGTGACGACGCCGCGCACGATCGGGTCGAGCCCGACCCCGACCCGCACGGCGACGGCGCCGCCGAAGCTGTGGCCCATCACGACGATCCGGTCGGCGCCCGCCCCGTGCACGAGCTGCGCCGCCGCAGCGACGTCCATCGTGCACGCCTCGAGGTCGTTCGGGCGCCGGTAGCTCACCCGCACCACGGCGACGCCACGGTCGGCCCACTCGACCCCGAGGCGGTGGTACAGCCCCTCGGCCGGGCCGAGCAGCCCGCCCATCGCCCCACCGCACAGCACCAGCGCGGCGGCGTGCGACGGCCGGCCCGCGGGCGGGTCGTGCCACAGCAGGGTGAGCAGCCCGCGCAGCGTGTAGAGCTCGATGTGGCGCAGGCCGGGAGCCACCTCGACCTGCTGGCTGGCCATCACCTGCAGTGCGTCGAACGGGGTGACGGGCGCGTCGACCTGGTCCTCCGGCATCGCCGCACGGTACCGCCCCGCCGGCGGGCGAGCAGGACCCGGATCAGGACTCGGTGGCCACGCGGCAGGCGATGCGCAGCATGGCATCGACGCCCTCGCGCAGCTGCTCGTCGGAGATCCGCTCGCGCTCGTCCTCGGTGGCGCCGACGATGTCGCTCACGGTCATCATCGCCAGCGCCTCCACACCGTGCACGGCCGCCTGGGTGTAGAGCATCCCGGCCTCCATCTCCAGGCCGAGGTGCCCGAGCCGGGACCAGCGCGGCACGTTGGTCGGGTCGGGGTCGTAGAACAGGCTGCTCGTGACGACCGTGCCGACGTGCACCGTCGCCCCCGCCTCGCGGGCGATGCGCACCGCGGACTCGAGCAGCGAGTAGGTCGCCGCCGCCGCCCACCCCGGGCAATCGGCGTAGCGCAGTGGGGTGGTGTCCTCGCACGTCGCGGCCATCGCGATCACCGTGTCGGCGAGGCGCAGGCCGCGGCCGGGGAGCCCGCCCATCGTGCCGACACGGATCAGCCGCCGGGCGCCGAGCTGGATCAGCTCCTCGAACACGATCCCCGCCGATGGGCAGCCCATCCCCGTCGCCTGGACCGTGATCGGCGTCCCCTCGAACGTGCCGGTGAAGCCGAGCATGCCCCGTTCCTCGTTCACCTGGCGGTAGCCGGGGTCGAAGAACCGCGAGGCGATGTACGCGGCGCGGCGGGGATCGCCGGGGCACAGCACGTTCGGGGCGATGTCGCCGGGCTCGGCACGGACGTGGTACGGCACGGCCCGGAGGCTACGCCGCCGGCGAGCGGTGCCGTGCCGGTGCTACTTGAGGAACTTGCTCGTCGTGTTGTCGGCGAGCACCTTGCCGCTGGTCTGACACGTCGGGCAGTAGTTGACCGTGTAGCCGGAGTACTCGACGGCGCGGATCGTGTCGCCGCACTCGGGGCACGGCTCACCGGTGCGGTGGTGGACGCGGCCGGGGCGGTCCTTGGACGAGCTCATGTCGTCGCGCCCGCGCTCGTACTCGAGGCCCTCGGCGATCGCGTCGCGGATCGCCGCGACGATCTTCGCCGCGCCCTCGTCGCCGAGCTTGCCGGTCATCGCGAACGGCGAGATCTTCGCCCGGTGGAGCACCTCGTTCGCCAGGCGGCGGCCGATCCCCGCGATGCAACCCTGGTCGCGCAGGAAGCCGTGCACGCGCATGTTCGTCTCGCGGAAGCGAGCGGCGAGCTCCTCGGCGGTGATGGTGTCGGCCTCGGGGCCGAGCTTGTCGAGCGGGGGCGTGGTCAGCTCGACCGCCCGCTCGACGCACCACACCCCGGCGCGCCGTTCGGTCCCCTGCTCGGTGAGCAGCAGCGCGGCGGGGCCGTCGAACACGAAGCGCGCCTGGCCACCGCGCGGCCGGGCGGCCTGCTTGGTGTCGACGAGCAGCCGGCCGCCCTGCATGAGGTGGACGACGAACGTGACCGGCTCGAACCGCACGAGGAGGTACTTGCCGCGCCGACCGACCTCCTCGAGGGGGTGCCCGTAGGCGGCGTCGGGCGCGGGGACCGCTGTCTTCAGCGCGGTGAAGCTGAGCGGGACGAACTTGGTGAGGCGCATCCCCCGGAAGAGCTCGGTGAGCCGTTCCGCGTGGGCCTGGACCTCGGGCAGCTCGGGCACGGCGCGCGCCCTACACGTACTCGGTGCGCGAGCGCACTTCGTTGAACACGGCGTCGAGCGCCCCGAACACCGGCTGCGCGGCCATCAGCCGCTGTTGGTCGCCGAACAGGCGGATGTGCCCGTTGACGAAGGCCTCCTGGGCGTTGAGCTTCCCGGTGGCCACCGCCACCGCCGTCTCCCAGCTCTGCTCCATGCGCACGTGCTCGGGGTCCGCGGCACCGGTGCCGAAGGTCGCCGTCCCGCCGCCGACCTGGAGGTGGTAGGTGACGTCGCCCTCGGGGCCGTCGGTGACGACCTGGGTGACGCCGATCTCGTGCTCGGAGGCGAGCGTGCGCATCGTCTCGTCGGCGGCGACGAGGCGGGTGAGCTCGTCGATCCAGGCGAGGCTGAGGTAGCGGACCTTGGTGGGCATGGCCCTCGTAGTCTGCCGCAACATGGCCCGCGCCCAGCCCGGCGAGCGTGACGAGGCACCGCACCCGTCCGCCGCGGTGGAGGAGTGGGTGTTCACCGCGTGGGAGCCCGACGGCAGCGCGGGGATCGTCACCGGCTACCGCATCCACCGGGCGCCCGGCGCCGGGCGGTGGTACTGGGCGGCACTCGTCGGCCGCGGCCGGCCACTGCTGCACGTGACGGAGTGGGACGTCCCGGCCCGCGCCGATCCGCTGCTGGTGAAGGCGCACGGGCTGTGGGCCGAGCACGTGTGTGACGCGCCGCTGCAGCAGTGGACGGTGGCCAACGAGACGTACGCCGCGGCGCTGGAGGACCCCGACGAGGCCCTCGGGCGGGCGTACGGGGTGACGACGCCGATCGCGCTCGACCTCGAGTGGTACGCGACGGCGCCGGCGATGGCGGTCGCCGACGGCTATGTGCAGGACGGCGTCGTGCACGGGGTCGTCGAGCTTCCCGGCGGGCCACTGCACCTCACCGAGGTGCCGGCGCGTCGGTGGCACCGTTGGGGCGACGTGCTGGGACCGGTCGAGCTGCCGCCGGCGTTCGCCCACACCGGGCTGCGCGCCCCGTTCCGGTTCCCCGACGGCACCGTCGCCGAGTGGGTGCTCACGCCCGACGGCTGGCGCGCACGCGACGCGACGCCGTCTGCGTGACACGGGGTCGCGCCGCCCGAAGGTGAGCGTGCGGGTGTGTGGGCGGACCGGTTGCTCATGTTCGGCTGGGTCGCTGGTGCGATGGTGAGCGTGCGGGTGCGTGGGTGGTCCGGTTGCTCATGTTCGGCTGGGCCGCTGGTCCGAAGGTGAGCGAGCGGGCACGTCAGCGACGCGGTCGCTCATGTTCGGCTGGGCCGCTCGCTCGATGGTGAGCGTCCGGGTGCGTGGGCGGCCCGTCTGCTCATGTTCGGCTGGGACGGCGGGCTCGATGGTGAGCGCTCGGGGGCGCCAACGACGCGTTCGCTCATGAATCGGTCGGGTGCCGGGCGGCGGCGCACCGGATGCCACGTCTCGGGCGGGTGCTCGTGGTGCAATGGCCGGATGCCCCGCTACGACCGCGACATCCTCGAGGAATACGCCGAGTCCCGCAAGCCCGTCCGCTACCCGGAGGTGGACGCAGCGATCGGTATGGTGGTCGAGGACCGGGCGAGCGGCTTCTGCGGGGACATCGTCGCCTGGTCCGTCGAGGCGGTGACGCTGCGCAACCGCACCAACCACCTCCGGCACTTCGCGTGGAAGCCCGGCGGGTTCCTCCTCGAGGGCCGGCCCGTCACGCTGCGTCGACCGGCTCCCGAGGCGCGCGCCACGCAGCGGTTCACGGCGTCGGGGTCGGTCGCCGCGCCCGCCCGGAAGGCGAAGGTGGCGGCGGCGAGCCGGATCTGGGTCGAGGGCCGCCACGACGCCGAGCTCGTCGAGCACGTGTGGGGCGACGACCTGCGCGAGCTCGGCATCGTCGTCGAGCCGATGCACGGCATCGACGACCTCGCCGCGGCGGTCGCCGCGTTCGGCCCGGCGCCCACGCGGCGGCTCGGGATCCTCGTCGACCACCTCGTCGCCGGCTCCAAGGAGTCCCGCCTGGCGGCCCAGGTCCGCTCCGAGCACGTGCTCGTCACCGGGCACCCGTTCGTCGACGTGTGGGCGGGCGTGCGACCGAAGGTGCTCGGGCTCGACGCCTGGCCGGAGGTGCCGCGGGGGACCGACTGGAAGGAGGGGGTGTGCCGGGCCCTCGGCGCCGACCCGGCGCGCTTCTGGCCGCAGCTGCGCAACCGGGTGCGGTCCTACGCCGACCTGCGCCCCGAGCTCGTCGGGGCGGTCGAGCAGCTCATCGACTTCGTCGCCCCGTCGTCGGAGCCCTGACGCCGCCGGGCAACGGCCGCGGCCCGGACGCGCAGCGGCCCGGACCCCGGGTGACCGGGATCCGGGCCGACGAGCGAGACGAGTGGGGTCAGGACGTGACGGCCATCGTGTCGAGCACGGCGGCCACCCCGTTGACCGTGGCGGCGATGCGGCCGACCGCGGCGATCTCCTCGGTCGACTTGCCCGCCTTGCGCAGCTCGGCCACGTGGGAGGCGATGCACTTGTGGCACTTGCCGACGATCGCGGCGGCCAGGCAGTAGAGCTCGAAGCGCTCCTTGCCGACGCCGCCGTGGTTGGCGAACGCCTGCATCCGCAGGCCCGCCGGCGCCCGCTCGATCTCCGGGTCGTCGGAGAGCTCGACGAACGGGTACCACGTCGTGTTCATCGCCATCAGCGCGGCCGCCGTCTTCGCCCCGGCGACCTGCTCGGGCGACAGCACGTCGACCGAGCGGAACGCCTCGACGAGGTCCACCGAGCGGGCCATGATCGCCGCGGCCAGCGCCGCGCCGACGGCCTCCTCGGGGGACAGGGGGCTGCGCTCGATGACCGATCCCAGGTTGAGGCGGAGGTCCTTCGCCTCGTCCGGGATGCACGCCTTGACCGGTTCCAAGGCGTCAGCGAGGGTCGTCACAGCGTTTCACCACCAGCCGGGCGGTTGCACGGGCAGAGCTCGTCCGTCTGCAGACCGTCGAGGATCCGCAGGATCTCCTCCGGGCTGCGGCCCACGTTGAGGTTGTTCACCGAGACGTGCTGGATGGTGTTGTCGGGGTCGACGATGAACGTCGCCCGCAGGGCCACACCCTCCTCGCGGTCACGCACGCCGAGCTGGTCGACGAGCGAGCCGGTGGTGTCGGCGAACTGCCAGTGGTTGAGGCGGTTCAGGTCGGGGTGGGCGCGCCGCCAGGCGAGCTTGACGTGCTCGTTGTCCGTCGAGCCACCGAGCAGGACGGCGTCGCGGTCCTCGAACTCCTTCTGCAGCTTGGCGAAGCCGACGATCTCCGTCGGGCAGACGAACGTGAAGTCCTTGGGGTAGAAGTAGATGACCTTCCACTTGCCCTCGAACGACTTCTCGGTGATCGGCTCGAAGGCGGACTCACCGTTCTCCTCGTGCTCGTTGAAACCGGGCTTGACGCCCATGACCGTGAACGGCTCGAGGATCTGGCCAACCGTCTTCATGTGTGCGCTCCTTGGGGGGGATGGTGGTGCATCGAGGATCTCGACTGGATCAGACTTTAGAACGATTCCAAAGTCTGTGCACGATCCCCCGGCGTGAAGGTCGTCACGTCACCCCCGCGGCGGGCGGGGGCGGCACGGCGGGGGCGGCGCGAGATTCGGGCCGACGCCGTCGGCAGCGTTAGGTTTCGGCCCATGGCGCAAGCGGTCACCCGTGGGCCGGTCACCGGCACGGCGATCAAGTCGAAGCCTCGCAAGCCGTTCCTGCTCGACCTCTACTCGACGGCCGTCGGCAAGAAGTACGTGATGGCCATCACGGGCATCATCGGCATCGGCTTCGTCGTCGTGCACATGATCGGCAACCTCAAGATGTACCTCGGGGTCGTCGATCACCACGGTGAGCGCGACTACGACATCGACATCTACGGCGAGTTCCTGCGCGAGCTGCTGGTGCCGCTGCTGCCGCGCACGTACGCCCTGTGGGGCCTGCGCATCGTGCTCATCGCGGCGGTCCTCCTGCACCTCCACGCGGCGTGGTCGCTCACCGTGATGAACCGGCGGGCCCGCCCGGTCAAGTACCAGTCCAAGCGCGACTACGTCGCCGCCAACTTCGCCGCCCGCACGATGCGGTGGAGCGGCATCATCGTGGTGCTGTTCCTCCTCTGGCACCTCGCCGACTTCACCTGGGGCTGGGTCAACCCCGACTTCGTGCGCGGCGAGGTGTACCGCAACGTCGACGCCAGCCTCTCGCGGGTCCCGGTGGCGATCCTCTACATCGTCGCCAACATCGCCCTCGGCCTCCACCTGTTCCACGGCACGTGGAGCCTCTTCCAGTCGATGGGCTGGAACAACCCGCGGTTCAACCAGTGGCGCCGTTGGCTCGCCACCGCCATCGCGACGATCGTCGTGGTCGGCAACGTCTCGTTCCCCATCGCCGTCCAGGCCGGCATCGTCCAGATCTGAGGCAGACATGACGGACACCGCTCAACGTCCCGCCACGAAGCGCACCGGCGACATGCCGCCGGACAAGATCCCCGCCGGCCCGCTCGCCGACAAGTGGGACACCTACAAATCCGACGCCAAGCTCGTCGCTCCCAACAACAAGCGCAAGTTCAAGGTGATCGTCGTCGGCACCGGCCTCGCCGGTGCGTCGGCTGCCGCCACCCTGGCCGAGCTCGGCTACCAGGTCGAGGCCTTCACGTTCCACGACTCGCCGCGGCGCGCCCACTCGATCGCCGCCCAGGGCGGCATCAACGCGGCGAAGAACTACCGCGGCGACGGCGACAGCATCTACCGGCTGTTCTACGACACCATCAAGGGCGGCGACTTCCGCGCCCGTGAGGGCAACGTGTACCGGCTCGCCCAGGTGTCGGGGAACATCATCGACCAGATGGTCGCCCAGGGCGTCCCGTTCGCCCGTGAGTACGGCGGCCTCCTCGACAACCGCAGCTTCGGCGGCGCCCAGGTCAGCCGCACCTTCTACGCCCGCGGCCAGACGGGTCAGCAGCTCCTGCTCGGCGCCTACCAGCAGATGGCCCGCCAGGTCGGCCTCGGCAACATCAAGCTGTGGAACCGCGTCGAGCTCGTCGACGTGGTCGTGATCGACGGCCGCTGCGCCGGCATCGTCACCCGGGACCTGCTCACCGGGGAGATCACCTCGCACGCCGCCCACGCGGTGATCCTGTGCACCGGCGGCTACGGCAACGTGTTCTTCCTCTCCACGAACGCGATGGCGTGCAACGTCACCGCGGCGTGGCGGGCGCACCGCCGGGGTGCCTACTTCGCCAACCCCTGCTACACGCAGATCCACCCGACCTGCATCCCGCAGTCCGACGAGTTCCAGTCGAAGCTGACGCTCATGTCGGAGTCACTGCGCAACGACGGGCGGGTGTGGGTGCCCAAGCAGATCGGCGACGATCGCCCGCCGCACCTCATCCCCGAGGACGAGCGCGACTACTACCTCGAGCGGCTGTACCCGAGCTACGGCAACCTCGCTCCGCGCGACATCGCGTCGCGCGCCGCCAAGCGCGCCGTCGACTCCGGCCGCGGCGTCGGCCCGCTGAAGAACGGCGTGTACCTCGACTTCGCCGACGCCATCAAGCGCCTCGGCAAGGAGGTCGTGCGCGAGCGCTACGGCAACCTCTTCGAGATGTACGAGCGGATCACCGGCGAGGATCCCTACGAGGTGCCGATGCGCATCTACCCGGCGTCGCACTACACGATGGGTGGGCTCTGGGTCGACTACGAGCTGATGACCACGGTGCCCGGCCTCTACGCGGCGGGGGAGTGCAACTTCTCCGACCACGGCGCCAACCGCCTCGGTGCATCTGCACTCATGCAGGGCCTCGCCGACGGCTACTTCGTGTTGCCGTACACGCTCGGCAACTACCTCGCGCCGATGCTGAACAAGCCCATCCCGGGCACCGACCACCCGGCGTTCAAGCAGGCCGAGGCCGAGGCGCGCGAGCGCTTCGACCGGTACGTCCAGATCGGCGGCACCCGCTCGCCGGACTGGTTCCACCGCGAGCTCGGCAAGATCGTCTGGGACTACTGCGGCATGGAGCGCAACGAGGAGGGCCTGCAGAAGGCGCTCTCGGAGATCCCCGCGCTGTACGAGGAGTTCCAGAAGGACTTGCGCGTCACCGGCGACGGCGCCCACGTCAACCAGACCCTGGAGAAGGCGGGCCGGGTCGACGACTTCTTCCAGCTCGCCATGCTGATGTGCCGCGACGCCCTGGAGCGCCGCGAGAGCTGCGGCGGGCACTTCCGCTCGGAGTACCAGACCGACGAGGGCGAGGCGCTCCGCGACGACGAGAACTTCGCCCACGTCGCGGCGTGGGAGTGGACGGGTGACCCGATGGCGCCCGTCCGCCACCAGGAAGAGCTCGTCTACGAGACCGTCCAGTTCCAGACCCGCAGCTACAAGTGAGGCCGCGCGAGTGAGTTCCATCAAGAACCTGACGCTCAAGATCTGGCGCCAGGCCGGCCCCGACGCCCCCGGCTCGTTCGAGACCTACACGATCCCCGAGATCAGCGACGAGGCGTCGTTCCTCGAGCTCCTCGACGTGCTCAACGAGCGGCTGATCAGCGAGGGCAAGGAGGCGATCGTCTTCGACCACGACTGCCGCGAGGGCATCTGCGGCACGTGCTCGCTGATGATCAACGGCCAGGCCCACGGCCCGCAGCGGGGTACCGCCACGTGCCAGCTGCACATGCGCAAGTTCAAGGACGGCGACACGATCGTCGTCGAGCCGTGGCGTGCCCGGGCCTTCCCGATCGTCAAGGACCTGATGGTCGACCGCTCGGCGTTCGACCGGATCATCGAGGCCGGCGGCTTCATCACCGCACCGACCGGTGGGGCGCCCGACGCCAACCTGATCCCGGTCCCCAAGCCCGTGGCCGACGCGGCCATGGACGCCGCCGAGTGCATCGCCTGTGGCGCGTGCGTGGCGGCGTGCCCGAACGGTGCGGCGAACCTGTTCACCGCCGCCAAGGTCGCCCACCTCAACCTGCTCCCGCAGGGCCAGGCCGAGCGCTACAAGCGCGTCGAGGCGATGGTCGAGGCGATGGACGAGCAGTTCGGCTCCTGCACCAACTACGGCGAGTGCGAGGCTGCTTGCCCGAAGGGCATCTCCATCGACTTTATCGCCATGATGAACGCCGACTACCGCAAGGCGAAGGTCAAGAACCGCAAGCTGCTGTCGCGCACCTGATCAGCGCAGCGTGATGCGGGCGCCGGCCCGCCGTGTCGCGGTGACCTCGGCGTCGTTGCCGTCGCGCCCGGTGAGCGCGAGGCCGAGCAGCAGGTCGCCGGGCGCGTCGGGCACGGTGAGTTCGAGGCGTCCCACCAGGGCGACCGCGTCGGCGTCGACGTTGCCGCGGAACGCCCACTGCTGACGGCCGCCGCGCCACGTGCACGTCACCGCGACGGTCGCGTCGACGACGGGCGTGCGCAGGTCGTTGACCACGTGCACGTCGAGGGCGAGGTGCTCGCCCGGCGCGAGCACCGGCGGCAGGGGATCGGTGACGACGATGACGGGCCGGCAGGCCTCGATCACGGCCTGCCAGGCCAGCTTCGGCTCGCGCCGGTGGTCGAGCACGCCCGCCGAGATCATCGGTGCCGGGTCGGCGAGCCACGAGAAGCAGAAGCCGCCCGTCGGGTTGTACTTGAGGCGGCGCAGCGTCTCGATGTGGTGACGCAGGATCGCCGCCTGGTTGCGTTGCGTCGCGTTGCGCCACGCCTCGAACGTCGGGTGCTCGCTCGGCGGGACGCGCGCCAGCATGATCTCGACCTCGAGGCCGTGCCGCTCGCGCAGCGCCTCCCAGTCGAGCTCCGGCCAGCGCGAGACGTCGACGAACTCGGTGGCGCGGGCGGGCACCGACTGCGCTCCGAACTCGCTGACGAAGCGCACGACGCGCGGCAGCATCCGCGCCAGCTCGGCGAGCTCGGTGGCCTCGCCGCGGTGCCACCCGAGCCACAGGTGCGAGTCCGTCCCGTCGAGCTGGGGCAGGTGCGGGACGACGCCACCGTGGGCGACGGTGGGCCGGGTCGGGTCGGCCTGCTCGAACGATCGCTTGACCCAGCGGTCGAGCACCGACTTGTTCCACGTCGGCAGCTGCTGGGCGATGAACCGGCGGATCCGGCGCGAGCGGCGGTCGCTCTCCACCTGGGGCGCCTCGGCGATCGGCTCGTCGTGCGCGCACCACTGGACGATCGACGGGTGGTGGCCGAGCGAGTCGACGGCCTCGCGGGCCTGGCGCACCGCCTCCTTGCGGATGTGGCGGGCGTAGCCCCACTGCAGTGGGAAGTCCTGCAACAGCAGCATCCCGAGCTCGTCGGCCGCGCGGTACAGCTCGTGGTCGGCGATGTGGGCCTGGACCCGCAGCGCGTCGAGGCCGGCCTCGACGGCGAGCTCGACGTCCCGGCGCACGTCGGCGGGGGAGGCGTCGGCGAGGCCGGGCCGCGTCGGCAGGATGTTGGCGCCCTTCAGGAACAGCCGCTCACCGTTGATCGAGCACACCCAGTCGTGCCACGCGACCTCGCGCAGCCCGGTGCGGCGGGAGCGGCGGTCGCTCACCTCGCCGTCGACGAGCACCTCGACGTCGATGTCGGTGAGTGGCTGGTCGCCGAGGGCCCGTGGCCACCACAGCTTCGGGCGGTCGATGTCCAGCGACCAGTCGATCTCGTTGATCCCGGTGGCGAGCGGGTGCTCCGCCTCACCGACGACCACGCCGTCGGCGGACGTCCGGACGCGCACCGTGCGCGCGGCGTCGCTGTCGAGGCGGGCGTGCAGGCGCAGGTGGGCCCGCGTGTCGTCTGCGTCGCGGCACAGGACGCGCAGCCGGTCGAGCTTCACGGGGCCGGTGTCGTAGACGAGCACCGGCCGCCAGATGCCGCCGGGGTTCCAGTCGCGCGGCACGGCCTCGGAGTGCTGGAAGAGGCCGGTGATGTTGCGCCGCCCGGATGTGCCCCGCTCGGGGTTGCACGTCACCTCGACGGCGAGGACGTGGTCGTCGCCGAGGCGGGACAGCGCCGTGATGTCGAAGCTGTGCGGGAAGAAGTAGCCCTCGGGGTCGCCGAGGTAGGCGCCGTCGAGCCACACGTCGGCCTGGTAGAAGATCCCGTCGAACGTGATCCACCGGCGCCTCCCGGGCTCCGGCGGGGGCAGCTCGAAGCGGCGGCGGTAGAGGATGGGGCCGTCGCTCTTGTCGAACGGCGGGCTGGAGCGCCAGTGACCGGGGACGTTGACCTCGGGCCAGGTCGAGTCGTCGACGTCGAGACCGATGCCGTCGCGCCGGAGCTCGTCGTCCGCCGCGAGGGCTCGCCACGGTCCCGAGAGCTCCACGTCGCGGCAGGCTACCGAGGGGCGACCGACCCGAGCCGTGCGCCGATCCCGGGCACGACCGTCGCCGGGGCGATCTACTGTCGCGGGGTGGTGGCTGGGGACGACGCCAGGCCCCGCGAGTGGTCCGTCTCGGCGCGGCCCGACTTCGAGCCGACCGTCAACGAGGCCGAGCCGCCCGGGTTCGCCATCGACGGCACCGACAGCTTCACCGTGCCCGCGCCCGGCGACGGCCTGCCACCCGAGCCGGAGGAGCCGCCCGCGGTGAGCACCTCCCGGCTCGTCGTCACGACCGGGGCGCTGATGGCGGGGCTGCTGCTGGTCGTCGCCGTCGGCGGTGCACGTGGCAGCGGGGCGACCGACGACGCGCTGCGCACGGTCGACTCGCCGTGGGCCGTGCGCCTGGACTGGTGGGACGACGAGCCGTCCGGAGGTGGGACCGGGCCGATCGCGCCGTTCGACGCCGACACGCTCGCCCTGCTCGCGGCGGCGGACGCGCGATCGGGCGGCGTGGACGCCGACGACATGACGATCGACGCGGACGACGAGCGCGCCCGCCCGACGACCCCGACGACGGTGCGCCGCCCCGCTCGTCCCACGACCTGGACGACGACGCCGCGGCCGGCGACGCCGCGGACCCTGCCGACGTGGCGCCCGTACCATCCGCCGCGTCCGCCGTCGACGACGCGCACGACGTGGACCTGGCCCTCGACGACGTCCTCCACGGTCGCGGCGCCGACGACCACGGGCACGACGTCGACCACGGTGGCGACGTCCACGACGTCGTCGAGCACGACCACGTCGAGCACGACCACGTCGAGCAGCTCGACGACCTCGACGACCTCGACCACGACCACCACGACGCCACGGCCGGTCCCCCGGTGGCGGGCCATCGACGCGCTCCCGGGTGCACCGTGCGCGGCGCCGCGGCTGTTCGCCGCCGGCGCCGACCTGGTGGCCGCCACCGCCGCCGCGCTGCACCGCCGGGCCGACGCGACCGGGTGGGAGGTGACCGTCGAGCTGCCCGCCGGTCAGGTCGAGGTCCTGGCGGTCCGCGCCGGGGACGGCGCCGACGAGCTCGACGCCGCCGCCCTCGTCGACGGCGCGCTGCAACGGTGGGACGGCACGTCCTGGCGCGCCGTGCCGGCACCGCCCGGCACGGCGGTGCCCACGAGCGCCCTGTTCACCGGTGACGCGCTGCTCGTCGGCACCGACCAGGGCGTGTACCTCCTGGCCGACGGCGCCGACACGTGGACACCACCGGTGGCGCCCGCGGACGAGGCGGTGACCGCCGACGCGTGGGCCGGCGCCGACGGCGCGCTGCACTGGCGTCGCGCCGACGGCGACGTGCTGCGCAGGGCCCCCGACGGCGCATGGGCAGTCGACGACACCGATCTCCCGTCCGGGCTGACCCGGATCACCGAGGGACCGGACGGCGCCCTGCTCGGCGTGCGCGACGGCGTGCTCGTCGCCGTCACCGGGGCGACGACCGCGCCGTTCACCCCGGCACCGTCGCTCGACCCGGTCGGCGTCGTGCACTCGGACCGGCTGGGCGCGACGTTCGCCTGGTCCGCCGACTGCGCGGTGCAGCGCCTCGACGCCGCGTCGACACCCCCGTCGTGATCATGTGCGCCCCCGAGCCAACCTGCGGGCGCGGTGGGCGATAGGTTCGGAACATGGCAGCACGACCAGCAACGATCGGCCAGCTGCGGGCGGAGGGCTGGGAGTCGCGGCCCGTCAAGGAGGAGATCCGTCAGAACGCGGTCGCGCGCATCGCCGCCGGCAAGCCGCTGTTCGAGCGTGTGCTCGGCTACGAGGAGACGGTGCTCCCGCAGCTGGAGAACGCCCTCCTCGCCGGCCACGACATCATCTTCCTCGGCGAGCGCGGACAGGCGAAGACGCGCATGATCCGCTCCCTCGTCGAGCTGCTCGACGAGTGGACCCCGATCATCGCCGGCAGCGAGATCAACGACGACCCGTACGCGCCGGTGTCGCGCTACGCCCGCGACCTCGTCGCCCAGCACGGCGACGACACGCCGATCACCTGGGTCCACCGGTCGGAGCGCTTCGGGGAGAAGCTGGCCACCCCCGACACCTCGATCGCCGACCTGATCGGTGAGGTCGACCCGATCAAGGTCGCCGAGGGGCGCTACCTCTCCGACGAGCTCACGCTGCACTACGGCCTCGTGCCGCGCACGAACCGGGGCATCTTCGCCATCAACGAGCTCCCCGACCTCGCCGAGCGCATCCAGGTCGGTCTGCTCAACGTGCTCGAGGAGCGCGACATCCAGATCCGCGGCTACAAGATCCGCCTGCCGCTCGACATCCTCCTCGTCGCCTCGGCGAACCCCGAGGACTACACCAACCGCGGCCGGATCATCACGCCGCTCAAGGACCGCTTCGGCAGCCAGATCCGCACGCACTACCCCCTCGAAGTGGGCACCGAGCTCGACATCGTGCGTCAGGAGGCCCGCTCGCCGTCGGTGGGTGGTGTCGACGTGCGCGTGCCCGACTACCTCGCCGAGGCGATCATCACCGTCAGCCACCTCGCCCGGGCGAGCAGCCACGTCAACCAGCGCAGCGGCGTGAGCGTGCGCCTGTCGGTGACGAACTACGAGGTCGTGTCGGCCAACGCACTGCGCCGCGGCCTGCGCGCCGGTGAGCGCGTGGTCGTGCCGCGCGTCGAGGACCTCGACGCGCTGGCCGCCAGCTCCGGTGGCAAGATCGAGATCGAGTCGCTCGACGAGGGCCGCGAGGGACAGATCTTCGAGAACCTCGTGAAGGGTGCGGTGCTCACGGTGTTCAAGGACCGCATCTCGCCGGAGCTGACCCGCGACGTCGTCGCCGCGTTCGAGGAGGGCATCGTCGCCCACACCGGCGAGGACGTGCCCTCCAGCGAGCTCGCCGGGCTCGTCGAGCGGGTGCCCGCGCTGCGCGCGCCGGTCGCCGCGCTCACCGCGGGGGACGAGTCGCCGGCCGCCGTCGCCGCGGCGGTGACGTTCATCCTCGAGGGCCTGCACCTGTCGAAGCGGCTGAACAAGGACACGTCCGGCACCAAGGCGACCTATCGCGGCCGGAGCTGACGTTCAGCTGCCCCAGACCTCCCGGGCCTTGGCGTACACGCCCTGGTCGTAGGAGAACTCGACCATGTTGCCGTCGGGGTCGCGCAGCATGCAGATGTAGCCGATCGGCGGGGGCATCTCGGTGGGCGGCATCGCCAGGCAGCCGGCCGGCTCGGCGCGGGCCGCGATCGCCTCGATGTCGGCACGCTCGGGGAGCTCGATGCCGAGGTGGGCGAACGGCGCCAGCACCTCCCGCGGGGACGCCTTGAACGGGTCGGTCGCCTCGAAGAACTGGGCCAGCACCAGGATGAACGGGTGCTCGGCCATGTCCGGCTGGCCGAGCCAGGCGCCGTAGCCGAGCTCGTCCTGGCGGCGGTCCAGCAGGCGCAACGGGGTGAACGTCTCGTACCAGGCGATCGACGCGTCGATGTCGGCGACGCGCAGGGCGATGTGCGTCCAGCGCGGCGTGGTCGGGCGGTGCTCGAAGATCGGTCCGTCGCTCGCGCCCACGAGCCGGGACCCTATCGGCGCGCACGGCGCGTCCCGGCCGTCCGCGTCACCGACCCGGCGGTCGAGCGCGGCACCGGTGACACAGACACGGAGGTCGAGCTCGATGATGAGCGTGTGGTCCGCTGGGCGGCCCGGTTGCTCACGTTCGGTGCTGGCTCGGCGCTGCGCGAGCCTGAAGATGAGCGTGTGGTCCACTCCGGTAGCGGGTTGCTCATCTTCGGTGCGGGATCACCCCGCGGCGAGCCTGAAGATGAGCGTGTGGACCGCTCGGGCACCCGCTTGCTCATGTTCGGGGCGGGATCGCCCCACGACGGGCTCGATGATGAGCGTTCGGTCCGCTGGGAAGCCCGGTTGCTCATGTTCGGTGCTGGCTCGGGGCTGTGCGAGTCCTGAAGATGAGCGGTTGGTCCGCTGGGCGGCCCGGTCGCTCACGTTCGGTGCCGGCTCGGCCCTGCGCGAGCCCGGCGCCCCGGGCCGATGTACCCGGCCTGGACGTTGGTGACATCCGCTGACGCGTGAAGACCTCCGGGCATTGTGGAGATAGCCGTCTTCACAAACCGGAGGTCTTCGTGGCTCACCGTAACGCTCGACTCACCGTGCACGGCCGGCGACTGCTGGTCGAACGGGTGCGGATCGAGGGTCAAGCCGTCGCTCATGTCGCCAAAGCGATGGGTATCTCCCGCCAATGCGCCCACCGGTGGCTCCGACGCTTCGACACCGAAGGCGACGCCGGCCTGCTCGATCGCAGCTCTCGACCGCATCACACACCGACGCGCACCAGCCCCGAAGTCGAGCAGCGCGTGCTGGCCGCACGGGCCGAGCACCGTCGCGGTCAGGACTGGCTCGGCCCCGAGCTCGGCGTGCCGGCACGCACCGTGTCGCGCATCCTGCGCCGTCACGACGTCGCCCGCCTCTGGGAGCTGGACCCGCTCACCGGGGAACGGATCCGGGCCTCCAAGACGACCGCGCTGCGTTACGAACGAGCCCGGCCCGGCGAGCTCGTCCACATGGACGTCAAGAAGATCGGGCGCATCCCCGACGGCGGCGGCTGGCGGGCTCACGGCCGAGCCGCGACATCACCGACCAAGGACCGCCGTCACGGCGCCGGCTACGACTACGTCCACGCCCTCGTCGACGACCACAGCCGCCTCGCCTACGCCGAGATCCACACCGACGAGAAGGCCGACACCTGCGCCGCGTTCTTCGCCCGGGCCGTCGACTACTTCGCCGCCCACGGCATCGACCGCATCGAGCGCGTCATGACCGACAACGCGTTCAGCTACCGCCACGGCAAAGCCCTCGCTGCCGTCATCGCCGCCGTCGGAGCTCGTCACAAGTTCATCAAGCCGCACTGCCCCTGGCAGAACGGCAAAGTCGAGCGACTCAACCGAACCCTCCAGACCGAATGGGCCTACCGGCAGGTGTTCACCAGCAACACCGAACGATCAGCCGCCCTGGCACCATGGCTCGACTATTACAACCACCGACGACGCCACAGCGCCCTCGGAGGCCTCCCACCCGTCAGCCGACTGTCACCAACCTGACGGCCGGGTACACCTAGATGAACGGTGAGCGGGTCCAGAGCTCGCCGGTGTCGTTGCGGTCGGGGGCGGTGGGGACGCCCTTCAGGCGGTAGACCTCGATCGAGCCGGGGAACCCGGCCAGCTCCACGGCACCGTGTGGTTCGGCGGTGACGCCCTCGGGGAGCCGCTCGAGGCCCATCACCGGGATCAGCACCTCGTAGGGACCAGCGGCGTCGCAGAGCCGGGCGGCCATGTTGACCGCCGAGCCGATGTAGTCGTCGCCCTCGAACAGGAGCGCGTAGCCGGTGGCGATCCCGGCCCGCAGCGTGAGCGGCGAGCACACCTCGGCGGAGCGGTGCTCGAGATCGAGCGTGAAGGCGATCGCGTCGGCCTGGTCGACGGCGACGATCATGCAGCCGTCACCGAGCCACTTGGCGATGCGCACCCCGCGCTCGGATGCCACCTCGCGCACGATCGTGCGGAACGCCCCGAGCAGCCGGCCGGCGGCGTCGTCGCCGAACGCGGCCGTGTAGTTGGTGAACCCACAGAGGTCCACGAACACGAACGTTCGGGGGACGCGCACGGCCACACGATAGACGGCAGGGCCCTCCGGCTTGTGCTCGTGTTCACGAGTTCACGCACGGCGCGCCCCGCATCAGCGCGGGGTTGCGATCGGGGATACGGTGAGTCCATGTCGGCTCGGTTCACCTACTCCCGGTGGGACGGCACGCAGCAGGGCTTCGAGCTCGATGCTGACGCCCTGCTCGAGGAGCTCACCGACGAGCTGCTCTACCACGGCGACGTCAACGCCGCGCTGCGGCGGATGATGCACCAGGGGCTGCGCGACCGGAACGGCGAGCGGCTCATGGGCGTGCGCGAGCTGCTGGAGCGCCTGCGGCGCGAGCGCCAGGAGCGCCTCGACCGCTTCGACCTCGGCGGTGTCTACGACGAGATCGCCCGCGAGCTCGACGACATCGTCGACGAGGAGCGCCACGCCATCGAGAACGCCGTGCGCGAGGCCGAGCAGCACGCCGAGCGGACGGGGGACTCCCGCCGGGCCGAGACGGCACGCGAGGCGGCGATGGAGCGCAACATGCGCCTCGACTTCCTCCCCGAGGACCTCGCCGGCAAGGTGCGCGAGCTGCAGGACTACGACTTCGAGTCGCAGGAGGCGGCGCGGCGCTTCGAGCAGCTCCTCGACCGCCTGCGCCAGCAGCTCGCCAACCAGCTCTTCGAGCAGATGAGCGGGGCGATGCAGTCGATGACCGAGCAGGACCTCGCCCGCATGAAGGACATGCTCGCCGCGCTCAACGAGATGCTCGAGCGGCGGGAGCGCGGCGAGGACCCGCGGTTCGAGGAGTTCATGGAGCAGTACGGGGACTTCTTCCCGGAGAACCCGCAGTCGCTCGACGAGCTGCTCGAGCAGCTGGCCCAGCGGATGGCGGCGATGCAGGCGATGCTCAACTCGATGACGCCCGAGCAGCGGGCGCAGCTGCAGGAGCTCGCCGACCAGCTCCTCGGGGACATGGACCTGCGCTGGCAGATGGAGCAGCTCGGCCAGCACCTGCGGACGCTGTTCCCGCAGCAGGGCTGGAACCAGTCCTACGACTTCCAGGGTCAGGACCCGCTCGGGCTCGGCCAGGCGATGGAGACGATGCAGGAGCTCGGCGACCTCGACCAGCTCGAGAACCTGCTGCGCAACGCGTCGAACCCGGGTGCGCTCGCCGAGGCCGACATGGACCGGGTGCGGGACCTGCTCGGTGACGACGCCGCCCGGTCGCTCGAGCGCCTCGCCGAGCTGACCCGCATGCTCACCGAGGCGGGGCTCATCGAGCAGAAGGAGGGTCGCCTCGAGCTGACGCCGAAGGGGCTACGGCGGATCGGGTCGAACGCCCTCAAGGACCTGTTCTCGAAGCTGACCAAGGACCGCGTCGGCCAGCACCAGCTGCACCGCCTGGGCCACGGGCACGAGCGGACCTACGAGACCAAGCCCTACGAGTACGGCGATCCGTTCCACCTCGACCTGCACCGCACGATCCGCAACGCGCTCGGCCGCCGCGGTCCGGGCGTGCCGGTGGAGCTGCATCCCGACGACTTCGAGATCGAGCGCACCGAGCACCTGACCCGCTCGAGCACGGTGCTGATGCTCGACCTGTCGCTGTCGATGCCGATGCGGGACAACTTCCTGCCGGCCAAGAAGGTCGCCATGGCGCTGCACTCGCTGATCTCGACGCAGTTCCCGCGCGACTACCTCGGCCTGGTCGGCTTCAGCGAGACGGCGCGCATCCTGCGGCCCGAGCAGCTGCCCGAGGTCAGCTGGGACTTCGTGTACGGCACGAACATGCAGCACGGGTTCATGCTCGCCCGCCAGCTGCTCGCCCGGCAGTCCGGCACGAAGCAGATCATCATGATCACCGACGGTGAGCCCACGGCGCACGTGACGCCCAACGGCGACGTGTTCTTCAACTACCCGCCGGTGACCGAGACGGTGGAGGCGACGCTGCGCGAGGTGCTGCGCTGCACGCGCGACGGCATCCGCATCAACACGTTCATGCTCGACGCCACGAGCTATCTGACGGCGTTCGTCGAGCGGCTGACGGAGATCAACCGTGGTCGGGCGTTCTTCACGACGCCCGAGACGCTCGGCGACTACGTGCTCGTCGACTTCATCGAGCACAAGCGCCAGCTGGCCCGCGGCCGCGCCACCCGCCGCGCCAGCTGACCCGCCGCGAACGCGCATCTGACGCGACTTCGGTCCGCTATGCGGACCGAAGTCGCGTCAGAAACGAGGAGATGCCGTCTCAGCGGTGGCGCGGGGCGGGGCGGACGAGCGTGCCGGGACGGGCCGACACCGCCGCGGGGACGAGCTCGCCGTCGGCCATCACCTGGGTGCCGTTGACGAACAGGTGGCGCATGCCCTCGGGCTGGTCGGCGGTCAGCCGCTCGGCACCCGCCGGGAAGTCGTGCACCCGGCGCAGCGGTCCGGGGGCCACCGTGTCGGGGTCGAACACCACGATGTCGGCGACGTAGCCCTCCTCGAGCACGCCGCGCCCGGCGAAGCCGAACAGCTCCGCCTGCACCTGGGTGAGCTTGTGGATCGCCTGCTCGAGGCTGAGCACGCCCTTCTCGCGCACCCACTTGCCGAGCAGGTCCGTCGCCAACGGGGCGTCGCACAGCTGGCTCACGTGCGCACCGGCGTCGGAGAGGCCGAGCGTGCAGCCGTCCTCCCGCAGCAGCGTCGCCACATCCTCCTCGTGATCGTTGGCCACCACGGCCTTGACCCGGATGTCCTTGAGCGTCGGCTCCTCGACGGCCAGGTCGAGCAGGAGGTCGAAGGGGTCCGTGCCCCGCTCGGCGGCCAGGTCGACGAGCTTGCGGCCGATCAGGTCGGCGTGGGCGGTCGACTCCATCACCTCATAGGTCTCCCACCGCGGCGGCAGCCCCCCCTGTGGCCCCGAGGCCCACGCGTCGCGCACCCGCTGGCGCCACGCCGGGTCGCGGTAGGCGCGGACGCGATCCTCCACCGAGCCGGCCATCAGCTCGGCGAACACCGGGTTGGTGTTCAAGGTGAACGGCTCGAGCAGGTTCATCGAGAACGTGAGCGGTCGCGGCGACACCTGCGGGAAGACCGCCGAGCCCTGCTCGCGGCCCTGGCGATGGATCGCCAGGGCCTTGTGGTGGGTGCCCTGGGCGGTGGTCAGCAACGCCGTCCAGGTCACGGGGATGCCGAGCTCGCGCTGGAGCTCGTAGAGCTGGTCGAAGTGCAGCTCGTCGTTGACGCCGTTGATGCCGATGACGCCGCGGCCGGTCTCCGCCTGCGCCCGCAGCAGCGCCTCGATCTCGGCTCGGTTCGCCCACCGGCTCGGGATCGGCTTGCCGTCCGCGCCGAGGTGGGTGATGGCGAAGCTCGTGGCGAACCCGGCGGCGCCGGCGTCCATCGCCTCGCGCACGAGGCGCGCCATCTCGTCGATCTCGTCCTGCGTCGCCGTGCGCGCCGAGGCCTCGTCGCCCATCACGTAGATGCGCAGCGGCGTGTGGCCGATGTAGGCGGCGTAGTTGAGCACCGTGCCGCGCCGCTGGATCGAGGCGAGGTACTCGGGGAACGTCGTGAAGTCCCACGGGATCCCGGCGGCGAGCGACTCGGGGTCCATGTCCTCGACCTTCTCGAGCGTGTGGGCGATCAGCTCGCGCCGGTCCGGCTCGGTCGGGGCGATCGAGAACCCGCAGTTGCCGGCCACCACGGTGGTGACGCCGTGGAAGCACGACGGGGTGAGCGCGGGGTCCCAGAACACCTGCGCGTCGTAGTGGGTGTGGATGTCGATGAACCCGGGCGCCACCACGCAGCCGGACGCGTCGATCGACCGGTCGCCGTGCAGGTCGGTGCCGATCCCGACGATCTTGCCCTCGCTGATCGCGACGTCGCCGCGGACGCCGGGTGCGCCCGTCCCGTCGACGATCGTCCCGCCACGCAACACCGTCACTTCAGCCATGTCGACCCCTTCCTCGTGCAGTTCCTCCATCATCGTCGCCGCGCCCCGCGCGAGTCATGGTCGGAGCCCGGGGGAGTGGTCGGGGAACAACGCCAGCCCGTCGGGGGTTCGCCTCGGGCATGAGTGAGGAGCACGGCGACGTCCGCATCGAGCCCGCCAACCGTCGCGTCCGGGCGTACCTCGGCGGACACCTCGTGGTCGACACCGTCGACCCGCTGTACGTGTGGGAGCACCCGTACTTCCCGCAGTGGTACGTGCCGTTGGGGGACGTGGCCGACGGGGTGCTCGAGCCGAGCCCGACGACCACCCACTCGGCGGCGCGCGGCACCGCGAGCCACTACACGGTGCGCGCCGGCGGCAAGGTGGCCGTGGACGCGGCGTGGCGCTATGCCGACAGCCCGATCGAGGCGCTGCGCGACCGGGTCCGCTTCGACTGGGACGCGATGGATGCCTGGTTCGAGGAGGACGAGGAGGTGATCATCCACCCGCGCAGTCCGACGACCAGGCTGGCGATCCTGCCGAGCTCGCGGCACGTCGTCGTGCGCGTGGGGGGCGTCGTGGTCGCCGAGTCGTCGCGGCCGACGTTCCTGCACGAGACGGGGCTGCGGGTGCGCACGTACCTGCCCAAGCCCGACGTGCGCATGGACCTGCTGGCGCCGAGCCCGACGCGCACGGGGTGCCCGTACAAGGGGTGGGCGCAGTACTGGGCGCTGCGCCTGGAGGACGGCACCGAGGTCGCGGACGTGGCGTGGAGCTACCCGACCCCGCTGCGCGAGGCCCTGCCGATCGCCGGGCTGATCGCCTTCGACGACGACAAGGTGGACCTCACCGTCACGCTCTGAGTCGAGGGCTGCCTCGGCGCACGGGGCTCGGGACACGTCGCCTCGCGGAACGGGGGACCAGGTGTCGCCCGGCCGGCGCGACCGTGTTGCCATGAGCCCAGCTTGCCCCGGGTGTCAGATCCCCCCTTGCGCGAACGTGATGTGGTATGCGACAATCACATCGATGTAATTACGACGGTGTGTTGCCGTCGACGGGACATCGCAACCATCGAGGGACCACACGGCAGGGGGTCCTCCCACATGTACGAAGCATTCCACTCCGACGCCGATCCCGGGGATCACAGCTGGCAGGACCATGCCAACTGCCTCGGGGTCGATCCCGACCTCTTCTTCCCCGAGCGGGGCGCGTCGACCCGGGAGGCCAAGGAGGTGTGCCGGGGGTGCGTCGTGCGTGAGGAGTGCCTCGAGTTCGCGCTCCAGAACGGCGAGAAGTTCGGCATCTGGGGCGGGCTCTCCGAGCGGGAGCGGCGCCGCATCCGCCGCCAGCGGGCGCAGGCCGCCCGCAGCGTGCTCGGTGCCTAGCACCGCCCGTTCGGCGTCGGCCCCGGCGCGCGATACCGTCGCCCGGTGAACCGCCAGCACCTCGAGCTCCTCGCCTCCGACGAGTGGCGGCAGGTCCTGGAGGAGCGCGCCTTCCCGTTCGCGTTCGGCCCGCTCGGCCCCGACGCGCTCGGTGACGACGTGCTCGAGATCGGCCCCGGGCCCGGCCTCACGACCGACATGCTGCGCACCCGCGTGCCGCACCTCACGAGCATCGAGCTCGACCCCGCGCTCGCCGCCGCCCTGCGCGAGCGCCTCGCCGGCGCCGCGGTCGCCAACGTCGAGGTCGTCGAGGGCGACGCCACGGCGATGCCGTTCGAGGACGCTCGCTTCACGGGTGCCGTGACGTTCACGATGCTGCACCACGTCCCCACGGTGCAGCTGCAGGAGGCGGTGTTCCGCGAGACCCTGCGGGTGCTGCGTCCCGGCGGCGTGTTCGTGGCCAACGACAGCGTGCCGAGCGACGAGCTCGCGTCGTTCCACGTCGACGACGTCTACAACCCGATCGACCCGACGACGCTGGCCCCCACGTTGGCGGCGATCGGCTTCGTCGACATCGACGTCCGGGCCAACCAGTACGCGTGGGCCTGCCGGGCGCGCCGGCCGGGCTGAACCCCCGTCCCGGCGAATGCGTCTGGGAGGATGTCACCCATGGACTGGGGCATCCACCTTCCGCACCTCGGCCGCCAGGCGACGCGCCGCAACCTGATCGAGTTCGCCCAGCAGGCGGAGGCCCTCGGGTTCCACTCGGGCTGGGTGAGCGACCACATCGCGTGGCCGAGCCACCTCGAGTCGAAGTACCCGTACTCCGACGACGGCTCGTTCGCCCCGGCGCCGACGATGCCCTGGCTCGACCCGCTCGGCTCGCTGTTCTTCGTGGCCGCGTGCACGGAGCGGCTGCAGCTGGGCACGACGGTGATGATCCTCGGCTACCGCCCGCCGGTGCTCTCGGCGAAGGCGATCGCCTCCCTCGACCACCTGTCGGAGGGACGCGTGATCCTCGGCGTGGGCGTGGGCTGGATGCGCGAGGAGTTCGAGGTCCTCGGCATGCCGTTCGACCACCGCGGCAAGCGGGCCGACGAGCAGCTCGCCCTGTTCCACGCCCTGTTCACGGAGGACGCGCCGAGCTTCAAGGGCGAGTTCTACGAGGTGCCCGAGATCGGCTTCGAGCCCAAGCCGTTCGCGCGGCGGGTGCCGATCTGGGTCGGCGGTGACAGCGAGCCGGCGTACCGGCGGGTGGCGGCCTTCGGCGACGCGTTCCACGCCGCGTTCCAGTCGGTGGAGGAGGTCGCCGCCGGCTGGGCGCGCGTGCGCGAGCTGGCGGCCGAGGCCGGGCGCGAGCCGGGTGAGCTGCGCCTGTCGGTCCGCCTGTACCTGGATCCGGAAGGGTCGATGCCGCCGGAGAAGTCGATCGCCGGCAGCCCGGAGCAGATGCTCGACACCATCGGGCGCTGGCGCGGCATCGGCGTCGACCACATCGTCCTCGACCCGGTCGCGTCGGGCGGGCTGGCGGGTCGCCGCGCCGCGATGGAGCGGTTCATGGTGGACGTTGCGCCGCGCGTCGCCTGAGGCGCGCGGGACGCGCCGCGTGGGGCGGCGCGCGCTGGCGATCGTCCCCGTCGCCGCCGGCGCGCTCGTCGTCGCCGTCGTGCGCTGGTGGGTCAGCCACGCGCGGCGCGTCGTGCACATGACGCCCGACGAGCCCGGCCAGCTCGCCATCGCCCGGTTCATCGGCCGCGGGCTGCGCTGGAACATGTTCGACCACAGCACGTGGCGACCGCTGTACGGGACGCTGCTCGCCCCGGTCACCCGGCTCACCGACGACCCGACGACCTGGTACCGGGGCGGGCTGGTGCTCAACGCCGTCCTCGGCGGCGTCTCGTGCGCGCTGCTCGCCGTGATCGGACGGCGGCTCACGCATCGGTCGTGGCCGGTGTGCGCTGCGCTGGCGACAGCGGTCGCGCTGAGCCCGGCGCTGCTGCTGACCACCAACTGGGTGTGGTCGGAGTCGCTGGTGCAGGCGACGTTCCTCGGGTTCCTCCTCGCCGCGCTGCGCGTCGCCGAGCGTCCGTCGGGGTGGGCCGGGCCGGCGATGGTCGTGCTGGCCGCGGCCGGGTTCGCGACCCACAGCCGGTTGCTCGTGCTGTCGATCACCGCGGCGTTGCTGCTCGCGTTCCTCGCCTGGCAGCGCCACCTCGCCGTGTGGCGCGCCGTCGTGCTGCTCGGCGGCCTCGTCGTGCTGCTCGCCGTGGTGTCCCGCTGGTCGCAGTTCGTCGTCGACCGGGTGTGGGACGCGCCCGCCCCGACGAACACCGCCGGGGGCGTGCTGAGCCGGATCGGGCGCGTCGGCGAGCTGGCGCGCACCGGCGTCGGCCAGGTCTGGTACCAGCTCGTCACGACAGTCGGCTTCGCCGGGCTGGGCGCGATCGCGCTCGGCCGCGCCGTGCTCCGCCGGGGCCGGCCACCCGCGCCGCGCCAGGCGTGCATCGTGCTGGCGGCCGTGCTGCCGGTCGTCGCCCTGTCCATCGTCTTCACGACGGACCGGTGGCGCCCCGACCACCTCGTCTACGGGCGCTACAACGACGTGGCGATGGCGCCGGTCGTGCTCGTCGGCCTGGCGGCGGCGCTGCGCACGCCACGCCGCCGACTGCTCGTCGACGCCGCCGCGGTCGCCGTCGTCGCCGCGGGCAGCGCCGTGGTGCTGTGGGTGACGAGCGACGACGCCCTGGGCGCCCCGGGCCTGCTGCGCATGATGGTCCTCGGGTTGCTGCCGTTCGTCGAGTCACGTCCGCTCGACGTCGCCGCGGTCGGCGTCGCCGCCGTGGTCCTGATCGCCGTCGTCGCCGGGTTGCTCGCCCTGACCCGCCCCGGGCGGATGCGCACTGCGGCGGCGGCCGTCGTGGTCGCGGCCCTGCTCGTGGTCGGCGACCGCCGTGCGCGGCCGGTGACGGAGCGGGCGCTGAACACGTGGGCGAGCGCCGCGGTGGTCCAGGAGGTGAGCGGCGACGTGCTGCCGCGCGGCGTCCCGGTGCGCAACCGCCTCGTGGCCGACTCCGCCGTGTCGGTCAACGCCCAGCGGCAGCGGGCGATGCTCTACGAGTTCTACCTCCCGTTCAACACGATGTACCGGGAGGGGCTGAGCGAGCTCGACGAGCCGACGCCGTTCGTGTTCGCCCCGGTCGACGACCGCGAGCTGGCGCGCCGCGGGGCCGAGCTGCGCTGGCGCGACCCGCACGTCGGCGTCGGCCTGTGGTACGACCCGTCGGGGTGAGCACCGAGATCGAGCGCCGCTTCCTCGTCGCCGCGCCACCGGGGCCCGACGAGCTCGGTCCGGGCGTGCCGTTGCGTCAGGGCTACCTGGCCGGGGAGGGCGACGTGGAGTCACGGGTCCGCATCGCCCCGGCGCAGGCGTGGCTGACCGTCAAGGCCGGCACGGGCATGATGCGCACCGAGGTCGAGGTGCCGATCCCGCTCGATGCCGCCGAGGCGCTGTGGGCCCACACCGCCGGACGGCGCCTGGAGAAGATCCGTCACCGGGTGACGGTCGACGGGGGTGTCGCCGAGGTCGACCGGTACGGCGGTCCGCTGGAGGGGTTGTGGACGGTGGAGGTGGAGTTCACCTCGGCGGAGGACGCGGCGCGCTTCGTGCCCCCGGCGTGGTTCGGTGCGGAGGTGACCGACGATCCGGCGTGGACGAACGCGTCGCTCGCTCGTCACGGCCGGCCCGACCGGCCGCGCGGCGACGCCGCGAACCGCGGGTGAACTCTGGCGCCCGCCGCCCCCGTCCCGCGGGCGAGTCGTTAGGCTCGTGGTATGCCCTCTGGCGCCGAATGGTTCATCGTCCTGGCCGTCGTGCTGGTGCTCTTCGGTGGCTCGCAGCTGCCGAAGCTGGCCAAGAACCTCGGCAAGGCGCAGCGCGAGTTCAAGGAGGGCCTGGCCGAGGGCCAGGCCGACAAGCGCGACGACGCTGCGGCCCGCACGGAGACCCCGTCGCCGGTGCCGCCCACCGAGCAGCAGTCGGAGTGATCTCCCGTCCGGTCACGCCGCTGGCGTGACCGGGTGCTCCGAGGGCGGCGCCGCCGCCCCCGGAACGGCGCGCCGTCGCGGCGTCAGCTGACGCCGTCGACGACGCTCGTGCGCCGGCGCTTCAGGATCCGCCGCCGCTCCCGCTCACTGCAGCCGCCCCACACGCCGTGGTCGATGCGGTGCTCGAGGGCGTACTCGAGGCACGGCTCGGCGACCGGGCACCCCTTGCAGATCTTGCGTGCCTTCTCCACACCGACCCCGTCGCTGGGGAAGAACATCGCCGGTGGATAGAGCCGGCAGTTCCCCTGTGCCATCCACGCCGTGGCGGAATCCTCGGAATGGGGGATGGGACCTGTCGGTTCGATGTTCATCGCTGCTTCTCCCTGCCGAGCGAGTCGACTGCTCGGACATCTGTCTCGTCGATGTCGACGTCCGCCGATGCCCACACGGTTCCCGTCACGGGTAAGACGCGGTCAAGACGGATGTTGTCGTCATGGAACTGTAACATTCGGGCGTCCGCGGTGCCGCATCAGCGATAGGCTCGCCGGACCATGAGTGAGACGGCCGACCAGCCACCCCGCGCCCACGCCCGGATCGTCTACCTCGGTCCGGTCTCGCCGCACTGGGAGGTCTACGGGGACTGGGGCGACCGCAACCTGCTGGAGGAGTTCCGCGCCCGCGTCCTCGCCCGGCTCGTGCTCCTGCCCCGTGACGACCCGCAGTTCCGCCGCAACCGGGAGCGCATCATCCGCGACGCCGAGCGCGAGGGGATCTCCCTGGAGTGGGATCTCGGCCGTCCCGACGACGAGTGACCGGGGCGGGCCACGCCGGCACCGTGGCGTGAGAACATGGGCAGGTGGATGACCGGTTCATCAACCGCGAGCTGAGCTGGCTCGCGTTCAACGAACGGGTCCTCCAGCTCGCTCGGGAACCGGGGATCCCGCTCCTCGAACGGGCCAAGTTCTGCGCCATCACGTCGAGCAACCTCGACGAGTTCTTCCAGGTGCGGGTGGCGGCGCTGAAGGACCAGGTCGCGGCCGGGGTCGAGGAGCCGACCGCCGATGGGCGCACGGCGTCGCAGCAGCTGGCCGCCATCGACGCCCGCGCCCACGAGCTCGTCGCCCGCCAGGAGCAGGTGTACCTCGAGGAGCTGCTGCCCGCGCTCACCGCTGCCGGCATCGCCATCGTCGGGTGGGACGACCTCGACGCGGTCGAGCGCAAGCGGATGACCGAGGTCTACGAGCAGCGGGTGTTCCCCGTGCTCACTCCGCTCGCCGTCGACCCGAGCCACCCGTTCCCCTACATCTCCGAGCTCGCCTTGAGCGTCGGGGCGATGGTCGCCGACCCCGAGCGCGACGACCGCCGCTTCGCCCGGGTCAAGGTGCCGACCGTCTTCCCCCGCCTGTTCGAGGTCGACGAGGGTCGGTTCATCCCGGCCGAGGAGCTGATCATCGCCCACCTGTCGACGCTGTTCTCGGGGATGGTGATCGAGGAGGTGGCGACGTTCCGCGTCACGCGCAACGCCGACCTCACGATCGAGGAGGAGGAGGCCGAGGACCTCCTCGAGGCCGTCGAGATGGAGCTGCGCCGGCGGCGCTTCAACAAGCCCGTGCGCCTGGAGGTCTCCGAGGGGATGAGCGACGGGATGCTCGAGCTGCTGACGCACGAGCTCGAGCTCGAGCCGGCCGACGTCTACCGCTGCCGGGCGCCGATCGACTTGCGGATGCTGTGGCAGCTCCACGCGCTCGACCGCCCCGACCTGAAGGACCGGCCGTGGCCACCCGTGACCGCCGGGCGCATCGCCGCTGCCGAGGAGGCCGACCGGCCGCTGTTCTCGGTCATGCGCGACCGGGCGATCTTCGTCCACCACCCCTACGAGAGCTTCACGAGCAGCACCGAGGCGTTCATCCAGCAGGCGGCCGAGGACCCGCGGGTGCAGTCGATCAAGATGACGCTGTACCGCGCCGGCGGCGACAGCCCGATCATGCGCGCGCTCATCCGCGCCGCCGAGCGCGGCGTGCAGGTCGCCGTGCTGGTCGAGCTGAAGGCCCGCTTCGACGAGGCCACGAACGTCAGCTGGGCCAAGCAGCTCGAGCGCGCCGGCGTCCACGTCGTGTACGGGATGGTCGGGCTGAAGACCCACGCCAAGTGCGTCCTCGTCGTGCGCGACGACGGTGACCAGCTGCGCCGCTACTGCCACATCGGCACCGGCAACTACAACACCCGGACGGCCCGGCTGTACGAGGATCTCGGCATCCTCACCGTCGACCCGGACATCGGCGCCGACGTCGCCACGCTGTTCAACCACCTCACCGGGTTCTCCCGCGGCGACCAGTACCACACGCTGGTCGTGGCGCCGCGGATGCTCCGGCCGCGCCTGCGCGCGCTGATCGAGCACGAGGCCACGTTCGGCCCGGAGGGCCACATCACGATCAAGGCGAACGCGATCGGCGACGCCGAGATCATCGAGGCGCTCTACCGCGCCAGCCAGGCCGGCGTGCGCATCGACCTCGTCATCCGCGGCATCTCCTGCCTGCGCGCGGGCGTGCCCGGGCTGTCGGAGCACATCCACGTGCGCAGCATCCTCGGCCGCTACCTGGAGCACAGCCGCATCTACCGCTTCGCCCACGGCGACGTCGACGACCAGCCGCTGTACCTGATCGGCTCGGCCGACATCATGCCGCGCAACCTCGACCGCCGGGTCGAGGTGCTCGTGCCGATCGAGCACCCGAAGCACCGGGAGTGGCTCGACCAGGTGCTCGAGTTCCTGCTCGCCGACGACATCGTCCGCTGGGAGCTGCAGCCCGACGACACCTGGGCGCGCGTCGGACCGCCGGACCGCTTCGAGCCGCACGCCCAGGAGCGCCTGTACCGCTGGGTGGTCGAACGCCAGGCGACGACCGCGCGCCCCCGCGCGTAACCCGCCCGCGGCCGCGACGACCGTCACGGCCAGGGATTTCAGCGCGCCGATGCGTGCCGTTCACCGGCCGTTCACCCCGCCCGGGGCGACGCGCAACCTTGCCCTCGTACCGTGCCGCTCGAGCCGCTGGGCACGGCGGCGGACGTGACGGCAGACGAAACGGAGCACCGAGCGTGACCATGACCCCCCTCCGACGCAAGCTCCTCGCCGCGGCGATCGCCGGCTCGCTGGCGCTCGCGGCCTGTGGCGACGATGACGACGAGCAGGGCGCCGACACCGCGCCCGCGGCCGACACCGCCACGGCGGGCACCGGCACCCCTGACGACGGTGCGGCGACGCCGGTGCGCGGCACGCTGGTCGGTGCCGGTGCCTCGTCCCAGGCCGCAGCGATGCAGGGCTGGCAGTCCGGCTTCCAGGCGCTGCACCCCGACGCCACCGTCGAGTACGACCCGGTCGGCTCGGGCGGCGGTCGGGAGATGTTCCTCGCCGGCGGTGTCGACTTCGCCGGGTCCGACGCCTACCTCGACGACGAGGAGCTGGCGGCAGCGACCGAGCGGTGCGGCGAGGCCGGGGCGATCGACCTGCCGCACTACATCTCGCCGATCGCGGTGGCGTTCAACCTCCCTGGCATCGAGACGCTGAACCTGCGCCCGGAGACGCTCGCCGGGATCTTCGCCGGGACGATCACGAACTGGAACGACGAGGCGATCGTCGCCGACAACCCGGACGTGGACCTGCCCGATCGGCCGATCAACCCGGTGCACCGCTCCGACGAGTCCGGCACGACGGAGAACTTCACCGAGTACCTCGACGCCGTCGCTCCGGACGTGTGGACCCACGGCGTCGTCGAGTCCTGGCCGAACATCGGCGGTGAGGGCGCCCAGGGCACGAGCGGCGTCGTCGCCGCGATCTCGGCCGGCGAGGGCTCGATCGGATACGCCGACGCCTCCCAGGTGCTCGACCTCGGCACGGCGGCACTGCTCGTCGGTGACGAGTTCGTCGGCTACAGCCCGGAGGCGGCGGCACGCATCGTCGACGTGTCGACCCGGGTGGAGGGCCGCGGCGAGCACGACCTCGCGTTCGACCTCGTCCGTGACACCACCGAGGAGGGCGTCTATCCGCTGGCTCTCGTCAGCTACCACATCGTCTGCCTCGAGTACGAGGACCAGGCGACGGCCGACCTGGTGAAGGCGTTCATGTCGTACGTGGCGTCGGAGGAGGGCCAGGCCGCGGCCGCGCAGACCGCCGGCTCGGCGCCGCTGTCGGCAGAGCTGCGGGCCGAGATCCAGGAGGCCATCGACCAGATCCGGGCTCGATGACCGCGACCATCGAGCGGCCGCGCCGGCACCACGAGTTCGGTGCCGACCCGCGGCGCCGGCGCGGTGACCGGGCGTTCGGCGGCCTCGCGACGGGTGCGGGGATCCTCATCCTCGTCACGCTCGCCGCCGTCGCCGCGTTCCTGTTCCGCGAGGCGTTGCCGGCCCTCACCGGCGACACCGACGAGCCGTTCGTCGAGTACGTCGGGCCGCTCGTGTTCGGCACGATCTGGGCGGCGTTCCTCGCCCTCCTGCTGGCCACGCCGCTCGCCGTCGCCGTCGCCCTGTTCACCAGCCACTACGCGCCGCGGCGGCTGGCCGCGCCGCTCGGCTACTTCATCGACCTCCTCGCCGCCGTGCCGAGCGTCGTGTACGGCCTGTGGGGCTTCGGGGTGCTGGCGCCGGTGCTCGCGCGGAGCGTGTACCCGTGGCTCGAGGACCACCTCGGGTTCATCCCGCTGTTCAAGGGCCCGGCGGCGGCGAGCGGGCGCACGCTCATGACGGTGGCGGTGGTGCTGGCGATGATGATCCTGCCCATCATCACGGCGATCTCTCGCGAGGTCTTCCTGCAGACCCCGCGCCTGCACGAGGAGGCCTCCCTCGCCCTCGGTGCCACCCGCTGGGAGATGATCCGCCAGGCGGTGATCCCCTACGGCCGCTCGGGGATCATCAGCGGGGCGATGCTCGGGCTCGGGCGGGCGCTCGGCGAGACGATGGCGGTGGCGCTGATCATCTCGCCGGCCGACCTCATCACGTTCAACGTGATCAGCCCGCAGAACCCGAACACCATCGCCGCCAACATCGCCCTGACGTTCCCCGAGTCGTCCGGCATCGAGGTGAACCGGCTGATCGCCACCGGGTTGGTGCTCTTCCTCCTCACGTTCGCGGTCAACGTCCTGGCCCGGCGCCTCGCCCGGGCCGGGTTCCCGGGAGCGGCGGGATGACGGCGGCCACCAGGGTCTCGCCGCAACGCTCGCCGTTCGCCGGGCGGTCGTTGCATCGCGTCCACCACGGGCTGATCGTCGCCGGTGCCGTCGCCCTGGGCGCACTCAGCTGGCTCGCCGAGGGCACCAGCCCCAACTGGGCACGCTGGATCGTGGTCTCGCTCCTCGCCTACTGCGTGACGGTCTACGTGGTGGCGCGTCTCGTCGAGGGCCGCCGCCACGCTGCGGACCGGCTGGCGACGGCGGTGGTGACGAGCGCGTTCTGCGTCGTCCTGCTCCCGCTCGTCTCGGTGGTGTGGACGGTCGTCGAGCGCGGCTGGGCGCGCATGGACACCGGGTTCTTCACCGACACGATGCGCATCCAGATCGGCGACCAGGGCGGCGCGTGGCACGCCATCGTCGGCACCCTCGTCGTCACCGGGCTCACCACGCTGATGTCGGTGCCGTTCGGCCTGCTCACCGCGATCTACCTCGTCGAGTACGGCACCGGCCGGCTGGCCCGGGCGATCACCGCCATGGTTGACGTGATGACCGGCATCCCATCGGTCGTCGCCGGGCTGTTCGCGTACGCGCTCTTCGTGATCTGGCAGGGCCCCGGCGCGCGCTCGGGGTTCTCCGGCGCGGTCGCCCTCACGGTCCTGATGACGCCGGTCGTGATCCGCTCCGCCGAGGAGATGCTCCGCCTCGTGCCGAACGAGCTGCGCGAGGCCTCCTACGCGCTCGGCGTGCCGAAGTGGAAGACGATCGTGCGCGTCGTGCTGCCGACAGCGATCGGCGGCATCGTCACCGGCGTCACGCTGGCGATCGCCCGCGTGATCGGCGAGACCGCACCGCTGCTGGTCACCGCCGGGCTCGCCCAGGGCACCAACCTCAACCCGTTCAGCGGGCGGATGACCACGCTGCCCGTGTTCACCTACTACAGCTACGCGCAGCCGGGAGTCCCGCCACAGTACGGCTACGACCGGGCGTGGGCCGCCGCATTGACGCTCATGGTCATCGTGGCGGTGCTGTTCACCCTGGCGCGCGTCCTGGCCGCCGTCCTCGAGCCGAAGGGCCTGCGATGAACACCCCCTACGATGACCGCGCCGACGACGTGGTGAACGATCCTCCAGTCGCCACGACGAACTTCCCGGGAGCTGGCCACCTCATGACCGACGAGCGCCGCGACGTCGCCGCTGACGCCACGATGGCCGTTCCGGCGGCTCCGCAGGCGGACGCGACCAACCGCATCGTCGTCGAGCACCTCGACATCTACTACGGCGACTTCAAGGCGGTCGAGGACGTCAACATGGTGATCGAGCCGCGGTCGGTCACCGCACTGATCGGCCCGTCGGGGTGCGGCAAGTCGACGTTCCTGCGATCGCTCAACCGGATGCACGAGGTGGTCCCTGGAGCGCGCTGCACGGGCTCGGTGTTCATCGACGGCGTCGACGTGTACGGCCCCGACGTCGACCCGGTGGCCGTGCGGCGCAAGGTGGGCATGGTCTTCCAGCGCCCGAACCCGTTCCCCACGATGTCGATCTACGACAACGTGCTCGCCGGGAAGCGGCTCAACGGCACACGCCTGCGCAAGAGCGAGGCCGACGACATCGTGGAGCGCTCGCTGCGCGGGGCGAACCTCTGGGAGGAGGTCAAGGACCGGCTCCACCGTCCGGGTTCGAGCCTGTCGGGCGGGCAGCAGCAACGCCTGTGCATCGCCCGGGCCATCGCCATCGAGCCCGAGGTGCTGCTGATGGACGAGCCCTGCTCGGCGCTCGACCCGATCTCCACGCTCGCGATCGAGGCGCTGATGAACGAGCTGCGCGAGCGGTACACGATCGTGATCGTCACCCACAACATGCAGCAGGCGGCGCGGGTCAGCGACCGCACCGCGTTCTTCAGCATCGAGGGTACGGGGAAGCCGGGCAAGCTGGTGGAGATGGACGACACCGAGACGATGTTCTCGAACCCGAAGCAGCAGGCGACGCTGGACTACGTGACGGGACGGTTCGGATGAGCGAGCAGTCCGACGTCGTGGAGCCGGCGCACCAGGACCTGCGCTCGGGCTTCCACAGCGAGCTCGACAACATCCGCACGGAGATCGCCACGCTCGCCGCGCGCGTCACAGAGGACATCCCGCGGGCGACCGAGATCCTGCTCGGCCAGGATCTCGAGGGCGCGGAGTACATGATCCTCGCCGACGACGAGATGGACGCCAAGTGCCTGCAGCTCGAGGAGCGCTGCTACCGCGTCCTCGCCCTGCAGTCGCCGGTGGCGACGGACCTGCGCCAGGTGGTCGCCGCGCTGCGGATCATCGCCGAGGTCGAGCGATCCGCCGACCTCACGGTCAACATCTGCAAGGCGGCGCGCCGCATCTACGGGCATCCGCTCGACCCGCGCCTGCGCGGGGTCATCCAGAAGATGGGCGACCAGGCCCGCAAGCTGTTCCGCGAAGCGACCGAGTCGTACCTCAACGCCGATGCGCATCGCGCCGCGGCGCTGTGGGACATGGACGACTACCTCGACGACCTGCAGCGCGAGTTCGTGGCGACGATCTTCGAGAGTCACTCCGAGCAGCGCATCGAGCTCCAGGTGGCCGTGCAGCTGGCCGTGGTGGCCCGCTTCTACGAGCGCATCGGTGACCACGCGGTGAACATCGGCGAGCGGGTGCGCTACCTGGTGACCGGGTGGATGCCCGAGCACGCCGGCGCGGCCCGCTACGCCTCGCGCGCCGCGGCGAGCGACGAGGGCTGAGGGGGGCGGTTGGTCGTCGCCGTCGTCCTCGCCGTGCTCGCCGCTGCAGTGGTCGGCGCGCTGGTCGGGATGCTCGTCGCCCGCCGGGAGGCCGAGGAGGGCGGTGGTGCGGCGCCGCCCGCCACGGTGGCGATGCCCCCGGTGCCGCGGTGGAGCGACGTCGTCGACCAGCTCTCCCTCGGGGTCGTGGTCGCCGGGCCGAGAGGCGACGTGCTGCACCGCAACCGCGCCGCCCGGGCGTTCGACGGCACGCACGTCGGCGTGCTCGTCGACGACGCGGTCGGCCGCCTGCTCGCCGACGCCAGGGAGGGCGAGACCGGGCGCGAAGTGCTCGACCTGTACGGGCCGCCGCGGGTGGCGGTCGTCGTGCAGGCGGCGCCGCTCGAGGGAGGCGGTGCGGTGGCGACGATCGAGGACGTGAGCGAGCGGCGCCGGGTCGACGCGGTGCGCACGGACTTCGTCGCCAACATCAGCCATGAGCTGAAGACACCGGTGGGGGCCCTCGCCGTGCTCGCCGAGACGATGGCGGAGGAGGAGGACCTCGCCGTGGTGCGGCGCATCGCCGACCGGATGGTCGCCGAGGCGCACCGCGTGTCGCGGACGATCGACGACCTGCTCGAGCTGTCGCGCATCGAGCTCGGCGAGGCGCTCGAGCGCGACGTGGTCGAGGTCCGCGACATCGTCGCCGGCGCGCTCGACCGCACGCGCTCGCTCGCCGAGTCGCGGCGCACGCGCATCGAGGTGCTCGACGGCGACACCGGCGCACGCGTGCTCGGTGACCTCCGCCAGCTCGTGTCGGCGCTCGGCAACCTCGTCGAGAACGCGGTCAAGTACAGCGAGCCGGCGTCCACGGTGCAGGTGCGGGTTCGCGTCGACGGCGACTGGGTGGAGCTGATGGTCGTCGACCACGGCATCGGCATCCCGCCCCAGGAGCAGGACCGCATCTTCGAGCGCTTCTACCGCGTGGACAAGGCGCGCAGCCGGGAGACGGGCGGGACCGGCCTCGGCCTCGCCATCGTCCGTCACGTCGCGACCAACCACGGCGGCGAGGTGCAGGTGTCGTCGCAGGAGGGCGAGGGGTCGACGTTCGTGCTGCGCATCCCCCTCGCCAACGCCGACGCGGACGCGCAGCAGGAGGCGATCGGGCCATGAACAACTCGAGCTCCCCGACGGTCCTCGTCGTCGAGGACGAGCCGAGCTTCGTCGAGGCGCTCACCATCGGGCTGCGGCGCGAGGGGTTCGTCGTCAGCGTGGCGACCGACGGGTTCGAGGCCCTCGAGCGCTTCGACGCCGTGCGGCCCGACCTCGTGCTGCTCGACGTGATGCTGCCGCGGCTGAGCGGGATCGACGTCTGCCGGCAGCTGCGCAAGAAGAGTCAGGTGCCGATCATCATGGTCACCGCGAAGAGCGAAGAGATCGACGCGGTGGTCGGCCTGGAGGTCGGCGCCGACGACTACGTCACCAAGCCGTACCGGCTGCGCGAGTTGGTCGCTCGGATGCGGGCGGTGCTGCGGCGGGCGCCGGCCGACAACGCCGGGGAGCTCGGGCCGGGCGCGATCACCGTCGGCGACGTGTCGCTGGACCCCGAGGAGCACCGCGTGGTCGTGCGCGGCGAGCCGCTGTCGTTGCCGCTCAAGGAGTTCGAGCTGCTGCACGTGCTGCTCGCCAACGCCGGGCGGGTGCTGCCGCGCGAGACCCTTATCGACCGGGTGTGGGGCAGCGACTACGTCGGCGACACCAAGACGCTCGACGTGCACGTGAAGCGGCTGCGCTCGAAGATCGAGCCGGACCCCTCGAACCCGACGCGGATCGTGACGATCCGCGGGCTCGGCTACAAGTACGAGCGGGCCTAGCCACGAGTGCTCGGGGCGCGCGCCGCCAGCCCCTCGCGGGCGGCGCCGGACACGCCGCCGTCGCACGGGATCGCCGCCGCGCTGATGAAGCCCGCCGCCGGTGAGGCGAGGAACGCGGCGAGCGCGCCGATGTCCTCGGGCTCGCCGAGGCGGCCCACGGGCGTGCGGGCCACGTAGTGCTCGCGCAGGTGTGCGGGCATCGAGCGCACGAGCGGGGTGGCGATGAGGCCCGGCAGGATCGCGTTCGCCGTGACGCCGCCGGGACCGAACTCCTGGGCGACGGCCTTCGTGAACGCGATGACACCCGCCTTCGAGGCGGCGTAGGCCGGCTGGGCGAGCCCGGGGGAGAGGGCGGCGATGGACGAGATGTTGATGACCCGGCCCCAACCGCGCCGGGCCATGCCGGGGGCGATCGCCCGCACCGTGTGGAACATGCCCGTGAGGTTGACCTGCAGCTCGTGCTGCCACGCCTCCGGGGCCATCTCGGCGATCGGGGCGATGTTGTTGACGATCCCGGCGTTGTTGACGAGGACGTCGGGCGGCCCGATTGCCTCGGTGCACGTGGCGACCGCGGCCTTGACGGCTGCGGCGTCGGCGACGTCGAGCTCGATCGTCACCGAACGCCGGCCGAGCGCGGCGACGGCGTCGGCCGTGGGCGTCTCCTCGTCGGGACCGGAGACGCGCTGGCGGAGGCGGTAGTAGCGCTCACCGGTGAACGGCGCCGGGTGGGCATCGGCGACGGCGACGTCGGCGCCGGCTGCGGCGAGGGCCAGGGCGATCGCCCGTCCGATGCCGCGCGCCGCCCCGGTCACGAACGCGATGCGACCGGTGAGCGGGCCGTCAGGAGACGAGGACGTGGGACTCGACGGTGCACTCACACCGTTCACTGTGCTCAGTCCGCGCCGCTGGCCCACCACCGGAGCACACGCAGGGCGCGCAGCGTGTTCCACCGGCTCGGCGCGCCGGCCTGCTCGAGGTGGAAGTGCACGCGGCCCGGGTGGACGTGATCCAGCAGCCAGCGCCCGTCGGGCCGGCGCTTGGTGCGCACGAGGCCGACGGCCTCGGTCACCCTGGGGTCGGGCGGGCCGCCCGCCGCGCGGAAGTAGTCGAGCGCGCGCAGCACGTCGTAGTGCCAGTAGTAGGGGAACGCGAACGACGTGAACGCCTCGTCGACGAGTTGACCCGTGCTGCGTCGGCGCAGGAGGTGACGCTCGAGCAGGTACTCCTCGCCGCGGTGCCGAGCCGCGCGGACGTCGCCGACGTGCGCGGCACCGGCGGTGCGCTCGTAGGCGAGCAGGCCGTCGAGCACGTCGATCGACGTGTGGAACGAGGAGCGCACCGAGCCGTGCTCGGCCTCGCAGTTCCAGCCGCCGTCGTCGAGCTGCTCGGCGAGCAACCGCTCGACGATCGGTGCCACTTCCACGCCGAAGTAGGCGCCGGCCTGGACGGTGCGGCCGTTGATGCACGGCTCGACCTCACCGTCGAAGTAGCGCTGCCCGGCGTGCTCCCAGCGACCGTGCTCGGCGACGCCCGCGATGGCGCGCTGCACCGCCGGCTCGCCCGGGTCGATCCCGAGCAGCACGAGCGTCTGCAGCGCGTGCATCGTGGCCGTCCACGGCTGGCCGGGCTCGTCGCCCCGGTCGTCGGCGGGGAAGCACGCCCCGCCCGCCCACAGGCCGTCGGGGTCGGCCGCGGCGAGCAGGCGGGCGCCCCAGCCCTCGGTCGCCACGGCGGCCCGCGCCGCGGCGACGTCCTCGGCGGGCGCATCGGTCAGGTCGTGCAGCGCCTGCCAGCGGATCGCGGGATCGCCCTCCAGAAGCCAGGCGAGGATGTCCATCGCCCCGGTGTACCGTGCCCGCGATGCCCGTGACGACCGGTTTCAACCACGTGGCGACCCTGACGACGGACATGGACCTCACGGTCCGCTTCTACGAGGAGGCGTTCGACGCCAGGGTGACCTACGAGATCCCCAAGCGCGACGACCATCCCTGGATGAAGATCCTCGACCTCGGGGGCGGGGCGGCGCTGAACGTCTTCGAGGTGCCCGCCGAGGAGATCATCGGTGAGCGGCGGCAGCAGGGTGCCCGTGGCGCCATCGACCACTTCGCCCTCGCCGTCGACTCGCTCGCAACCCTGGAGCAGGTGAAGGAACGCCTCGTGCGCGCCGGGGCTCAGGAGGTCGGGGAGATCCAGCGGCTGGGCGACGAGTGGTCGCTGTTCTTCCGTGATCCCGACGGCATGGAGCTCGAGGTCTGCTGCGCCGCCGACGGCTGATGTCGAGACGCGTCGTCGGCTCCGTCCGAAGGGTGTCGGCGGCACCGGGCCGCCCGTCACCGAGGAGACGACATGGCCAAGTACCTCTTGCTGAAGCACTACCGGGGCGCACCCGCGGCCGGCAACGACGTGCCGATGGACCAGTGGACGCCCGAGGAGATCGACGCCCACATCCGCTACATGCGCGAGTTCGCCCAGCGCCTGGAGGAGACCGGCGAGTTCGTCGACGCGCAGGCGCTGGCGCCGGACGGCTTCTGGGTGCGCGCCGGCGACGGCGGTGCGCCGCCGCTGACCGACGGTCCGTTCGCCGAGACCAAGGACCTGATCGCGGGCTGGATGGTGATCGACGTCGACAGCGCCGAGCGGGCGATCGAGCTGGCCGCGGAGCTGTCGGCCGCCCCCGGCCGGGGCGGGGCGCCGGTGCAGGAGTGGCTGGAGGTGCGGCCGTTCCTCACCGAGCCGCCGGCGATGTCCGACTGACGGGTCCTCGACGGGGGTGCGGGTGACGTTCACCGACGAGGCCGCGCTGCGCGCCCTGGTGCCGGAGGTCCTCACTGCGCTGCTGCGGCGGGGCGTCGACTTCACGGCGGCGGAGGACGCCGTGCAGGACGCGCTGCTCAAGGCGCTCGAGCGCTGGCCGACGGGCGCACCCGACGACCCGCGGGCCTGGCTGATCACCGTCGCCTGGCGTTCGTTCCTCGACCGGGTCCGGGCCGACTCGGCGCGCCGGGCGCGGGAGGAACGGGTCGCCGCCGAGCCCCCGGCCCGGGGCGGTGCCGACCGAGGACGAGACGCTGGCGCTGTACTTCCTGTGCGCCCATCCGGCGCTGTCGCCGTCCTCGGCGGTGGCGCTCACGTTGCGGGCCGTGGCCGGGCTGACGACGCGGCAGATCGCGGCCGCGTACCTCGTGCCGGAGGCGACGATGGCGCAGCGCATCAGCCGGGCCAAGCGCACCGTCGCCGAGGTCGGCTTCGGCGCCGCCAGCCGGCCGGGGAACCTCGGCGCGGTGATGGCGGTGCTCTACCTGATGTTCAACGAGGGCTACTCGGGCGAGGTCGACGTCGCCGCCGAGGCGATCCGCCTGGCGCGCCGGCTGGCGGCGGTGACGCGCGACCCGGAGGCCGAGGGGCTGCTCGCGCTGATGCTGCTGCACCACGCCCGGCGGGCCGCCCGCACCGACGAGCACGGGGGGGCTGGTGCCGCTGGCCGAGCAGGACCGCTGTCGCTGGGACACCGCGCTGATCAGCGAGGGCGTCACGATCCTGCAGCGCGCCCTCGCCCGCGACCGCGTCGGCCGGTACCAGGCGCAGGCGGCGATCGCCGCACTGCATGCAGATGCACCGACGTTCGAGGAGACGGACTGGGTGCGGATCGCCGAGTGGTACGACGAGCTGCTCCGCCACGCCGACACCCCGGTGGTCCGCCTCAACCGTGCCGTGGCGATCGGCGAGGCGGACGGCCCGCTCGCCGGCCTCGCCGCCCTCGCCGACGTGCCCGAGGACGTGCCCCGCCGCAGCGCCGTGGCGGCGTACCTCCACGAGCGCAACGGCGACCTCGAGCTCGCGGCCCGCCTCTACGCCCACGCCGCCCGCCACGCCCCGAACCTCGCCGAGCGCAACCACCAGGCCCGCCAGGCCGCGCGAGTCAACGCCCTGCTCGCCGAGCGAGGTTGAGCACGCCACCCGGTTTGTGTCACCGCATCCGCGGTCGATGGCGGTTGCGGTGACACAGACCGGGGCCGTGTCGTCCGTGTGAGCGATCAGGCGTGGTCCGCGCCTGATCGCTCACACAGATGCCGAGGTCGGTCTGCGCCGGGTTCGGGTGGGTCCCGGCTCCCCAGCCGTTGCGGCGGGCCCGCGCCGCTCCGCTGCGACGCCGGCGGCGCGCCGTCGGTACGGTCGCCGGGCGGTGACCGAGCAGCGACCGACGGATGGGGGACCGCTCGCCGGCGTGCGCGTCGTCGAGCTGGGGTTGTGGTTGGCGGCGCCGGCGTGCGCGTCGGTGCTCGCCGATTGGGGCGCCGATGTGATCAAGATCGAGCCGCTCGCGGGCGATCCGTTCCGCGGCCTCGCGTGGGCGTACGGCGGTGACAAGAACCCGCCGTTCGAGCTCGACAACCGGGGCAAGCGGTCGGTGGCCGTCGACTTGCGCACCGACGGCGGCCAGGAGGTCCTGCACGCGCTCCTCGCCGAGGCGGACGTGTTCGTCACGAACTACCGACCCGGCGGGCTGGAGCGGCTCGGGCTGGACTGGCCGACGCTCCACGCGCGCCACCCGCGGCTGATCTACGGGAGCATCACGGGCTACGGGCTCGATGGTCCCGAGCGCGACCGGGCCGCGTACGACATGGGCGCCTACTGGAGCCGGGCGGGCGTCGCCGCCGCGCTCACGCTGCCGGGCCAGGACCTGCCGTACCAGCGCGGCGGGTTCGGTGACCACCTCACCGGGATGTGCCTCGCCGGCGGCGTCGCGGCGGCGCTCTACGCCCGGACGACGACGGGCGTGGGCCAGCTCGTGTCGACCTCCCTCCTGCGCGCCGGCATGTACCAGATGGGTGCGGACATCAACACGAGCCTGCGCACCGGCCTGCCGACCACGGCGGCGTCCGTGCGCGCCACCCCCAATCCGCTGCTGACCGGCTACCGCTGCGCCAACGACGAGTGGATCTGGCTGCTCGGCCTGGAGGGCGACCGGCACTGGCCGGGTGTCGCCGCTGCGCTCGGGCTCGAGGATCTCCGCGACGACCCGCGCTTCGCCACGATGGAAGGCCGCCGCGACCACGCCGAGCTCGTGATCGCCACGTTGCAGGAGTGCTTCGCGTCGGCGCGCCGGGCCGAGTGGGGCGAGCGCCTCGACGCCCACGGCGTGTGGTGGGCGAAGGTCCAGCACGCCCACGAGCTCGTCGACGACGAGCAGGCCCACGCCGCCGGCGGCTTCGTCGAGGTCCCGGTGAGCGACGGCACGGTCGCGTGCATGGTCGCGTCACCGGTCGACTTCGCCGGCCGGTCCCGCTACACGACCCTGGCGGTCCCCGAGCTGGGCCAGGACACCGAGCTGGTGCTGCTCGACCTCGGCTTCGAGTGGGAGCGCATCCAGGCGCTGAAGGAGTCTGGCGCGATCATCTAGTGCCGCCCGGCACAGGGCAACTCGCTCGGGATGCGGGGACGCCACCGGTACCGTGCGACGCGGTGGAGTCGGTGGCCGAGGTCCTCGTGCCGGCGCGCCTGGGGCGAGGCTTCCGCTGGCTCCTCGGGTCCTCGTGGTCGAGCAACCTGGGTGACGGCATCGCCCTCGCCGCCGGGCCGCTGCTCGTCGCGTCGCAGACGGACGACGCGTTCCTCGTCGCGCTCGCCGCGCTGCTGCAGCGGCTGCCGTGGCTGTGCTTCGGCCTGTTCGCCGGCGCCCTCGCCGATCGCGTCGACCGCCGCCTCATCGTGATCACCGTCGACGTGCTGCGGGCAATGACGCTCGCCCTGCTCGCCCTGACGATCATGACCGGGGCGGTGAACATCGGCGTCGTCCTCGCCGTGATGTTCGTGCTCGGCACGGCGGAGACGTTCGCCGACGTCACGACGGCCACGTTGATGCCGATGATCGTCGCCCGCGACGACTACGGCGCAGCCAACACGCGGCTGCTCGGCAGCACCATCGTCGCCAACCAGCTCGCCGGTCCTCCGATCGGGGCGGCGCTGTTCGCCGCCGGCATGGCCGTGCCGTTCGTGACCCACGCCGTGACGATGGCGCTCGCCGCGCTGCTGCTCTCGCGCCTCGTCATCGACCGGCCGGTGGTGGCGAGCGGCGAGCGGCAGCCGATCCGTCGGGAGATCGCTGACGGGATCAGATGGCTGTGGGCGCACCGCAACGTGCGCACGCTCGCGCTGACGATCGTCTCGTTCAACGTCACGTACGGTGCCGCATGGTCCGTGCTCGTGCTCTACGCCACCGAGCGGCTGGACATGGGCGAGATCGGCTTCGGCCTGTTGACGACCGCGACGGCGCTGGGTGGCGTCGTCGGCATCGGACTGTACGGCTGGCTGACCGCTCGCGTCAGTCTCGCCAACGTGATGCGCGGCGGGCTCGTGATCGAGACCGCCACCCACCTCGCCCTCGCCCTGACCACGGCACCCTGGGTGGCGCTCGTCGTCATGTTCGTGTTCGGCGCCCACGCGTTCGTGTGGGGCACGACGTCGGTCACGGTCCGCCAGCGCGCCGTGCCGTCGGCGTTCCAGGGACGCGTCGACAGCGCATACAAGCTCGGCGTGTACGCCGGCCTCGTCGTCGGCGGCGCGATCGGCGGCGTGCTCGCCGACGCGTTCGGCGTGCTCGCCCCGTTCTGGTTCGGCTTCGTCGGCTCGGCGGTGATCCTCGCCCTGATCTGGCGCGAGCTCGTCCACATCGCCCACGCCGACGACGCCGCGATGGCGGACGTGGCGGCGCCCGCCGGCTGAGCCACCCGTCAGCGACCGCGCAGGCGATCGAGCGCCCGGCGGTCCTTCTTGGTCGGCCGCCCCGCGCCGCGTGGCCGGTGGAACAGCGGCGCCACGTACTCGCGAGGCGGCGGGGGTGGGCTGCGGTCGATCAGGCACTCGGCGGCGAGCGGCGCGCTGACCCGCTTGTCGATCAGGCGCACGACCTCGACGACACGCTCGCGATCGCCGACGCGCGCCGTCACGGTGTCGCCGGCGCGCACGGCGCTCGCCGGCTTGGCGGGATGCCCGTTGATGCGCACGTGGCCACCCTTGCACGCGGCCGTCGCCGACGAGCGCGACTTGAACAGCCGCACCGCCCACAGCCACAGGTCCACGCGCGTCGTCTCGATGGCGTCCAGTCTCGCAGCGCCGGGCGCGCCGGCAGCGGACGTTTCGGCCCGCGCCGTCAGAGTCGGGGACGGATCGTGTAGTGCTCGCCGCCGCCCGACGCGATGACATCGTCGAGCCAGTTGCCCGGGTACACGTCGTTGGGGCCCTGGACGAGGTCGTTCTCGGTGGCGTCCGGCGGCGTCGTCACGAGCGTCCACGCCTGGCGCTTGTAGGTCCAGTTGCCCGGGTCGAGCTCGTGGGCGCGTCGCCACCACGGGACCGCGGCCGCCTCACCGACGGTCGTCCGCAGGTGGCGGCCGAGCTCGAAGCATGCGGCGGCTTCGGCCTCGGCGGCGCCGCGTGGCCGGGAGCGGGCCACAACCTCGCCCGGGGTCAGCACGTACCGGGACGTCGCGCCGTGCTCGACCCAGTCGACGACCGCCGCGCGGTACGCGGCGGAGTCGTCGGGGATGGCCTTGACCTCGGCCAGCATGCGCCGGGTCCGCTCGGGGAGGTCGTCGGGGATGTCGAGGTCGCGCAGCGGGCTGCGCTCGACGCTCGCCGACTCGGCGTTGCGCACGATCGTGCCCGTCTCGTCGATCCACACGGCCATCGGGATGTTGACGAACCCGAACGCATCACCCGTCACGTGGCCGGTGTCGACGAGGCTGGGGTGGGTCGGCGCGGCGGCGTCGATCCAGCGGTACGTGTGCCGTGGCTCGATGTCGAGCGCCACCGTGACGACGGTGAGGCAGCGCGGCTCGAGCTCGGCGTGCAGCGCCTGCCCCCCGGGCAGGCTCGTGCGGCAGCCTCAATCGCTCGCCCAGGCGACGAGCAGCGCCTTGCGCCCGTGCAGCGAGGACAGCCGGAACGGGTTGCCGTCGCGGTCGATCAGCTCGGGGTCCGGGGCGACGGCGGTGCTCAGCGTGTGCCCGGTCGCGGTGCCGGGTCCGATGGCGACGAGTCCGTGCCCGTCGTCGCGCACCACGGGCATGCCGAGGCGCGCCGCGGCAGCGAGCACGTCGATCGTGCCGTCGTCGCGCCGCACCCCGGGGGCCTGGCACGCAGACCTCACCGCAGCACAGGCCCTGCGGCTCGGGGTGCCAGCCCGTGCCGGCGGCGAACACCTCCGACGGCAACGAGTCGAGCTGGTCTGCGGCGACGATCATCCGGCGAGGCTACGCCGCACGGCACCCCGCCGTGCCCGGGGCCGCGGTCAGGAGCTGCGGGCGCGGTCCTGCGCGACGGCGTCGTAGGACTCGTAGTCGCTGGCGGTGTCGTCCGCGAACTCGAACTCCAGCAGACCGTTCTCTGCCCAGCGCTTGCGGAGGTAGCCGTCGTTGGCGTCGAGCAACCCGAGCTTGCGCACGTTCGGGACGAGCTTGGCGAAGAACCCCCGCTGGAACGAGCCGGTCGGGCTGATCCTCGTCTTCGCCCGGGCCTCCTGGATCGCCGGCCACACCGCGTCCAGCGTCGTGCCCATGCGCTCCCAGACGTCGCGGTTCAGCGACCGCGTCCGGCTGCGATCGGTGTTCTCGATCAGGAACTCCTGGCGCTCCTTGAGCTCCGCGGCGGACAGGTCGCGGTAGTACTCGCCGAGGCTGATGATCCCGAACGCCACGTGGCGTGCCTCGTCGGCGAGGACGTAGCGCAGCAGCTTGTGCAGCAGCGGCTCCTCGGTGCGCTGGAGCATGTCGCCGAACGCGGCGAGGGCGAGGCTCTCGATGACGATCTGCATGCCGAGGTAGGCGATGTCCCAGCGGCCGTCCTCGAGGAGCGCGGTGATCTGCGCCTGCAGCTCCTTGCTCATCGGGTACGCCTCGCCGAGCTTGCTGTTCAAGTAGCGGGCGAAGACCTCGGTGTGCCGCGCCTCGTCCATCGTCTGTGTCGCCGCGTAGTACTTGGCGTCGATCCACGGCACGGTCTCGACGATCTTCGCCGCGGTGAGCATGGCGCCCTGCTCACCGTGCATGAACTGGCTGAGGTTCGCCTTGAGGAACTCGATGGCGATGGCGGTGAACTCCCGCTCACCCCAGCTGGCGATCGGGGAGCCGGGCACCTTGGCGGCCTCGCGCACGAGGACCATCACCGGCGAGTCGATCCGCACGAGCTCCTCGGGGTCGACGTCGATCGACCAGTCGAGCTCGGTGACGCTGTTCCACTGCGACGCGTTGGCCTTGTTGTAGAGCCGCACGAGCTGGTCGCGCTCGCGCTCGTAGTTCCAGGTGTAGATCGTCGGCGCCTCGTCCCGGATCAGCGTGACGGCCGCGTCGATCTCGGCCTGGTCCGGCAGTTCCGGCGTCGGTGGCGTGGCGATGCTCACGGACGTGACCCCCCATGGTCGTCGGTGACTGCCACGACGGTACCCGCGATCCGCCGAGCACGGCACGCGGAGGAGGCGCGCCCGCGCCTCACGTCGTGCGGTGGGATGTCACGCCCTGTCGACGTGAGCACGACGACAGTCACCCCCGCCCGTGAGCTCCCCGTGGAGATGCTGCAGCGCTTCAGGGAGCGTGCCGGGCGTCTCGACCGGGAGAACGCCGACTTCACGGGGACCCGACGAGCGGCGATCCGGATGAACGGTCACGGTGCTGCTCGATCACCTCGCTCCACCGTCGGGCGCAGCGAGCCGTCGGGCGCCTCGCTGGCACCACGACCGGGCCCACTCGAGCCCGGCGCCATCGGCGCCGAAATCCGGGCGGTCGCCGCGGCGGCCGCGGGACGATGTGGGCGATGGCGTCGGTGCGCGTGATGACGTGGAACGTGCAGAACCTGTTCGAGCCGGGCACCGGCGACGGACCCGAGACGATGCGCGCCTACCGGGCGAAGCTCGCATCGTTGGCGCAGGTGATCGACGCCGCGCGGCCGCACATCGTGGCGCTCCAGGAGGTCGGCCCGCCCGCGGCGTTGCGCGCGCTGCAGCAGACGCTGACCTGGCGCATGCCGTACACGGCACTTGGCGCGCCGGACGGCCGCGGGATCCGCGTGGCGTTCCTGTCGGCGCGGGTGCTGCGCGAGGTCGAGCTGATCCGGCTGTTCCCCCGGAGCTGCTGCCGGTGCAGGTCGGCGACGACCCCGAGGGCCCGGAGGGCCCGCCGACGATGAACCAGCTCGGCCGCCCGGCGCTGGCCGTCACCATCCGGGCCGGCGGCCGCGACCTCACGGTCGTGAACTGCCACCTGAAGTCGAAGCTGCTCACGTACCCGCCGGGATCGGATGGACGGCTCCGCTTCTCGCCCCGCGACGAGAACGAGCGCGCCCGCTACGCCGCGTTCGCGCTGTACCGCCGGACCGCGGAGGCGACGACGCTGCGCTGCTCCCTGACGCAGCGCATGACGGCCGGCGATCCCGACGACCTGTTCGTGCTCGCCGGCGACATGAACGACGAGCCCGCCGCGGCGACGACCCAGATCCTGCAGGGTCCGCCCGGCTCGGAGATCGGGACCGGCGGGTTCCGCCGCCCGGACCGGGGTGACCAGCTCCGCCTGTGGAACCTGGCGCCGCTGCTGCCGCCCGACCAGGCGCACAGCCGCATCTACCACGGCCGCGGCGAGCTCATCGACCACATCTTCGTGAGCCGTGCCCTGCTCGACCCGCTCCCCACCGTGCGCGGCATGTACCCGGTCGGCGTCACGATGCCCTCGGTCACGGACCAGCCGAGCGAGATCCGCAACGTCCCCGGCTCCGACCACGCCGCGATCACCGCGACGTTCACGGTCTGACTCGGAGGCATCCGGAGACCACCACTCGGCGACGTCGATCCGTCGACACACGACCCGGGCGGCGCCCCTCGCCCCCGCGGGTACGCTCGTGGACACCGCGTCGATCGAGGGAGGCGCCGTGGACTTCAAGCGTCACGAGGAGCGGTCCACCAGCTCCTCTGGTCATCCGGCGCCCGAGCACGACCGGCCGCGGGGACACCGTGCTGCCGGCCCCGTGCGACGAACCGCGGCTCCCACGGCGCCCGCGCTCGCGCCATCCACGTCGATCGTGCCCTTCGGATCGGGTGCGCCTGCGGGTCGCATCCGACGGTCGTCCACCGACACGATCGTTCGCCGCGACGACGACGTGGCCGCGGCGATCCGGGCGCGTCGTGGCCAGGCGACAGGGAAGTCCGCGGAGGACGTGCGCAAGGAGCAACTCGAGTCCCAGCTCAGAGCGAACCTCAGGCACGCGCGTCACGAGCACGAGGCGCGTGCAGTGGAGTCGCATCTGCGCGCCGGGCTCCGCCAGCGTCGCGCCGCAGCGCGAGGAGAGGATCTCGCGACGGTCGCGAAGGAGACGGCCACGGCGGAGTTCGCGGCCAGCGCCGGTGCCCGTGCGACCGCCGAGGCGGACAGGGTGCAGGCGCCCGGCTTCGCCCATCAGTTCGAGATCGGGAAGAACGCGACGCGCAAGGCACGCCTCGGCGAGCTCACGACGGAGCAGATGATCGCCGGGGCTCGTGCCGGGCATGCGCACCACGACGTCGGCACCACGGTGCGGGACGAGTACGTGCGATCGCGCGACGAGCACCGGCGCGGCGTCGCCGACGCGCTCGCCGAGGTCGGCGCGGTCAACGAACACCGCAACACGCGGCACGCGCTCATGGACGAGGCGCTGAAGAAGGCGGCGCAGGCGCAGAAGCAGGCGCTGGCGATGGCGAGCTGGGACAAGGACGAGCTCGGCAAGCTCCTGCTCGCGGCGCTGAGATCGGTGGCGGCCATCGCCGAGCTGCGGCCCAAGACGACCGACGAGGTCGACGTCGCCGTCAGCGAGGCCCAGCCGAAGGTCGCCGCGCTGGCCGAGCGCGCGGCGCAGGACATCGACCTGATGGAGATCCTGCTCCCCAAGACCGAGGCCCAGCTCGACGCCGCGCAGCAGGAGTTCCGATCGACCGGTCAGACCGCGCAGTTCAACACGTCGATGGACCGGTTGTGGTCGTCCCTGAAGGACGACGGCGCGAAGGCCGATCGCCGCGCCGACCTCGGCTTCGGCACGACCCGCGCGGCGCTGCTCACCTCGACGGCCAAGCATCTCGCCCAGGAGATCGATCGCAAGACGCCCTTCGATGCGGCCGCGGCACACCAGCGGTTCAAGGCCGGGAGCAAGCAGAACCGCGAGAACGTGGTCAAGCGCCTCTTCGCGAAGGTGACGACGAAGCAGGAGATCAAGAGCATCATCGACGCCGAGCCCAACGCCGATGTGCTGGCCCCGATCGTGGGCAAGTTCGACGCGCTCGACGGACTCGCCCACATCCTCACGCACACCCCCGACCGCACGCAGCTCGGCGCGATCGCCGACAAGGCACGCAACAAGCTCCCGATGCTCCGGCGCGTGTACCGCGGCGCCGGTGACGATCCGCAGAAGGTCCGCTTCTGGCTGTGCCAGGCTGCGTACGAGCTCGGCCGTCTGGACGAGGTGCTGACACACAACGGCCGCGTCTGGTCGAACGAGACCGGAGGAGCGCCGAACTTCGCGCCCCCGGGCACGACGGCGCAGCAGATCGAGGCGGTCGCCGTCCCGATGGCCGGTGCGTCCAGGCCGGCCCCTGGCGGCTATGCCGGCAACCGGCCCTACGGCAACCAAGGAGGTCCCCCCGACATGCTGCTGCCCACGCACACGCAGAGCGGTGCTGCGATCAGCTATCTCGAGTACGACATCCGCCCGTACCAGCCGGGCGTGAACCGCGGCCCCCAACGGTTCGTGAAGGGCAGCGACGGCCGCTACTACCGGACCGACGACCACTATGCGTCGTTCACGCGGTTCGCCTGAGCTCCCATGGGCGCGATCGAGATCACCGACACCGCCGCCTTCGACGTCGTCCTCGCTGCCGACGACGAGATGGCGAACATCGTCGCTGCGCTGCGCTCGCAGTACCCGGACGCCGGCATCTGGCAGGTACGTGGGTCGAAGATGGGCACCCTCGCGGCACTGTTCGACGAGCTCGGCGCGGCGCTGCAGTTCCCCTACTACTTCGGTGAGAACTGGGGCGCACTGCACGACTGCCTGCTCGATCTCAGCTGGCAGCCTGCCCACGACCACCTGCTCGTGGTCACGAACGCACACCTCGTCCTCGAGCACGAACCGGCCGACGCCTGGGTGCGTCTCGTCGACGAGCTCCGCGCGACCCACGACGCATGGTCGGGCAACGGGACGAGCTTCCGCACGATCTTCCACGCCCCGCCGGCTGCGGCCGATCGACTGCGCGAGCGCTTGCGGGCGGCCGGGCTGCTCGCGGATGCCGAGTGACGACCGCCCCGGTCACCCCGCGCCGAGGATCGCCAGGTCGCGGCGGATGTAGCGCAGGTGCGCCCACTCCTCCTCGAGGATGACGCGCACGCAGTCGCCGACGGTGGGATGCCAGTCGTCGCCGCCCCAGGGGTTGTCGCGCGCCTCGTCGAGCAGCGCCTGGGTGGCCGTCGCCAGGAAGTCGGTGACCTGCTGCTGGCGATCGGCGCGGACCGCGAGGACCTCGTCGAACGCGGGCGGGTCGCGGCGGAAGATCGACATCTCGAAGCCCATCTCGGCGGCGCCGGTGAAGATCTGACCGATCTCGTGGAACGGCTGCTCGATCCGCAGGATCGCCCCGCGCAGCCAGGCGTCGGTCGCCAGCACGAGGTGGCGCAGCGTCTCGGCCAGCGACCACTCGTCCTCGACGTGCGCGTCGACGAGCTCGGGCGGGGTGGCCGCCACCGTCGTCGCCCACGCCGCACGCACGGCGTCCCAGCCCTCGCGCAGGCCCTCGGGCGTGCGTGCCGTCTGCAGCTCTCGGCCGGGGAACTGCCGGTTGAGCTCGGCGTTCACGTAGGGCACGACGTCCACGCCGTTGACGATCAGCGTGCCGAAGAACAGGTCGTGGCTGTCGATGTCGAGCCCACCGACGTCGACCCCGCGCATCGTCACGCCGGTGAGATCGCACCAGCGGAGCGTGGCGCCCCGAAAGCTCCTCCCGATGATCGTCGCTCCCTCGACGCGCTCGACTCGCTCGGATCTGGGCACGTCGGCCATCCGCGCAGTCTTGCCGACCACGCGGCGCGGCCGTGGCGCTCCCGCCGAAGGTGAGCAGTTGCACCGTCAGCGCTGCACGGTGCTCATGTTCGGCTGGGTAGGGGCGCGCGCTGTGCTGAAGGTGAGTGATCGGGCCGCTTGGTGTGCATGGTGCTCATGTTCGGCTGGGGTCTGGGGGTGCGCGCCTGGGCGATCGTGAGCGATGGGGCCGCTGGGCGTGCGCGGTGCTCATGTTCGGCGGGGTTCGGGGTGCGCGTGTGCTGAAGGTGAGTGATCGGGCCGTCCGCGGCGCGAGGTGCTCACGTTCGCGGTCGAGCCGTTCGAGCACCGCCTCCTCGCCGCGCGCGTCGCTGACTCGCCGGGAGCGACCGGCGTGCTCGCTGTGCCGGACATGAGCGATCCGAGCCGCTCGCGGTCCCGCTGCTCATGTTCCGAATGGGCGTGCTGCTGAACGTGCGCGAGGTGGCTCGGGGCGTCGACGCGGCGATCACCGCGTCCCACCGTCCCGGCGCCGGACCCGGAACGCGAACCGGCCCCTGGGTCCACCCGATCGGGCGGGCCCAGGGGCCGGTCGAGCGTCGTCGTCCGTCAGGCGTTGAGGCGAGCCTCGAGGGTGTCGAGGGCCACCTGGAGGGCGGCGGGCAGATCGGAGCCGAACTGGGCGTAGTGCTCGCGGATCTGCGGGATCGCCTCCTTCCAGCCCTCCGTGTCCACCGACAGGAGCTCGCGCAGGTCGTCCTCGGCGATCTCGAGGCCGTTGGTGTCGAGCGCATCCGGGGTCGGCAGCAGGCCGATCGGGGTCTCGACCGCCTTGGCGTCGCCGTTGACCCGCTCGAACACCCACTTCAGCACACGGCTGTTCTCACCGAAGCCCGGCCACAGGAACCGGCCGTTCTCGTCGCGGCGGAACCAGTTGACGAAGAAGATCTTCGGCAGCTTCGACGGATCCGTGGACTTGCCGATCGACAGCCAGTGGGCGAAGTAGTCGGCGAAGTTGTAGCCGCAGAACGGCAGCATGGCGAACGGGTCGAAGCGGAGCTTGCCGACCGCACCGGCGGCGGCGGCGGTCGTCTCGGACGCCATGATCGAACCGAGGAACACGCCGTGCTCCCAGTCGAACGCCTCGGTCACCAGCGGGACCGTGGTGCGCCGGCGGCCACCGAACAGGATCGCCGAGATCGGCACGCCCTTGGGGTCCTTCCACTCCGGCGCGATCGACGGGCACTGCGACGCCGGGGCCGTGAAGCGGGCGTTCGGGTGCGCCGCGGGGGTGTCGGACTCCGGCGTCCACGGGTTGCCCCGCCAGTCGATCGCCCGCGCCGGCGGCTCGGGCGTCATGCCCTCCCACCAGACGTCACCGTCCTCGGTGAGCGCCGTGTTGGTGAAGATGCAGTTCCCCCACAGGGTCTCCATGGCGTTGCGGTTGGTGTCCCAACCGGTGCCGGGAGCCACGCCGAAGAACCCGGCCTCGGGGTTGATCGCGTAGAGGCGGCCGTCCTCGCCGAACTTCATCCAGCAGATGTCGTCGCCGATGGTCTCGGCCTTCCAGCCCGGGATCGTCGGCACGAGCATCGCCAGGTTCGTCTTGCCGCAGGCCGACGGGAACGCCGCGGCGATGTACTTCGACTCACCCTGCGGGTTCGTCAGCTTGAGGATCAGCATGTGCTCGGCGAGCCAGCCGTCGTCGCGGGCCATCACCGAGGCGATGCGCAGGGCGAAGCACTTCTTGCCGAGCAGGGCGTTGCCGCCGTACCCCGACCCGTACGACATGATCTCGCGGGTCTCGGGGAAGTGGACGATGTACTTGTTGTCCGGGTTGCACGGCCACGGCACGTCGGCCTGGCCCGGCTCGAGCGGCGCCCCGACGGAGTGCACGCACGGCACGAACTCGCCGTCGGTGCCGAGCACGTCGAGCGCCTTCTGGCCCATGCGGGTCATGATCCGCATCGACACGGCGACGTAGGCCGAGTCGGTCAGCTGGACGCCGATGTGGGCGATGGGCGAGCCGAGCGGGCCCATCGAGAACGGCACGACGTACATCGTCCGGCCGCGCATGGCGCCCGTGTAGAGCTTGAGGAGCGTCTCGCGCATCTCCTTGGGGTCGGCCCAGTTGTTGTTCGGGCCGGCGTCGCGCTGACGCTCGGAGCAGATGAACGTGCGGTCCTCCACGCGGGCGACGTCGCCGGGGTCAGAGTGCGCCCAGTAGCTGTTCGGCCGCTTGGCCTCGTCGAGCTTGGTGAACGTGCCGCTCTCGACGAGCTCGTTGCAGAGGCGGTCGTACTCCTCGGCGGAGCCGTCGCACCAGTAGATCTCTGCCGGCTGGAGGATGCTCGCCCAGTGGTCGACCCACTGCTTCAGCTTCTCGTGGCCGGTCGTGCCGCTCATCGTGTGCTCGCCTCCGTTGTGCTTGCCCGTTGGTTCCCGATGGGCCTACCGACGCTCGTCGGTACGCGAAACACCCGATGCAACGTCACGACGCGCCGGGTGTCGACATGTCGACCTCCGAGCCGAGGCGCAGCCGGGTGGCGCGCCCGTGCTCGTCGAGGTCGAAGATCACGCGTTGCCCCTGGCGGAGCATGCGCAGGATGGATCCCTCGAGCGCGTCCGGGCTCAGGTCGTAGTCGGCGAGATCGGTGTCGCAGGTGATGACGCCGTCACGGGTGACGGGATCGTATGCCTTGACGACGCCCTGCATGTCGCTCGGCTCCTCGTCAGGAAGCGGCGGTCTCGGCCGGAGCGGCGATCGGTGCCTTGGTGATCTTGCCCGAGCGGATGCAGCTCGTGCAGACGTTGACGCGCCGGACCGTGCCGCCCACGAGCGCACGCACACGCTGGATGTTCGGGTTCCAGCGCCGCTTCGTGCGGCGGTGGGAGTGCGACACCGTCATGCCCCACGAGGGCTTCTTGCCGCACACTTCACACACTGAGGCCATGGATCTTCACCGATCGTCGCGTCGAGGTTCGGTCGTCTGCGCGCGTCCGCGAAAGGGACGAACAGCACCAAACAGGCTAGCGACCGGCCCCTCGATCCACCACAGCCGGCTCCGGCGGGGTCTGTGGGGTCCGCCACACCCGCTCAATACAGTGGCGTCGTGCCGACGCTCCAGCGTCCGATGTTCTCCGTGAGCGCCCTGCGCGAGGTGCTGACCTCGTTCCGCGACCTCGTGCGCGCCCACCAGGCGGCGATCAACCGGCTCAACGTGTACCCGGTCCCCGACGGGGACACGGGCACCAACATGGCGCGCACCCTCGATGCGGTGGTCGCCGAGCTCGATGCGGCGCCCGACGAGCTGCGGGCGGTCTGTGACGCCATCGCCCACGGCTCGCTCATGGGAGCCCGCGGCAACAGCGGGGTGATCCTGTCCCAGATCCTGCGCGGCCTGGCGTCCACCCTGCGCGAGCGGGCCGAGCTCGACGGCGCGGCGTTCGCCGACGCCCTGACCGCCGCCGCCCAGGCCGCCTACCAGGCGGTGCTCAAGCCGGTCGAGGGGACGATCCTCACCGTCGTGCGGGAGAGCGCCGACGCGGCGCAGGTCGCCGCGGCCGGTGGCGCCGAGCTCGACGAGGTGCTGGAGGCGGCCCGCGAGGCCGGGCGGGCGTCCCTCGAGCGCACCCCGGAGCTGCTGCCCGTGCTGCGCGACGCCGGCGTCGTCGACGCCGGCGGGGCGGGGTTCCTCCTGCTCCTCGACGCCGCCGCGCACGTCGTGTCCGGCGCGCCCCTGCCGGCGCCACCCGACGACGTCCCCGCCGTGGCCGGGGAGGCGTTCGAGGCGGTGGCCCGGCGGTCCTCCGAGGTCACCGGTACCCTCGACGTGAGCGAGCAGCGCTACGAGGTGATGTTCCTCTGCCACCTCCTCGACGAGCGCATCGAGCAGCTCAAGGCGCGCTGGGGTGAGATCGGTGACTCGATCGTGGTCGTCGGCGGCGACGGCCTGTGGAACTGCCACGTCCACACCAACGACATCGGGGCGGCCATCGAGGCCGCCCTCGACCTCGACGGGCGCCCGCACCGCATCCGGGTGACGGACCTCTTCGAGGAGGTCGCCGCCGAGCACGCCGCCCGTGAGGCCACCCTCACCGCCGGCACGACCGCGGAGGCTCCGGGTGCCCCTGCCGCAGACGCTCTGCCCGAGCTGCCCGCGGTCACGTGCGCGGTGGTCGCCGTCAGCAGCGGGCCGGGCATCAGCGCGCTGTTCACCGAGCTCGGCGTGCAGGCCATCGTCAGCGGCGGGCAGACGGCGAACCCGTCGACCGCCGAGCTCCTCGAGGCCGTCGAGCGGGTCAACGCCGAGCAGGTCGTCGTCCTGCCCGGCAACAAGAACATCATCCCCGTCGCCGAGCAGCTCGACGCGCTGACGACGCGCACGGTGCGGGTCGTGCCGACGCGTTCGATGGTCGAGGGGTTCGCCGCCCTGATGGTGTACGACCCCGAGGCGACGGCCGAGGTGAACACGAACGCGATGCGCCACGCCGCGGAGGCGATCGAGGCCGGGGAGGTCACCCGGGCGGTGCGCGCCAGCCAGACCCCCGCCGGGCCCGTCGCCGAGGGCGACTGGCTCGGCATCGCCCGCGGCGACGGCATCGTCGCGATCGCGCCGGACGTGGTCGGTGCCGCCACGGCGCTGCTCGACCGCCTCGTCGACGACGGACGCGAGCTCGTCACGATCCTCTGCGGGACCGACGCCGAGGAGGACGCCACCGCGGCGATCGTGGCGTGGCTCGAGGAGCACCGGCCCGGCGTCGAGGTCGAGGTCCACGACGGCGGGCAGCCGCTGTACCCGTACCTGTTCGGCGTCGAGTGACCCGGCCGTGGCCGTCGGTCCGCTGACGTACCGCGAGCTCGACGCCATCCCCGTCACGCGCGTCAAAGGGGTGGGGGAGAAGAAGGCGAAGTCCCTCGCCGCGGTCGGGGTCACGTCCGTCCTCGACCTCCTGACGACCTATCCCCGACGGTGGGTCGACCGCACCAACGAGGCGCGGGTCCGCGACCTCGAGCCGGGCGCCACCGCGCTCGTGCTGGTGACCGTGCGCTCCGTGCGCAGCCGCCAGCTGCGCGGGCGGCGGTCGATGGTCGAGGCCGTCGTCGGCGACGACACCGGGCGCCTGCACGTCGTGTTCTTCAACCAGCCGTGGCGCGAGCGCCAGCTCACGCCGGGACTGTCGGTGGCGATGTACGGCAAGGTCGACACGTTCCGCGGCGGACTGCAGATGACGAACCCGGTGGTCGACCTGATCGGGGACCGCACCGGGCGCATCGTGCCGATCTACCCGCAGAGCGAGAAGGCCCAGCTGACGACCTGGGAGATCGCCGCCTGGGTCGAGGACGCGCTCGCCAAGTGCCGGCCGCGCGGGCTCGCCGAACCGGTCCCGGCCGAGATCCGCCGGCGCCTCGGCCTCGTCGACCGGTGGACCGCGCTGCGCGGCATCCACCTGCCCGAGACGCTCGCCGAGAAGGAGCAGGCCCGGCGGCGCCTGGCGTTCGACGAGCTGCTGCGCGTCCAGCTCGTGCTCGTCATGCGCAAGCGGGCGATGGAGCGCGAGGAGGTCGGGATCCGCCACCTGGTCGGCGGCGAGCTCGTGCGCCGGTTCCACGAGAAGCTGGCGTTCCCGCTGACCAACGCGCAGCGGCGGGTCATCGCCGAGATCGACGCCGATCTCGCTGCGCCGCACCCGATGCACCGGTTGTTGCAGGGCGACGTAGGTGCGGGCAAGACCGTCGTCGCGGTCAGCGCGCTGCTCGCCGCGGTCCAGGGCGGGCACCAGGGTGCGCTGATGGCGCCGACCGAGGTGCTCGCCGAGCAGCACGCGGCCAGCGTCCGCCAGCTGCTCGGCGACCTGCAGGTGCCGGCGGGGGAGACGAGCCTGTTCGACGAGCGGCCGCTGCGCGTCGAGCTGCTGACGAACCGGATCACGGGCAGCGACCGCAAGCGCATCCTGGCCGGCCTCGCCAACGGTGAGGTCGACCTGGTGATCGGGACGCACGCGCTGATCCAGGAGGGCGTGCAGTTCAAGAGCCTCGGGGTCGTCGTGATCGACGAGCAGCACCGCTTCGGTGTGGAGCAGCGGGCGGCGTTGCGGGAGAAGGCGAACGGCACCGTTCCCGACATGCTCGTGATGACGGCCACGCCGATCCCGCGCACCGCGGCGATGACGGTGTACGGCGACCTCGACGTGAGCGTGCTCGACGAGCTGCCCCCGGGGCGGACGCCGATCGTGACGCGCTGGGCCGCCGGCGAGGCCGAGCAGGAGGCGTGGGACGCCGTGCGCGCCGAGGTCGCCGCCGGGCGCCAGGCATACGTGGTGTGCCCGCTGATCGCGCCGAGCGAGACGCGCTCGGAGGCGACGACGGAGCGACTGGAGGTCGCCTCGGCCGAGGAGACGTTCGAGCGGCTGTCCGCCGGCGAGCTGCGCGGGTTGCGCCTCGGTCTGCTGCACGGCCGCATGTCGTCGGCGGACAAGGACGCCGTGATGAGCGCGTTCCGCGCCCGCGAGCTCGACGTGCTCGTGGCGACGACGGTGATCGAGGTCGGTGTCGACGTCCCGAATGCGACGGTGATGGTCGTGCTCGACGCCGACCGCTTCGGGATCGCCCAGCTGCACCAGCTTCGTGGCCGCGTCGGCCGTGGCGCCCACGAGTCGCAGTGCTGGCTGATCACCGCCCCGCCCGAGGACGGCGACGGCCCGGGCCCGCGGGTCGAGGCGCTGGTGCGGTCGACCGACGGCTTCGAGCTCGCCGAGATCGACCTCGAGCTGCGCGGCGAGGGGACGCTGATGGGTGCCGCGCAGAAGGGCCGCAGCGATCTCCGCCTGGCGTCGCTGCGCCGCGACCGCGAGCTGGTCCGGCTGGCCCGGGACGCGGCGTTCGAGATCGTCGACGCCGACCCGACCCTCGCCGACCACCCCGACCTCCTCGACGAGCTGCACCTCCTCATCACCGAGGAGGAGACCGAGTTCCTGACCCGCAGCTGACCGCCGACCCGGGCCGCGCCCGCCCGCCGGCTTCTGTGTGAGCGATCAGTGCTGGCACGCGTCTGATCGCTCACGCAGAGCCGGTGTCGGGGTTTGCGTCACCGAAGCTGCCGTCGACCGCCGATGTGGGGACACAGAGCGGGGAGGGGGCGGGGGCCGGGCCGGCGTTCCGTGTGAGCGATCAGTGCTGGTACGCGTCTGATCGCTTACGCAGAGCCGTCGGACGGAGGCTCGGCTCGTAGGCTCGCCCGGGTGGCGAGGCCGGTCCCGACGTCGACGCCGATGACGCCGTTCCGGCGCCTCACCATCACCCACGCGGCGATGATGGGGGGCGACGCGGCGATGCTCGTCGCGCTCGCCGACTCGCTGTTCCTCAGCATCGACCCGAGCGCCGCGCGCAGCCGGGTGCTGCTGTTCCTCGTCGTCAGCTTCGCCCCGTTCCTCGTCATCGCCCCGCTCATCGGGCCGGTCATCGACCGGGCCGCCGGCGGCCGCCGCACCGTCATCCAGCTCGTCGCCGCGGCGCGCGTCGGCCTCGCCGTGCTGATGGCCGCGTCGCTCGACTCGCTGCGGTTGTTCCCGCTCGTCTTCGCCGCGCTCGTGCTGCAGAAGACGTACCTCGTGTCGAAGCAGGCGCTCGTCCCCTCGGTCGTGCGCTCGGAGGCCCAGCTCGTCGAGGCCAACTCGAAGCTCGGCGTGATCTCGGGCATCACCGGCTTCGTCGCCGTCATCCCCGCCGGCCTGATCCAGGTCTCGCCGATCAAGGGATGGGGGACGCTGCTCTACTCCGGCCTGCTGTTCACCTACGCGCTCGCCAGCGCGACCCGCCTGCCCCCCGACGTGGTGGCGGCCAACCCGCAGCAGCCGCTGGAGCGCGTGCAGCTGCGCTCGACCGGCCTGCAGCTGGCCGCGGTGGCGATGATGATGCTGCGCGCCTGCGTCGGGTTCGTGTTCTTCCTCCTCGCGTTCTGGCTGCGCACCAAGGACGCCGGCACCGCCCTGTTCGGCCTCGCGGTCTCCCTGTCCGCGATCGGCACGATGATCGGCAACACGATCTCGCCACGGGTGCGCAGCCGCGTGCGCGAGGAGCTGATGCTCGCCGCCTCGCTCGGGCTCTCCGCCGCGGCGGGACTGCTCGCCGCGTTCCTCGGCGGCGTCGGCGCGGGGATCATGCTCGCCGTCGTCGTGAACTTCGCTGCGGCGATCGGCAAGCTGGCGTTCGAGAGCATCGTGCAGCGCGACGCACCCGAGGCGAACCGCGGCCGCGCCTTCGCCCAGTTCGAGACGCGCTTCCAGCTCTGCTGGGCGCTCGCCGGGCTGATCCCCGTGGTCATCGAGATCCCGGGCTGGGCGGGGTTCCTCGTGGTCGGCGTCGTCGCCTTGCTGGGGATGGTCAACTACCTCGCCGGCACCCGGGCCGTGCAGCTCGGACGCCGGCCCCCGTCGCTCCCCCTGCCCCGCCCGCCGTTGCGGCGCGGTGCCGGCCGGCGCGGCCGGGCCCGGCAGTCGGGATCGCCGCGCCCGCACGGAGGCCGCCCGCTGCCGCCGCCGCGCCCGGAGGGCCGCCGGAACAACCCCTGACCGGTGACCCGACCGGCGACGCGGAAACCGCGCGTCAGTCGTCGTGGCCGAGGCGGGCCAGCCACAGACCCGGCGCGTCCACCTCGGCCGGCGTGGGGATCGCCTCGGGCCGCTCCAGCAGGGGCCGCAGCCCGTGGTCGCCGGCGCGGTCGACGACTCCCTGCACGAACGCCTTGCCGCGGGCGACCTGGGCCTCGCCGAGGCGGATCCCGAGCAGCCGCTCGACGAACGAGTCCGCCGGGCTCGTCTCCACGCGCCGCCGGCGCACGGCCTCGGCGATGCGCAGCGCGTCACCGCCGACGACGCGAACGGCCACGGCGTCGACGATCCAGTCGGTGAACCCGACGACGACCGCCACGAGGGCGTCGAGCCGCGGGCGCAGCTCCAGCTGGGCGGGGGAGGTGACCGCGCCGAGCAGCACCTCGGGATCCCCGAGCGCCTGCTGCAGCGCGGCCATCGGGTCGGCAGCCTGCAGGTCGAGCGAGCCGAGCCGCTCGGCCACCGCGTTCGGGTCGGGCCGGAACGCGCCGACGTGTTGGCGCACGAGCTCGCTCAGCGCGTCGCGCAGGTGGTCGACCTCGAACAGCGCGTAGCCGGCGAGCTCGTGGGCGACGACCCACAGGCGCATCTCGTCCTGGGGGATCTCCCAGTCCTTGGCGAAGCGGTCGATGTTCACCGGCACCAACGTCACCGTGCCGGGGCGGCGGGGGATCGGCAGGTCGTGGGTGCCGAACGCACGCGTCGCCAGGTGGCCGACCATCGAGCCGACGGCCATGCCCAGCATCGCCGGCGCCATCATCTTCGACAGCCCGGCCATCATCGCCATCATCGGGTCGCTGCTGTCGGGCTCCTCGCCGCCGGGCGGCGTCCCGAGCGCGGTGGCCATCTCGGTGAACAGGTGGCGGTAGGCCTCGAGCGTGCCGTTGGCCCACTGGCCGCGCGTGACCGCCTGAGGTTCGGGCGCAGGCGTGTCCAGCCCGAGCACGTCGGCGACGTGGTACCACGCGATGCGGGCCAGGTCGACGAACGCCAGGCGCACGGACGGATCGACGTTCGGCTCCGACGCCCCGCCGGTCGCGCCGAGCTGGGCGAACTGGCGGGCGGCGTCCCAGTTGAGCGGACCCTGGTTCTGCAGCGCCTTGGCCAGGTCGCCGAACATCGGCAGCGAGGAGAAGAAGTCGTCCGGCCGGCCCTCGGGTGTGTCGTCGGCCATGAGGTCGATGTTACGGGAGGACGCTCCACCCGCACCCCCGCGTCGCCGCTACCGTCGCCGGACGTGGCGTTGACGCAGCCGGTCGAGCAGGAGGCACCCCTCCGCGTCCACGTGACGGGCGCCGAGGGCAGCCTGGCCCGCCGCGTGCTCGCCCGGCTCGCCGAGCACGACCGCCTCGTCGACGGCTCCGCCACGGCGTGCGACGTCGTCATCCACCTCGGCGCGGAGGACCACGACCGCCGGGCGCAGCGCCGGGAGAACGTCACCGACGGGGCCAGGGCGATGCTCCACGACGCCACCGTCGGCGGGGCCTCGCACATCGTGCTGGTCTCGTCCGCCCTCGTGTACGGCGCCCATCCGAACAACCCCGTGCCCCTGACCGAGGACGCCATCCTGCGCCCGGATGCCGAGTTCGTGTACGCCCGGCAGCTGGCGACCGTCGAGGCGATGGTGGACCGCTGGCGGCGCGAGGTGCCGGGGCGCACGGTGACGGTGCTGCGCCCGGTCGTGGCGATGGCCGCCGACGGCACGCCGTCGCTGGCCGCCGCGCTCGCCGCCGGCTTCGGGCAGCGGTTCGGCGAGGACGACCCGCCCGCCCAGTTCCTCCACCTCGACGACCTGGCCGCGGCCGTCGTGCTGGCCGCCGAGCGGCGCCTCGACGGCGTGTTCAACGTGGCACCCGACGGCTGGGTGGCGGGCGAGCGCGTCCGCGCCCTGACCGGGGCCCGGCCGCGGATCCGCCTCCCGGACCGCGTCGCCGCCACCGTCGCGGCGTGGCGCTGGCGCTTCCAGCGCGGCCCGATCCCGCCGGGACTGCGCAGCTACACCCGGGATCCGTGGCTGGTCGCCAACGACCGGCTGAAGGCCCAGGGGTGGCGCCCGACGGTGACCAACGAGCAGGCCTACGTCGAGGGCACCGAAGCGCGCTGGTGGACGATGATCACCCCCAAGCGGCGCCAGGAGCTCACGCTGGGCGCAACGGCCGTGGCGCTCCTCGCCGCGGTCGTCGGCGTCGTCAGCCTGGTGCGCTGGTTGCGGCGCCGCCGGCGCTGACGTTCGGCGTCGACGGCGTGGTCGTCGTCGGCCGCGAGCCGGTGGTGGGCGAGGTCGCCGCGGCCGCCGTGGTCGTCGGGAGCGAGCCGGCCGTCGTCGACGGGGCGTCGCTGGTGGGCACGGAGCCCGCTGGTGGCAGGGTCGTGACGACCGTCACAGCGACCGTCGTGGTGGTCGCCGGAGCGGTCACGTCCCCGGTCGGGTCCTCGGGCATCGTCGTCACGGTCATCACGGCGAGTACGCCGTCGGCCCACGTGCACAGCCCGACGAGGTCGCCCTCGGCGTCGAGCACCGGTGTGCCCTCGTCGACCTCGAGCGTGGCGATCTCGCGCAGGGTCACGACGATCGGCTCGCCCGCCTGGACCACGACCGTGTCGGTCGGGGTGGGGGGCTCGTCGGCCAGCTCGTAGCCGTCGGGCCGGGTCGGCAGCGACACGAGCGTCACCCCGGACTCCTCGTCGTGGCGCACGACGTGGACGTCGATCACGTCGCCCGAGGGCAGCCGGGCAGCCATTCGGCCGGTCCGCGCCCCGGCCCCCGCGGCGGTCGTGATGCCCCATCCGTCGTCGCCCAGCGGGGTCACCACCGGGACCGGGGGCCGGTCGAGGGCGACGGGGCGTGCCGTCGGCTCGACGGTCGTGGCCGTCGAGGTCGAGGCCTCGGCGACGGGCGTGCCCCGCGGCGGCGTCATCGAGAGCGCGAGCAGGCCGATCAGCAGCAAGCTGACCGTGGCGGAGGCGACGATGAGGACTCTGCCGCCCGTCGACGTCGGTTCGTGCTCCGGTGGTCCGAGCTCGGACGGATGGCGCCACGGACGCTCGTGGGGCGGCAGCGGGGCGCGATCCACGGGCGCGCAGCGTACTGACGTCCGGGCCCCCGGCGCGGTCGCGGCGCCCCTGGCCAGGTCCGTCCGATCCGTCACAGGACCGGTCGGCGCCGCCATCTCGCGCTGCGGGCGGGCGGGGCTACGATGCCCCCGTGCTCCCACCCGAGACCGGCGACGACTGGCTGGCGCTGACCGCCGACGAGTTGCCGGTCGCCGAGGCGTACGCCTGGGCGGTCCGACCGGGGTGCGGCGCCGTCGTGCTCTTCAGCGGCACGGTGCGCGACCACGCCGACGGACGCGAGGGGGTCGAGCAGCTCGTTTACGAGGCTTACGACGACGCCGTCGTCACCCGTCTCTCCGCGATCGCGACCGAAGCCCGCAGACGCTGGCCGATGATCGGGCGCATTGCGATGTTGCATCGCACCGGCCGTCTCACGGTCGGTGAGTCCTCGGTCGTGGTGGTCGTCTCGACCCCGCACCGTGCCGAGGCGTTCGAGGCCTGCCGATACGCGATCGACGCGTTGAAGGCATCCGTCCCGATCTGGAAGCACGAGACCTGGCGTGACGGCAGTGCGTGGGGCACAGGAGCCACACCCATCGCTGACGCCGGGACCGTCGTGTGACCGCGGCCCTCATCGCTGTCGCCGTCGCCGTCGTGGTCATCGCCGCGGTGGCCGTCATCCGGGTTCGCCGCGCGCGCCGCGAGGACGGCGTGGAGATGTTCCGGCGCCAGATCGACGCGCTGTCATCCGAAGCCCGCCGGCCCGTGGTCGACAAGGTGCTCCGCCTCGAGGAGGAAGCGGCCGGGTCGCCGCCGGCGACGGGCGAGCCCGACGACGAGGACCGACCCTGATGGGGCGAGACGACATGCAGTCGCAGAACGAACCTGTGATCGGAGGTCGCCGTGGCGCGTGACCTCGCCATCGACCTCGGGACGGCGAACACGCTCGTGTACATGAAGGGCCGGGGGATCGTCCTCAACGAGCCCTCGGTGATCGCCCTCAACCGGCAGACCGGGGAGGTGCTGGCGACGGGGCGCGAGGCCTGGCAGATGATCGGCCGCACGCCGGGCTACATCGTCGCCGTGCGCCCGCTGCGCGGCGGCGCGATCACCGACTTCGAGATCACCGAGCGGATGATCAGGTTGCTGCTGCAACGAGTCGGCGTCAGCCGCTTCACGCGCCCGAAGGTCGTGATCTGCGTGCCGTCGGCGATCACCGAGGTCGAGCGCCGGGCCGTCACCGACGCCGCCCGCCGGGCCGGCGCCGCCGACGCCAACCTCATCGAGCAGCCGATGGCGGCGGCGATCGGAGCCGACCTGCCGATCGACGAGCCGGTCGGCAACATGGTGATCGACATCGGCGGCGGCACGAGCGAGACGGCGGTCATCAGCCTCGGTGGGATCGTCGCCCTGGAGGCCGTCCGCGTCGGCTCGTTCGACATCGATGCGGCGATCCAGAACTACGTGCGCCGGGAGCACGGCATCGCCATCGGTGAGCGTACGGCGGAGGAGATCAAGGTCGCCATCGGGTCGGCCGATCCGACCGATGACGAGACCCAGGCCGAGGTCCGCGGACGCGACCTCATGACCGGGTTGCCCAAGACCGTGTTGCTGACGCCAGAAGAGATCCGCTTCGCGATCGAGGACGTCGTCTCGGCGATCATCGCGTCGGTGATCCGCTGCCTCGCCAAGGCCCCACCCGAGCTGTCGCAGGACTTCCTCGTGCGCGGGATGTACCTCGTCGGCGGCGGCGCGCTGCTGCGCGGGCTCGCCAAGCGCATCGAGCGCGAGACGAAGGTGCCGGTGAAGCTGTCGAACGTGCCGCTCGAGGCCGTCGTGCTCGGTGCCGGGCACGTCATCGAGCACTACGAAGCGCTCAAGGGCATGTTCATGGGCGCCCGTCGCTGACGATGGTCCGCGCTCCTCGCGACCGCGCGCTCGACACCGGGCTGCACCAGATCCGCGAGGAGTTCGAGGTCCCTGCCGGCTTCGGCCCGGAGGTCGCCCTCGCCGCCGTGCAGGCCGCCCGGCGCACGCCGGGCCGCGCCCACGTCGACCACACCGACCGGCCGTTCGTGACCCTCGACCCGGCCGGCGCCACGGACCTCGACCAGGCGTTCGCGCTCGAGCGCGCCGGCGACGACATCATCCTGCACTATGCGATCGCCGACGTCGGCTTCTTCGTCGACCACGGCGATCCCCTCGACGCCGAGGCGTGGCGTCGCGGCCTCACCGTGTACCTGCCCGACGAGCGGGCGCGGCTGTACCCCGCGGCCCTGTCCGAGGGTGCGGCGAGCCTGCTCCCCGACGGGCCGCGCCCGGCCGTCGTGTTCACCGTGCGCATCGACGGCGCCGGGGCGGTGCGCCTCGACGGCGCCGAGCGGGCGCTCGTGCAGAGCCGCGCGAAGCTCGCCTACGAGACGGTGCGCCCCGAGGACCTGCCGCCCGAGCTCCCCGAGCTGGCGCGGCGCATCCGCGCCGCCGAGGACCGCCGCGGTGCGCCACGGGTGGAGTTCCCGGAGCAGGAGCTCGTGCGTGTCGACGGGCAGTGGGCGCTGCGCTTCGACCCCCGTCTGCCCAGCGAGGACGACAACGCCGCCCTCTCGCTGGCTACCAACCTCGCCGTCGCCGAGGCCCTCCTCGCCGCCGGCACTGGGCTGTTCCGCGTGATGGCCGAGCCGACCGAGCGGCGCGTCGAGCGGCTGCGCCGCACCGCCCGGGCGTTCGGGCTGACGTGGCCGCCCGAGTTGTCGCTCGCCGAGTTCCAGCGCTCGCTGTCGACGGCGGACCCGCGTGGCGCGGCGTTCCTCGTCGCCGTGCGCCGGGCCGGCGGCGGCGCGTCGTATGCGCCGTTCACCGAGGGGACCACGCCGTGGCACGCGGCGATGGCGGCGACGTATGCCCACGCCACGGCACCGTTGCGCCGGCTCGCCGACCGCTACGTCGTCGAGGCCGCCCTCGCCGTCGCCAACGGCGACCGGGTCCCCGACGACGTGGCGCAGGCGTTCACCGAGCTGCCGACCGTGATGGAGCGTGCCGAGCAGCGGGCGAACGGCGTCGACCGGGCGGTGATCGACCTCGCCGAGGCGGTGCTGCTCGCCGGGCACGAGGGCACCGTGTTCGACGCCGTCGTCGTCGACGAGGACGACCGCGGTGCGGTGGTCCAGGTGATCGACCCGGCCGTGCTCGCCCGGGTCACCACCGACGGGGTGGACCCCGGTGACGGCGTGCGCGTCCGCCTGGAGCGCGCCGATCCGGCGACCCGCTCGGTCGAGTTCGCCCGCGTCGGCTAGCGGCGCCGCGCACGACGCGGGTAGCGTGGCCGGCGAAGGGGAGTAGCCCTCTCGCCGGTCGATCGACACGCTGGCAGAAGATGCCCGGTCGGCCGGGTCCGGTTCGCCGGGCGGGCGAGACCTTCGACGCAGGTGCACGCGCGCACCGGGTCGAAGGCCGTCCGGCACGTTCCTCCCGGTGCCAGACAGATGGGACGGGAGCAGCAACGTGTTGATGGCGACCCTGGTGAGCTTCGCCGTGATCTTCGTCGCGGAGCTCGGTGACAAGAGCCAGCTGATGGCCCTCACGTTCGCCACCCGCTACCGGGCCGTGCCCGTGCTCATCGGGATCACCGCGGCGACGGGCGTCGTCCACGCCATGTCGGTCGGCTTCGGCGGGGTGCTCGGTGCGGCGCTGCCGACGCGCGCGATCGCCGTCATCGCCGGCCTCGCGTTCATCGGCTTCGGCCTCTGGACGTTGCGTGGCGATGAGCTGTCCGACGAGGACGAGCGCCGCGCCGCGGTCCCGGCGCGCAACGTGGTGCTCACGATCGGCACCGTGTTCTTCCTCGCCGAGCTCGGCGACAAGACGATGCTGGCGACCATCACGCTCGCCACCCGCGAGGGGCTGTTCGGCACGTGGCTCGGCTCGACGGTCGGGATGGTGGTCGCCGACGCCCTGGCGATCGGTGCCGGGCACCTGCTCGGCACGCGCCTGCCCGAGCGGTTCATCAAGTACGCCGCCGCGGCCTCGTTCTTCGTGTTCGGCGCCCTCCTCCTGCGCGACGCCGCCGTCAGCTGACCGAACCGGAGCCGGAACGCACCGGCCCGCGCCGGGATCGGTCAACTTTCCGCGAAAACGGAACCCATGCGTCCGTTTTCGCGGAAAGTTGACGCAACGGACGCGATCGCCGCGACGGGGGAGTCCGGGTCAGGCGGGGTCGAGGCGGACGACGGGGCCCTCCCGGGACAGGGCGTAGACCTCGCCCTGGGGCCCGTCGACCACGGCGGTGACCGATGGGAGCTGCCCGAGCTCGACGTGGCGGCCGGGCGCCATCTCGAAGCCGGTCCCGAGGACCTCGATCGCCCACACCCGGCCGGCGCAGTAGTCCCCGTACACGTACCAGCCGACGAGATCGGGCACCGGCCCGCCGCGCACCCGCACGCCGCCGGCGACGGAGCAGCCGACGGCCGGGTTCTCGTAGGTGAAGAACGGCGGCACCGGGTCCTCGATCGCCACGTCGTCGTTGAACGGCGCAGTGCCCTCCAGCGCACTCCACCCGAAGCTCTCGCCGCGTCCGGCGTCGCGGCCGTTGATGGCCGGGGCGACGTCGATCTCCTCGAACGCGTTCTGCCCGACGTCGCCGATCCACAGGTCGCCGGTGGCGCGGTCGAACGAGAAGCGCCACGGGTTGCGCAAGCCGCTCGACCAGATCTCCGGACGTGCCGCGGGGTCGTCGACGAACGGGTTGTCCGCCGGCACCGTGTACGGCTGATCGCCCGACGGCGTCGGATCGATGCGCAGGATCTTGCCGAGCAGGTCCCCGAGATCGGCCGCCCGGCGGTCCGGATCGCCGGCGCCCCCGCCGTCGCCGGTGCCGATGTAGAGCATCCCGTCGGGGCCGAACGTCAGGTCGCCGCCGTTGTGGTTGTCGAACGGCTGCTCGATCTCGAGCAGGACGCGGGCTTCGTCGGGCGGCGCGAACCTGCCGTCGTCGTCGACGGCGTACTCCGCGATCACCGTGTCGTCGCCAGTGTCGGTGTAGTTGACGTACGCACGGTCGCCGTCCGGCGAGAACGTCAAGCCGAGCAGGCCCTGCTCGCCCCGCGCCTCGGTGCGGTCGCTGATGTCGAGCACCGTGGCCGTGCCCTCGCCGGTCACCCGGGTGATCGTGCCCCCCTGGCTGACGACGTAGAGCGCCTCGTCACCGTCCCGCCAGGCGAGGTCGACGGGACGGTCGAACGTACCGATCTCGGTGAACGTGACGGCTGGCTCGCGGCCGGTCGTCGGTGCCGCGGTGGTGGTCGTGATCGAGGAGCTCGGGGCCGAGGTCGGTGCCGAGCCGGGAGCGGCCGTCCCGGGCAGCGTCGCGAGCGTGTCGCCGGGCGCCGACGCCGGCACCGGCACCGTCTGCGGGGCCGACGTCGTGCCGGTCGTGTCGTCGTCGTCGCTGCACCCGGCCGCGGCCAGGACGAGCGCGACTGCCGTGAGCGTGATGCGACGCACGTTCATCGCGGTGGCCTGATGCGCGCGAGCCCCTCCTGCACGACGCTGACGACGAGGCGGCCGTCGGCGCTGAAGATCGCCCCGCCGGCCAGCCCCCGCGCCGAGCCGGTCGAGATGGCACGCTGGTCGTACAACAGCCACTCGTCGGCCCGGAAGTCGCGGTGGAACCACATCGCGTGGTCGAGGCTGGCCATCTGGATGCCCGGGCTGTCCCAGGCCAGCCCGAACGGCAGGACGGTCGTGTCGAGCAGGGTCATGTCGCTGGCGTACGTCACCACGCACGCATGCACCACCGGGTCGTCCGGGAGCCGGCCGTCGGCGCGCAGCCACACTCGCTGGGAGTCCGAGGGGACGCCCTTGCGGCTGAAGGGGTCACCATCGATGTAGCGGATGTCGATCGGACGGGGACGGTCGTACCACTCGCCGATCTGGTCCCGGTACGGCGCCATCCGCGTCTTCCAGTCGGGCAGCGACTCGGGGTCCGGCAGGTCCTGCGGCATCGGCAGCTGGTGATCGGGGCCCGTCTCGGGCGTGTGGAAGCTGGCCTGCAGGTTGAAGATCGCCCGGCCGTGCTGGATCGCGACGACCCGGCGCGTCGTGAAGCTGCGCCCGTCGCGCAGGCGATCGACCTCGTAGAGGATCGGCACGCTCGGATCCCCCGGACGCAGGAAGTAGGCGTGCAGCGAGTGGACGAGGCGCGAGGGGTCGTCGACGGTGCGCGCCGCGGCGACCAGCGCCTGGCCGGCGACCTGACCACCGAAGACGCGCTGGCGGTTCTCGTCCGGTGACCGGCCACGGAAGATGTTCACCTCGATCGGTTCCAGGGCGAGAAGGGTCACGAGCTCATCGAGGGCCGCTTGCACGGGGGTCATCCTCGCGCGACGGGCCGCTCCGACACCCGTACGCTGACCGGCCGATGGAGGACTGGCGTGCACACGCACTGGCGGCGAAGGGGTTCATGCCGCCGGAGGAGGGGGATGCGTTGCACGCGGCGGCGCTCGCCGCGGCCAGAGCGGTGCCGGGGGCGCCGCTCGTCGAGATCGGCTCGTACTGCGGTCGCTCGACCGTGTGGCTCGGCGCCGCCGCCCGCGAGGCGGGCACGGTGCTGTTCGCCGTCGACCACCACCGCGGTTCCGAGGAGAACCAGCCGGGCTGGGAGTGGCACGACCCGTCGGTCGTCGACGCGCGGGTCGGGAAGATCGACACCCTGCCGTTCTTCCGGGCGACGATCCACGACGCCGGGCTCGAGGACCACGTCATCGCGGTCGTCGGCCGCTCCCCGGACGTGGCCCGCTTCTGGGGCACCCCCGCGGCGCTGGTGTTCATCGACGGCGGCCACGGCGCCGAACCGGCTCGTGCCGACTACGAGGGCTGGGCGCCGCACGTGGCGCTCAACGGGACGCTCGCCATCCACGACGTGTTCCCCGACCCCGCCGACGGCGGCCGCCCGCCGTACGAGGAGATCTTCGTGCCCGCGCTGCAGAGCGGTCGCTTCAAGCTCGCCGCCGCCGTCGGCTCGCTCCGCCTGCTGACCCGCGTCGACTGACGCCCTGCACCGACCCGAACATGAGCGGTGGGGCCGCTGGGGGTGCTGGTTGCTCATGTTCGGGTGTGGGCGTGGGTTGAAGGTGAGCAACGGGGTCGTCGGCAACGCAGACTGCTCACGTTCGGGGCGGGGTGTGGGCCGATGGTGAGCGTTGGGGTCGCTGGGGGTGCTGGTTGCTCATGTTTGGGGTGGGCGTGGCTGAAGGTGAGCGATCGAGTCGTTGGCGGTGCTGGTTGCTCACGTTCGGGGGTGGGCGTGGGCCGATGGTGAGCGTTGGGGTCGCTGAGGGTGCAGCTCGCTCATGTTTGGGGTGGGCGTGGGTTGAAGGTGAGCGTTGGGGTGGCCGGCAACGCAGACCGCTCACGTTTGAGGCGGGGTGTGCGCCGATGGTGAGCGTTGGGGTCACTGACGGTGCAGCTCGCTCATGATCGGGGCGGGCGTGGCTGAAGGTGAGCGATCGGGTCGTTGGTGGTGCTGGTTGCGCATGTTTGGGGGTGGGCGTGGGTTGAAGGTGAGCGTTGGGGTGGCCGGCAACGCAGACCGCTCACGTTTGAGGCGGGGCGTGGGCCGATGGTGAGCGATCGGGTCGCTGGGGGTGCAGCTTGCTCATGTTCGGGGCGGCTCCGGCGACAGGGACCGGGCGCGGGCGCGGGCAGGGGCGCGGCGCGTGGCAGCATGCAGCGTGGCCAGCACCGTGTTGCTCTGCACCGACGGATCCGACCTCGCGATCGAGGCCCTGCGTCGCGGCTTGGAGGTGCTCGCACCGGCGGACCGCACGGTCGTGGCCACCGTCGTCGAGCTGGCCAACCCGATCGACGTGGTCGGCGCCGGGATGGCGGGCGGCGTCATCAGCCCCGACCAGGCGCGTCGCGAGGAGGAGGCCAGGGTCGCCGCCGGTGAGCACGTGCTCGCCGAGACCGTCGCCGCGCTCGGCCTGACCGGCGCCGAGACCGTCCTGCTGCGCGGTGACCCCGGCTCGGCGCTGTGCGAGCTGGCAGGGGGGTTGCCGGCGTCCGTGATCGTGGTCGGGACCCGCGGTCGGGGTGGGCTGCGCCGCGCCGTGCTCGGCTCGGTCTCGGACCACGTCGTGCGCAATGCACCATGCCCCGTGGTCACGAGCGGCGCCACCGCCTGACCGGCGCGGTCACGTGACGTCCGGCAATCCTGGCCACCTCGCCCCGAGCTGATCGGCTTCGCTGGGCGCATGCCGCCCGTCGTGGCCCTGCACCGGAGTCCGGACCACCGCTTCTCGAAGCCGTCGGTCGACCGGGTGACGCTCGTTGCCGGCGTGGGCGTCGAGGGCGATGCGCACTCGGGCCCGAGCGTCCGTCAGCGATCGCGCGTGGCCGTCGATCCCACGCAGCCGAACCTGCGGCAGGTGCACCTGGTCCCGGCGGAGCTGTTCGACCTCCTCGCATCGCACGGCCACGCCGTCGCGCCCGGCGACCTCGGCGAGAACGTGACGCCGCGAGGACTCGACGTGCACGCCCTGCCGGTCGGATCGATGCTCCTCCTCGGCCGTGACGCGCTGGTGGCCGTCACCGGCCTGCGCACCCCGTGTGTCCAGATCGAGCGGTTCCAGCCGGGCCTGCTCGGCCACCTGGCGTACCGGACGCCCGACGGCGAGTTCGTCCGCCGGGGAGGGATCATGGGCGTCGTGATCCGCGGTGGCGAGGTCGTCGTCGGAGATCCCATCACCGTGGCGCCACCCCCGGGGCCACCCCGCCCACTCCAGCCTGTCTGAGGACGGTCGCCGCCCGTGCCTCGCCGCGTTCGGTGAGCTGCTCGCGGTTCACCCGGCACGGGGGTGGTGGTGGCCCGATCCGGGGCGTACAACTCGACGGGGGAGGTGGCATGGCCTTCGACATCGAGGTGACCGGCTCACTGCAGCGCACGGTCCGCCGCCGGCTCTCGGACATCGTCGGCGACGACGCGGTGCACGACCGGCACGGGCACGTCGTCGTGTCCGTGGGCGACCAGGCGGCGATGATCGGCCTCCTGCACCGCCTCAACGACCTCGGGCTGGAGATCGAGCGCGTCGAGCGGACCGATCGCGCCACCCAGCAGCGACCGGTGTGAGCCGCGATCGGTGTTCCCGGAACTTGCTTCCTGCGGAAACGCGTAGGGTGGTCCCCGGAGGGGGTCGCATGATCCGATCGCGCCGGAGCGGCGGGGTGCTGCGGGCGAAGCTCACGCGCCCCGCGTTGTCCGATGGCGTGATCGCCCGTCCGCGTCTGCTCGAGCGCATCGATCCACGGGCCCGGGTCGTGTACGTCGCCGCGCCACCCGGCTTCGGCAAGACGACGCTCGTCGCGCAGTGGGCCCAGGACTGCGCCGATCCGCTGGCATGGGTCTCGCTCGACCTGCTCGACGAGGTCCCCGAGGTGTTCTGGCGGCACGCCATCGGCGCGATCCGCAGCGTGGTCCCGACCGTGGACGAGGATCCGCAGCTCGCGCTCCGTGCCGAGTCGTCGAGCTGGCGCTTCCTCCACCTGCTGATCGCCCAGGTGGAGGCGTGGCAGACCAGGGTCACCGTCGTGCTCGACGGGCTCTCCGCGCTCACCGATCAGCGCGCCGCCGACGGGCTGGCACTGCTCGTCGAACGGATCGGTGACCAGCTCCGCCTCGTCGTCACCGCACGCGTCGACCCGGCGCTGCCCCTGGCGCGGTGGGGGACGCGCGGCTGGCTCGCCGAGATCCGCGAGCGCGACCTGCGCCTGACCGACGACGAGGCGCTGCAGGTCGCGTCGACGTTCGGCGAGCTCGGCCTCGTCGACGACGTGTACCTCGGGATGAACCGGCGCGCCGACGGCTGGCCGATCGCGTTCCACCTCGCCCTGCTCTACGCGCAGGGCGCGCCCAGCCCTGAAGAGGGAGCGGCGGCGATGGCCCGCTCGGAGCGCGAGCTGGGCGACTACGTCGTCGCCGAGATCCTCGACCGCCTGCCGGGGGACGAGCGGGAGGTCGTGCTCGACCTGTCGGTCGCGGAGTGGTTCGATGCCGCCCTCGTCGCCGAGCTCGCCGGGGCGCGCGCCGGTGCCGTCGTCGACGACCTGCGCCGCCGCCGACTGCTCATCTCCGACATCCCCGGTCGTCCCGAGCAGTTGCGATTCCACCCGCTGTTCCGTGAGCTGCTCGACGCCGAGCTCCGCTGGCGTGATCCCGATCGCCATCGTGCCGCGCAGCGGCGGCTGACCGAGGTGCTGCACCGACGCGAGCGCGCCCAGGCGTGGCGCGTGGGTGCCCCCGACGCCGACCGGCGGGGTCCGGCCGTCGCTCCCGGGAGGCTGCCCACCGAGGACCTCACCGCGCGCGAGCTGAGCATCCTGTCGTTCCTGCCGACCTACCTGTCCTACGGGGAGATCGCCGAGCAGCTGTACCTGAGCGTGAACACCGTGAAGTCGAACCTCAAGGCCGTGTACCGCAAGCTCGGGGTGAACACGCGCTCCGGGGCGGTGCTGGCCGGCCGCTCGGCCGGGCTGCTCTGATCGTGTGGCGGGCGTGGCTGCGGCGCGCCGTCGGCGTCGCGCTGGTGGTCGCCGGCTCGGTCGCGGTCGCGGTCGTCGTGATCGTGCAGTCCGTGGTGCTCGACGCCGGGACGTACCGGAGCGCGCTGGCCGCGACGGATGCGTACGACCGCATCTACACCGAGGTGCTCGCCGACCCGGAGCTGGCGGCCGTCACCGAGGACCTCCTCGGCGAGCTCGGCCTGCCGCCCGAGCTGCGCGGCCAGGCGCGCATCATGGCCGCCAACGTGCTGCGCTGGGCCGCCCCGCCCTCGACGGTGCGCGTCGCCACCGAGGCCGTCATCGGCGGCGCGCTCGCCTACGTCCGGGGCGACGTGCCGCGACTGCGGGCCGACCTCGTCGTGACCGGCATCGCCGAACGGCTCCCCGCCACGATCGAGCTCGAGGTCCGCACCCTGCTGGCGTCGGCAGCGGAGCAGACGGTCGCCTCGGTCGGCGAGCTGGAGCAGGTCCTCTCGCGGCTCGGCGACGAGCTCGCAGCCGGCGTGGTCCCCGCTGCGATCCCGGTCGTCGGCGGGGCCACGTTCGATCCCCTCGACGTCGCCGACGCGATCGTCGCCGCGCTCGGCGAGCGGGCGGACGCGGCGACGCGCGAGGTGATCGTGGGTGCGGTCCTCGCCGGCGACCAGCGCGACGCCGTCATCGCCGCGGCCGCGACGGCGGTGGCCGAGCACGGTGCGGCGCTCGCCGCTCGGCTGCGCGCGACCTCCAGCATCGACCTCGTCGCCGTCGTCGCCGAGCACGGCGAGCGGCCCGTCGGCAGCGTGGTCGGCGCCTTCGACGACGCCCGCGCGCTGGCGCGCTGGTTCGGGCCGTGGACGGCGCTCGTCGGGGTGCTCGTCACGATCGCCGGCGGGGCGCTGCTCGCGTGGGGGCGGCCGTGGCGAGAGGCGATCGCGTGGCTCGGTGGTTCGGTGGTGGCAGCCGGTGCCCTCCTCGCCGCAGGCTGGGTCCTCGCCGCCCGCGTGGTCGACTCGCCGTTCGAGGCGGCGACGAGCGGGGGCACGGCGTGGAACCTGCCGCACGCCGCGCACGTGCTGCTCGCGGACGTCGGCGACCACGTCACCGGGCATGCCGACGCCATGGTGTGGCGGGTCGCGGCCGTGCTCGTGGTGGCCGGCGCAGTGCTCGTCGCCGGCAGCCTCCTCGGCCGCGTGACGTTCGCGGTGCCCGAACGGCGCACGGTCGTGGTCGGAGCCGCGCTCGTCGCAGGCGCGCTGGTCGTCGGGGCGATCGTCTCGACCGTGCCGGAGCCGGTGCGCGCGTGCAACGGGGATCCCGCGCTGTGCGACGAGCCCTACGACGAGGTCACGTTCGCCGCCACGCACAACGCGATGTCCGCGCCCGACGTCGTGCAGTTCTGGCCGGAGCACGACGGCGGGATCACCGAGCAGCTCGACGCCGGGGTGCGCGCCCTGCTCATCGACACCAAGCACTGGGAGCCGCTGCCGTCGGTGGACGCGCTCGTCGCGCTCGCCGAGGACGAGCGGCTGCCGCTGCCCCGTCCGCTCGCCGAGTCGCTGTACGAGCGCCTGCGGGGCCTGCGCGACGGCCGGCCCGGTGCCTTCCTGTGCCACATCCACTGTGGCTTCGGCGCGCAACCACTCGTCGAGGGCCTCTCCGAGGTGCGCCGCTTCCTCGAGCGCAACCCCGACGACGTGGTGACGCTCATCATCCAGGACGAGATCCCGACCGACGAGACGGTGGCGGCGTTCGAGGAGGCCGGGCTGCTCCCGTACGTGCACGAGCACCACGCCGACGATCCGTGGCCGACGCTCGGGAGCCTGATCGCGCGCGACGAGCGGCTCGTCGTGTTCGCCGAGAACGAGGGTCCGCCGCCGGCGTGGTACGCCAACGCGTTCGAGGCGATGCAGGAGACGCCGTTCCTGTTCCTGACCCCGGAAGCGTTCTCGTGCGAGGAGAACCGCGGACGCCGGGACGCCACGCTGTTCCAGCTCAACCACTGGGTCCAGCGGATCGCGCCGGACCGCGTCGACGCGACGGTCGTCAACCAGCTCGACGTGATCGTGGATCGGGCCCGAAGATGTGCGGCCGAGCGCGGGCTGCAGGCGAACTTCCTGGCGGTGAACTTCTACAACATCGGCGACGTCGTGCGGGCTGCCGCCGTGCTCAACGGCCTCGAGTGACCGGGTTCAGAACCGCCAGATCAGCGGCACGTACAGCACCACGACGACCCCGTACATCACGAGCAGTGGGAGCCCGAGCTTCCAGTAGTCACCGAAGCGGTAGCCGCCCGGGCCCTTCACCATCAGGTTGACGGCGGTCGACACCGGTGTGAGCACGGCGGCCGCGGCGGCGATCCCGACGCCGAGCAGGATCGGCTTCGGCGACACCTCGAGATCCTCGGCGGCCGCGATCGCGACGGGGATCAGGACGAGCGCGGTGGCCGTGTTGCTGATCACGGCCCCCATCGCCGCCGCGAGCACGAAGACGCCGAGGAGGAGGACGCGTGGCCCGGCGCCGCCGACCAGGTCGACGAGCGCCTCGGCGACGTCGTCCGCGGCACCGCTCACCTGCATCGCGGTCGACACCGGGATCATGCCGGCGACGAGCACCACGGTCGTCCACGAGACCGCGTGGTACAGCCGCGACATCGTCATCACGCGCAGGACGACCAGCGCACCGGCCGCCAACAGCCCGGCCGCGGCCGGGGCGACCGCGCCCGATGCGAGCAGCACGACCATCGCCGCCGTGACGCCGATCGCCTCCCACGACTTCAGCCCGAGTGGAACCGCCTGGCTGCGCAGCACGGAGGGGTGGTCGATCACCATCACGTCGCGGTCGAGGTCGATCTCCCGGTCGAGCGCCTGCCACTCACCTTGCACGAGCAACGTGTCGCCGACGGCCAGCTCGACCGCCTCGGCGCCCACGTCCTCGCCGCCACGCTGGACGGCGAGGATGATCAGGTCGCCGCTGTCGGTCACCATCCCCGGGAACACCGTGACGCCGATGAGCCCCGAGCGTGGCGGGACGACGAGCTCGGCCACGCCGTGGTGGCGGCCGACGAGCCGGTCGTCGGCCACGATCGGCTCGTCGGTGACGTCGAGGCCGACGCGCCCGGCGAAGCTCCGGACGCGCTCCGCCGGTCCCCGCACGATCACCACGTCGTCCGGCGCGAGCACGTCCGGGTGGGCGAGCTCGGGCTGGTCCCCGATCTGCACACCGACGAGCTCGACGTCGCCGGGGAGGTCCTCGACGAGCTCGTCGAGGACGCAGGTCGTGACGGGCGCCGTCGGCGGCACGACCAGGCGGTAGACGTGCCGCTCGCCGAGATAGTGCTCGCGCAACGTCCGGGCGTGCGTGCTGAGGTCGGCCGGCAGGGTCCGCGGCGCTCGGGCGGGGAGCAGCCGCTCACCGAACAGCACGACGATGGCGATCGTCCCGGCGAGCAGTGGCACGCCGACGAGGGCGAACTCGAAGAACCCGAAGCGCCCGGTGCCCGCGGCCTCCGACGCGTCGGAGACGAGCACGTTCACGGGCGTCCCGGTCAGGGCGAGCATGGACCCGGCGTGGGCGGCGAACGCGAGGGGCATCAGCAGGCGCGACGTGGGCAGTTGCTTGCGCACCGCCAGCACGATCACCATCGGGAGCAGCGCGGCGACGGCGCCGTTGACGCTGATGATCGCCGTCAGCACCGCGCACAGCAGCATCATCGCCACCAGCAGCCGGCGCGGGTCACCGCCGGCGACCGTGCTGAGCCGTTCCCCGGCCCATGCCGTGACCCCGGTGGAGTCGAGCGCGGCGCTGACCACGAACAGCGTCGCGATGAACACCACGGTCGGGTCGCCGAAGCCGGCGACGGCCTGGTCGAGGTCCAGCACGCCCGTGGCGACCAGCGCCAGCGACGCGCCGACGGCGACGATCTCGACCGGCAGGCGGTTCGACACGAACAGCACGACCGTGGCGGCGAGGGTGCAGAAGACGATCCCCGCATCCGACACGAACCGACCGTACGGTGGGCCGCACGCGCCGCCGAAGACCCGATACGGGTGTTTTCCGGCGTCGCGTGTGTGGCGATCCGCGCCACGTCGGGGGTGGCTCCCCACTCGAAGGTGAGCGGTGGGGTCGCTAGTGGTGCAGGGTGCTCATGTTCGGGAGGGGGCCGTGGCCGAAGGTGAGCGGTGGGGTCGCTGGTGGTGCGGGGTGCTCATGTTCGGGAGCGGGGCCGCGGCCAAAGATGAGGGATGGGGGCGCCGGTGGTGCAGGGTGCTCATGAGCGGGTGCTGGCCCTGGGTCGAATGTGAGCGATGGGGCCCGTCGGCGCGCGGATCGCTCATATTCGGGTGCCGGTCCGGGTCGAAGGTGAGCGATGGGGTCGCCTGCGACGCACTTGCTCATGTTCGGGGCCGCCCGTGGCCGAAGGTGAGCGGTGGGGTCGCTGGTGGTGCGGGGTGCTCATGTTCGGGTGCTGGCCCTGGGTCGAAGGTGAGCGGTGGGGTCGCTGGTGGTGCGGGGTGCTCATGTTCGGGAGCGGGCCGTGGCCGAAGGTGAGCGGTCGGGCCGGTCGGCGCGCGGATCGCTCATGTTCGGGTGCCGGTCCGGGTCGAAGGTGAGCGGTGGGGTCGCCTGCGACGCAGGCTGCTCATGATCGGGGGCAGGCCGCGACCGAAGGTGAGCGAACGGGCCGGTCGGGGTGCGGGGCGATGATGCGCGATGCGAAGACCAGCGGCGCGGAACGCTCGTGCTCGGGCGTCACGACACGGCCGGGACCCGTGCCGCCGAAGACCCGATTCGGGTGTTTTCGGCGTCGATCGGGGTTGTTGCGACCGACACATGCAACGCGCGATCATCGTCGGCGCCGACTTCGATCCCGTCCCGTCGGCGCGATCGGCGGGGGTGTCGGTCCTCGTGCGCGACGAGCCGCCGGCCGGGATCCCGCTCGGGGTGCCCGTCGCGTCCGGGAGCGAACCTGCCGCCGCGCTCGGCCTCGACGCGGCCGAACTGAGCGCAGCCGGGTTCAGCGGTCGCCGCGGGACGTCGCTGACGGTGCCTCGTGACGGCACGGTCGCCGTCGCGCTCGGCGCGGGCGACGGCGGGGCCGCCGACGCCGCGGCGGTGCGCGAGCTCGCCGGCGCCTTCGCCGCCTCCGCGGCGACGCAGCCCGACGTCGCGTTCGTGCTCCCCGACGGTGTCGAGCCCACCGCCGCGGCCGCCGCTGCGGTCGAGGGCATCGTGCTCGCCCGCTACCGGTGGGACGCGCTGAAGTCCGAGCCCGCAGCCCGCCCGTTGGGCTCGATCACGATCGTGGCGCCGGACGAGGCAGCGGCGACGGCCGGTGCGAGCCGCGGGCTGCGCTTCGCCGCGGCGACGGCGCTCGCCCGCGACCTCGCCAACACACCGCCGGCGCACCTGTCGGCGACCCGCATGGCCGAGCTCGCCCAGGAGCTGGGCGGCACCGCCGGGCTCGACGTCGAGGTGTTCGGCCGCGACGAGCTGATCGAGCTCGGGTGCGGCGGGATCATCGCCGTGAACGGCGGCAGCGCCGAACCGCCGCGGATGATCAGGCTGACCTACACGCCGGACACCGCGACCGGCCGCCTCGCCTTCGTCGGCAAGGGGATCATGTACGACTCCGGCGGCATCAGCCTGAAGCCCGGCGACGCCGTGCACGCCACGATGAAGAACGACATGTCCGGCGCCGGCGCCGTCCTCGCGGCGATGCTCGGCCTGCGCGACGCCGGGTGCACGACCGCCGTGACCGGCTATCTCATGTGCACCGACAACCTCCCGTCGGGCACCGCCGCCAAGCTCGGCGATGTGATGACGGTGCGTGGCGGCACGACCGTCGAGATCGTCAACACCGATGCCGAAGGACGCCTCGTCATGGCCGATGCACTCGTCCTCGCCGCGGAGGAGGAGCCCGATGCGATCGTCGACATCGCGACGCTCACGGGTGCGTGCATGCGGGCGCTCGGTGAGCAGGTCGCCGGCGTGATGGGCAACGACGCCGGCCTCGTCGAGCAGGTCCGGCGGGCCGGTGCGGTGACGGACGAGCCGGTCTGGGAGCTGCCCCTCGAGGGCCGGTACCGCACGCAGCTCGACTCCGACGTCGCCGATCTCAAGAACCTCGGTGGCGCCAACGCCGGTGCGATCACCGCGGCGCTGTTCCTCGCCGAGTTCGTGGCCGGGCGGCCCTGGGCGCACATCGACATCGCCGGCACCGCCCAGTCGGACTCGTCGGCCTCGTGGCGCCCCGCGGGCTGCACCGGGTTCGGCGCGCGCCTCCTGCTCCAGCTCGCCCTCGACTTCCGCGCGCCGCGGTCATGAGCGACGCCGCCGTCGGCGCAACCGAGCGCGGCGGGGTCCAGCGACTGCTCGACGCGATCGAGCGCGTCGGCAACAAGGTGCCGCACCCGGCGATCATCTTCCTCGGCCTCGTCGTCCTGGTCATCGTGCTGTCGGCGATCCTCGCCGCGTTCGGCGTCGAGGTCACCTACGAGGTCGCCGAGCCCGAGCCCGCGGTCGTCGAGACCTACCTGCCGACCGGGTCGGTCGTCGAAGAGCCGGTGCCCGGGCTCGGGGACTACACGCCGGTGGACTTCGAGATCCACACCGAGACGACGTCGATCCGCAGCCTGCTCGGCACCGACGGCGTCCGCTTCATCTTCTCGTCCTTCGTCAACAACTTCGCCTCCTTCAGCGTGGTCGCCGTCGTGTTCGTGGCGATGATCGGCGTCGGTGTCGCCGAGGAGGCGGGGTTGATGGGCGCGCTCATCCGCAAGCTCGTCCAGGTCGCGCCCCGCCACGCGCTGACGTTCATCATCGTCCTGGTCGGTGGGCTCTCCAGCGTCGCGACCGACGCCGGCTACCTGATCCTCATCCCCCTCGCCGCGGCGGCGTTCCTGAGCGTCGGCCGCCACCCCCTGGCCGGTCTCGCCGCCGCCTATGCGGGCGTGAGCGCCGGCTTCGCGGTGAACGTGCTGCTGACGCCGCTCGACGGTCTGCTCACCGAGGTCACCAACGAGGCGATCGCCCTGGACGACCCGGGCCGATCGATCGACCTCACGGCAAACCTCTGGTTCTCGATCGCGTCGACCGTGTTCGTCGCCGCGGTGATCACGTTCATCGCCGAGCGGATCACCGAGCGCAGCCTCGGCCCGTACGTGCCCGAGGGCGACGTCCACGTCGCCGAGGAGGCACCGGAGGGTGAGCCCCGCGGGCTGCGCTACGCGCTGCTCGCCGTCGGTGTCGCGACGCTCGGCGTCGTGCTGCTGACCGTGCTGCCCGACGCACCGCTGCGCAACCCCGAGACCGGTGCGATCTTCAACGACTCGCCGCTGATGGACAGCCTCATCTTCATCATCACGATGCTGTTCCTCGTCGCCGGGATCGGTTACGGGATCGGGGCGCGGACGATCACGTCGAGTGTGGACGTGGTGAACGCGATCGTGAAGACGTTCTCCGGGCTCGCCGGGCTCGTCTTCCTGCTGCTGCTGATCAGCCAGTTCATCGCCTACTTCAACTTCAGCAACATGCCCACGGTCGTCGCCGTGAAGATGGCCGACCTCCTCGAGAGCGCCGACATCGGCGCGCTCTGGCTGCTGATCGGCTTCGTCATCGTCATCCTGATCCTCGATCTGATCATCCCCGGCTCACTGCCGAAGTGGGCGATCTTCGCGCCCATCTTCGTGCCCCTCTTCCTGCGCCTGGATGTCGCGCCGCAGACGGTGCTCGCGGCCTACCGGCTCGGCGACTCGCCGATGAACGTGATCACCCCGCTGATGGTGTACCTGCCGTTCATCGTCATCGTCGCCCAGCGCTACCGGAAGGACGCCGGGCTCGGCACGATCATCTCGTTGATGATCCCGTACACGCTGATCGTCCTCGTGACGTGGCTCGCGTTCTTCATCGTCTGGTACCTGCTCGGCATCCCGATGGGCCCGGGGTACCCGGCAAAGCTCTGACCCGACGCGCCGGCGGCCGGCTCCCGGTCGGCAGCACACCGGGAGCCGGCCGCGGCCCGGGTGGGGCGATCAGGGTGCGAGCTCGGCGGGGCCGGCCGCGTGGGCCGCGGCCTCGGCGGTCTCGACGCGGGCGACGAGGCGCTCGTCGGCGTCGCCGCGGCGACCCGCCGGCGTGGAGGTCGCCGCCATCGTGCGCTGCTGTTGCGGCTGCACCTGCAGGCGGCCCGCCGGCTGGAGGTCGCGGAACTGGCCGGCGGAGCCGCCGCGGACGCGGTTGCCGGCACCGGTGGGGGTCGGGGCGTTGCCGCTGCCGCGCAGGCGGCCGGCCACGATGCTCTCGGACACGTCGATGCCCGCGTCCGGTGCGGCGTTGCCGTCGATCGTGAGGTCGCCGCCCCAGAACGTGGCGCCCCGGCACGGGCGCAGCGGACCGTTGCCGCCGAGCTGCAACCCGTAGCCGTTCTGACGGTAGACGGCGTTGCCGTAGATCTCGCTCGCGCACACCGCCGCCCCGGAGCGGTTCTCGCGCACCGTGACCGACCCGACGATCGTCGAGTCGGCGATGTCGGTGAGCTCGGCGCCGCGCGTCGTGACGTCACCGGTGACGGTCGTGCTCTCCAGGATCACCTGCCCGGTGCGGGCGTCGACGCCACCGTCGAGGACGGCCCCGGACGTCACGACGAACGGCACGCCGTCGAAGGCGTCGTCGGGGCGCACCGTGACGGCACCGCCGACCGTGCCGCCGTCGAGACGGGCGCCGTAGAGGCCGCGCCCGACGAGCCGGCCGCCGATGGTCGAGCCGACGACGTCGACGAAGCCGTCGGGCATCACGCGCAGGTCGCCGCTGATCGAGGCGCCGTCGCGCAGCAGCAGGTCGGCGCCCGCTTGCACGCGCGCCTCACCCTGGATCACGGTGCCGCGCAGCACGCAGGAGCGACCGGCCGGCACGACGAGGTCGCCGGGGACGGTCACCGCGCCGGCCTCACCGACGCACCGGGTCGTCAGCGCGGCGTCGGCGTCGTGCCCGCCGACGACGAGCGAGGTGAGGGCCAGGATCACGGCGGCGGAGGTGGACGTGGAGGTCGTGCGGAGGGTCACCACTGCTCCTTCGGGACGGTGGACGAGGTCGCGGCGACGGTAGGCAGAGGTCCCCGAACGCCCGCTGGCCCCCGGGTGACCGCCGGGTGGCGATTCCGCGAACTCTCGCCGCGGGGCGGTGGGCGGACGCGTTGCGGACCGGCCCGTGGAGATGAGTACGGTCCGCGCATGCCGAGCGTGCTGGAGGGGATCCGCGTCGTCGATGTCACGACCGGACCGGTTGGGGGCATGGCGACGATGGTGTTGGCCGACTTCGGGGCCGACGTCGTGAAGGTGGAGCCACCCGGCGGGGACCGGTTCCGGTCGCTCGCCGCGTCACCGCTGTGGCTGCGCGGGAAGCGCAGCGTCATCGCCGACCTGCGCACGGACGCTGGCCGCGCCACGCTGCGCGACCTCGTCGCCGGTGCCGACGTGCTCGTCGTGTCCGGGTCGCCGTCACGGGCGCGACGCTGGGGGATCGACCCCGACGCGGTCGCGGCGATCCAGCCCGACCTGGTGCACTGCTCGATCACCGGCTGGGGCCCCGCCGGCCCGCTGGCCGAGGTGCCCGGCTACGAGGGCGCGGTGGCGGCGCGGGGCGGGCGCATGCTCGCCTTCGAGCGCCAGCTCCGCCGCGGTGGCCCGGTGTTCGCCGCGGTGCCGGTCGCCGGCCACGTCGCCGCCCATGGGGCGGTCCAGGGCATCGTCGCCGCGCTGCTCGCCCGCGCCCGCGGCGCCCGCGGCGTGCAGCGCGTCGAGACCAGCCTGCTGCAGGGGCTGCTGCCGTTCGACCTCGTCGAGCTGCTGCTCGTCGAGATGGCCGAGCGCAGCGGCGTCGAGGCGCCCAACATCCTCAACGCCGGCGGCGACATGCCCACGCTCAACTATCACCCGGTCCCGACCGCCGACGGCCGTTGGATCCAGTGCGGCAACCTGCTCGAGCACCTGCTGCTCGCATTCCTCGACGCCACGGACCTGCTGGGCGAGCTGCTCGCTGACGAGCGCTTCACCGCACCGCCGTCGGCGTGGGACGAGGACATGATCGAGCACGCCCGCGACCGCATCCTCACGCGGCTGCAGGAGCGCAGCGCGGACGAGTGGATGGCGATCTTCCGGGCGAACGGCAACGTCGCCGCCGAGCCGTTCCTCACGACCGCCGACGCGCTGCACCATCCCGACCTCGTCGAGGGCGGGGAGATCGTGACGATCCGGGACCCACGCGTCGGCCCGGTGCGCACGATCGGGCCGATCGCCGAGCTGACGGCCACGCCTGCGGTCGTCGGCACGCCCGCGCCGGCCCCGGGCGAGCACACGGGCGAGGCCCGGGCGTGGCCCACGCGGCCCGGTGACTGGCTGCGCCGCGCCGGCCACGATGCCTCGTGGTCCGCTCCGGCCGGTGCGCCGCTGGCGGGCATCACCGTCGTCGAGTTCGCGACGATCATCGCCGGCCCGATCGCCACGGCGATGCTCGCCGACCTCGGCGCCCGCGTGATCAAGGTCGAGCCGATCGAGGGCGACGCCTACCGCCACCTCGTCGCGGGCGGTACGACCGCGGCGAAGACCACCGCCGGCAAGTCCTCGGTCTGCATCGACCTGAAGCGCGAGGAGGGACGCCGCCTCGCCCGCGAGCTCGCCCGCCGCGCCGATGTCGTGCTGCACAACGCCCGTCCGGGGGTGCCCGAGCGCCTCGGGCTCGGCGCGGACCAGCTGCGCCCGGACCACCCCGAGCTGATCTGGGTGTCGCTGACCGGCTATCCGCACCGCAGTCCCGGTGCCCGTCGCCCGGCGACGCACCCGTGTGCCGGGGCTGCGACCGGTGGCGCCGCGTACCAGGCCGGGCCCGCCCTCGCCGCTCCGTACCCGACCCTCGCCGAGGCGCGCGAGCTGTCCCGGCAGCTCATCCGCGCCAACGAGGCCAACCCCGACCCGTGTACGGGGGTCGTCGTCGCCGAGGCCGTGCTGCTCGCCCTGCTCGCGCGGGAGCGCTACGGCGTCGGCCAGGAGGTCTACGTCAACATGCTGACGGCGAACATGTACGCCAACGCCGACGACGCGCTGGCGTACGAGGGCAAGCCGCCGCGGCCCGTGTGCGACGAGGAGCTGTACGGCCACCGCGCCGGGTACCGCCTGTACCGCTCGGCCGAGGGCTGGGTGTTCCTCGCACTCGACCGCGACGAGGAGTGGCGGCGCTGCTGGGACGTGCTGGAGCGTCCGGAGCTCGCCGAGGACCCGCGCTTCGCCACCGCCGAGGCGCGTGCCGCTCACGACGGTGAGCTGACCGCGCTGCTCGCCGACGTCCTCGGCAAGCGAACGGCGCAGGAGTGGGAGCGGCGCTTCGTCGCCGCCGGGCTCGCCGGGGTGCGCGCCGACGGTGCGTCACCGGGGGTGTGCTTCGCCCACGACGAGCAGGTCCTCGCCAACGGGTTCACCCCGGAGTGCACGCACACCCGGTTCGGGACGCATCGCCGGTGGGGGCCGATCGTGCGCGTCAACGGTGGCCTCGACGCCTACGGACCGGGGGTGCTGGCGGGCGAGCAGACCGACGCCCTGCTCGCCGAGCTCGGTCACGACGCGGCTGCGATCGCCACCCTGCGCGAGGCGGGGATCGTCGCCTCCGAGCCGGTCGACTGGGCCTGAGCGGCAGGTATCCCCCGGGGCCACCGGTGGCGTAGCGTGGTCACCACACGACAACGCATCGGAGGGCGTGCGATGGCTACCAACACCGAGTTCGAGTTCCGGGGAATCAACCACCTCGCGCTCGTCTGCAAGGACATGGCGCGGACGGTGGACTTCTACACGAACGTGCTCGGCATGCCGCTGATCAAGACACTGGAGATCCCGGGAGGTGCGCAGCACTTCTTCTTCGACGCCGGCGGCGGCAACTCGATCGCGTTCTTCTGGTTCCCCAACGCCCCGGAGGCTGCGCCCGGCATCGCCCAGGCCGGCGAGATGCCCGGCGGCGGCAACATCGTCTCGGCGCACGGGTCGATGAACCACGTCGCCCTCGACGTCCCGCCGGAGAAGTTCGACGAGTACGTCCAGAAGCTCAAGGACAAGGGCATCGAGGTCAGCGCGGTGCTCAACCACGACGACAGCGAGACGACCATCGCCAAGGAGCTGCACCCCGGCGTGTTCGTCCGCTCCGTCTACTTCCGCGACCCCGACGGGATCCTCCTCGAGCTGGCCTGCTGGACCCGCGAGTTCGGGCCCGAGGACGTCAAGCACGCACCGGCCAACGCAGCCGGTGAGCGCGTGCAGCTCGTCGGCAGCTGACGATCGATGCCTCGTGAGCTCGCGGGCTCAGCCCGCGAGCTCACGCTCGAAGATGGCGCGCGCCCGCTCGAAGGAGCGCGTCGCCGCGGCCTCGTGGTAGGCGGGGCCGTAGACGCTGAAGCCGTGATCGGCGCCTTCGTGGATCTCGGCCTCGCCCTTCTCGAGCGCGTTGGTCGCCTCGATGAGCGGCATGTTCGCCGAGGCCGGCTGCATCTGGTCCGCGGCGCCGAACGCCACGTACAGCGAGCCCGTGTACGACGGCACCGCGAGGTGCGGGGAGTCCGGCTGGTCGGTCGTGCAGAACGACGGGTGCAGGGCGACGGCCGCACGGAACTGGTCGCCGCGGTCGCGGATGGTGCGCAGCACCGACCGGGCACCGATGCAGAAGCCGATGCACCCCATCGCACCGCCGCGCGCCGCCGGGTCGGTCTTCAGCCATTCGAGCAGCGCGGTGAGGTCCTCGGCGACCTGGTCCTCGGTCGTGCCCAGGACGAGCCCCATCATCTTCTGGATCTCCGCGTCGTCACGTCGTTGCATCGTGTACCAGGGCTCGGCGCGGTGGTAGCGGTCGTGGGACACGACGTAGTACCCCCACTCGGCGATGCGCGCCATCGTCCGCTTCGAGCCGTTGTCGAGCCCGGGGCCGTGGTGGAAGAACACAATGACGGGGAACGGGCCGTCGCCGTCGGGGCGCACCACGTGCACGCCCATCGGCCCGCTCGGCGTGGGGATCGTCTCGGTGCGCGTGACCATGGGCGTCACTCTTGTCGCTCGCGACGTCCCCCGTCGCACCGATCGCGCGGTGGGTGCCGGCATGTCCCGTCGGGGCCGGCGCCGAACATGAGCGATCCGGCCTGACCGCGCCGATCGCTCACGTTCTCACGTTCGGGGGCCTCGACGGTCTCATGTTTGGGGGCTCGACGGTCAGGCTCGGCGGCCGAAGGTGAGCGTTCGGGCCTCCTGGTGGTCGCATCGCTCATGTTCGGCGGCGTGCGGACCGGTCGGACACTGAAGGTGAGCGTTCGCGTCTGCTGGTGGTCCGATCGCTCATGTTTCCGGGCCTGACCTGCTGGCTGCGCGGCCGAAGGTGAGCGTTCGGGCCTCCTGGTGGTCGCATCGCTCACGTTCGGGGGCTCGACGGTCGGGCTCGGACGCGGAACGTGAGCGTTCGGGCTCGTCAGTGGTCCGATCGCTCACCTTCGGGCGGGGCAGCGGCGCGTGACCGGGCCCCCGCCGAGCTGGCTCAGTCCAACAGGGGGCGCGGCGTGAACAGGGCGGAGGCGGGGGAGGCGCCGGCGATGGCGTCGGCGGCGAGGATCACCGCCGCAGCGGTGTACGACGTGTGCTCCTCGAACGGGAAGCGCACCGGCTCGCAGCCCGGGCGGTGCACGAGCCCCGTCCAGTACGCGCCGTCCTCCCGGCGATGGGCGCGCGTCCACGACAGCAGCTCGGTGGCCGTCGTCCGGTCGCCGATCGCGGCGAACGCCAGCGCACACTCCGCCGTCTCCGACGCGGTCACCCACGGCTCGTCGGCGACGCAGCGGATCCCCTTGCCCTCGATCGCGAAGCGGTCCCAGCCCTCGGCGAGGCGGGCCTTGGCGGCCTCACCCGTGAGCGCGCCGGCGAGCACGGGGTAGTACCAGTCCATCGCCCAGCGGTCCTTCGGCTCGAACGCCTCGGGCCGCTCCACGACCGCAGCCGCCATCACGTCGGCGGCCTCCAACCAGTCCGGTCGGGGCTCGCCCACGACCTCGGCGAGCGCCTGGCCGCAGCGCAGTGCGTGCTGGATGCTCGACGTCCCTGTCAGCAGCGCGTAGTCCCACGGCCGCGAGCCGTCGGCCTCGATCGCCCACAGGGCAAGCCCGTCGGGCCGGCGCAGCGAGAGCACCCAGTCGAGCGCCCGCTGCACCGTCGGCCACAGGTGGTCGAGGAACGCCCGATCCCACGTGCAGCGCCAGTGGTGCCAGACGCCGGTCGCGATGTAGGCACACACGTTCGTGTCGAGCTTGGTCTCCTCGACGCTGCCGTCCGGCCAGTAGTAGTTGTGCCAGCTGCCGTCCTCGCGCTGCACGGCGGCGAGCCACTCGTAGGCCTCCTCGGCCTGGGTGTGCAGCCCGCCGACGTCGAGCGCCATCGCGGCCTCGACGTGGTTCCAGGGGTCGCAGTGCCCGCCCGGGAACCACGGGATCATCCCGCTCGGCTCCTGCAGCGACGCGAGGTGCTCGGCCGACGCGCGCACCTCGTCGGCGCTGAGCACGCCGGGGAGGTCGGGGATCAGCGAGCTGCTCACGCGCCGACCACCCGTTCGTCGTGTGCGGCGGGCTTGATCGCGTAGAGCACGAGGCTCTTGCCGAGGACCGGGGAGAGCACGCGCTCCGCGATGCGGGTCACCCGCGGCCGGGCGACGATGTCCCACTCGAGGAACCGGCGGTAGCGGCGCACGAGCGGGTGGTCCTCGTCGTGCACGCCCACCGCGCACTTCAGCCACCAGTACGGCGAGTGCAGGGCGTGGGCGTGGTGGCTCCCGGCGAGGCGGAGCCCGGCGGCCCGCAGCTTCGCCTTGAGCTCCGTCGCCGAGTAGATCCGCACGTGCCCGCCCGGCGCCGCGGGCGCGTGGTACTCGTCCGACAGCATCCAGTTGATCTTCTCCGGCCACCACGTCGGCACCGTCGCCGCGAACACCCCACCGGGGCGCAGCACCCGCACCAGCTCGGCGATCGCCGCGGTGTCGTCGGTGATGTGCTCGAGGACCTCCGACGTGATCACCACGTCGAACGACGCCGAGGCGAACGGCAGCTTCGTGGCATCCCCGCGCAGCACCCCCGCGTACCGCTCGGCGGGGATCTCCCCGGCCTCGACCATCGCCGCGAACGTCCCCTTGGTCGTGGTGACCTCGTCGGCCGCGTGATCGAGCGCCACGACGCGGCCACCGCGGCGGGCGAGCTCGAACGCGTGGCGGCCGAAGCCGGCGCCGGCGTCCAGCACGAGTGCGCCCGGGCGGACGCCGAGCGCGGTGAGCCGTTCGGGACGGATCGTCAGCACGTCAGCACCCCGGCGCGGTCGTGGTGGCGGGCAGGCGGCCGTTGCGGCGGAGCTTGGCGACGTTGGCCGGCATCGCCAGCACCTCGCGGTACTGCTCGACGGTCAGCTCGGCGCAGCGCCGCCACGTCCAGCGCTCCAGCACGCGCTGGCGACCGGCGGCACCGACCCTGGCGCGCAGCTCGGGGTCGTCGAGGCCGCGCGCGATCGTGGCGGCGAGGGCGTCGGCGTCGCCGGCGCGGCACGACAGCACGGTCTCGCCGTCGCGCCCGGTGACCTCGGGGAGCGCCCCGCCATCGGTCGCGACGAGCGCCGTGCCGGTGACCATCGCCTCGATCGCGGGGAGGCTGAAGCCCTCGTAGAGGCTGGGGACGACGGCGAGCTCGGCCTCCGCGTACAGCTCGACGATGCGCTCGTCGGGGACGCCGGACACGAACTGGACGGCGCTCCGCAGGCCGAGCGACTCGATCAGGTCCATGCTCTTGCCGGGCTTGGGCTTGCCGATGATCGTGAGCGTGACGTCGCGCTCGGTGCGCAGCTTGGCGACGGCCTCGAGCAGGTACGAGAGGCCCTTCAGGGCGACGTCGGCCGACGCCGTGGTGATCAGCCGCCCCGGGACGCGGGCGATGTCGGGCCGGGGCCGGAACAGGTCGGGGTCGACGCCGACGGGCACGAGCCGCATGCGGTCGTACGGCACGCCCATGTCCGTGTGGATGTCGCGAATCGAGTTCTCGCTGACGACGACGATGCGCGGCATCCGCGACGCCACGCGGCCCTGCATCTTGACGAACGAGTACCAGCGCCCGACCGACCGCCGCTTGCGCCAGGTGGGGGCGTGCTCCATCTCCAGCACCCGGTCGCGGGTGATCGGATGGTGCAGCGTGACGATCGTCGGGATGCGCTTCTCCAGCTGGAGGATCCCGTAGCCGAGACACTGGTTGTCGTGGACCAGGTCGAACTCGCCGGCCCGCGGGGTGAGGTGGCGCAGGGCGCGGTAGCTGAACGCCAGCGGCTCGGGGAACGTGCCGGTGGAGAACTGGAGCAGCTCGAGGAGATCCTCGCGGGTCTTGATCTCCCAGTACGCCGGGAACCGGCCCGGGTAGTGGTCGTTGAACAGGTCGAGGCTCGGCAGCTTGGTGAGCGTGATCCGCTCGTCGACCACCGGGTAGGGCTGCCCGCTGAACACCTCGACGTGGTGGCCGAGGTCGACGAGCGCCTTGGTCAGGTGCCGCGTGTAGACGCCCTGCCCGCCCACGTGCGGCTTGCCTCGGTAGGTCAGGTAGGCGATGCGCAAGGGCGCGTCGTGCAGCGGTGCCGGCACGGGCATGGCGGGCAACGCTACAGGTCGTTGGTTACCAGCGGGTAGCAAACTCGCGCGACGATCCGTGCGTGCGTGCCGTCGTCCAACGGGTGTCGTCCGCGTTCGTGACCGTGGCGGGGGAGGAGGTGGGCCGGATCGGCCGTGGGTTGTGCGTGCTGCTCGGTGTCACCCACAGCGACGACGAGGCCGTCGCCCGCAAGATGGCCGAGAAGCTCTGGCACCTGCGGGTCTTCGACGACGAGCGCGGCGTGATGAACCGCTCGGCGGCCGACCTCGGGGCCGAGCTGCTCGTCGTCAGCCAGTTCACGGTGTACGGCGACACGTCGGGTGGCCGCCGCCCGAGCTGGATCGCGGCCGCCCGCCCGGAGCAGGCCGAGCCGCTGGTGACCGCGGTGGTCGAGGAGCTGCGCCGCCTCGGTGCCACCGTCGCCACGGGCCGGTTCCGCACCGCGATGCAGGTGACGCTGACCAACGACGGTCCCGTCACGGTCATCGTCGATCGCTGAGCCGGCGCCGGTCGAGCACGGTCATCGTCCACGCCCCGGCGAACACGAGCACGAGCAGGGCGATCCAGGGGCGCTCGCCCAGGCTGACGTACCACGTCCGCCCGTCGCGCAGGGCGACGACGTGGCGGATGACGGCCCGCTCGCTGACCCCGGTGCGGTCGATCACCTTGCCGCTGGGCGACACGAACGCGGAGAACCCGGTGGGCGCCGCCTGGACGACCCAGCGGCCGGTCTCGATCGCCCGCAGCCGGCTCGACGCGACCTGCTGGGTCTGCACGATCGTGCCGGTGTAGCTGGCCCCGTTCGTCGGGTTGACGAGCACCTGCCCGCCATGCTCGACGCCCTCGCGGGCGCGGCCGCCGAAGAACACCTCCCAGGAGATGACGACGCCGAGGCGGGTGCCGTCGGGGAGGTCGATGACGGCGGGCCCGGTACCGGGGACGGCGTCACCGACCCGGTCGACGGGGGCCCCGATCGCCTCCAGGAACCCGCGCAGCGGGACGTACTCGCCGAAGGGGACCCGGCGGACCTTCTCGTAGCGGCTCGTGATCGTGCCGTCCGGGGCGACGACGACCTGGGCGTTGAGGAACCGGTCCGGGTTCTCGGGCGGGTCCTCGGTGACGCCGACGGCGAGCGGCACGCCCAGTCGCGCCGCCTCGGCCGCCACGGCTCGGTACTCCTCGCTCTCGGCGAAGGGGATGTCGTCGACGTCGATCACGTTCTCCGGCCAGAGGACGAGCTCCAACTCGGGGTCGGGCTCGATCGTGCGGGTGGCCGCGAGGTGGCGGCTGGTGACCAGGCGGGCCGGGACCTCGAGTGCGGACGTGCCCTGCTCGCCGCCGCCCTGCACGGCGATGACGTCGAGTGTGCGCCCGGTGTCGGTGCCACGCGGCGCCACCGCGGCGAGGAGCGCCATCACCGCGACCGCGGCGAGGCTGCCGAAGGCGCGCCAGTCCGGCTCCCGACGGCGGATCGCCGCGCCGATGGCGCGCAGCGCGCAGCCGACCTGCAGCACCACCCACGTGATGAGGATCACGCCGCCGACCCGGGCGAGTCCGGCGAGCGGCCCGCCCACCTGGCTGATCCCCAGGCTGGCGAGCGGTACGCCGCCGAACGGGAACGAGAAGCGGATGGCCTCGACGAGGGCGTGGGCCGCCGGCAGGCCGATCACCCGCCAGGGCCCCGGCGGGGCGGCGAGCGCGGCGGCGCCGTGCGCAGCGGCGAAGATCGACGACGCGGCGAGGTAGCCGGGCACGGAGAGCTGCCACATCCAACCCATCCCCATGCCCAGCCACGCGAGGCCGAACAGGAACCCGCAGCCCCACCGCAGCGCGCGGCGCGGCGCCGGGCCGAGGGCGACGTCGTAGGCGGCGACGCCGGCGAACGCGAGCGGCCACCAGCCCCACGGCGGCAGCGACAGGGCGACGAGGAACCCGCCCCCGAGCGCGAGGGCGAGGCGGCTCCACCGTTCGCTCATGGCCGCAGGGCCGCGGTCACGCGGCGAGCTCGAGGAAGGCGACGATGCGCTCGCGCACCGAGCCCGGCGGGTGGCACGCGAACAGCGTCGCGGTGCGGGCCGGTGTCTGGTCCACGACCCAGAGGGCGTCTGGCGGGACGATCTGGACGGACGTCACCCGGTACGTGAAGCGCCCCGCCTCGCTGCTGAGGATCACCTCGTCGCCCGGGACGAGCCGGTCGAGGTGGCGGAACTCGGCGTTGTGGCTGACCCGGTGCCCGGCGACGACGACGTTGCCGGGCTGGCCGGGCAGCGCCGTGCCGGGCCAGTGGCCGGGGCCGCGGTCGAGCGTCGACATGCGGATCCCCTCGTACAGCGCCGAGCTCAGGCCGATCTTGGGGATCTCGAGCGCACCGATCTGCACGAGCGGCTCGGTCGAGCCGTCCTCGGGTGGCGGTGGGATCGGCGTCGGCAGCGTCGGGGGGACCGTCGTGGTCGTCGTGCTCGACGTGGTCGTGGTGGTCGTCGAGGTGGTGCTCGTCGACGTGGAGGTGGTCGTGGCCGACGACGCCGTCGTGGGCCGCGCCGCCAGTGATGTCGTGGTGCGGGGGAGCGCCAGCGGGTCGAGCGTCGAGTCCTTGTCGCGGCTGCACCCCGTCGCGCCGAGTGCGAGCAGGCCCGCTGCGACGATCACGGCCAGCCTGCGCATGGACGCGATTGTTGCCAACGCAGAGAACGTTGCAGATGCAGGCGTGGGGGAGTCGGCTCACGAGCGAAGCGTGGCGGCCACCGCCGCAGCGGTACGTCGTCCCTGGTCGATGCACGCAGGCACGCCGATGCCCCCGTAGCTCGCGCCGGTGACGAACAGCCGGTCGGGCACGGCGGCGTGCACCGCGGCCAGCCAGCCCGGGTGACCGGGGCGGTACTGGGGGAACGCGTCGCGCCAGCGCGACACGCGCACCTCGACGGGTTGGAGGTCGAGCCCGAGGTGGCGGCCGACCTCGTCGACCGCGTGGCGGACGGCGGCATCGTCGTCGAGATCGTCGATCGGCGCGCCGTCGCGGCCGATTGAGACGCGCAGCACCTCGCCCCGGCCGCCGCGCCAGTGCGCCCACTTCTGCGAGCCGAACGAGGCCGCGGTGACGCGCTGCTGCACGGGCTTGGGCACGAGGTAGCCGCTGTGGCCGCGGAGGCGGTCCGGCCAGTCGGGCACGGCGAGGGTGACGAGGACGACCCCGGCGTGGTCCATCGTGCCGAGGAGCCGGGCGAGGTCGGGGGCGGCCTGCTCGACGAGCGGCGCCGTCGCCCGGGCCGGCGTCGCCAAGACGACCGCGTCGAACCGCTCGCCGTCGACCCGCCACGCCGCGCCGTCACGCTCGATCGTGCTCGCGGCCCGCCCCGTCTCCAGCTTCACGCCGCGGGAACGGGCGGCCTCGGCGACGGCGTCGACGAGCGCACCCATGCCGCGCCGCGGCGCGTGGAACACCGGACCCGACGACGCTGGCATCGACGTGCGCAGCCGGCGCGCCGCCAGCAGCAGGCTGCGGCCGCGCCCGGCGAGCGCGGCGAGCTGGGGCACCATCGCCAGGCTGAAGCGGTCCGTGTCGGTGGCGTAGATGCTGCCGACCAGCGCGTCGACGAGCCGCTCGTGGACCTCGTCACCGAACCGGGCACGCACCAGCGCCCCGATCGAGTCACCGTCGGGGCGGCGGGGGAGCAGCGGCTCGAGCGCGGCGCGCGCCTTGCCGCGCCACGTGAGCAGCCCGCTGCGGGCCAGGCGCACCACGTCGGTCGGGACACCGAGCAGGAGCCCCTCGGGGACCGGATGGAGGCCGTCGAACCAGATGGTCGCCGTCGCCGGCGTGGGCGACGTCAGCTCGTCGCCGAGCCCGACCTCCCGGGCGAGCTCGGTCGCGTGCGGCACGCGGGCCAGGAACGCGTCCGGGCCCTCGTCGACGGCAGGCAGCCCGCCGAACGGCGTGGTGCGGATCTTGCCGCCGAGGCGACCGTCCGCCTCCCAGAGCTCGATCTCGGCGTCGGGGAGCGTCGCCGCCAGCGTGCACGCAGTCGTCAGGCCGCTGATCCCACCACCGAGCACGAGGACCCGCGTCACGGCCGCAGCCTCACAGCGAGCGCAGGCGCTCGGCGAGCGCGTCGAGCACGGTCGGGTCGTCGTTCATCGAGGCGGTCCGGGCGAAGGGCAGGCCGGCGGTCGCGGCGCGCTGCGCCGCCTCGATGTCGAGGTCGTAGAGGACCTCGAGGTGGTCGGCGACGAAGCCACACGGGCACACCAGCAGGCCGGGCGCCGTGCTGGCGAGCTCGTCGACGATGGCGAGGACGTCGGGGCCGAGCCACGGCTCCGGCGTGCGCCCGGCCGACTGCCACCCCACCAGCCACCCGTCGAGCCCGAGCCGCTCGGCGACGGCGGCGGCGGTGGCGCGCAGCTCCGCCGGATAGGGATCACCGGCGGCGACGATGCGCTCGGGCAGCGAGTGCGCCGTGAACACCACCCGGGATCCCGGCGGCAGGGTGGCCAGCCCGTCGCGCACGGCGCGGGCGAGGAACGCCACGTAGGCCGGCTCGGTGGCCCAGCTCTGCACCCCGGCGAAGGGCAGCCCCGCCTCGGCGGCGGCGGCCCCGGCGCGCGCCAGATACTCGCCGACCGACAGCGCCGAGTAGTGCGGCGCGAGCACCAGCCCGAGGACCCGCTCGACGCCGATGGCAGTCAGCTCGGCCACGCCGTCCTCGATGCGCGGCGCGGCGTGCTTCAGCCCGAGCGTCACGACGTAGGCGCCCGGGGCCCGCGCGTCGAGCGCCGCCTGCAGCCCGGCCCGCTGCTGCTCGGTCAGGGCGGCGAGCGGAGAGGTCCCGCCGATGGCGTCGTAGCGGCGGACGAGGTCGGCGAGCTGTTCCGGGGCCGGGGGCCGGCCCCGGCGGATGTCGGTGTAGTACGCCTCGATGTCGTCGCGGGACCGGGGCGTCCCGTAGGCCATGAGCACGACGCCGATCGTCACGCCGACCTGCCGTTCACGTCGCGGTCTCCTCGTGGACCAGCTCGACCACGGCGGCGAGGATGCCGGGGTCGCTGGCCGGGTGCACGCCGTGGCCGAGGTTGAAGATGTGCCCGGGGTGGCCGGCGTTGTCGGCGAGCACGGCGCGCGTGCCGGCGAGCGCCGGTCCGGGCCCGGCGAGCACCAGCGCCGGGTCGAGGTTGCCCTGGACGACGAGGTCGGCGCCGAGTCGCTGGCGCGCCGCCCGGATCGGGGTGCGCCAGTCGAGGCCGAGCACCCGGGGCCCGGCCCGGTGCATGTGCTCGAGCAGGTGGTCGCACCCGATGCCGAAGTGGATGCCGGGAGCGTCGGGGTGCCGCGCGGCGAGCTCGCGGAACACCCGGCGGGAGTGCGGCAGCACGAAGCGCTCGTAGTCCCCCGGCGCCAGCGTCCCCGCCCACGAGTCGAACAGCTGGAAGGCCTGGGCCCCGGCCGTCAGCTGGACGTCGATGAACGCGACCGCCATCGTCGCGAGGCGGTCCATGACGTCATGCCACAGCGCCTCGTCGGTGTGCAACAGCGCCTTGGTGTGATGGTACGTGCGGCTCGGAGCGCCCTCGATGAGGTAGCTGGCCACCGTGAACGGCGCGCCGGCGAACGCCAGCACGGGCACGGCGGTGCCGAGCTCGGCGACCACCAGGCGGACGGTCTCGGCGACGTAGGGGATGTCGTCGGGCTCGAGCGGGCGGAGCCGGTCGAGGTCGGCGCGCGAGCGCAGCGGGGTCTCGGCGACCGGACCGGTGCCCGGTGCGACGTCGATGCCGAAGCCGACCGCGTGGGCGGGCACGACGATGTCGCTGTAGAGGACCGCCGCGTCGACGCCGTAGCGGCGCACCGGCTGCAGCGTGATCTCCGCCGCCAGCTCGGGCTGCTTGATGGCGTCGAGGATCGAACCCTCGCCGCGGACGGCACGGTACTCGGGCAGGCTGCGGCCGGCCTGGCGCATGAACCACACCGGCGTGTGCGCCGCCCGCTGGCCGTTCGCTGCGTCCAGGAACGGCGAGGAGGTCAGCGTCGACATGGCGCGGCCGACCCTAGCGGTGGCGCCGATAGAGTTACACGACCCCGTTTTCCGGCCCCGGGAGCGGGCCATCGCCGGGCGCAGGCCCGCTTCGAGCCAACGCGTAGGAATGACCCAGCAGCACCCCGAACTGGAGGCCGAGCAGGCCTATGTCGATCACGCGTACGAGTGTCTGGAGCGGATGCGTGAGTCGGCCTGGAGGATGCGGGAGCTCACCGAGGCGGACCTCGGGGGCACGTTCCAGGCCCGCTTCGAGCGCAACGCGTTCGACGAGGCGCTGATCAAGCGGCTCGCCGACCTCGACCTCGGCGACGCCGCGCTGGTCTTCGGGCGCATCGACCGGATGGCGGAGAGCCCGGACACCACCGAGTCGTTCCACATCGGCCGCCTGGCCGTCGCCGACGAGCAGGCCGAGCCGGTGGTGGTCGACTGGCGGGCGCCGGTCGCCGAGCCGTTCTACCGCGCCACCGGCCGCGAGCCGATGGGCCTCGTGCGCCGGCGTCACTTCGCCGTCGAGGGGCGCCGCGTGCTCGGCATCGAGGACGAGCTGTTCGGCAGCGGTCACCTCGGCGTCGGCGACGACGAGGGGCTGGTCCCGCCGAACGGTGACGGCGCGGTCGCCCTGCGCGGGTACTCGACGCTGATCGCCGCGCTGGAGCGTGGGCGCACCGGGACGCTCGGCGACATCGTCGCCACGATCCAGGCGGAGCAGGACGAGATCATCCGCTCCCCGCAGGCGGGCGTGCTCGTCGTCCAGGGCGGGCCCGGCACCGGCAAGACCGTCGTCGCCCTGCACCGTGCCGCGTACCTCCTGTACACGTACCGGTTCCCGCTCGAGGACCAGGGCGTGCTCGTCATCGGGCCCAACCGCGTGTTCCTGCGCTACATCGAGCGGGTGCTGCCGTCGCTCGGCGAGGCCGGCGTCGAGCAGGTCGTGCTCGCCGACCTCGTGCCCGGCGTGCGCTTCCGCCGCCCCGACGAGCCCGGCGACAGCGAGCTGGCGGCCCGCGTGAAGGGCGACGCGCGCATGTCGGACGTCATCGACAAGGCGGTGCGCGACCGCCAGCGCCCGCTGCGCGAGGACCTCCGCGTCCCGTTCCGCAGCGGCTACGTGCGGATCACCGCGGCGGAGACCCAGCGGATCGTCAAGGCGGCCCGCCGGCGGTTCCGGCGCCACAACGCCGCCCGCCGATTCGTCGAGAACGAGTTCTTCGCTGCCCTGGCCGCGTCCTGGCGGGGCGAGCCGGTCACCGCCCGCGAGGTCCGCCAGGCGCTGCGCCAGCACCCGGACGTGCGCGCCGCCCTGGACCGGATGTGGCCCGTGCTGACCCCGGCGCAGCTGCTGCACGACCTGTTCGGGTCCCGCGCCCTGCTGCGGCTCGCCGCGTCGGGGATCCTCACCGACGAGGAGATCGAGAGCCTGTACCGCGAGCGTTCGGCGCACGTCGACGACGTGCGCTGGACCCCGGCGGACGTGGCCCTGCTCGACGACGCCCGCGAGGTGCTCGGCCCGAAGCCGGGCAAGAACGGCAAGATCGACGAGGCCGACGAGATCCGCACGTACGGCCACATCGTCGTCGACGAGGTCCAGGACCTCACGCCGATGGAGCTGAAGATGGCCACGCGCCGCTCGCTCAACGGCTCGATGACGGTCGTCGGCGACCTCGCCCAGGCCACCGGGCCGCTGGCCCCGGAGACCTGGGACGACGTCCTCCGGTACCTGCCGCAGAACAAGCCGGCGCGCGTCGTCGGGCTGTCGGTCGGCTACCGCATCCCGGCCCAGATCATGGAGCTCGCCGACAAGGTGATGCGCGCGGCGCGCCCGGACCTGCGCTCGCCGACGGCGGTCCGCATCGGCGAGGCCCCGCCGTCGATCGTGCGGGCGCCGTCGCCCGACCAGCTGGGCGCGACGACCGCGCAGGCCGTCGCGGCGATGACGAAGGAGCTTCCGGGGCGCAACGTGGCGGTGGTCGCACCGGACGCGCTCGTCGAGGAGCTGTCGGCCGCCCTCGACGCCGCGGGCATCGCCCACGGCCGGGCCACGCGCACCGGCCTGGAGGATCCGGTCACCGTCGTGCCGGTCAGCCTCGTCAAGGGCCTCGAGCTCGACGGCGTCGTCGTCGTCGAGCCGGCGCGGATCGTGCGCGACGAGGTGCAGGGCATGCGCGCCCTGTACGTCGCGCTGACCCGCCCGACGCAGCGCCTCACGGTGGTCCACGCCGAGGACCTCCCCGAGGCGATGCGCTCCTGAGGTCGCCGCAACCGTCCGTCGGTGGGCCGGCACGCCCACCTATCGTCGCGGCGATGCCGCAGTACCTGCTCTCCGTCTGGCACGACGACGAGTACGACGCCACGTTCGACCCCGAGGACCCCGATCTGCAGCGCATCGGCGCCCAGGTCGGCGCCGTGAACCAGGAGATGGAGGCCGCCGGCGTGTGGGTGTTCGGCGGCGGGCTGTACCCGGCCAGCACCGCCACCGTGGTGCGCGTGGCGAACGGCCAGGTGTCCATGACCGACGGGCCCTACGCCGAGACCAAGGAGCAGATGGGAGGCTTCTGGGTCATCGAGGCGCCCGACCTCGACGCGGCGCTCGAGTGGGGCCGCAAGGCCGCGGCGGCGTGCGAGGGCCCGGTCGAGGTGCGCCCGTTCCAGGATGAGTGACGAGCTCGCGGCCGTCTTCCGGCGCGAGGCGGGCCGCTGCACCGCGACGTTGATCCGTGTCCTCGGCGACATCGACCTCGCCGAGGACGCGGTCGCCGAGGCGTTCGCCATCGCCGCGGCGCGCTGGCCCCGCACGGGTGTGCCGCCGAACCCCGGCGCGTGGATCACGACCACGGCGCGCAACCGGGCCATCGACCGGCTGCGGCGCGAAGCGACCCGGCTCGACCGCTACGTTGCCGCGCACCGGCTCCACGGCACCGACGGCGTCGACCCCGGTCTCGCACCGGGTGAGGACGGCGACGATTCGGCCGCCCTCGACGAGCTCATCGACGTCGTGCCCGACGACCAGCTCCGGTTGATGTTCTCGTGCTGCCACCCCGCGCTCGCGCCCGATGCCCAGGTCGCCCTGACCCTGCGCCTGCTGGGCGGGCTGGAGACGCCCGAGATCGCCCGCGCCTTCCTCGTGCCCGAGGCGACGCTGGCCCAGCGGATCGTGCGCGCCAAGCGCAAGCTGCGCGCCAACCACGCGGCGTACCGGATCCCGTCCGCCGGCGAGCTGCCCGACCGCCTGCACGCGGTGCTGCACGTCATCGCGCTCGTGTTCACCGAGGGCCACACGGCGACGTCCGGCGACGAGCTGGTGCGTGCCGAGCTGTGCGCGACGGCGATCCGCCTCGGGCGGGCGCTGGTCGAGCTGATGCCCGACGAGCCCGAGGCCGCCGGGCTGCTCGCGCTGATGCTGCTGACCGACGCCCGCCGGCCCGCCCGCGTCGGGCCCGACGGGTCGTTCGTCCGTCTCGCCGATCAGGACCGCAGCCGCTGGGACCGGGCGCTGATCGCGGAGGGCCACGCGCTGGTGCGCGCCTGCCTGCGCCGGAACCGGCCGGGTCCGTTCCAGCTGCAGGCGGCCATCGCCGCCGTCCACGCCGACGCACCGAGCGCGGCGGCCACCGACTGGGCCCAGATCGTGGCCCTCTACGACCAGCTCCTCGCGTTCCGGCCGGATCCGGTGGTGCGGCTCAACCGGGCCGTCGCCGTGGCCGAGCTGCGCGGCGCGGCCGCCGGGCTGGTGGCACTCGACGAGCTCGACGCCGCGGCCCTCGCCGCGTACCAGCCGTACCACGCCGCTCGCGCCGACCTGCTCGCGCGCGCCGGGCGGCACACCGAGGCCCTCGCCGCGTACGACCGCGCGCTCGAGCTCACGACGAACCCCGTCGAGCACCGCTTCCTCACCGGCCAGCGCGACCGTCTGGCGGCGCGGCTCGCACCGGATGCCGGCGCGGTCAGCCGGTGATCGCCTCGATCAGCGTCTGCAGACTGCGCGACGCCTTGTCCGCATCGGCCGGCCGCCGCCGCTCGACGGCACGGCGGACCTGATCCATCGCCGAGTCGAACCCGTACAGCAGCTTCGGGTACTCCTCCTGGATCGTCGGCTTCACCGCGGCCCACTGCGCCTCGATGCGCGCCAGCGCGGCGGCCTGGCCGTCGTTGTCGATGAGCCGCTCGCTCAGCGCGCCGACCTCCGTGGCCATCGCCTGGAGCACCTCCTCCGTGCTGCCGGTGACGGTGAAGGTGGTGGCCGTCTCGGGCACCGTCGGCGGGGTCGTCGCCGACGCGTCGTACGTCGAGCTGCACGCGCCCAGCACGCCGGCGGCTGCCAGCGCGACGGCGGTGACGCGGAGCGGAGACGGGCCGAGCGCCCGGCGCCTCACGCCGCGACCAGGATGCGGGCGCTGGCGAACGCCCCGACCCCGACGTGACGACCGTCGATCTCGACGGTCAGCGTGCCGTCCGGCGATGCCGCCGTGATCTTCCCCGCATTCCCCGGCTGCAGGGAGCTGGCCTCCAGGAACTCGAGCAGTCCCGGCGTGAACTCGAGCTCCTCGGTGATCCGGCTGATCGTGAACTCCTCGCCCACGGCGACCGACGACAGCGGCCGCGACCGCTGCTCGACGTACCCCGACCCCGGGATCGGGTTGCCGTGCGGGCACGTGGTGGGGTTGCCGAGCAGCCGGTTCATCGCCGCCTCCACGGAGTCGCTCATCACGTGCTCCCACTTCCCGGCCTCGTGGTGCGCCTCCGCCCACGACAGCTTCAGGATGTCGGTGAGGAACCGCTCGGCGAGGCGGTGCCGGCGGACGACCTTCTTGGCGAGCGCCATCCCGGACTCCGTCAGCTTGATCGTCTTGCCCGTCTCGATGAGCCCCTCGGCCTCGAGGCGGCGCATCATCTCGCTCACCGCCGGACGGCTGACGTTCAGGCGCTCCGCGATGCGCGCCTGGATGACCTCGACATCGTCCTCGGCCAGCTCGTAGATGCACTCGCAGTACTCTTCGAACGCCGGGTGATGCTCTCCAACGACGGCCATGTGCCGATCCTAACGTGGGGGTGTGGACGTCCGATCTGAGGCCGCGGGCGGCGCGCGCCCGGGGCACCGGCCCCACGTCGTGGTGGTCGGCGCCGGCTTCGGCGGCCTCGCGGTCGCCCGCGGCCTGCTCGGCCGACCGGTCGACGTGACGCTGCTCGACGCCAACAACTTCCACACGTTCCAGCCGCTCCTGTACCAGGTCGCGACGGCCGGGCTCGACGCCGAGAACGTCGCCTTCCCCGTCCGCGCGAGCGTGCGCGGTCGTCGCGGCCGACCCACGAACGTGCGCGTCCGCATGGGCCGCGTCGCCCGCGTCGACCTCGACCGGCGCACCGTGCACCTGGCCGACGGCGACACCGTCGGGTACGACACGCTCGTCCTCGCCACCGGCGCCGAGAGCCACGACTTCGGCATCCCCGGCGTCGCCGAGCACGCCCTGCCGCTCAAGCACCTCGACGACGCCCTGGCCCTGCGCCGCCACGTCCTCAGCCGCTTCGAGGCGGCCACCGTCGACCCGGCCCTCGTCGACGCCGGGATCCTCGACGTCGTCGTCTGCGGCGGCGGTCCGACCGGCGTCGAGATGGCCGGGGGGCTGCGCGAGCTGTACGCGATGGTCCTCGCCAAGGACTTTCCGCACCTGCCCGTGCGCACCGCCCGCATCGTCCTCGTCGAGATGGCCGACCGGCTGCTCACACCGTTCACCACCGCGTCCTCCGAGCGCGCCCGCCGCACCCTCGAGCGCCGCGGCGTGGACGTGCGCCTCCGCGTCGGCGTCGCCACCGTCGAGGCCGGACGGGTCCACCTCACCGACGGCTCGACGATCGCCGCCGGCACGATCGTGTGGGCCACGGGGGTGCGCGCCGAGGGGCTCGCCGCCAGCGTCGGCACGCCCACGACCCGGGGCGGGCGACTCGTCGTCGAGGCCGACCTCGCGCTGCCCGGGCACCCCGAGGTCTTCGCCATCGGCGACATCGCCGCCACGCCTGGACCCGACGGCGCGCCGCTGCCGCAGGTGGCCCAGCCGGCGATCCAGGGCGGCGAGCACGTCGCCCGGCAGATCCTCCGCCGCCTGCACGGCGAGCCCAGCGACGCGTTCCGCTACCGCGACAAGGGGCAGATGGCCACGATCGGGCGTCACGACGCGGTCACCGAGCTGGCCAACGGCTGGCGCCTGAGCGGTCCCCTCGGCTGGGTCGCCTGGCTCGGGCTGCACCTCGTCTACCTGATGGGGTTCCGCAACCGCGTCAAGGTGTTCGTCGACTGGTGCTGGAACTACCTGACCTACGACCGCGGCAGCCGCATCCTGCGCGAGGCCGACCTCAGCGCGGTCGAACCACCGGCACCGGGACCACCGGAACCGGGCGCGTGATCGGCGGCGTCGTCCGCCAGACTGGACGCATGCGTGGCTCGCACTGACGGCAACCCCCTGTCCACCCGATCCCGAGAGGAGCCCGTCCGTGCCAGCCGCCGCCCCCCTCCGCGTCCGTGACCTCACCGTCACCCGCGGCCCCCAGACCGTCCTCGACGCCATCGATCTCGTCGTCGCGCCCCGCCAGCGCATCGGGGTCGTCGGCCCCAACGGCGTCGGCAAGTCGACGCTGCTGCAGGCCCTCGCCGGGCTCGTCCCCCTCGAGCGCGGCCGCATCGAGCGCACCCCGCCGACCGCCACCGTCGGCTACCTGCCCCAGGAGCCGTCGCGCTCGGACGAGACCGTCCGCACGTTCCTCGCCCGGCGCACCGGCGTGACCGCCGCGTCCACCGAGCTCCACGCCGCCACGGCCGCGCTCGCCGCCGAGCGGCCGGGCGCCGACGACCACTACGCCGCCGCACTCGACCGGTGGCTCGCCCTCGGCGGCGCCGACCTCGACGCCCGCATCGGGCAGGTCTGGGCGGACCTCGGGCTCGCCGAGCGTTTGCTCGACCAGCCGACCGCATCGCTGTCGGGCGGCGAGGCGGCGCGCGCCGGGCTCGCCGCCCTGCTGCTCAGCCGCTTCGACGTGTTCCTGCTCGACGAGCCGACCAACGACCTCGACCTCGACGGGCTCGAGCGCCTCGAGCGCTGGCTGACCGAGCTGCCCGCCGCCGTCGTGCTCGTCAGCCACGACCGCACGTTCCTCGCCCGCACCGTCACCGACGTGCTCGAGCTCGACGAGTTCACCCACCGCGGCACCCGCTACAGCGGTGGCTGGCAGGCGTACCTCGACGAGCGCGAGCTCGCCCGGCGCGCCGCCTGGGAGCGCTTCGAGGAGTACGACGCCAAGCGCCGGGCGCTCGCCGGACGGGCCCAGCGCGAGCGCGAGTGGGCGAGCCAGGGACTCTCGCGGGTGCGGCGGTCCGACGAGCGCGACAAGTTCATCCGCCACCACCGCATCAACCAGACCGAGCAGCTCGCGGCGCGCGCCGCTCGCACCGAGCGGGCGATCGAGCGGCTGGAGCCTGTCGCGAAGCCGCGCGAGCCGTGGCAGCTGCGCCTGCAGGTCACCTCGCCGGGGCGCAGCGGCGACGTCGTCGCCCGCCTCGACGGTGCGGTCGTGGACCGCGGCCCGTTCCGGCTCGGCCCCATCGACCTGCTGGTCACGGCCGGCGAGCGCATCGCCCTCGTCGGCGCCAACGGCTCGGGCAAGACGACCCTGCTCGACGCGATCCTCGGGCGGGCCTCGCTCGCCGCCGGCACCCGCTCGCTCGGGGCGAGCGTCGTCGTCGGCGAGGTCGAGCAGGCCCGCACCCGGCTCACCGGGGCGACGAGCGTGCTGCGCGCGTTCCAGGACGCGACCGGCATGGGCGCCTCCGACGCGCGCACGCTGCTCGCCAAGTTCGGGCTCGTCGCCGATCACGTCACCCGCGCGGCCGGCACGCTCTCGCCGGGCGAGCGGACCCGGGCGTCGCTCGCCCTGCTCATGGCCAACGGCGCCAACGTCCTCGTCCTCGACGAGCCGACGAACCACCTCGACCTCCCGGCGATCGAGCAGCTCGAGGCCGCGCTCGACGGCTTCGACGGCACGATCCTGCTCGTCACCCACGACCGCACGCTGCTCGAACAGGTGCGCCTCACCCGGCGCATCGAGCTGGTCGCCGGGCGCATCGCCCGCGACGACGTGCTGTGAGCCGGCCGGGCCGGCGGGAGCGGGCAGGATGTCGGGGATGAGGATCGTCGACACCCTCCGCTCGGTGATGCAGTTCCGCCGGCTCGAGCTCGATCCGGTGGCCCGGCGTCTGGCGACCGCGGCGTGCGTCGCCGACCTGCGGCGGATCGCCAGGCGGCGGCTGCCACGGGGGGTGTTCGACTACATCGACGGCGGCGCCGAGGACGAGTGGAGCCTGCGCAACAACAGCGCGGCGTTCGCCCGCATCGAGTTCCGGCCGCGGGTGATGCGCGCCGTCGGCACCGTCGACACGTCGACGACGCTGCTCGGCAAGCCCCTGCCGTACCCCCTCGTGCTCGCCCCGACCGGCTTCACGCGCATCGCCGACCCGCAGGGCGAGCTCGCCGTCGCCCGGGCCGCGGCGCGCGCCGGGCTGCCGTACACGCTGTCGACGCTGGCGACGCGCTCCATCGAGGAGGTCGCCGCGGTCAGCGACGGGCGCCGGTGGTTCCAGGTCTACGCCTGGCGCGACCGCGGCCTCGTCGAGGACATGGTCGAGCGCTGTCGCGAGGCCGGCTACGAGGCGCTCGTGCTGACCGTCGACACGGCGATGCTCGGCCGGCGCGAGCGCGACGTGCGGCGCGGGTTCGCGCTGCCCCCGAAGCTCGGGCTCGGCACGTTGCTCGACGGTGCGCTGCATCCGGGCTGGACGTGGGCGTTCGTGCGGTCCGAGCCGATCGTGTTCGCCAACGTGGCGACGGCGCGCGCGAGGGGTGGGCAGGCGCCTGCCGACGGCACCGCCGCCGTGACGCTCGCCGACTACGTCAACTCGCAGTTCGACCCGAACCTGTCGTGGGACGACGTCGACTGGTTGCGGTCGCGGTGGGACGGACCGATCGTCGTGAAGGGGATCCAGACGGTCGAGGACGCGGTGCTCGCCGCGGGGCGCGGCGTCGACGCGATCGCCCTGTCCAACCACGGCGGGCGGCAGCTGGACTCGGCGCCGGCACCGATCGACCTGGTCGCCCCGGTGGTCGACGCGGTGGGGGATCGGGTGGAGGTGATCTGCGACGGCGGGGTCCGGCGGGGCAGCGACATCGTGAAGGCGGTGGCGCTCGGCGCCAAGGCGTGCATGGCCGGCCGGGCGTACCTCTACGGCCTCGGCGCGGCCGGCGAGCGCGGCGTGGACCACGTCCTGTCACTGCTCCACTCCGACGTCACCCGCACGATGGCCCTTCTCGGCGCCCGCTCCGTCTCCGAGCTCACCCCCGACCTCGTGTCCCAGCGGACCCCCTCGCGCATCTGACGCGACTTTGGTCCGCTCAGCGGACCAAAGCCGCGTCAGAAGTTGCTGCTTCCGCTTCAGGGGGTGCCGCGACACCCAGGGCGGTGTGATCAACCGCGCTGACGTCCTCGCCCTCTTCACCCGGCAGCACTGGGTTGTCGCCGTGCGGCAGCTCGACCGACTGGGCGTCTCGCGCTCCGCGGTCAAGCGCGCGTGCTCGGCTGGGGTCGTCGAGCACGTCCACCGCGGGGTGCTCCGCGTCGCCGGGGTCGAGCTGTCCCTGGAGGGCCGGGCGCTCGCACTGCAGCTGGCGGCTGGTCCGACGGCCTTCGTGAGCGGACCGACTGCCGGCGCGATGCACGGGCTGCGCGACATGCCGACGCGCCGCCTCGAGGTGACGGTCAGGGAGGAGCGACGGCCCGAGGTGCCAGGCGACCACCGCATCGTGCTCACCAGCTGGCTGGAGGAGGACCGCGACGTGCAGCGGCGACCCGACGGGCTGGTGGTCGCCACGCCGCTGCGCACGCTGTTCGGCTTGGCGTCCCAGTTCAACCAGCACCGCTTCGAGCGGGCGGCCGAGGACGCCTGGCACAAGGGGCTCATCACACCTCACGAGGCTGGTGAGTACCTGGCCGCGATCCGCCAGTCCGGCAAGAAGGGCGTGCGGCGCATGGAGTGCTGGCTGGAGCGGACGACGTTCGTGCGGCCGGCGCAGAGCGGGCTGGAGCAGGACTTCCTCGACATGATCGAGCAGGTCGGGCTGCCGACTCCCGTGCGTCAGCTGCCGCTGACGCTGCCGTCGGGGGAGATCATCCACCTCGACATCGCCTGGCCGGAGGTCCGCCTCGCCGTCGAGCCGGGCCACTCGTGGTGGCACGGCGGCGATCTCCGCCAGCGCGCCGACCAGGCGCGCGACCGCGCGTGCGCGCTGGTCGGCTGGCACGTCCACCGCTACGACGAGTCCGCGACCCAGGATCGGGCCGCCACCGCCCGGGAGCTGCTGGCGCTGTACCGCCGCCGCGCCGCCGACGTCGCTGCCCAACGGAACTTCTGACGCGACTTTGGTCCGCTCTGCGGACCAAAGTCGCGTCAGATGCGCGACGGGGTGCGCGAGCCCGTCGGGCGGGTCAGCCGGTGACGGCGGTGATCTGGGCGGCGTAGTAGCGGCGGCCGTCGGGGGGGAGGTGGATGCCGTCGTCGTAGAAGCAGTCGCCGGGGCAGTTCGCCGCCGCGGCCTCCCAGTCGACGACCTTCACGTTCGGGTACTGCTGGGGCAGGGCGCGGATCTTCTCGTTGTTGCCGGGCACGTAGTCGCGCGGTGCCTTCGTCGTCACCATCACCACGAGCGGCACCTCCGCCAGCTCCTGCATCATCCGCGTCAGCTGGTCGTCGGGGATCGGCCCGTTCGTGCCGAGCGCGACGACCACCACGTCGCCGAGGCGGTTCTCCGCATGCAGCCGGATCACCTGCTCGAGCCCGTTGACGAACGCCCGGGACACGACGGCATCGACGCAGAACCCGGCCTCCGCGAGGTGCGCCGCGGCGCCGAGCATCACCGAGTCACCGAGCGCGTACCGGGGGATCGGCGAGGCGAGGCACGGGTCGCCCGGCGGCGCCGGCGGTGCCGTCGTGGTCGGCGCCGCGGTCGTGGTGGGTGCCGCGGTGGTGGACGGGGCGGCGCTGGTCGTCGGTGCCGCGGTCGTCGGCGCGGCGGTCGTGGTGGGCGCGGCGGTCGTGGTGGGTGCCGCGGTGGTCGTCGGGGCGGCGGTCGTGCTCGTCGCCCGCTCCTCGACGCGCCGGGCGATCGACGCGAGCCAGTCGTCCTCGCGGCGCGGCGCCGGCTCGCGGGCGAAGGGGTCGCCCACCGCGGCGGCACCCTCCTGCTGGCCGAGGACGATCTCGTTGGGCTTCAGCTGGGCCGTCGCCAGGCTGGCCCCGGCGAACCCGACGACGGCGATGCCCACCGCCGCGGTGCCGGCCAGGATCCGCCGGCCGGTGACGGTGCCGGTGCGCTGGAGCCGGCGCCACATCCGTCCGACGGTGCGCTGGCGCACCGGCATCTCGACCCACCGGTACGACGCCTCGGCGACGAGCGCGGTGAGCAGGAGCGCGCCGACGAACTGCGGGACGGTGAGCGGCTTGCCGGCGACCCGCCGGATCGCCTGGAAGATCGGCCAGTGGTACAGGTACAGCCCGTAGCTGCGTGTGCCGACCCACAGGAAGGCGCGGTTGCCGAGCAGCCAGCTGATCGCCGTCCGGGGGTGGGTGACGCCGGCGATCACGCCGAGGGTCGCGAAGCCGGTCAACAGGAAGCCGCCGCGGAACAGCCACGGGTCGGGGTCCGTGCCGTCGACGAGGTGCAGGTGCCAGCACAGGGCGCCGAGCCCGATCAGGGCGAGCACGGCGATGACGTCGAGCACCGGCCCCCGATCGCGGACCCGTCCGCGCAGCAGCGCCGCCGGGCGCCACACCATCGCGAACGCCGCGCCCAGCAGCAGGCCGGTGAGGCGGGTGGGTGTGGACAGGTAGAGGAGGTCGAGCTTGGAGATCGGCCGCCCGCCGAGGTGCCAGTACGCCTCGGGCGTGACCTCCGGGGTGCCGACGGGCCCGCCGTGGAAGAGCACGGCGACGACCGCGGTGACACCGAGGGCGGCGATCGCCAGCGCCCAGCAGAGGTCGGGCAGCCGGCGCCGCCCGGCCCGGATCAGGGCGACCATCGCGATCGGCCACACCAGGTAGAACTGCTCCTCGACGGCGAGGCTCCACAGGTGGCGCAAGGGCGCGAAGTCGCCGGCCGCGGTGTACCCCTGGCCGACCCACACCTGGTACCAGTTCGACACGTAGCCGACCGCGGCCAGGAGGTCGCCGCGCAGCTGGCCGAGGGTGTCGCGGCGGAACAGCGCGGCGTACACGGAGACGCCGACGAGCAGGACGAACAGCGCCGGCAGGAGGCGCCGCGCCCGCCGCAACCAGAACTGCCCGAGCGAGACGCGGCCGGTGCGCTCGTGCTCGCCGATGAGCAGGAGCGTGATCAGGTAGCCGGAGATGACGAAGAAGACCTCGACGCCGAGGAACCCACCCGAGAGCCACGCGACGTTGGCGTGGTAGACGATGACGGCGGCGACGGCGAGCGCGCGGAGCCCGTCGAGGCCCGGCAGGTAGGGCACGTGGCTGATCGAGCGAGGCACTCGGGGCGCGTCTCTGGTGATCGTCGTCGTCATGGCGTCCGCAGCCCGTCCCGAGCCCGGTACAGGGCGTGTCGAGCCTACCGATGGGCCTGCGCCGGGCCAGGTCACCGCCGATGCCGTGCGCCACGCTGCCGGCGACACGACCGGGGCGTGACCGGTAGCGTCGGCGGGCCATGACCTTCCCGCGCGCGCTCGCCATCCCCGCTGTGCTCGTGGCGATGCTGAGCGTCGTGGGTATGTGGTTGGACCGGTCGCCGACGCCGCCGGCCGCCGCCACCGCGAGCAGTGCGCCGGCCGAGTCCGCGCCGCCGACCACCCCGCCGGGGCCACCGCGGACCTCGTGCACGTCGGTCGTGCACGTCGGCGACTCGACGTCGGTCGGGTTGATGTCGCCGGACTACATCGCCGACCCGGCCCTGCGGCTCGACGCGCAGTACGCCCGGGTGGGCGTCATTGACTTCCGCAACGAGATCCGCGGTGCCCGCTCGATCATCGAGCGCTACCGGGGCGAGGAGAACGCCGACGACGTGGCCGCGCGGGTCAAGGCGAGCGGGTACGAGGGCTGCTGGGTGCTCGCGCTCGGCACGACCGATGCCGCCAACCTCGCCGCCGGCGGGGCGCGCACGGCGCGGGAGCGCATCGAGCGGATGCTCGCGATCATCGGCGACGATCCCGTGCTGTGGGTCAACGTCAAGACCCTCGACCCGCAGGACCCGGCCTGGGCGAACGAGCACATGGAGGCGTGGAACGCGGCGCTCGCCGAGGTCGCCGCGCGCACGCCGAACCTCGAGGTGTTCGACTGGGCAGCGGTCGTCGAGGACGCCTGGTTCCAGGACGACGGCATCCACTACACGTCGGCGGGCAACGTCGAGCGGGCGCGCCGCATCGCCGACGCCCTGCTCGCCGCCTTCCCCGCCTGAGCCCCGGGCCGGGCATTACGGGTCGGGCCGGCCTGCGACGGCACGCTCAGTCGGGCCGGATCACGACGCTCTCACAGCGGGCGAGGCCGTTGGCGGCGCAGAAGTCGGTGATCGCGGCCTCGGAGTCGAAGCCGGTGGCGAACACGACGAGGCGGCCGGGATCGAACTGCGGGCGGGTCGCCCCGTCGAGCACGTGGATGCCGCTCCGGGTGAGCTCGTCGCGGGCGGTCGCGACGCGCTCGTCGAGCTGGGCGAGCGTCACCGTCCGGTCGAGACGTTCGACGATCAGCACCGGCCGGCCCTCGCTGGCGGTGGCCGCCCCGCTGAGGTGGACCGCCCGGCAGCGCACGTCGTCGCCGCAGATGAACAGCGCGGTCGGCTCGTCGACGGCCTCGATGTAGAAGAAGCGGTCGCCGGGGGCGGCCGCGGCGAACGCGGGATCGGGCGTCCCGTCGGCGCGGGTGACCAGCGTGTCGCGGCTGGCGAACGCGCGGATCAGGTCCGGCTCGACGTTGAACTCGGCCGCCAGCCGGTCGCGCTGGGCGTTCTCGCCGACGCCGGCGGGCTGGGGGACGACGGGCCCGAGCACGGCCGCCCACGTCGGGGCGAGATCCTGCAGCGCCCCCTGCGCCGGTGTCGGCACGGTCGTCGTCGGCACGTCGGCCGTCGTCGTCGGCGCCGGGACGGTCGTGGTCGCACCGCCACCGCCTCCGCCGTCGGCTCCGCCTGCGCCGCCGGGCGTCGTCGGAGTGGTCGGGCCGGACACGGTCGTCGTGCCGGCGCCGAGCGGGGGGACCGTCACCGTCTGGCTGTTGGACGCGTCCGAGACGAGGTCGTCCCGGGCCGCCTTGACGTACAGCGTCGCGTCGTAGGGCATCTCGCGCTGGGGGACGTCCAACGTCGTGAAGAGCCCGGCGATGTCCCGCTTCACCGGCTCGTTGTCGACGAACACGGTGAAGGTGACGCCGCCGAGGTCGGCCTCGGGGTACTCCCAGCGGACGTCGAACGTCGCCCCCGACAGCAGGGTGGCGACGAAGTTGACCGGCGCGACGAGCTGCGGTGCGGCGAGGGTGCTGGCGCAGGCCGACTCGGTGGGCGGTGAGCTGCCGACCTCCTCGGGCCCCGCGGCCTGCACCGCGAAGCAGTGGTGCTCCTCGGGGCCGAGGCCTTCGACCGCGAACGTGAGCGTCGTCGCGTCGACCGATGCGATCGCCGGCCCCGACAGCTCACCGGTCTCGGTCGTGCGGCGGATGTGGTACCCGGCGGCGTTCGGGACCCTGCTCCAGCGCAGCAGGATCGTCGAGGAGTCCACCGCCTCGGCGCTGAGCGACGACGGCGGTTCCGGGGCGGCCAGCCCGAGGGCGACCTCCTCGCTGCCGCCGCGCAGCTGGAGCGCGACGAGCGCGATCAGCAGCACGACCACCAGCCCGGCGGTGGTGACGACGCCCTTGGAGAGGACGGGCTTCTGCTGGAACTGGAGCTGGAACGTGCGGTGGTTGGGGTCGTCACGCGGCGGCGCCTGGCCGGGGACCGGCCGCGCCGCGCCGAACGGGAAGTCCTGGCAGGCAGCGGTGATCGTCCGGGACTGCGGGCTGCCGCGGAGGAACGGCTGGCGGGCCTTGGCCCGCACGGTGACGTGCTGCTGGGCGCCGGGGGCGAGGTTGACGACCTCGTCGTGCACCGTCAGCCGGAGCGACGCGGACAAGTCGTGGGCGGTGACGATCAGGCGCAGCGGCGCGTTGCCCTGGTTGGAGAAGGCGAGCTGGAAGCGACCCGACCAGCGCCCGCTCGCGGTCGTCGTGTCCGCCCACGCCGACAGGCCGGCGACGCCGGCGATGTCGAGGCGTCCCTCGGCCACCGCGGACGCGGCGGTGCCGATCTCGGAGACGGCGCGGACGCCGAACGGCAGCGTCCCGGTCGGTGTCGACGCACCGACCGGGGGCCGGAACGTGATCGTCGCCTCCGCCTCCTTGCCCGGCAGCACGGACACGCTGGCCGGCTCGACCTCGGCGAACGCCGACGGCGCCCCGACGACCTCCACGCGGTAGGACTCGACGCGCCGGCCCTGGTTGCGGATGCGCACCGGGAGCCGGGCCTCACCGCCGGGCGCCGCGGACAGCGTCACGGTCCCGAGGATCACCACTGGGTCCACGGGCACACGATGACACGTCGCCCTCCGGGGTGGCGCCTTAATCGGGGCATCGGTCCCTCGCCGGGGCTACGTTCACGCGCGCTCGCCATGGATGCCGCCCGTCTTCCCCGGGCCCGTCTCGAGCCACCCGTCGTCCGGGCCATCGCGAGAGAGCGGGTCGATCGTCTGCTCGATCGCGCCTGGGAGGTCCCCCTGACGATCGTGGTCGGGCCGGCCGGGGCAGGGAAGTCGACGGCGGCGGGGCACCTCGTCGAGCGCAGCGCGTCGCGGCCGGCGTCGACGACGATCTGGTACCGGGCACACCCCGTGGACGGCGACGTGCAGGTCCTGCGCGACCATCTCGCCGCGGCGGTCGCCCACCGCACCGGGGTGCCGTGCCAGTGGCACGACCTCGGCGACCTGACGGTCCACTTCGAGCGCGTCGCCCCGGGCCAGTCCGTCCTCGTCGTCATCGACGAGTTCGACTCGGTCATCGGCACCGACGCCGAGCGAGCCCTGGCGGACTGCCTCGCGGACTTCCAGCCGGAGCTGCACCTGATGACGCTGTCGCGCCGTCGGCCGGGGCTGAACCTCTCGCGCCTGCGCGTCGGCGACGCCGTCTGCGAGATCGGGCCCGACGACCTGCGCTTCCGCTCGTGGGAGGTCGACCGCCTGTTCCGCGAGCTGTACGTGCGCCCGCTGTCCCACGCCGAGGTCGCCGAGCTCGAGCGGCGCACGGGCGGCTGGGTCGCTGCGCTGCACCTGTTCGACCTCGCCACGGCGCGCCTGACCCCGGCCGAGCGGCGGGCGGCGATCGCCCACGTCGGTCGGCGCTCCGGCCCGGACTGGGACTTCCTCGCCGAGAACGTGCTGTCGGGCCTGAGCGACGAGCTGCGGCAGTTCCTGCTCGAGATCGTCCCGCTGGAGCGCTTCACGGCCGAGCTGTGCGACGAGCTGCGCGGCGCGCGCGACAGCGCCCACCGCCTCGACGAGCTGCTCGGGTTGCAGCTGGCGACGGTGTCGCCGGAGGCGGCGGGGACCATCCGCATCCACGAGGTCCTGCGCGCCCACGTCGACGCCCTCCTGCGCGAGCGCGAGGACGTCGAGGAGGTGCACAAGCGCTACCGCCGCGCTGGGGAGGTGCTGGAGCGGCACGGCTACGTCGCCGAGGCCCTCGTGGCGTACTGCCGGGGTGAGGACTGGGAGTCCGTCGCCCGGCTGCTCGGGGCGCGCGGCGCGGAGGTCGCCGCGCAGCCGGGCACGTGGCTGCTCGGCGTGCCGTCCCCGCTGCTGGAGGCGGACCCGTGGCTGATGCTCGCGGTGGCCCGCCAGCAGCGCGCGGACGGCCGGGTCGCCGACGCGCTGGCGACGTTCGATCGTGTCGCCGCCTCATCGCTGAGCGCGGCCCCGGCCCAGCTCGCCCGGCGCGAGCGGTTGCTGCTGGCGAGCTTCCTCGACCGCTCGAGCCGCCCGACCGTCGCGTGGGTGGCGGCGCTGCGCGACGCGGTGCACGGCGATCACGCCACGGCGGCGGCGTTGGCCGCGGTGACGGCGAACGACCTCCTGGCGATCGGCCTCAGCCGCCTGCTCGCCGGCGACGTGCGCGGGGCGGCCGAGCCGCTGCGCAGTGCGCGCAACCGTGCCGACGCCTCACCGACGACGGTCGTCGCCGCGGAGATCGCGCTGCTGGTCGCCGGGTTCCTCGGTGGGTGGGCGGCACCGTCGGACCTGGCCAGCGTGGACCATGCCGCGGCGGCGATCGAGGTGCCGTTCCTGTCCCGCCTGGCGCGCGCGGCGGTCGGGCTCGTCACGGGGTCGCGGGCTGCGCTCGACCAGGTCGCCGCCGAGTGCTCCCGCGTCGGCGATGCGGCCGGCCGGGCCGTCGTCGACGTGCTGGCGGCGCTGCACGAGGCGTGGCAGGGACGCCCGGCGGCGTCGATCGAGACGCGGCTGCGCGTGGCGTCGGTCGGGCTGCTGCCGCTGACGCTCTGGCTCGACACCCTGGTCGCGCTGACCTCACCGTCGACCGGGGCCACGCCTGCGGTGCCGACGCGCCGGCGGGTGCCCCGCCCGCTGCAGGATCTCGCCGCACTCGGGACGCTCGCCGCACGCGGGCGGGGCGAGCCGCAGGCGGTCGCCGACCGGCTGCGCAACGAGCACGGCATCGTCGTGCCGCTCCGCGAGCCGCCGGCGCCACCACCGACCCGCTACCACGTCCGCTGCTTCGGCCGCTTCACGGTCGAGCTCGGCGGCGCACCGGTCGACCTGAGCGGGCTGCGCGCCCGGGCGCGCGAGCTGTTGCGCCTGCTGGCCGCCAACAGCGGGCGGGGGGTGCACCGGGACGTGATCGTCGAGCTGCTCTGGCCCGGCGACGACGAGACGTCGGGTGGGCGCAAGGTGCACGTCGCGGTGTCGGCGATCCGCAGCGCGCTGGACCACCTCGGTGGCGAGCCGGTCGTCGTGCGCGACGGCGACGCCTACCTGCTCGCGCCGGAGCGCGTGACGTGCGACGTGGAGGAGTTCAGCACCGCGGTCGCCGCCGGCCGCCGCGCGCTCGCCGCCGGGCGATCCGACGCGGCGATCGAGGCGTTCGAGCGGGCCCTCGCGCTGCACCGGGACGTGCTGCTGCCCGAGGACGGTGCCGCCGACTGGGTGGTGCCCCGGCGCGACCAGCTCCGCGACGAGCTGACGTCGGCGGCGCACGCACTCGCCGGGCTGCTGATCGCCGCCGGCCGGGCCGGCGACGCGGTCGCCGCGTGCCGTCAGGCGCTGCGGATCGACGGCTACAACGATCCGGTGTGGCGGGCGCTGCTCGACGCCCTGCAGGCGGCCGGTGACCACGCCGGGCACGCCAAGGCGGTGCAGGACTATGAGCGCGTGCTCGAGGAGCTCGGCGTCGCCCGCCGCTGACGTCGTCGGCGGACGAGGGGTCAGGCGTCGGCGGTCAGCGGGTCGCTGCCCGCGGCGATCTCGTCCCCGTCGAGCACACCGTCGTCGTCGCTGTCGGGATCGTCGGGGTCGGTGCCGGCGAGCTCCTCGCCCCAGTCGGTGATCCCGTCACCGTCGCTGTCGATGTGCAGCTCGTCCGGGATCACCAGCTCGGCATCGGGATCCGGGTTGTCGGCGACGAGCGGGTCGAGGCCGAGCACCAGCTCGAGGCCGTCGTCGATCCCGTCGAAGTCGGTGTCGGCTCGGTCGGCCTTGGTGCCGAGCACGATCAGCTCGTAGCCGTCGGTGATGCCGTCCCCGTCGGTGTCGGGCTGGTTCGGGTCGAGGCCGTAGCGCACCTCGAAGTGGTCCGGCAGCATGTCCTCGTCGGTGTCGACGCCGCCGGCGTGCTCGGCGGCGACCAGCAGCGGGTCCGGCTCCGGCGGCTCCGGCGGGGTGAGCGGCGGCGGGTCCGTGTCGATGGTCTCGGGCGGGTCCTCGTAGCGCATGCCCGGGATCAGCCCGGCGTAGTTGAAGCGGTTCCCCGCCTCGGCGATGCGCACGCCGTACTTGGTGCCCATCGCCTCGATCGTGCGGCCGTCGCCGAGGCTGATCGCCACGTGCGAGCCGTCCTGGCGCGGCTGGCCGGGCTGCGGCTCGGAGGGGAACTTGAACAGGAGCGCGCCCGGCGTCCGGATCGCCTCCTCGACGGGGATCAGCGTCCCGGCTGCCTTCAGGTCGAGGTACTGGAGGTACGACGCCTCGGACATCTGGATCCCGACCTGTGCGGCCGCCCACTCGACGAGCTCCGAGCAGTCGAACGCATCGGGATCGGGGTCGTTGGGGTCGGTGTGCGCGTTGAAGACGTAGCGGTCGCCCTGCTGCGCGAGGGCGGCCTGGAGGAAGCGCTCGACCGAGCCGTGGGGGTCGTCGTGATCCGGCGGTGGAGGTGCAGGCATGTCTGGTGTCGAGTGGTCAGGGAGCGTGCCGGCGAACGGGACGTCGCCGGGCATGCCGGCAGGCACGTCGGGGTCGGAGTAGTCCGCCGGGCCGTCGAAGTTGCCCGAGGCCGCCTCACCCCAGGCCGCCGCGGCGGCACGGGCCTCGTCGGCGAACTCCCGGTAGCGCGCGCCGCGGTCGGTGTGGGTGACGGTCCAGGGCCCGATGTCGGCGCCCTGCCGGGAGACGTGCCACGCGGCGATGGCGTTGTCGCGCGGGTCGTAGAGGTCGAGGCCCTGCAGCCAGGGCGCGTTGCCGTTGGCGGCGGGGGAGATGTTGATCTGCCACAGGCCGCGGGAGTCCTCGCCGCTCGGGTTGTGGGCCCGCGGGTTGCCACCGGACTCGGCGAGGGCGATCGCCGTCATCGTGACGGCCTGGTCCGGTGAGAACCCGGCCATCCGCGCGTAGGCGTAGATCTCCTCCGCACCGAGCCGCTCGGGCATGCCTCGACGTTACGCCTTTCCTGACCGGCGCGGCGCCCGCTTCCGGGGTCCGCTACTCGGGGACGATCTCCTCCTCGGGCTCCTCATCGGTCTCCTCCTGGCGCTGCACCGGGGTGAGCTGCACGTCCTCGGGCTCGTCCTCCTCGGTCCCCTCCGTGCGCTGCAGCGGCATGGTCTGGGCGTGGGCGGTGACTGCCGTGGCGGTGTCCTCGGCCTCCCGCTCGAAGCGGTCACCGGGATCGCTCACGGCGATGCCGTCACCGGTCGGCGTGCCCTCGACCGGGCCGGAGCGCTGCTGTACGACGTGGGTCAGCTCGTGGGCGAGCGTGTGCTGCCCGCGCGGTGACTCGGGGTCGTATGCACCGTGGTTGAAGACGATCTCGTCGCCCACGGTGTACGCCGCGGCGCCGACCGCCTGGGCGGATGCGGCGGCGTGCGGTCCGCTGTGCACGCGCACCGAGCTGAAGTCGGCGCCCAGGCTGCGCTCCATCGTCGTGCGCAGCGCCGTCGGCAGGGGCTCGCCGCCGCCCTTGCCGATCACGTCGAGCACGGGCGAGCGGGCGTCCGTGTGCTCCTCGGCGCCCTCGTTCTCCTCCCGCTGGACGAGCGCGCCGACGGACGCGTTGCCGGCAAGTCGTTGCAGGTGCAGCATCCCGCGGTGGTCTCCGGCCGGCGTTCCCCGGGAGGCGACGGAGCGCCGGGCGACGTCCCACGCGCCGTCGGCGTCGTGGTGCCGGTGCGGTGGTGCAGCGGCCGCGTGGACCGGGCCGCCCTCGACCTCGAGCTCTCTCATCTTCGGCTCCTCGTTCGTGTCGCCGGGTCGGGCGCCCGGGCGACGCGTCCATGGTGGCCCATCAGGCGGACCCCCGCGGCTCGCATCGCACGGGCAGGTGGGCAGGGACGAAGTCGCGCACGAGGCGCTGCAGGCGGTCGGGGTCGACATCGGGCCCCGGGCGGTGTCGGACCACCACCGTCGCCCGTGGCCGCCCGGGCAGCGGCGCGTCGGGGTCGTCGGACCAGGCGACGCCGCCGCCGTCGTCGAGCTCGATCTCGGCGCCGGTGTACAGCTGCACGAGGAGGCCCAGGCCGGCGACGGTGCCGCGCCAGCGCCCCAGCTCGAGCGCATTGGCGATGAGCCCGCGCTGGCGCTCCTCGGGCCAGGTCGCGTCGAGCTCCACGCCGAACCAACCGGCCAGCCAGTCCAGGAAGTCCGATGGGGTCAGCCAGGGGTCGAGGTAGGCGTCGAGGTTCTCGATCGTCGACAGGATCGGCGCCAGCACGGGGTCGAGGCCCTGGGTGAAGCGCACGCAGAAGTCGTCGGCCTGGAGCATGGCCGGCAGGAACGACGCGATCGGCTGCGTCGAGGGCAGTTCGGCGAGCGTCCCTCTCATGTCAGCACCTGGACCTGATGGCCATAGGAGAACGCCAGCGAGTCGGGGTCGAGGTCGATGCGCGTGATCGACTCGCCGCGCTGCCCGGTGATCGGGTCGGCGGGGAACATGCGGGCGTCCTCGATGAGATCGACGCCCTCGACGCGCTGGGCGACGCCGAACACCTCGCCGAGCAGGATCGGCCGGCCGAATGCCCAGCCGTCGCCGTCGGGGCCGCCGTGCAGCGGGTCGAAGTAGCGGTACAGCGCGTCGAGCGTGCGCTGGCGGACCTCCTCGGGGTCGGCGTTGGGCTTGGCGCGCAGACGGAGCACGGCGGTGACGCCGAGGTAGCGCGGGGGCGTGAGCAGCACCCGGGCGCCGACCATCCGCCGCTCGTCGAGGTAGCGCTGCACCGTGCGCATCAGCTCCTCGCCGGGGACGAGCTGGTCGAACGTGATGCGTCCGTCCTCGCCGGTGGGCACCGCCGGGACGACGAGCACGCGCACGCCGGCGGCGGCGCCGGGGTCGGTGACGGCGTTGCCCGCCTCGTCGACGGTGAGGCAGCGCACCCGGGCGACCTCGGGGGTGGCCTCGCGGGCGAGCTGCTCGTAGTCGCGTGCGGTGACCGCGCGGTTGCGGGTGCCGAGCACCAGGGGCCCGCGGGTCTTGGCCGCCTCGACGGACTCGCCGTCGACGCCGCCGGCCGCCGGCTTGCGGTTGTCGACGCTGCCGATGAAGGGGATCGCCGAGCGCAGGGTGACGATCTCGTGGGCGGCGACGTTGCCGACGCGGCCTCCTCCCGTGCGGTAGCGCCGGACCCGGATGTGCGCCCCGCTCGGCGGGATTGCGCCGTAGTTGCGCAGCGATCCGTCGGGCATGCGCACCGTCGGGCCGAACACGATCGCCCCTTCGCTCGCGCTCAGGCGCCAGTGGCGGTCCTCGGGGCCGCTCTCGCCGAACGACTGCACCTGCTCCCACGGCTCCCAGCCGTCGGGTCCGGCGACCTCGACGACGATCGGCTTCTCGGAGGCGACGACCGGTCGGCGCAGCAGCGGGAAGCGCTGGCCGGGGACGCCCTCGGAGACGCCGACCACCTCGTCGACGATGTCCTCGCCGTGCACCGCGGTGACCGTGCCGCCGACCGTGGAGGCCGAGACGGCGCGCAGCAGTGGCGAGTCGGTGTAGGGCGTCTGGTTCTCGCGCTCGGTGTCGACGAGCCGGCAGCGCAGCCAGCCGGCGGAGCGCTCCTCGAGGACCGCCTCGACGTGGCCGTCGGGGACGTGGACGATGACGGTGCCGGGTTGGTTGAAGCCGCCGGTGCTGTCCTCCACCTCGCACCGCTCCCAGCCGTCGGTGCCGAGGGCCTCCCACACCCACGGGGGGTCGGTCGGATCGATGCCGTGACCCTCGGTGTCGCAGTCGACGCGGATGGCGACGGCGCAGCTCGGCGTCGCCCGGCTGAGCCCGATGTACAGCGCATCGCCGACCTGCGGCGGGGACGAGAACGCGGCGACCGGGCGCTCGTTGAGCAGCTCGTTCGACTGGTCGTAGGGGCGGCCGTCGCCGCCCGCGGTCATCACATAGGTGCGTGTGCAACTGACGATCGTGAGATCCTCGATCGTGCGGAACACGATCGCCTCGGCGTTGCGCCGGCGGCGTGTGGCGACCTCCGTGCCTGCCTCGACGACGCGGTCCTCGTCGAGCGGGGCGGTCAGCCAGAACGTCACCGGCGCCTTCGCCGCCGCCGGCGGGAACAGCTCGACGCCCATCAGCTCGAGGAACGTCACGTAGCTCCGCTCCGGCACGCGGTTGAGCCGGTAGATGAGCTGGTCGACGATGTAGGCGAACGTCTCGATGAGCGTGATGCCGGGGTCGGACACGTTGTGGTCGGTCCACTCGGGGCAGCGCCGCTGCACCAGGCGGCGGGCGTCGTCGACGAGGTCCTGGAAGCGCCGGTCGTCGAGGTTGGGGGCCATCAGGCTCATCGGTCACTCCTCGTCGGGGATCACGTAGAACGGGAACACGAGGTTCCGCCGGTCGTTCGTCGAGCGGATCGTGTAGGTGATGTCGATGTAGAGCAGCGACGGCTGCTCCTCGGCCGGCTCGACGGTGACGTCGACGACCTCGACGCGCGGCTCCCAGCGGCGCAGCGCGTTGCGCACCTCGAACGCGATCAGGCCGGTCGTCGTGGCGTCGGCAGGAGCGAAGAGGTGCTCGTGGATCGGGCAGCCGAAGTCCGGGCGCATCGGTCGCTCGCCGGGTGACGTGCCCAGGATCAACCGGATGCTCTCGGCGATCTCCTCCTCGCGCGAGGTGAGGGCGATGCGGCCGTCCGGCCCGATGCGCATCGGGTAGGCGATGCCGCGTCCGATGAAGGCCTCGCTCATCGCCGTCACCCGATGTTGACGGTCGGCTCGCCGATGATGATCTGGGCCCCGCACCCGGCGACGTCGCCGAGGCGCAGGGCCGGCCGCCCGCCGATGTACACCGTCGTGCTGCCGGCCGGGAACGGCGTCGGCGGGTGCGGGGGCGTGCCGGGGAAGCTGCACGTGTGCAGGTCGCCGACCACGGCGGCGGGCAGGCCGCCGATCATCACGTTGGGCACACCTGGTCCGGTGACGACGCCGGGGTGGTTGGTCTGATCACCGACTCGTGCTGCGGGTGGCATGGGCTCCTCGTTCCTCGCCTCAGTTGATGTTCACGACGGCGCCGCGCACGGTGAGCGTCCCGCTGCTCGTGACCTCGGTGGAGCCGGAGCCCTCGAGCTTGGTGGACACGCCCTTGGCGGTGAGGCTCCCGGCGCCGGCATCCAGGGAGATGCCGTTGGCCTTCAGCGTGAGCTCCCCGTCCGACTGCAACGTGATGCCGGTCGCGGCATCGATGGTGAGCGCCTGCTCGGCGGCGACCTCGACGTTGCCGGTGGTGTTGATCGTGACCTTGCCGCTGGCCTGGTCGAGGACGATCGTCTGCTTGCCGTCGCCGGTCGCGATGGTCACGACCTCGTCGGCGTCGTGCAGCTCGACGCGGTGCCCGTGGCGGGACACGAGGGTGCGGACGACGACCTCGCCGTTGCGCACCGCCTCCACGGGCATGGCGTCCCTGCCGTTGTAGAGGCCGCCGACGATGTAGGGCATCCGCGGGTCGCCGTGGTCGAACGCGACGAGGACCTCGTCGCCGACCTCCGGCAGGAACACGAAGCCGCGCTCGTTGCCCGCCCCCGCCATCGCCACCCGCGCCCACGGCGACTCGGCCTGCTCGCCCATCCACGGGAACGTCACCTTCATCCGGCCGAGCCCGGCGGGGTCGTCGATGTTGCTGACGATCGCCGGGACGACCCCGGCGAGGCCGCCCCGGGCGCGGCGTGGCGCGCCCCCGTTGACGAGACCGAGCAGCGTGCGGTCCTGGCGCCCGCTCACGCGGAACGACGTCACGTAGCCGTGCACCGGGTCGTAGACGTGGCGGCACGACGTGAGGACGTACTTGCCGTCGAACGGGGCGCCGAGGTTGCTCAGGCTCACCGTCACCCCGGCCCGGAGATCCGGGTTCCCGAAGGCGGCGCCGTCGAGCTCGACTGCAGCGCTGCCGAGCTGCTCGACGAGCGAGTCGGCCGCGGCCTGGGCGAGCTCGGCCTTCTCGACGGGCAGGTCGACCTTCACCAGCGTGCCGCCGCCGAGCCTGCCGGCGAGCGTGCTCGAGCCGGTGCCCGCCACCACGCTGCGCACGGCGTCGGCGGTGCGCGCCGTGCCCTCGACGGCTTCCTTGGCGAGCGGGTCCCAGCCGCGGACCTTGACCTCCTCGACTTGCTCGGTCCCGCTGACGGAGGCCCGCAGGCGCAGCAGGTTGCCGCCGGCGACGAGCTGGCGCGACGTCGCCGTCTGCAGGTCGCCCTCCTCCGGGCCGGCCTCGGCGCTCGCCGGCTCACGGAAGTGCAGGGCGCCGTCGACGACGACGACCTCGTGGCCCGTCTCCGCCGCCAGCGCCGAGAGGAACTCCCAGTCGCTCTCGTTCCACTGCACGACGGCCTCGTGCACGACCGAGGAGGTGCCGCCCTCCCCGCGCTGGAGGCCGTGGCGGCCGGCCACCTTGGCGGCGATGTCGCCGTAGGTGACGTCGAGGTGCGTCTCGGTGCGCGTGCCGCGCTGCAGCCGGTGGCCCTTGTCGTACCCGCGCACGACCGTCAGCGTCTGGTCGCGCTCGATCTCCGCCTCGAGCGCGGTGATCTCGCCGTCGAGGATGCGCACGCCCGCGGGCGTCGCCTCGGAGACGACCGAGATCGTCAACGGCTTGCCGATCTCGAACCCGCCGGCGCCGATGATCTTGCGCAGCGGGTCGCGGAACACCAGCTCGAACGCGTCGGGCAGGTTGAGCTCGTCCTCCACGGACGCCTCGAGTAGGGCCGCCATGACGTCGTCGGACAGCGGGGTGCCGTCGACCTCGATGGCGAAGGTGTTGGAGGCGTGCTGATCGCCGGCCATCGTCGTCCTCGGTCACGCCAGCGCCGCGGCGTCGGCGGGGGAGGGGATCAGCAGCTCGGCGCCGACGCGCAGGCGGAACGGGTCGTCGATGTCGTTGACCTTGGCGATCGCCCGCCACAGCGTGGGGTCGCCGTACTCCCGGCTGGCGATGGACGCCAGCGAGTCGCCGAGCATCACCTGGTGGGCGCGGGTGCTGCGCCGCGCCCCGGACGTCGGGTTCTGGCCCTCGGGTTGGGGGGCGAACTCCTGCATCGAGACCTTGCACGTCGCCCGCACCGGTTGGCCGGACGGCCGGAACAGCGTGAGCGTCGCGCTGACCGCCTTCACGACGCCGACGAACGGGCGGGCGTCGCCCCACGAGAACACGACGATCGGCGGGAAGGGCGTCCCCGCGGCGAGCGACTTCTCCGTCGGGCGCACGGTCGAGAACAGCGCCTCCACGGCATCCGCGACCGTGCCGTCGGGCGTGTCGGTGGCGTCGAGGAACACCTCGACATCGAGCGTGCGCATCTGGTGCCCGGTGAACTCGGGCGGTTCCGCTGACTTCTTCTGCGGCTTGAAGTTCCAGCCGGACTGCAGGCTCATGCTGTAGTCCTTGGGGTTGAACAGGAACTTGATCGTCCCGATGCTCCCGCCCGGGGCGAAGCTCTTCTTGCGGGCCACCGGCTCGCGCAGGTCGAACTGGGCCTTGGCGAACTGCGCGGCGACAGGCATCAGCTCACCCCCGTCTCCAGGAAGCCGTGATGGGCGAGCTCGAGCGTCTCGGTCGCGACCTTCGGGGAGTCCACCGACAGCGACGGACCGGTCCACCGCACCGGCACGACGCCCTCCAGCACCCACGTGTACACGGGTGTCGCGTCGTGGTTCTTGGCGACGATCTGCGCCTGCGTCCGGGTCACGTTCCCGTTCATCGAGGCGATCCACTCGGCGATCTTCGCCGTGTCGGCGTTGACCGGCCGGGTGAGCTTGACGTTCGTGTACTTGAGGCGGCCGGGCAGCTGATGGACGAAGCCGTTCATGCCGCCCTCCTCGCGCTGCTCCATCACCACCTCGACGCCGAGGCCCTCGCACGCGGTGAACGCGCCGAGGTCGCGTCCGTCGACGTGCACCTCGAAGTAGACGCTGACGGCGGCGGTGGCGGGATCGACGCTCATACGGGACCTCCTCTAGAAGCGGATGTCGGTGCGGTAGCCGTGGCGCTCGCGGTCGAGCAGGAGGTCGCGGCCGAGGCGCCGCCGCAGCTGCGGGTACAGCGCACTCAGCAGCTCCTGGATCTCGGCGTCGCTGCGCTGGTGTGGTTCGGGTGCGGCCGTCGCCGGCGTCGTCGTGGTGCTCGGCGACGGTGCCCCCTCGGCGGTGGTCGCGGCGATCGGCTCCTGCGCCACAGTGTCGGGCTCGCGCTGGAGGAACGGCGACAACCCCGCGGCCGCGAGGCGCGCCGCCGTGGGCGGGTCCTCGGCGGCCGGGGTGTCCGGGAGCGCGAGGCTCATCGGCTCGGGGGCGCGTGCGCTGAACGTCATCGTCGACCATGCCCCGGCCGCCGGGGCGCCTGTCGCGGGTGCGGCGACCGGTCCCGTGGGTGCGCCGGGTCGCAGCGGGATGCGCTGGGCGACCGTCCCGAGCGAGCTCGACGGGGACCCTGCGCCCGCCGGCGAGCGTGGCGAGGGGGGCGCGGCGACCGGCCCGGCCGACTGGCCGCCGGCCGGCGCGCCAGGGCCGGGGGTGCTGGGCCGGATCTTGGGCTCACCGTCCGCCAGGGGCGCGGACCGCTCGACCGTGAGCACCCGTGGCGCGGGACGGGCGCCCAGCAGCGCGGCCGTCGGCCCGGCGGGCGTGGGCACGGTGCGGGCGACCGTCGCCACCACTGGGAGGGTGACCGGGCCGGGCCGGCCGTCGGGCGCCGGCGGTGCGGCGCCGGTCCCTGTCGGCGGCGGCGAGCCGTCGGCGTGGGTCGCCGACTCGTCGCCGCTCGCGGGCGACAGCTGGACGACCGGCGCGCGCTCGCCGACGATCGGCCGCGTCGGCGCGTCGGCGTCGGCGCCGATGGGCGTGAGCGGCGAATCGGTCGGGGTCAGCGGCGCACCGATCGGCGCCGGCGGATCCCCGTGGGCGCGGCGACCCGGCAGTGGCGCCGGATGCGCCGGTGCGGGTCCCGTCGCGTCGCGCTGCACCGGCGCCGGGATGGCGGGCTGTGTCGCCGGACTGCGTGCGGACGCGTGCGCCGGCGAGCCCGGAGCGGCACCCGGTGCCGTGCCGAGCGTGCCCACCGTCGGTGGTTCGGGCGCGCTCGGCGGCACGCGTGCGGTCGAGGGTGAGCCCGGCGTGCCCGGCGCCGCGGTGCGGGGTGTGGCAGTGCGGCGCTGCAGCGGCGTGTCCAGCGGCGGGCCGATGCGCGGCCGCGGCACTGCGGTCCCCGGGGTCGACGCCGACGCGGGTGCCGCGGCCTGGTCACCGCGGGCAGGGGACGACCTCGGCGTCCCCGTCGGTGGGGTGCCCGGGGCGGGGGGTCGCGGCCCCGCGCCGGGCAGCGCCGAGCGCGCCACGGTGACCGGCACGTCGCTCGAGCGGCCCGTGGGGGTCGCCGACTCCCGTCCCGACGAGGTGTCGTTGGTCGTCGGCTCGGCGGCCCAGTCGGCCGTCACCGTCGGCAGCTCGACGTGGCCGGGCAGCAGCGGCACCTCGTCGCGCGGCGTGGCCGCCGGGGCGTCGCCGAGCTCCGCGTCCGGAGCCTCGCTCGCCGCGCCGTCGTCCACCTCCACCGGCGTGGCCGGTGGCGCCGGCGCGTCGTTCGCCGGAGCCGGTGGCGCGGGCGCGTCGTTCGCCGGAGCCGGCACCGGGCTCACGGCGTAGCGGGGCAGCTCGACGGGCGATGCCTGCAGCAACCGCCGCGACACCGTCGGTACCACGGTCGGCGCGGCGGGAGGCTGGTGTGGTGCCGACGGCGCCGGGCCGGCGTCGGTCGCGTCGGCCGGAGCGCTCCCGCCTGCCGTCAGGTCGGCGTCGACGGGCACCTCGTACGTCATCGTCGGCGGATCCAGCCGCGGCCGCGGGGCGAACTGTCGATCGGTCGGCACGGCCGCGGCGCGGACGGATCCGGACGGTGCATCCGCAATCACATAGTGACTGAGCTGGCCGAGGAACGCCGGGTTCGCGCGCGTCGCCAGTCGTTGGGCGAACTGCACGTCGAACGTGCCCATCGCGGGACGGCTCGCCTGCACGGTCGGCATCGTCGGCAGGTGACGCCACGCGCCGGGGCCGGCCCGGTAGACGGGCGCGGCGGGCGCGGGCTGCGGTGACGCCCGGCGGGCACGGCGGAACGGCCACATCGTGGGTGCGGTCTCAGGTGCTGGTGGTCAGGCCGAGTTGCTCGACGGCTCGGATGAAGCGCTGCCGCGTGGCGTGCTCGAGATCGAGGATCTCCGAGAGCGGCCAGTGGTAGTGGGCGCCGACGAAGGCCAGCTCCTCGTAGAGCCTGGCTTCGCCGTAGGTCACGATTCCCCCAGGCGACCACCGGTCAGATCGACCGTGAACTCCCGTCCGCACGAGGGGCACTCGACGTCGGCGCGAGCGTGGCCCTCCTGGTTGACGCGGCGGTACAGGTCCTGGAGGAACGCCAGGTCCGACGCGAACAGGTTCTCGATGATGCCGGGGTGGACGTCGGTGATCGTGCCGAGCTGCTCGATCACGCGGGCGAGCAGCACGACGGTGAGGTACGCCGGGTTGTCGCGCACCCGCTGGTCGGCGAGCGGCACGAGCTCGTCCCGTGCCGTCGCCAGCCGCATCGTGCCCCGCTTGTGGACGTTGCCGGCGCTGTCGACGTACCCGCGGGGCAGCTCGAACTCGAACGTGGTGCGCAGCAGGTCCGCGCCGCTGTCCGCGGACTGCTCGCGCTCGAGGGTGTCGAACGTGCGACGCATCAGCCGGCGGCGGGTTCGATCGACTCGTAGGTGATCGTGAGCTTCTCGGTCAGCACGTTCGTGTCACCGGCCTTCAGCGAGCCGATCTCCAGGCTCTTGGGCCAGGCGTTGGTGAGCACGTAGCGCTTGATCGGGTTGCCCTCGTAGTCGTAGACGATGATCGCGCCGCCCTTGCGGGCATCGGTCATCTTCCCGAACTGCGAGGTGTTCACCCACTCCTCGAAGCTCGTGTCGCCGGTGAGGCCGCGGGTGAGGGTGACCTCGCCGGCCTTGGGGCGACCGGGCAGCTTCTTGACGATGTACTTGCCGTCGGGCGTGTTCTGCTTCAGCTCGATGACGTCCTGCTCCATCTTGAGGCCGGTGACCTCCTGGATGGCGTTGATGACGATGCCGTCGAACTCGAGGCCGAAGGAATGGCCGACGGACGTGTCCAGCTCGGGAAGGGCCATGGTGGAACGCTCCTACTGTGGGTCGTGGGGTCGAGGGTCGGACCGGTGTCAGGCCTCTTGCACGAGGCTCGTGCCGCCGGAGAATTGGGCGAGGCGGAAGACGACGAACTCCGCCGGCTTCACCGGGGCGACGCCGATCTCGCACGTCACCTGGCCGGCGTCGATCGCCTCCGCCGGGTTCGTCTCGGCGTCGCACTTCACGTAGAACGCCTCGGCCGGGGTCTGGCCGAACAGCGCGCCCTTGCGCCACTCGTTGACGAGGAACGCCGCGATGCTCCGGCGCAGCTTGGCCCACAGGGCGTGGTCGTTCGGCTCGAACACCGCCCACTGGGTGCCGTTGAGGATGGAGTCCTCGAGGTAGTTGAACAGGCGGCGGACGTTGAGGTAGCGCCACTCCGGATCACTCGACAACGTGCGCGCGCCCCACACGCGGATGCCGCGGCCGGGGAACGAGCGGATGCAGTTCACGCCGACCGGGTTGAGCATGTCGTGCTCCCCCTTGGTCATGTTCACCTCGAGGTCGATCGCCCCGCGGATCACCTCGTTCGCCGGTGCCTTGTGCACGCCACGGGTGTCGTCGTTGCGCCCGAAGATGCCGGCGACGTGGCCGCTCGGCGGGACGAAGGTGTTCTCGCCGGTGGACGGGTCGAACACCTTGACCCACGGGTAGTACAGGGCGGCGAACTTCGAGTCGTAGCCGGCCTGGTCGGTCCGCCAGTCCTTGACCTGCTGAGCGTTCATGCTCGGTGGCGCGTCGAGGATCGCGACGCGGTTCCCCATCAGCTCGCAGTGGGCGATCATCCCGAGCTGGATCGCCTTGAGCCCCTCGAGGTCGATGAGCCCGCTCTGCAGCGCCGCCATCGCGTCCGGGACGCACACCATCGTCACCTCGGGCACGGTCTCCAGCCCGGCGAACCCCGTGCGGTCCGCGGCGTCACCGACGTAGTCCTCGGGACCGATGCGCGCCTCGGCGACGTCGACCTGGACGAGCTCACCGCCGCTGAGGGACGTGATCCCGCGCGGCAGGTCCTCGAGCTGGCCCGTGGCGTTCTCGACCTCCACGCGCACGAGCCGCGAGCGGTTGAGGACGTTGACGAGGTTGCCGCGCCCGGAGAGCGGCACCGCCTCGTGCTCCTCGCGCTCGTCGCCACGGCTGATGACGACCCGCACCGTGCCCTCCGGTGAGCCCTCCGGCGGGTCGGTGACCTCGATGGTCGTCGCGTTGCCCGCGGGCCCCGGCTCGAGGGCGCGCACGTGCAGGTCGCCGATGCGCGCGTGGGCCGTGGCGAGGCTGGCGGCCTCACCACCGCCGTCGTCGGCGCCGACGCGCACGACGTAGCAGGTGCCGCCGCCGTTCAGGAAGTAGCCGTACACGGCGTGGCCGAGGTAGCTCCCCGCGGCGATGTCCCCGAACGTGTCGACGTACTGCCGCCAGCTCGTGATGAGCGTGGGTTGGTTGACGGGACCCCTGGGGGCCATCCCGACGAACGCGGCGACGGCGGTCCCGACGCCCTCGATCGGCTTGGAGCCAGAGCTCACCTCTTCGACGTAGACGCCAGGTGACAGATAGGTCGGCATCGAATCCTCCGGTTGGGACACGGGTTCCCGCCATCGTCCGATCCGGGCGCTGCGGCGGCAACGCTCGTCGGAACGGACCTTCGGGCAATCCGGGTGCCCGAACGTTCCTCAGCTCGGGGCGCGCAGCAACGGGAAGTAGCGGCCGAACTCCGACTCGAGGCACAGCCGGCCGAGCTTGCGGTACTCCTCGCCGATCGCCTGCACGAGATCGGTCGTCGTCGCCGGCCGGCCGCGCGCGGCGACGCGGTAGCCGACGGTGACGGCGACGGAGCGGATGTTGCCGCCCGACAGCTCGAACGCCTCGGCGCAGTGGTCGATGTCGATGTCCGGCTCACAGGCGATGCCGGCGAGCGACCGCTGCCACAGCGCCCGGCGCAGCGCGGCGTCGGGGAGCGGGAAGTCGATCACGGCGTCGAGGCGGCGCATGAACGCCTCGTCGATGTTCGCCCGCAGGTTCGTCGAGAGCACGGCGAGGCCGTCGAACGTCTCCATCCGCTGGAGCAGGTAGGCGACCTCGATGTTGGCGTAGCGGTCGTGACTGTCGCTGACCTCGGAGCGCTGCCCGAACAGCGCGTCGGCCTCGTCGAACAGGAGGATCCCGTTGACGTCCGCGGCCTCGGCGAAGATGCGGTCGAGGTTCTTCTCCGTCTCGCCGATGTACTTGTCGACCACCGTCGCCAGGTTGACGACGTAGAGGTCGATGCCGAGGTCGGCGGCGATCACCTCCGCGCTCATCGTCTTGCCGGTTCCGGAGTCACCGGCGAACAGCGCGGTGACGCCGGTGCCGCGTCCGCCGCCGGGGCGCATGTTCCACTCGCCGAGCACGGTCTCGCGGTACCGGGCGCGGTCGGCCAGGGACCGCAGCGCAGCGGTGACGGCGGGTGGGAGCACGAGGTCGTCCCAGCCGACAGCGGCGTCGACGCGGCGGGCGAGGTGCTCGAGCCCGGCCGCGTTCTGCTGCCGCGCGGCGACCCGCAGGTCCTGCGCCGACAGGGGCCGCTCGTGGACGCGGGCGATGCGGCGCGCCGTGTCGGCAGCGGTGCGGATCTGGGCCGCGCCGAGCCGGAACTGCCCGACGGCCGCCTCGACGTCGAGGTCGTCACCGTCGGGCCCGAGCGCGGCGCGCCACAGCCGGCCCCGGGCCGCCGTGGTGAGCGGGGCGGCGTCGACGACGAAGGGCGCGCGGCGTGACCACGTGGGATCCCACGAGCGCTGGCCGTGGACGACCAGCGGGCAGCGGCACGCCGCCAGCCGGACAGCGGCGCGCGCGGCGTCGGGCTCGTCGAGCGGTCCGGCCACGAGCACACCGCCGCGGAGGCGCGCTTCGCGGGCGGCGGCGTCGATGGTGCGCTCGGCGTCGGCCGGGAGCCGGCGCAGGTCGATCACGACGACGGGGAGCCCGGCGGCCGCCGCGGCGTCGACCGCGAGCTGCACGGCGACCGTCTCCCGGTCGCGCGTGTACACGAACGCGTCCGGTTCGCGGAGCGCAGCAACGAGCTCGGTCGGTGGGGGCTCCCCGGACGGGGCAACCGTGACGGCCACCGCGTCGAGCGCGGCGTCGGGCTCGTCGCTGCCCAGCACGTGGGCGGTGACGCGGTCGGGCACGCGCAACGATCGCGTGAGCAGCGGGCGGTCGGGGTCCTCGATCTCGACGAGGCCGCCCGCGACGAGTGCGCTCGCTGGACCGAGCCGGCTGCGCGCCTCGGCGCGCGCCGCCTCCAGCCCGCACAGCCCGAGCGCCAGGCCGACGCTCGCCCGGCGGCGGGTCACGTCGTCGTTGAGGTACCCGTAGTAGCGCTCGAAGCGGTCGTCGACGTCGGGCGCCATGGCCGTCAGCAGCAGCTCGACGTCGATCGCGTCGAGTCCGAAGCGGGCGCCGACGGAGCGGAGCCGGAGCTCGGCACCGGCCGCGGCGGCGTCGTCGGCGGCGCGCTCGACCTGCACGGCGCGCTCGGCGGCCACGTCGGGCGGCACCCACACGCGCTCGTCGTGGAGCAGTGCATCGATCTTGGCGTCGCTCAGGTACAGCCCGAGGAAAGGGTCGTCCGGTGCGGTGTCGACCGCTCGGCGGGCCGCGACGAGTGCGGCCACGCGCTGCCGGACGACGTCGAGGCGGCCGAGCACGTGCCGGCGCGAGGCCGACGCGGCGTCCACGGCGACGGCCTCCATCACGTGCGCTTCCGGCGCCGCGACCCGCGCGCCGGTGGTTCGGTCGCCGGCTTCCGGGGCGGAGGCCGCAGCGTCGGCGCCGGTGCGCCCGGCACATGGCCGTCGCGCGGCTCACGCAGGCCGAGTTCCTCCTCGGCGCCGGTCGTGCGGTCGACGACCTTGAGCACGGGCTCGCGCAGGACCGGCGGGCCGGTGTCGACGGCGCGATCGGGCAGGAGCGGGGCGACGATGCTGACGTCGATCGACGGCTTCAGCTCGCCACCGAGCGCGGACCACACGTCGGAGAGCGCCCGGTCCTGCGGCGGTGGCAGCGCGGCGGCGAGCGGCAACGGGATCCCCAGCTCGGCGAGCGAGCCGGTGAGCAGCTCGGGCGGCACGGTCGCGTGGCGCAGGAACGTGACGAGCAGCGCCGACAGCAGGCGGTGCTCGTCCTCGGGGCGCTGCGTCCAGGCCGTCACGAGGTAGGCCAGCCGGAAGAACTTCGGCTGCGGCCGGCGCTCCGTCACGACGCCGTTGTCGTCGCGGACGGCGACGTGGCCGAAGTGGTTGCGGTGGACGTCCTGGCGCAGGTCGTACAGGTAGATGTTGATCGTCGGCTGGTTGCGGTGGGCCGCCCACTCCTTGGTCGGGGCCTCGAGGTCGATCGCGACATCGGTGTCGCCGAGGTCCCGCAGGACCATCGCCCGCAGCGCGGCGTCGAGCTCGTGGAGCACGGCCCCTCAGATCAGGTCGTGACGGAGGGCGAAGGCGACGGCGTGCGAGCGGTTGCGCAGGTTGAGCCGGGTGGTGATCTCGTGGATCACCCCCTTGACCGTCCGCTCGGAGTAGTTCAGCCGGTCGGCGATCTCCTGGGTGTCGTGGCCGTCGGCGAGCAACCGCAGGACCTCCTGCTCGCGCTCGCTGAGCTGCAGTGGCACGGTCGCCGTCGCACCGCTGCTCGAGCGGCGCATCCGGCGCACCGCGCTGAGCAGCTCGCCGACGAGATCCGTCGGGATGCACGCGGTGCCGGCGGCCACCTTGGTGACGACCCGGGCGAGCTCCTCCGCGGTGGCGTCCTGGCGACGAAGCATCCCGAGCGCGCCCGCCTCCGTCGCGGCGACGATCCCGGACTCGTCGAGGTCGTGCACGACGACCACGACGCGTGGGCAGCCGTCGCGCTGCACCCCCGTGATCGTGCGCACGGTGGCGTCGTCGACCGCTGCCGAGGAGACCACGGCGACGTCGGCATCGTCGATCTGCCCGCTCCCGACGACGCGCACCTCCGGCCGGCCGCGCAGCAGCTGCTCCAGGCCGGCCTGGGAGACCGGGTCGTCGGCGAAGACGAACACGGGCGTGCGCACTGACATGTCGATGCTCCCTCCAAGCACTCGGACCAGGCTGGTCGTCGGTCCGAGGGTGCCAGGGAGCCCTTCACGGCGACTTGACGCGCGCTCCACGCGTGGATCCGCCGCGCTTCACGCGCGGTCGACGCGGTTCATCGGTCGAGGACGATCTCGGAGATCTCGACGATGTCGTTCGGGCTCTCCGCCTCGTAGATCCCGACGATGCGCAGGGTCACCGTCGACACGTCGTCGTGGTCGAACCGGAACGTCGCCAGCTCGCCGCTGTCCTCGAGCACGAGGTAGTCGCAGTCCTCCACGTCGTCGGCGCGCAGCTCGATCACCCGCGGGCGGGCGAACAGCGTGCGCGACGGATCGGCGTCCGGGCGCCCGGGCAGGATCCGGATGCGCTCGAGGTCGGTGGGCTCGCCGAGGTCGATCCGCACGGACGAGTCCGTCATCGGCTCGGGCTGGCAGCCGCCGTCCGTCGGGGCGTCGGCGAAGCCGGGGCCGAGCGCGTGCGTCCAGCGCGTCGCCCAGGCGGTGTTGGCGAAGCGGTCGACGAGGTTGGACGCCTCCTGCATCTCGAACACCGCGGGCGGGTTCGCCGGGTCCGCCGGCTCGGACGTCACCGCTGCCTCGTCGAGGGCGATCGGCCGGTAGCGCGCGGCGCCGACGAGGTCGCGGCCGCGGTCGATCACCGTGCTCCGCCACGGCCCGAGGAACGCGAGCAGGCCGCCGAGGAGGACGAGCACGCTGCCGGTGCGGAACAGCACCGTGCGCCGGCTGAGCCCGCCGCGGCCGAGGTCGGCGGCGGCGCGCGACAGCGACGACGCGTCCGTGCCGCGGGACCGCCGTCGCGCTGCGCGGCCCCAACGGCGCCACCACGGCACGCGGGCGGTCGAGACGTCCGTCGCCGGTGTCGGCGTGACCCCGGCGAGAGCCGCGCCGCAGTGCCGGCAGAAGTGACGATCCGGGCTGTTGGGCGTGCGGCAGGCCGGGCAGGTCAGGTCGCCGGGACGTGGGGTGTCGGGCACGTACACCGGCGCGGTCGCCGTGGGCGCCGGAGCGTCGGGGAGAACGGCGTCGATGTCGCTGGTCGACTGGGACGTGGGCGGTGTGGTGGGCGTGTCGAAGCCGGACCAGCGCGGCGGCTCGCTCGTGGCGGCGACCGCCGGGTCCCCGGTCGTCGGCGGCGTGGCGTGCTCGACCGGTGGGCTCCACGTGGTGTCGGGGCCCGTCGGCGTCGTCGCCGGTGCCGGGCGGGCCGGCTCGGCATCGGGCACGCGCTCACCGTCGAACTCCAGGTACGCGCCGCACGGGCAGAACTCCGTGCCGTCCGGGTGCCGGCGGTTGCACTTGCGACAGACGATCACGCGGTCATCACGCTCCCGTGCTCACGCCGGCACCATCGCCAGCGCCTCGCACGAACGCACCACTCCATGGGCGACCTCCCTCGCCGGACGTGTGAGGAACGGGTCCTCGGCCAGTGCCCGCCAGCGTTGCACGGCGAGCACCGCAGCGGCGGCGAGATCCTCCGCGCTCGCCGTCGGCGGCAGTCCGAGGCGCAGCCGCGGGTCCGGCCCGAGGTCGCCGAGCAGGCGCCGGGCGTCCATCGTGTCGCGTCCGAGGTCGACGGCGCCGGAGCGGAGCCGGGCGAGCAGGCGGATCTCGACCAGCTCGTGCGCCTGCTGCTCGATGTCCCGGATCCGCTCGCGGATGCGCCGCCCGTCGGTGCCGCCGTGCAGTCCGGCGAGCGCCCAGATCGTGGCCAGGGTGGAGCGGGCCTTGAGCACCGTCGCCCGTGCCGCGAACTGGCCGCTCAGGATGCGGCGCAGCTCGACGATGCCGCTGCGCTCCTCGAGCTCGCGGGCCAGCTCGCCGGTCGAGTGCACCCGGCCGGTCGCGATCAGCTCGACCGACAGGCGCACGCCGAACAGGCCGAGCCGGCGCAGCAGTGCGGCGCGGACCTCCCCTGGTGGCGCCCCGGGCACGTCGAGGCGGACGAACCGCTCGGCGGACAGCAGCAGCTCGGTCGTGGTGGCCGTGCCGAGCTGGGCGATGTCGCGCAGCGCCAGGCCCTCGTCCTCGCGGAGCGTGGCCGCCGCCTGGGCGATCAGGCCGGCCACCGGCACGACCGCCTGGCACAGCGAGTCGATGCGCGGGTCGCGCCGGTAGCGCGCCGCGACGCGCTCGGCCGCGGCCATGGCGTTCGTGCGCGACGACCCGATCTCGTCGGCGCGGGAGATCACGGCGATCGAGTTCACCGTCGCCCCGCCGGTGGTGATCTCGTCGCGGAAGGCCTCGAGGAACGACAGGTCGGCGGGATGGAGGTGCCGCAGGAGGTAGATCACCGCGTCGGCCTCGCCCGGGCCCTGCTCGTCGCTGGCGAGGTAGCGCTGCGAGCGCATCGAGATGTCGTCGGAGATCGACGCCAGGCCGGGGGTGTCGATGAGGGTGATCTCGCGCAGCCGCTCGCTGGGCCACTCGACGTCGACGTACTTGAGGTCGTCGGCGTGGAACGGCCCGAGGTCCACGTCCAGCTCGGTGGGGCCGCGCTGGAAGCGGAGCTCCACGGTCGCGCCCTCCCACGGCACCCCCGTCACGCGGTAGACGTGACTGTTGCGGTACCAGGTGACGACCTTCGTGCACTCCCGGGCGTCGGTCGGGGCGACGCCCTCGCCGACGAGCGCGTTGAGCAGCGTCGACTTGCCGGCCTTGACCTTGCCGGCGATGGCGACGCGCAGGGGCGCGTCGAAGCGCCGGCGCAGCTCGGCCAACCGCGGTCCGAACGCCGGCCCGAGCACCGCCTCGACGTCGGTCAGCAGGCGCACGACGGCTTCGGTCAGCGGCGTGCTCACCGGGCACCCCCCGATCCGGCGGCGACGAGGCGGGCGGCGGTGCGGCGCAGGCGGTCCACGGCAGCGGCGTCTCCCTCCAGGCTCGTCGTGTCGGCCGCTGGCGCGGCCGGCTGGCCGGCGGCCCGCTGCGCCGCCAGCCGGGCCTGCTGGACCGTGCGCTCGAGCTGGGCAGCGCGCTCGGCGTAGTGCTCGCGCAGCTCCCGGTGCAGGCGCTTGATGGCGTCGCGTGCGTCCTTGTGCACGATGAACCCGACCTCGTCGAGGTAGCGATTGGCGCGCCGCTTCAGCTCGTGGCGGCGCGCGGCGCGGCGGCGGTCGCGGTCGTCGACGTAGGCACGGCGGGCCATCAGCGCGGCGATCGGCAGTGTGATCGCCGGGACGAGGAGGAACGCGCCGCCGATCATGCCGAGCACGGACGAGGTGACGACGATGCCGCTGCTGTAGCCCTGCCCGGTCGTCGCCAGCCGGCGGAAGACGTTGTCGCGGATCGGCGTCGTCTCCGGGCTGACGCTGAGCGACGTCAGGCGGTCCGTCGGCGCGGCCACCTCGACCTGGCGGCCGGCGTGGCGGTCGAGCGCCACGAACTGCTCGGCGACCTCGTCGGACAGGGCGGACATGCGCTCGCCGATGCGGTCGTAGTGGGCGACGATCTGCTCCATCGTCGCCTTGTGCAACCAGGCCTCGAACTCGAGGTCGTCGGTGGACGTGTCGACCTCAGCGCGGGCCTCGGCCATCCGGGCAACGGACCGCAGCCGCTCGCGCAGCTCGTGGTCCAGGTCGCCGGCCAGGTCGGATGCGCCCTCGGCGAGGCGCTGCTGCCAGCGTGCCGCGGCCGAGCGCAGTTGACGGACCCGGTCCTCGAGCTCGGCGAGACGCATGATCGTCCGCTCGGCCTGCTCGGGTGAGCGCAGCGCGGCACGCTCGGCGGCGATGGGGAGCGCGACGTGCTCGGCGAGCTCGGCGATCTGCTGGCCCGCCGCGGCGAGCGCGGCGCGCCGGGCGGGGACCCACATCTGCTCGTGGATCGCCCTGAAGAGGTCGGCGAAGCCCGACTCGTGCTCGAGCGCGGTGTCACCCTCGGCGAGCGCGACGAGGTGGAGCACGGATGACACCGCGTGGAGGGCGACGTCCTGCAGGCCGTGCTGGTCCAGGTGGAGGCGGTTGCGCGCCAGCACCGCCGCCGTGTCGGGCTGCATGTCGAGCTTCGTCATCACGCACGCGACGTGCGGGCAGCGGTCGTGGGCGGCGACGAGGAACTGCAGCTCCGGGGCGGTCAGCTCCTGGGTGCAGTCGGACACGAACAGCACGCCGTCGGCGGACTCGAGGCTGGCCAGGTTGAGCGCGCCGATCGCCGAGTCGAGCCCGCCCACTCCGGGCAGGTCGACGAACGTGAGCCCCGCGGCGAGCAGCCGGCGGCGCAGACCGACCTCGATGTGGGCGATGCCGAGGCGGTTGGCCGGGTTGCCGGACTCGCCGGCCAGCGCGGCGATCTCGTGCGGTTGCAGCGCGGCGGTCTCGACGCGTCCGTCGCCGTACGTCGTGGTGACGGCGAACTCCTCGGCGTAGCGGACCACGACGGGCACGACCGAGGCGTCAACCGGGTCGGCGGGGCAGACCTCGGCGTTGACGAGTGCGTTGAGCAGCGTCGACTTGCCCTTCTTGAACTCGCCGACGATGGCGACGGTGACGCCGGTGCGCCGCAGCTCCGCGCGGCGCGAGCGCAGCTGGGCGGAGAGATCGGTGCGCCCGGAGCGCTCGGCGACCTTGATGACCGAGGCGAAAGTGGCCCCGCCTGCGGCACGCTGCGCCGGCGCGCTCGTGTCCGTGGGCGTCGTGGGCGGGGTATCCGGCGTCGGGGGCGCCGGTGCGGCCGTGCTGGAGGGCTGGGCGGTCGCGGGGGCGGTCGGCACGATGCCACCGCCGCGGGCGACGAGCCGGCGCATCCGCTCGGCCCGCGCCGCGTCGGCGCCCGGCTCCGTCCGGGGCGTCTCGGACGCGGCCGGCGCGGCGGTGGGCGCCGGGGTGCGGGGTGGCGGTGCCGCCGGTGAGGGGTCCCCGGGCGCCGATGGCGTCGGCGGTGGGGCCGCGGCCGGCGGCGTGCTCGGTGGGGGCGGCGTGCCGGCTGGGGGCCTTGTCGGCGGCCGTGGTCGTGGTGTGGTCGGTGGTGGCGGCGTGGCAGTCGGCTCGGACCGCGTGTGCAGTGGTGGTGGTTGTGGCGTGCTCGGCGGCGCTTCGGACGCGGCCGGCGCGAGAGTGGACGGCGGTGTGCTCGGTGGTGGCGGCGTGGCGGTCGGGGGCGTCGTCGGTGGCCGTGGTTGCGGTGTGCCCGGTGGCGCGGCGGTCGGCTCGGACGGCGCGAGCGGCGGAGGCGACGCAGTGGCCGGCGGTGCGGGTGCGGACGGTGCGGGTGACGGTGCGGCCGCGCCCACGGGCGCCTGGCCGGGCACGCCCCGGGCGGGGCGGTCGGCGAACACCGCGCCGCCGGCGTCGTCGTCCCAGTCGAGGAACTCGCCGCAGCCCGCACAGAACGGCGTGCGGTCGTCGTTCTCACGAGCACAGGTTGGGCAGACGCGCATTCGACGCTCGCTCGCTGGACGGGGACGATCCCGAGGTTACTGATGCGCCGCCCGGCGAACCGTCGTCAATCGCCGCACCGCCCCCGGCGGTGCCGAGGACCCGCTGCGACACCCCCTGGTTACCCTGGCCTCATCGCTGCTGATGTCGCTGCCGATGCCGCCGGTGACGAGGTGCTGGGGCTGTTCTCGCCCGCCGTGCGCGCCTGGTTCACCGCATCGTTCCCGGCGCCGACCCGGGCACAGGTGCAGGGCTGGCCGCCGATCGCCCGCGGCGAGCACACCCTGATCTGCGCACCGACCGGCAGCGGCAAGACGCTCGCCGCGTTCCTGTCGGCCATCGACCGGCTGGTCACCACGCCACCACCCGACGACCGCACGCGGCGCACGCGGGTCCTCTACGTCTCGCCGCTGCGCGCCCTGGCGTTCGACGTCGAGAAGAACCTGCGCGCCCCGCTCGCCGGCATCGCCCTCGCCGCCGAGCGCATCGGCGAGGCGGTCGTCGTGCCGGAGATCGCCATGCGCACGGGCGACACGCCGAGCCGCGACCGCCAGCGCCTCGTCCGGCGCCCGCCGGACCTCCTGATCACCACCCCCGAGAGCCTCTACCTGATGCTCACGTCCTCGGCCGCCGAGACCCTCGCCGGCGTCGAGACGGTGATCGTCGACGAGATCCACGCCCTGGCACCGACCAAGCGCGGGGCCCACCTCGCCCTGTCGCTCGAACGGCTCGAGGAGCTCACCGCGAGACCGCCCCAGCGCATCGGGCTGTCCGCCACGCAACGACCGCTCGAGGAGGTCGCCCGGTTCCTCGGTGGGTACGCCGCGCCGGACGAGCCGCGCCCCGTCACGATCGTCGACGCCGGTGTGCGCAAGCCGCTCGAGATCGAGGTCGTCATCCCCGTCGAGGACATGACCGAGCTCTCATCGGCATCGGCGTCGGCGGCGCTCGGGCCCGGCGCGGTCACCGCCGGCTACGACGGCGCCGGGCCGCCGCGGGGTGGCTCGATCTGGCCGAGCATCTACCCGCGCATCCTCGACCAGATCCTCGAGCACCGCTCGACGATCATCTTCTGCAACGCCCGCCGCCAGGCCGAGCGGCTGGCGGCCAAGCTCAACGAGCTCGCCGAGGAGCGCGGCATCAACGTCGACCCCGACACCGGTCGGCTGCGCGAGGAGCTGGTGCGTGCCCACCACGGCTCGCTCGCCCGCGAGCAGCGGATCGTCGTCGAGGACCAGCTCAAGCGCGGCGAGCTGCGGGCGATCGTCGCCACGAGCAGCCTCGAGCTCGGCATCGACATGGGGGCGGTCGACCTCGTCATCCAGGTCGAGTCGCCGGGCGCGGTGAGCCGCGGCCTGCAGCGGATCGGGCGTGCGGGGCACCAGGTGGGTGAGCCGAGCAAGGGCTCGATCTACCCGAAGCACCGCGGCGACCTGCTCGAGGCCGCGGTCGTCACCCGGCGCATGCTCGACGGGGCGATCGAGGCGACGCGCTACCTGCGCAACCCGATCGACGTGCTCGCCCAGCAGATCGTCGCCCACGTCGCTGCGCGCGGCGAGACCCCGCTCACCGAGCTCGCCGCGCTCGTCCGGCGGGCGGCGAACTTCGCCGAGCTCTCCGACGAGCAGCTCGCCAACACGCTCGACCTGCTCGCCGGGCGCTACCCGAGCGAGGAGTTCTCCGAGCTGCGGCCGCGGGTCGTGTGGGACCGCGTGAAGGACACCGTGCGGGCGCGCGACGGCGCCAAGCGGCTCGCGGTCACGTCCGGCGGGACGATCCCCGACCGCGGCCTGTTCGGGGTGTTCCTGCCCGACGGCACACGGGTCGGCGAGCTCGACGAGGAGATGGTCTACGAGAGCCGCCCGGGCGAGACGTTCGTGCTCGGCGCGTCGACGTGGCGGATCGAGGACATCACGTTCCAGAAGGTCACCGTCACGCCGGCACCCGGCGAGCCCGGGAAGATGCCGTTCTGGCACGGCGACCGGCCCGGCCGTCCGCTCGAGCTCGGGCGTGCCCTGGGGGCGTTCGTCCGCCGGCTGCGCGAGCTGCCACCCACCCAGGCCACCGAGCTGTTGCGCACCGAGTACGCGCTCGACGAGCTCGCTGCCGCGAACCTGTTGCAGTACGTCAACGAGCAGGCGGAGGCGACCGGGGTCGTGCCCGACGACCGCACGATCGTGATCGAGCGCTTCCGCGACGAGATCGGTGACTGGCGGGTGTGCGTGCTCAGCCCGTTCGGCACGCCGGTCCACGCACCGTGGGCGATGGCGATCGAGCGACGCCTGGCGGAGCGGTTCGACCTGCCGGTCGAGTCGATGTGGGGCGACGACGGCATCGTGCTGCGGCTCCCCGAGGCCGCCGACGAGCTCCCGCTGGAGGCCGTGCTGATCGAGCCGGAGGACGTCGAGGAGCTCGTCGTCGCCACGCTGCCGCAGACCGCGCTGTTCGCCGCCCGCTTCCGCGAGTGCGCCGGGCGGGCGCTGCTCCTGCCCCGGCGGCGGCCGGATCAGCGCACCCCGCTGTGGCAGCAGCGTCAGCGCGCCGCCGATCTCCTCGCCGTGGCGTCGAAGTACCCGACGTTCCCGATCCTCCTGGAGGCGTCCCGGGAGTGCCTCCAGGACGTTTTCGACGTGCCCGCCCTGTGCGAGGTGCTCGGCCAGCTGCGTGCCCGCACCGTCCGCGTCGTCACGGTCGACACCGCCAAGCCGAGCCCGATGGCCCAGAGCCTGCTGTTCAACTGGATCGCCGCGTACATGTACGAGGGCGACGCGCCGCTCGCCGAGCGCCGCGCCGCGGCCCTCGCCCTCGACCGCGACCTCCTGCGCGACCTGCTCGGCGCCGAGGAGCTGCGCGAGCTGCTCGATCCCGGGGTGCTCGCCGACGTCGAGCTCGACCTGCAGCGACTGTCCGACGGGCGCCGGGCGCGCAGTGCCGACGAGCTGCACGACGTGCTGCGCCGCGTCGGCGACCTCACGGCGGTCGAGCTCGACCTGCGCTCCGAGCCGTCCGCCGATCCGGGTGAGCGCCAGGCCTGGTTGGCCCAGCTGCTCGCCGAGAAGCGAGCCGTCGAGGTCACCGTCGCCGGCGAGACCCGCTACATCGCCGCCGAGGACGCCGGCCGCTACCGCGACGCACTCGGCTGCGCCTTGCCGCTCGGCCTGCCGGCGGTGTTCACCGAGCCGGTGCCGCGACCGCTGGAGGACCTCGTCGCCCGGTACGCCCGCACGCACGGCCCGTTCACCGAGCGGGAGGTCGCGACGCGCCTCGGTGTCCCGGAGTCGCGGGTGGTCGGGGCGCTCGCCGCGCTCGAGGGCGCCGGCCGGGTCGTGCGCGGCGAGTTCCGGCCCGACGGGGTGCGCCGCGAGTGGTGCGACGCCGAGGTGTTGCGTCAGCTGCGCCGCCGGTCGCTCGCCGCGCTGCGCCGCGAGGTCGAGCCGGTCGAGCCGGAGACGCTGGCGCGGTTCCTGCCGGCGTGGCACGGCATCCCGCCCGAGCGCCGGGGCGTCGAGGCGTTGGTCGAGGCGATCGGGCTGCTCGCCGGCGCGCCCATCGTGGCGTCGACGCTCGAGCCTGACGTGCTGGCCTCCCGGGTCGCGGACTACCGCCCGGCGCTGCTCGACGAGCTGTGCACGGCGGGTGAGGTGGTCTGGGTCGGTGCCGGGGCGATCGGGTCGCACGACGGCCGGATCCGCCTCGTGTTCGCCGACCAGCTCCCGCTGCTCGCCCCGGGGTGGGAGGAGCAGGAGCGACCGTCGGGTCCGCTGCACGACGCGATCCGCACCGTGCTCGCCGAGCGCGGCGCCAGCTTCTGGGCGCAGCTGCGCGCGGCCGCGCCGGGCACCGCCGACGACGAGCTGCTCGCCGCCCTGTGGGACCTCGTGTGGGCCGGTGAGGTCACCAACGACTCGATCGCCCCGCTGCGGGCGATGGTCAGCGGGGGGCGCGCCCGGTCGGCGGCGGCCGATCGCGCGCGGTCCCGGCCGCGGCCGGGGCGGCTCAACCGGATCGGCCCGCCGGCCGGCGCCGGGCGGTGGAGCCTCGTCGCCCCGCTGCGCGAGCCGGCACCGTCGCCGACCGAGGCCGCCCACGCCACGGCCCGCCAGCTCGTCGAGCGCCACGGGGTGGTGACGCGCGAGGCCGTGCTCGCCGAGGGGGTCGTCGGTGGCTACGCCTCGGTGTACGGCGTGCTCAAGGTGCTGGAGGAGCGCGGGCAGGTGCGCCGCGGCTACTTCGTGAGTGGGCTCGGCGCCGCCCAGTTCGCCCTGCCCGGGGCGGTCGACCGGCTGCGCGCCGCCCGCAGCCGCGCGGACGAGGCGATCGGGGCCGACCCCGAGCCGCCGGCGGTGCTCGTGCTGGCCGCCACCGACCCCGCCCAGCCGTACGGGGCGACGCTGGCCTGGCCGGAGTCGCCCGGGCGCCCGGCGCGCACCGGTGCCGCCGTCGTGGTGCTGCGTGACGGTGTACCGGTCGCCTGGTACGACCGCCGCTCGTACCACCTGGTGACGTTCCCGCACACCCACGACGACGGCACCTGGGCGCAGGCGCTCGCCGACCTGGTGCGCGCCGGCCGCGCCCGGCGGCTCGAGGTGCGCAAGGTCGACGGCGAGCCCCTCGTGTCCTCCCCGGTGCGGGCCGAGGTCACCGCCGCCGCCCTCGAGGCCGGCTGGACCGAGGGCTACAAGGGCATCCAGTTCCGCGCCCGCTGACCCCCGCATCCGTCAACTTTTCGCGAGAACGGACGCATGGGTTCCGTTTTCGTGGAAAGTTGACGAATCCGGCGCGCTCAGCGGTGGACGCCGCGCAGGCCGGCCCACGCCAGGTCGCTGACGCGGCGGGCGATGACGTCGGGGTCGAAGTCCTCGCCGCGCTCCACGAGGCAGCGGCTCGCCCCCTCGGCGAGGCCGACCAGGGCGTGGGCGAGGATGTGGCGGTGGTCGTCGTCGATGTCGGCGCGGATGAGCGGCTCGATCGCGGCCACCAGCTCCGACGTCACCCGCCGCACGGCCCGGCTGAAGTCCTGGTCCCGGCGCACCGCGCCGCCGTAGAGCAGCTTGAACGCGGCGTGGTCCTCGGCGACCCAGCGGAAGTAGCTGCGGAAGCCGAGCTCGGTCATCGACTTGCCGTCGGTTGCCTCGGCCGTGCCGGCGGTGATTGCCTGCAGCATCCGCGCCCCGACCTCGTCGAGCAGCGCTTGGAAGAGGTCACGCTTGGACTCGAAGTGCTGGTACAGCACCGGCTTGGTGACGCCCGCCGCCTCGGCCACGTCGTTCATCGACGTCTCGTGGTAGCCGGAGCGGGCGAAGACCTCGAGCGCGACGTCCAGCAGCTGCTTGCGGCGATCGGCGGCGGACAGTCGCGAGGTCATGGGTTACCGGATGGTAACCCTGGCGCCGACGAATCGGGCGACCCAGGTCAGAGGCCGCGCTCGCGGTCGTCGCGCTCGGCGGCCTTCACCGCGTAGCCGAGGATGATCGTCGGTGCGAGCAGGACGCACGCGGCGACGAAGGCGGCGATCACGAGCGTGGCCAGGGTGCGGCTGAAGTCGGTGACGAGGGCGACGAAGAACAGCACGACGGCGGTCGCGAGCAGGAGGTAGCCGGCGCGGTTGGCGAGCGTCGTCCACCGGGCGACCTGGGCACGCCGGCGGCGGATGGGATCGTCGGACACCTCGCTCATAGAGTCGCCCGCATGGTACGGGTGGCGTGGGACGGCGACGACGGCGACGGGGCGGGCCGCAGCGGGGTGCTGGTGGTGACCCTCGACCGGCCCGAGCGGCGCAACGCGGTGGACCACGCCACGCTCCTCGCCCTGCTCGACGCCCAGCGGGAGGCGGCCGCCGCGCGGGTCCTGGTGCTCACCGGCGCCCCGCCCGCGTTCAGTGCCGGCGCCGACCTGACCGGGGTGGAGGAGGGCGAGTTCGCCGCCGCGCTGAGTCGGGTGCTGCGCGGGTTCACCGAGCTGCCGATCCCGACGATCGCCGCGGTCGACGGTCCGGCGCTCGGTGCCGGCACCCAGCTCGCCATCGCGTGCGACCTGCGCGTCGCCACCCCGGGCAGCCGCTTCGGCATCCCGGCCGCCCGCCTCGGGCTGGTGGTCGATCACTGGACGGTCGAGCGCCTGGCCCGGGAGTTCGGCTGGCCGATCGCGCGGGGGATGCTGCTCGCCGCCGAGCAGTACGACGCCACCACCCTGCACGCCGCCGGCGCGGTGCACCGCCTCGGCGGGCTCGACGACGCCCTGGCCTGGGCCCGCGAGATCGCCGCCCTCGCGCCGTTGACGATCGCCGGGCACAAGCTCGCCCTGGAGCGGTCCGGGCCGCCCCCGGAACCGGACGAGGCCGTCGAGGCCGCCCGCCGCGCCGCCTGGGCGAGCGCCGACGCCGAGGAGGGCCGCCGGGCGTTCCTGGAGAAGCGCCCCGCCCGGTTCACCGGCCGCTGAGCCCGCGCCCGGGCCTGGCCGCCGAGATCATGAGCACTCCGACCGGTGGCGCACCCGGTTGCTCATGTTCGGCGGGCCGGTGGTGGTGAAGATGAGCAGTGGGGCCGTCTTCGACGCAGGGTGCTCATCTTCGGGCCGCCGGCGACTGCGAAGGTGAGCGGTGGGGCCGTGGACGCACCCGGTTGCTCATGTTCGGCGAGCCGGTGGTGGCGAAGATGAGCAGTGCGACCGGTGGCGCACCGGGTTGCTCATGTTCGGCGAACCGTGGTCGCAAAGATGAGCGATCGGGCCGCCCAGGACGCAGACCGCTCGTCTTCGCCGCTCGAGCAGCGGTCGCCGGGACGCGGACGACCCCGGTCAGCACGCGGTGACCGGGGTCGATCGATCGGCCCCGGTCACCGTCGGCGGTGGCGGGGCGACGTGGTCGGCGGTTGCTACACCGCGGCGACGGGACGGTCGGGGGTCAGCGACGCGACCTTCGGCGCGACCTCGTTGGCGAGGAGCTGCAGCGAGTAGTGCCAGGCCTCCGGGGTCTCGGAGTAGTCGAAGCCGAACACGAGCAGCTTCCCGAACCCGCCGCAGTCCTCGTACACCTTGGCGAGCTTCTCGGCGACGGTGTCGGGCGAGCCGACCAGCCAGTTGTGCTTGGCGCAGTACTCGACGGTGACCTCGGAGTCGGGCACGTCGGGGTCGTGCTTCAGGTAGTCGAAGAACCCGAAGTTCTGCAGCAGCGGCAGGAAGTACTCGCGCATCATCCGGCCCATCGGCCCGTTCACGGCGAGGTCCCACGCCTCGGCGTCGGTGTCGGCGACGAGCACCTCGCGCACCAGGCTCCAGTCCCGCCGGTCCGGCGTGCGCCCGGTCCGGCGCGCGCCCTCCTCGACCGAGTCCCAGTGGCTGGCGACGTAGGCAGGGTTCAGGTTCAGGCTGAGCGGGATGAACCCCATCTCACCCGCCAACTTCAGCGTGTCGGACCCCTTGCTGAGCCCGGCGACGCCGATGCGGGGGTGGGGCTGCTGGAGCGGCTTGATGTGCGGCTTCAGGAAGCCGTACATCGTCTCGGGCAGCGTGAACGACCAGTACTTGCCCTCGTAGGTGTAACCCGGCTCCTCGGACCAGACCTTGAGGATGATGTCCAGCGCCTCGCGCGTCATCTCCCGGTTCTGGCCCGACAGCCCGTCGACGTGGAACATCGCCCAGTCGCTCGGCAGGCCGCTCGCGGCGACGCCGAACAGCAGGCGCCCCTGCGAGAGGTGGTCGAGCATCGCCACCCGGTGCGCCAGCTCGACCGGGTGGTGGTACGGCAGCAGGAAGCCGCCGGGTCCGATGCGCAGCCGCTCGGTGTTGCGGAAGCCGTCCAGCACCAGGTAGTCGGGCGACGGGTGCGGCTCCCACGGGGCGGTGTAGTGCTCACCGACCCAGAAGTCGCCGAAGCCGAGCTCGTCGGCCCAGCGCATCGTCTGCAGGTCCCACTCGTGGCCCTCCCGGAGACCTCGTTCCGGTGGATGCGACGGCATCGTGAAATAGCCGAACTCCATGGAGTTCCCCCCCATCTGCTCAACGAGCTGCTCAACGAGCCGGGACCCCCTTCCCGGCACCGCCCACGAGGCTAGTTGACCGGGGGACGGTGGTGGGTTGCGTCGGCGGCGACGGTGGCCTCCAGCCGCCGGCCCTTGTCGTCGCGCGGCACCCTGGGCACGGACTCGACGAGCAGGACGAGCCCGAGCAGCAGGCTGAGCCCGGCGACGAGCCACAGCCCCCATCGCCCGCCGACGGCGTACCAGGCGCACGCCCCGGCGACGAGGACGAAGACGGCACCGGTCGCGATGCCGGCCGGATCCCGGCGACGGACCTCGTCGCGATGCACCAACCGCAGCACCGCGTCGTCGATGTGCCGCTGCAGATCCGCACGCGTGGGCGAGCTGTCCGGCAGCGCGGCGAGGATCTCCTGGAGTCGTCGGATCTCGGCCGCCTGGTCACGTCGTGCGGTCCACTCCCGCACCACGGTCAGGGCCGCCGCGGCGACGGCGAACGCCGAGGTGAGGATGCCGGCGAGGGTCTCTGGGCTCATGCACACCGCCTGTCGACACGCTGATCGGGAGACCACGACTCGGGTCTCGTCGACTCCTACGTCCCTCGGGCCACCTCGGTTCGCGGCGGTCGCCGGGACGGCCCCGAGTACAGCTAGAGCGCGGCCGGCAGCAGGCGGTTGACGTTCTGGTAGAAGAAGTACAGCGCCACCACGAACGGCACGATCCCGGCCAGGGCGCCCACCCAGTTGCGCCGGACCAGGCAGCTCAACCGCCACGCGCCGAGCGAGATCGCGGTGAGCGCCGAGCCCCACATCGCCACGTGCGGCCACGCGCCGTCGTCGCTGAACCAGCCGTGGGCGAACGCGTCGGCGAGCTCGCCCGACACGTCGTCCTCGACGTCGTCGCCGTCGTCCGCCCCCGCGGCACCGCCGCCACCGGGATCCGCCGTGGCGCCGCCGGGATCTCCGGTGACGATGTCCGGCACGGTCGTCCCCACGGTCACCGGCACGGTCGGGTCCACGGCGTCACCCGGCAACGTCTCGGGCGGGGTCTCGTCCTCCTCGACGACCGGCTGCTGGGGCGGCGCGCTCGACGCCTCCTGGTCGAGCTCGGCGTAGACGATCAGCCGGTTCGTCGCCGTGTACTTCGGGTGACACGTCGTGAGCGTCAGGCGGGCGACGGTCGGGTCGGTCGTGGCGATGACGTCCGAGCGCGACGGCGGCACGATCTCGCTGCCCGTCACCCGGTACACGAACCTTCCCTGCACGGTCGTCACGATGATCTCGTCGCCGGTCTCGACCTCGCCGAGCCGGAAGAACGGCTGCCCGTACGTCGTGCGGTGCCCGGCGATCGCCGAGTTGCCGAGCTGCCCCGGGTGCGGCGTGGTGGGGTAGTGGCCGGGGCCCTTCTTCAGGTCGCTGGGCCGCACCCCCGAGACCACGTAGCTGTCGATGCCGACCGACGGGATCTCCAGGCGCGCCATCACGTCGCCGGACTCGAAGTCGGGCACCGTGACGGGGGCTGCCGTCGTGGCCGGCGTCGTCTCGGGCGGCACCGACGTCGTCGGGACGCTCGAGGGCGAGGGTGACGGCGAGGGTGAGGTGGAGGGCGGGCCCGCCGTGGTCGCCGTGCTGGCCGCGGCGGTGTCGTCCGTCACCGCGCCGAGCCCGGCGATCAGTGCGGCGAAGTCGTCCTCCAGGCGGTCCTGCGCCTGCGCGTACTCCAGGCCGGTGCCCCAGAGCTGGTAGCCGACGAAGCCGAAGAGCAGCAGGCCGGTGGCGATCAGCACCCTCCCGATGCCGCCGACCACCCAGCGCCAGTCGCGCGGCACGGGAGGTCGATCCCATCGCGAGCTCGGCACAGGCGGTCACCGTAACGGTCCCGACCCGCGCCGCGCCGGGCGCCTTGGCCGCTCCGGGCGGCGGCTCCCTACGCTCACGGGGCGTGACCGTCGTCGAGCTCACCGGCGTCGTCGCCGTGCTCGGCAGCTTCCCGGCGCTGGCGGGCGTCGACCTCACGGTCGACCAGGGCGAGATCGTGCTGCTGCGCGGCCCCAACGGTGCCGGCAAGACGACGCTGCTGCGCGTGTGCGCCGGGCTGCAACCGATCGCCCGTGGCAGCGGCACGGTGCTCGGCTGCGACCTGGCCACCCAGCGCGAGGAGGTCCGCCGACGTGTCGGCCTGCTCGGCCACCGCAACGGCCTCTACCTGGACCTCACCGTCGCCGAGAACGTGCGCTTCTGGGGCGCCACGATCGGGGCGACGCCCGAGGAGCTGGAGGCGGCGATGGTCCGCATGGGGCTCGCCGGGCGCCTCGCCGACCTCCCGGTGCGGCGCCTGTCGGCCGGGCAGCAGCGCCGCACCGCGCTCGCCTGCCTGGTCGCCCGCCGGGCCCGCCTGTGGCTGCTCGACGAGCCGCACGCCGGCCTCGACGCCGCGGGCCGCGACGAGCTCGACGGCATCCTCCGCCAGGCGGCCGCCGCGGGGGCCACGATCATGGTGGCCAGCCACGAGCTGGAGCGCGCCGGCTCGCTCGCCACCCGCACGGTGGACGTCGTCGCCGGCCAGGTCAGCGAGGCCGTCGCATGAGGTCGATGGTCCGCACGGCCTGGCTCGTCACCCGCAAGGACCTGCTGGTCGAGTGGCGCAGCCGGGTGGCGCTCAACCAGGTGCTGCCGTTCGCCGCGATCGTCATGGTCATCTTCGCCTTCGCCCTCGACCGCTTCCCCGGGGTGCCGAACCCGGAGGAGGGCAGCACCGGCTCGCTGCTGGAGACCGTCGCCCCGGGCCTGGTGTGGTTGGCGACGCTGTTCAGCCTGCTCCTGCTCGTGCAGCGCACGTTCGCCGTCGAGCGGGAGGACGGCGCGCTGGACGCCCTGCGCGCCGCCGGCGTCGACGCCGCGGCCGTGTTCTGGGGCAAGACGATCGCCCTCGCCCTCCAGCTCGCCGTGCTGGAGGTGCTGCTCCTCGGGACCGCGGTGATCCTCTACGCCGTCGAGCTGCGCTGGTCGGGGGCGGTGCTCCTTGTCACCACGTGGCTGACCGCTACCCTCGGCCTGGCCGCGGTCGGTACGCTCTACGGCGGCCTCGCTGCCGGTGCACGGGGGCGGGAGACCCTCCTCCCGCTGCTGCTGCTCCCGGTGGTGGCGCCCGTTCTGATCGGAGCCACACGAGCGGTCGAAGCAGCGCTCGGCACCGGCGGGACGGCGATCGCGGACGGCTGGCCCTGGGTCGGCGTCGTCGCAGTGTTCGCCGTCGCCTTCGGGGCCGGGGGGACGCTGGCGTTCGGTCCGCTCATCGACGAGTAGGAGACAGGTTGGCCAGCCACCCGGCGACCACCACGACGAGCGCAACCGCCACCGGCGGGGCGCCGCCAGCGACCTCCGCCGGCACCGCCACCCGAGCCACCCGCCTCCTCGGCGCCCTCACCCTGGTCGGGGTCGCGTGGCTCCTCCTGTTCGGTCTGGTCCTCTCGCCGGCCGACGTGAACCAGGGCGAGTCCGTGCGGATCCTCTACGTCCACGTCCCCTCGGCGTGGCTCGCCTACCTGGCCTTCGTCGTCACGGCGGTCGCCTCGGCGATGTACCTGTTCTCCAAGCGGCACTCCCTCGGCTGGGACCGCCTCGCCGGCGCCAGCGCCGAGGCCGGGGTCCTGTTCATGGCCATCACCATCGGCGTCGGCGCCCTGTGGGGACGCCTCACGTGGGGCGTGTTCTGGGAGTGGGACGCCCGGCTCACCACGACCGCGTTCCTGCTCGTCACCTACGTGGGCTACCTCGCCGTGCGCCGGCTCGGCGGCACCCAGCACCAGCGGGCCAAGCGCAGCTCCATCCTCGCCCTGCTCGCCGTGCTGGAGATCCCCCTCGTGCACTGGAGCGTCAAGCTGTGGCGCAGCCTGCACCAGGAGGCGACGGTGCTGCGCCCCGACGGCGACGTCAAGATGGACGGCCTGATGCTGTTCACCCTGTTCGTGGGCATCGTCGCGTTCACGCTCATGTACGTCTGGCTCGTCATCCACCGGCAGCGGACGCTGGCGGCCGAGGACCTCCTCGAGGACGTCGGCCTCGACCTCGCCATCGACGCCCGCCGGGCCGAGCGCGTTGCGGAGGTGGGCTGATGCTCGCGCTGATGGAGGACGCCGGGTTCGTCATCGGCAGCTACGTCGCCACGTTCGGCGCCGTCGCCGCCTACGCCGTCTACGTGCTGCGCCGTGCCCGCCGCGTGACCAGGCGCCTCCCCGACGAGGCCAAGCCGTGGACCTGACCCCGAGGTCATCGACCCCGACGTGAGCACCATCGACCTCACCCCCCGAGACGACCAGGCGGCCCCACCGCGCCGGTCCCGGCGCCGCTGGGCCCCGCTCGTCGTGCTCGCGCTCGTCCTCGTGGCGGGCGGCGTCGTCGTGACCCAGTTCCTGCGCTCGGCCGTCGACTACTACTGCAACGTCGACGAGATCGACGTCCGCGACGGGTGCGAGGCCGGTCGCCGGCTGCGCGTCCAGGGCACCGTCGACGCCGGCAGCGTGCGGACCGAGAACGGCACGACCACGTTCACGATCAGCTTCAACGACCACACCCTGCCGGTCCGCTACCGCGGCGAGCCCGGCGGCATGTTCCGGGAGTGCGAACCCGTCGTCGTGCACGGCGTGCTCGACGGCGACGTGTTCGAGGGTGACCGTGTCGAGGTCAAGCACTCCAACGAGTACGAGGCGCGGAACGCGGATCGCCTCGAGGGTGCGGTCGAGGAGTCCGAGGCGTGCTCGCCGCGAGCCTGAACTCGGCACTCGGCCGGGCCGGGCTGATGCTGTGCCTGGCGTCCTCGGTGTTCGGGGCGATGGCGACGATCTACGGGATCCGTCGCCGCGACGCCAGGACGCTGCGCCAGGCGCCGATCTACACCTGGCTGTGCGTCGCCGGCGCCGTGCTCGCGATCGCCATGATGCAGCGGGCGCTGATCACCCGCGACTTCTCGCTCGCCTACGTCCAGCAGGTCGGCTCGCACACGACGCCGCTGCTCTACAACATCGCCGCGATGTGGTCGGCCCTCGAGGGCTCGATCCTGCTGTGGGTCGCGATCCTCGCCGGGTTCACCGCGGCGGTCGGCTGGCGCTTCCGGCGCCGCACCGGCGACCCGCTCGTCGGGTGGGCGCTCGTCGTCATGTTCGCCGTGATGGCGTTCTTCTCGCTGCTCAGCTTCGGCCCCGGCGACCCGTTCGCGACGGCGGTCATCCCGCCCGGCTTCACCGACGGCCCGGGCCCGAACCCGCTGCTGCAGAACCACATCCTGGTGCTGTTCCACCCGCCGATCCTGTACCTCGGCTACGTCGGGTTCACGGTGCCGTTCGCCTTCGCCATCGCCGCCCTGGTCACCGGTCGGGTGGGTGAGGGGTGGCTGCTCGAGACCCGCCGGTGGGCGCTGTTCTCGTGGGCGTTCCTCACCATCGGGATCCTGCTCGGTGGATGGTGGAGCTACGAGGTGCTCGGCTGGAGCGGCGTGTGGGCCTGGGACCCGGTGGAGAACGCCAGCCTCCTGCCGTGGCTGACCGGCACCGCGTACATCCACTCGGTGCTCGTCCAGGAGCGGCGGGGGATGCTGCGCGTCTGGAACCTCAGCCTGCTCGTGGCCACGTTCGCGCTGACGATCCTCGGCACCTACCTGACCCGCTCGGGGCTGCTGTCGAGCGTGCACGCGTTCGGTGAGGGCGCGGTCGGCAACTACCTGCTCACGTTCTTCGGGCTCGTCATCGCCGTGTCGCTCGCGCTGATCGCCTGGCGCGGCGACCGCCTGCGCGCGCCGGGTGCGATCGACTCGCCGGTGTCGCGGGAGGGCGCGTTCCTCGCCAACAACGTGCTGTTCACGGTGTTCGCGTTCGTCGTGTTCCTCGGCACCGTGTTCCCCCTGCTGGTCGAGGCGCTGCAGGACCGCCAGACGGTGGTCGGCGCCCCGTACTTCGACCGGCTGTCGATCCCGCTCGGCATCACGATGCTCTTCCTGATGGCCGTGGCCCCCGTGCTGCCGTGGCGCAAGGCGAGCGGCGAGCTGCTGCGCGACCGCCTGTTCTGGCCGGCGTGGCTGGGCGCCGCGTCGATCGCCCTGGCGGTGCTCGTCGGGGCGACCGGCCTCTGGGCGCTGCTCGCGTTCGGGCTCGCCGGGTGCGCCGCCGGCGCCGCCCTGCGCCAGCTTGTGCTCGCCACGCGCCGCCAGGGCTGGCGCGGCCTGGTCGGGCGGGCCAACGGTGGGATGATCGTGCACCTCGGCGTGATCGTCATCGCCGTCGCCCTCGTCGCGTCGAACAGCTACACCCGCGAGGCGACGCTGGTGCTTCCCGTCGGCGAGGAGCGCACCTGGGGCGGGCACACGTTCGAGCTGCAGGAGATCCGCGAGGAGGTCGACGAGCGGGTGCGTGCGGTGAAGGCCGACGTGCTCCTCGACGGCGAGCGGGTGTACTCGCCGGCGCAGACGATCTACCTGCGCATGGGGGTCCCGGTGGCGACGCCGAGCGTGCGCACGGGCCTGACCAAGGACGTGTACCTGACCCTCGAGCGAGGTGCCGAGCCGGGCGGGGAGCAGGCGACGATCCGCGTGTTCGTCAAGCCGATGATCCTGTGGCTGTGGATCGGCGGCGGGTTGATGGCCCTCGGCACCCTGCTCGCCGCGTTCCCGACGCGCCGGCACCGACGGCCGACCGACCCGGTGTCGGCACCCGTCCCCGACGTCGCACCCGCAGGTGAGCTGGTGGAGGTGGCAGGCTGATGCGCGCGACGCGGATCGCGCCGTTCGTCGCCCTGGCCGTGGCGGTCGTGCTGGCCGGGCTGTTCCTCGTCCTGCTCGGCTCGGACCCATCGGACGGTGAGACGGCGGAGACGAACCTGCTCGACCGGCCGGCGCCCGACGTCCGCGGCGTGCTCGACGACGGCACCCCGTTCCAGCTCTCGCGGCGCAAGGGCGACTGGGTCGTGCTCAACTTCTTCCAGTCGAGCTGCATCCCCTGCCAGCAGGAGCACCCCGAGCTCGTCCGCTTCGTCGAGGCGCAGCAGGCCCGGCCCGACGGCGCCCGCTTCTACACCGTCGTCTACGACGACACCCGCGAGAACGTCGAGGAGTTCTTCGCCAGCGAGGGCGGCGACTGGCCGATCGTCTACGACGAGGGCGGATCGATCGCCGTCGCGTTCGGTGTCGCCAAGGTCCCCGAGACCTGGATCATCGACCCGGGCGGCATCGTGCGCTTCCGGGCGATCTCGACGGTGAACGCCGACCTGCTCGGCAACACCCTGCAGCAGCTCAGGGAGCGGTTCGGATGAACACCCGCGCGCTGAAGCGCTGGCCCGGCTGGGTGCTGCTGGTGATCGTCGTCGCCGGCTTCCTCGCCGTCGGCGCCACCCGCGACAGCGGACCGTCGACGCCGGCGGAGCGGGCGGCGTCGATCGAGAAGCGCCTGGCCTGCCCGACGTGCGACGGCGAGAGCGTGTACGACTCGCGCAGCACGGCGGCCGAGAACCTGCGCCGGCAGATCCGCGCCTACGTGGACGAGGGCGAGCTGACGGACGAGGAGATCATCGGCACCATCGAGCAGGCGTTCGGGGCGCGGGTCCTGCTCGTGCCCCGGGCCACCGGCCTGGACGCGCTGGCCTGGGCGCTGCCGGCCGCGGCGCTCGTGTGCGCGGCGGCCGGGCTCACCGTGACGTTCCGCCGGTGGAGGCGCGAGGCGGCCCTCGCGCAGGGGCCGACCGACGAGGACCGTGAGCTCGTGGCCGCGGCGCTGTCCCAGGAGGACGCCGCGCCGCCGGCCGATCCCGCACCGTGAACCCGGACCGGCTCGCCGAGCTCGAGGAGGAGCGTCGCTTCCTCTTGCGGTCGCTGCGCGACCTCGACGCCGAGTTCGCCGCCGGCGACGTCGACCGGCGCGACTACGAGACGCTGCGCGACGGCTACACGAAGCGGGCCGCCGACGTGCTGCGCCAGATCGAGGAGGGCCGGGCGGTGATGACGCCGCCGCGCCGGCGCAACTGGGCGCGCACGATCGCCGTCGCCCTCGCGGTCGTGGCCCTCGCGGTCGGCGCCGGGGTGGTCGCCGCCCGCACGTCGGGGCAGCGCACGGCCGGGCAGCAGATGACCGGGGGCGGCCCGTCCGACGTCGCCGCGCTGCTGGCCAACGCCCGGGCGCTGCTGGGCGTCGATCCGCTCGGAGCCCAGGAGGCCTACGCGGCGGTGCTCGAGCGGGATCCCGAGAACGTCGAGGCGGTGACGTACTCGGCGTGGCTGCTCTATGTCGTGTCGGCGCAGACGTCCGACACCGCGCTGCGCGAGCAGGCGGTCGCCTCGGCGAAGGAGCAGCTGGCGCGAGCGGTCGAGCTCGATGCGACGTACCCGGACCCGCACTGCTTCCTCGCGGTGATCGCCGACACGACCGACAACGACCCGGAGACCGCCCGCACCGAGGCCGACGCCTGCCTCGCGCTCGACCCCCCGGCCGAGGTGCGCCAGCTCATCGAGTCCAACATCTGACGCTCACCAGGCCGGCTCGCGGACCTGGTGCGCGCCGGATGGGTGAGGGGTCAGGGTGCCGGTGGGGGTTCGGCGGCGGCGGTGGCGACGTGGCCGTCGCCGCCGGGGGAGGAGAGCACCCACAGCGACGCCTTGCGCCACTCCGGCGCGGTGAGCAGGCGGGTGCCGCGGCGCACGAGGGCGTCGAGCAGCTCGGGGATCACGTCGCCGTGGCTGCACAGCACCGCGCCGTCGGGGAGCTCGGCGAGCAGCGCGAGCACCGCCTCGAAGCGGGTGCCTTCGCGCAGGCGGTCCTCGGCGACGACGGGCATGCCGAGCGTCCGGCCGAGCGGCTCGAGCGTCTGCATGCAGCGTACGTAGGGGCTGGACCACAGCCCGCTGATCGCCTCGCCGGCGAGGCGGGCGGCGAGCGCCTCGGCCTGCCGCCACCCGTCCTCGGTCAGCGGGCGGACGGTGTCGTCGCCGTCCCAGCGCTGGCGGCTGCCCGCCTTGGCGTGACGGACGACGAAGATGCTCAACGCAGGTGCTGCTCGCCCGTCAGCGCCATGTGCCGCGCCGACCACTGCCGCACGACGAGCGCCCACAGCACCGCCGACACGATGCCGACGACGTTGCCGGTGACGAGCCACCCGCCGCTGTCCGCGTAGCTCTCGGCGAGGTCGTCGACGTCGCCACCGAACTGGCGGAACTGGACAGTGCCGCTGATGATCCCGACGACGAGCGTGCCGACGCCGTAGACGAGGAACCACAGCCACAGCAGCGGGTTCTCGCCGTTCTGCTTCCAGCGCTCGTCGGCCGGGGGCACCGCCGGGTCGGCGGCCTTCCACGCCTCGCGCAGCACGAGCGTCGGGATGACGTACAGGAACGGCGGCAGGAACCACCCGCCGATCGCCATGCCCGGTCCCCACGTCGTCTGGCGCCCGATCGTGCGGTGGTTCTTCACCAGCCGGTACGTCCAGATGATGCTGAGCACGATGATCGCCACCTGCGCCGCGCCGCTCAGGCTGGTCATCAGGCCGTAGGTGGCGACGTCGCTCTCGAAGTCGTCCTGGCTGATGCGCTCGGCGAGGAAGTCCTCGGCCGAGTCGACGAGCCCGGGCGTGCCGATGATGGCGATGACCGCACCGACGGCGTAGACGGCGAGCAGGATCACGATCGCCGTGCTGATCCCCCTGATCCGCTTGAGCGGCACCGCCGACGCCAACGTCGGCGTGTAGGCGGCGTAGCCCGGCGGTGGGGCCAGGTCGGGCGGTGGCGGTGGCGGCGGCGGGGCGCCCGGTGGGCGCGGTTCGTGGTCGCTCACGTGATCGAACTTACACGCGGCGTGTCTCACGCCCAGCCGAGCTCGTGCAGCCGGTCCTCGTCGATGCCGGCGGCGTGGGCGAGCTCGTGGACGACGGTGACGTAGACCTCCTCGGCGAGCTCCTCCTCGTCGGCGCACATCGCGCACAGGGGCAGCCGGTAGATCGACACGACGGCCGGCGGCTCGTCGCCGCGGCGCTCGGTGTGCGGCACGCCGTCGTACAGGCCGAGCAGATCGGGGTCGTCGGGGTGGCGGTCCTCCACGAGCACGGCGACGTTGTCGAGGACCGCGGCGAGCTCGTCGGGGAGGTCGTCGAGGGCCTCGGCGACGAGGCGCTCGAAGCGGTAGCGGGGGACCGGGTCCAGCCTCAGTTCACCTTGAGGGCGGCGCTGTAGACCTTCTTCGGACGCAGCTCGACGGCGATCCGCTCGGCGAGCTGGTGGAAGGCCCGCCCGGCCTCGCTGTCGGGTGCGACCGCGGCGATCGGCCGTCCCTCGTCGGCACCCTCGCGCAGCGCCGGCACGATCGGGAGCTGGGCGAGCAGCGGCACGCCGAGCGCCTCGGCCAGCTCGGCACCGCCACCGGCGCCGAAGATCTCGTAGCGCTTGCCGTCGTCACCGGTGAACCACGACATGTTCTCGATGACGCCCCGCACCTGCAGGTTCACCTTCTGGGCCATCGCCGCCGACAGGCGGGCGACCTTCTGCGCCGCCGGCTGCGGGGTCGTCACGACGTACACCTCGCCTCGGGGCAGGTACTGGCTGAGCGAGATGGCGATGTCACCGGTGCCCGGGGGCATGTCGACGAGCAGGAACTCGGGGTCGTCCCAGAACACGTCGGTGAGGAACTGCTCCAGCGCCTTGTGCAGCATCGGGCCGCGCCAGATGACGGCCTGGCCGTCGGGCACGAAGTAGCCGATCGAGATGCACCGGACGCCCCAGGCCTCGGGCGGCACGAGCATCTCGTCGATCACGGTCGGCTCGCGGTCCGCGCCGAGCATGCGCGGGATCGAGAAGCCGTAGATGTCGGCGTCGACGATGCCCACCGAGTGGCCGCGCGCGGCGAGGGCGACGGCGAGGTTGGTGGTGACGCTGGACTTGCCGACGCCGCCCTTGCCCGAGGAGATGAGCAGTGGCCGGGTGCGCGAGCCGGGCTGGGCGAACGGGATCAGCCGGCCCTGGGCGTGGCCCTGGGGCTGGCCGTGCACGTGCCCGCCGCGGTCACCCTGGAGCCGGGTGCGCAGCGCCTCGCGCTCCTCGTCGGTCATCACCGTGAAGTCGAGCTCGACGCTCGACACCCCCTCCAGCGCGCTCACCGCATCGGTGACCCGGCGAGTGATCTCGTTGCGCAGCGGACAGCCGGCGACCGTGAGGGCGACGACGATGCCGACGCGCCCGTCGGGCGCAGGGTCGATCGAGCGCACCATGCCCAGGTCGACGATCGACCGGCGCAGCTCGGGGTCCTCGACCGGGCGCAGGGCGTCGATGATCTGGTCGTGGGTGACGGGCATCGGGCTCCTCGGGGCGTGTCGGAGGGGGCGCGGAATTTGCACTACGCCGATAGGTAGAATATCGGAATGGCCGCGCCACCGGATGTGTCGCCCAGCGCCCGCGAGGAGGCGAAGGCGCACGACGACGGACCGGCCGCGTTCACGGCGGCCGTGTCGGCGATCACCGATGCGTTCGGCGACCCGACGCGCCGGCGCATCTACCTGTACACCCGCGATCACGGCGGCACCGAGGGGGTGACCGCCTCGGCGGTGGCCAAGGAGGTCGGCGTGCACCCGAACGTCGCCCGCCACCACCTCGACAAGCTCGCCGCCGGTGGCTACATCGAGGTCGTCCGCCGAAGCGCCGGGGGAGCAGGGGAGCGGCGCGCCGGGCGCCCATCGAAGCGCTACGTCGCGGTCGCCCCGGCGTTCGACATCCGCGTGCCGGTGCGCACCGACGAGCTCGTCCTCGCCCTGCTCGGCCGGGCGCTCGACCGCCTGCCGCAGCACGAGGCCGAGGCGATGGCCGAGGAGGTCGGCGCCACCTACGGCCGGGCGATGGCTGCCAGCCTCACCGGCGACGCGCTCGCCGCCGGGCAGCGCTCGCTGCGGTCGGCGATGCAGGCCGTGGCCGACGCCCTGACCGCCCACGGCTTCGCCGCCCACATGGCAGCGGTGGAGAGCGGGGACGACGACGGCGAGGGCACGCGGCGGCTGCGGATCATCAACGAGCACTGCCCGTTCGGCACGGTCGCCATCGACCACCCGGTGGTGTGCGCGGTCGATCGGGGGTTGGTGCGCGGGATGCTCGGTGCGCTGTACGGCGACGACGAGGCCGTGAACATCGCGGTCGCCAGCAGCAGGGCGCGCGGCGACACGATCTGCTCGACGGCCGTCTGAGACCGAGTGCGCGCCGAGCGGCGCACGGCCGCGTCCTCGATCAGCCGTGTCACCGCCGCGTCGCCAGCTCCTTCCGTCCGGATGGCGGCGAGTCTGCGCCGCGCCACCGTCGCCGTCGACGGGGTTGCCGGGCTCGGGCGGGGCCTCGACCGTGCCGTCGCGGCGAGCGCCGGGACGGTCCCCTGTCGACCGGCGCGGTCGCCGTCAACGGCGGTTACCGTTCCGGCCATGGATGTGCGGATCGGTGTGACCCAGGCGCCCCGTGAGTTGACCGTCGAGATGCCCGACGAGGAGCGCCCGGACACCGAGAAGGCCGTGGAGGCCGCCCTCTCCGGTGCCGTCGACGTGCTGTGGCTGCGTGACAAGCGCGGCAAGCGGGTCGGGATCCCCGCGGCGAAGATCGCCTACGTCGAGCTCGGCGTGAACGACGGCGACCGGCGCATCGGCTTCGGCGGCTAGCGCAGGCGGCACGATGCGCGGCGGTGCCCTGCTCGACCGCCGCCTGCTGTTCGTCACGGGCAAGGGCGGGGTCGGCAAGACCTCCGTCGCGGCGGCGCTCGCCGAGCTGGCGGCGCGCGCCGGCAAGCGCACGCTCGTCTGTGAGATGGACGCCAAGGGCTCGCTCGCCGCGACGTTCGACACCACGCCGCTGGCGTTCGCGCCGCGCGAGCTGTCGCCGGGGCTGTTCGCGATGGCGATGAACACCGAGGACTCGCTGCGTGAGTACCTCCGGCTGTTCGTCAAGGTGCCGCTCGTCGGGCGCATCGGGCCGTTGGCGCACACGTTCGACTTCGTCGCCGACGCGGCGCCCGGTGTGAAGGAGATCCTCGCCGTCGGCAAGCTCGCCTACGAGGTGCGCGAGGACCACTACGACCTCGTCGTCGTCGACGGCGAGGCGACCGGGCACATCGTCGCCCAGATCGGCGCGCCGCGGGTCATCCGCGAGCTCGTCCAGGTCGGCATGGTGCGCGAGCAGACGACGTGGGTCACCGAGATCCTCGAAGACCCGGCCCGCACCGGGGTCGTGGTGGTGACGACGCCCGAGGAGATGCCCGTCACCGAGACGATCGAGCTGCTCGGGCGGCTGGAGACCGACGCCGGTGTGGCGCCCACCGCGGTCGTCGCCAACCGGGTCCTGCCGGCGCTGTTCGACCGACGCCAGGCCGAGATCGTGGACCGGCTGCCCGACGCCGAGGACGTGCTCGTGGAGGCGGTGGGCCCGGGTGTGCGCCAGGTGCTCGCCGCCGCCCACGTCACCGAGGCGCGCCGGCGCGTCGGCAACCGGCACCTGGAGCGCCTGCGCGCCGGCATCCCCGCCGGCGTGGACGTGCTCTACGTGCCCGAGCTGTTCACCAAGGCGACCGGGCGACGCGTCGTCGCCCTCGTCGCCCAGGCCCTCGCGGACGAGCTGGACGTGGCATGAGGCGGACGCAGCCCGCAGGAGGCAGCCCGTCGTGAGGCGCAAGGGTCCGGTGCCGCTCGACGCCCTGCTCGCGAGCAAGGAGATGGTCCTCGTCCTCGGCTCGGGCGGCGTCGGCAAGACGACGATCTCGGCCGCCCTGGGCCTCGCCGCGGCGGTCGAGCAGGGCGGGCGCGTGCTCGTGCTCACGGTCGACCCGGCCAAGCGTCTCGCCGACGCGCTCGGCGTCGGCGCCCTCGGCAACACGGCCACCCGGGTGCCCGACGAGGCCTTCGCCGACATCCGCGTGACGCCGCGCGGGGAGCTGTGGGCGGCGATGCTCGACACCAAGGCGGGCTGGGACGAGCTGATCCGCCGTCACGCGCCCGACGAGCGCGTCCGCGACGCGGTGCTCCAGAACCCGCTCTACCAGAACATCACCGGTCGCTTCGTGCACAGCCACGACTACCTGGCGATGGAGCAGCTCCACGACCTCCACGCCTCGGGCCAGTACGACCTCGTCGTCGTCGACACCCCGCCCTCGCGCAACGCGCTGTCCGTGCTCGACGCACCCGCCAGGATGCGCGAGTTCTTCGGCAGCCGCCTCTTGCGGTGGTTGACGGTGCCGTACCGCTCGCGCCTGTTCACGGTCGCGTCGAAGCCCTTCTACCAGATCGCCGATCGCGTGCTCGGCAGCGGCTTCCTGCGCGACATCGCCGACTTCTTCGTGCTGTTCCAGGCGATGGAGAAGGGGTTCGTCGCCCGCGCCGAGCAGGTCGAGGCGCTGCTCGGCGACGCCCGCACGACGTTCCTCGTCGTGTCGACGCTGGAGACGGCACCGGCCCACGAGGCCGCGTTCCTCGCGCGCGAGCTGCTGCGGCGCGACTACGACCTCGGCGCGATCGTCGCCAACCGGGTGCTGCCGCCGTCGCTCACGCGCCGGGGCGCGGCCACGAGCGCGACACGCCTCGCCGCCGCGGCCGCCGATCCCGACGGCGCGCTCGTGCCGGCCGTTGCCGCGGCGCTCGGTGCCGCGGGTCCGCCCGTCGACGAGCGCGTCGTGCGCGACGTGCTCGTCGAGGTCGCCACGCGGTTCCACGACGTGGCCCTCGTCGCCGCCCGCGAGGCCGAGCGGCGTGCCGAGCTCGCCGCGCTGACCCCGCAGGTGCTCGACGTGCCGCACCTCGACTCCGACGTGAACGACCTGCGTGGGCTGATGACCCTCGTCGCGCATCTGCGAGCGTGACGACTTTCCGGCAGACTCCTTGCCCGTGGCCTCGCTCGCCTCCCTCGTCCGGGACAACACGACGCTCGACCGCGACCAGGTGTCGCACCTCAACCGGCTGATGTCGGAGTGGGGGATGCTGGCGGACTTCTGCTTCTCCGACCTCATGCTCTACGTCCCGACGAAGGACGACCGCTGGCTGATCGTCGGGCAGGTCCGGCCGGCGACGGCGCAGACCGTGTACCACACCGACTGGGTCGGGACGTTCGCCAACGTGAGCGAGCGCTCCGTGCTGGCGTCGGCGTTCACGTCCGGCGAGATCACCGAGGGCGACGTCGAGGTTGAGGGCCTCCCGGACGCGGCGCGCATGGTCGCCGTGCCGGTGCGCTGCAACGGCCGGTTGATCGCCGTGCTCACGCGGGAGTGGGTGCAGCGGGCCGGGCGCCCGCCCGGTGAGCTCGAGCGGACGTACGTGGCGATCTTCGACAAGTTCGCCGAGATGATCCGCGAGGGGTCGTTCCCGTACCCGTCGCGCAGCGGCGACTCGACGGCCGCCCCGCGCGTCGGCGACGGCGTGATGGCGCTCGACGCGGAGGGCCGGGTGACGTACCTGTCACCGAACGCCAACTCGGCGCTGCACCGCTGCGGCATCCACGCCAACGCGCTGGGGATGACGCTGGCCGAGCTCGGCTTCCACGACGACATGGTCCGCAAGGCCTACGAGCAGCGGGTCCCGATCGTCGAGGAGTTCGAGCCGTCGTCGGAGGTCGCCCTGCTGTGCCGGTGCCTGCCGATCCTCAAGGGCGGCGACGTGATCGGCGGCGTGCTGCTGGTGCGCGACGTGACCGACCTGCGCAAGCGGGACCGGCTGCTGATCAGCAAGGACGCGACGATCCGCGAGATCCACCATCGGGTGAAGAACAACCTGCAGACGATCTCGTCGCTGCTGCGGTTGCAGGCGCGGCGCCTCGAGAACCCCGAGGCGAAGGCGGCGGTGTCGGAGTCGGTGCGGCGGATCCGCACGATCGCCCTGGTCCACGAGTCGCTGTCGCGCGAGCCGGGCGACGACGTCACGTTCATCGAGATCGTCCGCCCGCTGCTGCGGCTCGCCGAGGAGAGCCTGCAGTCGCCGGACCGCCCGGTGCAGTTCGAGCTGCGCGGTGACGGCGGGCGCATCCCGGCGTCGGTGGCGACGCCGCTGTCGGTCGTGCTCACCGAGCTGATGCAGAACGCCGTCGATCACGGCTTCCCGGAGGGCAGCAGTGGCGGCAAGGTCGTCGTGCAGCTGCACAACGACGCGCAGCACCTGCAGATCCGCGTCGTCGACGACGGGCGCGGGCTCGACACCGACTTCGACCTCGACTCGGCGACCGGGCTCGGACTCTCGATCGTGCGCACCCTCGTGACGACCGAGCTGAACGGGAAGATCACGATGCGCCCGGCCACCGCGGCGGATCTCGCCGAGGCCGGGCTGGCCGAGCCGGGCGATCCGCTCGCCGACGGCCAGGGCACGGTCGTCGAGCTCGAGGTGCCGCTCGAACCCTGACGCGCGTCCCAGGTGACGCATGGCGTTCGTCACCTGACTGCAACGTTCGTTCGTGAACCGTCATACTCGGTGCCGTGGGTACGGGCATCGTGGTGATCGCACTCGTGATCGGCGCGCTCGTCGTCACGCGCGTCACCGGGTTCGTCATGCGCCGGGTGGTCCGCCGCCTGGCGGATCGCCGAGGTCGTGACGGCGCCGAGGGGATCGGCCGCTGGTGGCGGACCGGCGCCTCGCGCCGGAGCGTCGAGAGCGCCGCGGCGAGCGAGCAGCGCCGCCGCCAGCGCGTCGACGCGGCGGCGCGGATGCTGAACCACCTCGTCGCGCTCGTCGTGTGGATCGGCGTGACGATCGCCGTGTTCCACCTGTTCGACATCGACGCCGCGTTCTTCCTGTCGAGCGCCGGCTTCATCGGCGCCGGCCTGGCGATCGGCGGCCAGCACAAGGTGAACGACTACCTCACCGGCCTGTCGGTGCTGTTCGAGGACCGCTACGGCGTCGGTGACGAGCTGGAGGTCGACCTGGGGAACGGGGAGCGCGTCCACGCAGTCGTCGACAACATCGGGCTCGTCACGACGCGGCTACGCGACGACAAGGGCACGATCCACGTGCCCAACGCACAGCTGACGATCGTCAGGAACCTGAGTCAGGAAGCATCGGTCGCGACGGTCCGCCTGCGCGTGCCCGACGTGGACGACCCGCAGGTCGAGCGGTCGGCAGCCGAGGCGCTGCGCCACGTCGCCGGCTCCGAGCAGCTCACCGACGTTGTGTTCGTCGGCGACCTCGCCACGAAGCGCTCCGACGACGGCACGGTCGACGTGGCCGTGCGCACGGTGCGGCCACTCGACGAGCGCAAGCGGCACGTGCTCGTCGAGCGCGCGGAGCGGGCGCTCGGGGTGTCGAGGTGACCGGGGGCTCAGACGGCGTTCTGGGCGCGGGCCCGGGCGGCACGCTGGCGGCGGATGGCGCGGCGCTCCTCCTCGGAGAGGCCGCCCCAGACGCCGGAGTCCTGGTTCGTCGACAGCGCGAAGTCCAGGCAGTCGAGACGCGCCTCGCACTGGAAGCAGACCTGCTTCGCCTTCTCGATCTGTACGAGCGCCAGGCCGGTGGTGCCCACGGGGAAGAACAGCTCCGGATCGGTGTCCCGGCACAGGGCCCGTTCGCGCCAGCTGTAGTCGGCAGCTCCCAGGGCGAGGCTTGACGCAAGGATCGACACCGATGTCCTCCTCGAGGTGGCCGCGCGGATGCGGCCTGCGGTGGGGGTTGGTTCAGGCGCGGGACGTCTTCCGTCCCGCCGGGGGGCAAACCTAGGCGAAGCAAATCTCGGTTGACAAGGGTTACGTTGCTCGGGGTGACGCACGTCATTGCCCACCGCGGTGCCTCGCGCCTCGCCCGGGAGAACACGATCGAGGCGTTCCAGCTGGCCGTGAGCGTCGGCGCGGACGGCGTCGAGCTGGACGTCCGCCGCACGGCCGACGGGGTGCTCGTCGTCCACCATGACGCGGTCGTCAATGACGGGCGTGTCATCGCGCAGACGCCGTGGCAGGAGCTGCCGGCCCACATCCCGACCCTCGGCGACGCGCTCGACGCCTGCGACGGGCTGTGGGTCAACATCGAGATCAAGAACGACGAGCGCGAGCCGGACTTCGACCCCGACGACCGCGCCGCCGCGGAGGTCCTGGCCACGCTCGCCGAGCGGACGCCCGGTCGGTGGCTGCTGTCGGCGTTCCGCCTGCGCACGATCGACCGCTGCCGCCTCGTCGACCCGACGGTGCCCACCGCCTGGCTGACCCTCGAGCTGGACGAGCGGATCGTCGAGACGGCCCACGAGCACGGGTACACTGCGGTGCACCCGTGGTCGCCGATGGTGACGGCGGACGCCGTCAAGCGCTGCCACCAGGCCGGGCTGCTCGTCAACACCTGGACGTGCAACGACCCCGGGCACGCCCGCGCCCTCGCCGCGGCGGGCGTCGACGGGATCATCACCGACGTCCCCGACGTGATGGTGGCGGCGCTGCGCTCCGCGGAGGCGTGACAGCCCCGTCGGTCGCTCACCCCGTCGGTTGCTGAGCAGGGGTGATGCCCGCCGGCCACACCAGCCGCACCGCCTCGGGCACGTGGTGGAACTCGAGGCGCTCGGTGTCCCCGAGGTAGTCGCCGTCGAGCTGGTAGGGGAACGGCCGGCCCGGCTCCACCGCCTCGATCACCAGGTGGTCGAGGTCGGTCTGCTCGTCGAGGTGCGCTCGTGGCTTGACCCCGCCACCCCGCAGTGCCCCGGCGAGCGAGGCGAGGATCGCGCCCGCCCGCATCGTGCGGAACGTCAGTGCCACCAGACCCCGGTCGAGCGTGGCGGCGTGGGACAGGTCGAGCGGGCGGTTGCCGAGGTACGTGTACGGGTTGGTGTTCAGCACGATCGAGAAGAACCCGTCAGCGACGGTGCGCCGCTCGGTGCGCACCCGGAAGTGCGGGCGCTTGCGGTCGTAGCCGCGGGCCCACGTCGTGATCGCCGCGGTGATGAACAGCGGGTGGCCGAGCCAGCGCTTGAGCGACGCCCGCTGCTCCACGGCGCGCACCACCGCGGCGTCGAAGCCGACGCCGGTGTGGAAGCAGAAGAACCGCCCGTTCACCTGGCCCAGCCCGATCGGACGGAAGTCCGCGGCGTCGATCCCGGCGACGAGCTGCTCGACGGCGGCCACCGGATCGTTGGCCAGCCCGATCGTGCGGGCGAACACGTTCGTCGAGCCGCCCGGCAGCGTGCCCAGCGCCGTCTCGGTGCCGGCGATCCCGGTGGCGACCTCGTTGATCGTGCCGTCGCCGCCGAAGCCGATGACCACGTCGACGCCCCGGCGCGCGGCGTCGTGGGCGAAGCGCGTCGCGTGGCCGCGGCGGTTCGTCTCCACGAGCTCGACCTCGTGGTCGCGGCTCAGCCGACGGTGGACCACCACGGTGTTGCGCGCCGTGACCGACGACGCGAACGAGTTCACGATCAGCAGGATCCGCAAGAGCCGGGACGGTACCAGCGGGCCTCCCGGCCACGCCTGCCGACCGCCGGGCGGCGGGTCCAGATCAGGGGCCGGATCGGGGCGCGGGGTTGGGGCGATTCCCAGGTCGTCGGTAATGATGTGCCCCCATGAACGTGATCGTCTGCGTCAAGCAGATCCCCGATCCGGCGCAGGTAGGCGAGCTGGATCCCTCGACCAACACGCTGAAGCGTGAGGGCAAGCTGATCCTCGACGAGTCCGACAGCTACGGCGTCGAGATGGCCCTCCAGCTCGTGGCTGCCGCCGGCGGCGGCGAGGTCAGCCTGATCTCGATGGCGCCGAACGGGGAGACGTCGGGGCTGCGCACGGCGCTGGCGATGGGCGCCGCCAAGGCGGTGCTCGTCTCCGACCCCGAGCTCGCCGGCTCCGACGCCCTGACCACGGCAAAGGTGCTCGCGGCGGCCGCCAAGCGGCTCGGTGAGTTCGACCTGATCCTCGCCGGCACCGAGTCCAGCGACGGCTACACCGGCACCGTGCCCGAGCAGATCGCCGAGGTCCTGGGTCTGCCGTCGGTCACGTTCGCCAAGTCCGTCGCTGTCGAGGACGGCACGCTCAAGGTCAACCGGCAGACGGAGGCCGGCTACGACGAGATCACGTGCACGCTGCCCGCCGTGGTGAGCGTGACCGCCGGTGTGGTCGAGCCGCGCTACCCGAGCTTCAAGGGGATCATGGCCGCCAAGTCGAAGCCGGTCGAGCAGGTCACCGCCGCTGATCTCGGCATCTCGCCCGTCGGCTGGGCGGCGGCCGGCCAGCAGATCATCGAGGTCGCCGACGCCCCGGCCCGGGAGGCCGGCGAGATCATCGAGGACGACGGCGAGGGCTACGCCAAGATCGTCGCGTTCCTCGAGCAGTTGAAGGTCATCTGAGCGGCGAGCACGGCGAAGGAAGGAACGAACATGGCCATCTCCAACGTCTGGGTGTTCGCCCAGGGCGCGAACGGCGAGCCGACCTCGGCGACGCTGGAACTGCTGACCAAGGCCCGCGAGATCAGCTCGACGGTCACCGCGTTCGTCGTCGGTGAGGCGGAGAGCATCGCCGCCAAGCTCGGCGAGTACGGGGCGACCAAGGTGTACGCCACGGGTGATCTCGGCGGGAAGCTGCCCGGCGTCGTCGGCGCAGCGGCGATGAAGGCCGTCATCGACGGCGGCGACACGCCCGACATCATCCTGTTCCCGCAGAACTACGAGGGTCGCGACGTGCTCGCCCGGCTGTCGGTGAAGCTCGACAAGCCGGTCCTCACGAACAACACCGAGCTCGCCGTCCAGGACGACGTCGTGGTCGTCACGACGCCCGTGTTCGGCGGCACGAAGCTGGTGCGCACGACGTTCACCGGCTCGGGCCCGTACCTCGTGTCGTTCCGCCCGAAGAGCTTCGCCGCCGAGCCGTCGGGTGGTGGGGCGCCCGAGGTCGTCGCCGTCCCGGTGCCGGACCTCGGTGCCGCCGGTGCCGCCCAGGTGCAGGCGGTGCACGTCGAGGAGACGTCGGGTCCGAAGCTGGACGAGGCCGACGTGGTCGTGTCGGGTGGCCGCGGCCTCGGCGAGGCGTCGAAGTACGAGATGATCGAGACGCTCGCCAAGCTGCTCAAGGGTGCGCCCGGTGCGTCCCGCGCGATCGTCGACGCCGGCTGGGTGCCCTACAGCTACCAGGTCGGCCAGACCGGCAAGGTCGTGAAGCCCAACGTGTACATCGCCGCCGGCATCTCCGGTGCGACGCAGCACATGGTGGGCATGAAGGGCTCGAAGCACATCATCGCGATCAACAAGGACAAGGAGGCGCCGATCTTCGGCATCGCCGACCTCGGCATCGTCGGTGACGTGCACAAGGTGCTGCCGAAGCTGATCGAGGCGCTGCAGAACCGCTGACGCAGCGGCCGCCAGGAGCGGCGCAGCAGATCACGTTCCGGACGGGGACGGGCCGAGCGATCGGCCCGTCCCCGTTCCGCGTCCCGGGCGCGGTCAGCGGGCGGCGCCGATCGGCGGGTGGCCGGCGCCGTCGTAGTCGTCGGGGGAGCGCTCCAGGTCCGGGTGGCGCGGCGGCACGCTGCGCATCCGCCCGTAGGCGTAGCCGCTCGACGCGAGCACGACGATGGCGAGGGCGGTGATCGTGGCGAGGCGGCGCGCCGTCCAGGTCTCGTGGCGGGGCTTGGCCGTGGCGCCCTGCAGCGCGTTGCCGCGGGCGCCGGGCGGGGGCACCACCGTCGTCGGCGGTGCCGCCGTGTCCGCGGTCGCCGGCGTGCCGGTCGTCGTCGGTGGCGGTGAGGGCGCGGTGGCCGACGCCATGGCGCCGATCGCCCCGAGCGTCCCCGCACCGATCCCGAGCGACAGGACCAGGGCACGAACGGCACGTGACATCGGCGTGACGTTAGATGGTCGAGGCCCGCCGGACCGGGCACCAGGGCCCGCGTCAGGCCGCGTCGCGTGCGCTGATCGCCCAGGCGAGGCCCTCGGCGGGGTCCTCCACGACGAGCTGCAGCTGCCATCCGGTCGCCGGCTCGTGGGCGTCCCACCACCACCAGCGCCGCGCGGCGACGAGCTCGCCGAGCTCGTCCATCGGCAGGGGCCAGTCGTCGAGGGCGTCGACGAGCGCGGCGACCAGCCAGAGCGCGCCGAAGCGACCGGACGCGGCGCCCCGCCGGCGCCCGTGGGCTCCGCCGCTCGCCCCGGCCCAGGCCAACCACGCGAGCGCGTCGGCCGGCCGGAGCGGTGACCAGCGGGCGCGGTGCACCCCGAGGGCGCGCAGCGCGCCGGCGGCGTCACCCCCGACCGCGACGACCTCGACGTGCCCGTTCGACGACGCCGTCCACGGTTCGACGAGCTGGTCCACGGCGAGCTCGACGACGTCGTCGTCGAGCACCTCCGGCGTGGACGCCGGCGGGTGCACCTCCTCCCACGCGTCCGGGGTCGGCGGTGCCGGGAACTCGCCACCGGCGTCGCTGTAGGTGGCGAGCGGGTAGGCCGGCTCCCACGCGGCGAGGGCGTAGGGGAGGTCGAGCACGTCCGGCAGTGCCGCCGTGGAGGCGGGGTCGATCGCCTCGCCGCGCAGCGCCCGCTCGTGGGCCACGAACGCGGCGCGCGGGCCCGGCTCGAGCAGCGGTGCCAGCTCCGCCCACGTGTGGCGCTGGGCGACGACCTCGGTGAGCGGGCCGATCGTGAAGCGCCCGGACTCCTCGTCGAGCACGCCGGCGGCCCACTCGGCGGGGGCGAGCAACGCCAGGCGGTACTCGGCGAGGGTCGCCGCCGGCCACAGCTGCCGCCCGGTGCCGACCGCGTGCCGGGCGGCGTCGCGCAGCCGCCGCAGCCGTGCCCAGTCCCCGGACGCGCAGCAGTCGTCGACGAGGCGCACGAGTCCGTCGAGGTCGGCGCGGTGGACCAGCGCGTCGAGAAGCTCGTCGCGGGGCACGATCACACGAGGGGCCACGGGTAGCGGCCGCCGGTCTCGTCGCCGGGCAGCACGCCGTGCTCGATGAGCCACGCGGCCCGCCCCTGCATCGCCTCCACCTCGATCCGGGTGAGCAGCTCGGCGACGTCGTCGGGCACGTGCTCGCAGATCCCGGCCACGGCCGCCTTCTGGGCGGGCGTCAGCTCCTCGCCGGCGAACTCCCAGATCACCGTGCGCAGCTTGAAGTCCGGGGCGAAGCACAGGCCGTTGTCGATCGCCCACACCCGGTCACCGGCGAGCAGGCAGTGCCCGCTCTTGCGGTCGGTGTTGTTGGCGACGACGTCGAACACGGCGATGTCGCGCAGCTGGGGGTGCAGGTCGGGGCGCTGCTCGGCGATCGTGAAGTAGTGCTCGCGATGATCGGCGGGCACGAACCACTGCAGCGACCCCTCGCCGAGCGGGCCGTCCTCGCGCAGCACCGTCGGTGGGACGATGCCGAACCCCATCGCCTCGCTGAGGCGGTAGGCGGCGACCTCCCGCTTGTGCAGACCCGGCTCGAAGTCCCACAGCGGGCGTTCGCCGCGCACCGGCTTGTAGATCGCCTGCGAGCCGGTGTCGCCCAGGCTCACGAGGAACGTCGCGTTGCTCGACCACGGCATCCGTCCCTCGAGGACGATCTCGGCGGTGCGCAGCAGCTCCAGGGCGTCCGCCGGGATGCCGGAGTCGCCCGCCACGTTCAGTTCATCCGTGGGCACGGGTGACCGTCGGGGTCGATCGGGTGACCGCACCACTGGCAGGTCGGCCGGCCGGCGGCCACGAGCTCCTCGGCGCGCTCGCAGAACGCGGCGGCCTGGCTGCGGGTGACGTACAGGCGGACGTGCCCCCGGTCGGGCGCACCCCCGATCAGATCGTCGTCCTCGTCGTCGGACGGCGGGACGAGCTCCTCCAGCTGGACGAGCAGGCGGTCGTTGCTGCGGTCGTAGCCGAGGCCGATCGGCCCGAGCACGAACGACTGCTCGCCGGGGTCGCGCAGCTCCACGGGCAGCGGCCGCTCCTCGGGCGGCGGGAGGTCGGCGAGCACCCGGCGGAGGTACTGGGCGATCGCGATCACCTGCTGCTTCTCGCACTTGATCGTGACGCGCTGGTCGCCGGCGCGGGCGTGCACGTAGAACACGCGCTGGCCGGGCTGACCGATCGCCGCCGGGGTGAACGTGTCGACCTCGTCGAACTCGAAGAACACGCTCATGAGGGTCGAAGGTCCTTCAACGAACCACCCGTCGAGTTGACCGCGAGCACCGCCGGGCCGCCCGCCGTGAACGCCAGCACGCTGATCGCGCACGTGCTGATGACGATGCGCTGGAACAGGTCGAGGTGCGTGCCGAGGGCGTGGGCGACCGCGGCCTTGATCGGGTCGGCGTGCGACACGCACACGATCGTGCCGCCGGGGTGCTGGGCGCGCAGCCGCTCCAGCGTCGACACGATGCGGTGCTGCATCCCCGAGAAGCTCTCCCCGCCGGGGAACGTGAACGTCGAGGGCGCCCGCTGGACGGTTGCCCACTCCGGGCGCTTCATCAGCGTCTTCAGCTCGACCCCGGTCCACTCGCCGAAGTCGCACTCCAGGAGGCCCCGCTCGATGCGCGGGCGCAGGCCCATCGCGCGGGCGATCGGCGCCGCCGTCTCGCGGGCCCGCTCCAGCGGGGACGTGTAGACGGCGTCGATGCGCTCCAGCTCGCGCAGACGCTCGGCGGCGCGCTCGGCCTGCTGGCGGCCCGCCTCGGCCAGGTGCAGGCCCGGCGCGCGGCCGGGGAGGACCTTGCCGGTGGTCGGCGTCTGGCCGTGGCGGACGAGGATCACCGTCGTCGCCGGCGCTGGTGCGGGCGGCTTCCTGCGCCGTGCCGGGGATGCGTTGCGCGTCGCCATGGTCACCGGTTGACCCTAACGTCGGGGCGCATGGATCGAGCGGGCGCGTTGGCCGACCTCGCCCGCGAGGTGATCGCCTGCCGGGCGTGCCCGCGCCTGGTCGCGTGGCGCGAGCAGGTCGCCGCGACGCGCCGCGCGGCGTTCCGCCACGAGACGTACTGGGGCCGGCCGGTCCCCGGCTTCGGCGACCCGGGCGCCCGCATCGTGGTGCTCGGCCTGGCCCCGGCCGCCCACGGCGCCAACCGGACCGGGCGGGTGTTCACCGGCGACCGCAGCGGCGACTTCCTGTTCGCGTCGATGCACCGCGCCGGTCTCGCCAACCAGCCCACCTCGACCCATGCGGACGACGGGCTCGCCCTCCACGGCGTGTGGGTGACGGCGTCGGTGAAGTGCGCCCCGCCGGGCAACGACCCGACCCCGGCGGAGCGGGATGCGTGCGCCGGGTTCCTGCGCGCCGAGCTCGACGTGCTGGACCCGGCCGTCGTCGTGTGCCTCGGCGCGTTCGGCTACCAGGCGGCGTGCCGGCACTACGGCGTGCGCCCACGGCCGCGGTTCGGTCACGGTGTCGAGGTCGCCGTGCCGGCCGGGCCGGTGCTGCTGTGCTCGTTCCACCCGTCGCAGCAGAACACGTTCACCGGGCGGCTCACGCCGGCGATGCTCGACGACGTGTTCCGCCGGGCGACCGAGCTGGCGGCCGCTACGAACGGCTGAGCCGGCGGATCGAGCCGTCGCCGTTGGCCCCGACGAGGATCCCGCCGGTGCCGTCCGCGCTCAGCGGGGCGAACGCGGCGGGCACCTCGGCACCCTCGACGGGCAGCCCGACCGGCATGCCGCTGACGACGACCTCCCGGCGCCCGGATGCCACGTCGATCGCGACCAGCTCGTGGCGGGCGGCGTCGGCGACGACCACGAGGTCATCGATGGCGGCCACGCCCTGCGCATCGCCGAAGCCGTCGATGCGCCGCTCCGTGCCGTCCGCGCCGAGCAGCAGCACGCTCGACCCGGCGGTGACGACGTGGCCGTCGCCGAGGCGGTCGAACGCGGCCGGCGCCGGCAGGCCCTCGCGCACGGGGGTCACGGTCCCGTCACGCCCCACCGCGCTGATCCGGCCCCCGGCGCGCTCGGCCACGAGGAGGCGGTCGCCCTCGACGCGCACGCACGTCGGCCCGGCGAGGCCCGACGCCAGCACCACCGGCCCGCTGCCGGTGTCGTGCAGCACCTCGCCCGCGGCGCCGAGCACGGCGACCCCACCGGCGAACGGGGCGATGCCCACGGCCAGCGTCGGGAGGTCGATCAGCAGGCGGATCCGCCGCTCGGCCCTCCCCTCGGTGACCGCACCGGCGCCGAGACCGTCCGCGAACAGCACCGTGCCAGCGGCGTCGACCGCGAGGCCGTGCGGGCCGAGCAGCCCCGGCGGGGACAGCTGGCGCTCGCGCCCCGGTGTCACCTCGGCGACGGCGCCGTCGACGTAGTGCGACACGAACAGACGGTCGTCGGGACCGACCGACACGTTGTCGATGCCGAGCGCCACCCGGGCGAGCACCTCGCGCGCCCCGGACTCGACGTCGATGGCGACGATCTCCCCGGCGCCGGCCACGGACACGACGAGGCGACCGCGCGAGTCGAACTTGACCGCGGTCGGGCGGAAGAGGTCGCCGGCGACGAGCTCGGCGCGGCCCGTGTCGAGGTCGTAGCGCCACACCTGGTCGGCGAACACCTGCGGGAAGTAGAGCTGTCCGTCGGGCCCCATCGCCGGGGCGTTCGGGCCGGCGAGGTCCTCGAGCAGCACCCGCGGCTCGCCGGTGCCGGTCGGATCGAGCTCGAGCAGGCGGCCGCCGGGGCGGAACTCGTCGATGAACAGCCGGCGGCGGGCGTGGTCCATCGTCACGCCGTTGGCGCCCGGCAGCCCGTCGCGCACGACGCGGTACGTGCCGTCGGGGTTGCGGGCGGTGACGCGGCCGTGGAACGGCTCGGTCGCGTAGAGCGTGCCGTCGGCGCCGAAGATGGCGTCGTCGGGCGCGGTGATGCCGGCGCCGAGCGGGGAGAACGGGGCGTGGGCACCCGTGGCGACGTCGATCGCGGTGATCTGGGAGCCGAACGCCTGGGTCACGTACAGCCGTCCGTCGGGGCCGAACGTCATCCCGTTGGCGCCGCCGAGGCGGCTCGGCCCGACGATCGTCTCGAGGCGCCAGCCCGGCGCCACCTGCGGCCGGAGGTCGGTGTAGGTCGCCCAGCGGTCCGGGGCATCGTCGATCACGCTCATGCCGCCGCCACCGCCTTGCTGAACGCCGTGTGCACCGCCTCGGCCACGAGCGACTGGGCGCTGCGGCAGTCGTCGAGCAGCCCGGCGAACGTGAAGAACCCGTGGATCTGCCCGTCGAAGCGGACGTGCGTGGTGGACACGCCGGCCTCGGTCAACCGGGCGGCGTAGGCCGCGCCGTCGTCGCGCAGCGGGTCGTACTCGGCGGTGACGACGAGCGCGGAGGGCGCCGACGCCAGGCGGGCGTCGTCCTCGAGCAGCGGCGACACCCGCGGGTCCTCGCGGGAGCCGTCCGGCCCGGACAGGTAGTGGTCGTAGAACCACCGCATCGCCGACGTGGTCAGCCAGTAGCCCTCGGCGTTCTCGGTGTAGGAGTGCAGCGCCATGCGGGCGTCGGTGCACGGGTAGACGAGCGCCTGGAACACGATCGGCACCGCGGGACGGTTGGCGACGACCGCGGCGAGGTTGCCGCCCGCGGAGTCACCGCCGACGGCGACGATCGGCTCGCAGCCGAGCTCACCGGCGTGGGCGTGGGCCCAGCTCGTGGCGGTGAGGGCGTCGTCGACGGCGCACGGGAACGGGTGCTCGGGGGCGAGGCGGTAGTCGACGCTGAGCACGCAGAAGCCGCCCCGGTTGGCGAGGGCGCGGCAGACGTCGTCGTGGGTCTCGAGGTCGCCGAGCACCCACCCGCCGCCGTGGAACCACACGAGCAGTCCCGGGGACCGCGTGGCGCTCGGCCGGTAGAGGCGGGCGCCGACGCCGCCGGCGTCGAGGTCGCGCACCTCGGCGATCGGCTCGGTGCTCGGGCGCAGCATCGCCCGGCGCTGGGCGCGGGCCTCCTCGGGGGTCTGCTCCTCGACCCGGGGGAGGTTCAGCGCGGCCATGCCGGCGAGCAGCTCGGCGGTCTGGCGGTGGAGGGGCATGTGGGGGAGTCTGACACCCCGCCGTTAGCCTGTCGGACTCGTGACGCACCGCCGCCTGTCCCTCGCCGCCCTCGCCGTGGGCGCGGTGGGCCTGCTCGGGGCGTGCACCAGCCAGCCCAGCGCGAAGGCCGTCGCCAAGGACGTCGTCGAGTCGATCGGCCTGCCCGAGGAGCAGCAGGCGTGCATGCTCGAGGTCATCGACAACATGTCGGAGGCCGAGCTCAAGGAGCTCGGCGAGGACAACGTCGATCAGGCGATCCAGGGCGTCGAGGACGGCACGCCCGAGCTGCAGGCGTTCATGGCCGAGCTGGCCCGCTGCCGCGAGTCCGGCTGACCGGTCCGCGCGCCGACGATCTGGGCGGGATCTCTGCCTTTTCGCCATCTGGGCGGGATTCCTGCCAACAGCTGGCAGGAATCCCGCCCATATCGGGTCAGCTCCCCTCGGCGGGGGGCTCCGGCTTCGGCGCCGCCGGTGCGGCTGCTGCGGCCGCCTTCTTCTTCGGCGGCGGCACCCCGATCGCCGGGGCGGGATCGGCGTCCTTGGGCCAGCGCCGGCGGCTGACGATCGACAGCGTGCGCAGCAGCTTCATCGCCACCTCGTCCTCCTGGGCGGGGCGGGCGATGATCGTGCCGTCGGCGATCATCCGCTTGATGACCTCCTCACCGAGCTCGGTGCGCACGATGGTGAGGGTCCAGTCGTTGTCCTTGCCGATCCCGCCGGTGGAGATGTCGGCGTGCTCCGCGGCGAAGTCCGGGCAGTGCTTGCACCCCTCACGGGTCCACTGGTGGCACTCCTTGAGGTCGATCTCGTGGTACGACCCGTCCTTCATCCAGATCTGGAAGACGCCCTTGATGTTCATCTTCACCATGTCCTGCTTCTTGAGGCCGTACTTGGCCTCGAAGAGCTCGGTGAAGATGGCGTCGTCGAACGTCTTCGAGCAGAGCAGCCCGATGTTGAACAGGAAGGGCTTGGAGACCTTGCCCGCCTTGCGGTCCCACATGATCGGCGGCGAGCTGGTCTGGCAGCCCATCCCGACGAGGGCGAGCCGCTCGAGCCCCATCTCCTTCGCCTGGTCGAGGGCGAGGGGGTTGGCGCAGTACGTGTAGCGGCTCCCGGCGGTGGCCAGGACCTCCTCCGGCGTGCGCACGACGACGGGCTTGGCCTTCCACGGGTCGTCCTCCTCGACGCCCGACACCAGCGCCCCGTCGATGTAGTCGTGCTGCAGCAGCCACGTGAGCATCGCCGTGACGAAGCCGCCGTCCTGGCCCTTCTGGTGCTGCGTCTCGTCGGCGGCGCGGGTGAGCAGCAGCTGACGCCAGATGCCCGACATCTCGTCGGGCTCACGCACCCGCCCGAACAGGTGCATGTCGGCGGCCGGCTCCCAGGAGCGGAACCGCGGGCAGGCGCGCGTGCACGTCGTGCACCCCTTCTGGCCGTGGATGCAGTCCGCCGGGCCGAGCTCCTCTTCGAGGTGGAAGGGCTTGTATTTGCCCTCCTCGTGCTCGTAGCCGATGACGTCGTGGGGGCACGTCACGACGCAACCGGCGCAGCCGGTGCAGAGGCCGGTCGTGATGACCTCCTCGTACAGCTCCTTCCACTGCGCCGTCCAGCGCGCCGGCTTGGCCTGCGCGCCGGCCTCAGGCGGCGACTCGGTCAACGTCATAAGTCACAACGTAGCCAGCGGGGTCAGCTGCACCCAGAGGGACGTCCCCGGGCCGCGCGCGAACGCGGCCCGGGAACTGCCCCTACCCCGCCGCGACGAGCGGCACGCGACCACGCCGCGCGGCTCGCCGGGGCGGTCTCGACAGGGCCTCGAGGGGGTACGAGCCCTGCGATCCGGTGGGTCCGCCGAGGCGGCACCACCACGTCCTCCTGTGCGTGCACCACTGAGACGAACGTTCGCAGCGCACCGTTTCGGAGTCGTTGGGGCTGTGTGAACGGCGTGTTACCGAACGATCACACGGCGTCGCCGGCGAGGGCGGCGGCCACCACCTCGCGGGCCTCGGCCTGGACGAGCGCGAGGTGCTCGGGGCCGCGGAACGACTCGGCGTAGATCTTGTAGACGTCCTCGGTGCCCGACGGCCGGGCGGCGAACCAGGCGGACGCGGTGACGACCTTCAGTCCGCCGATCGGCGCGTCGTTGCCGGGCGCCCGGGTGAGGCGGGCGACGATCGGCTCGCCGGCGAGCTCGGTGGCGGTCACGGCCTCGGGGCTGAGGCGGCCGAGGCGGGCCTTCTCCTCACGGGTGGCCGGGGCGTCGATGCGCTCGTAGGCGGGATCGCCGTGGCGCGCGGTGAGCTCGCGGTAGTGCTCGGACGGGGAGCGCCCCGTGCGGCCCAGGATCTCCGACGCCAGCAGGGCGAGGAGGATGCCGTCCTTGTCGGTGGTCCACACGCTGCCGTCGCGGCGCAGGAAGGAGGCGCCCGCGGACTCCTCGCCACCGAACGCGACGGTGCCGTCGAGCAGGCCGGGCACGAACCACTTGAACCCGACCGGCACCTCCCACAGGCGGCGGCCCAGCGCGGCGGCGACGCGGTCGATCATCGACGACGACACGAGCGTCTTGCCGATCGCCGCATCCGGGCGCCAGCCGTCGCGCACCCGGTACAGGTAGTCGATGGCGACGGCGAGGAAGTGGTTCGGGTTCATCAGCCCGTCGGGGGTGACGATGCCGTGGCGGTCGCTGTCGGCGTCGTTGCCGGTGGCGATGGCGAACTCGCTGCGCCGCCCGATGAGCGACGCCATCGCGTGCGGCGACGAGCAGTCCATGCGGATCCGGCCGTCCCAGTCGAGCGTCATGAACCGCCACGTCGGGTCGACGAGCGGGTTGACGACCGTGAGGTCGAGGCGGTGCCGCTCCGCGATCGCCGCCCAGTAGTCGACGCTCGCGCCGCCGAGCGGGTCGGCGCCGATGTGCACGCCGGCATCGCGGATCGCGTCCAGGTCGAGGACGTTCGGGAGGTCGTCGACGTAGGCGCCGAGGAAGTCGTATCGCTCCGCGGCGGCGAGGGCCCTGGAGACGGGCACGCGTCGCACGCCCGCGAGCCCACCGGCGAGCAGCTCGTTGGCCCGCCCGGCGATCCAGGCGGTGGCATCGGTGTCGGCGGGGCCACCGTGGGGCGGGTTGTACTTGAACCCACCGTCCGACGGGGGGTTGTGCGACGGCGTCACGACGATCCCGTCGGCCAGCCCGGGCCCGGTCGTGCGGCCCCGGTTGGCGCGCAGGATGGCGTGGGAGACGGCCGGGGTGGGGGTGTAGCGGCCGGCGGCGTCGACGAGCACCGTCACGTCGTTGCCGACGAGCACCTCGAGGGCGGTGGTCCAGGCGGGCTCGGACAGGGCGTGGGTGTCGCGGCCGATGAACAGCGGCCCGTCGATGCCCTGGGCGCGCCGGTACTCGCAGACCGCCTGGGTCGTGGCGAGGATGTGGGCCTCGTTGAAGGAGCCGTCGAGGCTCGAGCCGCGGTGCCCGGACGTCCCGAACACGACCTGCTGGGCCGGGTCGGCGGGGTCCGGCTCGACGGTGTAGTACGCCGTGACGAGGTGGGCGACGTCGACGAGATCGGCAGGCTCCGCCGGCTGTCCGGCACGGGGGTGGCTCATGGCACGTGATCTTGCCAGCGCGGTCCGCGCACCTCGCTTGTCCCGGACTTGACCCGCGGGTCAAGATGGGGTCATGGACCTGACCTACCCCGCCGAGGCCGAGGAGTTTCGCAAGGAGGTGCGGGCCTGGCTGGAGGCGAACCTCCCGGCCGGCTGGTTCGACGAGGGCTTCGAGATGACGCCCGAGGAGCGCGCCAAGTTCAACGAGGAGTGGCCGCGCAAGCTCTACGAGGGCGGCTGGATCTGCGCCACGTGGCCCAAGGAGTACGGCGGGAAGGGGCTGACGACGATGCAGGGCGTCGTGGTCGCCGAGGAGTTCGCCCGGGCCCGGGCGCCGATGCGCGCCGACTTCTTCGGCGACACCCTGGTCGGCCCGACGCTCTTGCAGTGGGGCACGGAGGAGCAGAAGCGCGAGTTCCTGCCCAAGATCCTGCGCGGCGAGATCCGCTGGTGCCAGGGCTTCAGCGAGCCGAACTCGGGCTCCGACCTGGCGAGCCTGAAGACGACCGCGGTGCTCGACGGCGACGAGTGGGTGATCAACGGTCAGAAGGTCTGGACGACCGGCGGCCACCGCGCCGACTACTGCTTCCTGCTCGTCCGCACCGACCCCGACGCGCCCAAGCACCGGGGCATCTCGTACCTGCTCGTGCCGATGAAGCAGCCGGGCGTCGAGGTCCGCGGCATCACCCAGCCCGACGGCACGGCGGAGTTCTGCGAGGTCTTCTTCACCGACGCCCGCTGCCCCAAGGACAACGTCGTGGGCGGCGTGAACAACGGGTGGAAGGTGGCCAACTCGACGCTCAGCTTCGAGCGCGGCCAGTCGGCGACGACCGGCTACCGCCGCTTCAAGGAGGAGTGGGAGCTGATGGTCGAGGCGGCGCGCGAGACCGGGGCGATCGAGCGCCCGGACATCCGCCAGCGCCTCGCCGTCTACTACACGAAGTGGCAGATCCTGCGGATCAACGGGTTGCGCTCGCTCACCGCGACGCTGAACAGCACGAAGGATCCCGGCGTCGCCGCGCTCGGCGCGTGCAACAAGATGTTCTGGTCCGAGATGCACCAGCGGGCGATGGAGCTGGCGCTCGACATCTACGGGGCGCGGTCCATGCTCGTCGACACCGGCCCGGAGGGCCGCGGCTGGCCGGGCACGGCGCGTGAGCGGCGCCGCCCGGGCTACCCGGTCAGCCCGATGATGTCGGCGTTCTTCTTCTCCCGGTCGGAGACGATCTGGGGCGGCACGAGCCAGATCCAGCGCAACATCGTCGGCGAGCGCGTGCTCGGCCTGCCCAAGGAGCCACAGCCGGGCTGAGCCGACACGGGGACGTCACAACGCCGAAACACACGTGACCTAGATTCGCCGCACCATGACGGAGACCGCGGCGGCGACCACCCCCTGGGACGAGTTGCTCGACAGCGAGGGCCGGCCCCGTCCCGCCGCTGCGGAGCTGATCGCACTGATCGAACGGCTCGGCCCCGAGGAGCTGCAGGCCCGCCAGGCGGCCGCCGCCGCGGACATCCTCACGATGGGGATCACGTTCACGGTGTACTCGGAGGGGTCGAACATCGACCGCGCCTGGCCGTTCGACGTGATCCCGCGGATCATCGAGGCGCGCGAGTGGGCGGCGATCGAGCGCGGGCTCGTGCAGCGGCTGCGCGCGCTCAACATGTTCATCGACGACGTCTACAACGAGCGGCGCTGCGTCGCCGACGGTGTGCTCCCCGCCGAGCTGCTCGTCGACTCCGTCAACTACCGCCCGCAGTGCGAGGGCGTGCACCCGAAGTTCGGCGTGTGGGCGCACATCAGCGGCTCCGATCTCGTGCGCGACGCCGACGGCACGATGTACGTGCTCGAGGACAACCTGCGGGTCCCGTCCGGCGTCAGCTACGTCATCGAGAACCGGGCTCTCGCCAAGAAGGCGTTCCCGGAGCTGTTCGGCTACCTGGGCATCGCCCCCGTCGACGCGTACACCGACGAGTTGAACAAGCTCCTCGCCTCGCTCGCCCCGGACACGGTGACCGAGCCGTCGATCGTCGTGCTGACGCCAGGGATCTTCAACTCGGCGTACTTCGAGCACTCGTTCCTCGCCCAGCGGATGGGGGCGACGCTCGTCGAGGGCGGCGACCTCGTCGTGAGCGACGACGACCGCGTGTACATGCGCACGATCGGCGGTCTCGAACCCGTCGACGTCATCTACCGCCGGATCGACGACCTGTTCCTCGACCCCGCGGTGTTCCGCCCCGACTCGCTGCTCGGCGTGCCCGGGCTGATGCGCGCGTGGCGGGCCGGCAACGTGGCGCTGGCGAACGCGCCGGGGTCGGGCGTCGCCGACGACAAGGTCGTGTACGCGTGGGTGCCTGACCTGATCCGCTACTACCTCGGCGAGGAGCCGCTGCTGCCGAACGTGCCGACGTACCGGTGCCTCGATCCGGCCGAGCGGCGATTCGTGCTGGACAACCTGCGCGAGCTCGTCCTCAAACCGGCGAACGAGAGCGGGGGCTACGGCATCCTGATCGGCAGCCGGGCGTCCGACGCCCAGCTCCAGGCGCAGGCGGAGGCGATCGAGCGCGACCCGCGCAACTGGATCGCCCAACCGATCATCCAGCTGTCGACCACGCCGACGCTGTGTCCCGACGGGATCGAGCCGCGCCACGTCGACCTGCGCCCGTTCGTGCTCACCGGCGAGACGAGCTACGTGACGGCCGGGGGGCTCACGCGCGTGGCGCTCACGAAGGGGTCGCTCGTCGTCAACTCCTCCCAGGGCGGCGGCAGCAAGGACACGTGGATCGTCGACCTCGGCAGCGGCTGGGGGTCGTACTGATGCTGTTGGCGCGCGTCGCCGACCGGCTCTACTGGGCGGCGCGCTACCTCGAGCGGGCCGAGGACACGGCCCGCCTGGTGCGCGCCCACGGCGAGCTGATGGCCGACCTGCCGCCGCGGCTGGACACGCGCTGGGAGCCGTTGCTCGCCGTCGTCGGCAGCGGTGTGCGCGTCCTCGACGCCAACGGCGACGGCAGCGGCGTGCAGACCCAGACCCGCTCGGCGCTGGACGTCGAGATGGCCGTCGTGCGGTTCCTCGCCACGGACCGCGCCAACCCGAGCAGCGTGGTGAGCAGCGTGATCGCCGCACGCGAGAACCTGCGCACGACGCGCGACACCGTCCCGCGCGAGGGCTGGCACGTCGTCAACGACCTCTACCTGTACGTCACGACGGAGGCCGACCGCGGCGCCGACCGGCGGGTGCGCGACCGGTACCTCGGCCGTGTGATCGCCGACGGCCGGCGCATCGACGGGATCCTGGCCACGGCGATGACGCACGACGAGGCGTACGTGATGTGGCGGCTGGGGCGGGCGATCGAGCGGGCCGACATGACGACCCGCGTGCTCGGCGTGCGGGCCGCCGCGGTCCTCAGCCTGCCCGAGCACCTCACCCCCGGCGTGGAGGACCACGACGAGGTGCAGTGGATGGGCGTGTTGCGCTCGGTGTGGGGCCTGCAGATGTACCAGCGCGCGGTGCGCGGGCCGATCGAGGGCTCCTCGGTCGTGCGCTTCCTGCTCGAGCACGACCGCTTCCCGCGCGCCGTGCGGGCGTTGCTGCGCGAGATCCGCCTCGCGCTCAGCGAGCTGCCCGAGCCCGGTGGTCCGCTCGACGCGGTCGCCGACGTCGAGGCCGTCGTGCGCGACGCGTCGGCGGCGAGCACCGACGGCCACGCGCTGGACGCGGCGATGGACCAGGTGCAGCTCGCGATCGCCCGGCTCGACCAGCGGATCCACGAGCGCTACCTGCGGATCGGTGCGTGACGCGGCGTGGTGCGTGCGGCTGATCTCCTCGCGCGGTTCTCGCTCGACGAGCCCGCGCTGGCCCGCCGCCAGGTCGAGGCCGACCGCGTGATCGGCGCGTCGCTCGCCGGGCACCTCGTGCACGAGGCCGAGGGGAACGGTGACCGACCGTGGCAGCTCGACCCCATCCCGTACGTGCTCGACGGCGCCGCGTTCGACGTGCTCGCCGCGGCCGTGCGCGCCCGCGTGCAGGCCCTGGAGGCGCTGCTCGCCGACCTGTACGGGCCGCGCCTGGCGGTCCAGGAGGGGATCGTGCCTGCCGAGGAGCTGGCGGCGTCGCCGCACTACCGCCTGGCGACCGTCGGTGCGCCTGCGCCGCCGCGGTGGCTGGTCACGTACGCCGTCGACGTCGTGCAGGTCGCCGACGGGTCGTGGCGTGTCGTGCAGGACCTCACCGACACCCCGACGGGCGTCGGGTACGCGCTGATCGACCGGGCGGCGATGGCGCGCGTCGCCGCGGAGCTGCTCGGTCCCCAGGCGAGCAGCGAGGTCGCCTCGATCGACGGCTTCCCGGTCGAGCTGCGCCACGCGCTCGGCGCGGTGTCGCCGGTGGCGAGCCCCCGCATCGTCGTGTTCTCCGGCGGCATGAGCCAGCCCGCCTACGTCGAGCACTCCCTGCTCGCGGCGCAGCTCGGCTTCCACCTCGTGCTGCCGCCCGACCTCGTGGTCCGCCGCGGCCGGCTGTGGTTGCGCACGCTCGGCGGGTTCGATCGGGTCGACGTCGTCTACCGTCGCCTGGCTGATGCGGAGGTGGATCCGTTGAGCGTCGCCGGCACGACTGGAGTTCCGGGCCTGGTGGCGGCAGCGGCGGACGGCGGCGTCGTGCTCGCCAACGCGTACGGCACGGCCGTGCTGGAGGACCCGGCGCTGGCGCGGCACTGGCCGGCCGCCGTGGAGGCGCTGACCGGTGAACGCCTGCCCTTGGCGCCGCTCGCGCCCGGCGACGCGCTGGCGACGGTGCCGGCGTTCCGCGAGGGCCGGCTGGGCCAGGCGCCGGTGGTGATCCGCCTCCACGCGGTGAACGGCCCCGATGGCGTCACCGTCATGGCCGGTGGCAACGGCCGGGTGCTGAACGACGGCGACGACCCGCGGCGGCCGACGGCCCGGCTCGCCAAGGACGTGTGGGTGCTCGGGTCCGACCGCGCCGCCCCGGTCGTCGTCGCCCCGTTGCCCCAGGTCGACCTGGCGGCGTCGGTGCCGACGCGCGCCGCGGACGCGATGTACTGGCTGGGGCGTGCCGCCGAGCGCGCCGAGGCGCTGGCCAAGGCGGCACGGGTGATCACGTCGCGGCGCCTCACGGATCCGTCGCTCGCCGGTCACGACGGCGGGCGCTGGGCACGCCGGATGACCCACGTGCTGCGCATCCTGCGTGGCGCGGCCGCCGGTGCCGACGACCCGTCCACGACCGCCGTCGCGGCACTCGACGCCGAGCTCGCCGCGGCGACGGGCGCGCTGAGCGCCCGCCTGCACGCGCTGCTCGCCGAGGCGGCGTTGGTCGGCGAGTACCTCCCCGTCGCGGCCGGCCGCGTGCTGCGCAACCTCGCTGCGGCGCGCGACCACTTCGTGCACGGCCGCGCGGCCGCCGACGAGCTCGACGCGTGCATCGTCGACCTCGCCGCGTTCGCCGGGCTGTGGGCCGAGAGCACGGTGCAGGGCCCGGCGTGGCGGTTCGGGGACATCGGGCGGCGCATCGAGCGGGCGCTCGTCGTGCTGGAGCTCGTCGACGCCCGTGCCCCGGTGGCGACCGCCGCCGGCGACGACCACCCCGACGTCGTGGCCGCGGCGACGCTCGAGATCCTGCTCGCCGCCAACGAGAGCCTCGTCGCGTACCGCCGGCGCCACCGTAGCGACGTCGAGCCCGGCGCGGCCCTGCACCTGCTGCTCGACGCGGTGGAGAACCCGCACTCCTACCTGGCGTGCGTGCACCGCCTCGCCGAGCACGTCGCGGCGATCGACTGGCAGGAGGGCCGTGAGGCGGTCGCCGTGCTGGCGGGGCTGGTCGACGAGCACGGCGCCGGCGTCGCCGACGCGCGGCGTGCCCTCCTCGCGTTGGCGGACCTCGTCCACGACACGTGGTTCGCGACGCCCGTGAACCCCACCGTCGTGCGCGGGCGCCTGCAGTGAGCCGACCGGTGGAGGGGCCCGTGCGCTACCGCGTCGTCCACCACACGTCGTACGCGTACGGCGCGCCGATGGCCGACGGGTACACCGTCGCCCACCTGCTGCCGCGCCCCACCGCGCACCAGCGCGTCGAGCACGCCGACGTGACGATCGACCCGGAGCCCGACGAGCGGGCCGAGCGGACCGACGCGTTCGGCAACCGGGTGCTGCAGTTCGGCGTCCACCGGGCCCACGACCGGCTGGACATCGTCGCCGAGAGCGAGGTCGTCGTCGACCTGCCGGTCCCGCCGGCGCCGGGTGAGCCGTGGGAGGACGTCGTCGCCCGCGTGCGCGCCCTGCGCGGCCCCGATGCACTCGCCGTGCGGCCGTTCGCCGGTGCGTCGCCGTTCGTGGACCTCGCCGCGCACGGGGCGGCGCTGCGGGCGCTCGCCGAGGCGGCGTTCCCTCGCGGCCGCCCGATCGTCGATGCGGCACGGGCGCTGTGTGCGCACATCTTCGCCACGTTCGAGTACGACCCGACGTTCACCGAGATCTCCACGCCGCTGTCGGTCGTGCTCGAGGCGCGCCGCGGCGTGTGCCAGGACTTCGCCCACCTCGCGATCGGCTGCCTGCGCACGCTCGGGCTCGCCGCGCGCTACGTGAGCGGCTACATCGAGACGGAACCGCCGGCGGGGGAGGAGGCGCTCGTCGGAGCGGCGGCGTCCCACGCCTGGTGCTCCGTCTGGGTGCCGGGACAGGGGTGGATCGACTTCGACCCGACGAACGACCACCTGCCGGCGCACCAGCACGTCACCGTGGCGTGGGGGCGTGACTACGGGGACGTCGCGCCGGTGCGCGGGGTCGTCATCGGGCCCGCCGTCGAGCAGCGCCTGACGGTCGCCGTCCAGGTCACGCGCGTGCACGCGGACGTCCGCTGAGGCCCACGCCTGGGGCCGTGGTGTTGTGAAATCCGTCGCACCGCGCGCTTGATCCGGCGATTCGGGCCACCCGCCCTCCAACATGGCCGACGCCATGGCGTCGACCGCAGCTCCCGTCACCGTCCCCAACGGGCGCCTCGTGTCGAAGCCGTTCATCGCCGTCACGGCGGCGGCGCTGGCGTTCTTCCTGTACGTCGGGATCCTCGTCCCGATCGTGCCGACGTTCATCGACGAGGAGCTCGGCGCGGGCGAGCTCGGCGTCGGCCTCAGCCTCGCCTCGTTCGCCGCGGCGGCGATCTGCGTGCGCCCGGTGATCGGCCGCCTCGTCGACCGGGTCGGGCGGCGCACCGTCATGGTCGCCGGCTGCGTCATCGCCGGGATCGCGGGCATGGCCGGGTCGCTCGTCGGTGCGCTGTGGCAGCTGCTCGTGCTGCGCGGGCTCGCCGGGATCGGCGACGCCGCGCTGTTCATCGGTGCGGCGACGCTGGTGGCCGACCTCGCGCCACCGGACCGTCGCGCGGAGGCCGCGAGCTACTTCTCCGTGGCCGTATTCGGCGGCCTCGGGGTCGGGCCGATCCTCGGCGACGTCATCCTCGGTGACGACCAGTACGGCCGGGCGTTCGTCATCGCCGGCCTCGTGAGCATCGGCGCCGCTGTGCTCGCGCTCGCGGTGCCGCGCCACGTCGTCCCGGCACCGACCGGGCCGCAGGCCGACGTGGCCGAGCTGCCGCCGCGCCGCGGGATCGCCCGCATCATGCACCCCGCGGCGATCGGTCCGGGGTTCGTGCTGGCGAGCGGCATCGCCGGGTTCGCCGTGTTCACGGCGTTCCTGCCGGACCACGCCCGCGACGTCGGGCTCGCCGGCTCGGGCCGGATCTTCGCCGCGTATAGCGTCGTGTGCCTCCTGCTGCGGTTCGTCGCCGCCCGCTGGCTCGAGCGCCTCGGCACGCGCCGCGCCGTGTCCATCGCGTTCACGACGCTCGCCGCCGCCCTCGGCGGTCTCGCGCTCGTGCCGCAGCCGTGGATGTTGTGGGTCGGTGCCGTGCTCGTCGGCGTGGCGTCCGCGTTCCTGTACCCGTCGCTGATGGCGCTCACCGTGAACCGGGCGAGCGAGCGGGAGCGGCCGATGGCGATCAGCTCGTTCACGATGTTCTTCGAGGTCGGCAACATCAGCGGCGGTGTGGTGTTCGGCGTCATCGCCGAGCTCGCCAGCAAGCGCGTCGCGTTCGGCTCGGCGGTCGGCCTGTGCGCGATCGGCATGTGGGTGCTGCTCACGTGGGTCGTGCCGGTCGTCGCCCGCCGCCGCGCCGCCGACCCCGCGCTCACGCCCGTCGCCTGCGACTGACGTGTCCGATTCCCGCTCGGGCGGGGAGTGGGACGCGGACAGACTGGGGGTGTGCTCGACCCGGACCGCTGCTACCGGATCGTGCAATCGCGGGACCAGCGCTTCGATGGCTGGTTCGTGACCGCCGTGCGCACGACCGGCGTGTACTGCCGACCGAGCTGCCCCGCGATCGTGCCCAAGCGGGCGAACGTCGAGTTCTTCCCGACCGCCGCGGCGGCCCAGCAGCGCGGCTACCGGGCGTGCAAGCGCTGCCGCCCCGACGCCTCGCCGGGCTCGCCGGAGTGGGACGTGCGCCGCGACGTCGTCGCCCGGGCGATGCGCCTCATCGCCGACGGCGTCGTGGACCGTGAGGGCGTCCGCGGGCTCGCCCGCCGCCTCGCCTACAGCGAGCGGCACCTCACCAGGCTGCTGACGGCCGAGCTCGGTGCGGGTCCGCTCGCGATCGCCCGCGCCCAGCGCGCCCACACCGCCCGGATGCTCCTCGAGCACACCGACCTGCCGCTCGGTGTCGTCGCCCACGCCGCCGGGTTCGGCAGCGTGCGACAGTTCAACGACACCGTGCGCGCGGTGTACGCCACGACCCCGACGGCGCTGCGCGCGGGGCGACGCGGCGGGTGGCGCAGCAGCGGTGAGGCCGTCGAGCTCACGCTGGCGGTGCGCGCGCCGTTCGCCGCCGGCGAGCTGCTGGCGTTCCTGGCGGCACGCGCCGTGCCCGGCATCGAGCTCTGGGACGGCGACGCGTTCCACCGCGCGCTGCGCCTGCCCCACGGCCACGGTGTGGCGGTGCTCCGGCCCTCACAGCGGCCAGGCGGCCGCCCGGTCGTGCACGCCGCACTGCGGCTCGCCGACTGGCGCGACCTGACCGCCGCGGTGCGGCGCATCCGCCGCCTGCTCGATCTCGATGCGGACCCCGTGGCCGTGGATGCCGCGCTCGGCGCCGATCCCGCCCTCGCGACGCTCGTCGCCGCGGTGCCGGGCCGGCGGGTTCCAGGCAGCGTCGACCCGTTCGAGACGGCGGTGCGGGCGACGATCGGGCAGCAGGTGTCCGTGGCCGGTGCGCGCACGATCGCCGGGCGCGTCGTGGCCGCGGCGGGCGAGCGGCTGACGATCGACGGCGGTCCGCTGACGCACGTGTGGCCGACGGCGGCGGCGCTCGCCGCGCTCGACCCGGAGGCGTTGCCGATGCCGCGCCGCAGGCGGCAGACGATCCTCGAGCTGGCCCGGCGCGTCGACGCCGGTGAGCTCGTGCTCGATCCCGGTGCGGACCGCGACGACGTCGTGGCCGGGTTGCTCGACGTGCCGGGCATCGGCCCGTGGACGGCCGGTTACGTGCTGATGCGCGGACTCGGCGACCCCGACGTGTTCCTGCCGACGGACCTCGGCGTGAAGGCCGGGCTGGCCGCGCTCGGGCTCGATGCCGCACGCGCGGCCGCGTGGTCGCCGTGGCGGTCGTACGCGTTGCACCACGTGTGGGCCGCGGCGAGCGGCACGCGGCCCGCCATGGAGGAGGCTGGATGAGCGAGCTGCGTCACACCGTGATCGACTCCCCGATCGGACCGTTGACGCTCGTGGCGACGTCGACGGCCCTGCGCGAGGTGCGCTTCCCGAACGGCCGCCCCGTCGGCCCGGAGGACGGGCCGAACGAGCCGGACCACCCGGTGCTCGCCCGCGCCGCCCGCCAGCTCGCGGAGTACTTCGCGGGGGAGCGGCGGGAGTTCGACCTGCCGCTCGACCCGCAGGGGTCGCCGTTCCAGCTCGCCGCCTGGCGCGGCCTCATGACGATCCCGTACGGAGAGACGGTCAGCTACGGCGAGCAGGCGCGCCGGCTCGGTCACGAGGGCAAGGCGCGGGCGATCGGCGCGGCGAACGGGAGCAACCCGCTGCCGATCATCGTGCCGTGCCACCGCGTCGTCGGTGCCGACGGGAGCCTCACCGGCTTCGGTGGCGGCCTCGAGGCGAAGGCCTGGTTGCTCCACCACGAGCGCCGCGTCGCCGGCTACGAGCTGCCCCTCGACTGAGCGCACCGCCGGCGGCGCCGACGTCGCCACGGTGATCATGAGCGTCGCGGCCGCTGACGCGCCCGGTTGCTCATGTTCGGTGGCGGCCCGGTCGTGATGGTGAGCGTTGTGGTCGCTGGTGGGCGCGGTTGCTCATGTTTGGTGGTGGCGCCGGTCGTGAAGATGAGCGTTGCGCCCGCTGGTGGGCGCGGTTGCTCATGTTTGGCCGCGGCTCGGGGGTGATGGTGAGCGTTGCGCCCGCTGGTGGGCGCGGTTGCTCATGTTCGGTTGCGGCGCGGTGGTGTTCATGAGCGTTGTGGTTGCTGACGTGCCGATCGCTCATCTTCGGGGGCACACCGCCGTGGCTCGGCGATCGGCGGCGGGGACAGCGAGCGGTGGGTGGCGGCCCATGGGCGGTGCCGGCGCACCGGGTGCCGGGGCCACGGTGATGGCCTGCCCAGATCGCGGCCGGCGGGAACGGCGACACGTACCACGTCCCGGCGATCACCGACCGCCTGGGTGCCGACCTGCTCGCCGCCCACACCCCGTTCGTGATCGAGCCCGGGAGCTGCTGAGCCGGTTGCGGCGGGCCGGGTCGCCCGCGATGCGGGCCGTGCTCAGGCGCGGCCGCGGGCGCGGGCGGCCTGCTCGCGCCGGGCGCGGGCCTCGGCCTGCTTGCGCCGCTTGAGCTCGCGACGGCGGGCCTTGACCTCCTCGCTCGCCCGCCGTGGCGGCGGCGCCGCCGGGCCGGGCGTCGACTCGACCGGCGGCAGCTTCACGAGCTCGTCGTGCTTGAGCAGGTCGCGGATGATCGCCGACGCCGCCGCCTCCCCGGCCACCGTCGAGGCGAGCATCAGGCGCGTGATGCCCAGTCCGTGGCGCTCGACGACACCGGGCAGCACCTCGCGCAGCTGCTCGCTCGTCGGGTTGTCGGCGTTGGGGCCGAGCTTCTCGATGCAGTCGGCGAGGGCGGCATCGGTGAGGACGAGGGCGATGCTCTCCATCGTCCCGTCGATGCGCCCCTTGGCGGCGGCCTCACGCAGCGCCGCCGCGCTGGGCTCACCGCCGACGAGGCGCTCGAGGGCCTCGCGGTGATCGTCGCCGAGGGCGGCGACGACGGTGTCCAGCTCCTCGTCCGTCGTCGCCCGCAGGGCCCGATCGAGCAGTCCGAGCGACTGCAGGCGGGTCTTCATCTGATTCACGGGCCGCGACGCTACCGGGGCCGCCGGGAGCCGGACACCGCATCCGCCCACGGCCCGTCGCCGAGGGGCAAGCGGGGGGCACGGGGCAGATGTCGCTAGATTGCGGCGGCGTGGTCGGGAGGCGGACGACCGCCCTCGACGGGCGGCGACAGGGCTCCGAGGAGGGCCCCGGAACCCCGTCGAGTCCGCCGAGGAGCCGGGCGCTCCGCCGTGCGCGGCCGGCTCGCAGGTTCCCGCTTCTCACCTCCTCAGATGCGCGGGAGCGCCGAAAGGTTGAGTCGCCCGCAGAAAATCTCCACGGTCCCGCTCAACCGAACGATCGTGTCGCGCGTCTGACAGGGGACGGGGTCGCCGACGTTCGCGCGCCGAGACGTCGGGTGCAGCGGGCATGAGCGAGGACGTCGAGCAGATCGAGGCGCACGAGACGCCGGAGCGGGGCTGGGACGACTTCGCCCCGCTGTACGACGAGCACCACGAGCGGCTCTACCGGATCGCCCTCCTCTTGTGCCACGGCTCGCAGCCGATGGCCGAGGACGCGGTGGCCGAGACGTTCCTGCGGGTGTACCCGGCCTGGGTCGAGGGGCGGGTCGAGCACTTCTTCGCCTACGCCCGTCAGACGCTCGTCAACCACGTGATGGGCCAGTACCGCAACGAGCAGGTCGCATCGCGGTACGCCGGCACGCAGCGCGGGGACGGGCGGGGCGGTGAGCGCCTGCTGGACGACTCGATCGCGGACGCGTCGACCACGTTCCAGCTGCTCGCGCAGCTCGCACCGCGCCAGCGGATGGCGGTCGTCCTGCGCTACTTCGAGGACCTGTCCTACGAGCAGATCGCCGCGCTGATGGGCGTGTCGGTGGGCACCGCCAAGGCCCAGGTGTCGACCGGCCTGCAGCGGATGCGCGACCTGATGCGCGAGGAGGGGCGGACGTGAGCGACGCCCCGTTCGACCGGTCGCCGTTCGAGCAGCAGATCGCCGACATGCTCGGCGCCGCGGTCACCGGCGCCGCCCCCTCGCCGGGGCTGGCGGCGATGATCCGCTCGCGCGTCGAGGCGCCGGACGTGGTGGTCGCCCTGTCGGCCGTCAACGCGATCTCGCCGCCGGCGGCGCTGCGCGCCCGCGTGGCGTCCGGGATCGCCGCGGCGGCTGCGGCCGCGGCAGCGGGTGGGGCAGGCGGCGGTGCCGCTGGTGGGGCGTCGGGCGGTGCGGGCGGTGCGGCGGGCGCGGCCGGGCGGTCGTGGCTCTCCAACCTGACGAACCTGACGGGCCTCGCCAACCTGCCCGCGGCGATCGGCGTGGGGGTCGCCGCGGTGGCCGCGACGGCCTCGCTGGTGTACGTGGCGGTGACGAACGACGACGGTGGCCCGCGCACCGCACCCGTGGTGACCCAGCCGGTGGCCGAGCAGCCCGGTGACGGCGGCACGCCGGCGCCGCTGCCGACGAGCGGCGCGCCCTCGACGTCGGTGGCGACGTCGACCACGTCGCCGGCCACGTCCTCCTCGACCACGTCGACCAGCTCCACGTCGACGAGCTCCACGTCCTCGACGAGCTCGAGCAGCTCAAGCACGACCTCGACGACCCCGCCGCGCGTCGTCGTGCCCCCGCCACCTCCACCTCCACCGGGCACGTCCCCGGCCACCACGTCCACGACCTCGACGACCACCACCACGGCGGTGCCGACCGGGACCTCGACCACGACGGTCGCGCCGACCACGACCACGCCGGCCCCGGCGCCCCCGGCGACGACACTGCCGCCGACCTCCACGCTGCCGCCGACCTCGACGCTGCTGCCGCCGTCGTCGACCACGACGACCCCGCCGCCGACGACCACCACCGTGCCCTCGTCGACCACGACGACGGAGCCGCCGACCACCACCACCGTGCCCTCGTCGACCACGACGACGGAGCCGGCGACGACCACCACCACGACCACGACGACGACCACGACCACCACGACGACGACCACCACGACGACGACCACCACGACGGTGCCGCCGTCCACGACCGAACCGCCGACGAACCCGCTGCCGGCGCCGGTGGTGCTCCTGGGCGGCTACCGCTGCGACGCCGGCGGCTGCCGCGCCGCGATCGTCTTCACACACGTCGTCGGCAACGACGACCCGCCGGTCGAGCGCTACGTCCTCCTGGTCGACGGTACGGGGACGCCCTGCGTGCTGGAGGCGAACGTCGGGATCCTCCGGTCGTGCGCCACGGTGCTCGCAGGGGAGCCCGCCGCGCCCTGCAACGCGCGGCTGGTCGCGGTCATGGGCGGCCAACAGGTGGAGAGCCGCTCGTTCTGCCTGCGCGAGGTCGACGTCCTCTGAGCGGCGCTACGTCAGGAGCTGCCAGCAGAACTCGACCTTCACCCGCACACCAGGGGTGAGGGCGAACGGGTACAGGTCGCGCATCCCCATCGACCGGGCCAGCTCGTTGGCGGCGACGCTCGCGGTGATCGACGCCGACAGCCACGCACTCGCGTCCTTCAGGTCCGCGGGCGCCGTCACCACGCCCCACGACGCGCCGGTCTCGACGACGTCGTGGACGTGCATCACCTGCGCCCAGGACTCGGCGAAGTCCTCCCACGGGTGCGCCGTGGCGTAGAACGACGCGTGCGTCCCGTACCACGACCCGTCGTCGGTCCGGGCGTAGTGCCTGGCGAGCGCCTCGGCGTAGTCGATGCGCTCGTCGCCGAAGACCTCGCGGAACGCCTCGAGGCGGGCGGGATCCAACGCGACGAGCTCCTGCCACACGTAGTGCCCGAGCTCGTGGCGGATGTGCCCGAGCGGCGTCCGGTACTGCTCGCCGAGCGTCGCCTGCACCTGCTCGCGGTGGGCAGGGTCGACCTCGGCGAGGTCGAGCGTGATCTCGCCGTTGCGGTGCCCGATGCGCACGTCGTCACCGGCATGGGAGGAGCGGTAGGCGAAGCGCAGGCCGGATCCCGCCTCGGTCGACACGCCGAACTGGACGAGCTGGTAGAGGGCGCGCCGTTGCGCCGACTGGAACGGCACCATCGCCGGGTCGTGGTCGTGGCCGCCGGCGTCGACGAGCACGCAGCTGCGGCAGAACGGGGCGTTGGGGCCGACCGCCCGCCAGTTGCACGCCCACGTCGTGCGACGCACGCACGGGCTCGCATGGTCGAGGTCGAGCACGCGCAGTCCCAGCTCGTCCACGTCGAGCGCCAGCTCGCTCCCGCACCGGACGCACGTCAGGGAGTCGAAGAACACCTCGTTGCCACACACCGGGCAGGCCAGCCGCTTCACGCGCGCCGATCTTGCCCGGCCGGCGCGACCCTCACACGCGGGCGCGCAAGACTGCGCGTCCATGGCCGCCTCCTCTCCCGTCCGGGCCGAGCGCGACGGTGCGGTGCTGGTCGTGACGATCGACCGGCCCGAGCGCCGCAACGCCGTCGACTCGGTCACCGCCACCGCCCTGTACGACGCGTTCGCCGCCTTCGACGCCGACGACAACGCCAGCGTCGCCGTCCTGACCGGCGCCGGCGGGTGCTTCTGCGCGGGCGCCGACCTCAAGGCGCTCAGCGGCGGCGACCGGCGCCCGGTCAGCGACACCGGCCCGGGCCCGATGGGCCCGACACGGATGCGCCTCGGCAAGCCGGTCATCGCAGCGATCGAGGGACCGGCGGTCGCCGGCGGCCTGGAGCTGGCGTTGTGGTGCGACCTGCGCGTCGCCGCGTCCGACGCCACACTCGGCGTCTACTGCCGGCGCTTCGGCGTCCCGCTCGTCGATCTCGGGACCGTCCGGCTGCCGCGCCTCATCGGGCACAGCCGGGCGATGGACCTGATCCTGACCGGCCGCGGTATCGACGGCGTCGAGGCCGAGCGCATCGGGCTCGTCAACCGCGTCGTGCCGCCGGGTGAGGCGCTGTCGGCCGCGGTCGCCCTGGCGAAGGAGCTCGCCGCGCTCCCGCAGCGGTGCATGCGCAACGACCGCCTGTCGGCGATCGAGCAGTGGGACCTGCCGGAGGACGCAGCGATGCGCAACGAGGCAGCGCGCGGCCGCGAGACCATCGCCAGCGGGGAGACGCTCGAGGGTGCGGCCCGCTTCGCCGCCGGTGCCGGACGGCACGGCACCCGGGTCACGGAGTGAGCCGGCTGGCAGACTCCCTGCCCGTGCACGAATCGGCCGTCGAGCAGCGCGTCGTCGCCGAGGCGCCAGCCGTCGTCCGGCCGGCGCTGCGCGGCACCCTGCACCGGGCGTCGGTCCCGGTCGCCGTCGCGCTCACCGCGGTGCTGGCGGCGCGCGTCGACACCGCCGGGAGGCGCGCCGCCGTCGTGGTCTACGGCGCGTGCGTCACGGCCATGCTGACGGTGAGCGGCATCTACCACGCCCGCCGGCTCGCGCACCGGGAGCGGCGGCTGCTGCGCCGCCTCGACCACACGATGATCCTCGTGGCGATCGCCGGCACCTACACCGCAGTCATCGTCCTCGCCCTGGACGGGGCGACGAGGGTCGTGCTGCTGTGCGTGGCGTGGGCGCTCGCCCTGGCGGGCGCGGTGATCCGGATGTGCTGGCTCGACGCGCCCTCCGGCCTCGTGGCCCTCGTGTACCTCGTGGCCGGGTGGCAGCTGCTGCTCGCCGCGCCCGCGTACCTCGACGCGCTCGACGGTGCCGAGCTGGTGATGCTCGCCGTGGGTGGCGCCGCCTACACGGCCGGCGCGGTCGTGTACGCACTGCACCGCCCGAACCCGTGGCCCGCCGTGTTCGGCTTCCACGAGGTGTTCCACGCGCTCGTCGTCCTCGGCGCGGCGTCCCACTGGGTCGCCGTCCTGCTGCTCAGCCGCTGATGCTGCTGCGCGCCGCCACGTTGGAGGCGATCGCCGCCGGTGCGGTGACCGTCGCGTTCCGGCGGTGGCGCCGTCCGACGGTGAAGGCGGGCGGCACGTTGACGACCCGCGTCGGCGTGCTCGCCATCGACGCGGTCGAGCCGGTGTCCCTCGATGACCTCACCGACGAGGACGCGCGGCGCGCCGGCCACGCCTCGCGCGACGAGGTCGTGGCGATGCTCGCCGGACGGGAGGGAACCGTCCACCGCGTGACGTTCCACCTCGCCGGGGAGGACCCGCGCGTCGCGCTGCGCGAGCACGACGACCTCGATCCGGGTGAGCGTGCCGAGCTGGCGGCGCGCCTGGCCCGGCTGGACGCCCGTCCGGACGGCCCGTGGACCGAGCGGGTCCTGCGGCTGATCGGCGATCGACCCGGCGGGCGTGCTGCGGAGCTCGCGGCCGAGCTCGGGCGCGAGCGCCTGGCGTTCAAGGCCGACGTCCGCAAACTGAAGGCGCTCGGGCTCACCGAGAGCCTCCCGACCGGCTACCGGTTGTCGCCACGCGGCCGGGCGTGGCTCGCGCGGTGAGGCTGCCGACCGGTGACCACGGGGGCGACGGCGCCCGCATCGCACGCCTGCTCGGGCGCGCCGACCTGATCGACCTGTCCGCCAGCCTCAACCCGTTCGCCCCGGACGTCGCCGCCGCGGTGGCGGCAGCCGCAGACGAGGTCGGGCGCTATCCGGACGCCGAGCCGGCGACGCAGGCCCTCGCCGAGGCGATCGGCGTGCCGGCGCAGCGGCTCGTGCTGACGAACGGCGGCGCGGAGGCCATCGCGCTCGTCGCCGCCGAGCTGGGCGCGGGCGAGGTCGTCGAGCCGGAGTTCTCGCTGTACCGGCGGCACCTGCCTGCCGTGCGCCCGGGCGCGGGCCGGTGGCGCTCCAACCCCGGCAACCCGCTCGGGCAGCTCGCCGCGCCGGGCGACGTCGCCGCGGTGTGGGACGAGGCGTTCTGGCCGCTCGCCACCGGGACGTGGACGCGGGGCGACGACCGTGCGTGGCGGCTCGGGTCGCTGACGAAGCTGTGGGCGTGCCCGGGCCTGCGCCTCGGCTACGTGATCGCCCCGGACGCCGACGCCGCAGCACGCATCCGCGCCCGCCAGCCGCGCTGGGCCGTCAACGCGCTCGCGCTCGCCGTCGTCGAGCCGCTGCTCGCGCGCACGCAGCTGGCCGGCTGGGCCGGCGGTGTCGCGGACCTGCGCGCCGAGCTGGCGACGTCGCTGCGCGAGCTGGGCTACGACGCCACCGCGACCGAGGCGAACTGGGTGCTGGTGAGGTCGGCACGTCCGTTGCGCGACGAGCTCGCCCGGCACGGCGTGCTGGTGCGCGACTGTGCGAGCTTCGGGTTGCCGGGCACGTACCGCGTCGCCCTGCCGCGGCCGGCGCAGCTCGACGCCGTGCTCGCCGCGTTCGTGGCGGTGGCGAGGTGACGGGCGGCGTGGCCGCGGCGGCGGGTGTCGCGCTCGACCGGGTGCTCGGTGAGCCGCCCGCGCGCTGGCATCCCGTGGCGTGGTTCGGCGCCGGCATGCAGCGGGTCGAGCAGCTGCTGTGGCGCGACTCCCGGGCGGCGGGCGTGCTGCACGCCGCGGTCGGCGTCGGCGGCGCGTGGCTGGCGGGGTGCGCTCTGCGCCGCCTCCTCGGCGACCCGGTGGCGACGGCGGTCGCCACCGCGGTGTGCGTGGCCGGGCGCATGCTCGACGACGAGGCGGCGGCGGTCGGTGGGCTCCTCGCCGCCGGCGATCTCGATGGGGCCCGGCACCGGGTCCGGTCGCTCGTGGGGCGGGACACGAGCGGGCTCGACGACGCCGCGCTCGCCCGGGCCGTCGTCGAGTCCGTCGCCGAGAACACGACCGACGCCGTGGTCGCCCCGGCGCTGTGGGCGGCGGCGACCGGCGCACCCGGCGTCCTCGCCCACCGGGCGGCGAACACGCTCGACGCGATGGTCGGTCACCGCTCGGCGCGGTACCGGCGCTTCGGCTGGGCGAGCGCCCGCCTCGACGACGTCGCCAACGCCGTGCCCGCCGTGGTGGCCACCGCCCTCGTCGGCGCGCGCCACCCGTCGCGGTGGCGGGCGATCGGGCGTGCCGTGCTCGTCGACGCGCGACGCCACCCCTCGCCGAACGCCGGGCTGATCGAGGCGGCCTTCGCCGGTGCCCTCGGGGTCGCGCTCGGTGGGGCGAACCGCTACGGCGCCACGGTGGAGGACCGCGGTCGCCTGGGTGACGGGCGGGCGCCGGCGGTGGCGGACATCGCCAGGGCGGTGCGGCTCCGCCGCTTCCTCGGGATGGCGACCGCGGCGCTGCTCGTGGCGGTGGACGTTCAGCGCTGCTGGCGGAGCCGGTCGAGGCGACGGTCCCACGCCTGACTCGTGTCGAGCAGCCAGTTCACGGCATCGGCGAGGCGGGCGGTCGTGGCGATGTAGCGCACCTCCCGCCCGTCGCGCTCGGGGCGCACGAGCCCGGCGTCGGCGAGGACGCGCAGGTGCTTGACGATCGCCTGGCGGGTGGTGGGGAAGTGGGCGACGAGCTCGGTGGCCGTCTGCGGGCCGTCGTGGACGAGGCGCTCCAGCACCGCCCGGCGGGTGGGGTCGGCGAGCACGGAGAACAGCTCGTCGAGCGGACGGCGACCCGTGCCGGAGGCGCTCACACGTACACGGCCAGCGCCCGGGCGACGAGGAGCATCAGCCGCACGTCCCAGGCGAGCGGGCTGGCGGTCGCCCCGGCGTGGGCCGTCGCGAACGTCTCGGTGACGAGCAGCCGGCTGCCCTGCGGGGTCGGGAGCACGACGAGCTCGACGGATGACGTGAGGTCCGGGCGGTCGTCGGGCCACCACGTGAACCCGACCCGGGCGCCGTCGCCGTCGGGGTCGTCGTCGAGGTGGTCGATGTGCACGTGGCGCGTGACGCCGTCGTCGACCACGGTGCCGTCGGCGCCGGGTGCGACGGTGACGTCGCTCTCGTCGACCATCCAGCGCGCCCAGGCGTCACCGTCGGCGACGAGCTCCCACAGCTCGGTGGCGCTGAGGCCGGTGTCGATCGTCCGGCGGACCCGCGTCGGCTCGCTCATGTCCCCAGCCTACGCGCAACTGGACGGTTGCACGACCCTGGTCCGGTCGGTACCGTATGTGCAACCAATAAGTTGCACATCGGAGGTCACCGTGCTCGTCCCCACCGTCATCGAGTCCACCAACCGCGGCGAGCGGGCCTACGACATCTACTCCCGGCTCCTCGCCAACCGGATCGTCTTCCTCGGCACCCCGATCGACGACACGAGCGCCAACCTCGTGATCGCCCAGCTCCTCCACCTCGAGTCGGAGTCGACGACGAAGGACATCTCCCTCTACATCAACTCACCGGGCGGGGAGATGAACGCCTTGTTCGGCATCCACGACACGATGCAGTACATCGCGCCCGACGTCGCCACGATCTGCGTCGGCCAGGCCGCCAGTGCCGCCGCCGTGCTGTTGGCCGCCGGGGCGCCCGGCAAGCGCTACGCGCTCCCGAACGCCCGCGTCCTGATCCACCAGCCGCACGGCGGGGCGCAGGGGCAGTCGACGGACCTCGAGCGACAGGTCGCCGAGGTCGTCGAGATGCGCCGGCGGATGGTCGGCATCCTCGCCCGGGCGACCGGCCAGACCGAGGAGCGCATCACCGCCGACATCGACCGCGACTACATCCTCCGCGGCCAGGCCGCCATCGACTACGGCCTCGTCGACCACATCATCGAGCGCAGGGAGCTCCCCGATCTCTCCCGCAGTGCAGCGTGACGGAGCCTCCCGCCCCGACCGCCCGGTGAGGGCGGCTGGCGCGACCCCGTCCGGCGGGTCGGCGCGGGCGCGACCGCGTCGAGGAGCGGCAGCAGGCGGCGCGGTGCCCGGGCGCGCCACGACTCGGTGATCACCTCGGTCAGCTCGTCCAGCCCGATCTCCTTCAGGCGCACGAGCAGCATCGGGTACCCGTCGTAGTGCGGCGTCTCGAAGTAGATGTGCGGCGACGTGGCGAGCATCGCCTCCTTCTCACCCATGTCCGGGACCCACACCACGAGGGTGTCGGGCATCTCGTGGATGCGAGCGAACAGCTTGTTCTGGACGCGGAACCCTGGCGTGCCGTAGCTCGGCCGCTCCGACGTCTCCGGCAGCGACAGGGCGATCCGGCGGGCGTCGTCCTCCGTGGGCATCCCTCCGATGATGCCCGCGGATCGGCGCCCCGCGACCGCGGGCCGCGTCAGCGCTCGGGCGCGACGAGCGCGGCGTGGACGAGCTGCTTGAGCTGGCTGCGGATCGGGTGCGTGCTGCTCGGCAGCAGCTGGGTCATGAACACGACCGTCATGTCCCGCACCGGGTCCACCCAGTACGTCGTGCTCGCCGCGCCGCCCCACCCGTGGTCGCCGACGTTGCCGGGCACCTTGGCCTTGATCGGATCGATCGTCACGCTGACCCCGAGGCCGAAGCCGACGCCATCGAACGTCGTCTCGGCGAAGAGCGGACGCCCGAACTCGGACAGGTCGGCGTTGTTCGGGAGGTGGTTGCTCGTCATCATCGTCACCGTCGACGGCGCGAGGATCCGGACCCCGTCGAGCTCGCCGCGGCGCCGCAGCATCTCGGCGAAGCGCACGTAGTCGCCCGCCGTCGAGCACAGCCCGCCACCACCGAGCGGTGCCGCCGGCGGCTTCGTCGCCAGCGCGCCCATCTGGTCGAAGCGGACCGCCTTGCGCGTGCCCGGGGCCGGGGCGTACAGCGCGGCGAGGCGATCGACCCGGTCGGCATCGACGTGCCACACGGTGTCGGTCATGCCGAGCGGGTCGAGCACGTGGGTCTGCACGAAGCGCTCGAACGGCACCCCGCTCGCCACCTCGATCACCCGCCCGAGCACGTCGAGGCCCATGCTGTACTGCCACTCCGTGCCCGGCTGGAACACCAGCGGCAGCGCAGCGAGGCGATCGCAGAGGTCGGCGAGGTCCGCGATGTCGTCCGGCACGCCCCACTCGAAGCCGGCCTGGCGGTAGAGCGCGTCGACCGGGTGGTTGTGCACGAAGCCGTACGTCAGGCCCGCGGTGTGGGTGAAGAGGTGCCAGATGCGCAGCTCCTCGGTGATCGGGTCCGTGACCGGCGCGACCGTCGACCCCGACCGCCACACGCGCGTGTCGGCGAAGGCGGGGATGAAGCGGCGCACCGGGTCGGTCAGCTCGAACAGGCCCTGCTCCCAGGCGACGAGCCCGGCCACCGCCGTGATCGGCTTGGTCATCGAGTAGATCCGCCAGATCGTGTCCGGCTCGACCGGGAGGCCTGCCTCGACGTCACGTTGCCCGTAGGTCGAGACGTGGGCGAGCTGTCCGTGGCGGGCGACGGCGATCAGCCAACCGGGGAGCAGGCCGTCGTCGACGTAGCGGCGGAGGTGGTTGTCGAGCACCTCGAGCCGGGCGGCGTCGAAGCCCACGTCGGCCGGATCGATCTCACGCTGCAGGGTCCCCATGGTTCGATCATGGTCGCTCGCCGTGCGGCCCCTCGACTCGTCCCGCGGCGGCGACGTCGGATCAAATGGCAACACGGCGAACCAGACGGGGGCGCACCGAGCAGCTTGGGGGAAACCGCAGATGACGACCGTGGAGCCGCTGACGTTCGATCCGGACGCCCTGCGCGAGAGGTACCGGATCGAGCGCGACAAGCGCCTGCGCCCCGACGGCAACGACCAGTACGTCGAGATCACCGGCCCGTTCGCCCACTACCTCGACGATCCCTACGTCGAGCCGATCGTGCGCGACCCGATCTTCGACGAGGTCGACGTGGTCGTCATCGGCGGCGGCTTCGGCGGGCTGCTCGCGGGTGCCCGGCTTAAGGAGGCCGGCGTCACCGACGTGCACATCATCGAGAAGGGCGGCGACTTCGGCGGCACGTGGTACTGGAACCGCTACCCGGGCGCGCAGTGCGACATCGAGTCGTACATCTACCTGCCGCTGCTCGAGGAGATCGGCTACGTCCCGAAGGAGAAGTACACCCGGGCACCGGAGATCCTCGAGCACAGCCGCAACATCGCCAAGCACTACGGCCTCTACGACGGCGCCCTGTTCCAGACCGAGGTCAAGCAGCTCACGTGGGACGACGCAGCGGACCGCTGGCTGGTGTCGACCAACCGCGGTGACGAGCTGCGCGCCCGCTTCGTGTGCATGGCGAGCGGCCCGTTGCACCGGCCCAAGCTGCCCGGCGTCCCCGGGATCGAGACGTTCAAGGGGCACTCGTTCCACACCAGCCGCTGGGACTACGCCTACACGGGCGGGGACGCGGAGGGGAACCTCGACAAGCTCGGCGACAAGGTCGTCGGCATCATCGGCACCGGCGCCACCGCCGTGCAGTGCATCCCGCACCTCGGTGCGGCCGCCAAGCACCTCTACGTGTTCCAGCGCACGCCGTCGTCGATCGACGTCCGCGGCAACCGCCCGACCGACCCCGAGTGGGCGGCGCGCCTCGAGCCCGGCTGGCAGAAGCGGCGGATGGAGAACTTCAACAACCTCGTGAGCGGCCTGTTCGAGCCCGAGGACCTCGTCAACGACGGTTGGACCGACATCATCGGCAAGCTCCTCGTGCGCATGCGCCAGTCCGAGGGCGCGGCCGAGTCACCCGAGACGATGCGCCGGGCGGTCGAGCTCGCCGACTTCGAGAAGATGGAGGAGATCCGCGCCCGGGTCGACACGATCGTCAACGACCCGAACACCGCCGAGGCGCTCAAGCCGTACTACCGGCAGTTCTGCAAGCGCCCGTGCTTCCACGACGAGTACCTGGACACCTACAACCGCCCCAACGTCACCCTCGTCGACACCGACGGCAAGGGCGTCGACCGGATCACCGAGCGGGGCGTGGTCGTCGGCGACACCGAGTACGAGCTCGACTGCCTGATCTACGCCACGGGCTTCGAGGTCGGCACCGACTTCACGCGCCGCGCCGGTTGCGAAGTCGTCGGGCGCGGCGGGGTGACGCTCACGGAGAAGTGGAAGGACGGCGCGGCGACGCTGCACGGGATGCACACCCGGGGCTTCCCGAACCTGTTCATCTTCTCCCACGTGCAGGGTGGCTTCACGGCGAACTACCCGCACTCCCTCGATGAGCAGAGCCGGCACGCCGCGTACATCCTGCGCCACGTGCTCGAGCACGACATCCGCACCGTCGAGGTCTCCCAGGAGGCCGAGGACGCGTGGGTGCAGACGATCATCGAGCAGGCGCAGTTCAACCTCGACTTCCTGCAGTCGTGCACGCCGGGCTACTACAACAACGAGGGGCACCCGTCGGAGCGGATGATCCGCAACAGCTTCTACGGCGGCGGGTCGGTGGCGTTCTTCCGGCTGCTCGAGGAGTGGCGGGCGCAGGGCACGCTGCCGGGGTTGGAGCTCACCCCGCAGCCGGCGTGAGCTCGGCGAGCCAGGCGTAGTCGACGCGCCGCTCCCCGGCAGCGGTGGTCACCACGGTGACCCAGCCGATGTCGTCGTCCCAGCGCACCGAGCACAGCGCGGCGACCTCCTCGCGTCGGGGCCAGAACAACCGCAGCCGCAGCACCGACCCGTCGTCGAGGTGCAGCTCGAGGCGCTCGCCGCCGCGGCGCACCACGGTCTCGCGCACGGCCAGCGGGCCGCACGTCTCCAGGTTCGCGGCGAGCTGCTCGATCCGCACCTGGTGGGTCAGCCCGGCCAGCTCGGCCGTGTCGCCGCGACGCCTCCACCTCACGCCCCCCAGCTTGGCGGACGGGGCCCGCGCCAGGGCAACGCCCCGGCCGGGCGTCACAGCGCCTCCTGTGTGTCGTGCCCCGAGACGAGCGTTCGGGCCACCTGGGGCGCCGGGCGCTCGTGACCGGTGCAGCAACCCGGCCGACGACGAGCACTCGGGCCGCCAGGCGTGCAGATCGGCATCTCGGTCCGGGCGGGGCGCCGTGGCGCTCGCGTTCGGATCGGGGGCGCTGGTCGGCAAGGATCGGCAGATGGCTCGCATCCCGTATCCCGACCCGGCGTCGCTGGAGCCGGACACCCAGGCGTTCCTGGCCAAGCTCGGCGACCCGCCGATCAACATCTTCCGCATGCTCGCCGGCGGCGAGGGGCTGTTGCGGGCGTTCAGCCGGTTCGGCAACTACCTGCTGTTCAAGACCGAGCTCGACCCGGTGCTGCGGGAGATCGCCATCCTGCGCGTCGGCGTGCTGTCCGACGCGGCCTACGAGATGTACCAGCACGACCGCATCAGCCGCGACCTCGGGATGAGCGAGGAGCTGCTGGCGGCGATCCGCAAGGGTCCCGACGACCCGGTGTTCGACGGGTTGCAGGCGGCGGTGATGCGCTACACCGACGACGTCGTGCAGAACGTGCGGGCGTCGGACGCCACGTTCGTGCCGCTGCTCGAGGCGCTCGGCGTGCGGCAGCTGCAGGAGCTGACCGTCACGATCGGCTTCTACATGCTCGTCTCGCGCTATCTCGAGACGTTCGGCGTGGACATCGAGCAGGACCACCCAGGCATCAGCGTGTCCCGGTCATGAGCGAGCTCGCACCAGTGGTCGCGTCCGACCGCGTCGTGCGCACGCCGCCCGAGTCCGCCGGCACGGCGCCCGGCCGGGGGAGGCTGACGGGGCGGCGCGTGCTCGTCGTCGGTGCGGGACAGCTGACGTACGACCTCGAGGACCCGCCGATCGGCAACGGCCGGGCGATCAGCCTGCTGTGCGCCCGCGAGGGGGCGACCGTCGCCTGCGCCGACCGCGACCTCGCCAGCGCCGAGGAGACGGTGCGGCGCATCACCGACGAGGGCGGCACCGCGTGGGCGATCGCGGCCGACGTGCGCGAGCCGGACCAGGTCGAGGCGATGGTCCGCGATGCGCGCGAGCGGCTCGGCGGCCTCGACGGCGTCGTCTACAACGTCGGCATCGGTGCTGCCCAGGGCCTGGAGCGGGCGACGCCGGAGTCGTGGGACCACGTGATGGCGGTGAACGTCCGCGGGGCGATGCTCACGGCCCGCGCCGCGCTGCCGGTCCTCGACGACGGCGCGTCGATCGTGATCATCTCGTCGGTGGCCGGGATCCAACCGGGCAGCCGCATCCCCGTGTACGACTCGTCGAAGGCGGCGCTGGGCGGGCTGATGCGCCACGTCGCGTTCGAGGCGGCCCGCCGGTCGATCCGCGCCAACGTCGTCGCGCCCGGGCTGATGGACACCGCGCTCGGCCGGGTGGCCTCGCGGGACCGTCCGTCGCGGGCGCGCACGCCGGTGCCGCTCGGCCGTCAGGGCACCGGGTGGGAGACGGCCTACGCGGTGGTGTTCCTGCTCTCCGACGAGGCGGCGTACATCACCGGCCAGACGCTCGTGGTCGACGGTGGGTTGAGCGCGCTGCGATGAGCCTGGAACCGTTCCCCGAGGACTGGGAGCGCGCGACCGTCATCGCCGCGCACCCCGACGACATCGAGTGGGGCATCGCCGCGGCGGTCGCCACGTGGACGACGGCGGGGAAGGAGGTCACGTACGTGCTCGTGACGTCCGGCGAGGCGGGCATCGACTCGATGCACCCCGACGTGGCACGCCGTGTCCGCGAGGCCGAGGAGCGGGAGGCCGCGGCGATCGTCGGCGTGAGCGAGGTCGAGTTCCTGGGTTTCCCCGACGGGCGCGTCGTGGAGGACCTCGCGCTGCGCCGGGCGATCGCCGCGGCGATCCGCCGCCACCGTCCCGACGTGGTCGTCGGCCAGCACCACGGCGAGCGCTGGGGCGAGGGCCTCGGCCGGCCGTGGAACAGCGCTGATCACCGCGCCGTCGGCCGGGCGACGATGGACGCCGTCGCCGACGCCGCCAACCGGTGGATCTTCCCTGACCTCGAGGAGCCGCGTTGGCCGGGCACGCGGTGGATCGCCGTGCAGGCACCGCCGACGCGGGCGACCCATGCCGTCGACATCGAGGGGGTCGGGGACGTCGGCGTGTGGTCGCTGCTCGCCCACGAGCAGTACCTGCGCGGCTTGGGTGTCGAGGATCTCGTTGCGTACGCAACGGGGGTGCTGGAGCGCCAGGTGGAGGCCGTGCGGCCGCACTTCAACGGGCGCCGCGGCGTGGCGTTCGAGCTCACCCCGGTCTGAAGCCGTCGGTGATGCCGGTCAGGCCCCGGCGGCGGTGCGGGCCGATGACGAGCTGTTCGAGGACACCGAGGCCGCGCTGGTCGCCCCACGTCGCGCGCATGACCTGTTGCACGTGGAGGTGGTGCATCTCGGTGTCGTCGATCTCGTCGCAGCGGAGCGTCTCGCCGCCGACGACGAGCTCGTCGTGCCAGCGGCCGTGGCCCCACGTCGGGTGGGAGTAGCCGACACCGCTCATGCGGAACGTGAGCAGGGGCTCGAGCGCGATGTGCTCGCGCTCGTCGCTCGACACGCGCCGGAACGTCACGCCGGCCGAGCGGGCACGGCGCAGACCGGGCTCCCACGCGATGTCCAGGTCGACGTCCTGGATCCGCTCGGCCGACGTGTCCGGGCCGACGGTGTCGTCGCCGGGGCCGAGCGTGGGGATGACGGCGCCGCCCACGGACCACGGCACGCCGTCGCCGTCCTCGAACACGATGTAGTGGAACGCACGATCGGGGAAGTTGATCGGCGCCCAGAGGAAGCACAGCTGCGGGGACAGCGGCAGCGGTGCCATCGGCGCCGGCGCGCCGACCGGGCGGGTGCCCCACGAGCGGTCCTTGCAGCCCCACACCTGCTGACCGTCGAGGGAGATCGTGCCGTGGGGCGTGCGGATCGTGCCGGACCACGCGCCGAACTGCGTCGCCCGGGTCACGTCGAACTGCAGCCGCACGTCGGTGTAGCGGGTCTGGCGGGGCTCCTCGTAGGCGGCCGTGCGCGCCTCGAACACGAGGTCCGCCTCGAGTCCGTGCTCGGGCGCGTCGATCACCAGCCGGCTCGTGCGCATCGGCTCGACGATCTCGACCGTGATCGGCCCGATCGACGTGATCGTGCGGTCGTGCGGCGCCCGCCCGGAGGCGAACACGGAGCGCTGCTCGCCGTCGTGGACGACGCTGAACGCGGCGTCGAGCACACCGCGGTTGGGGTAGCTGCCCATCGCCAGGGCGAAGAACCAGTCCTCGGTGTACCCGTTGAACCAGAAGCGGTCGTAGAAGTCGGGGTGGCCGTCCCCGGCCTGGGCGATCGGCACGGCGGCCTGGTGGATCGGGTAGTCGTCGAACCGCGTGAGCACGCGGCCGAGTCTGGTGGAACCCCCGGAGCCGGCACGCATCGTGCTCGCTACGTTGCGGCGATGCTCGATCGTCAACGCGTGTCGTCGGGGAGCCCGTTCGAGGCGCGGGTGGGCTACTGCCGGGCCGTCGCTGTCGGTGACCGGATCTTCGTCGCCGGCACCGCCCCGATCTGGCCGGACGGCACCGTCGCGGAGTCCCCCGGTGCGCAGGCGCGGCGCTGCTGCGGGATCATCGGAGCGGCGCTGGCCGAGCTCGGCAGCGGCCTGCACGACATCGTGCGCACGCGCGTGTACCTCGTCGATGCCGCCGACTTCGCCGAGATCGGCGCGGTGCACGGCGAGCTGCTCGGTGACGTCCGCCCGGCGAACACCACCGTCGTCGTGGCTGCCCTGCTCGACCCGCGCTGGAAGGTCGAGATCGAGGTCGAGGCCGTCCGGTCGGGCAGGATCGGGCCATGACGTCGTCGCTGCAGGACGCGGTCGTGGTGGTCCTCGGCGGGACCTCCGGCATCGGGCTGGCGACGGCCGCGCTCGCCCAGTCCGAGGGCGCCCGTGTGACCGTCGCCGGCCGCGACCAGGCACGGCTCGCCGACGCGCTGCAGCAGCTTGGTGGCGCCGCCCGGGGCGTCACGCTCGACGTCGCCGACGAGGCCGCGGTCCGGGACCTGTTCGCGTCGTTCGACCACGTCGATCACGTGGCGCTGCTCGCCGGCACCCACGCCGACGGCGAGATCGCCGCGATCGACGTCGACCGGGTCCGCTCGCCGGTCGACACGCGGCTGTGGGGCGCGGTGCACGTCTGCAAGCACGCCGCGTCGAGGATGACCGACGGCTCGATCACGATCTGCACCGGTGTCGGCGTCGAGCGCCCGCGCCGGGGCGGCGCGATCGTCGCCGCGGCAGCCGGCGCGGCGGAGATCCTGGCGCGCGCCGTCGCCCTCGAGGTCGCCCCCGTCCGGGTGAACGTCGTGCGGCCCGGCATCGTCGACACGCCGCTGCTCACCCGCATGGCCGGTGACCGGCGCGACGAGGTGATCGCGGCGCGGTCCAAGCGGATCCCCCTCGGGCGCATCGGCCGGCCCGAGGAGATCGCTCACGCCATCGTGTTCCTGATGACGAACACCTACGTCACCGGCTCGACGCTGACCGTCGACGGCGGCATCAGCCTCGCCTAGGCCGACGCGTCGATCGCCAGTCCGTCGACGACCTCGGCCGTGGGGATCGTCAGCAGCATCGACGGCGGGCCCACGACCTTGCAGGCGCGGCTGCCGCCACCGACCACCACGCGCTCGCGGGACATCACGCGGGCGTCGATCCACACCGGGAGCTCGGGCGGGACGGCGAACGGGGTGACCCCGCCGATCGCCATGCCGGTGAGCTCCATCGTCACCTCGGGCGGGGCGAACGACGCCTTCTTCGTGCCGAGCCGCTTGCGCACCGCCCGGTTGACGTCGAGGCGGGTGCTGGCGAGCACGACGCACATGGCGTACACCGGCGGCGTGCTCGCGCTCGACGGCTTGCCGACCACCACGATGGCGTTCGCCGAGTCCTCGGGGGCGTAGCCGTACGCGGCGCAGAAGTCGGCGGTGTCGGCGAGCGCCGGGTCGCAGTCGATGACCTCGACGCCGTCCAGCCTGGCCACGGCGGCCCGCACGCGGCGCTCGATGTCGTCCACGGATGCGGGAGACTACGGCGATGGCGTTCCATCCCAACGGCGAGCTGACCGACGCCACGGCCGAACTGCTGCAGACCCTGATCCGCAACGCGTGCGTCAACGACGGCACGCCGGGCTCGGGGCAGGAGTCGCGCAACGCCGACGTCCTGCAGGCCTACGTCGAGGGCCCGGGCGTGCTCATCGAGCGCTGGGAGCCGACACCGGGCCGCGCCTCGTTCGTCGCCCGGCTCGAGGGGCGCGACGCGAGCGCGCCGAGCCTGTGCCTGATGGGCCACACCGACGTCGTGCCCGTGCACGCCGAGGGTTGGTCCCGCGACCCGTTCGGTGCCGAGCGCGTGCGCAACGCCGACGGCGTCGAGGAGATCTGGGGGCGCGGCGCGGTCGACATGCTCAACCTCACGGCGTCGATGGCGGTCGCGTTCAAGGACCTCGCCGAGCGCGGCATCCGCCCCCAGGGCGACCTGCTGTTCTTCGCCGTCGCCGACGAGGAGGCCGGCAGCGCCCAGGGCGCCCGCTGGGTCGCGGCACACCACCCCGACGCGATCCGCTGCGACTACGTGCTCACCGAGAGCGGCGGGCTGCACGACGGCCGGCCCGAGGCGCCGTCGATCGGCGTGACGGTGGGGGAGAAGGGTGTGGCGTGGCGCCGCCTGCGCGTCCGCGGCACGCCGGGGCACGGCTCGATGCCGTTCCGCATCGACAACGCGCTCGTCAAGGCGGCAGCGGTGATCCAGCGCCTCGCCGAGTATCGGCCCGCGCCGCGGTTCCACGAGCTGTGGCCCGCCCGGGTGGCGTCGCTGAACGTGCCCGACGAGCTGAAGGAGGCGCTGCTCGACCCGGCGCGCATCGACGCCGTGCTCGCCGAGCTGCCCAACGCCGCGGCCGCCGCCCACCTCCACGCCTGCACGCACACGACGTTCTCGCCCAACCTCATCGACGGCGGGGTGATGAAGACCAACGTCATCCCCGACTCGGTCACGATCGACGTCGACGTGCGCACGCTCCCGGGGGAGGGGACGGCGGAGGTCGAGGCACACCTGCGCACCGCGCTCGGCGACCTCGCCGACCACGTCGAGGTGGAGATCCTCCTCGACGACCCGGCGTCGACGAGCCGCACCGACACGCCGCTGTGGGACGCGCTGCAGCGCGCCGTCAACGTGCCGTTCCCGGGTGCCACGCTCGCGCCGCAGTTCAGCGTCGGCTTCACCGACGCCCGGGTGTTCCGCGAGCTGGGGGCGATCGCCTACGGCGCCGGGCTGTTCAGCCCGACCGTGGACGCCGCCGAGTTCGGCCGCCGCTTCCACGGCCACGACGAGCGTCTCGACGTGGAGTCGTTGGGGTTGACCGTGGAGCTGTGGCAGCGGGTGATCGCCGACCTGATGAGCTGACCCCGGCGCGCTCAGTGGGAGCGGGGCAGGCCGAGGACGTGCTGGGCGATGTAGGCGAGGATGAGCTCCTGGCTGATGGGGGCGATGCGCTGGAGCCGGGCCTCGCGGAAGTAGCGCTCGACGTGGTACTCGGTGGCGTAGCCGAAGCCGCCGTGGGTCTGCACGGCCCGGTCGGCGGCGAAGAAGCCGGCCTCGGCGGCGAGGTACTTGGCGATGTTGGCCTCCTCGCCGCAGGGCCGGCCGGCGTCGATCAGCTCGGCGGCCTCGCGCACCATCAGCTCCGCGGCGCGCAGCCGGGCATGGGCCTCGGCGAGGGGGAAGGCGATGCCCTGGTTCTTGCCGATCGGCCGGCCGAACACGACGCGGTCCTTGGCGTACTGCACCGCCCGGCGCAGCGCGGCGCGGCCGATGCCGATCGCCTCCGCGGCGATCAGGATCCGCTCGGCGTTCAGTCCGTCGAGCAGGTAGTAGAAGCCGCGGCCCTCCTCGCCGACGCGGTCCTCCAACGGCACCAGCACGTCGTCGTAGAACGTCTCGCACGATGCCACCGCGTTGCGGCCCATCTTGGGGATCGGCCGGGCGTCCACCCCGGGGGCGTGGCGGTCGACGAGGAACAGGGTCATCCCGTCGGTCGCCTTGGCGCACTGCTCGATCGGGGTGGTGCGCGTCAGCAGCAGGATCCGGTCCGCCTCCAGGGCCTTGGTGGTCCACACCTTGCGGCCGTTGATCACGTAGTGATCCCCGTCGCGCACCGCCCGGGTCGTGATGTGGGTGGTGTCCGTGCCCGCATCGGGCTCGGTCACCCCGAACGCCACGTGCAGCTTCCCTGCCGCCACATCCGGCAGGAAGCGCTGCTTCATCTCCTCGCTGCCGTGCTTGACGACCGGGTGCATCCCGAAGATCGACAGGTGCAGCGCCGAGGCCCCGTTCATGCACGCACCCGACGCGGCCACCTCACCCAGCACCGTCGCCGCTTCGCGGATCCCCTGACCCCCACCGCCGTAGCGCTCGGGGATGGCGATGCCGATCCAGCCACCCTCGGCCATCGCCGCGTAGAACTCGTGCGGGAACCGGTGCTCCCGGTCGCACATCGACCAGTAGTCGTCGTCGAAGCGGGCGCACACCGCCCGCACCGCCTCGCGGATCGCCGCCAGCGTCTCCTCGTCGCGCACGGACCGATCTTGGTCGATCGGCGGGAGCGACCCGGAGCCGTGCTCAGACGCCGGTCTCGATCGGCGTGGCGGGCACGCCCATGCGCACGAGATCGGCGACGAGCGCGGGCAGCGCGCTCGGGGCGAACGTGAGGCCCTCGTCGCGGGCGGTGACGAGCTCGGGGACGGTCCACCAGCGCATCTCGTGGACCCGCTCGGCGCGCAGCTGGTCCCACGACAGCGCGGGTGCCGGGGTGAACGCCGGCACCCGCAGCAGGTAGATGAAGTCGCGCTGGCCGTCCCACATGCCGTCGAGGAACGGGATCACGTGGGTGCGGGTCCAGATCAGCGGCCCGAGCGCGTCGAGGTGCAGGCCGAGCTCCTCGTGCAGCTCGCGCCGCAGCGTGGACTCGTCGTCCTCGCCGGGCTCCCGACCGCCGCCGGGGGTGGCCCACACGGTGCGCGTCGGGAACTCGAAGCGCACGAGCAGGATGCGGTCCTCGGGGTCGAGGATCGCCGCCCGCACGGCGCGCCGGATGCGCAGGCCGGTGACGTCGGGATCCTCGGCGGTGCCGGTCACTCTGCCGGCTTGTCGGGCAGATCGCCGTTGAACGACTTGTACAGGTCGTAGATCGCCTTGCACTTCTCGCACAACGGCAGCTGCTTGGGGTCCCGCGACGGCACCCAGACGTGGCCGCACAGCGCCTCGATCGGCGTGCCGTTGATCCGCGCTTCGAGCACTTTGGCCGCCGCCGACTCTCCCGGGCCGACCTTGACGATGTGCGCCTGCGCGGGCTCGCCCGGCTCGACGCGCTCGTCGACGTCGGGGATGACCTCGGCGGGGCGGGTCTGCAACGGTGCGAGATCCGGCATGCGACCAGTCAAGCACGGGATCGCGTCCCGCGGTCCACGTGGCGGGGGGCACATGTCGGGCACGTTGCGAACCGGCGAAAGTGCTTGGCAGCGCAAGCGAACGTCCGTACACTCAGTGCCAGTGCTGAGCGCGATCGTGAGCGTCCTTGCTGCCACCGCAGTGGCAGCCGCCGCCATCGCCGCAGCGCGCGCCCCCAAGCCCCAGCCGATTCCGGTACGGGTACGGCGGGCACCGCGTCGACTCGGCATCCGCTGACGCTCCGATTCGACCGACGACCCGCCCGACCCACCGGACGCCGGTGGTGGGGCAGCTCCTTCGCTCTCTCGCTTCCGGCATCCGGTCCCGCCGTTCCCACCGAAAGGACCCACCGATGCAGGAACACCCGCCGTCCGACCCGGCGTTCCGTGCGCACGAGGGTGGCAAGCTCGCCGTCGCCGCCCGGGCGCCGCTCGCCGGCCCGGCCGACCTCGCGCTCAGCTACACCCCCGGTGTGGGTCGCGTGTCGCAGGCCATCGCCGAGGACCCGGCGCTGGTCTGGCGCTACACCGGGCGCCGCAACACCGTCGCCGTGCTGACCAACGGCACCGCCGTGCTCGGCCTCGGTGACATCGGCCCGCAGGCCGCGCTCCCCGTCATGGAGGGCAAGGCGATGCTGTTCAAGCAGTTCGCCGGCATCGACGCCTACCCGATCTGCGTCGACGCGCGCACGGTCGACGAGCTCGTGGCGATCGGCCGGGCGCTGGCGCCCACGTTCGGCGGGATCAACCTCGAGGACATCGCCGCCCCGGCGTGCTTCGAGGTCGAGCGGCGGCTGCAGGAGGCGGTCGACATCCCGGTGTTCCACGACGACCAGCACGGCACGGCGATCGTCGTGCTCGCCGCGGCGTTGAACGCCGCCCGCGTCGTCGGCAAGCGTCTCGAGGACATGACGGTCACCGTGCTCGGCGCGGGGGCGGCGGGCACGGCGTGCGCCCGGCTGCTGCACCAGGCGGGGGTCGGCGATCTCATCGGCTACGACCGCGAAGGCGTGCTGCACCGCGGGACACCCGGCGCCGAGCAGCTCGGCGAGGCGAAGCGCTGGTTCGTCGAGCACACCAACCGCGACGACCGGACGGGCGGCGTGGAGGACGCGATCAAGGGTGCCGACCTGTTGCTCGGCCTGTCCGGGCCGGGGCTCGTCGCGCCGTGGATGCTCGAGCACATGGCCGACGACGCAATCGTCTTCGCGATGGCGAACCCGACGCCGGAGGTCATGCCCGACCAGGTGCCGGCCAACGTCCGCGTCGTCGCCACGGGTCGCAGCGACTTCCCGAACCAGATCAACAACGTGCTGGCGTTCCCCGGCGTGTTCCGCGGGCTGCTCGACACGGGTGCCCCGCGCTGCACGGCGGCGATGAAGGTCGCCGCCGCGCACGCCCTCGCCGCGCTCGTGCCGGAGCCGACGCCGGAGCGGATCCTGCCGTCCGCGTTCGATCCCGGCGTCGCCGAGGCCGTCGCCGAGGCGGTGCGCCGCGAGGCGCGCGCCGCGGCGGTCGCGGCGTGACGCACCGCGGGTCCACTGGCTCGACGAGTCAGGTGTGAGTCAGCGCGGCGCGAGCGCCGCCAGCTCCGCGGTCATGTTCGCCGCGGCCCGTGCCCCCCAGCGCCGCCGGGCCGGCTCGGTCGAGTAGAGGGGCGTGCGGCCGAGCAGCGAGCGCAGCACCGCGCTCCTGCCCTCGCGCCACGCCGCGTCGTCCAGGTGCGCGTACTCCGCGCGCACCCCCGTGACGTACGCCTGATACGCCGCCGGCTCGGCGCCGAGCACGGCGAGGTCGGCGTCGAGGAGCACGGCCGTTTCGGGGTCGTCGGTCGGTGCGTGGCTCGCCGTCGCCCGCACGAGGCGCCCCACCTTGGCGCAGCGGGCGGCCTCCCAGCCGAGCCCCGCGAGGACCCGCTCGGCGAGCTGGGCGCTGCGCTCCTCGTTGTCGTCGGCCCGCGGGTCGTAGACGGCGTCGTGGAAGAACGCCGCGGCGATCACCGCGCCAGCGTCGGCCACGGGCACCTCGGCGAGCAGCTCGTGCACGTGGCGGACCACCCACGTGACGTGGCGGACCCCGTGGTAGCGGCGGTGCGGCTCGCGGTGGCGGGCCACGACGTCGTCCAGCCCGGCCAACGCCTCGGGGCCGTCGCCGACGACTGCCGTCCAGGCGGCGCGGAGCTCGGTGTCGTCGCTGATGCGGCCAGTCTGCCAGCGCCGCCGCGGCCGACGGGATCGCGGCTGGCAGACTGCCGGGGTGGCCGTGCTCATCGACGAACCGCGCTGGTGGTTCCGCGGACGCCGCTGGTGCCACATGGTGAGCGACGTCTCGCTCGAGGAGCTGCACGTCTTCGCCGCGGCGCGGGGGATCCCGCGCCGGGCGTTCCAGGGCGACCACTACGACATCCCCGAGGAGCACCGGGCGGCGATGATCGCCGCCGGCGCCGTCGAGGTGCCGAGCCGCGAGCTCGTACGCCGGCTGCGCGCGGCGGGCCTGCGCCTCACCCCGGCCGAGCGCCGGGCCCGCGCCGGCTGACGTCACCAGCGCGACCACCGCGGCACCTCGCCGAGCAGGTCGCGTGGGCACCACGTGTCCGACCACACGCTGCGCCCGGCGATCACGAACCACTCGACCAGCTCCACGCCGACCTCGTCGGCGAGCTCGCTCGCCTCGATCCAGCGATCGTCGTCGTCGAGCAGTGGCACGCCACCCGGGCGGACGGTGGCGACGACGAGCGCGCCGAGCATCCCGGACGCCGCCATCGACCGGCTGAGGCGTTCGACCACCACGACGACGGCGTCGGGGTCGGTGGTGTCGTCGACGTGGACGACGGCGCGGCCGCGGCGGTCCTCGTCGAGCACGAGCACGAGGGTCTCTTCGACCGGTGGCTGGCGCATGGCGAGGGCGACGACCTCGAGCGCCGCCCGCGCCGAGTCGATCCGCTCGCCCGCGCGCGGCACGCGGTGGGCGCCACAGAAGTTGGACATGGTTCCTCCCCCGGGTGGGTGGTGGCGGGGTGAGGGGGAGTCGGTGACGGCGACGATACGCAGGGGGTGTCACGGCGCGCCGAGGCACGGTGCGCCAGCGGTGACGGGCGGGACGCCTGCCCTAGGGTTGGCCGCCATGGCCGACGCCACGATCTACCACAACCCCCGCTGCACCAAGTCCCGCCAGGCGATGCAGGTCATCGAGGAGCTCGGCGTGGACGTGGAGGTGGTCAAGTACCTCGAGGCGCCGCCGGACGAGGCCACGCTGCGCTCGATCATCGCCAAGCTCGACGTGCCCGCCTCCGAGCTCGTGCGCCGGGAGAAGTGGACCGAGCTCGGCGTCACGCCCGACGACGTGGCGACCGAGGACGGCGTGGTCCGGGTGTTGCTGCGCCACCCCGAGCTGATGCAGCGCCCCGTCGTCGTCAAGGGCGACCGCGCGGTGATCGGCCGCCCGACCGAGAAGGTGACCGAGCTCCTGTCGAGCTGAGCGGTGCTCTTCCGTGACGCCACGCCGGCCGACCTGCCGGCGATCTCGGCGCTCGACGACGCGACCGTGCCGACCACGACGGCGGCCTGGACCGAGCGCCCGAGACGGTGGCGGAGCGCGCGGCGTGGTTCGCACGCCGGCAGGAGCGGCCCACCCGACGCTCGTCGCCGACGGTGCCGTCGTCGGGTTCACCGCGTTCGGCGACGTCCGCGACACCACGGGGTGACCCGGTTCCCACCCGGTGGTCGAGCAGACCGTCCACGTCGCCGAGTCGCACCGGCGTCGCGGCGTCGGCCGGGCGCTGCTCACCGAGCTGATCGCCGACGCCCGGGCCCTGGGCAAGACGCAGATCGTCGCCGGCATCGACGGCGCCAAGGAGGCGTCGATCCGCTTCCACGAGCGGCTCGGGATCCGGGAGGTCGGCCGCCTGCCGGCGATCGGCGTGAGGTCCGGCCGCCCCCTCGGCCTCGTCCTGGTGCAGCGATCGGCGGTGCCGGACTGGCGGCCTGCTCAGCGCCCGCGGAACACGGGATCGCGCTTCTCGAGGAAGGCGGCCTGGCCCTCGCGGTAGTCCTCGCTGCGGAAGCACGCCTCGACGAGTGCGTCGACCTCGGACGTGTCGGGGTCGGGACCACCCTCGGCGGCGAGACGGATCGCCGCCTTGCACGCCTTGATCGTGAGCGGTGCGTTGGCGGCGATCTGGCGGGCGAGCTCGTCGACGGCGCCGGGCAGCTCGTCGCGCGGGACGACACGGTTGACCAGCCCGGCGGTGAGCGCCTCGGTGGCGCTGAAGCGGCGCGCCGAGTACAGGAGCTCCGCGGCGACGGCCGGGTTGACGTACTGCATCAACGTGCGCACGCCGCCGAAGCCGTAGCCGAGCCCGAGGCGGGCGGCCGGGATGGCGAACGTGCTGACGTCGGAGCAGATGCGGATGTCGGCCTGCAGCGCCATCAGCAGCCCGCCACCGATGCAGTAGCCGTCGATCGCGGCGATGACCGGCTTGGTGAGCCGCCGCCAGCAGCGCCACGCGGCGCCGGTCTTGCGGTCGTACTCGGCGCGGTCGGCGGCCTCGGTGCGCTTGGCGCCGAACTCGGAGATGTCGGCGCCGGCGGCGTAGGCGCGGCCGCCCGCACCGGTCGTGATGATCACGCGGATCGAGTCGTCGGCCTGCCACGCGTCGACGACGGCGGGGATCGCCTCCTGCATCGCCAGCGAGAGCACGTTGTGACGGGCCGGGTCGTTGAACGTCAGGCGGGCGATCGGCCCGTCGACCTCGGCCAGCAGCAGGTCGGTGCCGGTGTCGATGCGCATCGGCGGAGCTTGACCGTCCGCGATCAGCTGTCGCAACATGCACGGCCATGGATGGGGGACCGCCACAGGATCGGGGTCCCCTGCGCGACCTCCTCGTGCTCGACCTGACGATCGCCCGGGCCGGGCCCACCGCGGTGCGCTACCTCGCCGACTGGGGCGCACGGGTGCTGCGCATCGAGCCGCGCGACTCCGCCGGCCAGCTGCTCGCCGAGCACGACAGCTCGGACTACTTGAACCTGCACCGATCCAAGCACCTCATCCAGCTGGACCTGCGCGACGAGGCCGACCGCGCCGAGCTGCTGCGCCTGGTCGAGCACGCCGACGTGCTCGTCGAGAACTTCCGGGCGCCGGTGAAGGCGAAGCTCGGCATCGAGTACGACGCACTGTCGGCGATCAACCCGCGCCTGATCTACGGGAGCATCTCCGGCTACGGCCAGGACGGCCCCGCCAGCGACAAGGGCGCCGTCGACCAGATCATCCAGGGCGTCGGCGGGCTGATGAGCATCACCGGTGAGCCCGACGGGCCGCCGATGCGCGCCGGGATCGCCGTGTCGGACTCGGCGGCCGGTCACCAGCTGGCGATCGGGATCCTCATCGCCCTCTACGACCGTCAGCGCACCGGCCGCGGGCAGTGGGTGAAGGTGTCGCTGCTGGAGGCGATGATCTCGTTCCTCGACTTCCAGGCGGTGCGCTGGACGATCGACGGGCACGTGCCGCGGTCCGAGGGCAACCACCACCCGACGGCCCGGCCGATGGGCACGTACCGCGCCGCCGACGGCTACCTCAACGTGGCCGCGCCCGGTGACCGGCTGTGGCGGCGCCTGTGCGACGCGATCGACGCGCCGGAGCTGGCTGCCGACGAGCGCTTCGCCACACCGCGCTCGCGCTACCGCCACCGCGCCGAGCTGGACGCCGCGCTGGGGGAGCGCTTCGCGACACGCACGCGCCACGAGTGGATCGAGCGGCTCGACGCCGCCGGGATCCCGTGCGGTCCGGTGAACGCCATCGACGAGGTGTTCGCCGACCCGCAGGTCCAGCACCTGGCGATGCTCGAGCGCGTCGAGCACGCCGTTCGCGGCCCCGTCGAGGTGCTGCGCAACCCGATCACGATGTCGCGCAGCGCTCCGGTCGTGCCGACGGCGGCCCCGGTGCCCGGCCAACCCGCCGAGGAGGTGCTCGACGAGCTCGGCATCCCGCGGCCGGGTGGGTGATCAGGCGGGCACGAGCCGCAGGTCGAACTCGAGCAGGCCGTGGTCCTGGGTGGAGATGCCCGGGCCGCTCGGGTCCGGGATGCCGAAGTCGGCGAACACAATGTCGGTGCTGCCGACGACCTGGATCTCCTCGCCGTTCTTCTGCGCCTGGACGTCGAACGTCACCGGGCGGGTCGTGCCGCGCAGCGTGAGGTCGCCCGTCGCCGACGCCGTGATCGGCACGCCGTCGGCGGGGATGTCACCGAGCTCGATCGGGCTCGTCAGCACGAACGTCGCGGTCGGGAAGTTCTCGGTGTCCATGATCCGCCCGCGGAACGCCGCGTCACGACGGCGCTCGTCGCTCGTCACCGTCGCCATGTCGACCTCGAAGCTCGCCTCGGTCACCTGGGTGCCGGCGATCGTCATCGAGCCGGTGATCTCGCTGGTCCGGCCGACGCCCTCGGTGTCCTGCCCGAAGAGGACCTCGACGACCCGGTAGCCGACCGCGCTGCGGCCCGGGTCGACGACCCACGCGCCGTCGACGGCTCCGTCCGCCGGGACTGCGTCGCCGCCCGGCGCGGAGGTGGAGCCGGACGTCGCCGCCGGCGCCGGGTCGGGTGACGTGGTCGCCGCGGCCGCGTCCTCCAGCGCGAAGCGCTCGGGTGGATCGTCCTTGATGAAGTTGATGTAGATGAAGGGCCCGCCGACGACGCCGAGCACGACGACGACGGCAACACCGATGGCCCACTTCATCCACGTCTTCATGGGATGATTGTGACCGCAAACGACGGCCGAGTGGGATCGCGTGACATGTGCACATCTACGGCCCAGCGGCCGTTTCGGTTTCCGTGAGGGAGTTCCGGGGCGCCGACCGCACCCGACACGGACTGGAAACACACCGGCAACACGTCCCCGCGATGCTGGGCGGGTGCTGCCGCTCACCGGGTTCACGATCGGCATCACCGGCCACCGGCGGGCCGCGGAGCAGGCCGAGATGCTCGTCGAACGTGGCGCCGACGTCGTGCTCGGGCCGGTCGTGGAGTCGGTCGGGCTCGATGACACCGACGCCACGGCACGCGCCACCGAGGAGGCCCTGACGGCCCCGGTCGACCTCGTCGTGCTGACGACCGGCGCCGGCACGCGGTCGTGGCTGGGGGTGGCCGCGCGGGCCGGGCTCGACGAGTCGCTGCGGACGGTGTGCGCCGAGGCGACCGTGCTGGCCTGCGGTCCCGAGGCGCGCAGCGCGGCGGTCGCCGCCGGCCTGGAGGTGTCGTGGCAGGCGCCGGGAGCGATGAGCGCCGAGATCCTCGCCCACCTCATGGCGGCCGGGGTCGCCGGCAAGCGGATCGTCGTGCAGCTCGACGGCGGCCGGGAGTCGCCCGCGGGACTCGCCGCCCGCCTCCGCGAGCGGGGCGCCGAGGTCGTCGAGGTGCCGGTCTGCCGCTGGCAGCCCCCCGCCGACATCGGTCCGCCGCGGCGGCTGATCTCGGCGATCGTCGCCGGGCGCGTCGACGCCGTCACGTTCACGTCCGCGGTCGCCGTCGACCACCTCTTCGAGCTGGCCCGCCGCGAGCACGAGCTGCTCGAGGCGTTCGCCGGCCCGGCGCGGGCGGTGTCGCTGGACCCGGTCACCGCGGCGGCGCTGCACCGTCGCGGCGTCGAGCGCGTGGTGGTCCCGGAGCACGCACGGCTCGGCTCGATGGTGCAGGCGCTCGTGAGCGAGCTGAGCGGGTTGCGGTGGGTGCTCGTCCACGGGTCGGCACAGGCGATCTGGCAGGGCTCGGCACTGCACCTGCCCGGCGCTGCGCCGACGGTGCTCACGTCGGGGGAGCGGCGGCTCCTGGAGACGTTGGTGGCGCGGGCGCCGGCGGTCGTGCCCAAGGCCGGGCTCGTCGGACGGGGCAGCGACGTGCACGCGGCCGAGGTGGCGGTCGCCCGGCTGCGCAACAAGCTGGGGCCGCTCGGCCAGGGGATCCGCACCGTGCCACGACGCGGCTACCGCTGCGAGCTGACGATCCGACCGCTCGGTGTGCCCGGATGCGACGAGGGCGGGGGAGCCACGTCGCCAGGAAGGCGGATGGTGACTCCCGGAGGCTGTGACCCGGCCGGGTGAGGGATGGGGACGAGGTCGGCCCCTAAGGTCGGCGGCGATGGATGGCATCGGTCCGCTGGACGACATCAGGGTCGTCGAGATCTCGAGCTGGATGGCCGCGCCGAGCGCCGGCGCGATCCTCGCCGACATGGGCGCGGACGTGGTGAAGGTCGAGCCCCTCACCGGCGATCCCGTCCGCAACATGTCGCGCAAGGCCAAGGATGCGCCCGACATCGACCACCCGTTCCACGTCGACAACCGCGGCAAGCGCTCGATCGCCGTCGCGTTGGACCGGCCCGAGGGTGCCGAGATCGTCCGGCGGCTCACGGAGCGGGCCGATGTGTTCCTCTGCAACTTGTTGCCGCATCGCCAGGAGCGCTACGGGCTGGACGCGGCGACGTTGCACGCCCGCAATCCGCGCCTCGTGCACGCGACGCTGTCGGGCTACGGCCTCGCCGGCCCGGACGCCCGGCGCCCCGGCTACGACGTCACGGCGTTCTTCGGCCGGGGCGCGATCACCGACTCGATGACGGAGCCCGGCGGCGTCGCGCCGCAGCCGCGACCGGCCCAGGGCGACCACACCACCGGCATCGCGATGGTCGCCGGGATCCTCGCCGCGCTGCGGGTCGCCGAGCGGACGGGCAAGGGCACCGTGGTCGACGTCAGCCTGTTCGCGACCGCGGCGTGGACGATGGCGACCGACCTCGCGCCGACCCTGGTCGACGGGCGCCCGGTGACCAAGCGCGACCGGCACCACCTGATCACGCCGCTCGCCAACCGCTTCCGCTGCGCCGACGACCGCTGGATCATCCTGAACATGCCCGAGGCGCGGTGGTGGGAGCCGTTCTGCAAGACGATCGAGCGGCCGGACCTGCTCGAGGACGAGCGCTTCGCGACGGTGAAGGGTCGCTTCGACCACATGCCGGAGATCATCGACACCATCGATCAGGTCATGGCGACCAGGACGCTCGCCGAGTGGGGGAGGATCTTCGACGAGGCCGGCCTGATCTGGGGCCCGGCCGCGTCGATCGACGAGCTCACCCGTGACCCGCAGGCCGAGGCGATCGGGCTGTTCCCGACGGTCGAGCACCCCGAGGGTGACTTCCGCACCGTCGCCGCCCCGGTCAAGGTCGTCGGCGCCGACATCCGCCCCCGTGGCCCGGCCCCGACGGTCGGCCAGGACACCGCCACGGTGCTCGCCGAGCTCGGCTACGGCGACGACCAGGTCAAGGCACTCGCCAAGGACGGTGTGATCGCCGGCGTGTGAGCGGCCGCTCGGGGTCTGTGTCACCGCATCCGCGGCCGACGACGGTTGCGGTGACACAACACAGAGGACGCGTGCGGGCGTGCCCGGGTTCGGCGGGGCTGCCGTGCTCGGTGCTCGGCCCGGGCCGGGAATGGGCTCGTCCGACGTGCGCCGACCGGGTCCGCTGCCGCCGCCTGCCCGAGCGCCGCGCGGGCTTGTGTCACCGCGTCCGTCGTCGGTGGCAGTTGCGGTGATCGATGCCCACGCCACGGCGCCCGAACCGCTCGGACCGGCCTGCGTCGAGCGCAGCGGCGACTGGCTCGCCGACATGGGCACGAACGCCAGCGCCCGTGACATCGACGCCATCCGCCGGGCGCTCGGCGAGGACACGATCAGCTACCTCGGCTTCAGCTACGGCAGCGAGCTCGGCGCGACCTGGGCGACGATGTTCCCCGACACCGTGCGCGCCGCCGTGCTCGACGGTGCGGCGGACCCGACGGCCGACCTCGCGACTCGCCTGCTGCAGCGCGCCGCCGGGTTCGAGGCCGCGCTCGACCGCTACCTCGACGCCGCCGGTCCCGACGCCGCTGCCGAGCTCGATGCGCTCCTCGCACGCCTCGACGAAGCGCCGATCCCGAGCCGCCCCGGCCGACCGCGCATCGACCGGCGCATCGCGGCGCAAGCCATCGCCCAGGCGATGTACCACGAGGGCCTGTGGGACCAGCTCACCGAGGCACTGGCCGCCGCACGCCGGGGCGACGGCAGCGGGCTGCTCATGCTGTGGGACTCCTACCTGTTGCGCCGCCCCGACGGCACGTGGCCGAACACCGTCGAGGCGGGTCAGGTGATCACGTGCATGGACCACGCCGAGCGCTACGACGCCGCCACCGCGGACCAGGTCGACGCGCGCATCGCCGCCGCCGCCAGCCGCATGGCGGCCGGGCTGCACGGCGCGGACATGTGCCGGGGGCTCCCGGTGCCGGACGCGCCGCGGATCGAGGTCACCGGCGCCGGCGCCGGGCCGATCGTGGTCGTCGGGACCACCGGGGATCCGGCCACGCCGCTCGCCAGCTCACGGGCGATGGCCGACGCGCTCGAGGACGGCCACCTCGTCGTGGTCACCGCGAACCAGCACACCGGCTACGGCGCCAACGCGTGCATCGAGGACGTCGTCCACCGCTACCTCGTCGACCTGACGATCCCGCCCGAGCACACGACGTGCTGAGCGACGGTGCCGTACGATCGGGGACCGTCATGACCCGGCACCTCCTCGTCGTGTGCACGGCAAACGTCTGTCGCTCCGCCGTGGCCGAGCGCCTCATCGCTGCCAAGCTCGAGGGACGCCGGGACGTCGACGGGCAGGAGTGGGTCGTGCGCTCCGCGGGCACCGCCGACGTGCGCGCGCCGATGGACCGCAACACGATCGCCGCCGCGGAGGCCAGCGGCGTGGATCTGTCGTCGCACACCGCCCGCGTGCTGACGCGGGAGATCCTCGACACGGACGGTGCCGACCTCGTGCTCACGATGACGCGGGAGCACCTGCGCTACGTGGTCGGGCTCGATCCGACCGCGTGGCCGCGGACGTTCACCCTCAAGGAGATCGCCCGCCGCTCGCGGCTCATTGCGCCTGCAACTGCCGAGAGCGGAGGGTTCCTCGCGTGGCGGGAGCGCGTCGCCGCGGGCCGACGCGCCGCGGACCTGCTGCGGCCCGACCCGGCCGACGACGTCGAGGATCCCTACGGCGCGCCGCGCCGGGAGCACGAGCGCATGGTGGAGGAGATCTCCCGGTCCCTCGGCTGGCTCGACGACATCCTGGCACCGCCTGGCGACGCCCGCGCGGTGGGCTGACGGCTGGGCCGCAGCGCGCAGCTCAGAACAGCGTCTCCTGCACGGCGTCGGCCGGCGCCGGTGCAGCCGCAGGCGAGGGCAGCGGCGCGACACCCGGGACGGCGGTGCGCACCTGGTGATGGAACAGGCGGGCCAGTTGCGGCGCGTCGACGTTGTCGGGGGTGTGCACGAACACCGTCGGCACGCGTCCCTCGAGCAGCCAGCGGGCGACGACCGGGATCCACGGCTGCCACCCGGCGACCGTCGCCGCGACGTCGTCGCGTCCCATGAAGCGGACGACCGGCCGGTCCGACAGCGCCTCGCGGTGGACCGGCAGACGCGGCTTCTGCTGCCACGCCTCGCGCTCTGCCTCGCTCACCGGTGGCGACGCGAACAGCGTCGTCGAGTCGAACGTGATCCAGTCGGCGCCCTCGTCGGTGAGCACGCGTCGCAGCGTGCGCCGCGCCACCGAGCACTCCTCGAAGAACGCCCGGTGGCGCACCTCGACCGCGAGGCGGTGGCGGCCCGGATCGAGGACGTGGAAGCGGCGCACGAACGTCGCCAGCGCCCCGAGGTCGCCGGGCCCGAACGACGGCGGCAGCTGCACCGAGATCGTCTCGGCCCGCTCGCCGAGCGGCGCGAGCAGGTCGAGGAACCGGCGGGTCTCGTCGTCGACCTGGCGCAACCGGCGCTCGTGGGTGATGGTGCGCGGCACCTTGAACACGAACCGGAACCACGGCGGCGACTGCTCGGCCCACGCGGCGACCGTCGCCGGTGACGGCAGCCCGTAGAACGTGGTGTTGCCCTCGACGGCGTTGCACCACGTGGCGTAGGCGGGCAGTTGTTCGTCCCGGCTCAGCCGCTCGGGCAGGAAGCGCCCCTGCCAGGCCCGGTACGCCCACATCGCGCACCCGACCCGCAGCTCCACGGTCCCGACGCTACGCGGCTGGGGCGGGGGAGCGGTGGGCACGTAATGTTGACACCTGTCTACATACGCCTCGACCGGAGGGCCACGTGACCACGCCGCACGACCAGATGATCGCCGCCGCCCGCGAGCTCGCGCCCCTGCTCGCGGCGCACGCACGGGCGTCCGAGGAGGCGCGCCGCCCGGCCGACGAGGTCATCGACGCCGCCCGCGCCGCCGGTCTGTTCGACATGATGGTCCCCAAGCGCTACGGCGGCCTCGAGCTCGATCTCGACACGTTCTTCGAGACCATCCTCATCCTCGGCGAGGCCGACGCCTCCGCGGCGTGGATCATCGCCTTCTACATCGAGCACAACTGGATGCTGTGCCAGTTCCCCGAGGACTTCCAGCAGGAGCTCTTCGCCACGCGCACCCACGTGCTCGCGCCGGCGATGCTCTCGCCGTCCGGGACGGCCCGTCGGGTCGAGGGCGGCTACCGGCTCGACGGGCGCTGGCAGTGGGCGACGGGCATCGTGCATGCCGACTGGGTCATCGCCGGCGCCGTCGACCGCGAGGGCGGACGACCGCGCGCCATGTTCTTCGCGCTGCCGCGCGAGGAGGTGGCGGTCGAGGACACGTGGTACATGGACGGCATGTGCGGCACGGGGAGCCATGACGTGCTTATCGCCGACCGCTTCGTGAGCGACGATCGCTGCGTCGAGATCGCCGCCATGATGAACGCGTCCACGCCCGGCGGTCGCCTCCACGACAGCCCGCTGTTCCGCACGCCGATGGCCCCGATCCTGTCGCTGACCGCCGGCGTGCCGGCCCTCGGTCAGGCCCGCTTCGTCGTGCGCGAGTTCGCCCGCCAGTTGCTCCACCGCTACGACCAGCTCACCCTCGCCAAGCAGGCGGAGAACACGTCGCGCCAGATCCGCCTCGCCCGCGCCGAGATGACCGTCCGCGCCGCCGAGGCGCTGCTGCGCGACGTCCTGCGCGACGTGCTCGCCCGGCGCGCCGACGCCGACGAGGCCACCCGCGTCGGCTGGACGACGGCCATCGCCCACGCCGTCGGGATGTGCCAGGCGGCGATCGGCGACGTCTGCGAGGCGGCCGGCGCGAGCTCGCACTTCCTCTCCAACCCGCTCCAGCGGGCCCGCCGCGACGTCAACACGATCGCCTGCCACACCGTGTTCGACCTCGACCTGCGCTACCGCTCGCTCGGCCGCGTGCTGCTCGGCATGCCGAGCGAGAGCATGTGGCACTGATGGCCGCGACCCCCGGCAACCCCCGTCGCCGCGGACGGCCACGTGCCGGGGACGAGCCGGTCACGGAGGAGCAGATCCTCACCGCTGCGCTGCGCAGCTTCGCCGCCCACGGCTACCAGGGCACCTCGGTCCGCGACCTCAACGCCGAGCTCGGCGTGAGCCACAACCTGATCCACCGCCGGTACGGCTCCAAGGCCAACCTCTGGCGGGCGACCGTCGACCGCTTCTTCGGCGAGCTGGTGGCCGAGCTCGACCCGGTGCTCGACGCGATCGAGCCCGGCGCCCCGCTCGAGGCGTTCCGCCCGTTCATCGTCACGTTGATCGAGGCCAGCGCCACCCGGCCCGACCTGATGCGCATCATGTTCGTCGAGGCGGCGGCCGAGAGCGAGCGGCTCGACTACGTCTGGGAGCGCCACGTCCGACCGCTGCTCCGCCGGATCGACGCCGTCGTCCGCACGCTCCGCGACGCCGATGGCTACACGTCGCTCCCGCCGGCGACGCTGTTCTTCCTGCTCGCCCACGGGGCAACCGGTCCGGCCTCGCATCCGCCCGTCGCCCGCCGCCTCGGGATGCCGGCGCCGACCGACCCGGCAGTGCTCCGCGCACACGCGAACGCCGTGGCCGACCTGCTGCTCGGGCGCTGAGCCCCCTGCGCGACGTCCCCGCGCACGGTCGCCGAGCCGATCACGAGCAATCGGGTCGCAGATGCGCACGATTGCCCTTTCCCGGTGTCACCCGCGTGTTTGCCCTGGCGGGGCAGCGGGTATCGAGTCACCTTTCGTGCCCATCGGAAGGAGCACCATGCTGACTCTCACGGAACGCGCCAGCACCATTATCCGCTCGATCACCGAGCAGCCCGACGTCCCCGACACCGCGGGCCTGCGGATCGCCGCCGGCCCCGACGGCGACCACTCGCTCAGTGCCACGGCGGTCGCCGCGCCGGCGCCCGGGGACCAGATCATCGAGCAGGACGGGGCGCGGGTGTACCTCGACGCCGAGGCGTCCGCCCGTCTCGACGATCAGATCCTCGACGCCCAGCTCGCCGCCGACGACCAGGTGCAGTTCACGCTCGCCACGCGCGTCGAGGAGTGACCGGCATGCGTCAGGGGGTCGGCCCGCCCGGGCCGACCCCCTTCGACGCGCGTCACGGCTGATCAGCGGGCGATGAAGTACTTCGCCTGCGGGTGGTGGCAGATGATCGCCGACGTCGTCTGCTCGGGCTGGTACTGCCATCCCGTCTCCTCGGAGACCTCGATGCCCAGACGCTCCGCGCCGAGCAGCCCGGCCACCTTGGCGTTGTCCTCCAGGTCCGGGCACGCCGGGTAGCCCCACGAGTAGCGCCCGCCACGGTACTGCTGGCGGAACAGCCCGCCGATGGTCGGGCCGTCCTCGTCGACGAACCCCCACTCCTCACGGATGCGGCGATGCCAGTACTCCGCGAGTGCCTCGGCCATCTCCACGCCGAGCCCGTGCAGCAGGAGGTACTCCTGGTAGCGGTTCTCGGCGAACAGCCGCGCCGTTGCCTCGCTGACCTTCGGCCCCATCGTCACGATGTGGAACGCGGCGTAGTCGAGCTCGCCGGATTCGATCGGCCGGAAGAAGTCGGCGATGCACAGGTACGGCGCCTGCTTCTGGCGCGGGAAGCGGAACCGCGTCGTCTCGGTCGTGCGTGACTCGTCGGTCCACACGACGAGCTCGTCGCCGTCCCCGTTGACCGGGAAGTAGCCGTAGACGACCTGCGGCACGAGCACGCCCGACGCCTTCGCCGCGGCGAGCTGCTGGCGGAAGACGCCCCGGATGCGGGCCTTGAACTCGTCGTCGCTCTCCGGCGTGCCGGAGGCGTCCTTCTCCGGGCGGAACTGCCACTGGTTGCGGTACAGCGCCGTCTCGTTGACGTACTCGGCGATGTCGTCGAGGGGGATGCCCTTCACGATCCGCGTCCCGACGAACGGTGGCTTGAACACCTCGTTGTCCGTGGCCACGTCCGGCGAGCGGCGCGGCAGCTCGACCTCGGCCGCTGCGGTGTCCTCGCGCGCTGGCAGCTCCCGGCCCGTCGGCACGCGGCCGAAGTCCGGGTCCCAGTTGCCCGTGCGCTTCATCTCCATCAGCCGGTCCAGCGTCGCCAGGCCCTCGAAGGCGTCGCGGCCGTAGAACACCCGGCCGTGGTACACCTCGCGCAGGTCGCGCTCGACGTAGCGGCGCGTGAGGGCGGCGCCGCCGAGCAGCACCGGGATGTCGGACAGGCCGAGGGCGTTGAGCTCCTCGAGGTTCTCGCGCATGATCAGCGTCGACTTCACGAGCAGGCCGCTCATGCCGATCGCATCGGCGTTGACCTCCTTCGCCTTGGCGATCATGTCGCTGATCGGCACCTTGATCCCGAGGTTGTGCACCTCGTAGCCGTTGTTCGTGCAGATGATGTCGACGAGGTTCTTGCCGATGTCGTGCACGTCGCCCTTGACCGTGGCGAGCACGAGCTTGCCCTTCGCCGTGCTGTCGCCGACACGTTCCATGTGCGGCTCGAGGTAGGCGACCGCGGCCTTCATCGTCTCGGCTGACTGCAGCACGAACGGCAGCTGCATCTGGCCGGAGCCGAACAGCTCGCCGACGACCTTCATGCCGCCGAGGAGGATGTCGTTGATGATCTCCAGCGCGCTGTGGCCCGCCGCCAGCGCCTCGTCGAGGTCGTCGGTCAGCCCGTCGCGGTCACCCTCGATGATCCGGTGGTGCAACCGCTCCTGCACCGACATGTTGCTGCGGTCGGGCTTGCTCGAGGCGACGGTGTTGACGTCGGCGAACACCTCGAGCAGCCGCTGCAACGGGTCGTAGGAGCCGGTCCGGCGGTCCCACACCAGGTCGAGGCAGACCTCCCGCTGGTCCTCCGGCAGCCGGTTCAGCGGGACGATCTTGCCGGCGTGGACGATCGCCGCGTCGAGCCCGGCATCCACGCACTCGTGCAGGAACACGCTGTTCAGCGCGTGGCGTGCAGCGGGCCGCAGCCCGAAGCTGACGTTGGACACGCCGAGCACCGTGAGCGCGCCGGGGATCTCCGCCTTGATCCGCCGGATCGCCTCGATCGTGTGGATGGCGTCCTTGCGCAGGTCCTCGTCGCCCGTCGACAGCGGGAATGTGAGCGGGTCGAAGATGAGGTCCTCGGCGCGCAGGCCGTAGCGCTCCGTGGCGATGTCGTGGATGCGGTGGGCGACCTCCATCTTCCACTCGACGTCACGGGCCTGGCCGCGCTCGTCGATCAGCAGGCAGATCACCGCTGCGCCGTAGTCGCGCGCGAGCGTCATCACCCGGTCGAAGCGGCTGCCGGGCAGCTCGCCGTCCTCCAGGTTCGCCGAGTTGAGGATCGGCCGCCCGCCGACGTGCTGCAGCGCCGCCTCCATCACCTGCGGCTCGGTGGAGTCGATCACCAGCGGCACGCTGACCTGGGTGGCGAAGCGCTTGGCGATCTCGTCCATGTCGACCGTGCCGTCGCGCCCGACGTAGTCGACGCACACGTCGAGCACGTGGGCGCCCTCGCGCACCTGGTCGTTGGCCATCTTCACGCAGTTGTCCCAGTCGCCGGCGAGCATCGCCTCGCGGAACGCCTTGGAGCCGTTGGCGTTCGTGCGCTCGCCGATGATCAGGAAGCTGAGGTCCTGCTTCAGCGGCACGGGGCTGTAGATCGACGACACGCTCGGCTCGAACGTCGGCGAACGCCGCGCCGGCTCCAGGTCGCGCACCGCCTCGACCACCTGGCGCAGGTGCTCCGGCGTCGTCCCGCAACAGCCACCGACGACGGTGATGCCGAGCTCGGTGACGTGGCGCCGGTGGTACGCGGCGAGCTCCTCCGGGGAGAGGTCGTAGTGCGTGTGCCCGTCGACGATGCTCGGCAGGCCGGCGTTCGGCAGCACGCTGATCGGCACCGGGCAGTGCTGGCTCAGGTAGCGCAGGTGCTCCTGCATCTCCGCCGGGCCGGTCGCGCAGTTGATGCCGATGACGTCGGGGCGCATCGCCGCCAACGAGACGAGCGCGGCGCCGATCTCGCTGCCGACGAGCATCCGGCCGGTCGTCTCCATCGAGACCTGCACCTGGATCGGCACCTGCCGCCCGACCTTCTGCATCGCCCGGCGGCAGCCGATGATCGCCGCCTTTGCCTGGAGCAGGTCGATGCAGGTCTCGACGAGGAACAGGTCGACGCCGCCCTCGAGCAGCGCCACCGCCTGCTCCTCGTACGCATCGCGCAGCTCGGCGAACGCGATGTGCCCGAGGCTCGGGAGCTTGGTGCCCGGCCCGATCGAGCCGGCGACCCAGCGCGGCCGGCCGTCCGCGGCGTAGCCGTCGGCGACCTCGCGGGCGATGCGCGCCGCGGCGACGTTCAGCTCGTGGACGCGGTGGGCGATGCCGTACTCGCCCAGCACGTGGGCGAAGCCGCCGAACGTGGCCGTCTCCACCGCGTCGACGCCCACGGCCAGGTACGCGTCGTGCATGCCGGCGATGACGTCGGGCCGGGTGACCGCGAGCACCTCCGGGCAGCCCTCGAGCGTCGTGCCGCCGTAGTCGTCCGCGGTCAGGTCGAGCGCCTGCGTGTACGTCCCGAACGCGCCGTCGTAGACGACGACGCGATGGGCGACGGCGTCGAGGTACGTCTCCCTGGCCATGAACGATCGAGGCTAATGCCCCGAGCGGACGTGTACTCGTGGCTTCTCCGTGCCGGCTCGCCCCGGCGCGACCGGCCCGGTACGGTCCGGGCGTGAAGGTCTACACGAAGAAGGGCGACGACGGGACGACCGGGCTGTTCTTCGGCGGCCGTGTCCCGAAGGACTCCGAGCTACCCACGGCGTACGGCAGCGTCGACGAGGCGGCCGCCGTCATCGGGTTGGCACGGGCTCACGCCGATGCCGAGCTCGACCGCGTCCTCGTCGCCGTGCTCCGCGACCTGTGGGTGCTCATGGCCGAGCTGGCGACGCTGCCGGAGAACCGCGCCAAGCTCGAGCCGGGGACGACCGCGGTGACGCAGGCGATGGTGGACAGGCTGGAGCAGGAGATCGACGCCCTCGACGAGCGCTTCGACCCGCCGACGGAGTTCGCCGTCCCCGGCGGCAACGTGACGTCCGCGTGGCTCGACCTCGCGCGCACCGTGGTGCGCCGCGCCGAGCGTCACGCGCTGGCGGCGGCGCCGTCGCCGTCGCTCGTCGTGCCCTACCTCAACCGGCTCTCGGACCTGCTGTGGACGATGGCGCGGTTCGAGGATGCGCGCGAGGGCTCGACGCTGCGGGTCCGGGACGTGGCATCACCCGACGAACGCTGACGCCGTGCGGCGTGGGGGGTCGGACGGTGGCGGGATGGGTGACCGGCGCGATCGGTGGGAACGGGCGGGAACCCACCGCCACGCCGGATCCTCGCCAGACCTCCTCACGACGACCGGGCGGATCATCGTGGCGGTCCGACGAGGTGCAACCATCCCGCCAACCGTCCAGCGTTCGATCCACGAGCCGGTTGGGTGAGGAACGGGCGGGCGGCACCATGGTGCAGCGATCAGCGTCGCTGGACATCGGGGAAACCCCGTGTCGTGCGGACCTGGCAACGCCGTGTACCCGTGACGGCAGACTGGCGGTCATGAACCTCACGAGCAGCGCCGCCACGTTCGACCCCGCCCCATCGCTCGCCCGTGCCAGGGAGGTCACGCTCGACGTGGCTCGCGCCGTGCCGTCGTCGGCGGACGCGATCGGGGTGCCGGTCGGCGAGAAGGGCGCGGTGCCCCGCCAGCTCGGGCTGAGCCGCCATGCGCTGACCGCCGCCGGCTTCGAGGGCAAGGTCGGCCAGACGCTCGTGGTGCCCCGTGGCGACGGGGCGGCGTACGTCGCCGTCGGCGTCGGTGATCCCGACGAGCTGACCGCGGCGAAGCTGCGCGACGCCGCGGCCGCGTTCGCCCGCGCGGCGGCGAAGCGCACGAACCTCGCCACCACGCTCGCCGACGCCGCGCGCCGCCTGACGCCCGACGTCGCCGCCCAGGCCGTCGTCGAGGGTGCGCTGCTCGCCCGCTACCGCTACGGCGCGCTCAAGCGCGAGCGCAACGGGAACGGCCTGCACGCGCTCACCGTGGTGAGCGCCGGAGCGCGCATCGCCGACGCGCGCCGCGGGGTGGAGCGCGCCCGGGTCACGACGCGCGCCGCCCAGCTCGCCCGCGACCTGGCGAACACGCCGCCCGGGTACCTGACTGCATCACGCCTCGCGGACGTGGCGCGCGACATCGCCGCGACGGCGAACCTCGGCGTCGACGTGTTCGACGCCGACGCGCTCGCCGAGATGGGCTGCGGCGGGCTGCTCGGCGTCAACGCCGGCAGCGCCGAACCACCGCGCCTCGTCAAGCTCACGTACCGGCCGGCCCGCCCGACCGGGCACCTCGCGCTCGTCGGCAAGGGTGTGATGTACGACTCGGGCGGCATCAGCCTGAAGAACAGCGACGCGATGCACGCGGCGATGAAGATGGACATGTCCGGCGCCGCCGCCGTGCTCGCCTCGATGTCGGCGCTCGCCGAGCTCGGATGCCGCACCGCCGTGACCGGCTTCCTCATGTGCACCGACAACATGCCGTCGGGCTCGGCGATGAAGCTCGGTGACGTGCTGACCATCCGCGGCGGCACCACCGTCGAGGTCCACAACACCGACGCCGAGGGGCGCCTCGTGCTCGCCGACGGGCTCGCCCTCGCCGTCGAGGAGCGGCCCGACGCGATCGTCGACATCGCCACGCTCACCGGCGCCTGCATGGTGGCGCTCGGCCCGGGGATGGCCGGCGTGTTCGGCACGTCGCAGCCGCTCGTCGACCAGATCACCGCCGCGGCCGACGCCACCGACGAGCCGGTGTGGCAGCTGCCGTTGGCGAAGGAGAAGTACCGCAAGCAGCTCGACTCCGACGTCGCCGACCTGAAGAACGTCGGCGGCCCCTACGGCGGGGCGATCATCGCCGCCCTGTTCCTGTCGGAGTTCGCCGGCGACGTGCCGTGGGCACACCTCGACATCGCCGGGCCGATGAAGGTCGACGCCGACGAGTCCTGGCGCTCCAAGGGCGCGACCGGCTTCGGCACGCGGCTGCTCATCGAGCTGGCGCTGCGGTTCTCCCGCCCCCGTCGCTGACGGCGCGCTCCCCGAGCAGCGCGGCGCAGGCCTCGGCGGCCGCGGGTGCCGGGACGCCGACCGCGACGAGCTGCGGCTCCAGCAGGCCGTGGTCGTCGCCGGCGGCGAGCATCGCCGCGCCCAGCGCGTGGGCGCGCGACAGTGCGTCGAGGTGGATCGTCGTCGTGACCCACTGGGCGTGCCGGCGCTGCAGCTCGGCCGGGAGCCGGCCGAGGTGGCGCTGCGACACCTGCGGGACGCGCCGCCGCACGACCCAGGTGCCGTGGCGCCGCTGCACGAGGCCGAACATGACGCAGCGACCGAGCGCCTTGTTGAACGGCGACTGCACGCCGCGGGCCAGGCTCAGCCCGAGCGAGCGCGCCATGCCGGCGACGTCGAGCTCGTAGCCGTCGGGGTGGCGGTCGAAGCCGGCGACGAGGCGGCGCAGCAGCCACGTCGCCGTCGGCCCGAGCACCCCGAGCCAGAACTGCTCGACGTAGGCCGAGCGCGGGTCGTGGCCGCGGCGGTCCACCACCGGGTCCTGCCACGGCACCACGCGCACGGCGGCGGGGAGCGGCTCGGGCTCGGGACGGCCGGCGGACCGGTCGGCGCGGTCGGACGCCGGGCGGTCGGGCGGGGCGTGGTCGGAGCGGTCGAGGGACATGCGAGGACCTCCCGGTGACGGAGGGTCGGTGGGGGAGACGTCGGCACTGGCCGTGGGTGTTCCGTGGTGCCGGGAGCGGAAAACAGCCGCGAAACTGAAGGGATGCACGACGACGTCATGGATCCCACCCTCGAGCGTGACGTCGCGCGGGCCGCCGAGTGGCTGGCCGGTGCCGAGCGGGTGACCGTGCTCACCGGCGCCGGGATCTCCACCGACTCGGGCATCCCCGACTTCCGGGGGCCGAACGGCGTGTGGACCAAGAACCCCGCCGCCGAGAAGCTGGCGACGCTCCAGCACTACCTGGCCGACCCCGAGGTGCGGAAGGCGGCCTGGCGCAGCCGTCACGAGAACCCTGCGTTCCGGGCCCAGCCGAACGCCGGCCATCACGCCATCGTCGAGCTCCAGCGGCGGGGCAAGCTGCACGCCTGCATCACCCAGAACGTCGACGGCCTGCACCAGAAGGCCGGGCTGCCCGAGGACCTCGTCATCGAGGTGCACGGCACGATCTGGTGGACCCGCTGCCTGGACTGCCAGGACCGCCGCCCGATGGAGGAGACCCTCGCCCGCGTCGACGCCGGCGAGGAGGACCCGCCGTGCCTCGTCTGCGGCGGGATCCTGAAGAGCGACACCATCTCGTTCGGTCAGGCGCTGGTCCCCGAGGTCATCGACCGGGCGATGCGCGTCGCCGAGGAGTGCGACCTGATGCTCGCCGTCGGCTCGACGCTCGGCGTCTACCCGGTGGCCGGCTGCGTCCCGGTCGCCAAGTCGGCCGGGGCCAAGGTCGTGATCGTCAACGGCAGCCCGACCGAGATGGACGCCATCGCCGATGCCGTGCTGTACGGCCAGATCGGCACGATCCTCCCGCGGCTCGTCGCCGCCGTCTGAATCCCGACCGGGGAGATAGGGTTTCCTCATGGCCAGCTTCCGGGATCTGTTGAAGGCCGCGAAGGCGGAGATCACCGAGGTCGACACCGCCACCGCCGCCGAGCGCATCGCGGCCGGCGCGCTGGTGCTCGACGTCCGCGAGCCCGACGAGTACGAGGCCGGCGCCATCCCCGGCGCGGTGCACATCCCGCGCGGCCACCTCGAGTCGCAGGTGGAGTCGAAGCTGCCCGACAAGTCGGCACCGGTCGTCGTCTACTGCGCCGGTGGCGTGCGCTCGGCGTTCGCCGCCCGCACGATGCAGGAGCTCGGCTACACGAACGTCGTCTCCATGGACGGCGGCTTCGGACGCTGGAAGGACGAGGGCCGGCCGTGGAAGGCGCCGGTGTCGCTGACCCCCGACCAGAAGAACCGCTACCAGCGGCACCTGCTGCTGCCCGAGGTCGGCGTCGAGGGCCAGGCGAAGCTGCTCGAGTCCAAGGTGCTGCTGCTCGGCGCCGGCGGGCTCGGCTCACCGGCCGCGCTCTACCTCGCCGCCGCCGGGGTCGGCACGCTCGGCATCGTCGACATGGACGAGGTCGACGCGTCCAACCTGCAGCGCCAGATCCTGCACAACCTCGAGCGGGTCGGCGAGCGCAAGGTCGACTCGGCGAAGAAGACGCTCACCGCGCTGAACCCCGACGTCAACGTCGTCACCTACGACACCCGGCTGTCGGCGGACAACATCCTCGACATCATCAAGGACTACGACGTCATCGTCGACGGCGCCGACAACTTCCCGGTGCGCTACATGCTCAACGACGCCAGCGTGAAGCTCGGCATCCCCGTCGTGCACGGGTCGATCTTCCGCTTCGAGGGCATGGTCAGCGTCTTCCACCCGAGGCTCGGCCCGACCTACCGCGACATGGTGCCCGAGCCGCCGCCGGCCGAGCTCGCCCCGAGCTGCGCCGAGGCCGGCGTCCTCGGCGTGCTGCCCGGCATCGTCGGGTCGATCCAGGCGCTGGAGGCGATCAAGCTGCTGCTCGGGATCGGGGAGCCGCTGATCGGGCGGATCCTGTCGATCGACACGACCGACATGTCGTTCCGCACGTTCAACCTGAAGCGGGACCCGAACAACGTCGTGACGTGGGAGAACCGCGACCGCATCGAGGTGCGCGAGCTCGAGGGCCTGTGCGCCCCGTGGCTCAACGACCACTGACGACCGGTCACGCCCACGTCAGACGTGGGCGCCGAGACTTCTGACGCGACTTCGGTCCGGTATGCGGACCAAAGTCGCGTCAGATGTGGGTGGGTCAGGACGCGCGGGGGAGGGGGTCGTCGCGGTCCCGCGGGCGGCGGGCATCGGCAGCGAGGACCCGGCCACAGATGCAGCGCACGTAGAGGGTGCCGCCGCGGTCCCAGTCGCTGGCGACGATCCGGTTGAGACCGAGGAGGCGGCGGCCGCCGCAGGTGGCGCAGTACGGAGCGAACATGACGCCATCCTGCGGGATCTGGCCTTGCGCGTCACGAGCCAACACGCCACGATTGGTACGTGGCGCGCCGGTCCAATCACAAGCCAATCGCCGCAGCCCTCGCCGGCTGGGTGCACAACGGCCACGGCACGCTGAGCCAGCGCCTGGCCTACGGGCTGCGGCGCCTCATCGACGCGGGGATCCTCGAGCCCGGCGCCGCGCTGCCCCCCGAGCGCACGCTCGCCGTCGAGCTGGCCGTCAGCCGCTCGACCGTCACCACCGCACTCGACATCCTGCGCGCCGAGGGCCTGCTCACCTCCAAGCAGGGCCGCGGCACGTTCGTCGCCGGCGCCTCCACGCCACCGACCGACGGGGAGGCCGCCGGGCGCATGGCGATCCACCTCGTCGAAGGCGCCGGAGGCATCGACCTGGCGATCGGCAACCCCGCCGACGTCTCCCACCTGCCGCCGGTCTCGCTCGACGTCGGCGACATCCTCGCGTCCGGTGCCGGCAACGGCTTCCAGCCGCTCGGGCTGCCGATGCTGCGCCAGGCGATCGCCGAGCGCCACACCGCCGCCGGCCTGCACACCGTCCCCGACGAGATCCACGTCACCGCCGGGGCGCACCAGGCGATCTCGCTCGCCATCTCGGTGCTCGCCGGGCGCCGCCAGCCCGTCGCCGCCGAGTCGCCCAACTACCCGGGGTTCTTCGACATCATCGAGGGCCTCGGCAACCCGCTCGCCCCGCTGCGCACCGACCGCGGCGGGATCGTCCCCGAGTCGCTCGTCGAGGCGCTCACCCACCACCGCGCCCGTGTCGTCTACGTGCAGGCGGCGGCGCAGAACCCGACGGGCATCCTGACGCCGCCGTCCCGGCTGCGTGCCCTGGCGGAGGTGCTCGACGAGCACGACGCCGTGGTCGTCGAGGACGCCACGCTCGCCGATCTCGTCTTCAGCGGACGTCCGGCGACGGATCTCGCCCACCTGTGCCGCCGGGCGACGGTCGTGTCGGTGGGGTCGTTCTCCAAGGTGCTGTGGGGCGGGCTGCGCGTCGGCTGGCTGCGCGCGCCGGTGCCGATCGTCGACCGCACGCTGCACCGCCGCCTGGCGCTCGACCTCGGGGCGGCGACGCCGTCGCAGCTGCTCGTCCTCGGCCTGTTGCCGCGGCTCGACGAGATCGCCGCCGCCCGGCGCGCGTTCCTCGCCGACTCGGTCGCCCGCGCGGCCGAGCTGCTGCGCAACGAGGTGCCGGAGTGGCACGTCAACGAGCCCGAGGGCGGCTCGGCGCTGTGGGTGGACACCGGCCTGCGGGACACCGAGGCCCTGGTGCAGGTCGCCCGCCGCCACGGGGTGCACGTGGCGCCCGGGTCGATGGCCGTCGACGGCCGCACCCAGGATCCGCACCTGCGGATCTGCGTCGACCGGCCGTGGCCGCTCGTCGAGGTCGGGATCCGACGCATCGGCGCCGCGTGGCGCGATCTCGTGCGCGACAGCCGCCGCATCGCCGGCTGAGCGCGGGTGTGATCGCCGCGGGGCGGGTAGGCGCGGGCCATGTCGGATCCCACGCAACCACCCCCGATCGTGCCCGATCCCGATCTGCCCGACCCGATCGTCCCCGATCCGGACCTGCCGGACCCGGTGGTCCCGGCCCCCGACCGCCCCGCCCCGACCAGACCCGAGCCGATCGTCCCGCCCAACCCGGACCTCCCCGAGCCTCCGATCCCCGAACCCCTGCCCCAGGAGTGAGCGATCAGGCGTGGTCCGGCGAGCGGGTTCGTGTCACCGCAACCGCGGTCGACGCCGCCGGCGGTGACACGAACCCGGAACGCGGGCGCGCTCTCGTTTCTGTGTGAGCGATCAGGCGTGGATCGCGTCTGATCGCTCACGCAGAAGTCTGGAGGGGCGTGGTCAGCGCCACGGGGACGGGGCGCGACCGGTCTGGATGTCGATCAGCGCCTGACGCAGCTGGTCCGTGCGCGACGTGGTGCCGGGGGTGCCGACCCGGTGCGGCTGCCCGTCGACGATCAGCGTGCCGACCGACGCGACGACCGCGGCGGTGCCGGTGAGGGCGAGCTCGGCGGACGGGCTGGCGATCCATGCCAGGCAGTCCTCCACCGTCACCTCCCGCTCGGCCACCTCCCAGCCGAGCGACGCGGCGAGGCGCAGCAGCGAGTCGCGCGTGACGCCGTGCAGGTACGCGTCGGTGAGCGCCGGCGTCAGCAGCCGCTCGCCGTCGAGCAGCAGCACGTTCGACGCCCCCGTCTCCTGCACCACCCGGCCCGGCGCGAACAGCACCTGATCGGCGTCGAACCGGGCGCGGGCAGCCTCGATGGGCCCGAGCGCCATCGCATAGTTGGCGCCGGTCTTCACCACCCCGAACTGCGGCGTCGTGCGCGGCGTGTCGCACTCCACCACCACGGTCAGCGGCCGCGACGGCAGGTACTCGCCGACCGGACAGGCGAGCACGTAGAGGATCGCCGTCGTGCTCGGCGCGGCGGCCGCCCCGATCGACACGTCGGTGCCGAGCAGCGTCGGGCGCAGGTACAGCGCCCCTGGTGGCGCCGGCGTCAGCGCCGCTGCGGCCTCGACCGTCAGGTCGATCAGCGACGCCACGAGCCCGCTCGGCGGAACCGGCAGCACCAGGCGCGCCGCGCTCTGGCGCAGGCGGGCGACGTGGGCGTCGGCGCGGAACGGGCGCACGGACCCGTCGGGCCAACGATGCGCCTTCAACCCCTCGAAGCACGAGCTGCCGTAGTGCAGGGCGTGCATCCCCGGATGGACGCCGAACGCCTCGAGCGGCACGACCTCCGGCGCCGACCACGCCACGCCGTCGAAGCGGGCCACCGCCATCGTCGGCGCGAACACCGTGCCGAACGGGGCGGCGGGTGCGGACGGCGGGGGCGTGGCAGTGCGCGCGGTCATGCACCGAGCATGCGCCCGTCGGCCGCGCGCTCGGTAGTGCCCCCAGTACCAGGCTCCGACCTACCCTCGACACGTGAGCACGGGGGCACAGGCGGGGGCCGGCAGCAGCGGCATCCCGACCGCGGCGGCCACACGAGTGCGCGCCGACGCCCACCCGTCCACCGCGCTCGCCGCGGTGGTGATGGCGGCCGTCGTCGTCATCTGGGGCCTCGGTCCGCCGATCACGAAGCTGATCAGCGCCCCGCCACTCGTCGGCGTCTCCGTGCGCTTCTGGGTGTCGATCCCGATCGTGTTCGCCCTCACCTACGCGACCGGCGGCCGCGTCACCGCCGACGTGCTCCGCCGCACCGCCCTCGCCGGGCTGATGTTCGGGATCAACCTCGCCTTCGTGTTCTCTGCCCTGCGCCACTCGTCGGTCGCGGTGATGGCGGTGATCCAGACGCTGCAGCCCGGCGTCGTGCTCCTCGTCGCCGGGCGCTGGCTGGGGGAGCGGGCCACGGCGTGGCACGTCACCTGGACCGTCGTCGGCATCGTCGGCGTGATCGTCGCCATCCTCGGCGGCGATCCCGAGGTGCGGGGCTCGGCACTCGGCATCGTGTGGTGCGTCGCGGCGATGCTCACGTTCACCGGCTACTACCTGATCAACCGCCGCGCCCGGTCGACGACGCCGATCAGCCCGATGGAGTGGATGGCCGGCGTCACCCTCTTCGCCGGGATCTGCATCACCCCGGTCGCCCTGGTGTTGTCGTCGCTGGACGACTACCGCCAGCTCGCCGGCGCCGACTGGCTGTACCTCGGGTTCGTCGCCCTCGTCGTCGGCATCGTCGGGCACACGCTGATGAGCTGGGCGCACCGCTTCATCCCCGCGGCGCGATCGTCGCTGATCCTGCTCTCGATGAACGTCGTGGCGATCCTGGCCGCCTGGCCGATCCACGACGAGCCGGTCACCGGGTTGCAGGCACTCGGGTTCGTGGTCGTGCTCGGGGCGGTCGCCGCAGTGATCACGCGCCCGGCGAGCGTGGTCGTCGAGTCCCGCTGACCAGGCCGGGTCGTCGCGCGGGCAGGCCAGCGGTCATGCTGGGGGGCATGTCGATCGCCATCAACGAGGACCACCGGGCACTTGCCAGCACGGTGGACGACTTCCTCACCAAGCATCAGTCCCGTGCCGCTGCCCGTGCCCTCCTCGAAGCCGCCGACGAGCCGAACGCGCCGTTCTGGAAGGAGGCCGCGGAGCTCGGCTGGCTCGGCCTGCACGTGCCCGAGCAGTACGGTGGGTCCGGGTTCGGGCTCGAGGAGACGGTCGTCGTGGTGGAGCAGCTCGGCCGCCACCTCGCGCCGGGCGCGTTCGTGCCGACGCTGATCACCAGCGCCGTGCTCGCCGCGGTCGGGACCGACGAGGTCAAGTCCCGTCTGCTGCCCGGCCTCGCCGATGGCTCGACGACCGGGGCCACCGCGCTCGGCGGGTCCGTGACGGCGAACGGCGGCACGTTCTCCGGCAAGGTGGGCACCGTCCTCGGCGCCGGCCTGGCCGACGTGCTCCTCGTGCCGGTCGGCGACGACGTGGCCGTGATCGACGCCAAGGGCTCCGGGGTCACCGTCGAGGTCCCGAAGAACCTCGACACGACCCGCCGCTCGGGCCGCGTGACGCTCGACGGTGCCGCCGGCGACCTGCTGCCCGGCGCGCGTCGCCTGCTCGTCGACATCGCCCGCACGATCCTCGCCGCCGAGGCCGTCGGCATCGCCCGCGAGAGCACCGACCTGGCGGCCGCCTACGCCAAGGACCGCCACCAGTTCGGCCGCCCGATCGGCATGTTCCAGGCGGTCAAGCACCACTGCGCCAACATGGCGGTGGCCACCGAGCTCTCGACCGCCGCCGTGTGGGACGCCGCTCGTGCGGCCGCCGGCGGGGGCGACCAGTTCACCTATGCGGCGGCCGTCGCCGCGTCGCTCGCCGGGCCCGCCGCCGACCTCTGCACCAACCTCGGCATGCAGGTCCACGGCGGCATCGGCTACACGTGGGAGCACGACTGCCACATGTTCATGCGCCGGGCCACGGCGCTGCTCGGCGTCCTCGACGCCGACGACGCGGCCAAGGACGTCGTCGACCTGACCCGCAAGGGCGTCAAGCGCGACAAGACCGTCGACCTGCCTCCCGAGGCCGAGGACATCCGCAAGGAGGTCGTCGAGTTCGTCAAGTCCGTCGAGGGGCTCGACGAGAAGGCCGTCACGAAGAAGCTCATCGAGACGGGCTACGCGATGCCGCACTGGCCCAAGCCGTACGGCCGCGACGCCGGGCCCGTCGAGCAGCTCGTCATCGAGCAGGAGTTCAACAAGGCCGGCATCAAGCGGCCGCAGCTCGGCATCACCGGGTGGGTCATCCTGACGCTGATCCAGTACGGCACGCCCGAGCAGGTCTCCCGCTGGGTGGCGCCGGCGCTGGCCCAGGAGGTCATCTGGTGCCAGCTGTTCTCCGAGCCCGACGCCGGCTCCGACGCGGCCGGCATCAAGACCCGCGGCACCCGGGTCGACGGCGGCTGGCTCGTCAACGGCCAGAAGGTCTGGACGAGCGGCGCGCGCGAGGCGTCGTTCGGCTTCGCGACGATCCGCACGAACCCCGACGCCCCGAAGCACAAGGGCATCACGATGATGGTCATCGACATGAAGTCCCCGGGTGTCGAGGTCCGTCCGCTCAAGCAGGCGACGGGAGAGTCGCACTTCAACGAGGTGTTCTTCAACGACGTCTTCGTGCCGGACGACGACGTCATCGGCCCGGTGGACGACGGCTGGACCGTCGCCCGCGCCACGCTCGGCAACGAGAGCGTGAGCATCGGCAGCGGTGCAGGCGGCGGGGCGACCCCCGACAAGCTGATCATCGAGCTGCTCGACAAGCACCCCGAGCGCCTGCGCGGCGGGGTCGCCCGCGTCGGGACGTTCCTCGCCAACAACCAGGCGGCGGCGATGCTGAACCTGCGCACGGTGTTCCGCGCGGTGGAGGGCAGCGGCCCCGGCCCGGAGGGCGCGATGACGAAGCTGATCCTGTCCGAGCAGGGTCACGAGGCGACGGCGATCATGAGCGAACTCGTCGGCGACGAGCTGCCGTTCATGGAGGGCCCGGCGGCCGTGGCCGGCCAGCTCGTGCTGTCGCACCGTGGCATGTCGATCGCCGGTGGCACCTCGGAGATCAAGCGCAACCAGATCGGCGAGCGCATCCTCGGGCTGCCTCGCGATCCGCTGCTCAAGTAGGCGATCCCGACGAGCGTGCCGCGGGCAGGGCGCAACGTGCGCCCTGCCCGCGGCACGTGCGCGCTCAGGCCGCGACCTCGACGAGGAGCTCCTCGCGCTCCTGCAGGGCGACACCGGCCAGCACGAGGGCGATGCCAACGGCGTCCAGCCCCGACGGGCGCTGGTCGAGCGCGATCCAGCCGATGGCGACCGCCGTCACCGGGAGCAGCGCGAGCAGCAGCGAGAACCGGCGCACCGGGATCCGCCGCAGCACGTGCTGGTCGATCCCGTAGCCGATGGCGTTGGAGAACACGCCGACGAGCAGGCATGCGCCGAGCAGACCCGGGTTCGTCCACACCCCACCCGAACCCGGGGCGCCGAACGGCGTCAGCGCCAGCGCGCCGATCGCCAGGCCGACGCCGAGGCCGGCCATGCCGCGGTGCTGCTGGGCGACCCTCGACCCGACGACGATGTACGCCGCCCAGCACGCCGACGCGGCGAGCAGCCACGCCATCCCCGCCGCGTTGTCGCCCACCTCGACGCCCCCGAGCGTGACGACCCCGGCGACGGCCAGCACGAGCGCCGCCGCGTTGCGGGCCGTGCGCGTCATCGCCGCGGCCACGACGATCGGACCGATGAACTCGATCGCCACGCTCTTGCCCAGGTCCGTGCGGTCGATCGCCATGTAGAAGCAGGTGTTCATCGTCGCGGTGGCGATGCCGAACACGGCCGCCGCGGTGAGCTGGGCCCGGGTCCAGCCGCGCCAGAACGCGCCCGACACGGCGAGCAGGGCGACCGTCGCGCCGAGCACGCGCAGCCACGCCACCGTCTGCGGGGCGACCCGGTCGAACAGCAGCACGGCGATCGTGGCCCCGACGTACTGGGCGACCGCCGAGAGGACGAACAGCCCCTCCGGTGAGGCGGTGTCGAGGAACCGGCCGATCGGGCCGGGACGGGTGGCGCGTGCCCGGGTGGGCACGGCGCTCACTCGAAGAGGTCGGGGTCCGTGCGGCAGATCTCCTGCCAGAGCGGCTGGAAGCTGAACCAGCCGGCGAGCGGGAACCCCGTCTGCTCCCGCGTGTACGTCGCGTACTCGTGGCTGATCGGCTTCGGGTCGCCCGCCGCCATCGCCAGCAGCTGCGCCTGGCACGAGCGCTCCATCGACACGAACCAGAACACCGCCTCGTCGACGCTCTGGCCGACGGTGAACAGCCCGTGGTTCTGGTGGATCGCCGCCTTGTGGTGGCCGAGCGCGGCGGCGACCTCCTTGCCGGCGTCGACGTCGAACACCACGGCGCCGCCCTGGGCGGTGATCACCGTGTGGTCCTCGTAGAAGATGCACGCGTCCTGCGTCAGCGGGGCGAGCGGGATGCCGAGCGACGAGAACGCCTTGCCGTGCACCGAGTGGGCGTGCGCCGCGGCGACGACGTCGGGGCGGGCCTGGTGGATCGCCGAGTGCAGCACGAACGCCGCCCGGTTCACCGGCTGCGAGCCGTACACGACGTCGCCGTGGTGGTTGACCAGGATGAGGTCGCGCACGCGCATGTGGCGGAAGCTGCGGCCGAACGGGTTGACCCAGAAGTGGTCGGGGAACTCGGGGTCGCGGACGGTGATGTGGCCGGCGACACCCTCGCCGAACCCCAGCCGGCCGAAGATGCGCAGCGCCCCGGCCAGCTTCTGCTTGCGGTGCAGGCGCTCCTCCTCGACCGTCTCGAACGCCGGTGGGCCCGCGAGCTGGACGTCCTTCGGCGTGAGCGGCACGCCGTCGATCGTCGGCACGGTCTCGCGCTCGCTGAGGGACTGCTCGGTGAGGGCCATGCGGCGAGGCTAGTGCCGGCCCGGGTCGGCCATGATGACGCCCGTGAACCGCGTCGTCATGCCGTCGTCGATCGCCCCGCCCGCCGCCAACTACGCCCACGCCGTGCTCAGCGAGGCACCGGCGCGGCTGCTGCACACCGCCGGCGTGGTGCCGGTCGCCCCCGACGGCTCGGTGCCCGACGGGATCGGCCCCCAGGCGGAGGTCGTGTGGGCGAACATCACGGCGATCCTCGCCGAGGCGGGCATGGCCGTCACCGACATCGTGTCGATGACGACCTACGTCGTCGCCGGCAACGAGCTGGCGCCGGTGATGGCGGCACGCGACCGCGCCCTCGGTGGGCACGTCGCCGCGTCGACGCTCGTCACCGTGCCGGCGCTCGTCCGCCCCGAGTGGCTCGTCGAGGTCGCCGTCGTCGCCGCACGCTGACCGGCGGCGTCAGTCCCGGCGGGCGCGGCTCGGGTTCACGCGGCGGGCCTCGTCGGGCATCTTCGGGTACACGGGCGGCCACGGCGCGTCGGGGATGCCGCGGGCGAGGTCGTCGCGGTAGCGGGCGACGAGGGGCTCGATCGACTGGGGCTCGTCGTCGATCTCCGCCCACGGGTCGCCCTGTGCCGCGAAGCGTGCCGGCACCGTCGCGAGCGTCAGCTCGTCGGGATGGATCCGCGGCAGCTCCTCCCACCGGAACGGCGCCGACACCTGCGCCCCGGGGCGGGCCCGCACGCACCACGCCCCGAACACCGTCTTGTGCGGGGCGTTCTGATTGAAGTCGATGAAGACCCGCCGGCCACGCTGCTCCTTCCACCACTCCCCGGTGATCAGGTCGGGGCGGCGCCGCTGCATCTCCCGGGCGACGCTGACCGCCGCCTGGCGCACGCCGTAGGAGTCCCAGCCCGGCTCGACGCGGACGTACAGGTGCAGGCCGCGGTTGCCGGTCGTCTTCGGGAAGCTGCGGATACCGAGCTCGTCGAGGAACGCCTTCACCTCGGCGGCTGCCTCGCGGACCATCTCGAACGTCACGCCGGGCGAGGGGTCGAGGTCGATGCGCAGCTCGTCGACGTGCTCGGGGTCCGAGGCCCGGTACGGCCACGGATGGAAGCCGAGACAGCCCTGGTTCGCCGCCCACAGCACGTGGGCGAGATCGGCCATCACGATCGCCCGCGACTGCGTGCCGTTGACCGTGGCCACGGTGGTCGTCGCCAGCCACGACGGCGCGCTGTCGGGGATCCGCTTCTGGAAGAAGTTCGGCCCGCCGACCCCGTTCGGCCACCGCTGCAGCAGCGTGGGGCGGTCGCGCACGGCGCGCATCATCCCCTCACCGACGGCGAGGTAGTAGCGCGCCAGGTCGAGCTTGGTCTCGCCGCGCTCGGGGAACATCACCTTGTCCGGGCTGGTGATCGTGACGGTCCGCCCGTCGACCTCCAGCTCGACCGGGTCCCCGTGGTCGGACGCCATGCCCCGAGCGTAAGCCCGGCGCCGCCGCGTGCGGCTACGAGTGCAGCGCGGCGTTGAGCCCGCCCCACGAGCCGGAGCGGACGCGCGCCTCGATGGCACCGGTCTGGCTGTTGCGGATGAACATCATGCCCTTGATGCCCGACAGCTCCCGGCCCTTGACGACCGTGCCGTCGGGGAGGGTGATGCGCGACCCGGCGGTGACGTAGCAGCCGGCCTCGACCACGCAGTCGTCGCCGAGGCTGATGCCGACGCCGCCGTTGGCCCCGATCAGGCAGCGCTCGCCGATCGTGATCTGCTCGGTCCCGCCGCCGGACAACGTGCCCATGATCGACGCGCCGCCGCCGATGTCCGAGCCGGCGCCGACGACCACGCCCTGGCTGATGCGCCCCTCCACCATCGAGGTGCCGAGCGTGCCGGCGTTGAAGTTGCAGAAGCCCTCGTGCATCACGACCGTGCCCTCGGCGAGGTGGGCGCCGAGGCGGACGCGGCTGGCGTCGGCGATGCGCACGCCCGCGGGGATCACGTAGTCGGTCATCGCCGGGAACTTGTCGACGCCCTTCACGTTGAGCGTGCGGCCCTCGGACCGCAGCGCCAGGCGCACGTCGTCGACGTCGTTCGGCGACACCGGCCCGAGGTCGGTCCACACGACGAGGTTGAGCACGCCGAAGATGCCGTCGAGGTTGAGGGTGCGCGGCTGGGCGAGGCGGTGCGACAGGAGGTGCAACCGGAGGTACGCGTCGGCCGCCGACGTCGGCGGCTCGTCGACGTCGATCGTCAAGCGGATCGGGCGGATCGTGACCCTGCGCACGGGGTCGGTGCGGTCACCGCCGGCGAGCGCGGTGTCGACCTCGGGCGGGGCCTCGGTGCCGAGCTCGCCCCAGCCGAGCCAGCGGAACCAGGCATCCAGCGTGGTGCCGTCGGCGGCCACCGTGGTGAAGCCGGCACCCCAAGCCATCCTGCTCATGGTCCTCAGAACACCTCCGGTCGTAGCGTCGGGAACAAGATGACGTCGCGGATCGTGTCGACCCCGGCGAGCATCATCACCAACCGGTCGATCCCGATGCCGAGCCCGCCCGTCGGCGGCATGCCGTACTCGAGCGCGCGCAGGTAGTCCTCGTCGATCGTGCCCCGCTCGGCGTCGCCGGCCTCCTTGGCCTTCTGCTCCTCCTCGAAGCGCAGGCGCTGCTCGACGGGATCGTTGAGCTCGCTGTAGCCGTTGGCCAGCTCGCGCGAGTCGCAGAACAGCTCGAAGCGCTCGGTGAGGTAGGGGTCGTCGCGGTCGGCGCGGGCGAGCGGCGAGGTGTCCTTCGGGTGCCCGGTGATGAAGATCGGCGCGACGAGGCTGTCCTCGACGGTCGCCTCGAACAGCTCCTCCACGAGCTTGCCCGGCGTCCAGGCGTCCTCCCACTCGACGCCGTGGTCCGCGGCGAGCTTGCGCAGCTCCTCGATCGGCTGCGACGGGTGCACCTCCCGGCCCACCGCCTCGGACACGAGATCCACCATCCGCCGCCGCGGCCACGGCTCGGCGAGGTCGACCTGCTGGCCGCGGATCGTCACGACCGTCGTGCCGAGGGCGTCGCGGGCGGCCTGCACGATCAAGGCCTCCGTGAGCTCCATCACGTCGGTCATGTCGGCGTAGGCCTCGTAGGACTCCATCATCGTGAACTCGGTGTTGTGCCGCGGCGAGAGGCCCTCGTTGCGGAACACCCGGCCGATCTCGTACACCCGGTCCATGCCGCCGACGATCAGCCGCTTGAGGTGCAGCTCCAGCGCGATGCGCAGGTACAGCGGCATGTCGAGCGCGTTGTAGTGGGTGACGAACGGGCGGGCATGGGCGCCACCCGCCTCGACGTGCAGCACCGGCGTCTCGACCTCGATGTAGCCGCGCTCGCGGAACGTGCGCCGGAAGCTGGCGATCACCTCGTGGCGGATCTCGAACACCCGGCGGGCGTCGGCGTTGACGATCAGGTCGACGTAGCGCTGGCGGTAGCGGGTGTCGGGGTCGGTCAGGCCGTGCCACTTGTCGGGCAGCGGCCGCAGCGACTTGGCCAGCAGGGTGAGGTGGTCGACCTTGACCGACAGCTCCCCGGTGCGGGTGGTCATGATCGTGCCGGTGACCCCGACCCAGTCGCCGCGGTCGAGCTCCTTCACCTCGGCGAAGCCCTCGTCGCCGATGACCGCCTTGGAGATGAACAGCTGGAGGTCGACGCCGCGCTCGGCGATCGTCGCGAACACGAGCTTGCCCGTGTCGCGCTTGAGCAGGATGCGCCCGGCGACGGCGACGCGCTCGTCGGTCTCGGTGCCCGGCTCGAGGTCGGGCCACGTCGCGCGCACCTCGGCGAGGGAGTGCGTGCGGTCGAAGCGGTACGGATACGGCTCCACTCCGGCGGCGCGCAGGGCGTCGACGTGACCCTGCCGGCGCACCTTCTCGGCAGCGAGCCCGCTGCCCGAGAGCGGTGCTGCGTTCGCGTCCGGCCTGTCGTCCACGGCCTCGCACCGTACCGCCCGCTCGTCGGCGTCTCCCAGGGCGAAGCGCCGGGAGCACGTAGCCTGGCCCCGTGACGACGCGCTTCGTGATCATCGGTGGAGGACCGGCCGGGAACACTGCAGCCACCTACGCCCGACGCTTCGGCGCGACGGTCACCATGATCGAGCGCGACGTCGTCGGCGGGGCCGCCCACCTCTGGGACTGCATCCCGTCGAAGACGATGATCGCGACGGGTGGGGCGATGGCGTTCATGCGCCGCTCGACCGGGATGGGCCTCGAGCAGGCCCGCGCCGAGGTCGACACCAACGCGCTGCGCGCCCGCATCGAGGGCATCAAGGAGCACCTGCGCCAGGGCACCACGAGCCTGCTGGAGAGCCAGGGCGTGGAGCTGATCCGCGGCACCGGCCGCTTCGTCAGCCCGCACGAGGTCGAGGTCGAGACCGTCGAGGGCACGCGGCGCATCCCCTTCGACGTCGCCCTGATCGCCACCGGGTCACGGCCGCGCATCCCCGACTGGTGCACCCCCGACGGCGACCGCATTCTCACGACCAGGGACTGCTACCCGCCCAAGGAGTTCCCCGAGTCGGTCACGATCGTCGGCTCCGGCGTCACCGGCGTCGAGTTCGTGCACATGTTCGCCTCGTTCGGGGCCAAGGTGACCCTCGTCGTGTCACGCCAGCAGGTGCTCCCGGGCAAGGACCCCGAGGTCGCCGCCGTGTTGGAGGAGGACTTCCTGCGCCGCGGCGTGAGCCTGCTGAAGGGGGCGCGGGCAACCGCCATCGAGCGCGACCCGGACACCGGCGGGGTGGTGGTGCGCTGCAACGACGGGCGCGTCGTGCACTCGACGCACGCCGTGCTGGCGATCGGCTCGGTCCCCAACAGCGACGACCTCGGCCTGGAGAACGCGGGGGTCGTCACCGACGAGAACGGCTACATCCCGATCGACCACAACTGCGTCACGAACGTGCCGCACATCTACGCCGCCGGTGACGTCAGCGGGAAGCTCCCGCTGTCCTCGGTCGCCGCCATGCAGGGGCGCAAGATCGCCGAGCGGATGATGGGCCTGCACAACCGCGAGCACCGTCACCTCGACTACGACAAGGCGGCCTCGGCGATCTTCACCGAGCCGGAGATCGCCGACGTCGGCCTCGCCGAGGCCGAGGCGTTCGCGTCCGGCCGCAAGATCCGCGTCACCAAGGTCCCGTTCACGGCGAGCGCCAAGGCGCTCATCAACAACGACTCGCGCGGGTTCGTGAAGATCATCTCCGACCCGGCCACGGGCGTCGTGCTCGGCGGCTCGATCGTCGGCCGCCACGCCGCCGAGCTGATCTCGGTGATCGCCCTCGCCGTGACGGCGAACCTGCGCGTGCACGACATCGTCGAGAGCCTCCTGGTGCACCCCGCGCTGAGCGAGGCGCTGGCCGAGGCCGCGGAGTAGCGGCGTGGCGCGCGGCGTGCTCAGGCCGCGGCGCGCCCGAACGCGCGCCGCGCGTGCTCGAGGAACGCGCCGAGCGCGGGGTTCGCCCGGGGGCGCCAGACGAGGGCGAGGCCGGCGGTCTCGCGCACGTCGTCGAGGCGGCGGGCGACCAGGCCGGTGTCGGGGGTGATCATCGACTCGGCGAGGATCGCCACACCGAGGCCGCGCTGGGCGAGCTCGATGACCGAGTCGGGGGCGCTGGCCTCGAGGGCGACGTCGGGCTGCACCCCGGCACGTGCGCAGGCCTGGTCGAACACGGCGCGGATGCCGGTGCCGACGGGGAGGCAGACGAGCCGGGCCGTGCACGCCGTGGCGAGGGTGAGCCGGCGGCGCCGGGTGAGTGGGTGATCGGGCCGGGCGGCGGCGACGAGGCGGTCGCTCAGGATCGGCAGCGCCTCGAGCCCCTCGGGCACCGCCGGGGCGCCGATCAGCGCGACGTCGGTCGTGCCGGCACGGACCTGTGCGGTGAGGACGTCGGACCCGGCCTCGAACAGGGTGACGTCGACGTTCGGGTGGGCGTCGTGGAACCCGGCCAGGGCGTCGAACAGCGGCGTGATCCGGCACCCGGTGATCATCCCGATCGAGAGCGTGCCCGTCAGCAGCCCGCGGACCTCGTCGACGGCACGCCGCAGTGCATCGGCGGCGGCGAGCGCGTCGCGGGCGTGGTCGATCGCGGCGCGCCCGGCCGGGGTGAGGGTGGCGACACGGCCGGAGCGGTCGATCAGCTCGGCGCCGAGCTCGCGCTCGAGCTGGCGGATCTGGGCGCTGATGCCGGGTTGGCTCACGTGCACGCGGGCCGCGGCGCGCGTGAAGTTGCCCGTCTCGGCGACCGCCACCAGGTACGCGAGCTGTCGCAGCTCCATAACCCTGAATTCTAGGAACGAGAAGGAGCATCTGTTGGACTGATGGCCAACGGTGCGCGCAGGCTGGCTCCATGGACACCACCGAGCGCATCGACACCTCCCGCCGCGATCCGACGAAGGCCTGGACGCCCGAGGATCTCACCCGCCTGTTCGTCGAGCGCGCCAACGCCGGCGACGCGGACGGTCTCGCCGACCTCTACGAGGAGGAGGCCGTGATGGCCTATCCGCCGGGTGCGACCACGGTCGGGCGCGCCGCGATCCGCGAGCTGTGGTCGCAGATCCTCGCCCAGCGGCCGCAGTTCCAGCCCGAAGAGCCCCGGCCCACGCTGATCAGCGGCGACCTCGCCCTCACCACCACGGTGGCGCGCGACGGCACCGGCGCACGCGCCCAGGTCGTCCGGCGCCAGCCCGACGGCTCGTGGCGGCGCGTGCTCGACCAGCCGGAGCTGTTCAGCCGCCCCGAGTGACGGTCGCGCGGGCCGTCACTCGATGACGGCGACGACGTCGCCGCCACCGACCGCCTGGCCGGGGGACACCCTGATCTCCTTGACCGTGCCGGCCTTCTCGGCGGAGATCTGGTTCTCCATCTTCATCGCCTCGAGGACGACGATCCCGTCGCCGACCTCGACCTGCTGACCGACCTCGACCAGCACCTTGACGATCGTGCCCTGCATCGGCACGGTGACCTCACCGCTGCCGGCCGCACCGCCGCCAGCACCGCCATGGCTCGCGGACGCCCGCCGCGGCTTGCGCGCCTTGGGCGCCGACGCGACCGCCGCGCCCGCCGACTCGGGCACCCAGATGCTCACGTCGAAGCGCTTGCCGTTGACCTCGACGGTCGTGCGCTTGCGCACGAGCGGCTCGGGCTCGGCGCCGTCCTCGGCCGGCTGCGTCGGTGCGGCCGGCGGGGCGATGGCGGACAGGTCGAGGCGCTCCTCGACCCACTTCGTCGAGTGCTCGACGTTCTGGAAGTCGGGGTGACGGAGAATGGCGAGGTCGGCAGGGATCGTCGTGGCGACGCCCTCGACCCGCATCTCCTCCAGCGCGCGGATCGTGCGGGCGATCGCCGTCGGGCGGTCCTTGCCCCACACGATCAACTTGCCGATGAGGTTGTCGTAGAACTGACTGACCTCGTCACCCTCCTCGTACCCGCTGTCGTAGCGGATGCCGAAGCCGTCGGGCACGGTCAGCTTGGTGATCCGCCCCGGCGTCGGCAGGAACCGGCCGCCGGTCGGGTCCTCGGCGTTGATGCGGACCTCGATGCCGTGGCCGCGCTGCAGGGCGCGGATCTCTTCCTGCGTCATCGGCAGGGGCTCGCCGGACGCGACACGGATCTGCCACTCGACGAGGTCGATGCCGGTGATCACCTCGGTCACCGGGTGCTCGACCTGCAGGCGGGTGTTCATCTCCAGGAAGTAGAACTCGCCGTCCTGGTAGATGAACTCGACGGTGCCGGCGTTGAAGTAGCCGACCGCCTTGGCGGCCTTCACCGCCGCCTCGCCCATCGCCTCCTCGACACCCGGCGGCAGGCCCGGCGCCGGGGCCTCCTCGATCAGCTTCTGGTGGCGGCGCTGCGCCGAGCAGTCGCGGGTCGACACCCACACGACGTTGCCCTGCTTGTCGCCGACCACCTGCACCTCGACGTGGCGCGGCCACGTCAGGTACCTCTCGACGTACACCTCGTCGCGGCCGAAGAAGTTCTTCGCCTCGCGCTGGGCGCTGGCCATCGCCTCCTCGACCTCGGCCGCGGAGCTCACGACCTTCATGCCCCGGCCGCCGCCGCCGAAGGCCGCCTTGATCGCCACCGGCCAGCCGTGCTCCTCGCCGAACGCGCGGATCTCGTCGGGGGACGTGGCGAACTCCGTCGTGCCCGGCACGATCGGCGCCCCGCCGCGGATCGCCGCCTTGCGGCTGGAGACCTTGTCGCCCATCTCCACGATCGCCTCGGGCGGCGGGCCGATGAACGTGACCCCCATGTCGGTGATCGCGCGCGCGAAGTCGGCGTTCTCGCTGAAGAAGCCGTACCCGGGGTGCACGCCGTCGGCGCCGCTCTTGCGGATGGCGTCGAGGATCGCGTCGGTGTTCAGGTAGCTCTCCGCGGCCGTCTGCCCACCCAGCGCGTAAGCCTCGTCGGCGAGGCGGACGTGGAGCGCGTTGCGGTCGAGCTCGGAGTACACCGCCACCGTCGCGATGCCCAGCTCCCGGGCGGCGCGGATCACGCGCACGGCGATCTCACCGCGGTTGGCGATCAGGATCTTCTTCAGCACGGGTGCCAATGTACGTGGCGTGGACTCGCGCGGCCCCAACGCACAGGCGGGAGCGGACGTCACGTTCCCCATGGGGTGGACCGTCACCCACGTCGCCGAGACCGGCAGCACCAACGCCGACCTCCTGGCGACGGCGGCCGATCGCCCCGACCGCAGCGTGCTCGTCGCCGATCACCAGACGGCGGGCCGGGGCCGGCTGGACCGCCGCTGGGAGGCGCCGCCGGGGGCGAACCTGCTGGTCTCGCTGCTCTTCCGCGACGTGCCGCCGGCGCCGGGGGAGCTGGTGCGCCGCGTGGCCCTGGCCGCGGTGGACGCCTGCCGCGAGCTGGCCGGCGTCACCGTCACCCTCAAGTGGCCCAACGACCTGCTGCTCGGGGACCGCAAGCTCGCCGGGATCCTCGCCGAGCGCAACGGTGCGGGCGACGTCGTCGTGGGCCTCGGCCTCAACGTCCGCTGGGCGCCGGAGGGTGCCGCCTGCCTCGCCGACGTCACCGACGACCCGGCGGTCACGCCGTTGACGCTGCTCGCCTCCCTGCTCGCGGCCTACGACCGCTTGCCCGCCGACGTCTTCCCGCGCTACCGGGAGGCACTCGGCACGCTCGGGCGGCGGGTCCGCGTCGAGCTGCCGAACGGCGTCGTCGAGGGCACCGCCACGGACGTCGAGCCCGACGGGCGGCTCGTCGTCGTCGACACCTGCGCGATGACCCACCGGCTGGCCGTGGGCGACGTCGTCCACCTGCGCTCGGCCTGAGTGCCGTGAGCAGCGGTGCTCGGCTCGGTAGCCTCGCGCGCCGTGCCCGGAAGCCGACTGCGTCGTCCGCCTGCAGCGCTGTCGCTCGGGCTCGCCGTCCTCGTGGGCGTCGCGGGCAGCGCCGGGGTGCTCGTGTCGGCCAAGGATCGCACGGACTCGGTCACCCGGGTCGAGGGCGTCGTCGAGGCGCTCGAGCAGCAGGCCAACGACGCGCCGGCCGAGAACTACCTGCTCGTCGGCTCCGACTCGCGCGAGGGCATCGCCGAGGACGACCCGAACGCGGCGGCCATCGGCAGCACCGACGACGTCGTCAACCGGCGCAGCGACACGATCATGATCCTGCGCCGCGAGCGCAACGGCGGCGCCGCCCTGCTGAGCATCCCGCGCGACCTGTGGGTGGAGATCGCCGGCACCGGGCGCGAGGCGAAGATCAACGCCGCGTTCAACGACGGCGCGACCCGGCTCGCCGCCACGATCTCCGCCGAGCTGGGCATCCCGATCCACCACTACGTGGAGATCGACTTCGCCGGGTTCCAGCGGCTCGTCGACCAGATCGGCGGCGTGGAGATCTGCACGATGTACGCGGTGCAGGACCTCCACTCCGGCCTGCGCCTCGACCCCGGCTGCCAGGTCCTCGACGGCTCGATGGCGCTCGCCTACGCCCGCAGCCGCTACTACGAGGAGTGGATCGACGGGGAGTGGAAGCGCGACGGCACCGCCGACCTCGGTCGCATCCAGCGCCAGCAGCACTTCATCCGCACCGCGACGGAGAAGCTGCTCGCCACGGTGGAGTCCGACCCGTTCAAGGTCGGGGAGCTGATCGAGGCGGCCATCGGTGCCGTGGCGGTCGACGAGAACCTGGACCCGGTGAAGGCGGCGTCCGCGCTGCGCCAGGCGGCGGCCAACGGGCTCGTGACCTACAGCCTCCCTGTCGACTTCGCCGAGCACCGGGGCCAGTCGGCACTCGACCTGCGCGTCGAGGAGGCCCAGCCGATCCTCGACTACTTCCGGGGCGTCGGGCCGCTGCCACCACCCCCCGAGACGACGACGCCGACCTCGAACTGAGATGAAGGCGCTGATCCTGGCCGGTGGCGCCGGCACCCGACTGCGGCCGATCACCTACACCCGCGCCAAGCAGCTCGTGCCGGTGGCGAACACGCCGATCCTGTTCTACGGCATCGAGGCGATGGTGGCCGCCGGGATCACCGACATCGGCGTGATCATCGGGGACACGGGCGACGAGGTCCGCGAGGCCGTCGGCGACGGCAGCCGCTTCGGCGCCACGATCACCTACATCCCCCAGGAGGCGCCGCTCGGCCTCGCCCACTGCGTGCTCATCGCCCGCGACTTCCTCGGCGACGAGGACTTCGTCATGTACCTCGGCGACAACCTGCTCGAGCAGGACCTCGCCGCGTTCGTCGAGGCATTCGAGGAGGCCCGGGCCGGGGACGACCCGCCCGTCGCGCAGATCCTCCTCAAGCAGGTGCCCGACCCGCACCGCTTCGGCATCGCCGCGCTCGACGAGCACGGCAACGTCGTGTCGCTCGTGGAGAAGCCCGCGGACCCGCCGTCGGATCTCGCGCTCGTCGGCGTGTACCTGTTCGACAAGACGATCCACGAGGCGGTCCGGGCGATCAGGCCGTCGGCCCGTGGCGAGCTGGAGATCACCGACGCCATCCAGTGGCTGATCGACACCGGTCACCGCGTCCGCACCGAGCTGCTCACCGGCTGGTGGATCGACACCGGCAAGCTCACGCCGCTGCTCGAGGCCAACCGCCTGCTGCTCGAGAAGCTGGAGACACGCGTCGAGGGCAGCGTGGACGACCGCTCCACGCTCGACGGGCGCGTCGTCGTCGAGGCCGGGGCGGAGATCGTGAACTCGCGGGTGCGCGGCCCGGTCGCCATCGCCGCCGGCACGCGGATCGTGGACAGCTTCATCGGCCCGTTCACGGCGATCGGAGCGCACTGCGAGATCCTCAACAGCGAGATCGAGCACTCGGTCGTGATGGAACGCTCGATCGTGCAGGACATCCCCCGGCTCGAGGACAGCCTGATCGGCCGTGACGCGGTGGTGCGCCGCTCGCAGCAGCGGCCGCGGGCACTGCGGTTGATGGTCGGCGACCACTGCCAGATCGACGTGGAGTGACCATGCGACAGCTCGTCACCGGGGGCGCCGGCTTCATCGGGGCGAACTACGTGCGCCACGTCCTCGCCCACACCGACGACACCGTCACGGTGCTCGACAAGCTGACCTACGCGGCGAACACGGCGTCCCTCGAGGGGTTGCCCGAGGACCGCTTCCGGCTCGTGCAGGGCGACGTGTGCGACGCCGAGCTCGTCGACCGCCTCGTCGCCGAGCACGACGCCGTCGTCCACTTCGCCGCCGAGTCGCACAACGACAACTCGCTCGCCGATCCGTCACCGTTCGTGCAGACCAACGTCGTCGGGACGTACACGCTGCTCGAGGCCGTGCGCGCCCACGACCGGCGCTTCCACCACATCTCGACCGACGAGGTCTACGGCGACCTCGAGCTCGACGACCCGGCGCGCTTCACCGAGACCACGCCGTACAACCCGTCGAGCCCCTACTCGGCGACGAAGGCGAGCTCCGACCTGCTCGTGCGGGCATGGGTCCGTTCCTTCGGGGTGCGGGCCACGATCAGCAACTGCTCCAACAACTACGGGCCCTACCAGCACGTCGAGAAGTTCATCCCGCGGCAGATCACGAACATCATCGACGGGATCAGGCCGCGGCTGTACGGCGAGGGCAGGAACGTCCGGGACTGGATCCACGTCGACGACCACAGTGCCGCCGTGTTGTTGATCCTGCAACGAGGTCGGATCGGCGAGACGTACCTGATCGGTGCGGACGGCGAGCGCAGCAACCGCGAGGTCGTGGAGATGATCCTCGAACAGATGGGCTGGTCGCGCGACGACTACGACCTCGTGCCGGACCGGCCCGGCCACGACCTGCGCTACGCGATCGACGCGACGAAGCTGCGCGAGGAGCTCGGGTGGCGGCCGCGCTTCGCCGACTTCCGCGAGGGCCTCGCCGCGACGATCGGCTGGTACCGGGCCAACGAGGCGTGGTGGCGCCCGCAGAAGGCGGCCACCGAGGCGAAGTACGCGCGCACCGGCCAGTGAGGACCTGCTGATGCGGATGCTCGTGACGGGCGCGGCCGGCCAGCTCGGCAGCGACGTGGTCGCGGCGGCGCGCGCCGCCGGCGACGAGGTCGCCGCCGCGGACCACGCGACGCTCGACGTCACCGACCGCGACGCGGTGCTCGGCGCGATCACGACGTGGCGGCCCGAGGCCGTCGTGCACTGCGCGGCGTGGACCGCCGTCGACGACTGCGAGCAGGACCCGGCCCGCGCGTTCACCGCCAACGCGCTCGCCGTGCGCTGGGTGGCCGAGGCGTGCGACCGAGTCGGCGCGCACCTCGTGCACGTGTCGACGGACTACGTGTTCGACGGCGCGCTCGACCGGCCCTACCACGAGTGGGACGCGACCGGGCCCCTCTCGGTGTACGGGGCGTCCAAGCTCGCGGGGGAGCGCGAGGCGCTCGCCCTCGGACCGCACGCCGCGGTCGTACGGACGTCGTGGGTGTGCGGCGCGCACGGGCCGAACATCGTCGCCACGGTGCTGCGCCTCGCCGCGGAGCGCCACGGCGAGGCTGGCTCGCTCGCCTTCGTCGACGACCAGCGCGGGCAACCGACCTTCAGCGCCGACCTGGCACCGCTCCTGCGCCGGATCGCGCTCGAGCGGCGCTCGGGGACCATCCACGCGACGAACCAGGGGCCGGTGAGCTGGTACGAGCTCGTCCGGGAGGTGCTCGCCGCGGCCGGCCACGACCCCGGCATGGTGCGCCCGATCACGACCGCCGAGCTGGATCCGCCGCGTGCCGCCCGACGCCCGGCGAACAGCGTGCTCGACAACGCCGTGCTGCGTGCCGCCGGGGTGCCGCTGCTGCGCGACTTCCGCGACGGCCCGCTCCAGGAGCTCGTCGCCCGTCTGCGCGGCTGAGCCGGCGTCACGGCTGCAGGACCGGGTCCTCGAGGGCCCGGGCCGTGAGCTCGCCGCGGTTGCGCACGCCGAGCTTGCGGAAGATCGTCGACAGGTGCGCCTCGATCGTGCGCGGCGAGATGAACAGCTTCGCGGCCACCTCGCGCGTCGAGGCACCACCGACGACGAGGCGAGCGATCTGCAGCTCGTGCGGCGTGAGCAGGCGGTGGGCGACGACATCGCCCTTCACCCGCCCGCCTGCGGCCCGTGCCTCGGACCGGGCGCGGTCGGCGAACGACGTCGCACCGACCGTCTCGAACAGCTCGACCGCCGTCGCGAGCTGCCGGCGCGCCTCGGCCCGCCGCCGTGCCCGGCGCAGCTGCTCGCCCCACGCGAGCCGGGCACGTCCCTCGGCGAAGCGGTTGCCCTCGGCCGCCGCCTCCTCGATCGAGCGGGCGAACGCGGCGTGCGCCTCGGCCGGGTCCTCGCTGACGAACCCCAACGCCCGGTCGTACTCGTACCTGGGCAGCGCGACGGGGCGTTCGGCCTCGAGCCGAGCGAGGACCGCCGCACCCTCCTCGCGCCGGCCGGACTTGGCCAGCGCCTCGACCCACTCGGTCTCCCACCGCACGAACCCACGGCCGAGCGGCAGCTCCGCCGCGATCTGCTCGTACAGGCCGAGGGCGTCGTCCAGGCGACCCTCGTTGAGCGCGAGGTACGCCAGGCTGATCGGCCCGAGGATCCGGCGTTCGAGCGCCTCGACCGACGCCAGCAGGGTGGCCGCCTGCTCGCAGCGCTCCCGGTCCCCGATCACCGCCGAGGCGAGGCCGAGCGCACTCGCCGCGAGCGCCACCTGGTCGGTGGTGCCGAGCTGCTGGGCGAGCGTGAGCGCCTCGATCCCCGACGCCAGCGCGGTGGGGAACGACCGCCCGTAGTGCGCCATCGCCAGCGCGGCGAGGACGTCGACCAGCGGGCGGACCGCGCCGCGCGTGCGCAGGTCCGCTTCCAGCTCGGTGAGCAGCTGGATGGACGCATCCGTGCGCCGCAGGTAGCCGAGCGCCGGCGCGACGATACCGAGCAGGAACCCGGCGTCCTCGGCGGGGCGGTCCGGTCCGACGAGCTCGTGGTAGCGATCGAACAGCTCGTCGCCGCCGGGCTCGCCGCGCACGAGCCGGGCGCCACCGCAGGCGATGTCCACGCGCCGCTGGCGGTCCTCGTCCAAGCGGTCCCGCAGCGTGACGAGCTCGTCGACCGTCGCCAGGATCTCGGCGAGCGCGCCGTCGTCGATCGCCCGTTCGATCGAGTCGAGCATCAGGTCGGCGGCGAGGGCCGGATCGTCCTCGACGACCTGCGCGGCTGCCTCGCGGAGCTGAGCCGCCGCGTTCGCGGCGCCGCCGGCCGACAGTGGCAGGCGGCAGCGCAGGCGCAGCCGCTCCGTTCGCTCCACCGGATCGTCGGGCGCGGACTCGGCGAGCGTCTCGGCCCGGTCGAGCAGCGCGGCGGCCTCCCGGATCCGCCCGGCGTCGAGCTCGGCACCGGCGGCGAGGCGCAACCGCCGGGCACGCCCTGCGTCATCCGGCGACAGCCGGCTCGCCGCCTCCCACGTGCGCGCCGCCAGGTCGGGGGCGCCGAGGTGGACCGTCATCGCCGCGGCCGCGTCCAGCGCGGCGGCGATCTCCTCGTCGGGTCCGAGCGCCGAACGGGCGAGGTGCCAGGCGCGGGTGGGGGAGCGCTCCGGCAGGGTCGACGCGAGCGCCCGGTGCGCCGCCCGCCGTGCCGAGCGCGAGGCACCGTGATAGGTCGCCGAGCGGATCAACGGGTGCCGGAAGCGGAGCTGCTCGCCCTCCATCACCAGCACGCCGCGCTCGAACGCCGGGTCGAGTGCATCGCGGTCGTGGCCCGCGGCCACGACCGCGTGCATGATCCGCTCGGCGTTGCGGTCCGGGTCGGAGGCCACCACCACGAGCGCGGCGCGCGTGGCCGCCGGGAGGCGCTCGAGCACCAGCTCGGCCATGCGCATCCCGCTGTCGCCGATCGGCAGCGGGTCGGGCAGCACCGCGTGACCTGCCTTCTCGGCGTCGGTGAGGAGGTTCGCCGCCTCGACGAGCACGAGCGGGTTGCCGGCTCCCGCCAGCACGAGCCGGCGGCGGACCTCGGGGCTCGACACGCCGAGGTCCGCCAGCAGCTGGTCGGCGATCTCGTCGCACAGGCCGTCGACGGCGATCGCCTCGCCGAGGTCGATCGGGTCGGCGTCCGCCCGCCGGGACGCGATCAACGTGATGCACTCCGGCTCGATGTGCTCGGCGAGGTACGCGAGCACCTGGCGCGACGGCAGATCGACCCACGGCAGGTCGTCGACCGCGACGAGCAGCGGCGCACCTTCCTCGGCGAGCACGTCGCGCGTCGCGACGGCGACGGCGAAGGGCTCCACGGCGGCACCGCCGCTGGCCAGCGCGAGGGCGCCGAGGATGGCACCGGCGCGGGCCTCCGGCAGCGCGTCGATCCGGTCGAGGCGCTCGGCGAGGAGCTCGGCGAGCCCGGACCACGCCATCTCGACCTCGGCCTCCAGGCCGCGCAACCGGATGACGCGCACCTCCGGGGACACCTCCGGCGCCCGGCGGACGACCTCGTCCAGGACCGACGTCTTGCCGATCCCGGCCGGGCCCACCAGCGTGTACGCCGACCCGTGGCCACGGGCGGCCTCGGCGACGGCCTCGAGGAGCCGCTGCACGAGCTCGTCCCTGCCGCGCAGTGGAGCGGGTCGGGGGACGTGCAGTGAGCGTGGGCGGTCTGCGGGCTCGGTCGACATCCGGTGCACCGCGGGCTGACGGGGCGGTCCATCTCCGCGGTTCCGAGGCAGCGTAGCCGCAGGTCAGCGAGGCCCCGGCCCCTAGCCTCCTCCGTCCGTGGGATTCACGCGCGCTGAGCTGGAGGCCTTCCGCGACACCGTCGTCCCCGATCTCGTGGGGCCCGGCCTGCGCTTGCTGTTCGTCGGCATCAACCCGGGGCTGTGGACCGCGGCGACGCAGACCCACTTCGCCCACCCGGGCAACCGCTTCTACCCGGCCCTGCGGCGGGCGGGGGTGATCGAGCGCGACATCGACCGCGGGCGGGGGATGGACGACGAGGACCGCGCCTACCTGATCGGCCGGGGCATCGGGATCACGAACCTCGTCGCCAGGGCCACGCCACGGGCGTCGGAGCTGACGAACGAGGAGCTGCGCGCCGGCGCCGAGCGCCTCGTCGCGTTCGTCGCCGAGCACCGGCCGCGTGTGGTCGCGATCGCCGGGGTGACCGCGTATCGCCAGGCCTTCGGCGTGCCCCGCGCCACGCTCGGCCACCAGGCCCACGACCTCGCCGGTGCCGAGCTGTGGATCGTGCCCAACCCCAGCGGGCTCAACGCGCACGAGACGATCGACACGCTGGCGGCCGCCTACCGGGCACCAGCGGTCGCCGCGGGCATCGTCCCGCCGTGACTCAGCGCGGCGGCCGCTCGGCTTCCTCGCGGTTGGCGAGGTACCAGTCGATCGTGGCCCGCAAGCCCTCGTCGAACGGCGTGCGCGCCCGCCACCCGAGCACGCGCTCGGCGCGCGACGCGTCGACGCGCCGCCGCGGCTGCCCGTCGGGCTTCGTCGGGTCCCAGCGCAGCTCCCCGCGGAAGCCCGTGAGCCGGGCGATCGTCTCGACCGTCTCGCGGATCGTCACCTCGTGATCCGTGCCGAGGTTGATCGGCTCGGGGATCGAGCCCTCCGGCACCTCACGGGTCGCCGCGATCGCGATCGCCTCGGCCGCGTCGTCCACGTACAGGTACTCGCGGCTCGCCGTGCCGGTGCCCCACACGTCGATCTTGTCCTCGCCGCGCTCGTTGGCGTCGACGCACTTCTTGATCAGCGCCGGGATCACGTGCGACACGGACGGGTGGAACTTGTCACCGGGCCCGTAGAGGTTCGTCGGGATGAGGTACGTGAACCGCTGGCCGTACTGCGCCGCGTTCACCTGGGCGTGCACGAGATGGGCCTTCTTCGCCAGGCCGTACGGTGCGTTGGTCTCCTCCGGGTAGCCGTCCCACAGGCTCTCCTCGCGGAACGGCACCGGCGTGTACTTGGGGTACGAGCACACGGTGCCGACGAGCACGGTGTGGCGCACGCTCGGCGCGGTGCGGGCGGCCTCGATCACGTAGGTGCCCATCAGCAGGTTCGCCAGGTACAGCGGCGCCGGCTCGGCCTGGTTGAAGCCGATCCCACCGACACGCGCCGCGAGGTGCACGACCGTGTCGGGGCGGTGCTCGGCGAGCATCGCCTCGGCGGCGCCGGGCACGGTGAGGTCGTACTCGCTGCTGCGCGGGGCGACCACCTCGAGGCCACGGGCGCGCAGCTTGGCGACGACGTGCCGGCCGAGGAACCCCGATCCACCGGTGACGAGGACACGCGCGGGCGACACGGACGGATCGGGCATGCGGTCGAGGATAGGAGCCGGCCCGCCATGATGGGCGTCGTGCGCGTCGCCTACACCCTCGAGCAGTGCTGGCACGACGCACCCGGTGGGACGGCCGTCGCGGCGATCGAGATCGCCCGCCGGCTGGCGCCGCGGCCAGACGTCACGTTGATCGGCGTGGCCGGCCGGCACCCGTCCGCGCCGCCCGCGGACTGGCGGCCGCCCATCCCCGTCGCCCAGCTGCCCCTGCCACGGCCGCTGCTGTACGAGGCATGGCTGCGGCTGCGCCGACCGCGCGTCGAGCGGGTCACGGGCCCCGTGGACGTGGCGCACGCCACGGGGCTCGTGCCGTGCGCGACGCGCGCACCGCTCGTCGTGACGGTGCACGACGTGGCGTGGGTCCACGAGCCGGGCCGCTACACCCGCCAGGGTGTGCGGGTGATGCGCCGCAGCCTCGAGGTCATCCGCGACACCGCTGCCGTCGTCATCACCTCGAGCGAGGCGAGCCGGCGTGACCTGCTCGCCGCCGGCATCGACGCGGCGCGTCTGCGGATCGTGCCCCTGGGTGTCGACCACCGCCCCGCGGACGCCGCGGCCGTGGCCGAGGTGCGCCGGCGCTACGCGCTGCCCGAGCGGTTCGTCCTCTTCGTCGGCACGCACGAGCCGCGCAAGAACCTGCGCCGCCTCGCCGCCGCCGTGCCGCGTGCCGCGTGCCGCCTGCCGCTCGTGATCGCCGGCCCGGCCGGCTGGGGAGACGCGACCGAGGGCATCGACGACGCGGCGCGGTTCCTCGGGTTCGTGCCGGGTGGCGACCTCCCCGCCCTGTACGCCGCGGCGACGGTGTTCGCCTACCCGAGCGAGGCCGAGGGCTTCGGCCTCCCCGTGTTGGAGGCGATGGCGCAGGGCACGCCGGTCGTGACGAGCAAGGGCACGTCCACCGAGGAGGTCGCCGGCGGGGCGGCGGTGCTCGTCGACCCCTTCGACGTCGACGCCATCGCAGCCGGGCTCGACGAGGCGGTGGCGCGCGCCGACGAGCTCGCTGGCGCCGGCCGGCGCCGGGCCGCGACCATGACGTGGGATGCGGCCGCAGCACGCACGATGGAGGTCTACGACGAGGTGAGCAGGTAGCGATGGCAGGTGATCCGCTGCGCGTCGGGGTGAACCTGCTCTGGTGCCTGCCCGGTGTCGTCGGCGGCTCCGAGGAGTACGTCGAGCGGCAGCTGCTCGGCCTGCACGCGGTCGCCCCGGAGATCGACACGACGCTGTACGTCGTGCCCGGGTTCGCCGCCGCGCACCCGGAGCTGGCCGCCTGCCACGAGCTCGTGGTCAGCTCGCTCGACTCGCGCCGGCGCAGCAGGCGCGTGCTGTACGAGGCGACGTGGCTGCCGCCGCGGTTGCAGCGCGTCGACGTCGTGCACCACGCCGGGGGCACCGTCCCGCCACGCTCGCCGCGCCCAGTGCTGCTGACGATCCACGACGTGCAGTACCGCACGTTCCCGCAGTACCACTCACCGTTGAAGCTGCAGTACCTGCGCATCGCCGTGCCGCACGCCGTGCGGGCGGCGACGGTGGTGGCGGTGCCCAGCGAGTACGTGCGCGGGACGGTGATCGACGGGTTCGGGATCGACCCCGACCGGGTGGTGGTCGTGCCCCACGGCGTCGACACCCCCGAGACGTTCACGCCGGTCGAGGAGCTGCGCGAGCGCTACGGGATCGGCGACCGCCGCTACGTCGTGTACCCGGCGATCACGCACCCGCACAAGCAGCACCGCTTCCTCCTCGATTTGCTCGCCGGCCCGTGGTCGGATCCCGATCTCGTGCTCGTCCTGCTCGGCGGGCGCGGGCGCGCCGAGGACGACGTCGCCGCGGCGATCGCCGCGTTGGACCTCGGGCCGCGGGTGATCCGTCCCGGGCGGGTGCCGGCTGCGGACCGTGACGGGCTCATCGCCGGGGCGGAGGCGCTCGTGTTCCCCTCCGAGTACGAGGGCTTCGGCGCCCCGGTGCTCGAGGCGATGGCGCTCGGCACGCCGGTCGTGTGCAGCGACCGCGCCGCACTGCCGGAGGTCGCCGGTGACGCCGCGCTCGTGCGCCCGCTCGACCAGGACGCCTGGGCCGGGGTGCTCGACGAGCTGGACCGTGAGGCGCTCGCCGCAGCCGGACGTGCCCGCGCCGCGCGGTTCAGCGTGGCCGCATCCGGCGCCGCGCTGGCCGCTGCCTACCGGCGGTGCCTGGAGGTCGTGCCGCGCCAGGTGAAGCGAACGCGCCCGAGCCCGGAGACCGCAGGTGGCTGAGGCGCACGACGACCGTCCGCTGCGGATCGTCGTGCTCGGCCCGCACTTCGAACCGGACACCGCGCCGACCGGCCGCGTGCTGTCGCAGCTGGTGCACGAGCTCGCTGCTCGCGGCCACGAGCTGCACGTCGTCGCCGCGCTGCCGTGGTACCGCCGCCACGCCATCGAGCCGGGCTGGGAGGGGCGCCTGCTGCGGCGTGAGGTCACACCCTGGGGCACGATCCGGCGCGTCCACCCGTTCCCCGGTGGTGACAAGCGCGACCTCGTGCGGCGGGCCGCGGGGTTCGTCGGCTTCTCGGTGCTCGCCGGGTTCGCCGGACTCGTCGCCGGCGGGTTGTTGCAACGCGTCGATGCCGTGCTGGCGATGTCGCCGCCGCTGACGATGGGCGTCACGGGCCGGGCCGTCGCGTGGTCGCACCGCGCGCCGCTGGTGTTCAACATCCAGGACGTGTTCCCCGACGCCGCCGTGGAGACCGGGGCGATCACCAACCGCCACGTGATCCGCGTCGCGTCGTGGCTGGAGCGGCTCAGCTACCACCTCGCCGACGCCGTGACCGTGCTCTCCGACGACCTGCGCGCCAACGTCGCCGGGAAGGTGCCGGCGCACGCCGCCCACGTGCACGTGATCCCGAACTTCGTGGACACCGCGCGGATCGTCCCGTCCGACCGCATGACGCCGTATCGGGCCGAGCTCGGCATCGGCGCGGAGCCGGTGCTGCTGTACGCCGGGAACATCGGCTTCTCGCAGTCGGTGGAGCTGCTGCTGGAGGCGGCCCGGCGGATGCCGCACATCACCGTGCTGATCAACGGCGAGGGCGTCGCCAAGGCGTCGCTCCAGGAGCAGGCCGCCGGCCTGCCGAACGTGCGCTTCGGCACGTACGTCCCCGAGGAGCGCCTCAACGAGCTCCTGGCCACGGGCGACGTCCACGCCGTGCCGCTCAAGCGCGGCCTCGCCAAGGTCAGCGTGCCCTCGAAGACCTACTCGATCCTCGCTGCCGGGCGCCCGGTCGTGGCGGCGATCGATCCGGGCACCGAGATCCCGCGGCTGCTCGACGCCTCGGGCGCCGGCATCGCCGTGCCGCCGGACGACCCCGACGCGTTCTGCGCGGCGGTGGCCCGCCTCGTCGACGACCTGCCCGCGGCGGCGGCGATGGGACGGCGCGGGCGCGAGTGGGTGGTGGGCGCCGCCTCACCCGCCGCGGTCGCCGGGGCCTACGAGACGCTCCTGCGCTCACCGGGTAGCCTCCACGCGCCGTGAGACCGGGGTCGCGCCGCTGATGCACGCCGTCGTCCTGGTGGGCGGGTTCGGCACGCGCCTGCGCCCGCTGACCAACACCGTGCCCAAGTCGATGCTGCCGGTCGCCCACGTGCCGCTCATCGTGCGCCACATCGGCCAGCTCGAGCGCGGCGGCGTCGACCACGTCACGCTCGCCCTCGGCTTCCTGCCCGAGCCGTTCGTCGAGGCGTTCCCCGACGGGCGCTGCGGCGGCGTGCGCCTCGACTACGCCATCGAACCCGAGCCGCTCGACACCGCCGGCGCGGTGCGCTTCGCCGCCGAGCACGCCGGGATCGACGAGACCTTCGTCGTCACCAACGGTGACGTGCTCACCGACCTGTCGATCGCCGAGCTCGTCGCCACCCACCGCCGTCACGACGCCGAGGCGACGATCCACCTGATCGCCGTCGACGACCCGTCCGCGTTCGGCGTGGTCGAGCGCGAACCGTCGGGGCGGATCGTCCGCTTCGTCGAGAAGCCGGCCCCGGGTACCGAGCCGAGCAACCTGGTCAACGCCGGCACGTACGTGCTCGAGCCGAGCGTGCTCGCACGCATCCCGCAGGGCACGCCCACCTCGATCGAGCGCGTGACGTTCCCGGCGGTCGCCGCCGACGGTCGCTTCTACTCGCTGGCGACCGACGACTACTGGATCGACGCCGGCCGTCCCGAGCTCTACCTGCAGGCCAACCTCGACCTCGTCAACGGCCGGCGTGACGAGGTCTGCGAGCCGATCGCCGCAGGCGCCGTCGTGGCCCCCGACGCCGTGGTGGACGACAGCGTGGTGTGCGCCGGGGCACGCATCGAGGCCGGAGCCCGTGTCACCCGCTCGGTCGTCCTGCCCGCGGCGCGCGTCGGCCCGGGTGCCGTCGTGCAGGACTCGATCGTCGCCGGCACGATCGGCGCGGGCGCCGAGCTCGTTCGCACGGTGGTCGGTGCCGACGCCAAGATTGCCGACGGTGAGCAGCTCCGCGATGCCCGAGTCCCCGTCGGCTGAACCGACCCTGCCCGGTGTCGCGGACGGCGACGAGGCCGACCACTCGGCCACCGAGCCGACCGACGACGCCGCGGTGCCGGGCGCCGCGACCCAGGGCGACGTGGAGGCGGACGTGGAGGCTCACCAGGGCGGTGTGCTGGTGATCGGGGGCGCCGGGTTCGTCGGCTCGCATCTGGTCGACCGGCTGATCGCCGAGGGCCGCCACGTCGACGTCGTCGACGACCTCTCGACCGGCTCGCTCGCCAACCTGGCCGCGGCACGCACGGAGGCGACCCGCCTGGACGTCGGCGAGCTGCACTTCCACACGCTCGACGCGTGCAGCGACGACCTGGCGACGCTGATCTCGCTGCGCCGGCCCCGTGAGATCTACCACCTCGCCCTGGTCACCCGCCGCGAGCTGTCGGCGACGTCGCTCGGGCGGTCGTTCACGTCGATGCTCGGCGTGCTCGAAGCGGCGCGCAAGGCCGGGGCGGCCAAGGTGATCGTGTCGCTGCCGGCGACCGCGCTGTACGGCCAGCCCTCCGGGCGCGACCTGCCGGTGAAGGAGGGCGCGCTCAACCCGCGCGGCGTGCGCGGCGTGGTCGCCAAGGCGATCGTCGACCTGCTCAGCGCGTACCGCGAGGACTGGGGCATCGAGTTCACCGCCCTCGCGCTGGCGTCGGTCTACGGGCCGCGCCAGCGTCCGGACGCCGGGGTCGTCGCCGCACTCGTCGAGGCGGCGAGGACCGGGCGCGCGCCCACGCTGACCGGTGACGGACGCCAGAGCCGCGACTTCGTGTACGTCGACGACGTCGTGGACGCCCTGGTGCGCGCCGGCCAGCGCGGCAGCGGCCTCGTGATCAACATCGGCACCGGCGTGCAGACGTCGCTGCGCGACCTGTGGAAGCTGATCGCCCCGGACGGGCCCGAGCCGGTGTACGCCCCGGCGCGCCCCGACGAGGTGCTGCGCTTCGCCGTGTCGCCCGTGCGCGCCAGGATCCACCTCGCCTGGTCCCCGTGGACCTCGCTCGCCGAGGGCCTCGACGCCCTGCGCTCGCTCTGACGGTGCGCCATCGCGCCCGCAGCCGCCCGATCGCGCATGATCGGCGTGGCCACCGGGTTCGTGTCACCGCAGCCGCGCTCGACGACGCGTGCGGTGACACGAACCGAGTCCGGTTTCAGCGCGCCGCGCCGATCGTCGCCCGGGCCAGGGCAGCGGCGATCTCCGGCGTCGACATCACCGACGGCTGGATGATCGGCTCCACGCCCTCGGCCGCCACCTCACCGGCGAGCGGTTCGTCGACCGGGTCGATCACCAGCCGCGACGCGATCGGCGCGTAGAGGCGGGCGACGCCCACCACGGACGGCTCGTGCCCGAGCTCGGCGAGCATGTGGTCGGCCGGGCCCTTCAGCGCGGCCCCGCCGACGATCGGTGACACCGCGACGACATCCGCCCGCCGGGCCCGTAGCAGGTCCTCGATGCCGGGCAGGGAGCGGATCGGACCGATCGACACGATCGGGTTGGACGGGGCGATCACGACCGTCGCCGCCTCGGAGAGCGCCTCCCGCGTGGCCGGCGTCGGCGCGGCGTCGTCCCCCGCGAAGCGCACCGACCGGACCGGCACGTCGTGGCGCAGGCGCACGAAGTAGTCCTGGAAGGAGACCTCCTCGCCCGACGCCAGCTCGATCATCGTGGCCAGCCGGTCGTCGGTCATCGGCAGCAGGCGGATCGGCACGCCCCAGGCACGGCGGATCTCGTCGGTGACCTCGGTGAGCGTGGCGCCCTCGGCCAGCCGCGCCGTGCGGTACAGGTGCGTGGCGAGGTCCTTGTCGCCGAGGTTGAACCAGGTCGCGGCGGCGCCCGACCCTGGCGGGCGCACCGCCGCGTACCGGGCGAGACCGCCCATCGCCTGCCACGTCTCGCCGGCGAGGCCCCAGCCGCGCTCGGGGTCGATGGCCCCGGCGAGGGTGTACGTGATCGTGTCCAGGTCCGGTGAGATCGACAGCCCGTGCAGCACGGTGTCGTCACCGGTGTTGACGATCGCCACGATCTCCTCGGGCGGCACCACCGCGGCCAGGCCGCGCAGGAACCGGGCCGCGCCGACCCCACCCGACACGACGGCGATCATCGCACCACGTCTCCCTTGGTCATGCAGACCCCAGCATGCCGGATCGTCGGTAGGGTCTCGCCGTTCGACCGTTCCCATGGAGGGCCATGCCTCGCGCGTTCATCACCGGCATCACTGGTCAAGATGGCCAGCACCTGGCCGAGTTCCTGCACCAGCAGGGCTACGACGTCTTCGGCATGGTGAAGGGGCAGAACAACCCGAAGGCCGCGGCGCTCGTCGAGGAGATGCCGTTCGTGGAGCTGATCCCCGGCGACCTGGCGGACCTGCCGTCGCTCGTGGCCGCGCTGGAGATCGCCCAGCCCGACGAGGTCTACAACCTGGGAGCGATCAGCTTCGTCGCGCTGTCGTTCAGCCAGGCCGAGCTCACCGCGAACATCACGGGCCTCGGCGTGCTGCGCATGCTCGAGGCGATCCGCATGGTCGGCGGGACGCAGAACAACCCGATCCGCTTCTACCAGGCGTCGAGCTCGGAGATGTTCGGCAAGGTCCGCGAGACCCCGCAGAACGAGCTGACCCCGTTCCATCCGCGCTCGCCGTACGGCGCGGCCAAGGTGTTCGGCCACGACATCACCGTGAACTACCGCGAGTCCTACGGGCTGTTCGCCTGCTCGGGGATCCTGTTCAACCACGAGGGCCCGCGCCGCGGGATCGAGTTCGCCACGCGCAAGGTCTCCAACGCCGTCGCCCGCATCAAGCTCGGCCTGCAGCACGAGCTGGTGATGGGCACGCTCGACACCAAGCGCGACTGGGGCTACGCGGGTGACTACGTCCGGGCGATGTGGTTGATGCTGCAGCAGGACGAGCCCGACGACTACGTCGTGGCGACGGGGGAGACGCACTCGGTGCAGGAGTTCGTCGAGCGCGCCTTCGCCGAGGCGGGGATCGACGACTGGCAGCGCTACGTTCGCCAGGACCCGAAGTTCTTCCGCCCGGCCGAGGTCGACGTGCTCATCGGCGACGCGACCAAGGCTCGCGAGAAGCTGGGCTGGAAGCCCGAGGTCGACTTCCCGACGCTCGTGCGGATGATGGTGCACCACGACCTCCGGCTCGAGGCCAAGCGCGCCGGGCTGGAGCACAAGCTCGCCGACCTGGACCTCTGACCCGCCTCCCGACGGGCCGCGCCGGTTTCTGACGCGAGTTTGGTCCGCTCAGCGGACCGAAGTCGCGTCAGATGTGGGGCGGTCAGGTCTCCAGGGGCGGCATGTCGGTGATCGCGTCCATCATCGAGTCCGGGTCCGGCCGGATCCCGGCGGCGAGCCGCTGGCGCAGCACGAGGGCGAACGTCGTCATCGCCGACGCCGAGGACACGAGCAGCCCGATCTCCACGCGTCGGAACAGGTCGTCGCTCGACAGCCACACGCCGAGCAGGAAGGCGACGACACCGATGATCCAGCCGATCGCCACGAACGCGTGCCCGCGCAGGGCGATGACCGCCTGGGCGAGCGACAGGGCGATCATGTAGCAGGCGCTGCCGAGGGCGAGCATCGCCAGCGTGCGCCCGGTCAGGTCGGCGCCGTAGACGATGTCGATCACCACCGGGCCGAGCACGAGCGCCCCGATCGTGCCCACGGCACCGACGCCGACGACCACGACGAGCAGGCGCTTCAGGCCGGCGCGGAACTCGTCGAGCTCACCGCGCGCGGCGAGCCGGCTGAGGCGGGGGAGCAGCGCCGCCTGGACCGCCTGGAACATGAACAGCGGGATGCGGGCGAGGAGGACGCCATAGGCGAACTGCGTGACCTGGGCGTCCTGCTCGGGCGTCGACAGCAGCTCGGTGGCGATCGGGCCGGCGTTGAGCAGCCCGGCGGCGAACACCGAGCCGAGGAGCAGCCAGCCGAGGTTCGGCGTGACCTCCTTCCACGTCGCCTCCGGGCCCGGTTCGGTGTGCAGGGCGCCGCGCTGGAGCACGAACGCCAGGCCGACGAGGGGGGCCAGGGCGACGGCGAACCCGTACGCGCTCGCCGTGGTGACGCCGAGGACGGCGAGCACGACGCACAGCGTGATCCGCACCACGCCGTCGCTGCCCATCACGATCGCGTAGTCGGTGAAGCGGCCCGAGCCCGAGCAGATCCCGCGGGCGATGATCGCCGGGGCGTAGGCGGCGAACGCCACCATCAGCGCGGCGAGCATGACCCAGTCGCCGTCGAAGTAGTTGGCGGCGATCAGCGGGCTGAAGGCGAGGATCGCGACGAGCACGATCGTGACCAGCAGCGCGCCGAGGCGGATGACCTTCTCCAGCACGGGGCGGCCGCCCTGGCGGATCGCCCGGCGGTGGGAGAGCGCCCGGCCGATCTCCTGCTCGAGCGGGAGGAAGAAGCCGGGGGCGAGGGCGAACGTGGCGAACCAGAGCGACGAGATCGGCTTGAACTCGGCCTCCCCGCCCACGGCCCAGGTGCCGACCTTGAAGAACGCGTACGTCGCGATCCCGGCGATGAGGAGCGCTGCACCGACGGGCGCGGTGCCCTCGGGCAAGGGGGTGCGAGCTGTCGCCGGTGCGGACACGAGAGCCCGACACTACCCAGGACCACGTGCGTCCAGCCGACACCACCGAGTGCTAGCTGGTGCAAGCGCGGTGGTACAGCTCGAGCACCTGCTCGGCCGCCGACCGCCACGAGAACCGGGTCACGTTGGCGCGACCGGCCGCCACCAGGCGTGCCCGGTGGTCGGGATCGGCCAGCACCCGGCTCAGCGCCGCCGCCAGCGCGGTCACGTCGCCCACGGGCACGAGCTCGGCGCCCGCGCCGGCGACCTCGGGGATCGCCCCGGCGTCGCTGGCGACGAGCGGCGTGCCGGCGGCCTGGGCCTCGAGGATCGGGAAGCCGAAGCCCTCGTCCAGCGACGGATAGGCGAGCGCCGCGGCACGCTGCAGCAGCCACGACTTCGCCGGCTCGTCCACCGGACCCACGAGGCGCACCGCCTCGCGCGCCGGGCCCGGCAGCGCGTCGATCGCCGCCCGCACCGCCGCCGTGTCGTCGCCGGGCGCACCGGCGAGCACGAGCAGCGGCGCCTGGCCGGGCACGTCCAGCTCGCCGAACGCGCGGACCAGCGCGACCAGGTTCTTGCGCCGCTCGATCGTGCCGATCGCGACGATCAGGGGCCGCCCGCCGACAGCGCCGTGCCAGGCAGGTGGACGCGGCGGCGCCAGCGGCGGCGGTGGTCCGTTGAGCACCGCCACGACGCGATCCGTGCCGAGCAGCTCGCGCGCCGCCCGCGCCGTCGCCGTGCTGATCGCGTGCACCCAGGCCCCCTCGGCCACCGCCCGCCGCAGCACGGCGCCGGCCCGGTTGACCGTGGGGGAGGCGAGCTCCGGCTGGGCGAGGAACCAGCAGTCGTGGACCGTCACGACCCGTGGCAGCCGGCTCGGCGGCACCACGTAGTTCGTGCCGTGCACGAGCTCGGCGGGCCGCAGCCATCGGTCGACGCGGGGCAGCGAGACCCGGCTCCAGCACCGGTGCGCCGCAGCCGCCGGCAGCGGCAGCCGGCGCATGCCGGGCTGCAGGCGGGCGCGGGTGCTGAGGACGTAGCGCACCAGCTCGACGCGGCCGCTCTCGGCGAGGGCGCCGAGCAACCCGCCGACGCCGACGCCGACGCCCGTGCGCCGGCCGAGCAACGGGCCGACGTCCGCGGCGACGCAGAGCTCGCTCACGGCGCCGCCCGCGTGCTCGTCGCCGCCCGCTGCCGCTCGTTGCAGGCGCGCAGCGCGTCGCTCATCGCCGGGTGGTCGAGCAGCGGACCGCGGCGCACGTGCGGGCGCCACCGGGCGCCGGTCGCCTCGGTCGGCGCGCACGTGTCGTAACCGTAGCGGTTGACGTGGTCGATCTCCACGAGCCGGACGTCGACGAACGCATAGGCGACCAGCGTGGCAGCCAGGGTGACCAACGCCCACCTCGTCGCCGGCCCGACGTGTGGCCGGGCGAGCCACACCAGCACCGCGGCCAGGCCGGGCAGGAGGTACGACGGCTCCGCCGGCAGCCACCCCCACAGCGCCAGCTGCACGGCGAGGAGCGCCAGCAGCCACCGCTCGCCACGCCCGCGCGAGCGCAGCGCGAGCACGACGGCGACCACCGCCGTGAGGCTGCCGGCCAGGCCGAGCAGGTCACCACCCTTGAACAGCGCCCGGCCGGCGATCCCGAGCACGCCCTGGGCGGTGGGACGGTCGGGGCTGAGGAATTCGAGCCCGCCGGCGGCGCGCCACGGCAGCACGTACGCGACCGCGGTCGTCACGGCGACCACCAGCGCGCCGGCGACCCGCTCGCTGCGCGGGCGGCTCCGGCCAGGACCGGCCAGCAGCACGACGAGCCCCAGCGGTGCGTACGTCAGGCGCGCTGCACCGCCGACGCCGAGGAGCACCGCCGCCAGCGGCGTCGGGCTGCCCCGCTCCAGCGCCCACCAGCCGGCGAGGAAGAAGCAGAGCCCGTAGAGGTAGTCGATGCTCGTCGTCGCAGCGGCGACGAACGCGGGCGTCACCGCCATCACCGCGACCAGCAGGGCGGCGTCGACGGTGCCGGTCCGCCGGCGCACCAGGCGGTGCAGCAGGACGAGGGTGGCGACGCCGAGCCCCACCGACGCGCCGTTGGACAGCCAGTGCCCGCCGACCTCCGCGAGCGCCCCGATCGCCACCTCCGCGAGGAGGTACCCGGGCGGGCGCGACGCGACGTAGCGGTGCCTGTCGACCAGCACGTCCCATGTGCCGAGCATCAACCACGTGTCGTTGTCGGCGCCGTAGCCGTGCGCGTAGATCCGCGCGGCGAGCACGAGCTCGGCGGCGACGGCGATCGCCGCGACCGTGACCAGCGCGCGCCGCGTCGGGTGCGTCGCCCACCGCTCCTCGACGTCGGCCAAGCGCGGGACGGTAACCCACCGGGGCGGCGTGCGAGCGGGCACCCGAAATGTGACAACTCGGTGACAAGGACGCCGCGAACCGGACCGATAGCCTCACCCCTCCGTGGAAACCGACGCCCCGCTCGCGCCGCCGGTCGTCGCGGTCGTCGTGGTCCACACGCCGGGGCCGTGGTTCGCCGAGACGCTCGATTCGCTCGCCCACCAGGACTACCCGAACCTCAACACGCTGTTCCTCATCGCCGGGGACCCGGTCGACGCCGACGGCAACGACCTCGTCGAGCTGATCACGTCCCGGCTCCCGAACGCCTTCGTGCGCGAGCTGGGCGCCAACCCCGGGTTCGGTGCCGCTGCCAACGAGGTGCTGCGGCTCGTCGAGGGCGACAACGGGTTCTTCTGCATCTGCCACGACGACGTCGCCCTCGAACCCGACGCCATCCGCTACCTCGTCGAGGAGCTGTACCGCTCCAACGCCGGCATCGTCGGCCCGAAGCTCGTGTCCTGGGACGACCCGTACGTGCTGCAGCACGTCGGGCTCGGCCTCGACCGCTTCGGCGAGGTCGACCCGATCACCGAGCCGGGGGAGTACGACCAGGAGCAGCACGACGCGGTCCGCGACGTGTTCGTGCTCCCGTCAGCGTGCATGCTCGTGCGCGCCGACCTGTTCCGCACGCTCGGCGGGTTCGACCCGGCGATCTCGTTCCACGGTGACGACGTCGACCTCTGCTGGCGCGCCCACCTGAGCGGGGCGCGCGTCGTCGTGGTCCCGCAGGCGCGGGTCCGCCACCGCGAGGAGCTGACGGTCCGCCGACCCGACCTCCACCACGAGTCGCTGCGCGCCCGGCACCGCATGCGCGCCGTGGCCACGCTGACCAGCGCCGCCCGGTTGCCGCTGCGCAGCATCGAGCTCGTCCTGCTCACCCTCGTCGAGCTCGTCGTCGGCCTGTTCACCGCCCGCGTCGGCGAGGCGTGGGCGTCCCTGCGCGCCCTCCTCGGCCTCATCCCGCGCACGCCGGCGATCATCGCCCGACGCTCGATCGTCGCCCGGCAACGCCTCGTCGACGACACCGAGATCCTGCGCCTCCAGCACCGCGGCAGCGCCCGCCTGGCCCGCTATCGCCGGGCGCGCGACACCGAGACCTATATCGGCACCGACGCCGCGGTGCGGCGCTGGCGGGAGAGCCAGCTGAGCACGGCCCTCGCGTGGGTGGCGGTGATCGTGTTCGTCGTCGCCGCCAGTCGCACGATGTTCGACCGCCGGGTCCCGAACGTCGGCGAGTTCCTGCCCCTGCCGGCGAGCCCCGGTGACTGGTGGTCGGACTTCACCTCGGCGTGGAACGGCGGTGGGCTCGGCGCCACGGCGGCCAACCCGACCGGCTGGGCGGTGCTGTCCATCGCCAGCGTGCTGTGGCTGTTCCGGATGGGCCTCGGGCTCACCGTGCTCGTCGTCGGGCTCGTCCTCCTCGGTGTGTGGGGCACCGCCCGGCTGGCGGCCGTGTTCCCGTCGAACCGGGCGCGCATCGCCGCGATCGTCGTCTACGCCGCGCTGCCACTCGTCCCGGGGGTGATCTCGACGGGCCGGTTCTCGGCGCTCGTCGCGTACGCGGCCGTGCCGTGGTTCGTGCACCTGCTGCGCGGCGCCGTCGGCATCGGGACCGCCGATCCGGCCGCCGCGGCCGTCGACCTCGTCGACGGCATCCTCGAGCCGCGGCTGCGCGACCGCATCCGGCGGACCGCGCTGCTCGGCCTCGCCACGGCGGTCGCCGTGGCCCTCGCCCCGGCGGTGCTGCCCGTGCTCGTGCTCGTCGCCCTCGTGCTCGGCCTGACGAGCCTCGCCGCAGGCACCGCGGTGCGCACCGCGCTGTGGATGAGCGGGCTCGGGCTGGCCGCGTGCGTCGTCGCCTTCGTGCTCAACCTGCCGTGGTCGACGACATGGGCGTGGGACGACCTCGTGGCACCCCGCCTCGCCGGTCCGCCGGCACGCGGCCTCGTCGACGTGGCGTCGATGCGGATCGGGCAGGGACGCTTCGAGGTGCTCGCCCTGGCCCTCTACCTGCCCGTCGTCGTCGCCCTCCTCGTCGCCCGCGCGTGGCGTCTCACGTGGGCCGCGCGCGCCGCCGGCCTGGTGGTGGTGTTCCTCGTCCTCGCGGTGCTCCAGGACCGCGACGCCCTGCCCTTCGACCTGCCCGAGGCGGGGATCCTCCTCGCCCCGGTCGGGCTCGGCCTGGCGATCGCCGCGGCGGCCTCGACCGCGGCCTTCGGTCACGACGTCGCCGGGCGCACGTTCGGCTGGCGTCAGCCCCTCGGCCTGCTGGCCGTCGGCGCGGTCGTCGTCGGTGTGATCCCCGCGCTGTTCACGCTCACCGACGGCGCCTGGTTCGCCCCCCGCCAGAGCATGGTGGACGCGATCGAGGCGCAGCTGCCGACGACCGAGCAGGTCGGCGACTACCGGGTGCTGTACCTCGGCGACCCGCGCCTGATCCCGTTCCCGTCGCAGGACCTCGGCGACGGGGTGGCGATGGCAGTCGTCGACGACGGGCCCGCCGACTTCCGTGACCGCTGGGCCGCCCCGCACCAGGACGCCGACGCCGCGCTGCGCACCGTCATCGAGCAGATCGCCACGCAGGACACGCGCCGCGGCGGGCGCCTGCTCGCCCCGTTCGGCATCCGCTCGATCGTCGTGCCGGTGGTCGACGGCGCCACGTCCACCGCCCAGGACCCGTTGCCGCTGCCAGCCGGGCTGGTGGACGCCCTCGCCGCCCAGCTCGACCTCGCCCGTGCCCCGACGGTGACGAGCGTGATCCGCTTCGACAACCGATCGGCGATCCCGACCACCGCCGCCCTGAGCGGCGACGTGGCGACCGCGTCGCGTCGCGAGTCGCCCGATGCCGCCGTCGCCGTCGACACCGCCACGGCGACCCCGGTGCTGCCCGGGGCGGACACCACCCGGCGCGTGGCGGGCGACGTACCCGAGGGCGTCGTCCACCTGGCGACGCCGCTCGACGAGCACTGGGAGCTCACCGTCGGTGGCGCACCGGTGGCGGCGCGCGCCTCGTTCGGCGTCGGCACGGCGTTCGATGTCGCCGCGGGCGGACAGGGCGAGCTGCGCTACGTCCAGCCGACGTCGCGGACCGTGTGGCTCGTCGTCGTCGCCGTCCTGTGGCTGCTCACGATCCTCGCCGCGACGCGGGTCTCGGTGCCCACCCGGCTGCGGCCGCGCCGCCTGCGCGACGAGACGCTGCTCGATCTCGACACCGAACCCGGCGCCGGGCTGCCCGACGACGACCGCACCGGCTTCGCGGGCTGGGTCGAGGAGCTGCTCGCCGAGGAGGACGACGAGGTCGCCGACGAAGCCCACGAGGAGCGGACGTGATCACCCGGCGCATCCCGATGCTCGCCGTCACCGTCGCTGCGGCCGCCGGGCTCGTCCTCGCCACGCGGTCGGACCCGGCGACCACGGCCCCGAGCTTCGCCAGCCTCGAGACGCCGTGGATGCCCGCGCTGCCGGCCGAGGCGGCGCTCACCAGCACGTGGTTCTGCCCCGGCGTCCCGGCGTCGGGGGAGGAGGGCACCGGTGGCGAGTTCGTCGTCAGCAACGCCGGTCCCGAAACGGTCACGTCACGGGTGACGCTGCTCGGCGCCGAGGGCCAGGCGACGGTCCGCGCCCTGGAGGTGCCGGCCCACGGCCAGGTCGTGGTCGAGGCCGCGGACGCCCTGACCGCCCCGTACGTCGGCGCCGTCGTCGAGATCGACGGCGGCGGTGGCCTCGTGGAGCAGCGCGCCACGCAGGAGGCAGGGTCGTCGGTCGCCCCGTGCACGACGTCGACGTCCTCGGAGTGGTACTTCGCCGAGGGCTTCACCGCCGGTGACTCCGTCGAGCAGCTCGTGCTGATGAACCCCTTCGACCGGACGGTCATCGTCGACGTCGGCATCGCCACCGCCCAGGGCTCGCTCGAGCCGCTCGAGGGGCACCCGATCCCGCCGCAGTCGGTCGAGGTGATCGACGTGTCCACGATCGCCGCCCGCGACGAGCAGCAGGTCGCCGCCCGCATCGAGGCCCACGGCGGTGCCTCGCTGGTCGCCGGGCGCGCCCAGCGCTACGACGGCGGCGGGCGGCTCGGGTACACCATGACGCTCGGCGCGCCGGTGGCCCGCTCGCAGTGGTGGTTCGCCAACGGCCTCAAGGGCGAGGGGATCACCCAGCGCTTCAGCATCTACAACCCGACCGACGAGGATGTCCAGGTCCAGCCGCTGTACCTCGGCATCACCACCGACACCCCGGTGCTCGTCGACCCGATCACCGTGCCCGCCGGCGAGGTCGTCACCTACAGCTCCGATGCGGTGGACGGCCTGCCCGACGGCCGCCACGCGATCCTGTTCGACAGCCAGGACGTCGGCCAGCCCTTCGTGGTCGAGCGCGCCATCACGCGCACCATCGAGGGCGTCCCGACCACGTCGGTGCTCCTCGGCGGCATGCCGCGGGACGACGCGTTCGTGCCGACGGCCTGGACGCTCGCCATCGGTCCCGGCGAGCCGACCGAGGACGCGCTGATCGTCTACAACACCACCAACGCGGCGGGCACCGTCACCGTCCAGGCGGTGACGCCCGACGGGCTGCAGAACGTGCCCGGCCTCGACGCCGTGACGCTGCCCGCGGCCGGGATCGCCACGATCCCGCTCGCCGACGCCGCGGTGGCCGACACCCAGCTGGTGATCCAGGCGACCGCGCCCGTGTTCGTCGAGCGCTCGCTCCCGCGGGAGCCGGGTGCGCGTGGCCGCAGCGCGGCATGGGCGGTGCCGGTCGTCGGATGAACGAGGACGGAGGGATGTCGTGGAACGGGTCCTGATCGCCGCCGCGATCGTCCTCGTGGCGGTCGTCGTCGCGGTCGTCGTGCAGCGCCGCCGCCCGGACCCGCCGACGCAGCCCGGCCGCGCGGTGCCGGCGCAGCTCGACCGCAACGACTTCGCCCGCCCCGAGGCACCCTGGCTCGTGGCCGTGTTCACGTCGGCGACGTGCCACACCTGCGCCGACGTGTGGGCCAAGGCCGAGGTGCTCGCGAGCGACGAGGTCGCGGTGGACCGGGCTGAGTGGCAGACGCGCAAGGACGTCCACGAGCGCTACCGGATCGACGCCGTGCCGCTGCTGGTCATCGCCGACCACGAGGGGGTCGTGCGCTGGCACGTCGCCGGTCCCGTCACCGCCACCGACCTGTGGGCGGCCGTCGCCCGGGTCCGCGCGGATGCCGGGGCTCCCTGACGCGATCTACAGTCACGGCGCGCCGGAGCGCCGAGTGACAAAGGGGGTCGCATGGGTGGTGAGCGCGAGCTGAGCGTCGTCGTCGACCAGATGACGTTCACCGAGGGACCGCGGTGGCACGACGGGCGCCTGTGGTTCTCCGACTTCTACAGCCATCGCGTCCTGGCCGTGGTGCCGGGGCAGGAGCCGGAGACGATCGTGACGGTGCCGAACCAGCCGTCGGGGCTCGGCTGGCTCCCCGACGGGCGGCTGCTCGTCGTGTCGATGATCGACCGCAAGGTCCTGCGCCTGGAGCCGTCGGGCGAGCTCGTCGAGCACGCCGACCTCGGCGGCGTCGCGACCGGGCACGCCAACGACATGGTGGTCGCCCCCAACGGGGTGGCCTACGTCGGCAACTTCGGCTTCGACCTGATGGCCGGTGAGCCGTCGCGCCCGGCGCACCTCGCCAAGGTCGATCCCGACGGGACGGTCACCGTGGTCGCCGAGAACCTGCTGTTCCCGAACGGCGCGGCGATCACGCCCGACGGCTCGACGCTCATCCTGAGCGAGTCGTTCGGGAACCGGATGAGCGCGTTCGACATCCACGCCGACGGCACGCTCGGGCCGCGCCGCGACTGGGCCGCGCTCGGCCCGCCGCCGGAGCCGGGACAGCCGCTCGACACCCTCGTGTTCGGGCCCGACGGGATGTGCCTCGACGCGGAGGGCGCGGTGTGGGTCGCCGACGCGCTCGGCAACCGGGTGCTGCGCCTCGCCGAGGGCGGCGAGATCCTCGAGGAGATCCCCACCGGCGAGGGCTGCTACGCGTGCATGCTCGGCGGCGAGGACGGCCGGACGCTGTTCTTGTGCGTCGCCCCCGACTTCCACGCCGAGGCGCGCGCCGCGGCACGCGAGGCGCGGATCGTGTCGACGCGGGTCGAGGTCCCCCACGCCGGCACGCCGTAGCACCCGCAGCGGCCAGGACTCACTGCAGCGAGCGGCTCAGCGTCCGGCCCGTTCCTGCGCCCTCGGCGGGAAGTGCGCTCGGCGACCGGCGCCGTCGGGGTCAGCCGTCGCCGCTGGGCCCGATCGAAGCCGCCGAGTCCGAGTCGGACGTTGGGTCGAGGACGTTGCCCCGGAACTCGCTCGTGTCGCCGGACTCCATCAGGCCCTGCTGGATCAGGTTGGCGACTTCGCGGCCGTCGATCGTCTCGGCCTCCAGCAGCCGCTCGGCGATCAGCTCCAGGCCACGGCGGTGCTTGAGGATCAGCTGCGTCGCCCGCTGCTCCTGCTCGGTGAGGATCCGCGCGACCTCCTCGTCGATCAGCTTCGCCGTCTCCTCGCTGTACTCGCGACCCGAGGTCATCAGGTCCTCGCCGAGGAACACGTGCTGCTGGCTGCTCCATGCCATCGGGCCGATGCGATCGGACATGCCCCACTCGCGGACCATCCGCCGGGCGATGCTCGTGGCCTGCTCGAGGTCGTTGGCGGCACCGCTGTTGACGTGCCCGAACACGACCTTCTCGGCCACCCGTCCGCCCATCGCCTTGCAGATGGTGTCCTCGAAGTACTCCTTCGAGTACGTGTGGCGCTCCTGGGGCAGCGACCACGTCACGCCGAGGGCCATGCCCCGCGGCAGGATCGTGACCTTGTGCAGCGGGTCGCCGTGGGGGAGCACCGTGGCGAGCAGCGCGTGCCCACCCTCGTGGTAGGCCGTGGCGCGCTTCTCCTCGGCGGTCATCACCAGGCTCTCCCGGCGGGCACCGAGGACGACGCGGTCCCGGGCGTTCTCGAAGTCGATCCGCTCGATCTGCTTGGCGCCCCGGCGCACAGCGACCAGCGCCGCCTCGTTGACCAGGTTCGCCAGGTCGGCACCGGACATGCCGGGCGTGGCGCGGGCGAGGATGTCGAGATCGACGTCGGGGCCGATCCGCTTGTCGCGGCAGTGCACCTCGAGGATCGCCTTGCGCTCCTCGAACTCCGGGAGCGGGACGACGATCTGGCGGTCGAAGCGACCGGGGCGCAGCAGCGCCGGGTCGAGGATGTCGGGACGGTTGGTGGCCGCCATGATCACGATGCCCTCGGACGTCTCGAAGCCGTCCATCTCCGAGAGCATCTGGTTCAACGTCTGCTCGCGCTCGTCGTGGCCACCGCCCAGCCCGGCGCCGCGCTTGCGGCCGATCGAGTCGATCTCGTCGATGAAGATGATCGCCCGGCCCATCCGGCGGGCCTGCTGGAACAGGTCGCGGACGCGGCTGGCGCCGACGCCGACGAACATCTCCATGAAGTCCGAGCCGGTGACCGAGAGGAACCCGACGCCGGCCTCGCCGGCGACGGCGCGGGCGAACAGCGTCTTGCCGGTCCCGGGCGGGCCGACGAGGAGGATGCCCTTGGGGATCCGCGCCCCGATCTCGCGGAAGCGCTCGGGCATGCGCAGGAAGTCGACGACCTCGCGGATCTCCTGCTTGACGCCCTCGTAGCCGGCGATGTCGGCGAACGTCGTGGAGGGCTTGTCGGTGGTGTACGCCTTGGCCCGGCTCCGCCCGATGGACATCACGTTGCCCATCTGGCCGGCCGCGCGGCGCTGCATCCACACGAAGAACCCGATGATCAGCAGCACCGGCAGGAGCAGCCCGGCCATGCTCAGCAGCCAGTTGCTGCTCGGCGCCTTGAAGCGGTAGTCGACGCCGTGCTCGCGCAGCTCGGCCTCGTCGCTCTCCGACAGGCCGCGGTCACCACCACCGGTGGTGCGGAACTCCGTGCCGTCCTCGAACGTGCCCGAGATCGAGCCGTTCGAGTTGTTGATCACCACCGAGTCGACGTTGCCCTCGCGCACCTGGGCCATGAACTCGGTGTAGGAGAGCTCCTCGCCACGGTCGTTGGGCCACAGGCTCGGGAGCACCAGGGCCAGCAGGACGACGCCGGCGAGCACCCACATGGTCCAGCGCGGCCAGCTCCCCGGTCGACGGGACCCGTCACCGCTGGGCGGCTTCGGGCGCTCCCCGCTCGGTCGCGGGCCACGGCCGCGGCCCGGCGGCGGCGGGGGAGGCGGCGGGGGCAGGTTGCTCATGCGGCCATGCTAGGGGGCCCCCGGATCGAACGTCGTTCGCTTCCCTAGCAGGTGCGACGGTCATCTGCAACACGGCCGGGCGGGCACATGTTGCGCTTCGGTGAAGATCCACCACCGGCGCGGCGAGCCCGCCTACGTTGCGCCGCCGTGTCCGCTCCGGTTCGCCAGTGCTCCCGGCCCGCCTGCGCCGAGGCCGCCGTCGTCACCCTGACGTACGAGTACGGCCGCAGCCAGGTGTGGCTCGACGACCTGACGCCCGAGCGCGACCCGCACGGCTACGACCTGTGCGCCGGGCACACCGAGCGGCTCTCGGTGCCGCTCGGCTGGCACGTGGCCGACCGCCGTCGCCCGCTGCGTCTCCTGGCCGGCTGAGCGCGGCCTCGCCGCGCGCCGCAATCCCGGCTCTGTGTGAGCGATCAGACGTGGATCGCGTCTGATCGCTCACGCAGAAGCACCGGGCCGACCGCAGACCGCCGAACGGGGGGTGGCGGACGAAACGCGTCGGTTCGGTGACGGGTCGCGCGCGCCCATTGGGTCGCGGGCGCGGCGGGCTTAGGGTGAGCCCTCGTGCGCGTCGACACCACTCGATCGGGACGCACGCCACGGTGGGACACCGGCCGCCCCGTCGACGTGCCCGTCGCCGTCGCCACGTGGGTCGTCGCCTTCCTCGTCGGCCAGCTCGTCTCGACCCTGATCCTCGCCAGCTCCGGGGCCGACTCGACCGACGAGATCCCGATCCCGACCCTGTTCGCTGGCGTCCTCGCCACGTGGATCGCCTACCTCGTCGGCTGCGCCGTGGCGTCGTCGCGCGCCGGGTCCGGGCGCCCGGCCGAGGACGTCGGCCTGCGCTTCGCGGTGACCGACCTGATCGGGATCCCGATCGGCGTGCTCACCCAGCTCGTGCTGGTGCCGCTCCTGTACGTCCCCCTGCGCGGCATCTGGCCGGACACGTTCTCCGAGGACCGACTGCAGGAGACGGCCGAGAAGCTCGTGGACCGCGCGTCGGGCGCGACCATGGTGCTGCTCGTCGTGATGGTGTGCATCGGCGCACCGGTCGTCGAGGAGATCGTCTACCGCGGCCTCCTGCAGCGCTCGTTCGCCGCGCGCACGTCCGCGGTCATCGCCTGGCTCGTGGTCGCCGCCTGGTTCACGGTGATCCACTTCCGCCCGGTCGAGTACCCCGGCCTGTTCCTGTTCGCACTGGTGACCGGCGCCTGCCTGATGGTCACCGACCGCCTCGGGATGTCGATCGCGACGCACGTCGCGTTCAACGCCACCGGCCTCCTGCTCGCCATCTGAGCGGGTAGGGAGGGCGCTGACGGGGGATCGCGACGACCGACTGGCATCATTGCCGATCGCGATGACGGATCCCACCGACGCCGACCCGCCGGGCGACGACGTACCGGACGAGCACGACTCGAGCGTCGCCGTCGTCGACGCGCCGCCGCACGAGGGGGAGGAGCGTGCGTCCGCGGAGGACGAGGCCGCGGCGGACGCAGTCGCCGGCGCGGCGCCGACGGGGCCCTCGAGGGTCCAGCGGGTGGCGCGGCGCCTCCTGCGGCGCCCGATCGAGTGGGCGGAGCGCCCGTGGCCGACCTCGCGCATCGTGCAGGTGGCGGTCACCGCGCTGTCGCTGTTCGTCACGACCTACGTGATGCTCAACGTCGTCCACTTCACCACGCTGGTGTTCGACGACAACACCCCGACCGGCGGCGACATGGGCGCCCACGTGTGGGGCCCCGCGTACCTGCGCGACGAGCTGCTGCCGAACTGGCAGCTCAGCGGGTGGAGCATGGACTGGTACGCCGGCATGCCGGTCTACCGCTTCTACATGGTCGTGCCGGCGCTGGCGATCGTCGCCCTCGACGTGCTCTTCCCGTACGGGGTGGCGTTCAAGCTCGTGGCCGTCGCGGGCCTGATCACGCTGCCGTTCTGCTGCTGGGCGTTCGGGCGCCTGGCCCGCTTCCGCTACCCGCTGCCGGAGCTCTTCGCGTTCGCCGGGATGGCGTTCGCCCTCGACGAGAGCTTCAGCATCTACGGCGGGAACCTGAAGTCGACGATGGCGGGGGAGTTCTCCTTCTCCATCGCCCTCAGCCTGATGGTGCTCGGCTTCGGCCTGCTCGTCCGCTCGATGCAGACCGGGCGGCTCCGCTGCTGGGCGGCGATCGTGCTGTCCCTGGCGGTCGTCTGTCACGGCATCGTCGCCATCTACACGGTCATCGGGGCCGTCGTCATCGTGCTCGTGCACCTGGACTCGGTGAAGCGGTTCGTGCACGGGGCGCTCATCGGGGTCGCCGTGGTGCTGCTGTCGCTGTGGTGGATCGGGCCGTTCCTCGGCAACCACGAGTTCATGACCGACATGAAGTACGGGGCGCGGCCGGAGGGGGCGAACGACTCCTTCTGGGACATGTTCTTCCCGCTCGCCGCGCCGCTGGACTTCATCATCACGGGCTTCGCCATCGTCGGTTTCGTCGCCTGCGTGGCGCGCCGCCAGCTGGCCGGGACCGCGCTCGGCATCGCGACGCTCGTCACGGTCGCCCTCGTCTACCTGACCCAGGACAGCCTGCCGGTGATCGGCCTGCTGTGGAACCCGCGGCTGCTGCCCTACATCTACCTGCTGCGCTACCTGCTGATGATGGTCGGTGCGCTGGAGGTCGCCGGCTGGATCGCCAACGCGTGGTACGACCGCTCGGCGCGCAGCGAGGTCGGATGGCTCGGTGGGACCGTCACCGCGGGCGGCGCGGCGCTGGCGGTGCTGGTCGTGCTCGGCTTCGTGTTCGAGGTGCTGCCCGGCGCCGGCCGGCGGGTGTTCCACGACCCGGCCAAGCCGGTCTACGCGTGGGGTCCGTTCCGCAAGTCCCCGGATGCCGGCGACGCCCAGGGCGACGGCTGGTCGCGGTACAACTTCACCGGCTACGAGGGTCGCCGCGAGTACCCCGAGTACTACGACGTGGTCCAGACGATGGCCGAGCTCGGCCGCTCGGAGGAGCACGGCTGCGGCCGCGCGCTGTGGGAGAACAGCGGCGACAACGGCCAGTACGGCACGACCATGGCGCTGATGCTCCTGCCGCACTGGACCGACGGTTGCATCGCGTCGATGGAGGGGCTGTTCTTCGAGGCGTCCGGCACGACGCCGTACCACTTCCTCGCTGCCGCGGCCATGTCGAAGCAGTCGTCGAACCCGGTGCGCGAGCTGCGCTACGACAACAACGACGCTTCGAAGGGCGTGCCGTACCTGCAGACGCTCGGCGTGCGCTATCTGATGGTCCGCACCGACGAGGCCAAGCGGGAGGCGGCGGCGCAGCCCGAGCTGACCCTGGTCGCCGAGAGCGGCCCGTGGGAGATCTACGAGGTCGCCGGCTCCGACGTCGTCGAGCCGTTGCGCGTGCAACCGGTCGTGGTCGAGCCTCGCGGCGGCGACCGGCGTGAGCGCAACCTCGAGCTCGGCACGAGCTGGTTCCAGCACCGCGAGGAGTGGGCGGCGATGCCGGCCGACGGCGGCCCGCCCGAGTGGCAGCGGATCACCGTCGCCGTCGACGAGAGCCGGCGCGTCCCCGACCCGAACGCACCCGAGCCCGACACGCGCAGCAAGCAGGTCGACATCGTCGTGCCGCAGCAGGACATCGAGGTCGTCGAGCTCCCCGAGATCACCGTCTCCGACGTCGAGATCAACCAGCAGGACCTCTCATTCCGTGTCGACCAGGTCGGCGTCCCGGTGCTGGTGAAGGTCTCCTACTTCCCGAACTGGACGGCCGACGGGGCGGAGGGGCCCTACCGCATTGCCCCGAACCTGATGGTCGTCGTGCCGACCGACAACGAGGTGACGCTGCGCTTCGAGCGCAGCGCGTCAGACCTGGCCTTCTACCTGCTCACGCTCGTCGGGCTCGCCTTGCTCGTCGTCTTCCGGGTGCGTGGCGACGTCGACCTGCCCCCGCCCGTCCCCGCCGCCGGGCGCGGCCCCGATCCGAACGAGCACGACCGCGAGGCGACGGCGCCCGCCGTCCCTGAGCCCCCACGTGACGATCCGGCGACCGATCGGGGGCTCACGAACGGGCCGGGGGCGCCCCCACTAGCCTGATCGACCGTCATGTCTGTGCTCGACCAGATCGTCAAGGCGTACGACGTCCGGGGCACCGTCCCCGATCAGTTGAACGCCGAGGTGGCCCACGCCCTGGGGGTCGCCTTCGCTCGATACGCCGGCGCCTCGGAGATCCTGATCGGGCGGGACATGCGCCCCACCGGGCCCGAGCTCGTCGCCGCGTTCACCGAGGGCGTGCTCAGCCAGGGGGTCGACGTCGTCGACATCGGGCTGTGCTCGTCCGACATGGTGTACTTCGCCGCCGGGCACCTCGACCGCCCCGGGGTCATCTTCACCGCGTCGCACAACCCCGCCGAGTACAACGGCGTCAAGTTCTGCCTCGAGGGGGCCAAGCCGGTCGGCGTCGACGGGCTCGGCGAGATCAAGGCCGTCGCCAGCACGGTGCTCGACGGTCACGGCCCGGCACCCGCCCAGCGAGCCGGCACCCGCCGTGAGCAGGACCTCCTGCCCGCGTTCGTCGACCACGTGCTCTCGTTCGTGGACGTCGGCTCGATCCGCCCGCTGCGCGTCGTGGCCGACACCGCCAACGGCATGGGCGGCCTCGTCGTGCCCGCCGTGCTCGAGCGGATCCCGAACATCGAGCTCGAGGTCATGTACGGCGAGCTCGACGGCACGTTCCCCAACCACCCGGCCGACCCGCTGCAGCCGGCCAACCAGCACGACCTCCGCCACCGGGTGCAGTCCGGCGGCTTCGACCTCGGCCTCGCCTTCGACGGCGACGCCGACCGCGTGTTCGTCGTCGACGAGCTCGGGCAGGGCCTGTCGGGCTCCACGACGACCGCGATCCTCGCCGCCGCCATGCTCCGCGCCGAGCCCGGGGCGACGATCCTGCACAACCTGATCTGCTCGCGCGCCGTGCCGGAGGTCATCCGCGAGCACGGCGGCGTGCCGGTGCGCACGAAGGTCGGCCACTCGTTCATCAAGCAGAAGATGGCCGAGACCGGTGCCGTCTTCGGCGGTGAGCACTCCGCTCACTACTACTTCGCCCGCAACTACCGAGCCGACAGCGGCCTGATCGCCACCGTGCTGATCATCAGCGAGCTCAGCCGGGCCGGCCAGGAGCTCTCGATCGTGCGCAAGCCTTTCGAGCGCTACTGCCAGAGCGGCGAGATCAACACCACCGTCGCCGACGTCCGCGCCGTGCTGACCGCCGTGAGCGAGGCGATGTCCGGGTTCCCCCAGGACTGGCTCGACGGCCTCACGGTCGACCGCGGCTCGTGGTGGTTCAACCTTCGGCCGTCCAACACCGAGCCGCTGCTGCGCCTGAACCTCGAAGCAGCCACCCGCGATGACTGCGACGCCCACGTCGCCGAGGTCCTCGCGCTGGTCACCAGCGTCTGAAAGGAAGCGTGATGGCGCTCGATGCCGCTCTGCTCCAGATCCTCGCCTGTCCCGAGGACAAGGGTCCGCTCTACTACGTCCAGGACGAAGGGCTGCTGTTCAACCCGCGCCTCTCGCGCGCCTACGAGGTGCGCGACGACATCCCGGTGATGCTCGTCGAGGAGGCGCGGACGCTCGACGAGGCGGAGGCGGCCAGGCTGCGCGAGCGCATCGAGCGCGAGCGCATCCCGCCCACGTTCGAGCCGTGAGCGCCCCGCCGGCGAGCTAGCATCGCTCGACGCGACGGGCTGACCCGATCGGCGCCAGCAGGCCCCGGCCCGCCTCCCCAGCACTCACTGTCGAGGAGACTTCCGATGACTTCCAGCCTCGCCGCGCGGCGCGACTTCCGCGTCGCCGACCTGTCGCTCGCGCCGTTCGGCCGCAAGGAGATCCTCCTGGCCGAGCACGAGATGCCCGGCCTCCGCGCCCTGCGCGAGGAGTTCGGCCCCAAGAAGCCGCTCGCCGGAGCCCGGATCTCCGGCTCGCTGCACATGACGATCCAGACCGCCGTGCTCATCGAGACGCTGGTCGAGCTCGGTGCCGAGGTGCGCTGGGCGAGCTGCAACATCTTCTCCACCCAGGACCACGCCGCGGCGGCGGTCGTCGTCGGCCCGAACGGCACGCCCGACGACCCCCAGGGGGTGCCCGTGTTCGCCTGGAAGGGCGAGACGCTCGAGGAGTACTGGTGGTGCACGGAGCAGATGCTCACGTGGCCCGACGGCACCGAGCCGAACATGATCCTCGACGACGGTGGTGACGCCACCCTGCTCGTCCACAAGGGCGTCGAGTACGAGAAGGCCGGCGAGGTCCCCGACCCGACGAGCGCGTCGAACCCGGAGCTGGCGATCGTCCTCGGTCTGCTCCAGCGCTCGCTGAAGCGGGATCCGCAGAAGTGGACGCGCATGGCGGCCTCGATCAAGGGCGTCACCGAGGAGACGACGACGGGGGTCAAGCGGCTCTACAAGATGCACGCCGACGGGGAGCTGCTGTTCCCCGCGATCAACGTCAACGACTCGGTCACCAAGTCGAAGTTCGACAACCTCTACGGCTGCCGCCACTCGCTCGTCGACGCCCTGTTCCGGGCGACCGACGTGATGCTCGGCGGCAAGGTCGCCGTCGTGTGCGGCTACGGCGACGTCGGCAAGGGCTGCGCGCAGAGCCTGCGCGGCCAGGGGTGCCGCGTGATCATCACCGAGATCGACCCGATCAACGCCCTGCAGGCGGCGATGGAGGGCTACCAGGTGACGACGCTCGACGAGGTCGTCGGCACCGCCGACATCTTCGTGACGGCGACGGGCAACACCGACATCATCACCGTCGAGCACATGCAGCAGATGAAGCACAACGCGATCGTCTGCAACATCGGCCACTTCGACAACGAGATCGACATGGCCGGCCTCGCCCGCTCCGGCGCCGTGCGCGACCAGCTCAAGCCGGGCACGGACGTGTGGCGCTTCCCGGACGGCCGTCAGATCATCGTGCTCGCCGAGGGCCGCCTGGTGAACCTCGGCTGCGCGACGGGTCACCCGAGCTTCGTGATGAGCTGCTCGTTCTCGAACCAGGTCATCGCCCAGATGGAGCTGTTCAACAACACGGACCGCTACCCGGTCGGCGTGTACATCCTCCCCAAGCACCTGGACGAGAAGGTCGCCGAGCTGCACCTCGACTCGCTGGGCGTGAAGCTGACCCGGCTCACCGACAAGCAGGCCGACTACATCGGTGTGAACCCGGAGGGGCCGTTCAAGCCGGACCACTACCGCTACTGACACCGGCACCCGGTCACCGGCGCGAACGGTGGTCCCGCCGCGGCGGAGTCGACCCGGCACCGCCGGATGCGGTTGGATGGCGGGATGGCGAACGTGACGCAGGACACGCCAGTGATCGACCTCACCGCCACCGAGGTCTTCGCCGGGAAGCATCCGTGGGACCAGTACGCCTGGTTGCGCCGGAACGACCCGGTGCACTGGCATCCCGAGCAGGACGGCCCGGGGTTCTGGGCGATCACGAAGTACGCCGACATCCGCATGATCAGCCGCCGGCCCAAGCTGTTCAGCTCGGCGGCGCGCGGCGTCATGCTCGCCGAGTCCGACGAGGAGCAGCTCGCCGTCCAGCGCCAGATGATGTTGGTGATGGACCCGCCCGAGCACGACCGCTTCAAGCTGCTCGTGAGCGGGGGGTTCACGCCCAAGGCCGCCGAGGGCCTGCGCGGGCGCATCCAGCAGCTCGCCAGGGAGATCGTCGACGACGTCATCGAGCGCGGCGAGTGCGACTTCGTGACCGAGGTCGCCGGCCGCCTGCCCTCGGGGTTGATCGCCGAGCTGATGGGCATCCCGCGGGCCGACGGCGAGCGCCTGTACGAGCTCACCGAGCTGATGCACACCACCGACGACGCGGTGGCCCCGCCCGAGCGGCGCCACGAGGCGACCCTGGAGATGCTCGCCTACGCCGCCGAGGTGGCGGCGCGCAAGCGGGTCGAGCCGGGTGACGACATCGCGTCGGTCCTCGTCCAGGCCGAGGTGGACGGGGAGCGGCTCACCGACGGGGAGCTGCAGTGGTTCTTCCTGCTGCTCGTCAACGCCGGCGGCGACACGACGCGCAACCTGCTCGCCGCCGGGCTGCAGCTGCTGTTCGACCATCCCGACGAGCGGGCGCGGCTGATGGCCGACCTCGACGGGCTGATGCCGACGGCGGTCGAGGAGATGTTGCGCTACACGTCGCCGGTCGTCCACTTCCGGCGCACGGCGATGGAGGACACCGAGATCCGCGGGGTGCCGATCAAGGCCGGCGACAAGATCATGGTCTTCTACGGCTCCGGCAACCGGGACGAGGAGGTGTTCGAGGAACCCGATCGCTTCGACGTCGGGCGCGACCCGAACCCGCACATGGCCTTCGGTGGCGGGGGACCGCACCTGTGCCTCGGCCTGCACGTCGCGCGCGTCGAGATCGCCGTGATGCTGCGGGAGATCCTCACGCGCCTGCCCGACATCCACCCGGCGGGTGACCCGGTGCCCCTGGCGTCGAACTTCATCACGGGGATCAAGTCGATGCCGGTCGCCTTCACCCCCGGCCGGCGTCTCGGCGCGTAGCACACCGAGACGCCGCGCACCCCGTCCGAGCTGGGACGACGGCGCCCGGGTTCGGTGTCACACCCCGTCGTCATGCTGGGCGGCATGATCTTCACCACCCGCTGCGCTGGCTGTGACGCCCCGGGGGCGCCGATCTGCCGGACCTGCCGGTTCGCCCTCGTCAGCCGGGCCGACCCCGGAGCGCCCGAGGGAGTGCTCGTGGCGGCGCCGTTCTCCGGGCGCGTGCGCGACGTGCTCCTCGGCTTCAAGTACCGCAACCGGCGCGCCGTGGCGGGGCACCTCGCCGGGCTGCTCGTGAACCGGCTCGCCGCGTCGGGCCAGCGCGTCGACCTGGTCACGTGGGCGCCGACCAGCCCGCGTCGGCGACGGGAGCGCGGCTTCGACCAGGCGGAGCTGGTGGCCCGCCAGGTCGCCCGGCAGCTCGGCGTGCGCTGCCGCCGCCTGCTCGAGCGCGACGACACCGGGCCGCAGACCGGCAGGTCCCGCGTCGTGCGCCTCCACGCACCGGGCTTCCGGGCGCACCCCCGGGTGCCGGCGGCGCGGATCCTGCTGATCGACGACGTCGTCACGACGGGCGCCACGCTCCGCGCCGCCGCGGCGTGCCTGCGTGGCGCCGGTGCCACCGCCGTGGTCCCCGCGGCGTACGCCGCCACGCCGGGCCGGGCGGTCGGGCTCGAGCGGGTGGCCTGAACGGGGGTCCACCAGGGCCGAGCGGGGTGAGTGGGGAGTCGTCCCGAGTTCGGATCACGGCTCCTGGCCGTACCGTGCCGCCCATGAGCGATGCAGCGCCGCCGCCCCCGCCACCGCTCGGACCAGGTCAGGGAGGAGACGCTGGCGGGTCGCCACCGCCGCCACCGCCGACCACGCCCGGGCCCGCAGCGCCCGGCGGTGCGGGTGCCGCGCCACCCCCGCCGCCCCCGCTCGGGCCGTCGGGGCCCACCCCCGGCGCCCCGGCGCCGTCGGGTGGCGCGGGCGCGAACCGGGGCCTGGTGATCGGCGTCGTCGTCGGCGTGCTCGCCCTCGCCGGGGTCGTCGCGTTCTTCCTGCTCCGGGACGACGACGACGGCGAGGCCTTCGGCCCGCGCACCGCGACGGAGGACACCGCCGAGCCCGACGAGGAGCCCGACGACGAGCCCGACGGCGTGCCGGTGCCGGGGGACGTGACGCTGCCCGACATCTCGATCCCGGAGCTGCCCGACGTCACGATGCCCGACGTCACCGACTTCACGATGCCGTCGCTCCCGGACCTCTCGATCCCCGACATCCAGATCCCGCGGTCGCCGGGCACGTTCGCCCCCCGGGGGGAGATCCCCGAGCCGACCGAGTTCCCCGAGGGCCTCGGCGACGACCCCATGCTCGACGAGCTCGCCGTCGCCTGCTTCGAGGGCTCGATGCAGGCCTGCGACGACCTCTACGACGAGTCCGTGCCCGGCTCGGAGTACGAGCGCTACGGGGACACGTGCGCCGGGCGGCAGCCCGAGGGCACCCAGCAGTACTGCGTCGCCTCCTTCCCCGAGTGAGGCGGCGCACCGCACGGCCGTTCGGGATCCGCCCCGGTCCTCTTCCGGGCGCCCGGTAGGCTCGGATGCCGCATGGGCATCCTCGATCGCATCCTCCGCGCCGGCGAGGGCAAGAAGCTCAAGGCGCTGCAGGCCATCGTGCCCGACGTGAACGCCCTCGAGCCCGAGTTCGAGCGGCTGTCCGACGAGCAGCTGCAGGCTAAGACCAACGAGTTCCGCCAGCGCCTGGCGAACGGCGCGGACCTCGAGGACATCATGATCGAGGCCTTCGCCACCGTGCGCGAGGCCGCCAAGCGCGTCATCGGCCAGCGCCACTTCGACGTGCAGATCATGGGCGGTGCCGCGCTCCACTTCGGCTGGGTCGCCGAGATGAAGACCGGTGAGGGCAAGACGCTCGTGTCGACCCTGCCGGCCTACCTCAACGCCCTGACCGGCCGCGGCGTCCACGTCGTCACCGTCAACGACTACCTCGCCCGCTTCCACGCCGAGTGGATGGGCCGCATCCACAACTTCCTCGGCCTGTCGGTCGGCCTGGTGATCCCCGGGTTCAAGTCGTCGCCGGCCGAGAAGCGCCGCCAGTACGCGGCCGACATCACCTACGGCACGAACAACGAGTTCGGCTTCGACTACCTGCGCGACAACATGGCCACGCGCCTCGCAGACAAGACCCAGCGTGGCCACTACTACGCGATCGTCGACGAGGTCGACTCGATCCTCATCGACGAGGCCCGGACGCCGCTCATCATCTCGGGCCGCGTCGCCGACGCCGCCAAGCTCTACTACCGCTTCGCCTCGATCGTGCGCACGCTCCAGCGCGGCGTCGACTACGAGGTGGAGGAGGACAAGCGCGTCGTCGTCCCGCTCGAGCCGGGCATCGACAAGGTCGAGGCCGCGCTCGGCGTCGAGAACATCTACGACGAGGTGCAGCAGAACCTCGTCCACCAGCTGCTCGTCGCGCTGAAGGCCAAGGAGCTGTACAAGCGCGACCGGGACTACATCGTCCAGAACGGCGAGGTGAAGATCGTCGACGAGTTCACCGGCCGCATCCTCGAGGGGCGGCGGTGGAGCGAGGGCATCCACCAGGCCGTCGAGGCCAAGGAAGGCGTGCGGATCAAGGAGGAGAACCAGACCCTCGCGACGATCACGCTGCAGAACTACTTCCGGATGTACGAGAAGCTCGCCGGGATGACCGGCACGGCGGCCACCGAGGCCGCCGAGCTGATGAGCACCTACCAGCTCGGTGTGGTGCAGATCCCGACGAACCTCCCCGTCCGGCGCATCGACCACCCCGACCTCATCTTCAAGACCGAGGTCGCCAAGTTCAACGCGATCGTCGATGACATCGCCGAGCGCTACGAGCGCGGCCAGCCGGTGCTGGTCGGCACGGTCAGCGTCGAGAAGAGCGAGTACCTGTCCCGCCTGCTGCAGCAGCGGGGCATCCCCCACGAGGTCCTCAACGCCAAGCAGCACGCCCGGGAGGCGCAGATCGTCGCCCAGGCCGGGCGCCTGCACGCCGTCACCGTCGCCACCAACATGGCCGGCCGCGGCGTCGACATCCTGCTCGGCGGCAACCCCGAGGGGCTGGCCGACATCGAGCTGCTCAAGGAGGGCTTCCCGCCCGAGGTGCTCCTCGACGCCTTCGCCCTGCCCGTGCCGCTCGAGCAGATGCCCAGCGACTTCCAGGAGCTGCGGGCCAAGGCGATGGCCCGCCGCGAGGAGCTGCTGGCGGAGTTCCGCGAGCAGTGCCGCATCGAGGGCGAGCGGGTCCGCGAGCTCGGCGGCCTGTACGTGATCGGCTCCGAGCGCCACGAGTCGCGGCGCATCGACAACCAGCTCCGGGGCCGCTCGGGTCGCCAGGGCGACCCCGGCGAGAGCCGCTTCTACCTGAGCCTCGACGACGAGCTGATGCGCCTGTTCGCCACGGGCGCGCTGTCGTACGTCATGGGCAAGGCCCTCCCCGAGGACGAGCCGATCGAGGCGAAGATGGTCACCAAGGCCATCGAGCGGGCGCAGACCACGGTCGAGACGCGCAACGCCGAGATCCGCAAGAACGTCCTCAAGTACGACGAGGTGATGAACGAGCAGCGCAAGGTCATCTATGCGCGCCGTGATCAGATCCTCGAGGGGGCCGACCTCAAGACGGCCGCGATGGACTACCTCGCCGAGGCCGTCGACGCGCTGCTCGAGACGCACTGCGCCAGCGCCGCCGACGACGAGTGGGACCTCGACGGGCTGGCCAAGGAGCTGAAGACGTTCTGGCCGACCGAGATCGACGTCGAGCAGCTCCGCGCCTGCCGCAACACGCGGCAGATCTTCGACCTCGTCACCGCCGACGCCAAGGCCTACTACGAGCGCCGCGAGGCCGAGCTCGGCTCCAACGTGATGCGCGAGGTCGAGCGGCAGGTGATGCTGCGCATCATCGACCAGCGCTGGCGCGAGCACCTGGAGGAGATGGACTACCTCAAGGAGGGCATCAACCTCCGGGCGATGGGCCAGAAGGACCCGCTGACCGAGTGGCAGCGGGAGGGCTTCGAGATGTTCGGGTCGATGATGAAGGCCATCGCCCAGGACTTCGTCCGCTACGTGATGCACGTCCAGGTGGTCAAGCAGCCCGCCGCACCGGCCGCGGCTCCGGCCGGCCGCCCGCCGGCGGCGTCGTCGGCAGCCTCGTCTCCAGCGCCCGCGCCGGCGGAAGCGGCACCGGCCGCGCCGGCGAGCCCTGCGCCGGCCGCGAGCGGTCCGGCGGCACCGGAGGGCGTCGAGAACCTGCAGACCTCCTCGGCCGAGACCGAGCAGCCCAACCTGCTGCGCTCGTCGCGTGCGCCCCGGTTCGAGCAGACGGCCGCCACCGCCCGCCAGGGCGGCCGCCCGGCCAAGCAGGAGACGGTGGTCAAGGACGCGTGGGCCAAGACCCCGCGCAACGCCCCGTGCCCGTGCGGCTCGGGCAAGAAGTTCAAGATGTGCCACGGCGCCTCGTGAACCCCGCGGCCAGCGATGCGTGACTTCACCGACGACCTGCGCGAGCTGCGCCGCCGGCTCGGCGAGGCCGAGTCGTACCTGCGCGTCGGCGAGCTGCGCAGCCGGCTGACCGAGCTGGAGGCGGAGATGGGCCGTCCCGACCTGTGGGACGACGCCGAGCACGCCAAGGCACTGACCGCCGAGTACGCCAACGTGCGCGACGACCTGGCGACCTACGACGCCCTCGCCAGCCAGCTCGAGGACGTCGAGGTCCTCCACGAGCTCGCCCGCGAGGAGGGCGACGAGACCCAGGAGCCCGAGATCGCCGCGTCGATCGCCGAGATCACCAAGGGCCTCGACCAGCTCGACCTGCGCAGCCTGTTCACCGGTGAGCACGACGAGGCCGACGCGATCGTGCAGATCAACGCCAAGGACGGCGGCGTCGACGCCCAGGACTGGAGCGAGATGCTGCTGCGCATGTACGAGCGCTGGGCCGAGCGCCGCGGCTTCGAGTTCATCATCGACGACGTCTCGGAGGGCACGGAGGCGGGGATCCTCTCGGCGGAGTTCACGATCCGCGGCCGCTACGCCTACGGGCTGATGACGAGCGAGCGCGGCACGCACCGGCTGGTGCGGATCAGCCCGTTCGACAACCAGGGGCGCCGCCAGACGAGCTTCGCCGCGGTGCAGGTGTGGCCGATGCTCGACGACGTCGATGTCACGCTCGACGAGTCGGACATCCGCATGGAGGTGTTCCGCGCCTCGGGGGCGGGTGGCCAGCACGTGAACAAGACGTCGTCGGCGGTGCGCCTGATCCACGAGCCGACCGGCCTCGTGGCCAGCTCGCAGGAGGAGCGCAGCCAGCTGCAGAACCGGGAGAAGGCGATGGCCCGGCTGAAGGCGATGTACGCGGCCAAGGTCGCCGAGGAGCGCGCCGCCGAGCTGGACGCGATCGCCGGCAAGCAGGCCCAGGTCGGCTGGGGCAGCCAGATCCGGTCGTACGTGCTGCAGCCGTACCAGATGGTGAAGGACCTGCGCACCGAGGTCGAGTCGAGCAACGTCGAGGCCGTGCTCGACGGCGAGATCGACGAGTTCATGGAGGGCTACCTCCGCTGGCGCCGCGCCCAGGCCGCCGCAGCCCGGTGACGCTCAGCGGGGGCGCACCCCCTCGAAGCTGAGCGTCCGGCTCGCTGGGTGCGCACGTCGCTCATGATCGGAGGGTTCCGGGTAACCCCCGCTCCAAAGGTGAGCGGTCGGGGCGCCTGGTGCGCGGGTTGCTCATGTTCGGCGCGGCGCACGGTGGGGCGGCGCCATGAAGGTGAGCAGTTGGGTCGCCTGGTGTGCACGTTGCTCATGGTCACGGGCGGCGCCCGGGGCGATCATGAGCAGGCGGGTCGCTGGGGGCGTGGAGCGCTCATGATCGGCCGACGCGCGGCGGCATCCGGGGAGGCGAGCACACTTCCGGCGGGGGCACCGCTACGCTGTGCCCGCTTTCGTCACTGAACTGTCATGATCCGCCTCGAGAACGTCACCAAGAGCTACCAGAACGACGTCGTCGCGCTGCGCGACTGCAGCTTCGACGTGCCCAAGGGCGAGTTCGTGTTCTTGGTGGGTCCCTCCGGCTCCGGCAAGAGCACGCTGCTGCGCCTGCTCAACCGCCAGGAGCGGCCGGAGCGGGGCGCGGTGTGGGTCGCCGGGCGCAACATCGTCGACCTGCCGTCCGGCCGTGTGCCCCAGCTGCGCCGCAACATCGGCAACATCTTCCAGGACTTCAAGCTGCTGCCGAACAAGACCGTCTTCGAGAACGTCGCCTTCGCCCAGGAGGTGATCGGCAAGCCGAAGCACGTGATCCGCCAGCAGGTGCCCGCTGTGCTCGAGCTGGTCGGGCTCGCCGGCAAGGAGGACCGCTTCCCGCACCAGCTGTCGGGTGGTGAGCAGCAGCGCGTGTCGATCGCCCGGGCCTTCGTCAACCGCCCGCTGATCATGCTCGCCGACGAGCCCACCGGGAACCTCGACCCGGCGACCGGCGAGGGCATCATGCGCCTCCTCGACCGGATCAACAAGACGGGCACCACCGTGCTCATGGCGACCCACGACCAGCGGATCGTGAACACGATGCGCAAGCGGGTCATCCAGCTCGACCGCGGCGTCATCGTGCGTGACCAGGCGCGCGGCGTCTACGAGTAGCCGGGTCGCCGCCGCTCATGCTCTCCCGCCTCACCTACACGTTCCGCGAGACGTGGGCCAGCTTCCGCCGCAACATGACGTTGACGGCGGCGGCGATCATCACGTCCGCCGTCTCCCTGCTCATCTTCGGCCTGACGTTGCTGATGCAACGAGGCTTCGACAACCTCCTCGTCGCGTGGGAAGGCGACGTGGAGATGATCGTCTACGTCAACGCCGGCGCCACCGAGGCGCAGCGGGCGACGATCCAGGAGGCGCTCGACTCGCTCCCGCAGCAGATCGAGTCCTGGTCGTACTGCGACACGGAGTGCTCGCTCGCCGAGGCCCAGCGGCTGCTCGCCGGTGACCCCTCGACGCTCAACCTGCTGACGGCGGAGAACATCCCGACCCAGTACAAGGTCGTGCCCACGGACGCGACCGACGTGGACACGCTGCGCCAGCTGCGCGAGTCCCTGCGCGGCCTGCCGAACGTGCAGACGATCGTGCTCGCCGACGAGCAGCTCGACGTCATCTCCAAGCTGAAGGGGTTCGTCGGCCTGTACACGGTGATCCTGTCGATCACCCTGCTGTTCGCCGCCATCCTGTTGATCTGGAACACGATCCGCACCGCGATGTACGCCCGCCGGCGGGAGATCGAGGTGATGAAGCTCGTCGGCGCGACCGACTGGTTCATCCGCATCCCGTTCATGCTCGAGGGGCTGCTGCAGGGCTTCATCGGCGGGCTCGCCGCGTGCGGCGGCCTGTGGATCATCAACAACCGTTGGACCGCCGGCGTCGCCGACTTCCCGCCGAACAGCGGGTTCGCCGCGCTCGTCGTCAGCGACGGGTTCGTGTTCCAGAGCATGCTGATCCTGCTGGCGATCGGCATGGTCGCCGGCGCCATCGGCTCGGGCATCGCGGCGAGCCGCTTCCTCGACGTCTGACCGGCGGCGCCGTCGACGTGGTCCGCCCGCCGGCGGTCGTCGCCCGTCAGTGCTTGCGGATCAGCGTCAGCCCGTCGCCCACGGGGAGCAGGTAGCTCTCGACGCGCTCGTCGGCCGCGACCATGTCGTTGAATGCCCGGATGGCCACGGTGGTGGGGTCGTCGGCGGCGGGGTCGACGACCCGGCCCGACCACAACGTGTTGTCCACCAGCAGCACCCCACCCGGGCGGACCCGCCGCAGCAGCTCCTCGTAGTAGTCGGCGTAGCGCTCCTTGTCGGCGTCGATGAACGCGAGGTCGATCGTCATCTCGTCGGGCAGGGCCCGCAGCGTCTCGATCGCCGGGGCGATGCGCAGCTCGATGACGTCGGTGAGCCCCGCCTGCGCCCACGCCGTGCGGGCGATCGCGGTGTACTCCTCGCTCACGTCGCAGCACAGCAGCCGCCCGCCCGGGGCGAGCCCGCGGGCGATGCAGATCGACGAGTAGCCCGTGAACGTCCCGACCTCCACCGCCCGGCGCGCGCCGACGAGGCGGGTGAGCAGCGTGAGCAGCGCACCCTGGTCGGCGCCGATCTGCATCCCCGCGGCGCGCCCGAGCTCGGCCGTGCGCGCCTGCAGCGCGATGAGCACCTCGTCCGGCGGCGCCGTGCGCTCCGCGATGTAGCTCGCGATCGCGGGCGGCAGCAGGCTGTCACGGTGACGGGTGGCAGGCATGCGGGCGACGGTACCGTGGCCGCGTGACCCAGGGAGCCGAGTCGGTGACGCTGTACGACGCCGTCGGTGGGGAGCCGTTCTTCCGCCGGCTGGTCGAGGTCTTCTACGAGGGCGTCGCCGGCGACGAGGTGCTCGTGCGGCTCTACCCGGAGGCACCGGACCTGAGCGGTGCCAGCGAGCGCCTGTGCCTGTTCCTGATGCAGTACTGGGGCGGGCCCACGACCTACTCCCAACAGCGCGGGCACCCACGGCTGCGCCTGCGCCACATGCCGTTCCCGATCGGCCCGGAGGAGCGCGACCGCTGGCTGGCGCACATGGACCGTGCCGTCGAGGTCGCCACCGCTGAGCTGCCCGATCGCCAGCTCGCCGCGGCGGTGGCCGACGCGCTGCGCCGCTACTTCGTCCCGGCCGCCGAGCAGATGCGCAACGACACCGGCCTGCCGATCTCGTCGCGGCCCATGCGCTGACGCCTGGCCGCCCGCCGCACGGGGCAACCGGGCCACCCCGCGGGTACGGTCGTGCGCCGTATGGCGGCGGTGATCGAGGTGCGCGACCTGCACAAGCGCTACGGCGAGGTCACGGCGGTCGACGGCCTCTCGTTCGAGGTCACCGAGGGCGAGGTCTACGCGCTGCTCGGGGAGAACGGCGCCGGCAAGTCGACCACCGTCGAGATCCTCGAGGGACACCGCCCGCGCTCGTCCGGTGAGGTGCGCGTGCTCGGTCAGGACCCGGCCCACGCCGGACGGGACTTCCGCGACCGCATCGGCATCGTCCTGCAGTCCTCCGGCGTCGAGCACGAGCTGACGGTGCGCGAGGCCGTGAGGCTGTACGGCTCCTGCTATCGCCGGCCGCGTCCGCTCGACGAGGTGCTCGAGCTCGTCGGGCTGCAGGAGCAGCGGGACCGGCGCGTCGGGCACCTGTCCGGCGGCCAGCGCCGGCGCCTCGACCTCGCCCTCGGCATCGTCGGCGACCCGGCGGTGCTGTTCCTCGACGAGCCGACGACCGGCTTCGATCCGGCCGCGCGGCGCCAGGCGTGGGACGTCATCCGCGGCCTGTGCGCGGGCGGGACCACGGTGCTGCTGACCACCCACTACCTCGACGAGGCCGAGCAGCTCGCGTCGCGCGTGGGCGTGCTCGCCGCCGGCCGCCTCGTGGCCGAGGGGACGCCCGAGGCGCTCATCGGCGGGGTGGGCACGACGATCGTGCGCTTCGACCTGCCGCCCGGGACGTCGGCGGCCGACCTCGGCACGCTGCTCCCGGCCGACGCCACCGTCCAGGGCGGGCGCGTCGAGTTCGCCACGTCGACGCCGACCGAGGCCGTGCACCGGGTGACGGGGTGGGCCGTCGAGCGGGGCGTCGAGCTGACCGGCCTGGCGGTCACGCGGCCGTCGCTCGAGGACGTCTACCTGCAGCTCGCGGCGACGCCGGGGGAGCCGCGATGAGCGACTGGCCGTCGCCGCTGCGGCAGCTCGCCCTGCACACGCGCACCCAGGTGGTGGTGTTCCTGCGCACGCCGATCGCGGTGTTCTTCACGCTGCTGCTCCCGCTGATGATGCTCGTGCTGTTCAACGCGCTCTTCAGCGGCGACGACGTCGACACCGGCATGGGGGAGTGGCCGCTGAGCCAGTTCTACACCGGCGCCCTCGCCGCGTTCACCGCCGTGTCGGCGACGTTCACCAACCTCGCCAACACGGTGCCGATCCGGCGCGACGAGGGCGTGCTCAAGCGGTGGCGGGGCACGCCGCAGCGACCCTGGGTCTACATCGGCGGGCTCATCGGCGCGGCGATCGTGCTCGCCGCGGCGGGGGTCGTGATCACGCTCACCCTCGGCGTGGTCGCCTACGACCTCGACATCGACGTGGCCAAGGTGCCGGCCGCGATCGTCACGTTCGTCATCGGCGTCGCTGCCTTCGCCGCGATGGGCATGGCGATCGCCGGGCTGTGCCCGTCGGCCTCGTCAGCGTCGGCGTTGGCCAACGCCGTCATCCTGCCGATGGCGTTCATCTCGGACGTGTTCATCCCGATGGAGGACCCGCCGAGGTGGCTCGCGCGCCTCGGCGACGTGCTGCCGCTGAAGCCGTTCGTGCAGAGCTTCCAGGCGGCGTTCAACCCGCTCGTCGACGCGCCCGCCTTCCAATGGGGCAAGCTGGCGCGCGTGGCCGTGTGGGGTGTCATCGGGCTGGGCGTTGCCGTCCGCTGGTTCCGGTGGGAGCCTGCTCGGGGTGGCGCCACGACGCGCCGCCGCCGGGCCCGGGCAGCGGCCGCCGAGCACGGCTGACCAACTGGGGGTTCGTTGGGGGAGGACGATCGGTGCATCCGGAGCTGAGCGAGGAGCACGAGGCACTCCGCGCCGTCGTGCGCGACTTCGTCGTCAACGAGGTCGAGCCGTACGCCGCCGAGTGGGACCGCGACCACACGTTCCCCGTCGACACGGTGCGGGCGATGGGGGACCTCGGCCTGTTCGGGATCCCGTTCCCCGAGCCGTGGGGTGGCGGTGGCGACCTCACCGGCCTGTGCATCGCCATCGAGGAGATCGCCCGTGCCGACCAGTCGCTGGCGATCACGCTCGAGGCGGGCGTCGGCCTGGGAGCGGCGCCGATCTACAAGTTCGGCACCGACGAGCAGCGCGAGCGGTGGCTGCCGGACCTGTGCGCGGGACGGGCGCTCGGGGCGTTCGGCCTCACCGAGCCCGATGCGGGCAGCGACGCCGGCGGCACGCGCACGCGGGCGCGGCTGGAGGGCGGGGAGTGGGTGATCGACGGGGAGAAGGCGTTCATCACCAACTCCGGCACGCCGATCACGTCGCTCGTGACGATCACCGCGCTGACCGGCCCGGGTGAGATCTCCTCGATCATCGTCCCGGCCGGCACGCCCGGGCTCGAGGTGCAGCCGCCCTACCGGAAGATGGGCTGGCACGCATCGGACACCCACGGCCTGCGCTTCGTCGAGTGCCGCGTGCCGGAGGAGAACCTGCTCGGTCGGCGCGGGCGCGGGTTCGCCCAGTTCCTCGAGATCCTCGACGAGGGGCGCATCGCCATCGCCGCCCTGGCGGTGGGCGTGATCCAGCGGTGCGTCGACGACGCCGCCGCCTACGCCAACGAGCGGCACGCGTTCGGCCGCCCGATCGGTTCCAACCAGGCGATCGCGTTCAAGTGCGCGGACATGCAGGTCGCCCTCGCCGCAGCGCGTCGGCTCGTCTACCACGCGGCGTGGCTGCGGGACACGGGCCGGCCGTTCAAGGTGGAGGCGGCGACGGCCAAGCTGTTCGCCACGGAGGCGGCGATCGACGCCACGCGGGCGGCGACGCAGGTGTTCGGGGGAACCGGGTTCATGGACGACACGGCGGTCGCCCGGCACTACCGCGACGCGAAGATCCTCGAGATCGGCGAGGGCACGAGCGAGGTGCAGCGGCTCGTGATCAGCCGGGCGCTCGGCCTGCGCGTCTGACGGCGATATCGTTCTCGATATGACCGCCGATCGGCGCGACGCGCCGTCCGCGTTCCCGGGGTTCGACGCCCTGGCGACGCGCGCCGACGAGCTCGTCGAGCGCCTCGTCGAGCGGCGCCGCCAGCTGGGCCTGTCGCAACGGGAGGTCGCCGAGCGGATGGGCACGTCACAGCCCGCCGTCGCCCGCCTCGAGGCCGGTGGCACCGACGTGCGCCTCTCGACGCTCGAGCGCTACGCCGCTGCGCTCGGCACCACGATCGGCTTCCGCGTCGCGGCGCGCGAGGAGGGCCCATGACGTTCCCACCGTTCCCCGAGCGCCCGCCCGGCCCCGCCGAGCCGGGTCGCTGGCCCGACCCACCGGGCTACCCGCTCCCGCCGTTGCGGCCCGTGCCCCGGCGCGAGGGCCCGCTGCTCGTTCCGCTCGTCGAGCCGCCCCGCGCGGCCCCGCCGCGGCGCGTGCTGGTCAGCGGCCCGCTCGACGCGGCAGCCGCGACCCGCGTCGCCGCCGAGCTGATGGAGCTCGACGGCCGCGGTGCCGGCGACGTGGAGCTGCTCGTCAACAGCGACGGCGGCCCGCTCGCCGACGTGCTGCCACTGCTCGACGTGATCGGGTTGATGCGCGCCCCGGTGCACACGCGCTGCGTCGGCCGGGCCGTCGGCACGGCGGCGGTCCTGCTCGCGTGCGGGACCGGCGACCGCCGTGCCGCTCGGCACGCGCTGATCTCGTTGCGGTGCACCGATCGCGTCGAGCTCGACGGCTCCCCGGCGGCGCTGCGCGCCCAGGTGGAGGAGCTCGAGCGGATCCGCCACCACGTCGTGGCGGCCCTGGCGAGCAGGACCGGCCGGCCAGAGGCAGCGCTCGCCGACCAGCTCGACCACGGGGAGCTCCTCGACGCCACCGCCGCGGCCGAGCTCGGCCTCATCGACGCCGTCGGGTGATCACCCGGTCGTGTTGATCACGACCCGGCCGCGGGTGCGCCCGGCGAGGATGTCCTCGGCGAGCCCGGGCAGATCGGCAAGGGTCGCCTCGGACGTCATCGACTCGAGCGCCGACAGGTCGAGCACCTCGGCGAGCCGCTGCCACGCCGCGGCGCGGCGCTCCGCCGGGCACATCACCGAGTCGATCCCGTAGAGCGTCACGCCACGGAGCAGGAACGGGATCACCGTCGTGGGCAGGTCGTTGCCCCCGGCGAGCCCGCAGGCTGCGACGGCGCCCCCGTAGCGCGTCTCGGCGAGGATGTGGGCGAGCGTCCCGCTGCCCACGGCGTCGACCGCGCCGCCCCAGCGCTCCGACAGCAGCGGACGCTCGGGCGCGTCGGCGATCTCGGCGCGGTCGATCACCTCGGCCGCACCGAGCGCGCGCAGCGCGTCGCCCTCGGTGGCGACGCGGCCCGTGGACGCCGTGACGCGGTAGCCGAGGCGGGCGAGCAGGATCACCGCGGTCGAGCCGACGCCGCCGGCGGCACCTGTCACGAGCACGGGGTCGTCCTTGGACACGCCGTGGTGCTCGAGCCGGTCGACGGCGAGCATCGCCGTGAACCCGGCCGTGCCGACGGCCATCGCCTGTCGTGTCGTCATCCCCGCCGGGACCGGGGTCAGCCAGTCGCCCTTCACCCGCGCCCGGGTGGCGTAGCCGCCCCACCACACCTCACCGACGCGCCAGCCGGTGAGCAGCACCTGGTCGCCGGGGGAGAAGCGCGGGTCGGCGGACTCCTCGACCGTGCCGGCGAGGTCAATGCCCGGCACGTGCGGGTACTCGCGCACGAGCCGCCCGAGCCCCTTCAGGATCATCCCGTCCTTGTAGTTCAGCGACGACCACTCGACGGCGACGGTGACGTCACCGTCGGGCAGGCGGTCGTCGTCGAGCTCGGTGACCTCGGCGGTGATCCCGTCAGCGGACTGATCGAGCAGCAGAGCACGGAACATCTCCCCCGCCTACCACACCGGGCGGGCAGCGGCCCACCCCGGCGGGCTCCGTCGCGCCGGGACGAGGCGCGGGTGTCGGCAGCGGGCTCAGGAGGGGTGCACGAGGCGCCGGCCGGAGATCAGCGTCGGCGTGATCCGCACGACCGCCGGGCGCACGCCGTCGGCGAACGGGCGCAGCCCGGCGGCGTCGACGGCGGCGATGAAGTCGGGGTCGGTGACCACCTCGGCCTGACCGACGGCCAGCACGCTCCACCCGGTGCGGTCGTAGACGCCGAAGTCGTCCACCTCGAAGGCGACCACGGCGTTGGCGACGGCGGCGGAGAGCTTCGAGCCGGGCGCGGTGCGGAACACGATGGCCCCGTCGACCACCCGGTAGTTGACCGGGAAGATCGCCGGCAGCGCACCCACCGAGATCCCGACCCGTCCGACGTCGCCGGACGCGAGCAGCTGCCGTGCCTCTGTTTCGGTCAGCACCTCGAGGCCGTCGTCAACGATCATCACCCGCAGTCTGGTCCACGCGCCGGCGCGCTCGTAGGGTCATAAGTCCCACGCTGCCTGGAAGAATGGGGGCCATGAGCGACGACGGCCGCGTCAGGGTGTTCCTCCTCGACGACCACGAGGTCGTGCGCCGCGGGCTGCGCGACCTGTTGGATGCCGAGGACGACATCGTGGTCGTCGGCGAGGCCGCCACGCAGGACGAGGCCCTGCGGCGGGTCCCGGCGGTCGACCCGGACGTCGCCATCCTCGACGTCCGGCTGCAGGAGGGCGACGGCATCACCACGTGCCGGGAGATCCGCTCGCTCCACCCGCGCACGAAGTGCCTGATGCTGACGTCGTTCGCCGACGACGAGGCGCTGTTCCAGTCGATCATGGCGGGGGCCGCGGGGTACGTGCTCAAGCAGATCCGCTCCGGTGAGCTCGTCGAGGCCGTGCGCAAGGTGGCGGCCGGCCAGCAGCTGCTCGATCCGGCGGTGGCGGCACGGGTCACCGAGCGCCTGCGGCGGGAGCCGGAGGAGGACGAGCTGATCGCCCGGCTGACGCCGCAGGAGCGGGAGGTGCTGCGGCTGCTCGCCGACGGGCTGACGAACCGACAGATCGCCGAGCGGCTGTACCTGGCCGAGAAGACGATCAAGAACTACGTGACGTCGATCCTGTCCAAGATGGGCATGGCCCGGCGCACCGAGGCGGCGGTGTACGCAGCCCGGCACCTGCAGCCCGACGACCAGGACCACGGGCGGTAGGGCCGCCCCGGCGGTCGGGCTGGTCAGGGCCCGTCGTCGCACGCCGGGGACGTTCGGCCCTGGCGATCGGGACGGGGCCCGCCGGACAATCAGGTCATGGAAGTCGACCGCCTCGGGATGACCGTGCTCGACACCTCGACGTGCCTCGAGCTGCTCCGCAGCCAGCAGGTCGGGCGCCTGGCGGTCTCCATCCGTGACCACCCCGACATCTTCCCCGTCAACTTCGTGGTCGACCACGGCACCGTCGTGTTCCGCACCGCGGAGGGCACGAAGCTCGCCGCCGCCGTGCTCGGCCGTGGCGTCGCCTTCGAGGTCGACGGCGTGGACGAGGACACCAAGGAGGCCTGGAGCGTCGTCGTGAAGGGCCGGGCCGTCGAGCTGCAGGGCCTGGAGGAGCTGTTCGAGGCGGCGGACCTGCCGCTGTACCCGTGGCACGCGGCCCCCAAGCACCGCTACGTGCGCATCGAGCCGGTGGAGATCACCGGCCGCCGCTTCGAGATCTGCGACCCGTCGGTCTGGCAGCAGGACACCTGACCGTCGCCCCGCCGGCCGCGTGGCGCGTCGCCCCGGTTCGCGCCACCGGGCCGGGCTCGGCCCCCGAACGAGCTGATCACGCGCGGCGGCACCGGATCCCGAAGCGAGCTGTCCCCTGAACGGGGGCGCGGCGTCCGTGCTCGGGGCGAGGACCGCCTACGCTGCTGGCGTGGCAGGTCATGCCGACGCTGACGGATTCCGCCAGGTCTTGGAGGCGGTGCGGACGATCGCCGCCGACCTCGACCTGCCGGCGATGCTCCGCCGGATCGCGGTCGCAGCCGCCGAGCTGGTCGGCGCCCGCTACGGCGCGCTCGGTGTGCTCGACGAGACGCGCACCCGCCTCAAGGAGTTCATCACGGTCGGGGTCGACGGGGATCAGGTCAAGCTGATCGGGAACCTCCCCGAGGGTCACGGCATCCTCGGGCTGATCATCGTCGATGCCAAGCCGCTGCGCCTGCGCGACCTGTCCGAGCACCCGAAGGCCTACGGCTTCCCGGCGCACCACCCGCACATGCGGTCGTTCCTCGGCGTGCCGATCATGGTGCGCGACGAGGTGTTCGGGAACCTCTACCTGACCGACAAGCTCGACGGTCACGAGTTCACCGAGTCCGACGAGGAGCTCGTCGTCGGTCTCGCCGGGGCGGCAGGCGTGGCGATCGAGAACGCCCGGCTGGCCGCGCGCCTCCACGAGCTCGCCGTGGTCAGGGATCGCGAGCGCATCGCGCGCGATCTCCACGACACCGTCATCCAGCGGTTGTTCGCCACGGGCATGTCGCTGCAGAGCACCGTCGGCCTGGTGCGCTCCGATCCCGACGCGGCGATGGAGCGCATCGGCCATGCGGTCGACGACCTCGACACGACGATCAAGGAGATCCGCATGGCGATCTTCGCCCTGGAGCAGCACCCGCTGGCCTCCGAGGGCGTGCGCAACCGGATCATCGAGGTCGTGCGGGAGACGGCCGAGGCCCTCGGCTTCGAGCCGCGCCTCACGTTCGAGGGGCCCGTCGACGCGGTCGTCCTCGGCGACGTCGCCGACGCCCTGGTGACGACGCTGCGCGAGGCGCTGAGCAACGTCGCCCGCCACGCCCGCGCCACCCACGTCGACGTCAACGTCACCGCCACCGGCAACGAGGTCGCTCTGCGGGTGATCGACAACGGCGTCGGCGCCGGGAACGTCGACGAGACGACCGGCCACGGCGTGCGGAACATGCGCCGGCGCGCCGACGCGCTCGGCGGGTCGTGCACGATCACGTCCGAGCCGAATCAGGGCACGTCGGTGTCGTGGCGGGTGCCGCTGCGCTGACCGCGACCGCCCACCGACCGCGCCGCCCGGCGACGATCCCGCTTCAGGGCGTCGCCTCACCCCGATGCAGTTCGATCATGAGCGTCGTGCGTGCCTGGCGGCCCGGCTGCTCATCTTCACAGCGCAACCCGCCCCGATGCAGTTCGATCATGAGCGTCGTGCGCGCCTGGCGGCGCGACTGCTCATCTTCACAGCGCCGCCCCACGGTGAGTCGCGCCGAAGATGAGCGTCGTGCGTGTCAGGCGGCGCGACTGCTCATCTTCACAGCGCCGCCCCACGGTGAGTCGCGCCGATCATGAGCGTCGTGCGTGTCTGGCGGCCCGGCTGCTCATCTTCACAGCGCCGCCCCACCCGGATGCAGCTCGATCATGAGCGACGTGCGCGCCAGGTGCCCGAACTGCTCATCTTCCGAGTCCGACCGGGGTGCGCGAGGCCGTCCTGACGTGCCGGCACCCACCGTCCGGCCCGGTGGGCTCGGAGGTGGGTGCCCGGCGTGGGTGGGGGTTGGTGGGGAGACCCGATGCGGTGCGCTCAGCTCGCGTTGCGCATCCGCAGGCGGTGGATCAGGCCGAGGACGACCAGGACCACCATCAGGCCGGCGCCGACGTAGGCGGCGACGGCGGCGATGCCGGCGATCTGTCCGATCGTCGACCAGGCGTAGGTCGACAGCAGCAGACCACGCAGCGTCTCGCCCTTGAACAGCGTCTCACGCTGGCTCGTCAGCTCGTCGACGGTCGCCTGCAGCTCGTCGATCGTGGCCTGGTCGGCGCCCGACTCGATCGCTTCCTGCAGGGCCGCCCGGGCCTCACGCTGCGGCCCACCGAGCTCGGCGTAGGTCAGGCCGCCGGCGGTCTCCTCGAGGTGACCGGCGATGTAGCTCGCGTAGGCCTCGGCCTCGGCGCCGGTGTCGACCTGCTCGCCGGCGTACTTCAGGAGATCGGTGCGGCCCTCGGCCTCGAGGCTCTCGGCGTCGGGGAACACGATGTTCTGGGACCGCAGCTCCCGGCCGACGTAGTCGTTGGCGAAGTTGTTGCCCCACGTCAGCAACCCCCCGGCGACGGCGAGCACGATCGCGACGACGGTGCCGGCGGCGATGAGGATCGTGTCGACGGTGCGCCGGCGGAGGTGGATCTCGTCCGGCGCGGTGGTCGCGGTGCCGGCGGCTGGGGGCTCGGCACGGTCGGGGAGCGGCCCGCCCATCCGTTCGACGAACGGTTGCGGCGGGATCGTGTGGGTCTTGGACATGGCTGGCTCCTTCGGTGAGTAGATCAGGGGACGACGACGACGGGGCAGGTGGCGTGATGGCTCACCTGGTCGCTGACGGATCCGGTGAGCCCGGTGAGGCGCCCACTGCCGCGGGCGCCGACGACCACCAGCGATGCGAGGCAGCTGGCTTCGACGAGCGCGGCGGCCGGCCGGTCGCCGACGGCGCGGGCCTCGACCGGTGCCGCGAGCCCGCTGGTGTCAACCAGGCGAAGCTGCTGCTGGAGGAAGCGATTGGCGCGCTCGGCGAGCACGTCCGGATCGCGCCAGGGGAGTGGCAGCGCCGACGTCGTGGACGGCGGCCGCCAGGCGTGGATGGCGACCAGGTGGCGCCCGGTGCGACGGGCGTGGTCGACGGCCCACTGGAGGGCACGCCGCGACGGCTCCGAGCCATCGAGGCCGACGACGATCGGACCGGTCGGCCGCTCGGCGGCGTCGCGCACGACGGCGACGGGGCACGTGGCCTCCTGGAGCACGCGGCGGCTCACCGAGCCGAGCAGCAGCCCCTTGAACCCGCCCACGCCACGAGCGCCCACCACGAGCAGCGATGCGCCCTGGGCGGCCTCGAGGAGGGCGGAGGCGGGGAGATCGCACGGGGCGACGCAGCGAACGCCGTGGTCCTCGCCGAGCGCCCGCGTGACCAGCTGGTCGAGCACCTCGGCGGCGTCGGCGGCGGAGTACTCCGGGTCGAACGGCGCGTCGGGCTCGAGGTGGCGTTGGTCGATGTACCCCCACGCCATCACGGCCGTGATCGGCTCGTGCGTCGTCGTCGCGTAGCTCGCCGCCCAGCGCAGTGCGGCCTGCGCGTACGGCGACTCGTCGACGCCGACGATGATGCCTTCCATGGCTCTCATCCTCGGAGTGGCGCCGGCACGTCACCAGGGACGAAAGGCCCGATTCCTCGGACGAAGGGCCCGATTCGTCGGTGCGCGTCACGGGGACGCGCTGCAATCAGCGTGGGTGACGGGAGCGCGGGTCAGGTGAAGTCGAAGCGCGTGGCGCGACGCGGGAACTCGCTCAGCGACCACGCGTAGACGCGGCGCGGGCGCAGCGCCCAGAACGGCATCGCCTCCTGTGCCTCGGTCTCGCTCCAGTACTGCGGGTACTTCTCCCGGTTGGCCGCGTACACCGCGGCGGTGAGGGGGAGCGACGGGTCGTCGACGAGCTCGACCTCGCCGTCGAGGATCACGGCGTGGTCGTCGTCGGGCAGGCTCACCGACACGGCGGGGCGCTCGCGCAGGTGCTGCACCCAGCGGGTCTCGGGGGAGCCGCCGAACGCGAGCGTGTCGTCGACGAAGACCCCGTCGACGGGGCGGACGTGGGGACGGCCGTCCGGTGTGGTCGTCGCCACCCAGTAGTTGCGCGCCGCGGCGATGCGCTGCGCGACCTCGTCCCAGGACTGCAGCTGAGCGAGCGTCTCGGCGGTCTGGCCGTACTCGGACGGGAAGCGCACGGGGTGGGCGGTGGGTGTGGGCATAGCGTTGATTTATAACCGACCGTTCGTTTATGGTCAACGGTCATGCCCCGCCCGCGCACGCTGCCCGACGAGGCGATCCTCGACGCCGCCCTCGACATCGTCCACCGCGAGGGGCCGGCGAGCCTGTCGTTCGGCGCGCTGGCCGCCGCGGTCGGGCTGGCCGGCTCCACGCTCGTGCAGCGGTTCGGCACGAAGGACGGGTTGCTGCGAGCCACGCTGCTCCACGCGTGGGACCGCCTGGACCGGGTGACCGCCGCTGCGATCGAGGCCGCCCCCGACGGCGCGGCCGGCGTCGTCGAGCTGTTCGTGGCGATGACGTCCGACGACGAGGACGACTACGTCGAGCAGCTGCCGGTGCTCCGCGAGGACCTGCGTGACCCGGTGCTCCGGGCGCGCGGCGCGCGGTGGCTCGCCACCCTGGCGGCGGCCGTCGACGCGCGGCTCCCGGACGCGCCACCCGGCACGGGCCGGCTGCTCGTCGCCCAGTGGCAGGGGATCCTGACGGTCTGGGCGTTCACGCGCGACGGTGCGCTCGCGCGCGCCGTGCGCGAGGGCATCGCCGAGCTGCTCACCCGTGTCGGGTGCGCGCCGGCGCCCTGATCCGCGTCGCCCTCAACGGGCGTCGGGGAGCTCGTGGATGTCCGCGGTCAGCGCCACGTCGGGGTGGTCCGGGTGGTCGTGGAGGATGTGGTCCTTGACCTCGTTGTGGTACTCGAACCGCAGCTCGCAGTACGGGCAGGTGTGTGGGCGATCCGTCATGCCTCCATGGTGACGGTGGGAACGCCCGACGAGAAGGGCCTTCGGTCCCGTCGGCGCACCGGCACCGCACGGCCGCGGGCTAGCGTGCCCGGCCGTGGCTGATCCGGTGATCGTCGGTGTGGACCGCTCGGACGAGTCGGCGCTCGCCCTGCGCACCGCCCTCGAGCTCGCCCGCGACCTGCGCCGCCCGCTCATCGTCGTGCACGCGGTCGGGCTCCTCGAGGAGGGCGGCTACCGCGAGGCACCCGAGCTCGAGGAGATGGTGGCCGACGCACGCGCGCGGGTGCCGGACACCGACGAGGTGCCGATCAGCATCGTGCGCGAGGACGGCCCCGCCGCCGACGTCCTCGTGCGCTGCGCCGAGCGGGTGCACGCGGCGTACGCCGTGGTGGGCCGCCGCGGCATGGGCGCCGCACTGCGCCCGCTGGGCTCGGTCAGCGAGCGCGTGCTCGAGCGCGCCCACTGCCCGGTGCTCGTGGCGCCGCCTCACCACCGCTGACACCAGATCCGGACGTTTGGCCCTGGTGGGCCCGCCGCGGGCAGGCGGATGCTGATCCCATGACACGGGTGATCATCGGCGTGGACGAATCCGACGGCGCAGCGGCGGCACTCCGCTGGGGCGTCGCCCAGGCGGCCCGGCGCCACGAGCCGGTGACGGCACTGATGGCGTACACGTTCCGCGACCAGCATCATCCCGACCCGAACACCCCGTTCGAGCTCGGCTACGGGTACCACGAGGCGCGGCGCGACCTCGCCACCATCGTCGAGCGCGCGCTCGAGGGGCGTACCGTCGACATCGAGCTGCGCCCGGTCTGCGGGAACGCTGCCGACGCGCTCATCGACGCCAGCGCCGAGGCCTCGCTCGTCGTGGTCGGCGCGCGCGGCATGGGCGGCTTCAAGGGGCTGCTGATCGGCTCGGTGAGCCGCGAGGTGCTCCACCGCTCGCACGCGCCGGTCGCGGTGGTCCCCGAGCCCGCGGTCGAGGTCGACGGTCCGGTCGTCGTCGGCATCGACGGCTCGCCGACGAGCCGGCTGGCGCTCTCGTGGGCGCTCGACGAGGCCCGGGCGCGCGGCACCACCCTGGTGGCCCTGCACGCCTGGAACATCACCGTGGTCGGTGACGCCTACGGGTTCGCTCACCTCGCCGCCGACGCCCTGCGCGAGGGTGGTGAGCGCCTGCTCGAGCGCGAGCTGTCCCTCGTCGACACCACGGGCGTCGAGGTCGAGCGCCGGCTGGTCGAGGGGCTGCCCGCCGCCGCGCTGGTCGAGGCGAGCGCCACCGCCGCCCTCGTGGTCGTCGGCTCGCGCGGCCACCGTCCGCTGACGGGCCTGCTGCTCGGGTCGGTGAGTGACCAGGTGTCGCACCACGCGCACAGCCCCGTCGTCGTCGTGCCGCCCAGCGCCGCAGGCAGCTGACAACGGGACGTTGGTCCCTGTCGCCGCGGCGGTCCGGCGTTCACAGTCGCCTCCAACGGTGCGCCGCTCGTGCGCTGACCCCCCAGGAGGTGCTCGTGGACTTCGAACCGTCCGAGTCGACGTCGGTGATGCTGGCGATGGTCGACGACTTCATGCGGCGTGAGGTGATGCCGCTGGAGGGCGAGCTGCTGCACGGTGACCCCGACGTGCTCGCGACGAAGCTGGCTGCCGTCCAGGACAAGGTCCGCCAGATGGGCCTGTGGGCGCCGAACTTCCCCGTCGAGTACGGCGGGCTCGGGTTGTCGATGGTCGACCACGGACTGCTGTCGGAGGCGCTCGGGCGCTCGCCGCTCGGTCACCTCGCGTTCGGCACGCAGGCGCCGGACGCCGGCAACGTCGAGATCCTCCACCGCCACGGCACGCCGGAGCAGCAGGAGCGCTGGCTGCGGCCGCTCGTCGCCGGGGAGATCCGCAGCTGCTTCTCGATGACCGAGCCGGAGACGCCAGGCTCGAACCCGACGATGCTCGCGACGACCGCGGTGCTCGACGGCGACGAGTGGGTGATCAACGGCCAGAAGTGGTTCACCAGCTCGGCCGACGGCGCGGCGTTCGCGATCGTGATGGCGGTCACCGACCCGGACGCCCCACCGCACCGGCGCGCCAGCATGTTCATCGTCCCGACGGACACGCCGGGCTTCGAGCTGGTCCGCAACATCAGCGTGATGGGCCACGTGGGTGCCGGTCACGCCAGCCACGCCGAGGTGTCCTACCAGTCGTGCCGGGTCCCGGCCGAGAACCTCCTCGGGGCGCGCGGCGACGGGTTCCGCATCGCCCAGGAGCGCCTCGGGCCCGGGCGGATCCACCACTGCATGCGCTGGCTGGGCATCGCCGACCGCGCCTTCGAGCTGCTGTGCGACCGGGCGAACGAGCGGGTGATCTCGCTCGACGGCGAGACGCTGGCCGACCGCCAGGTGATCCAGCACTGGGTCGCCGAGCTGGACGCCGAGATCCGCGCCGCCCGGCTGCTCACGCTGCACGCAGCGTGGATGATCGACCGTCACGGCGCCGCCGCGGCGCGCGACGAGATCTCGGCGATCAAGTTCACCGTCGCCAACACGATGCTGCGCGCGGTCGATCGCGCGATCCAGGTCCACGGCGCGCTCGGCGTCACCGATGACACGGTCCTCGCGTACTGGTACCGCCACGAGCGCGCCGCCCGCATCTACGACGGCGCCGACGAGGTGCACAAGACGACGCTCGGCCGCCGCCTGCTGCGCCGGGCGCGCGAGCGCGACCGCACGCTGCCGACGACGCCGTCACCGTTCGCCCGCTCCAGCTGACCGTCGTCACCGCGCCGGACGCCGGCACCTCGCCGCACGCGGGCCCGACCCCGGCGTGGCCGCGCCGTCACTCGTAGGCTCGCAGCCGTCCGTACGACGTCTGGGGGCCGTGATGCCGGGATCCGGGGACGAGATCGTCGAGGTGCTGCGCCGGTGGCTCACCAGGGACGTGCTCCCGCGCGTCCTCGAGCTCGAGCACGCCGACGAGTACCCGCGCGAGATGGTCGAGCAGATGCGCGAGTTCGGGCTCTTCGGGGCGACGATCCCCGAGGAGTACGGCGGTCTCGGTCTGTCCGCGGGCGAGTACGCACGGATCGTCGAGACGATCTCCGAGGTCTGGATGTCGCTGACGGGGGTCCTGAACTCGCACCTGATGATGGCGGAGCTGATCCGCCGCCACGGGACCGACGAGCAGCGGCGCACCCTGTTGCCGCGGTGCGCGACCGGCGAGCTGCGCGGTGGCCTCGCGCTCACCGAGCCGGACTGCGGCTCGGACCTGCAGGCGATCCGCACGCGGGCCGATCGGGTCGAGGACGGCTACGTGATCACGGGCGCCAAGACGTGGATCACGAACGGCGGCGAGGGCAACTGCCTCGCCCTGCTCGTCAAGACCGACACCACGATCCAGCCGCGCTACCGCGGGATGTCACTGTTCTTCGTCGAGCGGGCCGACGGCTACCAGGTCGTGCGGCGCCTCGGGAAGCTGGGCTACAAGGGCGTCGACACGGTGGAGCTGCTCTTCGACGGTGTGCGCGTGCCGGCGGACCGGCTGATCGGCGAGGAGGAGGGCCTCGGGTTCGTCCAGACGGTCGGCGCCCTCGAGCTGGGCCGGATCAACGTGGCGGCGCGCGGTGTCGGCATCGCCCAGGCGGCGCTCGACGCGGCGATCTCCTACAGCAAGCACCGCCACACGATGGGCAGGCCCATCGGCCAGCACCAGGCGATCCAGCTCAAGCTCGCCGACATGGCGTGCCGGACCACGGCCGCCCGGCTGCTCGTGCGCGAGGCCGCGGCCGCGTTCGACGCCGGCCGGCGCTGTGACCTCGAGGCGGGCATGGCGAAGCTGGTCGCGTCCGAGGCGGCGCTCGAGAACTCGATCGAGGCGATGCGCATCCACGGCGCGTACGGCTACTCGGTCGAGGGCCACGTCGAGCGCTACTACCGCGACGCCCCGCTGCTGTGCATCGGTGAGGGCACGAACGAGATCCAGCGCATCGTGATCGCCCGCCGCCTCCTCGGCGAGTCGTGACACGGACCCCGTGCCCCGGTCCTTGGCTGAGCGATCGGACGCGAGCCACGACGGTGCTCCCGCCTGGCGTCGGCGGCGCACGAGGGGTCAGAAGACGACGGTCCGGCGGCCGTGGACGAGGATGCGGTGCTCGAGGTGGGCGCGCACGGCGCGGGCGAGCACGACGGTCTCCAGGTCGCGGCCGATGCGCGTGAGGCGGGCGACGTCGTCGCGGTGGCTCACGCGCACGGTCTCCTGGTCGATGATCGGGCCCTCGTCGAGCTCGTCGGTCGCGTAGTGGGCGGTGGCGCCGATCAGCTTCACGCCGCGCTCGTGCGCCTGCCGGTAGGGGTTGGCGCCGACGAACGCCGGCAGGAACGAGTGGTGGATGTTGATGATCCGGTTCGGGTACGCGGCGATCGCCTTCGGCGACAGGATCCGCATGTAGCGGGCGAGCACGACGAGGTCGACCTCGTGCTCGGCGAGCGTGGCGAGGACGGCATCCTCCTGCGCGGCCGGGTCGTCGCCCACCGGCAGGTACACGTACGGCACGCCGAGGCCGTTGCAGAGCGTCTCGTGGTCCGGGTGGTTGGAGATCACCACGCGCAGATCACAGGGCAGCTCCCGGTACGACCAGCGCACCAACAGGTCGGCGAGGCAGTGCGGCTGCCGCGACGCGAGCACCGCGGTGCGCATCGGCTGGTCGGCGAAGCGCACGTCGACGGTCATGCCGAAGCGCTCGGCGATCGGGGCGAACGCGGTGGCGATCTCCTCGCGCGGCACGGCGAAGCCGTCGAGCTCGAACTCGACGCGCTGGAAGAACACCTTCCTGCCACCGACCTCGTCGAGGTGCTGGTCGGCGTGGACGATGTTGCCGCCCCGCTCGGCGATGAAGTTCGCCACCGCGGCGACGATGCCGCGCTGGTCCGGACAGGACAGCAACAGGACGGCGTGGGGTGGGCCGACGTGCGGGGACGTCATCGTGGGAGCACCTCGGACGGACGCAACTGGTGACAGGCGATCGCCGTGGCGGCGGCGACGTTGAGCGAGTCGACCCCCGGCGCGAGCGGGATGCGCACGCGCCGGTCGCACGCGCGCAGCACGCCGCACGTGAGGCCGTCGCGCTCACTGCCGACGACGACGGCCAGCCGCGCCGGGACGGGCACCGCGGCGAGGTCGTCGGCGTCGGGTGCCGGGGTGAGCGCGTACGTGGTCATGTCGCCGAGCCCGGCGGCGAACGCCTCGACGTCGGCGACGCGGGCGTGGGGGAGGGCGAACGCCGTGCCCATGGCGACGCGCAGGGCACGGCGGGCGAACGGGTCCGCGCTCTCGCGGTCGAGCACCAGGCCGCCCCAGCCGAGTCCGGCCGCGTTGCGCACGATGGCCCCGACGTTGGCGGGGTTGTCCACCGCCTGCACGACCACGACCCGGTCCGTGCGGGCGACGAGCTCGGCGGCGTCGCACGGTGCTGGCCGCTCGAACAGGGCGAGGACCGGTTGGATCACGCCGAGACGCGTCGCGGCCCGCCGGACGTCCTCGCCGGCGGCGTAGACGGGTGTACCCGCCGCAGCGAGCCCGTCGGTGACCGCCGGCACGCGCGCGGCGTCGACGAGCGCGGCCACCGGACGGCACCCGGCGTTGAGCGCCCGCTCGACCACGAGGTCGCCCTCGGCGAGGAACCAGCCGTGCCCGCCGTCGCCCTGGGCGCGCAGCTGGCGGTCGCTCAGGGCGAACGGCGCAAGCCGCGCGTCGGTGGGGTCGTCGACGTCGATCACGCCGCCGCCCCGCTCAGTAGTGGTAGGGGATGCCGGACCAGTCCGGCTTCCGCTTCTCGAGGAAGGCATCGCGGCCCTCGATCGCCTCGTCGGTGCCGTACGCGAGCCGCGTCGCCTCGCCGGCGAAGAGCTGCTGGCCGACGAGCCCGTCGTCGATCAGGTTGAACGCGTACTTGAGCATCCGCCGCGCCGTCGGGCTCTTGGCGTTGATCTCCGCCGCCCACTGCAGCGCCGTGCGCTCGAGCTCCTCGTGCGGGACGACGGCGTTCACGGCGCCCATCCGGTAGTAGTCCTCCGCCGAGTACTCGCGGCCGAGGAAGAAGATCTCCCGGGCGAACTTCTGGCCGACCTGGCGGGCCAGGTAGGCCGAGCCGAACCCGCCGTCGAAGCTGGCCACGTCGGCGTCGGTCTGCTTGAAGCGGGCGTGCTCCCGGCTCGCCAGCGTGAGGTCGCACACCACGTGCAGGCTGTGCCCACCGCCGGCCGCCCACCCCGGCACGACGCAGATGACGACCTTGGGCATGAAGCGGATCAGCCGCTGCACCTCGAGGATGTGCAGCCGCCCGGCCCGGGCGGGATCGATCGCCGACGCGTCCTCCGCCGGCGCGCCGTCGGGACCCGCCGGCAGCGTGTACTTGTAGCCGTCCTTGCCGCGGATCCGCTGGTCGCCGCCCGAGCAGAACGCCCACCCGCCGTCGCGCGGCGAGGGGCCGTTGCCGGTCAGCAGGATGCACCCGACGTCGGTCGACATGCGGGCGTGGTCGAGCGCCCGGTACAGCTCGTCGACGGTGTGCGGGCGGAACGCGTTGCGCACCTCGGGCCGGTTGAACGCGATGCGCACGGTGCCCTGGTCGACGGCGCGGTGGTAGGTGATGTCGGTGAAGTCGAAGCCCTCGACCTCGCGCCATGCGCTGGGATCGAAGAGCTCGCTCACGAAGGGCTGCGCCTGCTCGTCGGGCATGGCGCCATGTTGCCCCCGCCGCCGGTGGTCCCGGAAAAGCGCCGCGTGCCCCGGCGTGGATAGCGTGCGCGCTCATGGAGATCACCGGGGTCGTCGGACTCCCCGAGATCCGGCCGGGTGACGACCTCGCCGAGCTCATCGCCAACGCAGCGACAGTGCGCGACGGCGACGTGGTGGTGGTCACGTCGAAGGTCGTGTCCAAGGCCGAGGGGCGCACGGTCGAGCTGGAGGACGTGGAGCCGTCGACGTTCGCCACCGAGTGGGCCAAGCGGTGGGACAAGGATCCGCGCGTCGTCGAGCTGGTGCTGCGCGAGGCGCGGCGGATCGTGCGCATGTCCGGTCCGGTGCTGATCACCGAGACCCACCACGGCTTCGTCTGCGCGAACAGCGGCATCGACCAGAGCTCGAGCGGGGCGGCCGGCCGGGTGGTGCTGCTGCCCGAGGACCCGGACGCGTCGGCGCGGCGGATCCGCGCCGGATTCGCCGCGCGTGGCGCGGACGTCGCCGTGATCATCAGCGACACGTTCGGGCGGCCGTGGCGCGAGGGGCAGACCGACGTCGCGGTCGGCATCGCCGGCATCGCCCCGCTGCACAGCTACATCGGCGAGGTCGACCCGCACGGCCACGAGTTCCGGGTCCAGGAGCTGTGCGTCGTCGACGAGCTGGCTGCCGCCGCCGAGCTCGTCAAGGGCAACACCAGCCGGGTGCCGGCGGCGATCATCCGCGGCTACGCGTGGCGCCGCGACGAGCACGCCTCGATGGCGAGCGTCATCCGCGACGCCCAGCGCGACCTGTTCCGGTAGCGCTCAGGCGCGCAGCTCGGCGTACTGCGGGTGGGCGGCGACGAACTCGTCCACGAACCAGCACGTCGGCACGACCTTGCGGCCGGCGGCCCGGACGTCGTCGAGGGCGCGTCCGATGAGCTCCGCCGCGTAGCCGTTGCCGCGGTGCTGCGGCGGGGTCAGCGTGTGGTGGAACACGAGCGTCACGCCGTCGTCGAGCGGCCGGTAGTCGGCCGACGACAGCACCTCCCCGTCGCGCACGAGGCGGTACTGGTGGGCGGCGGTGTCGTGCTCGAGCTCCACGACGTCCATTCAACCGGCACGCCGGCCGGCGCGGCGGATCGGGCAGGCCGGCCCGGCCGTCACAGGCGGCGCAGCGGGCCCTCGTCCGGCGGGGGCGGGTGGATGCGCACCACCCAGTCCGTCACCGCCACACCTTCGCTGGAGACGATCAGCGGGTTCAGGTCGACGGACTCGATCTCGTCGTGGTCGCTGACGAGCTGGGCGACGCGCATCAGCGTGTCGATCACGGGCGCGGTCGGCAGCTGGGCCTGCTGGAGGGCGGGCCCGGCACGGGAGCCGGCCAGCAGCGCCGTCGCGCTCGCCGACGACAGCGGCGCCAGGCGGGACGCCTCGCTGCCGACGAGGTCGGCGGTCGATCCGCCCAGCCCGATCGAGATCAGCGGTCCGAGGCGCTCGTCGAGCTCGCTGCGGATCCGCAGGTCGAGGCCGGGGGCGACCATCGGCTGCACGATCACCTCGTCGGCGTCGGGGCCGAGCGACTCCTGCATCGCCTGCACCGCCTCCTCGACGTCGTCGGCGTGCGCCAGGTCGAGCGCCACGCCAGCCTTGACGGAGCGGCCGAGGTGGCGGTGGCGGGCCTTGACGGCCACCGGGTAGCCGACGGCCTCGGCGAGCTCGACGGCCTCGCTCGCCGGCCCCCGGCGCGTGTCGGGCGCGTCGACGCCGTAGGCCCGCAGCAGCTCGACCACCTCGCCGACGTCGAGCTCGCGCGCCCCGCGGGCGAGGGCGTCGTCGATGATCGTCTTGGCCTTGGCCCGGTCGATCTCGCCGACGTCGCCCAGCGGCGCGTCGGCCTCGTTGGCCAGCCACGCGCCGTACAGGTGCAGCCGGCCGAGCACACCGGCCGCCGGCTCGGGGAACGCGAACGCGGGCAGCGTCGAGCCGGGCCGCAGCGGCCCGTTGCGCCCGCCCATGAGCACGGTGACGATCGGCTTGGTCGCGCCGGCGGCGGCTTCCTCGATCGCCGCGATCGGCGCCGTCACGGCCTCGGCGAGCGGTGGGGCGTGGACGATCATCACGCCGTCCACGCGCTCGTCGGCGAGCGCCTCGCGCAGCGCCCTGCCGAAGTCCTCCGGCGTCGAGCGCCAGTCGAGCGGCACGGTGCCCTCGACGACCTCCAGCCCGGCGGTGTGCAGCGCGGCGCGGCTCAGCGTCGCCGGGCTCTTCGCGTTGGCGAGCAGGGCGACGCGCGGGCCGCGCATCACCGGTTGGGTGGCGAGCACCCGCGCGGTGTCGAGCATCGCCGAGACCGTCGGCACCTCGATCAGGCCGGCCTGCTGGTACAGGGCGCCGCCGGACGGCCCGATCGCCGCCGCGCCCGTGCGCACCGCAACGATCGGCCGGCGCCGGGACACGCGCCGGGCGATGCGGGCGAACTTGCGGGCGTTGCCGAACGACTCGGTGTACATGGCGATGACCCGGGTCGTCTCGTCGTCCTCCCAGAACTGCAGGAGGTCGTTGCCCGAGACGTCGCACTTGTCGCCGAGCGACACGAACCAGGACAGCCCCATGCGCAGGTCGTCGGCGAGGCGCAGCACCGAGGCGCCGAGCGAGCCGGATTGCAGTGAGATGGCCACGCCGCCTGGACGCAGGGCGGCGGGCACGAGCAGGGCACGCACCCCGACGGACTCCCGGGGCGCGGCGACGCCCATGCTCCCCGGGCCGATCAGGCGCAGTCCGAAGCGGCGCGCCTTGGTGACGATCGGGGCCATGTCGATGTCGGTGCCCTCGATCGACGTGATGATCACCGCCCCGCGGACCCGCGCCTCGATGCAGTCGTCGATGACCTGTGGCAGCGCCGCGGCGGGGACGACGATGACGGCGAGATTGACGTCCGCCGGGACGTCCTGCACCCGCGGCCACGACTTCCGCCCGCCGACCTCGTCATGGGCCGGGTTGACGGGGAACACCTCGCTGTTCGCCGCCGACACGACGCTGGTCCACAGCGCGTGCCCGATCGAGCCCGGCTTGTCGCTCGCCCCGACGACGGCGATCGTGCGGGGGAGCAGCAGCCGGGCCATGGCCTTGGAGTCGGCCCGCTGCTCGCGCCGCTCGACGGAGTCGCGGAACTCCTCGGTGTCCTCGAGCGGGAAGTCGAGATCGACCACGCCGCTCTCGAAGCGGCGCTCCACGGGCCACCCGGCACGGCTGAACACCGACAGCATCGGGCGGTTGTCGGCGAGCACCTCGGCGGTGAAGCGGCTGATGCCGTTCGAGCGGGCGATCGCCGCGAGGTGCTCGAGGAGCAGTGTGGCGATGCCCTTGCCCTGATGGGCGTCGTCGACCTGGAACGCCGCGTCGGCGTCGTCACGGCCGGGCCAGCGCTCGTAGCTGGCCCAGGCGACGAACTCGCCGCGGATCTCGACGACGAGGGCGACGCGGTCGACCATGTCGACGTTCGTGAAGTGGTCGAGGTCGGCCTGCGTCAGGTGCGGCTTGGGGGAGAAGAACCGTCGGTAGTTGCTCTCGGGTGACTGGCGGTCGTGGAAGGCGGCGAGCGCGGGGGCGTCGTCGGGGCGGATCGGACGGATCAGCGCGGTCTCGCCGTTGGCGAGCACGACCGTGCTCGACCAGCGTTCCTCCGGCGTGGGCGGCGCCATGGGCGACGATGATGGCATGGCGCAGGCCGCGGCCCGACGTGCGAGGCGTCACGACGCGGGCTCGCTCAGCCGTCGTCGAGCTCGATCTCGGTGACCGGGCCGGGCGGGCGCCTCCGCCACGGCGGGGCGGGTGCCATCGGCGCAGGCGGCTCGGAGGGCGTCGGCCGGAGGAGGGCACGAACCGGTCGGGGCCGGCCGCGGCGTGGCCGGTAGCGGGACGGGGACTCGCACACCGGCTCGTCCACGGGGGGACACGTCGCCAGCGACTCGCGCACGGCCGCCACGCCCAGCGGTCCGGCGAGCCGCTCGATCACGACGAGCGCGGCGTCGGTCGTCGTCGCCCGGCCCGAGCACGTCACGTACGGCTCGTCGACGACGATGCGCCCCTTGGCGACCCGGGCGCCGTAGCGCTCGAGCAGCGGCCCGGCGAGCCAGTGCGTCGCCGCGGTCCGGCCGCGCAGGAGTCCCGACGCGGCGAGGAGGGTCGAGCCCGTCGAGCTGGTGACGACCCACGAGGGCTCGGTGGCGAGGATCCACCAGCCGATCTCGCGGTGCCGGTGGCTGCCGAGCCCGCCGGGCACGGCGATGACGTCGACGCTCCGGATGTCGCGGAACGTGGCGGCGACGATCTGCACGCCGCCGGGTCCGGCCACCGGACCGATCTCGGCACCGACGGTCACGACCTCGGCGCCGGGCAGGCGGCGGAACACGTCCCGGAAGGCATGGCTCTCGTCGGCCAGCACCCCCTGATAGGCGACGACGGCGATGCGCGGTGCCATGACCACCACCTCCTTCCGCGCCCAGCCTCGCGCGGACGGCGCCCCGCCGACAGCACGTTGCCGGCGCGGCGTCACCCGCGGCGGACGCAGCGGGTGAACAGGCGGGCGTCCTTGGAGGGCCCGGTGACGTCCCACAGGACGCGCAGCACACGCCGGTCTGCCCGCACGTCGACCACGCCGCGGTAGGTGTCGGCGCGGCACGGGTGGGTGACGGTGGCGCCCGGGCGCCACGGGTGGAACTGCCGTCCGTCCTCGAAGTGCACCATCCAGCCGCGCTCGTCCCGGCGCACGAGCAACGTGCGGAACACCTCGAGCTCGCGCCCGGCCCACGTGAGCGTGCCGTGCTCGTGCCAGCGGACCTCGTCCGACCCGGTGCGGGTGAGCGTGAGCGTGCCGTGCACCCGGCCGTGCTGCCGGCCGCCCGGTGCGCGGCGGTCGACGATGCGCCGCGCCAGGTCCCACTCACCGAGCAGCTCGGTCGGCGCCACGGGCTCGGCTGACGACGGGGTCACCGGTGCCGACCGTACCGCCGCCACGGCAGCGTCCGGGGGCGCGAACGGTGACGGGTGTGAACGGTGACCACCGATCGCGCGGTCCGCGGAACGGGAAGCGCTGAGAAAATGGGGGACGATGCCCGGCGTCGCGCTCGTGCTCGGTGCCGGCGGCATGGTCGGCCAGGCCTTCCACGCCGGTGTGCTCTCCGCACTCGCCGACGAGCTCGGCTGGGACGCCCGGGACGCCGACCTGCTCGTCGGCACGTCCGCTGGTTCGATCGTCGCGACCATGCTGCGCGCCGGGATGCCGCCTGCGGACATCGTCCGCTGGGGGTGCGACCTGCCGCTGTCGCCGGAGGGTGCGGCGATCGTCGAGCGCACCGGCAGCGCCCCGCCCCTGCGTCCGCTCCGCCAGCTGGCCAGCCGGGAGATCGCGTCGCCGGCGCTGCTGCGCCGCGCCGCCCGCGCTCCGTGGGCGGTCACGCCGGGAGCGTTGGCCGCGGCGCTGCTGCCGGAGGGCCGCGTCCCGACCGAGGAGCTGGCCGCGCCGATCGCCGAGCTGGTCGGGCCGGCCTGGCCGGATGCGCCGACGTGGATCGTGGCCGTGCAGCTGGACACCGGTCGCCGCACCGTGTTCGGGCGCGACGGCGAGCCGGCGGCGACGCCGGCGGAGGCCCTGCGCGCGTCGTGCGCCATCCCGGCGCTGTTCGAGCCGGCGGTGATCGGCGGCGAGCGCTACGTCGACGGCGCGGTGCACTCGAGCACCAACGCCGACCTCGTCGCGTCGTTACCGGACCCACCCCCGGACCTGGTCGTCATCAGCGCGCCGATGGCGCCCCTGCGCACGCCGTCGCCGATGCGCCGCGTCCCGCGGCCCAGTCCGCAGCAGGCGATCCGCCGGCTCGCCCGCCTGGCGCTCGCCCGGGAGCTCGCCGCGCTGCGTGAGCGCGGCATCCGCGTGGTGGTGTTCCGGCCGTCGTCGGCCGATCTGGCCCGGATGAACGGCGACACGCTGGACCCGGCGAACTTCGCCCCCGTGGCCGAGTCGGCGGCCGAGTCGGCGCGCCGGCGGCTGGCCCGCCCCGAGGTGCGCGAGCACCTGTCCGTGCTGGCCTGAGCCGGCCGGCGCCAGCGGTCCGGGCCCTGACCGGGGTCGCCGCCTCGTCAGCCGTCCGCGTCACGTGACGATGAGCAGTCGGGTCGCTGTGGGGTGCGATTGCTCATGATCGGGTGGGGTTGGTGGGGGAAGGTGAGCGTTCGGGTCGCTGACGGGCGCGAGTGCTCATGATCGGCGGCGCACAGCGCCGCGCAGGCCCGGTCAGCACACGCGCAGCTCGTCGCCCACCTTCACCGAGCCGGGCGTCACGACGAGCGTGCCGACCCCGAGGCAGGCGCCACGCTCGCTGTTGATCGTGCGCAGCACGTCCAGGTCGCGCTCGATGCCCCCGGGCTGCGGGCGCGTCGTCATCACGCAGCGGTCGATCGGCTTGACGACGTCCAGCACCGCCGAGCCGAGCCGGATCCGCCGCTCGAGGAGCTCCTGCTCGGCGTCCACGGCGTCGGTCTCGACGAGCACGTTGCCCCGGAAGCGTCGCCGGTCCCAGCTGCCGAGCGAGGCCGTGCCGAGGATCGAGACCCGCGTGCGCCCGGAGTCGTGGAACGTCCCCTCCGGCCCGTCCCACTCGATCCACGGCGAGGCGTCCTCCCGCTCGAAGTCGGCGGCGATCTCGTACCGGCCGACGACTCCAGCCCCCGCCCGGCGCAGCTCGACCCGCCGCCCCAGCCAGTCGGACAGCACGTCGTCGTCGGACGTCACCGTGCCGTCGGGGAGCTCGATCTCGACGGCGAGCTCCTGCGCCTCCGGCTCGACGAGGCGGGCGCGGGCCCACAGCAGCTCTGGCACCCGGCGGGCGGTGAGGGCGAGGCCGGTGCCGAGGTCCACCAGCGCCCACTGGCGGTCCCCGACGATGCCCAGCTCGCCGATCGTCGCCGCCTCGAGCTCCTCGCCCTGCATCGACTTGACCGGGTACCGCCACAGGCTCACGACGCGCACCCGGCGATCCTGCCACGCCGCGCGCCCGGGCCCGTGCGCCGAGGCCTCCACGCGCCCCTCAAGCGTCCGCCAACGTGGTTCGTGCACGGTGGCGGCATGACCCTCCCCGCCGTCGCGATCCCTGTGGCCACGACCGCCGCGTCCGCCTGTCACGGCGCGATCCGCCGCGCCGGCCGGGCCCTGGCGCGCGCCGCCGAGACCCTGGATCCGGGCGAGCGGGACCGCATGGCCGCCTTCGCCCGCTACTGGCAGGGTCACGTGGGCGTGCTCGACGAGCTGCTCGCCTGCCGCGAGCGCCTGGCGGCGCAGGTGGCAGCCTGCTCGGAGGCGATGGAGCAGGTGGCCGCCGGTGGGGACCCGGCGGAGGTGGCACGGCGCCTGCGGGTCCTCGCCGACGCCGTGGAGGAGCACCTCGGCGCCGAGGCGCCGGCGGCTCCGCCGCGCCCGTGTCTCCACCACGTCGGGCACGGGACGCAGGCGGCGTTCACCGTCCCGTACCTGGCGTTCTGGACGAGCGAGACCCAGCGCGCCGCCCTCCTCGCCATGGCGCCGCCGGTGCTCCGCACGCTGCACCGCCTCACCGAGGCGCGCCATGCCCGGCTCGCCCGGCTCGCCCTGCGCGGCGGATCTGACCGCCGGCACGGCCGTGCCGCTCGGCCGCCGCGATCGGCGGATCCTGTGGCACCCTGAGCAGATGCGGCAACCACGAAGTGGCGATGGCTTCGTCCTCTGCAGCGACGGGCAGATGCGATGGGGCCTGTACGGGGCTGCGGGTGTCGTGTTCGTGACCGTCGCCAACGGGGACGGGCCCCGCGTCATGCTCCAGCTGCGGTCGGGGTGGTCGCACGAGGGCGGCACCTGGTCGTGCCCGGGCGGCGCGCTGGAGTACGGCGAGGACCCGATCGAGGGCGCCCTGCGCGAGGCGTCCGAGGAGGTCGGCGTGCCCACCACCCGGGGGCGCGTGCTCGGCCAGTACGTGTTCGACCCCGCCCCGGAGTGGCGCTACACGACCGTGGTGGTGGAGATCGACGAGCCGTTCGACCTGGCGATGAACTTCGAGAGCGAGGCGGTCGCCTGGGTCCCGCTCAACGAGGTCGAGCGCTACCCGCTGCACCCGGGCTTCGCCGCCGCCTGGCCGCACGTCCGCCCGATCGCCGCCCGCGCCGGTGCCGGATGAGCCGTCGCGAGCCCGACGGGCTCACCATCGGTGAGCTCAGCGCCCGCACCGGCGTGGCGCCGTCCGCCCTGCGCTTCTACGAGGCCCAGGGGCTGATCCACTCCCAGCGCACGAGTGGTGGCCAGCGCCGGTACCACCGCGAGACGCTGCGCCGGGTGGCGTTCCTGCGCATCGCCCAGCAGGTCGGGCTGAGCCTCGGCGAGATCCGGGAGGCGATGGCGAACCTGCCCGACAACCGCACCCCGACGCGCCAGGACTGGGAGAAGCTGTCGGCGTCGTGGCGCCACCGCCTCGATCGGCGCATCCGCCTGCTGCAGCGGCTGCGTGACGACCTCAGCGGCTGCATCGGCTGCGGCTGCCTCTCGCTGTCGATCTGCCCGCTGTACAACCCCGACGACGAGCTCGCCGCCGAGGGCCCCGGCGCCCGGATCCTGCTGCGCGACCTCTGACCGCCGCGGGCTGACCAGCGGGCGTCGCCAGCCGCGCGAGGATGCGGCAACGCCCGCCGTCGCTGGAGGACCACCGCATGTCGATGGATCTGGTCATCGAGGTCGAGAACGAGCCGGGAGCGCTGGCCAGGGTCGCCAGGGCGATCAGCGACGCCGGGGTGAACATCGCCGCGGCGACGTGCCTCGGTGCCAACGACCACGCCGAACTGCACATCCTCGTGCCCCACGCCGAGGCCGCCAGGCACGCCCTCGCCCTGTCGCAGCTCGCCGTGACCCGCGAGCGCGAGGTCGTCGTGGTCGAGGTCGAGGACCGGCCCGGGGTGCTCGCCGATCTCGCCGGCAAGGTGGCCGCCGCCGGGATCAACCTCGACCTCGTCTACGTCGCCACGAACAACCGCGTCGTGTTCGGCTCGCGCGACCTCGAGGCCCTGCGCCGGGTGCTCGGCCAGCAGGGCTAGGCGGCCCGCCCGGCGGAGTGCTCAGCCGCTGGCGGTGGTGCGGGGGGCGATCTGCTGGACGGCCCAGGCGTTGCCGTCGGGGTCCTGGAAGTGCACGAACGAGCCCCACGGTTGGTCGTCGATCGGGCTCACCTCGACCCCGCGCTCGGTGAGGTGGGCGTGGGCGGCCTCGATGTCGTCGACGACGACCTGCAACGTCCGGATCGGCGCCTGCTCGCCGTCGGTGATCCCCACGCCGAACGCGACGGAGCACCCCGAGCCCGGTCCGGTCACCTGCACGAAGCGCAGCCCCTCGTGGACCGTGTGGTCGTGGTCCAGGTGCCAGCCGAGCCGGCCGACGTAGAACGCGATCGAGCGATCGACGTCGGTCACCGGCAGGGCGATGAGCTCGAGCTTCCAGTCCATGCGGGGCCACCTCCAGTGGTCGGCCGGCGGCGCCGTGCCGCCGGCTCCCCACGATGGTCCGCGCCGAACGTGGTCACGGCCTGTCCACATTCCTCCCGCCGCCTCAGCCGCGGCGCGAGCGCAGCGGGCGAGCCGCCGCCCACGGGTCGGGGCGACCGGCAGCCGCCGGCCCGAGGTCGCGCACGAGGCGCTCGAGCTTGGCCGGGTTGGCAACGACGTGGATCGCGGTGACCCGGTCGCCGTCGACCTCCACGGCGATCGCCGCCCACCCTTCGGGCGTGTGCATCACGGCGCCGGGCTGGCCGTTGAGCTCGCACGGGAAGACCCCCGGCGACTCGCCCATCCGGCCGGCCAGGTTCGCCAGCAGGCGTGCCACCCGCGACGCCCCGACCACCGGGCGCAGCGCGGCCTTGGCGAGTCCGCCCCCGTCGCTCGTGGCGATCACGTCGGGTGCCAGCATCGCGAGCAGCTCGTCGACGCCGGCGCCCTGACCGACGGCGAGGAAGCGGGCGGCGACCTCCTCGGCGTGCCGGCGCTCGGCGTCGGACCGCCGTGCGGGCACGGTCACGTGGCGGCGGGCCCGGTGCAGCGCCTGGCGACAGGCCGCCTCGGAGCGGCCCACCGCCTCGGCGACCACGTCGTAGGGGTAGCCGAGGGCGTCGTGGAGCACGAACACCGCGCGCTCGATCGGCGTCAGGCGCTCCAGCAGCACGAGGAAGCCGATCGTCAGCGTCTCCAACCGCTCGACGTCGAGTTGCGGGTCCGGTGCCGTCGCCACCGGCTCGGGCAGCCAGACCCCGGGGTACTCCTCGCGCTGCAGGCGTGCCGAGCGCAGCACGTCGAGGGCGCGGCGTGTCGTGACGGTGACGAGCCAGGCCTCCGGTTCACGGATCTCGTCGTGCGCCGCCGTGGTCCAGCGCTCGGCGACGTCGCCCACCACGTCCTCGGCCTCGGCCCGGCTGCCCAGCATCCGGTAGGCGATGCCGAGCAGCCGGGGCCGCGCCTGTTCGAAGGCGTCGGCGGTCACGATGCGAGCGCGCTCCCGTGCACTCGGTCCAGCATGTCCGCTGCCACGCGCTGTGCGGCCACGGAGCCGGACACGATCGCCGCGTCGGCGAGCATCCCGGTGGGGCCCACCCAGTCGCCGGCGAGGGCGAGGCCGCGCACGCCGGCCAGCCCCGCGCCGGGTCGGCCGAGCACCCCGCGCGTCACCGGCCGGGCGTGGTCGCCGGTCACCAGCGAGCGGGGCACGTAGCGGGCGTCGATCACGTGGTCGCGCCAGTGCGGCTGGTGGGCGTCGAGCACGGCCTCGAGCAGCGGGCGGTGGTCCGCGTGCTCCTCGCCGGGGCGCAGGTAGCGGGCGACGTGCACGACGGCGCCGCCGCGCGGGGCGATGTCGGCGACGGAGCTCGGCACGGTGACGAAGATCGGGTCGTCGATGCCGAGCACGGCGGTGAACCGCGGCGACGGGAGCGGCCGCAGGGCGAGGTCGAGGTGGGCCATGCGAACCGGGATCGCGTCGTCGGCGGCCGCCGCGACGCGCCGCGCGGCATCCCCGCCGAGCAGCGAGGCGGCGCGACGCGGGTCGTTCACCGCGACCACGGCGCCGGACGCCCGGAGCGTCCGTCCATCGGCGAGGCGCACGGCGTCGACCCCGCGGTCGTCGTGCTCGATCGCCTCGACCGGCGTGCCGGTGAGGATCTCGCCGCCGCCGGCGCGCACGACCTCGGCGAGCGCGTCGACGAGGCTCGACCAGCCGTGGTGCAGGTACAGCACGCCGTGCATCGCAGCGCGCAGCTGGGACGTGGCCGCGCCCGCGTCGAGCAGGTTGGTGTCCGCGCTGTAGGTGGCGGTGCGGATCACCGACGCGAGCAGCGCCCGGCCGGCGGGGTCGTCGGTCGTGTCGTCGAGCCACTCGGCGACGGGCCGGCCGGCCCACGCCGATGCCGCGCCGCGGCCGAGCCCACCGAGCGCCCGCGCGACCCGCATCCGGTCGCGGACCCCGGTGCGCAGGTGGCGCAGTGCCGGGACGACGCCGCCGTCGGCCCACACGCCGGCGCGGTCGGGCCGGGGGAGGCGGCCGCGGGGGCGGACGCCGAGGCCGCGCAGGACGTCGAGGCCACCGCCCGCCCGGTACAGGGCGTGCGGGCCGAGGTTGAGGTCGATGCCCTCGCGGTGCCGGCTGCGGGCCCGCCCGCCGGGGTGCGCTGCGCCCTCGACGACGGTGACCGGGTGCCCGTCGCGGGCGAGCGTGGCCGCCGCGGTGAGCCCGGCCAGCCCTCCGCCGACGACGATGAACGGTGCCTGATCGGTGTGCATGCCATGGAGACGAACGGCGCCTCCCGCCTGTGACACGGCCGGTCGCCGTGCCCGCTCCCGGCGTTTGTGTCACCGGATCCGCGGTCAACGGCGGTGGCGGTGACACAAGCCCGGAGGCGATCTTCTGTGTGAGCGATCAGGCGTGGTTCGCGTCTGATCGCTCACACAGAGCCTGGGCTCCCAGGGCTGCCGTCGCGGTGGGGTCGGCGGCGTGCCCAGCGGTACGACAGGATCGCGGTGTGACCACGACCTCACCTCGTCTCCGGCTCGGTGTCCACCTCGGGCAGCAGAACCTCCCGATCGACCGCCTGCGGCAGCTGTGGCGGCGCTTCGACGAACGCCTGGACTGGCTGTCGTGCTGGGACCACCTCTACGAGGCGCCACCGGCGGGTGGCACGCTCGATCACTTCGAGCCGGTATCGCTGCTGGGGGCGATGGCGGTGGAGACGTCCCGGGTCCGGCTCGGCTGCCTCGTGTTCTACGTCGGCTACCGCACCCCGGGCGTGCTGGCGAAGGCGGCGACGACGATCGACCACCTGTCCGGCGGCCGCTTCGAGCTCGGCCTCGGCTCCGGTTGGCACGAGCAGGAGTGCCGGGCGTTCGGCTACCCGTTCCCGCCGCTGGCGACGCGCTCCGCGATGCTCGACGAGGCGGTGACGATCATCCGCGGGCTCCTGACCCAGGACCGCACGACGTTCCACGGCGAGCACTTCACCGTCGAGGACGCGTCGTGCCTCCCGCGTCCGGTGCAGGAGCGCCTGCCCATCTGGATCGGAGGTACCGGGCCGAAGCGGACGCTGCCGCTCGTCGCCAAGCACGCCGACGGGTGGAACTCGGCCTACATCTCGCCGCAGCACTTCGCCGAGCTGAGCAAGCAGCTCGACGCCGAGTGCGAGCGCAACGGCCGCGATCCGGCCACGCTGCGGCGGGGGATCAACCTGTCGTTCAACCTGTCCGTCGACGAAGCCGGCGCGGCGAAGGCGGAGCAGGAGCTGCGCGGCCAGTGGGGCGACGCGTTCGCCCGCATCGCCGGCGGCACGCTGCTCGGCACCCCGGCACGCGCCGTGGAGCAGGTGCTGGCGTTCGCCGAGGCGGGCGCCACCGACGTGAACGTCGCGCTGCGCGCGCCGTGGGACGAGGAGGCGCTCACGGCCTACCTCGACGAGGTCGTCCCCGCCGTGCGCCGCGAGCTCGGCGACGCCTGACCGCACGGCGCCTCCGCGCGCCCGGAGCATGCCGTCCCTGGGCGCGCACCGGGCGGGTGCCACACCGTGCGTGACACCCGCCCGGCTCGATCAGCCCGACGTCAGGCCGACCGCGTCAGTAGCGGGCCTCGCGGATGTCGCGCGGGAGGTCGTAGCGGTCGTTGTTCATGACCCGGACCCACGCCCGCACGAAGTCCTCGACGAACAGCTCCTGGCCGTCCGACGCGCCGTACACCTCCGACAGGGCCCGGAGCTGCGAGTGCGCCCCGAACACGAGGTCCACGGCGGTCGCCGTCCACTTGAGCTCGCCGGTGGCCCGGTCGCGGCCCTCGTAGACGTTCTCCTGGTCCATCGAGGGCTTCCACACGGTCCGCATGTCGCAGATGTTGACGAAGAAGTCGTTCGTCAGCACGCCCGGCCGCTCGGTGAGCACGCCGAGGTGCGACCCGCGGTGGTTGGCGCCGAGGGCCCGCATGCCGCCGACGAGCACCGTCATCTGCGGCGCCGTCAGGCCGAGCAGGTTGGCCCGCTCGAGCAGCAACGTCTCCGGCGGGAGCTTCTCGCCCGCGCGCAGGTAGTTGCGGAACCCGTCGGCCTGTGGCTCGAGCACGTCGAAGGACTCGGCGTCGGTCATCTCCTGGGTCGCGTCCGTGCGACCGGGCCAGAACGGCACCGTGATGTCGACGCCGGCGTCCCGCGCCGCCTTCTCGACGGCCGCGCAGCCGCCGAGCACGATGACGTCGGCGAGCGACACCCGGACGTTGCCGGTCTGGGCCTTGTTGAAGTCCTGCTGGATCTGCTCCAGCACGGGCAGGACCTGCGCCAGCTGCTCCGGCTCGTTCGCCTCCCAGTTGCGCTGCGGGTCGAGGCGCAGGCGGGCACCGTTGGCGCCGCCGCGCTTGTCCGTGTGGCGGTACGACGCCGCCGACGACCAGGCCGCGGCGACGAGCTGCTGGATGGTCAACCCTGAATCGAGCAGCTTCTGCTTCAGCGCGGCGATCTCGGCGTCGCCGATCAGCTCGTGGTCGACGTCGGGCACCGGGTCCTGCCACAGCCGCGGCTCGGGGATCCACGGACCGCGATAGCGCGACCGCGGACCCATGTCGCGGTGCATCAGCTTGAACCACGCCTCGCGGAACGCCTCCTCGAGCTGATCGGGGTGCTCCCGGAAGCGCGTGGTGATCTCGCGGTAGATCGGATCGTGCCGCAGCGCCAGGTCCGTCGTGAACATCATCGGCGCGTGGCGCTTCTCGGGGTTGTGGGCGTCCGGCACGGTGCCCTCGGCCGCCGGGTCGGTCGGCCGCCACTGCTTGGCGCCCGCCGGGCTCTCGGTGAGGTCCCACTCGTACTTGTAGAGGTTCTCGAGGTAGCCGTTGTCCCACTGCGTGGGGTTGTCGGTCCAGGCGCCCTCGAGGCCGCTCGTCAGCGTGTACTCGCCGTGCCCGGTGGCGTAGCTGTTCTTCCAGCCGAGGCCCATGTCCTCGAGCGGGGCGGCCTCCGGCTCGGGCCCGAGGTACTCGGGGCTGACGGCACCGTGGGCCTTGCCGACGGTGTGCCCGCCGACGATCAGGGCCACGGTCTCCTCGTCGTTCATCGCCATGCGGCGGAACGTCTCGCGGATGTCGCGGGCCGAGCCGAGCGTCGTCGGGTTGCCGTTGGGGCCCTCGGGGTTCACGTAGATGAGGCCCATCTGGACGGCGCCGAACGGGCCGGTGAGCTCGCGGTCGCCCGTGTAGCGCTCGTCGCCGAGCCACGTGTCCTCCGGACCCCAGAAGATCTCCTCGGGCTCGTAGATGTCCTCGCGCCCGAACGCGAAGCCGAGGGTCTTGAAGCCCATCGACTCGTAGGCGACGTTGCCGGCGTAGGCGATCAGGTCCGCCCACGAGAGCTTGCGGCCGTACTTCTGCTTGATCGGCCACAGCAGGCGGCGGGCCTTGTCCAGGTTGACGTTGTCCGGCCAGCTGTTGAGCGGGGCGAAGCGCTGGGCACCGCTGCCGGCTCCACCGCGCCCGTCGGCGATCCGGTAGGTGCCGGCGGCGTGCCAGGACATGCGGATGAACAGCGGGCCGTAGTGGCCGTAGTCGGCGGGCCACCAGTCCTGCGAGTCCGTCATCAGCGCCATGAGGTCCTGCTTGAGGGCCTCGAAGTCGAGGGTCTTGACCTCCTCGCTGTAGTCGAAGTCCTCGCCGTACGGGTTCGCCTGTGGGTGGTGCGGGTGCAGGACGGACAGATCCAGCTGGTTCGGCCACCAGTCGCGGTTCGTGCGCGGGCGGCGCGGCGCTGGTTCGGGGGTTGGGATTACTGGGTTCTCGCTCTCAGACACGGAGGTCCGGCTCCTCTCTCACGGTGTGGGTGTGGCGGGTAGGTGGTGATCCGGTGCAGGGTGGTCACGGTGCAGGTGCAGGCGTCCTGGCCTCCTCGGGCAGGGCTTGGCACTGGGGGCACCGACCCCAGTAGATGACCTCGGCCTCGTCGACCTCGTAGCCCGCCTCGTCGGCGGCGGTGAGGCAGGGCGTGTCGCCCACGGCGCAGTCGACGTCGACCATCCGGCCGCACTGCCGGCAGATCAGGTGGTGGTGGTTGTCCCCGACGCGGTCCTCGTAGCGCGCCGGCGAGCCGGCGGGCTGGATGCGGCGCACGATGCCCTTGGTGGTGAGCGCGGTGAGCGCGTCGTACACCGCCTGTCGCGAGATCGCGCCGATCTCGGCGCGGACGGCCTGGTAGACGTCGTCGGCGGTGCCGTGCGGGTGCTCGCCGACCGCACGCAGCACCGCGAGGCGTTGGGCGGTGACGTTGAGGCCGTGACGACGAAGCAGTGCATCCCTGTCGCCCGCCCCCCCGGACGAAGCGGATGTCCCCCCGGACATACGCGGAGCGTACCGCTGAACTTAGAACCTGTCTAGATCCGTGCGGATGCCAGGTTCCGCCCCGACCGCTTCCCCGGTCAGTCGTCGCGATCTGATCAGTCGCCGCTGGTCACTCGTCGGTGGTCATCGGCAGGCTCGGATCGGCGGCCCACTCGCTGAGCGAGTTGTCGTACACCGCGACGCCGTCGTGCCCCAGCAGGTGCAGGACGAACGCGTCGCTCGACGCGGCGATGCCGCCCCCGCAGTAGGTGATGACCCGCTCCCGCCCGGCGACCCCGGCGAAGAGCTCGCGCAGCTCCTCGAGCGGCCGGAAGCGGTGCGTCGTCTCGTCGACGAGCTCGAGCGCCGGGACGTTGGCGGAGCCCGGGATGTGCCCGGGGCGGGCGTAGGGCTGGGTCTCGCCGCGGTGCTGGGCGCGGTCGAGCGCGTTCACCAGACAGGCATCACCTCGCCCGAGCGCGTCGAGCACGGCGTCCTTGCCCACGAACAGGCCCGGGCGCGGCCGGGGCGTGAACGTCGCCGGCGGCCAGTCCGGCACGTCGGTCGTGGTCGGGCGACCTTCGCTCGTCCACGCCCGCCAGCCGCCGTCGAGCACGGCGGCGTCGTCGAAGCCGAACGCGCGCAGCATCCACCACACCCGCGCCGCCCACATGTTTGCCCGCGAGTCGTAGAGCACCACCCGGTGGCCGTCGCCGACGCCGAGGGCGCCCATCGCTGCGGCGAAGCGCTCGGCGGACGGCAGCGTGAACCGCAGCGGCGACTCCGGGTCGGACAGGTCGCCGGCGAGGTCGGCGTACCTGCTGCCCGGGAGGTGCGCCCGCTCCCACGCCGGGCGGCCGCTCTCGACTGCATACCCGCCGGGCCGGGGCGTGAGCAGGACGGTGCAGTCGAGGATCCGCAGGTCGGGCGCGTCGAGCTGGTCGGCGAGCCAGGAGGTCGAGACGAGCGCGTCCATGCCGTCAGCCTCCCACGTCCCGGCACCGCCCGGTCCGATCGTGCCCGACGGTGCCACACTCGCGGCCGTGAACCCTGCACTCCCGGTGGGCATCGTCGGCGGTGGGATCGTCGGCCTGGCGATCGGACGTGCCCTCGCCCGGCGCTATCCGGGCCTGGTCGTGCACGTGCTCGAGAAGGAGCACGGCGTGGGCGTCCACCAGACCGGGCACAACTCCGGCGTCGTGCACGCCGGCATCTACTACCGGCCGGGCAGCCTCAAGGCGTCGCTGTGCACGCGCGGCCGCGAGCTGCTGCGCGAGTTCTGCCAGGACCGCGGCCTGCCCTACGTCGAGTGCGGGAAGCTCGTCGTGGCCGTCGACGCGTCGGAGCTCGGGCGCCTCGACGCCCTGGAGGCGACGGCCCGCGAGAACGGTGTGCCGGGGCTGACCCGGCTCGACGCGACCGGAATCCGCGAGATCGAGCCGCACGCCGCCGGGATCGCCGCGCTACACTCCCCGTGCACCGCGATCACCGACTTCGGCGCGGTCGCCGCGGCGTACGCGGACGACATCGTCGCCGCCGGTGGGCGCATCGAGCTGAACACCCACGTGACGTCGATCGAGCGCCGCGCCGGGGCGATCGAGGTGCACACCCGTGACGGCCGGATGCACCGCGTGCGGCAGCTGGTCATCTGCGCCGGGCTCCACGCCGACCGTCTGGCCGGCCGGGTCGACGGGCGGGCCGGTCCCCGCGTGATCCCGTTCCGCGGCGAGTACCTCGCGGTCAAGGCGCCCAAGCGCGACCTCGTGCGCGGCCTGATCTATCCCGTGCCCGACCCGCGCTACCCGTTCCTCGGGGTGCACTTCACCCGCCGCGTCACCGGCGCCGTCGACGTCGGCCCGAACGCCGTGCTCGCCCTGGCACGTGAGGGCTACCGCTGGCGTGACGTGGCGCTGGGCGACATCGCCGACCTCGTCACGTGGCCCGGCTTCTGGCGGATGGCCGCCCGGCACTGGCGCACCGGTGCCCGGGAGGTGCTCGGGTCGCTGTCGGTGCGGGCGTACATGCGCCTCGCCAGCCGCTACGTCCCCGAGATCGGGCCCGACGACGTCGAGCGCGGCGGCAGCGGTGTGCGCGCCCAGGCCGTCGATCGGGACGGGTCGCTCGTCGACGACTTCCGGATCACCGAGAGCGACGGCATCGTCGGCATCCGCAACGCGCCCTCGCCGGCGGCGACGTCGAGCCTGGCGATCGCCGAGCACGTCGTCGCCCGGATGACGCTCGTGCCCTGAGGCCTTGCGACGTGGCACGATCGGGGTATGGCGGCCCTCCCGGAACCCGAGCGCCTGCGCGAGCTCGCCCGGCTGCGCCGCGTCCGTGACCGCATCGACCGCGAGTACGCGCAGCCGCTGAACGTGGAGGCGCTCGCCCGAGGCGCGCACATGTCCGCCGGACACCTGAGCCGCCAGTTCCGCGCCGCCTACGGTGAGTCGCCGTACTCGTACCTCATGACCCGCCGCATCGAGCGGGCGATGATGCTGCTGCGGCGCGGCGACATGAGCGTGACCGAGGTCTGCTACGCCGTCGGCTGCTCGTCGCTCGGCACGTTCAGCAGCCGCTTCACCGAGCTCGTGGGCATGTCACCGAGCGCGTACCGCCGCAAGGTGGCCGCGGACGCGCTGCGCGGGATGCCGCCGTGCGTCGCCAAGCACGTCACCCGACCCGTCAGGAATCGAGAAGCGCGCGCGGCGGGCCGTTCCTAGGTTGGCCCGCATGCAACTGACCATCCACCAGTCCTTCATCCCGCACCTCGACCCGGAGGCGTCGCTCGCCTTCTACCGGGACCTCCTGGGCTTCGAGGTGCGCAACGACGTCGGCTACGAGGGGATGCGCTGGATCACCATCGGCCCGCCGAACCAGCCGGACACGTCGCTCGTGCTGCACCCGCCGTTCGCCGACCCGGGGATCACCGAGGACGAGCGGCGCACGATCACGGAGATGATGGCGAAGGGCACGTTCGCCTCGGTGAACCTCGCGACGCCGGACCTCGACGAGGCGTTCGCCGTGATCCAGGCCGGCGACGCGGAGATCGTGCAGGAGCCGATGCAGCAGCCGTGGGGCGTCCGCGACTGCGCGGTGCGCGATCCGGCGGGCAACATGATCCGCATCTTTGAGCTGCGCTGACACCAGCTGCCAACGAACCACGTCGAACCAGACGACGCCGAGGAGCTCCATGACCACTGCCACGTCGACCGACCCGTCCGCGCCCGATCGTCACCCGGCCGACCGTCACGACGTCATCCGCGTCGTCGGGGCGAGGGAGAACAACCTCAAGGACGTCACGATCGAGATCCCGAAGCGCCGCCTGACGGTGTTCACGGGGGTGTCCGGGTCGGGGAAGAGCTCGCTGGTGTTCGACACGATCGCCGCGGAGTCGCGGCGGCTGATCAACGAGACCTACAGCGCGTTCGTGCAGGGGTTCATGCCGACGATGGCCCGGCCCGACGTCGACGCGCTGGAGGGCCTGACGACGGCGATCATCATCGACCAGGAGCGCCTCGGCGCGAATCCCCGCTCGACGGTCGGCACGGTCACCGACGCCCACGCGATGCTGCGGATCCTGTTCAGCCGGCTCGGCGAGCCGCACATCGGCCCGCCGAACGCGTTCTCGTTCAACGTGCCGTCGGTGCGGGCGAGCGGGGCGATCACGGTCGAGCGCGGCGCGAAGACGAAGACCGAGAAGGCGACGTTCACCCGCCTCGGCGGCATGTGCCCGCGCTGTGAGGGCATCGGCAAGGTCAACGACTTCGACCTCAGCGCGCTCTACGACGAGAACAAGTCGCTCAACGAGGGCGCGATCACGATCCCCGGCTACTCGATGGACGGTTGGTACGGGCGGATCTTCCGCGGCTGCGGGTTCTTCGACCCGGACAAGCCGATCCGCAAGTACACCAAGCGGGAGCTGCACGACCTGCTCTACCGCGAACCGACCAAGATCAAGGTCGACGGGATCAACCTCACGTACTCAGGGTTGATCCCGTCGATCCAGAAGTCGTTCCTCTCCAAGGACGTCGACGCGATGCAACCACACATCCGGGCGTTCGTGGAGCGGGCCGTGACGTTCACGACATGCCCGGAGTGCGACGGGACACGGCTCGCGCCGGAGGCGAGGTCGTCGAAGATCCGAGGGCTCAACATCGCCGACGTCTGCCGGATGCAGATCAGCGACCTCGCCGAGTGGATCCGCGAGCTCGACGAACCGTCGGTGGCACCGCTGCTCGCCAACCTGCAGCACCTGCTCGACTCCTTCACGCGGATCGGGCTCGGATACCTGTCGCTCGACCGGCCGGCGGGGACGCTGTCGGGCGGTGAGGCGCAGCGCACGAAGATGATCCGCCACCTCGGCTCGTCGCTCACCGACGTCACGTACGTGTTCGACGAGCCGACGATCGGCCTGCACCCGCACGACATCCAGCGGATGAACGAGCTGCTGCTGCAGCTGCGGGACAAGGGCAACACGGTGCTCGTCGTCGAGCACAAGCCCGAGACGATCGCCATCGCCGACCACGTGGTCGACCTCGGACCCGGCGCGGGCGCGGACGGCGGCAGGGTCTGCTACGAGGGCAGCGTCGACGGGCTGCGCACGAGCGACACGATCACCGGCCGCCACCTCGACGACCGGGCCCGGCTGAAGGAGCAGGTGCGCGAGCCGACCGGTGCGCTCGAGGTCCGCGATGCGACGACGAACAACCTGCAGCACGTCGACGTGGACATCCCCCTCGGGGTGCTGTGCGTGCTGACCGGCGTGGCCGGATCCGGCAAGAGCTCGCTGATCGACGGCTCCGTCGCGGGTCGCGAGGGGGTGGTGGTGATCGACCAGAGCCCGATCCGCGGGTCCCGGCGCAGCAACCCGGCCACCTACACCGGGCTGCTCGACCCGATCCGCAAGGCGTTCGCCAAGGCCAACGGGGTGAAGCCGGCGCTGTTCAGCGCCAACTCCGAGGGTGCCTGCCCGACGTGCAACGGCGCCGGCGTGATCGAGACGGACCTCGGACCGATGGCGACCGTCGAGACGACGTGCGAGGACTGCGAGGGCAAGCGCTTCCAGCCCGCCGTGCTCGAGTACCGGCTCGGGGGGCGTGACATCAGCGAGGTGCTCGCGATGACGGTGTCCGAGGCCGAGGCGTTCTTCGCCGAGGGTGAGGCACGTACCCCGGCGGCCCACAGGATCCTGGCGCGCCTCGCGGACGTCGGGCTCGGCTACCTGACGCTCGGCCAGCCGCTCACGACGCTGTCGGGTGGTGAGCGCCAGCGCCTCAAGCTGGCCGCGCAGATGGGGGAGAAGGGTGACATCTACGTGCTCGACGAGCCGACGGTGGGGCTGCACCTCGCCGACGTCGAGCAGCTGCTCGGCCTGCTCGACCGCCTCGTGGACGGCGGCAGGTCGGTGATCGTGATCGAGCACCACCAGGCGGTGATGGCGCACGCCGACTGGATCATCGACCTCGGTCCGGGCGCCGGCCACGACGGCGGCCGCATCGTGTTCGAGGGCACGCCCGCCGACCTCGTCGCCGCCCGCTCCACCCTGACGGGCCAGCACCTCGCCGAGTACGTCGGCGCGGCCTGACCCGGCGGGCGCGGCCCCGGCGATCTGGGCGGGATCCCTGCCTTTTCGCCATCTGGGCGGGATCTCTGCCAACAGTTGGCACAGATCCCGCCCAGATCGGGCCGGGTCAGGGCGTGCGTGCGGTGGCCGCGGCCATGCGGCGCAGCGCCTCGTCGATCTCCTCCGGCGTCGAGCGGAAGCTGGTGACCAGCCGGACGGTGTCCTCACCCATCCGGTAGAAGTCGATCGCCGCGGCCTCCCACGCCTCGATGACGTGCGGCTCGACGCGGAAGAACCCGATGTTCACCGCCGGCTGGTGCAGCGGCGTGATGCCGAGCTCGACCAGCCCGGCGGTCAGCCGGGCCATCGCCTCGTTCGCCGTGCGGGCGAGACGCAGCCACAGGCCGTCGGTGAGGTACGCGTCGAGCTGCACCGACTGGAAGCGCATCTTCGACGCGACGTGCCCCGCCCGCTTCAGCCGGTACGTGAGCTCCTCGCGCAGCGACACGTCGAAGCAGACGATCGCATCGGTGCTCAGCGCGCCGTTCTTCGTCGCCCCCAGCGACAGCACGTCGACGCCCGACCGCCACGTGAGGTCGGCCGGCGTGCAGCCGAGCGCCACCAGCGCGTTGGCGAGGCGCGCCCCGTCCATGTGCACCCGCAACCCGCGCTCCTTGGCGACGGCGACGACCTCGCGCAGCTGGTCGAGCGGGTAGACGGTGCCGCGGTCGGTCGGCTGGGTGAACGACACGACCGCGGGCTGCGAGTGGTGCGGATCGCCCCACCACGTGGCGTCGAGGGCGGCGCGCACCGACGCCGGGGTGAGCCGGGCCTGGTCGTCGCCGGGCAGCCCACGCATGACCGCGCTCGTGAACAGCGACGTCGCACCACCCTCGCTGCAGAAGACGTGCGCGGTCTCGTGGCACAGCACCGCACCCCACGGCGGGCACAGCGCCGACAGCCCCAGCGAGTTCGCCGCGGTGCCGGACACGACGGGGAACACGGCGACGTCGTGCTCGAACACCTCGGCGACCCGCTGCTGCAGGCGCTCGGTCCACGGGTCGTCGCCGTAGGCCATCACCCCGCCGACGTTCGCGTCGGCGACGGCGGCGAGGATCTCGGGGGCCACGCCGACGGAGTTGTCGCTGCGGAGCTCGATGCGGCCGTCGTGCATGCCCGACAGTGTCGGCGCGCGCGGCCCGCGACCGCTACGTGGTTGACCGACGCCACGCCGCCCGCCGGCGCGGTCGCGTCACCAGGCCCCTTCGTGGAGCGGGCCGCGCACCTCGAACGTGCGTCCCGGCGTGGGCTGCTCGGCGTGCTGGATGTCGAACAACAGCCGCTTGCCGTCGGGGGCGATGAGTTCCGGCCGCCGGCGCCGTCTCATGGCGCGATGAGCACCGATGAACCCGCCGTCGTCGACCTCGAGCCGGTGACCACGGCGACGATCCGGGCGACCGTCGCGGTCGCCGACATGGTGGACTTCTTCGACCGCGCCTTCGCCACCGTGGCCCGGGTGGTCGGCGAGCAGGGCGTCACCATCACCGGCCCGGCGTTCAGCGCGTACCACGACCATCCCGACGAGACGATGGACGTCGAGGTCGGCTTCCCGACGGACCGGCCGGTCGCGCCCGCCGACGGCGTGCAGCCGAGCTCGCTACCCGGTGGACGCGTCGCGCGCGTGGTGCACCAGGGTCCGTACGACGAGCTGCCCGACGCGTGGGACCGGCTCAGCACGTGGATGGACGACCGCGGGCTCGGGTTCGGGATGCCGTTCTGGGAGGTGTACACGACCCGGCCGACACCGGACACCGACCCCACCACGCTGCGCACCGAGCTCGTGCTGCCCGTGGCCGGGTGAGCCTCGACGCGGCTACAGCCAGTCGCGGCGCTTGAAGACGGCATACAGGCCGCCGCACGTGACGGCCATCAGCAGCAGCGCGAACGGGTAGCCGAGGCGCCAGTCGCGCTCGGGCATGTGCTCGAAGTTCATCCCGTAGATGGTGCCGATGAGCGTCGGGGCGAACAGGATCGCTGCCCAGGCGGAGATCTTCTTGACCTCCTCGTTCTGGGCGTTGCTCACCTCGGTGAGCGCCTTGATCTCCTCGTTCTGTCGCTGGGCGACGAGGGTGGCGTTCACCGTGAGCATGTCGGCGAGCGTGTCACGGAAGCCGTCCACCTGATCGATGACGTGCCGAAGGTGGTCCTCGACGTCGCGCAGGTAGCTCTGCAGCTCCTCGCCGATCGCGTACTTGGCGAAGCCCCGGCGCAGCGCGGCGAGCACCTCGCGCAGCGGGCGGGTCGCGCGCTGGAAGTCGACGACCTCGCGGATCAGCTCGTAGATGCGCCGGGACACGCCGGGGTCGCTCGTGAAGACCTCGATCTCGATCTCGTCGATGTCGTTGCGCAGGCCGGCGACGACGGGCGCGTAGCCGTCGACGACCTGGTCGAGGATGGCGTAGAGGACCGCCTCGGGGCCGAGGCGGAGGAGCTCGGGATGGCGCTCGAGGCGGCGCCGGACGGCACCGAGCTCGGGCTCGTCGGCGTGGCGGACGCTGACGACGAAGTCGGCGCCGACGAACAGGTGGATCTCGCCGAACTCGACCTCCTCGGTCTCGTCGACGTATCGAGCTGCGCGCAGCACCACGAAGAGCGTGTCGCCGTAACGCTCCAGCTTCGGGCGCTGGTGGGCGACGATGGCGTCCTCGAGCGCCAGCTCGTGCAACCCGAACTCGGAGGCGACCGAGACGAGCTCGTCCTCGTCGGGTCGGTAGAGCCCGATCCACGCCATCGCCCCCGGCGTCGCGCGCAGCAGCCGGTAGGTCTCGCCGAGCGAGCCGGGGGACTCGGTGCGGACGCCGTCGACGTACACCGCGGCGTCGACGACGCTCTTGCCGCGACGCGCGCCGAGCGGATCCTCCGGGTTGGCGAGCACCTCGAACTCGGAGGACGTCTCGGTCGGTTCGTCGCGGCGGCGGTTGATCGATCGGAACGCGCGCAGTCGCCCGTTGCTCATCACACCTCCTCTCGTCCTGGGGGTCGGTCGTCGGAGCTCGTCCGAGCTCGGACAGGCGGTCCCGGCGCGGTCGCGTCGTGCGTGCGCTAGGAGCCGTTGCAACGACTCGGGGGATCGCTGCACATCGGCGCGAACCACCCCCTTCCCAGTCGGCCAGCGGGGTTCCCCGCGGCCCGTCGACGACGGCGCCCAGCGTAGCGAGTGGAGCACCACGCGTCCCGGCGCTCCACTCGGGGCGCCGAGGTGTGCGTCGCCTCGCCGCGTCGTGCCGCGCACCACGTGGGCGGCGCAGATAGCGTGCGATGACTCGTGATCACCGCCTCGTCCCGACCGTTCCTCGTGCTGCGCGAGCGCACCGCGGTGGTCCACCGCGAGCTGGAGACCAGCCTCGACCTGCTCTCGCCGTCGCTCGACCTGGCCCGCTACGTCGACGTGCTGCGCCGCCTGGCGTCGGTCCACGTCCCGCTCGAGCGACAGCTCGGCCCGTTCGGCGACGACCCAGCGCTGGCGCCGGTCGGGATCGCCGCGCACCGGCGGGTGCCCGGCCTCGCTGCCGACCTCGCCGCACTCGGCAGTGGCCTGCCGATGATCGAGCACCCCGTCCCGATCCTGTCGTCGCCGGCGGCGGTCCTCGGCGCGCTCTACGTCACCGAGGGGGCGACGCTCGGCGGGGCGATGATCGCCACCCACGTCCGCGACGTGCTCGGCCCGGGGACCCCCACCGCGTTCTTCGGCGGTGATCCCGACGCCGCCACGCACCGCTGGACCACCTTCCGGCGCGCCGCGACACCACTGCTCGCACACCCCGACGACGTCGAGGTCGCCGCCGCGACGGCCGACGCGGTGTTCGCTGCCTTCGCCGGGGCGGCGGCATGAGCGCGGCGTGGTCGGCGCCCGTCGACCTCGACAACTGTGCGGCGGAGCCGATCCACATCCCCGGCGCGATCCAGCCGCACGGCGTGCTGCTGGCGGTCACCGAGCCCGAGCTGTCCGTGGTCGTCGCCTCGCGCAACGTCGAGGACTGGTTCGGTGTGCGCGCGGCGGACGTCATCGGCGCCGACGTCGGGACGGTGATCGGCCCCGCCAATCGCGACACCGTCGACCGGGCTCGCCGCGACGACTGGGTGCAGCGCCGCGACGACGTCGCCCTCACCGTGGGGGAGCGGCCCCACGTCGGGACGCTGTACCGCTCGGGCGGCCTGCTGGTCATCGAGATCGAGCCGGTCGAGGCCGCCGATCCGCCGGCGACGGTGATGCGCGAGGCGGCGATGGCGCTGCAGGTGGCCCCGACCGTGGCGGAGGTGGCGGAGGCCGCGGCCCGGTGGGTCCGCTCGCTCACCGGCTTCGACCGCGTCATGGTGTACCGGTTCGACGCTGACTGGCACGGTGAGGTGATCGCCGAGGCCAGGCGCGAGGACCTCAACTCCTTCCTCGGGCTGCACTATCCGTCGACGGACATCCCCGCCCAGGCCCGCGAGCTGTACCGGCGCAACTGGATCCGCCTGATCCCCGACGTCGCCTACGAGCCCGTCGAGCTCGAGCCCTCGTCCGGGTACGCCAGTGAGCGGCCGCTGGACCTCAGCGGCTCGACGCTGCGGAGCGTCTCGCCGATCCACATCGAGTATCTCACCAACATGGGCGTGAGCGCGTCGATGTCGATGTCGATCGTCATCGACGGCGAGCTCTGGGGGCTCATCGCCTGCCACCACTACTCGGGCCCGCACCGCCCCGGCGTGGCGACGCGCAACGCCGCGGAGTACCTCGCCCAACTGATCTCGCTGCGCACCGCCGAGACCGCCGAGGCCGACGTGCGGCGGCGCACGCTCGAGCTCGTCGCGCTCGCCGACCACGTCGCCGACGCGGTGCGCTCACCGGCGGTCGAGGACCTCGACGCCGCGCTGCACGCCGAGGAGGCAGCCGTGCTCGGCCTGGCCCGCGCCACCGGTGCGATCGTCGCTGCCGAGGAGACGTGGTGTCGCCTCGGGTCCACGCCGGCCGACGCGGTGGTCCGGACGATCCTCGATCGCTGGCCGGCCGGCGAGGCGGTCTTCCAGGTGGACCAGCTGGGGGCCGGTGCGGACGACGTCGCCAGCGGTGTGCTCGCGTACCAGCTGACCAACGACCGACGCGAGTTCGTGATGTGGTTCCGCCCCGAGCTCGTGCGTCAGGTGGACTGGGGCGGCGACCCGCACAACGCGAAGATCGCCCGCGAGGAGGGCGACGAGATCCGCCTCAGCCCGCGCAAGTCGTTCGACCGCTGGCGGGAGACGGTGCGCGGGCACAGCGAGCCGTGGCACGAGAGCGAGCTGCGTGCGGCGACCCGGTTCGTCCGCCATCTGACCGCCGGGCTGCTGCGCCGCCAGCGCGACCACGCCGAGATCGCCAGCGACCTGCAGCGGGCGATGCGTCCCGACCTGCCGCCGCCGGTGCCGGGCTGGACGTTCGACGCCCACTACGAGACGGCCGGCTCCGGTGAGATCGGCGGCGACTGGTGGGACGTGTTCAACGCCGGGGGCGGGCAGATCGTGGCGGTCGTCGGCGACGTCGCCGGGCACGGTCTGCGTGCCGCCGCGGAGATGGCGCAGCTGCGCAACATCCTGCGCGCCTACCTGCTCGACGACCCGGCGCCGGCGCGCGCCCTGGAGCGCCTCGATGCGGCGATGTCGAGGGTGCTGCCGGGCACCATCGCGACGGCGATCTGCGCGGTGCTCGACACCGCGACGGCGACCGTGCACCTGTCGCACGCCGGCCACATGCCCGCGCTCGTCGGCGGTGAGGGGACGGCCGAGTTCGTGGCCGTCAAGCCGGACCTCTTGCTCGGCGTGAGCCCCGGCCCCCGGCGGGAGCACGTGATCCAGCTCGGGCGTGGCCAGGTGCTCGTGCTGTACTCCGATGGGCTCGTCGAGCGCCGAAACCGCCCGATCGACGACGGCTTGGCGTTGCTCCGCGACGTCGTTGCCGATGCAACTGGCGCCGTCGTGCCCGACGGTGCCCTGGCGACGTGGATCGCCGAGCGGATGCGCACCGACGCCCACGAGGACGACGTCAGCGTGCTCGTGATCCGCCACGACGTGACGGCCCCGTAGCACCCTGCCCCGCCCCGTCGCGCATCTGAGCGAGTTTCGGCGCGGCGGCGGCCTCTCGCGGTCTGGGTGAGCGCACAGGCGCAGATCGAGGCTGATCGCTCACGCAGAAGCGGGGGAGCGGAGCTGTGTCACCGGATCTGCGGTCGACGGCAGATGCGGTGACACAAACCCCGAGGGCGCGCCGCGAGCGGTGGCGGTGGTGGGCTCGTCGCACGGACACCGCGAGGCGGCAGCCGCCGACCATCCGTCCGGGCGTCAGCCGCGCGACCCGGCCAGGGCGCGGCCGGTCGGGGTGTCGGCACCGACGTAGTCGTGGACGCGGCCCTCGAACAGCACGGCGCCGCCGTGCCGGCCGGGCCCGGGGCCGAGGTCGATCAGCCAGTCGGCGTGGCAGATCACGTCGAGGTTGTGCTCGATCACGACCACCGTGTGCCCGCGGTCGACGAGGCGGTCCAACACGTCCAGCAGGGTGTCGGTGTCGTTCAGGTGCAGGCCGGTGGTCGGCTCGTCGAGGACGTACGTCGCGGGAGTCTCCGAGGTGCGCAGCTCCTTGGCGATCTTCACCCGTTGCGCCTCGCCGCCCGACAGCGTGCTGAGCGTCTGGCCGAGCCGCAGGTAGCCCAGACCCACCCGGGACAGCTGCTCCAGGCCGCGCGCGATCGCCGGGTCGTGCAACCGTGTGAGCGCCTCGTCGATCGTGAGCTCGTCGACGTCGGCGATGGTCAGCCCGTCCAGGGTGTAGCGCAGCACCTCGGGCGTGAACCGGCGCCCGCCGCAGGTCGGGCAGGTCACCTCCTGTCCGTCCAGGAAGGCCAGGTCGGTGTGGATCACGCCGAGCCCGTCGCACGCCGGGCAGGCGCCACCGGAGTTCGCGCTGAACAGGCTGACCGGGACGCCGTTCGCCCTGGCGAACCGCCGCCGGATCGCCGGCGCGATGCCGGTGTACGTGATGGGCGTCGAGCGCCGGTTCGTGCTGACCGGCTTCTGGTCGATCACGATTGCCGGGTGCTGGGCGACCAGCTCCGCCGCCAGGCTCGACTTGCCCGAACCGGCGACGCCGGTCAGCACGGTGAGCACGCCGGTCGGGATCTTGACCGTGACGTTGCGCAGGTTGTTGCGCGTCGCGTCCGCGACCACGAGGTGCCCGGTCGCCGAACGCCAGTCCCGCTTGGGCGTTCGCCGACGCGCCAGGCCGAGCGCCGTCGGCGTCCCGGCGGTGCGCAGCTCGTCGAACGTCCCCTGGAACACCAGCCGTCCGCCGCCGGCGCCGGCCGCGGGGCCGATCTCGATGACGCGGTCCGCACGCTCCATCACCGCCGGGTCGTGCTCCACGACCAGCACGTGGTTGCCGTCGTCCCGCAGCTGCTCCAGCAGCCGGATCATCGAACCCACGTCGGTCGGGTGCAGCCCGACGGTCGGTTCGTCGACGACGTACGTCATCTCGGTGAGGCTCGAGCCGAGCTGCTTCACGGTCTTGATCCGCTGCGACTCGCCGCCCGACAGCGTGGTCGTCACGCGCGACAGCGTGAGGTAGCCGAGGCCGATCGTCACCAGTGCGTCGAGCCGGGCGCGCAGCGCCTCCACCGCCGGCGCCACCCGCGGGTCGTCGATCGTGCGGACGAACTCGGCGAGCTCGGTGATCTCGAGCCGGGCGAGCTCACCGATCGTCCGGCCCCGGACGCTGGCCGTCCGTGCCGCCTCGTTCAGTCGGTCGCCACGGCAGTCCGGGCAGGTCTCGGCCCGGGTGAACCGCCGGATGACGTCTTGCTTGCGTTCCGACAGGTTGTCGGACGTCCGCAGGTAGATGCGCTCGAAGCGCTCGACCACGCCCTCGTAGTCCTTCGGGCACTTCCGTCCGAGCGTCGCCGCCGCCTCACCGCCGTACAGCAGGGCGGCGCGCTCCTCCTCGCTCCAGTCGCGCAGCGGTGTGTCGGCGGAGAACATGCCGATGTCGGCGTACTGCGCGTACCAGTAGCCCCCCTTGCCGAACCCCGGCAGCAGGATCGCGCCCTCGGCGAGCGACTTGTCGAGGTCGAGGAACCGCTCGACCGCGCTGACCACGATCTCACCGAGCCCCGAGCAGGTCGGGCACATCCCGGCCGGGTCGTTGAACGAGAAGTGGTTCGACTCGCCGACGTGCGGGTCGCTGAGCCGGGAGTACACGAGCCGCAGGTACGTCCACGCGTCGGTCACGGTGCCGACGGTCGAGCGGGCGTTGCCGCCGATGCGCCGCTGGTCGATGACGACGACCGGCGTGAGCCCGGAGATGTGCTCGGCGTCGGGGCGGGTCCACTTCGGCAGCCGGTTGCGCGCGAACGGTGGGAACGTCTCGTTCAGCTGGTAGCCGGCCTCCGCGGCGATCGTGTCGAACACCAGCGACGACTTGCCCGAGCCGGAGACGCCGACGAACACGACGAGCCGGTTGCGCGGCACGTCCAGGTCGATGCCGGCCAGGTTGTTGGTGCGCACGCCCCGCAGGCGGATGGTTCGGGTGCTCACGCCGCCGACGGTAGGGACAGATGTGGCCGGATTCTGGCCGCAACTCCTGCGAGCATCGGTGCATGGCCGACGTCACCGAACGCACGCTGGCGCTGCTGTCGGCGCTGCAGACCGGACGGTCCTACAGCGGCGAGGAGCTCACCGGGCTGCTCGGGGTCAGCCCCCGCACGCTCCGGCGCGACGTCGATCGGCTGCGCGGCTACGGCTACCCGGTCGAGACCCAGCCGGGCCCCGGCGGCTACTACCGCCTGGCCGCCGGCCGGGCCATGCCGCCGCTCGTCCTCGACGACGAGGAGGCGATCGCGACGCTGCTCGCGCTGGCGGCGCTGGCCGCGCTGGGCCCGGCGGGCGAAGGCGGCATCGACGCGGCCGCGACCCGGGCGTACGGCAAGCTCGACCAGTTCCTGCCGGCCCGGCTACGGCCGAGGGTGGCGTCGATCCGGGCAAGCCTGGAGACCAGCAGGCAGCAGGCGCCGACCGTTCCGGCGCGCACCGTCGGGGAGCTGGCCGACGCGATCGCGCGCCGGGAGGTGGTGCGGTTCGGCTACACCGATGCGAACGGCAGGCGGACGGAGCGACGCGTCGAGCCGTACCGCCAGGTGCAGTACCTGCTGCGGTGGTACCTGCTGGCGTGGGACATCGACCGCGCGGACTGGCGGGTCTTCCGCCTCGACCGGATCGCCGACCTGCAGCCGACCGCTCAGGGGTACGCCGAGCGGCCGTTGCCCGCCGAGTCGGCCCTGGACTACCTGCGCCAGGGCATCAACCGCGGCAAGACGCGGGTCACCGTGTCGGTGGCGGCGCTGGCCACCCACGTCGTCGACGTGCTGCGCTACCAGGACGCCGAGATCGAGCCGGTGGGCGACGACCGCACGCGGGTCCGGCTGGCGATCGACCCCGGCCAGTGGCAGTGGCTCGTGCTCAACCTCGCCATGCTCGACGCCGACTTCCGGATCGAGGAAGGAGCGGGCTTCGCCGAGGCCTGCCGTCGCTTCGGCCAGCGCCTGCTGGACGCGACATCGTGAACGGTCGGCGAGGGTGCGCCGTGATGACCTCGCGATGCCGAGTCTGTCGAGGTCACCGGGGTGAGATGAATGAGCTCGGGAACCGGCGCTCCCATCTGTGTGCGTTCCCGCTCCACGTGGGGAACGCGCGAGGAGAAGCCCCTGGCAGAGAGTTGAGGACTCCCACGATTGCGTCCGGCGCCGAGCCCACCGCGTGACGGCCCCGGTTAAAGGCGAGACAGCCCCGATTAAAGGGCGAAATGAACACGCAAAGGGCACGAATTGAACACGGAGGACTTGGGAATCGAACCGATGTTCAACACGAAAGAACCGTCGGCCACACCAACGAAGATCTCGGGTTCGATTCCCGAACCCCGCGAATCGAACCCGAAAACCACATAGCCCCTGACCAGGGGCTTTGTGGAGCTGGGGGGAATCGAACCCCCGTCCATCAGCCTCTGGACGGACCTGCTACGACCATTCCCGTCTTCGGGCCTGACGCAGGCCCACCGGCGGGTCGGCTGACCGCTCACCGAGGTGGGCGGTCCGCGCTCGGTCTTTCCCGAGGGTCAGCGGTCTTTCCCGCCGCCAGTGGTCTTTCCCACCGCCATCTCCCGCTTCTGTTGCCGGGCTGCGGGAGACCGGCCCCGTGTGGCATTGCTGCTCACGATGTCTCTGCGCTCACCTGAGGATCAGGCGGCGAGAGCGAACTGCTCTTCGGCAGTTGTTGTGGTTGCCCCGTTTAACGAGTCTGAGCAACTCGGGTCGCATGCCCGCCCATCGTCACTGACGTCGAAACCTGTCAGCCCCGTTGGGTTGGCTCCACCATCCTACCGGCCCGCCGGCCGCTGCGGGCCCGCTCACAGCTTGCGGATCCAGCTCTCGGCGTGGTGCAGCCGACGCTCGAGCTGCTCCACGGTCGCCTGGGTCACCCGCTTGATCCCCGCCCGCCGGTTGAGCTCGGCGTTGACCCGCGCGTGGGTCCAGCCGGTGAGCAGGACGAGCTCCTGGGCGGCGCGGGCGTTGGCCTCGCGCAGGCGGCGCTTGTGCTCGATCACCGGCACCCCGCCCGGCACGCCGCCTGACCCCGGGCCCGGCACGGCCAGGCGTGGCGGCTCGGCGAGCTCGATCTCGACCACCGGCTCGGCGTCCCCGTCGGCGGGCAGCGGGTCGAGGTCCCACGGTGCCTCCGGCTCCTCGGGGTCGGTGGCGACCGCCGAGATGACGGTGAACAGGCTGGGCTGACGCTCGGTGTCGCGCTGCTCGTCGAGCTCGGCACCGGCGTCCGGCGGCACGAACGCGTCCTCGTCGTCGCGCCGGTCCCGGCGCAGGCTGTGGCGGCGCTCGTCGGCGATCTGGAACGCCCGCGCCCGCAGCCGCGGATCGTCGGGCAGGTAGAGGAACGCCTGCTGCCGCTTGGCGCCACGCCGCCAGCGCACGAAGCGCCCGACCGCCTGGCGGAAGAACAGCTCGGTCGTGGTCGTCGTGGCGTAGACCCCGACCGACAGGCGGGGGATGTCGACGCCCTCGCTGACCATGCGCACGGCGACCAGCCACGGCTCGGTGCCCGCCGCGAAGCGGGCGATGCGCGCTGACGCGGTCGGATCGTCGCTCGTGACCACCACCGGGTCGACGCCGAGGCGCCAGCGCATGATCTCGGCGATGCCGCGGGCGTGCTCCTGGTCGATCGCGATCACCAGGCCGCCGGCGTCGTGGTCGACCGCCCGGATCGACAGCAGCCGCTCGTGGGCGGCGCGCAGCACGGTCGGCAGCCACTGCCCGTCGAGCGACAGGGCGGTGCGCAGCCGCTGCGCCGAGCGGGCGGCGTCGAGCTGGTCGTCGAAGCTGGCCGCCATCGCGGTGCCATCGGGCGCCACCCACTCCATCTCGCCGCCGACGCGGGGGAAGTACACGGGCCGCACGACACGCCCGTCCTTCAGGGCGTCGGCGTAGCCGTACGTGAAGTCCGGCTGGGCCTCGTCCTGCACGTAGCGGATGAACGGGATCGGCGCCGTGTCGGAGCGGAACGGGGTACCCGACAGGGCGAGGCGGCGGGCCGCGCTGCTGAACGCGAGGCGCACGGCGTCGCCCCACGCCCGCTCGTCGGCGGCGTGGTGGATCTCGTCGAGCACGACGAACCCGTCGTGGGCGATCGCCCGCAGCGCCTGGGCCGAGGTGGCGACCTGCTGGTAGGTCGTCACGACGCCGTGCAGATCCGGGGCCAGGCCGTCGGCGGGGTTCCACGACGGATCGAGGTGCAGCCCGACGGCGTGGGCGGCGTTCGCCCACTGCACCTTGAGATGGGCGGTCGGGGCGACCACCACGAGGCGGCACGGACGCCGACCGAGCTCGTAGCGGGCCACCGTCAGGGCGAACGTCGTCTTGCCGGCGCCCGGGGTCGCGACGGCCAGGAAGTCGGGCACGTCCGCGGCGACGTACGCGTCGAACGCAGCTTTCTGCCAGGGGCGGAGACGGATCGTTCTCGTCATCGGGGGGACGACGAGTCTGGCAGCGGCCGGCGCGGGACGCACGTCCGTGTGCCGCCTGGCGAGCACCGTCCCGACCGGCCCGACGGGACGCCGACCGGGGTCGACGGCCGGCGTCCCGCGAGCGGGGTCAGCGGCGCACGAGGCGGGCGTCGATGAGGTGCGGGCCGGGCTCGGCGTAGGCCCGCTCGAGCGCCGCCACGGCCTCCTCGGCGGTCGTCACGGCGACGGCCGGCACGCCCATGCCCTCGGCGAGGCGCACGAAGTCGAGGTCGGGCCGGGTCAGGTCGAGGAGGTCACGCGCCTTGGGGCCGCCCTCGCCGGCACCGGTGCGGGCCAGCTCGATGTTCAGGATCGCGTACGAGCCGTTGTTCATGATCACGGTCGTCACGTCGAGCTCGTAGCGGGCATGGGTCCACAGCGCCTGGATCGTGTACATCGCCGAGCCGTCGGCCTCCAGGGCCAGCACGGGCCGGTCCGGGCAGGCCACCGCCGCGCCCGTCGCCATCGGCAGGCCGAGGCCGATCGCCCCGCCGGTGAGCTGCAACCAGTCGTGCGGCGCGCAACCGGCGGTCGCCGTCGACATGTGCACGCTGTTCGTGTTCGACTCGTCGCACACGATCACCCCGTCGGGCAGGGTGGCGGCGATCGCCGCGGCGAGCGCCGGCCCGGTCAGCGGCCCGCTCGGGCGCTCCGGCTGCGGGGCGTCGGTGACGGTCGCGTCCGCGCCGACGGCGTCGGCGACCGCGGCGAGCGCACCGGCGGCGTCGTCGCGCCCGGTTGCCAGGACGTGCACCTCGCAACCCTCCGGCACGAGATCGCTGGGCTTGCCCGGGTAGGCGAAGAACGTCGCCGGGGACACCGCGTCGACGAGGATCAGGTGGCGCAGGCCGGCGAGCTGCGGCTGGGTCATCTCGGCGAAGTAGGCGATCCGCTCGATCGCCGGGATCCCCGCCCCGCGCTCGGTGCGCGGCACGAACGTCTCGGCGAGCAGCCGGGCACCCGTGCCCGCGGCGATGCGGGACGCGGCCAGGAGCGACGCCTTGCGCATGACCGACCCGCCCAGCAGCAGCGCCGCGGGCTCGCCCGAGCGCAGCACCTTCACGACCTGCTCGATCACCTCGCCGCCGACCGTGGCCCGCTGCCGTTCGGGCAACGCCTTGGCGGGCGTCGCCCCGTCGCTCCAGGACACGTCCGCCGGCAGGATCAGCGTGGCGACCTGGCCGGGCGGCGCGGTGGCCTCCACCACCGCCTCGGCGGTGAACCGGCACAGGTCCTCGACCCGCTCGGGCCGGCCGATCCACCCCGACACGTTGCGCGCCGCGGTCTCGATGTCCGACGCCAGCGGGGCGTCGAAGCGTGCGTGGTACGTCGCGTGGTCGCCGACGATGTTGACCACCGGCGAGTGCGCCCGGCGGGCGTTGTGCAGGTTCGCCAGCCCGTTGCCCAGCCCCGGCCCGAGGTGCAGCAGCGTGCACGCCGGCACGCCGGTCATCCGGGCGTAGCCGTCGGCGGCGCCGGTGGCGACACCCTCGAACAGCCCGAGCACGCCGCGCATCTCCGGCACGGTGTCGAGCGCGGCGACGAAGTGCATCTCGCTCGTGCCCGGGTTCGTGAAGCACGTCGTCACGCCGGCGTCGACCAGCGTGCGGATCATCGCCTGCGCCCCGTTCACGGCCGACCCCCTCTCACCGCACGAGCGGCCAGCCGGACGCCGGCGCTCCCTCGCTCACATCCGCAGTGCACGTCCATGGGCGCAACGATCGCGCGTACCCTCCGGGTGTGGAGACATGGGACGCCGTGCGCGCGCGACGCAACGTGCGCGCCTACACCGACGAGCCGATCCCGCCCGAGGCCCTCGACCGCATCCTGGAGGCCGGCCGGCTCGCCCCCTCGGCGCAGAACCGCCAGCGCCGCGACTTCGTGCTCGTCACCGACCGGGCGCAGCTCGCCGAGCTGGGCACCGTCTGGCGCGGCGCCGGTCACGTGCCCGGTGCGCAGGCGGCGATCGTCGTGGTGGTGCCCGACCCGGAGGAGGAGCGGTTCCTCGTGATCGACCGCTTCGACGCCGGCCAGGCGGTGATGGCGATGCTGATCGTCGCCACGGACCTGGGCATCGGCTCGGGGCACTCGTCGGTCGGGGACCAGGAGGCGATGCGCCGGATCATCGGCATGCCCGAGGGCCACAGCGCGGTGGCGATGATCGCCCTCGGCTACCCGGCCGACCGCCCCCTCGGCCCGCCGGTGAGGCTGAACCGGCGACCGTTCGACGAGGTCGTCCACCGCGGCCGGTGGTGAGGGGAGCGGCGTGGCTCGCCTGCTGCTCGTGCACCACACCCCGTCCCCGGCGATGCACACGCTGCTCGAGGCGGTGCGCGCCGGGGCGACCGACCCGCAGATCGAGGGGGTCGAGCTCGTCGTGCGCGCGGCGCTGTCGGCCACCGCGAGCGACGTGCTCGCCGCCGACGGCTATCTCCTCGGCACCCCGGCGAACCTCGGGTACATGTCGGGCGCGCTCAAGCACTTCTTCGACACGATCTACTACCCGTGCCTCGAGGAGACGGTCGGGCGCCCGTACGGCGTGTACGTCCACGGCAACGACGACGTCACCGGCGCGCTGCGGGGCATCGAGGTGATCACCACCGGGCTGCGCTGGAGGCTCGCCCAGGCGCCGGTGACGGTGACGGGCCCGCCCGACGCGGCGGCGCGCGACGCCTGCTGGGAGCTCGGCGCCGCGCTCGCCGCGTCGCTCACGTGAGCGCTCAGGGCACGAGCAGCCACCGCCCGCGCGAGCCGGACCCGGTGAGCGCACGGGCGTAGACGTCGGGGGCGTCGGACAACGGTGCCTGCCCGGCGATCCGCACCGGCACGATGCCGTCGGCGGCGAGCGGCAGCAGCGACGCCAGCGCCCGACCGTCTGCCTGCACCTGCACGGTGCGGACGGTGATCCCACGCTCGGGCGCCAGCGGCCGGCCGGGCTTGAACCCGACGTACCGGCCGCCGTCGCGCAGCATGTCGCGCGCCGGCTCGTCGAGCGCTGCGGCGTCGACGACCGCGTCGTACGCGACGTCGTCGGTGCCGGTGAGCTGCGTGACGACGTCCTTCGCGGCGACGAGCGGCTCGGTGCCGGGGCGGACGAGCGCGGTGACGTCCCAGCCGTCGCGGCGGGCGAGCTCGACGAGCCAGCCGCCGACGGCGCCCGCCGCGCCGGTGACGAGGAGGTGGCCGCGGTCGGGCCCGAGCAGGTCGAGGGCCTGGCGTGCCGTGAGGGCGCTCAGCGGCACCGCTGCGGCGGTGACGGGATCGAGCCGTTCGGGCACCGTCGCCACGGCGTCCGCGGCGAGCACGAGCTCCTCGCTGTGGGCGCGCACCGGGGCCGTGATGTCGGTGTGCAGGCCGACGACGCGGTCACCGACGCGCAGGTGGCCGACGCCGGCGCCGGTCTCGGTGACGGTGCCGCTGGCGTCGAAGCCGAGACCGACCTGGTCGGGCAGGCCGAGCGCCGCGCTGTTGGCGGCGACGAACGCGTCGAAGTACGTGAACGCGGCGGCGGTCACGGCGATCCGCACCTCACCGTCGCCGACCGGGCGGCGATCGAGCTCGGTGACGAACGGGTGGGCAGCACCGCGCCGGGCGACGACGGTCTTCATGGGGGGCACCTCCGTGGTGTGGGATTCTCCAACACCACTCTCGTAGAGTTGCTCTCCGTTGGGAAGAAGGCACGTCGAGGTGAGCAGCGCACCCGCAGGTGCGCGACGGGAGGTCGTCATGGGCAGGTTCAGGGGCAGGCGGGCCGCCGAGCACCACTTCGACGCGTTCGACGCGCACTGCCCCAGCCGGCGACTGCTCGACACGATCGGCGACAAGTGGGCGAGCCTGACGATCGTCGCCCTCGGCCTCAACGGGCGGCTCCGCTACACCGAGCTGGCCAAGCGCATCGACGGCGTCAGCCAGAAGATGCTCACCCAGACGCTGCGCAACCTCGAGCGCGACGGGCTCGTCACGCGCACCGTCACGCCCACGGTGCCCATTCGCACCGACTACGAGCTGACGCCGCTCGGCGCCTCGCTGCTCCCCGTGCTGCGCCACCTCAAGGAGTGGGCCGAAGCGCACATGGGTGAGGTCGACGCGGCACGCGACGCCTACGACGCGCGCACCGCGTCGAGCGCCTGAGCCGGGCGGGCACGACGGTTCGTCCGGCGCGCCGACCGGCGACGACGATCGGCCGGATGGGACGCCACACGGAGCTCGTGGAGGAGTTCGTCGCCGCCTGGCACGACCGGGACATCGAGCGCATCGCCAGCTTCCTGCACCCCGACATCCGCTACCACAACATGCCGGCCGAGCCGATCGACGGCCGGCCCGCGACGCGGCGCGCCCTCGAGGCGCTGCTCGATCGCGTCGAGGGCCTCCGCTGGGACGTGCGGCACATCGCCGAGGCGCCCGACGGCACCGTGCTCTACGAGAAGACGGAGCACTACCTGATCGACGGCTCCTGGGTGTCGCTCCCGTGCATGATCGCCCTGGAGTTCACCGACGACCTGATCAGCCACTGGCGTGCCTACTTCGACCTCGCCACCTGGACGCGCCAGCAGCGCCGCGAACCCGGCTGAGCGGCGATCGCCGCGTCGGCCCCGGGGCCCGGTACCGTGAGCCCCGCCGTGGACGATGACGTGTTCGAATCGATGACCGCCGCCGGCGTGCCGAACCGGGCACGAGCGCGCCGTGGCGGGTGGAGCACGTCGCCGTGTGCGGGCCCGACAGCCGCCCGGTGACGCGCGGGGACACCCCGTGAGCGACGCGACGCTCGACCACGCGCGCGTCGGCGACCAGGACCTCACCGACCTCGAGGTCGCCCGCCTGCTCGGTCACCTGCTCGACGCGGTCGAGGAGCGCCTGGCGATCGACACCGCGTCCCTCCTCGTGCTCGACCAGGCCGGCACGCACCTCGTGGCACGCATCGGTCGCGGCCTCGAGCGCGACATCGAGCCGGGGGTGCGCGTGCCCATCGGGCGCGGTCTGGCCGGCCGGATCGCCGCCACCCGGGCCCCGGTGCACCTGTGCGACATCGGCCCGGACACCGTCGCCAGCCCGGTGCTGTGGGAGCAGCAGGTCCGTTCGATGCTCGGCGTCCCGCTCCTCGCCGACGGCCGGCTGCTCGGCGTGATGCACGTCGGCACGCTCGCCGAGCGCACGTTCGACGAGGCCGACGTCCACGAGCTGCAGCTCCTCGCCGGCCGCGCGGCAGCGGCGCTGCTGTGGCAGCAGAACCTCACCGAGGCCAGGGCCGCACGCACGCTGCAGCAGAGCCTGCTGCCCACCCGCGTCCTCGACGTCCCCGGGCTCGAGTTCGCGACCCGCTTCGTCGCCGCGGAGGACTTCGGGGTCGGCGGCGACTGGTTCGACTCGTTCCTGTTGCCGTCCGGTGAGGTCGGCGTCGTCATCGGCGACGTCGCCGGGTCGGGCCTGCGGGCGGCGATCGTGATGAACCGCCTGCGCAGCGCGCTGCGCGCCTACGCCATCGAGTCGGCGACGCCGAGCGAGGCGCTGGCCCGGCTGGCGCGCAAGTTCGCCCACTTCGAGCCGGGGGAGATGGCGACGATCCTGTACCTGACGATCGCCGTCGACCGGTCCCACGTCACGCTCGCGTCGTTGGGCCACCTGCCGCCGGTGATCGCCGTGCCGGGCGAGGAGGCCGTGGTGCTGGACTGCCGGCCGAGCCCGCCCCTCGGCGCCCGCTTCGAGGCGCCCCGCGTCGATGTCGTGCTCGAGCTGGCGCAGGGCACGACCATCGCGTGCTACACCGACGGGCTGGTCGAGCGTCGCCGCGAGTCGCTCGACGAGGGCCTCGAGCGGCTGCGCCAGGCGATGACCGCCGGCGCGCCCGAGGACGTCTGTCGCCGGATCATGACCCGCCTCGTCGGCGCGTCACCGGTGCACGACGACACCGCCCTGCTCGTGCTCCGCCGCACCGCCTGACGCCCGCTGCCCTCGTACTGGGCGGGATCCCCGCCATCTCGGCATCTGGGCGGGATTCCTGCCAACAGGTGGCGGCGATCCCGCCCAGATCCGGCACGTGCGCCCGGCCCGACCGCTACTGGTCGATGCGGAACGACTCGACGAGGCCGGTCAGCTCGAGCAGCTTGCGCAGCGACTCCCGGCAGCCGACCAGGGCGGCCTGCTCGCCGGTGTCCTCGACCGACGCGGCGCGCGCCGCGGTCAGCGCGCGCAGGCCGCTCGAGTCGACGAACTTGAGCTCGGACACGTCCAGCACGAGCGGCGACCGGAACGGGCGCTGCGTGGCGACCTCCGCTTCCAGGATCGGGGCGCCGGCGATGTCGAGGTCGCCGCGGAGCACCAGCCGGGTCGACGACCCCGAGGCGTCGACCGACACCTCGAACGGCGCGTGGTCAGGGAGATCAGCCATAGCCCGCCCCACCGTACCGAGCGCCGCGGTGGCTGCGAGGATGGACACGTGCGGATCTGCTTCGTGTGCCTCGGGAACATCTGCCGCTCACCGGCCGCCGCGGCGATCCTGCGCCGCCTCGCCGCCGAGGAGGGCGTGGACGTGACGGTCGACTCCGCCGGCACCAGCCGCTACCACCTGGGCGAGCCCGCCCACGAGCACACCCGTGCCGAGGCGGCCCGCCGCGGCATCCCGCTCGACGATCACCGGGCGCGCCAGTTCACCGCGGCGGACTTCGATCGCTACGACCTCGTGGTGGCGATGGACGCGGCGAACCGCCGCGACCTGCTCGCCATCGCCCCCGACGACGAGGCTCGCGCCAAGGTGGTCCTGCTGGAGCTCGACGGCGAGGAGGTCGAGGTGCCCGATCCGTGGGGGCGGCCGCCGCGCGCCTACACCGCGATGTTCGATCTGCTCGAGCGGGCGTGCGCCGACCTGCTGCGGCGCGTGACGGCACGACGATGACCACCAGTGCGCCGCTGCCGCCGGCGCTCGTCGAGGGCCTCGACGTGCGCAGCGCCACGCCCGTCCACGGCGGTGACATCGCCCGTGCCTACCGCCTCGACACGCCCGACGGGCCGCTGTTCCTGAAGACGCGGCCGGACCCGATGCCCGGGCTGTTCGAGCGCGAGGCGGCGGGCCTCCGCGCCCTGCGCGCGACCGGCACCGTGAACGTGCCCGAGGTGATCCGCGAGGACCCGCAGGGCCTCGTCCTCGAGTGGATCGACGTCGGCCACCGCACGGCCGCCAGCGAACCCGACCTCGGAGTCCGCCTCGCCGCGCTGCACCGCGTGCACGGCCCGGCGTTCGGCGGCCTGGAGGGCAACCGGCACGGCTACCTCGGCTCGCAGCCGGTGGACCTCACACCGACCGACCGCTGGGCGGAGTTCTACGTCGAGCGACGCGTCCGGCCGCTCGCCCGCCGTGCCGTCGAGCTCGGCCGCGTCGACCCCGGCGTGCTGCGCCTCGTCGACCGGGCCGCCGCCCGCGCCGACGAGCTGTGCGGGCCGGTGGAGCCGCCGACCCTGCTGCACGGCGACCTGTGGGGCGGCAACCGCCTCGTCGATCGGCAGGGCCGCAACTGGCTGATCGATCCCGCCGTCTACTGGGGCCACCGCGAGGTCGATCTGGCGATGATGCAGCTCTTCGGTGGCTTCGGCGACGCGGTCTACGAGGCCTACGAGGAGGCCCATCCGCTCGGGCCGGGCTGGCGGGACCGCGTGCCCTGGTACCAGCTCGTGCCGCTCCTCGTGCACGCGATCCTGTTCGGCGGCGGCTACGGCCGGGCGGCGTACGACGCGCTCGTCACGTGCTGCCGATGAGGTACGCGGCGAGCAGGTCGAGCACGATCACCCCTGCCGGCACGGCGTAGGTCGCCCACTCGGGCACGCGCAGGTGGCGCGGCGCGAGCACGGCGTACCCGGCGACGATGCCGGCGACGACCCCGCCCAGGTGCCCGCCGATCGAGATCCCCGGGATCGTGAACGTGATCAGCAGGTTGAGGATCAACGTCGTGCCGATGCCGGTCGAGAACGGGTTGATCCCGCGGTTGCGCAGCCCGACGAACGCCGCGCCCATCAACCCGAACACCGCGCCGGATGCGCCGCCGTGCAACGAGCTCGGCTGCAGCAGCAGCGCCCCGACCGATCCACCGAGCAGCGACGCCACGTAGATCAGGAGGAAGCGGATCCGCCCGATCGCCGGCTCCAGCAGCTGCCCGAGCTGGAACAGCAGCAGCATGTTGAACGCCAGGTGGATGATCCCGAAGTGGACGAACCCCGACGTCACGAGCCGGTACCACTCGCCCTCGTCGGAGAGCAGCGAGTACACCCCGAGCGGGGTGTGGATCTCGTCGAGCAGGCCGAGGTCAAACTGGCCGCGCGTCGCCCGTCGCGAGCTCGTGAACGCCGCCGGGTCCTGCAGGCCCAGCCACAGGAACACGGCGACGTTGGCGAGGATCAGGGCGAACGTCACCAGCGTCGGCTGCCGGGCGTTCCAGTAGCGGGCCCGCGTCGTCACGTCGGGGCGCGAGGCCCGCGCGCAGTCGAGGCAGTGGCTGCCGACCGGCGCCGGGACCAGGCAGTCGGCGCACGCCGGTCGTCCGCAGCGCGTACACCGCCGGCCGGCTTCCCGGTCCGGGTGCCGATAGCAGGTCGCGGTCTGCGGGACGGGAGGTTGGGGCAGCGCCATGGCCCGGACCAGGTTAGGGACTCCGCCCCCGGTGCGAGGTCGCACCGGGGGCGGCCCTACAGTCGCCTGGCATATGGCATGGGACTTCAAGACCGACCCGGACTTCCAGGAGAAGCTCGACTGGATGGAGAACTTCGTCCGGGAGGAGATCTTCCCCCTCGAGACGCTCCAGGACGTCTGGCGCACTCCTGAGGGTCGCGAGGCCTTCCAGCGCATCACCGCGCCGCTCAAGGAGGAGGTGAAGCGCCAGGGCCTGTGGGCCGCCCACCTCCCGCCGGACATGGGCGGCCAGGGGTTCGGTCAGGTGAAGCTCGGCCTGATGCACGAGATCCTCGGCCAGACCGTCTACGGGCCGAGCATCTTCGGCAACAACGCACCGGACTCGGGCAACGCCGAGCTGCTCGCCGTCGGCGGCACCGACGAGCAGAAGGAGAAGTGGATGCAGCCGCTGCTCGACGGCACGCTGCGCTCCTGCTTCTCGATGACCGAGCCGGGCGCCGGTGCCGACCCGACGCTGCTCACGACGCGGGCCGTGCGCGACGGCGACGAGTGGGTCATCAACGGCCACAAGTGGTTCTCGTCGAACGCGTCGGTCGCCGACTTCCTGCTCGTCATGGCGCGCACCGGCGACGAGACCGAGAAGCCGTACCAGTCGTTCTCGATGTTCATCGTCCCCACCGACACGCCGGGCGTGAAGATCCTGCGCGACGTGCCGACGATGGCCGAGCCCGACCACAAGACGGGCGAGCCCGGCGGACACGCCGAGATCATCTACGAGGACGTGCGCATCCCGTTCGAGAACATCGTCGGTGGCGAGCAGGGCATCGGGCAGGGCTTCGCGCTCGCCCAGAAGCGCCTCGGCCCCGGCCGCATCCACCACGCGATGCGTTGGCTCGGCCAGTCCCGGCGGGCGTTCGACATGATGTGCGAGCGGGCGCTCACCCGCTACGCGCACGGATCACTGCTCGCCGAGAAGCAGATGATCCAGGAGTTCATCGCCGAGAGCTACGCCGAGCGCCAGGCGGCCCGCCTGCTCACGCTGCACGCGGCGTGGACGATGGACGAGCTGCACGCCGCCGGCAAGCACTACAGCGATGCCCGCATCGAGATCGGCGTGATCAAGTTCTGGGGCGCCAAGGTGCTCTACAACGTCATCGACCGGGCGATCCAGGTGTACGGCAGCCTCGGCTACACGACCGACCTGCCGCTCGAGTCGATGTACCGCCACGCCCGGGCGGCCCGCATCTACGACGGCCCCGACGAGGTGCACAAGGTCACCGTCGCCCGCCAGGTGCTGAAGGGCTACCGCCCGAGCGAGGTGCCGACCGAGCACGTCCCGACGCGGCGTGCCGCGGCGATCAAGAAGTTCGCCGATCACCTCGACGGCATCTCGATCAACACGTACTGATCCGGCCCGAACCGGCCCGCGGTGGCCGTGCGTCCGAACGCCTCGGGACGACGGCCACCGGGCGGCCGGCGTCCCGGGGCGCTGGCGGCCGCGGCCCCTCAGCCGTCGGCGCGCTGGTAGGTGCCGGTCGCCTCGGACACGGCGATCGCCGCCGGTTCGGCGGCTGCGCGCAGCTCGTCGCCACTGAAGCCCTCGGGCAGCTCGAGCTGCTGGACCACCGCGTACAGCGTGAAGCGGTAGGTGTGCGGCGCGCCCGTCGGTGGGCACGGCCCGCCCCACCCGATCGCACCGAAGTCGTTGACGCCTTCGACCGCCCCGGGGAACGTCGCGCCCTCGGCGAGCTCGCCCGCGGTCGGGGCGATCCCGGCGACGGCCCAGTGCACGAACCCGTCGGCGTCGTCGTCGGTGACGAGCAGCGCCAGCTCCTGCGTGCCCACCGGGGGCGCGGTCCACGACAGCGCCGGCGTGAGATCCTCGCCGTCGCACGTCAGCGCGGCGTCGATCACGCCGCCGTCGCCCCACGGGACGCTGAGCGTGAACGCCTCGGCCGCCGCGCCGGTGTCCCCCGGGAGCGTGGTCGTCGTGACGTCGACGACGTCGGGGAGGCCAGGCACCGAGCTCGTCACCGTGAGCGTGGTCGTGGTCAGCGCGGCGCGCTGCTCCTCGGTGGGCGGGCGCATCGTCTTGCCGTCGTTGGTGTCGCACGCACCGGCTGCCGCGACGAGGCCGGCGGCGAGCAGCGCGAGCGGGACGGTGGGGGGCCGGCGACGCACGCGGGGGAGCGTAGGTGACGGGGCTCGCCGGGACACGGCGGGGATATCGTCGGTCCGGTGACCGCGGAGACCGCCGAGCGCCTCACGCTCCTGTCCGTGCACGCGCACCCCGACGACGAGGCGTCCAAGGGCGCGCCGACCGTCGCCAAGTACCACGCCGAGGGCGTCCACACGGTGCTCGTGTGCTGCACGAACGGCGAGGAGGGCGAGCTGCAGAACCCGACGTTGCGCGAGCCGGGCCAACCGTTCCACGGGCTCACGCCGGAGGAGGAGAAGGCCAAGGTCGCCGCGATGCGCCCGCTCGAGCTCGCCGCCTCGGCACGGATCATCGGCTACGACGAGATCGTGATGCTCGGCTACCGGGACTCGGGGATGCCCGACAGCCCGGCCAACCAGCACCCCGACTCGTTCCACATGGCCGACATCGACGAGGCCACCGGGCGGCTCGTCGAGGTGATCCGCCGCACCCGCCCACAGGTCATCCTCACCTACAGCGACGATCAGCGCGGCTACCCGCACCCGGATCACCTGAAGGTGCACGACATCTCCGTGCTCGCGTTCGACCGCGCCGGTGACCCGGACTGGTACCCCGAGGCCGGCGAGCCGTTCCAGCCGTCGAAGCTCTACTACACGACGTGGTCACGGGCCCGCATGGTCGCCATCCACGAGCACCTGCTCGCCCGCGACGGTCACTCGCCGTTCGACGAGAAGTGGTTCGAGCGCCCGCACCAGGACGACCGCGTCACCACCCGCCTCGACGTCGCCGACTTCCAGTACGCCCGCTCGGCGTCGTTGCGGGCGCACGCGACGCAGATCGACCCCAACGCGGGCTGGTGGTTCGCCCTGGAGGACCAGGAGCTCAACGCGATCTACCCGTGGGAGGACTGGATCCTCGCGCGCTCGCTCGTCGGGCCGATCCCCGGGCACCTCGAGGAGGACGATCTCTTCGCCGGCGTGCGGGAGCGGGCGGCGCGATGACCACGGTGCAGTACCGCGTCGTCGTCGGCAAGAAGGACGAGCGCGTCGAGGGCCCCGACGACGCCGAGCTCGTCGTCACCGTCCCGCTCGACGTCGTGCAGGACGAGGCCTTCGACCCGGCCGTCGCGTTCATGCGCGGCAAGCTCAAGTCGACCGGCCCGACGGGCCCCCTGTTCGAGCTGTTGCGCTCGGGTGAGGCGCGCCGCGCCCTCACCGAGCTCGCTGCACGTCCCTGAGCTCGCGGTAGCCGATCAGCACGGCGCCGACCTCGGCGAGCAGCGCCGGCAGCTTCGGGTCGTCGACGACCAGCTCGAGGTCGTCGATCCACCCCTCGGCGGCCGGCGACAGGGCGCGCACCTCGGGCGTGTCGATCGCCGGCTGGACGTGGATCTCGGTCACCCCGGGCTGCAGGTCGCGGATCGCTGCGTACACGCGCTCGCGGCTGCCGGCGCGCCAGTCGTGGTCGAAGTGGTCGGGGAAGACGACGCCCTCCTCGGCGGCCAGGCGGCGGAACGGGAAACCGGCCTGCTCGGCGGTGATCGTCGACGGCAGCCGGATCGGCAGCCGGAAGTCGACCGCCAGCTCGAGGTACACGTCGAAGAACTCGGGGCGCAGCGTGATCGCCGTGAGGTGCGGGGCGAGATGGGTGACGTCGATGCCCCACGCCAGGGCGCGCTCGATCTGCGCCTGCAGCTCGCGGTGGACCTCGGTCGGGTCGGCGTGCTCCCACAGGTCGTCGATCGAGCGGGGGAACCCGCCGTCGCCGGAGAGCAGCGACGGGGCGTGGGTGATCGGTCCCCAGCGGTAGCTCTCGTGCTCGGCGTTGAGCGTGAGGTGCACGCCGATGTCGTCACCGGGCTGGTACATCGCCGCGGCGTGGCGTGCCCATGGCGCCGGGACCATCAGCGACGAGCACGTCGCGGTGCCCTCGCGCAGGGCGCGGTAGACGCCGACGTTCGCCGCGTGGCACAGGCCGAGGTCGTCGCAGGAGATGATCACGAGCCGCGCGTCGGGCGGGTACCCGAGCTGCTCGGCCAGCGAGGACGTCGGCGTGCTCACCGGTGTGCGCTCCCGAGGGCTCGCTCGGCTGGGATCGTCACGTCGCGGAACGCTATCCCGCGCACGCGCTCCACAGACCCAGGTCGGCGGCTTCCGCGGCGCGGGCGGCGTCGGCGAAGCGCCGGGCGAACGTCGTGTTCGGCTCGATCGACAGTGGGGTCGCGTAGCCGCGGGCGACGATCACCTCGTTGACGAGGACGTCACCGGCGTACACGTAGGCGAGCAGTCGCCCGTAGTCGTCGCGGCCGACGACGTCGCGCTCGAGGCGCACCGTCGTGCCTGCGGGCAGCAGCGACGCCGTGAATGCCGAGGCGTCGGGGCCGAAGCACTCGGGTGCGCCGTCGTCGGTGTGCACCTCGGGCGTGTCGATGCCGAGCAGGCGCACGTTCTCCTCGCGTCCGCCGATCGCGACGACGATCGTGTCACCGTCGGTGACGCGCACGACGACGCCCGTGTCGCCCGGGGCGGCGGGGGCGCGGCACGCCGGCGCGGTGAGTGGCGCGGCCAGCGCGGCGAGCGTGGCGAGGACGGGGAACCGGTGCACGGCGCGTGCCTAGCGCCGGGCCGGAGGGGGTGACGTCCCGTCAGCCGCGAGCAGCCGACGCGGGCAGCTCGCGGCTGACGGAAGCGCTCAGGGCCGGAGGCTCAGAGGCGCTCGATGATCGTGCCGGTGCCGAGGCCGCCGCCGCAGCACATCGAGATCAGCCCGTAGCGGCCGTTGGTCCGCTCGAGTTCGTACAGCGCCTTGGTCATCAGGAACGCACCGGTGCCGCCGAGCGGGTGGCCGAGGGCGATGGCGCCGCCGTTCGGGTTCGTCTTCTCGAGGTCGGCGCCGACCTCCTTCGCCCACGCCAGCACGACCGAGGCGAACGCCTCGTTGATCTCGAACGTGTCGATGTCGTCGAGCTTCAGGCCGGTGCGGTCGAGGAGCTTGTGGGTGGCGTCGATCGGGCCCGTGAGCATCAGCACCGGGTCCACCCCGACGAGGCACGTGTCGACGACGCGAGCGCGCGGCGTGAGGCCGAGCTCCTTGGCGCGCGACTCCGTCATCATCAGCACCGCGGCGGCGCCGTCGGAGATCTGCGAGGAGTTGCCTGCGGTGTGCACGCCGTTCTCGCGGGCGACCGGCTTGAGCTGGGCGAGCTTCTCGAGCGATGTCTCGCGGATGCCCTCGTCGCGGGTCACCGTGTGGGTGGTCCCCGTCGGCTCACCGTTCTCGTCGACGTCCGGGGCCTCCACCGGCACCCACTGGCCGTCGAAGCGCCCCTCGGCCCACGCCCGCGCGGCGCGCTCCTGGGACATCAGCCCGAAGCGGTCGGTGTCCTCACGCGTGATGCCCCACTTCTCGGCGATGCGCTCGGCGCCCTCGAACTGCGAGGTCATCTCGTAGCGGGCGAAGTACGACTTCGGGATCGGGACGCCGAGGCCGAGCTTCTTGGAGCTGTTGCTGCCGATCGGGATCCGGCTCATCACCTCGACGCCGCAGGCGAGCGCGACGTCGACCACGCCCGCCGCGACCAGAGACGCGGCCAGGTTCGTGGCCTGCTGGCTGGAGCCGCACTGCGTGTCGACCGTGGTGGCGGGGGTGGACATCGGCAGGCCCGCCGCCAACCACGCCGTCCGGGCGATGTTGAAGCTCTGCTCGCCGACCTGGCTCACGCAGCCGCCCACGACCTGACCGACCACGGCGGGGTCGATCCCGGTGCGATCGATGATCGCCTTCTGGACGACACCGAGCAGCTCGGCGGGGTGGACGGTGGAGAGGCCGCCACCGCGGCGACCGATCGGCGTGCGGACGGCATCGACGATGACGACGGATTCACTCGGCATGACGCGAGCCTACGCACCGGTGGCCGCGGCCACCCCATCCGCATCGTCATCGTCGGCGGGCCGGGTCAGTGCCCGCCACGCCCGGTAGCCACCGGCGAGGTCCGTGGCGGCGTGCAGCCCGAGGTCCTGCAGCGTCGCCGCGGCGAGGCTGGACGCGTAGCCCTCGTTGCACACGAGGACGACCCGCCGCCCCTCGCGGGCCTCGGGGATGGCGTGGGGGCAGGCCGGGTCGAGCCGCCACTCCAGCACGTTGCGGTCGATCACGACGGCACCGGGCAGCTCGCCCTCCTCGCGGCGGTTCGCCTCCGGGCGGATGTCGACGACGAGGTCGCCGGCGGCCTGGCACGCCGCCAGCTCCTCTGGCTGGACCCGGTCGAGGCGGGCGCGGGCGGCGGCGAGGAGGTCGTCGATCGTCACGGGACGATGGTCGCGCCCGGTGGTGGCAGCCGCCGCACGGTGGATGCCGGAGCGATCCCCGGGTCGAGGATCGTCGACTGCTCGTGGACGGCCTCCACGCGCGCCAGTGAGCCGTCGGGCCGGTAGAAGCCCATCGCCGAGAGGGGGTGGGAGTAGACGTGGATGCTGGTCGCGTTCCGCGTGGCGCGGTTGGCGACGTCGTGCAGCGCGCCGACTGGGATCCGGCCGATCGCCCCGGCGGTGCGCGCCTCGTCGACCAGGCGGCCGGCGACGACGGACGTCTCGGTGAGCTCGCCGTCGACGACGACGAACGCGCCGTTGGCGTCGCCGTGGTCGTGGAGGCCGACCGACTGGCCCGGCGTCCAGCCGAGCAGCCACACCTCGTAGGCGGGCGTGGCGAGCAGGCGCAGCCGGACGCGCTCGTCGGGGTCGTGGGCCACGTGCGGGCGCCACAGGCCCTCGGCGCGGGCGAGGCCGTCGAGGATGTCGACCAGCACGTCGAGCGGGAGCGGCGCGACGGGGTCGGGGGCGGGGGCAGCGGACACGGCGAGCACCCTAGCGGCAAAATCTGACCAACTAAGTCAGGAATTAGGGAGGTCGTCCGTGATCTGGTACGACGGCGGCGTATGGCCACGTTCGAGCCCCGCACCGCCTTCACGACCGACGTCACCGAGGCCACGTACGTGCACGTCATCGGCACGTCGGTGTGGTGCGCCGACGCGCCGGCCGACCCGAGCTGGACGACCCACGTCGTGGGCTTGCTCGACGGGGTCCCGTGGATCGCCGTCGACGTGCCGCCGGGGGAGGATCCGAGCGACGGCGCCGCGGTCGACCTCTTCGGCTACCACGGACGCGCCGGCGAGGCCGCCTGGCTGGCGGCCGGCCGGGCCGTGCAGCTCGTCGAGTGGGGGCGCACCCACCGCTTCTGCGGGCGCTGCGCCACGCCGACGGTGCCGGCGGAGGGGGAGCGGGCGATGCGCTGCCCGGCCTGCGGGCTGTCGGCCTTCCCCCGCCTGGCCCCGGCGATGATCACCCTGGTCACCCGGGGCGAGGACGGGCCCGACCAGGAGGCACTGCTCGCCCGCGGCGTCCAGTGGCGCGTGCCGATGTACTCGTGCCTCGCCGGCTTCGTCGAGCCGGGGGAGACCCTCGAGGGCGCCGTCGAGCGGGAGGTCCGCGAGGAGGTCGGCCTGATCGTCGGCGACGTGCGCTACCAGGGCAGCCAGCCGTGGCCGTTCCCGCACAGCCTGATGTGCGGCTTCCGCGCCCGGTGGATCGACGGCGAGATCAACCCCGACCCGACCGAGATCGCCGACGCCGGCTGGTTCCGCCGCGACCAGCTGCCGAACATCCCGCCGGGCATCTCCATCGCCCGCAAGCTCATCGACGCCTGGTTGCACGAGGCCTGACCGCGGCCGGGCGCGAGCGCGGCCGGCGGCGCGGCGCCAGCTTCTCGGCGAAGAAGTCGAGGATGATCTCGGCGCGCATCCGCCGGTGCAGCGGCGAGCCCGACCGCGACAGCTCGTGGCCCTCACCCGGGAAGCGGTAGAACGTCACGTCCTTGCCGAGCAGGCGCATCATCATGAACAGCTCCTCGGCCTGCGAGATCGGGCAGCGCAGGTCGTCCTCGGAGTGGATGATGAGCAGCGGCACGTCGATCTGGCGGGCCGTCGAGATCGGCGACATGCGCATGTACTCGGCGGGGTCCTCGAGGTGCGTCGGCCCGTGGATCACCCGGAACACGCCGCCGATGTCGCTGCTCCACTCCTCGGAGATCAGGTTGTTCACCGCCCGCTCGGTGCAGATCGCCCGGAAGCGGTCACCGTGCCGGCCGGCCAGGAGCGTGGCCATGTAGCCGCCGTAGCTCCCACCGAGCATGCCGACGCGGTCGGGGTCGCAGAACCGGTACCGCTCGAGCGCGGCGTCGAGGACGGCGAGGAGGTCGTCGACGTCGACGCTGCCCCAGCCGGTGCCCGGCGCCTTGTCCTGCTTCGGGCCCCGGATCGCCTGCCCCCACGCCGTGTCCCGGCCGCTGCTGCCGCGCGGGTTCGACATCAGCACCACGAACCCGGCGGCCGCCTGCATCTGTGCCTCGTCGAAGAACGTCTCGCCGTACTGGGTGAACGGGCCGCCGTGGACGTTGAGCAGCACCGGGTACCTGCGCCGCGGCTCGAAGCCCGCGGGGCGCATGATCCACGCGTCGATCTCGCCGGTGCCGTCCGTCGTCGGGACGGTGAACCGCTCCCACCCGAGGTGGGCGCGGGTCACCGCGGTCACCGGGCCGTCGAGCGTGACGATCTCCGCAGGGTGCGCGACGGTCGACTGGGCCATCGCCACGCACCCGCCGCGGGCGTCGAAGGTGTGCACGGTGCGCGGACCCTCGCTCAGCCGCTGCGGTGGCGACCCGTCGAGCGAGAGCCGGTACAGGTGCGTCTCGCCGCGGTCCTCGGCCGTGGCGAGCAGCGTCGTGTCGTCGAGCCACACCGGCGGGCGCGAGCCCGCGGTCGGGGCGAACGTGCGGTCGAGGCGCTCGGAGATCCAGCGGTGTGCGCCACCGGTGATCGGCACGACGCCGACCTTCACGTTCTGCGGCTGCACCGCGGCGTCGTCGTAACCGAGGAACGCCACCGTCGAGCCGTCGGGCGACACCGCCGGCTGCGAGTACGAGCCGGTCTGCTTCGTCAGCGCCCGGATCTCGCCCTCGAGCGGGACGACGTAGAGGTCCACGCACAGGTCCAGGTCCCACCCCTCGTGGCGCTGCGCCGAGGTGACGACACCGGACGAGTCGGCGAGCCAGGCGATCCCGTCGTGCTGGGAGGGCCCGGGCGTCAGGTTGCGCACCGAACCGGTGCCGTCGGCGCGCACGACGTACACGTGCGCCGGGCGGTCGACGATCCAGCCGACGTTGTCGAGGCGGGTGAAGAACGTCTCGATGCGCCGCGGTGGTTGCCAGCGCTCGTCCTTGGCGTCGTAGCGCGGGTCGCGGGTGCGGCTGATGAACGCCAGCCAGCGGCCGTCGGGTGACCAGGCCACCGAGGAGATGCCGTCGGGCATCGTCGCCACCGTCCGCACCTCGCCCGGCCCGTCGACAGGCAGCACGTGGAGCGTGGCGTCGGTCTGCTTCTCGCCGCGCGCCGACGTGAACGCGAGGAACCGCCCGTCGGGCGACCACACCGGATCGCCGTCGTGCGGCCCGGCCGTCACCGGCATCGGCTCCTCGTCGCCGCGGCGCAACCAGACGCGCGACACCGTCCGGTTCTCGTCCAGCTCGATCGTCGAGACCACGAACGCGATCGAGCGCCCGTCGGGCGACACGGCGGGCTGAGCCGCCGCCGAGCGCCGGTCGAGCAGCGCGGTGGCGACGTCGCGGTGGGCTGACGGTTCCGGTTGGCTCATGTCCGGAACGTACCGTTCCGGACCTCGTCGGCTCAGCCGCGTTGGGCGAGCACGCGGGCCTGCAGCTTGCGCATCCCGGCGAGCCACCGCTCCGGGTCGTCGGCCTTGCGCCTCATGTAGTCGTGCACCTGCGGGTGGGGGAGGATCAAGAAGCGCTCCTCGGCGATCGCGTCGGCGACGATGTCGGCCACGACCTCCGGCTCGAGCACCTCCCCGGCGGAGCGGACGACGCTCGCACCGCCGCCGAGGTCCTCGCTGTTGCGCAGCATGTCGGTGTTCACGCCCTGCGGGCACAGGCAGCTCACCCGGATGCCCTGGTCGCCGTACGTGACCGCCAACCACTCGGCGAACGCCACCGCGGCGCGCTTGGTCACCGTGTACGGCGCCGACCCGATCTGGATGAGCAGGCCGGCGGCCGACGCCGTCGAGCAGAAGTAGCCCTCCCCGGCGGCGAGCCAGCCGGGCAGCAGGTGCTTGGCCGCCCAGCGGTGGGCGTTGACGTTGACGTCGTACGCCTTCTGCCAGGCCTCCTCGGAGGTGCTCTCGAGGTCCGTGCCCCCGCCGATGCCGGCGTTGGCGAAGAACAGGTCGATGCGCCCGAACGCCGCTTCGGCCTGCTCGATGAGGCGCACGTTGCCCTCCTCGGTGGAGACGTCGACCGTGAAGCCCACGGCGCGCTCGCCGAGCTCGGCGGCGACCTCCTCGGCACCCTGGAGATCGGCGAGGCTGACGCGGGCACCGCCGGCGTGGAAGCGGCGGGCGAGGGCGGCACCGATGCCGCGCCCCGCGCCGGTGACGACGACGTGACGATCCTGGAGCTCCATTGCCGGGATCGTAGGAAACCGTGCCCGTGACGCTGACAACGAGCGCGCGGCCCGCGAGGCAGATACGGTGTTCGGCGATGACCGAGCAGCTCGACCGTACGCAGCACGACTCCAACGCCGTGATCGCGGACGCCCTCGCGGTCATCGACCAGGCCTTGACGCAGATCCTCAACCGCGAGCTCGTGTCGTCCAACGAGGTGGCCGACGTGCTCCTCGACGTGCGCACCGCGCTCACGGCGCACGAGCGCGAGCCCGAGCCCGAGCAGGTCTGAGCCGCGCGCTCGTCAGGCGCAGGGCTCGGCGCTGGCGACGAGGTCGGCGAACGCACCGTCGAGGTGCTTGATGAGCAGCTCCGGCTCGGCGACGGCCGCAGCATCCAGGTGGACGCCCATGTCCAGGCTGCCGTCGTAGGACAGCAGGGTGAGGTTGAACGCCACGCCCACGAGCGGCCCCAGCGGGTAGTTCTCGAGCAGCCTGGCGCCCGCGATGTACACCGGCATCGGGGCGCCCCGGACGTTGGACGTGGCGAAGTCGACGGTCTGGGCCTGCTGGCGGGCGATCCTCGTCACGAGCGACGTCGGCAGCGCAGACGCGACGGCCGCGAGCGTCCCGAGCGAGGCGCTCGTCGTGGCGGCGCGCGCCTCGTCGGCGGCCTCCTGGATGCGGGCGAAGCGCTCGGCGATCGGCATCGGCGCCGTCGGGACCAGCATGCGGGCGAGCGTGAAGGCGTTGGCCTCCCGGGCGGACGTGCGCGTGCTCACCGCCATCGTGGCGCACAGCTCGTCGACGGGGGCCCCGAGGTCGGCGTGGTAGCGGGACGCGGCCTCGGCGGCGGCGGTGACGAACGCCGTGTTCAGCGTGCCGCCGAGCCGCTTGGCGGCGTCCTTCACCGGCTCGAACGGGGCGCGCACCACCTCCAGGCGGCGGCGCAGCGACCGCGCCGTCCACAGCGGTGACCGGGCCCGCTCGGCATCGGCGAGCTGCTCGAGGACCGCCCGGATCGTGTCCATCGTCGCCGCGCTGGCGGCCGGGATGGCGGCGGGGTCGGCGAGCAGCTCGCGCACCTGCCGGGCGATCCCGATCGGCAGGCGGAACCCGCTGGCCACGACGTCGAGCAGCGTCTCCGCGGCGGTCGGTGGCGGAGGCGGCGGGGCGACCTCGGTCTCGGCCGCATCGACGGGTGGGCGCGGCGGCGGGTCACGCTCGAGGTCGAGGTACTGCAGCGCCAGCTGGACCCCGCCCTCGCCGTCGGTGAGCGAGTGGTGCATCTTCTGCAGCAGCGCAGCACGGCCGCCGCGCAGCCCCTCGATCACGACGAACTGCCAGAGCGGGCGGTTGCGGTCGAGGGCGTCGGCGGTGAGCAGGGCGGCGAGGTCGAGGAGCTGGCGCATCGTGCCCGGCTTGGGCAGGGCGATGCGCCGCACGTGGTGGTCCAGGTCGAAGTCCGGGTCGTCCACCCACGTCGGCGGGGCGAGGTTCACCGGCGCCGGCTGGACGCGCCAGCGCAGCCGCGGCACGGCGATCGACGCCTGCTCCATCCGTGCCCGCAGCGCGGCGAAGTCCGGCGCCCGGTCGAGGATCGAGAGCGCGGAGAACGTCGACGTGAGGTGCGGGTCCTTGTCGAGGCGCCACATCAGGGCCTCGGCGTCGGACATCCTGCGCTCCTCGCTCACAGCGCGATGTTCCCACACCCGCCGCGTCGGGCACCCCGGTCGCCCCGCATGAGCCGACGTGGCGGCGCGGGGCCGTTCGCGCGGGAGTCAGCGGGGGATCGTCGTGTGCTTGAACTCGTTGAGGATCGGCCAGTCGATCTGATCGAGGATCCGCTCGATCGTCGAGATCGCCACCTCGGGGTCGCCGTCGGGCAGCTGCATGAGGCGCACGAACACGGCGGCGTCACCGACGATGAACGTCGGCACGCCCCACACGTTGTGGGACTCGACGTAGGCGGTGTGCTCCTTCTCGACCGTGGCCAGCGGGCGGCCGCTGTCGACCTCCGCCCACAGCGCGTCGACGTCCACGCCGACCGACGCCAGCACCGGCGTCAGGTCCTCGCGCGCGGCGATCTGGCCGGCGTTGCCGTGGCGATGCTCGAACAGCGCGTGGTGGGCGTCGAGGAAGCGATCGGGCTGGGTGTCGCGGACGGCGATCGACGCCTGCAGGGCGAGCAGACCGCTGTCGTCGGCCGGCCGCTCCCAGATCGGGGTCTCACCCTCGGCGACGTGTGCCTGGCCGAGCGAGAACGGGAGCCAGGTCACCTGCCAGTCGGCCCCACCGCGCAGCCCGGTGATGACGTGGTTGTGCACGATGCGGGCGAAGGGGCAGCGGTAGTCGTACGTGAGGCCGAATGCGCGTGTCATTGCCAGAGCAACGTACCCACCCGCGAGATGATTCCCGTGCGTCGGACGATACGGCGGGCGGCGAGGCCGAGGACGGTGCCGACGGCCATGCCGGCGACGACGTCGGAGGCGTGGTGGATGCGGACGTAGGCGCGGCTCAGCCCGACCACCGACGCGAGGCCCCACCACAGCGGCGCGGCCCGGCGGCCGTCCCACGCGGTGAGCAGCACCGCGCTGAACGCCGCGGCGCTGGCGTGGCCCGACGGGAACGACGACGTCATCGGCCGGCGCACCGGGTACCGGGGGTCACCCTCGAGGGTGGGTCGGGGGCGGCCGACGATGCGCTTGAGCCCCTGGTTGACGACGAGGCTCTCCACGCCCAGGGCGAGTGCGAGCACCGGCACCTGCTCGGCCCGGCGGCCGCCGGTCAGCCCGCGGGTGACGTTGACCAGGTGCCAGATCAGGCTGAAGTCGCCGAGCGCGGACGCCGAGGTGAACACGACGTCGGCGACCCGGTTGCCGCGGAGCCGCTCGAGCTGCTCGTCGGCCCAGCGGTCGAACCGGGCGATCGTCTCGCCGAGCGCGTGGCGTCCGGGCGCTGCCGAGTCCGGCGGCGGGGTCACCGGCGGCTCGGGTTCGGGTGCGGTGCTCGCGGTGGTCACGGCGTCGCCGAGGCCACGAGCGTCGGGGCGAGCAGGGCCGGCGCCTCGGACGCGGCGCGGTCGGGGTCGCCGCCGAAGGCCGGGCACCACTGCTGGAAGCTGCACGAGTTGCACATCGCGCTCGGGCGGGGCCGGAAGTCACCGGTCTGGCAGGCCCGCTCGACGGCCTGCCACACCGCCGTGGTGCGCGTGGTGATGAACCGCGTCGACTGCGCCGACGGCGTGGCCTCGATCGTCTCGCCGCTGCTCAGGTACATCAGGCGGATCGCGGCGGGCCGGCGGCCGAGCACCTGCTCGCACAGGAACGAGTAGAAGTGCACGCCGGCGAGGCGCTGCTGCTCCCAGTTCACCGCCGGGGCGCGGCCGGTCTTGTAGTCGACGACGACGAGCTCGCCGTCGTCGCGGAGGTCGAGGCGGTCGATGATCCCGCGCAGCGACAGCGACCCGACGTCGGCGGACAGGCGCAGCTCCAGACCGATCGAGCGCACGCGGCGGGGGTCCTCCATCGTCAGGTAGCGCTCGACGAGCACGCGGCACTCCTCGTCGAACGTCGCCAGCTGCTCCTCGTCGAGGCCGAGGTCGATCAGCTCGGGGCGCGACCGGAACTCGTGGCGGGCGACGGCCAGCGCGGCACGGAACGCCTCGGGCGTGCGCTCGTGGGCGGGCCGGGCGAAGGCGAGCTCGAGGGCGCGGTGGACGAGCGAGCCGCGGGTGGTGTGGATCGTGGGGCGCTCGGGGAGCTTCTCGATGCTGGCGAACCGGAACGCCAGCGGGCACGAGGTGAACTTCTCCACCCGGCTGGGCGACAGGCTCGTCGGCACCTCGAACACACCGGCCATCGTACGGCGGGGGTGTGACGCTCCCGGTGGACCCACCGGGAGCGTCGTGATCACGCTCCGGCCGCGACGCGGGCGATCAGCTCGGCGACCTCGGCCGGGTGCGTCATCGGGCCGAAGTGGTCGAGGTGCGGCAGCGGCACGTAGCGGCCGTTGGGGAGCCGCTCGGCGATCTGCTCGGCGACGGCCGCCGGCTGCGTCTCGTCGATGCGCCCGGCGACGACGGTGACCGGGACGTCGATGCCGTCGAGGCGGTCCCAGGTGTCGTGCTTGCTGCCGTTGTCGAACGTGTCGGCCTCGGTGTCGGGGTCGCACTTCAGGCGGATGTGGTCGCCCTCCTGGCGGAAGCCGTGGCGCACGTAGGCGTCGAGCGCCTCGGGGTCGAACGCCGCCATCGGGGGCTTCGACGCGTAGTTGGCGATCGCCGCCTCGAACGAGTCGAACACCGGCCGGCGCCGGCGCGCCCCGTCGCGCAACGGGTTCGGGGCATCGGGATCGCGGTCGCGATCGGTGGGGAACACGATCGGCTCGAACAGCACGAGGGCGCGGAACAGCTCGGGGCGCTTGGCCGCCGCCATCAGCAGGCAGGCGCCGCCCATCGAGTGCCCGAAGCCGACGATCCCGCCCTCGCCCCCGGGCAGGGCGGCCACGGTCTCGGCCGCGGCGCGCGCGTCGTCACCGTAGCCGTCCCAGCTCACCACCCACCCGGGCGGGCGCGCCGTGTCGCCGTGCCCGCGGAAGTCGAGTGCGTAGCAGTGGCACCGCGGCGCGAGGTGCTTGGCCACGGGCAGGTAGGCGTGGCCGTGGAACCCCGTCGCGTGGGCGATGAGGACGATCGGGTGCGGAGCCGAGCCGGCGAGCTCGTGGATGACGACGGACGTGCCGTCGCTGGACGCGGCGCGCAGCATCAGTCGTCGGCCCGCTTCCGCCGGCGCCACCAGATCGCGAACAGCCGGTCGAGCACGACCCCGGCCGCCATCGCCAGCAGGATCGTCACCCACAGCGACGAGCGGAACTCGAACATCAGGAAGTTCGTCTCCGTCTTGGCCCCGTTCTGCAGGATGAAGACGACCGCCAGGACGCCGATGACGACGAGTGCGATGAGCGTCGGCGACGGCCCGGAGCGGGCGGCGCCGTCAGCCCTGCGCTGAGCCGGCTCGTTCTGCTCGTACACGCGCCTCAGCTTGGCACGTCGGCCCGTCGGCGGGCGGGACCGGGCTCAGGCCTCGAAGGCCTTGATGAACAGGGCCGTCTCCTCACCGAGGTTCGCCGGCACGGCGTAGCCCTCGCGGTCGGTGATCGCGGCCCAGTTGCCGGCGACGTCCTCGGCGGTGAGGTCGGGCTTGTAGAAGCCGGGCGTCTCGGCGATGAACACCTCGGCGACGCGGCCGCCGCCGACCGAGAACACGCGCCCGGTGGGCTCGCAGGACTCGTGCGCGAGGTAGGTGACGAGCGGGCTGACGAGCGCCGGGTCCAGCTTCTCGGCGAGGCCGCCGCCCATCAGGTTCTCCGTCATGCGGGTGAGCGCCAGCGGGGCGATCGCGTTGGCCTTGATGCCGTAGCGGGCGCCCTCCACCGCGAGCACGCGGGTGAGCCCGACGAGGCCCATCTTCGCCGCGCCGTAGTTCGTCTGGCCGAAGTTGCCGAACAGGCCGGCCGCCGACGAGGTGGAGATGACCCGGCCGTACTGCTGCTCGCGCATGTGCACCCACGCCGCGCGGGTCACGTAGAAGGCGCCCTTCAGGTGCACGTCGAGCACCGGGCCCAGGAGGTCGGGCGTCATGTTGTGGAACGCCTTGTCGCGCAGGATCCCGGCGTTGTTGACCACGATGTCGATGCGGCCGAAGGCGTCCAGGGCGGTCTGCACGATGGCCTCGCCACCCTCGGGCGTGGCGACCGAGTCGGTGTTGGCGACGGCCTCGCCCCCGGCGGCCTTGATCTCGTCGACGACGAGCTGGGCAGCGGTCGCGTCGCTGCCGGAGCCGTCGACGGCCCCGCCCAGGTCGTTGACGACCACCAGCGCACCGCGCTTCGCCAGGGAGAGCGCGTGCTGCTTGCCGAGGCCGCCGCCCGCCCCCGTGATGATCGCCACCTTGCCGTCGAACCCGAGATCTGACATAGCCGGGCACGGTACCGGCGAGAGGGGGCGCGGCGCACGATCACCGGCGTGGCGTGCGCCTCCCTCAGCCCGGTCCGGACGAGGTGAGGAGGACGCGGGCCCGGGTGACGACCTCGTTCAGCACGCGGGTGGCCGCGGCCACGTCGTCGGCGGGCAGGTCCCGCCAGATCGTCGCCGTGCCCGCGGCGATCCGGCCCTGGACGGTGGCGACGAGGTCTCGGCCGCTGGGGGAGAGCCGTCCGCCCTCGAGCAGGCCGCGCTCGTGGAGCGTGGCGACGATGGCGGCGGCATCGGGGAAGTGGGCCCGGTCCGCGACCGCGGCGACGAGCTCGTCGCGCCCGGTGACGGTGCCGTCGAGCAGGTCGGCGAGGCGCAGCGTCACCCACTGGGCCTCGGTGAGCCCGGTGCCGTCGAGGAAGCGCCGCAGCACGGCGTCGAGGGTCTTCTCGGCCTCGCCGATGAGCACGGGTCCGAACGGAGTGGCCATCACACCTCCTTGGATATTCGTTGGTGTACCCAACGATACTCGGACCCATTGGTCTTGCCAACGGATTTGCCAGACTGCGGCCATGACGACGCTCCGCTGGCTCGCCGACCGGCCCACGTGGCTGCTCACCCGCGCCAACGCCCGCGCGCACGCCCTGCTGACCGAGGCGTTCGCCACCCGGGGCCTGCGCGGCTACCACGCCCGGCTGCTGGCCGCCCTCGACGAGCTCGGCCCGGCGAGCCAGGCGGAGCTCGGCCGGCACGCGGAGATCGACCGCAGCGACGTGGTCGCCTGCCTCAACGACCTCATCGCCCGTGGCTTCGCCACGCGGCAGCCGGACCCGGCCGACCGGCGGCGCAACATCGTCACGATCACGGCGCGGGGCCGGCGGGAGCTGGCGCGCCTCTCCGAGCTGCTGGACGGGGTGCAGCGCGCCCTGCTCGCACCGCTGTCGGCCGCAGAGCGGCGCACGTTCGTGCGCCTGCTCGCCAAGCTCGTGGCCGACGACCCCGTCAGCGCGACCCGCTGAGCAGCCGCACCACCGGGAGCTGCCAGCGGGCGACGTCGTCCTTGTCCGCCCCGGGGACCATCGCCGCCACGGTGTCGAAGCGCAGCCGCCGCCCGGTCAGGTCGTGCTCTGCCGCCGCGCCGGCGCGCACCGCCTCGGGCAGGTCCGCCGCGTACACCAGGCTGAGGTGCGGTCGGTACGTGGCGGGGTCGAACGGGATGCCGAGCGCGGCGCACGCCGCGCGGGCGAGGTCGCACAGGCCCTCGTCGTCGAGCTCGACGACCACGGCCCGGTAGCGGTCCGGCCCGTGCGTGGTCGGCCCGGCGGTCAGCTCGAGCGGCCCCCGCTCGGCGGCGAGGCGCGCCAGCCCGGCGGCAACGGTCGCCGGGTCGGCCGGCCCCGACGCCAAGGTGACGTGCGGCTCGAACGACGGCGCGCCGAGGGCGAGCGCGAGCCGGTCGATGCGCGTGCGCAGCTCCGTCCGGTCGGGCTCCGCCGGCACGAGCCACAGCGACGTCCGCGGGTGCGTCACCGGTCCTCGTCGGCGGGGATCAGGTCGCCACCTCCCGCGGGCCGGTCACTGGCTGGCGGCGATGGCGCGCAGGGCCTTGTAGTCGAGCTTGCCGTTCGCCGCGCGGCCGACCGAGGCGATGGGGATGACGCGCTTGGGTGCCTTGTAGCCGGCGAGGTGGGCCTTGACGTGGGCGACGAGCTCGGCCTGGTCGATGTGGGCGCCGGGTTGCGGTTCGACCAGTGCGCAGATGGCCTCACCGAAGCGCTCGTCGGGGATGCCGACGACGGCCGCGTCGGCGACGGTGGGGTGGGTCTTGAGGACCTCTTCGACCTCTTCGGGGAAGACCTTCTCGCCGCCGGTGTTGATGCACTGGCTGCCGCGGCCGAGCAGGCGCACGGTGCCGTCGGCGTCGACGGTGGCGAAGTCACCGGGGATGGAGTACCGCACGCCGTCGATGATCTGGAAGGTGGCGGCGGACTTGGCGGGGTCCTTGTAGTAGCCGATGGGGGTGTGGCCGCGCATGGCGACGCGGCCGATCTCGCCGGATCCCCAGGTGACGTCGCGGCCGTCCTCGGTGACGACGCGGGTGTTGGGGCCGATCTTGAACGTGGCGGTCCGCGCCTCGCTGTCGGCGGTGACCGTGCTGGAGGCCATGCCGATGGCCTCGCTGGAGCCGAGCGAGTCGACCATGATCAGCCGCGGGTTGTGGCGCAGCAGGCCCTTCTTGGTCTCGGCCGACCAGATGACGCCGCTGGACACGATGACGCGCAGGCTGGAGATGTCCCAGCGGTCGGGCTCGGCGTCGAGGGCCTTGAGGATCGGCTTGGCGAAGGCGTCGCCGACGATCGACATCGAGTTGATCTGCTCGCGCTGGACGGTGTCGAGCAGCTCGACGGGATCGAAGTGGCGGCCGGTCATGGTGATGACGCTGCCGCCGACCATCAGGTTGGACAGGGCGTTGAAGAACCCGGTGCCGTGCATCAGCGGGGCGGCGGGCAGGTTGCGCGGGCCGGGCTTGGTGACCCGCCCGGTCGCCGCGTCGAGGTCGACGCCGGGTGGCAGGCGGTTGCGGTTGGCCGAGTCGAGGGCGCCGAACAGGTCGTCCTGGCGCCACATCACCCCCTTGGGCAGGCCGGTGGTGCCGCCGGTGTAGAGCAGCACCAGGTGGTCGCCGGAGCGTCCCCACGGCCCCGCCACGTGTCCGTCGGTGGCCCGGTTCGCCGCCGTCTCGTACGGGATCGCCCAGTCCGGGCAGGGGCCGTGGCCGTCGTCGACCCAGAGCCAGGTGTGGATCCGCGGCACCCGCGGCCGGACCTCCTCGATGCGCTCGGTGAACGCCCCGTGGAACACCACCGCGACCACGTCGGCGTTGTCCCACAGGTACACCAGCTCGTCGGCCGCGTAGCGGTAGTTCGTGTTCACCGTGGCCAGCCCGGCCTTGAACGCGGCGAACGCGGACTCGATGTACTCGGAGCAGTTGTAGAGGTACTGGGCGACCTTGTCCTGCTCGACGACGCCGGTCTCCAACAGCGTCGCGGCGATCCCGTCGGCGCGGCGGTCCATCTCCGACCACGTGCGCGACACCCCACCGTGCCGCAACGCCAGCGCGTCCGGCTGCCGCGCCGCCAACGCCTCGAACAACTCCGCGAAGTTCCAGCCGTCGCTCATCGCCCTGCGACGCTAGACGCGCGTCGTCGGATTGCGGCCGGTCCGCTCCGCCAGGAGGGCCTTCACCTCGCGCGGACCCGACGCCCGCGCGGCGACCGGGGCGAGCGCCCGCTGCGCCGCGGTGTCACCGCCGAACGCGGCGATCGACAGCGCCGGCTCGACGTTGGCGACCGCCAGGATCGCCCCCGTCGCCCCCAGCGGCCCGGCGGCCGACAGCAGCCACGGGGAGCCGACGTAGAGATCACCACTGAACGTCTCCAGCGTGCGCACGAGACGCGCGGGATCGCCGGAGGAGTCCTTCAGGCCGACCATCCCGAGGTCGGCGAGGCGCGGGAGCAGGTCCACGTCGATGCCCGGCGCGGACATCTTCGGGTAGTGGTAGCCGAGCACGGGCATGTCCCCGGCGGCCGCCAGCACCTCGCGGTAGTACGCCGTCGGCTCCGGATCGTGCGGTGGCGACAGCACCAGCACCGCGTCCGCACCGACCGCGGCCACCTCGGCGGTCAGCGCCGCGGCCTGGCGCGCCGACGGGGCGCCGGTGCCGACCAGGATCGGCACCCCGTGGGGGATCGCCTCGCGGACGGCCTTCACCAGCGCGACGCGCTCCGCGCCGTCGAGCGTCGCCGCCTCGCCCGTGGAGCCGGCGAGCACGATCGCGCGCACGCCCGCCGCGGCGAGCTCCGCCGCGAGCGACGCGGTGGCGCCGAGGTCGACCTCGCCGTCGTCGTGGAACAGCGTCACGAGGGCGACGCCCACACCGTCGAAGACCGTCATGTGGTCATGATGCCGCCGAGCGGGTCGACCCGTGGACGGCGCCGGCGGTGGCAACCGTCTCGTCCCGCCGCCCCGGCAGGCGCCACGACAGCACGAGGCCCGCGGCGGCCAGCGCGGCGGGCACGAGGAGCGCGACGGCGACGGCGTCCCCGGCCGGCCAGCCGAGGTCGTCGCCGAGGGTCACGATCACCCCCGTCGCGCCCGTCCCGAGGGCGATGCCGAGGTTGTCGAGCAGCTGCAGCGACGCCGTCGCCGCGCCGTACTCGTTGGCCGGCGCGCACCGCAGCGTCAGCTGGGAGTGCGCCGCGTAGGCGAGGCCCATGCCCAGGCCGCCGAGGGCCCAGCCGACGTGGATCAGCCAGAACGGCAGCCGGTCGGGGAGGGCGGCCGCGGCGACGAGCAGGATCGCCGGAGCCATCACGGCGAACCCCGTGCGCACGAAGCGTCGCTCGCCGGTGCGGCTGATCCAGCGGTCCTGGCACCACGATCCCGCCGTCCACGCCAGCGTCGCCGCGGTGACCGCGACGCTGCCGGCGAGCCCCGATCGGCCACGCCCGTCCGTGAGCGCGTACGGCACGAACGTGTCGGTGCCGAAGAACGCGAACGTCACCGCGCCGCGCGAGAGGATCACCGCCGGCAGACCGGCGCGGGCGCGCAGCGTGCCCGGCGGGGTGAGCCGGATCAACGGGCCGATGCCGAGCGTGACGCCCGCGGCGATCCCCGGCACGAGCAGCCACCGCGACGCGGAGAAGCTGGCGACGACGAGCGCGGCGCCGCCTGCGACGCGCGCCGCCTCGAGCATCCGCCGCCGGTGCCACGGCACCGGCGCCACCGGCTCGGCGACGTCCAGCGGCCCGAGGCGCAGCATCGACGGCATCACGAGCGAGCCGGCGACCGCGACGAGCGGGAGCAGCCCGAGGAACACCCAGCGCCAGCCGATGCCCTCCGCGACGCGCTCGGCGAGCAGCGGGCCGACGAGGCCGGGCACGACCCACGCCGTGGAGAGGATGGCGAACATGCGCGGCCGCTCGTCCTCGGGGAAGGAGCGGCCGATCGCGACGTAGCCGATCGCCGGCACGACGCCGGCGCCGAAGCCCTGCACGAAACGGGCGAGCACGAGGATCGGCATCGACGGGGCCAGCCCGCCCGCCAGGAGCCCCAGGGCGAACAGCACGAGCCCGCCGAGGTACGGCCGGCCCGCACCGCGGCGGTCGGCCTCGATGCCGGCGTAGACGATGCCGATCATCGTCCCGAGGAAGAAGGACGTGGTCACCCAGCCGTACCAGGCGACGCCGCCGAGGTCGTCCTCGATCTTCGGCAGGATCGTGATGACGGCGAGCGACTCGAAGGCGACCAACGTGACGACCGAGACGAGCCCGACGCGCAGGGCCCGCAGGTCGCTCATCGCCGCCACGCCCGGCTGCGCGAACGGTCGCCCCACCGGCGCACGGGGTGCGCACCCTCGCCGCAGGAGGTGACGCCGCGTCGTCGCATCGCCCGGCACCGTAGGACCTCACGTGCGCTCGAGGTCAAGGATCGGGCGGGGACGTCGGCTGAGACGGGTGTCACAGGTAGGGTCCGGGGCATGGGCATCAGCAACCTCGGGGACATCCTGCGCACCCACGCCGGCCAGACCCCTGACCGCACCGCACTGGTGCTCGGGGAGCGGCGGCAGACGTGGGCGGAGCTCCACGAACGGGCGAGCCGCGTCGCCGCGGTGCTGGCGGCGGCGGGGGTGGAGTCGCAGGACCGCGTCGCGTTCCTCGACAAGAACAGCATCGAGCACTTCGAGGTCTTCTACGGCGCCGCCCTGTGCAACGCCGTGTGCGTCGACGTCAACTGGCGCCTCGCCCCGCCCGAGGTGGAGTACATCGTCAACGACGCCCAGGCGAAGGTGCTCGTCGTGGGACCGGACTTCGTCCCGGTGCTCGACGCCATCGCCGACGCGCTGACCACGGTCAACACCATCGTCGTCATCGGCGGGCACGAGAAGCACCTCGACTACGAGGAGTGGGTCCGCGCCCACGAGCCGGCCGACCCGCACACGCCGAGCGCCAGCACGGACGTCGCCTTCCAGCTCTACTCGAGCGGCACCACCGGGCGGCCGAAGGGCGTGATGCTCTCCAACGACAACTTCTTCGCCCTGCTGCCCGTGGCGACCCAGATGTGGGGCCTCGACGCCGACTCGGTGAACCTCGTGGCGATGCCGCTGTTCCACATCGGTGGCGGCGGGTGGGCGACGGCCGGCATGTACACCGGGGCGACGAGCGTGCTCGTGCGCGAGCTCGACCCGGCGGCGCTCGTCCAGCTGATCCCGAAGGAGCGCATCACCCACGCCTTCCTCGTGCCGGCGGTGCTGCAGTTCATGCTGATGGTGCCCGGCGTGGAGGACGCCGACTTCTCGTCGCTCGACACCATCGTCTACGGCGCCTCGCCGATCAGCGAGGAGGTCCTCAGGCGCAGCGTCACCACGTTCGGCGCCAAGTTCTGGCAGGCCTACGGGCTCACCGAGACCACCGGCGCCATCGTCAACCTGCCGCCCGAGGACCACGACCCGAACGGGCCGAACCGCCACCGCCTGCGCTCGTGCGGGGTGCCCGGACCGCAGGTCGAGCTGCGCGTCGTCAACCCCGACACCGGCGTGGACGTGGCGGTCGGGGAGGTGGGCGAGATCTGGGTCCGCGGCCCGCAGGTGATGCTCGGCTACTGGAACAACGAGGCGGCCACGAAGGAGGCGATCGTCGAGGGTGGCTGGTTCCGCACCGGCGATGCCGGCTACCTCGACAGCGACGGCTACCTCTACATCCACGACCGGGTGAAGGACATGATCGTGTCCGGCGGCGAGAACGTGTACCCGGCCGAGGTCGAGAACGTGCTGATGAGCCACGAGGGCGTCGCCGACGTCGCGGTGATCGGCGTCCCCGACGAGAAGTGGGGCGAGACGCCCAAGGCGATCGTCGTCAAGGCGCCCGGCCACGACCCGACACCGGAGGAGCTGATCGCCTACTGCCGGGAGCGCCTCGCCAAGTTCAAGTGCCCGACGTCGGTCGACTTCGTCGACGCCCTGCCGCGGAACCCGAGCGGCAAGGTCCTGAAGAAGGACCTGCGCGCCCCGTACTGGGCCGGCCGCGAGCGCCAGGTCAACTGACCCCCGCCGCGCCGGCCCAGCGCGCCGGATCCGTCAACTTTCCGCGAAAACGGAAGCACCGGGTCCGTTTTCGCGGAAAGTTGACCGAAACGGCCCGTGGTGACGGGGGTCACGTGGAACCTGACACTGATGTCCGGTTCGCGTCCGGCGGGTGGCGGGTGCAACCATGGACCCGTGGACTTCAACCTGCCGCCGGAGCTCGAGGCATATCTGAAGGAGCTCGATGACTTCATCGAGCGCGTGATCAAGCCGCTGGAGGAGAAGGACGACAACATCCGCTTCTTCGACCACCGGCGGGAGGACTCGCGCACCGACTGGGAGCGCGGTGGCCTGCCCAACGAGGAGTGGGAGGCCCTGCTCGCCGAGGTGCGCCGCCTCGCGGACGAGGCCGGGCACTACCGGTACGCGTTCCCGAAGGAGTACGGGGGCCGCGACGGCACCAACCTGGGGATGGCGGTGATCCGCGAGCACCTCGCCACCAAGGGCCTCGGGCTGCACAACGACCTGCAGAACGAGCACTCGATCGTCGGCAACAACGTCGGGCTGCTCCTGATGCTGCACTACGGCACCGAGGAGCAGAAGAAGGAGTGGGTGGACGATCTCGCCACCGGCAAGCGCGGGTTCGCGTTCGGCATCACCGAGCCGAACCACGGCTCCGACGCCACGTGGATGGAGACGACCGCCTACCGCGACGGCGACGAGTGGGTGATCAACGGTGAGAAGACCTGGAACACCGGCATCCACAAGGCGCAGTACGACCTGATCTTCGCCCGCACGTCGGGCAAGCCGGGTGATGCGGACGGGATCACGGCGTTCCTGGTGCCGAAGGACTCGCCGGGGTTCGAGGTCCTCGAGTACCTGTGGACGTTCAACATGCCGACCGACCACGCGCACATCCGCCTGACCAACGTGCGCGTGCCGGACTCGGCGATCTTCGGCGGTGAGGGCCGCGGTCTGCAGGTCGTGCAGCACTTCTTCAACGAGAACCGCATCCGGCAGGCCGCCGCGTCGCTCGGCGCCGCGCAGTACTGCATCAACGAGGCCGTCAAGTACGCGCTCGAGCGCAAGCCGTTCGGCAAGCCGCTCGCCCACAACCAGGGCATCCAGTTCCCGCTCGTCGAGCTGCAGACGCAGGCGTCGATGCTGCGCGCGTTCATCCGCCAGACGGCGTGGGAGATGGACACCTACGGCGTGTGGTCGTGCTCGGACAAGGTGTCGATGTGCAACTACTACGCCAACCGGCTGTGCTGTGAGGCCGCCGACCGGGCGATGCAGATCCACGGCGGTCTCGGCTACAGCCGGCACAAGCCGTTCGAGCACATCTACCGGCACCACCGCCGCTACCGCATCACCGAGGGCGCCGAGGAGATCCAGATGCGGCGCGTCGCCGGCTACATGTTCGGGTTCATGAAGCAGCAGGCCCCGAAGGGGGTCAAGGCCGAGACCGGTCAGTAACGTCCGGCCGTGCAGTTCGTTCCCGAAGCACCCGATCTGCTGGCGGCGATCGGGAAGCTCCTCGACGAGAAGGTGCTCCCGGCCGTCCCGTCGCATCTCCAGCACCAGGTCCGCGTCGCCGCCCACCTGGCCACCCTCGTCGAGCGGGAGCTCCGGCTCGGCCCGGAGAGCAACGCCCGTGAGGCGAAGCTGCTGGCCGAGCTGCTCGGCGAGGAGGTCGACGACCCGCAGGCGGTGCTCGCCGACCGCATCCGCGACGGCGACGACCCGGCGTTCGAGGCGCGGGCGTGGGAGACGCTCGTCGAGATCGCCCGCGGCGACCTGGCGATCGCCAAGCCGGGCCACGACTCGTGGGAGGGGCAGTGACGGACATCGACCTGGCTGCCGGGCTCACCACCTACCTGCGCGAGGCGTGGGGTGACGACGTCGAGGTGTCGAACCTGTCGCAGTCGACGGCCGGTGCCCGCCGCACCAACGTGGTCTTCGACGCGACGGTGAAGGGCACCACCCGGCGGCTCGTGGCGACGATCGTCCCGCACGGCGAGACGATCATCAACCCGATCGAGGCGGAGGCCGCGGTGCGCGACGTCGCCGAGAAGGCGGGCGTCGCCGTGCCCCACGTCCACCTCGTCCGCAGCGACGGGGAGCTGGTGGGCGGCCCGTTCATGATCTCGGACTTCGTCGAGGGCGAGACCGTGCCGCGCCGCGTGCTGCGCCTCGTGGAGCAGCACGGCATCGGTGAGCTCGTCGCCCGCCAGCTCGGCGAGTCGCTGGCCCGGCTGCACGCCATCGACCCGGCGTCGGTGAGCGTGCCGCTGCGCCGCCACGAGTACGACGGCCCGCCGGCGGTCGCCGCGCTGAAGAGCCTGCGCGCCGCGGTGGACGCGCTGCCCCAGCGGCGCCCGGCGCTCGAGCTCGGCCTGAAGTGGCTCGAGCGGCACCTGCCCGACCCGCCGGAGCGGGAGACGATCGTCCACAGCGACACCCGCAACGGCAACATCATCGTCGGGGAGGACGGCCTGCGGGCCGTGCTCGACTGGGAGGGCACGTTGGCGTCCGGCGACCCGATGCAGGACCTCGCCTGGCCGGCGCTGCGCATGTGGCGCTTCCGCAACGACGACAAGGAGATCGGCGGGTTCGCCGGCCGCGAGCCCTACATCGAGGGCTACGAGTCCGCCGGTGGCACGTTCCACGAGGAGCGCTTCCACTGGTGGAAGGTCGAGGGCACGGCACGCTGGGCGGTCGGCCTCGCCGGCCAGACGATGGCGTTCCTCGAGGGCCGTGTGCCGAGCATCGTGATGGCGGCGAGCGGTCGCCGGGTCCCCGAGCTCGAGTGGGACCTGCTCATGCTCATCCGGCCGTAGCACCCGGACGTCACGCCCGGAGCGGCCACGACCCGGTGCGGCCCGCCGCCCGGCGACCGGCCCGCGGCTGGGCGCACACCCACGACATCCCGAAGACCGACACTGCGGGCCGGCCGACGGGGCCGGCCCGCAGCGCGTCCTGCCTCGGCCTCGACGCGCGGGAGGCGACCGTCGGCGAGCACGCCGTCGGTCACGTCGATCTCGTTGCGGTCGGCGGCGATGCCGCCCGGCTCCGACAGCAGCCCTGCCGCCAGCTCGACCCGGTGCTGCGTCCTGCCGCGCGGCGAGACCCGCAGCAACGTCGCCGGCGGGAACCCGCCCGTCGCGAAGCCCTCCTCGAACGCCGGCACGCTCTTCTCGGTGAGCTCGTCGACGAGCAGGTCGCCGCGCTGATCGAACGCGCTCGGGTCCCGCTCGCCCCCGCAAGGCCGCGGACTCTCCGCCGCGTGCGACGGTCAGGCGGCGGGCACCTCGAAGCGCTGGGCGATGCGGATGTGGTTGCCGAACGGGTCGCGCAGGCCGAAGTCGATCCCGTAGCTCTGCTCGGTCGGCTCCTCGGGGAGCTCGACGCCCTTGGCCGCGAGCTCGGCGTGGGTCGTGTGCGCGTCGTCGGTGTTGAAGAACAGCGTCCCGCCGATGGCGCCCTTGGTGAGCATCGCCCGGATCTCCTCGGTCGTCTTCGGGTCGTACACCGGCGGCTTGGGCTCCTCGAGGAGGATCTCGCGCGTCGGATCGCCGGGCACGCGGACCGTCAGCCAGCGCATGAAGCCGAGGTCGACGTCGTTGGCGACCTCGAGCCCGAGCTTGCCGACGTAGAAGTCGAGCGCCTCGTCCTGGCTCAGCACGAAGATCTGGGAGATGGCGATGGAGGTGATCATGAGGCCGACCGTACGGACCGGCGCCCCGCGCGTGCTTCTCCGAAACTGCGCGATCCGGGGTGGGTGTGGGTGCTCGGCCGCGTCCAGGCCATCGCGAAGCACGACGGCACCGGCTGGACCTCACTGCGCCGGCGGTGCTCGGTCGGTGTCTCCCCGACGATCGCCGTGAACGTCCGGCTGAACGTGCCGAGGCTGCTGAAGCCGGTCTCGAAGCAGATGTCCGTCACCGGCCGGTCGGTGGTGCGCAGCAGGAACATCGCCCGCTCGACCCGCCGCCGCTGGAGGTACCGGTGGGGCGTCTCGCCGAACACCGCCCGGAACGTGCGGATGAAGTGCGCCTCCGACACGTGGGCGATGGCCGCCAGCGTCGGGATGTCGAGCGGCTCGGCGTAGTGGTGATCCATGTGGTCGCGGGCGCGGAGCATCCGCCGGTTGGTCTCCTCGGTCGCACGGCTCACCGAGGAGGCATCCGAGCACACCGGGTCACGTGCCGTCCACCGCGGTGGGCCGGCAGTACCATCAGCCGCGATGCCGCGCTACGAGTACCGCTGCCGGACGTGCGACGAGCGCTTCGAGCTGTGGCGCTCGATGAGCGAATCCGACGCCCCCGCGTCGTGCCCGGCGGGGCACGACGACACGGTCCGCCTGCTGTCGATGTTCGCGTCGACGGGCGCCGTCACCGGCGGTGGTGGTGGGTGCTGCGGCGGCAGCTGCGGCTGCGCCCACTGACCGCGGTCCGGCGGCCACGGTTCGCCATCGCGGCGGGCGCCTTCGGTACCGTCACCGGGTGCCTGCGAAGTACTTCACCGTGGGATCGGTGGCGACGCTCGTGCACCACCGGGGTCCGACCACGTTGCCGGGGCACCCACCGGCGCCCGGCGGCGGCCCGACGGTGCTGTGCATCCACGACGTCGCCGGCAACGGCCACGTGTTCGCCGGCGTGCTCGACGCGCTCGCCGACACGCATCGCCCGATCGCGTTCGACCTTCCCGCCCACGGCCGCTCCGGCGGCCTCGACAGCCTCGGCTCGATCGCCGCGATGGCCGCGCACACGAGGGAGCTCGCCGATCGCCTCGACGTGACCGCGCCGGTCCTGCTCGGCGACGGGATGGGCGCAGCGATCGCCCTGGAGGCGACGGCGACGTGGCCGGACTGGCCGTCGCTCGTCGTGGTCGTGGGCGCCGCGATCGTGATGCGGCCGCCCGACCCGGCGACGATCGACCAGGTCCGTGCGGTCACCGCGGGCCGGGCGCGGCGCCAGTTCGACACCACGGGGTACGCGCCCGACACGCCCCGGGAGGTCTACGAGCGCGCCTTCGCCGAGTGGATGAAGACCGACCCGCGGGCCACCGTGGGCGATCTGGAGGCGCTCGCCGCGTGGGACGCCACCGCCCGGCTCGGGGCGATCGCCGCGCCGGTCGTGGTCGTCGTCGGGGAGCACGAGGGTCCCGACGGTGCGGCCGCCGCCGAGCAGCTGGCCGCCGGTGTGGCCGACGGCCGGGTCGTGACGCTCGCCGGCGCCGGCCGCCGGGGCGTGCTCGAGCAGCCCGCCGCCCTCGCCCGGCTCGTGGCCGACGCTGCGACGGGGGTGCCGGCATGACGCTGTCCGGTGCGGTCGCCATCGCCGGGGCGTACGAGCACCCGACGCGCTGGGCGCCCGACAAGACCGAGTTCCAGATCATGGCGGAGTCCGCCAAGGGCGCGCTCGACGACGCGGGGCTCACGATCCGCGACGTCGACGCGCTGTTCGCGGCGAGCATGACGATGAGCGGGATGGGCATCGTCGACCTCGCCGAGTACCTCAACCTCAAGCCGGACTACCTCGACGGCACGAACATCGGCGGCTCGTCGTTCGTCGCCCACGTCGCCCACGCCGCGGCGGCGATCCACGCCGGGCTGTGCGAGGTCGCCCTCGTGCTGTACGGGAGCACGGCGGCATCGAACGCGATGGCGATCGGCACCGGGATGGGCGCCGAGCGCCGCGACCCGTCGGCGTCGTTCTCCACGCCGTACGGTATGACCACCGTTGGCAGCTACGCCCTCGTCGCTCAGTTGCACCAGCAACGGTTCGGGACGACCTCGGAGCAGCTCGCCGAGATCGCCGTGGCGATGCGCCACCACGCGTCGCTCAACCCGCACGCCAAGATGCGCCAGCCGATCACCGTCGAGGACGTGCTCGCCAGCCGGATGATCTCCGAGCCGCTGCACCTGCTCGACTGTTGCATCATCAGCGACGGTGGCGGCGCCGTGGTCGTCACGTCGGCGGCGCGGGCGCGCGACCTGCCCAAGCCGCCGGTGCTCATCCTGGGGTGCGGCGAGGCCGTCGCCCACCAGGAGATCGGGCGCGCCGACCTGCTCACGACCGCGGCCAGTCAGTCGGGGCCGAAGGCGTTCGGGATGGCCGGTGTCACCCACGACGACATCGACTTCTGCATGATCTACGACTCGTTCACGATCACCGTGCTGGCGACGCTCGAGAACCTCGGCTTCTGCAAGATCGGTGACGGCGGGTCGTTCGTGTCCGACGGCCGCATCCGTCTCGGTGGGGCACTCCCCGTCAACCCCGACGGCGGCGGCCTCTCGTCGAACCACCCCGGCATGCGCGGCATCTTCCTCGTCATCGAGGCGACCAAGCAGCTGCGCGGGGAGTGCGGCGAGCGCCAGGTCGAGGGTGCGCGGCTGGCGTGCGTGCACGGCACCGGTGGCACACTCGGGGTCGCCCACAGCGGCGCCACGTTGATCCTGGGGGTGGAGTGATGTCCGAGCTCACGCATCCGGCCCCGTACGCATCGTGGGAGACGCGCGGCTGGTGGGAGGGCGCCGGCCGCGGCGAGATCGTGCTGCAGCGCTGCACGTCGTGCGGCGTCGTGCAGCACAAGCCGCGGGCCCTGTGCGTCTCGTGCCTCGGCGACACCATCGAGCACTTCGTCGCCTCCGGCCGCGGCACCATCCACACGTTCACCGTCACCCACCAGAACGTGGCGCCGCCGTGGAACGGGCAGCTCCCGTACGTGCTCGCGTATGTCGAGCTGGAGGAGGGCCCACGGGTGCTGACGAACATCGTCGGTGCCGATCCCGCCGAGCTGCGGATCGGCCAGCCCGTCGTGGCGGACTTCGCGGCCACCCCCCGGGATGACGGCGAGGCGTTCGCCGTGCCACGCTTCCGCCCCGCATGATCCTCGATCTCCACAGCCACTCGGTCGCCTCCGACGACGGACGGGCCAAGGTCGAGAACTACTGCCAGTGGATCCGCAAGAAGGAGCTGCCGATCGACGGGTTCGTGCTCACCGAACACCGCCAGTTCGACGCGGCCAGCGACTACCGGGCACTGGAGGACGAGTACGGCCTGCTGATCCTGAAGGCCAGCGAGGTGGAGACCGACTACGGCCACTGTCTCCTGTTCGGGGTCAACGAGGACCTGCTGCACGCGATCGACTTCGCCCGCCTGGACAACCCGCTCCCCGAGGTCATCGAGGCGGCCAACCGCTGCGGTGCGTTCGCCGTGCCGTGCCACCCGGGCCGCAAGAACGTCGGGCTGTTCAGCCACTACGAGACGAAGCCGCCCGTCGAGGGGGTCGAGGTCGTGGAGATCTACAACGGCGGCAGCATCCCGGGGGAGGACGAGCGCTCCGTCGAGATGGCGGCGCGGTACGGCTACCGCGGGATCGGCGGGAGCGATTCACACATCGTCAGTCGCATCGGCCTGTGCGCGACGGAGTTCTCCGATCGCATCGAGTCGATGGACGACCTGGTGACGGCCCTGCGGGCCGGGAGGTTCGAGGCACGGACATGGCGGAGCTAGATCTGGCACCGATCCGCGAGCGATGGGTCGGGAAGGTCTTCCAGGAGCTGGACATCACGGCCGACGGGGACCGCATGCTCGAGTGGGCGCTGGCGGTCGGGGAGACCGACCCCCGGTTCGTCGACCCGGAGCATCCCGACTTCCAGGCGTCGACGTCGTTCCCGGCGCAACTGCATCCGGCGCGCATGCTGCCCGAGGACTTCCACGAGCTCGGCTCGGGCCGGGGCATCGACGGCGGCAAGGTCATCCGCTGGCACCGCCCCATGCGCCCCGGCCAGCAGCTCCACGTCACCGTCGAGATCAGCGACATCTACGCCAAGACGGGGCGCTCGGGGACGATGGTGTTCATCGTCAACCGGATGAGCTACTACGACGCCGACGGGCAGCTGGTGTGCGAGGTCGACTCGCGCTCGATCCGGCAGGACGTGTGACGTGGCGGGAGGTGGCATGAACGTGGAGATCGGCGACGAGCTGCCCGAGGAGCGGCCCGACGTGTCGATGGCGACGGTGCGCCGCTTCGTGAAGGCGGCGGACATGGACTTCCCGCGGTTCACCGACCACGAGCACGCCCGTGCCGAGGGCCTGCCGGGTGCGGTGATCCCGGGGATCATGAGCCAGGGGCACCTGGGGGCGATGATCCACCGCTGGGCGCCGGGCTGCGACATCCTCGAGCTGGACACGATCTTCCGCACCCCGATGGTCGTGGACACGCCGGTGGTGTGCCGCGGCGCGGTCACCGACGTCGACGGGGACGTCGTCGAGCTGGACCTCACGATCGTGAGCGAGGGCACCGGCGCCACCGGGGTGCTCGGCACCGCCAAGGTCCGCCTCCCGCGCTGACCCGCCTGCCCGCCGCGCACGGTCGACGCGGCCAACTTTCCGGTGTGGCGGACGGAAATCGTCCGCCACACCGGAAAGTTGGCGAAAGGCCCCCGGGGAGCGCGGTCTGGAGGTGTCCGGCGGAGCGGGTGGCGGTTTCTAGGGTTTTCGCTAGAGATCCGCAGAAAGCGACATCAACCGGTCTAGGGTCCCGGTCGTGGACCCCGTGCTCAACCCGTACGCCCCCGGCGCGGGGACGCCGCCGCCGCTGCTCGCCGGGCGGGACGCCCTGCTGGAGGCGTGGGACATCGTGCTCGGGCGGGCCGTGGCGGGGAACCCGTTCCAGCCGATCGTGCTCTCCGGCCTCCGCGGCGTCGGCAAGACCGTGCTGCTCCTCGCCTTCCGCGAGCAGGCGCGGCGCGCCGGCTGGCCGATCGAGCTGTTCGAGGCCCGCCCCGGCGGCGACCTGCGCGCCCAGCTCGCCGAGGCGCTGCCGCCGATGGTGCGCAGTGTCAACAGCAAGTGGCGCAACAAGCAGCGCGCCGAGCGGATCGGGCGGATCGCCGCCAGCTTCGCCAAGGCGGTGCAGGCCCGTCTCGTCGCCGGTGGCTTCCGCCTCGAGGTCGAGCCGGAGGTCGGCGTGGCCGACTCGGGCGATCTGGAGACCGATCTCACCGAGCTGCTCATCGCCCTCGGCGAGGGCGCCCGCGACGAGGGCGTCGGCGCGGCGTTGCTCATCGACGAGATGCACGAGGTGCCGCCCGAGCAGCTCAGCGCGCTCGTCGGGGCCGCGCACCGGGTCAACCAGGAGCGCCTGCCCGTCGTCGTCGCCGGCGCCGGGCTGCCGCCCGTCGGGCGGGTGCTGTCCGAGGCCCGCTCGTACGCCGAGCGGCTGTTCTCGATCAAGCCGGTGGGCGCGCTGTCGCCGGAGGACACGCGTGAGGCGTTCGCCGCCCCGGCCGCCGAGCTCGGCGTCGAGATCCTGCCCGACGCCCTCGACGAGCTCGTCGACATCTCCGGCGGCTACCCCTTCTTCATCCAGAGCTACGGCAAGTACGTCTGGGACGTCGCCGACGACTCGCCGATCGACACGGTCGACGTCGCCCTGTCGCGGCCGTTCGCCTACCGGGAGCTGTCCGACTCGTTCTTCCGGCCGCGCTACGACCGCGCCACGCCCGCCGAGCGGCGCTACCTGCACGCCATGGCCGACCTCATCGACGGCAGGTCGATGGTCTCCTCGACGGAGGTCGCCAACCGCCTCGGCCACACCCAGCCGGGACGCGTCTCCCCCCAGCGCGACGGGCTGCTCACCAAGGGGCTGATCTACGCGCCCGAGCGCGGCTACCTCGCCTTCACCGTCCCGCACATGGAGCACTACCTCCGCGGCCTGACCGAGCGACCGTGACGGGCGAGGCGACGATCGGCGACGAGCGCTTCCGCCGCGCCCTGCTCTGGATCACGGCCGGCGGGGCGCTGTGGCGCCTCGGCTACCTCCTGCTCGTCAAGCTCGACGACCCGCTGCTGCTGAACGACTCGCTCTACTACAGCATCCAGGCCGGGCGGAACAGCGAGGGCGACTGGTTCCGCGAGGGGCTGACGTCGCTGCCCGGTGCCGAGCACGGCCCGCTCACGTCGCTGTGGCTGACGCCGTGGAGCCTCGGCAGCGGCGACAACGTCGCGTGGCAGCGCTTCGCCATGACGCTGCTCGGCATCGGCACCGTCGCCGTCATCGGGCTCGTCGGCCGGCGCCTGGCCGGGCCCACCGTCGGGCTCGTGGCCGCCGGCATCGCCGCGGTCTACCCGAACCTGTGGATCAACGACTCGCTGGTGATGTCGGAGTCGTTGGCGTGCCTGCTCGTCGCCCTCGCCCTGCTGGTGGTGCTCGAGGTCCACCGCTCCCCGTCCCCGGGGTCGTGCGCGCTGGTGGGGGTGCTCGTCGGCCTGGCCTGCCTCACGCGCAGCGAGCTCGGGCTGCTCGTCCCCGGCTTCGCCGGGCTCGCCTGGTGGCGTGCCGCGGGCCGGCCGCGGCGCTGGCTCGCCCCGCTGCTCGTCGCCGGCTGCGCCGTGGGGCTGCTCGTGCCGTGGATCGCCTACAACCTCACGCAGTTCGAGCGGCCCGTGCTGCTGTCGACGAACGACGGCACGACGCTGCTCGGCGCCAACTGCGACCGCACGTACTACGAGGACATCGGCGGCTGGGACATCCGCTGTCTCGAGCCGGTGCCCAACGACGAGACCGTGGACGCCTCGATCCGGTCGGCCGAGCGCCGGCGCGTCGCGATCGCGTACGCCCGCGACCACTGGACGCGCGTGCCCGTCGTCGCCCTCGCTCGCGTCGCCCGCACGCTCGACGTGTACGGCCTGTCGTCGCTCGTCGCGCTCGACCGCGGCGAGGAGAAGGCCGCCTGGGCGGTGTGGGCGGGGATCGTGTGCTGGTGGGTGCTCGCGGTGGCGGCGGTCGTGGGGTGGCGGGCCCTCGGCCGGGCCCGCCGCACGGACGCCGCGGCGACGCGGTGGTGGCTCCTCGTGCCGCTCGCCGCGGTGCTCGTCACGTCCGTGCTGTTCTACGGCGCCCACCGGATCCGCGCGCCGGCCGAGCCCGCCGTGGTCGTGCTCGCCGCGGCCGGGCTCGTGGCGCTGTTCGCACGTCCCTCCCGGGACGAGCAGGCAGTGGAGGCGCTCGCGCGGTGACAGACTCGATCGCCGTGACCGTCATCGACACCGCCACGCAGCTCGACGCCGGGCTCGCCGCCAAGCTCGCCGCACTGCGCGCGGAGCTCGAACGGCTCGGCCGCGTCGTCGTGGCGTTCAGCGGTGGTGCCGACTCGGCGTTCCTCGCCGCCGTCGCTCACCGCACCCTCGGTCGGGACGCCGTGCACGCGGTCACCGCCGTGTCACCGTCGCTGGCCGGCGCCGAGCGCGAGGACTGCGCCCGCCTCGCCGCGGAGTGGGGGCTGCGCTGGACCCCGGTCGAGACGGCGGAGATGGAGCGCGCCGCCTACCGCGCCAACGACGTGGACCGCTGCTTCCACTGCAAGGCCGAGCTGATGGCGGTCGTCGCCCCGATCGCTGCCGCCGAGCGGGCGACGGTCGTGCTCGGGGTGAACGTCGACGACCTCGGCGACCACCGCCCCGGCCAGCGCGCCGCGACCGAGGCAGGTGCCGAGTTCCCGCTCGTCACCGCCGGGTTCACGAAGGCCGACGTGCGCGCAGCGTCGCGGCACCTCGGCCTGCGCACGTGGGACAAGCCGGCCGCGGCGTGCCTCGCGAGCCGCGTGCCGTACGGCACCGAGGTCACCGTGCAGGTGCTGTCGCGCGTCGAGCGCGCCGAGGCCGCGCTCCGTGCCCGTGGCTTCGGCCAGGTGCGGGTGCGTCACTACGGCGACACCGCACGCATCGAGGTCGAGCTGGACGAGCTGGCGCGCGTCGTGGCCGAGCGCGAGCCGATCGTCGCCGCGCTGAAGGCGGCGGGCTACCGCTACGTCACCCTCGACCTCGAGGGTTTCCGCAGCGGCAACCTGAACGGCTGAGCTGGTCAGCGACCCGCGGTCCCCCGCCCACGGAGCGCCGGTTCTGAGCCGTCGGACGGGCGGGTCTAGGGTCGGCGCCATGAAGCTGGCCATGGCACTCAACTACTCGGGCGACTTCCACGCCGACGTCAAACGGGTCCAGGAGCTCGAGAAGGCCGGGCTCGACGTCGTCTGGATCGCCGAGGCGTACTCGTTCGACGCGATCAGCCAGGTCGGGTACCTCGCGGCGAAGACCGAGCGCATCGAGATCGGCACCGGGATCATCAACGTGTTCTCGCGCACGCCGACCGCGATCGGCCAGACCGCGGCGGGCTGCGATTTCGTGAGCGACGGCCGCTTCATCCTCGGTGTGGGTGCCTCCGGCCCGCAGGTGATCGAGGGCTTCCACGGCGTGCCCTACGAGCACCCGATGGTCCGCATCCGCGAGACCATCGAGGTGTGCCGCATGGTGTGGCGCCGCGAGCCCGTCGTCTACAACGGCAAGACGGTGCAGCTGCCGCTGCCGCCGGGCCAGGGCACCGGTCTCGGCAAGCCGCTCAAGCTGATCAACCACCCCAAGCGTGCCGACATCCCCGTCTTCTGGGCCAGCTTGATGGGCAAGTCGGTGGCGGAGACGGCGCGGATCGCCAACGGCTGGCTGCCGATCTTCTTCGATCCCGAGAAGTTCAAGCAGGTGTGGGGCGAGGACCTCGAGCGCGGCCTCAAGGATCGCGATCCGTCGCTCGGCCCGCTGCAGATCTCCGCCGGCGGCATGGTCGCCATCGGTGACGAGTTCGCCGGCGAGGGCGCCGACAAGATCCTGAACCTCGCCCGCCCGAACGTCGCCCTGTACGTCGGCGGCATGGGCGCGCGGGACAAGAACTTCTACAACACGATCGCCAAGAAGTACGGCTACGTCGACGAGGCGACCGAGATCCAGGACCTGTACCTGTCCGGCAAGAAGGACGAGGCCGCGGCGAAGGTGCCGCGTGAGCTGCTCGCGTCGACGAACCTCGTCGGCCCGGCGTCGTACGTGAAGGAGCGCATCGCCGCCTACAAGGAGGCGGGCGTGACGCATCTCCAGGTCAACCCGATCGGGCCGGACCCGGTCAAGACGATCGAGACGCTGCGCGGCCTCGTCGACTGAGCACGACGCGCGCGCTCGGCTGACCACGCCGGTCGGTGCCGCCCTCGACGGGGCCGCGCCGACCGGCGTGTCGCGTCCGGGCTCACACCATCCCGCGCAGCCACCACATCGCCAGCGCCCAGGCGGCGGCGATGAGGACGAGCGCGGCGGCCGCCCACTTCCAGGTCTGCTCGGCGACGATCTCGATCTCCTCGCCGAGGGTCTCGCCGAGGTGGTCGCGGATGAGGTCGTAGGCGTCGGCGAGCTCGTCGCCGGTGGCTGCCTCGTACGCCGCGCCGCCGGTGGTCTCGGCCACCCGGGCGAGCGGCTCGGGACGCACGGGCACCGGCAGGCGCTCGCCGGTGATCGGGTCGCGGATGACCCCGGAGTCGGTGCCGAAGGCGATGGTGAACACCGGGACGCCGGCGTCGGCCGCCTCCTGGGCACCGATCAGGGTGTCGCGGCCGACGGTCGTCTCGCCGTCGGACAGCAGCACGATCGCGCCCGGGGCGAGGTCCTCGTCGCCGTCACCCTCGTCGGCGAGGCGCTCGAGCAGGTTGGCGCCCGTCGACAGGGCGTCACCGATGGCCGTGGACTCCGACAGCTCGAGGTCGTCGATCGCCTCCACGACCCGCTCGCGGTCGAGCGTCGGGGTGACCTCGACGGCGACGCTGCCGGCGAAGGAGATGAGCCCGATCTCGACACCCTCGTCGACGCGGTCGATGAACTCGCGCGCCGCGTCCTTCGCCGCGTCGAGCCGTGTCGGCTCGACGTCGGTGGCCATCATCGACAGTGACACGTCGAACAGCAGCAGGATCCGGCCCTCGCTCTCGGTGCGTTCGGTGCGCACGGACACCGGGCGAGCGACGGCGACGACGCCGGCGGCGAGGCCGAGCAGCATCAGCGCAGCGGTGACGTGACGGCGCCACCCGGGCCGCGACGGCGCGACGCGGTCGAGCAGGTCGACCTGGGTGAAGCGCAGCGTCGCCCGGCGTCCCCACAGTTGCGTCGCGACGTACCCCGCGCCGAGGGCGACGACGGCGAGCAGCCACCACAGCCGACCCGGAGCGAGGAACTCGACGGCGAGTACGGGCACGTCGCTCATGGCCGCCTCAGCACCTGTGCGTTGACGGCCTGGGTGCGGCGGCGGGTGACGTGGCGGACGATCTCGGCCAGCCAGTTGCTGTCGGTGGCCAGCTCGATGACGTCGGCGCCGGCGCGCCGCAGGGCGAGGCGGCGCGCCTCGACGAGCTCGGCGGCCGCGGCAGCGTAGCGGCGCTGCACCGCGGGGGTCACGCGCACCTCGCGGCGGCGGCCCGTGGACGGGTCGACGAGCTCGACCATGCCGATGGGCGGCACGTCGAGCTCGCGCGGGTCGTAGACGACGATGGCGAGCAGGTCGTGTCGCAGGCCGATCCGGGCCAACGGGTCGACCCATGCGTCACCGGCGAAGTCGGACACGACGGCGACGAACCCGCGCCGGCGGCTGACGACCGCGATGCGGTCGATCGCCGCGGCGAGGTCCGAGCGGCCCAGCCCTTCCGACGCCGGCGGGTTCGCCGCGCTCGCCAGCACGGCGCGCACCTGGTCGCGGCCGTGGCGGGGCGGGATCACCTTGAGGTGCGGGCCGGCGACGAGCACCGCGCCGAGGCGGTTGTGGTTGCGCGCGGTGAGGAACCCGACGGCCGCCGCGGCGACGAGGGCGGTCTGGGACTTGTCGGCGACGGTCGTGCCGAAGCGCATCGCCGCCGACGTGTCGATGACCAGCCACGCCTCCAGGTCGCGGTCGGCGATCTGCTCGCGCACGTGGGTCTCGGCGGTGCGGGCGGTGACGTTCCAGTCGATCCGCCGGACGTCGTCGCCGGGCTGGTAGCGCCGCGACTCGCCGGGCTCGCTGCCGTGGCCCGGCGTGAGGCCCTGGTGGTTGCCGTGCAGGGCGCCGTCGAGCCGACGGGTGATCGTCAGCTCGAGCGTGCGCACGAGCTCGGCGACCTGATCCGTCGGTGGCCCGGCCGGCCAGCTGACCGGTCCCGTGATCGCGTGCATCACCCCACCGCGTCGTTGGGTTTCGGGGACACCCACGTCGCCGGGACGGTGGCGAGGATCCGGTTGACGATCATGTCCGGGGTGATGTCCCGGGCCAGCGCGTCGTAGGTCAGGAGCAGCCGGTGGCGCAACACCTCGGGGGCGACGTCGAACACGTCCTGGGGCGTCGCGTAGGTCCGGCCGCGGATCAGCGCCAGCGCCCGCGCCCCGCGCACGAGGTTGATCGTGGCGCGCGGGCTCGCGCCGAGGGCGATCGACGGGCGCAGGTCGGCGAGCCCGAACGCCTCGGGGTTGCGCGTCGCCTGCACGAGGTCGACCGCGTACTGGGCGACGCTGCGGTCGACGAACACCGCATCGGCCTTGTGCTGCAGGGCGATCAGCCCGTCGAGGTCGATGACCTGCTGGGCCACCGGTGGGGCGACGGCCATGCGGTCGAGGATGACGAGCTCCTCCTGCGGCGTCGGGTGCTCGAGGACGACCTTCATCATGAACCGGTCGCGCTGGGCGTCGGGGAGCTGGTAGACGCCCTCGCTCTCGATCGGGTTCTGCGTCGCCACGACGAAGAACGGGTTCGGCACCGGGTGGGTGACGCCGCCGATCGTCACCTGGCGCTCCTGCATCACCTCGAGCAGGGCCGACTGCACCTTCGCCGGCGCACGGTTGATCTCGTCGGTGAGGAGGAAGTTGACGAACACCGGCCCGAGCTCGACGTCGAACTTCTCGCTGCTGGCGCGGTAGATGCGCGTGCCGACGATGTCCGACGGCAGCAGGTCGGGCGTGAACTGGATGCGGGCGAACGTGCCGCCCACGACGTTGGCGAGCGTCTCGGCCGCGAGCGTCTTGGCGAGGCCGGGCACCGATTCGAGCAGGCAGTGACCGCGGGCGAGCAGGCCGACGAGCAGGCGCTCCAGCAGGCGCGTCTGGCCGACGATCACCTTGCGCAGCTCGAAGAAGATGCGCTCGACGGTCTGCGCCGCGGCGACGTCGTCCATCGGGGCAGGGGGCGGCGCGCCGCCACCACCCGACGGGGGCGCCGGCTGGGCATGGTGCGCGTGGGGGGTCGTCTCGGTCATGTTCCTGTTCGTCGTGGTGCGGTCGCGGTCGGGTGCTCGTCGGGACGGTCGGGCCCGCCGACCCGACCGACGCTAGCGAGCGGGTCGTGAGTGCTCGGTGAGACCCGGGTAGGGACTCGCCGCGTCGCGGCTCCCACCTATCCTGGCCCGATGACCGAGGACGCCGAGCGCGCCCGGGCCGAGCAGGCGCGGCTCGACGCCACCGCCGAGGCCGAGCGGGCGCTGCTCGCCGAGGCCGACGCCGCGGCGCGCAACCGGGCGATGATCGAGCGCGGGCGCCGGATCGGCGGCGTCGCCGGCGCCGCGCTGGCGGGGGCGATGATCGCCATCCGCGACGTCTACGAGGGCCCGCCGAAGGACCAGGGGGTCGTGGTCGTGGAGGCGTCGAGCGAGCCCGGCGACATCGACCGCGACGGGGTCGCCCTGGCCGCCGAGGATGTGGGTGGCGACCACGATCTCGCCGTGCCGCCGTTGCCGCCGCGCCCGCCGGTCGTCGGCCGGCGCCGGAGCCGCGCCCGCTGAACCCCGCCTGCCGACGTGTAGCGGGGCGCCGACGGGGAACACTCCGGCCCATGACACGAGTGCTGGTGGCCGTCGACGAGAGCGAGGGGTCCGTGCGGGCCGCAGAGACGGCGCACCGATTGTTCGGCGACGACGCCGAGTACCTCGCCGTGAGCGTGACGAACGTGGTCGACGTGGCGACCATCCCGTGGTACGGCGCCGGTTGGGGCGCGCCGTACCCGGCCCCGTACGGTGCGGTCTGGGCGTACCGGCGCGACGAGCACGGCGAGCCGGTCGACGGCGGCGAGCTCGCCGAGGCGCAGGCCCGCGAGGTCGCCGAGGAGACCGGCCTGCCCGCCGAGGCCGTCGGCGAGGAGGGTGATCCGGCGACCGCCGTGCTGCGTGCCGCCGAGGAGCACGCCGTCGACGTGATCGTCGTCGGCACCGAGGACCGCGGGTGGTTCGACCGCCTGCTGCGCCCGTCGGTCTCCAAGGAGATCGTCAAGCACGCCGACGTGCCCGTCCTCGTCGTCCACTGATCCCCGCGGGATGGCCGTCGTTCCGGAGCGCTTCGGGGAGACGGATGCCGAGCGGCCGGATTCCCGAACGCGTCGGGGATCCGGCCGCTCCGGCGCGTCAGTTGAAGAGGCCGGAGGCCATCGCCTCGCCGATCTCGTCCTCGCTCATGCCGGCGAGGTCACGGTAGACGTCGAAGTTGTCCTCGCCGATGAACGCCCCCGACAGCCGGTACGGCTCCAGGTCGCTGGTGCTCCACAGCGCGGGGAAGCGGTCGTAGGGCCGCTCGCCGAACACCGCGTGCTTCGCGGACCGCCAGAAGTCGCGGGCCACCAGCTGGGGATCGGCCATCAGGTCGCCCCCGTCCTGCACCTTGCCGGCCGGGACGCCGTGCGCCTGCAACGTCTCCATCGCCGCGTCGGCCGTGCGCGTCGCACACCAGGCGCGCAGGCGGGCGTCGATCTCCTCGCGGCGCCGGAAGCGACCCTCCGCGGTCGCCAGCTCGGGGTCCGCGGCGAGGTCGGCGATGTCCCACGCCACGGCCTCGCAGAGCCGCTTCCAGTCGTCGTCGTCCCGGCACGTGATCGCCACCTCGTGCAGGTCACCGCAGCGGTAGACCTCGTTCGGGCAGCACTGGCCGAAGGGGTCGACGTTGCCGTTCGGGTGGGCCTCCCGCCCGTTCGTGAGCAGGTCGAGCACCGCAGGGCCGATGAGGTACGTGCCTGTCTCCATCTGGGCGATGTCGATGTGCTGGCCCTGCCCGGTGCGCCGGCGCGCCTCCACGGCGGCGAGCACGGCGACGGCTGCGCTCAGCCCGGCGGCGTGGTCGTTGAGCGAGAAGCCCGGCCCGACGTCGAGCCGGTCCGGCGGGTTCGACAGGTACGTGAGGCCGCAGAGCGCGTGGATCGTCGGCGCGTACGTGATCACGTTCTTCCACGGCCCGTCGTGGCCCGGCCCGCTCATGGTCAGGTAGATGATCCGCGGGTTCCACTCCTTGACCTGCTCGTAGCCGAGGCCCCAGCGCTCGAGCACGCCGGCGGAGAAGTTCTCCATCAGCACGTCGGAGTGCTCGATGATCTTGCGGATGCACTCGATCGCCTCGGGCCGCTTCATGTCCAGCGACACCAGCCGCTTGGAGCGGTTCCAGACGTAGAAGTACGGGAAGTCCGGCGAGTTCACGAGCGTCGCCCGCTCGGCCGTCTGGAACTTCAGCACGTCGGCGCCGAGGTCACCGAGGATCCGGGTGGCGAACGGCCCGGCGAGCACCCACGTGAAGTCGACGATGCGCAGCCCGGCCAGCGGCTTGCCCGCCGCGTTGGGCCCGACGTGGCGCTGCTCCGGCGGCGTCGCCGGGGGCGGGGTGACCGCGGACCACTCGGCGACCAGCGCGTCCAGGTCGCTCGGGGCGCCGGGCGGCGGCTGCTGCGGCGGCGTCGGGGTGCCGTGGAAGCGGGCGAACGGCCCGGGCATGCGCACCGCCTCGGCGCCCTCGACGGCGCGGAACGTCTTGCGGAACTCGTACTGCGGGTTGGTGACGACCTGGGCGACGGTCTGCACCTCGCCGAACGCGATGTGCCGCCGCTGCGCCTCGTGGAACAGCTCGCTCGCGTCCTTCGTCCTGGCGAAGCGCCGGATCGCGTTCATCACCCGCGGCATCTGGGCGAGCGCCTCCTCGATCGAGAGCTTCGCCAGCTCGGCCCCCTCGGGGTCGCCCTCCTCGGCCATCCACTCGAACAGCGGCGCCGGCTGGGGGACCGGGGCGATGTTGCAGGCCCCCCGCTTGGCCTCGGTCACGACGTAGGCACCGAGCCAGTGGAGCGATCCCTGGCGCAGGGCTCGCTGGGGGATCGGCAGCAGGTCGGGGAACCACCACTGGAAGAACAGGTTCTCGATCGACGAGGTCATCACCTCGTGCAGCGACAGGTCGACGAGACAGCCCGCGCCGGTCTCGCGGGCCTGGTAGACGCCCGCGAGACCGCAGATCGCCGCCATCAGCGAGCCGAAGTTCAGCTGCTGGCGCCCCCACGGCACGACGGCCTGGTCCGGCGTGCCCGACAGGCTGAGCACGCCGCTCAGCGCGCCGGTCACGAGGTCACTGGTCTGCCACCCGGCGCGTGGTCCGGTGCGGCCGAACGGCGTCAGCGAGACCTGCACCAGGCGCGGGTTGCTTCCGGCGACCTCGTCGCGGTCGAGGCCGAGCTCGGCCAGCCGGCCCGGCGGCAGCGCGTCGATCACCAGATCGGCGTGCTCGACCAGCCGCCGGTAGGCCTCCGCGCCCGCCGGGGTGGCGAGGTCGACGTCGAGATGCCGCTTGCCGCCCTCCGTCCACCACTCGAGCAGGCCGCCGCGTGCGTCGAGCGCCGGGTCGCGCATCGCCGGCCCGGCCGACGGCCGGCCGATGCGGGCGACCGACGCCCCGCTCTCGGCCAGGACCTTCCCCGCGAACCTGCTGAGCTCGCTGCTCAGCTCCACCACGCGCAGCCCGTGCAGTGGCCCCTCGTTCGTCATCGCAGCCCCCCTCGCATGCGGATGTCGTCCGGCCTCCATCATGGCCGATCGACGTCACGTCGGGGATCGCCCGAGGTGACGTCCTCAACCGGGGATGTTGCCACCAGAATGTGGGGGTGGCCGTGAGAGGGAGCAACCTGCCGAAGGTCGCGCCCATCCTCGCGTCCGTGACCCTGTTGGGTGCCGTCGGCACGTTCGGTGCGGTCGGCGCCCTGCGCGGTGACGGCGGCTCGACCGCCGGCCCGTCGTCGGCGGTCACCGCGGCGGTGAGCGCGATCGAGACCACGACCACGACCACCATCCCCCCGACGACCACGACCGTCCCGAAGACGACCATCGCCCAGCCGCTGCGCAAGGGCATGGCGGGTGAGGAGGTCCGCCGGCTGCAGGAGCGACTGCAGGAGCTCGGGTTCCAGCCGGGCCCGATCGACGGGGTGTTCGGTGACCTCACCGAGATGGCGGTCTGGGCGTACCAGAAACTCGTGATGGGCGTGCCGTTCGACGAGCCCGACGGGGTGGTCACGCCGCAGATGTGGCTCGACCTCCAGGACCCCCTCGACCTGCCGGCGCGCCGCCCGGAGGCGGGGTTCCACACCGAGATCTACCTCCCCGAGCAGGCGCTCGTCGTCTACGACGGGAACACCCCGGTGTTCATCAGCCACATCTCGAGCGGCGAGCTCGCCCCGCCCGGGGACGACTTCACCAAGGGCGCCGAGTGGTGCGACGAGGTGACGATCGACCCGGGTGAGTTCGGCAACGAGAACGGCACCGAGCCGATCAAGAAGGGTGTCTGCGGCAACGCCCTGACCCCTGCCGGTGTGTACAAGTTCCACCGCAAGGTGGAGGGCAACCGGCAGAGCCGCCTCGGCGGGATGCTCAACCCGGTGTACTTCAACTACGGCATCGCCGTGCACGGCGCGTACGGCGTCCCCCGGCGCCCGGCGTCGCACGGGTGCATCCGCATCCCCAACCTGATCTCGAAGGACTTCTTCGACCTCGTCGACATCGGCCAGCAGGTGTTCGTGTTCAACGGGGTGAAGGAGCCCGAGGAGTACGGCTCGCCGCCGGGCTACTTCGACTGGCCGGACCCGAACTACACGACGACCACCACGACCACGACGGTGCCGCCCACGACGGCCGCGCCGACCACGGCAGCCCCCGCCCCGCCGGTGACCACGGCGCCGCCGCCGGCGACGACGACCACCACGTCGACGACGACGACCACGACGACGACGGCGCCGGCCGGCTCGGGTGCCCCGCCCGCCGGGCCCTGACCGGCCGCCTCGGCCGGCCGGGCGGGACGCCGCGCGCCGCTAGAGGATCTGTGAGAGGAACAGCTTCGTGCGCTCCTCGCGCGGGTCGGTGAAGAAGTGCTCGGGTGTGCCGACCTCGACGATGCTGCCGTCGGCCATGAACACCACCCGGTCGGCGACCTCCCGGGCGAAGCCCATCTCGTGGGTGACGACGATCATCGTCATCCCCTCGCGGGCGAGGTCCTTCATCGTGTCGAGCACCTCGCCGATCATCTCCGGGTCCAGCGCCGAGGTCGGCTCGTCGAACAGCATTACCTTCGGCCGCATGGCCAGGGCTCGGGCGATCGCCACGCGCTGCTGCTGACCGCCCGACAGCTGGCCCGGGTACTTCTTCGCCTGGTCCGGGATCCGCACCCGGGTGAGCAGCTCCATCGCCAGCTCCTCGGCCTCGCGCTTCTTCATCCGGCGCACCTGGCGCGGGGCGAGCGTGATGTTGTCGAGCACCGTGAGGTGGGGGAACAGGTTGAACTGCTGGAAGACCATCCCCGTCTCGCGGCGGATCTCCTGGATGTTGCGCAGGTCCCGGGTGAGCTCGACGCCGTCGACGACGATGCGCCCCTCGTCGTGCGGCTCGAGGCGGTTGATGCAGCGGATCAGGGTCGACTTGCCGGAGCCGGAGGGGCCGATGATGACGACGACCTCCTGCTTGCCGACCTTCATGTCGATGCCGTTGAGGGCGGTGAACGAGCCGAACCGCTTGACCACGCCCTCCAGCTCGATCATCACCTCGCCGGTGCCCTTGACCTGCGTGGCGTCGGCGAAGACGGTGGTGTCGGTCGTGTGCTCGGTGGTCTCGCTCATCGTGTGCCCACTCCCAGTCGGCGCTCCAGGCGCTGGCTCTCCCGGCTCATCGTGACGCAACCGATCCAGAACAGCAGCATCACGAACGCGTACGTCTCCGCGGTGAGCCCCTGCCCCTGGAACCGCGATTGCGACGTGGCGGCCTCGGCGACGCCGAGGGCGTCGATCAGGCTCATCGCCGACGCGGCGAGCGTCGTGTCCTTGAAGAGGCTGATGAACTGCCCGACGATGGCCGGGATGACGTTGCGCAGCGCCTGGGGCAGCACGATCCAGAACGTCGTGCGCACGGGGGAGAGGCCCAGCGCGTAGGCCGCCTCGGTCTGGCCCCGGGGGAGCGACTGCAGGCCGCCGCGGACGATCTCGGCGATGTAGGCGGCGGTGAACAGCGTCATCGCGACGATCGCCCGGGTGACCGACGACGGGTTGGCGTCCGAGCTCGGCAGGAACAGCGGCAGCACGACGTAGGCGAGCAGCAGCAGCACGTACAGCGGCACGCCGCGGAAGACCTCGATGTACAGGATGCTGAGCCAGCGCACCACCGGTAGCCGCGAGCGCCGCCCGAGGGCGAGGAGCAGGCCGAGCGGGAAGCACAGCGTGATCCCCGCGATGGCCAGGAACACGTTGAGCATGATCCCGCTCCACGTCGAGATCTCGGCGGGGGCGCTCAGGAACAGGAGCAGCGCGCCGAAGCCGACCAGGGCGACGAGCAGCAGCGCCAGCGTGCTGCGCGCCGGCAGCCGCGGCCCGATCAGGCGGCCGACGATGCCGGCGGCCACGATGCCGGCCACGGTGAGCCACGGGCCGGCGGTCGTCACCATCGACATGATGAGGGCGATGCCGACGACGAGCGGCCACAACCGCCCGGCGGTCGCCAGCAGCGCACGTGCGCGCGGCTGGTCGACCTCCTCGGGGAGCTGGCGGCCGGTCACCCGGCGCCGCTTGACCGCGAACCCGGCGACGACGCCGATGTAGCCGGCGATCGCGGCGAGGGCGACCGAGATGCGCCACAGCTCGTCGGCGGGGTAGCGGCCGACCATGAACAGGCGCAGGTTGACGCGGATGATCTCCCAGCGCCCCGTGACGAACAGATAGCGGATGCCCCGGTAGAGGAGGTAGGCGACGATCAGCCCGGCGACCACCGTGACGATCCCGTCGCCGACCGAGCGGAACAGGTTGCGCCGCAGCCAGTCGCGCGGCCCGGCGGTCGGCGGGCGCGCCGGCTCCGGGGGCAGGACCTCAAGGGCGGCGTCGGTCGGCAGCGTCTCCATGTCAGCGCTCGACGATCGCCAGGCGGCGGTTGACGATGTTCACGATCAGCGACAGGGCGAGGGAGATCGCGAGGTAGATGAGCAGCAGCAACGTGTAGGCGGGCACCGACGGCGCCCGCGAGGCCGTGGCGAGCTGGGTCACCTTGGTCAGCTCCGGGAAGCTGATCACGAGTGCCAGCGACGAGTTCTTCGTGAGGTTGAGGAACTGGTTGCCGATCGGCGGAACGCCGATGCGCATCGCCTGCGGCAGGACGACGTACCAGAGGCGTTGGAACGGCGACAGGGCCAGCGCGTCGGCCGCCTCGCTCTGGCCGCGCGGCACCGCCTGGATCGAGGCTCGCACGATCTCGGCGATGTGGCTCGACGTGTACACGACGAGGGCGATCAGCGCGGCGAAGTACGACGGTGTCATGCGGATCCCGCCGGTGACGCGGGTGCCGTCGCGGGTCGGCGCGGTGACGCCGAGGCCGAGGAGGATCCACACGACGACGGCGACGGCGAGCCCGATCGGGATCGCCCACAGCGCGGTGCGGGCGGGCGTCCCCGTGCGGTCGAAGACGGCGCGCCGCCACCGGGCGACGACGAACATCACGATGAGCGCCGCGAGGAGGACGACCAGCGCCTTCCAGTTCTCGCCCTCGAACCAGAAGACGCTCGAGCCACGGACGTTGAACACGGCGATCGGCCCGAGCTCCCACGAGTCGTTCGGCGCCGGGAACGCGTTGAGCACGATCGCGCTGAAGGCGAGGAACACCAGTGCCAGCAGCGGCACGTTGCGCACGAACTCGACGTAGGCGCGCGTCGACGTGCGGATGATGAAGTTCTGTGAGAGCCGGCCGACGCCGATGACCGTGCCGAGCACGGTCGCCAGCACGATGCCGGTGATCGACAGGCGGAGGGTGTTGAAGAAGCCCTCGATGATCGCGTCGCGGTTCGGCTGCGACTGGCGGAAGTCGCTGTCGGGGATCGGGAAGCCCGCGGGCTGGTCGAGCCACGACGTGAAGTCGCGCGACAGCCCGCGGGCCTCCGTGTTGTCGATGTAGTTGCGGACGAGGTACCAGACGACCGCGACGACCACCGCGGCGACGCCGAGCTGGAACGCCCACGCGAGCACGCGGACGTCACGCCACAACGGCGGTCGCCGGGACGTCGCCGCGGTCGTCTCAGCGCTCACGCAGGGATCCTCGGCGGGTGGTGCCTCGTGCCCGACGTGGCCCGCTCACGTCCGCGGGTCAGCGGTACGGCGGGGCGTACTGCAGGCCGCCGTCGGACCACAGCGCGTTCAGGCCCCGCTCCTCGATCCCGATCTCCGAGAGGTTGCGCTCGAAGATCTCGCCGTAGTTCCCGACCTGGCTGATGATCTGGTAGGCGAAGTCGGTGGGCAGGCCGAGCCCGGGGTCGAGCGTCGTGCCGTCGGCGCTCGCACCACCGAGGAACTGCACCTTGGCGGCGTCGTCGCCGTTCAGGTCGTCGTCGACCGTCTCGCTCGTGATGCCCATCTCCTCGGCCTGGATGGTGGCGAAGATCGTCCACTGCACCACCTGCGCCCAGCGCCAGTCGCCGTCGAGGACGGCCGGGGTCAGCGGCTCCTTGGAGAACACGTCGTCGAAGATGACGAGCGCATCGGGGCCCTCGGGGAAGTTCGCCCGCCGGGAGGCGAGCTGGCTGCCGTCGCTCGACCACCCGTCGCACTGGCCCGCCAGGAACGCCTCCTGGACGAGGTCGACGTCGTCGAACGACAGCACGTTCGGTGCCTCCAGCCCGCGGGCCTCGAACTCGGTGGCCACGTTGCCCTCGGTGGTGGTCCCCGCGGCGACGCAGACGGTGGTGCCGCCCATGTCGTCGATGCTCTCGAAGCCGCTGTCGGCGCGCACCATCATCTGCTGGCCGTCGTAGAACGTGGGGTGCAGGAACGTGGCGCTCTCGTTGCCGTCACGGCTGGCGGTCCACGTGGTGTTGCGCGAGAGGACGTCGAACTCGCCGGCTTGCAGCGCCGAGAACCGGGCGTCCGTCGCGACCGGCACGAACTCGACCTTGGTGGCGTCACCGAGCACCCCGGCGGCGAACACCCGGCAGAAGTCGGCGTCGAAGCCGACGTACTCACCGGACTCGTCGACGACGGAGAAGCCGGCGAGGTCGTCGCGCACGCCGCAGCGCACGACGTCGTTGGCGATCACGCGGTCGAGGGTGGAGTCGCCCGTCTGCACCTCCCGCGCCGTGTCCGGCGTCGAGCCGGCGCTCTCCGTCGGCGCCGTCGAATCCCCGGTGGCGACGCTGTCCGCAGGTGCGGAGCCCGGCAGGGTCGGCTCGCTCGACGCGCCGCCGCTGTCGTCATCGTCGGAGCACGCGCCGGCGATCAGGCCGATCGCCGCCACCGGTGCCAGGAATCTGATGATCGATCGTCGCATGGCCGCTCCCGTTGCTCGTTCTCGCTGCCCGCTGGGCGCCGACCTTACTCATGGCATCGGGGCGCGGCGTGGGAACCGACCCGATCCGTCGCCCGGAGCGCGGCGAGCTCCGCTCCGGTGACGGCGAAGGCGGTGCCGTCCGCGGGGTGGTCGAGGACGACGATGCCGACAACCCTGCCGTGCTGGTCGACGAGGGGTGCCCCGCTGGTCCCGTCGGCGACACCCGGCTGGATCGTGTGGACCTCCCGACGGTGACGGGCGCGGGCCGTGGTGTCGTGGACGACCAGCGGGCCGGTGTCCAGGACGGTCACCGCGACGGCGTGGTCGGGTAGGTGCAAGGTCACCGATCCCGTCGGATCGCGCGCCAGCGTCGCCGCGCCGGTGACGGGTGCGGCGAGCAGCGCCAGGTCGGTGCGCGCGTCGAGCGCGACGACCTCGGCCGGTGCCCCGTCGACGGTGATCTCGCGGCGCGCCCCGTCGACCGTGTGCGCGGCCGTCGCGACGACACCGTCGGCGACGACGACGCCCACGCCACGCGACGCGAGCGGGCGATCGCAGGGCACGGCGGCGACCTCGACGACGCGGAGCGACGCGAACCCGGCCGGCGGCGCTCCGTCCGGGCCGTCGTCGGCGCAACCCGCGGCGAGCGCGCTCAGCGCGACGGCGAGGCGGCGTGCTTGCCGAGCAGCCGAGCGACGCATTCCGTGACCCGGCGGGCGGTCGGGAGGTGCAGGAACTCGTCGGGGCCGTGCGCGTTGCTCCCGGGCAGCAGCACGCCGGTCACCACGAACTGGGCCTGCGGGAAGCGAGCGCCGAGCATCCCCATGAACGGGATCGAGCCGCCCTCGCCGAACGAGCGCGCCGGGTTGCCGAACGCCGCGGTGGAGACCTCGTCGAGCGCCTCGGCGAGCCACGGTTCGAACGACGGTGCCGCCCAGCCCGGGCCGGTCGAGTCGACGGTGAAGCGCACGGTCGCGCCGGACGGAGGGTCGGCCGTCAGCGCCCGGGAGATGGCCTCGGCGGCGACCTCGTGGTCGCACGTCGGCGGCAGCCGGAAGCTGAGCGTGAGCGTCGTCCACGGACGCAGCACGTTGCCGGCGCGGTCCGGCAGAGGGAAGCCGTCGGCGCCGATGTAGCTGAGCGTCGGGCGCCACGTCTGGGCGAGGAACTGCTCGACCGGGTCCGGTGACATCGGCTGCGTCGAGCCGGCGAGCGGGAACTCGTCGGCCGGGGTGAAGCTGATCGCGGCAGCGGTCGCCGCGGCCGCTGTCACCCGGTCGGCGGGGATGTCCACGTGCAGCTCCGGGAGGAGGATCTCGCCGGTAGCGGCGTCCTCGATGCGGTCGAGGAGCTGGCGGATGATCCGGAAGCTCGACGGCACGACACCGCTCGCCTGGCCCGAGTGGGCACCCGCGGTCAGCACCTCGACGGTGAGCTGGCCGTTGACGAGGCCGCGCAGCGACGTCGCCAGCCACAGCCGCTGGTCGTCGAGACAGCCGCCGTCGAGGCAGATCACCAGCTCGGGGGTGCCGATGCGCTCGGCGAGGGCGTCGACGTACGCCGGCAGGTCCGGGCTGCCGCTCTCCTCGCTCGCCTCGATGAGCACGACGAGGCGGGCATGGGGGATGCCGGCACGCTGGGCGGTCTCGACGGCCACGAGCGAGGCGAACGCGGCGTAGCCGTCGTCGGCACCGCCGCGCCCGTACAGGCGGTCGCCCTCGAGCACGGGCGTCCACGGGCCGAGGCCGTCTCGCCAGCCGGCCATCTCCGGCTGCTTGTCGAGGTGCCCGTAGAGCAGCACGGTGCGGTCGGCGAGCGCCGGGTCGGTGGCCGGCACCTCGCAGAGGACGACCGGGGTCAGGCCCGGCAGGCGGTGGACCTCGACGCGCAGCCCGTCGATCGGTCGTGCGGCGCACCAGTCGCGGACCAGCTCGACGGCGCGGTCCATGTGGCCGTGCGCCTCCCAGTCGGCGTCGAACGCCTTGGACACGTTGGGGATGCGGATGTACTCGGTGAGCGCGGGCAGCACGGCGTCGTCCCATCGCTCGGCGATGGCGGTGGCGAGGTCGGACGTGGCGGCGGTCATCACCTCATGCTCGCGTGCGCGCCCACGTCGCGCGGCCCCACTCGTTCTGGGCGGGATCCCTGCCATTTCCGCATCTGGGCGGGATCTCTGCCAACAGCTGGCAGGGATCCCGCCCGGTTTCGGGGCGTGCCGCGGGCGCCGTGCGATGATCCCGGCATGGCGCGCACCGGCTCCCAGTCCGTCGAGCGAGCGCTCACGGTGCTGCGCTGCCTGGCGGCGTCCGACGTCGATCTCGGCGTGAGCGACATCGCCACGCGCACATCGCTCAGCGTCAGCACCACCCACCGGCTGCTGCAGGCGCTGCGCGCCGACGGCCTCGTCGCCCAGGATCCCCGCACCGAGCGCTACCACCTCGGCCCCGGGCTCGTGGCGCTCGGCCGGCGCGCCGAGGCGCGCATGCCCTTCGACCACCTGATGCCGCACCTCGAGGCCCTCGCCCAGGCGACGGGCGAGTCGGTCAGCCTCGGGACGCGGGTGGGCGACGAGGTGCTGATCGTGCTGCACGTGGACTCGCCGCAGCCGCTGCGCTTCGACCAGCCGCCGGGCACGTACGTGCCGGTGCACGCGTCGGCGATCGGCAAGGCGCTGCTGGCGTTCGCCCCCGATCCGGCCGCCGAGGTCGCCAGCCTCGACGAGCTGGGCGCGTTCACCGACGCCACGCTGACCACCCGCGACGCGCTGCTCGCCGACCTCGAGCTCACCCGTCGCCGCGGCTGGGCGCTGAACGACGGCGAGCGCCATCCCGGTGTGCGCACCGTGGCCGCGCCCGTCTTCGACGCGACCGGCCGGGCGTGGGCCGGCGTGTCCGTGCAGGGTCCGGCCAGCCGTCTCACCGACGACCGCCTGCCGGAGGTCGCCGGGACGCTCCTCGCCACGACCCGCGGCCTGCGCTGAGCACGCCGCCGGGCCGCGACCTGGGCGGGATCCCTGCCAACAGTTGGCAGGGATCCCGCCCAGATGAAGAAAAGGCAGGGATCCCGCCCAGAACGGCGGGGTCGCGAGACCTCAGGCCGTCGTCGCCGGCTCGACGCCGCGGGCGGGGTGCTCGCGGGCGCACTCGGCGAGCAGCTCGAGCGCCCCGGGCTGGCGGGTGTTCAGGCTCAGCCCGGTGATGCCCGACTCGGCCCAGTCGACGTAGCGCCTGCGGATCCGGTCCGGCGGCCCGACCAGGCAGCGCTCGTCGACGTACTCGTCGGGCACCGCGGCCGCGGCCTCCTCCTTGCGCCCGGCCAGGAACAGCTCCTGGATCCGCTCGGCCGCCTCGGCGTAGCCCATCCGGCGCATGTGCTCGTTGTGGAAGTTGACCTCCCGGGCGCCCATCCCGCCGACGTAGAGGGCGATGCCGGGCTTCTGCGCGGCGAGCGCGCCGGCGACGTCGTCGGTGATGCGCACGGCGACGCCGGCGAAGATCTCGAAGTTGTGCCAGCCCTTGTCGCGCCCGGCGGCCCGGGCGCGGGCGAACCCCTCCTCGAGCCACGGCCGGTACTCGGCCATCCGCCCGGGCACGAAGTGCATCGGCAACCACCCGTCGCACAGCTCGGCGGTGAGCTTCACCGTCGCCTCCTTGCCCGAGCCCATCCAGATCGGCAGCTCCGGGTCGCCGTGGAGGATCGAGCGCAGCGGCTTGCCGAGCCCGACCGAGCCGGGGCCGGTGTAGGGCAGCGAGATCTCGCGCCCCTCGTGGGTCACCGGCTCCTTGCGCTCGAAGATCTTGCGCATGATCTGGATGTAGTCGCGCAGCCGCCAGTACGGCCTGCCCCACGGCTGGCCGTACCAGCCCTCGACGATCTGCGGGCCGGAGACCCCGAGGCCGGCGATCATCCGCTTGCCGCCGGCGAGCGCGTCGACGGTCATGCACTGCATCGCGCACATCGCCGGCGTGCGCCCGGCGAGCTGCATGATCCCGGTGCCGAGGCGGATGCGCTCGGTCCTGGCGGCGATCCAGGCGAGCGGGGTGATGGCGTCGGACCCGTACGCCTCGGCCGTCCACACGGAGTGGAACCCGAGCCGCTCGGCGTGCTGGATGAGCTCGATCGGGACCTGCAGCGTCGGGCCCGAGTAGCCGATCGACAGGGCGAGCTTCACGACGACGACCTCCTGTGCGGGACAGCGCCCTCGCGGCGCCGACGGCGACGGTAGTCAGCGGTGCTCGCCGGCCTCGGGCTCAGGTGCGCACGAGGCGCCAGCGGCCGGCGTCGAGCTCGGCCCGGGTGAGCGTGCGAGTCGGCACGCCGGGCAGCGAGGAGTAGCCGAGGGCGACCGTGACCTCTTCGGGGCTGGCGTGTTGGATGCACACGATCTCCTCGTGGCCGGACTCGACGTCGACGAGCAGCCAGCGCTCGGCGAGCGCGGCGAGGCCGGACGTGCGCACCTGCCGCTCGGCGTCCTCGCGCGTGGCGTGGGTGCCGAGGGGTGTACCGAACACGGTCGTGGCCACCCACGCCGCGTCGCGCGCGGTGACGTAGCCGCACAGCTCGCCGTCCTCGGGCCGGCGGATCTCGCTCGGCGATGGGGTCACCCGGCGAGGTCTACTCGGCCGGCGGCGGCACCGCGGCGTGGGTTCCGGGAAGCGTCAGGCGTCGGGCTCGGGGAGGTGGCAGACCGCCTCCACGTTGTTGCCGTCCGGGTCGCGGACGAACGCGCCGTAGTAGTGCTCGTGGTACTCGGGCCACACCCGCGGCTCGTGCAGCACCTCGGCACCGAACGCGACCGCCGCCTCGAAGAACTGGCGCACGATCGCGCGCGACGGTGCGGTGAACGCGAGGTGTGACTCCCGGAACCCCTCGCCGGAGTTGAACCCGCCGATCCAGAAGTCGGGGTGCGGCGGGATCCCGTACCCGATGGCGTCGCCGAAGTCCAGGATGCGGCTGGCGCCGAGCGGCCCGAGCACGGCGTCGTAGAACGCGGCGCTACGGGCGAGGTCGGCGCACTGGATCCCCACGTGGTCGAGCATGCGGCTCAGCTTCGCGCCCGCGGCGCAGGCGCGAGCGGATGAATGCCTCGACGCCGTCGAGGATGCGCTCCAGCCCGAACTCGAACTCGAGGTCGTCGTCCTCGTCGCCGTCGGTGAGCAGGCCGGCATGGAGGGCGTCGTGGAGGTGCGGGAAGCGCTCGCGCGTGACGAGCTGGCCGAGCAGCTCCTGGTAGCGCGCGTTGACCTCGGCCGAGCTGGTGCCGGCGCGGCGCTGCTCGGAGAGGATGTCGCGCCGCAGCTGGGCGACGTTGCGCACGTAGCCGGACAGCAGCAGCATCACCGACAGCCGCTCGGCGGCGGGCAGCCCGCTGTCGTCGAGCTCGCCGAGACCCCAGTCGAGCCAGGCGAGCTGGTTCGGCATCGCCGGCGGTCCGGTGATCGGGACGTCGACGAGCCAGGGGTGGCGGAGGTGCACGTCCATCAGCTCGTGCGCCCACGTGCGCAGCCCGGCGCGCCAGCCGGCGTGCCGGCGCCGTGGCGGCAGCGGCTCGAGGACGGCGTCGAACATCAGCGTGACGAGGTCGTCCTTCGACGCGACGTAGCGGTACAGCGACATCGTCGTGTAGCCGAGCCGCGCCGCGACGCGGCTCATCGAGACGGCGCCGAGCCCGTCGGCGTCGGCGAGCTCGATGGCGGCGCCCACGATCACCGCCACCGACATGCCGGGCCGCGGGCCGCGCCCGGGCGGCTCGACCAGACCCCATGCGGCGGCGAGCGCGGGCGGGTACGTGGCATCGGGGGCGGGCTTCTTCGGTGGCACCTTGCCAGGCAGCATAGAACTGTGTAGAACGTACACAATGTCTATGGCGTACACAGAAAGTACCTCGCCCGCCATCGAGGTCGTCGGGCTGCACAAGCGCTACGGCGACCACGTCGTGCTCGCCGGCCTCGACCTGCGCGTGCTGCCCGGCGAGGTGTACGCGCTGCTCGGGCCCAATGGCGCGGGGAAGTCGACGCTCATCCGGATCCTCACCACGCTGGCGCGCGCGGACGGCGGCCACGTCCGGGTGGCCGGCCACGACGTCGCCGCGGACCCGATGGGCGTGCGCCGCGCGATCAGCGTCACCGGCCAGTCCACCGCTGTCGACGAGCTGCTGACCGGGCGAGAGCACCTCCTCATGGTCGGGCGCCTCGCCGGGCTCGGACGCGCCGAGGCAGCGGCGCGCGCCGAGGAGCTGCTCGCCCAGTTCGACCTGCGCGACGCCGCCGACCGCCGGGCCGGCTCCTACTCGGGCGGCATGGCCCGCCGCCTCGACCTCGCGTCGAGCCTCGTCGTCGTCCCCCAGGTGCTCTTCCTCGACGAGCCCACGACCGGGCTCGACACCCGCACTCGCCAGACGCTGTGGAACCGCATCCACGCGCTCGCCGCCGGCGGCACGACGATCATGCTCACGACCCAGTACCTCGAGGAGGCCGACGCGCTCGCCGATCGCATCGGGGTGCTCGACGGCGGACGGCTCGTCGCCGAGGGCACGGCCGCGGCGCTGAAGTCACGGGTGGGCGAGGACGTGCTCGTGCTCGACGTCCAGGATCCCGCCCAGGCGGACACCGCAGCGGCGCTGCTCGGCGCCACCCGCACCGGGTCGGCGCTGCACGTGCCGACCGACGGCTCCGCCCGCCACGTGCGCGGCGTGCTCGACACGCTGGCGGTCCACGGCGTGCACGACGTGCGGGTCCGCGTCCACGCGCCCTCGCTCGACGACGTGTTCCTCGCGCTCACCGGCACCCCGGCAGCCACCGACCTCGTCGAGGAGGTACCGGCATGACCGCCCGGTTCGTCACCGAGGTGGAGTTCGTGCGCCGCGGCGTGCGGCACACGCTGCGCAATCCCGACGCGCTGATCACCGCGCTCGCCCTGCCGGTGATCATCCTGCTGCTGTTCGTCTACGTCTTCGGCGGCGCGATCAGCATCGGCGGGGAGTACGTCGACTTCGTCGTGCCGGGCGTGATCGTGCTGTGCGCGATGTTCGGCTCGGCGAGCACGGGCGTGGGGGTGTGCGCGGACAAGGTGACTGGCGTGATGGACCGCTTCCGCACCATGCCGATCCGCTCGACGGCGGTGCTGACCGGGCACGTCGTCGCCAGCCTGCTGCGCAACCTCGTCGCCGCGCTGCTGGTGCTCGGCCTCGCCCTGGTGATCGGCTTCCGCCCGGATGCCGGGCCGCTCGAGTGGGCGGCCGCCGTCGGCGTGATCGCGCTCGTCGTGCTGGCGGTGACGTGGCTGGCGACGTGGGCCGGGTTGCTCGTGCCGAACGTCGAGACGGCGAGCGCGCTGACGTTCGTCGTGATGTTCCTGCCGTACCTGAGCAGTGCGTTCGTCCCCGCCGAGACGTTGCCGTCCGGTCTGCAACCGCTCGCCGAGCACCAGCCGGTGACACCGGTGATCGAGACGCTGCGCGGGCTGCTCGTCGGCACGCCGATCGGTGCCGAGGGCTGGTGGGTGCTGCTGTGGTGGGGCGGGCTGCTCGCCGTGTCGACGGCCGGCGCCGCAAAGGCCTTCCGGCGCCAGGCGTCGCGCTGACGAACATGGCGCCATGGCGATCGTCGACCTGAGCCACCCGATCACCGACGGCATGGTGACGTACCCGGGGCTGCCCGGCCCCGTGATCACCGAGCACCTGTCGCGGGCGGCGTCACGGGCGCACTACGCGCCCGGCTACGAGTTCCACATCGGGCACATCGCGATGGTCGCCAACACCGGGACGTACCTCGACACCCCGTTCCACCGCTTCGCCGACGGCCACGACCTCGCCGGGCTCGACCTGGCGCGGGTGGCCGGCGTGCCCGGGGTCCTCGTCGACGCGACGGGCGTGCAGGCGGCGGCAGCGGCGCTGCTCGACGGCGTCGACGTGCGCGACCGCGCCGTGCTCGTGCACACGGGATGGGACCGGCACTGGGGCACGCCGGCGTACGGCGATCCGAGCCACCCGTTCGCCGGGATGGATCTCGTCGAGCGACTCGTCGACGGCGGTGCCGCGGTCGTCGGCATCGATTCGGTGAACATCGACGACACGCGCACGGCGGAGCGGCCGGTGCACACCGCCCTCCTCGGTGCGGGCATCCCGATCGTCGAGCACCTCACCGGCCTCGGCCGGCTGGTGGGCAGGTCGTTCCGCTTCACCGCCGTCCCACCCGCCGTCGTCGGCATGGGCACGTTCCCGGTCCGCGCCTACGCCACGACCGACGGCTGAATCGTCCGCGCCCTGCGCGTCAGACGGCGACGCTCAGCGGGCGAAGGCGCCGGGGCCGGCGAGGAAGCGGCGGTGCCAGCGCGACGGGGTGAGGAGGATCGCCCGGGGCTCGTCCTCGAACATCCAGCGGGCGAAGTTGCGGCGGCCCCATTCGCCGGCGTGATCGAGGATCGCGATCGCCCCGCGCGCCCCACGGCGGTGGGCGAGGATCCGCCCGAGCCACGCCGACATCCGGTGGTCGGCGAGGAGGTGGTGGTGCACGTCCGCCCGGTAGCGCGCCGTGACGACGCCCGGCGCCAGCGCACCACCGGCGAGGATCGCCTCGGCGGCGAGGCGCCCGGTCAGCAGCGCCTGCCCGATGCCCTCACCCGTGAGCACGTCCGTCGCCATCGCCGCGTCGCCGGCGAACAGCACGCGCCCGCTCGCGAGCGTGGCCGTGTCCACGCGCGCCGGGATCGGCCAGGCCGTGTGGCGGCCCTCGCCGCTGGCGCGCGGGCCGAGCGCGGCGCGGACGTGCGGTCGGTCGAGCAGGCCCGCCCAGATCGCGCGCATCTCCTGGATCCGCCGCGTGCCGTCGCGCAGCACGCCGAACCCGACGTTGACGCGCCCGCCGGGCAGGGGGAACGACCACGCGTAGCCGGGCAGGAGGTCCTCGTCGAACCACACGAACAGCTCGTCGCGCGCCGGTCCGTCCACGTTGCCGACGTACTGGCGGAAGGCGTGCCACTCGCCGAGGTACCCCTCCGGGCCGACGCCGAGCGCCTTGCGCACCGGGCTCCACATGCCGTCCGCGGCGACGACGTAGCGGGCGGCGATCGGCGCGTGGCCCTCCACCGCCAGCACGACGTGGTCGCCGCGGTCGGTGAGCTCGCCGCCGAACCCGTGCCCCTGCAGCACCGTCGCCCCGGCCTTGGCGGCGACGTCGACGAGCGCGGCGTCGAGCTGGAGGCGTGGGGCCACCGCGGCGTACGTGCCAGGGCCCGGCGGCAGCGGCACGCGCACCTGGCGGCCGGTCGGCGAGCGCAGCACGGCGCCGTCGACGGGCTGCCAGTCGGTCACGGACGTCGGTTCGAAGCCGAGACGCTCGAGCTCGCGCAGGGCGAGCGTGGTGAGGCCGTCGCCGCAGCACTTGTCGCGGGGGAACACGGCCTTGTCGACGACGACGACGTCGCGCCCGGCGGCGGCGAGGTGGGTGGCCGCGGCCGTGCCTGCGGGCCCCGCCCCGACGATCGCCACGTCCGTGATCAGCACCGGGGAGAGGCTACGGCCCGCCACCCTGCGCCGAGCCCGCCCCGGCAGACCCCGTCCGGCGCTCGGTGCTGTCGCGAGGGGCACGGTCCAGTTGCTGGGCCCGTGCCGCAGTGGGTCCTGTCCGCTCCGGCATGACGTGGCCGCGTCGGGGGTGAGGGCGGGCCGGGCCGCGTCGCGTCCGGTGTGGGCCGGTGTGCTGGGCCCGTGCCGCAGTGGGTCCTGGCCGCTCCGGCATGACGTGGCCGCGTCGGGGGTGAGGGCGGGCCGGGCCGCGTCGCGTCCGGTGTTGGCCGGTGTGCTGGGCCCGTGCCGCAGTGGGTCCTGGCCGCTCCGGCATGACGTGGCCGCGTCGGGGGTGAGGGCGGGCCGGGCCGCGTCGCGTCCGGTGTTGGCCGGTGTGCTGGGCCCGTGCCGCAGTGGGTCCTGGCCGCTCCGGGCAATTGGTCCGGCGAGATGTGACGCACGTAGCCTCCCGCGGGTTCAGCGCCAGCAGGAGGAGACGGATGTCGAAGTTGTGCGAAGGTCGGGTTGCGATCGTCACCGGGGCCGGTCGTGGCATCGGGCGTGAGCACGCCCTGTCCCTGGCCCGCCACGGCGCCAAGGTCGTGGTCAACGACGTCGGCGGCAACGTCGACGGCACGGGTCAGGACCTGACGCCGGCCCAGCAGGTCGTCGAGGAGATCAAGGCGATGGGCGGCGAGGCGGTCGCCAACGGCGACAGCGTCGCCAGCTGGGAGGGCGCGCAGTCGATGGTCAAGCAGGCGATCGACACGTTCGGTGACCTCCACGTCGTGGTCAACAACGCCGGCATCCTGCGCGACCGGGTGCTCGCCAACATGACCGAGGAGGAGTGGGACGCGGTCATCGCCGTCCACCTGAAGGGCACGTTCGCGGTGAGCCGCCACGCCGCCGCGTACTGGCGCGAGCAGGCCAAGGCCGGCAAGCCGGTCAGCGGCCGGATTATCAACACCACGTCCGTCTCGGGCCTCTACGGCAACCCGGGCCAGACGAACTACGGCGCGGCCAAGGCCGGCATCGCCGCGTTCACGATCATCGCCTCGCTCGAGCTCGCCCGCTACGGCGTCACGGTGAACGCGGTCGCCCCGATCGCGCTGACCCGCATGACCGAGGGCCTCGGCCCGGCGCCGGAGACCGACGAGGAGCGGGAGGCCCGCAACCCGCGCTGGATCGCCCCCATCGTGACGTGGCTGGCGTCGGAGGAGTCCGCCGGCGTCACCGGCCGGGTGTTCGAGGCGTCGGGCCAGATGCTCGCCGTCGCCGAGGGCTGGGTCCGCGGGCCCTCCACCGACCCGATCGAGGACCCGACGCAGATCGGCCAGGCGGTGCAGAAGCTGCTCGCCGACGCCCGCCCGAACAGCGGCATGGACGGCAAGCCCGGCTCGTGGCCGCAGACGACGCTCCAGCAGCAGAAGCAGTGAGGATCGAGCGATGCCCCTGAACCCCGACGCCGTCGGCGCCACGTCCGAGCCCGCCGAGTTCAGCTGGACGAGCAAGGACGCCCTCCTCTACGCCGTGTCGATCGGCGCCGGCGCAGACGAGCTGGCGTTCTCGACGGAGAACACCCAGGGCGTCGAGCAGCAGGTCTTCCCGACGTTCGCCGTGGTCATGGGCTCCGGTGCCGGGGCCTTCGGCGTGATGTCGAAGATCGGCACGTTCAACCCGGCGATGCTCGTGCACGGTTCGCAGGCCGTGACGCTGCACCGGCCGATCCCGCCGGAGGGTTCGGCGACGATCGTGTCCAAGGTCGCCGAGATGTGGGACAAGGGCAAGGCCGCGGTCGTCGTGATCACGAGCGACGTGACCATGGACGGCGAGCCGCTGTACAGCACCCGCTCGGCGATGTTCATCCGCGGGGAGGGCGGCTGGGGCGGCGAGCGCGGCCCGTCGGGCGCCCAGCACGTCCCGCCGGACCGGGAGCCGGATCACCAGCTCACGTACCAGACGTCGCCGGACCAGGCGTTCATCTACCGCCTCAACGGCGACCGCAACCCGTTGCACACCGACCCGAAGTTCGCCGCGGCCGGCGGCTTCGAGCGGCCGATCCTCCACGGGCTGTGCACGTACGGCTTCACCGGGCGCGCCCTGCTGCACCTGCTGTGCGACTCGGACCCGGCGAGGTTCCGCCACATCGAGGGCCGCTTCGCGGCGCCGGTGCTGCCGGGTGAGGCGCTGACGATCAAGGCGTGGGAGACCGGCGACGGTGAGGCGGTGTTCACCACCTCGGTCGGCGACCGCGTCGTGATCGACCAGGGTCTGCTCCGCTACGGCTGACCGGGTCGCCTGACCGCTGTTCCCGTGACGCGTCGGGAGACGGCCATCCGGCCGTCTCCCGACGCGCTCGGGGCTCCGGCCGTCAGGTGGGGGCGCCGCTGGGGGTGGCGACGACGGCCTTCAGGTGGTCGACGGCGTCGGTGAGCGGGACGTCGACGCGCTCGCCGGTCCGGCGGTCGCGCACCTCGATCACGCCGTCGGCGAGGCCGCGCCCGACCACCACGATCGTCGGGATGCCGATCAGCTCGGCGTCCTTGAACTTGACCCCGGGTGACACCGAGTCGCGGTCGTCCAGCAGCACCTGCAGCCCCGCCGCCTCGAGGTCGGCGGCGAGCTGCTCGGCGGCGGGCCATTGCTCGGCGCCGGGCTTGCCGGCGATCACCACGTGCACGTCCGCCGGTGCCACCTGCCGTGGCCAGCACAGCCCGAGCGAGTCGCACGTCGCCTCGGCGATCACGGCCACGAGGCGCGACACGCCGATGCCGTAGGACCCCATCGTCACGGTGATCGGCGAGCCGTCGGGGCCCTGCACGGTGAGCCCCAGCGCCTCGGCGTAGCGCCGGCCGAGCTGGAAGATGTGGGCGATCTCGATGCCGCGGGCGAGCTCCAGCTCCTCGCCGTCCGGCGAGAGGTCGCCGGCGCGGATCTCGGCGGCGTCGATCATCCCGTCGGGCGTGAAGTCGCGGCCGCACACGAGGTTGACGACGTGGCGCCCCGGGAGGTCGGCGCCGGTCACCCAGCGCGTGCCGGTGACGACGCGGGGGTCGACGAGGTAGCGGATGCCGGTGACGCTGTTCGTGCCGAGCACGCCCGGGCCGATGTAGCCCTTGACGAGCGCGGGGTAGCGGGCGAAGTCCTCGTCGGAGAACGGTGCGGGCTCGGCCGGGGCGACGGCCGCCTCCAGGCGCTTCATGTCGACGTCGCGGTCGCCGGGGACCCCGATCGCCAGCGGCTCCACCCGGCCGTCGGGGTGCTTGAGCGTGACGAGCACGTTCTTCAACGTGTCCGCGGCGGTCCACTCGCGGTCCGCACGGCGCAGGTCCTGACGGGCGTTGAGCAGGTCGACGAGCGTCTGGATCGTCGGCGTGTCGGGCGTGTCGTGGACCACCGCCGGTGGCGCGTCGTCATAGGGCACCGGGTCGGGTGAGGGGACCCGCACCGCCTCGACGTTCGCCGCGTACGACCCGGACTTGGTGCGCACGAACGTGTCCTCGCCGACCTCCAGCGGGCAGAGGAACTCCTCGCTCCGCGAGCCGCCCATCGCCCCCGACATCGCCGACACGATCACGTAGGGGATGCCGAGCCGGTCGAACGTCTTGATGTAGGCGTCGCGGTGGCGCTGGTAGGAGACGGCGAGCCCCTCGTCGTCGATGTCGAAGCTGTAGGAGTCCTTCATCACGAACTCCCGGCCGCGCAGCAGCCCGGCCCGCGGGCGCGCCTCGTCGCGGTACTTGGTTTGGATCTGGTAGATGCACAGCGGCAGGTCCTTGTACGAGGAGTACAGGTCCTTCACCAGCAGGGTGAACATCTCCTCGTGCGTCGGCGCCATCAGGTAGTCGTTGCCGCGCCGGTCCTTCAGCCGGAAGAGGCTGTCGCCGTACTCGGTCCAGCGATTCGTCGCCTCGTAGGGCTCGCGGGGGAGCAGGGCGGGGAAGTGGACCTCCTGGAACCCGGCCGCATCCATCTCCTCGCGCACGATGCGCTCGACGTTGCGGTACACCTTCCAGCCGAGCGGCAGCCACGTGAACCCGCCCGGCGCCGCCCGGCGGATGTAGCCGGCCCGGACGAGCCAGCGATGGCTCGGCACCTCGGCGTCGGCAGGGTCCTCGCGGAGGGTCCGCAGGAAGAGGGTCGACATCCGCAGCACCGTCCAAGTATGGAGCGGCCGGGGCTGCGTGCAGGCATGGGATCAGCGCCTGACCCGTCGTCCGGCGACAGGTCAGACGCCGGGTCCGAGGGCGGGTCCGGGCCTCCTGGTGCGACGGTCAGTTCACGTCGCAGGGCAGGCCGAGGGTGAGCCGGCCGGCGTGGACGAGCGTGTCCTCCGGGTTCAGCGGGTGCAGCTTGGCGCCGCGGACGTCGCGGTAGGCCCGCTCGATCGGCGAGCCCTTGAAGTAGCCGCGGCCCCCGGCGATCTCCAGCGCCAGGTCGCAGACCTCGACGCCGGCGAGGGCGATCTCCCGCTTCATCGCCATTACCGCGGCGAACGTCTCCGTCGACGGGGCCGGGTCGTCGCCGACGACCGCGAGCGCGCCCTCGAGTGCCCACTCGGCGACGCGCAGGCGGTGCCGCATCAGGCCGACCTGGCGCTGCACGACCGGCGACTCGGCGCGCTCGCGGGCGGCCTCGATCGCGGCGGCCGCAGCCGACTCGGCGACGCCGAGGTACACCGCGCTGATGATCGGGAAGGCGATGCTCGCGATCACCTGGAGCGGCGGGTCGATCACGCCGTGGGGACGGTTGGCGAGGACCCGCTCCTCGGGCACGAAGACGTCGTCGATGGTGACGTCGTTGCTGGCCGTGCCGCGCATGCCCATCGTGTCCCAGTTGTCGTGGACCGTGACCCCCTCGCCGAAGGGGACGGCCAGGTTGAGCACGCGCAGGCCCTGCTCGGGATCGTCGAACGTGAACATCGTCGACATCACGCTGCCGACGGGGGACTGGCTGCAGAACTGCTTGCGGCCCGACACCCGGTAGCCGCCGTCGACCTTGACGGCGCGGCCGCGGGGGGAGGTGAAGTCGCCGCCGCCGGTCGACACGAGCACGGTCTCGTTGCCCGCGACACGCCGGAGCGTGGCCTCGGCGCCGGGGAGGTCGCGGCGCCAGCGCCACGCGGTGAACGCGGTGACGTGGTGGTGCATCGAGATGGCGAGCGCGGTCGAGCCGCAGTGCCTGGCCAGCTCGCGGTCGACGAGGGCGATCTCGCGGATGGTGGCGCCCATCCCGCCGAGCTCGGTGGGCACCGGGAGGGAGAGCATCCCGCCGGCGCGGAGGGCGTCGAACGACTCGGCGACCCAGCTGCCCTCCCGGTCGTGCGCCTCGGCGTGCTCGCGCAGCACCGGCCCGAAGCCGGCGGCCCACGCGCCCAGCTCCTCCGCCCGGGAAGACGTGGTCTCGTCCAGTTGCATGGTCATGGTGGAGAGGGTGCGCCGAGGGCGATCCCGCAGCTAGTCCACGATCGGAACCTGGTCGGTCCACATCGTGGACCCGGCCGGCGGCGCGGCCGGCACGGCCGAGTGGCCCGATAAAGGGCGACGCGGCGACCCCGCCCGGCGCGACGATGCGCCGGTGAACGAGTACAACCGCTACTGCCCGGTCCAGATGGGCGCCGACGTGATCGCCGACCGTTGGACGCCCCTGATCGTGCGCGAGCTGGTCATGGGCAACACGCGGTTCAACGACATCGCCCGGGGGCTGCCGGGCATCTCCCGCTCCCTGCTGGTCCGCCGCCTCAACCACCTCGAGCGGATGGGCGTGCTCGACCGGTTCCCCTCACCGACCGGCAAGGGCAGCGAGTACGTCATCACCCCCGCCGGGCGCGACCTCGAGCGCGTCCTCGTCGCGATGGGGCAGTGGTCGGTCCGCTGGCTGTACCACGAGCTGCGGCCGCGGGACATCGATGCCGTCACGCTGATGTGGTGGATGCACCGCCGCATCGACACCTCTCGGCTGCCGTCGGGCCGGGTGATCGTGCAGTTCGACCACACCGCGCCGGACAAGATCACCTTGTGGATGGTGTTCGAGCGTGGTCAGGTGTCGCTGTGCACCCAGTACCCGGGCGCCGACGCCGACGTGATCGTCACCAGCCCGACCCCGGTGCTGGCCGGCGTGTTCAGCGGGGTGGACACGTGGGAGCGGGCCGTGGGGTCGGGGGCGATGACGGTGGTGGGCCCGCCCCGCCTCACCCGGGTGCTGCCGAAGTGGTTCCTCTGGAGCGTGTTCGCGGAGGACGTCCGCGCCGCGGAGGTCGCCCGCCAGGACGGCGGGCGCACCCTGGCCATGGCCACCTAGGGTCCGCCCCTCCGGCCACCCGCGCGGGGGTCGCGCCGCGGCGCGCCCCGGCTCGCGCGGAGGGGATCACGAGGGGTCGCGCGGGCGGTATGCTCGATGCCCGTTCTGTTGGGAGCTGGTACGTGCGACCGGGAGGCGTGGGCTGCGGCCCACGCCTCGTTTCGTGAAAGGAGGCGAGATGGCGAGAGTGACGGCGATCGAGAGCCCCGTGCTGGCGCGCGTGCGCGAGCTCGTCCAGCCGATCGCCTCCGACCTCGGCCTCGACCTGTGGGACGTCGAGCAGCGTGGGGGCATCCTGCGCATCAGCCTCGACACCCCGGCCGGCTCCGAGCGCGGCGTCACGCTCGACGAGCTGACGCTGGCCAGCAGGTTGATGGGGCGCGAGCTGGATCACCACGATCCGGTGCCGGGCAGCTACACCCTGGAGGTGACGAGCCCCGGCGTCGAGCGGACGCTGCGCACCCCGGCGCACTTCCAGCGCGAGATCGGCAAGGTCGTGGCGATCCGCCTCGCCGACGTCGGTCACGACGAGCGCCGGATCACCGGCACGCTGATCGCTGCTGATGACACCACGGCCACGGTCGCCGTCGACGGTCCGGAGGGGACGGTCGAGCGCGCCGTCGCCTACGACCAGATCGACCGTGCCAAGACGGTCTTCGAATGGGGTCCTGCACCCAAGCCCGGCTCGGGCTCGCGGAAGAAGGAGAAGTCGTGAGCAACCTCGACATGGCCGAAGCGATTCGTCTGCTGGCCCAGGAGAAGGGCCTGTCGGAGGAGTCGCTGCTGCACGTCCTGGTGGACGCGCTCGCCTCGGCGTACAAGCGCCGCCCCGGCGCGGCCGACGAGGTGGTCGTCGAGGTCGATCCGCAGACGATGGAGTTCCGGTTCATCGCCTACGACCTCGACGAGAACGGCAACTGGATCAACGAGCGCGACGACACCCCGAAGAAGGACGAGCTCGGCCGCATCGCCGCGCAGACGTTCCGTCAGGTGATGAGCCAGCGGATCCGCGAGGTCGAGCGGGACCGCAAGTTCGAGGAGTACGCCAACCGCGAGGGCGACATCGTCACCGGCATCATCCAGCAGACCGACACGCGCTACACCCTGCTCGACCTGGGGCGCGTGGAGGCACTGCTGCCACAGGCCGAGCAGGTCCCCTTCGAGCGCCCGCAGCCGGGTGACCGCCTGAAGGCGTACATCGTCGAGGTCCGCAAGACGGCCAAGGGCCCCCAGATCGTCGTCAGCCGCACCCACCCGGGGCTGATCAAGCGGCTGTTCGAGCTGGAGGTCCCCGAGATCGCCGACGGGATCGTCGAGATCAAGGCGTGCGCCCGCGAGCCCGGGCACCGCACGAAGATCGCCGTGTGGTCGAACGACCACAACGTCGACCCGGTCGGCGCGTGCGTGGGTGCCCGCGGCGCGCGCGTCCGCATGGTCGTCAACGAGCTGCGCGGCGAGAAGATTGACATCGTCCCCTACAGCGAGGACCTCGCCGACTTCGTCGCCAAGGCGCTGTCGCCGGCGAAGGTGTCCCAGGTGATCCTCAGCGAGGACGGCACGCAGGCCGACGTCATCGTCCCCGACCACCAGCTCAGCCTGGCGATCGGCCGGGAGGGCCAGAACGCCCGCCTGGCCGCCCGGCTCACCGGCGTGCGCATCGACATCCGCTCGGAGTCCCAGCTCGCCGAGGGCATCCCGGCGCGCCGTGACGAGCTCGAGGAGGGCGTCGAGTACGCCGAGGGCCAGTGGGTGCAGAACGCCGAGACGGGTGAGATGGAGTGGCACGCGGCCGACGGCAGCGTCATCAGCGAGGCCGAGTGGAACGCCCAGGCGGCGGCCGCGGCCGAGGCGGCGGCCGCGGCGGACGCCGGCGAGACTGCCGCGGAGGCCGGCGAGACTGCCGCGGAGGCCGGCCCGGTGGACGGTGGCGAGACGGTGGCCGGTGCGGACACCCCGGACGACGGCGAGGCAGTTGGGACGCAGTGATCGACGGGTTCCCGAGCGCACGTGCGTGGGCTGCCGGCAACGGCGGCCCCAGACCGAGCTGGTCCGTTGCGTCCTCACGCCGGACGGGCGGGCGACGGTCTCCCGCTCGGGACCTGGCCGCGGCGCGTGGTTGTGCGTGCCGCCGCAGGCGTGCTTCGAGCTCGCGCTGCGGCGCAAGGCGTTCGCGCGGGCCTGGCGGCGACCGGTCGATCCGGAGGCGCTGGCCCAGCTCGGGCGCGAGCTGGGCGTGGGGAGTGGTGACGTGAAGACGAGAAAGGTTGAATGACTCGGTGGCGAAGAACATGCGACTGCACGAGCTCGCCAAGGAGCTCGGGATGACCAACCAGGAGGTCGTGGACCTCTGTGGTGTCCTCGGCGTGCCCGTGAAGAGCCACTCCTCGTCGCTGAACGAGGCCTACGCCGACATGGTCCGTCGCCGCGCCATCCGTGACGGTCTGACGCGCGACGAGCAGCCGGAGGAGCCGAAGTCCGAGAAGCGGCGCACGAAGAAGTCGGCGGCGAAGACGGACAAGGCCGACGCCAAGGCGAAGACCGAGACGAAGGCCGAGAAGGCCGCGACGAAGGCCGAGCAGGCCGAGCAGCCCGAGGCGAAGGCCGACCAGCGGACCGAGGAGCAGGCCACGGCCGAGGAGCCGCGGACCGCGAAGGCCGAGGCGACGACGGCCACGGCCGCGCCGGAGCAGGCCGCGACGAAGGCCGAGCAGGCCGAGCAGCCCGAGGCGAAGGCCGGCGGCGAGCCGGCCTCGTCGCCCGGGGCGAAGGAGGCGAGCGCCGGACCCGCCACACCGGCGGCCGCCCCCGCCGAGGCCCCGGCCGCTCGCGCCACGGAGCCGCCCGCCCAGGCACCTGGTGCCTCGTCCCCGCAGCCGCAGTCGCCGCCACGCTCCGACACCGCACCACGCCCGGCCACGGCGCCGCCGCGTCCGGCGGCCCCGCCGCCCGGCACCACGCGCCCCGCACCACAGCAGCCGGCTGCCCGCTCCGGTGACCGCGTGATCTCCTCCGGGCGCCCGGCGCCCCCGGGTGCCCCGCGCCCCGCGGACGCCCCCGCCGCCCGCGGCGACGCCCCGCCGCGCCCGTCGACGCCGCCGCAGAAGAAGCCGCCGGTGCCGGCCGGCGCGCGCGGTCGTCCGCTGTCGCCCTCGGGCCGGCCGATCCCGCCGCCGCCCGGTCGTCCGCTGTCGCCGTCGGGCCGGCCGATCCCGCCGCCCCCCGGCAGCGCCCGGCCGTCGCCGCCACGTCCTGGTGGCTCGCCCGCCCGGCCCGGCGGTGGTGGTCCGCGCCCCGGTGGCGGTCCCGGTGGTCCGCGCCCCGGCGGTGGCTACCGTCCCGGAGGCGGCCCGGGCACCCGTCCCGGTGGTCCCGGGGGCGGGCCCGGTCGTCCATCCGGGCAGCGTCGCCCACCGCGGCGCTCGCGCAGCCGGCGTCGTCGTCGTGACCGCGAGGAGCTGCAGCCGCAGTTCACGAACTACACGCGCAGCGACGCGCCCGTGCCGGAGGGCACCGTCGTCGTCGAGCGCGGCATCACGGCCCAGGAGTTCGGCCCGAAGCTGAACCGCACGGCAGCCGACGTCATCCGCTTCCTGCTCAACAACGGTGAGATGGTCACGGCGACCATGGATCTCACCGACGAGCAGATGGAGCTCTTCGCGCTCGAGATCGGCGCCGACATCATGATCGTCGACCCGGGCGAGGAGGAGGAGATCGGCCTCCAGGCGCTGTTCGACGACAGCGACGACGAGGAGGACCTCCAGCCCCGCCCGCCGGTCATCACGATCATGGGCCACGTCGACCACGGCAAGACGACGCTGCTGGACAAGATCCGCCAGACCAACGTCGTGGCGACCGAGGCCGGCGGCATCACCCAGCACATCGGCGCCTACCAGGTCGAGTACCAGGGTCAGAAGATCACGTTCCTCGACACGCCGGGCCACGCCGCGTTCACCCAGATGCGGGCGCGGGGCGCCAACGTCACCGACATCGTCGTGCTCGTCGTCGCCGCCGACGACGGCGTGATGCCCCAGACGATCGAGGCGATCAGCCACGCCAAGGCGGCCGAGGTGCCGATCGTCGTGGCCCTGAACAAGATCGACAAGGACAACGCCGATCCCCAGCGCGTCCTGTCCCAGCTCGCCGAGCACGACCTCGTGCCCGAGGCGTGGGGTGGCGACACGATCGTCGTCGAGATGTCCGCCGTGCAGGGCCTCGGCATCGAGGACCTGCTGGAGCAGCTGCTGCTCGTCGCCGAGCTCGAGGAGCTCAAGGCCAACCCGAAGGGCCGGGCCAAGGGCGTGGTGCTCGAGGCCAAGCTCGACGTCGGGCGCGGCCCAGTCGCGACCGTGCTCGTCGACAAGGGCGAGCTCAAGGTCGGCGACCCGATCGTCGCCGGCGCGGCCTGGGGCCGCGTGCGGGCGATGATCAACGACAAGGGCGAGCAGGTGAAGACCGCCGGCCCGTCCACGCCGGTGCAGGTGCTCGGCCTGTCGACCGTGCCCGAGGCCGGCGACGAGTTCCGGGTCGCACCCGACGAGAAGACGGCGCGCATCGTGGGCGAGGCCCGCGAGTACCGCCAGCGGATGAAGCACCAGCGTGGCGACGCCCGGGTCAAGTCGGGCTCCAAGCTGGAGGACATCTTCGCCCAGATCCAGTCGGGTGAGCGGGCGACGCTCAACCTGATCATCAAGGCCGACGTCCATGGCTCGTTGGAGGCCGTCACCGAGAGCCTGCGCAAGCTGGACCGGCCCGAGGTCGAGCTGGCGTTCGTCCACCGTGCCGTCGGTGGCATCTCGGAGGCCGACATCACGCTGGCCGCCACCACGAACTCCACGATCATCGGCTTCAACGTGCGCCCGGACCGCAAGGCCCGCGAGCTCGCCGAGGCCGAGGGCGTGGAGATCCGGACCTACGAGGTCATCTACAAGCTGATCGAGGACATCGAGCAGGCCATGGTCGGCATGCTCGCGCCGGAGTACGAGGAGGTCGTCACCGGCGAGGCCGAGGTCCGCGAGGTGTTCCGGGTGCCCCGGGTCGGGGCGGTCGCCGGGTGCTACGTGCGCACCGGCGTCATCACCCGTGGCTCGAAGGTCCGCTTCCTGCGCGACGGCACGATCATCTGGAAGGGCGAGATCGCCTCGCTGCGGCGGTTCAAGGACGACGTGCGCGAGGTCCGGGAGGGCTTCGAGTGCGGCGTCGGCCTGTCGGACTTCCAGGACCTCAAGCCCGGCGACATCATCGAGACCTACGAGGAGCGCGAGATCGCACGCACCTGACCGGGGGGAACGGACACGCATGGTTGCCGAGCAGCGCCCGATCGACCTCGAGTTCTTCCTGGACCCGGTCTGCCCGTGGTGCTGGATCACGTCGCGATGGGTCACCAACGTCCAGGCCGAGCGGGACTACCACGTCCGGTGGCGCTTCATCTCCCTGTGGATCCTCAACGAGGGCCGCGAGCCGTCGCCGGAGATGGAGGCGATCCACCGCGCCGGGCTGCTCGCCCTGCGGGTCGCCGACCAGGTGCGCATCGACCACGGCAACGACGCCGTCGCCGCCTACTACACGGCGCTCGGCACGCGCATCCACGTCGAGCGCCGGCGTGACGAGCTGCTCGCCGATCCGCACGCGCTGATCGGCGAGGCGCTCACCGCGGCCGGCCTCGACGCCGCGCTCGCCGCCCACGCCGACGACGAGTCCCACGACGCGGTGCTGCGCGAGGAGGTGGAGCTGGCGCTGTCGCGCACCGGGCCGGACGTGGGCACGCCGATCCTCACGTTCGCACCCGGCCAAGAGGGGCGCGAGGGCAGCTTCTTCGGGCCGGTGATCGCCAAGGCGCCCCGCGGCGCCGAGGCGGTCAAGCTCTGGGAAGCGGTGGAGACGCTGGCGACCTCCGGCGTCGCCGAGCTGAAGCGCAGCCTGCGCGGCAAGCCCGACTTCACCTGACCGCGACCTACCCTGTGCCGATGAGCCCACGCCGCAGCAGCGCCGGTCGGCCGCGGTACCCGCGCAGCGCCCGCCTCAACGAGACGCTCCGCGAGGTCATCGCCGACGAGCTGGTCAAGATCGACGACGAGCGCCTGGCGTTCGTGACGATCACGGCCATCGACGTCGACAACGAGCTCAACCGGGCGATCGTGTACTTCGACTCGCTGGCGGGCGAGGAGGGTGACGAGCCGATCCTCGAGGTGCTCGAGGAGCACCGCCGGCGGATCCAGGCGTCGATCAACCGCCAGATGCGGGCGCGCAAGACGCCGGTGCTGTCGTTCCGGCCCGACGACGTGATCCGCCGGGCCGAGCGCATCGACGACATCATCCGCTCCGGGCGCACCGAGCCCGGCGACGAGGACGCCTGACGGCGCGCGGCTGCACGATCGATGGCCCGTCGCCGTCCGCCGACCATCCACGGTCTCGCCATCGTCGACAAGCCCGCCGGCGTCACCAGCCACGACGTGGTCGGCATGCTCCGCCGTCGGCTGGGGGAGCGGCGCATCGGGCACGCCGGCACGCTCGACCCGGGTGCCACCGGCGTGCTCGTCGTCGGGATCGGGGCGGTCACCCGGCTGCTGCGGTTCGTCGGTGACGGCCGCAAGCGCTACACGGGTGAGGTCGTCCTCGGCGTGGAGACCGACACCCTCGACGCGGACGGCACGGTCGTCGCCACCCACGACATGTCCGGCGTGACGCTGGAGGACGTCCGCCGCGTCGTCGCCGAGCACCTCACCGGCGACATCGAGCAGGTCCCGCCGATGGTCTCGGCGCTCAAGGTCGGGGGCAAGCGGCTGCACGAGCTGGCCCGCGAGGGGCTCCAGGTCGAGCGCCAGCCGCGGCCGGTGACGATCGACCGCTTCGAGGTGCACCCCACCGAGGACCCGGCCGTGTTCGCCATCGACGTCACGTGCTCGGGCGGCACGTACGTGCGCACGCTCGCCGCCGACCTCGGGCGGCTGCTCGGCGGCGGCGCCCACTTGCGGCGGCTGCGGCGCGTCGCCGTCGGGCCGTACACGATCGACGAGGCGCGCCCGCCCGACGAGGCGGAGGTGCTGCCGCCGATCGAGGCCGTGCGGGGGATGGCCACGGTGACCGTCGACGAGGCCACCGCGGCGCTCGTCGCCAACGGGCGCGTGCTGGACGCGCCGCCGGGGGAGGGTCCGTGGGCGATCCTCGGGCCGGGCGCGCGGCTGCTCGCGGTGTACGAGCCGTTCCGCCACGGTCAGGCCAAGCCGGCCGTCGTGCTCGCCTGAGCCGCAGGGCCGCGTCGCCGCGTGCCGATCGGGAGCGCAGGCCGGTGCGGGGGTAGCGTCGCACGGCGTGCAGGTCATCACCGATCTCGACGAACCGCTGTGGCCCGGTGAGCGCACCGTCGTCACGATCGGCGCGTACGACGGCGTGCACCTCGGCCATCAGGCGGTCATCGCCGACGTCCGCCGCATCGCCGAGCGCGAGGGCGCGCGGTCCGTGGTGCTGACGTTCGACCGCCACCCGGCGACCGTGGTCCGGCCCGAGTCGGCGCCGCTGCTGCTGACCTCCCCCGAGCAGCGCCTCGAGCTGCTCGCCGCGACCGGCGTGGACGCCACGGTCATCGTGACCTTCGACGAGGAGCAGGCGAAGGAGTCGGCCCAGCAGTTCGTCGAGCGCGTGCTGGTCAAGGCGCTCGCCGTGAAGGTCGTCGTGGTGGGGGAGAACTTCCATTTCGGCAGCCATCGCGAGGGCAACGTCAAGCTGCTCGAGGAGTGCGGTCGCGCCGACGACTTCGTGGTCGACCCGATCCGCCTCGTGCCGCGCTCGGACGGCATCGACGAGCCGATCAGCAGCACCGCGATCCGCCGCGCCCTGGCCGGCGGCGAGGTCGAGCGGGCCGCACTGATGCTCGGCCGCCAGCACGAGCTGCGCGGCGTGGTGGTGCGGGGTGACCAGCGCGGGCGGCTGCTCGGCTTCCCGACCGCCAACGTGGAGGTGCCCAACGCGATGTGCATGCCGGCCGACGGCGTGTACGCCGGGTGGTACGAGCGCCCCGACGGCAGCGTGCACCCGTGCGCGATCAACCTCGGCCGGCGCCCGACGTTCTACGAGCACGCCGACCACTCGCTGCTCGAGGCCCACCTCCTGGACTTCTCCGGTGACCTGTACGGCGAGCGGGCCAAGGTCCGCTTCGAGCACTTCCTGCGCAGCGAGCAGAAGTTCGACGGCATCGATGCCCTCAAGGAGCAGCTCGCCCGCGACGTCGATCACGCCCGCCAGCTGCTGATGGGCGACTAGCCAGGACCCGATGCCGCGGCCGGCGGTCGCGTCGCGCGGTCGAGCCCACGCCGGCGCCCACCGGGGTGATGGTGAGCGACGTGCGTCGGTGGTGTGCCGGTTGCTCATGTTCGGGTCGGTGTCCGGGGTGATCATGAGCGATGTGCGCTGGTGGTGTGCCGGTTGCTCATGTTCGGGTTGGCGTCCCCGGTGATCATGAGCGACGTGCGCCGGTGGTGCGTCGGTTGCTCATGATCGGCAGCGAGCGCGACGGCGGGCTCCGGGGGCGGGGCGGGTGCCGCCGGTAACCTCGGGCGCCGTGGATGCGCCCCGGGCGAACGTGATCGGCATGGGCCTGATCGGCGGATCCATCGCGCTGGCGCTGCGCGAGCTCGGGTGGCACGTCACGGGCGACGACATCGTGCCCGGCCGCGCCGAGGAGGCCGTGGCCCGGGAGGTCGTCGACGCCGCCGGGCTGGACCCCGACGCCTCGCTCACGTTCGTCGCCGTGCCCGTGCTCGCGGTGCCGGACCAGGTGAAGCGGGCGCTCGCCGAGACCAGCGGGGTGGTCACCGACGTCGGCGGCGTCAAGCGCTCGATCACCGACGCCGTCGACGATCCCCGGTTCATCGGCGGCCACCCGATGGCCGGCAGCGAGCTGGACGGCCTCGACGGCGCCGACAAGGCGATGTTCAACGGCGCCGTGTGGGTGCTCACCCCGGTCGCCTCTACCGCCGACTCGACGTTCGCCCAGGTCGCCTCGGTCATCGCCGACCTCGGCGCCGACGTGGTGGCGATGGCGCCGGAGCGCCACGACGACGTCGTCGCCGTGGTCAGCCACCTGCCCCACCTGACCGCCGCCACGCTGATGGGCGTCGCTGCCGACCGCGCCGAGGAGCACGCCGCGCTGCTGCGCCTCGCCGCGGGCGGATTCCGGGACATGACCCGCGTCGCCAGCGGCAGGCCGGACATCTGGCTGGACATCTGCGCCGAGAACCGCCCGGCGATCCTCGACGCCCTCGACCTGCTCATCTCCCGGCTCGGGGAGATGCGTGAGATCGTCCGCACCGACGCCCGTGACGACCTCTACGCCCGGCTCCAGCGGGCCCGCGAGGCGCGCACCAACCTGCCGATCCGCGCCGCGCATCCCGAGGAGCTCGTCGAGATGCGCATCCCGATCCCGGACCGCCCCGGTGCGGCCGCGGAGATCTTCACGCTGGCCGCCGAGCTCGGCGTCAACATCGCCAGCTTCGAGGTGGTCCACGTGGCCGAGGGCAGCGGCGTCGCCGTGATCCTGGTGGACGTCGACGTCGCCGACCTCTACCGCGGCGGCCTGCTCGCCCGCGGGTTCCGTCCCGCCGTCACCCGCCTGAGCTGACCCGTGGCCGAGCTGCTGCGGCTGCCCACCGCGTCGCGCCCCGTGGCCGCGTCGGTGGACGTCCCCGGCTCCAAGAGCATCGCCAACCGGGCGCTCGTGTGCGCCGCCCTCGCCGAGGGCGACAGCGTGCTGGGCAACGTGCCCGGCGGCGACGACACCGTCGCCATGCTCGACTGCCTCGGCCGCCTGGGCATCCCGACCGACAGCGCCGGGACCGACACCGCCGGCACCGACGCGGCCGGCACCGGCGCCGGCGACGAGGTGCGCGTCAGGGGCACCGGCGGCCGGCTCGATGCCCGCGGCGTCACCCTCGACGCGGCGCTCGCCGGGACGACGTCGCGCTTCGTGACCGCCCTCGCGGCGCTCGCACCGGGCCCCATCACGATCGATGGCGGCGCGCCCCTCCGCCGCCGTCCGATGGGGCCCCTGCACGCCGCCCTCGCCGAGCTGGGCGCCACCGTCGAGCCGGACGGTGCGCCCGGCTGCCTCCCCGTCACCGTTCGCGGGCCGCTCCGCAGCGGGGGCACCGTCGCCATCGCCGGGGACGTGTCCAGCCAGTACCTGACGGCGCTCATGTTGATCGGGCCGTACCTGGCGGGCGGGCTGCGCCTGCGACTGACCACGCCGCTGGTCTCGGAGCCCTACGTCCGTCTCACCGCCCGCGTGATGGCGGCGTTCGGCGTCGGCGGCGTGACGATCGGTCCGGGTGAGATCACCGTGCCCGAGGGCCGCTACGCCGCCACGGAGCTGGTGATCGAGCCCGACGCGTCGTCGGCGAGCTATCCGCTGGCGATGGCCGCGGTCGCCGGCGGGCGGGTCCAGGTCCGCGGCCTGCACCGCACGTCGGCCCAGGGCGATGTCGCGTTCGCCGACCTGCTCGCCGACATGGGCTGCACCGTCGAGGATCACCCCGACGGCATCGCCGTGGCCCGCGCGGCGGCCGAGCCGCTGACGGGCATCGACGTGGACATGGCCGACATCTCCGACCTCGTCCCGACCGTCGCCGTGGTCGCCGTGACGGCGACGACCCCGACGACCATCTCGGGCGTGGGGTTCATCCGCGGCAAGGAGAGCGACCGCCTCGGGGACCTCGCCGCCGAGCTCGGCACGCTCGGCGCGCACGTCGAGGTCCTGCCCGACGGCCTGCGCATCGTCCCGGGCCCTGCCCTGCACGGCGCCACGCTGGGGACGCACCACGACCACCGACTGGCGATGGCGTTCGGCGTGCTGGGCACCGTCGTGCCGGACATCGTCGTCGCCGATCCCGGCGTCGTGTCCAAGAGCTGGCCCGGGTACTGGGACGTCCGCCGACGCATCCTCGGCGCGTGAGCCGGTTCCTGCCACGATGACCGCCATGGCGTTCCCGGCCCTCGTCGACCGCGTGCCGACCCCGACACCGCGACCGGCGACCGCACGGCCGGCACCACGTCGACCCGCGGGGCCGCGCCCGTGAGCCGCGCCGAGCGATCCGTCGTCGCCGCGTTCGATGTCGACGGCACGCTGACGGCGCGCGACTGCGTCGTGCCGTTCCTGCGCCGCGTCGCCGGCACGGGCCGTCTCGCCCTCGGCCTCGCCCGCGCCGCCCACCGCGTGCTCCCGGCGCTCGCCCGCCGCGACCGCGACGCGCTCAAGGCGCTGGCGTCGCGCGCCGCGTTCGCCGGGCGCCCGCTCGGCGAGGTCGAGGCCGCCGGCCGCGCCTTCGCCGCCGAGGTGGAGCAGCACGGGCTGCGTCCGGACGTCGCCGAGCGCCTGGCGTGGCACCGCGGCGCCGGCCACGACGTCGTGCTCGTGTCGGCCTCCTACGGCGCGTACCTGCGGCCGCTCGGCGCCGCACTCGGCGTGGCGGGGGTGGTCTGCACGGAGCTCGCCGCCGATCCGGCGGGGTGCTGCACCGGCGAGCTCGTGGGCGGCAACTGCCGCGGGCCGGAGAAGGTGCGCCGGCTGCACGCCTGGCTCGACGAGCACCACGGCGGACGCGGGGCCGTCGAGCTGTGGGCGTACGGCGACTCGGCGGGCGACCGCGAGCTGCTCGCCGACGCCGACCATCCCGTGTGGGCGAAGGGCACGCTGCCACCGCTGCCGGAGGCCGCCACCCGATGAGGACCCTCGCCGGGCTGGTCCGCTCGGGCCGGCCGAAGCAGTGGCTGAAGAACGTCCTCGTGTTCGCCGCGCCCGGCGCGGCCGGCGTCCTCGACGAGTGGGGCGCACTCTGGCGCACGCTCCTCACGTTCGTCGCGTTCTGCCTCGGGGCGAGCGCGATCTACCTCTGGAACGACGCCCTCGACGTGGAGGCCGACCGGCTCCACCCGACCAAGCGCTTCCGCCCGATCGCGGCCGGCGTCGTCCCCGTGTGGACTGCCCAGGTCGTCGGCTCGCTGCTGCCGCTCGCCGCGCTCGGCGTCGCCGCGCTCACCGGGCGGTGGAAGACGGTCGTCGTGGTCGCCGTCTACATCGCCGTCGTCATGCTCTACAGCGCGTGGCTGAAGCACGTCGCCGTGCTCGACATCGTCACGGTCGCCTCCGGCTTCGTGCTGCGCGCGGCGGGCGGGGCGGTCGCGGTCGACGTGCCGATGTCCAGCTGGTTCATCCTCGTGACCGTGTTCGGGTCGCTGTTCATCGTCAGCGGCAAGCGCTACGCGGAGCTGCGCGAGATCGGCGAGGACGCCGCCGCGGTCCGCGCCACGCTCGCCGCCTACAACCTCGGCTACCTGCGCACGGTGCTGGCGGTGTCATGTGGGGCGGCGCTGCTCAGCTACTGCCAGTGGGCGTTCGAGACGCGCGACCAGGCCGAGACGAACTGGCCGTTCTACGAGCTGTCGATCGTGCCGCTGCTGACCGCGCTGCTGCGCTACGCGCTCGTGCTCGAGCAGGGCCGCGGCGCCGCGCCCGAGGACGTGTTCGCCAGCGATCGGCTGCTGCAGCTGCTCGGCGCGGCGTGGGTGGTGGTGTTCGGGCTGGCCGTGTACGTGCGCTGAGCGATCGATGGTGAGCGATGGCCGAGGAGGAGTGAGCGATGATGACGAGTGACGGCGAGCCACGGGGCGGTGCGCGCCCGGCGGCGCGCACGGCCGACGAGGTGCTCGCCCTGGCGGCCCACGCCGACGGTTGGATGACCGACGACCAGGGCCGTCTGCTGCACGCCGCCGCGGCACGCTGCCGGCAGGGCGGGCGCATCGTCGAGATCGGCAGCTTCCGTGGTCGCTCGACGATCGTCCTCGCCGCGTCGGCACCCGAGGGGGTCGAGGTCGTCGCGATCGACCCGCACGCGGGCAACGACCGCGGCCCTGGCCAGATCGAGGGCTACGCCGACGAGGCGGCCACGGACCGCGAGCTGTTCCACGCCAACCTCGCCCGCGCCGGCGTCGCCGACCGGGTGCGTCACGTCCCGCTGTTCTCCGACGCCGCCCACGGCGAGGTCGCCGATCCGATCGACGTCCTCTACGTCGACGGCGCCCACCGGTACGCGCCGGCGCGCGCGGACCTCCGCGACTGGGGTCATCGCGTCGCCGACGGTGGCACCCTGCTCGTCCACGACGCGTTCTCGTCGATCGGGGTCACGCTGGCGATCCTGCGCGAGCTCGTGCCCGGTCGCCGCTTCCGCTACGTCGGGCGGTCCCGCTCCCTCGCGGAGTACCGCGCCGACCTGCCACCCGACCCGGTGTCGCGGCTGCGCAACGCCGCCCGCCAGCTCGCCCAGCTCCCGTGGTTCGTCCGCAACCTGGCGCTGAAGCTCGCGTTGACGCTCGGCTACGGCAAGCTCGCCCGCCGCCTCGGCCGGCCGGTGCCCGAGTGGCCCTATTGACGGTGGCGGCCGCGCACCGATCCGTAGGCTCTGCGCCATGCGAGGCGGGATCGGATGGTGACGCGGTGGCGTGCCCTCACCACGGTGCTGGTCGCTGCGTGCGTCGGCGTCACCGGGTGCTCGACGGAGTCGTCCCGCGGCCTCCAGCAACCGAGCGGTGCACGCGCGAGGACCACCGCGACGAACCTGCCGTCCGACGGTCAGGCGGGGAACCGCCGTGACGACGCGGTGGCGATCCGGGTCGACACACAGGACGTCGGCGCCGAGATCAGCCCGTTGATCCTGGGCGTCTCCGGTGACCTCGACGCCGACGAGATGGCGCAGCTCGGCGTCACGCTGGAGAGCTGGGGTGGCAACCCGGCGTCGCGCTTCAACTACCGGCTCGGCAACGCCTGGAACGCCGGCTCCGACTGGGAGTTTCGCAACACCGACTACGGGTTCGAGGGCAACGTGTTCGAGCGCTTCCTCGACCGCACGGCCACCGCCGGCGTCGAGGCGCGCGCGGTGGTGCCGACACTCGGCTGGGTGGCCCGCGACGGTGACGAGTCGACGTGCTCGTTCCCCGAGGGCGACGGCTGCCTCGGCGGCGACGACCTCGACTGTGAGCACCCGCGGCGCGTCGCGGATCCCGAGACCACCAGCGTCCCGTCGACACCGGAGTCGGTCGCCGCCTGGATCGAGGACGTCCGCTCGCGCCACGAGCTCCGGTTCATCGCGATGGACAACGAGCCGGAGCTGTGGGGCCACACGCACTTCGACATCCACCCGGAGTGCCCCACCTACGAGGAGATCCTCGACCGCTACGTCACCTACGCGACCGCGATCCGCGAGGTCGCACCGGATGCCGAGCTGATGGGCCCGGTGATGTGCTGCTGGTTCGACTACTGGCGCATCGCCCCTGGCCCGGCCGACGGCTCCGGCGCCGACTTCCTCCCGTGGTTCCTGCAGCAGGTGCGGGCCCACGAGGCGGCCACCGGCACCCGCCTGCTGGACGTCGTGGACGTGCACTTCTATCCCCAGACCGGGGTGTTCAACGACGACACCGACGAGGAGACGAACGCCCGCCGGCTGCGCAGCACGCGGGCGCTGTGGGATCCGTCGTACCTCGACGAGAGCTGGATCGGCGAGCCGATCGCGTTCATCCCGCGCCTCCGGGACGTGATCGAGCAGACGGCGCCCGGGCTGCCGCTGTTCATCTCCGAGTGGAACTTCGGCGCCGACCACTCGATGAACGGCGCCCTCGTCATCGCCGAGGTGCTCGGCATCTATGGCCGCGAAGGGGTCTACGGGGCGGCCTACTGGCGCAGCCCGGAGTTCGGCAGCCCCGGCGCGCTGGCGTTCGCCATGCACGGCAACTACGACGGCGCGGGCTCCCGGTTCGCCGGACGCACGGTCCCCACGAGGTCCCCGGACCCCAACCGCGTCTCGGCCTACGGCGCGCTCGACGGTGCCACGCTGCGCGTGATGGTCCTCAACAAGGATCCCGACCGCGACATCCCCGTGGACCTCGTCGTGGACGGCGCACCCGCGACCGGCGAGGTGCGCCGCTTCACCCTCGCCGGACAGGACCCGACGCGCATCGTCGCCGACCAGGTCGAGCTGTCCTCCCTGACCGTCCCGGCGTACTCGATCACCGTGCTCGAGGTGGTCTCCGATCCGAGCACCGGCTCCGCCCGCCCGTAATCTCGCCGGTGCGGGGATCCGCCCAGTCGAAGGGGAGGCGAGCGTGAAGTTCGGAGTGTTCTACGAGCTGTCGGTGCCGAGGCCGTGGACCCGTGAGTCCGAGCGGCAGGTGTACCTGAACGCGCTGGAGCAGGTGCGTCTCGCGGACGAGCTCGGCTTCCACTCGGTGTGGGCCGTCGAGCACCACTTCCTCGAGGAGTACTCGCACTGCTCCGCGCCCGAGCTGTTCCTCACGGCCTGCGCGATGCAGACCAAGAACATCCGCGTCGGCCACGGCATCGTCGTGTGCGTCCCGCAGTTCAACCACCCGGTGCGCATCGCCGAGCGCGCCGCCGTCCTCGACATCCTCTCCGGCGGGCGGCTCGAGTTCGGCACCGGGCGCTCGGCCACGTGGACCGAGCTCGGCGGGTTCCGCGCCGACCCGGACACGACCAAGAAGTCGTGGGACGAGTTCGTGCACGCGATCCCGCAGATGTGGATGAACGAGCGCTTCGGCTACGAGGGCGAGTTCTTCTCGATGCCGACGCGCGCGGTGCTGCCCAAGCCGTACCAGGACCCGCACCCGCCGCTGTGGGTGGCGGTCTCGTCGCCGGGCACCGAGTTCGACGCCGCCGACCGCGGCATGGGCGCCCTGGGCGTGAACTTCACCACGTTCAAGGCGCAGGAGGAGCGAGTCCAGGAGTACCGCCGCCGCATCCAGCAGTGCGAGCCGGCCGGAGCGTTCGTCAACGACCAGATCGCGTCGGCGAACTTCCTCTTCTGCCACGACGACTCGAAGACCGGCGTCGAGACCGGCAAGCGGATGATCGGCACGTTCCAGTACCTCGCCGGCCAACTCGACATGGCGAAAGAGGCCTGGCCGACGAAGGGCTACCCGTCGCCGGGCCTGCTCGCCGCGACGCGCCGGTCGGCGGCGGCACCGACCGACCCGGGCGAGCCACCGGAGGGGATCGCGGTCGGCAACCCGGACCAGATCATCCGCGAGCTCAAGAAGTGGGAGGCGACCGGCGTCGACCTCGTCAACTTCATCCTCAACGCCAACGAGGTGATCCCGCAGGAGCAGGTGCTCGAGAGCCTGCGTCTCTTCGGCCGGGAGGTCATGCCGGCCTTCGCTGACTGAAGGAGGAACGCCCATGCCCCGCCACGGCCTCTTCGACGCCACGACCGTCGCCGCCGACCTCCCGCACCTCGCGTCCACGGACGCGCCGGAGTGGGAGATGCCCGACGCCGAGTTCCTGCAGATCAACTGGGAGGTGGAGGACGAGCCGGCGCTGGCCCTCACCCCCAAGTCGCTGCACCCGTCGATCCCGCCGTTCGCCTCGTTCTTCGCGTCGCACATCCCCGAGTCGCCCGTCGGCCCGTTCTCGCTCGTGCAGATCCGGCTCGTGGTGCGGGCGGGCATCCGGCCCCGAGCGCTGTGCCTCGGCGCGGTGTGCGACTCGCCCGCCGCCGCAGAGGCGCTGCGCACGCACTGGGGCTACCCGGTCCAGGTCGGTGACGTCGAGGTGTCGCGCCGCCACGACGTCGTGCGCTACAGCGCCGCGCTCGACGGCCGCACCGTCGCCGAGCTCGCCGTGCACACCGCGGACGTCATCAGCGGCGGCGACCTGATGACGTTCGACAACCTGCACCTCGTGCGCCTGGGCGAGGACGAGCGGCCCCAGCTCGTGCAGGTCGACCCGGAGTACACGATCCACAACGCCGACCGCGGCCGGCCGGTCGTGACGCTGCCCGACCCCGAGGCGCTCGGCATGCGCGGCGGGTTGCGGCTGGCGTCACCGATCATCGGCTTCGTCTTCCGCGCCGACACCGACCTGGTGCCGATCCGCTTCACGATCGACCCCGTCGAGCCGGCGATCACCAGCTCCCGCCGCGTCGCCTGACCCGCCCCGGCCGGTGGGCCCTCTCCGTCAACTTTCCGCGAAAACGGAACATGTGGTGCCGTTCTCGCGGAAAGTTGACCGATGCGGACCCTGGCGGAGGTGACGGCGGGCTGCCGGTGCGACGCCAGGGGCGGACGGTACAGTCGCCCGCGCCATGGCGATCGAACGGGTGACGCTGACCGGGTGGGGCCGCACGGCACCATCGGCGGCGACCGTCATCGAGCGCTCCACCCGGGACGTCGGCGCGCTGGTCGACGTGATCAAGTCGTTCCCCGCGCGCGGCGGGATCGCCCGCGGCCTGGGACGCTCCTACGGTGACCCCGCCCAGAACGGCGGTGGCGCGGTGGTCGTGCTGCGCGACCACGCCCACGAGGCGGTGATCGACCACGCAGCCGGCACCGCCACCGTCCCCGCCGGGGTGAACCTCGACGAGCTGCTGCGCGTGCTCGTGCCCCGCGGCTGGTTCGTGCCGGTGACCCCCGGCACACGCTTCGTGACCATCGGCGGGGCGATCGCCTCGGACATCCACGGCAAGAACCACCACCTCGACGGCTCGTTCGGGTCCAACGTCGAGCGGCTCTCGCTGCTCCTCGCCGACGGGACCGTGCGCGAGCTGTCGCCGACGAGCGACCCCGCGCTGTTCTGGGCGACCGTCGGCGGGATGGGGCTCACCGGGATCATCCTCGACGCGACGATCCGGCTGCTGCCGATCACCACGAGCCGGCTGTCGGTCGACACCGAGCGCGTCGGCGACCTCGACACGCTCCTCGCCACGATGGAGTCGGGCGATCGCTACTTCCGGTACTCGGTGGCGTGGATCGACCCGATGGCGCGCGGCAAGCACCTCGGGCGCAGCGTGCTCACCCGGGCCGACCACGCCACCGTCGACGAGCTCCCGCCCAAGCACGCCGTCGACCCGCTCGCCTACCACCCGCGCCAGCGGATCACCGTGCCCCCGCTCGTCCCCGGGCCCGGCGTCATCAACCACACGACGATCAAGGTCTTCAACGAGCTCTGGTACCGCAAGGCGCCGCGTCGTCGGGTCGGCCACATCGAGTCGATCCCGGGGTTCTTCCACCCCCTCGACATGGTCGGCGCGTGGAACCGGCTGTACGGGCGCGCCGGGTTCCTGCAGTATCAGCTGCTCGTGCCGTTCGGCGCCGAGGACGCCCTGCGCGAGGTGCTCGAGCGCTTCGCCGCGTCCGGAGCGCCGAGCTTCCTCAGCGTGCTGAAGCGCTTCGGTGCGGGCAACCCGGCGCCGTTGAGCTTCCCCGCACCCGGCTGGACGCTGACCGTCGACGTGCCGACCGCGACACCGGGCCTGCGCGAGCTGTTCCACCTGCTCGACGACCTCGTGCTGGACGCCGGCGGCCGCCACTACCTCGCCAAGGACGCCCACACGACCCCGGAGGCCATCCGCCGCGGCTACCCCCGCCTCGACGAGTGGCGCGCCGTGCGGGAGTCCGTCGACCCGACCGGCGTCTGGGTGAGCGACCTCGCCCGACGGCTGCAGCTGTGCTGAGCCGCGCCCGCCCCCGCCGACCCGACACCACCCGGAGCTGCCATGGACAACGCCCTCGGTGAACCCCAGACCATCGTCCTGCTCGGCGGGACGAGCGACATCGGCCGGGCCATCGTCGAGCGCCTGCTGTCCCCGTCGGCGCGCACCGTCGTCCTGGCCGGGCGCCGCCCCGACGAGATGCGCACCGCCGAGCTGGAGCGGCCCGGCCTGACGGTGGAGACCGTCGCCTTCGACGCCACCGACCACGCGTCCCACGAGGCCTTCGTCCGCGAGCTCGCCGCCCGCCACGGTGACCTCGACGTCGTGGTGCTCGCGTTCGGGGTGCTCGCCGAGCAGTCCGAGCTCGACGACGACCCGGTGCGTGCCGCCGAGATGGTCGACGTCAACGTCGCCGGGGCGGTCAGCGTCGGCCTCGCCCTCGCCGCCCAGTTCCGCCGCCAGGGCCACGGGCGGCTCGTCGTGCTGTCCAGCGTGGCGGGGGAGCGCGTGCGCAAGGCCAACTTCGTGTACGGCGCGACGAAGGCGGGCCTCGACGGCTTCGCCCAGGGTCTGGGCGACGCCCTCGCCGGCTCCGGCGCCAGCGTGCTCGTCGTCCGCCCCGGCTTCGTGCACTCCAAGATGACCGCCGGCAAGAAGGCGGCGCCGTTCGCCACGACGCCTGCCGCGGTGGCCGACGCGACGGTGAAGGCGCTGCGCCAGGGGCGCCGGACCGTGTGGGTGCCGGGCATCCTGCGCGTCGTGTTCTGCGTCTTCCGCCACCTGCCGGGCCCGGTCTGGCGGCGCCTGCCCCTCGGTTGAGGCCAGGGGGCGCGGTCGGCGCCTATCGTCAGCGCGATGGCTGAGCAGAAATATCCGCCGCTGCAGTACGACTTCATGCCCCCGGTGCCGTCGTTCACGCTCGTGAGCAACGACATCAAGGAGGGCGAGAAGATGCCGCTCGCCCAGGCCAGCGGGCTGTTCGGTGTCGAGGGCGGCACCGACACGTCGCCGCACCTGCGCTGGGAGGGGGCGCCGCCGGAGACGAAGAGCTACGCGGTGACGTGCTTCGACCCCGACGCGCCGACCGGCAGCGGCTTCTGGCACTGGGGTGTGTTCAACATCCCCGCCGACGTCACGGAGCTGCCCACCGGTGCCGGCTCCCAGGACGGCTCGAAGCTGCCGAAGGGCGCGATCCAGATCCGCAACGACGCCAACGTCCCAGGCTTCGTCGGCGCCGCGCCGCCGCCGGGGCGCACGCACCGCTACGTGTTCGCCGTGCACGCCCTCGACGTCGAGACGACCGGTGTCGATGAGAATGCAACGAACGCGCTGGCCGGCTTCCTGATGTACGGCCACGTGATCGCGCGGGCACTGCTGACGGCGACGTACTCCCGCTGACCGTCGCTTCTCCGGAGCCGGCGTCGCCGCCGGCTCCGGAGGACGGTTCGGAGCCCGCCACAGGGCGCTCGCTACCGTCGGACGGATGGGGACCTTCAGCACGACCGAGCGGGACGGGCACCTCCTGATCGTCACGATCAACCGGCCGGAGGTGATGAACGCGCTGCACCCGCCGGCGAGCGCGGAGCTGTCGGAGGTGTTCGACGAGTTCGCCGCCGATCCCGACCTGTGGGTGGCGATCATCACCGGTGCCGGCGACCGGGCGTTCAGCGCGGGCAACGACCTCAAATACCAGGCCGCGGGCGGTGACCGCAGCATGATGCCCGCGACCGGCTTCGGCGGGATCACGCGGCGCTTCGACCTGACCAAGCCGCTCATCGCGGCCGTCAACGGGGTGGCGATGGGCGGCGGATTCGAGATCGCCCTCGCCTGCGACCTGATCATCGCCGCCGAGAACGCCACCTTCGCCCTGCCCGAGGTGCGCGTCGGGCTCGCCGCCCTCGGCGGGGGCGTGCACCGGCTGCCGCGCACGATCGGCGTCAAGCGGGCGATGGGGATGATCCTCACCGGCCGGCACGTCTCGGCCCGGGAGGGCTACGAGCTCGGCTTCGTCAACGAGGTCGTGCCGGAAGGGCAGGCGCTCGCCGGCGCACGCCGGTGGGCGGAGGAGATCCTCGCCGTGTCGCCGATGTCCGTGCGCGCCTCGAAGCAGGCCGTCCACCTCGGGCTCGAGCAGGGCGGCGTCGCCGCGGCCGAGGCGATCCACTACCCGGCGGTCGCCGAGATGATCGCCTCGGAGGACTACATCGAGGGGCCGCGCGCGTTCGCCGAGAAGCGACCGCCGCAGTGGAAGGGCCGCTGAGCCGCCACTGCGGGCACCGCCCGTTCAGCCGAGCGCGCCGGCGATGACGAGCTCGGTGACGCGGTCGTCGTCGTAGCCGAGGATCTCGCGCAGCACGAGGTCGTTGTGCTCGCCCATCGTCGGCCCCGCCCGCCGCACCACGCCGGGCGTGCGCGACAACACCACCCGCGGTCCCTCGACGACGCACTGCCCGTGCACCGGGTGGGGGACCGTGAGGAAGTGGTTGCGGTGGACGAGCTGGGGGTCGCTCCAGCAGGCGCGGCTGTTCTGGACCCCGTGCACCGGGACGCCCGCGGCCTGGAGCACCTCCTCGATCGCCCCGACCGGCCGGTCCTGCGTCCACCGCTCGATCACCTCGTCGCCGAGCGCCTCGGGCGGGCAGCCGAGCACACCGGCCAGCGCGTCGCGCTGCGCCTCGGTCTCACAGGCGATCGCCACCCACTCGTCGTCGCCGGCGCAGCGGTACACGCCGTGCGGGTGCAGGTACGGGTCGGCGTTGCCCATGCGCGTCGGGTTGCGCCCGTGCACCGTGTGCTCGAGGACCGCCGGGGCGAGGAAGTGGATCGACGCCTCGGCCTGGGACAGGTCGAGGTACTGCCCGCAACCCGTGCGCCGGCGCCAGTCGAGCGCGGCCAGCAGCGCGGCGACGGTGAAGCGCGGGGCGACGTAGTCGGTGTAGGCGAGGAACGGCCCGGCGGGCGCCCGGTCGGGCCAGCCGGTGAGCTCGTAGAAGCCGGTGATCGCGGCCGCCAGGTTGCCGAACCCGGCGAACCTCGCCAGCGGGCCGGTCTGACCCATCAGGCTCGTGCTCAGCATGATCAGCTGCGGGTTGATCCGCCGCAGCGACTCGTCATCGAGGCCCCATGCCTGCATCACGCCGGGGGTGAACGACTCGACGAGGATGTCGGCCCACCGCACGAGGTCGCGCAGCACGTCGCGCCCCGCTTCGGTGGTCAGGTCGAGGCTGAGGCTGTGCTTGCCGGCGTTGAAGTGGGCGAACGCGACGCTGCCCTCGAGCCCGAGGTCGCCGTTCAGCGACCCGCCACCGCCGCGCGAGGCGTCGGGGTGACTCGGCCCCTCGACCTTGATCACCGTGGCACCGAAGTCGGCGAGCACCCGGGTGGCGAGCGGCCCGGCGAACACCCACGTCAGGTCGATGACCTTCACCCCGGCGAGCGGCAGCTCGCCTTCTGACGCGACTTTGGTCCGCTCAGCGGACCAAAGTCGCGTCAGATGTGTCGGGGGGTCCGGGCGCGGGGGCAGGTCGTGGGCGCCGACCTCGGGTGGGGGGCCGAGCCTCGGCAGGGGGCAGGCCGACGAGCGCACGAACGGGCCCGGGCAGATGCGGCCGTCGACGATCTCCCAGTAGCCGCGGGCCCGCAGGTGCTCGTCGGCCACGAGCTCGGCCGGCGTGGCGACGGGCGCCAGCAGGACCTCCCGGCGCTGCGCCTCGGCGAACAGCTCCGCCTTCGTGTGGCGGCTCGTCATCGCCGTGATCGCCGCCTTCACCTGCTCCAGCTCCTGGGCGGCCTCCTCGTGCGTCGCCAGGCGCAGCCCGAACCCCTCCCAGTCCCAGTCGCGCATCGCCGCGGAGCAGTGCCCCTCCTCGTGCACCCACTCCATCAGGCGGCGGGTGAACGGCCCGATCATCGTCCCGAACAGCAGCAGGATCGACACGTAGCCGTCGCTCGCCGGGTAGACGAATTGCAGGTGCACCGGTCCAGTGAGGATCCCACCGGACGTGCGCTGCGACTCCGGGTTGTCGTTCGGGGCGAGGAGGACGCCGGGGATGCCGGCCTGCATCACCGCTTGCTGCGCGGAGACGTCGACGTGCTGGCCGCGGCCGCTCTTCACGCGCTCGGTGAGCGCGAGCAGCGCGCCGACGGCCGCCTCGGCACCGGCGTGGAGCCACGCCTGGGGCACCGACGTGCGCACGGGTGCCCGGTCGGCGTCGCCGTTCAGCGCCTGCGCGCAGCCGGCCGCGAGGATCGTCATGTCGGACGCGGCCCAGTCCGCCTTCGGGCCGTCACGGCCGAAGGCGCTGATCGTGACGTGCACGACCGCCGGGTTGACGGCGGCGACCTGGTCGGGGTCGAAGCGCCCGCCGCTGTCCAGCAGCACGTCGGCGGTCCGGACGAGCTCCAGGACGTCCTCGTCGGTCGCGCAGACGACGCTCTGCTTGCCGCGGTTGTACGCCCACCACTCGAGCCCGCCGCGGCGCCAGCGGTCGGGACTCCCCCCGGGTGGCTCGACGAGCACCACCTCGGCACCGAGCCCGGCGAGGATCATCCCCGCGATCTGCCCCCGGTGGTCCGTCGCGTCGACGACCCGATACATCTCGAGCATCAGCGTTCCCCCCCCTGCGCGGCTCCGGCCCGCGCCGGCGCGAACACTAGATGGCCGGGCTCGCCCGTCCCGGGCTCGTGGCGCCGGCCATCAGCACCGTGCGGCGGTCCGGGCGGAAGCCGACGCTGCGGTACAGCCGCCCGGCCACGTCGTTGGCCGTGTCGTGACAGATCTTGACGCGCTTCGCACCGGCCCCGGCGAGCCGCCCGATGCCGACGGTGAGGAGGTGGCGAGCGAGGCCGCGGCGCTGGTGCGCGTCCTCCGTGCGCACCGGCTCGACGAGCCCGGTCGCGCTGGTGGGGTCGAACCAGCACAGCGCGTACGCGGCGACGCCACCGGCGCGGTCGTGGATCACGAGGTCGAGATCCGGTCGGTACAGCGACATCTGCGCGAGGCGCGCCGGGAGGTCCGGGTGGTGGCGTCCGGTCCGCAGCATGTGGTGCGCCGCGTGCGGCGTGTCGGCACGGCTGGCGAGGCGGTAGCCGGCGGCGAGGGCGCTGACCGGCGCCCGCTCGGCGACGTCCAGCCACAGCTCGTCGTAGCCGCCCCCGGCGGGCGCGAACCCGCGGGCAGCGAGCGCGCCCCGGAGCGCCGCATCGGCCCGGTCGACCTCCAGCTCGACGGCGTCGATCCCGCACGCGCGGGCGTGCGCCAGCCCGCGCCCGACGACCGCGTCGATCCACTCGGCAGCGGCGCCGGGCAGCACCAGGGGGTCGAGCTGGACGTGGGCGGCCCAGGCCGTCGCGATCACCGCGGCGGCCGGGCGGTCCGCGCCGTCGAACCAGAACAGCTGCGGCAGCTCGTCGCTGCGCCGGGGGCCCTGCGCCCACCACCACTGCAGGTCGGCGGCCTCGTACAGCCCCGCCGTCGGGTGCTCGCGGCGGGTGCGCTGGAGGAGCACGGTGGCGGCGTCGAGGGCCTCCCGGCCGACGAGCTGCACTTCGCGCATCGACGACATCCGGCCGACCGTACGCGCGACGCGCCGTCGTGGGCACCCGCGTTCGGCACGGCCCGAGACGCGAACAGGCGCGCTGGTAGGTTCCGCCGAGGTCCGTGTGAGCACGCACGAAAGGGGGGCTGGACGGTGGAATCGTCGCCACTGGAAGGGATCAGGGTCGTCGAGCTCGGCGGCGGCATCCCCGCCGGGTACTGCTCGCACCTGCTCGCCGGCTACGGCGCCGACGTCGTCCAGATCGGGGATCCCGGCCTCACCGAGGACGAGGACCGCTACCTGTCGCGCGGCAAGCGGCGGGTGCCGATGCCGGACGCGGACGACCTGCACGCGCTCCTCACCGCGGCGCACGTCGTGGTCGACGGGCGGGCACCGGCGGATGGCGACGCGGGCATGCCCGGCGCACGCCAGCTCCGGGAGCGCTACCCGCACCTCGTCATCACGTCGCTCACGCCGTTCGGCCTGGACGGCCCGCACGCGGAGCACCGCGCCACGAACATCGTGTCGTTCGCCAGCGGCGGGATCATGGCGCTCACCGGTGAGCGCGATCGGCCGCCGCTGCAGACCGGCGGGGAGCAGGCCTTCATGCTCGGCGGGCTGCACGGCTTCGCGGCGACGGCGACGGCGCTCCTCGGCGCGTTGATCCAGGGCGAGGGGGACCTCATCGACATCTCCTTCCAGGAGTGCGCCGCGTCGATGCTCGAGTACTGCGCCGCGGCATGGGAGTACGAGAGCCTCTTCGTCGAGCGCAGCGGCAACACGCCGCGGCCGGAGTGGGGCGTGTACCGGGTCGCCGACGGCTGGGCGGGTGTCTGCTGCCTGGGTCGGCAGATCCCCGCGCTGCTCGACGTGCTCGGCGTCGAGCAGGAGCCCCGCTGGCTCGATCCGGTGCAGCGGACCGAGCACGCCGACGAGCTGAGCGCGCACATCCTCGTGTTCATGGCCGAGCGGACGAAGGACGAGATCGTCGCCCTCGGGCCACCGAACAAGGTGCCGTTCGGCGCGGTGCGCACGCCGGCGGAGCTCGTGAACCACTCGCCGCTGCTCGAGCGCGGGTTCTTCGACGACGGACCCGACGGCCGCCTGCCGGGACGTCCCTTCCCCGGGCTGACCTGGGTGCGACTGCAACCAGTTGTGCAGGCAGGCATCGACGAGGTCCTGTCCACCTGGGGCCGCGTGGCCGAGGAGGTCGCATCGTGAAGCGGCTGCCGCTGGACGGGGTCCGCGTCCTGGACCTGACGATGATGTGGGCCGGCCCCTACGCCACGAAGATGCTCGGGGAGATGGGCGCCGAGGTGATCAAGATCGAGTCGCCGCGCGCCTGGGACAACATCCGCACGCTGCTCCCGCGCACCGACCAGGTCGAGGACCCCTGGAACTCGGCCTTCTACTTCGCCGAGTACAACCACGAGAAGAAGTCCGTCACCCTCGACCTCGCCCGGGACGCCGGCCGCGAGGCCTTCCTCCGGCTGGTCGCCAACAGCGACGTCGTGATCGAGAACTACCGGGCCGACGTGATGGACAAGCTCGGGCTCGGCACCGACGTCCTGCTCGGTGCCAACCCGAACCTCATCTACGTGAGCATGGCCGGCTTCGGCAAGACCGGCGGCGACCGCGACAACGTCGGCTACGGCCCGATCATCGAGATGATGTCCGGGCTGATGTCCCTGTCGGGCTACGACCCCGACACCCCGCAGAAGACCGGCATCTCCTACGGCGACCCGGTGGCCGGGCTCGCCGCCGTCGGCGCGGTGGCGCTGGCGCTGATCGCCCGACGGCGCACCGGCAAGGGCGCCGTGATCGACCTGTCCCAGCAGGAGGTGTCGGTGAAGATGGCGGGCATCGCGTTCGCCGAGCTCGCCCGCACCGGCGCGGTGTCCCCGCCGACGGGCAACCGGCACCCGCGGTGGGCGCCGCAGGGCTGCTACCAGGTCCGCGGCGACGACCAGTGGATCGTGGTCTCGTGTCCGGACGACGAGACGTGGCGAGCGTGCGCCGAGACCATCGGACGACCCGACCTCGCCGACCTCACCCTCGAGGAGCGCCGGGCGCGCCACGACGAGCTCGACGCAGCGATCAGCGCATGGGCCGCGCCGATCGACGGCCGCGTCGCCGTCGACGTGCTCCAGGAGGCCGGCGTGCCCGCGGGGCGCGTGCTCGACATGCGCACGATCAAGGACGACCCGCACCTCTACGTGCGCAACTTCTGGATCCGCGTGCCGAACCCGAAGATGCACCCCTACCGCAAGCACGGCGTCGTCTGGCGCCTGCTCGAGGCGAACCCGACGATCACGCGCCACGCGCCGTACCTGGGCGCCGACAACCGCAGCGTGCTGTCGGAGGTCGCCGGCCTCGGCGACGCCGAGATCGACCAGCTCGAGGCCGACGGCATCATCGCCGACACGCTGGGCGAGGTCGCGTTCGGCTGAGGGCCCCGCGTGCCGTGAGGTGGGACGCGGCGCGCGCCGGCCCGCTCACACGCCGTCGTCGTCGGCCGTGGCCGGGGCGATGAACACCGACATCGGCTGACCGATGTCGATCAGCCGGGCGAGGTCCTCGTGGTCGGCCCTGCTGAGCCGCACGTCGACCGAGATGCCGAAGAGGTTCTCGTCGACGAGCCGGACCAGCTCGTCGAGCCCCTCGTCGCGCAGGCGCTCGATCAGCCGGGCGCGCACCGCGGCGAACTCGGCGCGGTCGGCGTCGGTGCGCGGGTCGTACGTCGCCACCTCGACCGCACCGGGGACCTCCCGCCAGCGCTCGACGTAGGCGCCGGTGGCGAGGTGCACCTGGGCGTCGGCGAGCGCGGCGGGCGCCGCGCGGTGCGGCGTCACCTGCACCCGGAAGAACTCGTCCGCGGTGACGTGCAGCCCGCGGCGCTCGAGCTCGAGGAGCAGCCCGAACCCCGGGCTGCCGATGTCCGCGGCGTCGCTCCAGCGCACCTGGTAGCGGCCGTCGACCCCGACGGCGTCCCCCACCCCGGCGGCGATCGCCTCGTACGTCGGTGCCGCCAGCGCGCTGACCGCATCGCTCAGCCGCTGCTCGGCGTGCTCCGCGTCGATGCCGAACGACACCGCCGTCGCGACCGTGACGGCCGCGGCGAGGCCGAGCCCGGTGGTGCCGACGACGCGGCGGACGTCCAACGCCGGGCGGACGTGGCGCCACAGCGTGAGGGCGGACCAGAGCGTGGCGCCGAGCACGACCATCGTCGTGCCCCACGCCCACAGCGTGAGGTAGTACCAGGGCCGCCCGAAGATCCGCGCCGCCGACACGGTGCCGAGCACGAGCGCGACGCCCGCGACGACGTGCAGGCTGCGCAGGGCGCGCGACCCGAGTGGCCACGCGATCACCGCCGCGGCCACCCACGCGAGCAGGGCGAGCGCACCGCGCCACGCCGCGGCGTCGTCGACGAACCCGCCACCGCCCCAGAGCTGGGCGACCACCCCGGTCCACGGGTCCAGGTGGCGCAGCGCGATCTTCACGCCCTCGCCGACGCCGATCGGGTCCTCGGGCGGCGTGGCGAAGTGATCGAGCAGGGTGCGGATGTTGCCGGGGGAACGGCGGACCTGGTCAATCAGCGGGGGGATCCACAGCAGCACGCCGATGCCGACGGCGAGGAGGGCCCACCGCTGCGCGGCCCGCCGCTCGCCGGGGGTGAGGGCGCGGGCGCGCACGTGCGCCGCCACGAAGCCGACCACGACCATGCCGACGCCGAGCGGCAGGTACGGCACGTGGGTCTGGGCGCAGAACGAGGCCGCCACGACGAGCGGGACGAGCGCCACGGCGTCGCCGGCCACCGCGCACCAGGTCGCCACCAGCACGAGCACCCAGGCGAGCAGCGGCAGGTAGGGGTTCCAGGGTTGCACCAGGGTGACCTGCCCGTAGCCGTGGACGACGATCGCCAGCAGCGCGGCCGCTGCGGCGAGCCCCGCCCACCCGAGGCGCCGGCACGCCAACCACAGGGTGGTGGCGATCGCCGCGGCGTGGACGGCGACGGTGCCCACCTCCATCGCCCACGAGGTCGAGCCGAGCACCCGGTACGTGACCGCGACGAGGTAGAAGCTGAGCGGCCCCGGGTGGCTGCCCTGGTCCGGGTAGTCGCCGATGCGCCCGGGCAGACCGATCAAGGGGGTGTGCCGCCCGAACGCGTCGCGGACGCGGAGCTCGGTCATCGCCAGGTCGAGCACGGGGTGCCACGGACGCCCGGCGAGGCACACCAGCGCGACGACGAGCGGCAGGGCGACGGCGAGCCCGGCGACGAGGGCCGCGCGCACCCGGTGGCGCTCGACGACCCACGCGAGCCGCGCCAGGAGCCCGGTCGCAGGGCGCGCCAGACCCGCGTCCTGCGTCTCGATCACGGAGGGCCACGGTAGTGCGGGTGGTCGGCGCGGTCGGGGCGCTCCGCCCATCCACACCGGGCCCGTGGCGCGCCGGTAGGTTCTCGGCCCGACATGGCGCGGACCGTCGACAGCACGCCGGACGTCCTCGGGCCGGCGACGAGCGACGCCGCGACGGACGCGGGTGGCTCGCGCGGCGTCCGCGACGACGTCACCGCGTTCGTGCTCGGCGGGTCCGGCGGGCTGCGCCGGCGGGCCGCCGGGGCGGCCGGCACGTGGGCCGGCCTGGCGCTGGTCGGGATGCTCGTCGCCATCCCCCTGCGCGGGCTCTACCGCTTCACCGGCGGGACGATGGAAGAGGGCTTCATGCTCTACTTCCCCGAGCGCGTGGCCCGCGGCGACGTCCCGAACGTCGACTTCCTCCACCTCTACGGACCCGGCTCGCTGCACGTGCTCGCGGGGTGGTACGGGATCTTCGGCCACCACCTCGCCGCCGAGCGGACGTTCGGGCTGCTCCAGCACCTCGGGATCCTCCTCGCCCTGTTCACGCTGGCCCGGGCGTGGGGGCGTCTGGCGGCGACGATCGTGGCGTCGCTCGCGGTGTTCTACGTGCTGACGCCGATCGCCCTCACGGCCATGGCGTGGAACGGGGGGCTCGCCCTGACGCTGTGGAGCACCGTCTTCGCCGTGCGCGCCCTGCACGTCGACGGTGTGCGCCGGCGCCGGGCGTGGGTCGTCGCCGGCGTCCTCGCCGGCCTCGCCGTGACCTACCGGCCCGACCTCGTCGTGGCCCTCGGCCTCGTGTACGGCTGGCTGCTGTGGCGGCACGCCGACTGCCGTCGCCCGGTCCTCGCCGGTGCCGTCGTCGGTCTCGTCCCGATGTGGGTCCACCTCGTGCTGGCCGGACCGGTGCGGGCCTTCGAGGGGATGGTCCTCGATCCGGTGTTCCGGCTGCGCGCCGGGCGCGAGCTGCCGCGACCGCCGTCGTGGGACCGCCTCGACGGCGGCCTGCAGGCGGTCGCCGAGGAGATCCCGCCGTGGTGGCGGCTGCCGCACCTGAGCGCGCCGCAGACGATCTTCTGCTGGTTCTTCCTGATGCTGCTCGTCGCGGCCGGGCTGCTCGCGCTGGCGATCCTGCTGCGCCGCCGCAGCGAGCCGACGGGGCGCTCGACGGTGCTGCTCGCCACCGCGCTCGTCGCCGTCGGGATCCTGCCCCAGGGGCTGCAGCGCCCGGACTCCGCGCACCTGCTGTGGGTGACGTGCGTGTCGTTCCCGTTCCTCGTCCCGGCCGTCGTCGAGCTCCTCGCCCGCTGGTGGCCACGGGCGGACGCGCGCCGCCTCGTCGTCGCGGCGGGCTCGTTCGCGGTGCTGTTCACGTTCACGTTCACCGCGCTGTTCACGTTCCGCTACTACCTGCTCCACACGCGCATCGGGCTCGGCCAGGTCCCCAGCCCGTTCAAGGTGCAGCGCGACGACCGCTACTTCTACCTGGGGGACGTCCGGGCCTTCGAGGGCGTGCAGGCAGCGGTGGACGAGCTCGACCGGCGTGCCCAGCCCGGCGACCGGCTGCTCGTCGGGCCCTCGGACCTGCGTCGCACGTGGTACAGCGACGTGTTCATCTACTGGCTGTTCCCGGAGCTCGAGCCGGCCACGTACTTCATCGAGATGGACCCCGGCCTCGCCAACGCTGAGGGATCGAGCCTCGCCGACGACGTCGCGTCCGCCGACTGGGTGATCCTCACCGGGTTGTGGGACGGCTGGATGGAGCCGAACGCGTCGATGGAGTTCGGCTCGGACCGCCCCAACCAGGTGCTGCGCGAGCGGTTCTGCGAGATCGGCAACTACGCCGACGGCCAGGCCGTGCTCTACCAGCGCTGCCGGTGAGGGCGCGGTCCGGGACCGTGCGGTCGGGGCCGGTGCTACCCGGCGGTAACGTGGCGCCACGGTGCGCTCCAGACCGGCGGCGACGGCCGCCTTCCCGAGCACCGGCCTGCGGGGGTGGCGGCCCATCACCACGGGGCGGGCGGCGATCGTGCTCGTGGTCGCGATCGTCCTCGCCGAGGTGCTGCGCGTCGACGGCGGGGTGGCCGGCACCGAGCTCGCCAGCAGCTGGCAGCTCCTCGACCTCGACGTCCTGTCCTCGGACCCGGTGCGCGGCGTGTGGTACCTGCACACCCAGCCGCCGCTGTACAACGCGCTCGTCGGGCTGATCGCCTGGTCGCCGCTCCCGCTCGAGGGCACGTTGTTCGCGCTGTACGGCGCGTGCCTGCTCGTCGTCGCGCTCGGGCTGCAGGACCTCCTCGTGCGCTGGACCGTCCCGGTCGGCGTGGCGACGGTGGCCGCGTGCGTGGCGGTCGCCTGGCCACCGCTGCTGAGCACGATCCGCATCGCCAGCTACGAGGTGCCGCTCGCCGCGATGGTCGTGGTGCTCGTGAACGTGCTCGACCGGCACCTCGAGCAGCCGACGGGACGTCGGCTCGCCGGCGTGATCGCGCTCGGGACCGCGCTCGTGCTGATGCGCGCCCTGTTCCACCCCGTGTGGCTGGCCGGGCTGCTCGTCATCGTGCTGCTCGCCCGCCCGGTGTCGTGGCGGCACGTCGCCGCCGCGGTCGCCGTCCCGGCCGTGCTGGTCGGCGGGCTCGTCGTCAAGAACTGGGTGCTCGTCGACAGTCCGTCGCTGTCGAGTTGGACGGGGTTCAACCTGCAGCGTGGCGTGCTCGGGCCGATGCCCCCGGACACGGTGCAGGAGGCGATCGCCGCGGGTGCCGTGTCCGATCTGGCGGCGCAGCGCCCCTGGCTGGAGCTGGAGGCGTACGAGCCGTGGCTCGACGGTTGCGAGCCGGCGCACGGCCATCCGGCGCTGGCGGCGCGGACCAAGCGCGTCGGATCCACCGAGGCGGCGAACTTCAACCAGGAGTGCTACGTCGGGCTGTACTCCGAGAGCCGGCGGAACGCGACGACCATGATCCGCCGGGAGCCGGCGCAGTACCTGGCGGACCGCCTCCTCGCGCTCGGCATCAGCCACTCGTACGTGTCGCTCGGCGTGGCGGGGCCGGCCACGAACTGGTTCGGCGAGCCGCTGCCCTCGGTGTCGTGGATGGACCGCCTGTTCCGCGCCGTCGTGCCGCGGACGACCGTCGAGGTCGACACCCGGGAGTGGAACATCCCCCTCTACGGAGACTCGTTCCGGTTCGAGCTCGCCTGGCCGGTGATCGCGCTGACGGTGTTCGTCATGGCGCGCGGCGGTGTCGCCGCCGTGCGCGCGTGGCGACAGCGCCGCCACCTCGCCGAGCGCCGCGAGATCGTCTGGCTGGTCGCCGGCCTGACCGTCGCGTTCGTCGTCGTCGGCGGCGACCTCGTCGAGCTGGGCGAGAACGCCCGCTTCCGGGCGATGCTCGACCCGCTGCTGTTCGGCCTCGGCACCGTCGCCGCGACGTCGGCCGTGCGCCGGCTCCGAGGGGCGCACCGTGGCTGACCGGCGGATCGTCGCCCTCGACGGGATCCGCGGCCTCGCCGTGCTCGGCGTGCTCCTGTTCCACGCCGACCTGCTGCGCGGCGGCTGGGTCGGCGTCGACGTCTTCTTCGTCCTGTCGGGCTTCCTGATCACCGGCTTCCTGCTCGACGAGCACCGCGAGTGGGGCACGGTCTCCCTGCGCGGCTTCTGGGCGCGCCGCGTGCGCCGCCTGGTGCCCGCACTGCTCGTCGTGCTGGCCGCCGTGGTCGTCGCCTGGACGGCGATGGCGCGCGCCACGGACGCACTGCGCGGCGACGTCCTCGCCACCCTCGGCTACGTCGCCAACTGGCACTTCATCGACACGGACCAGTCCTACTTCGCGTCGTTCGAGGCGTCGCCGCTCCGCCACGCCTGGTCGCTGTCGATCGAGGAGCAGTTCTACGTGGTGTGGCCGCTGGCGTTCCTCGGCCTGGTCCGCCTCCGCCGGCCACTCGCCCTGGCCCTGCTCCTCGTCGCCGTGGCCGCCTCGACGTGGTGGATGCATCACGTCGCCGCCGATCCGGGTCAGCTGTCACGCGCCTACTACGGCTCCGACACGCGGGCCTCGGCGATCCTGCTCGGCTGCGCCGCCGCGCTCGGCCTGGACGCCCTGCGGCGCACGCGGCCGTGGACCGTCGACCACGTGCTGCGCCGGGTGAGCGTGCCGCTGGTCGCCGCTGCCGGACTGGCGCTCGCTGCCGTGGCGGTCGCGGTCCCCGAGGACGCGCGCTGGCTCTACCGCAACGGCGGCTTCACGCTCGTCGGCCTCGCCGCCGCGGCGCTGGTGGTGGCCGTCCCGCAGCTCCCGCGCGGCCGCCTGCGCCGCTTCCTGCGCGGGCCGGGCATCGTGCGCCTCGGCCTGATCTCCTACGGGCTGTACCTCTGGCACTGGCCGGTGGCGCTCGCCGTGGGCGAGCTCGACCTGCCGCGTGCCGTGGCGCTGTTCGCCCAGCTGATCATCCCCGTGCTGCTCGCGGAGATCTCGTTCCGGCTCGTCGAGCAGCCGATCCGGCGGGTCCGCCTCCGGCGCCCGGCGTTCGCCACGCTCTCCGGCGCGGCGATGGTGGCCGGACTCACGGTGGCGGCGACGACGCAGGCCGCGGCACCGGCGCTGATCCCCGAGGAGGCGAGCGGGATGGTCGTCGCCGGGGCGCGGCAGCCGCCCAGCCGGCCGGCGCCACTCATGCACGCCACCCGGACCGCGCCGGCCACGACCGAGGGCCGCGTGCCGAGCACGCGCCCGCGGATCATCCCGTGGGCGCTGGTGCGGGACCGCGGCACGACCACGACGGCGAACCCCACCACGACCTCCACCACGTCGACCACCACGCCGCTCGAGCTGCCCCTCGACGTGGCCGTGCTCGGCGACTCGGTCGCCTGGACCGTGGCGTCGAACCCGGCACCCGATGCCCCGCTGCGCGTGCGCGGCTACTGGCACGCCCGCTGCGACATCGTCGGTGATCGCGTCATCACCGGCGACCACGCCAACGACGCCGATCCCAACTGCCCGTCGTGGCCTGAGGGCTGGCGAGCCACCCTCGCGGAACGGGCCGACGCGGTGGTCGTCGTGCTCGGCCTGCGCCAGCTGTTCGACCTGGAGGTCGACGGCGTCCGCCTGCCGGTGGGCTCGCCGGCCTGGGAGGAGCACTACCGGGCGGCGGTGGCCCGGGCGCTCGGGGTGGTGCGCGCCGAGACGTCGGCGCCCGTGCTGTGGTTCGACGTCCCGTGCTACACGTGGGAGCAGGAGGGCACGGGTGGGGAGGAGCACGACGAGCGGCGCCTGCGCGTCGTGAACCGGGTGCTGCGCGACGCGCTCGCCGCCGACCCGCGCGTGCGCGTCGTCGACTACGCCGAGCGGGTCTGCGACGGGACGGCCTCCGATCCCGCCCTGCGCCCCGACGGCGCCCATCTGACACGGGAAGCCGCCCGGGAGCTGTGGCGCTGGCTGACGCCGATGATCCTCGAGGACGTGGCACGGCATCGGTAGCCTGCGCCGCGGTGGAGGTCCCCGGGCGCACGCAGTGGAGGGCGTGGCTGCGCGACCACCGGGTGATCGTCTCGATCGTCGCGGTCGCGTTCGCCCTGCGGCTCGCCTGGGTGCTGTCGACGTCCCCGGAGCCGCCCACGGTCTGGAACGTCTCCGGCGACCAGTACGGCTACTACGTCTACGGCCGCTCGATCGCCGAGGGGCGCGGCTACGTGCACTACCTCACCGGTGAGCCGACGGCGTACTACCCGGTCGGGTTCCCGGCGATCCTCGCCGCGCTGTACGTCGTCGTGCGCGTCACGCCGCTGCCCGACGACTACATGCTCGCCACCAACCTGCTGCACGTCGTCGTGTCGACGGCCAGCGTCGCGCTCGCCTACGTGATCGGCCGGCGGCTGTTCGGTGAGCTGGGCGGGGTGCTCGGCGCGGCGGTGCTCGCCCTGTTCCCGAACCTCGTGTTCCAGACCGCCTCGGTGCAGCTGGAGACGATGTACATCTTCTGGTGCCTCGCCGCGGTCGCGATCGTGGTGACGCACGACTGGCGACGCGGCGTCCCGTCGACGCGCCGGCTGCTGGCGTTCGGCGCCGTGCTCGGCGTGTCCGTGCTCGTCCGTCCGTTCTCCGTCCTGTTCCTCGTCGCCCTGCTCGCCGCGGCACTCGTCGCTGGTGCGGGCTGGCGGGCGAGCCTGCGGACGACGGCGATCCCGCTCGCCATGGTCGTCGCCCTGTCGGTGCCGTGGACGATCCGTAACGCGATCCGGCTCGACGCCTTCGTGCCCACCTCGACGAACACCGGCGACACGCTGTGCCTCGACCGGTCGATGGACGCCACCGGCGGGTTCCGCTGGGCGGACCACGAGTGGTGCGCCGACCCCGACCTGCCCGAGGTCGAGCGCAACCGGGAGAACACCAAGCTGGCCATCCGGTTCGTGCTCGAGCACCCGCTGCGCGAGGCCGAGCAGATCGTGCGTCGTGCCCGGCTGATCTTCGCCTCCGACACCGACGGGCTGCTCGCCGTGAACACGCTCGGCGGCGGCCGCGTGATGAGCGAGGGCACCGAGGACGCGCTGGAGGTGATCGCCAACGGCTATTGGCTGGTCGTGTGCCTGCTCACCACCGCGAGCGTCGCCGCACTGCTCGCGCTGCGGCGGCTGCGGTCACGCCCCGAGACCGTGATCGTCCTCGGATCCATGGCCGCGCTCATCGTCGTCCCCCTGCTGCTCTGGGGGAACCCGCGCTTCCACCTGCCGTTCAGCCCGTTCTTCGCCATCCTCGCCGGCGGGGCGCTGGCGCTCGCCTGGGCGGCACTGCGCGGCGAACAGCACGACACCGAGCGTGACCGCGGCGAACACACCGAGACGGTGCAGCCACTCGAAGCGTGACGGCCAGCCGGCGTCGGGCCACGGGCGCTCGGTCCGCACGACGTGCACCATCACCGCGCCGATGACGGCGAGGGCGCCCATCGTCACGGCGCCGGCGGCGCGCGGCCGGCCCAGCACGACCACCAGCACGGCGGCCGACACGGCGGCGACGAGCGCCCAGCCCGGAGCGACGAGGAGGCCCGCGGCCACGACCCACGCCGCTGCGGCGACCAGGCGGCGACGCCGCGCGAGCGCCGGCTCGCCGACGGCGAAGCGCGGTGGAACGGTCACCGGTGCCGGCTCGCGGCGCCGATCGAGGAGCGCCAGCACGATGCACGCGAGCACGGTCAGCACGGTGAGGGCGAGGGCGATCGTGAGCGGCCGCTGCGCGGTCCAGCGGATCGCGACCTCCACGGGACCGTCGCTCGGGGGGATCCACCAGCCGTTGAACCCGCCGTCGACGAGCTGCGGCGCGCCGAGGTCACCGGCGGCCGTGGACGCTGACCAGGACTCGTGGAAGCCCTCACCGAGGACGAGCCAGCACCCGTCCCGGCAGCCGTCGACGGTGACGTCCCGGTGCAGGCGGCCCTGCCCCGTGACCGTGGCCGTGGGCGCCGCCGGGGCATCCCGGCGGACGCCGGACGTGAGGACCACGCGGTCCACGTCGAGGCCCGTGCGGGCGCCGGGCGTCGACGCGATGCGGTGGGTACCGGCGTCGAGCACGAGCTGCTCGTCGCCGCAGACGCTGGCGCCGAGCGGTGCTCCGGCGAGGGCGTCGGCGAGCGTGCCGGTGACGCGGACGGGCAGCGGGGTGCCGTCGACGCTGAGCAGATCGTCGCGGCAGCCGGTGTCGATGCGCTCGGGCACGGTGGCGCGTGGACCGATCGAGAGCTCGCTGATCGCGGCCGGGTGCTCGACGGGCTCGCCGTAGCGGCGGTCGAGGGTGATGCGCGGCTCGACGGCGGTGATGGTCAGCGTCAGGTCACCGGCCGGCAGCGGCGTGGGGAGCGTGACGGTGCTCGTGCCGTCGACGTCCGGTGGAGGGACCGCCACGTCGACCGTGATGTCGCCATGTTGCAAGCGCAATGAAGTGATCGGCGAGTGCTCACCGCCGGGTTGCGTGAGGGTGAACGACGTCAGCTCGGTGTCGCTGCGCAGCTCGAGCGTCGCGCCGACCGCGCGGGCGAACGGGGTGGTCCACGCCGTCGTCGGGTCGCCGTCCGCCGCCGCCCAGCCGGCCGCGGCCGCGGCGCCGGTGAGCCGGCGATCGGCACGCGGTCCGGTGATCCCCAGCAGCTCGGCCAGCACGTCGTCGCTCGCCCGTTGGTGGAGCCGGACCGTGATCCCTGGGTCGAACGAGCGGGCGCCGGGCAGCTCGATCTCGCGCACCAGCGCCGGTTCGGGGTCGGAGCGCCACCGGTTGGTGGGTCGCGTCCGCAGGCGCGTGAGCACGAACGACACCGGCGTCTCCTCGCCGACCGCGGCGAGCGCGGCGACGGCGTCGGCAGGCGGGCGAACGACCTCGACCGTCGGTGCGAGGCCCGTGCCCACCTCGGCGAAGCCGACCGCGGCGAGGGCCGGCCCCAGCGTCGGGTCGGGCACGACCACGTCCTCGATCGTGATCCGCACCGTGCTCGGCCCCGTCGTCGGCGGGAGGTCGACACGCTGCCCGCCGTCCCGGAACGAGCGCTCGTCGAGGTCCACGGTGACTGGCTCGCGGTCGTCGACCCGGATCGACACGCGACCGATGTGGCGCACCGCCTCGGCGCCCAGCGGCTGGCGCAGCGTGAGATGGTCGATCGGCTCGTCGATCGTGAGCTCGAGGTGCTCGCCGATCGCGCTCGCCCGGTCGGCGACCCGCCACGCCGTGGCGGGGTCGCCGTCGATCGCCATCACGGCGCGGTCCTCGGGGCGATAGGCGAACGGCTCGCCGTAGCCGGATGCCCGGGCGCGCACCGGCCCCTCCTGCACGGCCACGGTGGGCGCGGCCTCGTCGTCGCCGAACACCGGCAGCCGCTCGTCGGCCGGGTCGGCGCGCAGCACGTCCGGCGTCGCCGGGTCGTCGTCCTCGGTCATGCCGGTGACGTCCTGTGAGCCGCGCCAGTGATGGGCCCGGTCACGATTGGAGTCGGTGACGACGAGCGCGCTCGCCGTGGCTGCCGCGGTGGCGAGCTCCTCGCCGTCGAGCGAGCCGGTGTAGCGGACGAGCTCGTGGCCGTCGATCAGGCCGGCCGCGGCCGCGTCGACCAGCCCGTCGCCGCTGCCCGTCACGAGCACGACGTCGTCCTTGGCCCGCACGACCGGCACCGCGTCGGTGACGGGCACGAGCAGCACCGGTGGGATGGGCTCGCCCACGCGGGGATCCGCGAGCGACTCCTCGTCGACGATCGGGATGTCGGGCACGTTCACCGCGGGGTCGCCGAACGCTCGCGGCTCACCGGTCCCCGGCACGCCGGACGCGAACAGGTCGGCCGCCACCTCCGGGCGGGCGGTGCGGAACCGCTCGAACGCCGCGTCGCCGGTCACCCAGATCGTGTCCGCGCCGAGCAGCCGGGCGATGGGGACGACCGCCTCCGGCTCGACCGTGCCCGTCTGGAACCGGTCGTCGAGCGCGTAGAGGAGGTCCATCGCCGCGGCGCTGCCCAGCGGCAGCAGGTCGCGGGTGACGAGCGGCTTGTCCGTCATCCCCGGCAACGGCGGGTCGACCGTGTAGCCCCAGCGGAACGCACCGAACTCCTGGCCCGGGAGCTGCAGCACCCTGGCCCGGGTGTCGCCGTCGTCGAGCGCCGCGCTGGCGGCCTGCCACGCGCCGGGCGGGTCCTGGTCACGGTCGATCGCCGGGTCGACCCAACGCCGCCCGGTGAGCGCCGGCAGGTTGGCGACGGCGAGGACGGCGACGATCACCGCCACCACCGGGCGGCGGTCGCCGAGGCGCACGCCGCGGCATGCGTCGACGAGCGCGCCGGCACCGAGGGCGAGACCGAGCACGACCAACGGCACGGCGCGGGTGGAGGAGCGCAGCGCCAGTGCGGCGCCCGAGGTGGCGTCGCCCAGCAGGAGGTCCATGAGCGGCGACGGGTCGTCGATCGGGTGCACGCCGACGCCGAGGATGACGCCGGTGACGACGAGGGCGATGGCGAAGCGGGCATGGCGCCAGCGCGTCGTCACCAGCCCGGCGAGCCCGACGAGCAGGAGCACGAAGCCGGTCGCGATCAGCCGTCCGGAGACCATGTAGTCGCGGCCCGCCGACGTCGTCGGGGCGTAGATGTCCCGGATGTACGTGAGCCAGTAGCCGAGCCCGCGCCACACCTCCGGTGACGTCGACGTGTAGCTGACCGACTCCAGTGACTCGCTGTAGGCGAGCACGTCGGCGCCGAGACGGCCCTGGACGGCCACGGCGGCGATCCACCACGCCGACGTGCCGAGGGCGAGCACGCCGATCCGCAGCGCCGTCGTCACCGCCCGCCGCCACGTGATCGTGCCGCCGACCGCGGCGAGCACCAGCCACAGCACCGGCGCCGGGGCGATCATCAGCAGCGCGGTGGCGTTGACGGCGCCGACGGACAGGATCACGAGCGCGCACAGCGCCGCGTGCCGCCAGCGCGTGCGGGTGGCGGCGAGCACGGTCAGCCCGACGATCCAGCCGAGCCCGGCCCACGGCAGCAGCATCGCCGAGGTGCGCGACGCGTACGGCAGGACGTAGGGCGTGAGCTGGTAGACGAAGGCCGCCGCGAGCGCCGCCGCCAGGCCCAGTCCGAGGCGGCGGGCGAGCCACAGCACGCCGGTGCCGGCGGCGAAGAACAGCGAGCCGAGCCAGAGCCGCTGGACCACCCAGTCGGGCAGGCCGACCTGCTCACCGAGCCAGTACCACGGGCCCTGCGGCCACAGGTAGGCGATGACCTGGTGCGGCACCCAGCCGGCGAACTGGCGGGCGTCGAACGTCCAGGGGGCGTCGCTGATCAGCCGGCCCGGGTCGAGGTACAGGTACAGCTTCGTGTCGGCCGGCATCCGCCCCCGCGACGACAGCAGCGCCGGCACGTACGCCAGCACCGCCAGCACGGCGACGGCCCACGCCCACCCGCGGCGGGTGCCAGGTTCCGGATCCGTCAACTTTTCGCGAGAACGGAACCCATGGTGCCGTTTTCGCGAAAAGTTGACGATGGGCGACACCATCAGCGGGGGCGGGGGAGGAGGGACGTCACGTGCTTGAGGGCGGCGAGGATCCCGGCGCGGGCGCTGCGGCGGTGGTGCGAGCCGCCGGTGCCGGCCGTCGCCTGGTCCCGGTGGGCGAGGAACCAGTCGTAGCTCTCGGCCAGCATCTCGTCGGTCGAGTACCGCGGCGTCCAGCCCAGCGCCTCGCGCACGTGGTCGATGTCGAACCACATCGAGCGCCCGTACATCAGCCAGTGGTACGGGGCGAACGGCGTCAGCCCCAGCGCCGCGCTCACCCGCATCGCCAGCGCCGTCGGGCCCGCCGGCAGGGAGCGCACCTCGGCACCGGTGCCGGCGTGCGCGCACAGGTTGGCGAGCGCCTCGCGCATCGTGCCGAACCGGTCGGTGCCGGCGTTGAAGATCGCCGGCCCGGGGCGGTCGGCCGCCAGCAGGCACACCGTGGCGAGGTCGTCGGCGTGGATGAACTGGTACCGGTTCGAGCCGTCGCCGAGCACGATCGGGTCGGCCCCGTCGGCGATCCACTCGAACAGGATCCCGAAGATCCCGAGCCGTCCGTGGCCGAGGATCGTTCGCGGCCGCACGATCGTCACGTCGAGCCCGTCCGCCGCGGCGCGCAGGCACGCCCACTCGGCGGCCAGCTTGGCGTGCCCGTACGCCTCCTGCGGCCGGGGCACCGTCGTCGGCAGCACCGGGTTCGACTCCGGGATGCCGAACACCGCGCTCGACGACGTGTGCACGACCTTGGCCACGCCGGCGTCGCGGCACGCCTCGAGCAGGACCCGCGTGCCGTCGACGTTCACCGTGCGCAACAGGTGCGGATCACGGGCCAGGGGCACCTGGGCGACGTTGTGGTACACGGCGTCGATGCCGTCGACCGCGGCGCGGACTGCGCGGGCGTCACGGATGTCGCCCTGGACCACCTCGACGCCCTCGCGCGTGGCCCCGCTCACGTCGATGTCGAAGATCCGCACGCGGTCGCCGCGGGCGAGCAGGCGCTCGACGAGCAGCTGCCCGAAGTACCCGTTGCCGCCGGTCACCAGGCTCGCCGTCACAGCGCCAGCCCCTGCTCGACGCACCAGCGGATGCTGCGGCGCATGCCCTCCGCCAACGACACCGTCGGCTCGTAGCCCAGCTCGGCGCGGGCGGCGGAGATGTCGCACGCGATCGTGTGGCCCATCTCGCCGAGCACGTGGATCTGCTGCACGTAGCGACCGGTGCGCTGGACCAGCGCGTCGGCGCGCTCGGCGAGCCGGGCGGCGATCGTCGGCAGGCGCAGGCGGTTCGGCCGCACTGCGAAGCCCTCCGCAGCGAGGGCCCGGCCGACCGTCTCGACGATCTCGTTGACCTCGTACGGACGCTCGTCGGCGATCCACCACCCGCGCCCCGGCGGGGTCGGCGTCAGCTCGGCGCGCACGATGCCCTGCACGAGGTTGTCGACGTACACCATCGAGCGGCGCTGGCGCCCGTCGCCGATCACCGGGAACCGGCCGGTGCGGACCATGCGGAAGAACGTCGTCTGCCGGGCCGGCTGGTACGGCCCGTAGAACCACGGTGGGCGGACGATCACCGCGTCGAGCCCGCGCGCGACTGCGTCGAGCACGCGCAGCTCGGCCTGCATCTTCGAGCGCCCGTAGCCGTAGTACGGCGCGTAGGGCTCGTCGTTGCGGAACATGTCGAGGCGGTGGACGTTGACCCCGAACGGGCTGTTCGACGAGACGTGCACGGCGCGGCGGATCCCGTGCGCCAGCGCCGCCTGCATCACGTTCTCGGTGCCACGGGCGTTGATCTCCGTGAAGTCGTCGGTGCGCCGGGGGTGGATGACGCCGGCCGCGTGGACGAGGTCGACGGTGCCGCGCAGCCCGGCGAACAGCTCGGTCAGGCCGTCGGGGAGGCGGACGTCGCCGACGACCGGGTCGACGTGGGGGAGCGCGCCCAGCAGGCGGGCGTCCTTGGCGGTCGTGACGAGGGCGCGCACGCGCCCCGGCCGCTGGAACGGCCCGCCGTCACGGCCGAGGTGTTCGACGAGGGCGCGGCCGAGCCACCCGGCAGCGCCGGTGACGATCGTGATGTCCGGGGGATCGAGCGGTGCCGTGCTCACGACACCCGCTCGACGGTCTCGACGAAGTGGCGGGCGTTGCGGATGGCGACGGCCATCACCGAGCCCTGCGGGTTCACGCCCGGCGCGTCGGGCAGCAGCGACGCGTCGTTGACGTACACGTTCGCCGTGCCGTGGACGCGGCCGAAGCTGTCGGTCGCCGTGCCGAGCGGCACCGTCGAGCACAGGTGCACCGTCATCACGCTGGCCCGGCCCGCGGCGAACGTCCCGGTCAGGGTCGCGAGGTCGGCGCGCGAGCGCACGACCGGCGCCCCGCGGTACGACGGGTACACGGCGGTCGCGCCCGCCTCGAGCATCAGCAGCGCGAGGCGGGCGAGGCCGCGGCCGAGGAGCTCGCGGTCCCGGCGCGTGAGGCGATACGTCACGAGCGGGTCGCGCAGGCCGGGCAGGGCGCGCACCGCGCCACGCCCCTCGCTGGTGATCGCCGCGTAGTACACGGCCAGGCGGCGCCAGTCGTCGATCGCCGGGCCGAACCGCGCCCACGAGTCGCTGAGGGCCAGCGCGGCGAGCCCCGGCCCGGACGCCGAGCCGCCGAACGAGAGGTCCGGCGCGAACTCCTTGACCTGGTAGACGGGCACGTCGTCGGCGACGTTGACGTCCTCGTCGAACCGCGCGGCGAGCTTCACCGTCGGGTGCACGGCGAGCGACCGGCCGATCCGGTGGCGCAGACCGGAGCGCTGCAGCAGCGCCGGCGTCTGGATCGCCCCGCCGCACACGAACACGTGCGCCGCGTCGATCGTGCCGGGCCGCCCGTCGGCCGTCGTGACGAGGGCGCGGACGGCCCGTCCGTCGTCGAGCACCAGGCGGTCGACGCGGATCCCCGCCAGCACCCTCGCCCCGGCGGCGCGGGCGCGCGGCAGGTAGGTCTCGCTCATGCTCTGGCGCCGGCCGCTGCGCGCGTCACCCGCCCCGTGGTAGGTCATCCAGCGGGGGATCTCCTCGTGGCGCCACCCCAGTCGGGCGGCGCCGCGGCGCATCGCCTCGCTCGGCGCGGTCTGCGCGCCCGGCACCGGCTGCACGCTGAGCTCGCGCTCGACCTCGTCGCAGATCGCGTACAGCTCCTCGGTGCTGAACCCGACGATGCCGTGGCGCCTGCGCCAGCGCTCGAGCACCTCCTCGGGCGGGCGGCGGTACAGGCCGCTGTTGATCTCCGTGCCACCGCCCACGCAGCACCCTTCGGTGTAGGCGATCGACGGGAACCCCACCGCCGCGGTCACCCCGCCGTTGCGGTACTGGTGGTCCATCTGGTCGAGCGAGAACGGCACCACCTCGCCCTGGCGCACCGCCGCACCCTCCTCGACGACGAGGACGTCGAAGCCGGCCTCGGCCAGCGTCGCCGCCGTCGTCGCCCCGCCCGCGCCCGAGCCGACGACGAGGACCTCGGCCTCGAGGCGGGTGTCCTCGAGCTCGGTGTGCCGCGTGACGTTCACGCCGACGACACCGCCACGCTCGGTCGGGCCTCGCCGGCGGGCGTGGCCGCCGCGGCGGGGCGGCCGGTGTGGGTGGTGTCCGGCCAGGTGTCCCACACGTACGCGTAGGCGAGCGAGCGCACGAGGCGCACGTACTCGCCGAGCACCGGCAGGGGGCGGGCGGCGAGCAGCTGCACGAGGCGGTGCGTGCCGGCGACGCGCCCGAGCGCGCCGACGGCGACGGCGACCACCGTGACGGCCAGCTTCATCGGGGACGGCAGCCCGGCGACCCGGCGCACCGTGAACGCCACGGTCGACCGGCGGCGCTCGCTGGGCAGGTCGGGGAAGTCGTGGCGCAGGACGTGGTCACAGAACTCCTCGACCAGGCCAGGCGGCGGGAACGTCGGCATCGGAACCCGGGACGATAGTGCGGGGTGGCCGGCCGGCGGGGGAGGCCCCGGGCGGGGAGTGCCGGGCGGAATCGGCGTGGCCGCCGTACCGTGTGCGCCCGTGCCCGACCCCGGTCCGTCGATCCCCGAGCTCGCCGCCGACCTCATCGCGCGCGGTGTCCGGCGGATCCACGTGCTGGCCTGGCGGGACCTCGAGGACCGTGACGCCGGCGGCTCCGAGCTGCACGCCGACGAGTTCATGCGCCGCTGGGCCGCGGCCGGTCTGGAGATCCTCGAGCGCACCTCGGCGGCCCCCGGGCTCCCCGCCACCACCACGCGCAACGGCTACGCGGTCGTGCGCCGGGGCAGCCGCTACTCGGTGTTCCCGCGGGCGATCGTGTCCGAGCTCACCGGGCGGATGGGCCGGTCCGATGCGCTCGTCGAGGTGTGGAACGGCATGCCGTGGTTCTCACCCGTCTGGTACCGGCGCCCGCACATCATGATCCTCCACCACGTGCACGGGCCGATGTGGGACCAGCTGATGCCGCGCCCGCTGGCCTGGGCCGGACGCCAGCTGGAGACCCGCCTCGCGCCGCCGTTCTACCGGCGGACCCTCACCGTCACCCCGTCGGAGGCGACGCGCCAGGAGCTGCTGCGGCTCGGGTTCCGCCCCGAGCGCGTGACGGCTGTCGAGAACGGCACCGATCCGGCGTTCACCCCCGGCGGCGAGCGCTGGCCCCACCCGACGGTGCTGGCCGTGGCCCGCCTGGCCCCGGTGAAACGGCTGGCGCTGCTCCTCGAGGCCGTGGAGCAGGCGCGTGAGACCGTGCCCGACGCCCGCGTGCGGATCGTCGGCGAGGGGCCACTGCGGGCGGACCTGGAGGCGTGGATCGAGGCGCACGACGCCCGGGGGTGGGTGACGCTGGTCGGGCACATGACCCACGAGGAGCTGGTGACGGAGTACCGCCGGGCCTGGATCGTCGGCAGTGCGTCGCTGGCGGAGGGCTGGGGGCTCTCGCTGACGGAGGGGGCGGCGTGCGGCACGCCTGCGGTCGCCACCGACATCAGCGGTCACCGCAGCTCGGTGGTCGACGGCGTGACGGGGATCCTGGCATCCGAGCGCGAGCTCGGCGCGGCCATCGCCAAGGTGCTCGCCGACCACGAGCTGCGCACGCGCCTCGGCGAGGCCGCGCTGGCCCGCGCCAGGACGCTGACGTGGGAAGCGAGCGCGACCGGCGTCCTGCGGGTGCTCCACCGCGCCGTCCTCACCCGCCGCCCGCCCGCGTGAGCGATCATCCGAGACCGCCGGCGCGCCCTGCGTCGGTGCGCTGACGCCGACCGGGCGGGCGCGCACGGATCGATCCGGCGGAGCGGGCGTCGGTACGGTCCGCGCATGGCTGATTCACGTCTGTGTGAGGGTCGGGTGTGCATCGTCACGGGGGGTGCCCGAGGGATCGGCCGCGAGTACTCCCTGATGCTCGCCCAGCACGGTGCGAAGGTCGTCGTCAACGACTTCGGTGGCGCCCGCGACGGCACCGGTGGTGACCCGGGCCCGGCGAACGAGGTCGTCGAGGAGATCAAGGGCTTCGGCGGCGAGGCCGTCGCCAACAGCGACGACGTCGCCGACTTCGCCGCCGCCGGGCGCCTCGTCCAGCAGGCGATCGACACCTACGGCAAGCTCGACGTGCTCATCTGCAACGCCGGGATCCTGCGCGACCGGATGATCTTCTCGATGTCCGAGGAGGAGTGGGACGCCGTCATCCGGGTGCACCTGAAGGGCACGTTCGCACCGACCCGGCACGCCGCGGCGTACTGGCGCGAGCGGGCCAAGGCGGGGGAGACCAACAACGCCCGGCTGATCACCACGACGTCCGTCTCGGGCCTCTACGGGAACATGGGCCAGACGAACTACGGCGCGGCAAAGGCCGGCATCGCGGCGATGACGCTGATCGCCGCCGACGAGCTGGCCCGCTACGGGGTCACGGCGAACTCGATCGCCCCCGGCGCGCTGACCCGCATGACCGAGGACCTCGGCATCCCCGAGGAGCGCAAGAAGACGATGGACCCGCGCTGGATCGCCCCGATCGTGACGTGGCTGGCGTCGGAGGAGTCTTCCGACGTCACCGGCTGGGTGATCGAGTCGACCGGCGCGTTCACGGCGATCGCCGAGGGCTGGCGCCGCGGCCCGACGTCGACCACGCCGCCCGCCGACCCCGCCGACGTGCCCGCCGTCCTGCGCCCGCTGCTGTCGCAGGCCCACGGCCGCGTCGACATGCAGGGCCAACCCCGCACGAAGTAGCGGCCCGACGACACCTGACGCGCACCAGGTCCGCCGAGCGGGGCTGGTGCGCGTCAGATGCGCGGATCGGGGTGCTCAGATGCGCTCGATGATGGTGGCGGTCCCCATGCCGCCGCCGGTGCACATCGTGATGAGCGCGGTCTCCTTGTCGGTGCGCTCGAGCTCGTCGAGGGCGGTCTGGATCAGCATCGGGCCGGTGCCGCCGATCGGGTGACCGAGGGCGATCGCGCCGCCGTTGACGTTGACGTTGTCGAGCTCGATCCCGAGGTCGCGCACCGCCTTCAGCACGACGGCGGCGAACGCCTCGTTGATCTCCCACAGGTCGATGTCCTTGGTGGTCATGCCGGCCTTCTGCAGCGCCCGCTTGGCGGCGGGGGCCGGGGCGGTGAGCATGATCACCGGCTCGGCACCGACTGCGGCCGTCATGCGGATGCGCGCCCGCGGCTTCAGCCCGTGGGCCTTGGCGTAGTCCGACGAGGCGACGAGGATCGCCGACGCCCCGTCGACGACGCCCGAGGAGTTCCCGGCGTGGTGCACGTGCTCGACCTTGTCGATGTGCGGGTACGCCCGCTTGCACATCTCGTCGAACGTCTCACCGCCGAACTTGTCCCACGGCGTGCGGCCCATCTCCTCGAAGCTCGGCGGCAGCTTGGCGAGCGCGTCCAGCGTCGTGCCCGGGCGCGGGTGCTCCTCGTGGTCGAGGGCCACCGAGCCGTCCTCGTTGAGCACCGGGATCACCGACTTCTCGAAGCGGCCCTCGGCGATCGCCTTCGCGGCCCGCTCCTGGCTGAGCACGGCGAGCTCGTCGCACTGGGTGCGGCTGAAGCCCTCGACCGTGGCGATCAGGTCGGCGGAGATGCCCTGGGGGACGAGCGGGTACTTCTCGCGCAGCAGCGGGTTGTCACCGTCCATCGTCGAGGGCACCCCGTCGTAGCCGGCGCGGAACGGCCGCGACATCGACTCGACGCCACCGCCGATGACGAGGTCCTGGTGGCCCGACAGCACGCCCGTCGCGGCCATGCCGACGGCCTGCTGGCCGGAGCCGCAGAAGCGGTTGATGGTGAGGCCCGGGGTGGTCGTGTCCCAGCCGGCGCGCAGCACCGCGAGGCGGGCGATGTCGGCGCCGTGGTCACCGACGCCGGCGGCGTTGCCGGCGATGACGTCCTCGATCTCGGTCGTCGGGACGCCCGTGCGCTGCACCAGTGCGTTGAGGCACTGCGCCAGCAGATCCTGGGGGTGGATGTGGTGCAGGGCACCGTTCGGCTTGCCCTTGCCGCGCGGGGTGCGCACCCCGTCGATGATCCAGGCCTCGCGCTCGCTCATGATCCGTTGGTCTCCGTGTGGTCGATGTCCGGGGGGTTCCCCGTAGCTCACCACGTCGCGGCCCCCGACGACGCATCCGGCCGCAGCACACCGTCGCCGACCAGGGCTAACGTGCGCGGCGATGACCGGGTGCCTGCGAACGCGAACCCATCGACCCGGGGTCCGTGCCAGCCGCTACCATGTCGGCAATGAGCGCTGACAGCTCGATGACTTCATGACAGCGACCGAGACCTCGACCACCACCGTCGTCGTCCCGGGTACGCACTTGATGTCAGCACTCGTGGGACCTCGCGACCAGCACCTCCGCCAGATCGAGCGTGCCTTCCCGCGGACCGAGATCCAGGTGCGGGGGAACGAGGTCACGGCCCGCGGCGAGCAGTCGGCGCAGGTCGGACGCCTCTTCGAGGAGCTCGTGGGCCTCCTCCAGCGCGGCCACGAGCTGGACGAGCCCAGCCTGCGCCGGGTGATCGGCATGGTCGGCGACGACGAGCGCCCCAGTGAGATCCTCACCCACGACGTGCTGCGGACCGCCCGGGGGCGGCAGGTGCGTCCGAAGTCGGCCGGTCAGAAGCGGTACATCGACGCCATCGCCAACAACGTCATCACCTTCGGCATCGGCCCGGCGGGCACCGGCAAGTCCTGGCTGGCGGTGGCGATGGCGGTGAAGGCGCTGCAGGCCAAGCAGGTGCAGCGCATCATCCTCACCCGGCCCGCCGTGGAGGCGGGGGAGCGGCTGGGGTTCCTGCCGGGCGACCTGATGGCGAAGATCGACCCGTACCTGCGCCCGCTCTACGACGCGCTGTACGACATGGTCGAGCCGGAGACCGCCCAGCGGCTGCTCGAGCGCCAGACGGTGGAGGTGGCGCCGCTCGCGTTCATGCGCGGCCGCACGCTCAACAACAGCTTCATCATCCTCGACGAGGCGCAGAACACGACGCCCGAGCAGATGAAGATGTTCCTCACGCGCATCGGCTTCGGCTCGCGCGTCGTGGTCACCGGTGACATCACCCAGATCGACGTGCCGAACGGCAAGAGCGGCCTGCTCGGCCTCGAGGAGATGCTCGCCGGCATCGAGGGCCTGGCGTTCGTGAAGCTCGGGCCGGCCGATGTCGTCCGCCACCGCATCGTCGCGGACATCGTCGCCGCCTACGAACGTCACGGCGACGCGACAGGTGGCTGATCGATGGGCGAGCCTCCGAGTCCCACCGCCCTCCCGGCCGGCGCAACGTCACCCTCGGGTGTCGCGGCGGTCGTGGTGGGCGCCGACGAGCAGGCGGAGGTCCCCATCGACGTGGCGCGCTGGGTCGACCTGGCCCGCGCCGTGCTCGAGGCCGAGGGGCGTGGCGGCGAGCTGACGCTCACGTTCGTGGACCGCGAGGAGATCGCTGCGCTCAACGCCGAGCACCTCGGCAAGGACGGGCCGACGGACGTGCTGTCGTTCCCCCTGGACGACGAGGACGGCCCGCCCGGGGTGCCGGTCCTCCTGGGGGACGTCGTGGTCTGCCCGGCGGTCGCGGCGGAGCAGGCCGCGACGCACGCCGGCACGGTGGACGACGAGCTGGCGCTGCTGGTGGTCCACGGCGTCCTGCACGTGCTGGGCCACGACCACGCCGAGCCGGAGGAGGCCGCCGTCATGCGGGCCCGCGAGCTGGCGCTGTTGCAGGCGCACCATTGGCACGGACCGCCGCCGGCGGGGTTCCGACAGGAGCACCCGGGATGAACGACCGGGTACGACGACGCGCGGCGCGGCGAGCGCACGCGTCCGGCCGACGCAGTGGAGGAGCGAGCTTGGGAGCTGGGTGCGACGAGGTCGCAGGCAGATCTCGCGTGGGGGGCCGAGCCTGGGCGCGTGGGGGACGTGAGGTCGGGCGATGACCGGCGGTGACCTCCTCATCCTCGTCGCGATCGTCGTCCTGGTGGCGCTGCTGGTCGTGCTCGCGATCGCCGAGACCGGCCTCAACCGGATCACCAAGGTCAAGGCCCAGGCGATCCACGAGCAGCGCCAGACGAAGTCGAGCAAGGCGCTGCTGGACCTCGTCGAGCGGCCCGAGCGGTTCATCAACTCGCTGCTCGTGACGGTCACCGCGGTGCAGACCGTGCAGGTGACGTTGACGACGGTGCTGTTCGTCAACCTGTTCGGCGGGGCCCTCGGGGCGACGATCGGTGCCGTCGTCAACACCGTGGTGATCTTCGTGCTCACCGAGTCGATGCCGAAGACGTGGGCGATCCTGCACACCGAGCGCGCCGGCCTCGTCACCGCCCGCTTCACCGCCGCGCTGATCCGCTTCTGGCCGCTGCGCATCGTCAGCCGCCTCTTGATCGGGCTCACCAACCTGCTGCTGCCCGGCAGGGGCCTGAAGGAGGGTCCGTTCGTCAGCGAGCAGGAGCTCCTCGGGATCGTCGGTGCGGCGGCCGAGGACGAGGTGATCGAGCACGAGGAGCGCGAGCTCATCGAGAGCATCATCGAATTCGGCGACACCGTGGCCCGCGAGATCATGGTGCCGCGGCCGGACATGATCACCGTCGACGCCGACGCCACGGTCACCGCCGCCCTCGACGTCGCCATCGCCCACGGCAACTCGCGCCTGCCGCTGCGCGGCGGGGAGGACGGCGACGACATCGTCGGCGTCGTGTACACCAAGGACCTCATCCGCGCGGAGCGGGAGGGCCGTGGCGACACGCCGGCGGCGGACCTGTCGCGCGAGGTGCGGTTCATCCCCGAGAACAAGCCGGTCGCCCGCCTGATGCGGGAGATGCAGGCGGAGAAGTTCCACCTCGCGATCGTCGCCGACGAGTACGGCGACGTGGTCGGCCTGGTCACCCTGGAGGACTGCCTCGAGGAGCTCGTCGGCGAGATCGTCGACGAGTACGACATCGAGGAGCTGCCGATCCGCCCGCTGCCCGACGGCGACTATCTCGTGGAGGGCAGCGTGCAGGTGCACGAGCTCGGCGAGGTGCTCGACGCGGAGCTGCCCGACGAGGACTGGGACACCGTCGGCGGGCTGCTGTTCGGCACGCTCGAGCACGTGCCCGAGCCCGGCGAGGCGGTCGAGCTGGGCGGGTTCCGGTTCACCGCCGAGGAGCTCGACGGCCGGCGGATCAAGCTCGTGCGCGTGTCGCGCCTGCCGGTGGTCGAGCGCCCCGAGCCGGCCACGGGCAACGCCGCGTCGTAGCCGGGCGGCTACGTTCCGCCGCCATGGAAGTCTCACTGGCAGGGAAGGTCGCGCTCGTCACCGGGGCGTCGCGGGGCATCGGCAAGGCGATCGCCAAGGAGTTCGCCGCGTCCGGAGCGAAGGTCATGTTGAGCAGCCGCAAGCGCGAAGGCCTCGAGGAGGCGGCGGCCGACATCGACGGCGACGTCGACATCTTCCCCGCCCATGCCGGCCGCCCCGAGGACGGCGAGGCGTGCGTGCAGGCGACGATCGACCGCTTCGGCGGCTTGGACATCCTGGTCAACAACGCCGGCGCCAACCCGTACTACGGCGCGACGATGGAGGTCGACGAGGCGCGCTACGACAAGACCTTCGAGGTCAACCTGCGCGGCCCGGTGTTCTGGTCGAAGGCGGCGTGGCACAAGGCGTTCAAGCACAAGCCGGGCGTGATCATGAACATCGCGTCGGTCGGCGGGCTGCGCAGCGAGTTCGGGCTGGGCGTCTACAACGTGACCAAGGCGGCGCTGATCCACCTCACCCGCCAGCTCGCCGGGGAGCTCGGCCCGACGCGGGTGGTCGGCATCGCACCGGGGTTGGTCAAGACGCACTTCGCCGCGTACCTGGTGGAGAACTTCGGCGACGAGCTCGCCAAGCGGGTGCCGACCAAGCGGCTCGGTGAGCCCGAGGACATCGCCGCGCTGGCCACGTTCCTCGCCAGCGACAAGGCGAGCTGGATCACCGGCGAGACCTACGTGATCGACGGCGGCGCCGGCGTCGCCCAGACCCGCTCCTGACGCCCCGCCGGCGCCCCGCACCGAGGGGCGCCGGCACGGTCAGTGCGCCAGCCGGCGCAGCTCGCTGCGGCGCACCTTGCCCAGGGCGGTGCGCGGGATCGTGTCGACGAGGACGAGGCGGCGCGGCGCGCAGTAGGCGGGCAGGGACTCCTTGACCACGCCGCGCAGCTCGTCGAGCGTGGGCGGCGCGCCGTGCGCCGGCACCACGACGGCGGTGACGAGCTGCCCCCACTCGTCGTCGGGGCACCCGGTGACGGCGACGTCGAGCACCGCCGGGTGCTCGCGCAGCGCCGCCTCGACGGGCTCGGGCCAGACGTTCTCCCCGCCGGTGATGATCAGGTCGCCGGCGCGGCCCTCGACGTGCAGGCGCCCGTCGTCGAGCCAGCGGCCGATGTCGCCCGTCGCCAGCCACCCGTCGACGAGCGGGTCGGTGCCGTCGCGGTACGCCCGCAGCAGCATCGGGCCGCGCAGGTGGATCTGGCCGCCGGCGTCGATGCGCACCTCGACACCGTCGAGCGGCCGGCCGTCGTACACGACGCCGCTGCCCGTCTCGGTCATCCCGTACGTGGTCACCACGTTGGGCGGCAGGTCCGGTGGCGGCGCGGCGCCGCCGAGGACGATCGTGCGGAACCCGGACGGGTCGATGCGCCGCAGCGCGGTGCGCACGAGCGACACGTGCGTCGCGCCGACGCCCGTCACGAGCACGGGGTCGAACGCGGGCAGCACGGTGAGCGACGTCGCCGTGATCATCGCCCGGGTGACGACCGACAGGCCGCCGACGTGGGACAGCGGCAGGCAGGCGAGCCAGTGGTCGTCCTGGGTGACGCCGAGTCGGGCGCTCGTGGCGTGGGCCGACGCGGCGACCGCGTCGTGGGTCAGCACGACGCCCTTGGGGATCCCGGTCGAGCCGCTCGTGGCGACGACGAGTGCGTCGCCGGGCTCCACCGGCCAGCCGGTGTCGAGCGTCGTCTCGCCCTGCTCGTCGATCACCGCGCCGGCGCCCATCGTGGCGAGCAGCGCGGCCTTCGCTGCGTGCGGCAGGCGTTGGTCGAGCGGGAACGCGGCGTCGCCGCGGTCCCACACGTCGCGCAGGGCGTCGACGAACGCCCAGCTGCCGGGCAGGTCGAGGGCGACGAGTCGTCTGCTCACGATGGGTTCACGGCCGTGGGCACGGCCCGGGTGCTTGCCGCCGGGGGGACATCGCCTCCATCATGGCCGACCCATGAACCCATGGCTGCTGGGCGCCCGCCCGCGCACGCTGCCCGCGGCGGTCGTCCCCGTGGCGATCGGTGCCGGCTGCGCGGTCGGTGCCGGCTCGGTGACGTGGTGGCGCGTGGCCGTCGCCCTCGTCGTCAGCCTGGCGTTGCAGGTCGGCGTGAACTACGCGAACGACTACAGCGACGGCGTGCGTGGTACCGATGACGCCCGCGTCGGGCCGGTGCGTCTCGTCGCCTCGGGGCTGAAGCCGCCGCATCAGGTGAAGGCGGCGGCGTTCGCCGCGTTCGGCGTGGCGGCCGTCGCCGGCCTGGCGTTGGCGGCGGCCACGACGTGGTGGCTGCTGGTGGTCGGCGCGGCGGCGATCGTCGCCGCGTGGTGCTACACGGGCGGGCCGCGGCCCTACGGTTACGCGGGGCTCGGCGAGGTGTTCGTGTTCGTGTTCTTCGGCCTCGTCGCCACGGTCGGCACGACCTACGTCGCCGTCGAGCGGATCACGGGCCTGAGCGTGGTGATGGGCTGCGCGGCGGGGTGCCTGTCGTGCGCCCTGCTCGTGGTCAACAACCTCCGCGACATCCCGAGCGACGCCGCGGCGGGCAAGCGGACGCTCGCCGTGCGCCTCGGCGACGGCGGTACCCGCGTGCTCTACGTCGCCCTGCTCCTCGCCGCCGAGCTGCTCGTGATCGTCGCTGCAGCGGCGTGGCGCTGGCCCGTGCTGCTGGCGCTGCTCGCCGGCGTGCTCGCCGTGCCCGCCGTCGGTGCGGTGCGCACCGGCGCGCGTGGCCCGGCGCTGATCCCCGTGCTCGGCGCCACGGGCCGCCTCCAGCTCGCGTTCGGTGCGCTGGCGACGCTCGGCCTGCTCATCGGCGCGTAGCGTCCGCTGCCGTCCCGGCGAGCCAGTCCTGCAGCAGCGTGAGGAAAGCGTCGGGTCGTTCCAGGTGCACCGTGTGCCCTGCGCCGTCGACGATGCGCAGGGTGGCCCGGGGGAGCAGCGCCGCCATCCGCTCGGCGGCGGCGACGAACTTGGCGTCGTCGGCGCCGGCGACGACCAGCACGGGCATCGTCAGCGCGCCGAGACGATCCCACAGTGGCTCCTGCGTGCCGGTGCCCGCGAGGCGCAGGCTCGACGCGAGGCCCTCGACGGTGTTGCGGCGCCGGTCGGCGAGGCCGGGATCGGTGAGGCCGGCGAACAGCGGCTGGGCCACCCACCGCGCGAGGAACGCGTCGAGCCCGTCGCGCTCCAACGACCGGGCCAGTGCCTCGTCGGCGTCCCGTCGGGCGCGGCGGTCCTCCGCGCGCTCGATGCCGGCGGTCGCGCTGACGAGCACGAGGCGCTCCACCAGGTCCGGCCGGGCGAGGGCGAGGTGCAGGCACAACCGGCCGCCCATCGAGTAGCCGACGTACGTGGCGCGCCCACCGGCCGCCCCGAGCAGCCGTGCGCCGGTGGGGAGGTCGGCGCGCACGTCCGCGGAGTCGCCGTGCCCGGGCGCGTCGACGGCGACGACCTCGTGGTCGGCCGCCAGGCGGGCGGCGAGCTGGCCCCACGAACGGGCCGTCTGGGTGAAGCCGTGGACGAGGACCAGCCGCGGCCCGGCGCCTGCCGTGACCGCGGCGAGCGCCTCAGGCGTCACGGTCCCGGGCGGCCAGGCGGCGCAGGACCGTGACGAACACGTCGGGATCCTGGGCGCCGGGGATCGACCAGCGGCGGTCGATGACGTAGGTCGGCACGGCGGTGATGCCGGCCCCGGCGGCCTCGGCGAGGTACGCCTCGACCTCCACCCGTCCGACGTCACTGTCGAGCACGTGGCGCGCCTCGTCGGCGTCGAGCCCGGCCGCGGCCGCCTCGGCGACGAGCACGTTGGTGTCGCCGATGTGCAGGCCGCGGGTGAAGTACGCCGACAGCAGCCGTTCCTTCAGCTCGGCCTGCGCGCCCGGCGGCCCGTGGTGCTCGGCCCACCACAGCAGGCGGTGGGCGTCGCGCGTGTTGGCCCGCTTGGCCCGGTCGAGGTGGAACTCGAGGCCCTCCTCGGCCGCCACGGCGCTGAGGTGCTCGATGATCGCCGCCGCCCGCTCGGGCCCGCCGAACTTGCGGGCGTACATCTCCGGCGCCGGCATCGACGTGCCGGGCGGCGCCTTCGGGTCGAGCTGGTAGGGCCGGTAGACGACCTCGATCGGCGTGTCGAACGTGGGATCCGTGGCGAGCTGGTCGAGCGCCTTCGCGAAGCGGCGCTTGCCGATGTAGCACCACGGGCACACGACGTCGGACCACACCTCGACGACCACGTGCCCACAGTACGGCCGGACGGCCCGGGCGCGGCAGCCGGGCGGCGGGCGTGGGAGCGTTTGGCGTCCTTGGCACCGGGTACGGATCGCCGCTGACGACCGCCATCTCCCCCACGATGGCGACGTCCCGTGATCGCCCGACTGGCCGGTTTGCTCCCTCGACCGTCCAGTCGGGCGATCGCTCGTCCGCAGGCACCCGCCGTCGCCCCCACCCGGCGAGCCTGCTCCCGGCACCGCGGCCCCCGTATCGTCGGTCGCCGTGACACCGCCGCCCGACCCCGACACTGCGGTGGCCCAGGCGACGTGCTGCGCGGCGTTCGTCGACGAGCTGGTCGCCGGCGGCGTCGCCCACGCGGTGATCGCCCCCGGCTCGCGCAGCACGCCCCTCGCGCTCGCCCTGGCCGCCCGCCCCGAGGTCACCGTGCACGTCGTCCACGACGAGCGCGTCGCCGCGTTCGTCGCCCTCGGCATCGGTCTCGGGGGCACGCCCGCCGCGCTGGTGTGCACGAGCGGCACAGCTGCCGCCAACTTCCACCCGGCGGTGGTCGAGGCCGGGCTCTCGCAGGTCCCGATGCTGGTGCTCACCGCCGATCGGCCCCCGGAGCTGCGCGACGTCGGTGCACCGCAGGCGATCGACCAGACGCACCTGTACGGGCGGTCGGTCCGCTGGTTCCACGACCCGGGGGTGCCCGATGCGCACGCCGCGCCGGTGTGGCGGTCGCTCGGTGCGCGTGCACTGGCGGCGTCGGTCGACGGCCCGGTGCACCTGAACCTGCCGTTCCGGGAGCCCCTCGTCGGCGAGCCGGGGCCGCTGCCGCCGCGCCGCCGCGTGGCCGTCACCGCCCCGCCGGCGCCCCCTGCGTCGTCGCTCCTGCCGCCGGCGGTGGTCGACGTGCTGCGCCGGCCCCGCGGACTCGTCCTCGCCGGGGCGGGGTCCCCACCGGCCGAGGTGGTGGCCGCGCTCGTGGAGGCGTCGGGCTGGCCGCTGCTGGCCGATCCCGTGTCCCGCTGCCGCCCGCTGCGCGGGGCGATCGCCGCGTATGACTCACTGCTGCGGGACGAGACGTTCGCGTCGGTTCCCCCGGACGTGGTGGTGCGCTTCGGGCGGCCGGCCACGTCCAAGGTGCTCGCCCAGTGGGTCGCCGCCTCGGGCGCGCCGGTCGTCCAGGTCGGCGGGCCGGGGGTGATCGATCCCGAGCACCTCGTCGCCGCCCAGGTGCCCGTGGCCGCCACCGCGGCCCTCGCCGAGGCGCTGGCCGGCGTCGGTGACCCGGAGTGGCGCGCCCGTTGGGGGGAGGCGGCGGCGCGGGCCGAGGCAGCGATCGACGGGGTGCTCCAGGCACCGCTCGCCGAGCCGACCGTCGCCCGCATCGTCGCCCGGCACCTGCCGCCGGGCGGTGAGCTCGTCGTCGCCGCGTCGATGCCGATGCGCGACCTCGAGTGGTTCGGCGGCCCCGGTGTCGTCGCCCACGCCAACCGGGGTGCCAACGGGATCGACGGGGTGCTGTCCACGGCGCTCGGCGTCGCCCTGCGCACCGGCTCACCCACGGTCGCACTGCTCGGGGACATCGCCTTCGTCCACGACGCCGGTGCCCTCACCGCGATCACCCGGCGCGGCGTCGATCTGCGCGTGGTCGTGGTCGACAACGACGGCGGCGGGATCTTCTCCTTCCTGCCACAGGCGACCCAGCTGCCCGCCGATCGCTTCGAGGAGCTCTTCGGCACGCCGCACGGCACCGACGTCGTCGCCCTCGCCCGCGCCCACGGCGTCGACGCCGTGGCGGTCACGTCCGGCGACCAGCTCGTCGCCCGGCTCCGAGCACCGGGCTCGACGGTCACCGTGGTGCGGACCGACCGCGCCGGCAACGTGCGCGTGCACGCCGCCCTGCACGAGGCGGTCGCCGCCGCGCTCAGGGCCGGATGAGCGCCGACAGCATCGCCTGGAACTTCGCCTGCGTCTCGGCGAGCTCGGCGAGCGGGTCGCTGTCGGCGACGATCCCGCCACCCGCCTTCAAGCGGGCGACGGTGCCGTCGGCCGACAGCTCGGCGCAGCGCAGCGTCACCGCCCACGTGCCGTTGCCCGCCGCGTCCACCCAGCCCACCGCCCCGGCGTAGCGGCCGCGGTCGAGGCCCTCGACGTCGGCGATCAGGGCGAGCGCGGCGTCCCGGGGATGGCCACCCACGGCGGGCGTGGGGGAGAGGGCGCGCACGAGCTCCAGCACGTTCGGCGGCGGCGACGACAGGCGGCCCTCGATGCGCGTGCCGAGGTGCTGGACGTTGGCGACGGTGACGATCGACGGGTCCGGCTCCCAGTCGAGGAAGCTGCACCACGGCAGGAGCGTGTCGTGCACGACGTCGATCACGACGCGGTGCTCGACCTGGTTCTTCGTGCTGGCGATCAGCTCGGCGGCGATCTCGGCGTCCCGGTCGACGTCGCCGGTCCGCGGGGCGGTGCCGGCGAGGGGGTGGGCGCGCACGGCGTGGCCGTCGACCTCCACGAGCAGCTCCGGCGAGGCGCCGACGAGGCCGTCGACGGCGTAGCGGTAGCTCGAGCCGAACGAGGCCTTGAGGCGGTGCAGCACGCCGTGGCGGTCGATCGGGCGGTCGGCCGTGACCGCGATCTCCCGGGCGATGACGGCCTTGGTGAGCGCGCCGGCGCGCACCGCATCGCGCGCCGCGGTGACCGCAGCGAGGTAGGTGTCGATCGGCGTCACCGGCTCGATGCGGTACGCCGCCGCCGACGGACACGGCGCGTGGGGCGTCGGCAGGTCCTCCTCGGCGTCGTCGATGACGGTGACGACGCGGCGGCCGTCGGCGAGCTTGCGCAGCGTGACCGCGGGGACGACGGCCTCGCCGTCGGCGGTCGGGTCGAACGGCACCCAGCCGATCGCCACCGCCCCCGGCACGGCCCCGCCGGTGTGGTCCTCGTGCTCGATGGCGGCGAGCAGCGCGGGCGCCCCGCTGAGCGGGACCCGGGCGGCGACGCCGCGACCGGCGAGGCCGACGCCGTCACGGACGAACAGGTAGCCGTCGCCACGGGCGACGTCGTTGAGGTCGAGCGCGGCGGTGGCGCGGTCGGCGAGCCTGCTGACGGCGCGCATTCACCGCGTCCCGGTGAGCAGCTGGGTGATCCCGCCGCTGAGCGGCGTGTGCGTGGCGTCGGCGAACCCGGCGCGCCGGAGCATCGTCACGAGCTCGTCGGGCGGCGGCAGGTAGGCGACGCTGCGCGGCAGGTAGCGGTACGCGGCACCGTCCGACAGGAGCGCGCCGATGCGCGGCACGACCTTGCCGAAGTAGATCCCGTTGCCGACGCGCACGAGGCGGTTGCGGGGGACGCCGACGTCGAGCAGTGCGATGCGCCCACCCGGTCGCACGACGCGGCCGAGCTCGGTGAAGAACGCCTCCAGGTCGACGAGGTTGCGCAGGGCGAAGCCGCACGTGACGCCGTCGATGCTGCCGTCGGGGAACGGGAGCTGGAGGATGTCCGCCTGCACCCGCGGGGCCCCGCTGCGGTCGGCGCGCAGCATCCCGAGGCTGAAGTCGACCGAGAGCGGGCGGTGGCCGGCACGGGCGAGGTCGATGCACAGGTCGCCGGTGCCGCTGGCGAGGTCGGCGACGACGCTGCCCGCCGGGAGCCCCAACGACCGCACCGCCCGGCGCCGCCAGCGCACGTCGAGCCGGAACGTCATGATCCGGTTGACGAGGTCGTAGCGGGGAGCGATGGCGTCGAACATGTCGCGCACCGCCGCCCGCTTCTCGTCGCCCTCGGGCAGCGTGTCGCGGTTCCAGCTCGGGGCGGCCATCGGCGCCCCAGGCTACGGCCCGCCCCCACGCGTCGAGCGCCCCCGTTCTGGGCGGGATCCCTGCCATCTCCCCATCTGGGCGGGATCTCTGCCAGCTGGTGGCACGATCCCCGCCCAGATCCGTCCGGATGTCGACGGTAGTGGCCGCGGACGACGACGGCGCGGCCGCGGTCAGGGGGCGGTGGCGGCCACCTGGCGGGCCCAGCGGTAGTCCGCCTTGCCGGAGGGGGAGCGGACGATCTCGTCCACGAACACGATCGCCTTGGGCAGCTTGTAGCGGGCGATGTGCCGGTTCGCCTCCGCCAGCAGGTCCTGCGTCGTGAGCGCGGCGCCCTCGCGGGGGCGGACGATCGCCACGACCTCGTTGCCCCATCGCTCGCTGGGCCGCCCGGCGACGACGCAGTCGTAGACGTCGGGGTGCGCCTTCAGCGCGAGCTCGACCTCCTCGGCGAAGATCTTCTCGCCGCCGGAGTTGATCGTCACGGCGTCGCGGCCCTGCAGCTCGATGCTCCCGTCGGGGAGCAGCTTCGCCCGGTCGCCGGGGATCACGTAGCGCACCCCGTCGACGACCGGGTACGTGCGTGCCGTCTTGTCCGGGTCGTTCAGGTACCCGAGCGCGAGCCGGCCGCTCTTGGCCAGCCAGCCGATCTCGTCCTCGCCCGGCTCGAGCAGCCGGTCGAGGTGCTCCGACAGCACGTGGTTGCCCGGCCGTGGCGGGAAGCTGCCCGTCGCCGCCTCGGCACTCGTCGACACGTGCGACAGCTGGCCCCCGGCCTCCGACGAGCCGAGCCCGTCGACGATCATGATCGTCGGCAGGTGCTCGAGCAGCCGGCGCTTCAACCCGACCGACAGCGCCGCGCCACCCGACAGGATCACGTTCAGGCTCGACAGGTCGTAGCGGTTGCGCTCGAGCTCGTCGACGAGCGGCCGGGCGAAGGCGTCGCCGACGATGAGCATGAACTCGATGCGCTCGCGCTGCACGACACCCCAGACGTCGGCGGCGTCGAGGTGCTCGGGCTGGTCGAGCAGGTGGACGGTGCCGCCGGCGAGCCACACGCGCAGCGCCACCCAGTGACCGGCGCCGTGCATGAACGGCGGCGTGATCAGCGCACGCATGCCGCTCGACGCCTCGGCCACGAAGTCGGCGACGCTGCGCGCCGTCGGCGACGCGCCGAAGCACTCGATCATCGCGTCGCCGTTGCGCCACAGCACGCCCTTGGGCATGCCGGTCGTGCCGCCCGTGTAGAGGATGTACAGGTCGTCCGGGCTGGTCGGCCGGGCCGGGGGCGTCGCCGGTGACGCGGCGAGCGCGTCGTCGTACCAGACGGCGCCCGGCAGGAGGTCGTGGCCGGACTCGTCGGGCACCTGGACGATCACGCGCAGCGACGGCAGCTCGGGGAGGATCTCGGCCAGCGTCGGGGCGAAGCTCGACTGCACGACGATCGCCGTCGCCGAGGCATCGGTGAGCAGGTAGCGCAGCTCCTCGGCGACGTAGCGGTAGTTGACGTTGAACGGGGCGACGCGTGCCTTCCAGGCGCCGACCATCGCCTCGAGGTACTCGATGCGGTTCTGCAGGTAGATCGCCAGGTGGTCCTGCCCGCTCTCGTGGTTGGCGAGCCGGTCGCGCTCGACGTGACAGCCGAGGCCCTGGGCGGCGAGGAAGTTGGCGAGCCGGTTCGTGCGCTCGGACACCTCGGCCCGGGTCAGGCGGCGGTCCCGGAAGACGATGGCCTCGGCATCGGGACGGGCGGCGGCGATCGCCTCCAGCACGGTCACCACGTCGAGCTGCGTCGAGTCATCACCCCCAGGCGCCTCCGTCATGGCCGCAGAAGGTAGGTGGAGGCACGCGCTCCCACGCAATCCGGTCCCGGCGCCGCCGGGGCACCTAGCCTCGGCGCAATGAGCACGCCGCGTCGCAGCTACGGAGTCCACGCATGACCGCCCCCGACATCGTCTTCGGGGCGTTCATGCCCCAGGGCTGGAAGATGGAGCTGGCGAGCATCGAGGGCGCCACGGCCAAGTGGGACAAGGCCGTCGAGATCGCCCAGCTCGCCGAGGAGCTCGGCTACGACTCGCTGTGGGTCTACGACCACTTCCACAACGTGCCCCGCCCGGCGCACGAGGCGGTGTTCGAGTGCTGGACGACGGTGACGGCGGTCAGCCAGCGCACGTCGCGCATCCGCCTCGGCCAGATGGTGGGCTGCAACTCGTACCGCAACCCGGCGCTGCTGGCGAAGATCACCTCCTGCGTCGACGTGATCTCGGGTGGGCGTCTCGACTGGGGCATCGGTGCCGGCTGGTACGAGCTCGAGTACCGGGGCTACGGCTACGAGTTCCCGAAGCCGAAGGACCGCATCGGGATGCTGCGCGAGACGGTCGAGATCGTCACGCAGCTGTGGAGCCAGGAGGAGACGACCTACAAGGGCCGGTACTACGAGCTGCAGCGGGCCAACTGCGACCCCAAGCCGCTGCAGCAGCCGCGCCCGCCGGTGTGGATCGGCGGCGGCGGTGAGCAGCTCACGCTGCGCGTCGTCGCCCGCTACGCGGACTGCTCGAACTTCGGCGGCCGGCCGGAGGTGTGGGCGCACAAGCGCGACGTGCTGCGGGCGCACTGCGCCGAGGTCGGACGCGACCCCGACGAGATCCGCATGACGTGGTCGCCGGAGATCTTCATCCGCGGGACCGAGGCGGAGATCGACGCGGCCGGGTCGCGCAGCCTGTGGGGCGACCCGCCGGAGACCTGGCGGGAGGGCAACCTCGTCGGCACGCCCGAGCAGGTCGCCGAGAAGATCCAGACCTACGTCGACCTGGGCTGCCGTGGGTTCATCCCGTGGTGCGCGGACTACCCCGACACCGAGACGCTGGAGCGCTTCGCCCGGGAGGTCATCCCGCAGTTCCGCTGAGCGGGCGGACGACGCCGTGCCCGGTGCGCGCAGACGCCGCCGGGACCGGTCACGAGGGTCGGTCCGCGGCGGCGTCCGCTCGGCAGTCAGCGCCGGGGGCGTCGGGCGGTGCGCTCAGGCGTAGAGCCGGAACAGCACCTCGGCGACGCAGGACGGCTTCGACGCACCCTCGACCTCGAAGGCGAACTCGAGCTTCGTCTGGATGCCGCCCGGGACCTCCTCCACGTCGAGCAGCTTCACGCCCAGGCGGAGCTTCGAGCCGACGGGCACGGGCGACGGGAAGCGGATCTTGTCGGCGCCGTAGTTGACGCCCATCTTGAAGCCCTCGATGCGGTACACCTGCGGCGACAGCATCGGGCCCAGGCTGAGGGTCAGGTAGCCGTGGGCGATCGGCCCGCCGAAGGGGCCGGCCTTGGCCTTCTCCACGTCGACGTGGATCCACTGGTGGTCGCCGGTCGCGTCGGCGAAGGCGTTCACCCGCTCCTGGGTGATCTCGATGTAGTCGCTGTAGCCGAGGTGCTGACCGACGAGGGACTTGAGCTCCTCGAGGCCGTTGATGGTGCGCGGTGCCATGGGGCCAGCTTGGCATCGCACCGCCGGCGGGCACGAATGCGTGCTCCGCGTCACATCGACGTGACATCCGGCACTACAAATGGTGAATGCCTGACTTGCTGACCACCTACGCGCAAGCGCAACCGGACAAGCTCGCCGTGATCGACGACCGGCGGGGCGCCGACGTGCGCAAGGTGACGTACGCCGAGTTCGAGGCGCTCACCAACCAGCTCGCCCACGTGCTGCGCGACCACGGCGTCGGCCCGGGCGTGAAGGTCGTGTGGTGCGGCCAGAACTCGTTGGGCGTGGCCACCCTGATCGTCGCCGCCCGCAAGGCGGGGGCGACGGCGGTGCCGCTGAACTACCGCCTCTCCGACGAGGAGTCGGCGTACGTCGTGGACCACTGCGACGCCACGGTGGTGTACGTCGACGCCGAGTTCGCGCCGCTCTTCGAGCGGATCCGCGGCGACATCCCGAAGGTGCGGGACATCTTCGTGTTCGACGGGCCGACGCCCGAGGGGATGCTCCCCGCCGACGAGCTGATGGCGGCCGCGCCGACCGATCCCGTGCCCGAGGTCCCGGCCGACGCCGAGGTGGGGGCGACGATGATCTACACGTCGGGCACGACCGGCAAGCCGAAGGGGGCGCTGCGCCGCGGCACGGGTGATCCGCAGCAGCTGGCGGCGATGATCGAGTTCATCGGGTACCGGCCCGACGACGTCTACATCACGACCGGTCCGCTCTACCACAGCGGCCCCGGCGGGTTCATGGGCATCGCCATGGCGCTCGGCCAGACCGTCGTCCTGCAGCGCAAGTTCGACCCCGAGGACTGGCTGCGGCTGCTGCAGACCTACCGGGCGACGTCGACGTTCTCGGCGCCGACGCCGATCCGCATGATCTGCAACCTCCCCGAGGAGGTGAAGGCGAAGTACGACCGCTCGTCGATGCGGATCATGATCGCCAACGCGGCGCCGTGGAGCTACGCGCTCAAGCAGCAGTACGTCGCCAACTTCCCGCCGGAGTCGCTGTTCGAGGTCTACGGCTCGACCGAGCTCGGCGTGAACACGATCCTGCGCCCGGAGGACCAGCTGCGCAAGCCGGGGTCGTGCGGCAAGCCGGCGCCGATGGTCGAGATCCGCCTGTACGACGACGACGGCAACGTCGTCACCGGCACCGGCCCCGAGCACGCCGGGGAGCTCTTCGTGCGCAGCCCGTCGGTGTTCACCGACTACTACAAGCAGCACGACAAGTACCTGGAGGACAACCGCGACGGCTTCCAGACGGTCGGCGACATCGCGTACCGCGACGAGGAGGGCTTCTACTACATCTGCGACCGGAAGAAGGACATGATCATCTCCGGTGGCGTGAACATCTACCCGGCGGAGATCGAGGCGGCCCTGGAGATGCACCCGGACATCTACGAGGCTGCGGTGTTCGGCATCCCGAGCGAGGAGTGGGGTGAGACGGTGCACGCCGTCATCGTCAAGCGTCCCGGCTCCGACCTCGACGAGGAGGCGGTCATCGCCCACGCTCGCGCCCACCTGGCCGGCTACAAGGTGCCGCGCTCGATCTCGTGGATGGACGAGCTGCCGAAGACGGGATCCGGCAAGATCCTGAAGCGTGAGCTGCGTGCGCCGTTCTGGGCCGACCGCACGACGAAGGTGTAGAAGCATCGACGTGCGACGTCCTGCCGTGTGCCCGCCGCGTACCCGACGCGCGCGGGCCGTGCCGCGGCGGGCACGGGGGGCGTCGTGAAGTCCGGGTTCGTCACCCTGGTCGGGCGGCCCAACGTCGGCAAGTCGTCGCTGATCAACGCCATCTGCGGGGCCAAGGTGAGCATCGTCTCGGACAAGCCGCAGACGACCCGGCACCGGGTGCGCGGCATCCTCAACCGCCCCGACGCCCAGCTCGTGTTCGTCGACACGCCCGGCCTGCACAAGCCGGTCACCGCGCTCGGCCACAAGGTCAACGCCACGGCGATCGAGAGCGTCCAGGAGGCCGACCCCGACGTCGACGTGGTGTGTCTCGTCATCGACGCGACGCAGCCGTTCGGCAAGGGCGACCGGTGGGTGGCGAGCCACCTGGACCTGCCGCGCACGGTCGTGATCGTGAACAAGGTCGACCTCGTGAAGCGGGCGACGGTGATGGAGCAGCTCACCGCCGCCGCCGAGCTGGACGCCGAGGCCTACTTCCCGGTGTCGGCGCGCACGGGCGCCGGGCTGGGGCCGCTCGTCGAGCACCTGATCGCCCGGCTGCCCGAGGGTCCGCCCTTCTTCCCGCCCGACGCGATCCACGACATGCCCGAGGAGCAGTGGGTCGCCGAGCTGGTCCGCGAGCAGCTGCTGGCGATCACCCGCGACGAGCTGCCGTACTCGATCGCCACCCGGGTCACCGAGTGGGAGGGCAACCGGATCATCGTCGAGATCCTCGTCGAGCGGGAGAGCCAGAAGGCGATCGTGATCGGCAAGCGTGGCCAGGTCCTCAAGCAGGTCGGCCAGCGCGTGCGCGAGCAACTGCCGCCGGGGACGTTCCTCGCCCTCAAGGTGAAGGTCGACAAGGACTGGCAGCGCCGTCCCGACCGCGTCGAGCGGCTCTACTGAGGGCCGTCACGGCACGGTCGTGGCGGCGGGCTCGGTGGTCGGGGCGGGCAGCGTCTCGGTGACGGTCGTGGTGGTGACCTCGCCGGTGCCGAGCAGGGTGATGTAGTCGTTCTTCGACACCGGCTCGCCCGGCGCGCTCTGCAGGCCGTCGCGGCGTGGGACGCGCAGCGGCTCGCCGTCGAGGGTGAACACGACCTGGCCGATGCCGGGGCGGTTCACGAGCGTCATGACGATCTGGCCGATGGCGATGCGCTGGTCGGCGGGGTCGATGAGGGCGAACGCCTCACCGGACAGGTCAACGGTGACGTAGCCGGCGCCGGAGTCGACGACCGGGAAGTTCACCAGCCCCGGTGGCAGCAGCGTGCGCAGGCCGACGCCGAGGTCGCCCTCCGGCGGACCCTGCATCAGCCGGGCGATCACGCGGGTGGGGGAGACCGGGGCGGCGAGCTCCACGCGCACCGGCTGCAGCTGGTTGCCGTCGACGAAGTGCAGCTCGACCGTCTCGCTGACGATCGTGGTGGACGTCGGCCCGGGCGCGGAGGTCGCGGGCTGCGACGTCGGCGAGGTCGTGGTGGTCGTGGAGGTGGTGGTGGTCTCGTCGAGGCCCTGCAGGTCGTCACCGCGGATGGCCTGCAGCCCACCGTCACCGCCGGTGTCGCAGCCGACGGCGAGCGCGCCGAGGACCACGGCGACGGCGGCCGCGACGACCGTCCCGAGCGAGTGCCTCACCGCTCGCCTCCCGTGGGGAGGCGGACGACGAAGCGGGCGCCGCCGCCGGGGCGGTCCTCGACCCACGCGTCGCCGCCGTGCGCGGCGGCGTGCTCGGCGACGAGTGCCAGGCCGAGGCCCGTGCCGATGCGGTGGCGGGCGGCGCTGCCGCGGGCGAAGCGCTCGAAGATCCGCACCCGCTCGCCGAGGGCGACACCGGGTCCGGCGTCCTCGACGGCGACGAGCACGTTCGGTCCCTCGCCCGGCTCGATCGAGATGCGCAGCGGGCCGCCGCCGTGGTGTGCGGCGTTCTCCAGCAGGTTGGTGAGGATGCGCTCGAAGCGCCGGCCGTCGACCATCGCCGTCGGCGGGTGCCCGTTGTGCTCGGCCGACGTGGCGACGTCGATGGGCAGGTCCGGGAACCCGGCGCGGGTGGCGATCCGTCGGCACAGGGGTTCGAGCTCCACCTCCTCGGTGTGCAGGTCCGACGCGCCGGCGTCGATCCGCGACAGCTCGAGGAGGTCCATCACCATTGAATCGAAGCGTCGCACCTGGCCGACGACCACGTCGAGGGCCTGCTGGGTGCGCTCGGGCAGCTCGTCGCGCCGGCCGTTGAGCACCTCGGCGGCGGCCGCCAGGGCGGTGATCGGCGAGCGCAGCTCGTGGCTGACGTCGGAGGCGAAGCGGGCCTCGCGCTCGATCCGTGCCTGCACGGCCTCGGCCATCTCGTTGAAGGAGTCGGCGAGCCGGTCGAGGTCGGGGTCGCCCTCGCGCACGACGCGCACGTCGAGGTCGCCGGCGGCGATCTCGCTGGCCGCGTCGGTGATCCGTCCGAGCGGGCGCAACAGGCGGCCGCTCGTCCACCAGCCGGCGAAGCTGGCGAGCAGGATGATCACGACGGACCCGACGACGAGCGTGAACAGGATCGTGCGCAGCGTGCGCTCGGTCGGGCCGAGCTGGAACGCCTCGAAGTAGCCGGCGTCGAACTCGGCGATGTGGATGCCGACGCCGACGTAGCGCTCGTCGCCGAGGCTGAAGCGCTGCACCGCGGAGATGCCGGACTCGACGGCCTCGCGCAGCTCGCGGGGGAACGAGTCGTAGGAGTAGCGGGCGGTGTCGGTGGAGACGACGCGGTCGTCGGCGGTGACGGCGACGGCGAAGCCGCCGGACTCCACGCGGATCGACTGGAACCAGTCGCCGAGGGCACCCTCGCCGAAGCGCAGCTGGTCGCGGACGCGCTGGGCGTTGCTCACGCCCTGGGTGCGGGCGAGCTCGTTGCGCTGCTCCAGCAGCGACGACCGGGCGAAGGTGTAGGTGACGACGGTGAGCGAGACGGTGGCGATCAAGGCGATGGCCCCGAAGAGCAGGCTCACCTTGGTGCGCAGGCGCATCGGCCGTCTCGTCGCCCGTCCGTCGGACACCGCGCCCAGTGTGGCAGGAGGCTCCGGCAGCCGGGCGGCGGGCTCACCGCTGCCGGTGAGGCACCAGGGGGAGGAAGGCACCTCACCGGGGCAGCGTGAACGATGCTCATGGTGCAGGTCGTCTGTGACAGCGCTTGCGCAGGATTGCGCGATTTCTGTAACAACCTGACGACCGCTCCGGCGGGTGGCCGGCGCGGCCGTTGCGTGCGCGCCCGCCCGCGGTCACGCGCCCTCGGCCCGGCAGAATGGCGGGACTGTGCACTCCCTGCTGTTCATCGAGGACGACGACCAGATCCGCCTGGCGCTGCGGCTCGCGCTCGAGGACGAGGGCTATCGCGTCCGGGAGGCACCCGACGGGACGAGCGGCCTCGCCGCCTTCGCCGAGCAGGAGGCCGACCTCGTGCTGCTCGACCTGCGCCTGCCGGACATGTCCGGCTTCGAGGTCTGCCGGCAGCTGCGCGCGGCGAGCATCGTGCCGATCATCATCATCACCGCCCAGGCCGACACCTACGACATGGTCGCCGGGCTGGAGGCGGGCGCCGACGACTACGTCACCAAGCCGGTCGTCCCCAAGGAGCTCGCCGCGCGCATCCGGGCGCTGCTGCGCCGCGTGCAGCTGCAGGAGTCGTCCAGCGCGACGCAGCGCCCGACGCGCTTCGGCGACGTGGAGCTGCGCCGCGAGCAGGGCATCGTGCTCAAGGGCGGCAAGGAGGTCAGCCTGACCAAGACCGAGTTCCGCCTGCTGTGCGAGTTCGCCGACCACGCCGGCGCCGTGCTCTCCCGGGACCAGCTGCTCGAGCGCGTCTGGGGCTACGAGTACCTGGGCGACTCCCGCCTCGTCGACGCCCACGTGCGGCGGCTGCGGGTCAAGATCGAGGACCAGCCCGACGACCCGCGCCTGATCGTCACTGTCCGCGGGCTCGGCTACCGGCTCGTCGCCTGATGCCGGCCCGGCGTCGTCACGGGACGCGTCGGCTGCGGAGGTACTCGCCGAGGCCCTTCGCCTGGGGGTCGAACGCCGTCGAGCTGGCCACGCCCTCGCCGAGGTAGCCGACGAGGATGATGTTCAGCGCTCGCAGGTTCGGCAGCGGGTGGATCTCGATCTCCAGCCCGGCCGCCTCGGGGAGCAGCGTGCGCACGAGGTCGGGCGTCATGTTCGCCGCCAGCCAGGCGTAGCCGGCGTCGTCGCGCGCCCAGATGCCGACGTTGGCGTTGCCGCCCTTGTCGCCAGAGCGGGCGCCGAAGTGGGCGCCGAGCGGCGTGCCCGACGGGATCTCGGCCGGCGCGGCCTCGATCCTCGGGGGCACGATCGGCTCCGTCGGGGGCGGGCCCGTCGGTGCCGGTTCGATGTGCAACCGGGTGCCGTCGTCGAGCACGACGACCTGGTCGATCTCCTCGGCGGGGACGAGCGCCGGCCAGTACACGCCGAACGAGGACGCCGGCCCGGGCGGGGTGGTGGTGAAGAACCCTGGGTAGTTCGCCAGCGCCAGCTCGACCGCGGCCGACGAGAACGCCCGCCCGACGGCGCGCTCGTCCCTGGCCTTGACGAACACGTGGAGCAGCCCGCTCGAGCGCTCCTGATCGGGCCCGTCCGACGGGGCGGGGACGAACCGGCTGGTCATGGTGACGCCCGCCGCGTCGAGGTGCTCCTGGCCGCCCATCGCCGTGACGAGGGCGTCGAGCGCCCAGCGCGCCTTGGCCTCCTGGTCGAGGCCGGTGAGCACGAACGTCATCTTGTTGCGGTAGCCGCCCTCGTAGTTGATGGCGACCTTGGTCGTGGGCGGCGCCGGCTCGCCGCGCACGCCGCTGATCCGGACGCGGTCGCGGCCGACCTCCTCCAGGCGGATGGTGTCGAAGCGGGCCACGACGTCGGGGTTGGCGTACGCCGGCCCCTGGATCTCGTAGAGCAGCTGGGCGGTGACCGTGTCGACGGTGACGCGGCCACCCGTGCCCTCGTGCTTGGTGATCACGGCCGAGCCGTCGGCGTCGATCTCGGCGATCGGGAACCCGGGCGGCAGGTGCAGGTCGCCGAGCTCCTGGAAGAACGCGAAGTTGCCGCCGGTCGTCTGGGCGCCGCACTCGATGACGTGGCCGGCGACGACGGCGCCGGCGAGGCGGTCCCAGTCGGTCGGTGACCAGCCCCACCACCACGCGGCGGGGCCGACGACCACGGCGGCGTCGGTGACCCGCGGGCACACGACGACGTCGGCGCCCTCGGCGAGGGCGCGGGCGATGCCCCAGCCGCCGAGGTAGGCGTTGGCGCTCACCGGGTCGACGGTCAGCGGCTCGCCGGTGTCGAGGTGGTTCAGGTACGGGCGCAGCCCGTCGATGCGGTCCATCAGGTCGTCACCCTCGATGTGGGCGACGCGCACCGCGACGCCGAGCCGGTCGGCGATCTGGCGCACCTTCTCGGCGCACCCGGCCGGGTTGAGCCCGCCGGCGTTCGTGACGACCTTGATCCCGCGGTCGGCGCACGTGCCGAGGACCTCCTCCATCTGGGTGAGGAACGTCGTGGCGTAGCCGCCCTCGGCGTTGCGCGACTTCGCCTTCCAGAGGATCAGCATGGTCAGCTCGGCGAGCCAGTCGCCGGTGAGCATGTCGATCGGCCCGCCCTCGACCATCTCGCGCGCCGCCGAGAGCCGGTCCCCGTAGAAGCCGGAGCAGTTGGCGATGCGGATCGGCCGGTCCTTCATGGCGTCATGACTCCTCGTCGAGGTGCAGGAGCAACTGTCCGGATTCGACCTGTTGGCCGGTCGTGACCTCCACGGCCCGGACGGTCCCCGCGGCGGGCGCCCGGACCTCGTGCTCCATCTTCATCGCCTCGATGACGACCAGCGGCTGGCCCACCGTGACGGTGTCGCCGGGCGCCACGAGGATGCGCAGCACGCTGCCGGGCATCGGCGCCACGAGCGAGCCCGTGTCGAGGGCGAGGTGGGGCTCGGGATGGCGGGGGAGCACCCGCAGCGCGACGTGGCCGTCGTCGGCGTCGACGTAGCGCAGGTCGTCGACGCGCCCGATCCGGTACGTGCGGCGCATCCCGTCGAGCTCGAACACGACCTCCTCGGGCGCGGTCGACACGACGCGGGCGCCGAGCGGAGTGCCGTCGACGCTGACGTGGCCGCCGCGCCCGAGGCGGTACGTCACGCGGATCGGCGTCTCGTCGATGGTCAGCTCGACGGCCTGGTCGACGGCCGGGTTGTTGCGCCAGCCGGACGGGATCCCCGCCAGCACGCGAGCGTTCGCCCGGCGGGCGGCCTGGTCGGCGAGGGCGGCGGCCGCGGCGGCCAGCGGGACGTCGCCACGGATCGGATCGGTGCACGGGTGCTCGTCGAGGAACCCGGTGTGCAGGTCGCCGGCGACGAACGCGGGATGCTCGAGGATGCGCACGAGCTGGTCCCGGTTGGTCACCGGCCCGTGCAGCTCGGCGCGGCGGAGCGTGTCGACGAGGAGACGGATCGCCTCGTCCCGCGTCCGCCCGGCGGCGATCACCTTGGCGACCATCGAGTCGTAGTACGGCGAGATCACCGCCCCGTCCTCGATCCCGGTGTCGACGCGCACCCCGGGCGCGTCGAGGCGCACCCGTTCGAAGCGCCCGGTCGAGGGGCGGTAGCCGTGGCTCGGGTCCTCGGCCGTCAGGCGGGCCTCGATGGCGTGGCCCGACAGGCGGCCCTCCAGGTCCGCCGGGTCGAGGCGGGCGCCGTCGGCAACGGCGAGCTGCAGGGCGACGAGGTCGAGCCCGGTCACCGCCTCGGTCACGGGGTGCTCCACCTGGAGGCGGGTGTTCATCTCGAGGAACCAGAAGTCGCCGTCGGGGCCGAGCAGGAACTCGACGGTGCCCGCCCCGACGTAGCCGACGGCGCGCGCCGCGGCGACCGCCGCGTCGGCGAGTCGCCGGCGCAGCGCCGGGTCGACCGCCGGCGACGGCGACTCCTCGATGATCTTCTGGTGCCGGCGCTGGATGGAGCACTCCCGCTCGGGGAGGGCGACGATCGTGCCGTGGGCGTCGCCGAACACCTGCACCTCGACGTGGCGGCCGCGCTCGACGAAGCGCTCGCAGAACACCGTCCCGTCACCGAACGCCGCGGCCGCCTCCCGCTCCGCGGCGGCGAGGGCATCGGCCAGCTCGGTGGCGCCGGCCACGACGCGCATGCCGCGACCACCGCCACCGGCGGACGCCTTGACGAGCAGCGGGAACCCGATCGCGGCCGGGTCGTCGGCACCCTCGACGGTCGAGTCCGGGAGCACCGGCACGCCGGCCGCGCGCATCAGCCGCTTGGCCTCGATCTTCGAGCCCATCGCCGCGATCGCCGCCGGCGGCGGCCCGACCCACGTCAGCCCGGCGTCGATGACGGCCTGGGCGAACATGGGCGACTCGGCGAGGAACCCGTAGCCCGGGTGCACGGCGTCGGCGCCGGCGGCGCGCGCAGCGTCGAGCAGGCGCTCGACGTGGAGGTAGGTCTCGGCCGGCGCGGAGCCCGGCAGGTGGACGGCGCGGTCGCACGCGCGCGTGTGCAGGGCGCCCTCGTCGGCGTCGCTGAACACGGCGATCGAGCGGATGCCGAGCTCGCGGCACGTCCGGGCGATGCGCACGGCGATCTCGCCGCGGTTGGCGATCAGCAGGTTGCGGATCATCGCCTCACATCCGGTAGACGCCGTAGCCGCGCTGGCCACGGATGACGTTGTTGTGGATCGCCGACAGGCAGATGCCGAGGACGGTGCGGGTGTCGCGCGGGTCGATGATCCCGTCGTCGTAGAGGCGGCCGGTCATGAACAGCGCCAGCGACTCCCGCTCGATCTGCTCCTCGACCGCGGCGCGCATCTTGGCGTCGGCCTCCTCGTCGAAGGGGCGGCCCATCGACTCGGCGTTCTGGCGGGCGACGATCGAGAGCACGCCGGCGAGCTGCTGGGGGCCCATCACGGCGGTCTTCGCGTTGGGCCACGTGAACAGGAACCGTGGCTTGTAGGCCTGGCCGCACATGCCGTAGTTGCCCGCGCCGTAGCTCGCGCCCATGTTCACGGTGAGGTGCGGCACCTCCGAGTTGCTGACGGCGTTGATCATCTTCGAGCCGTCCTTGACCATGCCCTTCTGCTCGTACTCGCGCCCGACCATGTAGCCGGTCGTGTTCTGCAGGAAGAGCAGCGGCGTGTCGGTCTGGTTGGCGAGCTGGATGAACTGTGCCGCCTTGTTCGACTCCTCGTTGAACAGCACGCCGCGGTGGTTGGCGAGGATCCCGATCGGATACCCGTGCAGCTCGGCCCAGCCGGTGACGAGGGAGGTGCCGTAGCGCGGCTTGAACTCGTCGAAGTCGCTGTCGTCGACGATGCGGGCGAGGATGTCGCGTGGGTCGAAGGGGATGCGCAGGTCGGCCGAGGGGATGCCGAGGAGCTGCTCGGGGTCGTAGCGCGGCGGGCGGCCCGCACCCGACGGCCCCGGCCCGAGCTTGCGGTGGTTCAGGCGGCGCACGATGCGCCGGGCGATGCGCAGCGCGTCGAGCTCGTCGAGGGCGAAGTAGTCGGCGAGCCCGCTCGTCGTCGCGTGCATCTCGGCGCCGCCGAGGCTCTCGTCGTCGCTCTCCTCGCCCGTCGCCATCTTCACGAGCGGCGGGCCGCCGAGGAACACCTTCGACCGCTTGTCGATCATGACGACGTGGTCGCACATGCCCGGCACGTACGCCCCGCCGGCCGTGGAGTTGCCGAACACGACGGCGATCGTCGGGATCGCCGCCGCGGACAGGCGAGTGAGGTTGCGGAACGTCTCGCCGCCGGGGACGAAGATCTCCGCCTGGTGCGGTAGGTCGGCGCCGCCGGACTCGACGAGGTAGAGCAGCGGCAGCCGGTTCTCCCGGGCGATCTCCATCGCCCGCAGCGTCTTCTTGACCGTCCAGGTCGTGCTCGTGCCGCCGCGCACCGTCGGGTCGTTGGCGATGATCACGCACTCGACGTCCTCGACGACGCCGATGCCGGTGAACACGCCGGCCCCGACCGGGAAGTCCGAGCCCCATGCGGCGAGTGGGGAGAGCTCGAGCAGTGGCGAGTCGGCGTCCACGAGCAGCTCGACGCGCTCGCGGCACAGCAGCTTGCCGCGCTGGCGGTGGCGGGCGATGTACTTCTCGCCGCCGCCCTGGTTCACCAGCGCCAGCTGGCGGTCGTGCTCGGCGAGCAGGGCGAGCATGTGGGCGCGGTTGGCCTGGAACGCCTCGCTGCGTTCGTCGACGTGGTCCCCCAAGACCGTCACGGCCGATCACCGTAGGGCGCGGGGTTCACCGGGGGCGAACAGACCGCGCCGGGCGGCGAGCCGCCCGCTGCCCGCCGCCCGGAGCGATCAGATCTCGAAGCGGACGCCCTGGGCGAGGGGCAGGTCGCGTCCGTAGTTGATCGTGTTCGTGGCCCGGCGCATGTACCCCTTCCAGGCGTCGGAGCCGGACTCGCGGCCACCGCCGGTCTCCTTCTCGCCGCCGAACGCGCCGCCGATCTCGGCGCCGCTCGGGCCGATGTTCACGTTGGCGATCCCGCAGTCGGAACCGTCGGCCGCCATGAACCGTTCGGCCTCGCGCACGTCGTTGGTGAAGATGCTCGACGCCAGTCCCTGGGGCACGTCGTTGTGCAGCGCGATCGCCTCGTCGAGGTCCTCGTACTCGAGCACGTACAGCAGCGGGCCGAACGTCTCGGTGCGCACGATGTCGGTCTGTGCCGGCATGGCGACGATCGCCGGGGTGACGTAGTACGCGTCCGGGGCGTCCGCGGCGAGCACCCGGTCGCCGCCGACCAGCAGCTTGCCGCCGTCGCGCACCGCCGTGGCGATGGCGTCGCCGAGGCGCTCGTAGGCCGCGCCGTCGATCAGCGGTCCGACGAGCGTGCCCGCTGCGAGCGGGTCGCCGATCGGGACGCTGGCGTACGCCGTGACCAGGCGGTCGAGCAGCTCGTCGCGCACCGACGAGTGCACGATCAGCCGGCGCAGGCTCGTGCAGCGCTGTCCCGCGGTGCCGACGGCGGCGAACACGATCGCCCGCGTGGCGAGGTCCAGATCGGCCGACGGGGCGACGATCGCGCCGTTGTTGCCGCCGAGCTCGAGGATGAGGCGGCCGAAGCGGGCGGCGACGACGGGGGCGACGGCGCGGCCCATGCGCGTCGAGCCGGTGGCCGACACGATCGCCACGCCCTCGTGGGCCGCCAACGCGGCGCCGGCCTCGGCGCCACCCTGCACGACGTGGTGCAGCCCGGCCGGCGCGCCGACGTCGGCGACCGCGCGAGCCAGCAGCGCGTCGCACGCCAGCGCGGTGAGCGGCGTCTTGTCGGATGGCTTCCAGATCACCGGGTCGCCCGCGACGAGGGCGATCGCCGCGTTCCACGACCACACCGCGACCGGGAAGTTGAAGGCCGTGATGACGGCGCACGGGCCCATCGGGTGCCACGTCTCCATCAGCCGGTGGTTCGGTCGCTCGCTGGCGATCGTCAGCCCGTGCAGCTGGCGCGACAGCCCGACGGCGAAGTCGCAGATGTCGATCATCTCCTGGACCTCGCCGAGGCCCTCGGAGCGGATCTTGCCCGCCTCGATCGACACGAGCTCGCCGAGCTCGTCCTTGTGCTCGCGCAGCAGCTCGCCGAGGCGTCGCACCAGGTTCCCACGCACCGGCGCCGGCGTGGTGCGCCACGTCCGGAACGCCTCGGTTGCCGCCTCGACGGCGCGGTCGACGTCGCCGGCGGTGCCCGCCGGACCCAGCGAGCCACCCGTGATCGGTGTGCGCGCGGTCAGCTCGCCGGGGGGCGTGGCCGCACCGCACGCGGCGAGGATCGCCGCGGCACGATCGGCGAGCTCGGTGGTGGTCGGCAGTGCGCTCATCACCCCTCCGTGGCGAGTGAGTCGAGTGCAGATGCAAGGATCGCCAGCGCGGTGTCGACCTGCGTGGCGGTGACGACGAGCGGCGGCGCGAGGCGGATCGAGCGCTCCCCGCACGTGAGCACGAGCAGGCCGCGCTCGAAGCAGGCCCGCTCGAGCGCGGCGGCCGTGTCGTGGTCGGGCAGGTCGATGCCGATCATCAGCCCGCGGCCGCGGACGTGCTGGATCAGCGGCTGCGACCGCTGCAGCGTCGTCAGGCCGTCGAGCAGGCGCTGCCCCATCGTCGCGGCGTTCGTCGCGAGCTCGCGCCGGACGAGGTCGAGGGTCACGGTCGCCGCGGCACACGCGACCGGGTTGCCGCCGAAGGTCGAGCCGTGGCCACCGGGCTGCCAGTCCATCACGTCGGCGCGGGCCACGATCCCGGCCAACGGCAGGCCGCTGGCGAGGCCCTTGCCGATGCACATGATGTCCGGCTCGACGCCCTCGTGCTCGCAGGCCCACATCGTCCCGGTCCGGCCGACGCCCGTCTGCACCTCGTCGAGCACGAGCAGGATGCCGTGCTCGTCGCACAGCCGGCGCAGGTCGGCCAGCCAGCCCGCTGGCGGGACGATGTAGCCGCCCTCGCCCTGGACCGGCTCGACGAAGATCGCCGCGACATCGGCAGGGTCGGTGAGCTTGGCGAACAGCACCTGCTCGATGTAGGCGGCCCCGGTCAGGGCGTCGGGGTCGTACGGATCCGCGTACGGGGCGTGGAACGTCCCGGGCGTGACGATGCCGAAGCCGGCGCGCTGGCGGGCCTTGCTCGCGGTCAGCGACAGGCTGCCGAGGGAGCGGCCGTGGAACCCGCCGAGGAAGGCGATCACGTTGGGCCGCCGGGTGTGGTGGCGGGCGAGCTTGAGCGCCGCCTCGACGGCCTCGGTGCCGGAGTTGGCGAGGAACACCTTGGGGTCGGGCATCGGCGCCAGCTCGGCGAGGCGGGTGCACGTCTCGGCGTAGGCCGGCACGTAGAAGTCGCTCGAGCAGTAGTGGACGACCTCGTCCACCTGGGCGTGGATGGCCGCGGTGACCGCCGGGTGGGCGTGACCCGTGGCCACGACGGCGATGCCCGCGTTGAAGTCGAGGAACCGGTTCCCGTCGACGTCCTCGATCACACACCCCCGCGCCCGCTGCACGACGAGCGGGTAGACGCGCGTGAGCGACGGGCTGGTGACCGCTTCGTCCCGCGCGATGATCTCCCGGGCGCGGGGGCCGGGGAGCTCGGTTCGCAGGTCGGGGACCGGGGAGTCGGCCGTGACGGCGCCCGCTGCGTGCTCGATGACGGTCATGGATCCCTCCGTTCCAACGATGACATCAACTGTAACGTTCGTTCCGTGAGTGCGTGGACCGACGTGCCCACCGACGGGCCCGGCGACGTGGCATCGTGGCCACCGGACCTCGACGAGCTCGAACGGCACCTGCTCGAGGGCATCGCCGCGCTCACGCCACGCCCCGACGCAGACGGGGTGCGCCCGGCGGACGCACCGCTCGCGCCCGGCTCGTCACTGACCGGCGCCGCGCTCGACCGGCTGCTGGACGCCCAGTTCGCCAGCCGCCACCTCGACCACGCGGCGCGCTGGCTGCGGGCGCAAGGGGAGGGCTTCTACACGATCGGCTCGGCGGGCCACGAGGCCAACGCCATGGTCGCCGCGGCCCTGCGCCCGACCGACCCGGCGCTCCTGCACTACCGCTCCGGCGGCTTCTACCTCGCCCGGGCGCAGCAGGCCGGCCACGACGGCGTGGACGACGTCCTGCTCGGGCTGCTGGCCTCGTCCGACGAGCCGATCGCCGGTGGCCGCCACAAGGTGTTCGGCCACGCGGCGCTGGCGATCATCCCGCAGACGTCGACCATCGCCTCCCACCTGCCACGGGCGATGGGCGTCGGCTTCGCCATCGGCCGCGCCCGGCGGCTCGGCATCCCGACGCGCTGGCCCGACGACGCCATCGCCGTGTGCAGCTTCGGCGACGCCTCGCTCAACCACTCCACCGCGCAGGGCGCCCTGAACGCCGCCGCCTACACCACCCACCAGGGCATGCCGATGCCGGTGCTGTTCGTGTGCGAGGACGACGGCTGGGGGATCAGTGTGCCGACACCACCCGGCTGGGTCGAGACCGTGCTGTCGGCGCACCCCGGGCTGCACTACGAGGCCGCGGACGGCACCGACCCGGTCGGGGTGTTCGACCTCACCGAGGAGCTCGCCGAGCTCGTGCGCACGACCGGGCGGTCGGCCGTGCTCCACCTGCGCGTCGTGCGCTTCGGCGGGCACGCCGGCACCGACGTCGAGTCCGCCTACCGGAGCCCCGCCGCCATCCGCGCCGACCGGGCACGCGACCCGCTGCTCGCCACGGCCCGGGTGCTCGTCGAGGCCGGCGTGACCACGCCCGACGAGCTGCTCGCCCGCTACCTGGCGGGACGCGCCGCGATCCGCGCCCGGGCGCGGGAGCTCACGGGACGGCCGCGGCTCACCGACGTGCGCGAGATCGTCGCCCCGCTGGCGCCGCATCGGCCCGCCGCCGTCGCCGATCGGGCGGTCCTCGCCGCGCCCCGGGAGGTGCGCGAGGCCTTCTTCGGCACCCTGCCCGAGGACGAGGGACCGCTGACCCTCGCCGAGACGATCAACCGCACGCTCGGCGATCTGCTGTGCGCCGACGAGCGGGTGCTGGTGTTCGGCGAGGACGTCGGCGTGAAGGGCGGCGTCTACGGCGTGACGCGCGGCCTGCAGCGGCGTGCCGGCCGGCGGCGCGTGTTCGACACGCTGCTCGACGAGCAGTCGATCCTCGGGCTGGCCCTCGGTCTGGGCGTGTCCGGGCTGGTGCCGATCCCCGAGATCCAGTACCTCGCATACCTGCACAACGCGATCGACCAGCTGCGCGGGGAGGCGGCGTCGCTCTCGTTCTTCTCCACCGGGCAGTTCCGCAACCCGCTCGTCGTGCGCATCGCCGGTTACGGGTACCAGCAGGGGTTCGGTGGGCACTTCCACAACGACAACGGGATCGCCGCGCTGCGCGACATCCCCGGCGTCGTGATCGCCTCGCCGTCGCACCCGATCGACGTGCCGGCGATGCTGCGCACGTGCGTGGCCGCGGCGATCGAGGACGGCACGGTGAGCGTGTTCCTGGAGCCGATCGCCCGCTACCACACCCGCGACCTGCACCACGTCGGTGACGAGGCCTGGACCGCGCCGTACGCACCGCCGGAGGCGTGGGCGCGCGAGCACGTCCCGATCGGCACGCCCGTCGTGGCGCGCGAGGGCGACGACGTGCTGATCGTGACGTGGGCGAACGGGCGCTACCTCGCCGAGCGCGTGGCGGCGCGGGTGGCGGCCGACGGCATCGGGTGCCGCGTGCTCGACGTGCGGTGGCTCGCCCCGCTGCCGATCGGCGAGATCCTGCGCCATGCCACCTCGATCGGGCGCGTGCTGGTCGTCGACGAGACCCGGCGCACCGGTGGCGTGGGGGAGGCGATCGTCGCCGGGCTCGCCGAGGGCGGCTACCGCGGCGCGCTGCGGCGGGTCGCGGGCGCCGACTCGTTCATCCCCCTCGGCGACGCCGCCCGCCTCGTCCTCGTCTCCGAGGACGACATCGAGTCCGCGATCCGCGACCTCGTGCACATCTGACGCGACTTTGGTCCGCCCAGCGGACCAAAGTCGCGTCAGATGTGCCGGTCGGGCGCGCGTGTCAGGCGGGCGGTTGCCAGGACGGGCGGCGCCGCTCGGCAAACGCGGCCATGCCCTCCTGGGCGTCGGGGGAGGCGAACAGCTCGTCGGACAGCGCCCGCATCCGCTCGAACGCCTCGTCGCGCTTGAGCGTCGGGACGAGGCGCAGCATCCGCTTGGTCTCGGCGACGGCGCGCGGCGCGCCCATGCGGATGCCGTCGCACAGCGTGGCGACGGTGCCGTCCACGTCGTCGGTGACGTGGGTGACCAGGCCGACCTCGCGGGCGAAGTGGGCGTCGAACGTCTCGCCGGTGAGGAACGCCGACGCCAGCCGGCTGCCGCTGGCCCGACGCAGCACCGGCACCGAGATGATCGCCGCGGCGACGCCGATGCGGACCTCGGTGAAGGCGAACGTGATGTCCGAGCGCACGACGACGAGGTCGCACGCAGCCATGAGGCCGACGCCACCGGCCCGGGCGGGGCCCTGCACGGCGGCGATCGTCGGCACCTCGGCGTCCATCAGGCGTTGCAGCACGCGCACGAACGGGCGGGAGTCCGGCGGGCCGGTGCGCCGCTCCTTGAGGTCGGCGCCGGCGCAGAACGCCGGCGGCACGTGGGTCAGCACGATCGCTCGCCCCGACCCGTCGGCGACCGCCGCCTCGGCGACGTCGAGGGCGGCGTTCAGGTCGGCGACGAGCTGGGTCGAGAGGGCGTTGCGGTTGGCGGGGGAATCCAGCGTGATCGTCACCACGCCGTCGGCGACCGCGGCGTGGACCAGCTCTGGCTCGGCCATGCGCGCCGACCGTACCGAACGCCCCGACAGCCGCAGCGTGTCGTGCGAGCGGGTCGTGCGGTCGGGCCGGTCGGGCCGGTCGTCGCCACCGCGGCTCGTCACGAAGGTGAGCGATGCGAGCTGCTGGTGGTGCGGTTGCTCATGTTCGGGGGGTTGCCCGTCGTGAAGGTGAGCGGTGTGCGTGGGTGGTGGTGCGGTTGCTCATGTTCGGGCAGGATCCCGAGCTCGAACTCGAGCTCGAGCTCGCGACGAGCCAGCGGCGCGTCCGCTCACTGCGACGCGGGCGGCTCCGGCGGCGCGTGCAGGCTCGCCAGGAACGCGGCGACCTCGGCGCGGTCCCGGGTGCGGCGCATCGGGGGGAGCGCGTTGACGATCTCCCAGCGGTACCGCGCTGCGCCGAGGCGGCGGTCGAGCACGGCGACGACACCCCGGTCGGTGGCGGTGCGGATCAGGCGCCCGGCCGCCTGGGCGAGCAGCATCGCCGCCCGGGGCACGTCGATCTCGGCGAACGCCGCCGCGCCGAGCAGCTCGCGCCGGGCCGACAGCAGCGGGTCGTCGGGGCGGGGGAACGGCAGCCGGTCGATCACCACCAGGCTCAGCGTCCGCCCCGGCACGTCGATCCCCTGGAAGAACCCGGCGGTGGCGAACACGCACGTCGCCTCGTCCGCCGCGAACTGCCGCACCAGCGCCGGCTTGGGCAGGTCGCGCTGGGTCAGGATCGGCACGTCCACCCGCGCCCGGACCGCCTCGGCGGCGAGATCCATGGCCTTCCAGCTGGTGAACAGGGCGAGCGTCCGCCCGCCGGCGGCGGTGATCAGGTGGACCAGCTCGTCGTGCACGGCGTCCCGGTACGAGGCCGCCCGCGGGTCCGGCAGGTGCATCGCGCAGTACAGGAGCCCGTGGTGCTCGTAGTCGAACGGGCTGCCGACGTCGGCGACGTCGGTCCGGTCGGCGGGCATGCCGAGGCGGCGGGGGAGCGACGACGGGATCGTGGCGCTCGTCAGCACGGCGATCCGCTCGTTCCACACCGCGTCGCGCAGCAACGGCCCGACGTCGAGCGGGGCGACCTCCAACCGTGGCTGCTCCGGCGTCCCCGACACGAAGTCGACGTCCGTGCGCACACCGTCGGCGCGCTCGCGCAGGGCGTGGTCGAGCTGCTCGATCGTGCGCCCGACGAGCAGCTGGGCGCGCAGCTTGCGCTGCTTCGCGTCCTCGACCGGCGTCTCGATCCGGGTGAGCGCGGCGGCGGCGCGGTCGAGCCGCGACCGGGCCTCGGCGAGCGCGTCCTGCACGGGCTCGGGCAGGGGGGACGCCAGGCGCTGGCCGGCGAACGGGGCGATCGCCTCGCGCAGCACGTCGGCGAGGTCGATCACCGAGGCGACCAGCGTGGCGTCGTCGAGGATCCGCCGCAGCGCGCCGGCGAGCTGCACGAACCGTCCGGGCGCCAGCTGGACGCCGACGGTGCTGGACATCACGTCCTCGACCACGTGGGCCTCGTCGAAGATCACCACGTCGTGGGGCGGCAGGATCGCGCCCTCGCTGCCCACGTGGAGGCCGTACAGGTGGGTGTTGACGACGATCACGTCGGCGGCGGCGGCGCGCTCCCGCGCCGCCTCGGCGAAGCACGCCCCGCCGAGCGGGCAGCGGTCCCTGCCCGGGCACTCGTCGCTGGTGACGCTCACCGCCCGCCACACCGCCTCCGACGGCGCCCACGTCAGCTCGGCCTGGTCGCCGGTCTCGGTCGTCGCGACCCACCGCGAGATCCGCTCCAGGTCACGCTGGGCGACCGCCGACATGCCCGCCAGCTCCAGCTGCCCGGCGGCGTCGGCGTGCAGCTCCCGGACCCGCTGGAGGCACACGTAGTTGCTGCGCCCCTTGAGCACCGCCCAGTCGAACGGGATCGGCAGCGCCGCCTGCAGGAACGGCAGGTCCTTGCCGGCGAGCTGGTCCTGCAGCGCCTTGGTGGCGGTGGCGACGACGACCCGGGCGCCGGACGTGATCGCCGGCACCAGGTAGGCGAGGGTCTTGCCGGTCCCGGTGCCGGCCTGCACGACGAGGTGCCGGCGGTTCTCGATCGCCGCGGCGACGAGGTCGGCCATCCGCTGCTGGCCGGGACGGTCCTCCGCGCCGTCGAGCGTGGCGGTGACCGTCGAGAGGTCGATGCGCTCCACGGATCGGTCAGCCGACGAGCGCCAGCGCGGCGTCGAGCTCCGCGGCGTCGAAGTCGGGCCACGGCTTGTCCGTGAAGTGGATCGCGGCCCCGGCGCTCTGCCAGAGCAGGAAGTTGCTCACCCGCCGCTCCCCGGACGTGCGCACGAGCACGTCCACCGGGGGCAGCTCGGGCAGGTACAGGTGCGCCGAGATCGCGTCGGTGGTGAGCTCCCCGCCCTCGGCGCGGATCCGGCGCACGGCGTCGATCAGCTCCTGGCGGGCGCCGTAGTCGAACGCCACCGTCAACAGCATCCCGGTGTTCTGGGCGGTGTCGCGGATCGCCCGGCGGATCGCCCGCTGCACGTACTTCGGGGTCCGGGAGCCCGGCGCGTCGAACGGCCGGCCGATCCACTGGATCCGCACGTTCAGCTCGTTGAGCTCCTCGACCCGGCTGAACAGCTTCTTGTGCAGGCCGAGGATGTGGCGGACCTCCGAGCGGGGCCGGACCCAGTTCTCCGTCGAGAACCCGAACACGGTCAGCCACCCGATGTCCCGGCGCACGGCCACGCGCACGATGCGCGCCAGGTTCTCCTCGCCCTCGGTGTGCCCCACCGTCCGCGGCAGCCCGCGCCGCCCGGCCCACCGCCCGTTGCCGTCCATGATGCAGGCGACGTGGAGCACGGCCTGCATGCTACGGCCCGGGGAGATGATGCTCCGGGCGGACGCGGTGGGATACTTGACGTGTGGCTTCCTCGCTCGCACACGCGATGGTCGTGGCGGGCACCCGGCGCGACTGGATGGCGCTCGACGAGGAGGCCTGGACGCGACTGGCGCTCGAGCTGGGCGAGATCATCGCTGCCGCCGGAGGTTCCTGGCTGACGATCCGCGCCTACGAGGCGGGGGAGGACCCGCCCCCACCCGAGGCCGTGCGCTGTCCCCACGAGGTGGTCGCGGCCGGCGGTCGCTGCACGGTGATCATCGACCCGATGAGCGACGGCCGGGAGCGCTTCGCCATGGCGATGCGCAACCTGCCGCCCGGCGCGGTCATCGACGAGAAGGCGGTCACCAGCGTCCTGTACGAGCCGGCCGACGTCGAGCCGGACCTGGTGCTGGTGCTCGGCCCGCCGACCCGGCTGCCCCCCTCGCTCGTGTGGGAGCTGGCCTACAGCGAGCTGGTGTTCGAGCCGATCTCCCTGTCCGAGCTGCGCCCCGAGCACCTGGAGGCGGCCGTCGAGGACTACCACGGGCGTCGTCGCCGCTTCGGCGGCCTGGACCCGTGAGCTCCCACCTCTACCGCGACGTCGGCGTCGTCCTGCGCACCTACAAGCTCGGCGAGGCCGACCGCATCGTCGTGCTGCTCACCGCCGAGCACGGCAAGGTGCGCGCCGTCGCCAAGGGGGTGCGCAAGACGTCGTCCAAGTTCGGGGCGCGCCTGGAGCCGATGAGCCACGTCCGGCTGCTGCTGCACCGGGGCCGGGACCTGGACATCGTCAGCCAGGCCGAGTCCGTGGAGCCGCTCGCCCCGCTGCTGTCCAGCCTCGACCGGGTCTCGCAGGGCATGGCGGCGCTGGAGGTCGTCGACCAGCTGGCGCTCGAGCGGGAGCCGTCGCCGCACCTGTACCGGATGCTCGTCGGTGTGCTGCGCACCATCGCCGAGCGCCCGGGGCCGCTCGTGGTGCCGGCGTTCTTCTGGAAGCTCCTCGCCGCCGAGGGCCTGCGCCCCGAGCTCGACGCCTGCGTCCGCTGCGGCGGGACCGAGCCCGACGTCGCCCTCGTCGCGTTCGACCTGCACGAGGGTGGGGTGCTGTGCCGCTCCTGCCGCTCGGGCCAGCCGATCAGCCCCGCCGCCCTCACGCTGCTGCGGGGGATCCTCGGCGGCGCCCTCAACGCCGCCCTGTCGGCGCCCGAGTCGCCGGCCACCCACGAGGTCGGCGTGCTCGCCACGCGGGCGATGGAGCACCACCTCGAGCGGCGACTGCGCGCGGTGGCCATGTTCGAGGCCCACGACGCCCCGCACGGGCCGGGCCGCTGACCCGGCGAGCCGACAGCGGGCCGGTCGCGCCCGTGTGGTCATAGCCTGGTGCGCCATGCCGGCGACCGAGCTCGACCAGATCGTCAACCTGTGCAAGCGCCGCGGCTTCGTCTACCCGTCGGCGGAGATCTACGGCGGCTTCCGCAGCACCTACGACTTCGGTCCGCTCGGTGCGCTGATGCTGCGCAACGTGAAGGACGCCTGGGTCCGCGCGATGGTCCAGGAGCGTGACGACGTCGTGCTCATCGACGCGGCGATCCTCGGCCCGCCCCAGATCTGGGAGGCGAGCGGCCACCTCGCCAACTTCTCCGACCCGCTCGTCGACTGCACGAACTGCAAGAACCGCTTCCGCCTCGACAAGCTCGAGGACCCCGACACCTGCCCGAGCTGCGGCAGGCGCGGCACGTTCACCGAGGCCCGCCAGTTCAACCTGATGTTCAAGACCCACGCCGGGCCCGTGGAGGACTCGGCGGCCGTCGCCTACCTGCGTCCGGAGACGGCGCAGGGCATGTTCGTCAACTTCGCCAACGTCCTGCAGACGACGCGCAAGAAGCCGCCGTTCGGCATCGCCCAGGTCGGCAAGTCGTTCCGCAACGAGATCACGCCGCAGAACTGGATCTTCCGCACCCGCGAGTTCGAGCAGATGGAGCTCGAGTACTTCGTGCACCCCTCGGAGAGCGCGAAGTGGTACGAGTACTGGTGCAAGGAGCGCTTCGACTGGTACGTCCGCTACGGGATCCCGGCGGACATGCTGCGGCTGCGGGCGCACGGCCCCGATGAGCTGTCGCACTACTCGGTGGGAACCTCCGACGTCGAGTTCCGCTTCCCGTGGGGCTTCGACGAGCTCGAGGGCATCGCCCAGCGCACCGACTACGACCTGAAGGCGCACGCCAGGCACTCCGGTGAGCGCCTCGACTACTTCGACCAGGCCACCGGGGAGCGCTACGTGCCCTACGTCGTCGAGCCGGCGGCCGGCGCCACCCGCACGATGGCGGCGTTCCTCCTCGCCGCCTACGACGAGGACGTCGTCAACGGTGAGAAGCGCACGGTCCTGCGCCTGCACCCGCGTCTCGCCCCCTACCAGGTCGCCGTGCTCCCGCTGTCGCGCAAGGAGACGCTGATCCCGCTGGCCCAGGAGATCCGCCGCACGCTGAGCCAGCGCTACATGGTCGACTACGACGAGACCCAGGCGATCGGCCGGCGCTACCGCCGCCAGGACGAGATCGGCACGCCGCTCGCGGTGACCGTCGACTTCGACTCGCTCGAGGACAAGGCGGTGACGATCCGCGACCGCGACACGACCGAGCAGGTGCGCGTCCCGATCGACGACCTGATGACCGAGATCGCCGACCGCTTGGGCTTCTGACCACGCCCAGCCAGTACGTTCGCCGGCATGAGTGAAGCATCCGGCGGCAAGGTCGCCGTCCTCGCCAAGATCCCGACCCAGCCCGGCAAGCGCGACGAGCTCGTGAAGGCCCTCGAGGCGGCGATCGACAACGCCAACTCCGAGGCCGGCACGCTGCTGTACATCCTCCACGTCGACCCGAAGGACGACAGCGCCGTGTACTTCTACGAGCTGTACGAGAACCAGGAGGCATTCACGGCGCACAGCACGAGCGACCGCTTCAAGGAGATCGGCGCCTCGCTGCGCGACCTCGCCGGCGGCCGCCCGGAGCTCACGATCCTCACGCCGGTGATCGGCAAGGGGCTCTGACACCCCACGCCGTGGACGTCGGGCACCGAGTGACGTACCTCGATCGGATCGTCGCCCGCCACCGCGAGATGGTGGCGGGCGACGAGCGATCGCTCGACGAGCTGCTCGCCGCGGCGCGCGACGCGCCGCCGACGCGCGGCTTCCGCGCCGCGCTCACCGCCCCGGGTCTGTCGGTCATCGCCGAGATCAAGCGACGCTCCCCGTCGAAGGGTGCGCTCAACGCCGACCTGGACCCGGCGGCGATGGCGGCGACCTACCAGCGCGGCGGCGCGGCGTGCCTGTCGGTGCTCACCGACGCCGAGTTCTTCGGCGGTTCGCCCGACGATCTCCGCACTGCCCGGGCGGCGTGCGGCCTGCCCGTGCTGCGCAAGGACTTCACCGTCGGCGCGGTCGACGTCGCCGACGCCCGGCTGATGGGTGCGGACGCCGTGCTGCTGATCGCGGCCGCGCTCGAGCGCAGCGAGCTGGTCGAGCTGCACGCCCTGGCGGTCGAGCTCGGGTTGGACGTGCTCGTCGAGATCCACGACGAGCCCGAGCTCGAGGTGGCGATGGCGTGCGGCGCCACCCTCGTCGGGGTCAACCAGCGCGACCTCGTCACGTTCGAGGTCGACCACGAGCGGGCGCTGCGGATGGCCAGGGTGATCCCCGACGGCGTCGTGCGCGTCGCCGAGTCCGGCGTGCGCGGCCCCGACGACGCCCGCCGCCTCGCCGACGCCGGCTACGACGCCGTGCTCGTCGGCGAGACGCTCGTGACGAGCGGGGACCCGGCAGCCGCCGTGGCGGCGCTGCGCGGCTGATCGAGCCGCGCGTGCAACGGAGCATGCCGGGCGCGGGTCGCGGCCGGTACCGTCTGCCTCGGTGTTCGTGAAGATCTGTGGGATCACCAACGAGGACGACGCGCTGCTCGCCGTGGCGATGGGCGCCGACGCGGTGGGCTTCGTGTTCGCTCCCTCGCCCCGCCAGATCCCCGTGCAGCAGGCCTACGACATCACCCGCCGCCTGCCACCGGAGATCCTCACGGTGGGCGTGTTCCGCGACGAGCACCCCAAGCGCGTCGTCGAGCTGGTCCACAAGGCCGGCGTGAAGGCAGCGCAGCTGCACGGCAGCGAGACACCCGAGGTCGTCGCCGAGGTGGCCCGGGCCGTGAAGTGGGTGATCAAGGCGTTTCCAGCGGGGTCGCCGAAGGTCGCCGATGCCCGCTCGCTCGCGACCGACCTCGTCCTCCTCGACGGGGCGACGCCCGGCTCGGGGAAGATGTTCGACTGGTCCCTCGCCGGCGAGGTCCCCGAGGGCGTGCGCCTGATCCTCGCCGGCGGGCTCGATCCGGACAACGTGGCCGACGCCGTGCGCGCCGTCGAGCCGTGGGGCGTCGACGTGTCGAGCGGCGTGGAGCGCTCGCCCGGGCGCAAGGATCCGCTGAAGGTCAAGCGCTTCGTCGAGCGCGCCAAGGCAGCGGCGCCTGCGCCCTACATCGGTCCCGACGAGCTGCCCTACGACTGGAGCGACGAGTGATCGACGCGGCCACCTTGATGGGTGAGCCGTCGCCGACCGGTCGCTTCGGCGACTTCGGCGGCCGCTTCGTCCCCGAGACGCTCGTGCCGGCGTGCCAGGAGCTGGAGGCCGCGTTCCGCGACGCGTGGGCCGATCCGGCGTTCCGCGGCGAGCTCGACGCGGTCCTGCGCGACTACGCCGGGCGCCCGTCGATCCTCACCGAGTGCCACAACCTCGGACGGCGCCTCGGCCTGCGCCTGCTGCTGAAGCGCGAGGACCTCAACCACACGGGGTCGCACAAGATCAACAACGTCCTCGGTCAGGCGCTGCTGGCGAAGCGGATGGGCAAGACCCGCCTTGTGGCCGAGACCGGCGCCGGTCAGCACGGCGTCGCCACGGCCACCGCCGCCGCGCTGTTCGGCCTCGAGTGCAAGGTGTACATGGGCGCCGTCGACGTGGAGCGCCAGGCGCTCAACGTGTTCCGCATGCGCATGCTCGGCGCCGAGGTCGAGCCGGTGCACAGCGGGAGTCGCACGCTCAAGGACGCCGTCAACGAGGCGCTGCGCGACTGGGTGGCGACCGTCAGGGACACCCACTACTGCCTCGGGTCGGTGATGGGCCCGCACCCGTACCCGTGGATGGTGCGCGAGCTGCACCGGGTGATCGGCGACGAGGCGCGCGAGCAGTGCCGGGCGCTGACCGGCGACGACCCCGACGTCATCGTCGCGTGCGTCGGCGGTGGCTCCAACGCCGCCGGGATCTTCGCCGGCTTCGTCGACACCCGGGCGCGCCTCGTCGGTGCCGAGCCCGCCGGTGGCGCCGCCGTCGGCCGCGGCGTGCCCGGCGTGGTCCACGGCATGCGCAGCTTCCTCATGCAGGACGAGCACGGGCAGGTCGAGGAGGCGCACTCGGTGTCGGCCGGCCTCGACTACCCGGGTGTCGGGCCGGAGCACTCGTACCTCGCCTCGATCGGCCGGGCGGAGTACCCGTCGGTCACCGACGACGAGGTGCTCGAGGCGTTCGCCCTGCTCGCCCGCACCGAGGGCATCCTGTGCGCGTTCGAGTCGGCCCACGCCGTCGCCTGGGTGATCCGCGAGGCGCCGTCGCTGCAGGGCCAGACCGTCGTCGTGTGCCTGTCCGGGCGCGGGGACAAGGACGTCGCCCAGGCGATGGAGCTGATCGGCGAGCACGGCCTGCCCGGCAAGGAGGCATGACGTTGGGTCGGATGGAGGACCGCTTCCGCGCCGCGCGCGCCGCCGGCCGCAAGCTGCTCGTCCCGTACGTCACCGGCGGCTACCCGGGCTGGGAGGACGCGATCCGCGCCGCCGCCGCCAACGGCGCCGACGCCATCGAGATCGGCATCCCGTTCTCCGACCCGGTGATGGACGGCCCGGTGATCCAGCAGGCCTCCCAGGCGGCGCTCGACGCGGGGGCGACACCTCCGGCCGTGCTCGACGCCGCGGCCAAGCTCGACGTCGGCATCCCGCTCGCGGTGATGACGTACTACAACCTCGTCCACCACGACGGCCACGAGCGCTTCGCCGGGCGGCTCGTGGCCGCCGGCATCGACGCGTGCATCCTGCCCGACCTGCCGCTGGAGGAGGCCGGGCCGTGGTGCGAGGCGGCCGACGCAGCCGGGATCGAGACCGTGATGCTGGCGGCTCCGACCGCACCCGACGAGCGCCTGCCGCGCATCGCCGCGCGCGCCCGCGGATTCATCTACGCCGTCGGACTGCTCGGCGTGACCGGCGAGCGCGAGCGGCTCGCCGCCTCGGCGACCGAGCTGGCGGCGCGGCTGAAGGCGATCAGCGACCGGCCGGTGCTCGTCGGCGTCGGCGTGTCGAACGCCGAGCAGGCGCGCCAGGCGTGCACCGTCGCCGACGGCGTTGTGCAGGGGGCGTCCGTCGTGCGGCGGCTGATGGAGCAGGGACCGGACGCCGTCGGTGCGTACGTCGCCGAGGTGCGCGCCGCCATCGACTCGCTGTCGTCGTGAGCGCCGCGACGTCACCCGACCCCGCCTGCGAGCTGTGCGAGGCGGCGCGGTTCACCGAGTGGTTCCACGAGGACGACGAGTGCTGGATCGCCGAGTGCGAGTCGTGCGGCGTGCCGATGGTCGTGTGGCGCGTCCATGATCCGTCCCCGCCCGATGACGTGAAGGCCCGCCTGCACGCCCGCCTCGCCGAGGTGATGGCACGGGAGTTCGACGGCGATCACGTCGTCGACGACCACCTGCGGACGATCCCGACGCACTACCACGCCCACGCCCGGCCGCGGCAGTGGGGGCGCGGGTTCCGCCGCCGGACGCCACCGGCGTGACAAGCTCGCCCCGTGATGCACCACCCACCGCCCCCGCCGCCGGGGAACCCGGCGGGCACGCCGCCGCTGCCCCCGCCGGGCGCCGGGATCCCGCCGCCGCCACCACCCGGCCCGGGGTTCGGCAGCACACCGGTGCCACGCGGCGTGACCGTGAACGTGCCCGACGCCGCCGGGCTGCGCAAGGCCGCGATCATCCTCTACTGGTGCACCGCGGCGGCGACGTTCCTGCTCACGCTGACCGTGGTGCGGCGGCGCGGCGTGTGGAACGACTTCGAGGACGAGCCGAGCCTCGGCGGCCTCGTCGACCTCGAGCAGGCCGACGACGAGGTCGGCAGCGCCGTGCTGCTGCTGTTCTGCCTGGCGCTCGCCGCGCTGATCGTGGTCTCGATCTGGTCCTACCGCGTCGGCCGGCACGCCCGGCGCGCGGGCGCCGTCGACGTGTCGCCGGGACTGGCCTGCGGCGGCTGGTACATCCCCTTCGCCTCGCTCATCGTGCCGTTCGTGCAACTGCGCAGGGTGGCGCGGCACTTCGGGCGGGCGGTGCAGCACGTCAACCTGTGGCAGGGCCTCGCCATCGCGACGTTCGTGCTGTCGCTGATCCTGCAGGCGATCGATCCGGGCAGCGCCGACGACGTCAGCGACGTCTCCGGCCAGCTGACCGCGCAGGTCGTGTTCTCGGTCCTGGTGCTCCTCAGCGCGGCAGCGACCGCCTTCGTGGCGATGCGCGCGATGCGTGAGGTCGACGGTTCCTGACCTGGTCCCGTCCGCCGGTCAGGTCCCGCAGAACGTCCGGTACGACGCATCCGGCGGGCCGGGCTCCGCGTAGCGCTCCAGGCCCGGGCGTGTCGTGAACGGTGCCGTCACCGCGGCGAGCAGCGCCTCGTACGGGCCGAGGTCACCGGCGACGGCCGCGGCGAGCGCCTCCTCGACGAGGTGGTTGCGCGGGATGTGCACCGGGTTGGTGCGGTCCATCACCGCGGCGATCTCGTCGGGCGACCTGCCCTCCGCCGCGACGCGTGCGCGCCAGCGCGCCACCCACGGCGCGGACGCGGTCGGCTCGACCACCCGCGCCCACGCCGGGTCGTGGTCGTCGCCGCTGCGGAGCACCGCCGACAGGGCCCGGAACGCCGACGTCATGTCGACACGACGGGCGAGCAGCAGCTCGAGGAGCTCCTCGACCAGCGCGCGGTCCTCGGGCTCGGTGCGGGTGAGGCCGAGCTTGGCGCGCATCCCCGCGAACCAGTGCCGTTCGTAGCGTTCGGCGAAGGTCGCGAGAACGTCGTTCGCGGTGGCCACCGCCGATTCGGCGTCCGCGCCGAACAGCGGCAGCATCGCCTCGCCCAGCCGCGCCAGGTTCCAGTGGGCGATGCGCGGCTGGTTGCCGTACGCGTAGCGGCCGCCGTGGTCGATCGAGCTGAACACCGTCGTCGGGTCGTAGCGATCCATGAACGCGCACGGCCCGTAGTCGATCGTCTCGCCGGAGATCGTCATGTTGTCGGTGTTCATCACACCGTGGACGAACCCGACGAGCATCCAGCGCGCCACCAGCGCGGCCTGCGCCTCGACGACCGCCTCGAACAGGGCGACGTAGGGCCGCTCGGCCTCGGCGGCCTGCGGGTGATGGCGCTCGATCGCGTGGTCGGCGAGGCGCGCCACGAGCTCGGGGCCGCCGTGCAGTGCCGCGTACCAGAACGTGCCGACGCGCAGGTGGCTGGCGGCGACCCGGACCAGGACCGCGCCGGGCAGCACCTCGTCGCGCACGACCCGCTGGCCGGTGGTGAGCACCGCCAGGGCGCGGGTGGTGGGGATCCCGAGGGCGTGCATCGCCTCGCCGACGAGGTGCTCGCGCAGCATCGGGCCGAGCGCCGCCCGGCCGTCACCGCCGCGCGAGAACGGCGTCGCGCCCGACCCCTTGAGGTGGACGTCGCGAGGCTGGCCGTCGCGATGGGTGAGCTCGCCGAGCAGCAGGGCGCGTCCGTCGCCGAGGCTCGGCGAGAGCTGGCCGAACTGGTGCCCGGCGTACGCCTGCGCCAGCGTGGTGGTCGTCTCGGGCACGTCCTGGCCGAGCAGCGCGGCGATGCCGCGCGGCGTGCGCAGGGCGTCGGGATCGAGCCCGAGCTCCTCGGCCAGGCCCTCGTTGAGCACGACGAGGCCGGGCTCGGGCACGAGCGCCGCCTCCCACGGCACGAAGAGGCCCTCGAGGTCGGCGAAGGCCGGGCGTGCCAGCGGCAGCGGCACCGTCGTGGTCGTGGTGGTGGTCACCGGCTCGACGCTAACGGCCGTGCGCGCGGGTGGCGCGACGGGCCTGACGAGTGGCGTGCGGGTCCCGGTCCGGAGCTGCACCGGCCACCTACGCTGGCGGTCATGTCGACACCCGCCGAGGGCACGAAGGCGCCCGCGTTCACCCTGCTGGACCAGCACGAGCAGAAGGTGCAGCTGTCGAAGCTCGCCGGCCGCAAGGTCCTCGTGTACTTCTACCCCCGCGCCGACACACCCGGGTGCACGAAGCAGGCGTGCGGACTGCGCGACATCCGGGACCAGGTGGGCGACACGGTCATCATCGGCATCAGCCCGGACAAGCCCGCCGCGCTCAAGAAGTTCGACGAGAAGTACGGTCTCGGGTTCACGCTGCTGTCGGACCCCGACCACGAGGTCGCCGAGCAGTACGGCGTGTGGGTCGAGAAGAAGAACTACGGACGCACCTACATGGGCGTGCAGCGCTCGGCGTTCCTGCTCGACGAGTCGGGCAGGGTGATCAAGGCGTGGCCGAAGATCAGCCCGGCCGACACCCCCAAGCACCTGCTGGCCGCGCTGGCGGCCGAGGCATGAGCGACGCGCTGCCGGCACCCGCCGACGTCATCCCGCACCGGCCTCCGTTCCTGTTCGTCGACGAGGTCACCGCGCTCGTCCCGGGGCAGTCGGCGACCGGGACCTGGACGCTCACGGGCGACGAGTGGTTCTTCGCCGGGCACTTCCCGGGGCGCCCGACGCTGCCGGGGGTGCTGATGTGCGAGGCGATCGCCCAGGTCGGGGCGATCGCCGTGCTCACCGACGACCGCTTCGCGGGGAAGCTGCCGCTGTTCGGCGGGCTCGACGGGGCCCGCTTCCGCCGCCAGGTCGGCCCGGGCGACACGCTGACGCTCGAGGTCACCCTCGGGCGCATGTCGGCCCGGGCCGGCAAGGGCACGGGCCGGGCGCTCGTCGGCGACGAGCTCGCCTGCGAGTGCGAGCTGCTGTTCGTCGTCGTCGACGCCTGACCCGGTCCGCGCTCAGCGGGCGGTCGTGCCGAGGGGCTGGCGCAGGAACTGGCCGGCGGCCAGGGCGGCGTAGCCGATCACGCCGAGGAAGCCCGCCACGGCCGGACCGCCGGGGTCGGGCGCCAGGAACAGGCCGATCAGGTGCCACAGGCCCCACACGCCGGCCACCACCGCGGCGATCATCGGCAGCTGCTGGTCGTACTGCTTGAGCGCCGGGAGGCGCAGCACGGCGACGATCGCGAGGGCGATCACCAGCAGTCCGAGGAACCGGCCGACGTCGGCGTACGCCGACGCCAGACCGTTGATGTCCGCGCCGCTCGGGGCGTCGGCGATGTCACCGAGCGTGACGCCGACGCCGTCCGCGCTCCAGTAGTCGAGGGCGAACTGGCCGAGGAGCGTGAGCAGGGCGCCGACGCCGGCCACGAGCAGCCCGACCGTGACCGCGACCCCACCGGAGCCTGCCGGGGCCGGGGTGGCCGCCGTGCCCGGCCCGCCGTGCGGTGCGGGCGACGGCCCGGTCGCCGACCACGTGCCGCCGGTGGCCGCCGACGGAGCGGAGGTGCTGCCCGGTGCGCCCGGGCCGCCCACCGCCGACGACGCGGGCGGTGCGAACCCGCCGCTGCTCGCGGGCGCCGCCGCGCCCTGCACCGGGTCGATGCCGCGATTGCCCGCCGCGTCGGCGACGTGCTCGGTCCACGCGTTGCCGTCGTAGTAGCGCTGCGCGTACCGGCCGAGCGCGTCCGGGTACCAACCAGGGGAGTGGTTCGCCATGCCGGTCACCGTACGAAGCGGTCGCCACGGCGGCGACGGGGACGTCTCCCCATCCCCGGCCGCCAGGCGGAGGCACGTCCCCCCGCCCTTCTGTGTGAGCGATCAGGCGCGGATCGCGTCGGTGCGCTCACGCAGAACCCGGACCGCGGACGACCAGTGTCGTGGCGCGGCCGAAGATGAGCGTTCGGGTGCGTGGGCGGACCGATCGCTCATGTTCAACGGGGCTCGGCGCGCAACGGGACGGCAGCCCACCCGCGGGCGCCGGACCCCGGCACCGCTCAGGCCGGGGCGAAGATCAGGGTGCCGTTGTGGCCACCGAAGCCGAAGTTGTTCGACATCGTCGGACCGGGCTCCCACTCCCGGGGGTCGCCGGTGACGACGTCGATGCCGAGGTCGACGACCTTCGTGTTCGCCGTCGGCGGGATCAGGCGGTGCTGGAACGACAGCAGCACCGCGGCGGCCTCGAGCGCCCCGGCGGCACCCAGCGCGTGCCCGGTAACGCCCTTGATCGACGTCACCGGCGGCCCGTCCTCGCCGAAGACGGTGCGCGCCGACTCTGCCTCGGCCGCGTCGTTGAGCGGCGTGGACGTGCCGTGGGCGTTGACCTGGGCGATGTCACCGGGCGCCAGCCCGGCGTCCTCGAGGGCCAGGCGCATGCACGCCGCGGCCCCGGCGCCGCCGGGCGAGGGGGCGGTGATGTGGTGGGCGTCAGCGTTGCTCGCCGCCCCGACGATCTCGCCGAGGATGGTCGCCCCCCGGGCGACGGCGTGCTCCCACTCCTCGAGGATCAGCACGGCCGCGCCCTCGCCCATCACGAAGCCGTCGCGGTCGACGTCGAAGGGTCGGCTGATGCCCGTCGTCGACAGCGCGGTCATGTTGCCGAACCCGGCGAGGGCCGTCACCGTCGCCGCCGACTCGGATCCACCGGTGGCGACGGCGTCGCAGCGGCCCCAGGCGATGAGGCGTGCGGCGTAGCCGATGGCGTGGGTGCCGGCGGCGCAGGCTGTGGCGATCGTCTCGTTGGGGCCCTGCAGGCCCCAGCGCATGGAGATCGCCGCCCCCGACGCGTTGGCCATCATCATCGGGACGAGGAAGGGCGACACGCGGCGGTCGCCCTTGGTCATGCGCACCTCGATCTGCTCCTCGAGCGTGTGCAGGCCGCCCACGCCCGTGGCGAAGATCGTGCCGAAGCGGGCGGGGTCGACCCCGATCGCCTCGACGCCGCCGGCCTGCTCGAACGCCTCCGTCGCGGCGGCGATGGCGAACTGCTCGACGCGGTCGGCCCGGCGCGCCTCCTTGGGGGAGGCGTACCACGGGCTCGGGTCCCAGTCCCGGACCTCGGTGGCCTTGCCGTCGGTGATGCCCGGACCGAGCAGGCCCCGCCAGAAGGCGTCACGTCCGATGCCGCAGGGCGCGACGACGCCGAGGCCGGTGACGGCGACGCGACGGCCGTTCGGCTGCATCGGGGCTGCCTCAGAGCTTGGCGGTGACCAGCTCGAACGCCTGGCCCACCGTCTCGATGCCCTCGAGCTCCTCCTCGGGCACGGAGATGTCGAACTCCTCCTCGAGCGCCATCACCAGCTCGACGAGATCGAGGCTGTCGGCGTCGAGGTCGTCACCGAAGCGGGCCTCGGGCACCACCTGGTCCTCGGAGACCGAGAGCACCTCGACGGCGCACTTCTTGAAGCGGTTGAACAGTTCCTGATCCACGGATGGAGCTCCTTCGTGACGGCGGCAGCTCGTCGTCGCGGCCGCTCAGCGACATGGTGGACCGCCGATGCGGTCCTCGGCCAGAGTGTGGCACACGATGCGGCCCGGCCCACCGATTCCCCTCCCGGTCGGGGACGGCGATGTCCGCGCGGCGTCCGTCAGTGGCCCATGCCGAGCCCACCGTCGACGGGGATCACCGCTCCGGTGATGTAGGCGGCGTCGGGGGAGGCGAGGAAGGCGATCGTGCCGGCGACCTCGTCGGGGGTCGCCATGCGCCCGAGCGGCACGGCGGCCACCAGCTCGGCGCGGCGCTGCTCGCTGAGCGCGGCGGTCATGTCGGTCTCGACCGGTCCCGGGGCGACGACGTTGACGGTGATGCTGCGCGAGCCGAGCTCCCGCGCGAGGGAGCGGGCGAACCCGACCATGCCCGCCTTCGCCGCGGCGTAGTTCGCCTGGCCGGCGGACCCGAGCAGCCCCACCACCGACGAGACGAGGATGATCCGCCCGCGGCGGGCCCGCAGCATGCCCTGGGCGGCGCGCTTGGCGACGCGGTAGGTGGCGGTCAGGTTGGCGTCGATCACGGACGTGAAGTCGTCCTCGCTCATCCGCAGCAGCAGCGTGTCGCGGTTCATGCCGGCGTTGGAGACGAGCACCTCGACGGGCCCGCCGAAGTGCTCCTCGACGGCCGTGAAGGCGGCGTCGACGTCGCTGGTGGACGTCACGTCGCACTTGACGGCGAACAGCCCGTCGGGCGGGTCCGCCGACCGGTAGGTGACCGCCACGCGGTCGCCGAGGGCGGCGAAGCGGCGAGCCGTCGCGAGGCCGATGCCGCGCGAGCCGCCGGTGACGAGGACGATGCGTTCGCTCATGCTCCGATCTCGCTGCTGGGGGGTGCGGGAACGGCGGCGCTCACGCGGGCGCGCCGCCCCACTGGATGATGGCGCTGGCCGCGGTCATGCCGGCCCCGAAGCCGACGAGCAGCACGAGGTCGCCCTCGCGCACGCGGCCGTGGTCGATGGCGTCGACGAGGGCGAGCGGGATGCTCGCCGAGGACGTGTTGCCGGTGCGGTGGAGGACCACTGCGGCGCGGTCGTGGGGGATGCCAAGGCGGTCGCACGCGGCGTGGATGATGCGCACGTTCGCCTGGTGCGGCACGACGAGGGCGATGTCGTCGGCGGAGACCCCGGCGTGGGCCAGCGACTTCTCGGCCGAGTCGACCATGATCCGCACGGCCCGGCGGAACACCTCCTTGCCGTCCATGCGGACCGTGCCGCCGATGTCGCAGTAGAGGAACCGCTCGGCGCTGCCGTCGGCGTCGAGGTCCCAGCCGAGCAGCTGGCCGCGCCCCTCGACGGCCTCGAGCACGACGGCGCCGGAGCCGTCGGCGAAGAGCACGGCGGTGTTGCGGTCCTCCCAGTCGGTGATCCGGGCGAGCGTGTCGGTGCCGATGACGAGCAGGCGCTCGGCGCCCGCCGCGATCAGGCCGTGGGCGACCACGAGGGCGTAGGTGAAGCCCGAGCACGCCGCGTTGATGTCGAACGCGCCGCAGCGCAGCCCGAGCTCGGCGATGACCGTCGCCGACGTCGCCGGCACCGTGCGGTCCGGCGTCGTCGTGGCGAGGATCACGGCGTCGATCGAGGCGGGGTCGAGCCCCGACATCCCGAGCGCCTGGCGGGCGGACTCGGCCGACAGCCCCGCGGTCGTGCCGCCGACGTGGCGCTCCCGGATGCCGGTGCGCTCGACGATCCACTCGTCGCTGGTGTCCAGGCCCATGTCGGCGAGGTCCTGGTTGGTGAGCGTCTTCGGTGGCAGGGCCGAGCCCCAGCCGGTGATGACGGCGCCGTGGGCACCGGGCCGGATGGCAGGCATGGTCGTTCCTTCTCTCGTTGACGCGCTAGTTGACCCGCAGCCAGGCGATCGGTTGACGCGCCGTGACGCGCTCGGTGGCGACGGCGATGTAGCCCTGCAGCGTGCCGGCGAACGGGGAGACGACCTCGCGGTCGCCGACGTAGCCGATCACGGTGCCGACGTCGATCGTGGCACCGTCGTGGATGTCCGGCGCCGGGCGGAAGATGCCCGCGGCCGGGCTGACGACGAGGCGCTCGCTGGCGAAGAGGTGCTCACCCTCGAGGCGCGTCGGCCCGACCGGGGCACCGTGGCTGACCCACTCGAGCAGCTTGTCCAGGTCCTCGGGGGTGGCGACCGAGATCGTCCGGGCCGCGGGCAGCGTGCGCTTGGCCATGCCGGTGAGCACGCCGCCGGGGCCGAGCTCGGCGAAGTCCGTCACGCCGAGGTCCTCGAGCTCCTGCAGGCACTGCTTCCAGCGCACCGGCGACGACAGCTGGGCCGACAGCAGGCTCGACCACTCCTTGCCTTCGTGGTGGGGGAGGGCGTCGACGTTGGACACGACCGGCACCTCGGTGTCGCGCGGGTTCGCCTCGGCGATGGCCGCGCGCAGCTTGTCGCGGGCCGGGGCCATGAACGGCGTGTGGAACGCGCCCGACACCTGCAGCGGCATCACCTTCTTCGCGCCGAGCTCCTTGGCGATGGCCCCGGCGGCGGCGACGCCCTCGGGCGAGCCGGCGATGACGACCTGACCGGGCGCGTTGAAGTTGGCGACCCACACGTCCTCGTCGGCGCGGCGGCAGGCGACGTCGACCTGCTCGTCGTCGAGGCCGAGCACGGCGGCCATCGTGCCCGGGCGGGCCAGGCCGGCCTCGTGCATGGCGTCGGCGCGGGCGACGACCAGGCGCACGCCCTCGTCGAAGGCGAGGGCACCGGTGGCGGTCAGCGCGGTGTACTCGCCGAGGCTGTGGCCGGCGCAGAAGCTCGGCTCGATGCCGAGCCGCTCGACCGCGTCGAGGACCATCAGGCTGGAGACGAACGTGGTGAGCTGGGCGTTGCGGGTGTCGCGGAGCTCCTCGGCATCGGCGTCGAGCAGCAAGGCGGCGACGTCACGGCCGGCGATCTCGCTGGCCTCCTCGACCAACTCCCAGCTCTCGTGATCGACCCATGGTCGACCCATGCCGGGCCGTTGCGAACCTTGACCCGGGAACGTGAACGCGAGCATTGCCGCCAGGGTAGACGCCGCGCCCCGAGCGGCCCTGACTTCCCCGCGACGTGATCACGGACGCCACGACCGGGCGGGCCGCGGACGAGAGTCGTAGCTAGCCTCATGCCCGCGCCCCGGTAGCCCAATTGGCAGAGGCAGCGGCCTCAAAATCCGTACGGTGTGGGTTCGAGTCCCACCCGGGGCACTGCGACGGCGCTGCCGTCCGGGTCCGCACGGGGCAGGATCCGCACGGCAGCGGTGCGTCGGGCAGCGGGTGCTCGTCAGCTGCGGGCGCGCAGCGCGGCGATCAGCGCGGCCTTGTCCAGCCGGGTGGGGGAGGGCACCCCGAGCTCGCGGGCGCGGGCGACGAGCTCGGTCTTCGTCCAGGTCTCGTCCGGGCGGCGACCTGTCGACACGGTCGGCGCGCCGGTCGCCGGCCCGGCCTCCCGGGTGCGGCGCACGACGCTGCGGATGCGCTCGGTGACGGTCGCGGCATGGTGGCGTGCGGCGCGGGTGAGCTGCTCGCCGGTGGCGAGCGCCCGATCGACGGCGGGGGTGGCGGTCTCGCGAGCGCTCGTCAACAGGACGCTCGCCGCGCTCCCCAGCACCTCGACGGTGACGGTCGCCTGCCGGGCGACGGTGGCGGCTGCGGCGCGCTGGCGGTGCAGCACCTCGGCGGGCACGGCGGGCAGGCGGGCCTCGAGCGCGTCGAGGGCGTGGTCGAGGCGACCGGGGAGGTCGAGGGTGGGGACGGCGACGGGCATGCTGGCTCCTGTTCGATGTGTGCTTGCAATTGTAAGCATGGCGGGAGCGCGTGACGTCCCACGATCGGGAATCGATGACGTTCGTCATCCGTGTCACCCTCGTATCGTTCCGCGCGTGGGCACGAGGCGCACCGAACGACGGCTGTCGCAGGTCGCCGCGCGCCTCCGCTCGCTGCGCGAGGAGCTGGCGATCATCGACGAGCAGCTCCGCCAGCTCGACGACGAGGCCGACGACCTCGCCCTGCGGGCACTGGTGTCGGAGACCCCGTCGGCCTCCTACGAGTCGAACGACGCCCGCAAGCACGCCGACGCGATGCGCCGCCACCGCGAGCACGTGATCGGCGAGATCGCCACCCTGGAGGCCCGCCAGGACGAACTGCTCGACCGACTGGCCCGCCCGTGAGCCGCGCCGCCCGCGCGCACCGCCGTCCGCGCGGTGTGCCGTCCCGATGCGGTTGAATGGACCGCCGCCCCCCAGAAAGGACTGCCGTGACGATCAGAGTCGTGATCGCCGAAGACGAAGCCATCATCCGCATGGACCTGCGCGAGACCCTCGAGGAGGAGGGCTACGAGGTCGTGGGGGAGACGGGGCGCGGCGACACGGCAGTCGAGCTCGTCCGCGAGCTCCATCCGGACCTGGCGATCCTGGACATCAAGATGCCCGGGATGGACGGCCTCGAGGCCGCCCGCATCATCAATCGGGAGAAGCTGTGCGGGGTCCTCGTGCTGACCGCGTTCAGCCAGCGCGAGGTCGTCGAGGAGGCCCGCGACGCCGGCGCGCTGGCCTACCTCGTCAAGCCGTTCCAGAAGAGCGACCTGGTGCCGGCGATCGAGGTGGCCATCGGCCGCTTCCGCGAGCTGCGCGCGATGACGGGGGAGATTGACGCGCTCGGCGAGCAGCTCGAGGCGCGCAAGACGATCGAGCGGGCCAAGGGGGTGCTCATGGACGAGCTCAAGATGTCCGAGCGGGACGCGTTCACGTTCATCCAGCGCACGGCGATGAGCGAGCGCTCGAAGATGCGCGACATCGCCCAGCGCATCCTCGACGGGACCCTGCGGCCACCGTCATGAGCCGGCGGCCCGGCGTCCACGGCGCGGCGGTGCGCCCGTGAGCAAGCTCCTGCTGCTCGACGGCAACTCGCTGACGTACCGGGCGTTCTTCGCCCTGCCCCAGGACATGGCGACCGCGAGCGGGCAGCTCACCAACGCCGTGTTCGGGTTCACGTCGATGTTCATCAACGTGCTCAAGGAGCAGCGCCCGGACGGGGTGCTCGTCGCCTTCGACCGCCCCGAGCCGACGTTCCGGCACGAGGCCGACGAGAACTACAAGGGCAACCGCGATGCCGCCCCCGACCCGCTGCGCCAGCAGATGGGGCTCGTGCGCGAGGTGCTCAAGGCGCTCGGCGTGGCCACGTGCGAGCTGGCCGGTTGGGAGGCCGACGACCTCATCGCCACCGCCGCCGAGCAGGCCGTCGCCCGCGGCGACGACGTCATCATCGTCACCGGCGACCGCGACGTGTACCAGCTCGTCAAGGACCCCCACGTCAAGGTGCTGTACAACCGCCGGGGGGTCAGCGACTACGCCCTCTACGACGAGGCGGGCATCCTCGAGCGCACTGGCGTCACGCCGGCCCAGTACCCCGAGTACGCCGCCCTGCGCGGTGACCCGAGCGACAACCTCCCCGGCGTCCCCGGTGTCGGCGAGAAGACCGCCGCCAAGCTGATCCAGACCTACGGCGGCCTGGACGGGATCTTCGCCCACCTCGACGAGCTGACGCCCAAGCTGCGCGCGTCGCTCGCCGAGCACGAGGAGCGCGTCCGCAAGAACCACCAGATCATGGTCCTGCGCCGCGACGCCCCGCTCGAGCTGCCCGAGTCGCTCGCCGTCCAGCCGAACATGGCCGAGGTCCAGCGGCTGTTCGACTTCCTCGAGTTCCGCACGTTCACCGAGCGCCTCGCCGAGGCGCTCGGCCCGGCCGCCGAGGTGCTGTCGAGCGACGAGCGCGAGCAGCTCGTCGCCGAGGTCACGGTGAGCGAGTCCCCGGCGGCGTCCGCCGCGCTGCTCGCCGGCCTGCCGACCGTCGAGCTCGCCGCGTCGTGGGACGGGGAGCCCGGGCGCTCGCCGCTCGCCGGCATCGCCGTCGTCACCGACGCCGACGCCGCTGCGGTCACGTGGATCCCCGCCGACCACCTCGGCGACGCCGGCGTCGCCGCCGCCCTGTCGACGGCCCAGATCCGGGGCCACGACGTGAAGCCGCTGATGCGCAGCCTGCTCGGGCGCGACGTCCCGATCGACCTGCGCAACCTCGTGCTCGACACCGCCATCGCCGCCTACCTGCTCGACCCCGCCGAGCAGCGCTACGCCCTGCCGCACCTCGTCGAGCGCTACACGCGCTTCGCCCTCGCGCCCGACGAGCCGGCCGCCAAGGGGCAGCTCGACCTCGACGGGACGCAGGCCGATCCGGCGAGCGTCGCCGGCCGTGAGGCGCTGGCCGTCCACCACCTCGCCGAGCCGATGACCGCGCAGCTCAGCGAGCAGGGGATGGCGAACCTCTACGCCACGATCGAGAACCCGCTCGTGCGCGTGCTCGCGCGCATGGAGCACATCGGCATCGCCGTCGACCTGGCGGAGCTGCGCGCCCTCAACGAACGGCTGACCGCGGAGGTCGCCCGCCTCGTCGCCGAGCTGAAGGCGGTCGTCGGCCGCGACGACCTCAACATCAACTCGCCGATCCAGCTGCGGGAGATCCTCTACGCGCCGCCGCCGAAGGGCCGCGGCCTCACACCGATCAAGAAGACCAAGACCGGCGCGTCGACGGACGCGGCGACGCTCGAGAAGCTGCGCGACCAGTGGCCGGAGTTCATCGGGCCGCTCCTGCAGTACCGCGAGGTCGAGAAGCTGCGCGGCACCTACGGCGAGGGCCTGCTCGCCGAGGTCGCACCCGACGGGCGGATCCACGCCACGTTCAACCAGACCGTCGCCCGCACCGGCCGGCTCAGCTCGGACCGCCCGAACCTGCACAACATCCCGGTGCGCCGGGAGGAGGGCCGCCTGTTCCGGCGGGTGTTCCGCGCCGCGCCCGGCTGCAAGCTGCTCGTCGCCGACTACAACCAGATCGAGCTGCGCTGCATCGCCCACCTGGCGGCGGACCCCGGGCTGATCGCCGCGTTCACGAGCGGCGAGGACATCCACAACGCCACCGCGGCGCGGATCTTCGGCGTCGCCCCCTCCGAGGTCACGCTCGACCAGCGCTCCAAGGCGAAGATGGTCTCCTACGGCCTCGCCTACGGGATGGAGGCCTACGGCCTCGGGCAGCGCCTGAACATCCCGACGGAGGAGGCGGCGCAGATCCTCGACGCCTACTTCGAGGCCTTCCCGAACGTGAAGGCCTACATGGACGCGACCGTCGTCGAGGCGCGCAAGCGCGGCTACACCGAGACGCTCTTCGGCCGCCGTCGCCCGATCCCCGAGCTGCTCAACGGGAACTGGCGGATCCGCCAGGCCGGCGAGCGCCAGGCGATGAACGCGGGCATCCAGGGCCTCGCCGCCGACATCTTCAAGGTCGCCCTCGTCCGCATCGACCACGCCCTCGAGGACCGCGGCCTCGCCAGCCGGCTCGTGCTCCAGGTGCACGACGAGGTGCTGGTGGAGGTGCCCGAGGACGAGCGCGAGGTCGCCGGGCCGCTGGTCGTCGACCTGATGCGCACCGCGGCGGAGCTCTCCGTGCCGCTGGAGGTCAACGTCGCCTGGGGCGACACGTGGGCCGACACGAAGTAGATGGCTCGCTCGCCTGGTCCGGCCGGACGCTCGACCTGCCGGTGCGGGCGCGCTGCGGCACGGGCCGAAGCGGTTGACGCCCGCACGTCGATGACCTGGTCGGGGCGATGACGAGCGACGATCGTTCTCACTGGTTCGAGCCGATCGCTGACCATCTGGGGGCGGCGTATCTCCGGTACTCGTTCACCAAGGGCACCACCCAGGAGGTCGACCACATCGTGCGCGCCCTGCGCCTCGCGCCGGGCGAGCGCGTCCTCGACGTCGGGTGCGGGCCGGGGCGCCACGCCCACGAGCTCGCCCGCCGGGGCATCGTCGTGCACGGCGTCGACATCGCCCAGACGTTCGTCGACCTTGCCGCGAGCAGCGCGCCGCCCGGCGCGACGTTCGAGCGCCGCGACGCCCGGGCCCTCACCTTCGACGCCGAGTTCGACGCCGTGATCTGCCTCTGCCAGGGTGCCTTCGGGCTGATGACCGCCGACGGCGAGGACGACGCCGTGGTGGCCGGCATGGCCCGAGCGCTGCGACCCGGCGGCCGCCTCGCACTGAGCGCCTTCAACGCCTACTTCGCGGTCCGCTACCACACCGACGCCGAGTTCGACGCGGCGACGGGCGTCGCCCACGAGCGCACCGAGGTGCGCGACCCGCAGGGCCGTCCTGCCGAGGTCGACCTGTGGACGGGCTGCTACACGCCACGGGAGCTGCGCCTCCTCCTCGCCCGCCACGGCCTCGAGGTGGACCGCATCAGCAGCGTCGAGCCCGGCGCCTACGGTGACGCCGCTCCGACCACCGAATCGCCGGAGTTCCTGGTCATCGCCCACCGCAGCGCCTGACGAACCGCGCGTCGCGACCTGACTCGACGCGCGCCGTGCCGGGCTCCTACGGTGCGGGACAGCGGGCGACACATTCGTTGAGATGGGGGTCTCGACACATGCGCAGACGATGGACGGCCGGGTTGCTGGCCGCTTCGCTCTTCCTCGCTGCCGCCTGCGGCGGGGACGACGACGACACGGGCGGGCCGTCACCGACGGCGGACGTCGCCGGCACGGACGGAGAGGCGGTCGAGTCCACCGAGCCCGATGGCGCGGGTGAGGGCACTGCGCCGTCCGACACGACGGGCGACACCGCGGCCGGTCCGCTGCGGCGCGGCGGCACCTTGCGCGTCGCCGAGCCCTACGACCCGAGCCGGTTCGATCCGCACCGCTCCACGATCGGCCAGGACATCCGCCTGCTGGTGCCGGTCTACGACCGTCTCGTGCACTTCGACGCCGACGGCGACCTCGTGCCCGGCCTCGCCACCGAATGGGAGTTCGACGAGACCGCCACGGTGTTCACGATGAAGCTGCGCGAGGGCGTGACGTTCCACGACGGCGCGCCGTTCAACGCCGAGGCCGTGAAGCTGAACATCGAGCGGGGCCAGACCGTGGAGGGCTCCTCGATCGCCGGTGATCTCGCCGAGATCGAGCGGATCGAGACGCCGGACGACTACACGGTCGTGTTCCACCTCTCGGCGCCGAACTCGATGCTGCCGGGTCTGCTGTCGCACCGGGCCGGGGCGATGGTCAGCCCGACGGCGTTCGACAACCCCGACCTCGACCACATGCCGGTCGGTGCCGGGCCCTACCGGGTCGTGGAGTACGACCCGGGCAGCCGCATCATCATGGAGCGGTTCGAGGACTACTGGAACACCGAGGCGGGTGGTCCCGATCGCATCGAGTACTCGATCATGGTGGACAACCGGACGCGCCTGAACGCGCTGCTCGGTGGCCAGATCGACCTGGCGATCCTCTCGGGTCGGGAGCAGGAGGAGGCCGAGCGCGCCGGCTTCACCACGGTCGGCAAGCCGGGGCTCACGTACCTCGTGCTCTACCTGAACCGGGCGAAGTCGCACTTCGGTGACCGGCGCGTGCGCCAGGCACTGAACCACGCGGTCGACCGGCAGTCGATGATCGACGTGGTGCTGCAGGGCGCCGGCACGCCGACGGTGCAGCCGTTCCCCGAGGGCTACTGGGCGTACAACCCGGACTACCCGGCCGACTACTACCAGTACGACCCGGACCGGGCGCGGGAGCTCCTGGCCGAGGCCGGCCTCGAGGACGGCTTCTCGTTCGAGATGCTCGTGCCCACCACCCCGACCTCCGAACAGCTCGCCGAGATCGTGATGGCCCAGCTCGAGGAGGTCGGCATCACCGCCGAGCCGTACCCGGTGGAGGCGGCGCAGACGGCCGACGTCTACTACGCCCAGGAGCAGCGGGACGCACTCATCGCCCAGTGGGGCGGCCGGCCGGACCCGCAGATGACCCTCGAGCTGCAGTTCACCGCGGGCGGCTTCGGCAACCCGGGCGACCACACGACGCCCGAGTTCGAGGAGGCCAACCGGCGGACCCGCGCCGCCACGGATCCGGAGGAGCGGGCGGAGCTGCTGAAGGAGCAGGTGGCGATCGTCGTCGAGGAGGCGTTCCAGGTGCCGCTCATCCACGACTTCGGCGTGTTCGCGTACAGCGACAAGGTCGCCACGTTCGACACGCTCGTCACCGGCCAGATCGACTACCTGTCGATCTCGCTCAACGAGTAGCCGCCGTCGCGCGGCGGACGACGGGGACCGGCGTCGCGGCGCCGGTCCCCGTCGTCGCGTCCGGGCCTCAGCACGCGCACAGACAGAACGGGTGGCCGACGGGGTCGGCGTAGACCCGGAACGTCTCCTGGGTGTCGAGGAGCCGTGCGCCGAGCTCGACAGCGCGGGCGTGGGCGGCCTCCAGGTCGGCGACCTCGAAGTCGATGTGCAGCTGCTGGGGGACGTCGGGGCGCGGCCACGTCGGGGCGACGTGGTCGGTGGCGCGCTGGAACGCCAGCGCGGGGCCGCCGGTCGGGGAGGGGAGCGTGACCCACTCGTCGTCGTCGCCGGCCGCGGGGACCGGCCAGTCGAGCAGCCGGGCGTAGAAGCTCGCCAGGGCGACGGGGTCGGGGCAGTCCAGCGCGACGGCGCCGATCGAGGGGATCGCCGGATCGGGCATGCGGGCCTCCTTGGGGGCGTGGCAGGTGGGACGGTCGGTGACGCGCGCGTAACCAGCGATGACCGTACACCAGTGACTCCTGCCGGGCAACCGGTCTTCGCCGTACGCTGGTCGCGTGCTCGCGTCGGTCCGCGGCGATGCCGATCTCGTGGTCGCCTTCCTGAACACCCTCGATCTGGAGGGCGGCACGGACGAGCTGGCGACGGCCTCCGGCTGGCGGGCGTGGGCCGCCGCCCGTGGCTTGCCGGCGCCCGGCCCGCTCGACGCCGCGCGGGCTGCGCGCGACGCCCTGCGCGCGGCGGCCGGCGACGGGAGCGCGGCGCCCGACGTGCGCGTCCCGGTGAACGTCGGCATCGTCGACGGGCGGCCGCGCGCGATGGCCTCGGACGCGCTCGGCGCGGTGCTGCTCGCCGCCGCCCGCGTCGCCGACGCCGGCGCCTGGGCGCGGATCAAGCTCTGCGCCGCACCCGGCTGCCGCTGGGCCTTCGTCGACGAGTCCCGCAACCGGTCCCGCGCGTGGTGCTCGATGCAGGTCTGCGGCAACCGCGCCAAGGCCCGCGCGTTCCGCGCCCGGGCCAAGAGCGATTGATTGCCCTCGGCGCGCTGGTAACCTCGTCACCTGCTCGTTTCGAGCTCGGGGACCACCGCTGGCCCCCGGAAACCGTCCACCGACCCTGTCCACCTTCGAAAGCAGCTCGTTCCTTGTCCGACACCATCGCTCCCTCCACGCCCGCGGCCACCACCAGCGCGTTCGGCACCTTCGACGAGGAGGGCAACTACACCCCACGTGAGGTCGCGGTCGACGACCTCGGCATGTCCTTCGCCGACGCCATCGATGGCACCCTCGTCGACGTCGAGGAAGGGCAGATCGTCAGCGGCACGATCGTCAAGATCGACAAGGACGAGGTCCTGCTCGACATCGGCTACAAGAGCGAAGGGGTCATCCCCGCGCGGGAGCTGAGCATCCGCAACGACGTCGACCCGCACGAGATCGTCTCGCTCGGCGAGAAGGTCGAGGCGCTGGTCCTCCAGAAGGAGGACAAGGAGGGCCGCCTGCTGCTGTCCAAGAAGCGGGCGCAGTACGAGCGGGCCTGGGGGACGATCGAGAAGATCAAGGAAGAGGACGGCGTCGTCGAGGGCCCGGTCATCGAGGTCGTCAAGGGCGGCCTCATCGTCGACATCGGGCTGCGCGGCTTCCTGCCGGCCTCGCTCGTCGAGCTCCGCCGTGTCCGCGACCTGCAGCCGTACGTCGGTCAGCGGATCACGGCCAAGATCATCGAGCTCGACAAGAACCGCAACAACGTCGTCCTCAGCCGGCGCGCCTACCTCGAGGAGACCCAGAAGGAGTCGCGCGACCAGTTCCTCAACAACCTCAAGGTCGGCGAGGTGCGCCACGGCGTCGTGTCGTCGGTCGTCAGCTTCGGTGCGTTCGTCGACCTCGGCGGCATGGACGGCCTCATCCACGTCAGCGAGCTGTCGTGGAAGCACGTCGACCACCCCGGCTCGGTCGTCCAGGTCGGCGACGAGGTCGACGTCCAGGTGCTCGACGTGGACATGAGCCGCGAGCGCATCAGCCTCTCGCTCAAGGCGACGCAGCAGGACCCGTGGCAGGAGTTCGCGTCGACCCACGAGGTCGGCCAGCTCGTCTACGGCCGCGTGACCAAGCTCGTCCAGTTCGGTGCGTTCGTCCAGGTGGGCGACGGCATCGAGGGCCTCGTCCACATCTCGGAGATGTCGACGCACCACGTCGACTCGCCCGACCAGGTCGTCACCCCCGGCGAGGAGCTGTGGGTGAAGATCATCGACCTCGACCTGGCCCGCCGGCGGATCAGCCTGTCGATCAAGCAGGCCGCCGAGGGTGGCGAGCTCGCCGAGGAGTACCGCCAGCACTTCGAGATCGACGAGCACGGCAACTGGACCACCGGCGACACCGACGCCGAGCGCGAGGCCGCGTGGTCGGAGTACTACGCCGAGGACGGTCAGGTCGTCGAGGGCGCCGAGGCGCCCGAGGCGCCCGAGGCCTACGACGCCGACACCGAGCAGTGATCCGCCGGTGAAGCTGGTCGCCCTCACGGGCGGCATCGGCGCCGGGAAGTCCGCCGTGTCCGCCCGCCTCGCACAGCGTGGCGCGGTGATCATCGACGCCGACGCCATCGTCCACGAGCTGCAGGCGCCGGGGATGCCCCTGCTCGACCGGATCGCCGAGCGCTTCGGCGCGCACGTGATCCGGCCCGACGGCTCGCTCGACCGCGCCGGGCTGGCGGCGATCGTCTTCAACGACGACGAGGCGCTGCAGGCGCTCAACGGCATCGTCCACCCGGAGGTGCGCGCGGAGATCGCCCGCCGCATCCGGGCCGAGCAGGACACCGACCACATCGTCGTGCTCGACACGCCGCTGCTGACGGTGGTCGAGGACCACGCGTTCGCCGCCCTGATCGTCGTCGACACGCCGATCGAGGTGGCCGTCGAACGGCTCGTGCACCAGCGCGGCATGAGCGAGGCCGACGCCCGGGCGCGCATCGCCAAGCAGATGACGCGCGAGGAGCGCCTCGCCAAGGCGGACTACGTGATCGACAACGGCGGTGACCTGGCCAGCCTGGACAAGCAGCTCGACGAGCTGTGGGTCTGGCTCCATCAGCTGCCGGATCACGAGCCGGGCAGCGCGCCGACCGACCCGCGGTAGCGGGTGCTGCCCGCCGCCGTCGCCGCCGTCGACGCTGGTCGGCCGGCGGCGCCGCGTCGAGCTGGTCGCCAAGCCGGCCGTCGCCCTGCTGCGGCGCGACCGGGCGGCGTTCCTCGCCGCTTCGCCCGTCCGTGGCGCGGGCCCGCCTCGTCGTGATCGTCTCCGACCACGTCGGCCAGGTGCTGCTCGTCGCCGGGCTCGCCGACGCCGGAACCGTGGGCCGACAGAACGAGCGTTCGCTGTAGGCTGGGGGTCATGCAGGAGCAGCCGTTCCGCGTCGTCTCCGAGTTCGCTCCTGCCGGGGATCAGCCCAAGGCGATCGACGCACTCAGCCAGGGGATCGAGCGCGGGATGCGCTTCCAGACGCTGCTGGGCATCACCGGCTCGGGCAAGTCGGCGACGATCGCGTGGACGATCGAGCGGACCCAGAAGCCGACGCTGATCCTCGCCCCGAACAAGTCGCTGGCCGCCCAGCTCGCCCAGGAGATGCGGGCGTTCTTCCCGCACAACCGGGTCGAGTACTTCGTCAGCTACTACGACTACTACCAGCCCGAGGCGTACATCCCCTCGACGGACACGTACATCGAGAAGGACTCGTCGATCAACGACGAGATCGACCGCCTCCGGCACTCGGCGACCGCCGCGCTCCTCACTCGGCGCGACGTGATCGTCGTGGCGTCCGTGTCGTGCATCTACGGCATGGGCTCGCCCGACGAGTACCGGGGCAGCATGATCGACCTGTCGGTCGGCGTCGACTACGACATGCGCTCGATTCTGCGCCGCCTCGTCGACCTGCAGTACGACCGCAACGACCAGGTGCTCGGCCGCGGCCGCTTCCGGGTGCGCGGCGACACCATCGAGGTGCACCCCTCCTACGAGGAGACGGTGCTGCGGATCGAGATGTTCGGCGACACGATCGACCGGCTCTCGATCATCGACCCGCTCACCGGCGAGCACCTGCGCGACCTGCCCCGGGTGCAGATCTTCCCGGCGACCCACTACGTCGCCGGCAGCGAGCGGATGCAGCGGGCGATGCAACGGATCGAGGCCGAGCTGCAGGAGCGGCTCGCCTACTTCGAGCGGGAGGGCAAGCTGCTCGAGGCCCAGCGCCTGCGCATGCGCACGCAGTACGACCTCGAGATGATGGCCGAGGTCGGCTACTGCAACGGCATCGAGAACTACTCGATGCACATCGACGGCCGGAACTACGGCGACCCCCCCTTCACCCTGCTCGACTACTTCCCCGACGACTACCTGCTCGTCATCGACGAGAGCCACCAGGCCGTCCCGCAGCTGCACGGCCAGTACGAGGGCGACCGCAGCCGCAAGGACGTGCTCGTCGAGCACGGCTTCCGCCTGCCCTCGGCGCGCGACAACCGCCCGCTCACGTTCGACGAGGTGCTCGAGCGGATCAACCAGTGCATCTTCATGTCGGCCACGCCCGGGCCGTACGAGCTGCGGGTGTCCGAGCAGGTCGTCGAGCAGATCGTGCGCCCGACCGGGCTCGTCGACCCGGAGGTGATCGTGCGGCCCACCAAGGGCCAGATCGACGACCTCATCGAGTCGATCAACGAGCGCGTGGCCAAGGGCGACCGGGTCCTCGTCACCACGCTGACCAAGAAGATGGCCGAGGACCTCACCGACTACCTGCTGGAGCAGGGGCTGCGCGTGCGCTACCTGCACTCGAACATCGACACGGTCCAGCGCATCGAGATCATCCGCGCCCTGCGCCTCGGCGAGTTCGACGTGCTCGTCGGCATCAACCTGCTGCGGGAGGGCCTCGACCTCCCGGAGGTGTCGCTCGTCGCCATCCTCGACGCCGACAAGGAGGGGTTCCTGCGCTCGGAGACGTCGCTGATCCAGACGATCGGCCGGGCGGCCCGCAACGTCGACGGGCAGGTGGTGATGTACGCCGACCGGATCACCGACTCGATGCGGGCGGCGATCGAGCTGACGAACAAGCGGCGCGAGGCGCAGATCGCCTACAACGCGGAGCACGGGATCAACCCGCAGACGATCCGCAAGGCGGTGGGCGACATCCTCGAGCTGCTGCGGCCCGACGACCTGCCTGCGGTGCCGGGGAGAGACCGCCGCCGCCAGCGCGACCGCGATCGCGAGCGGGTGCAGCGCGACCTGCGGACGTTGCCGCAGCAGGAGATCGCCCGGCTGATCCAGACGCTGGAGGAGGAGATGCACGAGGCGGCCGCCGACCTCCGCTTCGAGTACGCCGCCCGCCTCCGCGACGAGATCGCCGAGCTCCGCCGCGAGCTCCGCGACGCCGGCTGAGCCCGGGTCGGCGTGCCGGTTTCGTCAACTTTCCGCGACAGCGGAACCTCCTGGGCCGTTTTCGCGAAAAGTTGACGCCGGCGGCGAACGGGAGTACGGCGCACGGGTGTTCGATCGGAAGCTAGGATGGCGGGGATGGCATCCCTGGCTAGCGTGAGCGATTGATGGCTTCGCGCCCGGCTCGTGCCGCCTCCAACCGCAACGGCGGCGCCGGTGCCTCGGTCATCTCCGTCCGGGGCGCACGTGAGCACAACCTCAAGAACATCAACGTCGAGCTGCCCCGCGACAAGCTGATCGTGTTCACGGGGCTGTCCGGCTCCGGCAAGTCGAGCCTCGCCTTCGACACCATCTACGCCGAGGGGCAGCGCCGCTACGTCGAGTCGCTGTCGGCCTACGCCCGCCAGTTCCTCGGGCAGATGGACAAGCCCGACGTCGACGTCATCGAGGGGCTGTCCCCGGCGATCTCCATCGACCAGAAGTCGGCCAGCCGCAACCCCCGCTCGACCGTCGGCACGATCACCGAGATCTACGACTACCTGCGCCTGCTGTACGCCCGCATCGGCGTGCAGCACTGCCCCGACCACGGCAACCGGCTCGGGCGTCAGACCCCGCAGCAGATCGTCGACCGGGTGATGCAGCTCCCCGAGGGCACCCGCTTCCAGGTGCTCGCCCCGGTCGTGCGCGGGCGCAAGGGCGAGTACGACACCCTGCTCGAGGACCTCTCCGGACAGGGCTTCGTGCGCGCCAAGATCGACGGTGAGGTCGTCGAGATCGACGAGTTCCTGAAGCGGCCCGAGCGCCTCGCCCGCTACGAGCAGCACACCATCGAGGTGATCGTCGACCGCCTCGTCATGCGCGAGGGCATCGAGCGGCGCCTCACCGACTCCCTCGAGACCGCGCTCAAGCTCGCCGACGGCGTCGCCGAGCTGGAGATCGTCCGCCGCGAGGGCGAGCCGCCCGGTGACGAGGACGTGCTCACGTTCAGCGAGCACCTCGTGTGCCCCGTCGACGGGCGCGGGTTCGAGGAGCCGGCGCCGCGCAACTTCTCGTTCAACTCGCCCTACGGCGCCTGCCCGACCTGCGACGGGCTCGGCACGACGTTCGAGATCGACCCCGAGCTCGTCGTGCCCGACCCCGACCTGTCGCTGAACGCCGGTGCCATCGCCCCGTGGCGCAGCGCGCACACGCAGTACTTCACGCGGATGCTCGAGTCGGTCGCCGAGATGGCCGGCATCGACATGGACGCCCCGTGGCGGACGCTGACGCCGAAGCAGCAGAAGGTCATCCTCGAGGGGACCAAGGGCGACATCACCGTCCGCTACAAGAACCGCTACGGGCGCCAGCGCCAGTACACGACGCGGTACGAGGGCGTGATCCCGTGGATCAAGCGGCGCCACGAGACCGCAGAGAGCGACTGGGCCCGCGAGCAGTACGAGGGCTACATGCGCGAGGTGCCGTGCAAGGCGTGCGGCGGCGCCCGCCTGAAGCCGGAGTCCCTCGCCGTCACGATCAACGGCCGCAACATCGCCGAGGTCTGCGACCTGTCCATCGGCGAGGCCGCCAAGTTCCTGGCCAACCTCGAGCTCAGCGAGCGCGAGCGGCTGATCGCCGAGCGGGTGGTGAAGGAGGTCAACGCCCGCCTCGGCTTCCTGCTCGACGTCGGCCTGGACTACCTGACGCTGTCCCGCTCGGCGGGCACGCTGGCCGGTGGCGAGGCGCAGCGGATCCGGTTGGCGAGCCAGATCGGCTCCGGCCTGGTCGGCACGCTGTACGTGCTCGACGAGCCCTCGATCGGGCTCCACCAGCGGGACAACCGCCGGCTCATCGACACCCTCACCCGGCTGCGCGACCTCGGCAACACGGTGATCGTCGTCGAGCACGACGAGGAGACGATCCGCGAGAGCGACTGGATCGTCGACATCGGCCCGGGTGCCGGCGAGCACGGCGGCGCGGTCGTCTACAGCGGCCCGGTCAAGGGGATCCTCAAGGTCAAGGAGTCGATCACCGGCCAGTACCTGTCGGGCCGCAAGTCGATCCCGGTGCCCAAGCAGCGGCGGCCGCGGGGCCTGCAGGAGCTCGTCATCGAGGGTGCCCGCGAGCACAACCTCAAGGACATCGACGTGCACATCCCGCTCGGCAACTTCGTCGCCGTGACGGGCGTGTCCGGGTCGGGCAAGTCGACGCTGGTGCGCGACATCCTGCTGCCGGTCCTGATGCAGCGGATCTACAAGTCGAAGCTGCCGGCCGGCAAGCACCGGCGGGTGCGCGGCGTCGAGCACCTCGACAAGGTCATCGACATGGACCAGTCGCCGATCGGTCGCACGCCGCGGTCGAACCCGGCGACCTACACGGGCGTGTTCGACGCGATCCGCAAGCTGTTCGCGTCGACGTCGGAGGCCAAGGTCCGCGGCTACCTGCCCGGTCGCTTCAGCTTCAACGTCAAGGGCGGGCGCTGCGAGGCGTGCGCCGGCGACGGGACGATCAAGATCGAGATGCACTTCCTGCCGGACGTGTACGTGCCGTGCGAGGTGTGCAAGGGCGCCCGGTACAACCGCGACACCCTGGACATCGAGTTCAAGGGCAAGAACATCGCCGACGTGCTGGACATGCCGGTGTCGGAGGCGGTCGAGTTCTTCGCCAACCAGCCGTCCATCAGCCGGTACATGGAGACGCTGATGGACGTCGGGCTCGGCTACATCCGTCTCGGGCAGCCGGCGCCGACGCTGTCGGGCGGGGAGGCCCAGCGGGTGAAGCTGGCGACCGAGCTCGCCAAGCGCTCCACCGGGCACACGATCTACCTGCTCGACGAGCCGACGACCGGCCTGCACTTCGACGACGTGCGGCGGCTGCTGACCGTGCTGTCCCGGCTCGTCGACCAGGGCAACACGGTGCTCGTGATCGAGCACAACCTGGACGTCATCAAGACCGCCGACTGGATCATCGACCTCGGCCCGGAGGGCGGCGCCGGTGGCGGCCGCATCGTCGCCGAGGGCCCGCCGGAGCACGTGGCCACCGTCGAGCAGAGCTACACCGGCCGCTTCCTCCGCGAGCTCCTCGACCTCGGCTGACGCAGCGACGGAGTTCCGGATCTGCCAACTTTCCGCGCTGGCGGACGGAAGGCGTCCGTCAGCGCGGAAAGTTGGCGAAAACGGACGCTAGCGGCGGTTGCGCAGGCGCTTGCTGAGCTCGTTCAGGCGGCGCTTCTCGTCGGGGGTCAGGCCGTCCATGCCGTTCGCCGAGATCTTGTCCAGCAGCAGGTCGAGCTCGGCCTGGTCCCGCGTGTCGTCGTGCGCCGGCGGCGGCTGGGGCAGGCCGGAACGAGCCGACGACGGCCGCGACGTCGCGCCCCACGGCCCGTCGATCACGTCACCGCGACCCGACCCCCGGCGCGCCCGCTGGCGCCGGCGCCGCGACCCGCCGCCACCTCCCGGGTACGGGATCTTCGGGATCCACGGGAGGCTCTGGGCGAGGCCCATGCTGCGCGCCGTCAGGCCGGCGACGGCGATGGTCACGAACAGCAGGATGATCCGCTCGGTCTCCCGGTAGCCGAGGTACTGGAGCACCTGGATGCCGACGATCACGGCGCCGATCACCCACCCGGGGATGCCGAAGAAGAACCGGGCGAACGGGTACTCGGCGACGAACACGAGGAACACGGCGAGCTCCACGCTGGCGAGCGAGAAGTCGACGATGTCCAGCGCGGTGCCAACGAACCCCGGGATCACCGACAGCAGGACGAGCATCACGGCGAACCTGGTGCGCCCGAGCAGGCCCTCGATCTCTCGTCCGAAGTACCAGAAGATCGCCAACGTCAGCACCGGCCACAACCCGGGTTGGTTGGCGAGCGGCCACGTGCCGACCCGCCACAGCTCGCCCGCCCGCACGTCGTCCGGCCGGAGCACGAGGTAGTCCCACGCCTCCCGACTGATCGCCCAGAGGAACATGCTGGCGACGCACGCGAGCACCACCAGCACGGTCGTCGTCACGTCGAGGGTGCCGAGCCGGAACCACGGATCACTGGCGTTGCGACGCTCTGGTACGGAGAACGAGAAGCGTCCGGCCATGGGCCCCAACCGTATCCTCGACACCCGATGGTGCAGCGTCCGCCGACCGGAACGATCCCCGAGGCCCCGGGCTCGTACCAGTTCAAGGACGCGCAGGGCCGGGTGATCTACGTCGGCAAGGCGGCCAACCTCCGCCAGCGCCTGTCGAACTACTTCGGCGACCCCCGTTCCATGCACCCGCGCACCGCCCAGATGGTGCGGACCGCGGAGACGGTCGAGTGGACCGTGGTGCGCAACGAGGTCGAGGCGCTGATGCTCGAGTACTCGTTGATCAAGCAGCACCAGCCGCGGTTCAACGTCCGGCTCCGCGACGACAAGAGCTATCCGTTCCTCGCCGTCACCGTCGACGAGCAGTGGCCGCGGGCGCTGGTGATGCGCGGCCGCAAGCGCAAGGGCACCCGCTACTTCGGCCCCTACGCCCACGCCTACGCGATCCGCGACACGCTCGACGAGCTGCTGCGCTCGTTCCCGATCCGCACGTGCAGCCCGGTCAAGTTCCGCCAGCACGAGCGCCTCGGGCGACCGTGCCTGCTGTACCACATCGAGAAGTGCTCGGGGCCGTGCGTCGGGGAGATCGAGGAGGGCCCGTACCGCGAGCTCGTGAACGAGCTCTGCGACTTCCTCGAGGGGGACACCGCGCCGATCGTCAACCGCCTCGAGGCGGAGATGCGCGAGGCGGCGGCCACGCTGGAGTTCGAGAAGGCGGCGCGGGTGCGCGACCGCCTGGCCGCCGTGCGCCGCGCGATCGAGCGCCAGCAGATGGTGGCCGACACGTCCGAGGACCTCGACGTGATCGGGATCGCCGAGGACGAGCTGGAGGCCGCGGTCCAGGTGTTCTACGTCCGCCGCGGCCGGGTGGTCGGGCGCAAGGGCTTCGTGGTCGACAAGGTCGAGGCGCTGACGCCCGGTGGGCTGATCGACCGCATCCTCGAGGACCTCTACGGCGAGGATCCGCCCCAGGGGGTGCCCAAGCAGGTCCTCGTGCCGACGATGTCGGAGGACCCGGAGACGTACGAGGAGTGGCTGTCGATGCAGCGCGGGTCGCGGGTCCAGATCCGCGTGCCTCAGCGGGGCGACAAGCGGGCGCTGCTCGAGACCGTCACGCGCAACGCCCAGGAGGAGTTCAACCGGCACCGCCTGCGCCGGGCCAGCGACCACAACACGCGCAGCCGGGCCCTCACCGAGCTGCAGCACTACCTCGACCTGCCGGAGGCGCCGCTGCGGATCGAGTGCTACGACATGGCCCACCTCCACGGCACCGACTACGTCGGGTCGATGGTGGTGCTCGAGGACGGGTTGCCGAACAAGCGGGAGTACCGCAAGTTCAAGGTCCACGTCCCGCAGAACGACGACTACGCGGCGATGGAGGAGGTGCTCACGCGCCGCCTCACCGCCTACCTCAACGAGCGCGACCGGCCGGCTCACGAGCGCGGCACGAAGCCCGGGCGATTCGCCTATCCCCCGCAGCTGCTCGTCGTCGACGGCGGCAAGGGGCAGCTCGGCGTCGCCGAGCGGGTCGTGCGCGAGCTCGGGCTGGAGGAGGAGATCCCCGTCGCCGCCCTGGCGAAGCGCTTCGAGGAGGTGTACGTGCCGGGCCGCTCCGAGCCGGTGGCGATCCCGCGGGGGAGCGAGGCGCTGTTCATGCTCCAGCGGATCCGCGACGAGGCGCACCGCTTCGCCAACACCTTCCACGGGGAGCGGCGCTCGAAGCGGATGACGGCGAGCTCGCTCGACGGCATCCCCGGGTTGGGCGAGACCCGCCGGAAGCGGTTGGTGAAGGAGCTCGGCGGGGTCAACGCGGTGAAGCGGGCGTCGCGCGAGACGCTGCGCGCCCTGAGCTGGCTGCCGGACTCCGTCGCCGAGGCGGTCTACCGCAAGTTCCATCCTGACGCCGACGACGCCACGGACGCGTCGGCCGACGTCCCGGTCGGCGACCCGGTGCGGCGATGAGCGACGAGCTCTGGGAGCGCTACGCCGACTGGTGGATCGAGGGCTTCACCGAGGGCGCCGACCCCGAGTACACCGAGCAGATCCTGCCGCTCGCCGCGGCCGAGCTCGCCGGCGCCCGGCGCGTGCTCGACGTCGGCTGCGGCGAGGGACAGATCACTCGGCTCGCCGCGCGCCTCGACGGCGTCGAGCTCGCCGTCGGCATCGACCCGACGTGGAACCAGATCCGCGTCGCCCGCCAGCGCGGCGCGGCGACCGGCTACGTGCGCGCCGGCGCCGACCGCCTGCCGTTCCCGGACGCCACGTTCGACGCCGCCGTCGCCTGCCTCGTGTTCGAGCACATCGATGCGGTCGACGCGGCGATCGCCGAGGTCGCCCGCGTCCTGCGGCCCGGCGGGCGCTTCTGCTTCTTCCTCAACCACCCGCTGCTGCAGACGCCGGGCAGCGGCTGGATCGACGACCAGATCCTCGACCCGCCGGAGCAGTACTGGCGCATCGGGCCGTACCTCCCCGAGGCGGTCACCATCGAGGAGGTCGAGCAGGGCGTGCACATCCGCTTCGTGCACCGCCCGCTCTCCCGCTACGTGAACGCGCTGGCCGGGCACGGCCTGCTGATCACCCGCATGGAGGAGCCGGCCCCGCCGCCCGGCTTCCTCGCTCTCGCCGAGGAGTACGCCGACGCGGCGACCGTGCCGCGGCTGTTGTACCTGCGCACCGTCAAGCACGGGTGAGTTGCGGCGCTCGCGCATCCACCCGACGGCGACCGCGACGGGGTGACTAGCCTCACCAGCAGTGGCCGAGATCGTCCTGATCACCGGGATGTCGGGAGCCGGGCGGTCAGCGGCTGCCGACGTGCTCGAGGACCTGGGGTGGTACGTCGTCGACAACCTCCCCTCCAGCCTCGTCGAGAAGATCGTCGAGCTGGCGTCCATGCCGGGGAGCGGGATCGAGCGCCTGGCGCTGGTCTCCGGCCGCAACTACGGCCCGGTGCTCGACACCGTGGCGACGCTGCGCTCCGCCGGCCACAAGGTCACCCTGCTGTTCCTCGACGCCCAGGACGCCGACCTCGTGCGTCGCTACGACGCCACGCGGCGCAAGCACCCGCTCGCCAACGAGGCACCCGGGCTCGTCGAGGCGATCGCCCTCGAGCGCGAGCTGCTGCGCGGCACGCGTGACGCGGCCGACCTCGTGATCGACACCTCCGAGCTGAACATCCACCAGCTCAAGGACCGCCTCGTGTCGGCGTTCGACGAGTCGCGCACGTCGCGGCTGCAGGTCACCGTCGAGAGCTTCGGCTACAAGCACGGCCTGCCGCTCGACGCCGACATCGTGATGGACGTGCGGTTCCTGCCGAACCCGCACTGGGAGGAGCACCTGCGGCCTTTGACCGGGCACGACCCGGCCGTGCGCGACTACGTGGTCGAGCGCAGCGACACGTCCACGTTCCTCGACAAGCTCGAGGACCTGCTGCGCACGATCCTGCCGGCGTACGAGGCGGAGGGGCGCAGCTACCTCACGATCGCCATCGGGTGCACCGGCGGGCGACATCGATCGGTCGCCGTCGCCGAGGAGCTCGCCGCCCGCCTGCGGGCGCACGGCACCGCTGCGCGCACGAGCCACCGCGACGTGTCGCGCTGACGCCCACGCACGACGCGTGGCACCCGCCACGGTCACCGGGCGCGTCGCGGCCCTGCCACACTGGGGACAGAGGTGCTGCGAGCGTTACAGTCCGCGGCGTCTCGTGTACGCCGGTGAAAGGACGACCTCCTCATGACCGTACGTGTCGGCATCAACGGCTTCGGCCGGATCGGCCGCAACCTGTTCCGCGCCGCGATGGAGCGAGGCGCTGACATCGATTTCGTGGCGGTCAACGATCTCGGGTCGCTGGAGACGATGGCGCACCTCCTGAAGTACGACTCCGTGCTCGGGATCCTGCCGCAGACGATCAAGGCGACCAAGAACGGCATCCGCGTCGGTGACGACGAGCTCCAGGTGCTCTCGGTGCGCGACCCGAAGGAGCTCCCGTGGGACGAGCTCGGCGTCGACCTCGTGGTCGAGTCGACCGGGCTGTTCACCGATCGCGAGAAGGCCGCGGCGCACCTCGACGCCGGTGCACCCCTCGTGATCGTGTCGGCCCCGTCGTCGGGCGCCGACGCGACCTTCGTGTACGGCGTGAACCACACCGACTTCGACCCGAAGAAGCACCAGGTCGTCTCCAACGCCAGCTGCACCACGAACTGCTTCGTGCCGATGGTCAAGGTGCTCGACGACGCGTTCGGCGTCGAGCAGGGCCTGATGACGACGGTGCACGCCTACACCGGGGACCAGCAGCTCGTCGACGGCCCGCACAAGGACCTGCGCCGGGCGCGGGGCGCGGCGATCAACATCGTCCCGACGAGCACCGGTGCCGCCCGGGCGACGTCGCTCGTGCTGGAGGCGATGAAGGGTCGCCTCGACGGCACCTCGCTGCGCGTGCCCGTGCCCACGGGTTCGATCACCGACTTCAACGCGATCCTCAAGACCGAGGCGACCGTCGAGGAGATCAACGCGGCGTTCGCCAAGGCAGCCAAGTCCGGTCCGCTGAAGGGCGTCATCCGCTACACCGAGGATCCGATCGTCTCGAGCGACATCCAGGGCGACCCGCACTCGTGCATTTTCGACGCCGGCCTGACGATGGCCATGGGCAGGCTCGTCAAGGTGCTCGGCTGGTACGACAACGAGTGGGGCTACTCGAACCGCCTCGTCGACCTCATCGAGTACGTCGGCAAGAAGAGCACGTCGCGCGCGAAGAAGTGAGCGGCAACGTCCCGACGCTCGAGGACCTCGAGGCCCGGCTCGGGTCGCTCGAGGGCAAGCGGATCCTCGTCCGGACCGATTTCAACGTCCCGCTGGAGCGCGGCGAGGACGGCACGGCCCGCATCACCGACGACTTCCGCATCCGCGCCGCGCTGCCCACGATCGAGTGGCTGCGCGAGCGCGGCGCCACGGTCGTCACGGCGAGCCATCTCGGCCGGCCGAAGGGCAAGCCGGACCCCAAGTACTCGATGGAGCCGGTGCGGGCGCGGCTCGCCGAGCTGGCCCCGGGTGTCGAGCTGCTCGAGAACCTCCGCTTCGACGCAGGGGAGGAGGGCAACGACGACGCGTTCGTGCGCAAGCTCGTCGAGGGCGTCGACGGCTACGTGAACGACGCCTTCGGCGCGTCGCACCGCGCCCACGCCAGCATCGTCGGGCCGCCGAAGTACGTCCCCAGCGCGGCCGGGCGGCTGCTGCAGCGGGAGGTCGACGTCCTGCTCGGGATGCGCAGCAACCCGGCCCGGCCGTTCGTCGCCGTGCTGGGCGGCGCCAAGGTGTCCGACAAGCTGGGCGTGATCGAGGCGTTGCTCGAGACCGTCGACGAGCTGGCGATCGGTGGGGCGATGTGCTTCACGTTCCTCGCCGCCCAGGGCCACTCGATCGGCGCCTCGCTGTTCGAGCCGGACCAGGTCGAGACCTGCCGGCGCCTGCTCGAGTCGACGGCGAAGCCGATCCACCTGCCGACCGACATCGTCGGGCTCGACGCCGACGGCAACGTGCAGACGTTCGGGGCCGATCTCCCCGACGGCGCCAAGGGCCTCGACATCGGCCCGGGCACGGCCGCCGCGTTCGGGGACGTCGTGATGGAGGCGCGCACGGTGTTCTGGAACGGCCCGATGGGGATGTTCGAGGACGAGCGGTTCGCGGCCGGCACGCGCGCCGTCGCCCAGGCGATGGCCGACACCAAGGCGTTCACCGTGGTCGGGGGCGGCGACTCGGCTGCCGCCCTCGCCGAGTTCGGTCTCGACGACGAGGTGGACCACGTGTCGACGGGGGGTGGCGCGTCGCTCGAGCTGCTCGAGCTCGGCGACCTCCCCGGTCTGGCGGCGCTGCGGGGTGCGCATGGCTGAGACCCGGCGCCCGCTGATCAGCGGCAACTGGAAGATGCACCTCAACCACTTCGAGGCGCTGCAGACGGTCCAGAAGCTCGACTCCCTGCTGCCCAAGGAGGCGACCGAGGACGTCGACGTCAGCATCCACCCGCCGTTCACCGACCTGCGCACGGTGCAGACGGTGATCGAGGCGGACAAGCTCCCGTTCCTCCTCGGCGCCCAGCACTGCCACTGGGAGGACCAGGGCGCCTTCACGGGTGAGGTGTCACCGGCGTTCCTCGCCAAGCTCAACGTGCGCTACGTCATCTGCGGCCACAGCGAGCGCCGGGAGCTGTTCGGCGAGACCGACGAGATGGTCGCCAAGAAGATCACGGCGATCCTGAAGCACGGCATGACGCCGATCATCTGCGTCGGCGAGACGCTCGAGGAGCGCGAGGCGGGGGACACGGAGTCCAAGGTGCTCGGCCAGGTCGCCGCCGCGCTCGAGGGCCGCCAGGCCGACGTCATCGCCGGGCTGGTCATCGCCTACGAGCCGATCTGGGCGATCGGCACCGGGCGCACGGCGACGCCGGAGGACGCCCAGGCGGTCTGCGCGGCGATCCGCGGTAAGGTCGCCGAGCTGGCCGGCGACGGTGCCGCGGCGGCGATCCGCATCCAGTACGGCGGGTCGGTCAAGGCGTCGAACATCGCCGAGCTGATGGCCCAGCCGGACATCGACGGTGCGCTGGTCGGCGGGGCCAGCCTCGACCCCGACGAGTTCGCCCGGATCATCCAGTACCGCTGACCCGGCGACAGGTGCACCACGCAACGGCCCGTGGGTCCCGTGCCCACGGGCCGGGCCGCGGCCCCCGGCGCGTTGCGGCGCGGACGGCGGGGTCGATCCCGGCGATGCTTGCGTCGTGCCCCCTGGACGCGGTACGGAACACGCATGCCGACCATGTGACGGTTCCATGAGCGTTGTTCCGATTCCGGGAACTTCACGAGTATCGTTGCGCAAATCCAGGAGGAAGGGAGGCCCCTGGTGCGTCGGCTTCGTCCGTGCGCTGCCGCACGGCGGCAATTCTTTGTCTCCCCGTGCACTGGCCCACAGGCCGAGTCGCATGTCGTGAACACACACAGGAGAGCGATGACGTGAGTCGACGCAGGAGCATCAAGTTCCTGTCTGCGATCGCCGCCGCTTCGTTGATCGTCGCCGCATGCGGTGACGACGACGACGACGCGGTATCGGAAGACACCACCGAGGATGCCGGGACGACGGAGGAGACCTCTGGCGGGGAGGCGCCGGAGACGACCACCGCCGACACCACCGAGGGCACCGCGGGGGAGGACGAGGGGGAGGACGAGACCCCGGCCGGCAGCGGCGACGTGGGTGAGGTCGGTGGCAGCGGCTGCGGCATCCCCCACGGCCCCTACGAGCAGCCCGAGGAGGAGCCGTCGGGCGAGGTGCGCGTGGCGTGGAACGACCCGCTGCTGTCGTTCAACTCGCAGTCGTCCCGCGGCAACGCCACGGCCAACAACAACCCGCTGTACCTGATGGGTCTCGGCAACGGTGGCGGCTTCTGGTACTACGACGAGGACCTCAACCTCATCAACAACGACCAGTTCGGGACGTGCACGATCGAGTCCCTCGATCCGCTGACGATCACGTACCGGATCAACGAGGGGGTCACCTGGTCGGACGGCGTGCAGATCGACGCCGCGGACATGATCCTGAACTGGGGTGCCACGAGCACCAACTTCAACGACGCCAACACCGTGGTCACGCCCGACACCGGCGTGATCGCCGAGGCGGACGAGGAGGGCAACCCGATCGTCCTCGACCCGGACGGCAACGAGATGTCGTACGCGGACGTCCCGTTGAACGACGACGGCTCGCTGCCTGAGGGGTACACCTACAAGGAGGCCACCGGCGTCAGCTTCGACGCGGCCAGCGAGTCGCTCGCCCTGGTCACCCAGTTCCCGGAGATCTCCGAGGATGGCCTGGCGGTGACGCTGACGTGGGACAGCTTCTACGTCGACTACCCGACGGGTGGCATCACGATCGGTCGTCCGGCCCACATCACGGCGGGGCGTGCCCTCGGCATCGACGACCCGATGGAGGCCAAGCAGCGGCTGATCGAGGCGTTCCGCGACCGCAACGCCGAGGACCTGAAGGCGATCGCCGAGTTCTGGAACACCGGCTACGACGCCACCAGCCTGCCCTCGGACGAGGGCATCTACCTGAGCGCGGGTCCGTACGTCCTGACCCGGTACGACGAGCTCAGCGAGATGCAGTTCGAGATCAATCCGGAGTACGACTTCGGCCCGATGCCGAAGGTCGCCACGATCATCTACCGGATCATCGGTGACCCGACGGCGGCGGTGCAGGCCCTCCAGAACGAGGAGATCGACATCATCCAGCCGCAGTCGACGGCCGACATCCTCCAGCAGGTCGAGGCCCTGGCCGACCGGGGCATCGAGGTGAAGACCGGCAACACCGGCACCTACGAGCACGTCGACCTGGTGATGGACAACGGTGGCCCGTTCGACCCGGCGACCTACGGTGGTGACGAGGAGGCCGCCCGCAAGGTGCGCCAGGCGTTCCTCAAGACGATCCCCCGCCAGGAGATCGTCGACCGCCTGATCAAGCCGCTCAACCCCGACGCCGAGCTGCGCGACTCGTTCACCACGGTCGTCGGTGCGCCGACCTACGAGGACATCGTGTCGCAGAACGGCTCGGACCAGTACGCCGAGGTCGACATCGAGGGCGCCAAGGCGCTGCTCGAGGAGGTCGGTGTGGAGACGCCGATCGACGTGCGGCTGCTGTTCGCGGCGAACAACCCGCGCCGTGCCAACGAGTACGAGCTGATCCGCGACTCCGCGGTGCAGGCCGGCTTCAACGTCATCGACGGCAACAGCCCGACGTGGGGTCAGGACCTCAACAACACGAACCTGTACGACGCGTCGCTGTTCGGCTGGCAGTCGACGGCGGTCGCCGTGGCCGACACCGAGGCGAACTTCCGCACCGGTGGCCAGAACAACTACGGCGGCTACTCGAACCCCGAGGTCGACGCCCTGTACGACCAGCTCAAGCAGAGCACCGACCCCGACGAGCAGCAGGAGCTGCTGATCCAGATCGAGCAGCACCTGTGGAACGACGCGTTCGGCGTCACCCTCTTCCAGCACCCCGGGCTGACCGCGTGGAACAGCAACTACGTCTCGAACGTCTCGGACATCCCGCTGGCCCCGACGGTCTTCTGGAACTTCTGGGAGTGGGAGGCCGCCGGCTGATCGGTCCGGCACCGACCGTCACGCACCACGGGGCGTGACGGCGCGATGAGCGCCGGGGTGCCAGGTCCCGCCGGGATCTGGCACCCTGGTGCTCGGGCACACGGGGTGCGCTCACCCCGCCGTCGCCTCAGGGCGACACGCGGTGGCGACCCAAGCAACTCGGGGAGGACTGGACCATGCTGACGTTCATCGTCCGTCGGCTCGTCGCCGCAATCTTCATCGTCCTCGGCGCCTCGTTCATCGTCTACATCATGATGGCGAACGCCGGGGACCCCCTCGCCTTCGCGGTCGAGATCACCAACCCGGTGCAGCGGGAGCAGGTCATCCGGTCGGTGACCGAGGACCTGAAGCTCGACCTCCACCCGGTGCCGCGCTACTTCGCGTGGCTGGGTGACCTGATCCGCGGGGACTTCGGGATCTCCGCGCGCACGCAGCAACCCGTCATCGACGACCTGGCCAGCCGCGTGCCGCTGACGCTCAAGCTCGTCGGCGCCGCCTTCATCCTGTCGGTGCTGGTCGGCACGGCCGTCGGCATCGTGACCGCGCTGCGGCAGTACTCGGGCTTCGACTACATCACCACGTTCTTCACGTTCGTCTTCTTCTCGCTGCCGGTCTTCTGGGTCGCCGTCATCCTCAAGGGGGTCGGCGGGATCAACTTCAACGACTGGCTGCGCGACGGCGCGCACTTCGCGCCGTGGTTCATCGCCATCGTCGGGATCGCCGCGACCGCGCTCGCGTACAGCATCACCGGCGGTCGCCTCCGACGCCGGCTGCCGATCGCCGTCGGCGTCGGCGTCCTCGTCACCGCGGTGGTGATCTACATCTCGGCCACCCAGTGGATGCTCGATCCCGGGTTCGGGCCGGTGGTCATCGCCATCTTCGCCGTCGCGATCGCTTACGGCGTCACCGCGGTGATGGCCGGCACGCGCAACCGCAAGGCGCTGTACAGCGCAATGACCACGGCGGCGATCGGCGTCGTCCTGTGGTTCCCGCTGCAGCGGCTCTTCGACCAGGACTTCTACAACCTCTGGTGGACGCTCGGCCTCGGCGTCGTCGCGGTGCTCGTCGGCGCCGCGGTCGGCTACGCGTACGGCGGCTTCGACAAGGGGCTGTCCGCACGGACGGCCGGGATCACCGCCCTGCTCATCTCGGTCGTGGTCTTCGTCGACCGGGCGATGCAGTCGTGGCAGGAGTACTCCTCGAACTCGGTGATCCGCGGCCGCCCGATCAAGACCATCGGCGACCGGGAGGGCCGCCTGGAGGGCAGCTTCTGGGTGATCACGAACGACACGTTCAGCCACCTCATCCTGCCGACGCTCGCCCTGATGCTCATCTCGGTGGCGACCTACACCCGCTACTCCCGGGCGAGCATGCTCGAGGTCCTCAACCAGGACTACATCCGCACCGCCCGCGCCAAGGGCCTCACCGAGCGGACGGTGGTGGTGCGCCACGGGTTCCGCAACGCCATGATCCCACTCGCCACGGTCGTCGCCGTGGACACGGGCGCCCTGCTCGGCGGCGCCGTGGTCACCGAGACGGTGTTCGAGTGGAACGCCATGGGCCGCATGTTCATCACCGGCCTGCAGAACCTCGATCCGAACCCGGTGATGGGGTTCTTCGTGGTCATCGCCGTCTTCGCGGTGCTGGCGAACCTCGTCGCCGACCTGATGTACGCCTGGCTCGACCCACGCATCCGCATCACGGACTGAGGTCTCATGACGCTCCTCCAGGAACCCCACGACCCGCAGCACAGTCCCGGAGAGCTCCCGGTCGAGCCCGGCGACGAGCAGCTGCTCGAGCAGCGCGAGGTCGCCGGCCTCAGCCAGGGCCAGATCGTCCGCCGGCGGTTCTTCCGTCACAAGGGGGCGGTCGTCTCCCTGATCGTGCTGACGTTCATCGTCCTCCTGGCGACCACGAGCATCGGCTTCGGGCCGTTCGACGGCTGGTGGAAGTGGGACTACGACACGGTCGTGCCGCCGAACCCGGACCAGGGGCCGACGATGTCGCTGCGCCCGACGTGGCTCGGCGGGGCCGGCATCCGCCTCGGTGACCACCCGTTCGGGCTGGACAACGAGCGTGCACGCGACATGTTCGCCCTGACGATGCGCGGGGTGCAGCAGACGCTCGTCGTGATCCTCGTGCTCGCCGTGCTGGCGGTCACCATCGGCGTGACGATCGGCGCGCTCGCCGGCTACTTCGGCCGGTGGGTCGACTCGGTGCTGATGCGGTTCACCGACATCATCATCACCATCCCGCTGCTGCTGATCGCCGCGGTGGCGTCCTACGCCTTCAAGTTCAGTGGCATCTGGAGCGTCGCCCTGGCGCTCGGCCTGTTCACCTGGACCGGGCTCGCCAGGCTGGTACGCGCCGAGTTCCTCGCCCTGCGCGAACGCGAGTTCGTGGATGCCGCCCGCGTGGCAGGCGCGTCGAACTTCCGGATCATCTTCAAGCACATCCTGCCGAACACGGTCGGCACGATCGTCGTGGCGACGACGCTGCTGATGGGCGCCGGGATCCTCACCGAGGCCGCGATCGGCTTCCTCGGCTTCGGCATCCAGAACCCGGACGTGTCGCTCGGCTCGCTGGTGAACGACTACGACGGTGCCTTCTCGAGCCGGCCGTGGCTGTTCATCTGGCCGGGCGTGTTCATCGTGACGATCGTGCTGTGCCTCCAGTTCATCGGTGACGGTCTGCGCGACGCGTTCGACCCGCGCCAGAAGCGGATCCCCAAGCGCAAGGACCTGGAGCAGAAGAACCCGGAGGCCGGCGAGCTCGCAGGCGGTGCCTCGACAGGCGGCGGGGGCTGACGGACGGTGCGCTCAGACGAACAGCGAGACGAGGCAGAGCACCCCCAGCACGGCGCCGGTCACCAGCACCGGGACCGGCCACGTCACCGGCGCCCGCTCGTGCTCGAGGCGCGGGTCGTCGAGGTAGCCCGCGTCGCGCAGCTGCTCCCAGTGGCGGCGGATGATCAGCGCCGCGCTGCCCGACGGGCCGGTGGGCAGGTCACCCGGCCGGATGCCGCCCTCCTTCACCGTGCTCCTCGGCAGGTGCTTGGTGTCGACCGTGCTCGCCCGCAGCACCTCGCGGGCACCGGGGGCCGGGGCGGCCCACGCCGTGACGCGACCGTACGCGGTGACCAGGACGAGCGCGAACCTCGTGTCGACGTCCTGGATCGCCGGCCACGGCACGTCGATCGTCCGCAACGGGTTCACGACGTGCACGCCGCTGTCGTCGACGATCACGGCCGGGCGCCAGAACAGCGCCCAGCATGCACCCGCGACGAGCAGCAGCCACGGCACGGTGCGCAGTGTCGACGCCGTCGACTCGGTCGCCACCACGAACACGAGGGCGACCGCGCACAGCAGCGCGATCACGACGGTGAGCACGCGCCCGAACAGCGGGCGGAAGACGTGAGGCACCGTGTCATCGTGCCAGCCGGGCGGCTCGCCCGTGATCTCGACCCCAACCAGCGCGAAAGGACCGTCGCTCCGTGACGAGGCCACAGGACCCGGTGCTCAAGGTCGAGCACCTGAACATCGACTTCTGGGTCGACGGGACGTGGTACCCCGCCGTCATCGACGCGTCGTTCGAGCTGTACCCCGGCGAGGTGCTGGCGATCGTCGGCGAGTCCGGGTCGGGCAAGTCGACGACGGCGATGGCGCTCATGGGCCTGCTGCCGAAGAACTCGAGCGTCCGCGGGTCGATCAAGCTCGACGACCGCGAGCTGGTCGGCATCGACCAGCGCACGCTGCGCCAGGTGCGCGGCCGTGAGGTGTCGGTGATCTTCCAGGAGCCGATGACCGCGCTGAACCCCGTCTACACGGTCGGCTTCCAGATCGCCGAGATGATGCGCAGCCACCAGGCGATGTCGCCGAAGGCGGCGCGCCAGCGGGCGATCGAGCTGCTCGAGCTCGTCGAGATCCCCGACGCCAAGCGCCGCGTCGACGCCTACCCGCACCAGCTGTCGGGCGGTCAGCGGCAACGGGCGATGATCGCCATGGCCCTGGCGATGGACCCGAAGCTGCTGATCGCCGACGAGCCGACGACCGCGCTGGACGTGACGGTCCAGGCCGAGATCCTCAAGCTGATGCGCGACCTGCGCGATCGCATCGACGCCGGGATCCTGCTCATCACCCACGACATGGGCGTCGTCGCCGACCTGTCCGACCGGGTGCTGGTGATGCAGCGCGGGCGCATCGTCGAGGGCGGGCCGTCGCGCCAGATCTTCAAGAACCCGCAGAACCCGTACACGCGCGAACTGCTGCAGGCGGTGCCGCACCTCGGGGCCGTCGTCTCGAACGTGTACGAGCGTGACCGCGAGCCGCAGCAGACACCGCACGACGACGGGATCGAGCGCGTCGTCGAACTGGACAACGTCGCCATCGAGTACCCCAAGCGCGGCCGGGCCCCGGCGTTCCGGGCGGTGGAGGGCGTGTCGCTCGACGTGAAGGCCGGCGAGGTGGTCGGGCTCGTCGGCGAGTCGGGCTCCGGCAAGACCACCATCGGCCGGGCGATCGTCGGGCTGCTGCCCTTCGTCGACGGCACGGCCAAGGTGCTCGGCCACGACATGCGCGGGATCTCCAAGCACGACCTGCGCGCCGTGCGCCGCCAGGTCAGCTTCGTGTTCCAGGACCCGGGCTCCTCGCTCAACCCGCGCCTGCCGATCGGCGAGTCGATCGGCGAGCCGTTGCTGCTGCAAAAGGTCGCCAAGGGCAAGGAGCTGGACGAGCGCGTCGAGGAGCTGCTCGACCGGGTGCACCTGTCGCGCGACCTGCGCAACCGCTACCCCCACGAGCTGTCGGGTGGGCAGCGTCAGCGCGTCGGCATCGCCCGCGCCCTCGCCCTCGGCCCGCGTCTGCTGATCGCCGACGAGCCGACGTCCGCGCTCGACGTGTCGGTGCAGGCGAAGGTGCTCGAGCTGTTCCAGGAGCTGCAGCGCGACATCGGCTTCGCCTGCCTGTTCATCTCCCACGACCTCGCCGTCGTGGAGATCCTCGCGCAGCGCATCGCCGTGATGGAGAAGGGGTCGCTCGTCGAGTTCGGCACCCGCGAGGAGATCCTGACGAACCCGAAGGAGCTGTACACCAAGCGGCTCCTGGCGGCGGTGCCCGTGCCGGACCCCGACGAGCAGGCGCAGCGCCGCGCCGAGCGCGACGCACTGATCGCCGGGGGCGGCGACGGCATCGGCACGAGCGCCGTGCGGCTGACGCGCCCGCCGGGCGTGTCCCCGTGGTCGCCGGAGGGGCAGGGGCTGGTGCCCCCCGATCCGGAGGCACCGGCGTCGCCGACGCACCCTGCCGGGTGGGCCGAGGTGCAGACGGTCACGGAGCCCAAGGCGGACGACACCGGCGAGCCGCGATAGCGATTCGTCACGATCCGTAACGAGCGTTCCGTCACCCGCTCGCGCTGGAACTGGTATGTTCGCTGCCGCCCGCTGATCGGGGAGGACAACGGGCATCTGCAACCGACCGACGGCACTCACCAGCGCACGGGGGATCTCCGCGCGTGCTCGGTTGGGGCACACCTCCCTCCCATCGGATCATGAGGAGGACCAGCACGTGAGGACGAGGCGCACGAAGCGGTTCGTCGCGCTCCTCGCCGCGGGGGCGCTCGTCGCCACCGCGTGCGGTGGGGACGATGACGACGACACCGCAGAGCCCGCGGCACCGGAGGAGACCGACGGCGCCGACACCACGACCGCCGAGGAGGACGGCGGCGAGGTGACGACGGGGGAGACCTCGGGCAGCGAGACGACCACGGGGGACACCGATGGCGGCGAGGCGCCCAGCGGCGACGTCGCCATGCGGATCACCATCGACATCAACCCGGATGCGGTGTGGGAGGACGGCACGCCGATCACCGTCGCCGACTTCGAGTGCACCTGGCGGGCGTACCTGAACACGCCCGGGTCGATCGAGACCACCGGCTACGACCAGATCGTCAGCGTCGAGCAGGGCGAGAGCGAGCAGCAGGTCATCGTCAACTTCTCGAGCGTCTACGGCCCCTACAAGACGAAGTTCGACAAGCTGATCAAGGCCGCCGCCGTCGAGAACTGCGACGACGTCTCCGGTGACTTCGCCACCGAGTTCCCGATCTCCGGCCGGCAGTACGTGCTGTCGGAGTGGAGCGAGAGCCAGAGCGTGTTCACGCCGAACCCGAACTACTACGGGGACTCGCCGGCGGTCACCGAGCGGATCGTGATGGTCCCCCAGACCGACCAGGACACCGAGATCGCATCGATCAAGGCCGGCCAGGTCGACTACATCTACCCGCAGTTCGGCGACACGCTCGGCACCGCCCTGCAGGACGACAACATCACGCTCGACATCCAGAGCGGCGGTGACTACGAGGCGCTGTACTTCCAGCAGCTCGACGGTCCGTTCGCCGACGACGACTTCCGGGCGGCGTTCTCCAAGTCGATCGACCGCGAGGCGCTCTTCAACCAGATCTACGCCCCGATCTTCGAGTCCGCCGGCGCCGAGGGCCAGCTGCTCAACTGCGGCCCGATCGTCGAGGGCCCGTACTGCCCGGACGACACGTTCCAGGACACCTACGACCCGGAGGGCGCGGAGCAGATCCTGACCGATGCCGGTTGGGAGAAGGACGGCCAGGGCTTCTGGGCCAAGGACGGCGTGGTGCCGGAGATCCGCTTCATGGTCAACTCCGGCAACCTCCGCCGGGAGAGCACCCAGGCCTACCTGATCCCGCTCCTCGCCGAGGCCGGCTTCAAGGTCGTCGCGGACAACTGCGAGGCGGAGTGCGTGTTCCAGCAGCGCCTGCCGGCGCTGGACTACGACCTGGCGATGTACATCTCCACGGCGCCGCCGGACCCGTCGTACCTGACGCCATATTTCACGTGCGACAACGTGCCGACGGAGGAGAACAACTTCCAGGGGCAGAACCAGCAGGGCTGGTGCAACGAGGAGGCGTCCGCCGCGCTTCACGAGGCCGACGTGACCGCCGACGAGGAGGCGCGCATCGAGCTCGTCCAGTCGGCGCTGCGGGCGATGGAGGAGGACTACGTGCTCCTGCCGCTCGTCAACTACCCGAAGTCCGGCGCCTGGCGCAACGACAAGGTCGGCGGCCCGATCGACGCGGACACCGCCAACTACCGGGCGTTCGACAACTTCTACGAGTGGGAGGACCTCGACGGTGACGGCCAGATCGTCATCGGCGCCGAGCAGTGGCCGGGCTGCCTGAACCCGGTCACGGAGTGCGCCAACTCGTCGTGGTCCGTCTGGACCGTGTCGTTCCCGCTCATGCCGGGCGTGTGGCGCTCCACCAACGACCAGACCTTCGAGATCACCGAGCTCGTGACCGAGGAACCGGTCGTCGAGGTGCTGTGATCCACTGACGGCGTCGGCGTTGCCGTGGGGCCGGTGCACCACCGGCCCCACGGCAACGCACCCAGGACCGACCTCTCGGGGAGGAGGTGGAGGTGCTCCGGTTCGTGGTCCGGAGGCTCATGTGGGCGGTGCCGACGCTGCTCGTCGTGACGTTCCTGGTGTACGTCGCGATCCGCATCGGCACGGATCCGGTGGCCAGCTACGTCCGCTCGAACGCACGCGCCAGCCAGGCCAAGATCGACGAGTACATCGAGCGCAACGGGCTCTACGAGGGCGTCGACGGGTACATCCGCGGCTACTTCCGGTGGCTCGGCGGATTCCTGTCCGGTGACTGGCCCCGCAGCATCAAGGGCAACCAGGAGGTCTGGCCGGACCTCAAGAACGCGATGGGGAACTCGCTGCGCCTGGCCGGGCTCGGCGCGCTCGTCGGCATCGTCCTCGGCTGCGGGTTCGGCGTGCTGGCCGCCCTGAAGCCGGGCTCGATCCGCGACGGCTCGGTCAACACGACGGCCCTCGTGATGCTGTCGATCCCGCCGTTCGTGTCGGCGGTGATCCTGCAGATGGTGTTCGCGGTCTACACGCGGCAGTGGTTCCCCGGCGCGAGGTGGCTGCACTTCCCGACGTCGGGCGTGTACCCACCCGGCCACCGCGGGTTCGACCTGATCGAGATGCTGCGCCACCTCACGCTGCCGGTGACGGTGGTGGCGATCCAGTCCGTCGCCGTGTACACCCGCTACATGCGGGCCTCGCTGCTCGACGTGCTCAACAGCGACTACCTGCGCACCGCACGCGCGAAGGGGATCAGCGAGCGGCGGGTGCTCGTCCACCACGCACTGCGCAACGCGATGCTGCCGATCGTGACGCTGGCGGCGATCGACTTCGGCCTGCTGTTCGGGGGGCTCATCATCACCGAGCGGATCTTCGAGTACCCCGGGCTCGGCAACTTCTTCCTCACGGCCTACAGCAACGGTGACTTCCCCCAGCTGATGCCGTGGATGGTGATCGTCGTCATCGCGGTCATCCTGTTCAACCTGCTGGCCGACCTCTCGTACGCCTTCCTGGACCCGAGGATCCGCCTTGACTGAGCTGCTCAGCCCGACCCTGCTCGACCCGTCCGAGCCGAGCGGCGACGTCACCGCCGACGCGCAGGGCCTGACCGCGAGGTCGCTGTCGCCGCGCCAGATGGCGTGGCGTCGCTTCCGCAGTCACCGACCGGCGATGATCAGCGCGGTCATCCTCCTGCTGCTCGTGCTGTTCGTGCTGCTCGCCCCGCTGACGGCCCGCTACGGCGTCAACGAGCCGATCTTCCGCACCGAGGCCGGCCGCTCGAACCGCTACCTGTCGCCGCGGGCCGAGGCGTGGTTCGGTACCGACGACATCGGCCGCGACCTCTACAGCCGCCTGATCTACGGGACCCGCGTCTCGCTGGCGATCGGGCTGTCGGCGGCGGTGATCGCCGTCGTCATCGGCACGGCGATCGGCGCGTGGGCGGGCATCCGCGGCGGGTGGTTCGACGACGTGCTGATGCGGGTGACGGACGTGTTCCTCGCCTTCCCGTTCCTCGTCGCCCTGCTCGTGACGCGCAACATGCTGGGCGAGATCCCGTGGCTGGAGCCGATCGTGGGGGAGCGGACCTCGATCCGCTTCGTGATCCTGCTGCTCGCCCTGTTCGGCTGGATGGGCGTCGCCCGCGTGGTCCGCGGGCAGGTGCTCGCGCTGAAGGAGCGCGAGTTCGTCGAGGCGGCACGGGCGCTCGGCGCGTCGAACCGGCGCATCGTGGTGCGCCACCTGCTGCCGAACTCGATCGGCCCGATCCTCGTCGCCCTGACGTTCTCGGTCGTCGCGGCGATCATCGCCGAGTCGACGCTGAGCTTCTTCGGCTTCGGCCCGCAGCCCGGCGCCGACGCCACGTCGCTCGGGCTGCTCGTCGGCAGCTCCAAGGAGAACGTGCTGACGGGCAACTGGTGGATGGTGCTGTTCCCGTGCGCCACGCTCGTGCTGCTGGCGCTGACGATCAACATGATCGGCGACGGTCTGCGCGACGCGACGGATCCCAAGCTGCAGCGGGGGAACGGATGAGCGGCGGGGAGGAGCAGACGGTGACCGTCCCCCCGGACCAGCTCCCCGCCGGACCGCGCGGCGAGCCGGTGCTGCAGCTGCGCGACTTCCGCGTGACGTTCTCGACCCTGTTCGGCGACGTCCAGGCGGTGCGCGGCATCGACCTCGACGTCGGAGCGGGCGAGATGGTGGGCATCGTCGGCGAGTCGGGATCCGGCAAGTCGGTGACGTTCCTCGGCCTGATGGGCCTCTTGCCGCGGTCGGCGCGCATCACCGGGTCGGCCACCGTCGGCGGGACGCAGCTCGTCGGCGCCTCGCCCAAGGTGCTGAACCGGGTGCGCGGGCGGCGCGTGGCGATGATCTTCCAGGATCCGCTGTCTGCGCTGAACCCGGTGCACCGCATCGGCGACCAGATCGTCGAGATGATCCAGTCGCACCAGCGGATGCCGAAGAAGCGGGCCTGGGAGCGCGCCGTCGAGCTGCTCGGCGTCGTCGGCATCCCCCAGCCGCGGGAGCGGGCGAACCAGTACCCGCACGAGTTCTCCGGCGGCATGCGCCAGCGGGTGATGATCGCGATGGCGATCGCCAACGATCCCGAGGTGCTCGTCGCCGACGAGCCGACGACCGCCCTCGACGTGACCGTGCAGGCCCAGATCCTCGAGGTGCTCCAGCGGATCCGCCGGGAGATGCACACGGCGATCGTGCTGATCACCCACGACCTCGGCGTGGTCGCCCGCGTCGCCGACCGGGTGCAGGTGATGTACGCCGGCCGGGCGGTCGAGCGCGGCGACGTCGAGGCGATCTTCGATCACCCCAGCCACCCCTACACCCGGGGACTGCTGTCCAGCCTGCCGGCGCTCGGGCGGCAGCGCCTGTCGCCCATCCCCGGCGCCCCACCGAACATGCTGAACCCCCCGTCGGGCTGCGCGTTCCGGGCCCGCTGTCCGCACGCCGTGCCGGCCTGCGCCGAGGGGCTCCCGGAGCTGCGCCCGTTCGGCGATCTCGCCACGGCGTGCATCCGGGCCGAGGAGCTCGCCGCCGTGGAGGTGGCGCCGTGAGCGCGGCCGACATGATCGGCGACGCGGGGGCCTCGCCGTCGGCGTCGGGCTCGTCGATCTGGGCGACCGACGAGCCGATCGTCGAGGTGCGCAACCTGGTCAAGGTGTTCCCGGTGCGGCGCGCCAAGGGCCTGCGCGTCACGCGGCGGCTCGTGCAGGCCGTCTCGGACGTGTCGTTCACCGTCGGGCGACGCCAGACGGTCGGGCTGGTGGGGGAGAGCGGCTCGGGCAAGTCGACGCTCGGGCGGTGCGTGCTCCAGCTGCTCGAGCCGAGCGCCGGCTCGGTGCGGTACAAGGGCACGGAGCTGGTCGGCATGGGCCGCGACGAGCTGCGCCGGATGGGGCGCGAGATGCAGATGGTCTTCCAGGACCCCTACGCCTCGCTCGACCCACGCCTCACCGTCGGGACGGCGATCGCCGAAGGCCTGGAGATCCACAAGGTCCCGGGCGACCACGACCGGCGGGTGAAGGAGCTGCTCGACCTGGTCGGGCTGTCACCGCACCACGCGACGCGCTATCCGCACGAGTTCTCCGGCGGTCAACGGCAGCGGATCGGCATCGCCCGTGCCCTGGCACTCGACCCGACCTTCATCGTGCTCGACGAGCCGGTCTCCGCGCTGGACGTGTCGATCCAGGCGGGGGTGATCAACCTCCTGCAGGACCTCCAGGACGAGCTCGACCTGTCGTACCTGTTCATCGCCCACGACCTGTCGGTCGTGCGCCACGTGTCCGACGTCGTCGCCGTGATGTACCTCGGCAAGCTCGTCGAGGTCGGCCCGGCGGAGGAGCTCTACACCGGGGCGACGCACCCGTACACCCAGGCGCTCCTGTCGGCGATCCCCGAGCCGGACCCGGTGGCCGAGCGGGCCCGGGAGCGGATCACCCTGGCCGGGGACATCCCGAGCCCGATCGACCCGCCCTCCGGGTGCCGGTTCCGGACCCGCTGCCCGAAGGCCCAGCCGCGCTGCGCGGTCGAGGAGCCCGAGCTGGTGGACCGGGGGTTCGGCCACCCGGTCGCCTGCCACTACCCGGCGCGGATGCCCGAGGCCGTCGCGGCGGGTCCGGTCGACTCGGGGACCGGCTCGGTATCCTGACCCGTCGTGCGTGACGTCCTCCTGTACATCATGCTGTTCGTCAACGTCGTGGCGCTGCTCGGCATGATCGCAGGGGTGCTCATGCACAGCGGCCGGGGCGGCGGGCTGTCGGACATGTTCGGCGGCGGCGCCGGCGCGGCGCTGGGTTCGTCCGCGGCGGAGCGCAACCTGACCCGCATCACGTTCTGCTTCGCGCTGACCTGGATCCTGAGCGTGATCGCGCTGTCGTTCCTGCTCCAGCGCACCTGACGGCCACGCCGGGCGCACCCGCGAGAACCCGCGGCGGAGGATGTGGATCCGTCCGGGCGTCGGGTAGATTCGGTGGCCCACCACGTCGGAGTGGCGGAATGGCAGACGCGCTAGCTTGAGGTGCTAGTGAGGGCTTTACCTCGTGGGGGTTCAAGTCCCCCCTCCGACACCACCGCCGTTTGATCGGCTCCCCGTCGCGCACGCACTCGCCGGTCGTGACGGCAGTGACCGTCCGGTGCGGTGTGGGGGTTCCGCAGCGGGGTCGCTGCGTCGAGCGAGGCGGACGACGTGTCGGCGAGGCTGATGTCGTCAGCGGACCGCCGAACCTCCGAGTCAGCGTCGCTGGTGGTGTCATGCCGCGGTGCCACGCCGGGTCACGGGTGAGGCGGCGACCGCGCGCCCGATCCGGGCGACGTCCGGGGCCCGGCCGCCCGATCCCGTCCCCTGACGGTGGCGGCGGTGTGACGAAAATCACATCGCCTCGTGCCCGCGACAAAACCCGACCTAGATGGTCGGATTCTGGTCCTCGGTGCGCTCGCCGCCACCGAGTCGTCATCGACCGGCAACAACGTCAGACGTCAGACGAGTTACGTTTCGGGACCATGACGGACTCCCCGGTGCCCGCTGCGCTGCCCTCGGTGTGGCTGCAGGACCTGACCTGGCAGGAGGTCGAGGCCCATCTGCGCACGGATGACGTCGTGCTGGTCCCCATCGGCAGCACGGAGCAGCACGGCCCCGCCGGGTGCCTGGGCGTCGACACGCTCGTGGCGATCACGCTCGTCGAGGACACCGCCAAGCGCACCGGCGCGGTCTGCGCCCCACCGCTGTGGTACGGCGACTCGTGCCACCACGGTGGGTTCCCCGGCACCATCTCGATCCGTCCCGACACGCTCACCCTGATCGTGCGGGACATCTGCCGCAGCCTCGCCAAGCACGGCTTCCGCAAGATCATCCTCGTCAACGGCCACAAGGGGTCGAACCTCCCGGCGCTGACGTCCGCCGTCCGCGTGCTCCACGACGAGGAGCTGCCCGACGTCATGTTCGCCATCGCCGACCCGCTGCACCTCGCCCGCTCCGCCGCCCCGACGATCAAGGAGACGCGCGAGCACCACGGCGGCGAGCTCGAGCTCTCCCACGTGCACGCCAAGTTCCCCGGCTCGGTGCGCACCGACCGTCTCACCGACGAGGGCGTCGACTTCCAACAGGTGTTCGGCGGGTTCGTCGGCGACGACCTCTTCGGGCCGGCACCCGACGGCGTCGAGATCATCTGGTCCGGGGCCGAGCAGCGCCGGTTCGCGCCCTCCGGCAGCTTCTCGTCGTCGATGAAGCTGAGCGCGGACAAGGGCATCGCGTACCACGAGCACATCGTCAACCGGCTCTGCGAGTTCGTCGAGTGGGCCCGATCCGGGACGAGCCCGATCGGCGCCGACGGTTGAGATGATCGACCGCGCCTGGGTCGACGCCGCGATCGCCACCCTGGAGACCGAGCTCCAGCGCTCCTCCGACACCCATCTCGTCCCGATCCCGATGCCTGGCGTGCGCGGGATCGACGTCTACGCCAAGGACGAGTCGACGCACCCCACCGGCAGCCTGAAGCACCGCCTGGCACGCTCGCTGTTCCTGTACGGCATCTGCAGCGGCTGGATCGGACCCACCACGACCGTGGTCGAGGCCTCCTCGGGCTCGACCGCCATCAGCGAGGCCTACTTCGCCCGGCTGCTCGGCCTCCCGTTCGTGGCCGTGGTGCCGGCGAGCACCTCGGCGGCGAAGATCGCGCTGATCGAGCAGTACGGCGGGCGCTGCCACCTGGTCCCCGAGGGCACCTCCATCTACGACGAGGCGGCGCGCCTCGCGCAGGAGCTCGGCGGCCACTACATGGACCAGTTCACGTACGCGGAGCGGGCGACGGACTGGCGCGGCAACAACAACATCGCCGAGTCGATCTTCGAGCAGATGCGCCGGGAGCGCCATCCGGTGCCGCGCTGGATCGTGGTCGGCGCCGGCACCGGCGGCACGTCGTCGACGATCGGGCGCTACCTCCGCTACCGGCGGTACCCCAGCCAGCTTTGCCTGGTCGACCCGGAGGGCTCGGTGTTCGCGGAGCACGTCCGCACCGGCGACCCGACGCTGCGCGGCCGTGAGTCGGCCATCGAGGGCATCGGCCGGCCCCGGGTCGAGCCGAGCTTCAACCGGTCGGTCGTCGACCGCGTGATGACCGTCCCGGACGTGTGCTCCTTCGCCGCCATGCGCGTGCTGTCGGAGCTGCTCGGCCGGTCGGTCGGCGGGTCCACGGGCACGAACTTCTACGGCTGCATCCGGCTGATCGACGAGATGCACCGACGTGGTGAGGAGGGCTCGATCGTCACGCTGATCTGTGACAGCGGGGAGCGCTATCGGGAGACCTACTTCGACGAGCACTGGCTCCACGATCGCTGCCCGGAGGTGGAGGCGCACGTCGAGGAGGTGCGCCACTTCGTGCACACCGGTGAGCTGAGCGGGGTGGCCGCATGAGCACCATGACGACCGAGTGGCCGTCGGTGACCGCCGACGTGCTCGTCGTCGGCTCCGGGGCCGCCGGCATGTACGCCGCGCTCGAGGCGCAGCGGGCAGGGGCGGACGTGGTGCTGCTGGACAAGAGCCTGATCGGCCGCGGCGGGGCGACGATCATGGCCCAGATGACCGTCGCCGCGGCGCTCGGTCACGCGGAGCCCGACAGTCCCGAGGAGCACTACGCCGACACGCTCGCGTCCGGCCGCGGCACGAACGACCAGCGCCTCGTCGCGCTGCTGTGCGAGGACGGGCCGCGCCGGATCCTCGAGACGCGCGACATGGGCGTGGACTGGACGATGGACGGCGACCGGCTGGCACAGGTCCACGCGCCCGGCCACTCCAAGCGCCGCTGCTGCTACGTCGACGTCCTCGCCACGGGCCCGAGCGTGAGCCGGGGTCTGCGCCTCGAGGTCCGCAAGCGCGGCATCCGCGTGCTCACGAACGTGCTGGCGACCGACGTCGTGCGCGCCGCGGACGGCAGCGTCGCCGGCGTCGCGGCCCAGGACGTCGCCGAAGGGCGGCCGGTCGCGCTGTGGGCACCGCAGGTGGTGCTGGCGTGCGGTGGCCTCACCGAGATGTTCGCCCGCAACTCGGCGCCGGTGAACCTCACCGGCGACGCGTACTCGCTCGCCCTCGACGCCGGTGCGGACCTGCTCGACATCGAGATGGTGCAGTTCTTCCCGATCGCCAACCTGGCGCCGCGCACGATCGGGCTCGATCCGATCATGTGGGACCCGTTCCGGTACAAGCTCGGCGGCCGGCTGCTCAACGGGCTGCGCGAGGAGTTCGTCCACCGGTACGACGATGCGGGCGACGGCGGCCGGTACCGGGCGGTGCGCGACGTCGTGTCCTACGCGATCCTGAAGGAGGTCGAGGAGGGGCGCGGGAGCCCGCACGGCGGTGCGTACCTCGACTTCACCGAGATCCCCTTCGAGCGCATCGCCGCCGCGTTCCCGGGCGTCGTGGACAAGCTGCTCGCCCAGGGCATCGACCTGAGCCGGCAGCCCGTCGAGGTCGCGCCGATGGCGCACTACACCATCGGCGGCGTCCGCGTCGACGACACCATGGCCAGCACCGTGCCCGGGCTGTGGGCGGCGGGGGAGGCCGTCGGTGGTGCGCACGGGGCGAACCGCCTGTCGGGGAACGCCATCACCGAGGCCTTCGTGTTCGGCGCGCGGGCGGGTACCTCGGCCGCGCACGCAGCGCGCCAGCGGGCGGCGAGCGACGACCCCGTGGCGCGGGAGGCGATGCGCGAGGCGCTGCTCGCCGTCGAGTCGCGCCGCGGCCGCACCGGCTCGGGCGACACGACGCCCCGGCTGCGCAAGCGCCTGCAGCGGATCATGTGGGACCACGTCGGCCCCTTCCGCACCGGCGACGGGCTGCAGCGTGGCCGCCAGGCGCTCGCCGAGCTGGCCGCCGAGCACGCCGAGGCGCCCGTCGGCGATGCCGGGCCCTTCAACCTCGAGCTCGTCGAGTGGGTGGAGCTGCGGCACATGCTGCGCGTCGCCGAGGCGATGGTGCACGCGGCGGAGCTGCGCACGGAGAGTCGAGGCGCGCACCAGCGCCTCGACCACCCGCACACGGACCCGTCGCTGACGGCCAACCTCGTGGTGCGCCGCCGCGACGGCACCCTCGAGCACGAGTGGCAACCCGTCGTGACGCTGGACCGGGCGGTGACGGGAGGCAGCCGATGAGGTTGCGGATCGAACGATCGGGTCCGGAAGGCGTGTCGCGAGCACAGGTCGTCGAGGTGCCCGATGCCGAGGGCCTCACGGTCCTCGACGCGCTCGCGTGGGTGCGCGAGCACGTCGACCCGTCGCTGGCGATGCGCTTCTCGTGCCGCAGCGCCAATGCTTGCAAGGAGTGCCTCGCGATGGTCAACGGCGAGCGCCGCTACATGTGCACGACGCCCGCGGTGGGAGACGTCACCGTGGCGCCGCTCCCGCGCAACGTCATCCGCGACCTGGTCACGAGGATGTGAGCGTGGCCGTGTCGTCCCGCAGGGTGCTGCGGCCCGCAAGGTCGCGTCGATGAGGCTGATCGTGGGTATCAGCGGCGCGAGCGGCGCCGTCTACGGCGTGCGCATCCTGCGCGCCCTCGCCGCGCTCGAGGTGGAGACCGAGCTGGTCGTGACGAACGCCGGGGCCCAGACGTTGCGGCACGAGCTCGACCTCGGTGTCGCCGACCTCGCGGTGCTCGCCACGCGGACCTACGGCATCCGGGACATCGGTGCGGCGATCTCGTCGGGGTCGTACCGCACCGACGGGATGGTCGTCGCACCGTGCTCGGTGAAGACCCTGTCGGGCATCGTGCACAGCTACGACGACAACCTGCTCGTGCGTGCCGCCGACGTGACGCTCAAGGAGCGCCGCCGGCTGGTGCTGCTGTTCCGGGAGACCCCGCTGCACCTGGGGCATCTCCGCATGTTGACCGCGGCCGCCGAGCTCGGCGCCCAGGTGTTCCCGCCGGTGCCGTCCTTCTACCACCGGCCCGCGACGCTCGACGACGTCGTCGACCAGACGGTGGCGCGGGTGCTCGACCAGTTCGGCCTCGACACGGGGTTCGCGCGCTGGCGCGGTCTGGGACCCACCGAGCACCGCGACGCCGCGGGCGGGCGGCCGGACGGGGAGGTCACCCCATGACGTTCGGACGACCAGGCGGGCGGGGAGGTGCTGCCATCACGTATCAGCAAGCCGACGGCCTGCCGTCGCTGCACCGCGACACCTACCGCGACGTGAAGCTCCGGCTCCGGCAGCTCGTCGAGGAGCTCGCGGCGGCCGGGGAGACCCGGCTGCCGGCCGAGGACCAGCTGTCGCTCCGGCTCGGCGTGAGCCGCCCGACGGTGCGCTCGGCGCTGCTCTCGCTGCAGAAGGACGGGCTCCTGCAGCGCTCGCACGGCCGCGGCACGTTCATCCAGCGGCACGCGGTGCGCCTGCGCAACAACCTCGCCGACGACCGCCCGTTCGTCGACATCATCCAGGATCTCGGCCACGAGCCGGCGGTCACGACGTGGCGGTGCGGGTTGCGCACCATCCCCGCGGACATCGCCGGCAAGCTCGACCGCCGGCCCGACGCCCAGGTGCTGGTGCTCGAGCGGCTCTTCCTCGCCAGCGGGAAGCCGGCCGCGTTCGCGGTCGACCACGTCCCGTGCGAGCTGCTCGGTGGGCTCGACGCACCAGGGGAGAGCTCGGTGTTCGCGTTCCTCGAGCGGCACGCCGGGCGCACGGTGCGCTACTCGGTCGCCGACATCGTGCCGGTCGTCGGTGACGAGGGCGTCGCGGCCCGGCTGCAGGTCGCCGTCGGCACGCCCCTGCTGCTCCTGCTGCACACGCACATCGACAGCAACGACGAGCCGGTGGCCGTCACGCGCGCGTACGTCAACCCGGCCGTCATGCCGTTCTCCGTGGTCCGCACCTATCGCGACATCTGATCCGAGCCCCCGATGACGAAAGACCTCCGTACGTTCCTCGCCGACGTAGCCGCCGCCGACCCGGCCTCGATCCGTGTCGTACGGGCACGCGTCGACCCACGCCTCGAGATCACCGCCTACGGCGCCGCCGCGGCCCGCCTCGGCGAGCACCCGGTGTTCTTCTTCACCGATGTCGCCGGTTCGGAGCTGCCGTGCGTGACGAACGTCGCGGCCACCCACGAGCGGCTCGCCATCGCGCTCGGCCTGGACCCTGCCGAGCTGCGCGCCGGCCGGAGCGACCTCGGCGCGAGCCGCACGTCCCACCCACCAGTGGAGGTCGAGCGCAGCGCGGCGCCGGTGAAGGAGGTCGTGCACACGGGCGCGGACGCCCGCCTCGGCATGCTGCCGATCCCCACCCACAACGAGCTCGACGGCGGACCGTTCCTCACTGCGGCCGTCGGCATCATGCGTGACCCCCACTCCGGGGCGCTCAACGCGGGCATCTACCGCCACCACGTGTACGACGACCGCACGATGGGCGTCTGGTTCTTCGGCTCGCACCACGGCGGCACGATCCACCGTCGCTACAGCGAGCGCGGCGAGGACGCACCGATCGCGCTCGCCATCGGGCACCATCCGGCGTTCCTGATGGGTGCCGTCAGCCGGGTGCCGGGGATCGGGGGTGAGTACGACGCGGCCGGTGCCTTCCTCGGTGAGCCGGTCGAGGTCGTCCGTGCCGAGACGTCGGACCTGCTCGTGCCCGCGGCCGCCGAGATCGTCATCGAGGGGCGCATCGTCCACGGGCGGGTCGCGGAGGAGGGACCGTTCGCCGAGTGGCCCGGCCACTACGTCGGCGGCGGCCCCAAGCCGGTGATCGAGGTGGACGCCATCACACACCGGCGCGACGCCATCTTCCAGGACATCCAGGCGTCCGGGCAGGAGCACCGGCTGATGGGCGCGCTGCCGCGCGTGGCCTCCGTGTTCCGGAACGTCAGCCAGGTCGTGCCCGGGCTGCAGGCGGTGAACATCCCGACCTACGCCCGCATGCACTGCTACCTCTCGATCCGCAAGGAGCACGACAACGACGTGACCCGCGCCGCCTTCGCCGCGCTCAACACCGAGCCGGAGAACCTCCGCATGATCGTCGTCGTGGACGACGACATCGACGTCAACGATCACCGCGAGGTCGCATGGGCGATCGGTACTCGCTTCGACGCCGAGCGCGATCTGCACGTCGTCCCCCGTTGGAACGGCCCCGGCGGGCTGCTGCCCACCACGTGGGAGTACGACACCGAGGGCGGCCGGACACCGCGGCGCTCCGCGGCGGTGATCGTCGACGCCACGAAGCCGGCGCCGCCGATCGTGTTCCCGGCCCGGGCGCGTGTGCCCGAGGACGTCGTGGCCGCGGTCGATCTCGCCGACGCGACGCCGCTCACGCCGGGGGAGGTGGGACCGTGGGCCGGCTGAGCCTCACGTTCGCGTGCGGTCGTTACGACCGCGTCGCGCCACTCGCCGACGGCCGCGTCTCCGTGGAGGGCTGCGACCTGCGGCTCATCCACCTCGACCCGGAGGAGTGCTTCTGGCGGATGCTGCAGGGCGAGGAGTTCGACGCCGCCGAGATGAGCCTCGGCAGCTACTGCATGCTGCGCGCGCGGGGCGACGACCGCTTCGTCGGCATCCCGGCGTTCCTCTCCCGCAGCTTCCGGCACAGTGCCATCTACGTCCGCGGCGACGGTTCGATCACCGAGCCCGCACAGCTCACCGGTCGCGCCATCGGCGTGCCCGAGTACCAGATGACCGCGGCGGTGTGGATCCGCGGGATCCTCGCCCACGAGCTCGGCGTGGACCTGCGCACGGTGCGCTGGCGCACCGGCGGGCTCGAGCAGCCCGGCCGCATCGAACGTCAGCCGTTGCAGCTCCCGCCAGGGTTCGACGTCGCGCCGATCCCGTCGGACCGCACACTGGTCGAGGAGCTGCTGGACGGAGGCATCGACGCGATCACGGCCCCGCGGGTGCCGCGGCGATTCCGCGAGCCCGACGGTGGCATCGTCCGCCTGCTGCCGGACTACGCCGAGCGCGAGGCCGCCTACTACGAGCGCACGAAGATCTTCCCGATCATGCACATGGTCGTCGTGCGGCGCGATGTCGCCGAGGCCAACCCGTGGGTGCCGACGAGCCTCTACAAGGCGCTGCGAGTCGCGAAGGCCGTCGCACTCGACGGCATCGCCGATCTGCCGGCGCTGCCGTACTCGATCCCGTTCCTCCTCGCGACGCTGGAGGACACCGCGCGCCGCTTCGGCGACGACCCGTGGCCGTACGGGTTGGAGGCCAACCGCCACGTGCTCGAGACGTTCATCGACCTCATGCAGGAGCAGGGCCTGCTCGCCGGGCCGCTCGCCGTCGACGACCTGTTCCACCCCGGCACACGCCGCGAATCGAGGATCTGATGGCTGCACCCATCGTCACCATCCGCGCCGAGATCAACGGCTGCGTCGAGGAGCTCGCCGTGCCGCCGATGCGGCCGCTCGCCGACACCCTCCGGGACGAGCTCGGCCTCACGGGCACGAAGCTCGGCTGCCGCGCCGGCGACTGCGGGTCGTGCACCGTGCTCGTCGACGGTGTCCCCCTGGCGTCGTGCCTCACACCGACGGCGCGCATCGACGGCAGGTGCGTCGTGACGATCGAGGGATTGGCGGGCACGGCCCACGGCGCGCCCGGCGCGCTGCATCCGCTGCAGGAGGCGTTCCGCCGCCACGGCGCCAGCCAGTGCGGCTACTGCATCCCGGGGATCGTCATGGCGAGCGTCGAGCTGATGCAGCGTCCCGAGCCGCTCGACCGTGACGCGGTGCGGCGCGAGCTGGCCGGCAACCTGTGCCGTTGCACCGGCTACGAGTCGATCATCGACGCGATCGTCGACGCCCAGGCCGATGCGCTGCACGGCGACGGGGGAGGGGCGCGATGAGCCGTTGGGTCGGGACCGCCCTCCCACCGGTCGACATCGTCGACAAGCTGACCGGTCGCACCCGCTTCGCCGACGACCTCGAGATCGAGGGATGCCTCGTCGGGGTGATCGTGCGCAGCCCGGTCGCCCACGGGCTGCTGCGCGGCGTAGACGTGAGCGCGGCGCGCCGGGTGCCCGGCGTGCGCGCCGTCGTCACGGCGGCAGACCTCCCGGAGGTCGCGTTCGGGCCGTACGTGCCGGACTGGGAGGTGCTCGCCCGCCACAAGGTGCGCTACGTCGGTGACGAGGTCGCCGCGATCGCGGCGACGAGCCTCGCCGCGGCGCGCGAGGCGGCGGCGCTGGTCCGGCTCGACATCGAGCCGCTGCCGGCGCTGTTCGACGCCGAGGCGGCACGGGAACCCGGCGCGCCGGTGATCTGGGACGAGCGGCCCGACAACGTGGCGAGCCGCTTCGACATCGTCCGCGGCGACGTCGACGCCGCGTTCTCGAAGGCCGACCTGGTCGTCGAGGGGTGCTTCGAGACGTCCCGCATCTACCACGGCTACCTGGAGCCGATCTCGGTGATCGGCCAGTACCACGAGCGAGACGGTGTCTACGAGATCGTGGTGCCCACGCACGTGCCGTTCAAGGCGCAGCAGTGCTACGCCGCAGGACTCGGTGTGCCGATCGATCGGATCCGCATCAAGATCCCACCGATCGGCGGCAGCTTCGGCGCCAAGTACGAGATGACGGTGCCGATGATCGCGGCGGCACTGTCCCGGGCGGCCGGGCAGCCGGTGCGCATCACGTTCGACCGGGAGGAGGACGCCCGCAACAACCATCCGCGCCCGCCGTTCCGCTTCGAGCACCGCATCGCCGTCGCCGCGGACGGACGCTTCCTCGGGCGCGAGACGGTCGTGCGGGGCGTCGCCGGCGCCCGCACGTTCTGGTCGCCGACCGTGCTGGCGACGGCGGTCCATCGCGTCGACTCGCTCTACGACTTCCAGGCCATGCGTGGCTGGGGTGAGCTCGTGTACCTCAACGAGAGCCCCACGACGTGCATGCGCGGCTTCGGCAACGCGGAAGCACTGTTCGGCATCGAGCAGCTGATCGACGAGATCGCCCGTCGCCTCGATCTCGATCCCGTCGAGCTGCGCCTGCGCAACGCCGCGCGCGAAGGCGAGCGCACGATGCACGGCTGGTTCATCTCCTCGTCGCGTCTGGCGGAGTGCGCGCGACGCGTCGACGAGCTGTCCGGTCACCGTGCACGGCGGCACCGGGGGCAGGTCGCGCGCGCGACGCGCGACTCCGGTGTGCGCCGCGGGATCGGCATCGCGTTCGGCCACCACGTGTCCGGCTACAAGCTCGTGCTCAAGGACTTCGACGGCTCGTCCGCGCTGCTGCGCGTGGGCATCGACGGCGTGCCCGTGCTGTACGTGGGGGAACCCGACATCGGCCAGGGCCTGTCGACCATCCTCAGCCAGATCGTCGCCGACGGACTCGGTGTCGATCCGGCGAGCGTGCGCGTCCGCGACGTCGACACCGAGCTCAGCCCGGCGTCAGTGGGCACGCTCGCGTCGCGTGCCACCACCCTCGCCGGGATGGCCACGCTCGAGGCGGTCGCGGCGATGCAGCGGCGGCTCGTCGAGCACGCCGCGGCGATGTGGGACGTGGACCCGTCGGCGTGCAGGTGGGACGCCGGCGGCGTCGACGGACCGGACGGACGGCGTGTGCCGTTCGGCGAGGTCGTCGCCCACGCGACCCGTGCCTCGTGCGGCCTGCCCGTCATCGCCGAGGGGGTGTTCCGGCCGGACACCGAATGGCCCGACGAGACGAAGTACGGCAATCCATCGGTCGCCTACCCCTTCTGTGCCCACGTCGCCGAGGTCGCGGTCGACACGGCCACGGGGCAGACCGCGCTGGTCGGCTACTGGGCGGTGCACGACAGCGGCACGATCATCAACCCGATGACGGCGCGCAGCCAGGTGGTCGGCGCGATCGCGCAGGGTGTCGGGTGGGCGCTGCTCGAGGACGTCGTGCTGCGCGACGGGACGATGCTGAACGCGAACCTGCTCGACTACCGGATCCCCGGTGCCGGCGACATGACCGACGTGGTCGTCGAGTTCACCGACGGCTACGAGCCGAATGGGCCGTTGGGCGCCAAGAGCCTCGCCGAGGCGGCGATCAACCCGGTCACCGCGGCCATCGCCAACGCCATCTACGACGCCGTCGGGGTTCGTTGCGAGCAGCTGCCGATGAGCCCGGAACGGTTGTGGCGCGCGCTGGCTCCGCCGGAGGGGGTCGCCGGCGAGGCCGCCGATGCTGCGGAGGCCCGACGATGACGCTGCTCGAGCAGGTCGAGCTGGTCCGGCCGGCCACGCTGCCCGAGGCACTCGCGGCGCTGGCTGGTCCGGGCGCGCGGCCGTTGGCCGGTGGTACCGACCTGATGAACGGGCTGCGTCTCGGCGCCACGGATGCCACCACGGTGGTCGACGTGACGGGCGTGCCGGAGCTGCGCGTGCTCGACGACGGTGACCCCGTCAGGATCGGGGCCGCGGTGACCGTGCGCGAGCTGCGCATGCGCCCGGGGCTGCCGGCGCGGCTGCCCGCCCTCGCCGACGCTGCCGCCCTGCTCGGTGGCCGCCAGATCCAGGCCGCGGCGACCGTGGGCGGCAACCTGTGCAACGCCTCGCCGGCGGCCGAGCTGGCGACGCCGCTCCTCGTGCTGGGCGCGACCGCGTTCGTCGCCGGTGCGAACGGCGAGCGGCAGCACGCACTCGCCGAGCTGTGGGCGGGCCCCGGCCGCACGGTGCTCGCGCCGGGGGAGCTGCTCGTGCGTCTCGACCTGCCGGCGGGTCTCGACGCGACGGCGTCGGCGTACCAGCGCCTCGAGTTGCGCCGGTCGGTCGACATCGCGCTCGTGTCGGCGTCGTGCTGGCTCCAGTTCGAGCACGACCAGGTGGTGGCGGCGCGGGTCGCCGTCGGTGCCGTCGCCCCCACACCGCTGCTCGTGCCCGAGGCGGGTGCGGAGCTCGTGGGGCTCAGCCGTCGTGACGAGACCGCGGTCGCGGCTGCGTGCGCCCGTGCGGGTGCTGCGGCGTCGGCCGCGGCACGACCCATCGACGACATCCGGGCGTCCGCCGAGTACCGGCGGGCGATGACCGACCAGGTCGTGCGGCGCGCCGTGCGCCGTGCGATCGCGCGAGGAGGTGATCGGCGGTGACCGAGGTGATGAAGCAGCAGGGTCGCACCCCCACCGACGACCCGACGACCCAGGACACCGACGCACGGATCCCGGCGGACGCCCACGCGGGCGGGCTGCCGCCGCTGCGCGGCGCGCCTGGCGGGCGCGCGGAGCGGGCGCGCCGACGTGACGGGCGGGCCGCGCTGTATCTCGGGCGTCTGCTCATCGGGCTCGTGATCGCCGTGTCGTGGGAGCTCACCTCGGGCCGGGTGTGGAGCGAGTTCTCGGTCTCCAAGCCGTCCAAGATCGCCGGGCGGATCCGTGACCTCGCGAGCAGCGGCGAGCTGTGGACCCATACTCGCGTCACGATGACCGAGACGTTGCTCGGTCTCGTGATCGGCCTCGCCGGCGGCATCGCGCTCGGGCTGATCGTCGCCAGCTCGGGACGCGTCGGCCAGCTCGTGCTGCCGTACGTGATGGCGCTCTACAGCCTGCCCCGGGTCGCGCTGGCGCCGCTGTTCATCGTGTGGTTCGGCATCGGGCTGTCGGCGAAGGTCGTGATGGTCGTGACCATGGTCCTGTTCGTGGCCTTCTACAACACCTACGAAGGTGTCCGGAACATCGACCGCGACCTGCTCGAGATGGCGCGCAGCATGCGGTCGCCGTGGCATCACCGGTTGCGTTGGGTGATCCTGCCGTCGATCACGCCGTGGCTGCTGACCAGCCTCCGCCTGGCGATCGGCCTGGCCCTGATCGGTGCCGTCATCAGCGAGCTCGTCGCCGCCTCCGAGGGCCTCGGCTACTACATCAAGCTCTCCTCGAACCTCTTCGACACGACCGGTGTGTTCGCCGGCCTGATGGTCGTGACGTTCATCGCCGTCGTGCTCGAACAGCTCGTCGTGCTGCTCGAGAAGCGCGTCCTGCGCTACCGGGAAGCGACGTCCTGATCCCTGCCAATACCCATCACCATCTGCCAAGGAGACCACCGATGAGACCGCTCACCACGTCGGCACGCCGCTTGTTCGTGCCCCTGCTCGCGGTGGGGCTCGTCGCCGCTGCGTGCGGCGATGACGACGACGACGCGTCGAGCGACGCCACCTCGCCCGCACCGGTCGAGACCGCCGCGCCCTCCGACGGCTCCACGGCGCCGTCCGACGACACCGCCACCACGGCGCCGTCCGACGACACCGCCGCGCCGTCCGACGACACGGCGCCGCCGGAGGACCTCGGCACGGTGCGCGTCGGCCTCGTGTGCGGCGGGATGACGCCGATCGTCGCCCAGATCGCGATGAACACCGACGCGTTCACCAACGCCGGCCTGGAGGTCGAGAAGCTCTGCTTCGACGGTGGCTCCGAAGGCATCCAGGCGCTGATCGGCGGGTCGCTGGACATCTTCCTCGGGTCCTTCGAGCACGTGGCGTCGACGCGGGCCCAGGGGTTGGACACCCGCGCGTTCGCCGTGATCAACAAGGTGTTCCCGTACTGGGCGCTCACCAAGACGGACGCGGAGTTCCAGTCGGTGGCCGACCTCGCCGGTGAGGTCGTCGGCGTCACCTCCCCGGGCAGCCTCTCCGAGACGGGCCTGCGCGTCGCCGTGGCGGAGGCCGGCATCGACTTCGAGGAGCTGCGCGTGATCGGCGCCGGGTCGGGTGCGACGATGCGCGCCGCGCTCGACGCCGGTCAGGTCGCGGCGGGCATGGTGTCGGAGCCCGGGATCTCCGAGCTGACGCTGTCGGGCGAGTACCGGATCCTGTGGGAGCCGACGTTCCCGTACATCTCCATCGTGGTGCTCGGCTCGGAGAGCTGGGCCGCCGACCACGCCGATGCGCTCACCGCCTTCCTCGATGTGCTCGAGGAGACCGCCGAGCGTGCAGGGACGGACACCGCCTGGGCACGCGAGGCGATGAAGTCGGAGGGCTTCGAGGTGGACGACGCCGCCCTCGAGGCCGCTGTGGAGCGCAGCCTGGAGGCCGTTCCCGACGGGCTGCGCGTGACTGCCGAGGACGTCCAGAGCACGTCCGACATCCTGATCGACGTCGGCCGGCTGGAGGAGCCGATCACGCTCGAGGACGGCTTCGACTTCACCTACCTCGATTCCTGACGGCCCGCGGGCCGCTCGGCCACACGACGTTGAAGGAGCTTCGATGACCACGCCCGAACCCACGACCGCCACCGACACGGCGATCGCGTCGGCGAAGGTGGAGCTGCGCGCGGTCGACCTCCGGTTCGGCGCCCCCGATCGCGGGCACCTCGCGGTCCGTGACGTCAACCTGCGCCTCGGCGATGGTGAGTTCCTCTCGATCGTGGGGCCGAGCGGCTGCGGCAAGTCGACCCTGCTGAAGCTGGTGGCCGGCCTCCTACGCCCGACGCAGGGGCGCGTGCTGCTCGACGGCCGGCCCATCAGCGCCGTGCCGCCGCACGTCGGGCTCGTGTTCCAGAACGATGCCCTGCTGCCGTGGCGCACCGTCGCCGACAACGTGCGCTTCCCCCTGACGCTGCGCCGCGGCTCCCGGCGGGAACAGCAGCGGCGGGTGGCCGAGCTGCTCGAGATGGTCGGCCTCACCCGCTTCGCCGACTTCTTCCCGCGGCAGCTCTCGGGCGGGATGCGCAAGCGCGTCGCGCTCGCCCGCACGCTCGCCCACGATCCCGAGGTGCTGCTGATGGACGAGCCGTTCGGGCCCCTCGATGCCCAGACGCGCATCCGCCTCGGCGGCGAGTTCCTGGCCCTGTGGGAGTCGGTCGGCAAGAGCGTGATGTTCGTGACCCACGACGTGGAGGAGGCGATCGCCCTGTCCGACCGCGTGGTGGTGATGAGCGCTGCGCCCGGTCACATCAAGGCGGAGTTCGTCGTCGACCTGCCGCGCCCGCGGGACTTCTACGAGATCCGCTTCGACGAGCGGTTCAAGGAGCTGCACCGCGAGATCTGGCACCAGCTCGCCGCCGAGCACGGCGCCGACGAGTGACGCCAGGCCACCGCGCCGGGCTGCGCGCGAGCACCGGCGATGCTGCGGGCGCGCAGGTCGCGCCTGCGCGCCCGCGGGAGCGCGGCGTCACCGCATGAGCTGGTGCCCGCCGCCGTGGTGCTCGTTGAGCGATCGGATGTAGTCGAACACGTCGAGCGCCCACTGGCGGGCCGCCGCGTACGTGACCAGCTTCGTGGCGGACCGCAGCTCGAACACCGGGAGGCTGTCACCGGTGCCCGGATGGGTGTCGCGCCTGTGACCGAGCGCGCCGTAGCCCTCGAGCTGCTGGCCCTCGGGCTTGTCGGGGAACTCGGCGTCGGTGAGGAGGTCTCGTCCGGCGACGATGGTGCGGATCCACTTCTGCGCGGTGAGCTTGTGGTACCACTGCGTGGCCTTGAACCGGCCCTTCTTGTCCCTGGTGCTCTCGTCGAAGAAGCGGCTGGTCGGGTCGACGTCGAACACGGGCCGCTTCAGGCGAGCGGCGTACCCGTCGGCGGTCGCGATCAGCCGCTCGAGGTTGGTGACACCGCGGTGCGTGCGGCCGTAGTACGAGGTCAGCACCGGCGTGAGGTTGCCCCAGATGGTGGCCAGGTCGGTCTTGGCCATGAGCGGGGTGTGGCTCTTGAGGAAGCTCGACTTGTGCGCCGACGCCTCGAGATAGGCGTAGATGATCGTCAGGAAGCCCTCGAGGTAGCGGTTCTCGAAGTCGCCTCGGGGCGCGTCACGGTTCGCTGCGGTGAAGTCGCGGATCGCCCGCCGGGCGAGCCCGTGCGCGGCGACGAGGGTGGCGGCCTCGGTGCCCTGCCCCAGTTGCTTGGGCTTCGTCGGGTCGTTCGGGTCGGCGTCGCGCAGGTGCAGCCGCCCGCGCGCTCGTGCGGTCGCCTCGCGTCCCGTCTCGTGCTCCCGGCCGTGCAGGTCCTCGACGACGTCGACCACGTTCTTGACGCGCACCCCGAACGTCACCTGCGGCGCCGTCCTCGCCGCGGCCCAGGCACCGGAGAGCATGGCGTCGGGCATGGTCGTCCGGAAGTTGCTGACGCCGTCGAGGGCCTTGGCCGCCACGATGCCCAGGCGCTTCCGGCGATCGCCCTCCTGGATCAGGTCGGCGAGGTCCCGCATCGCCTCGTCGAGTCGGCGCCGCCCGTCATCGGTCTCGGGGAGGTGCGTGACCACCGCCTCCATGTCGGAGTCGCTGCCCGCGTCGTCGGCCTGGATCTCGACGTCGTCGCGCGAGAGGATCGTCGCCCCCTTGTCGATCCGCTGGGCGGCCGGTCCCCAGAACGCGGTCTTGGCACTGTCGTCGTCGGGGAACGGGCCGTTGGGCAGGGTCGAGCCGTCGTTGTTCAGCCGTTTCGTGTACAGGTGCTTCGTCTCGAACTCGAAGCCGATGTCGCGTCGCACCACCCGTGCGCCTCGCTCGTGCACCGGAACCGGCGGTGGGGCTGCGCCGGCGCGGTGGATCCGGCCGGTCTGCTGGACGACGTGGGTGAGCTCGTGGGCGAGCGTGCGGGCGCCGTCCGTGGTGTCCGGTCGGTACTGGCCGGGCGCGAAGTGGATGCGCCGACCGATGGTGAACGCACGGGCGCCGAGCCGGGGGGCGATGTCGCTGTCGGCGTGCACCCGGACGTCACCGAACGAGGTCCCGAACGCCGACTCGAAGCGTGAGCGCACGGTCGGGTCGATCGGGCGGCCGCCCGCCGGTCGCTCGATGCGCCGGGCGAGTGCTCCGTCGACGTCGCCACCTTCGGGACCCATCACGGCACCGGCGGCTGCCGTGCTCGCCCGCTGGATGCGCGAGGAGGGCCCGCTGAACGCTGCATGGTCCGCGTGACGGAGCTCGTCGGTGTGCAGCCATGTGACGACGCGCTCGCTGACGCGTGCGGCCTCGCGCTCGGCCGGGTCGTCGGCGCGGCCGACTCGCAGCGCGCGACGGATGCGTGCACCCTGCCGCGCCGGCTCGACGCGGCGGATGCGTGCGATCTCCCTCATGGGTGCCTCCTCTCCGGCTCGCCGCAGCGTAGGCGCGCCGATGTGCGCGCCGCGCACGAATGTCTCGGCGGGATCCGGGCACGATGACGGGATGCGAGCAGACCTCCGGCGCGACGGCCGGTCGGACGAGCAGCCGGGTGCTCGACGATGACGGCGTCGGCGCACCATGCGACGCTCGACGCGGTCGCCGCCACGCTCGGCCTGCCGCCGGGCGCGCCGTTCCGGCCGCTCGGCCAGGGCACCGACCACCAGGCGTTCGCGGTCGGTGACCTCGTCGTGCGCATCGACGTCGGCGACGACGCCGGACGGCCCGGGCGCATCGCACGGGAGGCAGACCTCCTCGCCGCGGTCGCGACGGTGTCGCCGCTCACGGTGCCGGAGGTGGTCGCGTCGCGTCCCGACCTCGGCGCGATCGTCGTGCGCCGGCTGTCCGGGGTGTCGGCACTCGACCGGCCGCCGCGGGATGCCGCTGCCGTTGCGGACCAGCTCGCCGGGTTCGTCGCCGCCCTCGCCACCGTCGATCACGCCGCGCTCTGCGGGCTCGTCGACGTCGACGACGCCCCGCCGGAGGAGTACCTCGCCGAGCTGGTCCCGCTCGCCCACACCGTCGGCGCCGAGCTGACCGTGTCGCAGCGGCAGGCACTCCAGGCGTTCCTCGCCACGGTGCCGCCGCCGAGCCCGGAAATCGCCGTCTTCTGCCACCACGACCTCGGCGCCGAGCACATCCTGCTCGGCGAGGACGGGCGCACGATCACCGGGGTCATCGACTGGTCCGACGCCGCCGTCGCCGACCCCGCCCACGACCTCGGCCGGATCCTCCGGGACCTCGGCGCAGCGGCGGCGGTGGCATGTCGTGACGCCCTCGGCCTCGACGACGAGCGGCTGTCCGAGCGCATCGTGTTCCACGCCCGCTGCGCGCTGATCGAGGACCTCGCGCACGGCATCGAGCACGGTGACCGTCGCTACGCCGACGCTGCGCTCGCCGCGCTCGACCGCGTCTTCGCCCCCGACCCGCTCGGCTGAGCCGGACGGCCGGTCGGGGGCAGACGTCGCAGCGCGCCCGTGAGGAGAGTTGTTGCGTCGCGAATCAGTCGGGGACCGAGGTCGCCGGATCGGCGTCCATCGCCGCCTCAATCTTGGGGACGAGCGAGTCCATCAGGAACGGGATGCTCAGCACGCTGGCGAACGAGAACGCGCCCGCCTCGAGCTGACCGAGAAAGATCTCGCGGCCCTCCCTCGACGCGGTGAGCTGCTCGCGCAGCGGGTTCGCCTTGATCGACTCGACGATCTCCTCGTCGCTGCTGATCCACATCAGCAGGTCCTTGTCGAGGCGGCTGACCTCCTCCCAGCTGAACGTGCTGAAGAACAGGTCGCCGGCCAGGTCGTCGTACTCCTGGGGCGTCACGAAGCCGAGCGCGGACATCAGGCGGGGCCGGCCGTCGCTGCTCGCGTAGGCGCCGATCTGGCCGTCGAACTCGTAGGCGATGGCGAGCTCCTTGCCCTCCCAGTCCGGGTGGGCGGCGGCGATCTCGGCGAGCAGTGCCTCGGTCTCGGCGACGAGCTGCTCGGCCTCCGCGGCCTTGCCGAGCGCCTGGCCGATCGTGGTCTGGACCACCTGCCACGGCACGCCGTAGTCGATGTACTCGTCGGACTGCGGCACCGTCGGCGCGATCTGCGACAGCGTGCCGTACTCCTCCTCGGTCATGCCCGATGTCAGGCCGACGATGACGTCGGGGTCGAGGGCGCGGATCTGCTCGTAGTTGAGCTCGGATGCGGACAGCACCTCGGTCGCCGCGTCGCCGAGCTCGTCCTGCGCCCACGGCCACACGGCGTTGGGCTGGTTGCCGTACCAGTCGCGGATCCCGACGGGCACGACGCCGAGGGCGAGGATCGCGTCCTGGTCGGCGAAGCCCACCGACACGACCCGCTCGGGCTGCTCCTCGATCGTCGTCGAGCCGTACTTGTGCTCGATCGTCACCGGGAACGACGCCGCGTCGTCCTCGCCGCCGGTGCCGGTCGCCGCGCCTGTCGTGGCGTCGGTCCGGGTCACGGTGGAGGCGGTGGGAGCGGTCACGGGAGGCGGCGCCTCGGTCGCCGCGGCAGCGTCGTCGCTGTCGTCGTCGCCGCAGGCCGCCACGGCGAGCACGCTCGCGGCCAGCGCGAGGACCAGTCGTTCACGCGTCGTTCTCATGGACAGCATCATGGTTGCTGTAAGGAGAACCTCACAAAATCTGTCAGGTCAGGTGTCGGCCGTCACCACCGGAGTGGTCCGCTCACGCCTCGCCGAGGCGGAGGCGGGCGAGCCAGCCTGGCTCCCGTTGCTCCGCCAGCGCGGCGCGGTGGCGGGCGTGCAGGACGTCGGTCCGCGTGCAGATCCCGACGAGGCGGCCGTCCTCGATCACGGGCAGGTGATCGACCTCCTCGTCCACCATCCTGTGCAGCGCGGTGAGTGCGCTGTCGTCCGGGCCGACGCTCACGACGTCGCCGCCGAACGCCGCACCGACGGTGCCGAGGGAGGATCCGTCGGCCGCGAGCAGGTCCGAGCGGGTCACGATCCCCACGCAGCGGTCACCGTCGACGATCGGGCACGCGCTGTGGCGCCCGGCGACGACGCGACCCCGTGCCTCCTGCAGGGACGCCGACGCCGGCACGGTCACGACCTGCGTCGTCATGATCTCGCCCACGCGCGTCGTGGCGAGCACGTCGGGCCGGTAGTCGCCGGGCACGGCCACCCGCCGCCGCGCGAGCTTCTCGGTCATCAGGCTCTCGCGCAGCGTCGTGCGGGTGACGACCTCGGCCAGCACGGTCGCCAGCATCAACGGCAGGATCGCGTCGTAGTCGCGCGTCAGCTCGAAGACGAACACGATCGCGGCGAACGGTGCGCGGGTCGCCGCCCCGAACGTGGCCGCCATCGCGACGAGCGCGAACGCGGACGGTGACACCGCCGGCACCGTGTCGTGGAGCAGCTCGCCGACGAGGGCGCCGCTGCACGAGCTGATCAGCAGGATGGGTGCCAGCGTGCCTCCCGACGTGCCCGACGCGAGGGCGAGCCACCAGATCACCAGCTTGCCGACCGCCAACGTGGCGAGCGTGGCCACGGCGAGGCGGCCGGCGAGGGCGTCGCCGATCACGTCGTAGCCGACACCGAGCGCACGTGGTACCAGCAGCCCGAGCGACGCCCACACCACCGCGCCCAGCATCGGGTGCCACGTCTCGCCGACGGGGAGCCGGCGGTAGGCGTGCTCGACCGCGAACAGGCCCTTGGCGATCAACGTCGCCAGGAGCCCGCACGCCACGCCGAGCAGGGCGAACCACGGGAGCTCGGCGAGGCCGGCGAACTCGTGGGGCGGCACCTCGAAGAGCGGGCCGTGGCCGAACGTGGCCGCGTGCACCGCGCCGGCGATGCTCGTCGCCACGACGAGTGGGACGAACGCCCGCGTCGAGAACTCGAACAGGAGCAGCTCGATCGCGAGGGCGACCGCGGCGAGCGGCGCCCCGAAGGTGGCCGCCATGCCCGCGGCGGCGCCGCACGCGAGGAGGATCTTGCGCTCGCTGGCCGACACGTGCAGCGCCTGGCCGAGCAGCGAGCCGAGCGAGCCGCCGGTGACGATGATCGGTCCCTCGGCGCCGAACGGCCCGCCGGTGCCGATGGCGATCGCCGCGGAGAGCGGTTTGGCGACCGCGGTGCGCGGGGCGACGCGGCTCTGGCGGACCAGCACCGCTTCCATCGCCTCGGGGATGCCGTGGCCGCGGATGACCGGTGCCCAACGAGCGAGCAGGGTGACGACCGTGGCACCGCCGACGGCGACGACCACGATCAGCGGGCCGCGGTGGAGCTCGCCGAGGTCGGCCTCCTCCCAGCTCCAGCGCTGGAAGAGGAACAGGTTGGTGCAGAGCCTGATGAGGTGCACGAGCACCCAGGCCGCTCCGCCCGCGGCGAGCCCGAGGAGCGCCGCGAGCACGGTGAGCCGGAGGTGGGGGATGTGGGGGAGCCGGATCGGAGGGCGGAGCATCGCCCGAAAACGTATCGTGATACGATACAAATGTGCCCATGGCCAGGCGTCTGACCGACGCCGACTACGCCGAGCTCCTGCGCTTCCGGGACGCGCTGCGGCGCTTCCTGCACTGGTCCGAGCAGCAGGCCCGCGCAGCCGGGCTGACACCCGCGCAGCACCAGCTGCTCCTCGCGGTCCGCGGTCATCCCGGTGATCCGACGATCGGGGAGGTCGCCGAGCACCTGCTGCTGCGCCACCACAGCGTCGTCGAGCTCGTCGACCGCGCCGAGCGCGCCGGGCTGCTCCACCGGGTGGCCGACCCCGACGACCACCGCGTGGTGCGCCTGGTGCTGAGCGAGGAGGGCGAGGCACGCCTCGCGGCGCTGTCGGCAGCCCACCTCGACGAGCTCGCCCGCCTGCAGCACGGGCTGCGCCTGCAGCGGCTCGCCCCCGACGCCGACCACTGAGCGACACCGCCGGTCCCGCAACCGGTGGCGTGGTCCAGGCGCGGACCGGACGGCGGCGCCCGGTCGGGCGGCACCGGTGCCACGGTGAAGATGAGCGGTGTGGTCGTTGACGGGCCCGGTTGCTCATGTTTGATGCTGGCCCGGTGGTGATGATGAGCGGTGTGGTCGTTGGCGGGCCCGGTTGCTCATGTTTGACGCTGGCCCCGTGGTGATGATGAGCACCGTGGTCGTTGACGGGCCCGGTTGCTCATGTTCGGGGGCGGAGTGGGCGGTGGCCCCGGATGGCGCGGCGGCGCCGCGGTGAAGATGAGCGGTGTGGTCGCCCACCGGCCCGGGTGCTCATGTTCGAGTCCGGGCTGGTGGTGATCATGAGCACCGTGGTCGTTGACCGGCCCGGGTGCTCACCTTCGGGCGAGGGACACGACCTCACCGGTCGGCAGCGGAGGCGCCGACGGCACGCGAAGCTTGGGCCCCTTGACCGCCTCCGCTGGCGACGCCGAGCCCGCCGGGCAGGGCTGGGGATCCGGAGCGCTGCGCCGCGCGACGTTCACCCTGGCCGTCTCCCAGCTCGTGTCGTGGGGCGTCCTGTTCTACGGCTTCGCCGTCGTCGCTGCGGCCGTCACGGCCGAGACGGGTTGGTCCGAGGGCCTCGTCTCCGGTGCGTTCGCGCTCGGACTGCTCGTTTCGGGGCTCGCCGCGCCACCCGTCGCCCGAGCGCTCGCCGAGCGCGACCCGCGCGTGGTCCTCGGGGTCGGCTCGGTCGTCGGCGCACTCGGCATGGTCGGCTTCGCCGTCGCGTCGCACCCCGTCGTGCTGTACGCGGCGTGGGCGGTGATCGGCGCGGCGATGGCGGCCACGCTCTACGAGCCGGCGTTCGCAGTCCTCGTGGCGCTCGATCCGGGTCGCCGCCAGCGCACGATCGCCGTCGTCACCGTCGCCGGTGGGCTCGCCAGCACCGTCTTCGCGCCGGTGGGCAGTGCGCTCGTCGGCGCGCTCGGCTGGCGCGCGGCGATCGCCCTGCTCGGCATCGCCGGCGGCGTGTTCACGGCGCTGCTGCACGCGCTCGTGCTGCCGCCGCCGGGCCGCCACGACACGGCCACGCAGGTGCGCCACGAGCCGGCACCGGTGTTCGATCGCGCCCTGCGCCGGCTGCGCGCCGCGGTGCTCTTCGAGCAGGCGGCGATGCTCGCCAGCACTGCCTACCTCATCGGTCTGCTCGTCGATCGCGACGTGTCCCTCGAGGTCGCCTCGGGCGCGCTCGGGGTGATGGGCGTCGGCAAGGTCGGTGGGCGGCTGCTGCTCCTCGGCCCGGTCGGGCGCCGCTCGTCGAGCACGCTCGCCGCCGTCGCCAGCGCGGTCCAGGCCGCCGGGCTCGGCGTGCCACTGCTCGTCGACGACGCCGGGGTGCTCTTCCCCGCGATGGTGCTCGTCGGCGCCGCATCGGGCGCCACCACCGTGCTGCGCCCGATGCTCGTCGTCGAGCTGGTCGGGCCGGCGCCGTTCGCGGCCACCAGCGCGCGGATCCAGCGGGCGACGACGCTCACCCGGGCAGCGCCGCCGCTCGCCTTCGGCACGGTGGTCAGCGCCCTCGGGTGGTCCGTCGCGTGGGTGTGCTGTCTGCTCGCGTTCGTGCTCGCCGGCGAGCGCTATGTCGCCCTCGGGCGGCACCGCACGGTGCGGATCGGATCGTTGCATGGCGATCCGACGACCGCCCGGGGAGCGGTGGAGGACGGATCGGCCGGACGGCTCGGAGCGCACTAGACCTTCCTGTCCGGGGGTTGTGTTGACGATGGACCCGGTGGCTGGTGGTCAGGCTGTCAGTCGGGGGCGGAGGTTGTCGAGCATCTCGGCGGGTGTGCGGCCGCGCATGTAGTCGCTGTGGTTGCGGCGCCGGTGGTGGTAGTGCACGAGCCAGGTGTCGGCTTCGCGTTGCAGCTGCGCGATGGCGGTGAAGCGGCGGCGGTGGAACGCGGGCCGCCAGCACTCTTGCAGTGCGCTTTGGTGGAAGCGTTCGCACACGGCGTTGTGGTTCGGGGAGCGGGGCGGGATGCGCACGTGTCCGATGCCTTTGGCGGCGAGGTGGGCCTTGAACCCGGACGCGACGTACTCGGGGCCGTTGTCTGACAGCACCGCACGCACGGGCACGCCGAGGCGGCGCAGGCGGCGCACGACGTGGTCGACGAAGCGGATCGTGTGCGCCGCGGTCACGGGACCGAGCACGATCATCATGATCGCCCAGCGGGTCGCGGTGTCGATGGCGGTGAGCTGGTACACCTTGCCGACGCCCTTCAAGTTCCCGATGTAGAAGCTGTCGACGGCGACCAGGTCACCGGGTGCGGCGGCGAAGTGGCAGAACCCGAACGGGTCGGGTTCGCGTGCCGGTTCGGTGACCAGCCCGGTCGTCGCCGCAGCGATCGCGGCAGCGCGGGCGACGCGCTGAGTGCGCCGGCCGAGGCCGTGCTCTACAAGCAGCTTCTGCACGGTGGTCTTGGACACGATGTAGCCGCGCTCGGCGAGGCGATCGGCGTACTGGCGACACCCGATCGTCGGGATGAGCACCGCCATCGTCAACAGCTCCTCGATCACGTGGGTCGGGGTCGCGTTCGGTTCTTGCGGCCGCCGACGCGCCTTGGGCATCAACGCCTCCAGCCCGTAGGCCGCCGCGTGTGCACGCCACTTGTAGAACGAGGTGCGAGACACACCGACGAGCCGGCACGCCTCGGCCACGTTGCCGAGCTGCTCGGCCAGTGCCAGCACGCGCACACGCCGCTGATAGATGATCTGCTCCGGGGTCACGGTGATGGGCTCCTCTGGGTCTGTCGAAGGAGCCACAGGGTCCATCACCGTCCCCCACCCACTGGGGGACCCGTCAACTTCAACCCCGGACAGGACCCACTAGACAGGGCCGATGGCCACGGACCACTCGTACTATCGACAGCCGCTCGACTACGAGAACATCCTCTACGAGGTCGACGCTCCCATCGCGCGGATCACGCTCAACCGCCCCGAGCGCATGAACGCGCTCAGCAACAAGCTGCGCGGCGAGCTGTTCCACGCGCTGCGCGTCGCGGAGAGCGACGGGGACGTGTCGGTCATCATCATCAAAGGTGCCGGTCGCTGCTTCAGCTCCGGCTACGACCTGGCCGGCGGCATCTCCCCGGAGGACCTGCCCGACGTGGGCCCCATGGTGCCCGGGCCGGGGCAGTGGCCGCGCCACCTGAACACCGGGTACTTCATCATCTGGGACCTGACCAAGGTCGTCATCGCCCAGGCGCACGGCTACTGCCTGGCCGGCGGCAGCGAGCTGGCGTCGTACTGCGACCTGTTCGTCGTCGCCGAGGACGCCCTCATCGGGTACCCGCCGGTGCGCGACATGTCGCCGCCGGACAACTGCTGGTTCCCCTGGCACCTGCCGATGCGCAAGGCCAAGGAGATGGTCTTCACCGGTGACCCGCTGACCGGCACGCAGGCCGCCGAGTACGGCCTCGCCAACTACGCCGTGCCCGCCGACGAGCTCGACGAGTTCACGACGAAGCTGGCACGCCGCATCGCTCTCGTGCCGCAGAACCTCCTCGCCCTGTCCAAGCGCCAGGTGAACCGCACCTACGAGGTGATGGGCATCCGCACGGCGCTGTCGGCGGGCAACGACATCATGGCGTTGAACACCGCCGGCGGTCCGTTCGTCGAGACGCTGCGCACGCAAGGCCTGCGCGCGGCGATCGACCAGCGCAACGCCACATGGGGCGCCTACGGCCCCTCGCCGCTCACGAGCGACGACTGACGACGCGCACCTCGCCGGAACCCGGCGCCGGCAGCAGCGCTCGTCGGCGCCGGCGCCGGGTGGTGAGGATCGCGGCATGTCGATCACACAGGAACGCCTGCCGGCCCCGACCGACGACCTCGACCGGGCCGAGCACGACCTGCGCGAGCACGGCATCTGTGCGGTCACGGGTGTGCTCGAGGGGGAGACGCTCGCCACGGTGCGGACCCAGCTGTACGACGCCGCGGCGCAGGACCGTGCCCGCGGCCGCGAGCGGCGCTTCGCGCTGGACTTCGAGCACGACACGACGAACCAGCGCGTGTGGAACCTGCCCAGCCGGCACCCGGTGTTCGTCGATCTCGCCGAGCACCCCGTCGCCCTGCGTCTCGTGACGTCCGTGCTCGGCTGGCCGATGCTCCTCGGGAACCTGTCGGCGAACATCACCGGCCCCGGCGGCGGCGAGATGGTGCTCCACGCCGACCAGATCTTCGTGCCCACGCCCTGGCCGGCCGAGCCACAGGGCGCCAACGCGGCCTGGTGCGTCGACGACTTCACCGCCGAGCACGGGGCGACGTGCTTCGTGCCGGGCAGCCACCGCTGGCACCGCCCGCCGACGCCCGACGACGACGTCACGCCGATCCCGATGGAGGCGCCCGCCGGCACGCTGGTCGTGTTCGAGAGCCGGCTGTGGCACCGCACCGGGTTCAACCGCACGACGTCGGAGCGGCGCGCCGGGATCTTCGGCTGGTACACGCGCCCGATCTACCGCCAGCAGGAGAACTGGTTCCTCTCGCTCGACCCGTCCGTGTGGCGCAACGCGTCGGAGGAGCTGTTGGTGCTGCTCGGCTACCGCACCCAGGGGCTGGGGCTCGTCAACGGGGCATCACCGCTGTGAGCGCCGGCGCGCGCCCGTAACCGACCCCGTACCGTGCGGAAACATCCCGGAAACACATCCTCTTTACGTTCCCGGCCGGGCACCGCATGCCCCTTGCGGTGAAGGACAGAAAGAGAACCTATGGACTCCGGGAGCATCGCCTGGGTGCTGGCGTCTGCCGCGCTCGTGCTGTTCATGACCCCTGGGCTCGCCTTCTTCTACGGCGGCATGGACCAGAGTCGCAACGTCCTCAACATGCTGATGATGAACTTCTACTGCCTGCTCATCATCCCCGTGTTGTGGGCGGTGGTCGGCTACACGTTGGCCCAGGTACCCGCTGACAACGACTTCATCGGGAGCTTCGACAACCTCTTCCTCGAGGGGATCGGGGTGCTCGACGACAACGGTGGGGCGATCGCCACGATCTCCTTCCTCGGGATGTTCGCGGTGATCACACCGGCGCTGATCTCCGGTGCCGTTGCCGATCGCATGAAGTTCTCCGCGTGGGCGATCTTCGTGCCGCTGTGGTCGCTCCTCGTCTACGTGCCCATCTTCAAGTGGGTGTACGGCGGGTGGCTCGGGCAGCGCGGCTCGATCGACTTCGCCGGTGGCACGGCGATCCACGTCAACGCCGGCATCGCCGCGCTCGCCGCGGTGCTCGTGCTCGGCAAGCGCCGCGGGTGGCCGAACGAGGTCCAGCCGCCGCACTCGATGCCGCTCGTGATGCTGGGCACCGGCATCCTGTGGTTCGGCTGGTTCGGCTTCAACGCCGGCTCCGCCCTCGGTGCCAACGGGCAGGCTGCGCAGGCGTTCATCAACACCTTCCTCGCCGCCGGCACGGCCGGGCTGGCCTGGGTGGTCGTCGAGTGGATCCGTGACGGTCGGCCGACCAACCTCGGTGCGGCGTCGGGCATCGTCGCCGGTCTCGTCGCCATCACCCCGGCGGCCGGCTTCGTGTCGGGCATGGGCCCGGTGTGGATCGGTCTCGTGGCTGGCGTGATCTGCTGCTACGCCGTCAAGCTCAAGTTCAAGGCCGGCTTCGACGACGCCCTCGACGTCGTCGGCGTGCACTTCGTCGGTGGCCTCGTCGGCTCGCTGCTCACGGGGCTCTTCGCCAACCCCGACTTCTTCGGCGGCGGCTTCGAGGAGGGCCTGTTCTACGGCGGTGGCCTGTCACTGTTCGGCGAGCAGGCGCTCGCCAACCTGGCCGCCATCGTGTGGTCGTTCGTCGTCACGTACGTGATCATGGTGGCGCTCAAGGCGACCATCGGGGTCCGCGTGAGCGAGGAGGCAGAGGTCCAGGGCCTGGACCTCGCCGAGCACGCCGAGACCGCCTACCACGGTGCGGCCTGAGCACGGAGACGCAACCATGAAGCTGATCACCGCCATCATCAAGCCGTTCAAGCTCGACGAGGTGAAGGACGCCCTCAAGGCGGCCGGCGTCGTCGGGATGACGGTCACCGAGGTGCGTGGCTTCGGCCGCCAGGGTGGGCACACCGAGACGTACCGAGGCACGGAGTACCAGATCGACTTCGTCCCGAAGGTGAAGCTGGAGATCGTCGTCGACGACGCGGTGGTCGACGACGTCGTGGACGCCGTGGTCGCCGCGGCCCGCACCGACAAGATCGGTGACGGCAAGGTGTGGGTGACCGACGTCCACGACCTGGTCCGCATCCGCACGGGCGAGCGCGGCCCCGACGCCGTCTGATCGCGTCCTGGCACCTGCCCGCGCGTGCGGCAGCGGGTGGGCGCCGACCTGCCGGATCTGTGTCACCGCAACCGCGGTCGAACGCGGATCTGGTGACACAGATCCGGCAGTCCGAACAGGTGCGCCGTCCGCCGACGCCCCGACGCGGACGCGGTCCGGGACGGGCGGTCAGGACGCGGCGCCGCCGGACGCGCCGTCGGCAGCGATCTGCTTGTGGTGGCGGATCACCTCGTCGACGATGAAGCGCAGGAACTTCTCGGTGAACGCCGGGTCGAGCCCGGACTCCTCGGCGAGCTTGCGCAGCCGCCGGATCTGCTGCTGCTCGCGCTCGGGGTCCGCCGGGGGCAGGCCGACCTCGGCCTTGTAGCGCCCGACGGCCTGGGTGATCTTGAACCGCTCGGCCAGGAGGTGGACCAGCGCCGCGTCGATGTTGTCGATCGAGGCCCGGTACGCCTCGAGCTGTCCGTTCGTCATGTCACCTGCATCCCGTACATCTCACCGAGGGGATCGGCGAGCAGCTCCAGGCGCTCGCCGTCCGGACCACGGAAGTAGAGGGACACCCCGCCGACCTCCGTGTAGGGCACGCCCGCCTCGTCCAGGCGCGCCCTGAGCATCGCCCACGTCCCCGGCTCGACGCTGATCGCCAGGTGGTGGTGCCCACCGAGCACCTCCGCGTACGGCGGCACGTCGAGCCCGGGGAAGTCGAAGAACGCGAGCGTGTTGCCGTTGCCGACGTCGAAGAAGAAGTGGGTCGAGCCGGGGTAGTCGCGGTTCTCGAACAGCTCCGTCAACGGGAAGCCGAGCAGCCCCTGGTAGAACTCGATCGTCCGGGCGACGTCGCTGCAGACGTGGGCGGTGTGGTGCACCCCACGCGCCGTGGTGGGCGGACGCTCGTCACGCGGCCGGAGGTAGCGCGCACGCAGCGCCTGCCACTCAGCCTCCCGGTCGGTCATGCGCGCAGTGTACGAGCCGGTCCGAGTGCGGCGTCCAGCTGCTCCCCGACGCCGGCGAGGTCGGGACGGTCCTCGTCCACCAGGCGGCTGAGGTAGGAGATCGACACCTCGCCGCGCTCGACGGCCCCGCTGTCGGTGTCGGGCGGCAGCTCGACGGTCTCGCCCCACTCCATCTCGACGGTGTAGGCGCCCTCGCGGCCCTCGACCTGGTGCAGCCGTGCTTTGGCCACCGTGCGCGGCGGGAGGAGGGCGATCCGCGTGCGACGCCAGCCGGCGAGCTCGTCGAAGGGCAGGTTGGGCACGTTGACGTTGACGACGTAGGGCTCGTCCGGCTCCGCCTCGAGCAGCGCGCCCACGACGATCGAGGCCACCCGCGCCGCGGTGTCCCAGTGCTGGCCGGCGACCATCTCGTCCCAGCCCTGGCCCTCGACGCCGTAGTTCGCCACGGCCTGGCTCACGGCGACCCCGCTCACGCCGCCGTTGCGGGCGGTCAGCGCGGCCCCGACGGTGCCGGAGTGGTAGATCGCCCGGCCCACGTTGGCGCCCGGGTTGATCCCGGACACCACGAGGTCGACCGGCCCGAACACGCCGAGCCGGGCGAACATCACGCACAGGCCCGGCGGGCCGTTCACGGTCCAGGCCTCGTCGACGCCGTCCACCCGGGCGCGGTGGACCTCCGGCTGCAGGAGGTGCAGCGACCCCAGCGCAGCGCTGGCGCCGGACCACTCGGTGTCGGGCGCGACGACCACCACGTCGCCGTGGTCGCCCATGGCCCGGGCGAGGACGTGCAACCCGACGGAGTCGATGCCGTCGTCGTTGGTCACCAGGATGCGCGGCATGCCCTCAGCCTCGCGTCGTTCCGATCGGTTCGGAACGTCGCACGTAGCCGAGGATGGGTGTCGCCTTCACCCGCGCCCGCGCACCCTGGGGCACGGCGGTGCGCTCGTTGGCGAGCCACGCGCTGAGGCGGTCCGAGCGCCCGTCGTCGACGGCGATGAACAGCGCGAAGCGATCGCGCCGGGCGAGCGGGCGCAACAGGCGGGGGAACGGCACGACCCGCTGCGGCCGCCGGGCGCGCACCACGACGCCCTGGCGCTCGATCGTCGAGAACAGGTCGAACGAGCCGGCGACCACCAGCCAGCCCATCCACACGAGCGGCAGGACGAGGATCGCGGCGAGCACGAGGGCGACGTCCTGCACGAGATCCAGCTGGTCGGGGAAGTCCTCGAGGATGCTCAGGTAGCGCTCGCCGCGGGCGAGCTCCAGCAGGTAGCGCTGCACGGCGATCAGCAGGGCGCCGACGACGAGCCCGACGACGAGCATCAGCGCGGGATGGCGGCCGTAGCCCGGCCGGAACGGGTAGCGCACCCGCACGACGTGCCACTCCCCGGTGGCGTTGCTCCACGCCAGGCGGTCGTCCTCGGGGACGATCGGCAGCTCGTCGGCGGCGCGCTCGGCGAGCCCGAGGGCGGCGGCGTACGCCAGTGCCCGGCTGGAGCTGTTCGCCGCGACGGCGGACGTGCCCTCGAACCCGCGCGGCTCCATCCACGCCCGCACGCACATCCAGTGCTCGGCGCGGACGAGGCCGTGGGGCGTCGGCCGCTGGGCATGGGAGCGGATCAGCCGGAGGATCCGCAGGGCGACCACCAGGACGGCGAGACCCACGGCGAAGCCGACCCCACGTGCGGCGAGGGAGTCGACCACGGCGACCTCGTCACCGGAGCGCACCGCCCGCCACCAGAGCAGGGCGGCGAGCACGCACGTCACCGCCGGCGGTCCGATCGCGGCGGCGTGCCAGCGGCGCTTGGCGAGGTGCTGCCGGCGGGCGTCGGCGACGACCGAGCGGGTGAAGCGGCGCCACCAGCGGCGGGGCAGGCGCAGCCCGGCGATCTCGATCCCCGCGCCCGACACCCCGGTGAGCGTGCCGGCGGTGAGCTTGTGGATGTGGTTGAGCACCTGCTGCTCGTAGCCCTTGAGCGCGTCGCCCTCGCGGCCGCGCCGGTCGGTGAGCACGACGACCTCGTGGTCGGCCTGCTCGATGCGCAGCCAGCCGCGGGCCACGAGGTCGAGCAGCGTCGCCACGGCCGCGTTGGGGGTGACGACGAAGCCGTTCGTGAGCAGGCTCGCCACCGCCGGTGACTCGACGCCGAGCTCGGCGGACGGGACGGACGCGACGAGGCGCGGCGGGCGGGTGCTGATGCCGGCGTACACGAGCAGGCCGATCGTCACCGCGAGCAACAGGATCGACCACCACAGCGACCCCGCGTCGGGTCGCGTGAAGAACGCGAGCAGACCGATCACCCCCCGAGCTCTGGCCGTCCTCGCACGGCGTCATCATGACACGACGCCGCGGCACGGCGGTTGACCGCGGTCACGTCTCGGCGTCGGCCGGGGGCGGGGGTGCGGTGCGGCCGGGTGGCGGCAGCACGTGGACACCCGACTCGTCGAGGGCCAGCTTGATCGCCTCGCGCAGGGCCCGCTGCAGCCGGAACTGGACACCGGGGCTCGTCTTGACGAGCAGGCGCAGCGTCACCCCGTCGGGGCCCATCGACTCGACCCCGAGCAGCTCCGGCGCGGCCAGCACGTCGGCGGCGAAGGCGTCGGACTCGCACACCTGCTGCGCCGCGTCGAGCACGACGCGGCGCGTGGTGGCGAGGTCGGCGTCGTAGGCGACGTGGATGTCGAGCACGGCGACGGACCACAGCTTGGACATGTTGCCCACGCGGCGGATCTCGCCGTTGGGCACGTGCCACACGGTGCCGTCCTGGCTGCGCAGCACGGTCGTGCGCAGCGTGATCCTCTCGACGGTGCCGGTGGCGACGCCGAGGTCCACGGCGTCGCCGATGCCGTACTGGTCCTCGATGAGCATGAAGAGGCCGGCGACGCAGTCCTTCACCAGGTGCTGGGCGCCGAAGCCGATGGCCACGCCGGCGACGCCGGCACCGGCGATCAGCGGCGCCAGGTTGATGCCGAGCTCGCCGATGACGAGCAGGACCGCCAGCACCCAGATCACCACGGTGACGCTCGACGTCACGACCGCGGCGATGGACGATGCCCGGGCGGCGCGTCGCGGGTCCTCGACCGTGACGACGGCCGGTGCGACGCCCACCTTCTGCAGGGCACGGGCCGCGGTCTCCTTGTCGACGAGGATCAGCTTCCTGATCGCCCGGCGGATCGCCCGGCGGGCGAACCAGGCGAGGATCCAGGCGACGAGGAGGATCACGACGGCCGTCAGCGGCTTGCCGATGACCCAGTCGGCGAGCTTCGTGACGGTCTCGTTCGACGTCCAGTCCCACACGGCCTCGCAGACGCTGTTCGGGTCCTCGCCGCACGCGTCGGTGAGGCCGGGGTCGTCCGGCGGGGCAGAGAGGTGCATCGGCGTCACGGTAGTGAGCCACCTGCTCGCCGGGCCGCACAGCCCGCCCGAGGCGAAGAGCGGCGGGGTAGCGTTCGGGCCCATGTCGCGGATCGCCATCATCGGCACCGGGTACGTCGGCCTGACCACCGGTGCCTGCTTCGCCCATCTCGGCCACGAGGTGATCTGTGCCGACGTCGACGCCGAGAAGGTCGCGAAGCTGTCGCGGGGGGAGATCCCGATCGTCGAGCACGGTCTCGACCGCCTCGTCGAGGAGGGCCTGCGCTCGGGGCGCCTCACGTTCGTCGTCGGCGCGGCCAACGCCGTGAAGGACTGCGAGATCGCGTTCCTGTGCGTGCCCACGCCACAGGGTGAGGACGGCAGCGCCGATCTCACGTACATCGAGGCGGCGGCGCGCGAGATCGCGCCGCACCTCCCGTACGAGAGCGTGGTGGTCAACAAGTCCACGGTGCCCGTCGGCTCCACCCGGGTCGTCGAGCGCGTCCTCGACCGGCCGGACGTCAAGGTCGTGTCCAACCCCGAGTTCCTCCGCGAGGGCTCGGCGGTGCAGGACTTCCTCCACCCGGATCGCATCGTCGTGGGCAGCACCGACCAGGCGGCCGCGATCAAGGTCTCCTCGCTGTACCTCGGGGTGGCGGCGCCCGTGATCGTCACCGATCCGGCGTCGGCGGAGACGATCAAGTACGCGGCGAACGCGTTCCTGGCGACCAAGCTGTCGTTCGTCAACGCGGTGGCGGCGATCTGCGAGGGGGTCGGCGCGGACGTCAACGACGTCGTGCTCGGCCTCGGCTACGACAAGCGGATCGGGCAGGACTTCCTCCGCCCGGGTCCCGGTTGGGGTGGCAGCTGCTTCCCGAAGGACACCCGGGCGCTGCTCAAGATCGCCGCCGACGCCGGCTACTCGTTCGACCTGTTGCAGGGCGTCGTCGCCGTCAACGAGGAGCAGTTCGACCGCGTGACCGCCAAGGTCGTGGCCGCGGCGGGCGGCGACGTCACCGGCAAGACGGTCGGCGTGTGGGGGCTCACGTTCAAGGCCCGCACCGACGACCTGCGCGAGTCGCCGTCGCTCGCCGTGATCGACCGGCTGACGGCGCGCGGCGCCACGATCCGTGCCCACGACCCGACCGTCTCGGGACCCAAGCCGGGCCTGCCCGACGGCATCGAGATCTGCGTGGACCCGTACGGTGCGGCGGAGGGCGCGGACGTGCTGGCCGTGCTCACCGAGTGGGACGACTACCGCTGGCTCGATCCCGGCCGCGTCGCCGTGGCGATGAACGCGCCGGCGGTCGTCGACGCGCGCAACCTGCTCGACCGCAGCGAGTGGCGGCGCGCCGGGTTCAGCTACACGGGGATCGGGCGCTGACGTGGCACGAGTCGTCGTCACCGGTGGCGCCGGCTTCCTCGGCTCGCACCTGTGCCGGGCGCTGCTGGCACGGGGCGACCAGGTCATCGCCGTCGACAACCTCGTGACCGGCTCGGTCGCCAACATCGAGGAGCTGTTCGGCCACCGCGGCTTCACGTTCGTCGAGCACGACGTGAGCCAGTACGTGTGGGTGCCCGGCCCGGTGGACGTCGTGATGCACTTCGCCAGCCCGGCGTCGCCGGTGGACTTCGAGCGGATCCCCATCCAGATCCTCAAGGTCGGTGGGCTCGGCACCCACAACTGCCTCGGGCTGGCCAAGGCCAAGGGGGCCACGTTCTTCCTCGCGTCCACGAGTGAGGTGTACGGCGACCCGCAGGTGCACCCGCAACCGGAGACGTACTGGGGTCACGTCAACCCGATCGGTCCCCGCGGCGTCTACGACGAGGCCAAGCGCTACGCCGAGGCGCTCACGATGGCGTACCACCGCCACCACGGCATCGACGTCCGCATCGTGCGCATCTTCAACACCTACGGGCCGTACATGCGCGTCGACGACGGCCGGGCCGTCTCCAACTTCCTGGTGCAGGCGCTGCGCAACGAGCCGATCACGGTGTTCGGCGACGGCAGCCAGACCCGGTCGTTCTGCTACGTGGACGACGAGATCCGCGGGTTCCTCGCGCTGCTCGACTCCGGCCACACCGGACCGATGAACATCGGCAACGACGCCGAGTACACGATCAAGCAGCTCGCCGAGATGGCCATCGAGGTCACCGGCTCGTCGTCGGAGATCGTCCACCTGCCGTTGCCCGTCGACGATCCGGCGCAGCGGCGGCCCGACCTCACCCTGGCGCGCGAGGTGCTCGGCTGGGAGCCGACGATCTCGCTGCGCGAAGGGCTCGAGCGCACCGCCGAGTACTTCCGCAAGCTGCTCGCGCAGACGGGCTGACCGGTCGGCCCGGCCGACCGGTGCCCTCGGTTGTGCCCGGGCCGCGCCGGAGCGAGAGACTCGCACCGTCAGCCCCCGCACCAACGGAGGAAGCGTGCAAGAGGTTCGCAGCCCGCTGCAGGGCACCGTCGTGTCGCTCGAGGTCGCGCCCGGTGACGTCGTGCGCGCCGGCCGGGTGCTCGTCCTCATCGAGTCGATGAAGATGCACCACGACGTCGTGGCCGACGCCGACGGTCGCGTCGGGGAGATCCTCGTCGAGGTCGGCGCGGCCGTCATGCCGGGCGACCCGCTCGTGCGCCTCGAGGCGATCGACGTCGAGGCGGTCGCCGCCGACGACGGCGCGGGCGACGCAGGGGAGCAGGTCCCGACCGGCCTGGCCCGCCCGGACCTCGCCGAGGTGATCGAGCGGCACCGCCTCGGGCTCGACGAGGCCCGGCCCGACGCCGTCGCCAAGCGGCGCGCCCGTGGCCGGCGCACCGCCCGGGAGAACGTCGCCGACCTGGTGGACCCGGGCTCGTTCGTGGAGTACGGACCGGTGGTGATCGCTGCCCAGCGGCGCCGGCGCGAGCTGCAGGACCTGATCACCAAGACCCCGGCCGACGGCCTGATCGGCGGCATCGGCACGGTGAACGCCGACCTGTTCGGGTCGGAGCGGGCGCGCACGATCGTGATGTCCTACGACTACACGGTCCTGGCCGGCACCCAGGGCATGCAGAACCACCGCAAGAAGGACCGGCTGTTCGAGCTCGCCGAGCAGCTGCGCCTGCCGATCGTGTTCTTCACCGAGGGTGGCGGCGGTCGGCCGGGCGACACCGACGGGATCGGCGCGTCCGGCCTGGAGGTGCTGGCGTTCCGCTTCTTCGCCGAGCTGTCGGGGCTCGTGCCGCTGGTCGCGGTGAACGCCGGCTACTGCTTCGCCGGCAACGCGGCGATCCTCGGCTGCTGCGACGTCGTCATCGCCACCAAGGACTCGAACATCGGCATGGGTGGCCCGGCGATGATCGAGGGTGGCGGGCTCGGGGTCTACGAGCCGACGGAGATCGGACCGATCGACGTGCAACGTGCCAACGGCGTCGTCGACATCGTCGTCGAGGACGAGGCCGACGGCGTCCGGGTCGCCAAGCAGTACCTGTCGTACTTCCAGGGGCGCACGACGCACTGGGAGTGCGCCGACCAGGCGCTGCTGCGCGACGTGATCCCGCTCGATCGGCTGCGCAGCTACGACGTGCGCAAGGTGATCGAGCTGCTGTTCGACACCGGGTCGGTGCTCGAGCTGCGCCGCGACTTCGGACCTGGCATGATCACCGCCCTGGCGCGCGTCGAGGGCCGGCCGGTCGGCGTGATCGCCAATAACCCGAGCCACCTCGCCGGTGCCATCGACACGCCCGGCGCCGACAAGGCCGCTCGGTTCATGCAGCTGTGCGACGCGTTCGACATCCCGATCGTGACGCTGTGCGACACGCCCGGGATGATGGTCGGCCCGGACGTCGAGAAGACCGCCCTCGTGCGGCACTGCAACCGGCTGTTCGTGAACGGGGCCAACATCACCGTGCCGATGGTGACGTTCGTGCTGCGCAAGGCCTACGGCCTCGGCGCCCAGGCGATGATGGGCGGCACGACGAAGGCGCCGGTGGCATGTGTCGCCTGGCCGACGGGCGAGTTCGGCGGGATGGGGCTCGAGGGCGCGGTGCGCCTGGGCTACGCCAAGGAGCTCGCTGCGGTCGAGGACCCCGCCGAGCGCGAGCAGCTGTTCCAGCAGCTCGTGGCGCGGATGTACGAGATCGGCAAGGCGCTCAACGTGGCCTCGCTGTTCGAGATCGACGACGTCATCGACCCGGCCGAGTCGCGGCGGTGGCTCGTCACGCTGCTGGAGGCCGCAGGCGACCCCCCGCCACGGACCGGCAAGAAGCGCCCCAACATCGACACGTGGTGAGGCGTTGATCGCCGCCGCGAGCGCCGCCGCGCTGGTCGGGGTCGCGCTCGTGGTGGCGATGGCGGCGACGGTGCAGCTGACGGCCGGGTTCGGCTTCGGGCTCTCCGCCGTGCCGCTGCTCGCGCTCGTGCTCGACCCCCATGACGCGGTCGTGCTCGCGCTCACGTTGGCCACGTTCACCAACGGGTACCAGGCGTGGACCGGGCGCCGGCACGCCGATCGCGCGGTGGTCGCCCGGCTGCTGGGAGGCGCCGCGGCCGGGCTCCCCGTCGGGCTGCTCGTGTTCCTGCGCGTCGAGGACCGCGTGCTCAGCGCGATCATCGGCGTCGCCGTGCTCGTCGCGGTCGCGATGATCGCGAGAGGGCTCGACCTGCGCCACGCCGGGCCGGGGCTCGACGTCGCCGGCGGCCTGCTCACCGGGGCGCTCACGATGTCCGCCGGCGTGAACGGCCCGCCGATGGTGTTCGTGCTGCAGGCCCGGCACTTCGACCCGGCGCGCTTCCGGGCGACGATCACCACCGTGTTCTTCACGCTCGACGTCGTCAGCGTCGCCGCGTTCAGCGCGACCGGTGACCTCGACGGCGGCGTGCTGGTCGCCGTCGCCGCGTCGCTGCCCGGGCTCGCCCTCGGCGCGCTCGCCGGGCTCGCCCTCCGGCGCCGCCTCGACGCCCGTCGCTTCCGGCACGTGGTGCTCACCCTGCTGGGCGTCGCCGGCGCCTCCGCGCTGGTCGCCGCAGTCAGCGGGTGAGCGTGCGGCCGCCCGTCAGCGGCCGAACATCATCAACCACTGCTCCTTGGTCCGTGGCCGGAACACGTAGTTGGACTCGCGGATCGCCTCCATCGATGCGCTCGACGGCAGCGAGTAGCGGTGGCCGGGGAACACGATCGTGTCCGGCGGGAGCGCGGCGAGGCGCTGCAGGCTCTCGTACATCTGCTCCGGGTCGCTGCCGGGCAGGTCGGTGCGCCCGCAGCCGTCGAGGAACAGGGTGTCGCCCGAGATGAGCCTGCCGTCGACGAGGATGCACTGGCTGCCGGGCGTGTGGCCGGGCGTGTGGACGAGCTCGATCTGCACCTCGCCGACCTTGATCGTGTCGCCCGTGCGGTGCGTGGCCAGCTCGCTCTCGGCGATGCCCGTCGACCGGCTGACCCACGGCGCCTCGTCGGCCTGCACGTGCACCGGGCAGCTCACCCGCTCGAGCAGCTTGGCGACGCCCTCGATCGTGTGCCCCATCATCGTCCCGCCGACGTGGTCCTGGTGGTAGTGGGTGGCGATCACCCCGGCGACGGTCATGCCGTCCGCCTCGACGGCCTGCACGAGGTCGTCGACCGCGTACGCCGGGTCGATCAGCACGCACTCGCCGGTGCGGCGGTCGCCGATCGCGTACACGAAGTTCACCATCTGCGCCGCGATGGGGTCGCCGACCGCGAAGTCACGCCCCGACAGCAGCTGGCGGAAGTACAGCCGATCTTCCGTGGCCATGACCTCACGGTAACCGGCGGTGTGGCCTCGGCATCGGCCCGGTCGCCCCGCCGGTGAGACCGCCCCGGGCGGGGCCGATCGGGGTCGCCGCGGGCGGGTGCACGTACGCTGTCGCCGTGGCTGACCACGAGATCGTCGAGCGGCTCGAGCCGGGGCAGCCGATCCTGTTCGGCGGCAACCGCATCGCCCGCGTACCCGCCGAGCTCGCCGCGGCGTTCCGCCCGGGCGACCGGCTGCTGGTCGTGCAGGAGACCGGTGACCTGCTCCACGTCCCGGCTGCCGAGCAGGCTGCCGCCAGCTCGGCCGTGGACGCCGCCGTCGAGGCCTTCGCCGCGCTGGCGCGGTGCTCGGACGAGCAGATCACGGCGTTCTTCGACGCGTTCGCTGCCCGCCTGGCCGACGACGCAGTGCTCGCGCCGATCCGCAAGGCGAACGATGCCGACGTCGCCGCCGCCGAGGCGGCCGGGCGGTCGACGACCCGCCTCGTGCTGACCGATCGGATGCGCGACGACATGGTCGCCGGGCTGCACGCGTGGCGGGACGCACCCCCGGGCCGCGACGCCGAGCTGTACCGCATCGACCACCCCGGCTGGAGCGTCACGGCCCGCCGAGCACCGCTCGGTGTCGTGGGGTTCGTGTTCGAGGGCCGGCCGAACGTGTTCGCCGACGCCACCGGCGTGCTGCGCACCGGCAACACCGTCGTGATGCGCATCGGCTCGGATGCCCTGCGCACCGCCGAGGCGATCGTCACCGAGGCGCTCGGCCCCGCCCTCGCCGCGGCGGGTCTGCCGGCCGGCGCCGTGTCGCTGGTGCGGTCGCCGTCGCGCGCCGCCGGCTGGGCGCTGTTCGACGATCGTCGCCTCGCCCTCGCCGTCGCCCGGGGCTCGGGCGCCGCCGTCGCCCAGCTCGGCGCCGTCGCCCGCCAGGCCGGGATCCCGGTGAGCCTCCACGGCACCGGCGGCGCGTGGCTCGTCGCCGGCGAGCGCGCCGACGCCGACCGGTTCCGCGCCGCGGTGGTCAACTCGCTCGACCGCAAGGTCTGCAACACGCTCAACGTCTGCTGCATCCCGTCCTCCCGGCGCGACCTCGTGCCCGTGTTCCTCGACGCGATCGACGAGGCGGCCCGCCGCCGGAACACCTCGGCGCGGCTGCACGTCGAGGCGTCCTCGCGCGACGCCGTGCCCACCGAGCGCTTCACGACCGAGGTCGACATCGAACGTGCCGACGGCGTGCACCGCGAACCGGCGGCATCGGAGCTCGACGCCGCCGAGCTCGGCCGCGAGTGGGAGTGGGAGGTGTCGCCCGAGGTGTCGCTCGCGGTGACCGCGGACGTGGACGCGGCGATCGAGCTGTGCAACCGCCACAGCCCGCGCTTCGTCGCCTCGATCGTGAGCGACGACGCCGCCGAGCGGGACCGCTTCTACGAGCGAGTCGACGCACCGTTCGTCGGCGACGGCTTCACCCGCTGGGTCGACGGGCAGTACGCGCTGAACACCCCGGAGCTCGGACTGTCGAATTGGCAGGGCGGCCGCCTGCTCGGGCGCGGCGGGGTGCTCTCGGGGGATTCCGTGCACACCGTGCGCCTGCGCGCCACGATCGTCGATCCCGACGTGCACCGTTGATGCGCCGGCGCCGCTGGCTCGGGGCCGCGGCGCTCCTGGCCGCGGCGGCGTCGTGCTCGGGCCCCGGCGTGCGCACCGAGTCGGCGGCGTCGGTCACCACGGGGCCCACGCCGCCGACGACCGCGCCCGGTCCAGCCGCGACCGGTACGGAGCCGGGTGGCACCCCGTCCACGGGTCCGCCCGCACCGCTGCCACCGGCCACGGCGGGCGAGCCGTCGCCGACCGTGCCGCCCTCGACGCTGGCACCGCTGCCACCCGGTGACCCGGCCCGACCGTCGACCTCCAGCGGCGACGCACTGTTCCCCGAGCTCGGCTCGGCCGACCTCGACGTGCTCGCCTACGACGTCCGCCTCGCCTACGACGTCGACACCGAGCGCATCGACGCGACGGTCACGATCACGGCCGTCACCCGCCGGCCCGTCGACGCCGTCGCCCTCGACGCCGGTGACCTCACCGTCGGCAGCGTCACCGTCGACGAGGCACCCGCCGCGTTCGAGCACGCCGGTGTCGAGCTCGTGATCCGGCCCGGCACGACGGTCGAGCCGGGGACGCCGACGGCGTTCACGATCGAGTACTGGGACGACCGCCACGCGGAGGACGCCGGCTTCGGCACGGGCGCCGGCTGGTACCCGGTGCCTGGCGGCGCGTACGTGCTGAACGAGCCCTTCGGGAGCCGGCAGTGGCTGCCGAGCAACGACCACCCGTCCGACAAGGCGACGTGGCGCTTCGAGCTCACCGTCGGTGACGGCCTCGCGGCGGTGGCCAACGGCGAGCTGGTCGAGCAGCGCCCGGCGGCGGACGGCACGACGTGGGTGTGGGAGCAGCGCGAGCCGATGGCCACCTATCTCGTGCAGCTGCTGATCGGGGACTACACCCTGCTCGACGGCGGTGTGGTCGGCGACACGCCGATCACGAACGTCGCCCTGCGCGAGGACGCCGCACGGGTGCAGCCCTACGTCGACCTGACCGCCGACCAGCTCGACTTCTTCGAGCCGCTGTTCGGCCCGTACCCGCTGGAGCGCTACGGCCTCGCGTTCGCACCGAGCCGGCCGGGCCTGGCGATGGAGACCCAGGGCCGCTCGCTGTTCTCCCGCTTCGACATCCGCACCCCGCCGGACCACGACGCCCAGCTGTTCACCGCGCACGAGCTGGCGCACCAGTGGTTCGGCAATGCCGTCACGCCGGCGACGTGGTCGGACCTGTGGCTCGCCGAGTCGTTCGCCACCTACGGGCAGTGGCTGTGGCTCGACCACATCGGCGCCGCCGACGTCGAGACGCTCGCCGCCCTGGCGCTGGAGGTGCGCCAGGAGCCGACGGAGCCGACCGGGGCGCCGAGCGCCGGCCGGCTGTTCGCGTTCGAGCGCTACGACGGCGGTGCCGTGGTCGTCCATGCCCTGCGCCGCGAGCTCGGTGACGACACGTTCTTCGGGCTGCTGCGCCAGTGGGTCGACCGCCACCGCGGCACGTCCCGCACGACCGCCGACTTCGTGGCACTGGCCGAGGAGCTCGCCGGACGCGACCTGGGCGCGTTCTTCGAGGCGTGGCTCGACGCGCCGAGCCTGCCGCCCGAGCTCCCGTCCTGATCGGGCGGCCCGGACCTCGGCCGGTGCCCGTTCAGTGGCCGGTCAGGGCATCGAGCACGTGCGACCAACCGGCCGCCTCCAGACGGGCGAGGCGGCCGCCGCGCACCTCGGCGCGGTCGGCGCGGGCCGCGGCGATCCGGGCGAGGTTGATCCCCAGCCAGCGCAGCGGCTCCGGTTCCCACAGCCGGGAGCGGTGGCCGACCCACGGCAGGCGCACGAGGTCCGTGTCGTGCCCGAGGATCAGGTTGGCGAGCGTGCGCCCGGCCAGGTTCGTCGTCGACACGCCGTCGCCCACGTAGCCGCCGGCGACCGCGAGGCCGGCGCGGTGGTCGACGCGCACGCCCCAGCGCCAGTCCCGTGGCACGCCGAGCGGACTGCCCCAGTGGAACGGGAGCTCGACGTCCGCGAGCGCCGGGAAGAGCTCGCGGACGGTGGCGACGAGCCGACGGCGCACCGCCTCGTGACGGTCGAAGGCCGGATCGATGCGGGAGCGGAAGTGGTACGGCGCCCCGCGGCCGCCGAACGCGATCCGGCCGTCCGCGGTGCGCTGGCCGTAGACGATCGTCCGGCGGGCGTCGTGGAACGTCGGCCGGTCGTGCAGCCCCACCTGTGCCCATTGCGCTGCCGTGAGCGGGACCGAGCCGACCATCAGCGAGTAGACCGGGGCGACGGCGCGCCGGTGCCCGTCGAACATCGCCGTGTAGGCCTCGGTGGCGAGCACGGTCATGTCGGCGGTGACGACGCCGGCGGGGGTGACGAGCCGGCGTGGTGCGAGCTCGACGACCGCGGTGTTCGTGTGCAGCGCGACGCCGCGGGCGACGGCCGCACGGGCGATGGTGTGCACCAGCCGCAGCGGATGGACCGCCGCGCAGTGCGGGGTGAACAGCGCGGCCTCGGTGCGCGGTGGCCTGCCGGCGGCGTCCAGCTCGGCATCCGACAGCCACCGGAGGTCGTCCTCACCGAACCCGTAGCGGCGCGCCGTCGCGAGCTCGGCCTCCAGACGGGCGCGCTGGGCGGGTGTGCGGGCGTAGGTGATCGTGCCGCCCCGGTGCCACCCGGCGTCGTCGTCGGCTCCGGCCAGGAACCGTCCGACCTCCGTGACCGTCTCGTGCATCGCCCGCTGGGCGGCGATCGCCGCGTCCCGGCCGTGCGCCGCGGCGTAGGTGTCGAGGCTCGTCGCCAACAGGGCCGAGCACCAGCCGCCGTTGCGGCCGCTGGCGCCGAAGCCGACCTCGTGGCGCTCGAGCACGGCGATGCGCAGCGTCGGCTCGCGCTCGGCGAGGGCGAGGGCGGTCCACAGGCCGGTGAAACCCGCCCCGACGATCGCCACGTCGACCTGGCGGTCGCCATCGAGCGGGGTGCCGGCGACGCGCGGTTCGGCCGGCATCGTCGCCGACCACAGGGACGCATGGTCCATGCCCGCATCGTGGCAGGTGGCAGGTGGCGCCGAGCGCGCCGTGCGCCGTCGGTACGCTGCCCCGATGACGGAGGTGCAGGTGCCCACCGAGCCGCCGGTGAGCCGACCGGGTGGGCGCGCGCTGCCCCCTCCGTCGGGCGCCCCGGCGGGCTGGTACCGCGATCCGTACGGGTACCCGCTGCTGCGCTACTACGACGGCCGCGCCTGGACGCACCACGTCGCTGCGCCCGCCCCGCCGCCCACCGCGCCGCACCCGACGCTCCCGCTGCGCGCAGCCGTGGTGGCCCTGGTGATCCTGTCGGCGTCGTTGATCGGCGGGCGCCTCCTCCTCGACGCCCTCGTCGGGCTCGGCTGGCCGATCGCGGTGTACGTCGCCATCAACGTCGCGGTCGGCTACGGGCCGTCGGTGTGGTGGTGCTGGTACGCCGCCGGACGGTGGGGCAGTGGTGACCGGTGGCGCGCCCTCGGCATCCGCTTCCGCTGGAGCGACGCCGGCTGGGGACCACTCGTGTGGCTCGCCGCCGTGGGCGGCGAGGTCGTCGTGGCCACGATCATCACGCTGACCGGCATCCCGCTGACGAGCAACACCGAGGGCCTGCAGGACCTCGACATCGACCGCACCTACGTCATCGCCCTGCTCGTCAGCGCGGTCATCGCCGCCCCCCTGGTCGAGGAGGCCGTCTTCCGCGGGCTCGTGCTGCGCGGCTTCCTCAGCCGCATGCACTGGGTCTGGGCGGTGCTGCTGCAGGGCGTCCTGTTCGGCGTCGCCCACGTCGATCCCGAGCGGGGCACCGGCAACATCGGACTGGCGATGGTGCTGGCGGCGGTCGGCATCGTGCTGGGCGGCGCGGCCTTCCTGTTGCGGCGGATCGGCCCGACGATCATCGCCCACGCCATCCTCAACGCCGTCGTGCTGACGGTGGTGCTGACGACCTGACGGCACGCGGCGCCGTCGGGCGCCGATACGCTCGCCGCTCGTGCTGCGCCGGCCACCGGTCCCGGACACCGCTCGGCACCGTGTCGCGGCGGCGATCAAGCGAGGGGCGAGCGAGGCCGTCCACCGGGCCTGGGAGCAGCTGCTCGAGCTCGGCGCGATCGGCCCCGACACCCGCCGCGGGCGCCGCTTCGGGGCGTTCGGGCCGGGCAGCGTGATCTGCTTCCCGCCGACCGCCATCGTCAACGAGCGCTACATCCGCATCGGCGCCGGCACGGTCATCGGCCCCCACGTGTCGCTGTCCGCCGGCATGGTGCCCGGCCAGCAGTGCGTCACCGACCCGGTGGTGCGCATCGGCGACCGCTGCCTGATCGGGCGCGGCAGCGGCATCGTCGGCCATCTCTCGATCGAGCTCGGCGACGACGTGTGGACGGGCCACCACGTCTACATCACCGACCAGAACCACGGCTACGAGGACCTCGACCTGCCGATCTCGGTGCAGGCGATGCCGGAGCGGCCCGTGCGCATCGGTGACGGCTCGTGGCTCGGCCACGGCACGGTCGTCCTGCCCGGCGCCACCATCGGCCGCCACGTCGTGATCGGCGCGAACAGCGTCGTGCGCGGCGAGATCCCCGACTTCTGCGTGGCGGCGGGCAACCCGGCACGGATCATCCGCGAGCTGCGCCCGGTCCGCGAGCATCCCGGCAGCGGCGGGACCGCGGCGGGTTGACCTCGGCGCCGGTCAGCGTCAGCCGAGGTCCGTCGGCGGGGCGCAGGCGGGCATGCGGTTGTCGCTGGCGAACTGGGCGACCTTGTCGCTGATCGGGATGCCGTCCACGACCGTCTCGGCGAACGCCCGGTTGACGCCCGCGCGGAGCTGGTCGGCGAACTCGCGGCGGTCCTCCAGGTAGGTGCGGTAGTCCGCCTCCCACAGCGGCACGAGCGCCCGGCCCTTGGCACTCGTGGGCGTCTCGGCGACGACGTCGTCGAGCATGCGCTCGACGATGTCGGTGGCCCGGTCGACGATCTCGGCCTTCTCGGCGAGCATCGAGGGGTCGTCGGGGTCGACGCGGCGGTAGTCGGCCAGGGACTCCCGCTCCGTCACGGCCTGCTCGCAGATCGCCTGCGCCCGTTCGGCCCACGCCGGGTCCTCGATGCCGTTGACCGGGTCCTTCGACGCGAAGAACAGCGCCCAGATCCAGAACGCGGCGAAGCCGAGCACGACGGCGAGCGCGGCGTAGCGCCACGGGCTGCGGCGGCCCGGCGCGTCGGCGGTCGGTGGCCGCGTCGCCGTGGCGGTCATGTCGCCGTCGCGGTCACGAGGTCGCCGCCGCCGGTTGCGGTCGGTAGCACACGGCGAGCTGGAGCAGGGCGCCACCCAGGCCCAGCACGGCCGACAGGACGGCACCGATCCAACCGTCCCAAGCCGTCCACTCCCAGCCGATGGCGTGGTCGAGGCTGGCGTCGCCCGGGCCGATCGTGGCGATCGCCCACGCGGCCACGGCGATCGAGACGGTGTACTCCCAGCCGTCCTTGAACACGAAGAAGTTGCCCCGATGGGCGGCGTAGCTGGCGACGGCCATCACACCGATCACGCCGGCCGCGGCGAGCGGTGTCACGAAGCCGGCGGCGAGGAGGATGCCGGCGCCCAGCTCGGTGAACGCGGCGAGCCGGGCCTGCACCTCGGGCCAGCGCATCCCGATCGACTTGAACCAGCGCGCCGTGCCGGCGAGCCCACCGCCGCCGAAGACCTTGTTGTAGCCGTGGGCGGCGAGGAACAGGCCGAACACCAGGCGCAGCACCAAGAGCGCGAGATCGGCAGGATCCACGGTGGTCACCCTACCGATCCCGACCCGCGCCACCCAGGAACGGAGGCACCCCTGTGGCGCGCCGGCGCGAAAGGCAGGCGGGGGTGAGGGTGGGGGGACCGGTAGAAAGGCCGATCGTGGCCGGAGACGACGCGAGGACGCGCTTCGGCCGCGCGCGCGAGAGCCTCGGGATGCTGCGCGCCATGGTGGCGCTGCACCCGCGGATCTTCGTCGTCGCGGTCCTCGGCGCCTCGGTGTTCGCCCTGTGCACCGTCGCGTCGAGCGTCGCGGTCGAGTGGGTCACCGACCACGTCCTCGTGCCGCGCTTCGAGGAGGGCACGGTCGGCGCCGGCACCGTCCTCGCCGGCATCGGGATGATCATCGGCATCGGCCTGCTGCGCGCCGCGGGCGTCGTCGTCCGGCGCACCTACGCGGGCATGACGCAGTGGCGGATCGCCGGGACGCTCGCCCGCTCGGTCGTCGACCGCCTCGTGCGCCAGCCGCAGGTGTGGCACGACCGACGCCCCGACGGCGACCTCGTCGCCCGCGCCGCGGTCGACACGGACGCGGCCGTCAGCGTGCTCGCCCCGGTGCCGTTCGCCACCGGCACCGTGCTGCTGATCCTCGTGGCGGCCGGGTTCATGCTCGCCACCGACCTCGTGATGGGGATGGTCGCCGTCGCCGTGTTCCCGCTGCTGATCGGGCTCAACGTCGTGTACCAGCACCGCGTCGACGTGCACTACGCCGCGGCCCAGGACCACCTCGGCCGGCTGTCGGCGGGTGTCCACGAGAGCTTCGAGGGCGTCCAGCTCGTGAAGGCGTACGGCGCCGAGGCGCGTGAGACCGCGCGGCTCGCCGAGATCGCCACGCGGCTGCGCGACGCGCGGATCAACGCCGTCCGGCTGCGCGCCACGTTCGAGTCGCTGCTCGACGTGCTGCCGTCGCTCACCAACGTCGGCCTCGTCGTGGTCGGCGCGATCCGCGTGCGCGACGGCGCGGTGTCCGTCGGCGAGCTGTCGAGCTTCGTCTACCTGTTCACGCTGCTCGTGTTCCCGCTGCGGCTGATCGGCTACGCGCTGTCGGAGCTCCCGCACTCGATGGCCGGATGGAAGCGGATCCGCGCCGTGCTCGACGAGCCGGTCGAGCCCGACCCGCGGGCCGCGATCGGCACGGCACCGCCCGGGATCGGGTTGCGCCTGCGCGGCGTCACGTACTCGTTCCCGGGCGAGCAACGCCCGGCGGTGCGCGACGTCGACGTCGTCGTGCCCAGCGGGCGCATCGTGGCCGTCGTCGGGCCCACCGGCGCCGGCAAGACGACGCTGATCGAGCTGGCCGGCGGCCTGCTCGCGCCGACGGCGGGCCGCATCGAGACGGGACCCGGCTCGACGGCCGTCGTGTTCCAGGAGCCGTTCCTGTTCGCCGGCTCGATCCGGCACAACCTCGAGCTGGGCGAGCCGCTGGCGGACGAGGCGCTGTGGGAGGCGCTGCGCCTCGCCCGTGCCGACGACTTCGTGGCCGAGACTCCCGAGGGCCTCGACACGGTCGTCGGCGAGCGTGGTGTCAGCCTGAGCGGCGGCCAGCGCCAGCGCATCGCCCTCGCCCGGGCGCTGGCGCGCCGGCCGTCGCTGCTGCTCCTCGACGACACGACCTCGGCGCTCGATCCCTCCACCGAGGCGGCCGTGCTCGCCAACCTGCGTGCGGCGCTGACCGGGACGACGGTCGTGATGGTTGCATCGCGTCCTTCGACGATCGCGCTCGCCGACGAGGTGGTGTTCCTGGCCGGCGGTCAGGTCGTCGACCACGGTCCCCACGACGCGCTGCTGGCGTCCCATCCGGGCTACCGCGCGCTCGTCGAGGCGTTCGAGACGGACCGCGAGCGCAGCTCGGCGGAGGGCAGTGCGGTGATCGGCGGGGGAGGGGGTGGCGCCGGTGGATGAGCCGATCGGGCGCTTCTCCGCCGTCCACACGATCAACCGCGGCCTCAAGGAGGCACCCGTCCTGCGCCAGGGGCTCGTGCTCACGTGGTGTCTCGCCGCGGTCGGCGCGACCGGACGCGTCGTCGTGCCGATCCTGTTGCAGCAGGCGATCGACCGGGGGATCGTGCGCGACGGCGGTGTCCGCGTCGGGTTCGTCACCGTGCTCGCCCTGATCGCCGCCGGCGCGCTGCTCGTCGCCGGGCTCGCCCAGCGCGCCGCCGTGCTGCGGCTCGGCCAGCGCAGCGAGCAGGCGCTGTACCAGCTGCGGGCCCGCCTCATCGCCCACATCCACCGCCTGAGCCTCGCCGACCACAACGAGGAGCGCCGGGGCGCGCTGGTCGCCCGGGTCACGAGCGACATCGAGACGCTCGCCCAGTTCTTCCAGTGGGGCGGGCTCGCCTGGTTGCTCGACGGGCCGCTGATGCTGATGGTCGGCGCGGTGATGCTCGCCTACGACTGGGTCCTCGCCCTCGTCGCGTTCGCCGTCGCCGCGCCGCTCGCGTTCGTGCTGCGCGTCGTGCAACGTCACCTGGTGGCGGCGTACGAGCGCGCCCGGGCGCGCAACGGCGAGATGGTCGCGGCGGTCACCGAGGTGGTGACCGGCTCGGCGACGATGCGCGCGTACGACGCCGGCCCCGCCCTGCGCGCCACGGCGAACGAGGCGATCGAGGGGCGCCAGCAGGCGCAGATCCGCGCCCAGGTCATCGGCGCGTTCCTGTTCCCGTCCGGCGAGGTCTTCTCCGTGCTGACGATTGCCGCGGTGATCGTCGTCGGGGTCCTGCGCGGGCCGGACGGCGGCCTGACCGCCGGGGCGATGGTCGGCTTCGTGTTCCTCACCTACCGGTTCCTCGAACCGATCGCCGAGTTCACCGAGGTGCTCGACCAGACCCAGACGGCCGTCGCCGGGCTGCGGCGGGTGCTGGGGGTGCTCGACCTGCCGGCCGGTCCGCCACCGCCGGCGCACCCCCGCCCGCTGCCGCCGGGGCCGCTCGACATCGAGGTGCGCGAGGTGACGTTCGCCTACCCGTCGCGCGGCGGCGCGGCGGCGGTGGACGCGGCGGTCCTGCGCGAGGTCACGGTGTACATCCCGGCGGGTCAGCAGGTCGCGCTCGTCGGGGCGACGGGCTCGGGCAAGACCACGCTCGGCCGGCTGATCGCCCGCTTCGCCGACCCGACCGCGGGTCAGATCCGCCTCGGCGGCGTGCCCCTCGACGAGGTCGACAACGAGGAGCTGCGCCGCCGGCTGGTGGTCGTGTCACAGGAGCCGTTCCTGTTCGACGACACGATCGCCGCCAACGTGGGCTTCGCCCGTCCGGGCACGTCGCTCGCCGAGATCGACGAGGTCGTGCGCCGGCTCGACGTCGCCGACTGGGTCGAGAGCCTGCCCGACGGGTTGCTCACGCCGGTGGGCGAGCGCGGCGAGCAGCTGTCGGCGGGGGAGCGCCAGCTCGTCGCCCTGCTGCGCGCCGGTGTCGCCGACCCGGACGTGCTCGTGCTGGACGAGGCGACGTCGTCCGTCGACGCGCTCACCGAGGTGCGCATCTCCCGTGCCCTCACGCACCTCGCCGAGGGCCGCACCACGATCGCCATCGCCCACCGGCTGTCGACCGCGGCGCGCGCCGACCGCGTGCTCGTGCTCGCCGACGGTCGCCTCGTCGAGGACGGCCCGCACGAGGCGCTGCTGGAGGCCGGCGGCACCTACGCCCGGTTGTACGAGGCGTGGGTGCAGGCGACATCGACCACGACCGCCGAGCGTTGAATCCGCGCGTGGCGCGCACGTCCACCGTACGGAGGCCGGTGGCCGGCGACCGGCTCACCCTCGTGTCCGCGTCCCTCCTGGGAACGCGCGCTCCCGTGCCGTGCTCGTGCGCGTGGACGTCGGTGCCGGGTCGGCGTGCTGGGCGTCGGCGCCTCCCTGTGGGTGATCCCGGCCGAGACCTGACGGTCAGTCGACGAACAGGTCGGGGTCGAGGCCGAACGGCACGGGTCCGTCGACGGACACGATCCGGCAGTCCGGGTCGGGATCGAAGCCGGACTCGCGGGCCGTGAACGTCGCCGTCTCACCCGGCGGCACGTCCTCGACCTCGACGCGATCGCGCTCGCCCCGTCCGAGCTCGACGAGCACCGTGTAGTCGCGCGTCGAGCTGCTCAGGTTCTCGATCTCCCCGGTGGCGACGACGAAGCCGTCCGCGGAGGTGCAGGACGTGAGCCTGACGTCCAGCGGGCCGGGGTCCTCGAACCGCTCGACCGCCCGGAACAGCGCCACCGTGAGCACGAGCCCGGCGATGCCGAGGACGAGCCCGACGCTGCCGGTGATGATCCCGGCGATCGCCTGGCCCCGTCGCGCGCCGGTGTGGCGCGAGCGGGCGAGCGCGGGGATGCCCAGCGCGAGGGCGACGATGGCGGCGATCAGCCCGAGGATGCCGAACAGCGGGACCCAGGCCGTGGCGACGGCGACGATCCCGCACACCATCGCCGCGACGGCCATCCCGTTGGAGCCGCCGGCGGACGGGGCCTGGGGCACCCCGGGTGGCACGGGCGGGGGCACGCCCGCCGGGAGGTTCGGCGGGGGCGGTGGGAGCGGGTCCACGTAGCGCTGGCCGTTGCTCGCGACGTCGGCGGTCCACTGCCGGTCGTTGTGGAAGCGGTATTCGAACCGACCCGTCGGATCCGGATACCAGCCGCTCACGGGCGGCACTGTAGACGTAGCCTGGTCCCGTGGAGCTGTTGCTGATCCGTCACGGTCAGCCAGAGTGGGTCCGCGACGGACTCAACGTCGTGGATCCGCCGCTCACCGAGCTCGGCCACCGGCAGGCGCAGGCGCTGGCCGAGGTGATGGCCGGCCAGGAGCTCGACGAGATCCTCGTGTCGCCGCTGCTGCGGGCGCGCCAGACGGCCGCGCCGATGCTCGCGGCGCTGGGCCGCGAGGAGCAGATCGAGCTGTGGCTGGAGGAGATCCGTGACCCGAAGTGGCACGGCACACCGGCGGAGCGGGCCGCCGAGGCATACCGCGAGCTGCGCGACCGCGCCCCAGCGGATCGGTGGCGCGGCCTCACCGGCGGCGAGGACATCCGCGAGTTCGTCGAGCGCATCCGCCTCGGTGCCGAGAAGTTCCTGCAGGAGCGCGGCGTGCACCGGATGGACGGCGAGCTGCCGGTGTGGCACATCGCCGAGCCGGGCCGGCGCATCGCCCTCGTCGCCCACGCCGGCACGAACTCGATCGTCATCTGCCACCTACTGGGGCTCGAGCCGACGCCGTGGGAGTGGGAGCGGATGGTGCTGCGGCACGCGTCGATCAGCCGCCTCGAGGCGATCCCCGTCGGGGACCTCTACACGTTCAGCCTCACCGCGCTGTCCGACGTCGAGCACATCCCGCCGGCCGACCGCACCCGCTGACGGTGCTCACCCGGTCGCCGACGCTGGCGGCCCGGTCAGCACCTCGCGCAGCTCGTCGAGGTACTGCTCGAGCGGCTGGAGCCCCGCGGCGGCGCGCCGCTCGTCGACGTGCTCGGGTTCCTCGATCGGCGTGCGCGGCACGAGGCTGCCCGACGCGTCCGTCTCCCACTGCGTGCCGTAGACCTGTGGCTCGCCGTCCGCGACGCGGACACGGTCGGTGAGGTAGGCGAGGTCACCGGGCGACGCGTCACCGGCCTCGACCGCCTTGCGCAGGAGCTCGAGCGCGCGGCGCTGCAGCGCCGGCCGGACGTCGGCGTGCTGGACGAGCGCCCACGCCGCCGTCGAGCCGTCCCTGCCGACGAGCGACCATCCCGGCCAGCCGTAGGCGTCGAGGATCTCGGCCAAGCGCGCGGCGTGCCGCGCATCGACCTCGTCCATCGAGGCGAGGAGCTCCTGCGGCGTGCGGTCGTCGCCCGGCGGGGCGACGCCGGTGCGCACGGCCTGGTCCTCGGCGAACATCGCCAGCAGCTCCTCGCGCAGGTCGGGCTCGGCGACGGAGGGAACCGCGCTCGTCGCCGTCCCCGTCGCGGCCGGGGTCGCGGCCGGGCTGTCGTCGCCGCACGCGGCGAGGGCGAGGCACGCCGCGAGCACGAGGACGCGGGTCGGGCCGCCCACGGCGAGACGTCGTAGCAGATTCACGTAACGTCCCGCCGCATGACCGAGCTCGACCGTGACGCCCTGAAGCAGTTCCAGTTCCTGGTGTTCACCAAGCTCGAGGGGGCGGTCACGTCCGGGATGATCCACCTCGGCGACCGGCTCGGGCTGTACCGCGCGCTGGCCGCCAGCGAGACGCCCATGACGTCGGCCGAGCTGGCTGCGGCGAGCGGGCTCCACGAGCGCTGGGTGCGGGAGTGGGCGCACAACCAGGCGGCGGCGCGCATCATCCGGGCCGAGCGCGACGTCGACGGCAACTTGCGCTTCTCGCTGACGCAGGAAGCGATCGCGGTCCTCGCCGATGCCGACCACGAGGCGTTCGGGATGGGGATGTTCCACCGGCTGCCGCAGACGATGGAGGCGCTGAAGCACCTGCCGGACTCCTTCCGCACCGGCATCGGGTTCGACTACGACGCCCACGGCCCGGACGGCGCCGTCGGCATCGAGCGCAGCTTCGAGCCGTGGAACCGGGTGCACCTCCTGCCGACGGTGCTGCCGACCCTCGAAGGGGTGGAGGACAAGCTCCGCGCCGGGGCCCGCGTCGCCGACATCGGCTGCGGCGCCGGTGGTGCCGTGTTGCTGATGGCGGAAGCGTTCCCGAAGAGCACGTTCACCGGCTACGACATCTCACAGCACGCCCTGGCTCGGGCACGCGAGCGCCTGGAGGAGGCCGGTCTCACGAACGCCTCGTTCGTCGACCCGCGGACCGACCCGCTGCCGTCGGACCACTCGCTCGACCTGGTCACGACGTTCGACTGCATCCACGACATGACCGACCCGCAGGGGATGATGCACGCCATCCGCGCCGCACTGCGCGACGACGGCACGTGGCTGCTGGTCGACATCAAGGCGCTCGACACGTTCGAGGAGAACGTCACCAAGAACCCGATGGCCTCGCTGATGTACGGGATCAGCGTCTGCTCGTGCATGTCCTCGGCGCTCTCGGAGCCCGGCGGTGCCGGGCTCGGCACCCTCGGCCTGCCACCGTCGCGGGCCGAGGCGATGGCCCGCGAGGCCGGCTTCACCCGCTTCCGCCGCCTGCCGGTGGACCACGCCGTCAACGCGTTCTACGAGATCCGCCCCTAGGCCGGACCCGGGGACCGCGAGCGGACCGATTGCGGCGCGGTCGGGCCGGTGTTACTCTCGGGTAACCGTTGCGGGCGGGCGGCTCGCCACACGACGTCGATCGTCGACGCGCCGACGGCGGACGTGCCGTGGTGGGATCCCGCACCCTCAGCACGCGAGATCGCGAGCTCTGGGGAGGAAGCTCCGACGTCGCGGCCGGGCAACCCCCGGCCGCGTCGGAGCGCCCGTCCCGACCAGGTGTCGCCGACCCGGACACGCCTATGGTCGGCGCCCATGCGTCTGACCTCTCTGTCCCGATCGATCGAAGGCAAGCGCGCGCTGGTGACCGGCGCGGCGAGCGGCATGGGACGGGCGACCGCCCACCTGTTCGCCGACGAGGGCGCGCGCGTCGCCGTCGTCGACCTCGGCCAGGACCGCGTCGACGCGGTCGTCGAGGAGATCAGGAGCGCCCACGGCGAGGACGCCGCGATCGGCGTGGTCACCGACGTTGCCGACCTCGGTGCGCTGCACCGGCTGATGGAGACCGTCGTCGGCGCGTTCGGCGGGCTCGACATCCTGATCAACAACGCCGGCGTGGCCCTGCCGACGCACACCCAGCAGCCCGAGGACGAGTTCCTCGTGAACTGGGAGAAGACCGTCGCGGTGAACCTCACCGCCCACGCCCACCTCATCCGCCTCGCCGTGCCCCACTTCCTCGAGGCCGGCGCCGGTCGCGTCGTCAACATCGCGTCGACCGAGGCGATCGTGACGACGGCGGGGATGGTCGCCTACACGGCCACGAAGGCCGGCGTGACCGGCCTGACCAAGAGCTTCGCCGTCGAGCTCGGTCGCCACGGCATCACGGTCAACTGCATCTGCCCCGGCCCGATCCGCACGGGCATGACGGCGAGCATCAGCGAGGCGGACAAGGAGACCTACGCCCGCCGGCGGGTGCCGCTGCGCCGCTACGGCGAGCCCGAGGAGGTCGCCCACATGACCCTGAGCATGTGCCTGCCGGCCGCCAGCTTCCTCAACGGGGCGATCGTCCCCGTCGACGGCGGCATGAGCATCCGCCACACCTGAGCCCCGTCGACGCCCGGCGACGTCGGTCACCGCGGCGGCGTCTTCCGGCTCGCCCCGGCCGCGCCGTAGCCTGACGCCGTGCGGATCTCGCCGGCGCGCTACCGAACGATCGCCGCGGTGGCGCTCGGGTTGCTGTGCGCGATCGTCATCACCGGTGCCGCCGTCCGCCTCACCGGCTCCGGGCTCGGGTGCGACGACTGGCCCAACTGCAACGACCAGCGGCTCATCGACGTGTCGTCCAACCATGCCGCGATCGAGCAGGTCAACCGGCTGTTCACCGGCGCCGTCGCGCTCGGCGTGATCGCCGCCGTGCTCGGCTCGCTGTGGCGGGCCCCGCGCCGCCGCGACCTCGTCGTGCTCAGCCTCGGCCTCGTCGCCGGTGTCCTCGGCCAAATCGTGCTCGGCGGGATCACGGTGCTCGTCGACCTCCACCCGCTCGCCGTGCAGGGCCACATGCTGCTGTCGATGGTGCTCGTCGCCAATGCCGTGGTCCTGCTGCGGCGCGCCGGGGAACCCGACGACAGCACCCGCACCGCTGCGGTCTCGTCGCCGACGTCGCGGCTCACGTGGGCCGTCACGGTCGGCACCGCCGTCGCCATCGTCGCCGGCACGGTCGTGACCGGTGCGGGTCCGCACGCCGGCGACGAGGACGTCCAGCGCTTCGACGTGGCGATCACCACGGCGGCGCGGCTCCACGGGATCGCCGTCCTCGTGACCGTCGCCCTCGGCGCGCTGCTCGCGCTGCGCGTCCAGCGCCGTGCCGACGAGCGCCGCGTGCTCGCCAACCCGATCTCGTCGTGGCTGTTCGTCGCCGTGCTGCAGGGCGCGATCGGCTACGTCCAGTACTTCAACGACGTGCCCGAGCTGCTCGTCGGCCTGCACGTCGCCGGCGCCACCGCGCTGTGGTCGATGACGGTGTGGCTCCTGCTCACGACCCGCGTTGCCGTTCCCGCGGCGGTCGCCGGTGGTGAGCCCGCGCTCGCCACCGCGTGAGCGTCCCGCCGCGGTTGCGGCCGTCGTCTTGTATCTTCTCGCTCCAACATGAACGGGGAGGCGACGGCGTGCTGAACGCCAGACGGCTGCTCGCGCTCGTTCCCATGGCGCTGGCGGTGGTGATCGGGTCGAGCGGGCAGGACGCCGGCGCACAAGCGTCGACGTGCGAGGGGCCGGGGGTCGCTCCGCGGGTGCAGATGCAGACCGTGGAGGACGGCAGGACGGTGCGCGAGCCGATCCCCGGGATCGAGTTCGTCGTGACCACGCCCGACGGCGAGGAGATCGGACGGGCGACCACCGACGACACCGGCGTCGCGCTGATCTGCCTTCCGTCCCGCAGCGACTACGTCCTCACCCTCCAGGAGGACTCGCTCCCCGAGGACGTCGAGATCAACGGCGCCACCGAGGTCACGCTCAACGAGAACAGCTTCGCCACCAACATCCGCCGCCTCAACTTCTTCAGCGGCGAGTCCGGTCGCACCGAGCTGTCGTTCTTCGAGAAGCTGGCGCAGCGCACCGTCGACGGCATCCGCCTCGGCCTGATCATCGCCATCACGTCGGTCGGCCTGTCCCTCATCTTCGGCACCACGGGACTGACGAACTTCGCCCACGGCGAGCTCGTCACGTTCGGCGCCCTGATGGTGTACCTGTTCAGCGAGACGATGGGCCTGCCGCTCACGGTCGGCACCGCACTGGCCGTGATCGTGGGCGGCATCTTCGGGTGGGTGCTCGACTCGGGCCTCTTCGCGCCCCTGCGACGGAGAGGGATGGGCCTCGTCTCGCAGATGATCGTCACCGTCGGTCTCGGCATCCTGCTGCGGAACGTCTACCTGTTCCAATTCGGCGGCGACTTCCGCTTCCTCCGGGCCTACAACAGCCAGCGGGCGTGGGACCTCGGTCCCGTCGCCATCACGCCCCGTGACTTCACCGTCACGATGCTCTCGCTCCTCGTGCTCGTGCTCGTCGCCCTGGCGCTGCAGAAGACGCGCCTCGGCAAGGCCACCCGCGCGGTGAGCGACAACGGCGAGCTGGCCTCGGCGACGGGCATCAACACCGCCCGGATCATCCGCCTCGTGTGGATCGCCGGAGGTGCGCTCGCCGCGCTCGGCGGCGTGTTCCGCGGGCTCGACGAGGGCATCAACCCGGACATGGGCACGGCGCTGCTCTTCCTCATGTTCGCCGGGGTCACGCTCGGCGGCCTCGGCTCGGCGTACGGCGCCCTCGTCGGCGGGTTCGTCGTGGGCCTCCTCGTCGAGGTGAGCACGTTGTTCGGCGTGCCGGCGGAGCTCAAGTCGGTGCCGGCGATCGTCGTGCTCGTGCTCGTGCTGCTCCTGCGGCCGCAAGGGATCCTCGGACAGCGGCAGCGGGTCGGGTAAGGGGGTTTCACGCGTGAACTGGGACGGGATCATCAACAGCACGCTCCGCGGCTTCTTCGGCATCGATGCCGTGTACTTCGCGCTCGCCGCGATCGGGCTCAACCTGCAGTTCGGCTACACCGGGCTGCTCAACTTCGGCCAGGCCGCGTTCCTCGCCTGTGGCGCCTACGGCGTCGGGATGGCGACGTTCTACTTCGGCGTCTCGATGTGGTGGGGCATCGCCTTCGGGCTCGGGTTCTCCGTGCTGCTCGGCCTGCTGATGGGCGTGCCGACGCTGCGTCTGCGCGCCGACTACCTCGCGATGGTCACGATCTCGATCGCCGAGGTCGTCCGGCTGTTCGTGCGCTCGCAGACGTTCCGCAACGTGTTCGGCGGCGCCGACGGCATCTCCGACTTCTCGGCGGCGTACCGGCGGCTCAGCCCGTTCCACCCGTCGCGCGGGTACGGGCTCGGGCCCTTCCAGTACGACGACGCGACGCGGCGGATCCTGCTGTCGCTGCTGTGGCTCGGGCTGGCCGTGCTCGTCGGCGTGGCCGCGGCCCGCTCGCGGCGGGTGCGCGAGCGCGGTCCGCAGGTGCAGCGCATCGTCGGCGTCGGCGCGACCATCGTCACGGTGCTCGTGATGCTCTGGGTGCTCGACCGGCTGCGCTACAGCGGCTACACGATGTGGACGCTCACGATCGGGTGGATCCTCGTCGCCGTCCTCGCCGTGTTCCTCTGGTTGCTGATGCGCAGCCCGTTCGGCCGGGTGCTCAAGGCGATCCGCGAGGACGAGGACGCCGTGCGCAGCCTCGGCAAGAGCGTGTACTCCTACAAGATGCAGGCGTTGATCATGGGCGGCGTGATGGCCATGCTCGGGGGTGTCGTGCGGGCCCTCGACCGCGGCTCGGTGCAGCCGGACAACTACGGCCGCGACGTCACCTTCTACATCATGACGGCACTCGTCCTCGGCGGGTTGGCGACCGTGACCGGCTCGATCGTCGGGCCGATGCTCTTCTGGGCCGTGCTCGTGTTCACCGACAGCTTCCTCAACGAGGTGGTCGGAAGCGACGGAGTCTGGGAGGTCGGCGGGATCACGCTCATCGAGAACGTGACCCAGATCGGCCAGATCCGCTTCGCCCTCGTCGGGTTGGCGTTGATGCTGTTGATGATCCTCCGCCCGCAGGGGCTGTTCGGGAACCGCAAGGAGATGGCGCTCGATGGCCGGTGACGAGGCAGGACCGACCGAGCTCACCGCCGCGGCGCCGGTCGCCGCGGTCGTCGAACCCCCGCGCCGGGCGAGCGCGGACGCGGCCCGGGCCGCGCTGGCCGCGGTGCCGCGCGAGCCGGGCGCGCCCAAGCCGGACCCGATCCTGGTCGCCGACGGGGTCTCCCGCCGCTACGGCGGCGTGGTCGCCGTCGACGTCGAGCACCTCGAGGTCCAGCGCGGCTCGATCACCGCGCTGATCGGCCCCAACGGCGCCGGCAAGACGACGCTGTTCAACCTGCTGTCGGGCTTCGAGCGCCCGGACCGGGGCACGTGGTCGTTCGACGGGCACGCCCTCGAGCGGGTGCCCGCGCACAAGGCGGCGGCCTACGGGATGGTGCGCACGTTCCAGCTCACCAAGAGCCTGACGAAGCTCACGGTGATCGAGAACATGAAGCTCGGGGCCACCGCGCAGCGCGGCGAGCACTGGTGGAACGGGCTGCTGCCGTTCCTGTGGCGGACCCAGGAGCGCGAGATCGAGGCGCAGGCCGACGCCCTGCTCGCCCAGTTCCGTCTCGAGCACATGCGCAGCGAGTACGCCGGGACGCTGTCAGGTGGTCAGCGCAAGCTGCTCGAGATGGCCCGTGCCCTGATGACGAACCCGCGCCTCGTGATGCTCGACGAGCCGATGGCCGGCGTCAACCCGGCCCTCAAGCAGGTCCTCAACGACCACATCAAGGACCTGCGCGAGCGCGGCATGACGGTGCTGTTCGTCGAGCATGACATGGACATGGTCCACGACGTCAGCGACTGGGTCGTGGTGATGGCCGAGGGCCGGATCATCGCCGAGGGCACACCCGACGACATCGTCGGCAACGAGGCCGTCATCGACGCCTACCTCGGTGCCCACCAGGGCAAGTCGCTGTTCGAGGACGACGAGGAGGGCGCGCCGTGAGCGCCGTGCTGGAGGTCGAGGAGCTCGTCGCCGGGTACATCCCGGAGGTCAACATCCTCAACGGCTGCGACCTCGTCGTGAACGAGGGCGAGTTCGTCGGCATCATCGGCCCCAACGGCGCCGGCAAGAGCACGCTGCTCAAGGCGGTGCTCGGCCTCTGCCAGGTGCGCAGCGGGCGGATACTCCTCGAGGGCCGCGACATCACCGGCACCAAGGCGCACACGCTGATCTCGATGGGCGTCGGGTACGTGCCCCAGACGCGCAACGTGTTCCCGTCGCTGACGGTGGCGGAGAACCTCGAGATGGGGTGCTTCCTGAAGCCGTCGGTGTTCAAGGAGCGCTTCGAGTACGTCACCACGCTGTTCCCGCGTCTCGCCGAGCGGGCCTCGGTCCGCGCCGGGTCGCTCTCCGGCGGCGAGCGGCAGATGGTGGCGATGGGCCGGGCGCTGATGCTCGAGCCGCGCGTCCTGCTCCTCGACGAGCCGTCGGCAGGTCTCTCGCCGATGCTCCAGGACGAGGTGTTCCTGCAGTGCAGGGCGATCAACGCCACGGGCGTGGCGATCCTCATGGTCGAGCAGAACGCCCGGCGCTGCCTGCAGGTGTGCCACCGGGGCTACGTGCTCGACCAGGGGCGCAACGCCTACACCGGTACGGGCCGCGAGCTGCTCACGGACCCGCAGGTCATCGAGCTGTACCTCGGCACCCTCGTCAAGGCGACCGGCGGCTGACGTCGCACGACCCGCCGGCACGGTCGGCGACGGCGAACCCGGACGCGAACGGGCCCCGGACCGCACGGTCCGGGGCCCGATTCGTCTGCCGTCCGTCGGACGAGGGTGCGTCGGCTCAGCGGCCGGCGTCGAAGTCCTCGCCGAGGGCGTTGCCCATGTTGCCGTCGGAGCCGTAGACGAGCTTGTTCCGCGGGCCGATGCCCTGCTCGACCATCGTCCGCAGGATCTTCGACGACTCGTTGAAGCCGATCAGGACGATGGCGTCCGGGTCGGCCGCCTTGATGTCGTTGACCTCGGAGTCGAAGCTCGACGCGGCCGGGTCGTAGATGACCTTGTTGAGCACCTCGACACCGGAGTCGTTGAGGACGGTCTCGATCACGTCGGCGAGCCCGTTCCCGTAGGCGTCGTCGCGGGCGAGGATGTAGGCCGTCTCCGCGCCGTCCTCGAGCACCAGGTCGGCGATGACCGGGCCCTGCAGGCTGTCGGGCGGGGCGTTGCGGAAGTAGAGGCCGTTGTCCTCCTTCTCCGTGAGCGCGACGCCGGTGTTCGCCGGGCTGAACTGGATGACGCCCGCCTGGGTGATCGTGTCGATCACGTTGAGCGTCACGCCGGTCGCCGCGGCGCCGATGATGGCATCGACGTTCTCCTGGTTGATCAGGCGGTCGACCGTGCGGTTGGCCGTGTCCGACTTGTCGTCGCCGGAGTCACCGGCCGCGTACTCGACCGGGTTGCCGAGGACGCCACCGGCCTCGTTGATCTCGGCGATGGCCAGCTCGACGCCGGCGAACTCCGGCGGGCCGAGGAACGCGAGGTCTCCGGTCTGCGGCAGCAGCGAGCCGATCTTCAGCACGCCGTCGCCCTCGCGCTCGACGCCGACGGGCGTGATGTCGACGATCGCCGACTCCGGCGCCTGCGCCGACACGTTGCGGGTCAGGGACTCGTCGATGCGGTTGTCCGGACCGAACTGCAGCACGCCGTACGTGCCGCTGAGGGGCTCACCGTTGCCGTTGAGGTCGTTCGGGCCGGAGACACCCTCGTAGTTGATGTCCGTGCCCGCCCGCACGAGCTCGACGCACTCGGCGAACGTCGAGCAGGCCTCACCCTCGCGCGACACGTTCACGATCTCGGCGGCCAGCGCGCTGCCGTCGGTGCCGGCGGCCTCGGCGGCCAGTGCGATGAGCATGACGGCGTCGTAGGACTCGGCCGCGTAGTTGTAGTCGGTGAGGTTGGCGCCCGACGGGGTGGTCGCCAACCGGTCGCGGAACTCCTGGCTGAGCTCGGGCGGCATCGGGGTGGTGCCCTTCATGCCCTCCAGCGCACCCGGCTCGCCGGGTTCGCCCGTGGCCGCGGTGGTGGTGTCCGCGCCGCCCTCCGTGGTCTCGGTTCCCGCCGTGGTGTCGGGTCCGCCCGTGTCCGCCGAGGTCGCGTCCGGAGCTTCCGTCTCGACGGATGCGGTGTCCCCGGTGTCGTCGTCATCGTCGTCACCGCACGCGGCGACGATCAGCGACAGACCGAGCAGCAACCCGCCGACGCGGTGTACGCGTGAACGTTGCATGTCGTGGTTTCTCCCCCTCCTGTGAGCTGGGCGGGATTGCCCTGCTGCTTGAGGTGGGGCAAGGCTACGCCATTCGCGGGCCGACGTGGCGGTCTCCCCGTGGGCGTGACGGGGTCGCCGGGGGATACGTTGCCGCGGTGACCACGACCGAGAACACCACCCCCTCCGCCCCGGCCGCCGCGACGGAGGAGGTCCGCTACGACGTCACCGACCACGTCGCGACGATCACCCTCAACGCGCCCGAGCGGATGAACACGATCTCCGGGCCGATGCTCCAGGCGCTGTCGGAGTACCTCGTCCGCGCCGACCGTGACCGTGACGTGCGCTGCATCGTGCTCACCGGTGCCGGGCGGGCGTTCTGCGCCGGGCTCGACCTCGCCGCCCAGCAGCAGACCAAGAGCGGCGGCCTCGGCAACCTCGGCTCGCCCACGGCCGGTGCCGGCGAGTTCGACCTGCGCGACGCACCGCCGGTGGTGCTGCACAACGTCGACACGCCGACGATCGCCGCGATCAACGGCGGCGCAGCCGGCTACGGCCTGGACCTCGCCCTCGGCTGCGACATCCGCATCGCCGCCGCCTCGGCCAAGCTCAACCCCGGCTTCGCCAAGCGCGGCATCCTGCCCGAGAGCGGCGGCACGTGGCTGCTGCCGCGCCTGATCGGCTATGCCAAGGCGGCCGAGGTGTCCTTCCGTGGGAACACGCTGACCGCGGCGGAGGCACACGAGCTCGGCATCGTCAACCACGCCGTCCCCGACGACGAGCTCCGCGCCTTCACCGCCCAGGTCGCCGGCGAGATCGCCGCCAACGCACCGCTCGCGGTGCGGGCGATCAAGCGAATGATGCGCGCCGCGGAGACCGAGACGTTCGAGCAGAACGTGCACCACGTGTTCCTCCAGCTGCTGCCGCTGCTGGGTACGAACGACTTCCGCGAGGGCGTCGCCGCGTTCATGGAGAAGCGGCCGGCGAAGTTCACGGGGTCATGAGCCGCGACATCACGCTGCTGGAAGGCCTGCGGACCACCCGGGCGATCCGCCGCTACCGGCCCGACCCGATCCCGGACGAGGACCTCGCCGAGATCCTCTGGTACGCCGGGCGGGCGCCGTCGGGCACGAACCGCCAGAAGTTCCGCTTCATCACGCTGCGGCGCGACGACCCCGTCGCCCAGCCGGCGCGCCGGCTCCTCGCCGAGTCGTTCCGCAGGGGCTGGGCGGCCAAGCGCGCCGAGCTGGACCGCGACGGACCGCCCGAGGTGGGCTCCCCGCGGTACCGCATGCAGCGGGCCATGCAGCACTACGTCGACCACATCGACCGCGTGCCGGTGTTCGTGCTCGTCGGGCTGGAGCGGTACCGGCCGCCCCACCCGACCGAGGGGGCGTCGGTGTACCCCGCGTGCCAGAACATGCTCCTGGCGGCGCGGGCGCTCGGCTACGGCGGCGTGATGACCGGCTGGCACGCACCCGTCGAGGCCGAGCTGCGCCGGCTCCTCGGGCTGCCCGACGAGGTCGCCCTGTCGGCGTGCCTCACGTTCGGCGTGCCCGAGGGGCGCCACGGGCCGCTGCGGCGCAAGCCGCTGCGGACGCTCGTCCACGACGGCGTGTGGGGGCGCCAGGCGGACTGGCTGGGGGAGTGGGGCGACCGATCGGACGTGTGAACATGGCGGACGATCCCTACACCCTGCTCGGCGTCCCGCGTGGGGTGACGGTCGAGGAGCTGCGCGCGGCGCGGCGGCGGGCCGCGCTGCGCAACCATCCGGACAAGGAGGGCGGCTCCACCGAGATGATGCGCCGCATCAACGCCGCGTTCGACGCCGTGATGGCCGACCTCGAGCGCAGCGGGCCCGCGCCGCCGGGTGTGGGCCCGCCCCCGACGGAGGCTGCGGGCACCGCGCGCACCGGGGCCCGGCTGATGCACGACGTCGCCTCGTTCACCATCGAGGCGCTGCCGGCCGCCGCGTTCGAGGCGCTGCTCGTCGTGGCGACGTGGCTCGGCGAGATCGTCGACGACGACCCGCCGTACCGCCTCGACGTCGTGTTGGCCGAGCCGCTCACGTCGTGGTGCCGGCTGGAGCTGCTGCCCGACGCCGGGGCGAGCACGGTGGCGGTGACGTTGGCGGCGGTCGACGCCGGGGGCGTGCCGGACATCGACGTCGTCCGTGACGCCTGGGTCGCCGCGCTCAACTCGCTCGGACCCGCCGAGGCGCCGTGACCCACCGGCTCGGCGTGGTCCTCCTCGCCGGCCTCGCCGCGCTGGCGGCATGTGCCGACGACGCGCCCGCGCCGCCGCCCACCCCGGCGACGACCGCGCCGGCTCCGTCGAGTGCACCCGTGACGACGGGCGACGCGGCCGCCGCGCCGACCGGCGATGCCGAGGCGGTGACCACGGCTCCTGCGGCCGTCACCGAGCCGGCGCCGGTGAGCGACCTCCCACCCGGGCTCGCCGTCACGGTGGAGTACGCGCCGAACCTCGCCGTGCTGCGGCGCCTCGAGGTCACGCTCGTCAACGACGGCGCGGTCCCGGTGGAGATCACCGAGCTGGCCTACCGGTCGCCGTGGGTCGACCGCGGCCCACCATGGCAGGGCCGGCCGGTCGTCGACGCGGGCCGGGCTCTCGCCCACGTGCTCCACCTCGGGGACGCGACCTGCCCGCCGGGCCGCGGCGAGGCGTCGGTCGTCGACATCGCCGTCACCGACGGCGCGGTCACCTGGCGGGGCACCTACCCGGTGCCGGACCCCGAGCGGCTCGCCGCGCTCAACGCTCGCGACTGCGGCCAGCGCGCCGTGCTCGAGGTGGTGGACCTGGTGTTCGACGACGCCCCGACCGTCGAGGGGCAGGTGCTCACGACCTCGCTCCGGGCGACGCGGCGCGCCGGCGACGACCCGATCACGATCACCCAGATCGACGGCTCGATCCTGTTCCAGCTGCTGCCCGACGGCCCGGACGGTGCGCTGGCCACGCTGGCGCCCGGCACGGCGCGGGCATCGATCCCGCTCGAGGTGCGCAACACCCGCTGCGACGCCCACGCCGTCTCGCAGAGCAGCCTCTCGTACCGCTTCCCGGTGTTCGTCCGCATCGGCGACGGCGAGCCGACCTACCTGTTCCTGGAGCCCGGGCCGGGCCTGCGCGCCGGGCTCGAGGCGCTCGTCCAGGAGTGCCTGGCGCGCGAAGGGTCCGGGCTGCCGGTGAAGTGATCCGCGTCGCCGTCCGTGACGTGATCAGCGCGCCGCGGCGGCCTTGACGAGGCGGTCGCGGATCGCGTGGCCGAGGCCGCGCGCCGGTGGCAGCACGGCCACGATCGCGTCGGCACCGGCGGCGTCGGCAGCTCGCAGGTCGGCGTAGAGCCGCTGGGCGTAGGTCACGAGGTCGTCGCCGTGGTCGACCACGGCGACCCGGCGCCCGTCGGCCCGGAGGGCCGCCGTCTCCCGCTCGGCCGTGGCGGCGTCCTCCACGAGGAGCACCCGGGCGCGGGGTGCGTAGTGCGACGCCAGCATCCCCGCGGCCCGCGACGGGCCGGACGCCACGGCGAGCCCGAGGTCGAGGAGCCGTTCGACGTCCTCGGTCGGGATGCCGCCGGGGCGCAGCAGCTGCGGCGGGTCGACGGTGCAGTCGACGATCGTGCTCTCCACGCCGATCGGGCTCGGGCCACCGTCGAGCACGGCGTCGCGGGCGGGGTCGAGGTACGGGCCGAGGTCGTCGACGACGTGCTGGGCCGTCGTCGGGCTGACCCGCCCGAACCGGTTGGCCGACGGCGCGGCGATGCCGAGCCCGGTCGTCGCCAGCAGCTGCTCGGTGAGCGGGTGGGCGGGTGCGCGCAGGCCGACGGTGTCCCGTCCACCGGTGACGGCGTCGGGCACCCGCGTCGAGCGGCGGAGCAGCATCGTCAGCGGCCCGGGCCAGCACGCCGCGGCGAGGACGCGGGCCCGCTCGGGGACGTCCACCGCCCAGTCGTCGAGCCACTCGGGGAGGATGTGCACGATCAGCGGGTGGCCGGTGGGGCGGTCCTTGACGGCGAAGATGCGCGCCACGGCGGTGGGTGAGGACGCGTCGGCGCCGAGCCCGTAGACGGTCTCGGTCGGGATGGCGACCAGCCCGCCGGCGCGCAGGCGCGCCGCGGCGACCTCGACGTCGGTGGTGACGAGGGGGGAACGGTCCGGTTCAGGCAGGGACGGCCTCGAGGAACTCCAGCACGGCGTCGATGAACCCGAACGACTCGGGCGTCGCGAAGTGGTCGGTGTTGCGCAGCACGACCAGCTCGGCGTTCGGCAGCGCCTCGGCGAGCTGGTCGGCCGGCCCGGCGAAGTCCCGGTCACCGATGACGACGAGCACGGGACAGTCGATGGCCTTCAGCGCGGCCGGGTCGAACGGTCCCTCGTCGGGGCGCTTCATCACCGCGGCGAGGGCGGCGGGGTCGTTGCCGGGCTGGCGGGCGTACTGGCCGAACAGGCGGGCCTCGTTGTCGTCGGGGTCGGCGCTGCCCTCGACGCCGGCGAGGATCCGCTTGGCCCGCTCGGGGTCGCGCTCGAACAGGTTGCGGCCGACGCCGGCGAGGACGATGCGGTGGAAGCGGTGCGGCTCGCGCAGGGCCAGGCGCAGCGTCGTGATCGCCCCGAGCGAGAAGCCGACGATGTCGACGGGCCGGTCGGGGAGCACGTCGACGATGCGGGTCGTGAGGTCGGCGTAGGCGGCCGGGTCGTGCGGCTTGGGGGCCTCGCCGTGCCCGAGCAGGTCGACGCCGATCACCTCCCGGCCGGCATCCGCGAGCAGCTCGGTGAACCCGCTCTGCCGCCACGTCGTCTGGAACGAACCGCCCCAGCCGTGGACGAGCACGACGGGCGGGGCATCACTGGCAGCCACCCGGGCGAGCGTATTGCCCCCTCCCGCCGCCCCGGAACCCCTGCCGCCTCCCCGCCCTCGCCACCCCCCGCACATCTGACGCGATTTCGGTCCGCTCTGCGGACCAAACTCGCGTCAGAAAGCGGGGGCGCCCCCGCGTCGCGGGCGGGCGTCTCGGACGTCGCGCCGGGCCGTAGCATTGTGTGGCCCCTTTCGCGGGTCCTCCCCAACCTGACCGAGAACCTGATGCGCCTGCTCCACCCTCACCCCGGCCACGATCTGACGTACAACGACGTCTTCATGGTCCCGAGCCTGTCGAGCGTCGGCTCTCGCCTCGACGTCGACCTCACGACGCCCGACGGCATCGGCACCCACCTCCCGGTGGTCGTGAGCAACATGACCGCCGTGGCCGGGCGGCGGATGGCCGAGACCGTGGCCCGTCGCGGCGGCATCGCGGTGATCCCCCAGGACATCCCCCTCGACGTCGTCGGCTCGGTCATCGAGGCGGTCAAGGGCTCCCACCCCGTCTACGAGACACCGATCACGCTGTCGCCGCACAACACGATCGCGGACGCCCTCGGCCTGATCCACAAGCGCGCCCACGGGGCCGTCGTCATCGTCGACGGGGAGAGCCGCCCGATCGGCGTGTTCACCGAGCAGGACGCCATCGGTGCCGACCGCTTCACCCAGCTGCACGTCGTGATGAGCCGGGAGCTGTCGACCGTCCCCGCCGGCATCGGGCCGCGCGAGGCGTTCGAGCGGCTCACCGCCAACCGCCGCTCGATGGAGCCCGTTGTCGACGACGACGGGCGCCTCGTCGGGGTCATCACGCGCAAGGGCGCCCTGCGCTCGACCATCTACGAGCCGGCGCTCGACAAGGACGGCCGTCTGATGATCGCGGTCGCCCTCGGCGTCAACGCCGAGCCGGAGACCAAGGCCAAGGCACTCGTCGAGATGGGCGCCGACGTGCTCGTGCTCGACACCGCCCACGGGCACCAGACCCGCATGCTGCGGGCGATCGAAGGCGTGCGCGCGGTCATCGGCGACACCCCGCTCGTCGCCGGCAACGTGGTCACCGCCGAGGGCACGCGGCACCTCATCGAGGCCGGTGCCGACATCGTCAAGGTCGGCGTCGGGCCCGGCGCGATGTGCACGACCCGGATGATGACGGGCGTCGGCCGGCCGCAGTTCTCCGCAGTGCTCGAGTGCGCCGCCGAGGCCCGCCGCCTCGGCAAGCACGTGTGGGCCGACGGCGGGGTGCGCTACCCGCGCGACGTCGCCCTCGCGCTGGCCGCCGGCGCGGCGAGCGTGATGTTCGGCTCGTGGCTCGCCGGCACCTACGAGTCCGCCGCCGACACCCTCCGCGACGCCGACGGCCGGCTCTACAAGGAGAGCTTCGGCATGGCGTCGAACCGGGCGGTGCGCAACCGGACCCAGGGTGACAACGCCTTCGAGCGGGCCCGCAAGGAGCTGTTCGACGAGGGCATCAGCACGTCGCGGATGTACATCGACCCGGAGCGGCCCGGCGTCGAGGACATCCTCGACCAGATCGTCGCCGGTGTCCGCTCGGCGTGCACGTACGCAGGCGCGGCGAACATCGAGGAGCTGCACGAGCGCGCCGTCGTCGGTGTGCAGAGCCCCGCCGGCTACGACGAGGGCCGACCGCTCGGGACGTCGTGGTGAGCGGCACGGCCGACGAGACCGACGCCGGGCTCCTCGTCATCGCCATCGACGGACCGGCCGGCGCCGGCAAGAGCACCGTCGGCAGGGCGGTGGCCCGGCGCCTCGGCCTCGAGTACCTCGACACCGGGGCGATGTACCGCGCCGTGACGTTCGCCGCGCTGCGCCGGGGCATCCCGGTCACCGACGACGCGGCGATCGCCGAGCTCGCCCGCCACCTCGAGCTGGAGGTGGGGGAGCACGGCGTGTTCGTCGACGGCATCGACGCCACGACCGCCATCCGTGGGCGCGAGGTGACCGAGGCCGTGAGCGCGGTCGCCGCGATCACGCCGGTGCGCGAGGAGTTGCGCACCCGGCAGCGGCAGTGGGCGCGCGCGCGAGGCGGCGGGGTGATCGAGGGGCGGGACATCGGCAGCGTCGTGTTCCCCGACGCCACGCTGAAGCTGTACGTCACCGCGTCACCGCGGGTGCGCGCCGAACGGCGCGTCGCCGAGCTGGGCGGCGACGTGGACGAGATCGCCGCGTCGATCGCCGAGCGCGACCGGCGCGACATGGAGCGCGCCGACGGGCCGCTGCGCGCGGCCGACGGCGCGGTCGTCGTCGACACGTCCGAGATGTCGATCGACGAGGTGGTCGAGCACATCCTCGGGTTGCTGCCGGAGGGCGCCGGCACCCGCAAGCCGACCTGACGACCGGACCGACATGAGCACCGCACACGAGCACGCACACTGAGCCGACATGCCGAAGGTCGAGACGTTCCTCGCGGGGCAGGACTGGGCCAGCAAGGCCTTCTACGCCTTCGCCCGCAGCCTGGTCGTGGCGTTCACCCGCCTCTGGACGCGCACGACGGTGGAGGGGCGCGAGCACGTCCCGCGCACGGGCGCGTTCGTGCTCGCCCCGGTGCACCGCTCGAACATGGACACGCCGATCGTTGCCTGCGTCACCCGGCGCCGGCTGCGGTACATGGGCAAGGACACGATGTGGAAGTACCGCCCCACGGGGTGGCTGTTCTCGGCGCTCGGTGGGTTCCCGGTGGTGCGCGGCACGGCCGACCGGGAGGCACTGCAGCGCTGCATCGCCGTGCTCGAGGCAGGTGAGCCGCTGGTCCTGTTCCCGGAGGGGGAGCGCAAGTCCGGCCCGACCGTGCAGCCGCTGTTCGACGGCGCCGCGTACGTGGCGATCAAGGCGGGCGTGCCGATCGTGCCCGTCGGCATCGGGGGCTCGGAGGCCGTGATGCCCAAGGGCGCCCGGTTCATCCGGCCGCGCAAGGTGCACGTGATCGTCGGCGAGCCGATCCTGCCACCGGTGTCCGGCAAGGCGACGCGCAGCGCCGTGCGCCAGGTGACCGCCGAGCTGCACGCCACGCTGCAGCGCCTGTTCGACGAGGCCAACGCCCGCGTCGCCGGCCGCCGCCCCGACCCGGCGGCCGCGTCCGGGGATCAGCCTCCCAGGTAGGCGGTGAGGGCGGCGGCGAGCGCGGGCGGGTCGGCGGTGCCGCACACCTCGCGGGCCGAGTGCATCGACAGCTGGGGGATGCCGACGTCGACCGTGGCGATGCCGAGCCGGGTCGCCGTCAGCGGGCCGATCGTCGACCCGCACGGCATGTTGTTGCGCGACACGAACACCTGGTGCGGCACGCCGGCGGCCTCGCACGCCTGGCGGAACAGCACCGCCGTGTCCGCCGACGTGGCGTAGCGCTGGTTGGCGTTGAGCTTGATCGCCGGGCCCTGGTTGACGATCGGCGCGTGGTCCGGGTCGTGGCGCTCGGGGTAGTTCGGGTGCACGGCGTGGGCGTTGTCGGCGGACACGCAGCTCGAGGCCGCCATCGCCCGATGCACATCGTCGCGGCTCGCGCCAGTGACCGCGTAGAGGCGGTCGAGCACCGACTCGAGGAACGGCCCCGACGCCCCGGTGATCGAGGCGGAGCCCACCTCCTCGTGGTCGAACAGGGCGATCATCGCCACGTGGTCCTCCGGCTGGGCGGCGACGAGGGCCGTGGTCGCGGCCCAGCACGACGCCTGGTTGTCGAGGCGGCCGCTCGCCAGCAACGACCGGTCCGCGCCGAGGACGGCCGCCGGTTGCACATCGAACAGGCACAGCTCCCACGCCGCCGGGACCGGGCAGCCGGCGCGCTCGGCGATCCACTCGGCGAAGGACGTGCCGAGGCCCGTCGCCCACACCGGGGTCATGTGCGCCTGGCGATCGAGCACCAGGCCGCGCTCGTTGACGTCGCGGTCGAGGTGGATGGCGAGCTGGGGCACGCGGGCGATCGGCTCGGCGACGTCGACGAGCAGCGAGGTGCCATCGGGCAGCACCAGCCGTCCGGCGACGCCGAGATCCCGGTCGAGCCAGCTGTTGAGCAGCACGCCGCCGTAGATCTCGACGCCGAGCTGACGCCACCCGGCACGGGCGCCGTCGGGTCGCGGCTTGACGCGCAGGCCGGGGGAGTCGGTGTGGGCGCCGACGATGCGCACCGGGTGCACACCGCGCGCCGGGCGGCGCCAGGCGATCAGGGCGCCGTCGCGCACCACGTAGCCGGCGGTCGGGAGGTCCGCCCACGAGTCGGTCTCGGCGACCTCCCGGAACCCGGCCTGGTCGAGCAGGCGGCTCGCCGTGCGCACGGCGTGCCAGGGCGAGGGCGACGCGTCCAGGAACGCGCGCAGCGGGCCGGTGGGATCGGTCGAGCTCGGCACGGGCCCCATCATGCCGAGCGAGTGGGTCGTCCCGCTGCCTCCCGCCTGATCATGAGCGGCCGGACCACAGGCGGGCGCGTGTGCTCATGTTCGGCGGGGTGCCCGGGGCGATCATGAGTGGCGTGCGCGCAGGCGGGCCCGATCGCTCACCTTCGGAGAGGTGGCCGGCGTGATCGTGAGCGACGTGCGTGCTGGGGGGCGCGTGTGCTCATGTTCGGCGGGGTGCCCGGCGTGATCATGAGTGGCGTGCGCGCTGGCCGGCCCGATCGCTCATGTTCGGCGCCGGCCCGCACGCGCGGCGCGCCGTGACGCACGCACGGCAGGGGACGTCGGCACAGTGCGACAGGTGGCGGCTAGACACGTCGGTGTGAACCGCCGGACGAAGATCGTGGCCACGCTGGGCCCGGCGAGCTCGGACCCGGCGCGTCTCGAGGCGCTGCTGCGCGCCGGGGCCGACGTCGTGCGGCTCAACCTCAGCCACGGCACGATCGAGGAGCACCTGGCCCGCATCGCGACCACCCGTGAGGTCGCCGGCCGCGTCGGCCGCCCGGTCGCGGTGCTCGCCGATCTCCCCGGCCCGAAGGTGCGCGCCGGCTCGTTCCCCGAGGGCGGCGTGGACCTGGCGCCGGGCCACGTCGTTCGGTTCGTGCCGGGGGAGGGGCCCAGCAACGCGGAGATCATCAGCGTCGACTACCCCACGCTGCTCGAGGACGTCCGGCCCGGCAACCGCATCGCCCTCGGTGACGGCGGGATCTCGCTGCGCGTGACCGGCATCGAGCCGACGGCGGTGGTCGCCGAGGTGGAGAGCGGAGGACACCCCCAGGGTCGCCCGGGGGTGCACATCGCCTGCGAGCGGCTCCAGCTCGTCACGCCGACGCCCGAGGACCTCGAGCTCGCCGAGGCCGTCGCCGCCGCGGGTGTCGAGTACATCGCCCTCTCGTTCGTGCGCCGGGCCGCCGACGTGGCCGCGCTCCGCGACGTGATCGGCGACCGGGCGCGCATCGTCGCCAAGATCGAGACGTCCGCCGCCTTGGCCGAGCTCGCGGCGATCGCCGAGGCCGCCGACGCGCTGATGATCGCCCGCGGCGACCTCGGCATCGACTGCCCACTCGAGGACGTGCCGCACCTGCAGAAGCACATCATCCGCCACTGCGTCAGCGTCGGTACGCCGGTCATCACCGCCACCCAGATGCTCGAGACGATGATCGACGCGCCGGCACCCACCCGGGCCGAGGTCAGCGACGTCGCCAACGCCGTGTTCGACGGCACCGACGCGGTGATGCTGTCGGGCGAGACGGCCATCGGCGCGCACCCCGCGCTCGTCGTGTCGACGATGAGCCGCATCGCAGCGCGCGCCGAGGCCGAGGCGAGCTACCGGCAATGGGCGTTCCGGCTGGGCAGCGAGCAGCGCACCTGGTCGTCGGACGTAGGTGAGCGGATCACGCTGGCCGTGTCCCACGCCGCGTGGCAGGCCGCGCTCGACGCCGGAGCGAGCGCGATCCTGTGCTGCACGCGCAGCGGCCGCACCGCGCGGGCCATCGCCCGCTTCCGGCCCGAGTGCCGCCTCATCGGGCTCTCCCCGGACCCCCGGACGGTCAACGCCCTCTCGCTGCTCTGGGGCGTCGAGTCGTTGCAGGTCGACGAGTACACGTCGACCGACGAGATGGCGTGGTTCGCCGTCGAGACGTGCGTGCACCACGGGCTCATCCGGCACGGCGACATCGTCCTGGTCCTGGCCGGCGCCCCCGACCGGCACAGCGACGCGGCCACCGACGTGCTGCGGGTGGTGCGCGTCGCATGAGCGCCGCGATCTGGTCGGAGGAGGCCGGTGATCCGGACGCGCCACTGGTCGCGCTCGTCCACGGCTCGCTCGATCGCTCCGCCGGCCTGCTGCGCCTGTCGCGGCGGCTCGACCGGCGGTTCCGGGTGCTGCGCTACGACCGCCGCGGCTACGGGCGCTCGGCCCCGCACCCCGGCCCGTTCGGCGTCGACGACCAGGTCGCCGACCTCGTCGCCCTCCTCGACGGGCGCCCGGCCGTGGTGTTCGGGCACAGCTACGGCGGCAACGTCGCGCTGGCGCTCGCCGATCGCCACCCGGAGCTCGTCCGCGCCGTCGCCGTGTACGAGACCCCGCTGTCGTGGCTGCCGTGGTGGCCGCGGGGATCGGCGGGCCGTGAGGCCGCCGGGGCAGGTGATCCGGCCGAGGCGGCGGAGCGCTTCATGCGCAGGATGATCGGTGACGACCACTGGGAGCGGCTGCCGGCGCGCACCCGCGAGGCACGGCGTGCCGAGGGCCCGGCGATGGTCGCCGAGCTCGCCGATCTCGCTCGGCGCGCCCCGTGGGACCCGGCCCGCATCACGGTCCCGGCCGTGGCGATGCGGGGCGCGGCGGGTGCGGCGCACCACGCCCGGTCGGCCGAGCACCTCGGCGCGGTGCTCCCGGACTGCCGGGTCCTGACGATCGAGGGGGCCCGGCACTTCGGGCCGAACACGCACCCGGCGGAGGTGGCCGCGGCGATCGTCGAGCTCGTCAGCCGAGCGGGGAGTCGACGCTGACGTCGCGCCCGAAGAACGTGCACGTGGTGGTGTCGGTGGCCCCGGCGCCGAGCGTCCGGCCGACCCGGTCCGCGCAGTCCTGCAGGTTGCCGCGCTGCCACCACACGAGGCCGGCCACGACGGCCAGGACCACGATCGCCACGACCTTGGCGACGATCCAGCGGATCACGACGGCGAGCACGACGGCGAGCAGCAGTGCCGCGACGACGACGCCGAGCGCGACGTCGCGCATCGTCGACGCGTCGAGCGCGATGGTGGAGACCCCGGCCACGACCGGGCAGTCTCGCGCGCCCCGCTGCGGCCCGGCGGGACCCGCCGCGGTCGGCGCGCTCCGTACGCTGCGGTCGCATGGAGCAGCAGCCGGTCTCGTTGTCGCACGGATTGCCGTCCACCGTCCTGCCGGCACCCGATCCCGAGGCCCGCGCCGCGCTCGACGCCGCGCTCGCGCTGGAGGGTGAGGCGCGGCGCGTCGCCCTGCGTGAGGTCGCCGCGCGGTGGCCCCGCTACCTCGACGTGTGGGCCGAGCTCGGTGACGTCGGCCGCGACGTGATCGAGCGCTACGCGTACTACCGGGTCGGCTACCACCGCGGGCTGGACGCGCTGCGGGCCAACGGGTGGCGCGGCTCGGGGTACGTGCGCTGGTCGGAGCCGACGAACCGCGGCTTCCTGCGCGCGCTCGCCGGGCTCGGCGCGATGGCCAGGGAGATCGGGGAGCACGACGAGGTCGAGCGCATCGACGTGTTCCTCGCCCAGCTCGACCCGGACATGCCCCGCCCGGTGACGTGATCGCCGGGGCGGTCCTCTGTGGCGGCGCGAGCCGCCGGATGGGCACGGACAAGGCGCTCGTCGAGGTGGCCGGCGTGCCGATGGCCGAGCGGGTGGCGGCCGCGCTCGCCGGCGCGGGGTGCACACCGGTGGTGCTGGTCGGCGGCGGCGCTGCCCTCGCGGTCCTCGGCCGGCCCGTCGTCCCCGACGAGCACCCCGGCGCCGGGCCCGGCGGGGGGATCCTCACGGCGCTCACCGCCCTGGACGCACCCGGCACCGAGCTCGTGGTGGTCGCCGCCTGCGACCTCCCGCTGCTCGACGCGGCGACGGTGCGCGCCGTCGCCGACCCCGTCCGGAACGACCCCACGATCGCGGCCTCCGTCGCCGTCGTGGCCGCCGAGGACCGCGCGCAGCGCTCGCTCACGTGCTGGCGACCCGGCGTCGTCGCCACGCTGCGGGCGGCGTGGGACCGCGGCGCACGCGGGATCGGCGCCCTGCTCGCGGCTGTCCCCCACGCCGAGGTCGAGGTCCCCGCCGACGCGGTGCGCAACGTCAACACCCCGGCGGAGCGCAACGAGGCGGAACGCCGCGCTCGGTATCGTGAGCCCGTGCCAATCCAGGAGATCGACGTCGACGGGCTCGCCGAGCGCCTCGCCGCCGGCGGGCGCGTGGTCGACGTGCGCGAGCCCGACGAGTACGCAGCCGGGCACGTCCCTGGAGCCATCCACGTCCCGCTGGCGACCGTGCCGGACCGCGTCGATGCCTTCCTCGGCGACGGGCCGACGTACGTGATCTGCCGGTCCGGCGGGCGCAGCATGCGGGCATGCGAGTACCTCGCAGCCCAGGGCATCGACGGCCTGGAGGTCGTCAACGTGGCCGGCGGCACGATGGCCTGGATCGCGTCCGGCCGGGACGTGGTCGCCGGAGACCAACCCTCGTGACGGCTCGCTGGATCGACCAGCAGGACGAGCTCGAGGCGCTCATCGACGTCCTCGTCGACGAGCCCCGCTACGCCATCGACACCGAGTTCCACCGGGAGCGGACGTATTACCCGCGCCTCGCGCTGGTGCAGGTCGCCTGGCCGGGCGGGATCGCCCTCGTCGACCCGCTGGCCGTCGACCCGAAGGCGTTCGCCCGCCTCTTCACCAGCCCCGCCCTCGCCGTCGCCCACGCCGCCCAGCAGGATCTCGACGTGCTCAACCACGCCGTCGGGGCCATCCCCGCCCGGCTCTTCGACACCCAGGTCGCGGCAGGCTTCATCGGGTACGGCACCCCCTCGCTCGCCTCGCTGCTCCAGGGTGAGCTCGGGATCACACCGGCGAAGGGTGACCGGCTCACCGACTGGTTGCAGCGTCCGTTGACCGCGGCCCAGCGGGCGTACGCCGCGGCGGACGTGGCCTCGCTGCTCGAGCTGCACGACAAGCTCGTCGCCCAGCTGTCCGAGCTCGGCCGGCTGGCGTGGGCCGAGGAGGCCTGCGAGGAGCTGCGCCAGCGGCGCACCGGCGCCGTCGACCCCGAGATGGCGTGGATCAAGCTGAAGGACGCCCGCTCGCTGCGGGCCCGGGCCCGGGCCGTCGCCCAGGCCGTCGCCGCGTGGCGCGAGCGGGAGGCGGCGGCGACCGACACCCCGGTGCGCCAGGTGCTGCCGGACCTCGCCGTGCTCGGCATCGCCCAACGCCAGCCGAGCACGCTGGAGGAGCTCGCCCAGGCCCGCGGCGTCGACGACCGGCACCGCCGCGGCCGCATCGCCCGGGAGATCCTCGCCGCCGTCGCCGAGGGCAAGCAGGCCCCGCCGCCGCCGCTGCCCGACGCCGTCGACGAGCTCGATCGCGCCAAGCGGCCGGCGATCACCCTCGTGTCGGCGTGGGTGAGCCAGGTCGCCCGCGACGCGAGGATCGACACCGCGCTGCTCGCCACGCGCGCCGACCTCATCGCCATCATCCGCGGCGACCCCGACGCGCGGCTCGCCCGGGGGTGGCGCGCCCAGCTCGTCGGCGACGGCATCACCCGCCTGATGGAGGGACGCGCCGGCCTCACGTTCGACGGCCACGGCTCGCTCAAGCTGATCGACGTCTGACCGCCGGCGGACGGTCGCCGGCGCCCGGCTCAGGCGCGCACGAGCCGGTGCAGCTTGCGCCAGAGCTGGTCGAACACGTGGCTGACGTCCGCCGCCCGCGCCCCGTAGGCGTGGATCGGGGCGCGCTCGCCGAGCGCCTGGTTGACGATCACGCGCTGGGGGATCGTCGGCTTCCAGATCGTGCTGCGCCCGACGATGCGGCCGAGCTCGGCGATCCGCCGGTCCGCCTCGGCCGAGATCGCCGGGACCCGGTTGACGATCACGCCGCAGAGGTCGAGGTCGGGGTTGTCCCCGTCCCACACGCCGTCGACGGCATCCGCGACGCTGCCGATGCCGCGCAGGGCGAGCGCCGTGGGGTCGACGACGATCAGGGCGTGGCGGGCCACGGTGAGCGCCGCCAGGGTGGGGCCGCCGAGCGTCGGCGGGCAGTCGAGCAGGATCGCGTCGTAGCGGTGCTCGGGCAGCGCGGCGAGCGCGGCGCGCAGGCGGGCGGTCCCCTCGCGGTCGATGGCGTCGACGGTGCGGGCGTCGCCGGGCACCAGCTCGAGGTGCTCGTCCCACTCCGACGCCACGATCGCCTGCTCCAGGTCGCCGCCGGCGAGGACGTCGGCGACCCCGGGGTGGTCTCCGTCGGGTTCGTGGCCGAGGACCCACGTCGAGGACGCCTGCGGGTCGAGATCGACGACCAGCACCCGCCGCCCGGCCGCCAGTGCCGCCGATGCCAGCCCCAGCGTGACGGTCGTCTTGCCCACGCCGCCCTTCTGGTTGAGGACGGCGACGGAGCGACGCGCCGGCGCGGGGCGGGCGCGCTTGGAACGGCTGGAGCGGGTCGCGGCGGCCATCGGCGCTGATCCTCGCGCGAGCGGCCACACCGAGGCCCAGCGCGGCGTCGCGCGGGGTGCGGGGTGCCGGGCGCACGGCCGTGGCGGATGTCACGCTGCCAGGAGCGGCCGAACGGGCGCCGGAGGCGGCCGTGATCACCGTCGGAGGGGTCGGCGAGACTACGCTGACCAGCGCAGCCGTGCGACGGGACCGGAGCCGTTGTGGCGGCGGAGACGCCATGCCTCCGGTGCTGGGGCTCGGGCGCAGCTCGCCCTGGTCGCAGCGGGCAACGGGATGCCGTGTCACGCGGGTTCGGCCCGGTACACTGGCGGTCAATGTCAACGCACTAGTCGTGGGAGCCCTACGTGAAGAAGGGTCGTCATCGCCGCTTCGAAGAGGCGCGCAAGCTGAAGCAGTCGGGTCCGGGTGCCTTTGACCTCGGATTCGGTGACCGGGGTCGGGGCACGACCGCAACTCATTCCGATGAGGACGACGACTACGTGGCCCTGGCCCAGAAGTACGGCGTCGAGTTCGACGACGACGAGCTCGAGGACGACTGATCGCGTGAGCTGATCCCCTCACCGCTTCACGGCGGGGTGAGGGAGCGGCACCCACCCGGGGCGTTCGAGCTGCTCGACGAGCGTCTCGTAGACCTCCTGGCCGACGAGCTCGATGATCTCGTCGCGCGCCGACTGGTACACCGGCCGGTCGCCGACGAACGCATCCGGGGCCTCGGTGCACCACCAGTGGAAGTCCGCGCCTCCCTCACCCCAGTCCCGTCGCTTCCACTCGCGCAGGCGGGAGGTCACGTGGCCGTTCTCGTCGGTGGAGTGCTCGAGGCGCAGCGGGACCTGCCAGCAGACGTTCGGCTTCCAGTCGAGGGGCCGCTCGCCTGCGGCCAGGGCGCCGATGTGCAGCGCGCACCCGACGCCGCCGGGGAAGCCGGGGCGGTTGAGGAAGATGCACGCGTCGTCGACCAGCCGGGTGACGGTCGGGACCTCCCCGTCGTCGCCCGGTTCGCCGGGGGCGAGGAAGCCGTCCCTCGTCGCCTCGGCGTGGTACTGCATCTGCTCGGGCGTCAGGCGCACGAACGCCTTGACGACGTTCTGGACGTCGTCCTCGTCGACGAAGTGCGCCCCGTACGAGCAGCACCCCTGGGCGAGCTCGGGGGCGGGCGCATCGAGGATGCCGGGGCAGCCGCGCCCGTAGATGCACGTGTAGTTCGAGCGCAGGAACGTCGCGTCGAAGACCCAGGTGCGCAGCTCCTCGCGGTCCTCGAAGCTGATCCACTCATGGAGGTCCTCGGGGGGATGGGCCACGGCTGCGGACGCTATTGCCACGGGCACTGATCGCGTCACCCGGCGCGCCCGCAACGCCGGCAACCCGCGTCACACCCCACCGGTAGGCTCGATTGGACCTATGACCGCGCCGCGCACCGCCGACGAGCTCCGCCAGTCGTTCATCGACTTCTTCGTGGAGCGCGGCCACACGGCAGTGCCTTCGGCGAGCCTCATCCCGCACGACCCGACCGTGCTGTTCACGGTGGCCGGGATGGTGCCGTTCAAGCCCTACCTCGTCGGTGACGAGCCCCCGCCGTACAAGCGGGTCGTCGACGCCCAGAAGTGCGTGCGCGCCGGTGGCAAGCACAACGACCTCGACGACGTCGGCCGCACCGCCCGGCACCTCGTGTTCTTCGAGATGCTCGGCAACTGGAGCTTCGGCGACTATTTCAAGGAGCTCGCCATCCCGTGGGCGTGGGAGTACGTCACCGAGACGCTCGGCTTCGACGGTGACCGGCTGTGGGTCACCGTCCACGAGAGCGACGACGAGGCCGAGAAGATCTGGCACGAGGTCGTCGGCGTGCCGATGTCGCGCATCCAGCGGCTCGGCGACAAGGACAACTTCTGGCAGATGGGCGAGACCGGCCCGTGCGGTCCGTGCAGCGAGCTGCACATCGACCGCGGGCCGGAGTTCGGCCCCGACGGCGGGCCGCTGCACGATCCCCACGGCGACCGCTTCATGGAGTTCTGGAACCTGGTCTTCATGGAGTACGACCAGGGGCCCGACGGCTCCCGGACGCCGCTGCCGAAGAAGAACATCGACACCGGCATGGGCCTCGAGCGCGTGCTCGCGCTGCTCCAGGGCGTGGAGAGCGTCTGGGAGACTGACCTCCTCATGCCGCTCATCGACAAGGCCTGCTCGATCACGGGGCGCTCGTACCGGCCCGGTGACTACGCCGACCGCGACAGCTTCGCCGTGCGCGTCCTGGCCGAGCACGCCCGCTCGGCGACGATGCTCGTGGGCGACGGTGTCTTCCCGAGCAACGAGGCGCGCGGGTTCGTGCTGCGGCGGATCATCCGCCGCGCCGTCCGCTACGCCTACCTGCTCGGCACCGAGCAGCTCGTGATGCCCGACCTCGCCGAGATCGCCGTCGACGTGATGGGCAACGCCTATCCCGACGTCGCCCGTCAGCGCGACTTCATCACCGGCGTGCTCGCCAAGGAGGAGGAGCGCTTCCGCCAGACGCTGCGCCACGGCCTCACGATCCTCGAGCACGAGCTGGAGCGCGGCACGACGCAGCTGTCGGGGTCGACGGCGTTCGTGCTCCACGACACCTACGGGTTCCCGCTCGAGCTGACCCAGGAGATCGCCGGCGAGCGCGGCGTCGAGGTGGACGTCGCCGGGTTCGAGGCCGAGATGAGCGAGCAGCGTCGCCGGGCGAAGGCGGCGCGCCAGCAGGGCGGCGACGACGCCAACCTCGACACCTACCGCGAGCTCGTCGAGCAGTTCGGCACGACGACGTTCGTCGGCTACCTCGAGGACAGCGCCGAGGCCCGCGTGCTGGCGGTGCTGCCGCACCACGGCCGCGGCGTCGAGGGCCTCGAGGGGGCCGAGCTCGTCGAGGTGTTCCTCGACCGCACGCCGTTCTACGCCGAGAGCGGCGGCCAGGTCGGCGACCGCGGCACGATCCGCACCGAGACCGGCGTCGTCGAGGTGCTGGACACGACGTTCGCCCTGCCCAACTTGCGCCGCCACGTCGGCCGCGTCGTCGAGGGCACGGTGACACCGGGCCAGACCGCGACCGCGGCGATCGACACCGAGCGGCGGGCGGCGACGCGCCGCAACCACACGGGGACCCACCTGCTCCACTACGCCCTGCGCAAGGTGCTCGGCGAGCACGTGAAGCAGGCGGGCTCGCTCGTGGCGCCCGACCGGCTGCGCTTCGACTTCTCCCACTACGAGCCGCTGACGCCCGAGCAGATCGAGGAGATCGAGCGCGTCGCCAACGAGATCGTCCTCGAGAACACGCCGGTCGAGGCGTTCGAGACGTCCAAGCGCGAGGCCGAGGAGATGGGCGCGATCGCCTTCTTCGGGGACAAGTACGGCGACGTCGTGCGCGTCCTGCGGGCCGGCCCGTCGATCGAGCTGTGCGGGGGCACCCATGTGCGGGCCACGGGTGACATCGGCACGATCAAGATCGTCAGCGAGGGCTCGATCGGCTCGAACCTGCGGCGCATCGAGGCGGTCACCGGCGAGGCCAGCGTCGCCCTGCTGCAGCGCGACGAGCGCGTGCTCGCCGAGGCAGCCAAGCTGCTCGGCACGAGTGGCGAGGACCTGCTCGGTGGCGTGCAGCGCAAGCTCGACGAGCTGCGCGCCCTCAACGACGAGGTGAAGGCGCTGCGGGCCAAGCTGGCGCGCGGCCGGGCGAGCGAGCTGGCCGCGACGGCCACCGACGGGGTCGTCGTGCACCGCGTCGACGGCCTCGACACCGGGGAGCTGCGCGAGCTCGCCATCGCCGTGCGCAACGAGCCCGGCGTCGACGTCGTGGTCCTCGCCGGCGTCACGCCGACGGGTGGCGTCAGCCTCGTCGCCGCGGTCACACCGGCCACCGGGATCCAGGCGTCGACGCTGATCAAGGACGCCGCCAAGGCCGTCGGCGGTGGTGGCGGCGGCAAGGGCGACATCGCCACGGCCGGCGGGCGCGACCCGTCCGGCCTCGACGAGGCGCTGCGGATCGCCACCGACGCGGTGGCCCGCGCCCGCAGCTGAACCGTGCGCGTCCTCGGCCTCGATCTCGGGTCGAAGCGGATCGGGGTGGCGGTCAGCGACCGCTCGGGCACGATCGCGACGCCGCTCACCGTGCTCACCCGTGGCCGCTCGCGCCGCGAGGACCACGAGCGCATCGCCGCGCTGGTGCGCGAGGAGGAGGCCGAGTGCGTCGTCGTCGGGCTGCCGCACAGCCTGTCGGGCCGTGACGGGCCGGCGGCGCGGGCTGCCCGGGCGGAGATCACCGCCCTGGCTAGCGTGGTCGGGGTGCCCGTGGAGACCTACGACGAGCGCTTCACGACGGTGACCGCCAATCGCGCCCTGGCCGAGGGCGGGGTGCGCGGTGCGGCTCGCCGCAGCGTCGTCGACAAGGTGGCCGCGGCAGTAATCCTGCAGTCGTGGCTGGACGCCCGGAGGGCGCGGTGAGGCTCAGCGACGACCGCGCCGTGCGTCGGGAGCGGGACCTCGCCGCGGCGCGCGGGATCGACGACCTCGACTCGCTGGAGTCCCTGGAGACCCTCGACTGGAACCCGGACCCGTGGGACGACCCTCGCGACGTGCCGGCGGTCGAGCGGTTGCGCTGGCAGACGCGCTCGGCGAAGTGGGTCGTCTACACGCTGCTGTGCCTGGGCACGGTGGCCGTCCTCGTGGCCGGCGTCGTCGGGTGGTGGTACATCCACCAGGTCAACCCGGCCGGTGATCCCGGCGACCCGGTGGCGTTCACGGTCGGGGAGGCCGACACCCTGCAGTCGATCAGCGAGCGGCTCGAGGCCGAGGGGTTCGTGCGCGATGCCGGGCTGTTCCGCTGGTACGTGGAGCGTCACGGCGGCCTGGAGCCGACGCCCGGCTACTACGAGCTGCGCCCGCGCGACCACATGGGCAACGTGCTCGCCCGGCTGCGCACCCCGCCGAGCGAGACCTACACGAAGGTGACGTTCCCGGAGGGCTTCACGGTCCAGCAGATCGCCGCCCGCCTGGAGCGGGACATGGCGACGATGACGGCCGAGGACGTGCTCGCCGCGACGCAGGACCCGACGCTCGCGCCGCGGCTGCGGCCGGCGGGGATCACCTCGCTCGAGGGGCTGCTGTTCCCCGACACCTACCAGGTGTCCAACAGCGAGTCACCGGCGTCGGTGCTGAGCCGGATGATCGGCCAGATGGAGCGGGTGACCAGCCAGGAGGACATCATCACCAAGAGCGAGGCGCTGGGCCGCTCGCCCTACGAGATCCTGATCGTCGCCTCGCTGATCGAGCGCGAGGCGAAGACCGACGCCGACCGCGCCAAGATCGCCCGGGTCATCTACAACCGCCTCGCCCGGGACATGCCACTCGAGATCGACGCCGCGGTCCTCTACGGCACCGTCGCCTCCGGCGGCAACCCGGATGCGCCGTTCGCCGAGCAGCGCCAGGTGCCGACGCCGTGGAACACGTACCTGAACCACGGCCTGCCGGCGACGCCGATCGCCAACCCCGGCCGGGCGTCGATCCGCGCCGCGCTCAACCCGGCGCCGAACCCGAGCGTCGGCGACCCGATCTGCGAACCGGTGCCGCCCGGCGAGCCGTGCGAGTACCTCTTCTACGTGATCGCCGACGAGGACGGAAACCACGCGTTCGCGGCCACGGGTGAGCAGCACTTGGCCAACGTGGCCCGAGCGGCCGAGCTCGGCTTGCTCTCGTAGCGCGATGCAGGTCGCCGCGGTTATCGGTCATCCCGTCGCGCACTCGCTGTCGCCGGTGCTGCACAACGCGGCGTTCGCCGCAGCCGGGCTGGACTGGACCTACGTGGCGTTCGACGTCGCCCCGGGCGCGGCCGCGGCGGCGCTCGACGCCATGCGCACGCTGGGCATCGCCGGACTGTCGGTGACGATGCCGCACAAGGAGGACGTCGCCGCGGCCGTCGATGCACTCGACCCGGCGGCGGCGGCGCTGCGCTCGGCGAACACCGTGGTGCGCGAGGACGGCCGGCTCGTCGGCTACAGCACCGACGGCCCCGGGTTCGTCGCCTCGCTCACCGAGGCCGGCGTCGGTGTCGGCGGACGGCGCATCGTGGTGCTGGGCGCGGGCGGCGCGGCACGCGCCGTGATCGACGCGCTGGGGCGGGAGGGCGCCGCCGAGGTGGTGGTGGTCAACCGCACTGCGTCGCGGGCGGCGCAGGCCGCCGCGCTGACCGGCGTCGGGCGCGTGGGGTCGATCGCCGACGTCGCCGATGCGGACATCGTCGTCAACGCGACGTCGATCGGGATGGGCACGACGGAGCTGCCGCTCGACCCGCGCCTGCTGCGCGCCGGCCAGGTCGTCGCCGACCTCGTCTACCACCCGTTGGAGACCGCCCTCCTCGCCGCTGCCCGCGCGGCGGGCTGCACCGTGGTCGACGGGCTGGGGATGCTCGTCCACCAGGCCGTCCTCCAGCAGGAGCTGTGGACCGGCCGTCGCCCCGACCCGGCCGTGATGCGCGCCGCCGCCGACGCCGAGCTCGCCCGCCGCGCCGCCAACCGCTGACCAGATCCGCGTTCGCGCACTGGTGTGCGGTGGGTGGTGTGCTGGTGCGCGAACGCGGGTCTGGGTGGGTGTGTTGCGTTCGCGCGGTGGTGTGCGGTGGGTGGTGTGCTGGTGCGCGAACGCGGGTCTGGGTGGGTGTGTTGCGTTCGCGCGGTGGTGTGCGGTGGGTGGTGTGCTGGTGCGCGATCGCGGGATCGGGGGTTCGTCCTTCCTGGTCGGGAGGGGTCGCCAGTAACGTTGCTCCGATGCTCCGCTACCTCACCGCCGGCGAATCGCACGGGCAGGCGCTCGTCGTGATCGTCGAGGGACTGCCCGCCGGGCTCGCGGTGACGGTCGAGGACATCCAGGCCGAGCTCGCCCGGCGCCGCCTCGGCTACGGGCGCGGCCCCCGCCAGCGCTTCGAGGTCGACGAGCTGACGCTCCTCGGCGGGGTCCGCCACGGGCGGACCCTCGGGTCACCCGTCGCCATCGAGATCAAGAACACCGAGTGGTTCCGCAGCGACAAGTGGCACGAGGAGATGTCGCCGGCGCCGGGCCGGACCAAGGCGCCGCTCACCCAGGTGCGCCCGGGCCACGCCGACCTGGCCGGCATGCAGAAGTACGGCTTCAGCGACGCCCGCGACGTGCTCGAGCGGGCCAGCGCCCGGGAGACCGCCGCGCGCGTCGCCGCCGGTGCCCTCGCCAAGCTGCTGCTCGCCCAGATCGGCGTGCGGATCCTGTCGCACGTGGTGCAGATCGGCCAGGCCAGGTCGTCGGGCACCCGCCCGACGTTCGTCGACCTGCCCCAGGTCGACGAGTCGCCCGTGCGCTGCTTCGACCCGGAGGCCGCCGAGGCGATGATCCTCGAGATCAAGGCGGCGGCCAAGGACGGCGACTCGCTCGGCGGCGTCGTCGAGGTGCTCGCCGAGGGCGTGCCCGTCGGGCTCGGCAGCCACGTCCACTGGGACCGCAAGCTCGACGCCCTGCTCGCCCAGGCCGTGATGAGCATCCAGGCGGTGAAGGGCGTCGAGATCGGCGACGGCTTCGACGTCGCCGGTCGGCGGGGGAGCACGGCCCACGATGCCATCCGGTGGGATCCCGAGGCGCGGCGTTACCGCCGTGACACCACCCTGGCCGGTGGGGTGGAGGGGGGCATCTCGACGGGCGAGCTGCTGGTCGTGCGCGCGGCCATGAAGCCGCTCGCCACGCTCAACGTGCCGGTGCTCGAGACGGTCGACACGGCGACCAAGCAGCCGGCGGTGTCGTTCAAGGAGCGCACCGACGTGACCGCCGTGCCGGCGATGGGCGTCGTCGCCGAGACGATGGTCGCCCTCGTCCTCGCGGCCGAGGCCCAGCGCAAGTTCGGCGGCGACTCGGTGGACGAGTTCGTGCGCAACGCGAAGGCCTTCGAGGCCACGTTGTCCTGAGCCGGCGACGATCCCCGATGACTCGCGAGCAGTGCCACGTCGTCCTGGTCGGGATGATGGGTGCCGGCAAGACCACGGTCGGCCGGCGGCTCGCCGCGCTGCTCGGGCGGCGCCTCGTCGACTCCGACGAGCTGATCGAGGCGCGGACCGGGCGCACCGTCCGGGAGATCTTCGAGACCGACGGCGAGCCGGCGTTCCGCGAGCTCGAGACCGCCGCGCTCGTCGAGGCGCTGGCCACCCCCGAGCCGCTCGTGATCGCTGCCGCCGGTGGGGTGCTGCTGCGCCCGGAGAACCGCGACGCACTGCAGCGCTCGGGCGCCCAGGTCGTGTGGCTGCGGGCCGACCCGGCCGTGCTCGCCAGGCGGGCCACCCGCGGCACGCACCGGCCGCTCCTCGACGGCGACCCGGAAGGCGCGATGCGCCGCCTGCTCCCCGAGCGCGAACCGCTCTACCGGCAGGCGGCCGACCTCGTGATCGACACGGACGCGCTGTCCCCGGCCGAGGTCGCCGAGCGCATCGCCGAGGCGCTCGCGGGGATCCGCCGGGTGACGGTCCCGCTGGGCGAGCGCTCCTACGACGTCGTCGTCGGTCACGGGGCCGTGCGCGCCCTGCCGGGCCTGCTGCCGGCGACGGCCCAGCGGGCGGCGATCGTGACGCAGGCAGGGATCCCGTTCACCGTCCAGCTGCCCGTGCCGACGATTCGGCTGGAGATCGGCGACGGTGAGGCGGCCAAGACGCTCGCGACGGTCGAGGCGCTCTGCCGCGGGTTCGCCCGCTTCGGTCTGACCCGCCACGACGTCGTGGTCGGCGTCGGCGGCGGGATGGTCACCGACGTCGCCGGCTTCGCCGCCGCCACGTGGCACCGGGGCGTCCCCGTGATCCACGTCGCCACCACGCTGCTCGGCATGGTCGACGCGGCGATCGGCGGCAAGACGGGGGTCAACCTGCCCGAGGGCAAGAACCTCGTCGGCGCGTTCTGGCAGCCGAGCGGTGTCGTGTGCGACCTCGACGCGCTCGCCACGCTGCCGCCGCGGGAGCGGCGCTCCGGTGACGGCGAGATGGCGAAGTACCACTTCCTCACCGGCGACGACCTCGATGCCATGTCGCTCACCGACCGCGTCGCACGCTGCGTCGCGATCAAGGCGGAGGTCGTGGCGTCCGACGAGCGCGAAGGTGGCCGCCGGGCGCTGCTCAACTACGGCCACACCCTGGCCCATGCCCTGGAGATCGCCACCGGGCACCGGCTCACGCATGGAGAGGCGGTCGGGATCGGGCTCGTGTACGCCGCCGAGCTGGCCCACCGGCTCGGGCGGATCGACGAGGCACGCGTGGAGGAGCACCGGGCGGTCGTCGGCGGCACGTACGGGCTGCCGACGACGATCCCGCCCGAGGTCGGCGACGACGAGCTGATCACGCTCATGGGGCGCGACAAGAAGGTGCTGTCGGGCGGGCTGACGTTCGTGCTCGACGGGCCCGACGGCGTGGAGGTCGTGCCGGGGGTGCCGGAACCGGCGGTGCGTGCGGCGCTGGACGCCGTGCGGGCACGATGATCCCCGAGGTCCGGACCGCCCGGCTGCTGCTGCGCGGATGGACCGACGCCGACCGGGCGCCGTACGCCGCGCTGAACGCCGACCCGCGGGTGCGCGAGTTCCTCGGCCCGCTGCTCACCCCCGAGGAGGCGAGCGCGCAGCTCGATCGGATCGTGGCGCACTGGGAGACGCACGGGTTCGGGCTGTGGTGCGTCGACCTGGACGGCACGTGCATCGGGTTCACCGGGCTGTCCTCGCCCGGGTTCATGGCCGGGGTGGAGGTCGGCTGGCGGCTCGCCGCGGCGCACTGGGGCCAGGGCTACGCCACCGAGGCGGCCCGGGCGGCGCTGTCGTTCGGCTTCGGCCACGCCGGGCTCGACGAGATCGTCTCGCTCACCGCGGTCCAGAACGTGCGGTCGCGCCGGGTGATGGAGAAGCTCGGGATGACCCGCGACCCCCACGACGACTTCGACCATCCGTACGCGCCGCCGGAGCTGCGCCGCCACGTGCTCTACCGACTGTCGTACGACGCCTGGTTCGCCGACGACGAGCGTGAGTCCTGGCGCCGCTGATCCCGGCGCCGGCTGCCCGTCGGCCGGGGCCGGGTCGCCTCGGCGTCGCTGAAGGTGAGCGGTCTGCGTGGTGGGTGGTCCGGTTGCTCATGAACGGTGTGGGCCCGGTCCTGATGATGAGCGAGCTGCGTCGTGGGTGGGTCGATCGCTCATCTTCGTCACGGGGTCGCGCCGTCTGGGTGTGCGCCGGCCGGCCCGGTCGTCGGTGCTGACGGCTTCGGGCGCTGATGATGAGCGAGGTGCGCCCTGGGCGGTCCGCTTGCTCATCTTCGGCTGGGGCAGCGGGCCGATCGCTCGGCGCCGGGCGGTGCCGGCAGCTCGTCTGCTGCGGCGCGCCGGCCCGCGCGGGCCGGGTCGGAGCGTGGCCGGGGCGGGGCGGGGCCGCGTACGGTGACGGGCGTGGATGCCGACCGGCCGATCGTGCTGATCCTGCACGGGCCCAACCTGAACCTGCTCGGGGACCGCGAACCGGAGATCTACGGCACAGCGACGCTGGCCGACCACGTCGCCACCGCCGAGCGCGTGCTCGCCGAGCACGGGCTCGCCGTCGAGGCGTTCCAGTCCAACCACGAGGGCGAGCTCGTCGACGCGATCCACGCCGCCCGCCGGCGGTGCGCGGCGATCATCATCAACCCGGGCGCCTTCACGCACTACGCGTGGAGCATCCACGACGCCCTCGCCGCGTTCGACGGCCCCGTCGTCGAGCTGCACCTGTCCAACCCCAACGCCCGCGAGCCGTGGCGCCACACGAGCGTCGTGGCGCCGGTCGCCACGGGCTCGATCGTCGGCTTCGGCGGCCACGGCTACGCGCTCGCCGCCCTCGCCGTGGCCGAGCGGCTCGGCCGCACGCGGGCCGACACGACCGGCCACACGACCGGCCACACCACCGGGGCCACCGCATGAGCACGAACGCGGGCACGACGCCGTTCCCCCCGATCGGGTATCCGTCCCGGCCCGACGCCGTGCGGGCACGCCTGGACGGGGCCACGCTCATCGTGTCGACGCCGTCGAACATCCGCTGGCTCACGTCGTTCGGGGGCTCGCTCGGCTGGGTGGTGATCGGCCCGCGGCACTGCGCCCTCGTGACGGACGGCCGCTACGAGGAGCGGGCACGGGCCGACGTCGTGGCCGCCGGGCTCGCCGACGTCGTGGAGGTCCTCGCCGCGCGCACCCGGGCCGAGCTGCGCGACCTCGTCGTGCGCCTGGCCGAGCGGGGCGGGGGACCGGTGCGCGCCGAGGCCGGTCACCTCACGCACGCCGCCTGGCTCGACCTCGCCCGGGATCTCGAGCTGGGGGTCGACCCCGGCACGATCGCCGCGCTGCGCCGGGTCAAGGACGCCGGCGAGCTCGCCCGCATCGAGCGGGCCGCCGAGATCGCCGACGCCGCGCTCGTTGCGGTTGCACCGATGCTGGCCGAGTCGCCCACCGAGGCCGACGTCCGCGACGAGCTCGAGTACCGCATGCGGCGACTCGGCGCGGACGGCCCCAGCTACGACACGATCGTCGCCAGCGGGCCCGACAACGCCGCCCGCCCGCACCACGAGACGGGCCGGCGCACGATCGTCGAGGGCGACACGGTGATCATCGACGTCGGCGCGCTGGTCGACGGCTACCACTCCGACATGACCCGCACGTTCGTGATCGGGGAGCCGTCCGCCGAGCAGCGGGCGATCTACGACCTCGTGCTCGAGGCCCAGCTCGCCGGGCTGGCCGCGATCCGCCCCGGTGTCGCGGCGCGCGACGTCGACGCCGCCTGCCGCTCGCTGTTCGCCGAGCGCGGGTACGCCGACTGGTACCTCCACGGCACCGGCCACGGCGTCGGGCTCGACATCCACGAGGAGCCCTTCGCCTCGTCGGTGTCGACGACCGAGCTCCAGGCCGGCGACGTGGTGACGGTCGAACCCGGGCTCTATCGTGGCGGCTTCGGCGGGGTCCGCATCGAGGACCTCGTCGCGGTCACCGGCGACGGCGGCCGCCGCCTGACCCACCTGTCCAAGGACTCTCCATGCCTGCCATCACCACCAACGACCTGAAGACCGGGATCACCCTGGAGCTCGACAACGGGTTGTTCCAGGTCCTCGAGTTCCAGCACGTCAAGCCCGGCAAGGGGGGCGCCTTCGTGCGCACGAAGCTGCGCAACGTCCGCACCGGCGCCGTGCTCGAGCGGACGTTCAACGCGGGCGTCCGGGTCGAGCAGGCGATCGTCGAGCGGCAGGACATGCAGCTGCTCTACAAGGACGGCGACGACTACGTGTTCATGAACACGTCGACGTACGACCAGATCAACATCCCCAAGGCGACGCTCGGCGACGCGGCCGACTACCTGGTCGAGAGCTCGGTCGCCCAGGTGGCGTCGTACCAGGGGCAGATCATCGGTGTCGAGGTCCCGGCGTCCGTCGAGCTCACCGTCACCCAGACCGAGCCCGGCGTGCAGGGCGACCGCGTGTCGGGCGCGCGCAAGCCGGCCACGCTGGAGACCGGCAAAACCGTGCAGGTGCCGTTGTTCGTCGAGACGGGCGACAGGATCCGCGTCGACACCCGCACCGGCGAGTACATCACCCGCGTCTGAGCGGTCGCATGCGCCGAGCCGGACGATCCCCCCACGCGCCGTGCCGCCCGGTGACGATCCCGGCCGCGCCGTGAAGTTCCCGGACCGGCGTTCCGACGCCCGGGAGCGGGCGCTGTACCTGCTCTACGAGGCGCACGCCAAGGACATCTCCCCGGTCGAGGCCCTCGAACGCCAGCTCGTCGAGCCCGACGAGCTCACCGTCCTGCTCGTGCGCGGCGTCGTCGAGCACCGCGAGGAGCTCGACGCGAAGATCGCCGCCCGGGCGACGGGCTGGTCGCTCGAGCGGATGCCGGTGATCGACCTCAACGTGCTGCGCCTGGGCGCGTTCGAGCTCGCCCACCGGCCCGACGTGCCGGTGGCGGTCGTCATCGACGAGGCGGTGGAGCTCGCCAAGCGCTTCTCGACGGACAACAGCGGGCGCTTCGTGAACGGCGTGCTCGCCGCACTCGCCCGGGAGCTGCGCCCCACCGACCGCGACGACAGCGCGTCCTGACCGGCGCGCATCCGCAGGCACGGCCCGGGCCGACCGGCCGCCTCAGCCGTCGGCGGCTGCATCCGCGGCCGGGGCGGCCACGCGCCGCGCGACGACGATGCCCTCGGCCTCGGAGACGACCTCGAACTCCCGGTCGAGCAGGCGGTCGAGCAGGCGCTCCTCGCGCGAGTCGGGGAGGTGCGTGGTGGTGTCGATCACCAGCCACTCGACGTGCTCGGGGCGGTGGTCGTGGTCCGGGTCGTGCGGGGCCACCCCGGCCACGCCCCAGTTCGCCGGGATCCACGGGTTCGGGAACGAGTAGATCAGCTCCCGGTGCGTGAGGTGGGGGACGATGTAGTACGTCGCCGCCACCGCCGCACCCTCGGGCACCGCACCGACGGCCTCATCGAGGACGTCCTGGCGGGCATTGCCGTGGAGCGGCCAGTACCCGCTGCGGTACTGCGTGCCGAGCGGGGAGATGCCCCAGGCCACCGACGTCGCCAGCGCGGCCGCGGCGACCAGCCCGACGGCGCCGCGGCGCATGCCGTCGCGCCGGAGGAAGGCGATCGCCTCGACGGTGGCGATCGCCAGGGTGGCGACGATCACCGCGGTGTAGTGGAAGCGGATGTCGTAGAAGAAGCTGGCGGTCGTGAGGCTGTTGGCGAGGAACTGGGGGACGGCGACGGCGACGATGCCGGGGGCGAGCAGTGGTAGGAAGCCGAACGGGGCGAGCAGGTCGCGGGCGTAGCCCACGGCGTCGTTGTCGCGCAGCCGGCCGATGACCGCACCGGGGTCGGTCACGGCCGTGCGGGCGAGCTCCGTCGGCGACGAGCCGAGGTCCCCGTAGAAGATGCCGGCGTGGTTCGTGCCGCCGTTGAAGTGGGGCATGATCACGCCGTAGGCGGCGACGAACCAGACGACGCCGAGGCCGAGGGTGACGAGGCCCATCCGCCGGCGGCCGGACAGGGCGAGCACCACGCCGAGCACGGCGACGGCGATGGAGATGTCCTCCTTCCACGCCAAAGCGGCGACGAGGGCGACCCAGTACCAGCGCCACTGGCCGCGGCTGGCGAAGAGGTACGCCGCGAGCAGGAACGGGATGGCCATCGTCTCGGGGTGCCAGGTCTCCCAGCACAGCCACTGGACCGTCGGGTTGAGCAGCCAGGCGGCCCCGAGGGCGAGCGCCCACCACGAGTTGCCGAGGCGGTGCCGGGCGAGGAGGTAGATCGGCACCGCGGCGAGCGCCAGCGCCGCGGTCTGCAGCAGGTTCAGCAGCTGCGGCCCACCGCCGAGCCAGTACAGGGGGACGACCCCGAAGTAGGCGAGGGTGAGGTGGTGGCCGAGCACCGGCATCCCGCTCACGGTGATGAAGCCCTTGCCCCGGGAGAGCAGCCAGATCGCCTGGTCGTGGTGACCGAGGTCGAAGTCGAACGTCGCGAAGCGGTCGTGACGCAGCCACACGAGGCGTCCGAACACGACGATCCACACCGCGATCGCGGCCCCGAGCAGCCAACCGGTGGTGTCCGCCCGGACGCGCGCGACGCGTGCCCGCCACCGGTCGATGCCACGGTCGACCGGTCGGCCGCCGGGCGCGTCGTCGGGCGCGTCGCCGGCCGCGGCGGTGTCCCGCGCCGGCTCCGCTGCCTCGACAGGGGCGCGGTCGTCGCCGTCGCTCGCCGCGTCGTCGTGCCCGCCGGTCGCACCCGGCTCGCCGTCGCGGACCGGATCCTGGATGCCCGGCGCCATCGGGCCACGACGCTACCGGCCGGTTCCCCGGCGCTCCGGGACGCCCGCTGCTAACCTGGCCCACCGACCGTGAAGCGGGTCCCGTGAGGCCCAGACGGCAGGAGCATTGGTGGAACAGAGCGTGTCTCGCGGCGCCCAGGGCGCTGCGCCCGGACCCAAGCGGGTCCTCGGCCCCGACGACATCCGGCGGGCGACGACCCGCATGGCGCACGAGATCATCGAGCGCAACCGTGGGCTCGACGGGGTGATCCTCCTCGGCATCCAGACGGGGGGCGTCTGGCTGGCCGAGCGCCTCGGCTCGGAGATCGAGCGCATCGAACGTCCCGTGCCGGTGGGGGCGATCGACGCCTCGCTGTACCGCGACGACATCGGCATCCGGCCGGTGCTGCCTGCCGCCCGGGACCACATCCCCGCCGACCTCGACGGCGCCGTCGTCGTCCTGGTCGACGACGTGCTCTACACCGGCCGCACCGTGCGGGCGGCGCTCGACGCCGTCGCCGAGTACGGCCGCCCGCGGGCCGTGCAGCTGGCGGTGCTGGTCGATCGGGGCCACCGCGAGCTGCCGATCCGCCCCGACTTCGTCGGCAAGAACCTGCCGACGAGCCGCCACGAGGACGTCCGCGTCTCCAGCGACGAGGTCGTGATCTGGACCACGCCATGAAGCACCTCCGCTCGATCGCCGAGATCGGCCCCGACGCCGTGCGCCGCCTGCTCGACCTGACCGACACGATGGTCGAGGTCAACCAGCGGGCGAACCCGCGCGTGCCGGCGTTGCGGGGCAAGACCGTCTGCAACCTGTTCTTCGAGGACTCGACCCGCACACGGCTGTCGTTCGAGACGGCCGCCAAGCGCCTGTCCGCCGACGTGATGACGTTCAACGTCTCCACGTCGAGCGTGAACAAGGGTGAGAGCCTGCGCGACACCATCGAGACGATCGCCGCGATGGGGGTCGACGCGTTCGTGATCCGGCACCGCTCGAGCGGGGTGCCGTGGCAGGTCAGCCGGTGGACGACGGCGAGCATCGTCAACGGTGGCGACGGCTGGCATGCCCACCCCACCCAGGCGCTCCTCGACGCCTACACCGTGCGCACCGCGCTCGGCCGCACCGGCGGGCTCGAGGGGGTGCGCGTCACCGTGGTCGGCGACATCCGCCACAGCCGGGTGGCGCGCAGCGACGTGGAGGTGTTCACGATGCTCGGCGCCGACGTGACGCTCGTCGCGCCGGCCACGCTGCTCCCGCCCGTGCCCCCGGCGCCGGCGACCGACGACCTCGACTCGGTGATCGAGAAGACGGACGTCCTCTATCTGTTGCGCATGCAACGAGAGCGGATGACCGAGGCGCTCGTGCCGAGCCTGCGCGAGTACAGCGCCCGCTTCGGGTTGACGGCGGCGCGGGCCGCCCGGCTGCCCGACCACGCCCTCGTCATGCACCCCGGCCCGATGAACCGCGGCGTCGAGATCCTCGTCGACCCGGCCGAGCTGCCCGGCGCGGTGATCACCCAGCAGGTCGCCAACGGGGTCGCCGTGCGGATGGCGGTGCTGTTCGATCTGCTCGGCTCGGGGCGCGAGATGGAGGAGGCCGCATGACAACGTTGGTGATCCGCGGCGGCACGGTGCTCGATCGGACCGGTGAGCGGCGCGCCGACGTGCTCGTCGCGGACGGCGTCGTGCGCGACGTCGGGAGCGGTCTCGGCGACGCCGACACCGTCCTCGACGCCACCGGCTGTGTCGTCACGCCGGGGTTCGTGGACCTGCACACGCACCTGCGCGAGCCGGGCCGGGAGGAGGCCGAGACGATCGAGACGGGCTCGCGCGCCGCCGCGCTCGGTGGGTACACGGCGGTCGTGGCGATGCCGAACACCGATCCGCCCCAGGACGCCCGCGGCGTCGTCGAGTTCGTCCGTGCCCAGGGCGAGGCGGCGGGGCTGTGCGAGGTCCTGCCGGCGGGGTGCATCACGATCGGCAGGGCGGGGGAGCAGCTGGCGCCGTTCGCCGAGCTCGTCGACGCCGGCGTGCGGATCTTCACCGACGACGGCAACGGGGTGCAGGACCCGCTGCTCATGCGCCGGGCGATGGAGTACTCCCTCGGCCTCGACATGGTCCTCGCCCAGCACTGCGAGGTCAGCCGGCTCACCCAGGGAGCGGTGATGCACGAGGGTCGCTGCTGCAGCGAGCTGGGGCTGCCGGGCTGGCCGGCGGTGGCCGAGGAGCTGATGGTCCACCGCGACATCGAGCTCGCCCGGCTCACCGGGGCACGCATCCACCTCCTGCACCTGTCGACCGCCCGCAGCGTCGAGCTGGTACGTGCCGCCAAGGCCGACGGGCTGCGGGTCACCGCCGAGGTCAGCCCGCACCACCTCGCGCTGACGGACGAGGCACTGCGCGGCTACGACCCGGTGTTCAAGGTGAACCCGCCGCTGCGGACCGCCGACGACATCGCCGCGCTGAAGGCCGGGCTCGCCGACGGCACGATCGACGCCATCGCCACCGACCACGCGCCGCACCCGCCGGAGGACAAGGAGCGTCCGCTCGACGACGCCCCGCCGGGGATGCTCGGCCTCGAGACGGCGCTCGGCGTCGCCCTCGCGGTGCTCGACCTGCCGCTCGCCGACGTGGTCGCCGCGCTGTCGTGGAAGCCGGCGGCGATCGCCGGGGTGGCCGATCGTCACGGTACGCCCATCCACCCCGGCAACCCGGCCAACCTGGTGGTGTTCGACCCCGGGGTGCGCTGGCAGGTGCAGCCGGCCCGGCTGGCCAGCCGCAGCCGCAACACGCCCTACGTCGGCATGGACCTGCGCGGTCGCGTGCGGCACACGGTGCTGCGCGGCGAGCCGGTCGTGATCGACGGGACGGCGCAACGATGATGCATTTCCATACACTGTCTTGCATGAACATTCATCCGGGGCGATGGTGCCCCTGCGTGCCCGACCACGCCGCCCCGGCGGGGAAGGACCGCGCCAGGTGAGGCGGGCGGGACTGCTCGCGCTCGCCGACGGCTCGACGTTCGAAGGTGAGCTCTTCGGCGCGCCGGCCACCGTCGCATCCGGCGAGGTGGTGTTCAACACCGCCCTCTCCGGCTACCAGGAGATCCTCACCGACCCCAGCTACGCCGGGCAGATCATCACGTTCACCAACCCGCACATCGGCAACTACGGGGTCAACGCCGCCGACTTCGAGGCGGCGCGGCCGTTCTGCCGCGGGGTGATCGTCCGCGAGCTGTCACGGCGCCCGAGCAACCGCCGCGCCGAGGCGGACCTGGAGGCGCTCCTGGTCCGCTACGGCATCCCGGGGATCACCGGCATCGACACCCGCCGGCTCACCCGTCTCATCCGCGACACCGGCGCCATCCCCGGCGCGTTCGGCCCGGCCGAGGACGCCGACGCCCTGCTCGCCGCCGCGGCGGCCGAGCCGGGCACCGCCGGCATCGACCTCGTCGCCACGGTGACGACCCGCGAGCCCTACACCGTCGGCGCCGGCGGCTTGCGCATCGTCGCCTACGACTACGGGATCAAGCGGACGATCCTGCGCCACCTCGCCGGCCTCGGCACCGTGGAGGTGGTCCCGGCGACCACGCCCGCCGCCGACGTCGTCGCCCGCGACCCCGACGGGATCTTCCTGTCCAACGGGCCGGGCGACCCCGCCGAGGTCGCCGGGGTCACCGAGGTGCTCCGCGACCTCCTCGGCACCGGCATCCCGATCTTCGGCATCTGCCTCGGCAACCAGCTGCTCGCCCGGGCCCTCGGCGGCGAGACCGTCAAGCTGCCCTTCGGGCACCACGGCGCCAACCACCCCGTGCAGGACCTGACGACCGGCGTGATCGAGATCACCAGCCAGAACCACAACTTCGCCGTGGCCATCGACTCCCTCGACGGCGTCGCCGAGCTGACCCACATCAACCTCAACGACGGCGTGTGCGAGGGCCTCGCCGCTCGCGACGCCAACGCGTTCAGCGTGCAGCACCACCCCGAGGCCGGCCCCGGTCCCCACGACAGCCGCTACCTGTTCGCCCGCTTCGCGCAGCGCATGGCGAGCTACCGCGGCGGTGGGTGGGCACCCGCCGAGGCCCCGATGCCGGCACCCGAGCACCCGCGCGGCCTGCCCGAGCCCGCCGAGGGGGTGTCCTGATGCCCCGCCGTGACGACCTCGAGTCGATCCTCGTCATCGGGTCCGGACCGATCGTCATCGGCCAGGCGTGCGAGTTCGACTACTCCGGCACCCAGGCCTGCCGCGTGCTGCGCGAGGAGGGCTACCGGGTGATCCTCGCCAACTCGAACCCGGCGACGATCATGACCGACCCGGACTTCGCCGACCGCACCTACGTCGAGCCGCTCACCCCGGACGTGCTCGCCCGGATCATCGAGCGCGAGCGACCCGACGCGGTGCTGCCCACCCTCGGCGGCCAGACCGGGCTGAACATCGCGATGGCCCTGTACGAGCGCGGCGTGATCGGCGTGCCCGGCACGCCGGAGATGATCGGCGCCAACGCCGAGGCGATCGCCACCGCCGAGGACCGCGAGCGGTTCAAGGCGGCGATGCTCGAGATCGGCCTCGACGTGCCCCGCTCGGGGATCGCCCACTCCGTCGACGAGGCGCGCGAGATCGCCGCCGATCTCGGCCTGCCGCTCATCATCCGCCCGGCCTACATCCTCGGCGGGCGGGGCACCGGCATCGCCCGCACGCCCGCCGAGCTCGACCAGCTCGCCGCGGCGGGCATCGCCGCCAGCCCGATCGGCGAGATCCTCGTCGAGGAGTCGATCGCCGGCTGGAAGGAGTTCGAGCTCGAGGTGATGCGCGATCGCGCGGACAACTGCGTGATCATCTGCTCGATCGAGAACGTCGACCCGATGGGGGTGCACACCGGCGACTCGATTACCGTGGCCCCCGCCCAGACGCTCAGCGACGTCGAGTACCAGCGGATGCGCAACGACGCGTTCGCCGTGATCCGCCGCGTCGGGGTGGAGACCGGTGGCTCGAACGTGCAGTTCGCCCTCGACCCGGTCACCGGCCGCCAGGTCGTGATCGAGATGAACCCGCGCGTGTCGCGGTCCTCGGCGCTGGCGTCCAAGGCAACCGGCTTCCCGATCGCCAAGATCGCCGCCCGCCTCGCCGTCGGCTACACGCTCGACGAGATCCCCAACGACGTGCTCGACGCCGGCGACCCCGCCGCTACGGGGCGCCGGGCGACGATGGCCGAGCTGCGCGCCCGCGGCATCTGGCGCCAGCCCGCGTCCTTCGAGCCCGTGATCGACTACGTCGTCACCAAGGTCCCGCGCTGGGCCTTCGAGAAGCTGCCCGGCACCCCCGGCGTGCTCGGGACCCAGATGCAGTCCGTCGGCGAGGCGATGGCGATCGGGCGGACGTTCCCCGAGAGCCTGCAGAAGGCGCTGCGCTCGCTGGAGCAGGGACGCCTCGGCCTCAACGCCGACCCCGCCGAGGCCGAGCTGCGCGCCCGGTCCACCGAGGACCTGCTCGCGGCGATCGCCGTGCCGACGCCCGAGCGGGTCTTCCAGATCGGCGAGCTGCTGCGCCGCGCCGCGGCCGACGGTCCCGACGCCGCGGCGGCGATGGTGCAGCGGGTCCACGACGCCTGCCGCGTCGACGTCTGGTTCCTCGACCAGATGCTGGCGATCGCCGAGGAGCGCGTGGCGCTCGAGGCGGCCGGCGGCCCCGCCGCGCTCGACCGGCGGGCGTGGCGGCGGGTCAAGCGCCTGGGCTTCAGCGACGCCCAGCTGGCCCACCTGTGGGGCACGACCGAGGCCGACGTGCGCACGGCGCGCGAGGCGGTGGGCGTGCTGCCCACCTACAAGACCGTCGACACGTGCGCGGCCGAGTTCGCCGCGGCGACCCCGTACCACTACTCGACGTGGGAGGACGAGACCGAGGTGCGCCCCTCGACGCGGCCGCGCGTCGTCATCCTCGGCTCGGGGCCCAACCGCATCGGCCAGGGTATCGAGTTCGACTACTGCTGCGTCCACGCCAGCTTCGCCCTGCGCGACGCCGGGTTCGAGACCGTCATGGTCAACTGCAACCCGGAGACGGTGTCGACCGACTACGACACCTCCGACCGGCTGTACTTCGAGCCGCTGACCGGCGAGGACGTGCTCAACGTGATCGCCGCCGAGACCGCCGCGGCCGGCGGGACGCCGCCGAAGGTGATCGTCTCGCTCGGTGGCCAGACCCCGCTCAAGCTGGCGTCGGTCATTCCCCCGGAGCTCGTCGCCGGCACCGCGCCGTCGTCGATCGACCTCGCCGAGGACCGCGAGAAGTGGAACGCCCTGTGCGACGAGCTGTGCATCCCGCAGCCCCCCGGTGGCACCGCGACCAACCTCGAGGAGGCGCTCGACGTCGTCGACCGCATCGGCTACCCGGTGCTCGTGCGCCCGTCGTACGTCCTCGGCGGGCGAGCGATGCAGATCGTCCACGACGCCGACCAGCTCACCGCGGCGATGGCCGAGCTCGCCGGCTTCGGCAGCCTGGGCCGCGAGGGCGGCCTGTCGGCGGAGCGGCCGGTGCTCATCGACCGCTTCCTCGACGACGCCGTCGAGGTCGACGTCGACGCCGTGCGCGACCACACCGGTGAGGTGCTCATCGGCGGGGTGATGGAGCACGTCGAGGAGGCCGGCGTCCACTCCGGTGACTCGGCGTGCGCGATCCCGCCGCCCACGCTGCCGTCGTGGGTGGTCGAGGTCATCGAGGCCTACACCGCGGCCATCGCCGAGCGCCTGGACGTGCGCGGCCTCATCAACGTGCAGTACGCGGTCGCCGGCACGACCGTGCACGTGATCGAGGCCAACCCGCGCGCCAGCCGCACCGTGCCCTTCGTCGCCAAGGCGACCGGCGTGCCGCTCGCCAAGATCGCCACCCGGGTGATGCTCGGCGCCACCCTCGCCGAGCTGCGCGAGGAGGGGCTGCTGCGGCCGTCGGTGCTCCACGCCAACGGCGTCGTCGCGGTGAAGGAGGCCGTGATGCCCTTCACCCGCTTCCCCGAGGTCGACCCGGCACTCGGCCCGGAGATGCGCTCGACCGGCGAGGTCATGGGCATCGACCGCACCTTCCCGCTCGCGTTCTACAAGGCCGAGCTGGCGGCGGGCACGGTGCTGCCGCTCGAGGGCACCGTGTTCCTGTCCCTCGCCGACGGTGACAAGCCGGCCGGGCTCGTCGTCGCCAAGCGGCTGCGCGAGCTGGGACTCGGCGTGGTCGCCACGCAGGGCACCGCCGACCACCTCGCCCGCTTCGGCTACCCGGTCGACCAGGTCGTCGCCAAAGTCCGCGAGGGCGACGGCAAGACCGCCGTCGACCTGATCGCCTCGGGTGACGTGACGCTCGTCGTGAACACCCCGGAGGGCCGCGGCGGGCGCACCGACGGCGAGCAGATCCGCAAGGCCTGCATCCTCCACGGCGTGGCGTGCGTGACGACGATCGACGCCGCCCTCGCCGCGGTGCACGGCCTCGCCGAGCGCCACCAGGCCGAGCTCGAGGTCCGCAGCCTGCAGGAGCATCACGCCCGGACATGAGCGTGCGCATCGGCTCGGTCGAGCTGGCGAACCCGGTGATGACCGCGTCGGGCACGGCCGGCTACGGCACCGAGCTCGCCGCCTACCTCGACCTCGGCGCGCTCGGCGCGGTGGTCGTCAAGTCGCTCGCCGCCTACGAGTGGGCGGGCAACCCGGCGCCCCGCCTGCACCCGACGCCGGCGGGGATGCTCAACGCCGTGGGGCTGCAGGGGCCGGGCATCCCGTACTGGCTCGACCACGTCCTGCCCGACCTGCTGCGCACCGGGGCGACGGTGGTGGCGTCGATCTGGGGGCGCTCGGTCGACGACTATGCGGCCGCCGCCGAGCTCCTGGCCGCGGCCCCGCCAGAGGTCGTCGCCGTCGAGGTGAACCTGTCGTGCCCCAACCTCGAGGGCCGCTCCGCCATCTTCGCCCACGACCCCGAGCTGTCGGCCGCCGTGATCACGGCGACCGAGGCGTGCGGCCGGCCGCGCTGGGCGAAGCTGAGCGCCAACACCGACCGCATCGTGGAGGTCGCCGGGGCGGTCGCCGCCGCCGGCGCCGAGGCGGTGACGTGCATCAACACGCTGCTCGGCATGGCCTACGACCCGGTGACCAGGCTGCCCGCGCTCGGTGCGGGCGGGGGTGGGCTGTCGGGTGCGGCGATCCACCCCGTTGCCGTGCGCGCCGTCCACGACGTGCACAGCGCCCACCCCGACCTGCCGATCATCGGCGTCGGCGGCGTGCGCTCGGGGTGGGATGCCACCGAGCTGCTGCTCGCCGGCGCCCGTGCCGTGCAGGTGGGCACGGCCACCTTCGCCGACCCGCGGGCCCCGGCGCGGGTGCTCGCCGAGCTGGTCGCCGACGAGGGCACCGCCTGAGCGATCACGCGCTCGACCTGGGGCGATCCACCGGACGGGGGGTGTCGTCGGATACCGTGGGGCTTCATGGCTACTCCTCCGCAGTTGACCCCCGAGCAGCGTGCCGCGGCGTTGCAGAAGGCCGCCGAGGCACGCGCGGCCCGGGCGGAGATCAAAGCCCGGCTGAAGAACGAGTCGATCACCCTCGCTGAGGCGTTGGCATCCGATGACCCCAACATCGGGAAGCTCAAGGTCGTGTCGTTGCTCGAGTCGCTCCCCGGCTGGGGCAAGGTGAAGGCGCGCAAGGTGATGGAGGAGATCGGCATCGCCGAGAACCGCCGCGTGCAGGGCCTGGGGTCGCAGCAGCGCGAGGCGCTGCTCAAAGCCCGCGGGTGACCGGGTCCGGCGCCGCGCCGCTGACCATCGTCGTCTCGGGCCCCGGCGGGGTCGGCAAGGGCACGATCGTCAACGCCCTCGTCCGCCGGGACCCGCGGCTGTGGCTGAGCCGCAGCTGGACGACCCGCGAGCAGCGTCCCGGTGAGCCGGACGACGCCTACGTGTTCACCGACCCGGCCACCTTCGAACAGCGCATCGCCGAGGGTGGCTTCCTCGAGTGGACCGAGTTCCTCGGCAACTACTACGGCACGCCCACCCCGGACCCGCCGCCCGGGGCCGACGTCGTCCTGGAGATCGAGGTCGACGGCGCCCGCCAGGTGAAGGAGGTGTGCCCCGACGCGATCCTCATTTTCGTGCTCCCACCCTCCCGTGAGGAGCAGGAGCGCCGCCTGCGCGGGCGCGGCGACCGGGCCGACCGGATCTACGCCCGCCTGCGCAAGGCGGAGGAGGAGGAGCCGATCGGCAAGGCCCTGGCGGACTACGTCGTCGTCAACGACGACCTCGAGACGACGATCCAGGAGATGCTCGAGATCATCGAGAACGCCCGGCGGGCCCGGGCCCAGGCGACCTGATCAGACCGCCGCGCCGGTAGCATTCCTCGACCGGCCGACGGAGGCCACCCGTGGCCTCGACCCCACCCCAACCGGAGACGAGATGGACCGCGAGCACGACACGATGATGACCCCGCCGATCGAGGAGCTCCTCGAGCGGGTTGATTCGAAGTTCGGTCTCGTCACCCTGGCCGCCCGACGGGCGCGGCACATCAACTCCTACTTCAACCAGCTCGGCGAGGGCCTCGGGCACATGATCCCACCGCAGGTCCCCACCGCCGCCCGCAAGCCGCTCAGCATCGCCTTCCAGGAGATCGCCGCCGACAAGATCCGCTGGGCCCCGGTGCGCCAACCCGGCGAGGACGCCGCCGACGGCGAGACCGCTGACGCCGAGGCCGTCGCGGGAGAGGCCGAGCCCGAGACCTGAGCCGGGCGCGATGCTGGCCGGCAAGCGCATCGTCCTCGGTGTCACCGGGGGCATCGCCGCCTACAAGGCCGTCGAGGTGTGCCGGCGTCTCGTCGACGCCGGCGCCCACGTCGTGCCCGTGCTGACCAAGGGCGCCCTGCGCTTCGTCGGCCGCCAGACGTTCACCGCGCTGGCCAGCGAGCCGGCCCAGACCGAGCTCTTCGACGCGGCGAGCCCGATCCCGCACACCCGCCTCGGCCAGACCGCCGACCTCGTGCTCGTCGCCCCGTGCACGGCACGCCTCATCGGTGCCTACGCCGCCGGGCTCTCCACCGACCTGCTCACCAACGTGCTCCTCGCCACGCGGGCACCGGTGCTCATCTGCCCGGCGATGCACACCGAGATGTGGGAGCACCCGGCGGTGCAGGAGAACCTGCAGACGCTGCGACGGCGAGGCGTGCACGTCGTCGAGCCGGCCATCGGGCGCCTCGCCGGTGGTGACGTCGGCGCCGGGCGGCTCGCCGATCCCGCCGACATCGTCGCCGCGGCCGCCCGCCTGCTCGACCCGCGTGCCCGCGACCTCGCCGGCACCAAGGTCGTCGTCACCGCCGGCGGCACCCGCGAGCCGATCGACGCCGTGCGGGTGATCGCCAACCGCAGCTCCGGCAAGCAGGGCTACGCGGTCGCCGCCGAGGCCGCGGCGCGCGGCGCCGACGTCGTGCTGATCTCCACTGTCGACCTGCCGGCCCCCGCGGGCGCTCGGGTCGTCCCCGTCGAGACGGCTGCCCAGATGCAGGCCGCCCTCGAACAGGAGGCCGACGCCGACGTCATCGTGATGGCCGCCGCCGTGGCCGACTTCCGTCCGGCGACGGTGGCCAGCGGCAAGATCAAGAAGCAGGGCGGGATCCCCGAGATCGTCCTCGAGCGGACGCCCGACATCCTCGCCGGCCTCGGTGCCGCCAAGCGCCCGGGCCAGGTCCTCGTGGGGTTCGCCGCCGAGACCGGCGACCTGCTCGCCAACGCCGCCAGCAAGCTGGAGGCCAAGCGGCTGGACCTGATCGTCGCCAACGACGTGTCCGCCCCGGGCGTCGGCTTCGGACACGACACGAACGCCGTTACGCTGCTGCGGCCGGGCGTCGAGCCCGTGGAGATCGGTCTGCGCGACAAGCGAGCCATCGCCGCGGCCATCCTCGACGCTGTCGTGGAGATCCGCGCCGGTCACCCGACCATCAGCCAGAAGCCCTGACCCGACCCGCACCCGCGAGCCGGCCACCCACACAGGAGCCCACCGCCGTGTCCCGTTGGACCTTCACCTCCGAGAGCGTCACCGAGGGCCATCCCGACAAGATGGCCGACCAGATCAGCGACACCGTCCTCGATGCCATCCTCGCCGAGGATCCCAACGGGCGCGTCGCGTGCGAGACGCTGCTCACCACCGGCTTGTGCGTGGTGGCCGGTGAGATCACCACCGAGGCCTACGTCGACATCCCCAAGCTCGCCCGCGAGACGATCCGCCAGATCGGCTACGACAACGCGCTGTACGGCTTCGACGGCACGACCTGCGGGGTGATCGTGTCGATCGACGAGCAGAGCCCGCACATCGCCCAGGGCGTCGACGCCTCCGAGGAGGTCCGTGCCGGCCTGAGCGGCGAGGACCAGCTCAACCTGCAGGGCGCCGGAGACCAGGGGATGATGTTCGGCTACGCCTGCGACGAGACCCCGGACCTGATGCCGTTGCCGATCTGGACGGCGCACCGGCTCGCCGAGCGCCTGGCCGAGGTGCGCAAGTCGGGGCAGGTGCCGTACCTGCGCCCGGACGGCAAAACGCAGGTGACCTACGAGTACGAGGACGGCCGCCCGACCCGCCTCAAGACGGTGGTCATCTCGACCCAGCACCAGGAGGGCGTCGACCGCGACACGGTGATCCGGCCGGACCTCATCGAGCAGGTCATCCGCCCGACGATCCCCGAGCAGTTCGCCGACGACGACTACGCGGTGTGGATCAACCCGACGGGCACGTTCGTGTTCGGCGGTCCCCACGCCGACTGCGGGCTGACCGGCCGCAAGATCATCGTCGACACCTACGGCGGCATGGGTCGCCACGGCGGCGGTGCGTTCAGCGGCAAGGACCCGAGCAAGGTGGACCGCTCGGCGGCGTACGCGGCCCGCTGGGTCGCCAAGCACGTCGTGGCGAGCGGCGCGGCCCGCCGCTGCGAGATCCAGGTGGCCTACGCGATCGGCGTCGCCCAGCCGGTGAGCATCCTCGTCGAGACGTTCGGCACCAACGTCGTCGACGAGGCGCTGATCGAGAAGGCCGTGCGCGAGGTGTTCGACCTGCGCCCCGCGGCGATCGTGCGCGACCTCGACCTGCGTCGGCCGATCTACCGCCAAACCGCGGCGTACGGGCACTTCGGGCGCAACCTCCCGAACTTCACCTGGGAGCACTGCACGCGCCTCGACGACTTCAAGGCGGCCGTCGGCCTCTGAGCCACCGATCCTGGCGCCGGCGAACGGGGCGCCGACCATGGTGACGGCCCCGGCGATGCCGACCGTCGCGCGCGTCAGCCCGGACGTCACCGGTCTGGACAAGGAGTTCGACTACGTCGTCCCCGCGGGACTCGACGTCGCCGTCGGCACCAAGGTGCGCGTGCCGCTGCACGGTCGGCGGGTCGGTGGTTGGGTCGTCGCCCTCGACCCACCGGACGCCGTCGCTGGGGAGCGGCTACGCGAGCTGGTGGCCGTCACCTCCCTGGGCCCGGCGCCGGAGCTCGTCGACCTGGCGCGGTGGGCGGCGGAGCGGTGGGCGGCGACGCGCCTGCGGCCGTTCCTCGTCGCGGCGAGCCCGCCGACCCGGGTGACCGCCCTGCCGCCGACGCTGCGCACCGGTCGCGTCCCGGCGCCGGTCCACGAGGACGCGGCGGCGCTGCTCGCCGCGGGCGGCGGGATGCTGCGGCTGCCTCCGAGCGCCGACGTCGGGCCGGTGCTGCTCGCTGCCGCGGCGCGCGGGCCGGTGCTCGTCGTCGTGCCGGCGGTGGAGCGGGCGCGGCTGGAGGCGGCACGGCTGCGGCGTGCCGGGCTGAGCGTCGCCGTCGTCCCCGGGGACTGGGCGCTCGCAGCCGGCGGCGTCGACGTCGTGATCGGCGCGCGGGCGGCGGCCTGGGCACCGTGCCCGGACGTCGCCGCGATCGTCGTCGTCGACGAGCACGACGAGGCGCTGCAGGAGGAGCGCAGCCCGACGTGGCACGCGCGGGACGTCGCCGCGGAGCGGGCCCGGCGCGCCGGGGTGCCGCTGCTGCTGGTGTCCCCGTGCCCGACCGTGTGCGGGCTGCACGTGGTGGGGGACCGGCTGCGCCGCCCGGCGATCGACGACGAGCGCGCCGGCTGGCCGCTCGTGGAGGTCGTCGACCGCTCGCGGGACGAGCCCTGGAAGACGTCGCTCGTCACGTCGGCGCTGATCACCCACCTGCGCGACCACGCACGCACGGTCGTGTGCGTCCACAACACGCCCGGACGCGCGCGCATCCTCGCGTGCCGCAGCTGCCGGACCCTCGCCCGGTGCGCGGTCTGCGAGGCTGCCGTGGCGCTGACCGACGACGAGACCTTGTCGTGCCGCCGGTGCGGCGCGGGCCGCCCGGTCGTGTGCCTGCACTGCGGGGCGGGCGCGTTCGCCAACCTGCGCCCCGGCGTGACCCGCTTGCGCGAGGAGCTCGAGGCGGCGGCCGGCCGGCCGGTGCTCGCCGTCACCGGCCCCGATCCCGCACCGCCGCGGCCGGCAGGTGTGTACGTCGGGACCGAGGCGGTGCTGCACCGCGTGCCGCGGGCCGACGTCGTCGCGTTCCTCGACCTCGACGCCGAGCTGCTCGCGCCGCGCTACCGGGCGGCCGAGCAGGCGATGGCGCTCTTGGTCCGTGGCGCCCGCCTGGTCGGCCCGCGGACCGCCGGTGGGCGGCTGCTCGTGCAGACGTTCCTGCCGCACCACGAGGTCGTGCGCGCCGCGCTGCTGGCCGACCCCGGCCGCCTCGTCGCGCCGGAGCGGGAGCGGCGGCGCGCCCTCGGGCTGCCCCCGTACGCCGCGCTCGCCGCGATCTCCGGATCGGGCAGCGACGAGGTCGCCGCCGCGCTGCGCCACGTCGCCGGGGTCCAGGTCGGTGGCGGCCAGGGGAGCTACACGGTCCGCGCCGCCGACTGGCTGACGTTGGGTCGGGCGATCCGCGCCGTGCCCCGCCCGCGCGGCTCGCGCCTGCGCGTGGAGGTCGACCCGCCGCGCCGCTGACCAGCTGCGCGCCACGGGCCGGTGTGGAGCGGTCCGTGCGACGTGAGGTGATCGGGTGCGCGGCGACGGCTCAGCGATGCGGATGCACGTCGAGGATGCGATAGCCCTTGGACGAGGCGAGCCGCTGCGTCGGGTAGCCCTGCTCGTCGAGCCAGCGGTGCAGGGAGTCGGCGCCGAGGTGCTTGTGCACCACGAGCACGGCGCGACCCCCCGGCGCCAGGCGGGACAGCCACGTGAGCAGCAGCTCGTGCAGCGCGGCCTTGCCGACACGGATCGGCGGGTTCGACCAGATGACGTCGAAGCGCAGGTCCGCAGGCACCACGTCCGGTGCGGCGACCGTCACGGCGACCCCGTTGTCGCGGGCGTTGGCCGCGCAGAGGTCGCGCGCCCGCTCGTTGACGTCGACGGCCCACACCCGCAGCCCCGGTGCCCGCAGCGCCATCGCCAGGGCGATCGGCCCGGCCCCGCAGCCGAGGTCGAGCCCCACGCCCGTGGGCGGTGGTGGGGGCGCGGCGCGCAGCAGCACGGCGGTCCCCGCGTCGAGGTGGCCGTGGCTGAACACACCCCGATCGGTGCGCAGGGAGAACGCCAGGTCCGGCAGCCGCACCTCGACGACCTCCTCCGCCGACGCCGACGCCGGTGACGGCTCGAAGTAGTGGCCGGCAGGGGGATCGATCGGGGCCGACATCGCCTCGGTAGCCTGACAGGTATGGCCGAACAGATCCGCACCTACGGCGACCCGGTGCTCAAGACCAAGGCCGCCCCGGTCGCGGAGATCGACGGCAAGGCGCTGCGCCTCGTCGACAAGATGTTCGGCGCGCTCTACCGCACCGGCAACGGCCTCGCCCTCGCGGCCCCGCAGATCGGGGTGCAGAAGCAGGTCGTCGTCTGGGACTTCGGCGAGGATCCGCAGACGATCTTCAACCCCGAGCTCGTCGAGGCCGACGGCGAGTGGGTGTACGAGGAGGGCTGCTTGTCGATCCCCGGGCTCTACGTGGAGATCGTCCGCCCGAAGACGGTGCTCGTGCGCGGCGTCGACCTCGACGGCAACGTCGTCGAGCGCGAGGCCGACGAGCTCGAGGCGCGGATGTTCCAGCACGAGCTCGACCACCTCAACGGGGTGCTGATGTTCGACCGGATGACGCCGGAGCAGCGCAAGGAGGCGCTCGCCGAGTGGGAGCGGCTCCAGCAGGGCACTGAACCGGCCCGGCCGCGCCGTCTCCGTCTGCGCTGAGGGCGGGCGTGCGCCTGGCGTACCTCGGCACGCCCGACATCGCCGTGCCACCGCTGCGCGCGCTCGTGGAGGCCGGCCACGAGGTCCGCCTCGTCGTGTCGCGCGCCGACCGCCGCCGTGGTCGCGGCGGCGCCCTCTCGCCGAGCCCGGTGAAGCAGGCTGCGCTGGAGCTCGGGCTGCCCGTGACCGACGACGTCGACGCGGTGATCACCAGCGGGGCCGAGCTGGGCGTCGTCGTCGCGTTCGGGCGGATCATCAAGCCGCACGTGCTCCTCGCCGTGCCGATGATCAACATGCACTTCTCGCTGTTGCCGCGCTGGCGCGGCGCGGCACCGGTGGAGCGGGCGATCCTCGCCGGGGACACGGTGACGGGCGTCTGCATCATGGACGTCGAGGAGCAGCTCGACACCGGCAAGATCCACGCCGAGCGCGAGGTGCCGATCGGGCCGCGGACGACCGCCGACGAGCTGCGCCAGCAGCTCGTGACCATCGGCACCGAGCTGCTCCTCGAGGTGCTCGCCCGCCCCGTGCGCCAGTGCCGGCCGCAGCGCGGCGAGGTCACCTACGCCGAGAAGCTGCGCCCCGAGGAGCTCGCCCTCGACTGGTCGAAGCCGGCGGTGTACCTCGACCGCGTCGTCCGCGTCGGCGGCGCCTGGACCACGTTCCGCGGCAAGCGGCTCAAGGTCCTCGAGGCCCTGCCCGATCCGCAGGCCACCGGCATCGAGCCCGGGGTGCTCGGCGCGGACCGGGCGACGGTCGGCACCGCGGCCGGGGCCCTGCGCCTGGTGACGGTGCAGCCCGAGGGCAAGCAGCCGATGTCCTGGGCCGCGTTCAGCAACGGGGCCCGCCCCCAGCCGGGCGAGCGCTTCGGAACGCCGCCGGCGACGCCGTAGAGTCCCCGCCCGGTGTCGGAGCAGTCGCACGTGGACGTCCGGCTGCTCGGACCGATCGCCGCCTTCCGTGACGGTGAGCCGGCGGCCCTCGGTGGACCTCGCCAGCGCGCCGTGCTGGCGCGCCTCGCGCTGGTGGCCGGGCAGGTCGTCATGATCGACCGGCTGATCGACGACGTGTGGGCCGGTGAGCCGCCGCCGACGGCGACGAACACGGTGCAGAGCTACGTGTCGCTGCTGCGCCGCGCGCTGGGCTCGCCCGACGCGATCCGCCGGGACGGGCCCGGCTACGTGCTCGCACTGCCCGCCGGTGCGCTCGACGTGCACCGCTTCGAAGCCGGCGTGGGGGCCGCGACCCCGCTCGTCGACACCGATCCGGCCGCCGCGCTGGATCTGCTCGACGCCGCGCTCGGCGAGTGGCGCGGACCGTGCCTCGCCGACGTGTGCGACGAGGAGTGGGCCCGGGCCGCCGCGGTGCGCTGGGAGGAGCTGCGCCTCGGCGCGACGGAGCTGCGCTACGACGCGCTGCTCGCCCTCGGGCGCGCGGCCGAGGCGGCCAGCGGGCTCGAGCGGCTCACCGACGAGCACCCGCTCCGCGAGGGCTTCGTCAAGCGCCTCATGCTCGCCCTGTACCGCGCCGGGCGCCAGGCCGACGCGCTGCGCGCGTTCGCCCGCACGCGTCACGTGCTCGCCGAGGAGCTCGGGCTGGACCCGACGCCCGAGCTGCAGGCACTGCAGCTGGCGATCCTCGACCACGACCCGTCGCTCGCCGGCCCCACCTCGCCCGCCGCCCGGGCCCCCGAGGGCCCGGCGCGGGGCGCACCGCCGGTGGCCGGCACGCGCGCACCCGCTGCTGCACCGTCGCCACGTGCTCCGTCCGGGCCGGGGCTCCCGCTGCCCGGCGCCGTCGCCCGGGCCGCGCGGCCGGCGCTCGTCGGGCGCGACCGCCACGTCGAGACCCTCGAGGCGGTGTGGGCGGGTGCGCTCGCCGGTCGTCCGCGCGTCGCGGTCGTCGACGGTGAGGCCGGCGCCGGCAAGACGACGCTCGCCGCCCACTTCGCCGCCCGCGTCCAGGCCGCCGGCGCGTCCGTGCTGTGGGGCCGCGCGTCGCAGGACGCCATCGTGCCGTTCGAGCCGCTCGTCCAGGCGCTGCGCGCCGCCCTCAACGCGCTCACCCCGGCGACGCGCGAGCGGGTGATCGCCGACCGCCCGGCGATGGCCGTGCTGCTGCCCGAGCTGCCGCAGCTGGTGCCCACGATGCGGGCCGAGCGGCCGCCGGCGGAGGTCGAGCGGCACCTGCTGTTCGAGACGGTCACCGACCTGCTCGCGACCGAGTCCGCGGTGGCACCGATCCTGCTGGTCGTCGACGACGTGCAGTGGGCGGACACCTCGACCGTGCGCCTGCTCGAGCACGTGCTGCGCGACGACCGCCCGAGCCGCGTCATGCTGCTGCTCACGGAGCGGGTGCCCGCGGAGCGGCGCCATCCCGAGCTCGACCGGCTGCTGCTGGGGCTGGCACGGGACGGGGAGCTGACGCGCGTCGAGGCCGGGGCGCTGGACGACGAGGCGGTCGGCGAGCTGCTGGCGCGGGCCGGACGCCCTCGTGAGGGCGCCGGACCGCTGCGCGAGATCACCGGCGGCAACGCCTTCTTCGTCAGCGAGGTCATCGCCAGCGGCATGGGCCGCGACGGCACGGGCACCGCGGTCCCCGAGTCGATCCGGGCCATGCTCACCGCGCGGCTCGACCGCCTCCCGCCGGCCAGCGCACACATCGTCTCGTTGGCGGCCGTCGCCGGCCAGCACGCCACCCTGCCGGTGCTCGTGGCCGCGAGCGAACGCCCGGCCGACGAGGTCCTCGACGCCGTGGACGTCGCGGTCGCCGCCGGGTTGCTGCGCGAGGACGGCGCCGGGCGCCTGGTCACGCCGCACGCCCTCGTCCGCTACGCCGTGCTCGACCGGCTCACCGGGCCCCGCCGGATGGCGCACCACCGCCGGATCCACGCCGCGCTGCGCCAGGCGGCCGGCGACGAGGTCACCGCCGTGGAGCTCGCCCACCACGCGCTGGTCGCGGGGGAGGGGCTCCCGCGAGCGGAGCGGTTCACCGCCGCGCTCGCCGCGGCGGAGGAGGCCCTCGGCCGGGTCGCCTACGAGGAGGTCGCGGAGTGGGTCGAGCGGGCCCGGCCGCTCGCCGCCGGCGAGGCCGGCGACGCGGCGCGACTGGCGACCGTCGAGAGCGCGGCGCAGCGGGCGCTGGGTGACCGGGAGCGGGCCGAGGGGGCCGCCCGCCGGGCGTGGCTGCTGGCGCAGTCCACCGGGGACCCGATCCTGCAGGCGCGGGCAGCCGAGTCCTGGGTGCTGGCGATCTCCGGGGTCGGGTTCGACTTCGGGCAGCGCGCGGTCCCGGAGCTGACGGCCGCGCTGGAGGCGGCGATCGCTGCGCTCCCCGACGACGCCGTCGAGCACCAGGTGTGGCTGCGCAGCATGCTGGTCGCCGCGCTCGTCGACACCGGCGAGTTCGCCCGCCAGGAGACGGCGAGCGTCGAGGCGCTGGCGATCGCCGAGGAGTCGAGGGATGCGGCGCTGATGGCGTCCGCGCTGTACGCCAGGCGCCTCGCCCTCTGGCGGCGCGACCGCCTGCGTCAGCGGCTGCCGATCGGGTTCGAGGCGATCGCCCACGCCCGCCGCGCCGGTGACCTGCACCTCGAGCTGACGGCGATGCTCGTCACGATGATCGACCTCCTCGAGAGTGGGCGCATCGACGAGCAGCTGGCGATGCTCGACGAGTTCGAGCAGCGTGCGGCCCGCCTGCGCAGCCCGCTCTACGACGTGTACGCGCAGTTCCTGCGGTCGTGCCGCCTCGTCGTCACCGGCGAGTACACCGAGGCGGAGCGGATCGCCAACGAAGCGCTGGCATCGGGCCTCGCGTCGCACGGCCCGAACACCGAGACGGCGCACGCCGGGCAGATGTTCTGCATGGCGTGGGACCGCGGTCAGCTCGTCGATCTCGTCGAGCTCGTCGAGGTGATGGCGGCCACCTACGAGGCGATGCCGATCTGGCAGGTCGCCCTCGCCGGTGCGCTCGTCGCCGCGGGACGCGACGACGAGGCGCAGGCGGTGTTCGACGCGCTGGTGACGGCCGGCGGCCTGGCGCTGCCGGACAACTCCCTGTTCTTCACCGGCGCCTGCTTCCTCGTCGAGGTGGCCCGCGCGCTCGGCGACCGGGCGGGCGCGGCCGTGCTCCGGCGGACGCTGGAGCCGTACGCCGGGCGGGTCGCGATCACCGGGCTCGGCGGGGTGGGCATCGGGCCAGTGGCTCGCTACGTCGGCGTGGCCGCCCACGTGGACGGCGACCTCGAGGCCGCCGTCAGGTACCTGACGCAGGCAGTCGCCGAGTCGACGGCACACGGCTCGCGTCCGTTCACGGCACGCGCCCACCGGGACCTCGCCGCCGTGCTGACCGAGCGCGGCGCGCCGGGCGACGCCGAGGCCGCCACCGAGCACGCCGCTCGCGCGGCCGCCCTCGCCGCCGAGCTCGGCCTGGTGTTCGGCCGCATCTGAGCCGCGCCGCCCGCCGTCCGCTCGCGCCGCCCCGCGATCTGGGCGGGATCTCTGCCATTTCCGCATCTGGGCGGGATCCCTGCCAGCACCTGGCACGGATGCCGCCCAGATCCGGGCGGCGACGACGGGGATAGCGTCGCCGCCCATGAGCGAGGCACCCCTCCAGGCGAAGGTGCTCACCGTGAGCGACGGCGTCGTCCACGGGACGAGGGAGGACACGAGCGGGCGGGCACTCGTCGAGCAGCTCACCGCCGCCGGGTTCGAGGTGGTCGACCACCGGGTCACGCCCGACGGTGCCGACGAGGTGGCCGCCGCGCTGCGGGCGATGACCGACGGCTTCCGGGGCCTCGTCGTCACGACCGGCGGCACCGGGTTCGCGCCCCGCGACCAGACCCCCGAGGGCACCCGGCAGGTGATCGAGCGCGAGGCACCCGGCCTCGCCGAGGCGATGCGCCTGGTGAGCCCACACGGTCGGCTCTCGCGTGGCGTCGCCGGCATCGTCGGCGAGGCGATCGTCTGCAACACCCCCGGCTCACCGAAGGGGTGCGTCGAGCAGCTCGGCGCCGTCCTCGACGTGCTGCCCCACGCCCTGCGCCTCCTGCACGGCGAGCCGACCGCGCACTGACGCGGCGGCCGGCGACGTTCCAGCCCTGCCGCCCCCGCCGTCGCGGCCGGCGCACGCGCGGCCCGGCGCCGATCGGCCCAGGGGGAGCAGCGCAGCGGCCGATAACGTCCGGCGGCGATGTTGCGGATCGTGCTGCCGAAGGGGTCGCTGGAGCGGGCGACGTTGGAGCTGTTCGAGGCGGCGGACCTCACCGTGGTCCGGTCGTCGACGGTCGACTACCGGGCCTCGATCGACGACCCCCGGGTGGCCGAGGTGCGCATCCTGCGGCCCCAGGAGATCCCGGTCTACGTCGCCGAGGGCCTGTTCGACCTCGGCATCACCGGGCGCGACTGGATCGAGGAGACGAGCAGCGACGTCGTCAGCCTCGGCGAGCTGCGCTACTCCAAGGCCACGAGCAACCCGATCCGCATGGTGGTCGCCGTCGCCGGCGACTCGCCGATCACCTCGGCCGCCGAGCTGCCCGACGGGGTCCGCGTCTCGTCGGAGTACCCCGAGCTGACCCGCCGCTACTTCGAGCGGCTCGGCATCAAGGCCGACGTCCGGCTGTCCTACGGCGCCAGCGAGGCGAAGGTCCCCGACATCGCCGACTGCGTCGTGGAGATCACCGAGACCGGCCGGGCACTGCGGGCCGCCGGGTTGAAGATCATCGACACGATCCTCGTCAGCTACACCGAGGTGATCGCCAACCCGGTCGCCTACGAGAACGACGAGAAGCGTCACGCCATGAAGCAGCTGATGACGCTGCTCAACGGCGCCCTCGAGGCCCGCGACAAGGTGCTGCTCAAGCTCAACGTCAGCGCCGACAAGTTCGACGCCGTGATCTCGGTGCTGCCCTCGGCGAAGGCGCCGACCGTCTCCGAGCTCGCCGGCGGTGGCGGCTACGCCGTCGAGTCGCTGGTCGAGAAGCGCGGCATCAACCTCGTCATCCCGGCACTCAAGGACGCCGGGGCGACGGACCTGCTGGAGATCCCGATCGCCAAGATCGTCCACTGAGCCACGCCATGGCACTGCGGGGGCGCGTCGTCGACTTCGACGAGCACGTCGGTCTCGGTCACGTGCGCGCCGAGGACGGGCGCGAGCTGCTGTTCCACTGCGTGGAGATCGCCGACGGGACGCGCACGATCCCCGTCGGCCAGGAGGTCACCTTCGAGCTCCTGCGCAAGTTCGGCCGCGACGAGGCCGCCCAGCTCCGCCCGGTCACGGAGGAAGCGTGAGGAGCGTGCACCGTGACGGAGATGGAGGAGCGCTTCCTCGCCGTCCTGGTCGCCCTGGGTGAGGGCGAGGTCGTCAGCTACGGCGACGTCGCCGCCGACGCCGGGTTCCCCGGACGCTCGCGCGCCGTCGGTGCCCTGCTCGCGCGCACGCCCGTCGAGGTGCCCTGGTGGCGCGTCGTGCGCGCCGACGGGCGCCTGGCCACGCCGCCCGAGGCCGGGCAGGCCGCGCTGCTGCGCGCCGAGGGCGTCGTGGTGCGGGGGAACCGGGTGATCGAGTCGCCGGCCGGCCGCTTCCGCAGGTGACAGGTGAGCGGGCGGGCCAGCCGGGTGCGGCTCAGGACGACGGCGTGGTGACCTTCTTCTTCACCGCGACGAACGTCATGCGGATGTTGGCGAGCGCGTCGCGCAGCGTGTCGGCGTGCTCGCCGAGGCGGTCGCCGAGGCCCTCGACGAGGTAGCCCATGGCGTCGATCGCCAGTGTGGCCGCCTTCAGGTTCGGCTTCTCCTCGCGGAGGTGGATCGCGGCCAGCTCGTAGAGGCCCATCACGTGGTTCGTCACGACGACCTCGGCAGGCACCTCGGCGAGGCGGCGGCGGGCCTCGTCGAGCGCGGCCTTCGCCTGCTCGATCGCGTCCTCGTGCTCGCCGGTCGCCTCGGTCCGGTCGTCGGCGGACGGCTCGCCGGTCGGTCCGGTGTCGCTCGGTTGCTCGCGGAGCCCGCCGTCGGCGCCCGGGCCCGCCACGTCGGATTCCTCGCTCACGTTTGCTACCCTAGCTGCGGCAACTCAGCGTGAAGCGGGGGCGACCCCCACCTGGCCACCACCGGAACCATCCGTGGTGCGTGCGTCCAGGTCCGAGGCGATCCTGGCACGGCGGCGGGTGCTCCCGCCGGCGGGTCGGCGTGCTCCGCGGGCTTCGCGTCGAGCCACCGACACAACCACCCGGCTCACCAGCCGAACAGGGAGGACGCACCCATTGCACAGGAGTGACCAGTCATAGCTGCGACGCGCGACACACGTGAGCAGCACCGCGTCAACGACCGCATCCGGGCCCGTGAGGTCCGGCTGATCGGCCCCGACGGCGCCCAGCTGGGCATCAAGCCGGTCCCTGAAGCGCTGCGGATGGCGAAGGCCATGGAGCTCGACCTCGTGGAGGTCGCGCCGATGGCCAACCCGCCGGTCTGCCGCATCATGGACTACGGCAAGTTCCGGTACGAGGAGGCCCAGAAGGCCAAGGAGTCCCGGCGCAAGGCGTCGAACGTGTCGATCAAGGAGGTCAAGTTCCGACCGAAGATCGGACGCGGCGACTTCGACACCAAGGTCCGCAAGGTCGAGCAGTTCCTCGAGGAGGGCCACAAGGTCAAGGTGACGCTGCAGTTCCGGGGACGGGAGATGGCCCACCCCGAGCTCGGCACCAAGATCCTCGACCAGGTCCTCGAGGTCGTTGGCGACTACGTGAAGGTCGAGTCCCAGGCGCGCCTCGAAGGTCGCAACATGTCCATGGTCCTGGCGCCGGACAAGAAGGCCCTCGAGCTGCGCAAGGCGGCCAAGGCCGACGAACCGACCGCGAGCAGCAACGACGCGTCGTCCGACGCCGACGTCACCGAGCAAGCGGCTCCCTGACCCCCCAACTCACCCTCGCCACCACCGAGGGAGCGAGGAGCACGAACATGCCGAAGATGAAGACATCCAAGACCGCGGCCAAGCGGTTCAAGACGACGGGATCCGGACGGCTCCGCCGGCAGCAGGCGATGCGTCAGCACCTGTTCGAGAAGAAGCCGTCCACGCGCACGCGCCGACTGGCCGCGGACGCCGACGTGCACCCTGGCGACCTGCCCAAGATCAAGCGCCTCCTCGGCGAGCGCTGACGAGCACGAGCTGACTGAGGAGGAGACACCCCCATGGCACGCGTGAAGCGCGGCGTCACCAAGACGCGCCGTCACAAGAAGGTCCTCGAGCAGGCCAAGGGCTACTACGGGAACAAGAGCCGCTCGTTCCGGGCCGCCAACGAGCAGGTCATGCACAGCGGGCAGTACGCGTTCCGCGACCGCCGCGCCCGCAAGGGCGAGTTCCGGCGGCTGTGGATCCAGCGGATCAACGCGGCGTCCCGCCAGCACGACCTCAGCTACAGCCGGTTCATCGCCGGGCTCAACGCCGCCGGCGTCCAGGTCGACCGCAAGATCCTCGCCGATCTCGCGGTGACCGACGCCCAGGCGTTCGCCGCCCTCGTGGACACGGCGAAGTCGGCCCTCGGAGCGTCGACCGCCGAGTGACCGAGCCGCTCGGCTTCACGAGCACCACGATCCGACGACTGCGGCGCCTCCACGGGCGCCGCAGTTCGCGTTCCGAGGAGGGCGCCTTCGTGGTCGAGGGGGCGACGCTGGTCGCCGAGGCGGTGGCCGCCGGCTGGGAGGTCGAGGCACAGTTCGTCGCGCCCGGCGTCGAGCCGGTCGTCGGTGCGGGTCCGGTCCGCCGCCTGGCCCCCGGGGTCGCCGAGCGGATCTCGGCGACGACCACCCCGCCGGGGCTGTTCGCCGTGGTGCGCGCTCGGGCGATGGACGCGAGCGTCCTCGACGCCGCGCAGCTGGCTGTCGTGGCCGACCGGCTGGCCGACCCGGGCAACCTCGGCACGATCCTGCGCTCGGCCGAGGCGGCCGGCGCCGACGCCGTCGTGCTCACGCCCGGCAGCGTCGACGTGCTCAACCCGAAGGTCGTGCGCGCCTCGGCGGGCGCGCTGTTCCACGTGCCCGTCGCCGTCGCCGACCTCGGCGCGGTGCGGGCCGCCGGGCTGCGCCTTCTCGGGACGTCCTCGCACCAGGGCACCCCGCACACCGCGGTCGACTGGTCGGGCCGGGTCGCGATCGTGCTCGGCAACGAGGCTCACGGCCTCGATCCCGATGCCCCGGTGGACGAGTGGGTGCGCATCGAGCACCGCGGCCGCGCCGAGAGCCTCAACGTGGCGATGGCTGCGACGGTCCTGTGCTTCGAGGCGGCGCGCCGGCGATGACCCGGCAGGCAACGTGTTGTGGCGCCGGGTGGCTGGCCGCGTATCGTTTGGGCCCGTGGACGTGCTGCGGGACGTGCGGCGATTTCTGTGCCCCGGGTGAACCCGGGGTCGGTGAGCTCCAACCGTCGACGCGCCGTCACCCGAGTCCGCCCGGGGCCGTATCCGCAGGCACTCCCCGAAAGGACTCCCGTTGATCGATGACATCCGTGCCGCCGAGCAGGCGGCGCTCGCCCGGATCACCGCGGCGAGCACCCTCGACGACATCGCTGCGCTGCACAGCCAGCTCCTCGGCAAGCGAGGCGAGCTCGGCCAGCTGAAGGCCAAGCTCGGGTCCCTGGCGACCGTGGAGGAGAAGAAGGCCGCCGGTCGGACCCTCAACGAGGCCACCGAGGCGGTGACCGCCGCGCTCGAGCAGCGCCGCGCCGAGCTGGCCGCGGCCGAGCGGGCGGCGCGCATCGAGGCCGAGCGCCTCGACCTCACCGAGATCCTCACCCGTCCCCGCCGGGGCCACGCGCACATCGTCACCCAGGCCTGGGAGCGCCTCGAGGACGTCTTCATCGGCCTCGGGTTCCAGGTCGCCGAGGGCCCCGAGGTGGAGACCGACTGGTACAACTTCGAGGCCCTCAACATGGGCAAGGGGCATCCAGCGCGCAGCGACTTCGACACGCTGTTCGTCGACCACCCGGGCGCACCGCCGGGGACGACGCTGCTGCGCACGCACACCTCGCCCGTGCAGATCCGCACGATGCTCGCCCAGGAGCCGCCGATCTACATCGTCGCCCCCGGGCGGGTGTTCCGGCGCGACACGCCCGACGCCACGCACATGCCGGTGTTCCACCAGATCGAGGGGCTGGTCGTCGATCGCGACATCACGCTCGCCCACCTCGCCGGCACCATCGAGGCCTTCACCAAGGCGTTCTTCGGGCCCGGCTTCACGTCGCGCCTGCGGCCCAGCTACTTCCCGTTCACCGAGCCCTCGGGGGAGTTCGACATCCAGATGCCCTCGGGGCAATGGCTCGAGCTCGGCGGCTGCGGCATGGTCCACCCCAACGTGCTGCGCGCCGGCGGGATCGACCCCGAGGAGTGGAGCGGGTTCGCGTTCGGCTTCGGCATCGACCGCATGGCCAAGGAGCGCCACAACGTGACCGACCTCCGGGAGATGTTCACCGGCGACATCAGGTTCGCGGAGCAGTTCTGAGATGAAGTTGTTGCTGTCCTGGCTCCGCGAGTACGTCGCCCTACCCGATCCCGTCGACCTCGACGAGTTGTCGTCGACGCTGGCCATGCTCGGCCTGCCCGTCGACGACGTGATCCGCCTCGGCGGCATCCCCGGCGTCGTCACGGCGCGCGTGGTGCGCACCGAGCAGCACCCCGAGGCGCGCCGGACCCAGCGGGTCTGGGTCGACGCGGGTGACGGCAAGGAGCTCCACGTCTGGTGCGGGGCCTTCAACTTCGGGCCGGGCGACGTCGTCCCGCTCGCCACCATCGGCACCCAGATGCCCGACGGGCGCACGATCGGCCGGCGCGGCATCCTCGGCATCGACTCCGAGGGGATGCTCTGCTCGGCGCGCGAGCTCGGGCTGGGCGACGACCACTCCGGCATCCTCGTGCTGCCGCCGGACTCACCGATCGGCGTGCCCTACGGCGAGGTCGTCGGCCTGCGCGACGACGTCGTGCTCGACATCGACGTGGCCCGCAACCGGCCGGACTGCTGGTCGTACGTCGGCGTGGCCCGCGATCTCGCCGCCAAGCTCGGCGTCGCGTTCACCCCGCCGGTGCCGCCCGAGCCCAAGGTCGTCGAGGGCGACGCGCCGCGAACGACCGTGGAGATCGTCGACGGTGACCGCTGCGGGCGGTTCACGTCGACGGTGCTGACCGGCGTCACGGTCGGGCCGTCGATGCCGTGGATGGCCGAGCGCCTGCAGGCCGCCGGGATGCGCCCGATCAACAACGTCGTCGACGTCAGCAACTACGTGATGCTCGAGCTCGGCCAGCCCAACCACGCCTACGACCTCGCCCGCCTGGGTGAGGGCGCGGGTGGGTCCGCCGGGTTCCGCATCCGCGTCGCCCGCGAGGGCGAGACGCTCGTGACCCTCGACGACGTCACCCGCCGGCTCACGCCCGAGGACCTGCTCATCTGCGACGCCGGCGACCGGCCGATCGGCCTCGCCGGGATCATGGGCGGCGCGGACACCGAGATCCACGACGGCACGACGGCGGTCGCCCTCGAGGTCGCCTGGTTCGAGCCGGTCGGCATCGGGCAGACCAGCAGTCGGCTCGGCCTGCGTTCGGAGGCCTCGGCGCGCTTCGAGCGCGGGGTCGACCCGTGGCAGATCGACACGTCGATCGCCCGCTTCGTCGAGCTGCTCGCCGAGACCTGTCCCGAGCTCGCCGTGCAGGCCGGTGCGGTGGACGCCCGCGGGGCGTCGCTGCCGCCGGAGCGCCGCACGTGCCAGGTGAGGGTCAGCCAGGTCAACCGGATCCTCGGCACGTCGCTCACCGCGGACGACCTGCCGCCGCTGCTCGACCCCATCGGCTACACCGTCCACGGCGACGGCGACGTGCGCGAGGTCGAGCTGCCCACGTGGCGGCCCGACAGCACCGCCGAGATCGACGTCATCGAGGAGGTCGCCCGCCTCTACGGCTACGACCGGATCGGCAAGGTGGTGCCGGCGACCACCCAGCACGGGCGTCTGACGGTCGCCCAGCAGCGGCGCCGCCACCTGCGCGAGGTGCTGCTCGGCCTCGGGATCACCGAGGTCATGCCGAACCCGTTCCTGGCACCGGACACGCTCGCCAAGGCCGGGCTCGACGGGCCGGCGCTGCGCATCCTCAACCCCCTCGTCGCCGACGAGAGCGTGCTGCGGACGTCCCTGCGGCCGGGGCTGCTCAAGGCGATCGCCTACAACGAGTCGCACCGGCGCCCGGGCGTGTGGCTGTTCGAGATCGGTCACGTCTACCCGCCCGGTCCAGGCGAGCTGCCCGACGAGTACGAGGCCCTCGGCGTCGTCCTCGCCGGGGAGGAGGCGCCCACCGCCGTCACGGTGTGGCGGGAGATCGCCGCGGCGATGGGCATCGGCGCCCGCATCGACCAGACCCGTGTGCCACCGGGGCTGCACCCGACGCGCTCGGCCACCCTCGTCGCCGGGCGCGACGCGATCGGCGTCGTCGGCGAGGTGCACCCGGAGGTGCTCGAGGCGTTCGAGATCTCCGAGCGGGTGGCGGTGCTCGAGCTCCACCTCGGGCTCGTGCTCGCCCAGGAGCCGAAGCCGGCGGTCTGGAAGCCGACGAGCCGGCACCCGTCGAGCGATCTCGACCTGGCGTTCGTGCTGCGCGACGACGTGCCCGCCGAGCGGCTGGAGAAGGCGATCCGCCAGAGCGCCGGTGCGCTGCTCGTCGACCTCGCCCTGTTCGACGTCTACCGCGGCCCCGGTGTGCCCGAGGGTGCCCGGAGCCTGGCGTACCGGCTGCGCCTGCAGGCGATGGACCGCAGCCTGACCGATGCGGACATCGCCCAGGTGCGCGAGAAGGTGACGGCCGCGGCCGCCAAGCTCGGCGCCGAGCTGCGGGGCTGAGTCCGTCCGTGGCCGACGCGCCGCGCACCCGCGCCCAGTTGCCGGGGTGGGTGTTCGTCGTCGTCCCGATGGTCGTCGCCGCGCTGCTCGTCGGTGGCGTGGCGATCGCCGTGCGCAGCAGTGGCGGCGACGACGGCGAGGGCATCGAGGGCCCGGCGACGGAGCTGCCGGCCGTGGTGGCCGCGGCGGAGGCGCTGCGCACGTCGACGGACCCGCTCGAGCTCGGCGCGCGCTACGGGGAGGTCACCCGCGCCCTCGCCGAGGGCACCGACCGGGTCGAGTTCGCCGCCCGCTACGACCGGCTGCCCGATGCGGAGGCGGCGCTGCTCGGGCGGACGCTCGGCGCGATCCAGGGGCAGCTGTCACCGACCGACATCGGTGGGGCGCGCACCGAGGACGACCGGGAGGACGACCTCGTGTTCGCGCTGGCGCTCGCCCGCGGTGTCGTGCAGGCGCTGGAGCCGGATGCGACGCCACGCGAGCAGGCGCTCGCCGTGCTGCCGTTCTCGGTGCAGGACATCGTGGGCTTCGACGAGGTCGCCGAGCTGTTCGCCACCGGCGACCTGCGCCAGCTGACGGTGCGGATCGACACCGGCGAGTCGGGCGAGTCGGGCACGCGCGGCGTGCTGTCCGACGCCGGTGCGGCAGAGGTGGTGAGCTCGGTCGCCTACCTGATCGGCCAGCGCCTGCCGACCGGCGAGGACACCCGGGCCCCCACCGACGACTTCGCCAGGCTGTTCACCGACGCCTACAACGCCGCCCTCCCGACCTGAGCCCGACCCGCGTTCGCGCACGGCCGCGCGCCGGGCGGTGGGTTGGTGCGCGAACGCGGGTGTCGGGATGCGCGTTCGCGCAGTGGTGCGCGCTGCGCGGTGGGTTGGTGCGCGAACGCGGTGTCGGGGTGCGCGTTCGCGCAGTGGTGCGCGCTGGGCGGCGGGTTGGTGCGCGAACGCGTGATGAGGTCGAACGTGAGTGGTCTGCGTCACTGGTGGTCCGGTTGCTCATGTCGGTGGGCTGGCGGAGCTGAAGGTGAGCGTGGTGCGCTCCTGGTGCGCTGATCGCTCACGTTTGGGTTGCGTGCCGAGGTCATGGCTTGCGTTCGCGCAGGGACGTGCGCTGGGTGGTGGGTTGGTGCGCGAACGCGTGATGAGGTCGAACGTGAGTGGTCTGCGTCGCTGGTGGTCCGGTTGCTCATGATCGGTGGGCTGGCGGGGCTGAAGGTGAGCGTGGTGTGCTCCTGGTGCGCCGATCGCTCATGTTCGGGCGCCCCCTCGCCGGCGGCCTGCCGACACGTCCCGGCCCGCGTTCGCGCAGCGGCGCGCGCCCGGCCGGCGGTCCGTGCGCGAACGCACGGTGCGGGGGTGGGGGAGCCGGGCTCGTAGGTTCCGGCCATGGCGATGAACGTGATCCAGGAGGCGGCGCGGGACGGCCGCCCGACGTTCGGCGTGTGGTCGGCCGTGCCCTCCCAGGCGAGCGCCGAGATCCTCGGCCGGTCGGGCATCGACTGGGTGCTGCTCGACCTCCAGCACGGCTCGGCGAACGAGGGGGACGTGCTGTCGCTGATCCAGGCGATCGAGCTCGGCGGGTCCAGCGCGCTCGTCCGGGTCGGCTGGGCCGACCCTCAGCTGATCATGCGGGCGATGGACCTCGGGGCGATCGGGGTCGTCGTGCCGATGGTCTCGACGCCCGAGCAGGCGCAGCTCGCCGCCCGGGCGATGCGCTACCCGCCGATCGGCGAGCGGTCGTTCGGGCCGCTGCGCCGGACGTTCGTCCCGAGCGAGGGCGTCGAGGCACCGCACACGTGCGTGGTGATGATCGAGACCCTCGAGGGCCTGGCCAACGTCGACGCCATCGCCGCCACGCCGGGCGTCGACGTCGTCCTCGTCGGCCCCGTCGACCTCGGCCTCGCGCTCGGTCTCGGCCTCGATCTGACGGGGAGCAACCCCAAGCTCGTCGAGGCGATGCGCGAGGTCGTCGCCGCGTGCCGCCGGCACGGGAAGGTCGCCGGCGGCGTGTCCCTGCGCCCCGACAACCCCCAGCTGCTGCTCGAGCTCGGGATGCGCTTCATCACACTCGGGTCGGACGCCGGCTACATCGGCCAGGGCATCGCCGCCGACGTCGCCCGGGCGAAGGAGCTCGCCGCGTCGATCACGAACGGCTGACCGCACCGCGCGCGGCCGAGCACCCCGGACGGGGCCTCAGTTCATGCTGAGGTCGTCGGGTGCCAGCGCCAGCCACGACAGCCGCCCCGGCTGGCGGCGCAGCACCGTCCGCCACAGGTCCTCGGGCCGGTCCGTGAACAGGTCGCCCGGCTCGGGGTCGACCACGAGCCAGGCACCCGCGTCGATCTCGCTCTCGAGCTGGCCGGGCCCCCAGCCGGCGTAGCCCCGGAACACGCGCAGCGCGCTGATCGCGGGGAGGATGGCGTCGGGGTCGGCCGCCAGATCGGCCGACGCGAGGTCACCGGTCAGCGGGGCGAGGTGTGCGGGGTCGGCACCGGGGTCGAGCGGCTCGCGGACGCGGGCGATGGCGATGAGCGCGTCGGGCTCGACGGGGCCACCGACGAACACCTGTGACGGCACGGTCTGCAACGCCGCCCACGGGCTGAGTGCGTCCCCGAGCTCCTCGGGGCTGGGGCGGTTGAGCACGAGCCCGAGCGCACCCTCGTCCTGGTGCTCGAGGACGTAGACCACCGTCCGGTCGAAGTTCGGGTCCTCGAGCGGGGGCGTCGCGACGAGCAGCCGTCCCTTGGTCGGCACACTCGAGATCATCGGCTCCATCCTGCCACCGGGCGACGTGCCAGCGTCGCCACGCACACCACGTCGTTGCATGGACATGCACGATCTCGTATGATCATGCGATGACCTCTCGCCCGCGCCATCGCGCCGGCATCCTCGGTGCGTCCGGCTTCACGGGCGCCGAGCTGCTCCGGCTGATCGCCGCCCATCCCGAGCTCGACGTCACCGTCGCCACGGCCGACTCCCAGGCCGGGGTGCCCGCGGGCGCGCTCTACCCGTCGCTCGCCGCGGCCTACCCCGATCTCGTGCTCGCGCCGACCGACGACGCGGCGATCGACGCGGTCGACGGGCTCGACGTCGTGTTCCTCGGGCTGCCCCACGAAGCGTCGTTGGCGCTCGCCCCGCGGCTCGTCGGGCGCGTCGGCACCGTCGTCGACCTCTCGGCCGCGTACCGCCTGAAGGACGCCGACCTCTACCCGCGGTGGTACGGCTTCACCCACGACCAGCCGGCGCTGCTCGCCGAGGCCGTCTACGGCCTCCCCGAGCGCCACCGCGACGAGCTGAAGGGCGCCCGCCTCGTCGCCACACCGGGCTGCTACGTCACCGCGGCGACCCTCGCCCTCGCCCCGCTGCTCGACGCCGGCCTCGTGGCCACCACGGGCATCATCGTCGACGCGGCGAGCGGCGTCTCCGGTGCCGGCCGCGCCCTCAAGCCCGACACGGCGTTCTGCGCGGTCGACGAGAACTTCAACGCCTACGGCCTGCTCGACCACCGCCACACGCCGGAGATCGAGCAGAACCTCGGCGCCCAGGTCCTGTTCACCCCCCACCTCGCACCGATGAACCGCGGCATCCTCGCCACCTGCTACGCCCGGCCCGCCGACGGCGCCGAGGTGTCGACCGACGTGCTGCTCGGCGCGCTGCGCGACGCCTATGCCTCGGAGCCGTTCGTCCACGTCGTCCAGGGGTCGCCCGGGACGAAGGCCACGCTCGGCTCCAACGCCGTCCACGTCACGGCGCGCTACGACGAGCGCACCGGGACCGTGCTCGCCCTCGCCGCCCTCGACAACCTGACCAAGGGGGCGTCGGGCGGGGCGCTGCAGGCCGCCAACGTCGCGCTCGGCCTCGACGAGACCCTCGGCCTCCCGCTCGTGGGAGTGGCGCCGTGACGCCTGCCGCCGCCGACGAGCGGACCGTCGCCCACGTCCTCGTCGAGGCGCTGCCGTACATCCGCCGCTTCGCCGGCAAGACGATCGTCGTCAAGTACGGCGGCAACGCCCTCGCCGGCACGACCGACCACGACGCCCTCGACGTCTTCGCCCAGGACATCGTCCTGATGCGGCTCGTCGGACTGCGCCCGGTCGTCGTCCACGGCGGCGGTCCGCAGATCAGCGACCTCATGGACCGACTCGGCAAGGTCCCCGAGTTCCGCAACGGGCTGCGGGTCACCGACGTCGAGACGATCGAGATCGCCCGCATGGTCCTCATCGGCCAGGTCAACCCGCAGATCGTCACCGCCATCAACCTCCACGGCAGCCCTGCCGTCGGGGTCAGCGGGGAGGACGCGGGCCTGATCCGGGCCGTGCCGCGGGACCCGGAGCTCGGCTTCGTCGGCGACGTCGCCGAGATCAACCCGGCCATCCTCGAGGGCCTGCTCGAGGACGAGTTCATCCCGGTCGTCGCCACGATCGGCACGGACGAGCACGGCCAGGCGTACAACATCAACGCCGACGTCGTGGCCGGGGCCATCGCCGAGGCCCTGCACGCCGAGAAGCTCGTCTACCTGACCGACATCGAGGGCCTGCGCCGCGACGTCGACGACCCGAGCAGCCTGATCCGCCAGACGACCGCGGACGAGCTCGAGGCGCTCGTCAACGACGGCACGATCGCCGGCGGGATGATCCCGAAGGTCACGAGCTGCATCTCGGCGGTCCGCAACGGCGTCGGGCGGGCGCACATCCTCGACGGGCGCATCGCCCACGTGCTGCTGCTCGAGATCTTCACCGACGAGGGCATCGGCACCATGGTGTCGCTCTACCGTGACGAGCCGGGCGGTGCCGACGCGCTCGTCGATGGCGCGCCCGCCGGGTCGGCGCGATGAACCGGACCGCTTCGCGCGGCGCCGCGATCCCCGCGGTGCCGCACCGACAGGAGCACCCGCACCCGGGTGCCGCACGCCCCAGGAGCACCTCATGACCACCCACGCCTTCGACACGGCAGGCCTCGAGCACTGCCCGTTCATGCCCGTGTTCGGGCCGCCCCAGGTCATGTTCGTGAAGGGCCGCGGCACCGAGCTCTGGGACGCCGACGGCAAGCGCTACCTCGACTTCCTCGGTGGCCTCGCCGTCGTCGCGCTCGGCCACGCCAACCCCGTCGTCGCCGAGGCGATCGCCAAGCAGGCGAACGAGCTGCTCCACGTGAGCAACCTGTTCGCCAACCCGGTGGCCACGCGCGCGGCGATGGAGATCGACCGGCTGCTGCTCGAGGTCACCGGGCAGCTCGGCCAGGTCTTCTTCACCAACTCCGGTGCCGAGGCGAACGAGTGCGCCATCAAGCTGGCCCGCAAGTACGGCGGGCGCGGCCGCCACGTCGTCGTGAGCGCACTCGGCAGCTTCCACGGGCGCACGCTGGCGTCGCTCGCGGCAACCGGCCAGCCGTCGAAGCACGAGCCGTTCCAGCCGATGCCCGAGGGGTTCCGCCACGTCGCCTGGGGCGACATCGACGCCCTCGCCAACGCCGTGGACTCGTCGGTCGCCGCCGTGCTGATCGAGCCGGTGCAGGGCGAGGGCGGCGTGAACGTCGCGCCCCCCGGCTACCTGACCGCGATCCGCGAGCTCTGCGACGCCACCGGCGCGCTGATGATGGTCGACGAGATCCAGACCGGCTTCGGCCGCACCGGCCGCTGGTTCGGCTTCGAGCACGACGGGGTGGTCCCGGACGTGGTGACGCTGGCCAAGGCGATGGGCAACGGCATGCCGGTCGGCGCCTGCTGGGCGCGCAAGGAGGTGGCGGCCGTGTTCGAGCCGGGTGATCACGGCAGCACCTACAGCGGCACGGCGATCGCCACCGCCGCCGTGAACGCGGTGATCACCGAGATGCGCCGCCTCGACGCGCCGGCGCTGGCGACCCGGCAGGGAGCGCGCCTCGCCGCCGGCCTGGGGAGCCTCCCCGGCGTCGCCGCGGTGCGCGGCAAGGGGCTGCTGCTCGCGGCCGAGCTGAGCGAGAAGCCGGCGGCCGATGCCTACCGCGAGCTGCTCGCCGAGGGGCTCGTCACGAACGCGGTGACCCCGACCGCGCTGCGGTTCGCCCCACCGCTCACGGTGACCGACGAGGAGATCGACGAGGCCGTCGCGCTGGTGGCCAAGGTGCTCGCGTCATGACCCGGCACCTGCTCGAGGTCGTCGACCTGACCGCTGCCGAGGTGCGGGCCGTGCTCGAGCTGGCGGCGCGGCCGCCCGAGGTGCTCGGCCGGCCGCTCGAGGGACAGGGCGCGGCGCTGCTGTTCGAGAAGCCCTCCGCCCGCACGCGCCACTCGACGGAGATGGCGGTCGTCCAGCTCGGCGGCCACCCGATCTACACCCGCGACGAGGAGGTCGGGCTCGACTCGCGCGAGTCCGTCGAGGACGTCACCCGGGTCCTGCAGGGCTATCACCGGGTGCTCGCGGCGCGCGTCTACGAGCACGAGAAGCTGACGCGGATGGCGAAGGTCGCCGACGTCCCGGTCGTCAACCTGCTCTCGGACCGCGCCCACCCGCTGCAGGCGCTCGCCGACGCGCTGACGATGGAGCAGGTGCTCGGCGGGCCGCTCAGCGGACGGCTCGTCGCCTACGTCGGCGACTACAACAACGTGGCCCGCTCGCTCGCCGAGGTGTGCCTCCTGCTGGGGGCGACGGTCCGCTTCGCCTGCCCGCACGGCTACCAGTGGGACGACGCCGAGCGCGAGCGGCTCCAGGCGCTGGGCGACGTGACGATGACCGGCCGGCCCGCCGAGGCGGTCGCCGGCGCCGACTTCGTCCACACCGACACGTGGGTGTCGATGGGCCAGGAGGCCGATGCGCAGATCCGCAAGCAGGCGTTCGAGGGGTTCACCGTGGACGACGCCCTCATGGACCTCGCTGCGCCGGACGCCCGGTTCCTGCACTGCCTGCCCGCCTACCGCGGCCTCGAGGTGGCGGCGGAGGTGATCGACGGGCCGCGCAGCGTCGTGTTCCAGCAGGGCCACAACCGGCTCCACGCGGCCAGGGCGGCGATCGCCTTCCTCCTCGGCATCCGGCCATGACGTTCGCGGAGGCGTCTCTCCCATGAGCTTGAAGCAGCAACGCCAGCAGGCGATCGGACGGATCATCGGGCAGCACGCCGTCGCCAGCCAGCCGCAGCTCCTCGAGCTGCTCGCCAAGGAAGGGATCACGGCGACGCAGGCGACGGTGTCGCGCGACCTCGAGGAGCTCGGCGTGATCAAGGTCCGCGTCCCCGGCGGCCAGTCGGTGTACGCGCTGCCCGAGCTGGAGAGTGAGCGCATCGCCCCGTTCGACCAGCTCCGCCGCGTCCTCGGCGAGTGGGTCGGCGAGGTCGCCGCATCGGGGAACCTCGTCGTGCTGCGCACGCCACCCGGCTGCGCCCACGTCGTCGGCTCGGCGCTTGACCGCAGCGGCCTCGACGGGCTGCTCGGCACGGTGGCCGGTGACGACACGCTGCTGTGCGTCGCCGCCCCGACGACCACCGGCGACGAGCTCGCCGAGCGGCTGCGCCAGCTCGCCGGGCTGCAGGACCCGAACGACGCCCCGGCACGCCCGGGCCGGGACGAGGAGCGCGATGACTGAACAGGCAGGCGGATCGACCCTGTGGCACGGCCGCTTCGCCAGCGGACCGGCCGAGGCGCTGCTCGCCTACACGGTGAGCCTGCCGTTCGACCGGCGCCTGTGGCGCGACGACATCGCCGGGTCGCGCGCCCACGTCGGCGGACTGCAGCGGGCGGGGCTGCTGACCGACGAGGAGGCCGCGCGGATCCTGGCCGCCCTCGACCAGGTCGAGCAGGAGCTGGTGACGGACACGTTCACGTTCGTCCCGAGCGACGAGGACATCCACACCGCGGTGGAGCGGCGGGTCACCGAGCTCGCCGGCCCGGCGGGGGCGAAGCTGCACACCGCGCGCAGCCGCAACGACCAGGTCGCCACCGACCTGCGGCTGTGGTGCAAGCGCGAGCTGATCGAGGTGGCGCGCCGCGTCCTCGCGCTCGAGGAGGTGCTGTTCGCCCGTGCCCGCGACGCCGGTGACACGTACCTGCCCGGCTACACCCACGTGCAGCGTGCCCAGCCGGTGCTGCTGGCGCACCACCTGTTGGCGCACGCGTGGGCGTTCGCACGCGACGTCGACCGGCTCGTGGCGACGGTCGAGCGGCTCGACGTCTCGCCGCTCGGGGCCGGCGCGCTCGCCGGCACGTCGTTGCCGATCGACCCGGCGGCGACGGCCGCGGCGCTCGGCTTCGCCGACGTGTTCGCGAACTCGCTCGACGCGGTCAGCGACCGAGACTTCGTGGCCGAGGCCCTGTTCGACCTGGCGATGGTCGGGCTGCACCTCGCCCGCCTCGGCGAGGAGTGGGTGCTGTGGACCAGCGAGGAGTTCGGCTTCGCCCGCCTCGACGACGCCTACGCCACCGGCTCCTCGATGCTGCCGCAGAAGAAGAACGCCGACATCGCCGAGCTCGCCCGCGGCAAGTCCGGCCGCCTGATCGGCAACCTCACCGGGCTGCTGGCGACGTTGAAGGGCCTGCCGCTCGCCTACAACCGCGACCTGCAGGAGGACAAGGAGCCGCTGTTCGACTCCGTCGAGCAGGTGTCGCTCGCCCTCGTCGCGATGGCCGGGATGATCGAGACGGCGACGTTCGTGCCCGAGCGGATGCGCGCCGCGGCCGACAGCGAGACCACCGGCGCGACCGACCTCGCCGAGTGGCTCGTCGTGCGCGGCACGCCGTTCCGCGAGGCGCACGCGATCGTCGGGGAGCTCGTCCGCCGCCACCTCGCCGAGGGAAGGCCGCTGCGCGACCTGGTCGCCGCCGACGAGCGCCTCGGTCCCGACGCCGCCGCGCTGCTCGCGCCCGGCGTCGCCGTGACCCGCCGGACGTCGCCGGGGGGTGGCGGACCGGTCCCCGTCGCCGCGCAGGTCGAGCGCTTCGCCGCGGCGTTGCGGCGCCAGCGCGAGATGCTCGGATGACCAGGCGGTTGCCGCGATCCTTCTTCGCCCGCGACGCGCTCGAGGTCGCGCCGGAGCTGCTCAACAAGGTGCTCGTCGCCGGGCCGTGCGCCGGGCGGATCGTCGAGGTCGAGGCGTACCGGTCCGACGAACCGGCCGCCCACTCGTTCCGCGGTCCGACGCCGCGCACCAAGGTGATGTTCGGCCCCGCCGGGCACCTGTACGTGTACTTCTCCTACGGGATGCACCACTGCGCCAACGTGGTCACCGGCGCGGACGGTGACGGCCAGGCCATCCTGCTGCGGGCCGTGCAGCCGCTCGCCGGGATCGAGCTGATGCGGGCGCGCCGCCGCGGCCGGGCCCAGCTCGCCGACGGCCCGGGCAAGCTGTGCCAGGCCCTCGGGCTGGACCTGCGCCACACCGGGCTCGACCTGTGCGCACCCGACGCCGAGGTCTACGTCGCCGACGACGGCACGCCGCCCCCGGCGGCACCGCTGCGGACGCCGCGGATCGGCATCACCAAGGCCGTCGAGCTCCCGTGGCGCTTCGTCGTGCCGGCCTGACGCGCCCCGGCGTCAGCGCCAGTGCAGCCAGTAGCCGTGCGGGTGGCAGCGGGCGAGGTGCGCGACGTGCCGGCGCCCGCCGCGCCAGCGCACGAGGACGAGTGCGGTCGCCTCGTCGTCGCGATCGTCGACCGGGAGCTCGGGCACGAACTGGGGGCTCTCGGCGAACACCCACGAGAGGTCGCGCCGGGTACCGCACTCCTCGAGAGCGGCGAGGTAGGCACGGCGCTCGTCGCTCGACAGATAGCTGAGCACCCACGTGTTGGTGACGACGGGGTGGGCGGCGGCAGCGAGCACGAGCGGGGCGGTGTCGGTGACGGCGTCGCCGCGGTGGATCACGAGCTCGCTGGCGCGGGCGAGCTCGAGCGCCGCCCGCAACCGCTCGAAGCGGTCCGTCTGGTCCGGCCACACGCACGCCTCCAGCCACCGCGCCTGGTCGGGGTCGTGGACGTCCACGGGGTCGCGGTCGAGCCCGCGCCGCTCGACGACCGCCGGCATCGCCGCCGGCACCGGGACGTCGCCGCGGGTCCCGCACACGAGCCGCACCGGTGACGGGCCGCCGACCTCACCGCCGGGTTCGTAGGTGTAGTGGTAGCGATCGAGCAGCAGGTTGAGGCCGGCGCTCGTGCCGACGTCGAGGTGGGAGAGCGGACCGACCTCGGCGGCGAGCAGGCCGAACACCGGCAGCAGGAGACAGCAGCGACCGATCTCGTTGGTCTGCGTGCTGCGCGTCGCGAGGAGACCGACGAGTGCGTCGTGGTGGCGGCGGCAGAACGCGCGCAGTGCGTCGACCGGGTCGCCCGCGGGCGGTGCCCCGTCGCGCAGGTTGGGGTAGTGGGCGCGCAGCCCGGCAGCGTCGTGGCCGCGCAGCAGCAGGTCGTGCACGCACGCGAACAGCAGCACCGGCTGCCGCTGCGCGGGCGGGGCGTGCAGGAGCAACCCCGCCAGCTCGAGGTCCTCGGCGATCCCCGCGGCCAGCCGCTGGTACAGCGGGGCGCGGCGGCTGGCGGTGCGGGCGAACTCGGCGAACATCGCCGCGCACGCCGCCGCGTCGGCGGCCGCGGGAGACGCGAGCTCGGACGCAGCCACCCGACGACCGTAGCGCCCGGCAACGGTGGGAGCAGGGCCGTGAGCTGGCAGCATGGCGGCCCCATGGACCTGCTGGCCGACCTCGAGGCGCGTGGACTGATCCACGACACCACCGATCGCGCGGCGCTCGCCGCTCGGCTCGCCGAAGGGCCGATCGGCGTGTACGTCGGCTTCGACCCGACGGCCGACTCGCTGCACGCCGGGCACCTGCTCGGTCAGCTGACGCTGCGCCGCTTCCAGCTCGCCGGGCACCGGCCGTTCCCGCTCGCCGGCGGGGCGACGGGGATGATCGGCGATCCCGGTGGCCGCAGCGAGGAGCGCAACCTGCTCGACCGCGAGACGCTGCGGCACAACGTGGCCTGCATCAAGCGCCAGCTCGAGCGGATCCTCGACTTCGAGCCCGGCCCGGCGCAGGCGACGCTGGTGGACAACGCCGACTGGACGGCCTCGATGAGCGCGCTCGACTTCCTGCGCGACGTCGGCAAGCACGTCACGGTCAACCAGATGCTGGCCAAGGAGTCGGTGCGGGCGCGGATCGAGAGCGAGGCCGGGATCTCCTACACCGAGTTCAGCTACATGCTCCTGCAGGCCAACGACTTCTGCCACCTGTACGAGCACCACGGCGTCGAGATGCAG